>ENA-ORCV01000004-ORCV01000004.1-marine-metagenome-genome-assembly--contig:-NODE-4-length-1087792-cov-7.257115_pt1 | contig 1087792 bp, 1041 predicted proteins | sample MGYA00237779_ERZ508509 | MGnify/ENA primary metagenome ERZ508509 (study PRJEB26180, sample SAMN06268772) | marine metagenome | isolation source: Bioluminescent Bay, La Paraguera, Puerto Rico | place...
GCGGAAAACCTTATTACGTTGCGGGCGTCGTCGGTTCGTGTTGTCGACGGCGATAGCGAGCGCAGCGTTCCGGTCCGTGACGTGCGCGCGGGCATGCAGGTGCTGGTGTCACCGGGCGAGCGTATTTCGGTCGATGGCTGGGTCGAGAACGGTAATTCCGACGTCGATACTAGCCTGATTACCGGCGAGACGACCCCGGCGTCCGTCTCGAAAGGCGACAAGGTCTTTGCCGGAACGTTAAACATCAGCGGAGCGCTCAGAATTCGCACGGCTGCGGCCGGCGAGCGGACATTGCTGGCTGAAATCGTCCGGCTCATGGAGGCCGCGGAGCAGGGCCAGGCTAAGTATGTGCGGCTTGCCGACCGGGCGGCGCGTATCTATGCGCCGACAGTGCATCTCCTTGCCGCAGCGACGTTCGTCGGCTGGCTGTTTGTCGCCGGGACGGCATGGCAACCGGCAATGATGGCGGCAGTTGCGGTGCTGATTATTACATGTCCCTGCGCGTTGGGATTGGCGGTACCTGTGGTTCAGGTGATGGCGAGCGGCATTCTTCTCAGGAAAGGCGTTCTGGTGAAATCGGGGGACGGCTTCGAGCGTCTCGCGGAGATCGATACCGTGGTGTTCGATAAAACCGGAACGCTCACTAAATCCCGGCCTGTTTTGCAGGATGCGGGACAGCATCCAGTCCGCGATCTCGCGCTCGCAGCGAATATCGCCCGGCATAGCCGCCATCCTCTCTGCCAGGCGCTTTCCCAAGCTTTTGTCGGCGTGTCTCCCGGGGTAAGCGCGGCGGATATCGACGATGTTCAGGAACATCCGGGCCAGGGCCTGCTTGCGAAGGTGCGCGGCGAAGAAGTGCGGCTCGGCAATCGCGACTGGTGCGGCGTCCAATCCGATACCGATGGCGGCGACGGAAGCAGTGAATTGTGGCTCAAGCGGCCCGGTGAGCCACCGGTTTTATTTCGGTTCCGGGATACGGTCCGTGACGATGCGGCCGAAATCGTCCGTGCGCTGAAGGGCCGCGAGCTTGCCGTTCACATGATTTCCGGCGACCGGCCCGCTGTCGCCGAAGATGTGGCGCGGGAACTCGGCATCGAGACCTTCGAGGGCGGCGTTCGCCCGGATGCCAAGGTCGCTTATGTCGAAAAGCTCATGCAGGCGGGGCATAAGGTGTTGATGGTCGGAGATGGGCTTAACGACGCGCCGGCATTGGCGGCAGGCCATGCGTCCATGTCGCCGACCAGCGCCGCCGACATCAGTCAGACGGCAGCAGACATCGTGTATCAGGGCGAGGGGGTGGCGCCGGTGCTTGCGTCCATTAAGACGGCCCGGTTTGCCCGACGGCTGATCAAACAGAATTTCGGGCTGGCAGTGCTCTACAACGTGATTGCCGTACCCATCGCGATGGTGGGCTTGGCCTCTCCGTTGATCGCGGCCATCGCCATGTCGGGGTCGTCCCTGGCGGTTACCCTGAACGCCATGCGGCTGCGTCTTGGAACAGGTATGGGAACCGGCAAATGAACGTTCTTCTGTTCTTGATCCCCGCCGCGCTTTTTCTCGGGCTGCTTGGCCTCGGTGCCTTTATCTGGGCGCTGAAATCGGGTCAGTTCGACGACCTCGACGGCGCCGCCATGCGTATCCTCATCGACGATGATAAGGAAAGCGGCGACGCCGGCTCCCCTTCTTAGCCTGCACGGGTGATGGTGATCTTGTCCGTGCGCACGTGGCGGTTGGGATCCTCTTCGACAACATGGTGGAGGCCTTCCGGTGTTAGTCCGGTGGTGCCCTTTTTGGCCTTACCGAGGAGGTAGCGCCCGTTTTCGTCTCGCATGAGCTTGCCGGCACGTCGAAGATCATCAAGTTCCACCGCAATTTCACGCCCGTCGGTACTGCCCATAACCCCCATGAGCTTCGAGAAAAAAATGGGTCCCGCAGCCTCCAGCGCCTTCTCCACCGTTTGATAGCGTGCTTTGGCCTCGATCTTGGCTGCGTGCGAAGGTGTCGCCGTCAGCTTGTTGCGGATTTCCATGGGCATGGTCAGATCGAAGCCGGCCTTCGTCATAGTCGGTCCGTCACCCTTGGACGGGTCCATGGGCATGCCCATCACACCGGGCACGATGACGATATCCTTGTCCGCCTGGAATCGGGACACCATGGCCCAGTCCATCTGGAAATCCTGGGTGATGTCCACATCGGCGTCGGTGACGAAGACATGCTTGATGCTGAAAATGGCACCCAGGATCGTCGAGATGACGTTGCGCGCCTGGCCCGGGCGTTGCTGGTTGATGGCAACCCGAACAACCTGGCCCTCTGCGGCGCCCCCCGGGATGTGGATTTTGGCGACATCGACGCCACCCGCGGCCAGCAACTTCCGGATTTGGCCTTCGAGGCGGATCGCTCCGAGATAACGCGATTCCATCCTATCCAGGATAGGACCCGATCCGTGCAGCAGGGATTGGTGCATGACATCCTTGCGCATGGTGATGGCGGTGACGTGAAACACCGGATCGAGGTGCATAGCGCCGTAATACCCGACATATTCGCCATAAGGCCCTTCGGGCTCCACATAGCCTTTTTCGTCGAGATAGCCTTCGATCACCATTTCGGCGTCGGCGGGGACGGGCACATCGTTGGTGATGCCTTTCACCAGGGGCACCGGTTCACCGCGCAGCGTGCCGACGAGAGTGGCCTCATCGGTGGGGATACGTAATCCCGAGGCCATGTAGTCAAAGGGATGGCAGCCGATGGCGAAGTTGATGGGCAGTTTCTCGCCACGCGCCACGCATCCCCGGTAAATGCGCTGCAGATCCGAAGGCGCGGTGACATTGGTGCCGCATTCATGCTTGTTGCGAAGGCTCAACCGCCGGCATCCGACATTGGTGATCCCCGTTTCGGGGTCGATGGAAAAATCGATGCCCGACGAGATATAGGCGGAACCGTCGAATTCGTGCTGCGGATGGAACGGCAGTTTGGTGAGGTCAGCCTTGTCGCCCTTGAGCACCACCTCCTGCACCGGAGCGTCCTTTTTGTCGACATAGAACACCGGCTGTGGGGTGGCGAGGCGCGCCTGAAACGTCTCGACGACTTCGTCCTCTTCGCAGCCCATGGCAATCGCGAGGCGCCTGCGGCTGCCCATTACATTGGCCACAAGCTCCGATTTTTCAGGGCCGGCCTTCTTGAACCATACGCATTTGTCGGTCGCTTCGATGATGGGAGAGACATCGGCGAGCGCGACTTTCTCTTCGTATATCTCGACTTCGCCCGCTTTCGCCAAACGTTCCACAAGCGGCCGCAGGCGGAACTTCTCCATATCGGCCTTCGGATTGGTAGAAACGCTCTTCTGTTTTCCGTTCTTGGGTTTTGCCGTCTTGGATTTGGCCACGATTTTTCCCTTCCCTGAATTCTTTAGCGTGCGGCGGCGATGATTTTCTCGCTGCCGCCGTAGGTTTTCCGTAATTCCGTTTTAAGAATTTTGCCCATGGCGCTTTTGGGCATGGCGTCCACGAACGCCATTTTGCGCGGAATCTTGTAGTTGCCGATGCGCCCCCGGCAATGGTCGATGATTTGCTGCTCCGTCAGCGTCTTGCCCGGTGCCGGGACGATGACGGCGAACAATGCCTCGCCGTATTTCTCGTCGGGAACGCCGACTACGGCGGCCTCATGGACATCCGGATGTTGATAGAGCGCGGCTTCCACTTCGGTGGTGTAGACGTTCTCGCCGCCGGTGACGATCATGTCTTTCTTGCGATCCTGTACGAACAGATAACCGTTTTCATCGAGTCGCCCGACATCACCGGTGTGAAACCAGCCGTTGCGGAAAGCACTGGCGGTCTCTTCGGGCCGATTGAGATAGCCCTTAGACACGTTAGGGCCACGTACGACCACTTCGCCTGTGCCGTTGACCGGAACTTCATTGCCATCTTCGTCCAGAATTTTCATGTCGACCCCCGCCAGCGGCCGTCCGGCGCTGCGAAGGATGTCGGTCTCGCCGGTCTCGATGGCGACCCGATGTTCCTCGGGATCGAGGGTGGTGAGGATCGGCGAGGTTTCGGTCAGGCCGTATCCCTGTTCAATCTCCACACCGGTAAATTTCTCCATGGCCCGTTTCGTCCATTCGGCGTCCATGGGCGAAGATCCGTAAAACAGGAGCCGAAGCGACGAAAAATCGTAATCATCGAACCCTTTTTCCTGGAGGGTCATGATGATCATGGTCGGCGCCAGCATGACCTTGGTCACGCCATAATCCTGAACCGCCTTGAGGAAATTGGCACCCGAGAATGCGGGCAGGAAGCTGTGCGCGCCGCCAGTCAAGGTGTAGCAGGTGCCCAACAGGTCGGCGGCATGGAACATGGGTGCCGCGTGCAGATAGTTGTCATCGACACGCGCCCGCATGGCGAGACCCACCTGCAGGCCATTGGACACGATATTGAGGTGGGTCAAGCGCACGCCTTTGCTGCGGCCTGTGGTGCCGCCGGTATAGAGCAGCAATGCATCGTCTTCTTCCCCGGCGTTGCAAGGGGGGAGAGGCGTGGCGTCGGCGATCAGCTGGTCGTATTGCGGCCAGCTTACCTCCCCGGGTGATTTGCCGATGTAGAGCAGCTTGTCGCTCCACGGCAAAAGAGCGGGATCGCGGGCCAGCTGTTCGAACCCATGGCCCAGCGCCAGGATTTTGCAGTTGGCATTTTCCAGGATGTATTCGACCTCAGGCGGGGCAAGACGCATGTTGATGGGCACCGGGATGGCGCCCAGCCAGTAGCCCGCGTGGATCATCTCGTAATATCGGAACGTATTGGGAGACACGATCCCGTAGGTATCGCCGGGGCCAACGCCGAGATTCTTGAGCATCGCGGCGGCACGGGCGATGCGGTCGACGAATTCGCTCCAGCTATAGGTGGCTTCGCTATCGATGATGGCCGGGCGGCTGCCGTAAACGCGGGCGGCGCGCTCCAGGGCCGAAGTCATGGTCAGCATGGTCGGATTGTCCTCCCCAATTCTTCTTGCTTTTGGCCTTATAGGCCCTTGTTACGTGGACCTTTTAGGCCAATTCCGGCGATTATACCGCCAAAATTAGGAAAGAAGGATAAACCGCTGCCTAAACCGCGTCGAGCCGCGATTTCAGCCTCAATCGGGCCCGGATCCGCCGCGAGAGGGCGTCTATGCCGAGGTTCAGAAGCGCGGTGATGGCGATCAGAAACAGGGCCCGGTCGAAGCGCAGATCGGCAAAGGCGCTGTCGATATAGAACCCCAAGGTGGTGATGCCCAAAATGCCCAAAATAGCGGTTTCGCGCATGATCACCTCCCATCGATAGAAGAGAAAGGCGAGGAATTGGGGATAGATGCGGGGGGTGACCTCGTAGAAATAGAGGTTCAGGCCCTTGGCGTGATCGGGGCGCAGGCCCATGGTTTCCGTATGGCGGCCGATGAGGTGGCCGATGATGGCCCCGTTGTGCAGCGCCAGAGCGACGATGGCCGGCAACATGGACGGACCCCACAGCAGCAGCAGGATCAGCGTCAGGATATATTCAGGGGTCGAGCGGATCACGACCAAAGCCACATGGCCGATATTCCGGCCGACGGTGCCGAAGAATTTGGGCGAAATCAGGGGAAAGAACAGCAGCGTCAGCATGCCGGTCCCCACCAGGGCGATCTGGGTCAAAACGACGGTGCTGACGATCCCCGGCAACGCCTGACCGGCAAACAGATCGGTCATCCAAGCCCATAGGGCTGAGAGTGTCGTGGCATCGAAGGTTTCCGCGACCCGGAGAGGATAGGGGACGATGTCGTGCGTGAAGAAGGTCGCGACATGGGACATGGAGATGCTGCCGCCCCAGGGCAGGAAGATCAGGCTTACGAGAATGTAGAAGGGAACGAGTTGACGCCGAGCCCACACACGGATGGTGGCGATGATTACGTAAAACAGGATCAGCAGTGCGGCCGCTTCCGAGTAGCCGCCTTGGGCAAAGGCGGATTCGAGATGGAAGCCGATGGTCGGCAGGCCGACGAAACCGAGAACTGCGCTCGAGCGTAGGGCGCATTCCAAGCGATAGAGAGTGTAGGTTTTGAAATGTGATAGGGCGTCGGGAAGCCGCGCGTAGAGGAAGGCCGAAATGGTCCCCGTGCCCGAGGGGAGCGATTTAAGCGGCGCGGGATCCGACTCCTCAAGGATTTCGGAGAAAACCTTGGCGAAGATGCCGGCGTAGGGGATCGCGATGGCGAGGACGGCGGTAAGGGGGGTGAGTCCGAAGACCTGAAGAAAAATAAGGCCCCAAAAGAGCTCATGCACGGCCCGAATAACAGCGCAGAATACGCGGACTGCGCGATGATGGAAGCTAAGGGCGAGGACGAAACCGAAACTGCTACCGAGGACAACGCCGACAATGGCGAAGGCGATAGTGTTGAACAGAGCCTGCGCAAGATCTTCGACGGCGAAGAAATCTGGCGTGACGATGCCAAGCGCCAGGCGGCCGAGTTCGAGCCACGGATCGCGTGTGGTGATCTCGATATCGGCAACGAGCAGCAAACAAACGGCAAGCAGGAAGAAGCCCAGGCTCGCCCTTAAGAGTGGCGAGCGTTGCGGCACCGCCGCGCTGGGGCCGTTAATCGCGGTAGAGGTCGTCAAGGTCCGAGGCCGCCAGATCGCGGGTCGGCCGGTCGAGCACCAGCCGGCCTGACTTCAGTCCAACGATCCGATCGGTGAAGGCGAGGGCCAAACCCACGTCGTGCATGGATAAAACGACAGTTTCGTGCCGGTCGACGATGGCCTTGAGCACATCGCGCGATTGATGTTCATCTACCGACGAAACCGGTTCGTCGCCGAAGAACACGGCAGCGCCCTTGAACAGCGCGCGCCCGACGGCGGTTCGTTGCTGTTGGCCGCCCGACAACTCGCCGGCGCGGGCGAACAGTTTCTCCTCGAGGTCAAGGGAGCGCGTGATGGCGCGCACCGCTTCGACTTCCTTGCGTTGCGGGCGGATAAGATTGAGCAGGTTATAGGCCGTCCCGTACTTGTGGAGCCGGCCCATATAGATGTTGTGAAATACGGACAAGGCATTGACGAGGCCGAGGTCCTGGGGAACCAGAGCGGCCTCGTCGGCCTGCTGTTCATAGAGCAGGCGCAACAAAGTCGATTTGCCGGCGCCGCTTTGGCCGACCAAGGCGACCCGCTCCCCCGCTTGAATGCGGAGAGTGATCCCCGACAGCGCCGTCAGCCCATTGTAATGAGCACTCCGGTTTTCGAGCGCGAGTAGGGGAGCGGGGTCCTTGTTCAGCACGGCTTCATCGACGGCGCTTATTCGTCGAGCAGACCGATTTTCTGACCGACATCAAGAATGGGCTGATAGTCGGAGTTGGATGCCGGGATAAACGACGCCCGCGGGAACGAGGACAGCAAATCTGGATCCTTCATTTCCAAGAGGGCCGTTTTGACCTTTTCCGTGAACCCGGCGCCAAAGCGCTTGTCGGCGTCGCCGCGAATACTCCAGTTGTAGTCCGGATAGGCGGGTGTTTTCCAAATAACGGAAACCTTAGCCGGATCGATCTTGCCGGCCTTCATCTCGTTTTCCCAGACCTTGAAGTTAACCGCACCCACTTCGAATGCACCCGATTGAACGAGGGCGATGGTTCGCGAGTGATCGCCGCTGAACCCGACGCGGGAGAACACTTTTTCCGGGGCGTCCTGGAACGCTTGCCGGATGAAATACTCCGGCATCAGCCGGCCCGACGTCGATCCTTTCGAGCCGAACGTGAAGGTCTTACCTGCGATCTCCTTGGGGAGGGAGGCAGCGGGTTTCAAACCCGTGCTGTTGTGCGCAATGAAAAAGGTTTCGAATGCCTTGTCCTCTTCGCCTTGGGCGATAGCCTGGGACCCGGGGACCAGCTTGCGGGCACGTACGCCCGACAAGCCGCCGAACCAGGCGAGCTGCACCTGATCATTGCGGAAGGCGGTGACGGCCGCGGCATAGGATTTAACGGGGATGTATTTGACCTCGACGCCCAGCTTGTCTGAAAGATAGGTGGCGACTTTCTCGAAACGGGTTTTGAGGCGGGTTTCGTCTTCGTCCGGGATAGCCGTGAACACAAAGGTTTCTGCGTGGGCCGCGACAGCGGTGCCAAGCAGGACAACGGCTGACAGCAAGAATTTCTTGAACATTTCCCTGATCATTTTCATGTCTCCAACGATTGACGTTAGCGCAACCGGGCAGCTTGCCGAATAAGTCACTCAGCATACCCGTACGCTTTCGAATTTTATAGAAATTGGTCTTGCTAGGCCGCTTATCCTAAGCAGCAGGAACCCGCTTACATACGGTTATTCCGGAGCAGTTGACGTCATTTGTTCCACCCTAGGCCGGTGAGTTTCACCGGATTTCCGGATACTGGCCTCTCCTTGCCAGTATATCAAGACACATGGCCGTTACGGGCTTGTTCCGGGGATCAGAGATCAGTGGCGACCCTGCTTCTCGAAATAGTCCTGATGATACTCCTCGGCACGGTAGAAGGCGGAAAAAGGTGTAATTTCCGTGACGATGGGATCGCGAAAGGCGCCGGATTCGCTCTTCTTGGCCATGGAGTCACGGGCCGTGGCCTCCTGTTCCGGCGAATGGGTGAAAATCGCCGACCGGTATTGGGTGCCGATATCGGGTCCCTGACGATTGAGGGTCGTCGGGTTATGGACAGTCCAGAAAACATCGAGAAGTTGGTCGTAGGAGACCTTGGCTGGATCGAACTCGACCTGGACGACTTCCGCGTGGCCGGTGCGGCCGGAGCAGACCTGCTCATACGTGGGGTTGTCCGTCGTACCGCCGGCATAGCCGACGGCGGTGCTGACGACGCCGTCGACCTTCTTGAACGCGTATTCAACGCCCCAGAAACAGCCGGCTCCGAATGTCGCTTTTTCCATGTCTCTTTTTCTCCCGAGGAGATGTATCCATTGATTGCGATAAGATATATAGCAGTAACAGGCTCGACGTCAGGCCTTTCGGATGTCCAGGCAGTCACAGGCCCTCATTTTTGAGAGAGCGATAGGCCACGTGGACTGCAAAATCCATGGTATTTTTCGTGCCTCATTCTCGACATACGTCTTAGGCATCTTAAGTATTTCCATAGGAAGATGAATCGGCCGGATGGGATTGGCATGAAAATATCGAAAAGCGGATCTGTCGTTGCAGCGATTGCAATGGTTTTGGCGCTGGCCTTGCCGGGGCGGGATGGCCTGGCAGCCGGAGCGAGCCCTCGCGCCGTCGTCGAAGGCTTCCATTACACGTTGATTTCCGTCATGCAGGAGGCGGACCAGCTCAAGTTCCAAGGGCGGTATCAAAAACTCGAGCCTGAGGTCAACGCCGCTTTTCACTTGCCGCTCATGGCGCGGGTCGCTATCGGATCGGCTTGGCGGTCCGCCACCGATCAGCAGAAAATGGCGCTGATCGCGGCCTTTGCGCGGATGAGCGTCAGCACCTATGCATCGCGATTTGACGGCTTTTCAGGGGAAAGCTTCCAGACAAACGGCGAACGCGCTGGGCCTCAGAACACGGTTCTGGTTCAGACTCAAATCAACCGGCCCAATGACGATCCCGTTGCCCTTACCTACGTCACCAAGCAGTTCAGTGACGGCTGGCGGATCGTTGATGTGCTGCTGGCCGGCGGTATCAGCGAGCTTGCGGTGCGCCGATCCGAGTATAAGAACATCCTACAGGTATCGGGCGTGAATGGGCTGGTTACCGCCCTCAACCGGTCATCTGCGAATTTGAGCACGGGCGGTTAAGACGGTACGTCGTTTCGCCGCAACATCTCCGTGTTCGGTTTGAGCACGTAGAAGACGACCAGCCCCCACACGACCCAAATAATTTCTCGGGCTCGCCGCACGGCCGCCAAAGCCAAGCCCGGGGCCGCCGATCCGGTGAGCGCCGATCCCAAAACGAGAAAGACACCTTCCTGGACACCGATGCTTGCCGGAATGAAAAAGGTTCCGGCGCGCAGCATCTGCGTCATCGCCTCGATGATCCAGGCGTCGACCATGGAGATGGGATGGCCGATGAAGTACATGGTGATGTAGATTTCGACAGCGCCCAGCACCCAGTTGACCGAGGCCAGGAACAGCGCAGCGATGACCTTGCCGTGGTGTCCGGCATAGAAGGCGACGAAGCGTTCGTCGATGTCTTTCAGGTGATCTATGGCGGTTGCCAGCCTTGAGAACCATGCCGAGCGGCTAAGCAAGGAGCCGAACCACGAGGTCACCCGATAGCGCTGGATGGCAAAAAACAAGGCTGTGCCGATGGCGACAGCAACCAGACCGGCGCCTGCTATCGACTTGTAAAGGGGGCTATAAACATCGGATGCCAGCATCATGGCAAAGCCGATGGCGAGGAATATCACCAGGGCGATGGTGTTGATGGTGCGCGCCATGATCAGCGACGCCGCGCTCTCGCGAAAGCCGATGTCATAGTAGCGTTTGAGCAGGATCGCCTTCACCGGCTCACCGCCCATGCTCGCGGCCGGCATGACCGTGTTGAACGCTTCGCCGGCAATCCGGACGTTATAGATGTGATACAGCCAACCGGGCGTATATCGGGCGGTCGGAATGGTCATCAGCCAGGTCGCGGCGTCGATGACGGAAGCGGCGAGATAAGCGAGCAGAACCAAGGCAAACCCCCAACTCACTTGGGAAAGGAGGGTTCCCAATTGCGGCAAATCCGTACGCCACAGAATGACGCCCAACAGGGCAATCCCCAGCACCAGGAATAGGATTTTCAACAGGCTAGACACGATAGCTCCTGGCCCGTGAATGGAACTGCATGATCCAATAGACTTGCGCACCGATGGCGGCGGCCGGCAAGAGTGCCCAGAGGACGTCGAATAGCGCGAGGACGAGGACAATTAGCCAGAAGTCGGCCCGCGCCAGCTCTCGGAAACCGAAAACAACCCACTCGACGATGCCGGATGGGGCAGCCGACTCATCGGGCGCGTTTACCAGGCCGTCCGGGCCGGCGGGCCGTAGCGTCAGAAAATAGTTGATGGTCGAGCCGGCCGCGGCGGCCAAACCGAGCCAAAGCCAAATCCCCTGATCCGTTCGAAGCGTGTGGCCGTATCCCAATCCGGCAAAAAAGGCGGCATGCAGAATCCAATCCGCGAAACTGTCCAACTGGGCGCCGAACGCGGAGGCCTGGTTTTTCAACCGCGCGACCTCGCCGTCGCAATGGTCCAAGAGGTAGCTGAGGGAGAAAACAACCGCGCCGGCGAAAATCCAGGCGGGATCCGGTATCGATACGGCCCAAGCTGCCGCTAGGCCGACAAGCAGCGCGACGACGGTGATCTGATTGGCCGTCACCGGAAGCCGCGCCAAATACGGTGTAACGCGCCGCGACGCATGCCGGATGAGGGGGAAGGGAGCAGCCATCGGTCTAGGTCCGGTTCGCGGGTGGCAACTTGGGAGGCAAGGCCCGCATCATGGCCGGAAGGACAACGAGCATACCGATCAAGATTGTCACAATGGCAACGGTCAACAAGACGCCCATGCTTGCGGTGCCTGGGTGAGACGAGAGAGCAATACTGCCGAACGATCCGACGGTTGTCAGGGCGCTGAACATCACCGCCCGTGGCGTACTGGTGGTCATTGGAGACGCATTCGTATCGGTTTCCTGTTCCCGCATGACGAGGTGAATACCACTGGCGACGCCTAGCCCGAACAGCAACGGCAGGACGATGACATTGGCGAAATTGAGCGGCAAGGAGAACACGGCGGAGGCTGCGAGGGTCAACAGCGCCGCGAAGATCAGCGGAATAAAGATCAGCAGGATGCTTCGCAGATTACGGAGCAGACCTGCCACAAGAAACGCGATGATCACGATGGAAATGGCGGCGGCCGTCAGGAAGGACCGGATCACCGTGTTACCGGCTTCTAGGATGACGACGGGCGCGCCGGTCGCGCGCGGTACGATGGATCGGACGTCTTCGACGAACGCGACAAGATTGGCCCGGTCCCGGACGTCGTACTTGGGGGTGATTTCCACCCGAACACGGCCGTCGGCGGCTACTTGCCGGTCGATCATCGATTTCGGCAGATTTTCCATGGCGACAGGTTCAGCTGATAAGAGTTCGTTCAGCAATCTGATCTGGTCTGGCAACGTCGAGAGCAGACGGATTTCCAAATTTTTGACGGCGGTATAGTCGTCTCGTTGTGTCAGAACGGCATTCAGTGCGGCGATCAATTCGGTCGCGGCGGGTGCCAATGGCGATGCCGGTAGTGCATCGACCAAATTCTTAAGCCGCCGTTGAATCCTATACAGAGATTCGAGACGCGCCTGATCCGAAATTTTGGAGGATGCCGACTGAATCAGGGACGGCCCTAGAAACAAAGCCATATCGGCGATGATATCGAGCTTTACGTCCTGATTTTCAGGCATGAGATCAAGCACTGTCGTGGCGCTATCCACCGTTTCCAATCGCGATAAACGCGGCGCAACGGAATTGGCTTCGGCTATATTTTTCGCCAGGTAGGTGATGGTGTATGGATTGGTCAGCGGATCGTCGAGAAGATCGAACAGGGTGCTGACTGCTTCGGTATCCGGATCTTTCAGGTTGAGGGGATCGAAATCGAATGTCACCTGGCTTGCCGCGACGGCGGCGAGGATCGCAACAACGGCTGAGGCCGCCAGTATGCTGCGGCTTTGGCCTTTTCCGGTGGCGCGATTGGCGACGGCGGGTGCGGGCAGCGCGCCCACCGGTTCATCGCCGAGGATCGTCAACACCGCAGGCAGGACCGTGATGTTGCAGAAGAGGGCGATGAACATGCCGACGCCGGAGATCAGCCCGAGTTGGGCGAGGCCCAGATAGTCGGTCGGCAAGAAGGAAAAGAAACCGATGGCCGCCGCGATGGCGGCCAGCAGCAAGGCGCCACCGATACCGCCTGCGGCCTTTTGCAACGCCTGGCCGATTGATGCACCTTCGGCTGCTTCTTCCCGGTACCGAAGCGCGTAATGGATACCGAAATCGACACTCAGACCGATAAACAACACCGCAAAAGCGACGGAGATGATATTGAGATCACCGACCGCGGCCGTTGCGAACGCCGCCGTCAAGATCAGGCCGACGATCAGCGAGGCCAGGGTAGCACTGATCATGCGCCAAGACTTCAGTCCCCAGGTGAGAAAGAGAAAGACGAGCAGAAACGAGGTCAATGCCGCGAGGCCCATGCCGTCGATGACACTGGCCAGTTCTTCGTCTGAAAGGGGAACGGAACCCGTCAAACGCATTCTCACGCCGTAGTCTTCGGCAAGGCGCAGGTCGCTGGCCAGCTTCCTTAGCTCGCCAATGGCGTCGGAACCGGGCTGCAAAGAGGAAAAATCGACAGCAGGCTGGATCACCATAACCCGGCGTGGGACTGAGCCGTTCGATGTTTCGTCGAGCATCAATTCCTGCCATGAAAGCAAGGTGTCCCGGCCGTCAAGTTGGCCCTCGGCAACATTCGTCATGGCGTTGAAGAACCGTGCCGCTTCGACGGGCGGTGCGTCGCCGCCGATCCAATCGGTGACGGCCAGATCGATCATTTCGGCGAGACCGCGAAGGGTCGGGTCCTGGTTCAACTTGCCGATGAAAGGCTGCATTGCCGAAAGGCGGTTCGCTAAAGTCTCGAGTTCACCTTCATCGAGATAGAGAAAGCCGTTGCGCCGGAAGAACCGGTCGCCCGTGGGGTCAAAGACATCACCGAAAACCCCCGGGGCGGCGCGCAGGCGCTGCGCCAACAGATCGCCGGCCTGTCTGACCGAATCGGTATTTTCGCCCTCGAGAACGATAACGATGTTGTCCGAGAACTGGGGAAAGGCTTCGCTGAGTGCAATCGAGTCCTGACGGAAAGGAAGGTCCGGCGAGAGCATGTCGGACGTATCGGTATTCATTCCGATATGGGTCGAGACGTAATAGACTGCCGCGACGCTGACGAGCGCAACGCCAATGCAGACCAGAACTGCCCAACGGCAGATCAGGGACGTCCACCAAACGAAAAAAGATTGAAGCCGCGCGGTATGCAATCGCATCGGAAACCGTCGTTGACGTTTGAGAGCTTATATCCCCTTGTTCATGACAAGTACATTTTTTCACCTGTATGAAGCGCTTATATGAACCGGGTGGTCAGGTGATTCCTTGACTTTCGCCCCGGCCTCCAAGAGTTTTTCGCCTATGGAACAAATCCCCTGGGACCAGCATATCGCCCGCCGCATGGTGCGGCCCTTGGCCAAAACGCCCGTTCGGCCGAATCACATTACCCTTCTGACTTTGGTTCTTGCCGTATTCGGGGCGCTTCTGTTTGCGCCCGGCGATCCGGTTTTAGCGAATTGGGGGGCCGGTATCTTCATCTTTGCCCGGTTTCTGGATCATTTCGACGGCGAATTGGCGCGGCTGCAAGGCACGTCGTCGAAACTTGGCTACTACCTCGATTATGTCGCGGGAGGCGTCGGCTATGCGGCCCTCTATGCCTGCCTGGGCATCGGGCTTAGTACAACGGCGCTCGGCAGCTGGGCGACGGTATTGGGGTTTGCCGGCGCGGCGGCATCGGTCATTTCCCTGTTCGGCAACCTCAAGATCGACAAGGACGCGGGCGGAGACGATACGGGCGAGGCTGTAGGCTATCCCGGGTTCGCCGGTCTGGAATTGGAAGACGGTATGTATCTGCTGGGGCCCGTCACGTGGCTCGGCTTCCTGACGGAGTTTTTCGTTCTGGCGAGCCTCGGGGCCGTCGTCTATGGCCTGTGGACCATCCGGTCGAGCCTCCGCCACGCTTCCTAAAAAAGGTGTTTGCGGAAACGGATTAGGAAAACCGCCGCCATGATCGGTGTGCCGATGGCCGCCGCGACGATCAGCGGCACGCCGGCGCCGAAGACCATGGCGATGGGGACGGCGATCATGGCGTCGTCCGGGTCGAAGCGGCCCATGGGGGGCAGCGCGATGGTTCCCGAGCCCAACTTCGATTCGCCGCGTAGCACGACCCCAAGAACGACCAGCACCGAAACAAAGGCAAGGGTGCCGAGCGCGATCGACAGGTTGCCGAGGGCACCGTTGCGTACGCCGAAGCCGATGGCGAAAAAGGCCAACCCGTTCGACAACGCATCAACGATCAGATCGTATTGGTGTCCGTGGCGGCTGAACTTTCCCGACAGGCGCGCGAGTTCCCCATCTGCCCGGTCGAGCAGCATGGAGAACAGAAACGCAGCGCTGCCCGTAAAATGCCACGCCGTATCTGTGGTCGCATAGCAGGCAGCCGCAACCAAGCCCGTTGCCAAGCGCAGGGTCGTCAGGTGATTAGGCGTGACGCGGGTGCCGACCAACGGGCGCACGCCGGTTGCCGCGATCTTGTGGATCCAGGTCTGGTGGCTAATTGGATGTCCTCGTTCTCTGGTGTATTCCCTGTGTCGTTTCTAAGCCGACAGTATCTTGTTCAAAAGGTTGGGCGAAGCCCGGCATTCGCGATACTGTTCGGCACGATATTGTTCGGATGAAGTTAATAATCGGTTCTCCGCCATCATGCACGAAAATCAGCCCATCCTTCTACTGACACCTGGCCCCTTGACCACGGCGCCGGAGACCAAGGAAGCCATGCTGCGGGATTGGGGATCCCGCGACACCGATTTCATCGCGTTGACGAAGCGGGTCCGCGACCGTCTGTTGGAGGTCGCCGGATGCGACCCGCAGCAAGGGACCTATACCTGCATTCCCGTCCAAGGGAGCGGCACTTTTGCGGTGGAGGCGGCCATCGGATCGCTGTTGCCGCGGGACGGGAAGCTGTTGGTGCTGGTCAATGGCGCCTACGGTCGCCGGATCGTGACCATTTGCGACTATTTAGGCCGTGATCACTGCGTTCTCGAATGGCCCGAGGATCAGGTGCCCGAGGTTGTTGCCGTCGAGCATGCCTTGGCGGACGACCCTGCGATCACTCATGTGATGGTGGTCCATTGCGAGACGACGTCCGGAATTCTCAATCCGCTCGCAGATATTGCGCAGTTGGTGGCGGATCAAGGGCGGAAACTGATGGTCGATGCCATGAGCTCCTTCGGGGCGCTGCCCCTCGATCTTGGCCAAATCCCGGTGGAGACGGTGATCGCCTCGGCGAACAAGTGTTTGGAGGGGGTGCCGGGTTTGGGTTTCGTGATTACGAAAACGTCGGCGATCGAGGGGGCGGCTGGAAATGCGGCCTCCTTGAGTCTCGACCTGCACGATCAGTGGACTTACATGGAGAAATCCGGCCAGTGGCGGTTTACGCCGCCGACCCACGTGATCGCGGCCTTCGACAAGGCGCTCGAGGCGCACGCGGCGGAAGGCGGCGTCGCCGGGCGCGGCAAGCGCTATCAGCGCAATTGTGATGTTCTGTTGGACGGGATGGCCGAACTGGGCTTCACGCTCTATCTGGACCGGTCTCTACAGGCGCCGATCATTGCGACGTTCCTGTCGCCCAAGGATGCGAAATTCGATTTCGAGGATTTCTATGATCGTCTGCACGCGCGGGGGCTTGCCATCTATCCCGGTAAGCTGACGCAGATCGATAGCTTCCGCATAGGCTGCATCGGCAACTTGGACGCCGGAGACATGTCACGGGTTGTCGATACGATCGGTACGGTGATCCGGGAAATGGGGATTGCCGACCTAAATTCTTAGGCTGAGGTGATAAAATCCTGGAACCGGCGGGCAACATCGGCGGGCGCCACCGTGGGCCGGCCAAGCTTGTCCAAGGAGCCGGGTGCGATCCGTGCGTGGATCAGGTGCGGGCCGGAGGCGTTGGCCGCCGCGCGAAGGGCGCCATTTACGCCCTCAAGACTGTCGCAAATCGTTGTTTGGCGGAATCCACAAGCGAGTGCGACGGTGGCGAAATCGACCGACGCGCTGACGGTTGATTGCCCGCCCGTGGAATCGTGGACGCCGTTGTCCAAAATGACGTGGACGAGGTTCTCGGGTGCGTAGGCGCCAATGGTGGCGAGACTTCCCATCTTCATGAGGGCTGCACCGTCGCCATCCAAGACGACCACATTGCGTTTGCTATTGAGGGCGACGCCGAGGCCCATGCTGGCGGCGCAGCCCATGGAGCCTACCTGATAGAGATGTTGCGGCCGGTCGGCGAGGGTGAACAGCTCCCGTCCGCATTTTCCCGTGGTCGCGATGAGCGCGGTGTCGTCCGAAACGATCTCGAGGATCCTTTCCAGCACGGCATAGCGGGTCGGACGGTCGCCGCCATTTGCATGATCAGCGATGGTGCCCGGCGCCGGTTTCTTCATGGGCGCGGCGTCGAGCGCTGCCGGCGCCACCGTGTCCTTTTCCATGATGAACCCGAAGGGCAGGGAGGTTTCCGCCATGACCTTCTCGGCCGCGTCCAACGCCGGGACGATTTCATCGCTCATGCGTGGGAAGGTCAGGTTTCGGACGCGCATGACCTCCATGAGCGTCTGAGTAATCTGGCTCATCAGTTCGTGCTGCGGCTCATCCTTCACGCCCGGCTGCCCGCGCCATGTCGTGATCAACATGGTGGGGATACGAAACGGGAAATTGAGGGAGGTCAGCGGATTGACGCAGTTCCCGAGACCCGAATTCTGGCACATGACGACGGTCTTTTTGCCCGCAAGCCACGCGCCTGCTGCGATTGCCACCGCCTCGCCCTCGCTTGCTGCGCCGACATAATTGGTTTTGTCGGAGCTGATGGCCCGGTTGATGAATGGAGTCAGAAAGGAACAGGGGACGCCTGTGTAGAAATCGAACCCGCGTTCGACGGCGGGTTCGATGAATTCATCTGCGTGGATCATAGGAACATTTGTGCTTCAGCGAGATCGGCAGCGTTATCGATGTCCAACCAATGACCGGTAACGTAGATAACACTGATCTTCTGACCGGCAGAAATCAATCGATTAAAGAGATCGATCATCGTCGCGCTATTGAGGCTGCCGTCGCGTTCCATTTCGGCAAGCTCCGCATGGACAGCATCGCAGCCGCTGTCGGAAAATTTCGCCAGCCCGATCCATTCGCCGTTGATCTTGCTTTTCTCGATGTCCGGGCCCATCCGCTGAAGGGTGACCGTGTCGTCGTCGAGGTAGCTCGTCTTGAACGGCGCGCTGCATTCCACGAGGTCGCGGACCCGGGAGGCCGGGTTGGGGTCCTTTTGCTGCCAAAGAGAATCGACCACCAGGACGATGTCGCCATCAGCCTGCATCAGCTGATCGAGGATATAGTGGCGGAATAGAATATCGCCGTAGGCAACCAGGCAGGTTCCCTTGAGCTTGTGCTCGGCTCGGGACAAGGACGCGATCTCGCCGGTGCTGTCATAAGCATCGTTGTCGACGAAGTTAAGCGACGGCAGATTGACCACCTCTTTCTTGTAGCCGCGGATCACCGTGATGTCGCGAATACCGCCTTGATTGAGGGTGGAAGTAAGGTGGCGCAACGACGGTTGGCCCAAGACGTCGATCATACATTTGGGTTTGTCGGCAGTGAGATCGCCGAGGGCGCTTCCCCGGCTCGCGGCCAACACAATTGCCGAGACGGCATCGCCGTCCGACGGCAAATATCTTTTCTCCGCCTCGGCAAGTTCGTCGTTTCCGGCGAGCTGGAAAACATCCTTGACGCTGGCGATGCCGGCCTCGACGCCACGCACGCTTTCTTCGCGTTGGATCCGCCGCGAAACCTCACGCATGGCGGTAATAGCGGCGCGCAGATTATGATTGGCCCAAATGGCGACGGAGGCGCCGGCTTCGCGGAATTCGTCGGTCGGCGTGTCGTAGTAGGTCGTGGGCACAATGACGACCGGGCACCGGTTCGCCCATTCGGTGAGAAAGGCGATGATTTCGGTAGGCTCCGACTTCTTGGAGTGAATCAGGATCGCATCGGCGCCAGCCTCGTGATAGGCCGTTGCCCGTTTCAGGGCTTCCTCCAGCCCCCACCCCGAGATGAGGGCTTCTACCCGGGCGACAACCGAAAAAGAGTCGTCGAGTTGGCTATCCTTGCCCGCCTTGATCTTTCCGCAGAACTCGTCGATATCGGCCAGAGGCTGACCCTCGCCGATGAAGGAGTTGGTCTTGGGGAACAGCTTATCTTCGATACAGATGCCGGCGATATTGCGCTGATTCAGCTTGCGGACCGCCCGGCGCATATTGTTGAAGTTGCCATAGCCGGTATCCCCGTCGACCAAGATGGGGATGTTGGTGGCATCGGACATGAACTCGAGCATTTCGAGGACCTGGGTCCAGGAAGCTTCGTTGCTGTCGCGAACGCCGAGGGCCGCCGACATGGACAATCCAGACGCCCATATCCCCTTGAAACCTGCCTCCTGGACGATTTTCGCGGAGAGCCCGTCGTGGGCCTCCATGAGAAATTCCAGTTCAGCCGATTGCAGCATATCCCGCAGAGCCTGGGCCTTTGACGGCAGGCCAGCGTTGGACAAGGGCTGAATTTTTGACGAGAATGTCATTTCGGTGACAGCCTCAATGTTTCAAATTTTGATCGACGCGCGTGCTTATCTATCAGTACGCGGAATTCTTTTTGAATTATTGAAGAATTTGCAATTTTGAAATCTATTTGAAATGAATATGAAACGCCAGAGTCATGAAGAAAGAGGGCCGGTAAGATGCTCCGGGTCAAATCGCTAACTGATCAGCAAATCGCCGATTTTCACCGCGACGGGTTCGTGGTGAGCCGAGCGGCATTCGATGCGTCAGACGCCCGCCAGATCGAAGCGTGGACGACTGAGCTGGCGGAACAGCCGGAAATCCCCGGTCGGCATTGGGTTTATCATGAAACGAGCCAGCTGGATGGCCGGACCGATCTGATCAACCGGATCGAGAACATGTCACCCTACGACAATGGATTTGCCGAACTTGCGGAGGTGTTGGCGGGCCCCGTCGGCCAGCTCCTCGGTGAGGAGGCGGTTTTGTTCAAGGACAAGATCAATTTCAAAATGCCGGGCGGCGACGGCTTCAAGCCGCACCAGGATTCTCAGGCGGGTTGGGAGACCTATGCCAAATACTTCATTTCCGTATTGGTGACGATCGACGAGGCGACCATCGAGAACGGTTGCCTCAAGATGGCACCACGGGATGTCAATCATCTCGTGGGCCGGGAATGGGAACCGCTCTCCGAGGAGGAAACCGCGGGGATGGATTTTGAGCCGATCCCAACGCGGCCCGGCGATGTCGTTTATTTCGATTGCTATGCGCCCCATGCGTCGGAGCCCAATTTCACCAAAACCACCCGGCGTCTGTATTTCGCAACCTATAACCGGTTGAGCGAAGGGGATCATCGCGAGCGCTATTACGCGGACAAGCATGAGAGCTTTCCGCCCGATATCGAGCGCGAAGCCGGGCGGGAGTACGTTTACAGGGTCTAGTAAGACGTTCTATGCCGCGAAAGTATGAATTCGCGGCAGGATTTCATCTTGCGCCCGGGAGATGTCTTCCGGGAAATCGATCTCGATCCAAGGGATGCCGGTAACATCTTCAAAGGTGAAGGCGCCCTGCGGCGCCGACAATAGGACATCTCGGAAAACTTCTTCGCAGGGTTGGTCTTGCCTGCCTTGATCCATATAGGCCTGGGTGATGCGAGCGACTTCCATAGCCATTTCCGGCGCCAAGGTGAGAAAACCCGGCCATTCGCCGACATTGTCGAAATCGACTTCGACCTTTTTCCTGAACTCGACGGGCACCCCATTGCGGAAGCAAAGCTTGACCGGCTCGTCACCGGGTACGAAGCCCCGGTCAAACGCAAAACAGCTGCCGTCTCTGTTTACCAGACGAGAGAGAAGCGCTGGGTGATATAGAACATCGGCATCCATGAACAGCACGTCACTACCGGAGGTCAATGTGTCTCGGCCCGCCCATAGGGATACGATGCTGCCGCGCCGGTAGTCGTCGTTGGTGACGAATCGGACGAAATTGCGACGGCCTAAACGGTCGATTTCGGCGATAAGATCGTCGGCGCGATAGCCGACGACCAATGTCAAATCTTCCACGCCGAGGGCAATTAAATTTTCGATGTGCCGCTCGAGCAAGGTTTGGCCATCAAATTGCAGCAAAGATTTCGGAAGTCCGGAGTCGTCCTTGCCGGTCAATCTGGAGCCGACACCGGCAGCAAGCATGATCGTTTTCATGCCGGCGATCTAAAACGATTCAAAGAGGATTGTCATCAGATTGTAAGCTTTGCGTACCGCGTCTAGAGCATGTTCATGGTGCGGAACCATCGTATCGCATCGCTGATTGCCTCGCGGGCTTCTCGAGGGGCAAATCCCAATTCGCGCTTCGCCTTGTCGGCGTGAAAGAACATGGTTTTCTTCGACATTTTTAAAGTGTCGCGGGTGACCATCGGTTCGAAATTTGGCAGTAGTCGTGCCGTCAATTCGCTTATTGCCGCTACCGGCATCAGCATATCGGGGTTGAGCCGTATCCGTGGTGGCCGTGCGCCGGCGATTTCCGTGATCAGTGTCAGCATGTCTCGCAGATAAAGGTTCTCGCTGCCAAGGATGTAGCGCTCGCCAATCCGGCCCCGCTCCCACGCAAGGATGTGGCCTTCGGCGACGTCATCCACATGAACGACATTGAGCCCCGTATCGACATAGGCGGGTATAGCGCCTTTTGCGGCCTGTAGAATCATGCGGCCCGTCGGCGTCGGCTTGATATCGCCGGGTCCGACCGGTGCGGCGGGATTGACGGTCACGACCGGGGCTTGTTTTTCTTCGACGAGGCGGTCGACTTCCCGCTCGGCCAAGTATTTCGATCGCTTGTAGGTGCCAACGACATTTTCCAAGGTAATCGGCGTCGTTTCATCGGCGATCTCGCCGTTGGGCATTGCCGCCAAGGCGGCGACGCTGCTGGTATAGACGATCCGCTGTACACCGGCGTCGAGCGCAGCCTCGATCAGCAGCCGCGTCCCTTGGACGTTGGCGGCCATCATCCGGTCTGGATCCGGCACCCAGAGGCGATAGTCGGCGGCAACGTGGAAGACCACGTCACACCCCCGGCAGGCCGCCGCCAACGAGGCCGGGTCGGTCAGATCGCCCATGACGACCTCGACCGGCAGACCTTCGAGGTTCCGCAGGTCACTTGTTGGCCGTGCGAGTGCCCGGGCCTCTACGCCACGCTCAAGAAGCTTTTTGACGACCGCAGAGCCAACGAATCCGGCGGCCCCGGTTACAAGAGCCAAGGTCATGATATTGAGCGTCTTTCCATTGCTTTGGGCTTATCAGAGGCGTAGAGGGCCCAAAGGGTCAAGCCGATAGAGCGAAATACCTGTTTTTCGCTAATTTTAGGGCAATATAGAGTGAATTCTATCAATCGATTTGACACGGTGGTGTGTTAAAGCCACATTCAAATAACCTATGCAAATAATCCAGGAACGTGTTTTCTCCAGCGTATGCGGCGCCACGCCATCTATATTGGGCCGGCAGCCGACAGTTTAGGCCATGGTAGGACAGGAACGGACAATCAAGGTTTTACTCGCCCAACCGCGTGGATTTTGTGCCGGCGTCGAGCGGGCGATCGAGATCGTCGAGCGGGCTCTCAAGAGATTTGGCCCGCCTGTCTATGTGCGCCATGAAATCGTTCACAACAAACGCGTTGTCGCGACCTTGAAAGCCAAGGGCGCCGTGTTTGTCGAGGAAGTTTCGGATATTCCTGACGGTGCGGTGACCATCTTCAGCGCGCATGGAACGTCGACAGCGGTCGAAAATGACGCGCGTACGCGTGGGCTGCCGATCATCGATGCAACCTGTCCATTAGTGTCAAAGGTGCATAAGGAAGGCCAAATTCACGCCAGCAAGGGGCGGGACGTGGTGCTTATCGGTCACGCGGGCCACCCCGAAGTGGAGGGCACGCGCGGGCGAATTCCCGGCGGCGTTCATTTGGTTACGTCGATCGAAGACATTGACGCGCTTGAGGTCGAGGACCCGGACCAAGTTGCTTATGTCACGCAAACCACTCTAAGCGTCGACGACACGCGGGAAATCATTCAGGCCCTTAAAGACAGGTTTCCGAACGCGGTCGGACCCGATGTGCGTGACATCTGCTATGCAACTCAGAACCGTCAGCAGGCCGTGCGCGACATTGTTAAAGACGTTGATATCCTTCTGGTCGTCGGCGCTCAAAACAGTTCCAATTCGAACAGGTTGCGGGAGATCGGCTCCGAGAGCGGTGTCCCGAGCTATTTGATCGACGATGCCGCCGCGCTCGATCCGGAATGGTTGGATGGTGTTAACGTCATAGGAATTACCGCAGGCGCGTCCGCGCCGGAGGAACTGATCCAGGAACTCATCGTTCGTCTGACGGAATTCGGCGATGTCGATATCGAAACCGTCGACGGCGTGCGCGAAAACATCCAGTTCAAACTGCCCCCGCAACTGGTCGATGACGCACCAGCAAAAGCGAGGGCCGGAGGGCGATAGCTTTGGCGGTACCTCTTATCCAGCAATTGCGCGTTGGCGCCTATGTTCTCGGTAAACGTCTGAAAGGCGTCGAACAGTATCCGCTGGTATTGATGCTTGAGCCCTTGTTCAGGTGCAACTTGGCATGCCAAGGGTGCGGCAAAATCGACTACGAGGACGATATTCTCAACCGACGTCTCAGCGCCGAGGACTGTCTGGCGGCGGTTGATGCGTGCGGCGCACCGGTCGTATCCATTCCCGGTGGTGAGCCGTTGCTGCACAAGGAAATCAAGCAGATCGTCGACGGCATCATCGCCCGCAAGAAGTTCGTTTATCTGTGCACCAACGCTCTATTGCTCGAAAAGAAAATGCACCTTTTCGAGCCGACACCGTACCTGACGTTCTCCATTCATTTGGATGGGTTGGAAGAACATCACGATAAGGCGGTCAGTCAGCCGGGGGTCTTCAAGCGCGCTGTTTCCGCCATCAAGGCGGCCAAGGCAAAGGGTTTCCGCGTCAACGTGAACTGCACGCTGTTCGACCAAATGTCGGCCGAAGAAGCGGCCGAGTTCTTCGATTACGTGACGAAGGAGTTGGGGGTCGAAGGGATCACGGTTTCACCGGGATATGCCTATGAGCGGGCGCCCGATCAGCAACATTTTCTCAACCGGCAGAAAACGAAGAACCTGTTTCGCGATATCTTCGCGTTGGGACGTGGAAAGAAGTGGAAGTTCTCTCAATCCACCCTGTTCCTTGATTTCCTGGCCGGTAACCAGTCGTACAAATGTACGCCGTGGAGCAACCCGACGCGCAATATCTTCGGGTGGCAGCGCCCCTGCTATTTGATCAGCGAAGGGTACGCGGACAGCTATGCCGAACTCATGAATTCCACGGATTGGGACAGCTATGGAACCGGCCAATATGAGAAATGTGCCAACTGCATGGTTCACTGCGGCTATGAGGGAACCGCAGTTACCGATACCGTCAAGCACCCCTTGAAAGCACTTCGCGTGTTTCTCCGAGGCATCCGGACAACAGGCCCTATGGCGCCTGAGATTTCATTGGAAAACCAAAGGCCGGCCGTCTACGTGTTTGAAGAGTTAGTGCGTCAGCGGTCAGAGGCCGAAGTCGGGAGCGCAGAGAGAAGCGACGCGGCGTAGGCGCTGAAGTGCGCGCCAGCCATTCCACATCGCCGATACCGAGGGCGCCAGTTCGGTAGGCTCGGTCAGCGCCCCAATCAACATTTCCCCAGGTTTTGCCGTACGGCCGTCTTCTGTCAGCGGAAAACGCCGAGGAAGCCTCGCGCGCGCTCGATCGGAAATGATGCGAAGGGCCAGGAATGGGACCCCGCTGGCCGCGGCGACCTCGCCAATGGCATAGGATTCCATATCGACGGCGATAGCCTTGGTTGTTTCTCGAAGATCGGATTTTTCCTGTGGTGTTACCGCGGGCCGATCGGTTTGGATCAATACGCCGGCATTCCAGGCAAGATGCCGGGAGATGGTCTTGGCGAGGTTTGCATGCCAATCCCGTGTGGTTTCCATTTCTTCGCCGTTCGGCGACCGAATAGCCGTTGCAAGAACCACGGCACCGACGGGAAGCCCCGGTTCAAGCGCACCTGCAAACCCGAAACTGAGGAGGGCTTCGCATCCCTGCGCGATGTGGGCTTCTGCAGCAGTACGCGCCCGGGCGCTTCCGACGCCCCCGGCGATGACGCGATAGGCGTTTGCATTCGAGGGAGACGGCAGCACATCCGCTTCGTGCGTGAAAGCCGTGATGATGCCGAGAGTGGGCATCGGCCGGAGCCTAAATACCGTATTGAGGACGCGGCATATTTCCCCGAACAAGGTTGCGATATCGCGCCAGAGCCCAAAGCGGGAAATAAGCCCGGTAGCCGTGATAGAGGAGGTAGAAGACCCGAGGGAAACCGACGGCGTTGTAGTGCTTTTCATGCCATTCCCCGTCGCCGTCGATGCTGTCCAGAAGGAATTCTATGCCACGCCGTACGGCATCGCTTTCAACTTCTCCCGCTGCGATCATTGCCAAGACAGCCCAAGCGGTTTGACTCGGGAGGGAAATGTTCATTTCATGCCGACCGTTCGGCCAATAACTTTGGCAATCTTCGCCCCAGCCGCCGTCCGGCCGCTGTTCCGATTTGAGCCACGTCACCGCACGACGGACATAATCCGATTCCATGTCCTCGTTGACCGCATTCAAGGCGGACAACACCGACCATGTCCCGTAAATGTAGTTCGTCCCCCAACGTCCGAACCAGGACCCATCCGCCTCCTGCTCCTTCTTTAGGAAATGCACGGCTTTGCTTATCCGGGGATCATCGATGTTGCCGCCAAGTTGGCCCAACATACCAATACAGCGGGCTGTAACATCGGCAGTGGGTGGGTCGAGCAAAGCGCCATGATCGGCGAAGGGGACGTTGTTGAGAAAATAGTATTCGTTGTCCGCGTCAAATGCGCCCCAGCCACCGTTGCTGGATTGCATGCCGCAAATCCATTTGGCACCCCGGTCGATGGCATGCGTCGACCCGCCGCCGCTGAGGCGGTGCAGCGCCATGATCACGACGGCGCTGTCGTCGACATCCGGGTAATGATCATTATTGTACTGGAACGCCCAACCGCCCGGCCGGACGTTCTTCCGGCACCATGCCCAATCGCCGACCGTATCAAGGATCTGCCGGTCTTCCAGCCAGGTGCCGGCCTGGGATAACCGCCCGTCCTCGGATTCCGCACCGGCTTCCAACAGCGCGTGCATCGCCAATCCGGTATCCCAAACGGGTGAAACGCATGGCTGGCAGAAACCGGTATCGCCGTCTACCACCAGGAGATCGTCGATGGCCTTGCGCGTTGCAATGACACGCTGATCGTCTTTGTCGACGCCTAAGGCCCGGTAGGCCATCAACGCGTTTGCCATGGCCGGAAAGATGCCGCCGAGGCCATCTTCGCCGTTGAGCCGTTCATCGATGAAATTCATGGCGCGGTCGATGGCAATCCGGGTTAGGGAGCTTGGGATCAACGATTGCAGCGGCTGCGCGATTTTATCCAAAGCCAATAAAAGGGAGCCCAACCAACTGCCCGTTGGATTTTCCAAACGATAGTCGTCGTGCATGGGATCGTTGACGAACAATTCGTCAATCCGTATCGCGCGTGGGTTCGCGGCTTTTGGCCGCAATGCGGCGAGAACCAAGAGCGGTACCATCACGGTCCTGCTCCAGTAGGATACTTTCTCGATGTGGAACGGGAACCAGCGGGGAAACAGCAACGCTTCAACCCGCGAGACAGGCGTTGCGCGCCAGGGGATCTGCTCGAACAGGGCGAGGCTGAAACGTGTGAACACATTGCACCGCGCCGCGCCGCCATGGGCGAGAATGATCTCTCGTGCCTTCTGCATATGGGGTGCCGCAGGATCGTCGCCGACGAGCTTCAACGCGAAGTAGGCTTTGACCGACGCGCTAACATTTATCTCGCCCCCGTGGAACAACGGCCAACTGCCATCGTTGTTCTGAATATCACGAAGATAGTTGGCGAGCTTTCGTTCGACCTCGTCATCAATGTCGCCCAAGTAATGGTTGAGCATGATGTACTCGGCCGGGATGGTCGCGTCGGCCTCTAAGGCAAATGCCCAATGACCATCCGCCGTCTGTCGATCAAGCAGCTTTCGTGCGGCACCATCGATAGCCGTTTCTAATCGGTCCATGGAAATAGAGGACGCATCTATATGCGGAGACGTTTCGGGCGTGGCAGCCGTATCCAACATTCTTATTATTTCCCAACCTCACAAACCCTTCCGTGCCCGATGACTGGCGACGGAAATACTCGGTGGCCGACCGGCATCAGCCGGCGGACTATAGGCTATCTCTATTTTGGACCAGATTTATGGTAAAGAAACAAGGGTTTAGTGGGTATTTCGTTTCGCCGCCGGAATGGAGAGACGGTCTCGTTAAGCCCCGAATAGGAAGGTCTTCAGGACGACAAAGGTCTTTTCCGTGGTTGGAACGCGAACCGGTATGCGGGGGGCGCGCCACCCGCGGGCAGAAAGCCGCTCAAACAGCCGGTGGTAGACGTTCATCATGATCGCGGCTGGGCGTACCTTCGTGGCATCGCAGTTCCTGACATGGGATGCGGCCTCGGCATAGCGGATTTCCGCGAGATTCGCGATCTCGCCGCAAGCTTGATGCAAGCGAGGGTGGCTAATGATCGCCAGCGCGTGCTCTTCGTCGATACCGTATCGGTTGAGGACGGTTTTGGGGAGATAGACGCGATCCCTTTCCGCATCCTCGTCGACATCGCGCAGAATGTTGGTGAGTTGAAGCGCTTCGCCCAGGCTCTTGGCCAGTGGTAGTCCCATCTCGTCGTCGATTTCAAAAACCCGGGTTGAAAGCCGGCCAACGGCACAAGCGACGCGGTCGCAATACAAGGCAAGCTCCGATTCGTCCGCGATTCGCACCGCATCCGCGGCATCCATTTCCATGCCATCGATAACCGCGAGAAAATCCTGCTTTGCGAGGCGGAAATCGCGGACGGGGGCATCCAGGGCCTGCCCAAGCTGGGTTGTGGGGTTCCCCCCATATAGGGCATCCAGCTCCTGCCGCCAGGTTTGGAGTTGTTCCATTTTAGACGAGGCGCTTCCCGTATCGTCCGCGATGTCGTCGACGCTGCGGCAAAAGGCGTAGATCGCGTACATGGCGTCGCGCTTCGCCGCCGGCAGGAGACGCATCGCCCAATAGAACGAGGTGCCCGACGTCTCCACGACGTTCGATGCGTGTGTCACCGGCTCCAGCTCGGTTATGGGCAGGCTATTTTGAATACCGGCGTCCCTTCCATTCCGGGCCGTGGCGGCTGACATAACGGCGTGCCGAATCCACGGTCATGGCTACGTATAGCAGCGCGGCAACTGGCAGTGCGACCCCCAAAACCGCGGGAAGATCGTAGAGACGAAGTGTGGGTGCAAACAAAGCGATCATGATGATCCACCCGGTTAACCCGACGGCCACGAAATCATACTGCCCCGTTGCGAGTCCGAATACAACTATGAGGGGGTGGAGGGCATAGAGAAAAACCATCCCGAGAACGGCGACAATCAACAAAAGAAACGAATGCCGCAGTTGGACGAAGGCTGTCCGAACAACCATTCGCCAAATCTCGGAAAGGGTTTCGTAGGTGCGAATGCTCCTTGTCGCTGCGCTGAGTTCAAGCCGGATCTTACCGAAGGGCTTGAGAAGTTGCGCGAGAGCGCAGTCGTCGATGATCCTGTCGCGGATTGCGGCAATGCCTCCGGCGGCGCGCAGCGTTTCGGATTTGACCAGCAGGCTGCCGCCTGCCGCGGCTGCCATGCGCCGCGTCGGGTCGTTGACCCAGGGAAACGGGTACAGCATCTGAAAGAAGAAGACGAAAGGCGGAATCAGGAACCGTTCGACCCAGGTGTCGCTGCGCAGCCGGACCATTTGCGAATTCAGGACGAGCCCTTCGGCGAGGGCTTTGGAAACGAGCCGGCGAAGGTTCTGGGGGTCGTGCAGGATGTCGGCGTCCGTGTGCCAGGCATAGGTATGGCCGGGATAGCGCCTTGCCGCTTCGTCCTGTCCTTGATGGAGGGCCCATAATTTGCCCGCCCATCCGTCGGGACGCGGCTGCCCGTCGAGGACAATCAGGTCCACGGGAGAATCCGTGGCCAATTCGTGGGCGACGGTTGCGGTGCCATCCTCGCTTTGGTCGTTCACCAGGATCACCGCGAACTCACCGGGGTAGTTCTGCGCCAGAAGCGAGCCCAGCGCGGTGCCCAGAACCTCTTCTTCGTCGCGCGCCGGTACGATTGCCGTTACCCCGGGCCAAGCCGGGGGGGCGGGGGGCATCGTGTCAAGTTCGGGCACCCGCCAAAAGCGCCCATGGAACAGGGCCAGATAGAACCACGCCAGCAAGCTGCAGAGGGTCAAGACGTGCAAAGTGGGGAAAAGCATCGGAGAGGAACGGCTAGGGGGCCGGCATTTGAGCGCGCGGGCGGAAAAGAATCTTTCCGGCGCCTTGCAGGCAACACAGGAGGTAATGCGGCTTTGAAAGGGCGACGCGCCCCGCAAGCGGATCGTCGCGACGCAGATGCGCTGCCAGCTTGCGGGCAATGTGCACGATCACATTGGATTCCATGGCCAGGCGGCGGTTGCGCAAGATGTGGGGCAGCTGGCCCGCGGTTTCGATCAAGGGATCCGTCGATGTCAGGGCACGGTCGATGATCCGGCGCATTCCGGGCGAACTAGCGCTTCCGTCCAGAGCGTCTACGGTAAGGGATTCTTGCTCGAACCAAGGAACGGGGAGATAGATGCGGTCGAGGAGCCGGTAGTCCTCCTGGCAGTCCTGAAGATGGTTGAGGACTTGCAACGCATTGCACAGTGCGTCCGAGTAGGGATAGCCCACACTGTCCTCACCGTGCAGGTCGAGCAGGTAGCGGCCGACCGGCGCGGCGGAACGGTTGCAGTAATCGATCAATTCGTCCCAGCTGGCGTAGCGCGTTTTCACCGCATCCTGTTTGAACGCCGAGATGAGATTCAGGCAATGCCGGTTGGTCACGCCGCATTCCAACAGGCTCTGACGCATATGGGTGGCCTTGGCGAAAGCGGGAAGGGCTTCTCCCCCTTCGAGAACATCGGCAAATCCGTCGAGACGGGCGATCTTCTCTTCGGGCGGCAAGTCGGGAGAATCGGCGATATCGTCGATGGCGCGGGCAAAGGCGTAGAAGATGGCGACGTGCGGCCGGAGCGGTGCTGGCAGCAGCCAGGAGCCCACGGGAAAATTCTCGTAGGCGGCATCCTTGCCGGACGGGGCCTCGGCGGTGGCATCGGGGCCATCAAAGGCCGGTTTCGTTTGGGTTTGCGGCATGGTTCGGGCGCCAGTATACCGGTGCAGGTCATTCCGGCGTAATATGATTCTTCTAGTCTGGCTTCTTGTCTGGTAAAGCCTGCTATAATTGCGCGCGACAGTCAGACGTTTTGGCCTAATTGGAAATGAACGAAATCAAGCCCTTAGAGACAGGACCCGCCAAACGGCGCCGCTCGTTGACCGTTTCCGTCGGCGGCGTGGACGTGGGCGGTACGGCGCCCATCGTCGTCCAGTCCATGACCAACACGGATACGGCGGATGCCCAGGGGACCGCGGATCAGGTCGTGCGGCTGGCCGAAGCGGGCTCGGAGATCGTTCGGGTGACGGTGAACAGCGAAGCCGCCGCCCAGCAGGTGCCGCGTATCCGCGAGTTGCTGGAGGCCAAGGGTGTCTCCGTGCCGCTGGTGGGGGACTTTCATTACAACGGCCATCTGCTGCTGACCAAGTACCCCGACTGTGCGCAGGTATTGGACAAGTACCGGATCAATCCAGGCAATGTGGGTTTCAAGGAAAAGCGCGACAGGCAGTTCGCGACCATGATCGAGCAGGCCATCGAATATGGCAAACCGGTGCGGATCGGCGTCAATTGGGGCAGCCTGGATGCCGACCTCATGGCGAAGCTGATGGACGAAAACGCGCGACGGCCGAAGCCGCTGGAGTCGCAGGCGGTGTTGCGCGATGCCCTGGTGACCTCCGCCGTCCAAAGCGCCGAGCACGCCGTGGAGTTGGGCCTGCCACGCGATAAGATCATCCTGTCGTGCAAGGTCAGCAACGTGCAGGACCTGATCGCCGTCTATACGGATCTGGCGGCGCGCTGCGATTGGCCGCTCCATCTGGGTCTCACCGAAGCGGGCATGGGCTCCAAGGGCATTGTCGCCTCGACGGCGGCACTCGCCGTGCTGCTGCAGCAAGGGATCGGCGATACCATCCGCATTTCGCTGACGCCGGAGCCCGGCGGCGACCGCACACGCGAGGTCATCGTTGCGCAGGAAATCCTGCAATCCATGGGGCTAAGGTCGTTCGTGCCGCAGATCGTCGCGTGCCCGGGGTGTGGGCGGACGACCAGCACCGTGTTTCAGGAATTGGCCAATGAAATACAGGGTTATGTCCGTGCCAAGATGCCCGAATGGGGGCGTCTCTATGAGGGCGTCGAAACCATGCAGGTGGCGGTGATGGGCTGTATCGTCAATGGCCCCGGTGAGAGCAAACACGCCAATATCGGCATCAGCCTTCCCGGCACCGGCGAGCAGCCGGCGGCACCGGTGTTCGTCGACGGCCAGAAGACGGTGACCCTGCGTGGGGCCAATATCGCCGCCGAGTTCAAGCAGATCGTCGACGATTATGTGGCGACCAAATACCCGGCGCGGGCCGGAAAATAGATAGCAAATAGATAGCTAGGCAGTCCCCTCCGAGGCCGGTGATCTGCCCTGGACAGGGCCTCTCTAATCTCTTATAAGCGCCGTTCCACGGGCCGTTTGCCGGGTTTCCGGCGCTTCTTCGGCCCCGTGCCCTGAATGTGCCCAGGTAGCTCAGTTGGTAGAGCACGTGACTGAAAATCACGGTGTCGGTGGTTCGATTCCGCCCCTGGGCACCACTTATTTCAAGCACTTAGCCGTTTTGCAGACTTTGCTGAGCCGATTTTGGTAACAAATTTGGTAACACAGTCGGTATGACACTTGGGACGTTTCATTTTACTTCTCGTTAGCCCCCAAGGTTCGAGTCCTTGTGCGCCTTTCACCCGCCCTGGCTATGGCGCGATCGGCTTGCCGATTGCGGCAGTGCACATCACGCAAGTGGCGTGAGCACCCGCTCGATGATTTCGTTGATTCGGTCCTGGGCGGCATTTGGGTCGCCATTGCCTTCCAGCTTTGCAACGCGTTCGGACAGCGCGATCACTTCCTCGAGAAGGTTCGAAACCACCGACGTGATGCGGTCGAGGTCCGCATCGCCGAGCAGTTTCGCGTTGGCGAGGTCTTTCATTGTCTTTCCTCCCTTAGGCCTTATACGCCTGAATCCATGACCACGGCGTGACCCAGCTACGCGGATTGGTGGCCGTTCCGGGTTTGTCGCCAAAGGGTGACCAGGCATGCGTTTCGGCCTCGGTAAATCCGGCGTCCTTGGCGAATTCGGCCATGTCGGCGCGCCGGAAATCATAGTGGAACGGCTCGACGATGATCTGACTGTGATATTGGGTCAGGACGTCTCGCAGCGGCTCGCCGACCAGTGGATTCTCGAGCGCGACCAGAGTGCCGCCGGGCTTCAGGACGCGGCACGCTTCGGCAAGGCTTTGCCGGATGGCGTCCAGCGGCAGTTCGTGAAGCGTCATGGTGGTGGTCACGAGATCGAACGCATTGTCGTCATACGGCAGGTGTTCCATGTCCGCCTGACGCCAATCGATGTCGAGGCCCATCTCCGTCGCCATGCGGCGGCCCAGCCGCAAGCACGGCGCTGACAAATCGATCCCTTCGACATGGGCGTTCGGATATTTTTTCTTCAGCGAAAAAGTGGTCTTGCCGAAACCGCAGGCGAGATCGAGGATTTCCTGCGGTTCGCCCGCATCGAGACTGTCGGCGAAGGCATCGTGAAGTTGGAAGTCGTTATTCCGCCCGACGTGGATGACGCGCGCGCCCATGGCATAGACCGCCGCGCCGCGGTCCTCGCGCCAGATGCCGCCGTCCTGGCGGTGGAAATCGATGGTCTCGTAATATTCCGGATAGGTGAAATCCGCTTCGATGCGCAAGGTGCCGAGGTCGTCGTTTTTCGGTTGGAGGCTGCGCGACAGCGCCTCTATGCGGTCGTCGACCATTTTGCCGACGTCATCCCAAAGCCGGTCCTGAATATGGCGGTCGAGCCAGGCCCAACGGGGCAGTGACGGCAGCGCATCGACGATCGGCCACGCTTCATCTGCGGTTTCCGGCGTCGGTTTTCCGTCGGTCATCCGTTCGTACTCTTCACGAAGCTGGCCGTAAAGCGGACCCGACCAAAACTTGCGCATGCCGAGGAGCGTCCGTACCCGTGGGATTTCCTCATCGCGCCAAGCCAAAATATCGAAAATAGAATCCGTCATTCATTTCCCTCCTGGGCTTCGTTTGGGGGTCCGGCCCCATGTGGCTGTTTCGCCTGGCTGTTTCGCTTAGGGGGTCGCTTGACCAATTTAGCATATTTAGCATAATGTCGTTAGAATAATACAAATTTTCAAAAACGCGTGTCTTTGACTTGTGCCTAGTCAATTAGCAAAGGGAATAGATGTGATGATTCCGGCCTTTTTCTCCCGCGGCGGACTTTTCAGGGGGGCCGCCGCCGTCTTCTTCTGCATCGGTCTGGCGGGCGCAACATCCGCCGCAGATATGTCGCAAACCGTCAGAGTGGGGGTGAACGACCTGCCGCCAGGTAAGGGTAATCCGTTTTCGGCTCTCGGTAGTCCGAGCATCTACACCTGGTCGGCGATCTTCGATTCCCTGACCCGCGTCGACGATCAAGGCATCGCCCAGCCGATGCTCGCCGTGAAATGGGAAAATACGGATCCCAAGACCTGGCGTTTCACCCTCCGCGACGGTGTCAAGTTCTCGAATGGCGAGGCCTTGACGTCCGCCGCCGTGATCGCCGGCTTCGAGTATATCAAGAGCGGCAAGGCCGGCCGGTCGCCGGTCGTTGGGGAGATGCGTGGCGTGACTGCGGCCAAGGCCGTCAGCGACAACGTTGTCGAGTTTACCACTGGACGGCCTGATCCGATCCTACCCAACCGCATTGCCGCGTTGAAACTGGTGGCGCCCAAGCACTGGGCGGAGAAGGGACCGGAAGGCTATGCCACCGAACCCGTCGGGACCGGCAGCTATAAGCTCGTGTCCTGGGATGCGAACAAGGTGACGCTCGAGGCCTTCGACGGGTCCTGGCGCGCGCCGGGTGTCGGCAAGCTCGAGATCATCGAATTGCCCGAACGGTCTGCCCGGGTCCAGGCGCTGTTGTCCGGTCAGGTCGATATCGTGACGGGGCTGTCGACCGACGACATCCCGGTTATCGAAGGTGCAGGGTACAAGGTCGATATCAAGCCTGCCGCCCAGGTCATGTCGCTGGCGTTGCCGCTGGTGAAAAAGAACGCCGACAAGAAACTCGTCGATCTGGACACACCGTTCAAGGACGTGCGCGTCCGTCAGGCATTGAATTATGCGGTTGATAAGGAAGGCATCGCCAAGGGTATCCTCGCTGGTCATGCCAAGGCCGCTGGCCAGGGCGCGACCCCGGCCGCGTTCGGCTACAACCCGGACGTCTCGCCGTTCCCATACGATCCGGCGAAAGCGAAGGCGCTGCTCGCGGAGGCCGGTTATGCCGACGGCATTTCTTTCGAGGCGGAGGTTGTCACGGGATCCTTCCCGGGCGACTCCGAGATTTATCAGAAAATGGCGCAGGATATGGCCGCCGCCGGGATCAAGGTAACGCTGCGGCGGATCACGTTCCCCGATTGGCTGTCCAAATATCTCGGCCGCAAGTCATGGGAGGGGCAGGCCTTCGGCATGTCGTGGAACTCGGCGCCGTACATCGATTCGATCCGGCCCATTGTTCTGTTCTCCTGCTTCAACCCGTTCACCTTTACCTGCGACGCCAATGTGCGCGGTATGGTCATCAAGGCGAACGGCGAGTTCGATCCCGCCAAACGCAAGGCCATCCTGCGTAACATCCATAAGGCGAACCGCGCGGCGCCGCCGGCGGTCTTCCTGGTGGAGCAGATCGATCTGTTCGGGCTGTCCGGCAAGGTCAAGGACTTTAAGCAGACCAATCGTTGGATCGCCTATCACGACATCTCGATCAACTAGTAGAATGGAAGCGCCACCGTTGATCCGTCCGCGGACGACAACGGTGGCGGCTTCCGTCTGATGCCATGTCTTTCGATGCGCGGGCGGTAGTACGCCGCATTGGTGTGCTCGCCGTCTTCCTTCTATCCGTCGTGACGCTGCTGTTCTTTTTGTTACAGCTGACCGGCGACCCTGCCGAAGTCATGGTCGGCGACAGCGGGACGCCGGAACAGCTGGAGCAAGTGCGCAAGCAATACGGATTCGACCGGCCTCTGGCCGAACAGTACGTTCGTTATCTGGTGAATTTGGCGCAGTTCGACTTCGGCGTTTCGTTCGCCAACGATCAACCGGCCTTTTCCCTGGTAATGGACCGCGTGGGGCCGACGCTGCTGCTGACGTTCCTGTCGATCATCGCGACATTGGCGATCGCCGTCCCATTGGGGGCGTGGCTCGGTGCCCGGCCCGACGCGCCGGAGCGCATCGCTGGCGGCATCGCCGTCTATATAGCTCAGGGCGTGCCCGGATTCGTTGCAGGTCTTTTGATGATTCAGCTTTTCGCCGTCCATTTGCGCTGGCTCCCGTCGATCGGCCATGAAGGGGTCGCGACATGGATTCTGCCGACACTGACCCTCGCGTCTTTCCTCGCGCCCAAACTGACGAGGGTCGTGGCGGCGAACGTCACCGAGGCGATGCGTGAGGACTATATCCGGACGGCGCGGGCGAGTGGCGCGGGTCCGTCGGGACTTCTGTGGCGGCACGCGCTTCCCAATGCCTTGCTCGGCGCGACGGCGCTTGTCGGCGCGCAATTCGCTTTTCTTATTTCCGGCGCAGTGATCACCGAGGTGATCTTCGCCTGGCCCGGTCTCGGCTGGCTTTTGGTGAAGGCGACGACGACGCTGGATTTTCCCGTCATTCAGGCCGCCGTCTTCGTCATCGCCGTCCTGGTGTTCGCCGTGAATACACTGACCGATGTTTTGTTTCGTTTCATTGATCCAAGGCTGAGGACGAAGGGCATATGACGACGGCATTCGGCCTCCTGCCACGCCTTGGCATTCTGCGGCGTTCCAACCGGCCCGGCATTCAGCTTGCCGTCGGCGGAAGCCTGTTGCTGTTCATTTTCATTCTCGCCCTATTGCATCGGCAACTGGCGGCCTACGATCCGCTGGCAGGCGATATCCTGACCCGGTTGAAGCCGCTTCTCACGCCGGGGCACTTGCTGGGCACGGACCAGCTTGGCCGCGATATCCTCTCGCGCCTCCTGTTCGGCTTTCCCTGGTCGCTCGGGATCGCCCTGGCCGCGACGCTGATCGCCATGATCGTCGGAACCGTGGCCGGACTTTGGGCCGCGTGGGTGCCGGGCTGGATTCGAACATTCATCAACCGGTCGGCAGATACGATCATCGCGTTTCCCGGACTAGTCATCGCGATCTGCGTCATCGCCGTTATCGGCCGGGGGTTTTGGCCGCTCGCGCTGACCCTCGGCGTTCTGACCTGGCCCTTTTTCGCGCGCGTGGTCTACGCCGAGGCGCTGGGACTGCTGCAACGTGAATATGTTTTGGCGGCGGAGCTTTTCGGCGTACAGGGCTGGCGTATCCTGATCCGACACGTATTGCCCGGGCTTCGTCCGACGCTGATGGTCATGCTAGCGTTTCATTTCGCGGATATGCTGATTGCCGAGAGCGCATTATCGTTCCTCGGGCTCGGTGCGCCGATCCAGGCGCCGACGTGGGGGAACATGCTGGCCGAAAGCCGCCAGTACCTGTTCCTGGCACCGTGGATGATGCTTGCGCCGGGCGGTGTGATCGTTCTCGTGGTCGTCACACTCAATCTGCTCGGCGACGGCATCGCCAAACTGTCGCGCGACAAGGCGAGGGCGGTCGAATGAGCGGGGAGGAGGTTCTTTCCGTCGATGATCTCAGGGTCAGTTTCCCGGCCCGGAACGGAAGCGGTGCCAATTTCAACGCCGTCGATGGTGTGTCCCTGTCGCTCGCGCGTGGCGAAACACTCGGCATCGTCGGCGAGTCGGGATCGGGCAAGACTATGCTGGCGCTCAGTGCCATGGGGCTTGTGCCCAAACCGGGGCGCATCACAAGCGGTAGTATCACGCTCAGGAACCGGCGCATCGACGACCTGGGCGAGAGGGACCTATGTGATTTGCGCGGACGGGAAATCGGCATGGTCTTTCAGGACCCGATGACCAGTTTGAATCCGGTACGCAGGGTCGGCGCGCTGCTGGTCGAGGCAATCCGCCGGCACAATAAGGTTGGCAAGGACGAAGCGCGCTGCCGTGCGCTGGACGCATTGCGCGCTGTCGGTATTCCCTCACCCGAGGCGCGCCTGCGCGCCTATCCGCATGAACTGTCGGGGGGATTGCGCCAACGGGTAATGATTGCGCTGGCGCTGGTGAATCACCCGCCCGTGATTATAGCGGACGAGCCGACCACCGCGCTTGACACGACCATCCAGGCGCAAATCCTCGGTCTGCTGCGCGAGCGTTTGAGCGATGCGGCGCTTATCCTGATCACCCACGATCTCGGTGTCGCCGCGGAACTCTGCGATCGAATTGCGGTCATGTATTACGGGCGGATCGTCGAGGCAGGTTCGGCGGAATCGATCCTGTCCCGCCCGCGTCACCCTTATACGGCAGGTTTGCTCGCCGCGGTGCCGAATTTCGATTTCGGTCGGCCGACACTCGTGCCGATCCCAGGGGCGCCGCCCGATCCGTCGACGCCGGTCAATGGATGCGCCTTCCAAGAACGGTGCCAGCGCCGCACACCGATTTGTGCGACGAAACCCCTCCTGCGGGAGCATACCGGTGGCCTCGTCGCCTGCGCGCATCCGGCGGAGGAGGAGACAATTCATGCTTGACGGCACGTCACCTTTGCTTCGGGTCGACGGTCTCCGCCTGACCTTCGACGTGCAGGGGCGTTCCCTGTATGCGCTCGATGGCGTCTCCTTCGAGGTCGGGCGCGGCGAAACGGTGGGCCTCGTTGGCGAATCCGGGTCCGGCAAGTCGACGCTCGCCAAGGCGATCCTTAATGCGGTCCGGCCCGATGACGGGCAGATCCTGTTCGACGGTGCGGATATCGCGGCGATGGGTCCGAAGGCGTTGAAGGCGATCCGCCGGCGGTTGCAAATGGTGTTTCAGGATCCTTATTCGAGCCTCGATCCCCGCATGTGTATCCGCGATATCATCGCCGAACCCCTTCAAGCGCACCGCTGGGGCACGCGACGTGAGATTGCGGAGCGTGTCGCGGCGTTGATCGCGGCAGTCGGTCTCCCGTCCGAAGCGGCGGAACGTATGCCTCAGCAATTTTCTGGAGGACAACGGCAGCGTATCGCCATCGCGCGGGCACTGGCACTCGAGCCGGATATGTTGATCGCCGACGAACCCGTCTCCGCGCTGGATGTCTCCATTCAGGCACAGATCATCAATCTGCTGCGGGAAATCCAGGCGCGGCTCGGTATCGCCTATCTCGTGATCGCGCACGATCTCGCCCTGATCCATCAGATTTCGGACCGGATCATCGTTATGTATCTCGGCCGTATCGTCGAGGAAGGACGCGCCGACGACATCGTCGGTACGCCGTTGCATCCCTATACGGTCTCCCTTCTCGCGGCGACGCCCGTGCCGCGCGTCGGCGCGAAAGGCACGACCGCCATGCTGCGCGGCGATCCGCCTTCGGCCATCGACCGCCCGACCGGATGCGCGTTTCATCCGCGCTGTCCCATCGCGCGCGACCGCTGCGAGACGGATGAACCCATGCTGACGGAAAGCCGGAGCGGGCGTAAGGTGGCCTGTCACTACCCGGGCGAACTGTCTTCACCGGTCAAGAATATATTTCAACGGAGTGGTGTTGAATAAATGACAAAGACACTTAGAAGGCGCGACGATGCCGGCCCGATCCCTCTCTACCATCGGGTTTACCTTATTTTGCGTGAAGGGATACTGGCGGGCAGCTATGCCAAGGGAGCGGTCATGCCGACCGAGGAAACATTGTGCGCGCAGTTCGGTGTTTCGCGGACGACGATGCAGACGGCGATGGCGCGGCTGGTATCCGAGGGCTTGGTGGTGCGCCATCAGGGGCGGGGCACGTTCGTCGCCGAAACACTGCCCATCGTCAATGCGCGCTCTTCCGTCAATTCGCTTCTCAGAAACGTCAATGCGATCGGAAAAGCGACCGAAGCACGCCTTCTCGATAGCGGATCGATAGCGGCCGACGAGGCGGCTGCGGCCCTGTTCGACGTGCCGCTGGATACACCCCTGTTCAGGAACAGGCAGCTTCGGCTGATCAACGGCGAAGTGATCGGCCGGATCACGGCCGTGGTGCCGCCGGCGGTCGCCGACAAATTGGAAAAAGACCCGGTGCCGGGCCGCCCCATGCTGCTGCGTATTGAGGATGCCGGTATCCAGCTTGCCCGCGCCGATCAGTCTATCCGGGCGCTGATCGCCGACCCCGTCGTTGCCGGTGACTTGGAGATCGAGCCGGGAATGGCGGTAATTCAACTCCACCGCCTCGTCTATGACATGGAGGATCAACTGGTTGAGGAAATGACGGCGCTTTATCGCGGGGACCGCTACGAATACCGCTCGGAGCTCGTTCGCGATCCCGCCGATCCATCCGACGGATGGATTGCCGCCCAGTGATCCTAGACAGCGTGCAATTTCATTCGGTCACGCCATCCTTCGCCCTTGCTCCAGGCGAGCATGCTGTCACGGGATGGCATTTCACCGGTGACATGAAGAACGGTACGCCACGCCAGGCTGAGCATACAGGAGGTAACCGGTGCGCCCCGCCAATCCGCGACGTCGAGAATGGGCTGCAAGGTTGGCATGCCGGTGCCGAGCATGGCGATGGCATCGAGATCTTTGTCCTCCAGCAGCCTGAGGCTTTCCGACGCGCTTCGGGCTCGGAGACTGTAGATCGGATGGAAATCGCTGTCGGGATTGAAGGCGCTGGCCACTTCCGCGACGTGGAATCCGGCGCTCTGCCAGTAACCGATGCTGGCTTCGGTGAGGTCCGGCGGATAAGGCGAGGCGAGGCCGATGCGCTCCGCGCCCAGCACGGCAAAGGTGTCGCAGACCGCGCGGGCGGCGGTTACGAACGGATAGCCGCGTTTCTGTTCGATCCGGTCGCAAATTTCAGCCTCCGTTTCGCGGCCGATCAGATAGGACGCGCCGGTGCAGCCAAAGGCGGCCACGTCGATCGGGGCATTGGCGAAGCGGTCCAAGGTGGCTTCGATCTGGTCGACGTAGTCGTAGAGACGGTCGACGATGGTCTTCTTGGGGCTAGTCATCCTGGCATTGATCATCGCCACGCCGGCCGGCCACAGGATGGTGAATTCCGGCTCCACCGTCGTGTTTGCCTGGGGGGTCAAAACACCGACCAACCCGCGTCTCGCATACTCCAAATCGGCCATTCTTCAGCTTGTTCCTCAGATTTTATTTGTATCTAAAGTATGACAATAGTACGTTTTGGACAAACGAATTGTGGACGAAGTACCGGGTACGGTGAAGGCAACAAGGCGCCAGGAAATGCCAGGAAATGAGTGAGTCCGACCGGGTTATAATCGTTGGCGGCGGGCCGGTCGGCCTGTTTTCCGCGATCAGATTGACCGGATTCGGCATCCCGGTCACGCTGATCGAAAAGGCACTGATCGTCAGCGACGATATCCGTGCCTCGACAATTCATCCGCCGACGCTTGAGATGCTGGCGCCTTACGGCGTCACCACCGAAATCCTCGAAAACGGTATCCGGGTTCCGCAGTGGCAGATTCGCGACCACGCCACCGGCGAAAAAGCGGTCTTTGATCTAGGTCTGATTGCGGAGGAGACCGATTATCCGTTCCGCGTTCAATTCGAGCAGGCGAAAATTTGTGAAATCATCGACGCCAAGCTCCGGAACGAACCGCTAGCGGACCTCCGGTATGGGATGGAAATGCTTTCCGCCGATCAGGACGATGACGGCGTCAGGGTCCGGGCGAAAGGCGAGGACGCCGAGGAGGTTCTGCGAGGGCGTTATCTGATCGCGGCGGACGGCGGCAACAGCACCATCCGTGAACAGTTGGGGCTGGCATTCGAAGGATCGATGTACCCCGAACGTTCGGTCCTGGTGACCACGCCATTCGCGTTCGATGAACACATCGAGGGGTTGTCGCCGGTCAGCTATTGCTGGGAGGCGAATGGCAATTTCAGCCTGTTGCAACTACCGGGCCGTTGGCGTGCAAGCCTTTACTTTCCGGGTGAACTCACGCCGGAGGAAGCTTTGGCGGACGATCGAATCGAACGACAATTGCAGGACATTTGCCCATCCGCAATGCCCTATGAAATTTCGGACAAGCGTGTCTACCGCGTTCATCAACGGATTGTTCCCCGTTACGATCATGGCCGAATCGTGCTGGCGGGCGATGCCGCACATCTCAATAGTCCATCGGGCGGTATGGGTATGAACGGCGGTTTGCACGACGCACATAATCTGACCGAAAAGATCAACGAAGCGTGGCAGGGGGGAGACCATCTCGCGCTATTCGCGCTCTATTCCCGGCAACGCAAAAAGATCGCGGAAGAGCAGATCATCAAGCAGGCCGATCAGAACCGTAAGCGTATGACGGAGAAGGATCCGGCGAAACGCCGCAAGTCGCTTGCCGAAATGCAGGGGATCGCGGATGACCCGGCACGCTGCAAGGCGTTCCTAATGCGCTCGTCGATGATCGAGGGGTTGCGGCAGGCCGCCGCGATAACCTAGGCAGAGGAGCGAAGGAACGGCGAAGATGGCGTTGACGCTTGCCGAAAAGATCATTTCCAAGGCCTGCGGACGGGATCGCGTGACGCCGGGGGAAATCGTCACCTGCGCCGTCGATCTCGCCATGATTCACGACAGCGGTGGGCCGCGGCGCGTCAAGCCGGCGATGGACCGGCTCGGTGTCGGCGTATGGGATGCGAGCAAGGTGGTGCTCGTTTCCGATCACTTTGCCCCCTGCACGGATGCGGAAAGCGCAAATATTTTGAAGCTCACCCGCGAATGGGCGGCTGAGCAAGGCGTTCTGAACTTCTACGATCAGCAGGGGATCTGTCATGTCGTGACACCGGAACGCGGGCATCTGCGGCCCGGCATGTTTGCCGTCGGCGGTGACAGCCATTCGCCAACCGGCGGTGCCTTCGGGTGCTACATGTTCGGTGTCGGCGCGACCGATATGCTCGGCATTCTCGTTACCGGCGAAACCTGGATCAAAGTGCCCGAAACGATCCGGATCGAGTGGTCGGGTCGATTGAAAACGGGCGTTTCGGCGAAGGACATGGCGCTCAAGATGTGCGCAGCCTTGGGCATGGACGGCGGCGATTATCAGGCTGTCCAATATGGCGGTGACGCCGTCGGGGCACTCGACATGTTCGAGCGCATGACTCTGTGCAATATGGCGGCGGAACTCGGCGCGCAGACGGGTTTGATCGAGCCCGACGAGACAACGGCTACCTATGTTGAGAAGGCTGGAGCCGAACCGGGTAATTGGCGGCAGTTCCGGAGTGATCCGGATGCCGCTTACAGGGCGGTGCATGAATTCAGCGGTTCGGATTTAACGCCGCAAGTGGCCGTTCCGCACAGCCCCGCGACCGCGGCGGACGTCGATATGGTCGAGAAGGCGGAGATCGACCAGTTCTATATCGGCGCGTGCACGGGCGCAAAACTCAACGATCTCGAAATGGCGGCCGCCGTCCTCAGGGGTAAAAAGATCGCCAAGGGCAAGCGCCTGACGGTCGCGCCCGCCTCGACGCAAATCCTGAACGCGGCGACCAAGTCAGGCGTGATCGGCACGTTGCTCGATGCTGGGGCCGGTCTCCTGCCACCGGGATGCGGCGCCTGCGCGGGCTATGGCGTCGGGGTGTTGGCTGAAGACGAGGTCTGCCTCGCCACGACTGCGCGCAATTTCCAGGGCCGCATGGGGGCGGGGTCGTCGAAAGTCTATCTTGCATCTCCCTATACCGTTGCCGCCAGTGCGGTCACCGGACGCATCCAGGATCCGCGGGAGGTTCTGAACATATGAGCGGCCGCGTCTGGAAATTCGGGGACAACATCAATACGGATGTTCTGGCGCCCGGAATTTACATCAAGCTACCCGCGAACGAGTTGGCGACCCATTGCCTGGAGTCGGTCGATCCCGAGTTTGCCGGTAACGTGAAAAAGGGCGATTACGTCGTCGGCGGCCGGAATTTCGGCACCGGCTCCAGCCGGGAACAGGCAGCACAGGTGTTGAAGCTGCTTGGTGTCGCGGCAGTGATCGCGCCATCCTTCGGCGGTATTTTCTACCGCAATGCCTTCAACCTCGGGCTTCCGGCGATCGTGTCCGCGGAGACCGGCGAGATCGAAGATGGACATAGACTCTCGATCGATCTAGCCGCCGGAAAAATCACCAACAAGACAACCGGCGAGCAGTTGAGCGCGGAGGCTGTGCCCGGGAACCTCATGGCGCTAATCGAAGCCGGCGGGCTGGTGACTTATCTGGAGAAGAAGATAAATGAAAACCGGTAAGAACAGGGAGAATACCCCGCAGCGCGAGCTGCGGGCGCGCCTCGGACAAGAGGAAATTCTTGTTGCGCCCGGCGTCTACGATGCCTTCGGCGCGATGATGGCGGCGCGGGCTGATTTCGAGGCGCTCTATGTGTCGGGCGCCTCCATCGCCTATACGAAACTCGGCCGTCCCGATATCGGGCTGGTTACCGCCGATGAAGTCGCCGCCGTCGTCGGCACGATCCGCGAGCGGGTGGCGCTGCCGCTCATCGTCGATGCGGATACGGGTTTCGGCAACGCGCTCAACGTCCAACGCACGGTGAAGCTTTTCGAACGGAACGGCGCTTCCGCCATCCAGCTCGAGGATCAATCGCTGCCGAAACGGTGCGGCCACCTGGCGGGCAAAACCCTGGTCAGCGCCGGCGAAATGGAGGGCAAGATCAAAGCAGCGCTCGATGCGAGACAGGACGACGACACGCTGATCGTCGCGCGCACGGACGCCATCGCGGTCGAAGGATATGAATGTGCCCTCGAACGCGCGGCAGGGTACGTCGAGGCGGGTGCGGACGTCTTGTTCATCGAGGCCTTGCAGGACAAGAAGCAGATCGCGGGTGCCATCGACCGGTTCGGGCGAGGCGTCCCGCAGCTCGTCAATATGGTCGAAGGCGGCAAGACGCCGCTTTTGCCGTCGCGCGATTTGGGAGAGCTGGGCTTTTCCATCGTGATCTATCCTGGCGCCCTGGTGCGCGCGCTCGCCTGCGCGGCGAGCGCATTCTTCGGCCATCTCCGCGAACATGGCTCCACCTCGGACTTTCAGGACAAGATGCTCGACTTCACGGCGCTGAACGATCTTCTCGGCACCGAGGCCATGCTTGAACTCGGCGGAAAATACGCGCACGGAGACAAATGATGACGACGCTCGATCCCGTCATGCTCGCCGTTCTGAAGGGACGGCTCGAGCAGATCGCCGACGAAATGGACGCGACCCTGTTCCGCAGCGCCTTCAACCCCATCATCGCGGAGGCTCATGACGCCAGCCACGGCCTCTATCATGCGGAAACGGGCGAGACTCTTGTTCAGGGAAAGTCGGGGCTGCCAGTTTTCGTCGGTGCCATGTCCTTCGCCGTGAAGGCGGTGATCGACAAGGTGGCGGCGGAAGGCATCACGCTCCATCCCGGTGATGTGTTCATCTTCAACGACCCATACGAAGGCGGCACGCATTTGTCGGATTTCAAGCTCGTGCGTCCCTTCTTCCGCGGCGGAAAGCTCTTCTGCTACCTCGCCTCGGTCGGTCATTGGCATGACGTCGGCGGCAACGTGCCGGGGAACTACAATCCAGTCGCCACCGAATGCTATCAGGAAGGCATGCTGATCCCGCCCGTGCTCCTCTGCCGCGCAGGCGAGATCAACCAGGATATCGTCGCGATCCTGCAATCCAATTCGCGGCTGCCCGGCAGCCTCTATGGCGATTTGAACGGCCAGGTGAGCGCGCTGGAACTCGGCGAGATAAGGCTGAGCGAGCTTCTCGACGAATACGGGGAGGACCGCATCAATGCCGCGCTGATCGAACTCAAGAAAAGTGCTGCGCGCCTGATGGCGAGCTTCATCGAAGAGCTTCCGGACGGCACCTATTCGGGCGAGGACTGGCTCGACAATGACGGGATCACCGATATGCCGCTCAAGATCGGTCTCGACTTGACGATTTCCGGCGACCGGATGACGCTCGATTTCTCCCGCACCTCGGATGCCTGCGACGGGCCCGTGAACATTTCGCGTTCGACCTGCATCGCGTCCTGCTACGTCGCGCTGAAGCACATCTTCTGCGACGTGCCCGCGAACGCCGGCGTGCTCGAACCGATCACCTTTAACATACCCGAAACCAGTCTGTTGAGCGTCGGGCGGCCCAAGCCGGTCGGCGGCTATACGGAAACCATCCTGCGCGTCGTCGATGTGATGTTCCAGGTGATGTCGCAGGTCGCGCCGGACATGACCAACGGCTGCGCCTATGGGACCATCAACGCGCTGTCGATGGCGGGTTACCGGAAGAACGGCGCGCGCTGGGTGATGTTTTCCTTCTTCGGCGGCGGCCACGGCGGTCATCCGGCGGGGGACGGTCTCAACCACGGCAACGCGCCGATTTCGACGGCAACCATTCCGCCGCTCGAGATTTTGGAGGCAGCCTATCCCGTGCGCTTCACGCAATGGGCGCTGCGGCCCGACAGCGGCGGGCCGGGCAAACGTCGCGGCGGTTGCGGCGCCGTCTACGAGATTGAATTGCTTGAAGAAAAAGCCGACGCCTTTCTGTTCGGCGAGCGCGGCAAGTTCGCACCGGCGGGTGTCGTCGGCGGCGGGCCGGGTGCGGTGAACAAGTTCTTCTATCCCGACGAAAACGGTGGCCGCGCCGAACCGCCGATGGTCTCTAAGATGGTCGGGATCAAGCTCCGGCACGGACAGCGGGTGAGGCTCGAAACGCCCGGCGGCGGCGGTTACGGCAATCCCATGGATCGCGATCCGGCTGACGTCGCCGATGATGTGCGGCTTGGATACGTCACGGCCACGGCGGCCCGGGACCGGTATAAATGCGTGGTCTCGGATGCAGGTGTTCTCGACGAGGCGGCGACTGCCCGCCTGCGGCAGGAAACGTAGTCATGGCGGGTGGCAGGACGATCGTCGGCGTCGATGTCGGTGGCACGTTCACGGACGTCTTCTTCTTGAACGAGGCGGACGGCTCCTGCGATGTCGCGAAGGTGCCGTCCACGCGGGGCGATCAGTCGCGCGGCATTCTGGAAGGCATTTCTCAGCGGCGGAACGACATCGGCGATGTCGGGCTCGTCGTGCACGGTACGACCGTGGGTACAAATGCGCTTCTCGAACGCAAGGGCGCGAAGACCGGGATCATCACGACGGAAGGATTCCGCGACGTCCTCGAAATGCGGCGGCGCGACCGTCCGCAGACCTGGGGCCTGTGGGGGGTGTTCGAGCCCGTCGTACCCCGCAATCTCCGGATCGAGGTCACCGAGCGCGTGCTCGCAGACGGCACCCTGCACACGCCGGTGGATCTCGACGAAGTTGCCGACGCGGTGAGAACGCTGATCGCCCGGGGGGCCGAGGCGGTTTGCATCTTTTTCTTGAACAGCTACGCCAATCCGGAAAATGAGCGTGCGGCCGTCGACGCCGTGTCGCGGATCTGGCCCAACGGCCACATCACCTCGTCATCGGACATCCTTCCTGAAATCCGTGAGTTCGAGCGATGCTCGACGGCGACATTGAATGCCTATTTGCAGCCGCCCATCGGCGATTATCTAGAGCGCTTGGAAAGCGGTTTGAAGGACGGGGGGTTCTCCGGTGACGTTCTCATCGTTCAATCGAACGGCGGCGTCATGTCGGTGGAAACCGCGCGGACCTTTCCCGTGCGCACGGCGTTGTCCGGACCGGCCGCCGGAGTGATCGCGGGTGCGCATATCGGCACCAGCGCGGGTTTTCCGAACCTCATCACCTGTGACATGGGTGGGACCAGCTTCGACGTGTCACTGATCGCCGACGGCGAAAGCGCGCTTGCGGCCCAAACCGCCGTCGATTTCGGCATGGTGGTCCGCACGCCCATGATCGAGATCACCACCATCGGCGCGGGCGGTGGCTCGATCGCCAAGATCGACCGCGGCGGCTTGCTGCAGATCGGCCCGGAAAGCGCGGGTTCGGATCCCGGTCCGGTCTGCTACGGCCTCGGCAATGATCGCCCGACGGTCACGGACGCCAATCTGGTGCTCGGCCGGATCAATGCCGCGCGGCCCATCGGCGGAAAGCTCGACCGATTGGACTCCGATGCCGCCCGGGCGGCAATTACCCAGCATATTGCCGAACCCCTTGGTATCGACGTCATGGAAGCTGCCGAAGCGGTCATCAAGGTTGCCAACGCGAAGATGGCGGGAGCTATTCGCCTGGTTTCCGTCGAACGCGGATACGATCCCGAGCATTTCGTCGCAATGCCCTTCGGCGGCGGCGGTGCGCTCCATACCGGCGCGCTCATCAAGGAGGTGGGATTGTCCAAGGCGTTGGTGCCGCGCTATCCGGGCGTCACCAGTGCCCTCGGCTGCGTCATCGCCGACATGAGATTCGACCGTGTGCATACGCTCAACGTCATGCTCGACGCCGTCGATACGGCGGACCTCGCAGAGGAGATGATTGCGACGGCAGTGGCGGGAGAAGAGCGTTTGAAGGAATCGAACGTCGCCTTCAAGGGGATCGAACATGTCTTCGAACTGGACATGCTTTACGTCGGGCAGACACATACCGTGGCGGTCAAGCTGCCGGTCGATCTGAAGGGTCTCCGCGCCGGTCTGGATGTTGCGGCGATCCGGGCGGCGTTTGAAGAAGCCTATCGTCAGACGTTCGGTCGCCTGTTGAAAGGCATTCCCATCCGCATCATGAACCTGCGCGTGACGGTGATCGGACGCCGGCCCAAGTTCGATCTGGCCATCCTGGGTCCGGCGAAAGGCGGTTCGTTGGACGATGCCCTTACCGACACCAGAAAAATCTGGATTGAGGGCGCTTGGCACGAAACCGACGTGTATAACCGGCTCGAGATACCAGAAGGCGCCGTCGTGCCCGGTCCGGCGCTGCTGGAACAGCCAGATACGACCATCTTCGTCGATCCGGATCTGGAAGGACTGGTGGACCGGTTCGGCAATCTCGTGATCTCAAGGAAGGCACGATGAGCTTGTCCCACACGGCACTTATTCTGGTCGACATGCAGAATGACTTCCTGCATCCTGACGGCGCTTATGGCCGCGGCGGTGTGGCATCGGACATGATCGCGGCACTGCCTGCGAAATTGAAACCCGTCGCTGATGCGATGCGTAAGGCGGATGGCTGGGTCGTTTCCACCCATTTCACGCTGGTGCCGGGCAAGGGTGGGGAGCCGTTCATCGATCCGCATTTGTGCAAGCTGCGGCCTTTTCTTCGCAAAGGGGATTTCGCGCCGGGAAGTTTCGGCCATGCGCTGATCGACGAACTGGCGCCCGCGGATCTGTCCGTCGAAAAAATTGCCTATTCGGCCTTCTATCAAAGCCGCCTCGACTGGATGCTGCGAAAGGCCGATATCACCGATCTGATCTTCGGCGGGATCGTGACCAACGGCGGGGTGAGCACGACCGTCCGCGACGCGCACGTCCACGGATATAAATGTACGGTACTGTCCGATGGATGCGCTGCCTTCGATGAGAAGGCCCACGAGGTTTCCCTCGAAGCTCTCAAGAGCGTGGCGGACATAGGATCCATTGCGGATCAAATGGAAGCCTGGATAACTGTCTGACGGCCATTCAGCTATGTTTTGGCCTGAGCGTACTAGGCCGTGCCTATAAAATGCGCTTCGTCGCCCGAAACGTGGCGCGGTCATTCTCTACGATGTAGAAACCATATCTGAAAATCACGGTGTCGGTGGTTCGATTCCGCCCCTGGGCACCATTCCTCCCCGTGTAATTGTGGCGTAGAAGTATTATCGGAGCACGTTGGCGCGAAAGCTGCGTTCGACGTCTTCCGCGGATAGTCCTTTGAAAATCAGGACCAAGTGCGTTTCCGGGTGACCCTGTGGCCAAGTTTCCAAGCGTGCCGGAGGGGAAAATACACCGGCGACGGCCTGAATCAGAACGGGGCCATTTGCGTCCGCAAAATTGACGATCCCCTTGAGTCGTAAAAGTCCCGGCGCACGCAAGGAATAGAGCGACCGCAACCAGGCTCGGAACCGGTCTTCGTCAATGGGAGCGTCGTGAACGATCGAAATCGATTGGACGTGGCCATGGTTGTGACCGTGATCGTGTCCATGCTCTTCGTGCGGATCAATTTCCGTTTCGACCTCGGTTGGAAATGTATGGTGTTCCCAGGGTTGAAACAGAAGATCGGGATCAACCTTGCCATGTTGAATGACCGTGATCTCCGCATCGGGATTGATTTGGCGAACTTCGGCACGAAGCCCATCCAACTTTTCCGTGCCGCACAAATCGCCCTTGGTGATCAACACCAAGTCGGCATGGGCGATCTGCACGACCGTTTCGTCGCCCTGAGAAATTTGCTCTCCGCCTAGGATGCCGTCGACCAGCGTTATCATGGCTTCCAGGTTGCATCGGTTCTTAACGGCTTCGTCGGTCACGATACTGCGGACAATCGGCCCCGGATCGGCAAGCCCCGTCGTCTCGATGAGGACGCGATCGAAGGCCGGCAGATCGCCCGCCCGTACCTTGGCGAAGAGGTCGCAAATGGTATCGACCAGATCGCCGCGGATGGAGCAGCAGATGCAGCCGTTTTCCAGCAGCAGTGTATTCTCGATGGCCGATTCGACCAGAACGTGATCGAGCCCGACTTCGCCGAACTCATTGATTATCAAGGCGGTTTTATCCATTCCCGGCTGCGATACCAAGTGGTTGAGCAGCGTGGTCTTGCCGCTACCGAGATAGCCGGTGATCACGGAAACCGGTGTCCTATTGAGCAATATCGGGGATTTTTCGCCTGTTTGTGTCATTTCCTCGGGGGCCTCGTCCCACTCTGCGGCAGATTGATTGAACTCGTCCCATCCAGATGCTTCAATGCGGCGCACTCTTATATCAGAATGCTCTTAGGCAGTATATTTACAGGGAAAATCGCGTGTCGGAAACACTCTCCAAGAATATGAAACTATTGGCCCAGACCACCTTGAACGGCTTCGGTGGGATCGGCGAGGGAATGGCCTTGCAAGTGACCAGCAAGGGACAGCGGGTCATGTGGGTCGCCCATGAAGGGCCGCCGAAGAACTTTACGGGCGTCGACGTCAGCGATCCTCGCAATCCCAAGGTCATTTGCCAGACGGAACTGAAACATCAGAACATGCGCTCCAACTCCCTGGAGGTCACGGGCGATATCCTGGCGGTGGCCTATCAGGTCTATGAAAAAGGGATCGATCCGGCGGGGATCGAGCTGTTCGACGTCAGCGATCCGGAAAACCCGAAATCCATCGGTTTCCATAGCACCGCCGGGCCGCACTCACGCGGTGTTCATTGCCTGTGGTTCGTGGACGGCGAGTATGTCCATTGTGCCAGCGGTGCGCCGGATTTCGAGCCAAAGCATCCGCGTGACGATCAGATTTATCAGATCATCGATGTTCGCAACCCGAGCAAAATGGAAGAGGTCGGCCGCTGGTGGTATCCGGGCACACGCGTAGGCGACAACGAGCCCGGCCCGCCACGGATCAATCCGGAGCCGATGGAGAATCTGCGCGGCGGAGATGCCTATCGACTGCACAACGCCAACATCTATCCGAGCCATCCCGACCGGGCCTATCTCGGCTATATCGACGGCGGCGCGATCATTCTCGACATTTCGGACAAATCCAAGCCGGTCGAGATATCGCGGTGGAGCCCGCACAATCCATATCCCGGCTTCACGCATACCGTGATGCCGCTGTTCGACCGGGGGCTCCTGGTCGTCTCGGACGAATGCATCAAGGACGACGCCGAGGATTGGCCGAAGCTCACCTGGGTTCTCGATGCGCGGAATGAGCAGAATTTGGTGCCCATCAGTACGTTGCCCCTGCCTCCGGTCGAGGAGTACGGCCACAAGGGTGGACGGTTCGGCTCGCACAATCTGCACGAAAACCGGCCCGGGCCGTCGTTCTTCAGCGAGGAGATCATTGTCGGCGCTTTCTTCAACGCCGGTATCCGTGTTTACAATCTGAAGAACCCCTATCAGCCCGAGTTGATTGCCTATTTCGTGCCGCCGGGGCCTGAGAATTCCCGCGTTCCCGCCATCCAGATGAATGACGTTTATGTCGATGAAAACGGCATCGTTTATGCGGGCGACCGCTGGGCCGGCGGACTTTACGTCATGGAGATGGACATCTGATGGTGGCGGGAAGGCTGTGACGGAGGTCGCGTTCGATTTCCTTTCGGAGACCGACCCGAGAACGCTTGTCGTCTATGGGCTGGTCTCCGACCCGTCCGTGGTTTTGCAGCAGTTGATAGACCAAGACAGTAGCCGGGCTGAGCCGCTCTCCAACCGTTTCGCCGTCCTGCCACCGTCCTTACCATCGTTGAGATTGGGAAGCCCCGGCTGGATCGACATCACGGCTCAGGAGCTTGCCGATGCCGGCGGACCGGCTCGTTTGTTCGCTCTCTGCCGGGGGAAAATCACCAATCGAGCAGCCCAGTTTTCCCTGCTGCCGAAGAAGATGCTCAATCTTTATTTCGATTTTGTCGATGCCGAAATCGACGCTAACAGAGCGCAACTCGATGACCGTGACGCCTTGTTTAAGGCGGAGGACTGGCGGCTTACAGCCTGGTTACCATTGCCGCAGGCATGGGTCCTTTTGCCGCCCGCGTTCGGCGCGGAGGCAACTTTTGCCGGGCTCGATGCGGTTTTTTGGTTGGCCGACAAGCTGATCGGCGTACGGATCGAGGACGGTGCGACGCTGGTCAAATCCGTGCGGCACAGGCTTGAATTCCTGGAGGAGCAGCATCCGCATCTGAGCTTGGTCAGAATTCCGAAATCCCGGCTGGAGGAGGAGCGATTTCCGATCGATCTTTTCCCGGCCGAATTCGCGGACTTCTGGTCGGATGTTCAGTTGCCGACTGGACCCTTTCAACAGGCGGTGCTACGGCAAAATCTAGTTATGCAGGCAGGATAAGTCGCTATTGCCAACAGGGTGTTGGTGCCCTGAAATCGCCACATGCGCGCCCTATCGGCGCCAACAACAGAATTCAAATGATGTTCGGTTTCGACACATCATGAAGAGGAAAGGACCGCGTCATGTCTCCCCAATCGACAGCACAACTTCAAGACGGCAAGCATTCATCCGACGTGGGGAGCGATAGCAATGGCGGCGGCGGCGCGGCGGCCTACCGGCCAACCGTTGAGAAGCCACGGCCCATCTACGGGGGTACTCCGGATCTCTCCGTGCCGCGCAATTCGGACAAACGCCATGCGGCGACCACCGACGACGACGAGCAAAGCACTCTAGTGGTCGGCACGAAAGTCCGGTTGAAAGGTGAGATCGGCTCTTGCGATACGTTGATTGTGCAGGGGCAGGTCGAGGCCAAGTTGACCAACCGGCATATGGAGGTCTCCGAGACCGGCCGGTTCATCGGCGAGGCATCGGTGGATACGGCACACATCGCCGGAGATTTCGAGGGCACCCTGGTGGCGCGCCGTCTCTTGGTGGTCGAAGCCGGCGGTAGCGTCAGCGGCGATATTCAATATGGCCGCTTGATCATCGAAGAAGGCGGATCCATCAGCGGCACCATCGGCGTTATCGGCGACGGCGCCAACAAAAGTCCGAAATAGACGGAATCCGAAATAGGCGTCAGCCGGCGCCGAGGTAGGCTTTCTGGACGGTTTCGTCCTTGGCCAACGCTTCGGCCGTATCCGAGCCGGTAATATGGCCATTGTCGAGCAGGTAGCCACGATCTGCGATGGCGAGGCTCTGCTTGGCGTTCTGTTCCACCAGGAAAATGCTCATCCCGGTTTCCTTCACCGCCGTGAGCGAGCGAAACAACTCGCTGCACAGAAGCGGTGACAGGCCAAGGGACGGTTCGTCCAGCATCAGGATCGATGGGGCGGACATCATCGCCCGCCCGATTGCGACCATTTGACGCTCCCCGCCACTCATGGTGCGCACGGCCTGTTTGCGCCGTTCGGCCAGCCGGGGGAAAAGGGTCAGAATACGGTCGAGGTTCTCTTTCTCATGCGCCCGCGCCCGCTTGGGATGGGCTCCCAACTGAAGGTTCTCCATCACGGTGAGGTCGGCGAAGATACCCCGGTCCTCGGGGACGAGGGCGATCCCCGACTCCACCACTTCATGCGCGGGCCTGTGGGTGATATTCACGCCGTCCATAACGACGGAAGCACCTTTCATGGCCGGTGTCAGACCGCCGATTGCCCTTAGGAACGTACTTTTGCCGGCGCCGTTTGCACCCAGCATCACCACGATCTCGTTCTGGCGAATTTCGACGGAGGCGCTTTCGACAGCCCGGTGGCGTCCGTAGAAGACGGATATGTTCTTGGCTTCAAGCATTCTCGTCCCCCAGGTAGGCACGGATGACTTCGGGGTCGGCCAGTACCTCTGCGGTGCCGCCCTCGGCGATCTTAACGCCGCTGCTCATGACCACGCAGCGGGAGCATAGGGACCGAATGGCATCCATCACGTGTTCGACGATGATGATCGTCCGGCCTTCGTTGGCCAATTGTTCGATCAGGGCGATTCCTGTACGCAACTCGCTGGGATTCAGACCGGCCAGCCATTCGTCGAGCAATAGAACCTTGGGGTCGGAAATAAGCGCCCGGGCCAGTTCCAAACGTTTCTGGTCGATATAGGTGAGGGTACTGACCGGACGGTTCTCGATACCCTCGAGACCGACGCGTTGCAGCAATTCCCGTGCGCGGTCGTGGAGCTCGGCCCCCCACATTTTGGCATGGCCGAAGACCCCGCCGGCTTCGGCGTTCTCGAGGACCGTCAACGACGGTAGCATGCGGACGATTTGGAATGTTCGCGCAACGCCCCTGTGTGCGATATCGGCGGCAGGCGCTCCGGCAATATTCTCACCATAGAGGCGGATTTCGCCGTTGTTGGGTTTCAGCGCGCCGGAGATAAGGTTCATCATGGTCGTCTTGCCCGATCCGTTCGGGCCGATCAGGCCGATGACCTCGTTCTCGTGCAGGTCGAATGACACGTTGTTGACGGCAACCAGGCCGCCGAAGCTCCGGGTAACATCCTGAATGGAGAGTGCTGGTTGGGTGGTCACATGATTATCCATGCTGGTCACCTTTCCACTTCTGAATGCCGCTTTCGATAAGGCCAACGATCCCGTGCGGAATGAAGTAGACGATCAAAAGGAAGGCAGCGCCCAGCAGCAATGTCGTCTGGGTGGGGAAATTGGCGCTGATCAGTTCCCATAGAATGGTAAAGGGGATAACCCCGAGAAGCGGTCCCCATAGGCGATGGACGCCTCCCAACAACGCCATGATCACGACCTGGAAGGAAATGAAGGGGTTAAAAGCAATTGTTGGTTCAACATAACTGTAGCGCGGGGCGACCAACGCACCGGTAATGGAGGCGAAGGTGCAGGAGATCACGAACAGGATGACCTTTGCCCGTGCCGTATTGATCCCACTATGGACGGCGACGACCTCGTCATTTCCGATGATACGCAGGGCGAAGCCCAGTCGCGAGCGGCCGATCCACCAGCCGATCAGGAACACCACGGCGGCTAGTACCAGGAGGGCCCAGTAAATTTGCGGGTCGGTAAAATCGGTCAGCACATAAAGGCCGCTTGAGGTGCCCATGGTCGCCTGTCCCCAAGAGACGACCTGGCGGATCAATTCCGCCAGCCCCAGGGTGAAGATGACGAAATAGACACCCGAGATCCTCAGCGTCGCGAGGCCGACAATGGCGGAGAAGAGAGCCCCGACCACCGCGCCGATCAGCACCAGGACCGGGAAGGGCAGCAGGTCGATCCCGCCAGCCACGACGTACATGCCGATCCCGAAGAACGCCGCGACGGCGAGCGAAATATAATTGGTCGGTCCGGAAAACAGCGTCCATGACGTCGCAAGAACGGTGTAAACGGCGATCGAAACGCCGATCGACAGCAAATACCCGGAGCTGATAAGGGGGAGCGTTGCGGCTGCGAGAAACAGGATAACGGCGATGCCGAATGTACGTACTTCGGAATTCATCACGACGTCCGCCTCCCAAACAGCCCCTGCGGACGCACCAACAAAATAATCAAAAAGAGAACATAGGCGGCCGCCAGCGTTAGGCCGGGGTCGACCAGAATCGCGACGACGGTTTCGGTGAGCCCAAGAATAAAGGCGGCGAGAATGGCGCCCCGGATATCGCTGACCCCGCCCATGATGACGATGACCAACGCCTTTAACGTGAAAATCACCCCAAGCGAGGCATCGAAAGTCAGGAACATACTGAGCATCATGCCGCCAGCCGCCGTAACGGCACCGCCCAAGGCGAAGGCAAGGGCGGAGGCGTTGACGACATTGATGCTGACAAGGCTCGCCGCGGATGGGTTGACCGCAACGGCCCGTAGCGTGAGGCCCGCACGCGTTCGGTTTAGCCAGACATATAAACCAACACACAAAACAGCGGAGCCGAGAAAGGCGGCGATGCGGTTCAGGCCGTAAGTCTCTCCCAAAAGATGGACGGGAGACGCCATATAGGAATAACTGAGGTAGTCGCCGCCGAACACCGCCAGCAGGATGCCGATGAAGATAAAGCTGATGCCGAAGGTCGCGAGGATACTGTCGACTTCAAGCTGTCCTTGATTCTTGGCGCGTTTGACCAGAGGAAGCATCAGGAAGCGGTAGATGGCCCAGTTGACGACAAAGGCCAACGGAACGATGCCGATCAAGGCGACAAAGGGGCTGACTTGTGTGGCGGAAAAAAACCAGAAAGTTCCGAAAGCAGCGGCAACCAGAACCTCGCCATTGGCCAGGTTCATGATGCGTGCGACGCCGTATTGGAGCTGCAGTCCCATTGCCATAAGGGCGTAGGTGCCGCCCAGCAGCAGCCCGATAATAATTATTTCCATTTTGGGTTCTTAAAAGTCTCAAAAGAAATGGCCCGGTGCCAGATAGAGGCACCGGGCACATTTTTGTCGTCTTACCAGCCCGTCTTCAGGCGAACCGGTTTGCCATCGCTGACATTGACACCGTTGACACCATGGAAGATGCCATCCTGCCACTGTCCAACAGTCCACAGCCATTGCAACCGCTGGCTGGAGAGGTCGATCTCGCCAATCAGCGTGTTGAATTTGTGGGTCTTGATGTGTTCGGTGATGGCTTTGCGATCCATGGAGCCGACGGCCTCGATGGATTGCTCGATGATTTGCAGCATCGAATAATAGACCGGGTTACCCCAGTAATCGCCATCGACGCCGGTGACGTCCTTGAGTTCCTTGTAGAACTTCTCCAGTTCCGGCGTGTACTTCACACCGCCCGCACCGAGAATGTTCTCGGACGCATCGCCAACCGCTTTCTTGAAGACGGGGAAAGCGGTCGCGACGGCTGAGTAGTAAGCCTTCACATCGAGACCTTCGATCTTTGCCTGCTGGGCCAGACCGATGGTGTCCGGCGGATAGGACCAAGCGACAAACGCATCGGGGTTGGCCGCTTTTGCCGCCTTGATCACCGGCGCCAGGTCCTGGGTGCCGAGCGGGTAGGACTTGTCGTAGACGATTTCGAAGCCGGCTTCCTTGAACAGTGGCCGGCCGGCGTTGGCGAGCTCGATGCCGAATGCATCGGCAACGTTGACGACGGCAACCTTGTTGCCGATCTTGCCCTCATCCTTCAGCTTTTTGAGAACGTCGATGGCCGTCTTCGCGTACGACGTCGTCGAGCCTTGGACGAAGAACAGGCCCGGATAGCGCTTCACCAACTCGTCCATCTTGTCGGTAACGGCGGCCTGAGCCAATTGCGGGTAACCGTATTTGTCGAAAATCGGCGCCACGGCCAAGTTGAAGCCGGTGCCGTATGGGGCCATGATGAAATCGGCCTTGTCGACGGTCGCGAGCCGCTGAACCGCCTTGATGGTTTCGCCCGGCTGGGTGCGATCATCATAGACAATCAACTCAATCTTGCGTTGGCCGTCTTTCAACTTGAGACCACCGCGGGCGTTGACCTGATGGGCCCAAAGTTCGAAGTTCGGGAAGTGCGTCACGGCCGCGCCGCCCGCGAGGGGGCCCGTCTTCGGACCGACGACACCGATCTTGATCGGATCCGCTGCTTGCGCGGAACCGAGGCCAAATGAACCGGCCAGCACTGCCGCTGCAGCAAGTTTGAAAATGGTACGTCTTTGCATAGCCTCCTCCGTGTGTGGCTGTTTTGCCGGGCCTGTCGTCCCGGCGGTTTGATTTTGGGGGAAAACTGATCCCCTCCCTGGTTCGGGCGGCCCCTATTTTATCGTGGGAATTCGCCCAATTGGTTCCGGCACTTGATACACTGCGAAACTGGGAGAGTCTACGAAATGAATTCAGTTTTTCCTAGATATTAATAGCTTAGGCGCTCTCTTCGAGAGGTTACAGTCCTTATCCGCAGTATCCGGGCGATTCAGGAGGCTTCCGCCAGTTCGCTCCGCCTTACGATGAAGGCTTCGCCCCGCTCCAGGTAGTCGCTGACGACGTTGAAATAGCGTTCAGGTTGATCCACTTGCATCTGATGCGCGGCGTCATAGACGTAGATAACGTCGCACTTGGGCAGGTTCTCTTTAAGAATATGGACCGTTTCCGGTGGGATTCCGATCTCGGCGGTGCCGTAGAGCAGCAACGTCGACGAGCGAATATCCGCCAATTTGGCAACCAGGTCCTCATCAAGAGCGATGCCGCCGTGGAACCGTTGTCCAGCATCGTAGTTGGCAAGGGTTTCCTCGAAGGTCCGATCGTCTTCGGGGAGACGGTTTTCGGGGTGGGTAAACAGCATCCGTTGCATGCCGTCGGGATCGCGCTGTAGGCCGCCCTTGCCGCCGGGCCGGAAGCCCGCCGGTGCTTCCAGGACCAGAAGTTCCACCATCTCGGGGTGGTTGGCTGCCAGCCAGCATGCCGTCCAACCGCCGAAGGACAGGCCGATCACGTCGCAGCCGGTGCCTATTTCTTTGCCGATGAAGTCGGCAATCAGCGACGCCAATGCCGGCATGCTATCGATCTTGTCCGATGGTGCGCTGCCGTCAAAGCCGGGATAAATAGGGAGGTGCACGCGGAATTTTTCGCTCAGCATTTGCAACGGCCGCGTCCAGCGCAGGCCTCCCGTACCGTGCAAAAAAACGATCGGTTCGCCGTCGCCCGCGACGTAGTAGTCCATGGCTCCCGCGCTAAGAGTTGCTGTCTTTCGTTCGAACCCAAGGGTACCTGATGCGTGTGCCATGATTATTCTCCTGCCACTGCTATTTTCTGGGCCAGCTCGGGCTCCGGTTCACGGACCGGACCGAGATCCGGCGGTGCGGTTTCTGGAGATTTCTGAAGGTCGCGGACCTCGGGCGCGACATAATCCCGGAACAACTCCATTCCCCGTGTCACCATATCGTTGGGCAGGTTGCCGATCTTAATGTTGGTATTGATCCAGCCACAGCCGAGTTCGGATGCGATACGTTTGATCTGTTTCACGACGGTTTCCGGTTTGCCGCAAAGGATGGTGCCGTCGTGGACCGCGTCTTCGATGGTGCGTTCCCGTGCGTGTGCCAACCGGTGAAGGAAGAAGTCGCTGTTGGATTGCGAGCGGTAGTACTTGGTTTTTTGCAGCACGATCTGTTGAGCATTGCGCTGCACCCCAAGGAGCGTCTTGGTAAAGTACTTCACGGCGCTTCCCAGCGCTTCCTGGGCCTTTTCGTCGGTTTCCGCGATACAGGTATGGAATCCGCAAAGAATATGTTGTGGGCCTGGCTCCCAGCCGCATTTACGTGCTTCGTCGATATAAGCCTCGATGATCTGGCGCCCCTTTTCGAGGTTGGGGATGAAGACCATGCCTAACATGGCGCCGTTGCGCGCGGCATAGCGTGCCGAATTCTCGTTGCTGCCTGACATCATGATGGGGGGATGCGGCTGCTGGTAAGGCCGCGGCCAAATGGAAACGGCGCGGAACTGATAGTGTTCACCCTCCCAACCGAAGGGTGCCGGCTCGGTCCACGCCTTTTTGATGAGTTGCGTTGCTTCGTTCAGCCGCGCCCGGCTTTCGTCGGGCGGCAGGTTATAGGCGATATATTCATGGGGAATGCCACGCATGAAGCCGGTCATCAGCCGGCCACCCGAAATCACGTCGAGCATGGCGTATTCTTCGGCCACCCGGATGGGGTTCAAGAGCGGCACCAGATTGCCGAACATGGTGATTTTCACGCGTTCGGTGCGGTGCGCAAGGATTGACCCGATCAAGTTGCAGTTGTTCATCAGGCCGTAGGGACTGAAATGGTGTTCGTTGCAGCCGATGGCGTCCCAGCCGCATTCCTCACCATAGATCAGCGTGTCGATGTAGGTTTGATACAGCTCGTGCCCTTTTTTGGGCTCGAAGTCGCTGTTGTTGACCGGCCACACATCGTCACGCTCGGGGAAGCTGTCCCAAGGCATGAGATGGAAGAGATTGAAACGCATCGGTTGCTCCCCGGTTATTTCCTTCGTTAATCGACGAACGACCAAGACGGCGCATATTCGTCGATGGTCGTGCGGCGCATATCGCGCGGATAGGTGAGATCATCGAAGGATGTCGCGCGGTGCAGGGTGCAACGGTTGTCCCAAATCACCAGATCTCCCTCGTGCCACTTGTGGCTGTAGACGAATTGCGGTTGGGTGGCGAAATCGGCCAGTTCCTGGAGGAACGGTTGCGCCTCGCTGTCCGGCATCCCGACGATATGCTCCGCGTGCGCGCCGATCATCATCGCCTTGCGGTTCGAACGTGGCATGATACGCACCAGCGGGTGACAGACCGGCGGCATGGATTGGCGCTGCTCCTCGGTGATTTCCGTTTCTTTCAAGCCGCCCTTGATGCGCGAATGCCAAATGTTGTGAACGACCATCAGGTTTTCCATGCGCGCTTTGGTTTCCTCGGGCAGTGCGTCATAAGCAGCACGGCAATCGGCGAAGTCCGTGTTGCCACCCTCGGGCGGTACGGTACGTCCGTGCAGCATCGACCATTTGGTTGGCAACGGGTTGAACGACGAATCCGTATGCCACAAGCGATCGCCGGAGCGCATCACGCGACGGGGGTGATCGGCGGCCATGATCTTACCGTTGAGGTCCAGATTGCCGGCATCGAACAAATATCGGCCCAGACGCTGCTGCTTGGATGCATGGCCCGTGATCGGTCCGGCCGGGGATTCACGAGGCCCGAAATAACGGCTCCATTCCGCATGTTCCTCGTCTGTCATAGTTTGATCGCGAAGCACGAGGACGGCGTACTCCGCCATCGCGTCCTCGACGAACTCGACGACCTCGGGTGTTGGAGTCTGACTACAATCGATCCCGGTCACTTCCGCGCCGAAAATCGGATGGATCGGTTTTACGTCGTAAGACATGGTCGATCTCCTTTCGCCTTTTTTCTTTGGTGTTTTCTTGACCTACGTGAGCCCCAGTTCTTCCCGCACGATCCGGGTGCCGTCCGCCATCGCCTTGAGCTTAGCGAAGGCGATGTCCCGAGGCAGATATTTCATACCGCAATCGGGAGCGATGATCAGGCGTTCCGGCGGGATATGTTCCAGCGCCTCGCGGATCTGACCCGCGATGTCGTCCGGCCGTTCCACGGTTTCGGTTGCCAGGTTGAGAACACCGAAGATGACCGACTTGGTCGGCAGGTTTTCCAGGATCGTCGGGTCCAGTCCCGGCTCAGCGGCCTCGATGGAAATCTGGGTGGCGGCGCTGTCCTCCAACTCCGGCAGGAAAGAGTAGCCGGACGGTTTGTTCTTCACCACATAGGCGTAGCCGAAACACAAATGAACGGCTTTGGGACCATCGATGCCTTCGAAAGCACGGTTGATCGCCGCAATGCCGTGCACAGCGGCCTCCTCGGCATTGGATTGCAGATAGGGTTCGTCAAGTTGAACGACGTCGGCACCTGCCGCCTTGAGTTCCCGCAACTCGGCGTTGACTGCGTCGGCATAGGCGTCGATCAACGCCTTCTCGTCGTTGTAATGCTCATCGACGGCGAGGCGCGTCATGGTAAAGGGGCCGGGAACGGTGACCTTGATGGCGCGGTCGGTTTGGGCGCGGAGAAACGCTACATCGCGTTTGAACACGCTTTCGCGGCGGCCGATCGGGCCGGCGACGCGCGGCACCAGCGTCGGCCTGCCGATCCGGCTTTTGACCTCGGCCGGGTTGTCCAGATCGATGCCGTCGAGTGCATTTGCGAATTGGTTGAAATAACTTTCGCGCCGCACTTCGCCGTCGGTCAGGATGTCGACACCGGCACGCTCCATGTCCTGAACGGCGAGGCGCACGGCGTCATCCTGCGCCTCGACGAGTCGGTCGCCGGAAAACCGCCATACGTCCTTCATCCGCACACGTGGCGGACCGGCGGCCATCAGTTTCTCTTTGTCGATAAGCCAACCGGGTTGCGGATAACTGCCGACAAGCGTGGTCGGAATGAGTGGCTGCGCCAAATTGTCCTCCTGGCGTACCGGCCACCTGTTATGGGTTGTTAATGACGGCCGGCGCGTTTCTAACTTGGGAAAGCAGTTTACTTTTGGCCACCGAATTAGAAATATCCAATATCCAAAAAATATCAGATGTCCGCCCTACGATGCCGGGAAAATCCCACTTTTCCGGTGGTAATCAAAGAGGCGGCGTGGGAGCAGAAAGAATGAAGCGCAGTACCGACCGTATTCTAACCACCCACGTGGGAAGCCTCATCCGGCCCGATGCCCTGAAAGCGCACCTTCGGGCCAAGCAAAGCGGGGAGGGGTACGATGCTGCTGCCCACGAAGCCTGTTTGACCGAAGCGGTGGCGGAGATCGTGCAGCAGCAGGCTGAGGCCGGCATCGATGTTGTCAGCGATGGCGAATTCGGCAAGGCGATCAGTTGGTCCCTTTACGCGTTGGAGCGGTTGAGTGGGTTCGAGCGCCGCCAGGTCGAAGTTGGCCAAGCGAGCCGGTTCGAACGCGGCGCCGACCGTGCGCGGTTCCATGAGTTCTACGAAGAACTCGATGCGGGGGACGATACCCGTGCCCGTCGCGACACGACGAACTACCGTTCCAACATGGTTTGCGTCGGTCCCATCGAATACACCAACACCGCAGAAGTCGAGCGGGACATCGCCAACCTCAAGGCGGCCGTGGCGAATGCCGATGTGGAGGAAGCCTTCCTGCCGGTCGCGGCGCCGGCGAGCGTCATCCCCGACCGGATCAATGAGTACTACGATAACGATGACGATTGCGCGATCGCGATCGCCGAGGCGATGCGCACGGAGTACAAGGCGATCGTCGACGCGGGCTTCATCGTTCAGGTCGATGACGCACGCGCCGCTGTCACCTATGACCGCATGGTGCCGCCTGGCAGCTTCGAGGATTACTACAAATGGTGCGGGCGCCAGATGGAATTGCTCAATCATGCCCTCGAGGGTATCCCCGAAGAGAAGGTGCGCTATCACGTCTGTTGGGGAAGTTGGCCCGGGCCGCACACGACAGATGTGCCGTTGAAAAAGATCGCGGACTTGGTGCTGAGCGTGAAGGCGGGCGCCTATGTCATCGAAGGCGCCAATCCACGCCACGAACATGAGTGGCGCATTTGGAAGGACGTCAAGCTACCCGAGAGCAAGGTCCTCATCCCGGGCGTGATCAGCCACGCGACCAACGTGGTCGAGCATCCCGAATTGGTTAGCGAGCGCATCGTCCGGTTGGCGGAACTGGTGGGAAAAGAGAACATCATCGCCGGTACGGATTGCGGCTTTGCGCAAGGTCCCTTCCACCAGCGCGTTCACGCCTCCATTATGTGGGCGAAACTGGAAGCGTTGGTCGAGGGTGCGAAACTGGCAAGCAATGAGCTCTGGGGATCACGCGCTGCCGCTTGAGGTGCCTGCTGCCACCGCTACGTTTGTTTTCTTTGCCGCGATAAATTCGTAGGTGAGAAGCAGCGCGGCGATCACACCACCTGCTGCGTTCGCCCATACCACCCAAGGGCCGAAGGCCGTCGGGATTAGCAGCAGAATGCCGGCCGCCATAATTGCCGCCCGCATACCGATATTCATGATGCGAAAGAAATAACCGATCATGGCGGCGGACATGAGCCAGACGCCGGCGATGGCGGTGCCCACCGTGATGACCGTGACGGTGACATCTGGATTCTGGAGCAAAAGGGCCGGCGCGAACACGAACAGGAAAGGCACGACATAGGCCGTCCAGCCGAAGCGCATGGACGTCCATCCCGTCGCCATGGGGGGCGCCTCGGCAAGGCTTGCGGCGAAGAACGACGCAATCGCCACCGGCGGCGTGATGAATGACATCATACCGAGATACAGAATGAACATGTGGGCAGCCAGCGGCTGAATACCGACTTCGACTAGCGACGGCGCAATCAGTGCGGCGAGTAGCACATAGACGGCAAGTGTCGGCATGCCCATGCCCAACACGATGCAGATTGCCGCGGCCATCAGAAGCAGGAGGAAGAGATTACCGCTGCCGACTTTGACCAAAAGCAGGGTCAACGCGAAACCGAGGCCAGTGACCTGCAGGACACCGATGATGAAGGCAGCGCCCGCGACGATCATCAAGATATCGAGGATGGATGTGCCGGTGCCGGTCAAGCAATGCCAGACGTCGAGCAACGACATCCGCTTGCCCTTGTAGCCGATGAGTAGGCCGATGGCGAGCACCAGGCCGCACGCGATAATGGCGGCGGTCTCGACTTCCCAATTCAGCCAGAATAGGGCGTAGATCAGGGCCGCAAACGGCGTAATGAACAGCCATCCCGATTTCATCACGGCGAAGAAATTGGGAATGAGGCGTTCTTCGACACGCTTGATGCCGCGCCGGGCCGCTTCCAGGTCTGCCTGGATGAACAGCGCGACGTAGTAGAGCAACGACGGGATCAGCGCCGCAATGACGATGTCCTTGTAGGGCCGTTCAAGGAAGTCGGCCATGAGGAACGCGACCGCACCCATAACGGGGGGCATCAGCTGTCCGCCGGTTGAGGCAACCGCTTCGACCGACGCCGCCAGGCGGGCAGGGAAGCCGTTGCGTTTCATCATCGGAATGGTGACGACGCCCGTTGCGACGATGTTGGAAACAACGATGCCCGAAACCGAGCCGAACAAACTCGAGGCAGTAATCGATATCTTGGCGGATCCACCGCGATAGCGACCCATCAACGCAAGCGCGAAATCGTTGAAGAAATCGGCGCCGCCGGAACGAAGCAGGAGTTGGCCGAAGAAGACGAACGTGAAGACGATCGTCGCCGCCGTTTTCAGCATGAAGCCCATCAGAGCATTGGTGTCGAGGGCGAGGTAGCTCACCAATCGCGGAATCTCGACTTCGCGGGTTTGGAGCGCACCGGGAACCAAATGGCCGACCAACGCGTAGGCACAGAAGATAAGCGCGATGATAAGCAGCGGGTAGCCTGTCGCGCGGCGCAGACCTTCGATGCAGAGGACGAAGAAAATGGCCGAAACGACGACGCCGTCGGTTGGTACAAATATTAGCCGCTCGATCAGGTCGGGATAAATGATGCCCGTATACCAACCGGCGCCGAACCCGACGAGCGCCGCAATCGCGTCATACCAGGGCAGTGTCGTCCGGGGTGTATTCCGTTTTGCCGGAAAATGAATAAAGACCAGGGCAATGCCGGCACCCAGCATGGGCGCCATGATTTGTTCGGCGAGAAGGTTAAGCCCGAACAGCGAACGATAAAGATCGGCCGACCAGGCAAGCGAGGCAAGGACGAGTCCCGCCGCAAGCACGGCGCGCAGAAGACGTACCGTTTTCGACCCGCTTTCGTCAGTATCGGTGCTTGAGCCGGTCGTTTGGTTATTGTTGATTGCGTCTGCCATGGTGCGCTCGGATTTTTCGGGGAAGAAAGGGAAACGCGCCGCCCGCTATCAGGACGGCGCGCTCCCGAACTTGGCAAAGTTAGAGCTGGGAAGGCTTACATGCCGCCCCAGATGCCTTTTTCTTTGTAGTACTTGATCGCGCCCGGATGGTAGTCGACCGTCTTATACGGGGCAGACATCCGCTTGTCCGGGAAGAAACCGTTAAACGACGGATGACCCTTGACCAACTCCGCTTTGTTTTCGGCCATGGCTTTGGTCATCTTGTAAACGATGTCGTCGGAGACATCGGTCGAGGAGGTCACCACCAGGTTCACGCCCAACACATTGGTCGGACCGATGACGCCGGGATAGCGAGGGCCGGGCTGAATGGTGATGATACCGTATTCATCACGGACCTTCTGCATGCCAGCCAGCGCCTCGGGCGTATTATCAACAGACAGGAAACGGACACCACCGTCGGATGACAGGGCGGCGTTCACCTCGGCTACTTTGGGGGCAATGAGCGCGATGGTCGTGCCGACGGTCTTGCCGGACTTGAAATCGTTGGCGGCGGGGATCAGGCCGGATGTCGGAACTGGATCAACGTCGTCCAGGCTGATGCCCGCGGTGCCGAGGATACCATTCGAGAGCGGTATGCCATTTGGGAACTGAGGCCAACCCGTGGGGAATTTCTTTCCCTTCAGATCGGCAACGGTTTTGATGTCCGAGTTGTTGCGAACCATGATGCCAATCGGGAAGCTGCTGACCGTGGCGACCACGCGCAGCTGCGGAGATGGCTGTGGGAAGCCGTACCGCCCATGCACGGCGCCCGCCATGTTAACCACGTCGCCGATGGTGAATTCGGCGGCTTTGGTTGCAACGGCTGCAAGCGTCGCGGATGACCCACCCACGGGAATGACGCGGATCTGCATGCCTGTCGCTTCCTGTGCGACCTTGGCAATGACTTGGGCCTGAAGATTGTTGATGGCGCCGACAGGAATCGTCGCGAAGCCGAGGGTTTGCGCGGATGCTGCAACCGAGCTGACGGCGAGCATCGCCCCAACGGCGGCGGCACTTAGAAATCGGAGCATGTCGAATGACCTCCCTTTGGCCTAGATTTCAGTTTGCTTAATTACGGCCAATTAGGGCGTGTATCCTCAAAACCGTCAACCAATTCCTGCATTTATGCCCCTGATATGCCCGTGAACTCGCCGCTGATTTCGCTATACTTGGGAATAAGCCCACAAAATGCCGATTTCCGGTTCATGGGCCGGACAAGACGATGATCCATCCTTGATAAACGGGCTGTTGCCGTCGAGAAACGTCTTAGTCCAGGCCCTGTGACGTTTCCCAATACTGGTTATCAGGCGGGCTCAGAGCCGCTAAAAACAAATACTCATCTAGCGAGGAATTTATGAAGTTAGGAGCGCTCCTTGCGGGTAATGCCCGCCGCAACCCCGATGCGCTAGCCGTCGTTTGCGGTGCGCGCCGACTGACGTTGGCGGAGCTTAACGAGCGCGCCAACCGGTTCGCCAACGCGCTTCTGGATAAAGGCCTCAAAGCGGGGGACCGGGTCGCGGTCTATTTGCCGAACGGGGTCGAGGTGGTTGAAGCGATGGCGGGTGTCGTCAAGACGGGCGCTTTGATCACTCCCTTGTCACCGCGCCTTACGGAGCGCGAGGTCCACTACATTCTCGGAAATAGTGAGCCCAAGGTCATCGTCTTTCCCGAAAGTCATCGAGAGTCTTTGGGCGATCATGCCGACCATCCTGACACCATCCTTATCTGTGTCGGCACCCCGCGGGACGGTGAGGAGGAGTTCGAAACAATAATGGCGGAAGGCTCGGCGGAGGCCCCGCCGAGCCTGCCCCCGATGCCCGATGATTGCGTCGTCAGTTACACGTCGGGGACAACGGGATACCCCAAAGGCGCAGTTGGCACCCATCAGAATTTTATTGCTATCGGCGGGCTTATTGCCGCCCCCGAATGGGAACTGACGCCGAAGGATATCGTCTTCGCGTCGACGCCGCTTTCTCACCGCGCAGGTCTGGCGCGGATGGCTAATTCGTTCCATTTGGGGAATCCGCTGATTCTGCAGCCGCGTTTCGATCCCGAGGATGCGGTCGAGGTGATTGCCAAAGAGGGTGTCACGGTTCTCAGCGCAGTGCCGACCATCATCCGGCTGATGATGCCGGAAATCGAAAAGAATGCCGACCGGTTGAAGAAACTTCGTCTCGTGGTCACCACCGGTGAATCTTTTCCAGAGCCGCTAAAGAAACAGTTGTTTTCGGCGCTTCCTCACGTTCAGTTGCACAGCTTCTTGGCGCAGACTGAAGCGGGTGTTATTTGCTCTCTACGTCACGAGGATCACGCACGCAAACCCGGTGCTGCGGGATTTCCCATTCCCGGGGTCGACCTCCGATTGGTGGATAAGGACCTCAAGGACGTAAAGCGCGGCGAAGTGGGAGAAATTATCGTTCGCTGCGGTGTTCCCGGCGCTTACACGATCATGCGCGAGTATTTTCGCAATCCGCAAGCGACGAAGGAAACGTTGGTCGATGGCTGGCTGCGGACCGGCGATTTGGCCTACGAGGACGAAGCCGGCTATCTGTTTTTTGCCGATCGGGCGAAAGATATGATCGTGTCGGGTGGCTTGAACATCTATTCCCGTGAGGTCGAAGTGGCGCTATTGGAGCATCCGGCGGTTGCCGATGCCGCCGTTTTCGCCGTTCCCGATCCGGAATTCGGCGAAGCGGTCATGGCGTGTGTTCAACTCCGCGATGGGAAAAAGGCGACGGCGGATGAGCTGATCGCCTTCTGCCGCGAACAAATTGCCTCCTACAAAAAACCCAAACACGTGCGTTTCATGGACGAATTTCCGCGTACCAGTGCCGGCAAAGTGCAGAAGCACGAACTCAAGAAACAGCTGACGAAGGAATTCGCCTAAATAAGAGGACCGTCACCAGCTACCGTTGTTCGGTGCAAAAGGCGACGATGATGGGCGAGATCATAGCTGCCGGCCCGGTGCATGGTGCACCGGTTGTCCCACATGACCAAATCGCCGACTTCCCATTCGTGACGATAGACAAAACGGGGCTGGGTGGCCCAGTCGGTAAGCCAATCCAGCAGCTCCTGGCTCTCTTCCGCGTCCATGCCTTCGATATGATCGACGTGGGAGCCGATGACGAGCGCTTTGCGGCCGTCTTCCAAGGGCCTCACCAAGGGTTGGCGCACGGGCGGCACTGCCTCCTGAACCGCCTTGGGGCGTGGCGGCAGACTGTGGCGGCGACGGGTGACCTCGAAGTCGTGGACGGCGATCAATTTCTCGATTTGCGCTTTTTTATCTTCAGATAAGGCCTCGTAGGCCATTGCCATATTGGCGAACAACGTATCGCCGCCGACCGGCGGAACCTCGACGGCATAGAGAAGGGACGCTTTGCTGGGAACGCGGCGGAAGGTGCTGTCCGTGTGCCAGGCCGATGTACCCAAGGTGAAGGACTTGTGGCCGATATCCTCCACCGGTTTGATGTCGCCGGTGTACTTGTCGATGTTGGAAACTCGGATGACGCAGGGAATGCCGTTCACCTGATCCTTGGGATCGGGAAAATCCTCGAGATCACCGAAGCGGCGGCTGAAGGCGATATGTTGGTCGATGGTGAAACGTTGATCATGGAATACGAGCACAGCGTGCGTCTCGAAGGCATCGCTCCAAATCTTGAAGTCGGCGTCGCTGATGTCCCGGGACAAATCCAACCCTTGAACCTCGGCACCGAACGTGTCCTTAAACGGACAAATCTCAACCGGCATGGCAACCTCCCGTGATTTTTCCTGGACTCTATCGGTCCCGGCTGGCTTAGACAATGTTTCGACGGGGATAGAAGGCAGCCTTGACGGCACGCGGGGGATCGCGTCAGGGTGCAGATATAGGCTGCTAATTTGAGGCGCCGGGAGGGAATAAAGATGAACAAAAAACTACGCAGCAATTTCGTACGTGGAACATCGCCATGGGCCGTCCGGCGGGCGCAATGGCGGGCTCTCGGCTTCACCGATGAGGATATGGAGAAGCCGAAAATTGCCGTGGTGAACACCTCCTCCAAGTTAGCGATTTGTTTCTCGCATCTCGACGGTGTCGCCGAGAAGGTTTCCGAGGCGATCCGCGCCGCCGGCGGCCTGCCACTGGAAGTACGTACGGCGGCGCCGAGTGATTTCATCACCAGCCCCGGCCGGCGCGGCGGATATATCCTGTCGGCGCGCGATCTGGTGACAAACGATATCGAGGTCGTCGTCGAAGGGGCGCAACTCGACGGCATGGTATGTTTGACGTCTTGCGACAAGACGGTCCCCGGTCATTTGATGGCGGCTGCGCGGCTCAATATTCCTACCTTGATGGTGGTGTGCGGCTATCAGCCGAGCGGCGAATATAAAGGCGAGCACTGCGACATCGAGGAGGTGTTTCTCGCCGCCGGTCATACGGCCGCGGGCAAGTTGCCGGTTGAGGAACTCGCCGACATGGCTGACGTGTCGATCAAAGGCCCTGGCGTGTGCTCGGGTATGGGGACGGCGAACTCCATGCATATCGCGACCGAGGCGTTGGGCATGTGCCTTCCGGGCACGGCACCTGTTGCAGCAAACAGCGATAAGATGTTTGCCGATGTGGCGGCCGCCGGGAAGCGCATCGTCGAGATGGTTGAAGAGGACCTAAGGCCGCGCGACATCATGACGCCGGAGGCTTTCTCTAATTCCGCCATGTCGGTTCTGGCTGTTTCCGGGTCCATCAATTGCATCAAGCATCTGCAAGCGGTTGCTGTCGAGGCGGGCATGGATTTGAACGTCTACGATCTGTTCGACAAACTGTCGGACAAGGTGCCGGTTTTGGCGGCGGTGCGTCCCAATGGCGAAGACTCCATCGAAGCGTTCGAGGCGGCGGGCGGCGCGCGCGCCGTGATGAAACAGTTGGGTGACCTGGTCAATGCCGATGCCATGACGGTCAGTGGTAAGACAATGGGCGAAAACCTGGTCGATGCCACGGTAGGCGATCAAAATGTCATCCGCTCGCGCGAAAATGCATTTTCCCATACGCCGCCGATCGTCATCGTACGCGGTTCCCTGGCGCCCGGCGGCGCGATCATCAAGCTCGGCATTTCGCAGGACCGGGTATTCGAGATGACCGGCCCGGCACGGGCGTTCGATACCGCCGACGAGGCGCTTGACTGCATCCGCAACAAGGGCGTGAAAGCGGGTGAGGTGGTTGTGCTGAAGGGCCTCGGCCTCAAAGGCGGCCCTGGCATGTCGACTGCATCGCGCGTGGTGTTCGCTCTCGATGGCGCCGGCTTGGGTGAGGAGGTCGCGGTGGTCAGCGATGGCCAGAACTCGGGTCTTGTCAATCGGGGCCTGGTTGTCGGTGAGGTGGAGCCGGAAGCGGCGATCGGTGGACCGCTTGGGCTTGTCGAAGACGGCGATATCATTTCTATCGACGCGCGCGCCAAGACAGTAGATTTGAAGGTCAGCGAAGAGGAGTTGGCACGGCGGCGAGAGCGCTTTCAGGTGCGGACGTCGGAAAGCGGCGGCGGTTGGCTCAAGATCTATCAGGAAACGGTGCAGCCTTTGTCGTCAGGTGCCGTGCTGACCAAACGAAGCTGAGCGGCGTTGCGGTCATGCGCGATCTCGGGACATACGACTACATCATTGTCGGCGCCGGCAGCGCGGGCTGCGTGCTCGCCAATCGGCTGTCCGCAAATCCCGGCAACCGCGTGCTGCTGCTAGAGGCGGGCAAGGATGACAATTATATCTGGTGCAAGATCCCCGTCGGTTACCTCTATTGCATCGGCAATCCGCGCACCGACTGGGGCTTCAAGACGGTGGAGGAGCCGGGGCTGAACGGCCGCGCCCTTTCCTATCCCCGTGGCAAGGTGCTGGGTGGGTGTTCCTCGATCAACGGTATGATCTATATGCGTGGTCAGGCGCGCGATTACGATCATTGGCGGCAACTCGGCAATACGGGGTGGGGCTGGGACGATATCCTTCCCTATTTTCTGAAATCCGAAGATCAGGCAGCCCTTCCTGCCGATGAACTGCATGCGAAGGGGGGCGAATGGCGTGTCGAGAAACAACGACTGCATTGGGAGATCCTCGATGCATTTCGAGACGCGGCGGTGCAGGCAGGGCTGCCGCCGACCGAAGATTTCAACCGCGGCAACAATGAAGGCGTCGGCTATTTTCACGTCAACCAAAAGCGCGGCTGGCGGTGGAGCACTGCGCGCGGCTTTCTGCGCCCGGCGGAGAAGAGGGCCAACCTGCGGGTGGTGACAGAAGCGCACGCAAAGCGATTGATGTTCGACGGCAAGCGGGTGACCGGGATCGATCTCAGTGTGGGCGGCGAAGACGCCATCGTGCGAACCGAAGGTGAATTGATCCTGTCGGCTGGTTCCATCGGTTCGCCGCAAATCCTTCAGTTGTCTGGGGTCGGTGATCCGGCGCGCTTGAAACCGTTCGGGGTTGAGGTCGTACACGATCTGCCCGGGGTCGGATGTAATTTGCACGATCACTTGCAGGTAAGGTGTGCCTATAAGGTCAAGGGAACGCGCACACTCAACGAGCGCTCGGCAAGTCTGTTGGGCAAGATGGGTATCGGACTGGAATATGTGCTTTTCCAATCGGGGCCTATGTCCATGTCGCCGTCGCAGTTGGGCGCGTTCGCCAAGTCGGACCCGGCCCTGGAAACGCCGAACCTGCAATATCATGTGCAGCCTCTGAGCCTGAACAAGTTCGGCGAGCCGCTGCATCCGTTCCCGGCCTTTACCGCGAGCGTCTGCAATCTGCGGCCCGAAAGCCGCGGCGAGGTTTGCATCACCAGTCCCGATCCGTTTGCACACCCCTCCATCCGGCCGAACTATCTCGCGACCCCAGGTGACCGTGCGGTGGCGGCGGAGGCCATCCGCCTGACCCGGCGGATCGTAAGTCAGCCGGCACTTGCCAAATATCGGCCGGAGGAGTTCATGCCGGGGTCCAGTTTTCAATCGGAAGAAGAGCTTGCCCGTGCCGCTGGGGACGTAGGAACAACGATTTTTCACCCCGTCGGCACCTGTAAAATGGGCAATGACGATCAAGCGGTCGTCGACGATCGTCTGCGGGTGCGGGGGATCGGCGGACTGCGTGTTGTCGATGCGTCGATTATGCCGACGATTACCAGCGGTAATACCAATTCACCGGTCATTATGATCGCGGAAAAGGCGTCGGATATGATCTTGAAGGATGCACAGAACTGATCCGCATATCGCGGATTAGGCCGCGCTTTGTCGCTTTTCGAGTTTCCGCAATCCGCGCTGCAACGTTTTCAAGCTGCGTTCATAGAAGCGGAGACGCCGGCACTGTGCTGTCTCTCGTGTCCATCGAATGAGCCGTGCGAGACTGAGAATCTGGCCTTGCAAGCTCGCGCGTGCATATGTCGTACCCGAAGGGTACCGGGCGCGTGCCTTTTCTTCCGCGGGGATCGGCCCATCATAGCGCCGCTGGAGATCAGTGAGAGAATCCCGAGCCCTCATGCTTCAAAATATCCCATCCGAAATTGGAAATATAATCCAATTTAAGGTGTAAAGTCTATGGAATAGTAGTTCGTGGATCGTCGGTTTCGAAAAAGGAAGACGCGCTAGCTAGGCGCGCTTGACCCACATTATGGGGGCCGCCCAGAGCAGGCGCACGTTCTCGATGGGGGGAGCATTGTAGGAGATAAGAGTGAAGGTCCCCGGTTTTTGACCCGCCGTAAGCTTCTTCACATAGCCTTCACCTTGGTCGGTTTTGACGACGCAATCCTTGTTGAGGGCTTGATGAATGTCTTCGCCGCGCCGCCGCGAACAGAGGAGATAGTCGCCGGGCCGGTAAACGGGCAGCATGGAATCGCCACGTACCTGAATGGCAATGGGATCGGCATCTTCCAAGGTGAACTCGATTTCCTCGTAACCGCCTCCCATAGGCGCATCGTCGAAGGGGATGAAGCTTTCGCCGGCAGCGACCCGTCCGACGACGGGGATACGGATGACGGCTGGGCCAACTTCATAACGTAACCAGGATTCGGTGACACCCAATGCATCGGCCAAGCGCAACAACGTATCGCCGCGCGGCTGGTCCACCTTCCCCTGCAGGTACTTGTAGACTTTCTGCTCGTCGATACTGGCGCGGCGCGCCAACTCTCGCTGGCTCCACCCTTTCCAGTTGAGAGCCCGCCAGAGCCTTTTAGACCAATGTTCCATCGCACCGAAAAAAGCTGAATTTTCATGCAATTTCCATGACCTAATATTCTTGATAATTAGAATTAAATTATAATAATATGAGAACCAAACATGAAATGTGCTAACCCAGTATGGAGCGATTCTCGCAAATGGCAGACAAGTGGACATCCCTTTTGGTGGCGGGGCGAATTCAGGAGGCGGCGAAAACATTACAGCGTTTGCCAATCCATCATCCTGGCCGGAAAATCAAATCCTCCTGGCCGGGCGTCGTCCGCGAACCCATGGAAGCATACGGCTACAATGAGTTCGATCCCAAACCGTCGCCACCGACAGCTGCTGCGATCGACCGCATGGACGAAGTTATGGTCAAGTGGATCCGCTGGTTAACTCCTGAAGAAGTGCGGATTCTGTGGCTCTGGGTGCTCGGAGCGCCGGCAACAATCATGGCGCGGCGCCTAGGGGTTCATCGAACCACCATTCACCGCAAGAAACTCGGCTCGCTCAAGCGGATCGCTGTCATGCTGAACCAGGAAGGTACACCGGTGTGTCCAGCTGCGGAGGAGGTGCGTTAGTCGTTTTCGTGCTCCAGGTTTTACGCCTCGGCTGGCATGGTTGTTATGGTTTTCCGTGATCGATGGCTCGACCGTCTATACCGTCTTTGGCAACACGCCTTGGCAGGATAATGAAAGCGTATCAATGATATCGCTTTCATTTCCAACAAATTTAAAAATTAGAAAAAAATTCAAAAAAAGCTTGCTACTGATGCTACGGTTATGCTATAAATTTTCCTCATGATCGGAAGTTTTGCGCCCGCGGCCACCCCGCGGGCGTTTTCTTTGGCGCATGTCCCGCCGCAAAATTTGGCATGGCGCAGATCGAGGTCATAATCTCAATGGTAGAAAAAGAGAATGCGATAAAACGCAAGTCGCGTCGGGCGAAATCGGCTGAGATGCCATCCGGGATGCGTAAGGGTGACGGCATTTTGCCGCTGGATTTTATGCTCGCCGTTTTGCGCGATGTGGAGGCGCCGATCGAGGACCGTAAATGGGCAGCCTATCATGCCGCGCCCTTTTGCCATGCCCGGCGGTCTACCGTCGACCATTCCGGCGATGTCACGATCCGCCACGAAGACGCTCTTGAGGAGTTGGCGTGAACCGGCTCAGTGCAGCCGAACGCCGTGTCCGTCAAAAGCTTAAAGAGAACTTCATTCATTACTCTGCCCGGTGCCTGAAGATCAGGCCGAAGGCAGGTGCGCTCTCGGCGTTGGACCTAAATCCCGTGCAGCAGCGTATCCATGAACGGGCTGAAAACCAACGCAAGCGGACCGGACGCGTCCGCATGCTCGTGTTGAAGGCGCGCCAACCGGGGGTCAGTACATATATTGAGGCGCGCTTCTATTGGCGAACGACCCATAGCCGGGGAACGCGCGCCTTCATCCTGACCCACAAGGACGAGGCGACCGACAATCTGTTTGAAATGGCGAAACGCTTTCATGCTCATTGCCCGCCGCCGGTTCGCCCAGAAACCACGGCGTCCAATGCCAAGGAGCTAAAATTCGGCCGCCTTGACAGTTCTTATAAGGTGGGGACAGCGAAGGCCGAGGGTGTCGGGCGTTCAGATACGATTCAGTTGCTCCACGGTTCTGAAGTGGCGCATTGGCCCAACGCCGAGAAGCATGCCGCCGGCGTGCTGCAGGCGGTCCCCGACGTGGAAGGCACCGAGATCTGGCTGGAAAGTACGGCCAATGGGGCAAGCGGTTTGTTCTACAATATGTGCGTCAAGGCTGAGCGTGGGGAAGGGGCTTATGAACTCCTGTTCATCCCGTGGTTCGATCATAGCGAATACGTCAAGCAGCCTCCCGCCGACTGGATGCCGCCGACGGCGTGGGCGGACTATAGTGCGCTGCATGGTCTAGACCCGGCGCAACTCTATTGGGCCTATATGAAGAATGCTGAGCTGGCGGGTTCCATCGGTGGCGCGCTCGACGATATCACCTGGCTGTTTCGTCAGGAATATCCGGCGACGGCGATGGAAGCGTTTCAGGCGTCAGACGGCGGGGGGTACGTCCGTGCCGAACATGTCATCGCGGCACGTGCCATGGCCTATCCCGAGCCTGACCTCGGCACGCCGCTGATCTTTGGGGTCGATGTGGCACGAGGGGGCGGTGATAAGACACGGGTGATCGACCGATGCGGCTGCCGTCTCGGTCATTTGGTGAACGAGACCTGGGACGAAAACGATGAAATGGTACTGGCGGGCAAGCTCGGCGCGCTGATGACCAAATTCAGCCCCGACATGGTGTTCATCGACACCACAGGCGGGTATGGCGGCGGGGTCGTCGATCGGCTGCGCGAGCAGAACTTTACGCAGGTGCGGGGCATCAATTTCGGCGCCCGCGCCGACGATCCACAAAGTTATGCCAATAAGCGCGCCGAAATGTGGGCGCGTTTGGCGGCTTGGCTGGCCCAAGGCGCCGACATGGTGGACGACGCCGGCTTGCAGCGCGACATTACCGCGCCCGGCGCCAAGCCGGATTCGGCTGGCCGCTTGGTTCTTGAGAAAAAGGAAGACATCCGTAAACGCCTGGGCCTTTCGCCCGATGGCGGTGACGCGGCGGCACTGACCTTCGCTCAGGCGGTAAAGCGCCGCGATCTCGCAGGGCATGCACCGTCGTCGACCGAGGGCGATTACGACCCACTGTCTATTTGATGAGGTAACGAGATGAGTAACAATCCAAAGGTGGTTGAAGCAGGCAATTTCATGTCGCTTGGACAGTCAGATGTTGCTGAATTCTACGGCGAATTCAACGTCAACCTTTCCGGATTTGGGGTGGCGACGGTTGCACTGGAACGCTCCTATAACGACGGATCGACATGGAAAACTGTCAGTTCTTTTTCCGGCGATACCGACTTGGTGTGTAGGGAACCTGAACTCGGGATCCAGTACCGCTTCAATTGCACGGCCTACACGTCGGGAAACATTGCATATCGTTTGAGCCAGTGATGAGAGCATATTCGCGCCTGCAACCAAGGCTGCAGAGCCGCCTCATGTCTCGATTTGAGCAAGAAGGCATCGGGGGCGCTCTCGATTTCAACTTTGCCGGGGCACCGTCCCTTGAAAGCAACGGGGTAAACATAAACTGGTCGCGTGCCAGCTCCCAATCCCGGTTCAACGCGGCAGGAAAACTCGAGTATGTCCCGGCGAACACCCCCGCGTTCGCCTATGATCCCGCGACGGGCCGGTCGCTAGGTGTGCAGATTTACGAGGGGAAGGCGGAATTAATTACCGCGTCCGAAGACCTAACGGACAGTGCTTGGACGGCAACTGATACGACCGTGACGGCCAATCAAGCTGTGGCACCGGACGGCACTCTATCGATGGTTTTGCTGACGGAAGGCACCGGGGGGTCGGCCACATTCAGGCATGACCCGGTAGTTGTTTCGTCTGGCGCTGTGATCATCCACAGCCGGTTCATCAGGCGTGGCGATCATGATTGGATCCGTATGCTCGTTACACCGTCTTCTGGAACCACCAATTTTGTCCGGGCTTGGTTTAATCTGGCCACCGGAGCGGTTGGTTCGGTAACTGAGGGGGGAATTGGTGGTGACGGAACGTCTGGTATCGAGGACGTCGGAAACGGGATTTATCGGTGCTGGATGACTGCTTCTTTGTCGGGGGAGACGGATTATTATTGTTGGACATCAAGCGCCGACGACGATGCTAGTACGACGCGCGTTAACAATGGCGCCCGGTATGAGTGGGGCGCTAATGCCACGGTTGGGAGTGTGTTGAAGCCCTACAATCCGGCACGCGGCGGCGGGCTCTTTAGTGATCCCATAGATATGACCGGGGGGGCTTGGTCAACCACAGACACCACGCCGATGGCTGACCAAACAGTCGCGCCGGATGGAACGACTACGGCAGACTTATTAATCGAGGGCACAAGCGGAAGTTCGGCATTATCGCAGGCAATAACAGTTCCATCTGGGGCGATTGTCGTCGTAAGCCGGTTCATCAAGCGAGGAGGCGCCACGCCGCATGATTGGATCAAGGTCCGCGGCTCCGATAACGTTTCAAGCTGGGCGGAGATGTGGGCTGATATCGCAAACTGCGAAACAGGATCGACCGTAACCAGTGGAGGCGGGAGCTACGTCGGTGGTGGTGTGATGGACGTCGGTAATGGTTGGTGCCTTGTCTGGATGGTTTTTTCTATCGCGGGAGAGACAACTTACTACGTTACAACCCGGTCGGCGGCTTCAGATGGCGTCACCACGCGGGTAGACAACGGTACACGATATGAGTGGGGTGCCCACGGCGCCATAGGAACATCCTTAAACCCTGTAAGGGATAATGAAGTTTCTCAGTTTGTTGATCGAAATGACTCTAGTCAAAGTAGCTGGAATTTGAACCAGGACACGACCGTTATTCCTCATGCTACGGAAGGCCCGTATGGAGACCTAATAGGGGCTGAGTTCGAACACATTGGAGCTGGTGGCCCAAGACTGGGCCAAAGCATACCTATCAACCCTGACACCTACCAATATATAAGTTTCCTGGTTAAGTATAAAAGCGCTCAATGGGTAAGGATTATCTTACAGAACGGCGCGTTTAACAGCGGGTGTTCCGGTTGGTTTGATGTCCTCAATGGCGTTAAGGGAACCACCGATGAAGGTGGCACATCAGACCTGCTTGACCACGGTATTGAGTATGTAGCGAATGGCTGGTACCGCATATACATCGTAGGACTCACTGATGCAGTTTCGACTACAGGAAGCGTTCTTCTTACCAATGCCGTTTCAGACGGCGGAAGCAGCAGTACAGCGAATTCCAACTACGTTTGCGGCGCTACAATTCATCAAGCCACCGGATTGAACTACTACAGTTCGGGCATCACGCAGAGCGATGACGCCGTAATTTCCGGCATCTCGCCATTTTTTAATCCGTCGTCCGGAACAATTTTCGCCGAAGCATTCGTTCCATCTTCCAGCGGCGCCTATGGCCCCCTTTTCAACTTCACGGATGGGGATGATGGCAATGACATGATCGAAGTTTTCCGCGAGGACAACGCCCTCGCTCAGTTGAACGTGAACGTCGGTGGCGTGCAACAAGCGAAGATCGGGACGACTACCCTCACGGCGGCAGGCGAGAAATTCCGTGTCGCAGGCGCATTTACAGCGAACGACTTTGCAGTTTGTGTCAATGGCGGCACGGTTGAAGCGGATGCGAGTGGCAGCTTGCCGACCGTTAACCAAGCGAACATTGGGTCGCGTCCTGACAGCACGTTTTACTGGAACGGTACCATTTCGCGTATCGTCTACTGGCCACACCGTCTGCCAGATGGATCTCTACTGGCGATAACGCAACCCAACGGGTAGCCAAACCGAAGAAGATCTCAACCGAAATTCCTTCTCCTGGTTCCTCCTCCGACCGGGCGCGGGTCGTTGGCCAATGGCTAACCGCCAACGGTGAATGATGCGCGCTCACCTCTGCCCCGGGTCTTTGAGTAATCAAAGGCCCGGGGTTCTTTTTAGGGAACCGAAATGATGGCTAACCCAACACCAATCACCTGCGTGGAGAGAGTCCATGAATGCGCTGGTCGTTTTCCATGGCCATGGCCACGGGCCGTTGTCGCGCCTGTTTGGGGCGCGCGGCTTTCGCCATTGTTTCGTCTGTGTCCGCCGTGGCGGCTATTGGGTGCGGATCGACAGCCAGGACGGCACGCCGATCATTGAAATGGTGTGCGCCGGCACGTTCGATCTTGCCGGATTCTACGAGAAGCAGGGGTTCAATGTTGCCCAAACGCGGGTGCACCGCGGTGGGCGGGTTTCTCCGTTCGTGTTCGCCACCTGCGTCGGTGTTGCTAAGCGGATCATTGGCGTACGCGCGCCGTGGGTCGTGACTCCAGCGCAGCTCTACCGGCACCTGACCAAAACCGCATAGGAATTTTCTCTAGGAGATCATCCAGATGAGCGACCAAAAAGTTCTGGAAACGGGAACATTTACCGCGACGGAACAATCCGATGCGGTATCGGTCTACGGGCCGTTCAACATTAGCCTGACGGGCTTCGGGGTAGCGACTGTCATGCTGCAGGCGTCGTTCGACGAAGGCGTGAGTTGGGTCGACGTGCAATCCTTCAGCGGAAACGCGCCGAAACTTCAGGGCGACGAGCCGGAACTGGGCGTCCTGTATCGGTTTAACTGCACCTCATATACCTCGGGCGCCATCGCCTATCGGATCAGTCAGTAATGCCGCTCTCTACCACGCTTCGCGCGCCAATCGTTGCGGCCCACGATCCCTTGTTTGCCGGAACACCGCGCGTCCCGCGGCCGGCCGTGGATATCGATTTCGAGCGGATGCCGTCGCTGAACTACGCGCCGGGCGTCGAGATCGATTGGAGCCGGGCGAGCACGCAGAGCTATTTCGATGTGGACGGGATGTTGCGTTTCGCCAGTGCCGATACACCGGCTTTCACGTATGACCCGGCGACCGGACAGCCTCTTGGCGTGCAGATCTTTGAAGGCAAGACGGAGATGCTAGAGGCGTCAGAGGACTTCTCGAACTCTGCATGGCAATTCAACTACAGTACCGGAAGCATCATTCCCAACGACGAAATTGCGCCAGATGGGACGTCCGGCGCAGATCTTGCCGACAGCAACGGTGGCGATACATTCAACATCTATCAAGAAGTCTCGCTGCTGCCCGAAACGACATATATCCTTTCGGTTTGGGTAAAGCCGAAAGTGATCAGGACGCATTTCGTCCTCAGCGTGTACGATGATATCGCCGGCAACGTTCACTCGGATCAAAAAGTCGGCGAATTGGTTTCGGGCAACTGGGTTCGCGTCAGCACCGTGTTCACGATGCCTTCTTCCATTGACACGACGTCGGTCATCATGGTGGCGCGTGACACTGATTGTGATCTGTGGTTCTGGGGCGCAAATCTGCATACCGGATCGGTCCTGAAACCTTACAACCCAAGTCGGGGGTCGTTGGCTCAATCCCCCACAGGTCTTGGGAGTGGGCTGTGGAATTTTAAACTCAATTCAACCGTTGCCACCGACGTCGCTGTTGCGCCGGATGGCACGGCGACAGCAGATGAAGTGGTGCATACGGATACAAACGCGACCTTCGGGCAGTCGCTTGCGATCACTGCGGACACTCATCATGTCATCAGTATTTTCGCGAAGTATAAGGACGTCCCTTGGGTAAGGCTTAATTGGCACAACAATGCAGGTAGCTCTGCGGCGAGATGGTTCAATATCCAAACTGGCGAAAAAGGGACGGTTGCCGAAGACGGAACGGCAACTTTATTGAGTTCAGGCATCACTGACGTCGGCAATGGGTGGTATCTACTGCATATCGTCGCGATCAACGCGGCCGGCGCGACAACTGGGTATGTTTCGATAAACAATCAGGCCGGTGACGGGAATGTCTCTGAGGCGGTGGGTGGCGGAAACTATTTTTGGGGTGTCTTTATTGCCGAAGGAACAGCGGTCGATCTGACGGAGGTGATGGCACCTTCCTTGATAACGGCGCCATTCGATTTCTCCGATGCGGCATGGGAAATCAGTAACGATGCTGATGTCGCCGTGACAGCGGATTATCGGATCGCGCCGGACGGAACGACAACTGGCGACCATGTCGACAACACGGCGGCCGAGAGCATCCATGGCCTATACCAAGATGTGGATACAGGAAGCCAGATTGCCGGCAAGACGTTCGTGTTCTCCGTGTATGTATATACGGATGATGGCCGTGACGTTACGCTCAGGGTACGAGCAACCGGATCACCGCAGGAAGCGGAGAACTTCACCGTTTCAACCGTTGCCAATCAATGGACGAAGGTCAGCGCGGTTAAATCCTTTACCAGCGCCAGCGGTAATATCGTGCGTTGCGCCATATATCCGGCCGAACTTGGTGTCGCGACGGGCGTTGCCGATTTCTGGGGCGCGAGCCTGCACCTTGCGACAGGCCTGAACTATTACAGTTCCGGCAATACCCAATCCGACGATGTCGCGATCAGCGATTTGGACTGGTTGGTGCAAGGCCGGGGCACGCTTCTTGTCGACGCCGAACTAGCTCCTGATGACGATAGCGCGACGCCCCGTTTCATTGCGCTTTCAACATCCATGAATACGGATCGGATTCTTGTCGCACAGGCGGCCAATAACAAACTCGATAGCAGAATATATAATTCGGGCGTGTTGCAGGTGGACGATCACTCGCTGACGTTGACAAGTGGGACCAATCGAATGGCCCTTGCTTGGCAGGACAACGACGTCGGTTGGTGTGTCAATGGCGGAACGGTATCGAAGGATACGCTGGCGACAATTCCGACCAATCTAACGACAGCCTATTTGGGTAGTAGTGAAACTGGTGCCGGCTATATCAACAGCAATATTTCTCGAATTGCCTATTGGCCGTATCGGCTAACCGATGGCGAACTGCCGATTGCCACTGCGAAGCCTCCGTTTGGCGTTACGGACGTTCCAGGTGTGGTGCTTTGGCTGCGTGCACACGGTTCTCCGGTCACATTGGATGGCACGAACGTAACCCAATGGAATGATATCTCCGGCGCCGGAAATCATCTGACCCAATTATCCGGCGCCAATCAACCGAGCTATATGGCGGGTGCGATTAATGGTCGCGCCGGAATAGTCTTTAATGGCTCTGCCGACTTCATGTCGGCTGGATCTGGCGCTTCCCTGGACGCCAGTACCGACAAGAATGTGCTGGTTGTCGTGGCATGCGATCTCATCTCGCCTGATCAAAGTTTCGAGGCGCTGGTATCCAAGGCCAATCCCGGCGGCGGTATGACGGCCGGATTTCAGTTTCTTGCGCGTGTTTCGGGTTCAGAAACATGGGGTGCGCAGATCGGGGCAGGCGTTAATTTCACCGTAGCTGAGGCCCTATCCGGTCTAAACATTCTGACAATGCTTCTCGACCGTTCCGAGAACAGCATCATCCTTAGACGAAATGGCATCGAAAAGTTGAATTCAATAGATGCGAGTGTCGGCACGGATTTCGATGTGGCCGACGATCTTCTCGTGGGTGCCGATCGTGGCCCATCCCGCTTTATTGGCGGGATATTTGGAGATGTGATTGTCGTGCTGGGAAATGGTGCAACCGAAGAAAATGCCATCAAGATCGAGCAGCAGTTGTCCCAGATATATGGAATTTCGATCTCTTGATACCGGCTCGAAAGCCAAACTCCAAACATCATCAACGATATATGACCAAGGAGACCAGCCATGGGCTCGATCTTTTCCCCTAAGTCACCGCCGCCTCCACCGCCGGCGCCCGAAGTGCCGACACCGGAGGATCCGGAAATTCAGCAGCGCAAAGAAGACGTACGCCTTGCCGCGCTCAAACGGCGTGGGCGCGCCTCGACCATTCTCACCTCGGGTGCGGGTGATCCCTCGGCGCCGAACCTGTCGCGTCCGACATTAGGGGCCTAACTCCCCGCCAGCGCCATTCCGGCGAAGGATCAAAACATGGATAAAGATGTGGAACGGCTGCTCGACCGTTACGAGCGGCTGAAGACGAGTCGCTCGACCTGGCTTAGCCATTGGCAGGAGCTGGCGGAGTTCTTTTTACCGCGCCGCGCGGACTTCCTGGGCGAGCGGGCACCCGGCGAAAAGCGCACGGAAAAGCAGTTCGATGGCACGCCGATGCTGGCGGCCCGCAATCTCGCCTCAGCGATCGACGGCATGTTGAAGCCTAAGAACCAACGTTGGGTAACCCTGCGACCCGCCGATGACGAGCTGTCGCGACGCGAGGATGTGCGGCGCTGGTTGCAGCATGCCGAGGACCGGCTGTTCGATGCGCTCTACGATCCGCACGCCCGGTTCGTGCAATATTCAGCGGAAGTCGATCTCGATCTCGTGGTGTTCGGTACCGGCGTCCTTTATGTGGGCGAGCACGTGGGGCAGGGGCGTTTGGCGTTCCGTTCGCATCACCTCAAGAACGCGCTGATCGAAGTCAACGAGGCGGGCGAGGTGGATACTGTTTTCCTCACCGTGCGGCTAACGGCGCGCCAAGCCGCGGCGCGATATGGTATCGAGAATTTAGGCGAACGCACCCGCGAAGCGCTGGAGAAAGATGACGAACCGGATCAGGAATTCACGTTTCTTCGGGTATGTATGCCGCGCGCCGATCGTCACCGGCGCCGCGCCGATGCTGTGAATCTGCCGTTCGCGGCCATCGACATCGACGTGGCGTCGGAGCACAAGATCGCCGAGTCGGGATTTCACGAATTCCCCTACGTCGTGCCGCGCTGGGAGACAACGACGGACGAGATCTACGGGCGCGGGCCCGCTATGCTGGCGCTGCCCGACGCCAAGTCCCTCAACCAAATGGGCAAGACGCTCCTCAAGGCCGGACACAAGGCGGTGGACCCACCGCTGCTGGCGCCGTCGGATTCCTTCAAGTCGGCGGTGCGCACCTGGCCCGGCGGCATCAGTTACTACGACGCAAGCGTGCTAGCCACCTCGGGCGGGCGTATCCCGATCCAGCCGCTTAACACGGGCGCGCATATGCCCCTTGGCCGGGAAATGCAGAACGACATCCGTGAGCAGATTTGGAACGCCTTTTTCCGCAATATCCTCAATCTGCCGAGCCAGGGTCCGCAGATGACGGCGACCGAGATTATCGAGCGCAAGCAGGAATTCGTCCGCGTCATTGGGCCGGTGTTCGGGCGGTTGGAGGCGGATTATACGGGTCCGCTGGTGGAGCGTGCTTTCTCGGTGCTGTTCCGTGCCGGTGCGTTCGGCGAAGCGCCGCCAGAGATCGCCGATGGCGGCCTCCGTTTCGAATATGTCTCGCCCATCTCGAAAGCGCACAAGCTGATCGAGGTCGGGGCGCTTTCCAAGACGTCGCTCGACCTGCAGCCGGTGATCGGCGTCGCGCCGCAAGTGACCGACAATTTTGACCACGACCGCATCGCCCGCGACGTGGCTGAAGCCAACGGCATGCCGCTCGATTGGCTGACCGACGCGACCAAGGTGGAGGCAACGCGGGGTGAGCGCACGCAGGCGATGGCCGCCGAAAAAACGGCCGCGGATGCCGAGCGGCTGCTCGACGGCGCGGTGAAAGCTCAGACCCTCGATCCTAAGCTGCTCAAGAGCGTGCTGCCCGTGTAGCGCAATATCCGAATAAGTCATTCCTCTAAGGATCGACTTATTCGGATTTACTTGCGCGACATTCAAAAAATTAGAGCGGTGTAATCCGCCCAATTGAAATCAGTCCTGATCTCAATTGAGCGGAAGCCGCTCTAGGTCCGCACGTACTTCAAGAAATCAAAATCGAAAGGACGCTGCGATGGTTTACAAGCCACCGGGCAACGATGAGATCGTGGGTGGGGCACGAGAAAGCGCGCGCGCGGGCTTTGGGTTCGAGTTCCCGTCCGAGGACGCGCCCGATGGGCAAACCTTCACGGCGGCACGGGCCGCCGGTGGCGGTACGCAGAGGCCTGAGCAAATGGGACAGGCATCGGACGATCCGGTGCAATCGACCCTGCAGCAGTTCGAGACGAGCGACTATCTGCTCGATGCTTACGGCAAGGCGGAAGAGCATCTCGCCGCGGTGATGACGGCCCCAGAAGAAGAGAAGCCGGCAAGCGCCGAAGAGGCGCACACCCGGTTCCTTGCCGGCGTGCAACCGCTAATCGACGGGGCGCCAGACGACGCGACCCGCGAGACCCTTGGCGCGCGCATCGACGGCATATGGGCCGAACGCGGCGCACCGTTGGCGGTGGGCGACGAGATCGGCCGCCGGCAAGTACGGCGCGTGCGATCCGCCGAAAACGTGCTCGCCCATCATCAGGAGATGGCGGCCCGTTATCCGGCTCTCATCCCTGGGCTGACGGCACAGGCGGACGCGACTCTCGACCTGCTCAAGGGACTGGGTGTCTCCGAGCAAGGCGTTGAACGGCGCAAGCAGGAATTCCGCGCCGAGCTGCGCGACACGGCGCTCACTACATGGGCCGAAGATAGCCCGCGTGCCGCCAAACAGCGGCTGGAAGCGGGCGAATTCGACGAGCTGTTCGGCCCTGACGAGACGGGCCGCGCGGAACGCACCCAGTGGCTTGGCCGGCTGACCCAGCAGGCCATGGCCGCCGACGAGGACGCGGCACTGGCCCGCGCGGCGGCCGAGCAGCGCGAAGCGGAAGCGCAAAATCTCGGCGCGGCGACCTTCAGCGGCACCTATCGCGCGGCCATATCGCGGGGCGAAGCGAGAAGCCTGGACATTGCGCGCGCGCGGCAGGCGGGCCTGATCGATGACGCGGAGGCCGAAAGGCTGCGCCAGCAGCGGTTGGCGTCGGATACCCAACGGAAGGCTCAAGCCGCCGCGCGCAACGATCTGGTGACGCAGATACGCGCGGGCGGGCAGCCGGATCTCGGCGACGGTGATACCCGCGAAGCCATGGAGAGTTGGTACGCCGCCGACATGGCACCAGCCTGGGCGCAGCTGCCCGAGGAAGACCGGCGCGACCTCGAAAAGGATTTCGTCCGGGAATATAGATTCGTCCCCAGAGGCCTCGCCAAGACCATGCGGCGGGCGCTCAACGGCGGCGATCCGGAGATCGTGGTCGCGACGGCGCAAAGCCTCGAAGAGATGCTGAGCGAGAACCCGGACCTGGTTGAATCGCTCGGCCAAGTCATGCCGGAGGCCGAACTCAACCGCGCCCGCGCCATCGGGCAATTGATAGACGCCGGCCATCCCACCGAGCGCGTCCTCGATGCGGTCGGCCCGGCACCGTTGGTTGTCGCGCAGAAACCGGCGGACGAAGGGTCCACGGATGACAGCACCTCCAGCGACGTTTCGCCGGATGAAGGCAATCCCGACGCGCCGCCGGAAGAAACGGGCAGCAGCGAACCTCCGCCCGAAGCAGAAGCCCCGGAAGATCCTCAACTAGAAGACGGGGCTGCCGCCGACGGTTCAGAGGTGGACGACGGCAACATCGAGGCGTCGAGCGATACGCCGGAACCGGAGGATGAGCCCGATCATCCGCTCCTTCAACTCGCCGACGAAGCGGACAGCCTTCTCGCGGCGCATGGCGGCAAACTGCCGCCCGCGGTCAAAAAGGTCCTGGGAAACAAGGTTATCCAAATCATCGCCGAATTGGCGCCCGGGACCGGAAACGTCATCGACGGGATCGACGCCTACAACGCCTTTGTCGCGGCGAAGGCCGCCCTCGAGAACGACGATCTCGCCGAAGCCCTGATGAAAGGCGGCGAGGGGCTGCTGCATGGGGCCTTCGCCGTCCCGGGGCTTGGAAACCTTGCCAAGCTGGGCGGAAAAGCGATCGAGGGAGCGGCCTTCATGCTCCCCATCCTCCGGGCATCGAGCCGGGCCGGCCGGCGGGCGTCCCGGTTCGTGAAGCAGGCCGGCGACCGCTTCAGCCACACCGACATCATGCGGCTGGGGCAGGATGTTCAGAAAGAGACGCTGAGCAGCCGGTACGTGCATCGCTCCCCCGTCGGCGGCGCGCGGGCCAACGACGAGTTCGCCAAGAAGATCTTCGGCAAGAATGCCGATGCCTCGCATCCGGATTTTCAACCGCCTTACCGGGTCGATACGCCGGTCTACGATGCTATATTAAGCCGCGAGTCCAAAGGGGAATTCGTTCGGGTATTTCCGGAGGGTCGTTATCCGAAGAGTGAATGGATCATGCTCAGGTCAGATTACGAAGCAGCATTGAAGGAAGGCGGGCCAGCGAAGCTGAAGGAAATCTTCGCGTTGGACAAGGAACCGGCGTTCGTGGTTCCCGTTACCCTTCCCGCGAAAACGAGAGTTCGTGTTGGAATAGCGGGCCCGCATAAAACACACGGGACAGGCGGGGCAATGCAATATCAGATTCAAAGCGAGTTTAAAGAAGACTGGTTTGGTGAGCCTCAAAGGATTTCGCAATGAGCCGCGTATCGGAAGTCAAAACGGTCGATGGGCGTACCCTTCGGATTGGCGAAAAGGAAGTGCGTTTCGATCAGCGGATCAATCAATATTTTATTGTCAAAGATACCGTGGTTGCCCTGCTCAAGGTGGATGATTTTGAGAAGGGCGACATGCTGGTGGGGCGGAATATCATCGGATTCGATCTCGAAGGCAATCAGCTGTGGCGGGTTCCCGACCACGGTCTGCGACGCCCCGCAAATCCCAAGGTTCCCGATGCTTATTTTGGAATCTACCTGGATGAGAAGGGAAAGCTTTGGGGGGCGACACCCGGAGTGGATATCCAGATCGACCCGAAGACAGGTAGGTTAAGAAACCGGAGATCGAACCGTTAGAGCATAGCGCGCCCGCATAAACCGCGCGGGGCAAGCGGGGCGATATAATACGAGATTCAAAGTGAGTTAATGCGTAGTCGGTTTGGTAAACCCAAGAGAATTCCAAGATGAAGCGTGTCATGGACGTGAAACAATCTTCTCAAAACGTTTTGGAATTCGGTGGGCGATCGGTTCAATTGGATAAACCCGTGGTGCAGTATCTTATTGTCGACGATAAGGTCATCGTCTTGCTCAATTCTGACGAATACGACAAGGGCGACATGTTGGTGGGGCGCAACGTTCTTGCCTATGATCTCGAAGGCAACCAACTGTGGCGGGTTCCCGACCACGGTCTGCGCCGCCCCGCAAATCCCAAGGTTCCTGACGCTTATTTTGGAATCTACCTCGATGAGAAGGGAAAGCTTTGGGGAGAGACGCCCGGCGTGGATATCGAGATCGACCCGAAGACGGGTAAGCTACTAAAGCGCAAACGCGGGTACTAGCCCGCGGCAACCCCATAAAAATTCCGTAGACACGCCGCCGGCGGAGCCTGGTCCGCGCGCGGCCGCGGCGCCGGATGGGCCGCAGAGGCCAGGCCTTTCCCGTGGCCGGTCCGGCGCCGCCCCTGAACATCAATAAGGACACGATAATGAACGATCCGGCCCACAAGGGCGAGACGGACGGCGATGAGGCGCGCCTCGAGCGCTATATGGCGGAACGCACTCGCGCGCAGGCGCTGAAGATCCAGGCCTCCATGGAGGCACGGCGGAACCCCGGCGCGCCGGAGCGTTGCGAGGGTGCGTACAAGGTGATGGACCGATGAGCGTCATTGATCGCATGAAAACATGGCTCAGCGGCGGGGCGAAAATCGGACGTCCCGATCCCGAGGTGCTGTTCGCCGATCTCGGCCGGGCGCATACGGGCACGGGCTACGGTGATCTCGAACGTTATCAGGATTTCCGGGCGGTGTTTCTGTCCGATAAGCGGGGCAAGCGGGTGCTCTATGAAATCCTCACCTGGGCGCGGCTGTTCCAGCCCGCCTATGTGCCGGGGGACGCCTATGCCACGCACTACCGCGACGGCGAGCGCAATATCGGGCTCAAGATCCTGGCGGTGATCAACGCAGAACCCGCCGAGGCGGCGGAAGCGGCGGAAACCGAGGACCCAACAGAGGAGTAAGACATGGATCCGAACGACACGGGCAATCCCTCCTTCGAGACATATGGCGGGGGCGCCGATAGCGACGCGGCGTCCTGGCGCACAGAGGTCGGTGCCGACTATCAACGGGTCGCCGAGAAATTCACCTCGCCCGCCGACGTCGTGAAATCCTACGCCGAGCTGGAGCGCAAGCTGGGCCGCTCAGTGGAAATTCCGGACGCGCACGCCTCGGACGAAGAGCGCGCGGCGTTCCATAAGCGCCTGGGCGTGCCCGAGAGTGCCGACGGCTACGACCTTGCTGTTCCGGATGTGGGACGGGACGGGGATGCAGACGCGCGGCTGGCGCGGTATTCGCACCTCGCCCACGAGATCGGTCTGACGCCGCAGCAGGCGCAGGCGGCCGTCGATTGGTACTACCAGGAAATCGCCGCGGCGACCGAAGCGCAGGCCGGACAGCACGCGCGCGACGCGGAGACGGCGGCGGACACGACCGCCGATCTGGAAGCGGACCTGCGCAAGGAGTGGGGATCGGATTACGACAGGAACATGGAATACGGGCGGCGGGCGCTGACCACCTTTGGGGATGCCGAGACGGTCGACAAGCTGGAGCGGATCGTCGGCGACAAGCAGGTGGTGCGCATGCTGGCCCGCATCGGGCGGCGCATGGGCGAAGCCGGCGATACGGGCGGCGGCGAGACGCTGTCTGACGGGCGGCGCAACGGTCATTCCCAAGGACTGGCCCAAGAATTGGATGCGCTGATGAACCGGCGGGACTATTGGTCCAACGAGAGCGTTCAACGGCGGGTCCGCGAGATCAACGCTCAACTTCACGGCAGCGAGCCGGTCACCGGCACGACGCCGAACAGTGTTTTCAGGTCCGGCTGACACATATTCCAGCGGGCTGAAAAACCGCATCCCCGGGGGAACCTCGCATTTGCGGCCCCGGTGGATGCGGCATTCACCACCAACCTCTCTTCGATGGCCCTTGCGATGCCAATTTACGGTTCCGGCTAACCGGGGAAACCGAACAACGCATTGTAATGGACAACCACCGGCGCGGTTGAGCGCCGCGCGCGGGCGCGGCATCCCGTCAACCACATCGGGGATACGATATGCCTACTCCGACTGTCGACCTCAGTTTCGTCAAACAGTACGAACGCGAGGTCCATCAAGCCTACCAGCTGCGCGGTTCCAAACTGCGGAATACCGTGCGGCACCGGAACAACGTCAAGGGTTCTTCGACGACGTTCCAAAAGATCGGCACCGGCACCGCGACGACGAAAGCCCGTCACGGCACCGTGGCGCCGATGAACCTCGACCACTCTCCGGTCGAGTGCACCCTGTCCGACTGGTACGCCGGCGACTGGGTGGACAAGCTCGACGACATCAAGAACGCGCACGACGAGCGGCGCGTCATCGTCGAGGCGGGCGCCTGGGCGCTCGGCCGCAAAACGGACGAGCTCATCATTACGGCGCTCGACGGCACCTCGAACAGCATCGCCGCGGGTGGTGCCGGCCTGACCAAGACCAAGGTCTATCAGGCCTACGAAACCCTCGGCGACAACAACGTGTTCGAGGCGGGCCGCATGTATGCGGCCATCGGTTATGAGCAGTGGACCGAACTACTCGATCTGCCGGAGTTCGCTTCGTCGGATTACGTCGGGATGGACGATCTGCCGTTCAAACTGCCGATGGGCGCCGAGGTGAAGCGCTGGATGGGCACCGTTTGGATGACCCATTCGGGGCTGCCCAAATCCGGTTCCGACCGCAAGGTGTTCTGGTATCACGAGGACGCCGTGGGCCATGCCTGCGGGGCCGACGTGACGTCGGATATCACCTGGCATGGCGACCGGGCGTCGTGGTTCGTCAACAACATGATGAGCCAGGGCGCGAGCCTGATCGACGGCAATGGCGTCGTCGAAATCATCTGCCAAGAATCCTAAGGAGGGCTGACCGATGGCTTATGCAAGCTCCGGACTGGCCCGGATTGGCGGCGCGAATGGTTTCGGCCTGTGGCACTACAAAACCACGGACGCCCTTGCGACCGTCAATACCTCCGGGTATTTCAACGATGCCGCCGCCATGGTGAATGTCGGCGACATCATCATCTCCTACGACACCGCGACGCCGACGGTGACGCTCATGGTGGTTCTGTCCAACGACGGTTCCACGGTGGATGTTTCCGACGGGACGGCCGTGTCGGTAGCCGACGCCGACTAACCCTCGGCTATTGGGATAAAGGATGGGGCGGTTCGGAAAAGGACCGCCCCGTTTCTTTTTACACACAAAACCTGTTCGACCGGGAAAGGACCGACGCATGCCGTTCTCCTCGCAATCCCTGACGCCGTTGAGCCAAGTGACGCGATCGTTTTCGATCTTCGCCTACGAGACCGAAGATCCGCTGACGCAGGTTGCCGCCGACGGCTATTTCGCGGGCGCGGCGCGGCTGGTGCGGCGCGGCGATTTGATCCTCGTCTATGCCGGGCTCGCCGATCAGCCGGCCATCGGCCTGTTCGTGGTGACGGCGGTGGACGAGACGCGACCAGGGGTGTGGCTCGCCGATTTTGGTGGGCTCGACATCGTCGAGGCGGGTCTCCGGACCTTCAGGCTGGTGCCGTCGGCGGAGATGCCGGCCGCCGAAACGCGAAAACCAGCGCGTTCCAGGAAACGCACGACTAAGGAGGGCTAATCCATGGCATCGGTTGTCGGTATCTGCAATTCCGCGCTCGTCAAACTTGGCGCAACGCGGATCATCTCGCTCACTGAGGGGTCAAAGAACGCCAATTTGTGCGACGAGCAGTATGAAAAAGTGCGCGACGACCTATTGCGGTCGCACGCCTGGAATTTCGCCATTGCGCGGCGCAAGCTCGCGCGTCTCGCCGACGCGCCGACCTTTGGGTTCGATTACGTTTTTCAATTGCCGACGGACTTTCTCCGGGTCGTGTCCGTGCATGACGATGAGAGTGCGACGGGTGGCATTGCCTACAAGATCGAAGGCAGGACGTTGCTGTCCAACGCGACAGATATTTATCTCCGTTATATCCGGCAAGTGACGGACCCCAACGATATGGATGCGTTGTTCCGTGAAACGTTGGCCTGGGCGGTCGCGTCGGACCTCGCCATTCCCATTACCCAGTCGTCAACGACACGTGAACAGATGCGGGACGGCCTTGATGATCATCTGTCTAAGGCAAAAAGCATCGATGCCATCGAGGATTTCCCCGAGACCGAACCGGATCCTGCGTGGGTTTCGGAGCGATTTTAGATGCCCAAGATCACACCGCTTCAGCCGAGCTTTAACGCTGGCGAGTTCAGTCCGCGCATGGCGGCGCGCACGGATTTCAATAAATACCCGCTGGCCTGCGCCAAGCTCCAAAACATGCTGCCCCTGCCGCAAGGGGGGGCGATACGGCGGTCGGGCACGCGCTATGTTGCGACCGTCAAGGATTCGACCGAGAAAGGCCGGTTGCTACCTTTCGAGTTCTCCGAAGAACAGGCCTATATCCTGGAAGCCGGCGAGAAATATTTCCGGTTCTTCAAGGACCGCGGCCAGATCGTCGTCGATGACACGGATGCGGCGATCACGAACGGATCCTTCGACAGTGACCTTAGCGGGTGGACGGCCTCTAGCGTCAGCCATTCGACCGATAAGGCGGAGTTTTCATCAAGCGGTGAACTGATCCAACAAATTGACATCGCCGATGGCAACAAAACCAAGGAACACGTGATTAAGTTCCGCATCCTTGGAATCGCGGGCGCCAAGCTGAAATTCCGGGTGGGAACGACTTCTGGTGGGGGAGAGATCCAATCGGATGTCGAGTTCGGAGTGGGGTTTCATTGCTTCCCGTTCACACCCGGCGTCGCCACATTTTATGTCCGATTCAGCCAATCGTCCGGCACGCCTTCGTTGGATGATGTCGGTTTTTTAGACGATACACCCGTCGAGATCGATACGCCCTATGTGGAGGAAAATCTGCCGACGCTCAACTTCGCGCAATCGGCGGATGTCCTTTATCTGTGTCACGAAAACCACCCCGTCCACAAGCTGGAGCGGTCCGGCCACTCCGCTTGGTCTCTCACCGAAGTGGAATTCGACGACGGTCCGTATCTACGCGAGAACTCAACCGGAACGACGCTGACACCGAGTTCAAACAGCGGCGCCATCACAATCAATGCGTCCTCCACGACCGGCATCAATGAGGGGCAGGGGTTCCTAGGCACCGATGTCGGCAGGTTGATCCGCTACAAGAAGTCGGCAAACTGGGGAACTGCAGTGATTACCGCCGTCAATACGACGACGCAGGTTGCCGCCAATGTTCTCCACAATTTCGAGTCTTCGCCAACTGCGCAAACGACTTGGCGGTTAGGTGCCTGGAGCGGAACGACGGGGTATCCGGGCGTTGTTTTCTTCTTCGAACAGCGGCTCGGTTTTGCGGGGTCCTCAAACCAGCCACAGACATTTTGGCTCAGTCAGTCGGCTGATTTCGAGAACATGACTCCGGACAACCGGGACGACACGAACGATGGCTCGGTAGAAGACGACGATGCCATCGATTACACCATCTCGGCCGATCAGGTGAATGTCATCCGCTGGATGCTTGCCTATCAGGGCAATCTGCTGATCGGTACGGCAGGGGGTGAGTGGACCGTTAAGTCCAACGGACCGGTTCTGACTCCCACCGATATCGACGTGAAGCGGCAAACGGCCTACGGCTCGGCTCGGGTAGACCCGGCGCTGATGCGTGGCCGCTTGGTCTATTTGCAGAAAGCGCGCCGCAAAGTTCTCGAACTTGCCTATGACATCGAGCTGGACGGTATCCAATCGCTCGATATGACGCTGCTTGCGGATCACGTGACCAAGGGTGGTCTCGAAACAATGGTATATCAGCAAGAGCTGAACTCGACGTTGTGGTGCGTCCGGTCCGATGGGGTGATGCCGACATTTACCTATCAGCCCGATCAGAACGTCATCGGCTGGGGCCGGCAGATCCTAGGCGGTTCGTATCAAGCAGGAAACGCCGTTGCCGAATCGGTCGCGGTTATTCCCGGCGTTAATCGGGATGAAGCTTGGATTATCTGCAAACGGACAGTCAACGGAGCCACCACGCGTTTCGTCGAATTCTTTGAAGCCGAATTCGAAACCGGAGACGATCAGTCGGACGCCTTCTTTGTGGACGGCGGACTGTCGCTCGACGATCCGATCGAAATTTCCGGCGCGACCCAGGCAAGTCCGGTGGTCGTCACCGCTATCGCTCATGGATTAGCCAACGATGACGAAATTCGGATTGATGACGTTATGGGTATGGCAGAACTGAACGGCAAATCTTTCACCGTCAAAAACGTTACCACCAACGATTTCGAGCTATTTAGCGTCGATGATACGCCGGTGGCGGTCGACGGAACCGGTTATTCAAACTTCGTTTCCGGCGGCTGCGTTCGAAAGAAGGTATCGACCATCAGTGGCCTGAACCATCTGGAGGGAGAGACCGTTAAAGTATTGACCGACGGGGCCGTGCACGCCGACAAGGTGGTAACCGGTGGCGGCATTACCTTGGATGAACCCGCAGCACGCGTGCATGTGGGGCTCGGCTATACTCATGCCTTCGAAAGCCTGAAATGGGAAGGAGGATCCCCGCAGGGTACGGCGCAGGGACAGACGAAACGGATCGACGGCGTCACCTTGATGCTCGCAGAGTCACTCAACGCGAAAATTGGGCCGACGCCACAAAACCTTCAGACGGTTCCATTTCGCGATGTCGCAGATGCTATGAATGCGGCAGTCCCCTTGTTCTCCGGCGAGAAATTTGCCGAGTTCGACAGCGACTATGCCACCGACACTCGGGTGTGCATTCAGGGCGACGATCCGGTGCCGTTTACGCTTCTGGCGCTGAGCCCCCGCATCAAGGTCAATCCAAGGTGACCTCGGCCAGGTTGATCCCATTCAAGCGTGACCACATTAGGCAGATATCCCTGGGAGGCCTCGAAAGAAGATCTCTGGGATATCTCGATCCGTCGAGCATGGTTCCGGGTACGGCATTCAGCTTGTATGACGGAGAAATTCTCGGTTGCGGCGGCATCATCGAGCTTTCGGATGATGACGCGACGGTCTGGATGATTCTTTCCGATGCGTTGCGCGCGCGTCCGTTCTTGTTGCACCGGACCGCCGTCAAGACGTGGCGGCTCATTCTGAGATCGTCTTGCCATCGGAGATTTTACGCGACTGCCGTCGCAGACCACCTCGAGGGGCACAGATGGTTACAGCGGCTCGGTTTCGCAAAGGACGCCGAAGCACCCATCCTCCGGAGCCCTTCGAATGAAGCCCTAGTGAGGTATAAATATGAGCGGAACTGAACCATTTCTCATTGCCGCAGCAACCGCTGTTAGCGCGGCGGGTGCAATTTCCAGCGGGAAAGCGGCATCGGCACAGGCGAAATATCAGGCGGCTGTCGCAGCCCAGCAAGCAGAGTATCAGCGGAAGCTGGCTGCAAGCCAGGAGCGGCAAGCCCGCCAGCAGCACAGCGCGGCGCTTGGCCGGCAACGTGCCTTGTTTGCCGCGCGCGGTGCGGATCTGACATCGGGCTCGCCGCTGTTAAGCCAGATCGATACGGCGGCCGACGCGGAACTCGAGGCCCGGATGATCCGTTCCCGGGGGGATGCATCGGCCAACGATTCCCTCAACAAGGCGAACTTATACCGAATGCAGGGACGAGCCGCGAAGAGCCAAAGCTACTACAGCGCGGGAACCACGCTTCTTACCGGAGCGGCGAAAGTCGCACCTTTCATAAAGTGAAGTCTATCTGTGTCGGAGCAGAAGGACGGTTACGCCAACCCAAATCCAAGGTTATTTCATGACGATTAGCTCCGAGGTCACCAAGGTCCTCTATGCAGGGAATGGTGTGACCGCCATCTTCGACGTGCCCTTCTATTTTCTCAAGAACGAGGACGTCAAAGTCATCCATCGCGCCGCGAACGGCGTCGAGACACCTTGGACGGAAGGCTCCGAGTATACGCTTGTCGGAGAGGGTCTCCAGTCCGGTGGAACCGTAACCGTCGAGGAGGACTTTGTTCCTGCCGCGGGGACCGCGCTCCTGGTCAAACGAGAACTATTGCTGACGCAAGAAACGGACTATCCCGAAGGAGGGCAATTTCCCGCGAGCGCCCATGAAAATGCTCTTGATCGGGCAGCCATGCGTGATCAGCAACTGTTGGAGCAAATCAATCGCAAGATCGGATTTTCCGAGACCAGCACTGCGTCGGCAACGTTACCGGATCCGGAAGCAGGATATATAATCGGGTGGAACGACGCAGCGACAGACCTGGAAAACAAAATAACCCCTGCGGGAATATCTACGCTCGCGACGATAGCGACAGCAATCCAGGAAGTGGCCAGTATCGCCGGCGACGTCACGCAGGCGGCATCCGACTCGACCGAGATAAATACGGTTGCTGGAGACACAGTTGCTATCAACGCGCTCGCCGCAATTGCCACAACATTGTCCGCGCTGGGTGCCATCGTGAGCGACATAACGCAGGTCGCATCCGATAGTGCCGATATCCAGACGGTCGCCGGCGATAGCGCGGCCGTTCAGGCGCTGGCGTCAGTGTCTTCCGCCCTCGGAGCGCTAGAATCGGTCGTCTCGGAGATCGGCAGTCTTGGATCTGGATCTCCGCTCGCAGGACTAAGTGCGATCGGCGCCGTCGGCGCGGTAGCGTATGACAAGGAAGTCCAAATCGGGCGGTCTTCGACCGGCACTCTGCTCAATATCGAAGTGGGAACTTACGACACCGCAATCGTGGCACGCCCCTATACGACGACTGGGGAACTCGCGGTCGCGACGACCGCACCGGTCGGGGCGGCACTCATTTTCGATGTCCTGAAAAATGGAACCACGATTTATACGACAAAGCCGGAGATCGCGGCCGGGGCTACGACACTGACGGCGGGAACACTCAAGTCGGATGGTACCCAGACATTTGCGGTCAACGACATCAGAACGATTGCCGTTACCCAGGTTGGCTCGACCGTGCCGGGTCAGGGCGTGAGCTTTGCGACCTTGGGGAACTACGTGTAATGGCCGTTCTGAGCAACAAACAGATCGTGCTTTCCGATCCGGCGATGCCGATCTTCGGGAACGTCGAGATCATTAGCGTCGACAACGATACTTCGGCGACGGTGCCTGTCCCTCCGGGGACATTAGAAAACGACCATCTGGTACTGGTTCTGGCAAAGACCGCGGCGGTGAGTTTCACTGGCTTATCCGGTTGGACCCAGAAATTGGAAAATAGCGGTGTCGCCGGTCTCGCGTTCTATGTCTACGAGAAAACGGCCGAAGCAGCCGACGCCGTGGGAAATCCACAGCCGACATATTCGGTTACCTGGTCGGGGGCCGACGATTTTCTCGGCTATATCGTCAACATCAACCAAGCGAGAGCGATCGGGATATATGACTCCAGCGTCTTGGCATCCGGGAGCACTTCGACTTGTCCGGCGGTTGAGGTCGGAGGGGCCGGTAATCTAATCCTCCGATCTTTTGCCGCGACCGAAGACGACATTACCATCGACGGCGGGGAACCCGCGGGGACCACGGGCGTCGCCGTAAGGTCGAGCCCCAACAATCTGCTGTCCCTCGGCCTTGCCTATGAAATTGCCGCGTCGGCAGGCAACGTCGGATCGGCGGCATTTTCCTTGACCGCCCCACAGCCGTCGATCGCGGCTACGCTCGCAGTCCGGGCTGGCGACGAAATCGCGGGACACTATATTTCCAACTCAGCCAATAATCTGAACCTGTCCAACTGGTTGCAGTCAAACACGGATTGGAACGGAACCGATCCCCAGAGTTTTACCGTCGTCATTCCATCGGGGGTTCTGATCGGATCAACGTCAACCGCGACGCCCGCATTGACGGTCGGCACCTTTCCCGCCGGCAGCAGTCTGCTCCTAATCAATCGTGGACGTATTCAAGGGAGAGGCGGCAGCGGAGGAAACGGCGTCAACACGCATGGGACGATAGGAAGTGCAGGGGGAGCCGGCGGAAACGCGCTGGCGCTGACCGATATGGATGTCCGCGTCATCAATGCAGATGGTGAAATTTGGGGAGGCGGTGGTGGTGGCGGCGGTGGCGGCGGTGCGAATCACCCTTATCGCTACGAAAGCGGCTGCGTTACCAATGGCACACTTGGGCATGGCGGCGGTGGCGGTGGTGGTGCTGGATCGACCCTGTCAGGTGGTGGTGCAAGGGCTAATCCGAGCGCCGGCAACGGCAGTTCAGGTGGAACCGAGACCGGGGGCAACGGCGGGCATGGGTCCCCAACAGAGACCCAGGATGGCGACAGTCCGCCATTGACCAGAGCAAGCTCAACAGGCGGTGGCGGCGGAAAGGGTGGTGATCCCGGTGAAGCCGGATCGTCTGGCGCGTCGGCAAGCGGATATCACCCTGCTAGCTGCAATGGTAACAGTTTCGGCGGGAAAGGCGGGGGAGCGGCAGGGCTGGCGATCGACCAAAACGGCTTCACGGCTTTTTTGTTAAGCGGAGATGCAAGTCCGAATATCAAGGGGGCCGTTTCGTGAGGCGGCGAGATTAGCCCGACGTTGGATTTCTTCGAGATCTCAAGCCGATACCTCGCACCGTCGTGACTGATACGCGTGACAGCTCGGCACGTATCGAACTCCGCGCACTCAATCTCCAAAAGTTTATTGGGAAACCTAGAGACACTAGATTTAGCGAGTAGTCCTATGACCGTAAGTTCCGAAACTGCAAAAGCCCTCTATAGCGGGGATGGTTCGACGGCTGTTTTCAGCGTGCCGTTCTATTTTCTTCGGAAAGCCGATGTCAAAGTTGTGCTTCGTGCTGCGGACGGCGCGGAAACCACTTGGACGGAAGGTTCCGAATACACCCTGACAGGCGCGGGAAAAACGGTGGGTGGAACGGTTACCGTTTCGACCAGTCCGACCAATTATACGCCGGCTGCGGGCACCGCACTGCTGATCAAGCGGGACCTCGACCTCACGCAGGAGACCGACTATCCCGAAGGCGGCCAGTTTCCGGCACGTGCCCATGAAAACGCCCTCGATCGTGCAACCATGCGCGATCAGCAATTGCAGGAGCAGGTGGATCGCAAATTGGGTTTCGCGGAAACCAGTACCGCCACGAATGCAACGCTTCCCGATCCGACGGCGAACACAATCATCGGCGTGTGGAACGAGACCGCCGATGGAATCGTGACGGGGCCAACGGTTGGCGAAGTCTCCAACGCGGAGACCTATGCGACGGCTGCGTTGGCAGCCAAAGACGACAGTGAGGCCGCTCAGGCCGCTGCCGCGGCCGCTCAAACTGCCGCGGAAACCGCAGCAACGAATGCCGAAACAGCCGAAACAAACGCGGAAGCAGCTCAAACTGCGGCAGCAGCTGCGCAATCCTATGCCGAGGAATGGGCAAACAAGACTGAGGACAACTTGGTATCTGCCGCGGCCGGCGGTGATCAGGTGGACGACTATTCTGCACTGCATTGGGCGAATATGGCGGCCGCAGCGGCGACGAACGCCGTGACCGCCGAGGCAAACGCCGCGTCGTCCGCATCGTTGGCCTCGACGTCGGCTACCAATGCTGCCTCTAGCGCCTCGGCCGCCTCGACTTCGGCGACAAACGCGGCGTCGAGCGCCAGCACAGCTGGAACCTCAGCGACGAACGCGGCGACGTCGGAAAATAATGCGGCGATTTCGGCGTCCAGCGCGGCGGATTCGGCGACGGCGGCGTCAACCGCCCAAACCTCGGCGGAAAGCGCTCAATCCGCTGCGGAAGCGGCAGAAGCCAATGCCGAATCTTCTGCATCGGCGGCCTCGACGTCAGCTATCAATGCCGCCTCCAGCGCTTCCGCCGCATCGACCTCTGCGACCAATGCAGCGTCGAGCGCCGGAGCTGCCGCGACTTCGGCCACGAACGCGGCAACCTCGGAAGGCAATGCCGCCACGTCGGAAAGCAATGCGGGGACTTCGGCCTCCAATGCCGCCGGTTCGGCATCGGCGGCGTCAACCAGCGCGACGGCGGCCTCGACCGCCCAAACCGCGGCAGAAGCGGCGCAAGCTGCCGCCGAGGCTGCTCAGTCAACGCTTGTCGGTATCAACACCCAAACCGGGACGACGTACACATTGGCGTTAAGTGATGCCGGCAAGGTTGTCGAGATGAACAATGCGTCGGCCAATACGGTGACAGTGCCTCCCAACTCCAGCGTTGCGTTCAGCATCGGCGATGTCGTGGAGATCGTTCAGTACGGTGCAGGCTCCACGACGGTGGCTCCTGGATCAGGCGTTACCATCCAATCCGCAGGAGGGCTCACGGACTTAAGCGCTCGATACTCTGGCGTCACGCTTTATAAACGCGGCACGGACGAATGGGTCATGATCGGAGACATCGCCTAATGCGACCGCTAATAGGCTTCAATGGGCGTCCGATTGATATCCCGAGCTGGTCGCAGGTTGGAAACGATCTCTATATTTCAGAGGGTGGCGGCTTTTCTGAATTGGCAGCTTTATCGCCGACCAGGATTGCCTATCTAATGGGCGTCGCAGATAACCTCCGCACTTATGATTTTGACGGCACCAATTGGACACAAGTTGGTACCGATCTATTTCTGGACGGAGATGGCGGCCAAGGTCGTTTCGTAGGGCTATCCTCCAGTCGGATTGCCTTTGCCGATCGTGCCGATGATGACCTTCGTGTTTACGATTTTGATGGCACCAATTGGTCGTCTGTTGGAAACGCTCTAAGTTTCCCGTCCATGGGGAATCCAGGAATAGCAGCTCTTTCAGCTAGCCGAATCGCCTTTGTTGATGGCAGCAATGACGATATTCGCACTTACGAATTCGACGGTACAAATTGGTCTCAAATAGGTAACGATCTTTACATCTCCGGCATGGGCCAACCGAGTTTAGCTAGCTTAACTTCGACCCGAATAGCAATGATCGATGACAGTATTGAAGAACTTCGTACCTATGACTTCAACGGTACCGATTGGTCGCAAACCGGGAATTCATTCAGCCTTGCAGGGGTATTTAATCCTAAAATAACAGGCCTGAATTCATCCCGGGTGGCGTTTGTAGATACTAATTACGATAGCCTTCGTACGTACGAATTTGACGGTTCGGATTGGTCGCTTGTCGGAACTGCGCTTGAGATCCCTAGTGTGGGATATCCAACTATGAGCGCACTAAGCAGCACACGGGTCGCGTTTAGGGACAACTCAAACCAAGACCTTCGAACCTATGAATTTGTCTAAACGAGCGCCGATGTCGGATAGGCAAAAAATTTGAAAGAACGGTTCGAGTTGTGGATCAAATTTGGGCTCTGATTTTGAAGTTGCAGTGAGCCACGTTAAGTTAGTTTGAGGACTAAAGATGAACCAACTGATCGCCGCCCTTTGGGCGGTTTTTTTGTGCCTGTGCGTCCTGGTGGGCGTGGGGCAGGCCGTCGGTCAGTCCCTCTTTCCGGCGCCGCGAGAAACGGCGCCCGGCTGTGGCGAGTCGGCTCTCGTATGGGGCGACTGGCAGGCTCAGGTTCTCGCCCACAATCCCACCGCTATTCTGCGCAAGGTAAACGAGGCGAAACGGGTCCGGTTCCTTTCTATGTACAACAGCCTGCCGCCTGTCACGGATCATAACCCGGACCTCATCGCCTTCATCTATGCGCCCGAGAAACCGACCGGATTGCTGATCTTCATCGACCGCGGATGCGTCATTCTCGTGGACGCGGTGGCGGTGCAGATCATGCTGCCTTACCTCTCCAGTCTTCCCGAGCCGGCATAAGGGACATTATGAAAGACACGCAAATTTGTTCCCGAAAAGATACCCGTAATAACCAGGCGGACGATCTCCAGCATTGGCATCTCGACCGGCGGGTTCCAATCGCCCTGATTGTCGCGATGACCATTTATGGGGTCGGGTTCGTTTGGTCGTACGCGACGCTGACCAACCGTATGGCAGTCGTGGAGAAATGGATCGACGACAACCGGCAGATTCAAAGCCGTCTTGAACGGCTTGAAACCCAGGGGGAGTTTATCCAGCGCGCCCTTCTCCGTATCGAGGCGAAGATCGACGACGAGAAACCGTAATACACACTCCCAAGCCCTGCGAGTGGACGAAGTCGGGGTCGGCTGCTAAGAGTGATCGACTGTCGCTCCTTCATTGCAGCTCCTTCGGCGGTGGCCCCTTTGACCCTTCTCGATCGGATCATTCTTCCTCTTCTCAATTCCCTGGACGCGGAAACGGCGCACGATCTTGCGATCCGGGCGCTGGAATTGGGCCTGGTGCCCCGCGCGCGCCGCCTCGAGGAGACGATCCTCTGCACCCGGGTTTGGGGATTGGGCTTTCCCAGCCCAGTGGGGTTGGCGGCGGGCTTCGATAAGAACGCCCGCGCGGCGGCAGCGCTGTTGCGTCTCGGATTCGGGTTTGTCGAGGTCGGTACGGTGACACCGAAACCGCAACCGGGCAACCCGAAGCCGCGTCTGTTCAGGCTCCGAGAGGACAAGGCGATCATCAACCGCTTCGGGTTCAACAATGACGGCCTGGAGGTGTTCGCCGACCGGCTCGAGAAATTCGCGAACAAAAAGCCCGGAATCATCGGCGCCAATGTCGGCATGAACAAGAAGGTGACCGATCCGGCGGCGGACTATGCGCAAGGGATCGAACGGCTGGCGCCATTGGCAGATTACCTGGTGATCAACGTTTCATCGCCGAACACGCAGGGGCTTCGCGATCTGCAGGGCAAAGAGCAGCTTCTCGCGCTGCTGACCGAGGCCCAGGCGGCGCGCGCCCGGTCTTACCGGCCGCAAACGCCGCTGTTGATAAAGATCGCGCCGGATCTGGAGGCCGCCGACATCGACGAGATTGCGCACATTGCCCTTAACAAGAATGTCGACGGCGTCATTGCGACCAATACGACGATAGCCCGCCCCGCAAACTTGTCCGGTAAACATGCGGCGGAGACCGGTGGGCTCAGCGGCGCACCGTTGCTCGACCGATCGACTGACGTGCTCCGCCGTCTCTATCAGGTGACGGAAGGCAAGCTACCGCTGATCGGGGTCGGAGGCGTGTTCACCGCCGCCGATGCCTACCGCAAGATCCGCAATGGCGCATCATTGGTGCAGGTCTATACCGGTTTCATCTATGGTGGCATGGACACTGCCATGCGCATCAATACCGGTCTTGCAGAATTGCTTGCCGCTGACGGTTTTGGAAGCGTGGCCGAAGCGGTTGGCGCCGACGCCTGAGCGCTAGGGCAGAAATTGCTCCTTGAGGATGCGGTCCTCGAGGTTGTGCTCTGGGTCGAAGGCGAGGATGGGCGAGGGGGTTTTGAGGCCCCGAACCTCCACCTTCTTGACGTTGCGCACCTCGGTGAAGTCGGCAACGGCACTTACCGGCCGGATGGCGTGATCAAGTACTTCGAACTCCACCACCACGTTTTCCGGAAGCAAAGCGCCGCGCCAACGACGCGGCCGGAAGGCGCTGATGGGGGTGAGGGCAAGAAGTCCCGCACCCAGCGGCAGTATTGGGCCGGAAGCCGAAAGATTGTAGGCGGTGCTGCCCGCGGGGGTCGCGATGAGCACGCCGTCACAGATCAACTCCTCCAACCGGACGACGTGATCGAGGCTAATCCTGATTTTCGCGGCGTAACGCTTCTCGCGCAGTAGAGAGACTTCGTTGATGGCCAGGGCTTTATGCGTTTCGCCCGAAACGGTCGTCGCCACCATCTCCAGCGGGTGAAGCGCTATAGGTTCGGCCTTGGCCAAACGGTCGAGCAGCCCGTCTTCACTATATTCATTCATCAGGAAACCGATGGATCCCCGGTTCATCCCGAAGATAGGTACTTGCTTGGCCATAAACCGGTGCAAGGTGGCCAGCATGAAGCCGTCGCCGCCGATTGCGACGACGATATCGGCCTCGTCGGGATCGACGTTATCGTATTCCGCCTTGAGCCGTTTGAGAGCGGTCTGCGCGTCGTCGTGAAGATCGGCAACGATGGCTAAACGTTTAAATTCCATGGGAAACTTCGATGGGATCCGGGTTGAGGTGGGCGAGAGTATAACGCCGTTGGGCAGGGAGGTCAGCCCATCCCTCTATACCTCCGATTTTGCGGAGTTTGGTCCGCTTTAGCCGCCGGTTACGTTCATGTGGCGGGCGACGGCGGGGGCCTGGGTTGTCCGGTCGATGACGAAATCGTGGCCCTTGGGCTTGCGGCCGATGGCCTCGTCGATGGCGTTCATGAGGGCTTCGTCGCCTTCGCTGGCGCGCAGCGGCGAGCGCAGATCGGCCCAATCATCTTGCCCCAAGCACATATAAAGCTCGCCCGTGCAGGTCAGACGGACGCGGTTGCAGCCTTCGCAAAAGTTATGGGTGAGGGGCGTGATGAAGCCGAGCCTCTTGCCGGTTTCGGCAACGGTCGTATAGCGCGCCGGACCGCCCGTGCGGTAATCCGAATCGGTCAGCGTCCAGCTCTTCTCAATCTGTTCGCGCAGTCCCGAGAGTGGCATATATTGGTCGAGGCGGTCCTCGTCGATTTCACCCATGGGCATGGTTTCGATGAAGGTAAGGTCGAAATCCTGTTCGCCGCACCAGCGGATCATCTCGTCGGCCTCGATGTCGTTAAAACCTTTGAGGGCCACGGCGTTGATCTTGATTTCCAGCCCGGCCGCCTTTGCCGCGTCCAATCCCGCCATCACGTCCGAGAGTTTCCCCCAACGGGTCACCCTCTGGAATTTCTCCGGATTCAACGTGTCGAGCGAGACGTTGATGCGGCGCATGCCGCAGTCGTAAAGCTCGCGCGCGAATTCCTTCAGCCGGCTGCCGTTGGTGGTCAGGGTCAGTTCCTTGAGAGCGCCGCTATCTAGATGGCGGCCAAGATTACGGAACAGGCTCATGATGTTCTTACGCACCAGCGGCTCACCGCCGGTGATGCGAATTTTGTCGACACCGCGCCGGACGAAGGCACTGCACACCCGGTCCAATTCCTCCAGGGTCAGTAGTTCGGCTTTGGGCAGGAAGGTCATATGCTCCGCCATGCAATAGACACAGCGGTAGTTGCAGCGGTCGGTGACCGAGACCCGCAAATAGCTGACTTGGCGTCCGAATGGGTCGATCAAGCTCGACATACTTCCCCTGTCTTTCTCTCGTTTTCGGCTTTAATCGGCTTTCCCCGCAACTCCTCAATCCGTTAGGCACTGCGGTATATAGCGCTGCCCTAAGATAGTCCGCCAGGGGAGCCTTGTCATCCCCGACCTGCGCCTGTTTCTCCCCCTCTTTTCCGTGGTCTCCCTGGAATTCTGCGATTCTTTCCCCAATTTATCGAATAGAGGGAATGGCCCGGGACCATTCGGTCTTCGTTTAGGGCGAAAATACGCGGAGCGCTTGAGCTATGGAATTCGATCCCAAGAAGATGCGCCGATTGAGCGACAAGATCATGCTGGCGCATGCGCAGGCCTGCAACGAAGGTAATAAGGAGGTGGCCGACCTTCTGCTGAAGGCCCTGGAAGTGGACCTGTCCGCCATCGGCGGCAAGAACAAGGAAAACCGCCAAAGTACCGAGATGCTGGAGGCGGCTTTCGAACTCCACGATAAGACCTGCGGACGTTTCTAAGTCCCTTTCCAAAAAGCCTTGGCGGTGATTTAAGACCGCCGCCGACTGCGCTATGGTGGCCGGCGGAGGAACCGACATGGCCCGTGTGCCCGAATTCGCCATCAAACCCAATCCCGACGACCCCCGCCTGACGGCGCGGGTTGACGGCGTCGATCAGAACGGCCAGCCCATCGAGACATCGGTGACGGTGGAACGGCCGCTCACGCTCTTCCTCAACGATCAGGAAGTCGTCACGATGATGACTATCGGTGATTATCCCGACTATCTCGCTGTCGGTTACCTTATCAATCAGAACATGCTGGAGGCCGATGACGAGATCACCGGCATCGATTATGAGGAGGACATCGATACCATCGTCGTCCGGACCAAAGCGCAAACCGATTTCGAGGACAAGCTGAAGAAGAAAACGGTTACCTCAGGCTGCGCCCAGGGAACCGTGTTCGGTGACCTGATGGAGAAGTTCGACGATATCCACCTCGACCCCGATGCGCGTATCAAAACCTCCGACCTGTTGGCGTTGTTGAAGAAGATCAACACGGCACCGAGCCTCTATCTGGAGGCAGGCGCCATTCATGGCTGTGTCCTGTGCGAAGGTGATACGCCGCTAATCTATATGGAAGATGTCGGACGGCATAATGCGGTCGACAAGATCGCGGGCTACATGTTCCTCAATAAGATCAGCGGCCGTGACAAGATCTTCTACACCACCGGCCGGCTCACCAGCGAGATGGTGATCAAGACGGTGCAAATGGAAATCCCCATCCTGGTGTCTCGCTCGGGCTTCACTGCCTGGGGTGTCGATCTGGCGCGTCAAGCGGGGCTTACCCTGATCGGGCGGGCCAAGGGCAAGCGCTTTCTGGCGCTGTCGGGGCAGGAACGCATTGTCTATGACCTCGAGACCGATGACGTGCCTGACGAGGATGAGCCTAGCGGTAGGGGCACCCGGCGCGCATGACCGGCGTTGTCGGGGTTATTTTAGCGGGCGGTTTGTCGCGCCGCATGGGCGGCGGCGACAAGGGGCTGCTGAGCATTGCCGGCAAGCCGATGCTCAGCTGGGTGATCGAGCGAGTCACGCCGCAGGTCGAGACGGTGATCCTCAACGCCAACGGCGACGAAGGCCGGTTCGCCGAGTGCGGCCTGCCGGTGGTTGCCGACCGTATCACCGGTTATGCCGGGCCGCTCGCAGGCATCCTAACGGGTATGGAATGGGCGGCGGAACACCGGCCCGATTGCGCGTGGATCGCCACCTTTCCCTCGGACGCACCGTTGATCCCAACGGATATGGTGGCGCACCTGTTGCCGGGTAGGGGCGAGGACGATCTCGAGATTGGCTGCGCCATGTCACAGGGGCGCACTCATCCCGTCTGCGCCGTGTGGCGGGTGTCGCTTGCCGCCGATCTGAGGACTGCCATGGAAGGAGAAGGCATGCGCAAGATAGATGCCTGGACGGCGCGCCACCGGATCAAGCACGTCGACTTTGCCGCCGATCCCGTCGATCCGTTCTTCAACGTCAACACCAAGGAAGACCTCGACACGGCCGAGCAGTTGCTGCGCACCAGATGAATGATGTGTTATCGTCGCGCGCGTTAAAGCGGGAATGATGGCGAACGATGGACGAAGTCCGTAAGCAAAAAAGCAGGGCGCCCCGGTTGCGCCTTCTGGTAGGGTCGGCGACCGATTTGGGCCCCGGTAAGACACAGCTTCTGGAAGCGATCGCCGAGACCGGCTCCATCTCTGCCGCTGCGCGCAAGATGAACATGTCCTACCGGCGCGCCTGGAACTTGGTTGACAAAATCAATCGCGATTTTGAACAGCCGCTTGTGCTGACCAATTCCGGCGGCAAGGGCGGTGGCGGCGCCGAGGTGACGGCATTCGGCCACGAGGTGTTGAGACGCTATCGCCAAATCGAGGAAAAAGCGCTGCGCAGCGTCGCCGCCGACCTCGATGACTTCACCCGTTTTCTATCGGGTAAATCCGATTAGGCGATTTCCAGCCGCGCCGCCGAGAATTTCAATTCGGGAATTTTGCCGAACGGATCCAGTGCCGGATTAGTGAGGATATTGGCCGCCGCCTCGTGATAGCAGAAGGGCATGAAGATCAATCCCTCGGGAACGTTGGGCTCGCGCCGCGCCGTGACCTCGATGGAACCGCGCCGCGTCGTGACCTTGACCTTGCTGCCCGGCTCGATGCCCAGCTTCTCCATATCCTGCGGCGAGACCTGTAACGTCGCTTCCGGCTCGATAGCATCGAGGCTGGTTGCGCGCCGCGTCATGGCGCCGGTATGCCAATGTTCCAGCAGACGGCCCGTGCTCAGCATAAAGGGGAACTCGGCGTCCGGCGTTTCATCGGGCGGCAGTACGTCTGCGGGATAAAGGTTGCCGCGTCCCGATTTGGTCGGGAAACCGTCTGTGAAGATGACCTCGTGGCCCGGCAGATCCTCGGCCTCACAAGGGTATGTCACCGCGTCCTCGCGTTCCAGCCGCTCCCACGAGATATGTTCCATGGAGGGCATGCAGCCGCGCATTTCTTCGTGTACATCGCGGGGGTGGGTGTAATGCCAATCGAGGCCGATGCGGTTGGCGATCTCCTGAATGATCCACCAGTCCTGGCGGGCCTCACCCGGCATCTCAAGGGCCTTGCGGCCCATTTGGACGCGCCGGTCGGTGTTGGTGACGGTACCGTCCTTCTCCGGCCAGGCGGACGCGGGGAGGACCACATCTGCGAACGCTGCCGTTTCGGTCATGAAAATGTCCTGGACCACCAGATGCTCGAGCTTGGCGAGCGCGGAGCGCGTATGGTGTGCGTCAGGATCGGACATGGCGGGGTTTTCACCCATGATGTAAACACCACGGATGATGTCGTCATGGATGGCATCGGTGATCTCGACGACCGTCAAACCGGTTTTGGGGTTGAGGTCGGTTTCCCAGAACTTCTCGAACTTGGACTGGGCGTCCTGATCGGCGACCAGTTTGTAGTCAGGATACATCATCGGGATCAGGCCCGCATCCGATGCGCCTTGCACATTGTTCTGACCGCGCAGAGGGTGCAGCCCCGCACCAGGGCGGCCGACATGGCCGCACAGTAGCGCCAGCGAGATCAGACAGCGCACGTTATCGGTACCGTGCGTGTGCTGCGAAATCCCCATTCCCCAGAAAATCATCGCCGCCCGGGCCCGTGCGATCTTGCGCGCCACGATGCGGATCTCGTCGGCCTCGATACCGCATAGCGAGGCCATCTTCTCCGGCGAGAAGTTCTTCACATGCTTGGTGAGTTCGTCGAAGCCTTGGGTGTGCGCCTCGACGTACTGCCGATCGTACAGTTCCTCGGTCACGATGACGTTGAGCATGGCATTCAGCAGGGCAACGTCGCTGCTCGGCGTGAACTGCAGGACGTGCTTGGCAAATTTGCTGAGATCCGACCGGCGCGGATCGATCACCACCAATTCGGCACCGTTGCGGGCGGCGTTCTTGATAAAGGTGGCGGCGACAGGGTGGTTGCTCGTTGGGTTCGCGCCGATCACCACGATTAGGTCGGAGTTCAAACATTCGATCACAGGCGCGGTGACCGCGCCCGAGCCGATATTCTCCAGCAGCGCCGCGACCGAGGATGCGTGACACAGGCGTGTACAGTGATCGACATTATTGGTGCCGAAGCCAGTGCGCACCAGCTTCTGGAACATATAGGCCTCTTCGTTCGACCCCTTGGCCGAGCCGAATCCGGCGAGACCGTCGGGGCCGTGTTTCTCGTGAATGCGGCGTAGACCTTCGGCGGCCCGATCGAGCGCCTCCTCCCAGGTCGCTTCTCGGAACGCCTCGAACGGGTTGGCGGGATCGACGGTCGTCTCGGCGCTCTTGCCGACGCCCTCCTTGCGGATAAGCGGAACCGTCAGCCGTTGTGGGTGGTTAGCATAATCCATCCCGAAACGTCCCTTGACGCACAACCGGTTCTGATTAGCTGGACCGTCTCGACCGTCGACCTTGATGATCTTGTTGTCCTTGACGTGAAAACGGACTTGGCAGCCGACGCCGCAATAAGGGCAGACACTATCGACGGTCTTGTCGGCGACCACCTCACCATTTTTGATCTCGACGCCCGCAGGTAGTAACGCGCCGGTGGGGCATACTTGCACGCATTCGCCGCAGGCGACGCAGGTGCTGTTGCCCATGGGGTCGCCCATGTCGAATACGATCTCGGCCTCGGAGCCGCGCAGGGCCATACCGATGACGTCGTTGGCTTGCACTTCACGGCAAGCGCGGACACACAGGTTACACTGAATACATTTGTTGAGATCGACGGCGATGGCCGGATGGCTCGTATCGGTCCTGGCCGTATGCGATTTGGGGAAACGGCTGTCGACAACCCCCATTTCCTCCGTCCAGCGCTTAAACTCGCTTTCCGGCGATTCTTGATCAGCGAGCAACAACTCAAGGACCATCTCGCGCGCCTTGGTCGCGCGTTCCGATACGGTTGAGACCACCATGCCTGGTTCGGGTTTGCGGATGCAGGAGGCTGCGAGCGTGCGTTCGCCCTCGACGTCGACCATGCAGGCGCGGCAGTTGCCGTCGCCGCGGTAGCCGGGCTCATGGCGGTAGCAGAGGTGAGGGATTTCCTTGCCGAGCCGGTAAGCCACCTGCCAGATGGTTTCGCCGGGGGCGGCTTCGACGTCCTTGCCGTCGAGTTTGAAGACGATCTTGTCGCTCATGACACATCTCCCTCGAAAAACTTGAAGGCGGCGAGTACCGGGTTTGGCGCCGCCTGCCCCAAGCCGCAAATCGAGGCGTCACGCATGGTTTGGCTCAGTTCCGTCATCAAGTCCCGGTCCCAATCCCGCTGTTCCAGCAATCTTACCATCTTTTCGCAGCCGACGCGGCAAGGCGTGCATTGGCCACAGCTCTCATCGGCGAAAAACCGCAGAAGATTGAGGACAACGTCGCGGATATCGTCTTTATCCGACAGGACCACCACCGCAGCGGAGCCCACGAAACAGCCATATTTCTCAAGAACGCCGAAATCCAAAGGCTCGTCGCCCAACTCCGCCGGTAAGATACCGCCCGAGGCGCCGCCGGGCAGATAGGCTTTGAAGCTGTGGCCATCGGCCATGCCGCCGCAATGATCCTCGATCAGTTGGCGGACCGTCACCCCGGAAGGAGCCTGCACCACGCCCGGCTTCTTGACCCGGCCCGAAACGGAATAGAAATGCGGCCGTCCCTGGTCCTGGTACCAGTCGGCGCCGTTGGTCAGGATCTGTGAAACCCAGTACATGGTTTCGATGTTGTTGATCACCGTCGGACGGCCGAATAGGCCGCGCTGGGCAGGGTAGGGTGGCCGATTGCGCGGCAGGCCCCGCTTTCCCTCTATGCTTTCCAGCATCCCGCCTTCTTCCCCGCAGATGTAGGCTCCCGCGCCCCGGCGCAGATGGATCGTGACGCCTTCGGCGAGCCCAGCTTTCACGACCGCGTCGATTTCGCGGTGGAGCAAATCGTGAACCTGTGGGTACTCGTCGCGCAAATAGATATATATGTCTTCCGCTTCGATGGCTTTTGCCGTCAGAAGCGCGCCCTCCAGAACGCGATGCGGTGCCGTCTCCAGACAATGGCGGTCCTTGAAGGTACCCGGTTCGCCTTCGTCACCGTTGATGGCCAGCACGCGTGGTTTCCCCGCCTTTTCCATAAAGCGCCATTTACGTGCTGTCGGGAATCCGGCGCCGCCCATTCCCCGTAATCCCGCCTTCTCAATCTCCTCAATAAGCGATTCCGCCGTTCGTGTACCGGTATTCGCTTCCCCCAAGACCTTATAACCGCCGTTCCGGCGGTAAGCGTCCAGATCCTCGTAGGCCGGAAGGTCCGGAAGGATATTTCCATTCGTAACGGTGTCCTTCACCGACGCAGTTTTTGCGTGCGGAACTTGGCGTTTTCCCACTACCGCGACTGGGGCGGCGTGGCAGGCACCGACGCATGGGGCCGGAATAACGCGGACGTTAGTCCCCAATTCCGTTTTCAAATCCTCAATCAGGTCGTGGGCGCCCGCCATTTCACAGGCGATCCCGTCACAGACGCGTATTGTCAGTGCCGGCGGTGGAGTTTCGTCTTCGCGCACGACATCGAAGTGATGATAGAAGGTGGCAACCTCGTAGACCTCAGTTTGCGCGAGGTTCATTTCGCGCGCCAAAGCGGCGAGGTTGGCGGCAGGTAAATGGCCTTTGTCGTCCTGGATAAGATGCAAATGTTCGATCAGAAGGTCCCGCTGACGGGACCGACCGCCAAGCAGACCTCGCACATAGTCCACGGCGACCGGATCGATTTGCCGGCCTTTTGGGTAAGCGCTTTTTTTACGAGGTTTGCTCATTGGACCAAATCTACTGTAGATGTTGTTATCGTTTGATGTAACCCGCAGGAAAGCAGGAGGATTGGCCGCCATTATGCCGACGCATTTGGAAAACGAAACCACGGTTTTAGGAGAGGAAAAATCTCTCGCCGGGTGGGAAAATTTGGGGCTGGACCTCATCCCTCAGCCCACTGGTCGTCCCACTGTCTTTCTCGAGGTTTTCCCACGATGAGCGATGCAGAGCATTGGCGCATCGCCCAGCTGATGTGCTCAAAGTTGTGTCACGACCTAATCAGTCCGATCGGCGCGATCAATAACGGTCTCGAAATTCTCGGCGATAGCGGCCCCGATATGCAGGGCGAGGCCATCGATCTCATCGGAAAGAGCGCCCAACAGGCAGCCAATCGTCTCTCCTTCTACCGCGTGGCTTTCGGCGGGACCGGCCAAAACGATCCGCTAGAGGAGTCCCAAATTCGATTATTGGTTGAGAATCTCCTGTTCGGCAGCCGGGTATCGCTGAATTGGACTGCGGCGCCCGCCGGCGATGTTTCCGCCATCTCGCGGCCGCTGGGGCGGCTGATCCTGAATATGGCGTCGGTCGGCATCGAAGCCCTTCCTAGGGGCGGCCTGGTCAATCTGAGCCTCGATCGAAGTGGCGGCACCCGTATTGTCGCCGAGGCTATCGGGCAAAAATGCACAGTGGCGGAAGATATGCTACAGGCGCTTTCCGAAGACCTGGACCTGGAAAACGTTAACGTTAAGAATGTTGGCGGTGTCCTCATCCGGCGGTTGGCAATGGACCTTAATATGTCCTTAAACATCGCGCTCTCGCCCGATGAATCGTTAATTTTGACCGCATCCTGATCGTCTTCTATCCCGCCTAAACCGGCGGATATAGGGATTTTCCGATATCAATTTTTTTTGGTGTCGGGGGGTTCGAATCTTCGACTTCGTCCCCATTTCCAATGGTGGCAGCAATGAGGCAGAACGCCCGGTTGGCCGCCACTATGGGAGTGACGAAAGTCATGGACGATCTATTAAGTGAGTTTCTAACCGAGACTTCTGAGAGCCTCGCGGTTCTGGACGTCGAGCTGGTCAAGTTCGAGCAAGAGCCGGGTAATGTTGAGATTTTGTCCAACATTTTTAGGCTGGTTCACACTATTAAGGGAACTAGTGGCTTCCTTGGCCTGCCGCGACTGGAAGCTGTTGCGCACGCCGGCGAAGACGTCCTAGGTAAGTTCCGTGACGGCGAACTCGAGGTGACCCCCGAGGCGGTGACGCTGGTTCTCAAAACCATCGACGCCATTCGCGATTCACTCGCTGGGCTCGAGGAAACCGGCTCGGAACCGGAAGGTGACGATAGCGAGTTGATCGGTCAGCTTCGGGCGATGGCTGACGGCGAAGCCGCGCCGGCCGCCGAGGCGCCCGCTGAAAGCGAAGCCGCCGATGAGGCGCCGGCCGAAGCTGCTGATGCCAGCTCGGAAAGCGCAGAAGAGGCGGCCGAGATTGAAGATGCGTCGGCGTCCTCCGGCGGACCCGTACTCGATGAAAACGGTTTCCCTGTTGCTACTGATCTTCTTGCGGAAGTAGCTGAAGCCGAGTCGCAGGGGATCAAAGCTGCTACGGAAGCCGAACTGAAAGCTGAAATGGAAGCCGAGATGGCCAAGGAGAAAGGCGAAGAGCCTGCTCCGGCTCCTGCTCCGGCGGCTGAGGCTAAAAAGGAAGCCAAGAAGGACGACAAGAAAGAAAAAGACGCGAAGGGCGCGACCGAAGCGCCTGTCACCCAGCAGACAATTCGCGTCAATGTCGATCTTCTCGAGAATCTTATGACGCTGGTCAGTGAGTTGGTGCTGACCCGCAATTCCCTGAACCAGATGGTACGCGGTCATGACGACAGTGAGTTCGTCGTGCCATTACAGCGGCTGAGCCACATTACGTCGGATCTGCAGGAAGGGGTGATGAAGACCCGCATGCAGCCGATTGGCAATGCCTGGGCAAAGCTACCTCGTATTGTCCGCGATCTGGCCGTCGAATCCGGTAAGAAGATCGATCTGCAAATGGTCGGTGCTGAAACGGAACTCGATCGACAAATCCTTGAGTTGATCAAGGATCCGCTGACCCACATGGTCCGTAACTCTGCCGACCATGGGCTGGAAGATCCCGCTGGCCGGGCTGAAGCCAATAAGCCGGAGACCGGCGTTATCGTTCTTCAGGCCTTTCACGAAGGTGGGCACATTGTCATCGAGATCAGCGATGATGGTCGGGGTATCAATCTCGAACGTGTGAAAGAGAAGATCGTCAATAACGGCCTTGCGACCGAAGCCGAACTGGATGGGATGAGCGATCAGCAAATCCAGCAGTTCATTTTCCAAGCCGGTTTCTCCACCGCCGAGAAGATCACCAGCGTTTCCGGCCGCGGTGTCGGCATGGATGTGGTGCGCACCAACATCGAAAAGATCGGTGGCACTATCGAGTTAAACTCGCGGGCAGGTTTGGGTTCGACTTTCACGATCAAAATTCCTCTGACGTTGGCGATTGTATCGGCGTTGATCGTCGAGTGCGGCGGCCAGCGATTTGCCATTCCGCAGCTTAGTGTCCTCGAGTTGGTTCGGGCCTCGGCCCACTCAGAGTACAACGTCGAAATGGTCAATGACACGCCGGTCCTGCGTTTGCGTAACCGGTTGTTGCCATTGGTCAATTTACGCGAGTTGCTGAAGGTCGAGACTTGGGACAATGGTCACGCCGAGAAGATGAATGGTGCCGCCGCACATGAAGACGGTGCCGATGATGATCATTCCCATGACCATCACTCCGATGACAACAGTGCTCTTGATCTTAGTGCTATCGACGAGAATGCGGCCGAACTCGACCATGTTGACGGCGAATCGGAAGAAGAATCGGCCGAACTCGAAAGGGACGACGGGCCGTCTGATGACGAAAGTTTCATCGTCGTCAGCCAGGTTGGCAACTATACCTTCGGTATTATCGTCGACCGGGTATTCGACACCGAAGAAATCGTGGTGAAGCCGGTCGCGCCGATCCTCCGCGAGATCAACCTGTTCTCCGGGAACACTATCCTAGGTGATGGTAGCGTGATCATGATTCTCGATCCCAACGGAATTGCCTCCGAGACTGGTGAGATTTCCGTCGAGATGGATCACAAGGACGCCCTCAACGCCAAGGAAGTTGCCGGGCATGGGTCCGATACGCAGTCCATCCTGGTTTTCCGCGCGGGCGACGAAGAGTTGAAAGCAGTGCCGTTGGCGCTCGTTGCCCGTTTGGAAGAGATCGACATGGCCGCCGTCGAACACTCGGACAACCGCTATGTGGTTCAGTATCGGGGCCATCTCATGCCGCTGATTCCGTTCGCTCCCGATCATGAATGGAAGACCGAAGGACGTGTGCCCGTACTGGTGTTTACGGACAATGATCGCAGTGTCGGTCTGGTCGTCGACGAGATCGTTGACATTGTACGTGACGACATCGACATCGAACTGCGCTCACAGGACGAAACGATGCTCGGTAGTGCCGTTATCAATGGCAAGGCCACGAGCGTCATCGACGCCGGTTACTATCTGACCAAAGGGTTCACCGACTGGTTCGACAATACTAGTCCCGATCCTGAAGCAACGGGTGCCAGACGGCGGCGGGTTCTGCTGGTGGACGACAGTTCCTTCTTCCGGAACCTGATGACCCCCGTGCTGACCGTCGCCGGGTTTGATGTGACCGCTGTTGAAAGCGCGAAAGAAGCGCTGGAGATGCGAGACTCGGGCACCGAGTTTGACATCATCGTCAGCGATATCGAGATGCCGGATATGACCGGATTCGAGTTCGCTAAGAATGTCCGTAGTGGCGGTAAGTGGCAAGATACGCCGCTGGTCGCTTTGTCGGCCCGGGTGCGTGAAAGCGACTTCGAAATGGGTCGTACGGTCGGGTTTACCGAATACATTTCCAAATACGACCGCGATGCTTTGTTGAGATCCCTGACCACCACGGCCGCGTCGTTGACCGATACCGGCGCGGAGTTGGCTGCCCAATAGGCAGCGCATCCCGACCGCGTTCATGAAAAGCGCGGCCGGCTAAGGCCTTAAGAGGAACAAATGAAGTCCTGTTTGATCGTAGACGATTCCAAAGTCATCCGCATGGTGGCTCGGAAAATTCTCCAGGAACTCGATTTCCAGACAGGAGAGGCCGAGGACGGTCAGGTCGCGCTCGATGCCTGTCGCTCCGATATGCCGGATGCCATTCTCCTCGACTGGAATATGCCGGTCATGAGCGGCATCGATTTCTTGCGAGAGCTTCGTAAGTTGCCCGGCGGCGCCGCGCCGATTGTCGTTTTCTGTACGACGGAAAACGACATTTCACATATCCAAGAGGCGATGGATGCCGGCGCGAACGAATACATTATGAAGCCGTTCGACAGCGAGATTATTCAGGCGAAATTTTCTCAAGTCGGCCTTCTCTAGTGGTGGAAATTTACTGACCTCGTACTCCGCGGTCGGATCATAAGGAATAAGAGAAGTGGAAGCTGCTCAGGCATCGACCGGTGATGCTATTCGTGTGATGGTCGTGGACGATTCCGCGGTGGTCCGCGGGCTAATCTCCAGGACATTGGAACGCGACGGCGAAGTCGTGGTTGTCAGAACTGTTTCCAATGGCGAGCAGGCCGTCAAGCAGTTGGCGGAAGTCGGCGCTGACGTTGTTATCCTGGACATCGAGATGCCGGTCATGGATGGCCTGACGGCCATTCCCAAGCTTCTCGAGGTCGACCCCGAGGTCAAAATCATCATGGCCTCGACGCTCACAGAAAAGAACGCCGAGGTCAGTATCCGCGCGATGCAAGCCGGCGCCGCGGACTACATTCCCAAGCCGTCCACGTCGAAGGAGTTGACGGGTAACCAGCCGTTCGGTGACGAGTTGCTGGCCAAGGTAAAAACGCTCGGACGGACTGTACGCAAAGAGAAGGCGCCGGTCGCCGCAAAGAGCACCCCGGCTACCCAGCACATGCCGGGCGGTAAGCCGATTACGTTACGGCCGCGTCCCGTGGTTGTTCCGAAGCCCAACATTCTTGCCGTTGGAAGCTCTACGGGTGGTCCGCAAGCATTGTTCGAATTCTTCAAAGGTTTAAAGGGCGTCATAGACGTTCCGATCGTCGTTACGCAGCACATGCCACCGACATTTACGACGATCTTGGCGCAGCATATTTCACGTGCCGCCAATACGCCGGCACAGGAAGCCGCTGAAGGTGACGTTCTTGAGCCCGGTAAAATCTATGTCGCACCTGGCGATTATCACATGACGATCGTCGAACGGGGTGGCAAGCACGTCGTTCATTTAAACCAGGACCCACCGGAAAATTTCTGCCGGCCGGCGGTGGATCCAATGCTACGCAGCCTGGTTAAAGCCTATGGGGGTAAGATCCTGGTCGTCATTCTTACGGGAATGGGTTTCGACGGCCAAAAAGGATCGGAAGTCGTTGTCAAAGCTGGTGGAATGGTTGTGGCCCAGGATGAAGCGACAAGCGTTGTCTGGGGTATGCCAGGGGCCGTTGCCGAAGCCGGTCTGTGTTCCGCTGTGCTGCCGCTAAAAGAAATAGCGTCCCATGTAGCCACGATTTTCAAGAAGAGCGTGTGATGAACCCCGAGGTTTTTGAATTTTTGAGCGATCTGGTGAAGACGGAATCGGGATTGGTCCTGACTCCCGATAAGTCCTATCTGCTCGAAAGCCGCCTTATGCCCATCGTCCGTGCCCGCGGGATGAAGGAGATGGAAGATCTGGTTGCGGCCGCGAAGTCGAAAACGGATAAAGCACTGATCAACGAAATCACCGAGGCGATGACGACGAACGAGTCGTTCTTCTTTCGTGATACACGACCGTTCGACACGTTCCGCGATGCATCTTTGCCGTTCTTACTCGATGCACGGAAACAGACCAAATTGATCCGAATCTGGTGTGCTGCCGCGTCGAGTGGCCAGGAGCCATATTCGCTCGCCATGATTCTGAAGGAAATGCAGGCCAAGATGGCGGGTTGGCGCGTCGAGATTATCGGCACCGACTTGTCGACTGAAATTCTCGATAAGGCTAAGAACGGCGTTTACACTCAATTCGAAGTGCAGCGTGGTTTGCCTGTGCAGTTGCTGGTCAAATACTTCGAAAAGAAGGAAGAACACTGGCAGATCAAATCTGAAATCCGCGACATGGTGAAGTACAAGCCGCTCAATCTCTTGGACCCGTTCACCGGCATGGGCAAGTTCGACATCGTTTTCTGCCGGAATGTTTTGATCTATTTCGACCAACCGACGAAGACCAAGGTTCTGGAGAAAATCCACGGGCTGATGCCCAATGATGGCGTGTTGTATCTTGGCGGTGCGGAGTCGGTATTGGGGATTTCCGACAAATTTAGGCCAGTGCCCAATTTCCGCGGTGTCTACGAGATGGCGAGCGAAAATGGTGGTGTGACCTATGCGCCGCCGGCAGCGGGGGCTCCGGCGGCTGGAGTTAAGGCAACAGCATAAGGCTACGGTTCAGCCGCGGCATCCGTCTTTTTCCGTTTCCCGCTTCAAGATTACTGCACAAATGAAAAGAGGCCGCGTTTGCGGCCTCGTTCCAATTCAATTTCTCGGAAAATCCCTATGCCATGACTTTCTGGCGCTTAGCCGCCTTTGAGTCTTGCTCACCGCTTTCCGGGTCGCGAAGGACATAGCCACGTCCCCAAACCGTATGGATGTAGTTCTCACCGCCGGAAGCCGTGGAAAGCTTCTTCCGGAGCTTGCACACGAACACGTCGATAATCTTGAGTTCGGGCTCATCCATACCATTGTACAGATGGTTCAGGAACATATCTTTGGTAAGCGTGGTTCCCTTACGAAGGGACAGCAGCTCGAGGATGCCGTATTCCTTCCCCGTTAAATGAACGGGTTTTCCATCCATCTCGACAGTGCGGGCGTCAAGGTTGACCGACATCTTACCTGTCCGGATGATCGATTCGGAATGTCCTTTGGACCGCCGAACAATCGCATGAATACGGGCAATCAATTCGTCCTTGTTGAAGGGCTTTGTCAGATAGTCGTCTGCCCCCGTACCAAGTCCTTTCACCTTTTTCTCCGACTCTGTCAGGCCAGAAAGGATCAGAACAGGTGTTTCAACCTTCGCCGCGCGGAGGCGCCGAAGAACCTCATAACCGTCCATATCTGGCAGCATAAGGTCGAGAATTATGATGTCGTAGTCGTATAATTTGCCGATCTCGAGCCCGTCTTCACCCAGATCCGTCGTATCCAGGATCATCCCCGCCGAGCTTAGCATCATCTCGATGCTCTTTGATGTTGTTGGATCGTCTTCTACGAGGAGAACGCGCATGTTTCTGTTTCTCTGTAGGTCCAGGAATCTAAGGCATCAGATGCCATTTATTAACAATAGGGGCGCCCCATGCCATATTCAAGATTAGCCCAGGTAATAAATTGCGCCCCTGGTGAACTTTGATTTTCCACGCTTTTACTTTACCAATCCTTAAGCCCGGTTGAGCCATATTTGGGCTTAATCTAGCGGCAATTATTCGCTCCTGACGGGGGTTTCGAGCTGATCGGTGAGCGCATATTTTAACAGCCTGTTAAATGAAATCGACCAATTGCCCGACCGTAACGTGTACGGCCGGGTTGTCGCGATTCTCGGCATGCTTGTAGAGGTCGGCGGGCTACAGGGGCATCTTTCCATCGGCGATCATTGTCGGGTTGAGGCCCGCGGGGATCGCAAGGTTCTATGCGAAGTTGTCGGCTTTCGGGACGGGCGCGCTCTGGTGATGCCCTTCGGGACCCTGGATGGCGTCGGGCTTGGGTGCCGGGTGGAAGTTGGTGCCGCGAATCCGGTCGTCTATCCCCATGAAGGATGGCTTGGGCGGGTGGTCAACGCGTTTGGCCAGCCGGTCGACGGCAAAGGCCGGCTTCCCCTGGGCAATCTTCCTTACGCGCCGCAAAACAGTCCGCCGCCCGCTCATCAGCGTCAGCGGGTCGGTGGCAAGGTGGACCTTGGCGTCCGCGCCCTGAACGCCTTTCTGACCATCTGTAAGGGGCAGCGAATGGGCGTTTTTGCAGGGTCGGGCGTGGGTAAATCCACGCTTCTCTCGATGATCGCCCGCAATACGGATGCTGACGTAAATGTGATCGGTCTTGTCGGTGAACGTGGCCGGGAAGCTCGGGAATTTATCGAGGACGATCTAGGCGAGGAGGGGCTGGCACGTAGCGTGGTCGTGGTTGCGACATCCGACGAACCGCCGTTGGTGCGGCGCCAAGCCGCCTATATGACGTTGGCGCTAGCTGAATATTTTCGGGATGCCAAGAAAGACGTTCTGTGTCTGATGGATAGCGTTACGCGATTTGCGATGGCGCAGCGGGAAATCAGTCTCTCGGTCGGTGAGCCGCCGGCGACCCGGGGCTATACCCCGACGGTATTCGCCGAATTACCCCGATTGCTCGAACGGGCAGGGCCCGGCACCTCGGAACAGGGGACCATAACGGGTCTGTTCACCGTTCTTGTCGAGGGGGACGACCACAATGAACCCGTCTCTGACGCCGTTCGGGGGATCCTCGATGGCCATGTCGTTCTTGACCGGGCGATCGCGGAACGTGGACGGTATCCGGCGATAAACATCCTGCGCAGCGTTTCCCGGACGATGCCGAACTGCAATACACCGGAACAAAATCAGATCGTGGACCGGGCCAGACAGTTGGTGGCGGTCTATGACGACATGGCTGAATTGATCCGGCTTGGCGCCTATAGGCAGGGATCGGACCCTAAGGTCGATGAAGCTATCCACTATTTTGCCGCTATCGAGGCGTTCATGCGTCAGGATGAAAGTGAGGCGACCGATCTCGAAACCAGCTACGCGCTCCTTGCTGAGGCGCTCGACATGGCCTACGGCGCTGGGCCGGTGCCTGAAGCATAGATCTGAGACATAGAAGATGATCAAGGGATTTCATACCCTTATCCGGTTGCATCAATGGCGTGTCGACGAGAAACGCCGCGCGCTCGGTAGTCTGCTAGGCAAAGCGCGGGATCTTGAGAACGCTGCGGCGAAACACGAAGAATCCGTTACCAATGAGCGTCTGGTCGCGGCGTCGGATCCGGCGGGGGCGGGACGGTATTATGGCGCCTACGCCGCTGCGGCCGTTGATAAACGCTACGCGTTAGCGACGGAGAGGGCAGAGGTGGAGCTCGAAATTCTCAAGGCCCAAGATCAGGTGAGGGAAGAGTTCCGCGGTCTCAAAGTGTTCGAGTTGAGTCAAGAAGCCCGGGATCGGGAAGAAGAAGCTGAGCTTGCCAAAGACGAGCAGGCGACCCTCGACGAAATCGGCCTCGAGAATTACCGCCGCCACAAGTAAGGCCTACCTTCATTTATTCCTTATCTTTGAGGAGGCCGCGGGCAATGGCGCTGACGTCCGTGGCCGCTTCCGAGTTAGGAAAGCGAACAAGGATCGGCGTTTGATTTCGGATGGATTCGCGGACCTTGGAATCCCGACGTACGACGCCCGCAAGCGGTGGTGAGAACTTCAGGAAGCCCTCACAGGCCTTCAAAAGTGTATTGTATGTGCGTTCACCTTCGCGGGTCGAATTCGCCATATTGACCACCACCCGGAGGTCCAGGTTCGGCCGCTCCATATGGGTCAACTTGATGAACGCATAGGCGTCCGTCAGCGCCGTCGGCTCGTCCGTGGTAACGACTAGGCATGTGCCCACATTATGGGCCAAATAGCGGACGGTATGTTCCACGCCAGCGCCGAGGTCGAGGACGACCCAATCATAAACCGACGACAACATAGCGAGATCGTCGCTAAGGGACTGCAAACGTCCCGTGTTCAAATTTGACAAATTTCCCGATCCCGACCGGCCGGCGATGATATCGAACCCGCCGTCCTCGAATTTGGTGGCGGCCTGATTCAGGGGAAGTCTGCCCGAGATGACACTGCCAAGATCGTGCTTGGGCATTAGGCCCAATTGGATATCGACATTTGCAAGTCCGAGGTCGCCGTCAAACAGGAGGGGGTGCTTGCCTGCCTTGGCGAGAGCATGGGCTAGGGTGATGGCAAACCACGTCTTTCCGACGCCGCCCTTGCCGGAGGCAATCGCGATCATGTTGCGGCCCTTTGATTGTGTTTCCGCTCCGCTGCCGCGGCGGGCGGGCTTTGTGACTTGGTCTGCCATAGGCCTCCCCTATTCCTCTCATGATTATGAAGCAATTATTGTCAATTGATGAATCGATTTGTTCTCGCGCGCGGGACGACAATGGTGCGGTCTATCGGGGCGTTAAACTTGGCCGACAGTCTTGATGTGCGCTTTGGGATGAATTTCGTTTTGCGACAGAACCGCCGTCATCGGGCGGAAACGCTCGACGATCGAACGCACATAGGGCCGAATCATCGGGCTGGTCAGGAGTACCGGCGTTTCCCCCATCATGGCATGGCGTTCGAATGTCTGCCGGACCGACGAGATGAACTCCTGCAGCTTCGAGGGAGGCATGGAAAGCTGGCGCTCGTCGCCGTTCCCGACCAACGATTCGGCGAAGACTTGCTCCCATTCGGGCGAAAGCGTCACCAACAGGATAATGCCTTCCATGTTGACGTTGGCATCGCTGATTTGACGTGCGAGGCGCGCACGTACGTGCTCGGTAATCAGCGTGATGTTACGAGTTTGGGCACAGGCATCGGAGACGCCCTCCAAAATTGTGGGCAGGTCGCGGATCGAAACTCGCTCCTGAAGCAGGTTTTGCAGCACCCGCTGAATTCCGCCGACGGTAATTTGGGTGGGGACAATGTCGGCAATAAGCTTCTGATGCTCGCTGTCAAGTTCGTCGAGAAGCTTTTGTGTCTCGGCGAAGGAGAGTAGCTCCGCCATATTGTCTTTGATGACTTCGGTCAGATGGGTGGTAATGACCGTAGCGGCGTCGACTACCGTGTACCCGCGGAATAGAGCTTCCTCTCGATTGTTGAGATCGATCCATTTCGCGGGTAGGCCAAAGGTCGGCTCCTGCGTCGTTTCACCGGAAATGGTAATGTCCTCGCCGCGGGGATCCATGACAAGCAACATGTTTGGACGGAGGTCGCCATGGCCGGCATCGATCTCCTTTATCCGGAGAACATAGCTGTTGGCACCGAGTTGCATGTTGTCCTGGATTCTTACCGCCGGCATGACGAAGCCCATTTCGACGGCCAATTGACGGCGCAAAGCCTTGATTTGATCCGTTAGGCGCCGGCCTTCCTCGCCGTCGTTAATGAGAGACAAGAGCCCATAGCCCAGTTCGAGCCGCAGATAATCGATTTTGAGGACTTGGCTGATCGGTACTTCGCCGGTCGGCGCGGCATCGCGTTCCTCGGCTTCTGCCAGCTCTCGCGCTTTCGCCGATCGGTCTCTGGCAAGACGGAAGGTTTGGAAGCCGATAGCACCGATCCCGGCGGCAAGCAGGAGAAAGGGGACGGCGGGCGTGCCGGGAAGGATGGCAAGGGCGACGAGCAGCACCGTGACCATCGCCAGGGATTTGGGTTCGCGGCCCAGCTGGCCGAAAACGGCCTTGTCCATGGGGCCGGACACACCGCTCTTCGTGACCAGCATGCCGGCGCCTGTTGACACGATCAGGGCTGGAATTTGGCTGACCAGCCCGTCCCCGATCGTCAGTCGGGTAAAGGTGTCGAGGGCATCGACGAACTCCATTTCCCGTTGGAACACGCCGATGATGATGCCGCCGACGATGTTGATAAATACGATCAGTATGCCGGCTAGGGCATCGCCGCGGACGAATTTGGCGGCACCATCCATGGCACCAAAGAACGTGCTTTCGTCTTCAAGATCCTTGCGGCGAGAGCGTGCTTCCGTTTCGTCGATCAAGCCGGACGACAGATCCGCATCGATCGCCATTTGCTTGCCGGGCATGGCATCCAAGGTGAAACGGGCGGCAACTTCGGCGATACGTGTCGAACCCTTGGTGATAACGATGAAGTTGACGATGACCAGAATGCCGAAAACGATAATGCCGATGACGAAGTTTCCGCCCATTACATAGCCGCCGAAAGCCTCGATGACCTTGCCAGCGGCGTCGGTTCCTTCATGGCCGCTTGAAAGAATGAGGCGGGTCGAGGCTAAGTTCAGAGCAAGCCGGATCATCGTTGCGATTAGCAGAACCGTCGGGAACGAGCTGAAATCTAATGGCCTCTCTAGGAACATCACCGTCATCAGCACGAGAACGGAGAAGGTAATCGAGAATGCAAGGCCGACGTCCAGCAGCCAGCTCGGCATCGGAAGGATAAGAACGACTAGGATGGCAACGACGCCGGCAGCGAGTGCTAAGTCGCCGCGCTGGCCGGAATTGATTAGCCGACCGAGGAAGTCCTGACCAAAGTTGGTGACCGCGTTATTGGCCGTTTCAGCATCACCACTAGATTGTGCGGTCGCGCTCGTGCTCTCGGGAGCGACAGTGGTTCCGGGGTCGGTCTCTGTTCCGGCCGGAAGCGTATCCAGCCCTGGTTGCGTGTCAGCCATTTAATTCGTTCGCCTTCGTCCTGCGCGCGGAGAGGGGCACTATCCTCCCTGTCCTGCGACAGGGACCTGAATGCCGTCGTCGGAATATTGCTTGAGTTTGTTCCGCAACGTCCGAATGGAGATGCCGAGGATATTGGCGGCTCGGGTTCGATTGCCGAGGCAATGCTGAAGGGTATCAATAATCAGGTCGCGCTCAACGTCCGCGACGGTCCTCCCGACGAGGGGCGCGGTATGCGCCGCATCACCGCCCACGGCCCGTGTGGCTGTTGCGACCTGTGCTGCCGGTCCTTGCGAGAGATTGACGGCATCCGCCCCCAGGACCCCGTTGGTGGCCAGTAGGACGCCGCGGTGAATGGTGTTTTCCAGTTCCCGAACATTGCCTGGCCATGGATAGGTCCGGAGTTTCTCGAGCGCGCTGCTGTCAAGCTTGACTGTTCCGAGACCATTGGCCTCCGCATACTTAGTGATAAAGTGGCGGGCGAGCGGTTCGATATCGCCGGGACGATCGCGCAGCGGCGCCAGGTCCACCGTGACGACGTTCAGCCTATAGTACAAATCCTCGCGGAAGCTTCCTTGGGCCACAACCTCGGCCATATTGCGATTGCTCGTCGCGATTACCCGGACATCTACCTTCACGGGTTTGTTTCCGCCGATCCGGTCAATCTCTCGTTCTTGAATGGCCCGTAGAAGCTTTGCTTGCAGACGGATGTCCATCTCGCTGATTTCGTCGAGCAACAGAGTGCCGCCGTTGGCCTCTTCGAACTTGCCGAGACGACGCGCAACGGCACCAGTGAAAGCGCCCTTTTCGTGGCCGAAGAGTTCTGATTCCAGCAGGTTTTCGGGAATTGCGGCGCAATTCACGGCAACAAAAGGAGCGTTAGCCCTGGGGCTTTTTTGATGGATGTGACGGGCGATCAGTTCCTTACCCGTTCCCGATTCACCGACAATCAAGATACTTGCCGTGCTTCCGGCGACTTTCTCGGCAAGACGGATAGTGTCCGCCATCACCGGATCGGCGTGGACGATCGCGTGGTTTTCGTCAGTAACGGCTTCAAGGATAGCCGCAATCATCTCGGCGTCCGGCGGCAGCGGAACGTATTCGGCGGCACCGGCTTTGATGGCCTCGACGGCAACTTGCGCGTCGTTGTCTACGCCGCAAGCGACAACGGGGATCGTGATGCGTTCACTTTTGAGGCTTGAAATCAGACGGCCAATATCGAGCTTGGCGTCGACCATCACCAAATCCGAGCCGCTACCGGTCCGTAGGGCAGCGAGACCTTTCTCGATATCACCTGTCTGCGAAACACGGGCGCCACGTGACACCGCGATTTTGCTCGCGGCCCCGATCTGTCCGTTCATAGCGCCAATGATAAGGATACGCATATTTTCTTCGGTCCCCAGATTCCCGTTATTTATCTTCTATTGGTTGTCGCAACTCAGATTGTTTCGGTAGTGATCCTAGTTGCGATCTGTTTTGATGATTTCCGTCATTGTCACGCCAAGCCGATCCTCGAGAACAACGACCTCTCCGCGCGCCACCAATCGGTTATTCACGTAGATATCGATGGCTTCACCGACACGCCGATCAAGTTCCACCACGGCGCCACGGCCGAGTTTCAGAAGGTGGCTCACTTCCATCGTTGATTTGCCGAGCACCGCCGAAACCTGAACGGGAATGTCGTACACGGCTTCGAGGTCCTGCGCCGAACGCGGAACGTCGGGAATTTCGGCCTCCGGTTCTTCATCGACCGGTTGCCCATCGTCGGCAGTTTGATCGGCTGGATCCTCTTCGAACTCGGAGAGTTCGAGATCATCGTCACCCATATCGGACTCCTAAGGTCATTGGGGCAGCTCTCCGTTCGGGTCCTCCGATGGGTCTTCGCTGCGGTCTAAATCAATACCGGTTTCGTCGACGGAATCGATAACAACGGTTTCCTGTTCTTGTGACACCGGTTCCACGCCCTGGTCGCCCGAGGCCGCGTCAATCTCTGATGTCTGTTGCACGGGGTCGTCCGATGGCAATTCGTTCTCGGGATCGGTGATGGCGTTATCGAGCATGGGCGCCGCATCTGCGGGGGCCGCTGAAATCTCGTCGGCGGGAATGGGGCTGTCAGGTTGCGGCGGTGCCTGCTCGTCGGCGGCATCCGCAGCTTCGGGAGGAGCGGATGCCGGCCCGGGCCCGGGCTTCGCCGGAAAGACCAGTTCTTGGGAAAGATATTTTTCGATAATCTGGTCAAGCTCAGCCCACAACTTTTCCTGATTTCGTTCTGCGGCGCCATCGGACCACTCGAGGCTGCAATCGCCGAGGGCCAAGTCCGGGTCACCTGAAACGATGATGCTGTCTTCTGTTTTTCGGCCGGCAATGAGGGGTTGTAGCCGTTCCTTGAGAGGCTCGGTCAGTGTCTCGCTGACGCGCACGACAATGCGGGGTTCGTCGACAAGGTGTCCAACGGCCATTTCGGTCATCGCTGCAATCTCGTCGATCCCGCGATCCTTAACGGTGTAGGGAAAGAGCTTGCGCATAAAAGCCGCCGTTAACGAAACCGCATCTTTGTGCATCTGTTCCGATGCCCGTACCTGGGCATCAACAACGCCCGAGAAGTGTGACAAGAGTGTATCTACGGTTTCCGCCAGGCGTGCCTCGAGGCTGTCGCGCGTTTCGGCAATGCCTTCTTCCTTTCCCTGTGCGAATGCCTCGGTACGCGCGGCGTTGACGTCGTCTTCGGTAAACACCGGCGCTTCTTGTTGTTGCGCATTGGCGTTGGATCCGCCACCCTTGCGATGGTGGCCGGTCGTGGTCGATTCTTCTTCGTCGAAATCGACATCGAACATGTATTTGTGAGCGGCTTTCATTTGAGCATCTCGTTCCAAAACCCGGCTCATATTCAGAACACCAATTCGTCTTCTTCGTTGCCGGTCGAGATAACGATCTCGCCGGCGTCGGCAAGACCTTTGGCTGTGGCAACGACACCGGCCTGCGCTTCGTCAACCTCCTTAAGCCGCACCGGACCCATGGCTTCCATGTCTTCGCGCATCATCTTGCCGGCCCGCTCGGACATGTTCTTGAAGAACAGTTCCTGGATTTCCTCGGAACCTCCCTTCAGGGCGAGGGCAAGTTGATCCTTGTCCACTTGGCGCAGGAGGACCTGAATGCCAGCAGAGTCGATCCGAGTGAGATCTTCGAAGGTAAACATCAACGCCTTGATTCGTTCGGCGCTTTCCCGGTTGCGTTCTTCCAACGCGCTCATGAACCGGTTCTCGGTTGAGCGGTCTAGATTGTTGAAGATATCCGCCATTTGCTCATGGGCGTCTTGGCGTTGTGTGCGCGCGAGATTGCTCATGAACTCGGACCGAAGAGTTCGTTCGACGCCGTCGAGGATGTCTTTTTGAACGGTCTCCATCCGCAATAGTCGCATGATCACTTCCATGGCGAAGTTCTCGGGTAGAACCGCCAGCACGCGGGCCGCATGGTCTGATTTGATCTTGGACAACACGACGGCGACGGTTTGCGGATATTCGTTTTTCAGATAGTTGGCCAACACTTGTTCGTTCACGTTACCGAGCTTGTCCCACATGGTGCGGCCGGCAGGACCACGGATTTCCTCCATGATCATGTCGACCTTATCCTTGTCGAGGGAGCTGAGAAGCAGGCGTTCCGTGGTATCGTAGGTGCCGACCAGCGAGCCGGTGGTTGAAATTTGATCCGCGAACTCGACGAACAGGCGCTCCACGACATTCGAGTCGATTGTGCCGAGGTTCGCCATGGTCATGGACAGTTCCTTGATCTCCTCGTCGTCCATCATCTCGAACATGCGGGCCGTGAGGTCCGCCGGAAGAGACAGCATGAACATGGCGGCCTTCTCGGGGCCGGCCAGATTCCGGAAATTTTCCTGTTTGCGTGCCATCGCGCGTTCCGCCTAGGTTTCCTGATACATCCAGTTACGGATGATCGAGAGGGCTTCATCCGGATGCTTCTCGACGATTTCGCCGACTTTTTTGACGGATGATGCCTTCACTCGGCCCTCGACGCGGTCGATGTCGATCAGTTCATCGAACTCGCTTTCTTCTTCGCTCTGATCGGCAGGTCCGGCGATCGCCGGCGCGGGAGAAGACATCTCCTCCAACAGTTTTTGTTCAGCCGCTGCTGCTGCGGCCGGCAAAGCCTCGAACAGCCGCGCAACCAGTGGCCGCACGACGAGCAGGATGACCAACAGAACCAGGATGCCGAGAACGATAAACTCCGCAATCCGCAGTAAGTCGTTCTTCTGCAGCCCAAAGAACAAGTTTAAGGGCTCTTGGAAGTCGTCTTCGATCTCCGCGAAACGCATGTTGATGACTTCGACGGTGTCGCCGCGTTCCTCGTTGTAACCGATCGCGGTGGAGACCAACTTTGCCAAGTTTTCCATCTCCTGCTGTTCGCGAGGCTGGTAAACGTATTCGCCGTTCTCGTTGACGGTTGAGATGCCATCGACGATGACCGCGACAGACAGTCGTTTGATAACACCCGTTTCCCGAACGTGATTGGTGATGGTCTTGGAAATCTCGAAATTGGTTGTTTCTTCCGTACGAGATTCGCGCGTACTCGACGTCGGTCCCCCTGGGTTATTCTGATTTCCGTCGGGGAGGTTTGTCGCCACCGTGACCGGATCTGCACCATCGGATTCATTGGCGAGGGAGCTTTCCTCGACGGTTTGGGTGGAGCGCACAACCTGACCGTCGGGGTTATAGACCTCTTCGGTCCGCGAAATGCGGTCGAAGTCGAGCTCCGCCGAAACCCGAGCTTGCACTTTGCCGAGCCCTACCGACTTCTGAAGAAGCTCTTCGATACGCCGCGCCATCCGGTTCTCGAAAGCGATGCGCCGTTCTTCCAAATCGTTGATACGCGTCACCTCGGAATCGGCCTCGGCGCCACGGGCCAATAAGTTGCCCTTGTCGTCGATGATGGAAACCTTGTTGGGCTGCAGTTCCGGGACGGCGGCAGCGACCAGTTGCTGAATGGCGGCTGTCTGCTCCCGGCTTAACTGGGAAGCGCCGCGAAGTTGGAGGATGACCGACGCCGTCGCTTCCTGACGTTCCCGGCTGAATAACTGCCGACGGGGGAGGACGAGGTGAACACGGGCGCCGCCGACGGCCTTCAGCGAGCGGATGGTACGGGCCAATTCACCCTCAAGCGCACGCATCATGTTGACGTTCTGCATGAAGTTCGTCGTGCCGAGCGCATTGGACTGGTCGAAAATCTCGTAGCCGACCGACCCGCCGCCGGGCAGGCCCTCAGCAGCAAGCGCTAGGCGGAGGCGGCCGACTTCGCCCGCCGGCACCATGATTTGGCTGCCGTTCCCCGACATGTCGTATTCGATGTTCTGTTGCTGCAGATACTGGACGATGCGGTTCGAGTCGGCGGAATCGAGGTCCGCGTACAAGAGCTCCATGTCGGCGCCCGTGAGGCGTGTGGTCATGAAGACGAAGAACGCCAACAGACCGACGACAACGGCACCCATGATGGCCAGCCGAGCCGACCCCAGATTTTTGACGAGTTGAGAGAATGCGCCCACTTGATGTTGCCTTTTTTGATTGCCCCTCTGATCCCCGGTTGGGGCGTCTCGAAACAGCCGTAAACTTGGTGAAAAATTAAGGCTTCCGTGTGAAAACATCGTTAAAAGCGGGCGATTTTTGTGGCCTAAATCGCTTTATTTTTTAAGGCTTTAACACCTTGTAAGGCATCTCGATCGGGACACCCTTGAAGGTATCCGATCGGCGGCTTTGGAGCGTCATGTGAGCCCTCCATCTAACCTTGTCACGGATCCGGTCGGAGACCCCGGCAAATCCGTCAATGCGGGTGCGCATGCGGAGGCCATAAGGGCCGGCTTGGATCATCACCGGCAGGGGAATCTCGCGGCGGCGGAGTCGGCTTATCGGCAGGTTTTAAAGGGAAACCCCGATCATCCCGACGCGCTTCACTGGCTCGGCGTTATCGCGCTCCAGATGGGGCAAGCCGAGCAGGCGCGGCGGTTGATTGCCCGCGCCGTCGAGCTCAATCCCGATGATGTCGCGGCGCTATCGGATCTCGGTAACGCAGAGGCCGTCGCCGGGGACTTTATCGCCGCTGAAGAAACATTGCGCAGGGCGACCGAGATTGATCCACGCCGGATCGAGGCCTGGAGCAATCTGGGGAGTATCCTGAAATCGCAACGTAAATTGGACGAGGCGGAGGAAGCCTTTCGGCATGCCCTCCAAATCGACAGTGATTTTGCCCAGATCAAAGCCAATTTGGCGTCCGTTCTTATCCCGCTCGGCCAGTCGGAGGAAGCGGCTCAGCTGTGCCGTGAAGCGGTGCAAGCTGACCCCGGCATGGCCAGCGCCTATGCCAATTTGTCGGCGGCCCTCAACGATTTGGGAGAGGTCGACGCAGCCATCGAGGCGGCTGAGGAAGCGGTGCGTCTTGCTCCCGGCCTTGCCGAAGGACATAGCAATCTCTCGGTTGCCCTCCAGGCAGCAAACGACCTCGAGACCGCTGAGCGGTTTGCCCGGCAGGCGATTGCTCTGTCGCCGCAAAACGCCGAATTTCATTACAATTTGGGGAATATCCTTTACGCCGCCGGCAACAAAACCGAAGCGATTGCGGCATTGGAGAAATCCCTGGTGCTCGATCCCGGTTTCGCCGATGCACACCTTAGTCTGGGGCGTATTCGACTACGCGATGGCGATCTGTCCGGGTTTTGGGATGTCTATCGCCGGCGTTGGCAATCGCGAAACTATGTTTCCTTCCGGCGGCAATTCCCTCAACCGCATTGGGAGGGGCAACCTATTGAAGATAAAGGAATTTTAATATGGGGGGAGCAGGGGATCGGCGACGAAATCCTGTTCGCTGGCCTGATCCCCGAGATTGCTGCCCGCGCTCGGCTCTGTGTTGTCGAGACCGAGGAGCGGCTGGTGCCGTTGTTTGCCCGCTCCTTCGAAAATGTCCAGGTGGTCGCCCGTCGTGATGAGCCTCATCCGGCCACCCGGGATCCGTCAATCGACTACCAAGTTCCTATGGCTGATTTGGGGCAATGGTGCCGGCCGAACTTGGACGGGTTTGCGCCTCTTGGGCGCTATCTGAAAGCCGACCCCGGTAAGGCGGGCGAACTCCGTGACAAGTACAATCGGTTGGGCAATGGCCCGATAATCGGGATTTCGTGGCACAGCCGGGTACCGAAGCTTCTGCCGTTGGCGGATTGGGGTCCTATCCTCGAAAACTGTGGTGCTACTTTCATCAGTCTTCAATACGGCGATCACCGGGATGAGTTGTCAGCCTTCGCCGAGCGCCATGGTGTCATGGTTCATGGCGACCCCGAAATCGACCCCTTGGCCGACATGGATGGTTTTGCGGCCCAGGTCGAGGCCATGGACCTGGTCGTGACCATCGATAACTCGACCCTGGCTATCGCCGCCGCGCTCGGCGGTCCGGTCTTCGGACTCGTGCCGCTGGTATCCGACTGGCGCTATAGTTGCGGGCCGGCTGGTTGTCCATGGCACGACAATTTGACGTTGTTCCGCCAACATCGGAGCGGCATCTGGGACGACGCCATCCGCGAGGTGTCGGCGGCTGTTTCCAACTTTGTTCGCAACTCTGGGCAGCATGTGGAATGAGTGCCGCCGCTCTAACCGATATTCTCGTACGCGCCGACCGGTTTCACCGGGCTGGCCGATTGAGCGAAGCGGAGTCATTGTTTCGCCAAGCTTTGGAAATTGATGGCAGTCGCACCGATGTCCTCCTGAGGCTTGGGATTCTCGCCTATCAGGCAGGCCATCCGTCGGCCGCGGCGGAAATCATCTCCGACGTCGTAGACAAACACCCCGAATGGCCCGATGCGCATGCCAATCTGGGCCTCATCTTGAAGGCGATGGGGCGTTTGGAAGAAGCCGCCACGGCGCTGGAAAGGGCGATCGAGCTTGCGCCGTCTCTCCCGGAGCCGCATGCCAATCTCGGCGGCTTGCTGCACGATTTGGGGCAACTCGAGGAGGCCGAAAAAGCCTATCGCCGCGCCATCTCGTTGAAACCGGATTTCGCCGAGGCGCATTCTAATCTGGGAAATTTGCTTAGCGATCTGAACCGGTTTCAGGAAGCGATATCTCATTACCGGGAGGCGCTTCATACCGATCCTGAAAACCCGCAGATCCTGGCCAATCTTGGGGCAGCGCTTTTGGAGTTGGGAAGCGTGTCCGAGGCGGCGCCGGTCTTGGAACAAGCCGTCGCCATCCGTCCGACGCTGGTTGCGGCACTATGTAACTTGGGCGCTTGCTATCGAGAACTCGGCGATACCGACAAAGCGGCTCAGACGTTTCGCCGTGCGCTAGAGGTCGATGAAAATTCTCTCTCCGCGTTGACGCTGCTCGCCAGTCTCCTGGAAGTAGCGAGCCGTTTGGAAGAGGCCTATGAGATCGCGCTTCGGGCCTGCCGGGTCGATCCCCGGAACCCGGCGGGAAACCTGATTGCGGCACGGTGCGAACGTCGGATGGGTTTAGTCGATAATGCGCTGAAGCGCCTCGAAGCAACACCATTTGAGGATGCCACAATCAAAGTCCGTTGTGCGGCAAGCAAGGAACTCGGCAGCCTTTATCATCGTAACGAGCGTTATGCGGACGCCTTCGTTTGTTTCGAACAGTCGAGCGAATGGACGGCGGCCGCCTGGCGCGCCATGGGTATCGATGGCGCGGGATACCAGGCCGAATTGGATGCAATGAGCGATATCCTTGTTGCACCGGGTACTGGGAAATGGCCGCCTGCGGCTTATAGCGGGCCAGCGCCGATTTTTCTGGTTGGGTTTCCCCGCTCCGGTACGACCCTTCTCGATCAGATATTGGACTGCCATTCGCGCCTTTCGACGCTTGAAGAAAAGCCGTTGATTGAAACCGCGGCGGCAGGCTTGTCCAACCACGCGGCGGGATATCCCGGCTGTCTCCCAAATTTGACCGACGGCGATCTGGAGCCCTTACGTGCTTTGTATTGGTCGTCCGTTGCCCACTTCGCGCCGGAGCTTGATGACGGCTGTCTATTGGTTGACAAGCTGCCGCTCAATATTGCGCGGGCGCCATTGATCTATCGCATGTTTCCAAATGCCAAATTCATTCTGGCGCTGCGCCATCCCTGCGACTGTATTCTCAGCGCCTTCATGCAGTCTTTCGCGCCGAACAAATCCATGGCCTCGCTTCTCACGCTTGAAAGCGCGGCACAAACCTATGCGAAGATCATGAACCTGTGGTCGGCCAGTCGCGCCGCGTTCTCTCTCGATGCCGTCGAAGTCCGCTATGAAGACCTTGTTGGTGATTTCGAGAACACAGCCCATCGACTAGTAGATGGGCTGGGGCTGTCCTGGGAAGATGGGTTATTGGGCTTTGCCGAACATGCGCGGGCCCGGCGGATCGCAACGCCGAGTTATCATCAGGTTGTTGAACCCATCAACACGCGGGCGGTAGGCCGTTGGGAACACTATCGCGATAAGTTCGAACCATTGCGGCAGACCCTGGAGCCGATCTGTAACGATCTCGGTTATACGTTTTGATCGTCAGGAGTTCGGAACAGGCTTCTCACCCTTGCACCACCTTTGCCACATATCCCGATAGGCCCGTTCGATGGACCGGCCATAGGCCTCGCCCTGACAAACGGGAGAATGAGTGAGGTCATCGCGCAACCGCGTGCGCAGGTTGGCCAGATGATCGAGGCTGCCTGCCATTTGCGTTGCGATTGCAACGTATTCATCTTTCGTTTTAGCCGCGAGTTCCGGATGTCCGATGTGGGCGGCGATCGAATAGGCGACGCGGTCGACGAAGTGTTTGCCGATCAGGGAAACCACCGGCACCCCCATGCTCAATGCCTCGAATGTCGTCGTGGCGCCGTTGAAGGGAAAGGGATCGAGGGCAATATCGATCGGATCGTAGCGGTGCAGGTGGCTGCGCCTGTTGTCGTTACCGGCTTGCAGGATGATGCGGTCGGGGTCGATGCCGTGGTCGGCGAACGCCGTACGCCACCGTTCCGTCATCATGGGACCGTTGAAGAAGCTGAAATACTTCAGGACCAGACGGCTGTCGGGAACGGCTTTTAATACCCGCGCCCAGAGTTCGACGACCTCGTCATTTATTTTTTCGGGCTTGTTGAAGCAGCCGAAGGTCACATAACCGTTGGACCGTGCGGGCAGGGGCCCGATTTCGGGCAAATCGTTCTGTTCCGGATATTGGTAAAAAACCGGCAGCCGGTAGAGCTCCTCGGTGAAACGCTCCGGCGTATCGGCCGGGTGAAGGAGGTTGTCGGTCAACCAGTAGTCCATCTCAACGAGACCGCTGGTGGCACAATCATGGAAACTGACTTGAATAGGTGCCGGCCGGTGGATCACCACGGTCGGACGGTTTTCGTTGAAGCGCCCGGCGAGCACCACGAGAATATCGATCTCATCCTCTTCGATCAGGGCTGCCACCTCGGCGTCGGTCTTTTCTACCGTGTCACGCCAGTGATCGGTGACCTTCTTATAGAAAGTCGTCATCCGGTCTGGATAGAGAACTTCCGAATAGAAAAACAATTCAATTTCGTCTCTGTCGTGGGCGCCGACAAAGGGCAGTAGGTTGAGAGAAACGACATGGGTTTTGAAATCCGATGAGATATAGCCGACCCGCAATCGGCGATTAGGGTCTCGGTCTCGATCGGGAAAAGTTTTTTCGGCGGCGCCAGGAATTTGTCGGTGGGCCCGGATATCTCTGTGCCATTTGAATAAATCTTCCGAAGAGACGTTCGGCTTGTTGAGGACCAGGAATAGTAGGTTCTTCTCATCGTCATAACTGTCGTCGTCGGCCGACAGCCGGAGGGCTTCGCGATAGTGTTGTTCTGCCTTCTCGAGATCGCCGATGGCCTGTCTTGCGGCTCCCGCGGCGCTTTGGATGATTGGGTTCGACGGGCTGAGTTCCAGCGCTTTGTCGAAAGCTTCCATCGCGTCGTCGATAGCGCCCATTTTCTTGTGAATTTTACCCAAGCTCACCCAGAGTTCTGCAATATCCGGCCGCTGATCGATGGCAATTTTGCACTCCTCGAGCGCTTTGTCGTAGACGCCAAGCACAAGGAGCACTTTCGTCAATGCCGCCCGCGCTTGGACGTTCTCCGCATCGACCTCAAGCGCGATACGATAGTGCGTTTGCGCCTTGAATAGGCGCGCCATCTTATGCTCGGCGTAACCGACCTCGAAATGCGCCTCGGAGCGCTTGGGATCGATTTCGGCGCATAGCTCGAAAGCATCTCTGGCTTCCTGATATCGCCGCAGTTCCCGATAGGCGATGCCGAGATTGAAGTATGCGTCGGCGCTTGCCGGGTCTTCACGGGTGACGCGCTGTAGCTCCGGAACGGCGTCCTCGAAGTCTCCGGTTTCCATCATTGCATTGGCCCGATTCATGCGGGCGAGCAGATGCGACGGGTCCAACTCCAAGGCCGTGCTGAACTGGTCAATGGCTTCTTCGAAACGGCGTAGAGCTCTCAACGCATTGCCGAGACTGTTGAGGGCTGGAAGGTGATCCGGTTTCAGCGCGACGGCTTCTTCCAGAGCAATGATGGCGTCGTCAGGACGATCCGCAGCGAGATAGGCGTTGCCCAGATTTGCGTGCGCCTCGGCCATGGCGGGGTTGATGGAAATGGCACGCTCTATAAGCGGAATTGCCTTTTCCGGGGCGCCCATCTGGTTGGCAATTACGCCTAGTAGATGCAAGGCGTTTGAATTGTCGGGGACGCGTTCAAGGACAGCCCGATAGATCGTTTCGGCTTCGCTGAAATGGCCCTCCCGATGTAGCGTTGCGCCATATTCCAGAAGCGCGTTGACGCTGACGGATTTTTTTCCGACCGAGAGCGTCGGTTGTTTGGGCGCTGACTGATTTGGGGTGGGCGCAGGGGAGGCCGAAGCGTCGGTCATGGCCAATCTTTCCGTTCCTGGTTCTTTATATTGGGCCCATAGTTTGACCGTTCCGTGTTAAGGCCATGTAAATCCAAAAGAAATTATTGGATTTCCGCCAAAAAATGAGCCCGGCAAGGCAGAGCCTTACCGGGCAGTTTGGCGGTGGTGGTTGGCGTTAACTTGTCAATTACCGTTTAATCCGGACCAGCTCGTCGAGCATTTCGTCGGCGGTGCTGATAATCTTTGCGCTGGCTGAGTAGGCCCGTTGGGTGGTGATCATGTTCGTGAATTCCTGGGCGATATCCACCGTGGAGGATTCAAGAACGTTCGACTGCACACTACCCGCGCCACCGGTTCCAGCTGTTCTCAAGAAGAATAGGCCGGAGAAGTCGGTGACGTTGTAGACGTTACCCGTGTTGGTGCCGAGACCATTGGGGTTCGGGAACGTCGCGATCGGGATTTTGAAGATTGGCCGGATATCGCCGTTCTCGAACAAGGCGGTCACAAGCCCGTCCTCACCGATGGTCACGCCGGAGAACTGACCGAACGCCGCGCCGTCCGTGTCGATGAACGTCGGGTTGTATGGGGCGGCGTACTGCGTCACGCCGTCCGCTTGTCCGACGGTACCGAAGTCGAAGTCGATGGCGAGGTCGGCGGCGCCGTTAGTCAGATCGATTGTGATATCGTCCACGTTGAAGGCGGTCGGCAAACCGGCACCGTCGAAGGTGACCGCGGACGTGGTCGACGGATCCAGATCGAGGTCATTGATGGTTACCGAGCCGGCACCATTCTGGCGGATCGCCGACGTCCCGGAAGCATCGAAGATGATGTCCGTGTGGTTGGCGTCGGCCGACGTGGTCAAGAGTTGCGTAATGTCGACACGGCTGGAATTGCCGGAGTTGGAGGCAAACCGGGTCGATGATGCCGTGTCGGCCGCATTCAGTGCGGTGATCAAGTTGGCGACCGTCGCCGAAACGGAGCCGCCGATGTCGACGGTAGTTGTACCGCCCGAGCCGAGGGCGGCGTCATTGTCGAATTCGTAGGTGACGGCCGTACCCTGAAGGTTCACGACGATAATGTCACCGTCGGAAACTTGTGTGGTGAAGTCGAGCCGGCCGGTCGAGGCATAAACGCCGCCGCTGGAACTGGACAGCACGGCGCTGCCCGACAGGGTCGGCGGGTCGACGCTCAGATCCCATGCGTTATTGGCGGTTTTGGTCCAAACCAGCGCAATGTTGTGCGCCACACCCAGGGAGTCATAGACCTGGATGGTGGTGTTGCTGGTGCTGCCCACCGAGGCTTCGGCGTTCAAGTTACCGCCGAAGGTGAGATTTTCGGTGGCGTCCGCCGTACCGCCGATGTTGTTCAACCGGATGGTCTCGAGGTTGGTGAACACCGTCGGGTCAGGGTTGAAGACGTTATTGTTGGAATCCACCGTCTGGCCGAGGGCGTTGGTGCGGTAACCCTGGAGGTAGTAGCCGGCGGTGTTCTGCAGATAGCCGCTCTTATCGGCGTTGAACGCGCCGGCGCGGGTGAATCGGTAACCGGTGGCCCCGTCGGTCAAGCTGTTTTCGTTGACGACGAAGAAGCCGTCGCCGGAAATACCCAAGTCGGTGGAGTTGGTGCTCGATTGGAACAAGCCTTGGACCGTGATGGCCTGGAACGGACGCTGTTGCACACCACCCGGGGAGAAGTTGTTCAAGCTGGCCTGCGCGGTCACCAACGTTTGGAACCGGACTTCGGTTGCTTTGTATCCGATGGTATTGACGTTTGTAATGTTGTCCGCGATGGCGCCGAGGGCCTGCGAGTTGGCGTTAAGGCCCGAAACGCCAGAGAACATTGCACCATAGATACTCATTTTCCTTACCTCCAAGTTGGCCGGTTTTCCGGACCGGCCTGTCTCAAATCGTCTTCTCTCAATTCGTCCTGTCCGACCGTGTCCGACTGGACGTGCTCAGTTTTCGCGATCGCTAATGGATCCTCATGTCGCTGGTGTTTCCTCGTTTCCCGATGAAGTGGTCGGCTCGCTGATCGACAGGATCTCGTCTAGACCGACGTTCACACCGCCGACATCGAGTGTCGTCGCATTGCCGTTCATGGAAACGCCGGATACGCGGCCTTTCATGACCATCGAAGTGCTGATTTGCTCGCCTTCGACACCAACGGCGGCAACCGAAACCGAATAGGGGCCGTCATCGACGGGGTTACCGTCATTGTCGGTGCCGTCCCATACATATTCGTGACTGCCGGCGCCAAGTTCGCCCGTATCCGTCTTAACCACGGTACCGCTACCGTCGGTGATGATGATGGCCGTGTTCTTCGCGTTGTTCGCCAACGTATAGGTGAACGACGCGTTGCCGTCCTGCAGCGGAACCCGGTTGGTTTGCGCTTCGACCTCCGTGCCGATGAATCCGACCACGGCCGAGGCGAGGCTGGCATTTTGAATCAGCAATAGGTTCTCGAGGTTGCTGTTCGTCGCAATCTGCTGCTCGACACTTGCGAATTGGACCAGCTGATTGGTGAATTCCGTCGGCTCAATGGGAGACAACGGATCCTGGTGCTTAAGTTGCGTTGTCAGAAGCAACAGAAAGGCGTCGAAGTCCGAGGCGAGCGTTGTCTTTGCCGCGCCGGACTGCGTCTGCGTTTGTGTTGCCGAGCTTACTTCATCAACCATTTTTCGTTCTTCCTAGGTCCGCCAGTTTCCACCTAAACCCTTATATCCACGCCACCGTTCGTGCTCATATTTCGCCCATAGGCATTGGGGTTCATGACAATGCCTTGATCGCGTTCCTGTTCCGGGGTGTCCCGGCGCTCGGACGGGTGGCCACCGCGGCCACGATGTCCGTTTCGGCCGGCCTCGGTCATATGTGACTGTCCGTCATTACGAAGGCTGAAGCTGAGGCTGTCCGAACTGGTCCGCAGGCCCGCGTCCTGAAGAGCGCGTTCCAGGCCGCGCGCATCACGCTGCAGCATGTCCAATGTCTCGGGTTTTTCGGCGAGCACGGTCGCCTGGATATGACCGTCCTTGCCGATCTCAAGCTTAACTTCCACGCGGCCCAATTCGGCGGGGTGGAGTTTGATATTGATCTTGTCGGCGCCGGCACCCAAAGCCTTCTTAATGTGCAAGGCCACCTGCTCAGCAGGTGCTTGCGCAGGCGTCGGCTGACGGGCCGCCGTGGTGGGATTTGCCTTTGCCGTTTGTGAGACTTGGCTGGGCCCGGCCGGACCGGTCGTGGCATTCGTTTGAATGGTATCCGCGCCCACCGGCTGGAATTTGGCGCCTAAGGTCGCGGTGTTTGCTGCCGGTTGCGGGGCCGCAGCTTGAGCCTTTACCAATTGGAGGAACGCTTGTTGGTCCTGATTGGCGTTTTGCTGAAGCGCGCGGTTCTGAACCAATTGCGGATCCACAGGTTTATTCCGAGCCCCCGAGGCGTCGCCATTATTGTTCGTGGTCGACGGGGTCGTCGGAGACGTTTCGCCTTCAGTTAACGCAGCCAATTGCGACAACGTGCTTGCCGACGTCAGATTCTGATCGAGCCCGGCATTGGGTTTGGCGGCATTGTTCGCGACGTTAACCTGGACTTCGATATTGGTCCCCGCGCCAAGCCTCTGGGCAAGGTCTTGAGCCTGCTTGTTCGCTAGCGCACTTGCCGCCGAGTTGTTGGTCTTTGGCTGCTTATCCGGTTTCACGTCGCTATTGGCGGCACGGTAGAGGTCATCCGCCAGGTCCGAGAAATCCTGATCGGTGAGCGCTCCGGACACCTGCGATTGTGCCCCTTTGTCCACGGAGGTGGTTTCCACCGGCGCCGCGGATTTGGTTTGATTTTGACTGGATTCAGTGGTCGTTGAACGTGCCGGCGCTTGCGATTGAGCCGCCGATGCGACGGCGTCGGCAGCTGTTTGCGTCGTGGCGGCAGAATCGGGATCGGGGGTGACAGCCGTTTCCTCGACGGGAGCGGGTATATCGTCTCCGGAAAGATCGGCCGCCGGCTCGATATCATCGTCATCCGCCGCCGGAGCCGGCTGATCGTCCGTATTGCGACTATCGTCGGCGCTCGAATCGTCGTCTCCCGACGGGCGCGATGCGGTTTCGATGGCATCGGCCTTCCGGTCGTCGCTTATTTCGTCATTGGTCCGGGGGGCATATTCCTCGTCGGTCTGTTTCGGTCCGCTTTCGCGCGCTTCTTGCTTCTGTTCCGCGCGCCGTGCCAAGCGGGCCTCGACCGGGTCGACAGGCGCCTGTGCCGCTTCGAGCGTATCCTCGGGCGTGTCGACCAGATGCTTCAGAATCGTGGAAAACTGCATCTGATCGGCCAGAGGCTGCTCGCTGGCGCCTGCGCTTTGACTGGCGGCCTTTGCCGCGCTCGTCGTGCTGTTAACTGTTTGGACCTGATCGTACATACGGATAGCCCTGGTTCAATCCGAGCTCTTATGAGCAAGGATCGGGCCAACCCAATATTTTTATTAAGACGTTGTTATTAAAGGGATTTTTAAGGAAATCCTTAACAGATTTCAGGGACCCGGAGGAGTGGGCATGCCATTTTGGTAAGAACTAGGTAATTTCTGCCGGAATGGGGAGAAGGGCGAGGACTAAATAGAAAACTGCCGCCGGACCCATGGCACGGCGGCAGTCGACTTGACGGATCTTCCGGACTTCGGAGTGACCGTGTCCGGGATGAAAGCTTAGGCCGAGATCTCACCGACCCCTGAGGCCTCGGGGGCGGCATCCTTGACCATCGGTTCGCCGGCGTTGGTCAGCAGGCCTTCGGCGAGGTTCTTGTTGATGGTGATCAGGGTCTCGAGATAATTACCCTTGGTGTTGGCTAAAGCCTTGATGGTTTGGCGGTCGACGAAAATGCTCAGCGAAAGGATGTTCGCTTTCAGTTCCGGCGGCAGCTGGTTTTCCTTGTCCACGATATCCGCTTGGATGATGGTCCAAAGCAGCTGGTTGAACTTAAGCGCCGCAGCATAACTGTCGTAGTCGTCGGTTTTACCTTTGACGTCCTCGAGCATCAGAGCCGCTTTCGTAAACGCCATTGCCTCTACTTCCCGCGGTGGCATGGCAGTTTTTTGTGTCTGGGCGTAGGCCTGAACCTTATTCTGCGACATTTGCCAGAACCTCCGATTCAAAGTTGATCAATTTCCTGCACTCCTTCAGGGCCTGGTAATGATTGCCCTCAAGGATCTTTTGAGACATCGCCATTACCATCGCCAGGTTTCTCTGGTCTGGAAAAGTATTAAAAAGCTCATTGACTAACTTAAAGTAAATTTTATGATACTCTTTATCGTTTCTTGGATCTACGTACATATTAAGTATTAGATAATATAATTTCTTTGCCAGCGTGGTTGCATTTTCTTCGGTTATAATGTCTTTTTCCCGGAGTACCGGAACCGTATTCTGAACGACTATTTCGCTTTTCTGGCCAACATTGGTGATTACGGCCGTACCGATAAGAACTTTTTCGTCGGGTCTGAGGGTCAACTTCAGAGGCATGGCGATAAACCACGAATTGTTTCAACGAGTTTAAGCGTCCGGGATTCCCGCCGGCATTTGGTTTTGGCTCCCGCAAATCTGCAAGAGTGTCGTTCGTTGGCATATTGGAAGAAAAAAAGGGGGATGGTCGGCTCCCCCTTTCTCTCGTTCCATGTAAATCGGACTTAGAACAGCCGCAGAATGGATTGCTCGGATTGCTGAGCGATACTGAGGCCGATCGTACCGAGTTGTTGCCTAGTCTGCAGGGTCAGCAGGTTGGCAGATTCTTCGTTGAGGTCGGCGTTGATCAGCTTTGCCGCACCTTCTTCCAACGAGTTGATCAGGTTAGCAGTGAAGTCCAACCGCAACGACAGCACACTGGCGTTTGAACCGAGGGTCGAAGCCGTGGACCGCAGGGTGGTCAACGCGCTGTCGAGGTCGTTGATGGCGGTGTCGATGTTCGCGTCGGCGCCGAAGTTGTTGACCGCGGCAGCGATCGACAGACCGGAGGCGTCGGATGCGACACCCGAGATGGTGAGCGTCGAGGAACCGTCTTCACTGAAGGTAACCTTTAGGTTGGCGGGCGAGGCTTTCAGAAGGTTGTTACCCTTGTAGCTCGCGTCGTTCGCCAAGTTGTTCAGCTGATTCCGAAGATCGTTGAACTGAATGGCGGCTTTGGAACGGTTCGTGGTGTCGGCGTCTGATTTTGCCGACAGCGCAATACCTTTCATCTGCTCGACGATATCGGAGATCGCTTCGATACCGGCAACAGCAGTTTCAACCGCACTCACGCCTTGGTCGATATCGTCCTTCAACACGGACAAGTCGCCGGCGCGATCGCTCAAGCTGCGGGCTTGGAAGAACGCGATGGCGTCGTCGATCGCGCTGTTGACCTTCAAGCCGGTGGACAGACGCTCCTGCGTACGCGCGATAAGGTCGGTCGTGCGCTGGAGGGCCAAAAGGTTAGTTCGTGTGGCGCCAGATAGATTGACGTCATTAGCCATGGTTAGTCTCCTCTTCTAGGTCTCATCTACATACAAGCCCTTCTGCCTGTAGGGCGGGTCCCGGTCGAAACCGGGTCGGAAGTGCCAATTTCATGGCCATGACGTATTTGGCCATCGCGGCACCTTAGAAAAAAATCCTAAATAAAAGAAAAAGTTTCGGTTTATGCATAGTTAAACGCAGTGTTAATTTTTCTTTTATTTGTGCTATTTTTAATTAACGAATTCTAAATACTAATTTAACCATTCATTAATACTTGCGTCGTGCTTGAGCTATGCGGGCCTAGAGAAATGAGGTGAGGGTCAGGGTGCTGAGTCGAACCAGCGTGTTGTAGGACGCCTCGAGCATGGTCTGATCCTGGGTAAGTTCGGCGACCGCTTCGTAGGTATTGGCGCCTTCCAGTTCGCCGATGGCCGTTTGGAAGTAGTTCTTGTTGGTCGTCAGGGTTGCGTTGGTCGTGTCCACCTGCTTGATGCGGGTGGCAATATTGAGCTCGACGGTCGTGAGTTCCGTTTCGGATTCTTCGAGCAAAGTCAGGGCATTCTGGAACTTGGCGGCCGCGTCCGGATCGGCCAGATCAGTCGAGCGGATCACCCGGATCGTGCGGACAAGCTTCTCGAACGCGCTATCGGCGGCCGTCACGCCATAGCCGATGCTGACGCCTTCCTCGATCCGGGCTTTCAACACCGTATCGTCGCCCTGGTAATAGAAGCTGGGTTCTGCCGTCGTGTTGAACGTCGCGTCGAATGTTGGCGCCGTGCTTAAGTCGCCGGGGACAACCGGTTTGGTCTGGGTCTTGGAACCGGCAAACAAATATCTTCCGTTGACGCTAATGTTCAAAAAGTCTTGCACTTCTTGCATCTTGATATCGGCAAGATCGTCTTTGTCGACACCATCAGCCAAGGAGCCGTCGTCGACGATATCGACGAGCAGCGTGTGAATTTCGTCGAGCGTGTTCTGAAGCGCTTCGACACTGTTGAGGGCGGTCCCAAGACGCAAATTCAGCAAGGTGTTGTCGCTCAAGTATTGGTCGATACGCCGTTCAGCGCTCTCAAGCGTCACGATCCGGCTCGAATCCGCCGAAACCCCGGCGTAATCCTGGGATTTTTGCAACGTGCTGATCTGCAACTGGCGGTCGGTAATACGATCCTGCGTATTCAGGATGACCGATCTGATCAACTTATTCTGTGCGAGATCCGTTACGCGAACCATGGGTTCATTCCCTCATCACGCCATCACACAATTTGCGACAGTTCTTCGAATAGCTTGGACGTCGTCGTGATCATTCGGGCAGCCGCCAAGTAGGCCTGCTCAAAAACGATCATGTTTGCCAATTCCTCGTCCATATTCACCGCGCTGATTGATGCATGTTTGCTGTACAGTTCGGTTGTCAGGTTTTCCTGGAAGGTCAAAGATGTCTGCACGATGGAAACTTGGACCGAGTTGTAGGAAAGGATGCTCGATGAATAAGCCGAGAAAGTCGTGTCTGCTTGGGCCAGACCGCCACCGCCGCCGGGAGCGGCATTGAAGCTGACGGTTGCTTCGAAGACCGCTGCCAGATCTTCGGCGACGCTGCCGTCGCCGATTGTCAGACCTTGGCTGGTTGCCATTGCCAGGGCACCGTCATCGACGACGTCATAGGCTTCGGAGCCCGAATCAAGAATCTTGACCTGATAGGTACCGCTGCTTGTGTCGAAAATGACCGTCGCCGAAATGCCTTGCGCCTGCAGCGTGGTGTTTTGGTTAATCGCCGCGGCAGCGTCCGAAATGGTGTCGGCGGTGGCGTCCGAATCATAGTCTGTACCGTCGTTGTAGCTGACGGTCGTGGAGAAAGTTGCTCCCGTAAACGTCAATGTCCGCGTGGCCGCACCACCGATGGCGGCGGTTGCGGCTGCATAGGCGTTGGCGGTCGAAGACAGGTACGTATTCGACTGCAGTTCGCCGCGCGACATATAGAAGGTGTTCGCGATGATATCGGTGCGTACACCGACCCGGTTGCTGATGCCCAGGCTGTTGGTGCGCAGGCCCGTATCGCTGAGAAGACTGCCGCCGCCCGTTTCGACGATCTGGAAGCTGTCGCCGTCGCTGTCGCGGATCTCGAGGCGGTAGCCGGCGCCGTCCGACACGACCTCGGCGACGATATTCGCGGCGGTGATATTGGCATTTGCGTTAATTGCCGTTGCGATGTCGGTTAGTGAATCGGTTGCCGTGTAGTTCACGGTTTCATCCAGGCCACTGGCGGTGAACTGCAATGTACCGGCTGTGGTGATGACATCGTTGGACTGGCTGGTGAAAACGTCGGTCCGATATTCGGCGTAGCTCTCCGTCGAGCTGATCAGGTTATTGAGCCCAAAGAGATCGGAGAATCCCCGCCCGATTTTACCGGCAGCGCTGACCGAACTGTCGAGCTCATTGATCGCGACCCGATAGTTCCCGCTCGCCGCCAACTCGAGGAAACCGTCATCGGTTGTGAGAGATCCGGTTAGGTTGGTGAACAGCGTATTGATACCGTTCGTGCCGTCGTTTAGCAGATCGTCGACCGTGGTATAGTTGGCCATGTCGAGGACATGATCTTCGATCAGTGCGCCGTCCTCGTCGACGACCGCGATCCGTACCAAACCTGTCGCACTATCGATGTTCGTCGTCGAAGCGAAGTAACGGTCACCGGTGAGGGACGGTGGCGGCGGGAAACCTGCCCCCGTGTTATGAGTCTTGTTGATCTCGTCCTTGAGCTTTTCGGCAAACTCATCCAGCTGGGTTTGGATAGACTGAAGATCGCTGTCGCGGAGGTCGACCAACGCCTTCAGCTTGCCAGACGAAATGGTCGTCGTGATATCGGAAGAGGCGGACGCGTCGCCGATGAATATGCCCGGTATACCTCCCGCCGGATATCCCGTCTGACTGGGTGCGATATAATTCACGGCCGTCGTCGGTACATATTCGACGCTCGCCGATACCGCGGTGGGCTGATTGTAGGAGAGGGCGTTCTTTGTCCCCGCGATAAGCGTCTTACCATCAGCGGTGAAGACCGTGATGCTGCCATCGCTCTTCGGGAAGTATTTGACGTCCATGATCTTGGACATCTCGTTCAGGGCCAAATCGCGTTGATCTTCCAACTCGGCGGTCGATACACCGGACGCGGCGAATTCGATGATGTCCTGATTGAGGGAGACAATCGAATCCATATGTTCGTTGAATCGTGTGATCAGCTGATCGATCTGACTATTGACCTCGGAGCGAAGCCGTTGCGCTTCGAAACTGAGGTCCTCAAGGGATTGAGCAACGTCGATCGCGGCGTTGACGGTGGTCAACTGCGTGGCGGCAATCTCCGGCGCCAACGCCAGCGCATCGAATTGGGCTGCCAGTTCCGATGTCAGGTGAGTGAGAGAGTTGTTGTCTTCGGGCCGGCCAAATAGAGAGTTTACCTGCGAAAGGAATTGCTCGCGTACGGTAAGGCGCTCGAGTTCGCCATACTCTTTTCTGAGCTGCTTGAGGACTCCCTCGTCGACATTGCGGGTAATCTCCGCCAAGTCCACGCCGTAGCCATTCCCGTCGATGACGCGGGACGTTTGAGAGACGATCTTCCGGCTATAGCCTTCAACATTCACGTTGGCGATGTTGTTGGACACCACCTGCAGCGATTGCTGGGAGACCTGAAGCCCGCTGATAGCGTTCTGAAGTGTAATCTCGAGCGACATCGTTCGACGTCCTTTTTGCTCCTAGAGCACCCTTCCTAAAGTTCCTGGTTGAGTCCGACCGAGACCGGCGGCCGATACGCCTGACGTGCGGCGGCGTTCTCTCGGGTTCCATTTTCGCCATAAGCGCCGGTTTCATTGAGACGATCGCGCGCGCAGTCGGAAATGACCTGGAAGAGATGCTTTGATGCGTGGATCTTTGCCTCCAGCCGGATCTTGTTTTCGGCGAGCAACTGATTGAAACCGGCGATGGCATCCTTCAGGCGCTGCCGGAGCGCGCTATCGACCTCGCTCATACTGGCGTCCTCATTGATGCTCTGAATGTGCTGTTCATAGACTGTGCTCAATGATTGCTTTTCGTTGACGATGTCCGCGAGATCCCGCGCGCGTTTGTCCTGCGCGAGGAGTTCGTTTTCCTGTTTGACCAGATCACTCAGCTTGGTCGTAACGGAAAGCAGTCTTTTGACTCTCTCTTCGGCTTTCATTCTATTGACCCTCTTGCATGATGATCATCTGGCGCATGACGGCGTCGGCGATGCCGATGCCGCCGGATTTGGCCATAGCCTTGCCGTATTCATCGACCATCATCGACTGCCAGATTTCTTCGGCGTGACCGCCACCGAAAGGTGGTTCGACATCAATTCCAGAGAACAGCGGCTGCAGCATCTGCCCGAGGAAGAATGCTTCGAAATCCTCGGCCACCTTGCGAACCTGCTCCGGCGTTTTTGCATGCTCGAACGAGGGAGCCGACCGGCCTGCGCCGATGGCGACATTGCCCTGTTGAGCAAGGAAGGCGGCGTTGCTTATTGCGTCCATCACATCACCATGATTTCTGCTTGCAGCGCGCCGGCAGCCTTAATTGCCTGCAGGATGGTGATCAGATCGCGCGGACCGATGCCCAGCGCGTTCAGGCCGTTGACGAGATCCTGCAGCGTGATTCCGGGTTGAACGACCGCAAGTTTGTTGTCCGCCTGTTCATCGACCGTGATCTCAGTCCTATCCACGGTTGTCGTCGTCCCAACTTCGGCAAATGGGCCGGGTTGAGAGACCTGGGGCGTTTCGGTGATCCGGATTGTCAGGTTGCCTTGAGCGATTGCCACCGTGCTGATTTTGACGTTTTCGCCCATCACGATGGTGCCAGACTGCTCGTCGATCACGAGCCGTGCGAGCTGGTCGGGCTCGATCCGAAGCTGTTCGATGTCGGTAAGCAGCCCGACCACATTGTCTTCGTACCCGTCTGGGACACCGACGACGACGGTCGCGGGATCGCTAGGACGGGCGGCATCAGTACCCAGGAAGGCATTGACCGCCTGCGCCATCCGGCGCGCCGTCGTAAAGTCGGGATTGCGAAGGCTCAGCCGTATGGCCTGCATTCCGGCAATATCGAATTCGATTTCGCGTTCGACGATCGCGCCGTTGGCGATGCGGCCGCTGGTCGGAACGCCCTTGGTAACGGTTTCGCCGGCACCGGCGGCAGTGAAGCCGCCGACGGCCAGTTGGCCCTGGGCGACCGCGTAGACCTCACCGTCGGCACCCAGCAGGGGGGTCACCAATAGAGTGCCGCCGAGAAGGCTTTGGGAATCGCCAAGGGCGCTAACCGTTACGTCGATATGGCTGCCTTGGCGGGAAAAGGCGGGTAATACGGCTGTAACCATAACCGCCGCGACGTTCTGCGTGTCGAGACCGGCCTCGGTGGGTTTCACACCCAGGCGTTCGAGCATGGCAAGCAGGCTTTGTTTGGTAAAATGGCCGTCCTGGATGGTATCGCCGGTATTGTTGAGGCCGACGACCAGACCGTAACCTACCAAAAGGTTTTCACGCACGCCCTGGAAGTCGGCGATGTCCTTGATGCGTGATGCCCCTAATGCGCCAGTGGTATGAGTCAGAAGAACGGCCAGCACAGCTACTACGGCCAGCAACAGGCGCCGTGTATGGCCGGCAGCTTTCTTTCTTTTGATCAACTTTAAAAGTCCCGCCATTTTGATCTTCCTTGGTTGGAACCGTGCCATCGCCCGGATCCGAGGTCGGAAAGCCCGCACCTTTCCCTCCATCGGTGCGAATTCCGTGCCAACCAGCAGAAACCTGGTAGTTGCTTGATTTTTTGCGTTTTTTTGAAAGGAAAGTTGAGCCGCCTGCTGGGACTGGCTCGATTTATTGCCGACCCCGGGAATAAATTGCCGGGTGTTTGGTTATGGGGGAGCCTATGCCGCCTAGGCCTTCAGTTCGGCTGCCACCTTGGTCATGTCGTCGACGGTAGAAAACACGGTTGCCGACATGTTGTAGGCCTGTTGTACCTGGATCATCGTCGTGAATTCGTTTTCCAGGTTCGTGTTCGACAATTCGTGGGTAAAGGGAAGGAAGGTCGCATAACCCTGTTCGTTGGCGAAGGCCAGTTCGGCTGCTCCCGACGTCGGCGATTCGGTAAAACGGTTACCTTGGACGTAGTTCAAGCCGTCCGGGTTCGGAAAAACGGCTAGCGGCAACTGATATAGGTTGCTTACAACGCCGTTGGTGAAAAGGCCATAGACGTGGCCCTTGTCGTCGAAACCGACTTCGCTAAGCTCGCCCTGGCTCCGGCCATCTTTCAGAAAATTGCCGTAAAGATATTCGTCGCCAATCGAAGTAACGGACGATACGTCAAGATCGATCGTTGATGCCGTCTGGCCGTCGGCCCAGGGCACCGTGAAACTGAACGTCGTACCTGGTGCAAGGCGGCCCTCGCTATCGAAAGTGAAGGTTTGGGTGAGAGGTGACGTTCCCGTGGAGGTATAGTCGACAGGTGCCGTTTCGCCACCAGGCGCTGTGACCGTCAGGGTCCATTGGTTCAGTCCCGACGCCTTTGTCCAATTGAAATCGAGTTGCTTGAGGTTCGAGCCGGTAATTAGGTCGCCGTTCGCGTCGAGCAACCCTTCCGTATAAATACTCGCCGTGCTGACCTGTGGTGTGCCGCTGACGACGGGAAGATTGACCGTGATCTCGGCGCTTGTTGAGGCCTGATTGACGGAGGAAAAGGCGTAGGCGTCTACTCGGACGGGAACCAATTGAGACGTCGTCAAAAAATCCCCGTTTGCGTCAGGCTCGATACCCATCAGATAGTTGCCGTTCTTGTCCGTCAGATAGACTTGCTCGGTTGTGAATGTATTTCCGCCAATGGTCACCGTTTGCGTGCCTGTGGCCGTCTGATGGAAGCCGCCGTCGCGCGAATAGAATGTATCGCCCCCTGTAAGTTCCGTTTGCAGAACAAACATGCCTTTGCCGCTGATGGCGAGATCGAATTTGTTATCCGTAGAAAGCATACGCCCCTGGGTCGAAACAAAGTTCTGGCGAAGGGAACGGACACCGCCGACATCGCTGTTTGCATCGAAGGTAGAGGCTAGGACCGTGGAGAAGCGAGTTTGACTGGCTTTATAACCGCCCGTGTTCAGGTTGGTGATGTTTTGGGAAATCGTGCCGAATGCCGATGCTTGGGTGAGCATTCCGAGCACCGGGGCCGCAAAAGAGCCGTACATAGCCATGGAGGAATTCCCAAAACAAAGAAGGTTTACGCAAACGTGTGCTATTGGTGAGCAAACCTCATGCCAATATCATGTGCCCATAACTATATGAAAAATATATATAAATATTGGAAAGTGTCTGATTGCGTTCGGGAATCGTTAACTCTTGCCGGGATAGAGTGCAGATATTGCCGGGTACATTGCCCCTGGACCGTCCACCGTATGCCGGTCGATTGACCGTTTGGAGGACAGGATGCTCGACCGGCTGGCAACCTGCGGCGATTAAGGTGTCATGAGAGTTTCAAGGGTCCAAACGCGCCCCTCAAACGAGGTCAAGAAAAAGCCCTCCGCGCGATCCGCGACTGGCCCCAGTTTTTCAGACCATCTCAATAAAGTCACCGGAACAGGGGCCGATGTCGACGAGGTGACATCGGTAACCGCGACGAGTGCGCCGAGCGGCGTTCTGGCAGCCCAGGAAACGCCGGCGGAGGACGAGAAAAACGCACGCCGCCGTACTTTGGAGAGAGGTGAGGATATTCTCGACCAACTCGATGAGATTCGTCACGATTTACTAATGGGGGCTATTCCCAAAGACCGCCTGACACGCCTTACGCGTTTACTGGAAGCACGCCGTGCAACTGTTACGGACCCCCGGCTGATTGCGGTTTTGGACGAAATCGAACTCCGGGCGAAAGTAGAAATCGCCAAGTATTCCCGCCCTTTATAGCTATCTATTTGAATTTTCAACGTAAATTTGAGAGAGCAGGGAATAACCCTGTTTTTTCATAGACTTATTTTATTTCCCGATCACAAAAAGATCACTTGTGGCATCCGGGCGTCAAAACTATATTCCGCGCCCGAATTCTAGTGCAAAGCTGGGCCCAACTATTTTGGGGAAATCTGGGAGTGTGTTTATGATTGTAACTCTTCCACCGGATTATTCGCCGTCTGATGACGAGCCATTTATGAATGCTATGCAGCGTGAATATTTCCGGCAAAAACTAGAAAAATGGCGAGCTGAGCTTCTCGAAGAAGCAAACGAAACGCGGCAAAATCTACAGGAAAGTAACAGTATCGAGCCGGATCTCGCGGATCGAGCGTCGGTTGAGACGGAGCGGTCACTGGAATTGAGAACCAGAGACCGGGCGCGTAAGCTGATTGCCAAGATCGATGAAGCCCTCGAGCGGATCGAGCTAGGTACGTACGGGTACTGCGAAGAGACGGAAGAGCCGATCAGCCTTCGCCGGCTGGAAGCACGACCGATTGCGACATTAAGCATCGAGGCGCAAGAGCGTCACGAGCGCATGGAACGCACACACCGCGACGATTAAACATTATCCCGTGCGACGGAATAAAAAGGGGGCCGATGGTTTTCGCCATCGGCCCCAAGTTGTTCCAATTCGGTTGGAATCAGAACGGGAAGAGTATGTCGATAAGTTGCGTGCCGTAACGCGGTTGCTGTAGATCCGATAGGGTGCCGCGGCCACCATAGGCCACCCGCATTTCGGCTATTTTTTCGTGAGAAATGGTGTTGTTGTAGTCGATGTCTTCGCGCCGAACGACGCCGGTGACCATCATCTCCCGCATCTCATAGTTAACGCGGACTTCTTGTCGGCCGAAAATCACCAAATTACCGTTCGGCAGAATCTGAGTAATGATTGCGGCGAGGGTGACCGAAATCTCTTCTTCCCGGTCGATTTCACCGTCGCCCTCGGTCGCGTGTTGCGTCCCGAGACTGACCGTGGCGGCGGGATTTATCCCCTCTGGCAGAACCTTCGTAAACTCTTGTTCGATTCCGATAAGGGCGCTCACGTCCCCGTCTTCCGAATCGTTGCGTGTCCGTGATGTCGTGTTCGCCAAGGCGGCGCTATCCGCGATATCCAGTCTTACGGTCAGAATGTCGCCGACTTCGTTGGCCCGTTGATCGCGGAAGAAGGCGCGGGCACCGGGACGCCAAAGGGAGTTGGCGTTTCGTTCGACCGCTCTCGGCGTCGGCATAGGCATGCTGACCGGCCGGTAGGAAGGTTGCTTCGTCGGGTTGACGATGGGGGTGATTTCGGGCCCGTCGCCGACTTCGGACAAGCGGGTCAACAAGTTGCATCCGCTGAGGAGCATAGCCGCCAAACTCAAGGCGGCGGCGTGCCGGTAAAATCTTGGCAGTTGCATGATAACCTACCTTTTCACGTTCTAGCGCAGCGCAACTTTGCCGGTTTGCTCGACGCGAACCCTGTTGGGCCCAATGATTTCGGCGTCGACGACGATGTTGCTTTGCGGGTTTTCGACCCGGATGAAATCACCCATGCCGCCTTCCTGAAGCGCCTTTGCCTGTGCGGTGAGCTGCATGTAGGGGGCCGAAAGCTCCATGGTGACGACGCTGCCCCTGGATACCAACAATGGCTCCCGCATTTGGCTTGGGGTTAGCGGCACGCCCGGCCGGAGTGAGCGCCTCGCAGCTAAACCAATCATTTCGCGGGGGTCGAGAATCGTATCGTTTTTGACCTTTTGGTCCCGAACGCGGACCATCTCGACATCGTGCTTGCCGATGACGTCCCCTACCCGGAGGCGTTTATTCAACACGGGTACCGACACGAGGTTGTAAGCCCGGCCCGTAACGCGGATGCGCTGCGCGGACGGGTCATCTGCGGGGGCCGCGACGGTTGCGACGAAGCGTCCCGTGCGCCTGTCGAACGTCAAAGCCTGGATGCCGATCGTGGAAGGTTGGTTGGCAGCGACGTGTAGCCTGAGCGATCGATTGCTGAAGACGACTTCGGTTTCGCCGGTGAGGCCTTGATCGCGTAGCGCGCGGACCAGTTCCTCCTCGATCTCTTCGCCATAGATAACGTAGCTGTCACGTTCCACGATGGTCTGAGTTTTGAGATTTAGGGGACGCCAATCCAAACCATACCGGCGGGCGACATTGAACAACCAGTTGGCGTCCAATATCACACGCTGACCAGGGGCCGGCGCATAGGCGACATTCACGCCCGCGTTGGGGCCGGCATTCTCGAAAAGATCACCGAGCGTTACGTATTGTCCGCCCACGGTGACCGACGCATGTAGCGCCGGTTCCGCGGCGTCGTCCTTTGTTGCTTGACCCGTGGCATGCACGGGCCAAGCGAACGTCCAGAATAGAACGAAGGACAACAGTGCGATGGATGGAAAAATACGCATCGTTATCTCCTCTTATCTAAGCTGGTTGAGGGTGCCCATCATCTCATCCGACGTTTGGATCACCTTGGAATTCATTTCGTAGGCGCGCTGTGCGGAGATTAGCTCGGAGACCTCAGCGACCGCGTTCACGTTGGATGTTTCCAGAAAGCCTTGCAGGATCGTTCCGTATCCCGAAGCACCGGGGGTGCTGGTGCTCGAGGTACCGGAGGCCGGTGTTTCCAGATACAGATTGTCGCCGATCGCTTCCAAGCCGGCGTCATTGGGGAAAATGGCCAGTTGAATTTGTCCGACGTTAGATGGCGCCACCTGACCTTCGAGCTTGACCAGTACTTCGCCCGTCGAGTTGATGGTCACGTCGACGGCGTTGGTCGGAATGGTGATGTTCGGTGAAACCGGGTTGCCGTCATGGGTGACAACTTGGCCGCTTGGGCTCAATTGGAACGAGCCATCCCGGGAATAAGCGGTTTCGCCGCTCGGCAATTGAACTTGAAAGAAGCCGTTTCCTTGAATTGCCAAATCAAATGTGTTGTCGGTGGAGGTCAGGTTCCCCTGTTCGTGGATACGATATACGGCCGCCATTTTGACGCCGAGACCCACCTGAACGCCCGAGGGAACGATCGTTCCGGAATCCGACGCCGTCGAACCGACTCGGCGCAGATTTTGATAGATGAGGTCATGGAACTCCGTTCGCCGCCGCATGAACGCGGTGGTGTTCATGTTGGCGATGTTGTTCGAAATAACCTCGACGTTCTGCTGCTGCGCGAGCATTCCCGTCGCCGCAATACTCAGTGATTTCATCTTTCCCGTCCTTTCATCGTTGGACTGCGATCTAGACCATCGCTAGACCGTTCTTGTTGCTTCCATCAGCTTTTCCGTTCGGCGGCCCTCACCGTCGATAAACCTGCGCACATTGTCGTAGGACCGATGAACGTCGATCATGCGGGTAAGCTCGATAATCGGCTGTACATTCGATTTTTCGACGGCACCTTGGATGATTTCCGCTTGCTCCACGTCCAAGGGAGGTGCCTCGGAAGAAACGAGGCCGCCGGCATCGCGTGTCAGTTCCTGCTGATTTTCGAAACGAACCAACCGGATTTTTCCAAGTTCGCCATTGTTGGTCGAAATGGTGCCGTCATTGGAAATCTCGATCTTCTCATCGCCAGGACCGAAGAAAAAAGGCGCGCCTGCATCCGACAGGACCGGATATCCATGTTGGGAGACCAATTGTCCTTGAGGATCGAGCGACAACCTGCCGTTCCGGGTATAGCGGTCTCCCTGTTCCGTCTCGACAACCAGATAGCCGTCGCCTTTGATTGCGATATCCAGGGGATTTGAGGTCATTTCGATGGGGCCGTCGCTGAAGTCGATAAATTCTGCGACATCCCGGGTGAATGCGAGCTTCACGGGGGACAAGCCGTCGGCACCGCGGCTTTTCACCAAATGCTCGACGAACATGAGCTTCTCGCCCTTGTAGGCGGTCGTGTTCATGTTCGCGAGGTTGTTCGCGATAATGTCCATTTCGCGGCGCAGCGCCCCTTGGCGCGACAACGCGATATACGATGACGTTTCCATTTTTCCCGTTCCTTTTGTCGTGCCGCCCGAAGGCGACTTGCCGAATTAGGAGCACGGACCGTGCCAATACGGAAAATCGTGTTATTTCAATGTGTTGTGGGAGATGGGTGGGAGGTTTCTCGGGCCATTTAGGAAGAAATTAGGGTGAAAGCGGCAATATTTGCCGCGTTTTCCGAGGCGGCTTGGCGTCCAGTTGCAAACCCTTGTCGAGGGCAAAAAGTGCCTGCTTTCAACCTGTTCTTAACGTTGGAATCCTATTCTTCGGCCTCTTGGCGGACCGCCATCCTGCGGTTCTTCGAAGTTGAACGAAGCGCTGAATTCCATGGCAGACGAAGATCTCGAAGCAGGCGAACAAGCGGAAGAAGCGGGAGCTGAAACCGAAGAGGGCGCCGAGGAAGAAGGCTCGGAAGAGAAATCGGGTGGAGGGAAGAAAAGGCTCCTCCTGATTATCGGACTTGTCCTGTTGCTTCTGTTGGGTGCGGCCGCTGCAGCTTATTTCACCGGATTGTTGGATTCTTCGAGCGGCGAGGAAGCGACCACCGAGGAAGGCGAGGGAGCGGGCGAGCCGACAGGCCCAGTTGTCTTCTATCCGTTGCCCGAAATGCTGGTGAATCTGAACACGGGAGGCCGGAAGGCAACGATCCTGAAGATTAATATAAGCCTGGAACTGCAGAGCGCGGAAGATGTCGTCCGGGTCGAAGAGGTGATGCCGCGCATTATCGACAACTTCCAGGTCTATCTCCGGGAACTGAGAATAGAGGATCTCAAGGGATCGGCTGGCATGTACCGACTGCGCGAAGAGTTGCTGGCACGCGTGAATGTCGCTGTGCATCCGACCAAGATCAATGCCGTTTTGTTTAAAGAAATGCTGGTCCAGTGATCAGATATCGGGCCTAAAAACGAGGGAAAGCTAGGGATGACTGTGCCTCCGGGCGATGAAGACCTCGACCAGGATGCGCTTGCTGCCGAATGGGAAGCCCAAATGGCGGGCGATGCCGGCGGTGGCGGCGGTGGTGACGGCGACGAGCAGGACGATCTTGCCGCCGAATGGGAGGCCATGGTCGGTGGTGAAGGCGGTGAGGACGGCGGCGGTGCAACAGAAGTTGTCAGCAGTGTCGGCGGCCGCGAAACGACGCGCGTTCTTAACCAGGATGAAATTGACAGCCTCCTTGGGTTCGATGATGAACAGGAGGATTTGGGTGAACGGTCGGGTATCCAGGCGATCCTCAACAGCGCCCTCGTATCCTATGAACGTTTGCCCATGCTCGAGGTGGTCTTCGACCGTCTCGTGCGTATGATGTCGACGTCGCTGCGTAATTTTACATCCGACAACGTTGAAGTCTCTCTCGACAACATCGCCAGTCTGCGGTTCGGGGACTATCTCAATTCCATTCCACTGCCGGCCATGTTGGCCGTTTTTAAGGCCGAGGAATGGGATAACTTCGGCCTTCTGACCGTCGACAGTTCACTTATCTATTCCACCGTTGACGTGCTCCTCGGCGGACGCCGGGGAACGGCGGCCATGCGCATTGAAGGTCGGCCCTATACGACCATTGAGCGCAATTTGGTCGAGCGCATGGTGCAAGTCGTGCTGGCAGATTTGAGCGCGGCCTTCGATCCCTTGAGCCCTGTTACGTTCCGCTTTGAACGTCTCGAAACGAACCCCCGCTTTGCGACCATTTCGCGGCCGTCGAATGCGGCGATTGTGGCCAAGTTGCGCATCGATATGGAGGATCGCGGCGGCCGCCTCGAACTCCTGATCCCGTATGCGACGCTCGAACCTGTCCGGGAACTTCTGCTTCAGATGTTCATGGGCGAGAAATTCGGTCGGGACTCCATCTGGGAAACCCACTTGGCCGAGGAGTTGTGGAAGACGGATATCGATCTGACGGCAGTGCTTGATCAGCAGACCATGAATCTTCGGGATATCTTTAATCTTGAGGTCGGTTCCCAAATTCTTCTTCACGCCGGCCCTGATTCCGTGATTGAGGTCCGGTGCGGCGACATTCCCATGTTTACTGGCCGCATGGGAAGACGAGGAGACTCGATGGCCGTCAAGATCGTCGCCAAGTCTTCGACCAGAAGGGATGTGGGGTAGATATGTCGCTGGTTGTCGAAATCGTCGTCGCCGCATTGCTCGCATGTACGATCGTCTATGCATTCGTGTTGAACCGGCGTCTGACGGAGCTGCGCAAGGATAAGGCGCAACTCGAACGGCTGGCGGTATCCTTTAACCACGCGACTCAACGGGCTGAAACCAGCGTCCATAAACTGAAAACGACCGCGGACGAGGCAGTTCAGTCCATGCAAACCTGTATCTCCGAAGCGTTGGACCTGCGGGAAGACCTGCAGTACCTCTTAGAGCGTGGTGAAGCGACGGCCGACCAGTTGGAGAATTCCATCCGCAATGCGCGGCGTGGCAAACAGGCTCGGGCCGGTCATGCCGCGGCGGAACAATCTCCGGTGATCGAGAGAAGGGACGTCGGCGGGCTCGTCGATGAGGCGCCGGTTGCCAGCGATGCAACCCCCGAAGAGACGCTGATGCGGGCTCTACGGGCCGCCAGATAGGCACGGAAGGGTCTCCGAGGAGTCCATGTCTAAGATTTTCACCCGGGTGCGAATACTACCCATTACCATCTTCGCGGCGGTGCTCATGTTGAGCATCAAGGTCGGCAATATCGTCGGCGTGGTCGATCAGGACGGCAAAAGCCAAACGTTAAGCGTAAGCCAGGCCATCGCGCAGGCGCCGCCGCCATTGCCCCCCGAAGATTTGCCCCCGGCACTGGGGGATATGCCGCCCTCCGTGCCGACACCAGATCCCGCGCCACCCCCGCCGCCGCCTGCGGCTGAAGGAGCGGCTATGGATGCTGTCGACCCGGCCAACGATCCAACACTTCTTTCGGAGTCAGAGATCAACACGTTGCAGCAGTTGGCTGAACGTCGGGCGACACTTGATGCGCGGCAGGAAGAACTCGACGCCCGCGAAGGCATGCTGCAAGCGGCCGAAGACCGCATCAACAAGAAGATCGAGGAGATGCGTATCCTGGAGGGCACCATCCAGAAATTGGTCAAAACCCACGATGATCAGCAGGATGCCAAAGTCGCGAGCCTTGTCCGCATCTATGAGAATATGAAACCCAAGGATGCCGCCCGGATTTTCGAGGAATTGGACCTCGATACCCTGCTGCTGGTGGCCGAGCGGATGAAAGAGCGGAAATTGGCCCCTGTTATGGCCCAAATGAACCCGGAAAAGGCCAAGGAGGTAACCGTCGAGCTGGCCCGCCTCCGGCGCCTCCCCGAGGCTGGCACAGAGCCCGGTGGATAAGGGTTTCCGGGAGGGTTGCAACTGCCCGGACTATCCCCATTTACAGGAAGAAGTGCAGATTTGCTGGGTTTGCTTGAGGGCCCGGTATTAACGGTGGAGTGAACTATGGCAGTCGACAAGAACATGAATGTTCTTATCGTGGACGATTACAAGACCATGTTGAGAATCATGCGTAACTTGTTGAAACAACTTGATTTCAACAACGTTATGGAGGCCTCTGATGGTGCCGAGGCACTTAATTTGTTGCGCCAGGAGAAATTCGGCCTCGTGATCTCCGATTGGAACATGGAACCGATGACGGGTATCCAGCTGCTCCGTGAGGTCCGCGGTGACGAGAATTTGAAGCATGTGCCGTTCATTATGATCACGGCGGAAAGTAAGTCTGAAAACGTTATCGCGGCGAAAGAGGCGGGGGTTTCCAACTACATCGTGAAACCGTTCAATGCCGAAACGTTGAAATCGAAAATGGAAAGCGTCCTCGGAGAATTCTGAGGTGACGGAAAAGGTCCGCTTCGATGTCACCTGCCCAAGAACGTTCCAATCTTGCGGAGCGCCTTCGCGCCTTTCATAAGAAACATGGCGACAAAATTGGGCTGACCGCGCTCGCCGAGTTTGTCGCCGACTCTATTCACTCGGCATTGCAAGATGCTGCTGCACACGATCAAAATCTCCACAGCGAACTGCAAGCACTCGCGAAATACATCGAAGCGGCGAAATCCGAAATTTCAGCGCTGCGTCCGGACGATGTAAAAACGGATTTGTTGCCGTCGGCCTCCGACGAGCTCGATGCGATCATCCAAGCGACCGAAAATGCGACCCATGAAATCATGGGGGCAACCGAAGCGATCGACGAGATCGCTGTCGCCGCCGGTGGGGACATCGAGGAGAAATTGGGTGGCGAGACCGTTAGGATTTATCAGGCCTGCGGATTTCAGGACATTACGGGCCAGCGCATCGGTAAAGTTGTGAAGGCGCTACATCACATCGAGCAGAAGGTCGACGCATTGTTGGAAGCCTTCGGCGATATGCCGTCAGAGCCTGGCCGTAAAACCCCGGCAAATGGGGAAAAGAAGAATAAAGCAATGTCGGACGACGAGTTGCTCGAGGGGCCACAGATGCCGGACGACGCGATTAAACAGGATGAGGTCGACGCATTGCTGGCTAGCTTTGATTAGTTGGTCATGCGGCGCCCCCGGCATCGCCATTTCCTCACCGGCCTCGGCGCCATTGCCGTGGCGTTGTCGATTACGGCTGCAGTCCCTTCCGTAGCTTTTGCAGACGATGTCCTCGTCAGGGCCAGCCCGCATGAGGGCTACGGGCGGATTGTCTTTAACTGGCCGGCGCCCGTTCCTTTTACCGCCCGGATATCCGGATCGGACTTGGTCGTCCGCTTTCAACGGGATGTAGAGGCGGATTTCTCCGCCATTCCCCGTTCATTCCGCCGCTACGTCGGTCAGCCGGCTATTTCGGACGACCGACGGACAGTCACGTTTCCTTTAACGCGGGCTTTCGGCCTCCGCGCCTTTCCCTTGGGGCGGGCGGTTATCGTAGATCTTATCGACGATGCGACGACTGTTGCCGACGCAGGCACTACACCGTCGCCCGCGCCTGTTCAGCGAGCCGGGCAGGCCATCAATGTCCGCACCGGTGAACATCCGACGTTCGGCAGGGTGGTTTTTGATTGGCCCGAGCGTGTTCCTTACGCCGTCGAACAAAATGGAGCGGAGGTCACGATCCGCTTCGACCGATCCGCAGATGTCGGGGCTGCGTCGATTGCCCGGGGCTTAAAGAACGTTCGGAAGTCGTCCAGCCGCGTCGACGGTACCGAAACGATGGTCGATCTGGAGGTGACGGCGGGGTCTAAAGTTCGGCATTTCCGCAACGGCTCGAAAGTCGTGATTGATGTTCTGCGGCCGGAACCGGCCGTTGCGCAGGCGCCACCCGTAAAATTGGTACCGCGCGAAAAGCAGCCGCCGCAGTCCACCGTGGCCAAGCCTGACGCTCAGGTCGAGAGAGCGCCGCCGCCAGAGAAATCCGCCGAGCAGGCGAAGGATGTTGCGCAGATATCGGAAGATCAGCCTCCGGCCGTCTCGGAAGAACCGGCGCCTATGGCGAATTCAGAGGTGCCTGAGCAGGCACCTAAGCCTTTGGCATTGGTGCCGAGAACCTCGCCCGACGAGCCTCCAAAGAAAGATGAAGCGCCGAAAACGGATGGCGACGCACCCGAAGCGGTTGCGCAGGACGGCACGTCGGAATCCGATCAAGGAATGAGCCAGGCGGACAAGCAGGATGCGTCCAAGGCAGCAGCCACGGCAAGCCCGTCCCCCGATGCCGTTCCGGCCCGGCGCGCGCGTCCCGCTGCGGGAACGTTCGGCGTAGGCGCGGTGACCCTGCGGGTCGATTGGACGGAACCCGCCGCGGCTGCCGTATTCCGGCGGGGGGACTATGTCTGGGTTGTTTTCGACAGAGATCAAGCATTGGATACCACGGCGCTTGCTGCTGCTGGCGCGCCGGTTATTTGGGCCGTCGATAGGATTCCGAGCAAGCGTGGCCTGGTCCTAAGGTTTGCAACATCGGTGGGCACGAATGCGACCGTTCGCCGAGATGGGCTTTCCTGGGTTTTGGATTTCGCGCAGCAGCCTCAGGGCTCCGCCGCCGCGATCGACGTCCGGCCGCAGCCGGATTCGACGGGAGGTCCACGCATCTTTATTCCGATTGAAGAGGCGGCTGGCCCGCTGGCCGTGACCGATCCGGAGGTCGGGGACAATCTGATCGTTGTGCCGGTCGCCGAGTTGGGGCGCGGCATCCAATCGCCCTATCAGTACCCGCAGCTTACCATTCTGCCGACGACCCAGGGAATCGTTCTTCGCCCGCGCAGCGATGACGTTCGTGTCCGTTCAGCCGAGCAGGGCGTCGAGATTTCGGCGATTGGCCGTTTATTGATGTCGCCGCTTGCGGCGCCGCCCGAGGAGATTGTCGAACCGAAATTAGGATCCGTACAGACCGTATCGAGGGTTGTTCCACCGACGATTTGGCGTAAGGCGCGGCACGAAGGTCTTAGCAAATTCCGGGAAACCAAGAACGAACTGTTGAGCAGAGCGGCTTATGGTGGGGAGGCCGATAGACAAGCGGGCCGTTACGATCTGGCGACTTTCTTTATAGCCAGCAATTTCGGATATGAAGCGTTGGGGGTCCTCGACACGATTATGGCGGAAGATCGCAATGCCGAGCAGGTCCCGCTGTATCGATTCCTGCGCGGCGCGGCGAACTACCTCGTTGCTAGATATGACGATGCCGAAAAGGACCTGGCGCTTCCCGCCCTCAACGGGGTCGACGAGGCCGAATTCTGGCGTGCAGCTGTTTTGGCGGAGACCGGCCGGATGGGAGAGGCCGCTCCCATACTCGCCCAACACAGTGGGGTATTCCGGCCCTATCCGCAAGCTCTCGCGTTTCCGCTGGGCGTCTTGCTTACGCGCGCGGCAATCGCGCTTGGCGATATCAACGAGGGGTCCAAGTATCTCGAGATTTTGGCCAAAGAAAACTTATCGCCGACGCAAATTGACCAACTGGCCGTGCTTGAGGGGCAGCTTAAACAACTCGCAGGTGATTTTGCCGGCGCTCTTGCGGCGTGGGAAGCGGCCAGCCACGGCGAACACCGCCCGAGTGTGGCCAAGGCCGTCCTGTTGAAGACCGATACACTCGTCCAGCTTAAGAAGTTGGATATGAAAGATGCGGCGGAGGTTCTCGAGGGACTTCGATACACGTGGCGCGGGGACGCCTTCGAATTCAATCTCCTGAGGAAACTTGGTCGACTGTATCTTGATGCCGATGACTATCGCAGCGGTCTCCGTACATTGCAGACCGCTATCGACAATTTCAAAGACATGGCCGAGGAATCTCAGGTTCCGGCTGAAATGGCCGGTGCCTATACGGATCTCTATTTAAATGATTCGGCGGATGTGATGCCGCCGGTGCAGGCTATTGCCCTTTTTGACGAATTCAACAACCTCATGCCGCCAGGCGAGCAAGGGGACGAAATGATCCGCAAGCTCGCCGATCGGCTGGCGGCGGTCGATCTGTTAGACCGGGCGGCGGATCTACTGAAGCAACAGGTCCAGTTCAGGCTGCAAGGGGTGGAAAAGGCACGCGTTGGTGCGAGATTGGCCACCCTCCAGATAGTGAACAGACAGCCTGCCCTGGCCGTCGAGGCGTTAAGGCTGTCCGATGGCGACAACCTTCCCCCGGAGCTCGTCGACCAACGCCGGATTCTTATGGCCCGCGCTTTGGTGGATCAAGGGCTGCATACCCAGGCGCTGGCCCATCTCGAAAATGATGAGAGCGAGAAGGCGGATTTGCTTCGCGTCGAAGTGTTTTGGCAAAAGCAGGACTGGCCCAATGCGGCGAAGGTCTTGCGCCGCCTCGTTCGTGCCAGCGGCGCGGTTGCAGGTAAGCCGCTGAGCGAGGAGCAGGCCCACTACGTCCTCAATTATGCCGTGGCCATGACCCTCAGCGGGAACGAGCGGGGGATGGCGCGCATCCGATCGGATTTCGGAGCGGCCATGAGGGGCAGCGAATTCAAGGACGCCTTCGATCTCATCTCCAGCCCAGCCAGTATCGGCCTGATCGACTACCGGACGGTCGCCGGGCGGGTCGAGCAGGTCAGCAATTTCGGGAAGTTCATGGCTTCCTACCGGGAGCGCCTCAAGGCGGGGCAACTTAGCCAGTTGAATTGAAATCCATATTTCGGGTAGGGTCCCCCCTCGGCGGCCGCGAGGCGGCCGAGGGGCATCGACCGGGAGGGGCAGATTTTGTCTTGCGTTCGAGCCCAGAATGTTTCAAACAACGCGCCCTCAACCCCCCGAAACGACCGTCGAAAGGGAAACCGGAATGGCCTCGGATTCTTTTGGCAGGATTGATCTAGCCACGGCCTATGACGCACCTGAGGTTGAAACCTCTGTGGCGTCGGGCTTTTCGTCCTCGCATACCGAACTTGGTGAGAACGTTACGGATTATTTTGTTGAACGTGATGGCCAGAAGTTTGCCGGTACGCACCTTTTGATCGATTTGTGGGGTGCCACGAATTTGGACGATCAAGCGCTGATCGAAAAGGCGCTGACCGAAGCTGCCGAAATCGCCGGTGCAACGATATTGCACATCCATCTCAAGAAGTTCACCGAGAATGGCGGGATTTCGGGTGTCTTGGTTCTCGCTGAATCCCACATCAGCATTCACACCTGGCCCGAGCGTGGATTTGCCGCGCTCGACGTGTTTATGTGCGGCGGATGCGAGCCGGAGAAATCCATTCCGGTTTTCGAGAAAGCGTTCCAGCCCAAGGAAATTCTGGTCGATGAGCAGCGGCGGGGTGTGATCCGTTGAATTGGTTCGACGAGGTGCTCTACACCGAGTTGAGCGATCAAGGATACATGCAGCGGTTCAAAGTCGATCGGGTGATCTACCGCGACCAGACGGACCTCCAGGACCTAGTCATCTTCGAAACGCCCTATTTCGGACGGGTGATGGCGTTGGATGGCGTCATTCAGACCACCGAAGGGGACGAATACGTTTACCACGAAATGATTGCTCACGTGCCAATCCTCGCCCATGGCGCGGCGCGGCGCGTGTTGATTATCGGGGGCGGTGATGGCGGCACGCTGCGCGAGGTGCTGCGGCACAAGTCTGTCGAGCACGCCAAAATGGTCGAGATCGATGCGAGCGTCGTCGATGTCAGCCGTGAGCATCTGCCGTCGCTGAGCGCGGGGGCTTTCGACGATCCGCGCATGGACCTGGTCATCGCCGACGGCTGTGCGTTCGTTAAGGAAACCGACGAGCGGTTCGATGTGATTATCGTCGATTCCACGGATCCGGTCGGTCCCGGCGAGGTTCTGTTTACCGAAGAGTTCTACGGCGATTGCCGCCGGTGTCTAACCGATGGCGGCATTTTGGTGACCCAGAGCGGTGTGCCATTCTTTCAGCGGGATGAGCTTTCGCGGGTCAGCCATCGCCTCGGTGGGGTATTCAGCGATGCCCGGTTCTACCTCGCGGTCGTACCGACCTATATCGGTGGGTATATGGCTCTCGGATTTGCCACTGAGAATAGCGCCAACCTTACGGTGCCGGTTGAAACCCTGAAGACGCGTTATAAGGCCGCCGGATTGAACTGCCGGTATTATACGCCCGAGGTCCACAGCGCGGCATTTGCTCTTCCGAACTTCATTCGCGAAACCGCGAACCTCTGAATATCCCGGCGGGGAATTCACCCCGAATTGAAGCTTTGTATCAGGCTGCCGATCACGAGATACCATCCGTCCACCAGGACGAAAAAGATGATCTTGAACGGCAACGCGATGATGATGGGCGGCAGCATCATCATGCCCATCGACATCAGAACGGACGCGACGACCATGTCGATGATCAGGAAGGGGACGAAAACCAGGAACCCCATTTCAAAGGCACGGCGTAGCTCGCTGATCATGAATGCTGGGATCAGGACCCGGATGGGGATCGCCTCGGGCGAGGGAACAGCCTCGATTTTGCCGACATCCATGAACAGCTGAAGGTCCTGCTCACGGACGTGCTTGAGCATAAACGTTTGAACCGGGGCCGCGGCCTTCTCGAAGGCCTCTTCTTCTTGAATCTCTCCGTCGATCAGCGGGCTGATGCCCTCATTCCAGGACTGCTCCAGGGTTGGCATCATAACAAATAGTGTCAGAAACAAGGCCAAACTCACGATGACCTGATTGGGGGGCGTGGTTTGCGTGCCCATTGCCGTCCGCAAGAAAGACAGAACCACAACGATACGGGTGAATGACGTCACCATCACGAGGATAGAGGGAGCCAAGCTCAGGACGGTGATCAGCAGAAATAGCTGAACGATCCGGCCTGTGGAGGTGGGGCCGTCGCCAAGGTCCACCGACAGGCTCTGCGCGAATGCGGGCGTGGCCAATCCGATCAGCACGGCCGATAGGCAAAGGAGCACTGCCCCGTGCGGCCGCCAGTTCCTGTTCATTTTTCGTGATGCGCGTGGTGTCACGATTGGGCCTGTGCGGGTGGTAGCCGAAGTTGGGTAACCCGGCCCGTATCATCGGTGTTGTTCGGTGGATTGGTGATCCCGGCTTCCACAATCTCCTCGCTGTCGGCGCCCAGGAGGATCAAATGCTGACGGTCGTCGCGGCGGATCAACAAAAGGCGCCGCTTGGCGTCCAATGGCAGCGCCTCCAGGATTTCGAGCCGTTTGGAACTTCCCCGCATGACGGGGCCTCGGTGCCCGAGGCCGAGCTTCTTTGCCAGAACCGCAAATAGGCCGATGAGGCCAAGCACGAAAACCAGGGCTACGACAAACTTCAAATAGGCGGCGATCGAGATTTCCATGTCAATTCCAGAACTTGGCCAGAACCTGGTGTGTCATACGCGGTTGGCGAATATCACTTGTCGTTGGTCGTCTTTGCGTCCGTCCGGGCGGTGTGAGCTTCGCTAACTTGCTGCTCAAGGGTATCGAGGCGGTCGAGGATGGAATCCAAGGATGAGATTAGGTCCTCGCGGGCCATATCGCCCCGGTGGCGCCGCATCGAGGCAATGGATTCGTAAAGATTGGCCACTTTTTGATCCAATGGCTTAAGGTCCACCGAGGCACCCTCGCGGATGGCTTTTTCCGAGGCTGCGATCATGGCCAATATGCCGTCGATCTGCTCTTTAAGCTCAATATCGGCCACAACATTCCCCTCCGCTGTGTGCCCGGCGAGGGTGCGGCAACAAGCTTAAAATCGGCTTAATTCGGTGCTATTCGGGCGCCCCAAACCTTGAAATGGCGGGACGGGGTTGCTGCTCTAGGACCGATTGTACGGGTCTTGCAGCGCGAGCTGCGATAGGAGATCACAAAGGGCCGATACGAGAGCGTTCTCGGGGTGGCCGCTTTCCTTCCCGACAATAGCGCCGCGGACGGTCCGGTTATAGGCCTCTACGAGATTCGCTTCGCTGGCGCCTGTTTCGATGATCTCGGCGATCATCTGGTCATCCAAACGATCATGACCAACGATGGCTTCGACTTGCTCGCGTGTCAGGTGTTTCATTCCGGCTGTCCTCCCAGACTTTGTGTCACCATAGGCCGGCTTCCGCCGGTCCCGAATTGACGGCGGTCAACATTGTGCGTTCTTAGGAGTGTCAGCTGCCGGCGGCGAGCGGCGGTTCTTGATTGTCCTGCTTGACCTCTGCAGGCAATCCCAGGATGCCGTCGATGTCTTCGCGGTCGAGGGATTCATGCTCTTCGAGTTTGTCGACAAGCCTGTCAAACCGGTCCCGGTTCTTCGCGATGGTGTCGGCGGCACGTTTATCGGCTTCGTTCAGCAGATTCCGCACGGCCTCATCGACGGCATGCGCCGTTGCTTCGCTTGTTTTACGCGGCTGGGCGATTTCCCGTCCCAGGAAAGGGTGTTCCTCGCTTTCCCGTGCATCCATCGGACCGACTGTTTCGGACATGCCCCAACGGGATACCATCATACGCGCCAGGGACGTGGCTTGGTGAATGTCGTCGTCGGCCCCGGAACTGACATTGCCATACACGGTTTTTTCCGCGGCCCGTCCTGCGAGGATCACCGCGAGCCTGTCGCGGAGAAAGGCTTCGTGCATGATGTAGCGTTCTTCCTGAGGCAATTGTTGAGTGCCGCCAAGGGCGCGCCCTCGGGGAATGATGGTGACCTTGAAAAGCGGGTCGGCCTCGGGGAGGAAATAGGCAACGGTCGTATGCCCGGCTTCGTGAACGGCGAGGCGCCGCTTGTCCTTGGGACCTATGGCAAGTGTCCGGACGGCGCCGAGCAGGACCCGTTCGCGCATCTCCTCGAAATGGCGCGCGGTCACGTGATCAGCTTTTTCCCGGGCGGCCATCATCGCTGCCTCGTTGACGAGGTTTTTCAGATCCGCGCCCGAGAACCCCGGCGTCCCGCGGGCGATCACATCGAGATCGACATCGGCGGCGAGGGGGACATCGCGGGCATGGACTTTCAGGATGTCGACCCGCGCTTTCCTGTCGGGAAGGTCGAGGGTGATGTGGCGATCGAAACGGCCGGGTCGCAACAGGGCAGGATCGAGCACATCCGGACGGTTGGTTGCGGCGAGGACAACGACCGCCTCCCGGCCCGTAAAGCCGTCGAGTTCGGCGAGGATTTGGTTGAGGGTCTGCTCACGTTCGTCATTGCCGCCGCCGAGGCCGGTGCCGCGCACACGTCCGACGCTGTCCAGTTCATCGATGAAGATGATTGCGGGTGCAGCCTTCTTCGCGTCGGCGAAAAGATTACGCACGCGCGAAGCGCCGACACCGACAAACACTTCGATGAATTCCGACGCCGAAATGGAGAAAAACGGAACGCCCGCTTCCCCGGCGAGGGCTTTCGCCAAGAGGGTCTTGCCGGTTCCTGGCGGGCCCATAAGCAACACCCCCTTGGGCACTTCGGCCCCAACCCGGCGGTATTGATCGGCGTGCCGCAGATAATCGACCAGCTCGGCGACCTCGCGTTTGGCATTCTCCTGGCCTGCGACGTCGTCGAAGTTAACGTCCGGTGTTTCCTTTTTCGCATCGCCGCCTGGTGTGCGCAGGAACTTGTCGAGAGCGCCGCCGCGTCCTAATCCACCGGCAACGTTGCCGAACATGCGCCGCCAGAACCAAATATAAACGGCGAGCAGGATGATCCATGGCCAGATCCAGCCACTGCCACCGAACAAACCGTCATCGGCGGCCTCCACAGTCACTTTGACTTTCGCCTTTTCCAAGGATGGCAAAAGGGTATCGTCGCCGAATGCGGGAACACGGGTGCTGAAACCCTGTAATGGGCTGCCAATTCCCTCGACGGAGGTTGGTTCAGCGAAGCGTCCTTCGATCTTGTCACCGCTGATCGTCACCGTATCGACGCGGCGTTCGGCAACAAGCGATTTAAATGCGGAATAGGGAATTTCTGCCGTCGTCCGTTCCGTCGGCGTGACCTTCCCCACGGAATAGATCAACCCGAACAGCAGCAGCAGAAAAAGGACAATGATCCAATTTTGATATTTGGGCAAATCCGCACCTTTGGCGTTGGCGCCAGTCCGCGGCTACCGATCGGCCGACCTTAAAGGCGGACAATGGGCAACCGGCCAATGCTCCGTACAGGATATAGGGAATACCAATCCTTGATCGAGAGCAAGGCAAGTATTTCTTACCTGTAATTGTTTGCCGATGGATTGACCCATGTCATGGTTGTTTTTGGGCTTTTGGCGGAAAACCGGGAATGGCTGCGACACCGGAAAACCTATCGAATGAAAAACCAGAGGGACGCTGGGAACATTTCTCTCATGGCGCCGATATCGGTATCCGGGGATTAGGTCCGACGAAAGACGCGGCTTTTGAAACCGCCGCCATGGCAATGACCTCGGCGATCACAGATCTCGAACGGATCAAGACGCGGGAGACCGTGAAGATTTCGTGCCGAGCCGACGACGACGAGATCCTTTTTTACGATTGGATCAATGCGCTCGTTCTCGAGATGTCCGTGCGGGGACTATTGTTTGGGGAATTCGATGTGCATATCGAGGGCTCGCGGCTGACTGCCACCGCGGCGGGCGAAGCGGTGGATGTCGAGCGCCACGACCCCATCGTCGAAGTGAAAGGGGCAACGTTTACGGAGCTTGCCGTCTATCGGAACGATAACGGCGATTGGGTGGCGCAATGCATCATCGACGTTTAGCCCTCGACTGAACGACCGGGTCTCGGGGAGGAAAGATGGACCCAAGACAACTAACCAAAATCGACGAGTACACCTGGCGGATCGAGCCGGACGCGGAACATCCCGTACCGGCGATCATCTATGCCAGCGAGGCGCTGATCCGGGATATGGACGACAAGGTCTATGAGCAGGCGGAGAATGTCGCCGCGCTACCCGGTATCGTCGGAGCGTCCTATGCCATGCCCGACGCGCATTGGGGGTATGGATTTCCCATTGGGGGTGTTGCGGCGTTCGATCCCGACCTCGGTGGCATCGTCTCGGCCGGCGGTGTTGGCTTCGATATCTCCTGCGGCGTTCGCGCCCTGGTGACGGGTCTGACGGCGGATGACGTCCGTGGTGTTCAAAAGGAACTCGCTGACGACCTTCTGGCGACGGTGCCAGCCGGCGTCGGCAGCCGAGGCGAAATTCGCCTTTCTGCGCTTGAAATGGATGCCATGCTTACGGGCGGCGCACGCTGGGCAGTGAAGGAAGGCTATGGGACAGAAACCGACCTCGCTCATATCGAGGAAGGTGGCTGTATGTCCGGGGCCGAGCCGGAACAGGTTTCGGATCAGGCTAAAAAGCGCCAGCTCCGCGAGATGGGGACCCTAGGGTCCGGCAATCACTATCTCGAAGTGCAGGAGGTAGTGGAAATATTCGATCCCGAATTGGCGGCGGCATTCAAACTAGCGGACGGCAATGCGATCGTTTCCATTCATTGCGGGTCCCGGGGATTGGGCCATCAGATCGGTACGGAGTTTTTGCGCGAAATGGCGGTGGCGGCGGAAAGTTTCGGCATCCATCTGCCGGACCGGGAATTGGCCTGCGCGCCGCTGCGTTCGGAAGTCGGCCGCCGATATCTTGGGGCAATGCGGGCCGCCATTAACTGCGCCCTCGCCAACCGGCAGATCATCACCCACCTCGTGCGCCAGGTGCTCGCCAGAGTCATCCCGAAGGCATCTCTCGATCTGCTATATGACGTCTCCCACAATACCTGCAAGGAAGAGCGTCATATTGTCGACGGCGTGGAACGTCACTTGTTCGTCCACCGCAAGGGCGCGACCCGCGCCTTCGGTCCTGGTCACCCGGACCTCCCCGACGCGTTCCGCACGTCGGGTCAGCCGGTGCTGATTGGCGGCAGCATGGGGACGGCCTCCTATGTATTGGCAGGCACGGAGGAAAGCATGCACCGCGCCTTCGGCTCGGCCTGTCACGGCGCCGGAAGGCTGATGAGCCGGCACGCCGCCAAGAAACGCTGGAGTGGCCGCCAAGTGGTGGATGAGCTTGCCGAACGCGGCATCCTCATCCGCAGCCCGACCATGCGCGGCGTGGCGGAGGAGGCCCCCGGCGCTTACAAGGATGTCACCGATGTGGTCGACGCCGCCCAGGCGGCGGGACTTGCTCGCAAGGTGGCCAAGCTCGCGCCGCTGGTGTGCCTCAAAGGTTGAACGGAATGGCCCGGAAGCCACGCCTTGTCATCGGCACCAGTGGCTGGAGCTACCCCGAATGGCGGCGTGACTTCTATGCCGGGGTGCCGCAACGTAAATGGCTTGCCCATTACGCGTCCCGATTTTCCGGAATCGAAGTCAACGCTACATTTTATCGCCGTCAACGGTTCGAAACCTATCAGCTTTGGCACGACGAAACGCCCGCCGGTTTCGTTTTTTCAGTAAAGGGCCATCGCGCCGTTACCCACTACCGTAAACTCGCCGACGTTTCCGCCAGTGTCGCGCAAATGAAAGAGGATTTGAAACCGCTCGGGAAAAAGCTGGCGGTGGTACTGTGGCAACTGCCGCCGGGATTGCATCGGGACGATGCTCTTATCAAAGGGTTCCTTGTACATCTGAACGTTTGGCCGGAAACGCGTCACGTTTTGGAGTTCCGACACGAGTCATGGTTCTGCGATCAAGTTGCTGAAGGCCTCGAAAATCATCGCATGGGCACCGTCATTTCCGACGCGGCGAATTGGCCGCGTTGGGACCGGGTCACGGGCGGGCTCGCTTACATCCGATTGCATGGCGGTATGGAAACCTACGTATCGGAATACGGAGACGGGGGATTGCGGCCTTGGGCAGAACGGATCAACGCTTGGCGCCGATCTGGAAACGACGTGCATGTTTATTTCGACAACGATATCGGCGGTGCCGCTCCCCGCGACGCCGAGCGCTTGATTGCAATGCTGAACGATTAAGGCGAGGGGGGCGGATCGCGGTCGGTCGGGATACCGGCAATATGCCGGAAGTAGGCGGCGGCGCGGTTCTTGAACGAGGCTTTCGACGCGCCGAGTAACGGACCCGCATCGCGCAACCGGGCGATACTGTAATAGCGCCACACGTCCCCTGCTTCCCGTTCGATAACGTAAAGCTGCTGCAGGTTACCGGGATCGACGACGTCGATGAAGGCAACGCCCATTCCGCTTGCGTTCACCGTTTCAAACTCGAGCCGGTCGTTTCCACGGGCACGGATGGTCAGCTGAAAAATCACGCCCTTCATGACGTGGTCTTCGTCCTGCCAGAAATAGAGGCTCTTTCCGGGTTGCAACTCGTCGGTAGAGAAATCGGTTCGCCGTGCCGCCTTGTCCGGTACCGAGAGTGCCGCGGCATCTTCGAATAGGGGGAACCAACCAGCACGCGAGTCCGACCAATATTTGACCCCCGTAAGGCTGGAAATAGCCGCCAGCCTGCGGATGATCTCCTCGGCGCCACCGGTTGCCCGGAAGCGGCCGGCGGCGGCCAACAGGATCTTTGCCGGGCCATTAGTCCATTGTGAGCAGGTTGGCGGTTGCCAGCCGTTGGGCAAATCATCTTTCTCCCAAACGACGACATTCAGGGGCTGGCCGACATCTGCGTAGTCGGGCGATGGAGCTGACACACAAGGCGGCACCGGTCCGGCACTGAGTTCGTTGGCCGTGGCAGAGGCAGCGAACAGGAGCACGGCGACCAGTAATACCTGGAGGAGGGTGGTTGGCGGACGGAATGCGGGCATTGCCATCAAGCGTCCTCCAACCTAGTCGCTTTCGAAAACGACCAGCAGGTCCTTGGCACCGACCTGCATGCCCATCTCGGCGACCACTTCGGCGACGACGCCGTCTCGCTCCGCCTTGACGGCGGTTTCCATTTTCATTGCCTCGATGGAAATCAACGTATCGCCACGCAGTACTTTCTGACCGGGTTCGACGACGATCCCAGATACCACGCCGGGCATCGGCGCGCCAACGTGATCGGGGTTGTCGGCCTCCGCAAGACGATTGGAAGGCCGCGCGATCTCCAGCGATTGGTCGAGGACGCTGACGCTACGCGGCTGGCCGTTGAGTTCGAAGAATACGGTCCGGTTCCCGTCATCGTCGGGTTCGCCCACAGCCAACAGGCGAATAATCAGCGTTTTGCCGCGCTCGATCTCGACCGAGATTTCGTCGCCCGGCTCCATGCCGTAGAAGAAAGTCTTCGTCGGCACCACCGACACATCGCTGAAATGGCGGCGGAAGGCAGCGTATTCGGTGAATACTTGCGGGTACATCAGATAGGACGCGAGTTCCTTGTCGCTGATGTGTCGGCCGGCTTTCTTCTCGGCCTCTTCCTTGGCAACCTTCAGGTCGGTTTCGGCCATCACCGACCCCGGCCGCACGGTGATCGGCTTTTTGCCTGCCAGCACCTTCTTCTGCAGCGCTTCGGGGAAGCCGCCGGGCGGCTGCCCCAGTTCGCCTTTGAAGAACGAGATGACCGACGCGGGGAAGGCGATTTCCTTATCCGGGTTCATCACGTCTTCCGGCGTCAGGTGACCAGTGATCATCGTCAGCGCCATGTCGCCCACCACCTTCGACGACGGCGTCACCTTGACGATGTCACCGAACATCTCGTTGACCTTGGCATAGGCTTGGGCGACTTCCGGCCAGCGCCGGTCGATGCCCATGGAGCGCGCCTGTTGACGCAGGTTGGTGTATTGGCCGCCGGGAATTTCGTGGAGGTAAACCTCCGACGCGCCGGAGCGGAAGTCCGCCTCGAACGCCGTGTAGAGATGGCGGACGTGCTCCCAGTAGGTTGAGATCTGCCGCATGGCGTGGGGATCGAGGCCGGTATCGCGCGGGCCATTGCGCAGCGCTTCGACGATGGCGCCGAGGTTGGGCTGCGAGGTGAGGCCGCTCATGGAATCGAGGGCGCCGTCCACTGCGTCGGTGCCGGCTTCGACGGCTGCCAGCACGCTCGCCGCGGAGATCCCCGAGGTATCGTGGGTGTGGAAGTGGATCGGCAGACCGGTTTCCTCTTTCAGCGTCTTGACCAGGATACGTGCCGCCTCCGGCTTGCACAGGCCCGCCATGTCCTTGATGCCGAGGATATGGGCGCCCGCCGCCTTCAATTCGTGGGCGAGGTCGACGTAATATTTGAGGTCGTATTTGGGCCGGTTGGGATCGGTAAGATCGCCGGTGTAGCAAATGGACGCCTCGCACAACATGCCGGTTTCGAGTACCGCGTCCATTGCGACTCGCATGTTCTCGACCCAGTTAAGGGAGTCGAACACGCGAAACAGGTCGATGCCCGCTTCCGCCGATTGCTTGACGAAATAGCGCACCACGTTGTCGGGATAGTTGGTGTAGCCGACGGCGTTGGAGGCGCGCAGGAGCATTTGCAACAGCACGTTGGGCATGCATTCGCGCAATTCGGCAAGCCGATCCCAAGGGCATTCGTGCAGGAAGCGCATGGCGACGTCGAAGGTCGCGCCGCCCCAGCATTCCATGGAGAACATCTGCGGCAGCATGGTGGCATAGGCGGGCGCTATGTCCGCTAAATCGCGGGTGCGCATGCGTGTTGCGAGTAGCGACTGGTGCGCATCGCGCATTGTGGTGTCGGTGAGCAGCACCCGGTCCTGTTCGAGCATCCACTGGGCGAACTTCTCGGCGCCCATTTCGGTAAGAAGCTGCTTGGTGCCCGGTGGCGGCGTGGCGCCGTCGACAACCGGCGGATGCGGCTGCGCCGCGTAAGCCGGCAATTCGGTGTCTTTCACCTCGGGGTGGCCGTTGACGATGGTCTCGCCGATGAACGACAGCACCCGTGTGGCGCGGTCGCGCCGCCGTGGGAAGCGGAACAGTTCCGGCGTCTCGTCGATGAAGTTGGTGGTGTATTCGGCGACCGGGAACCGCGGATGATTGATCACGCTTTCCAGGAACCGCAAATTGGTGGTGACGCCCCGAATGCGAAACTCGCGCAACGCCCGGTCCATCCGCCGTGCCGCGCCTTCGGGATCGGGGGCCCAGGTCGTGACCTTGACCAGGAGCGAATCGTAATAACGAGTGATGAGCGCGCCGGGGAAGGCGGTGCCGGCATCGAGGCGCACGCCGAACCCTGCGGGCGAGCGGTAGGCGGTGAGGCGTCCGTAGTCGGGAATGAAATTGTTTTCCGGGTCCTCGGTGGTCACCCGGCATTGGATAGCATGGCCCAGCAGGCGAATATCCTCCTGCTTGGGCACGCCGGAAGAGATGTTGCCGATGCGGCCGCCCTGGGCGACGTTGATCTGCGCCTGGATGAGGTCGATGCCCGTGACCCATTCGGTGACCGTATGCTCGACCTGGATACGCGGGTTAACCTCGATGAAGTAGACGGAACCCGTGTCCGCATCCTGGAGGAACTCGACGGTGCCTGCGTTCACGTAATTGGCGGCATGGGCGATCTTGAGTGCCTCTTCACAGAGGGCCGTGCGCCCGGCGTCGTCCAGGTATGGGGCGGGCGCGCGCTCGATCACCTTCTGGTGACGGCGCTGCACGGTGCAGTCGCGTTCCCACAGATGCACCACCTCGCCGTAGGTGTCGCCCATGATCTGGACCTCGACGTGACGCGCGTTGCGCACCAGTTTCTCGAGATAGACTTCGCCATTGCCGAAGGCAGCCTGTGCTTCGCGGCTGGCGGCGAGGACGTGCTCCATCAGGTCGGCGTCGCCATCGACCACCCGCATGCCGCGGCCGCCGCCGCCCCAGGTGGCCTTTACCATCACCGGAAATCCGATTTCGGCGGCCTGGCGCTTGACCTCGGCCTCGTCGCTGACCGGCAGCGGCTTGGTCGCCGGCATGACCGGCACGCCGGCCTCGGTGGCGAGTGCCCGCGCCGCGACCTTGGAGCCGAGGCGCCGCATGGTGTCGCCCGACGGGCCGATGAAAATGATGCCCGCCTTTTCGCAGGCGTCGGCGAAATCAGGGTTTTCAGACAGAAAGCCATAGCCCGGATGGATGGCATCCACATGGGCTTCCTTGGCGATGCGGATGATGTCCGGGATGTCGAGATAGGCCTCGATGGGGCCCTTGTCCGTGCCGCCGACTTGGTAGCCCTCGTCCGCCTTGTAGCGGTGCAGGGCGAAACGGTCCTCGTTGGAATAGATGGCGACGGTGGAGATGCGTATTTCGTTGGCCGCGCGCATGATGCGGATGGCGATTTCTGACCGGTTGGCCACCAATAGTTTTTTGATTTTGCGAGGACGGCTGGGCACGGGGACCTACTGCGTTGGGGATGGGATCGGCGGAAAATAAGCTAAGAGCTTGATTTTCCCGAAATCTTAGCCCGGAAATCGCGATTTTGCAATGCGGAATGGGTTGGAAGCGGCGGAAACAGTGCCTTTTAGGGCCGGCTTTCCCGATCCGGTGCCGTAAACACCACCAACCAGACGGTTGGTTCGTCATCTGCCGTCCAGGCGACCCTGTGGCGCGTGTGGGCGGGGATGAGCAGCCAATCGCCGGGACCCACCTCCCGGGGCTCCTCCTCGCCTTCAAACAGCAGTCCGGCCCGGCCCCGAAGGACGGCTACCCATTCGTCCTCCGCCTGGTCGTACCATTCGCCCTCGGGCGTCGTGTGGCCAGTGGAGACGATGCGCTCGATCCGCACCCCCGATTGGCGGAGAAGCTCGAGGGTCTCTTCCTCCGCGAGGCGCTCGGGCAGGCGGGCGAACAGATTGCCGAGAAGGGGAACGGGGGACAGGGGAGAGGGCATGGCGGGATTCTCGATTGGCTCCTCATGCTTCGATAGGCTCGGCATGAGGGTTTGTTGGTGGCGATATCTAGTCTAAGGCCTCGCCCTGAGCTTGTCGAAGGGCGAGGCCCGTGCTTCCGCGCAACGGCGAAACCTTGTCCTGCGATGCAAGCGGGGGTTTAATTTATGTGGGCAAACGGGCAGGTAGCTATGACCGACAATTCTGACAGATACCAAAGGTATGGCGGCGTCGACGAAAGCAGTGCCGCAAACGCACAACCCCTCAAAAAGATCTCCAGCGAGCGGCTAAAGAACATTCTAGAGAGCCACAAAAAATGGCTTGAGGGAAAGAAGGACCAAGGGAAACGTGCAAATCTGAGTAACAAAGATCTATCAGGTGCAACGTTTGCTTATGTCGATTTGACAGAAAGCAATTTCGATTCGGCAAATCTGTCATCTGCTAATTTCATGGAAGCGATCCTGAAGGATTCAACGCTCAATTACGCAAATCTACGGAACGTTTATGGATCATTTGCAAATTTTCAACGCTCCTGGTTGTGGAATGCGGATCTGCAGGGCGCCACATTTTTCGAAGCTGATTTTCGAGGTGCACGTTTAAAAACTACAAATTGTCGTCAAACAGATTTCGCAGGGTCGTCGTTTGAGGGCGAGGTCGAAATCAAAAAAAGCGACAAAGAGGGCAACGAATTTGTGACATTAGAATTTGCGTCTGCTGACTTTACAGGAGCTGATTTGCGCGAAGCAAGACTGGACGATGCCATCCTTTCAAAGGTTACCGGCCTTCAGTCCTGGCAACTTGCCGGCGCATCGTTGTCGAATGCCAAGCTCCCAAGCCAATTCTCCCAGTGGACCGGCCTCAAGTATGTCGAGGAGATTTCCAAGCATGCGCGGGGAATATTTCTCGCCGTCATTGCGGCCTGCGTGTTTTCCTGGCTGACCATAGCAACCACTACCGACCCGGCCCTATTGCTCAACTCGGCGACCACGCCGCTCCCCATCATTCATACAAATGTACCCATCGCCGGATTTTATTGGTTCGCACCGGTAATCCTGCTGGCGCTCTACTTTTATCTGCATTTCTACCTGCAGAGCCTATGGGAAGGGTTCGCCTGCCTGCCTGCCGTCTTTCCCGATGGGCTTACCTTGGACAAACGGGCCTATCCCTGGATGCTCAACAGTCTCGTGCAGGCGCATTTCAAATTGCTGCGGTACCGGCGCCCCGCCTTCTCGCAGGCCAAGGTATTCTTTTCTATCCTCGCGGCATGGGGGCTTGTCCCCTTCACTTTATTCTTATTCTGGGGACGCTATTTCCCGCGCCAGGACTGGATCGGCTCAGGATTTCATATCCTGTTACTGACCTTGTCGGTATTTCTGGCGCTCGTGTTCTATGCAAGAGCGCGGGCGACATTACGGTTGGAGGAGCAACCAGAGTATTCATGGATTTCTATGTTGACTGATACTGGCAACCTCGTGCGGTTGGCGCGGTCCTTGGCCGTAGGGAGTTTGGCAGTACTTCTTTTTCTCGGCGCCTATTTTGGACATCCGGTACACTATGGCGGTCCGGTGTGGCAGCGTTTCGTCGCAGAGGCCGGGTTCTTTATCGGGTTCGATCCGTTTCCGAATGCCGTTGAAGCCGATCTGTCCGAGAAAGGCAGCAATTGGCATGGGTTTGGTTCAACACAAGAGATGGAGGCCCAGTTCGAGCAAGTGCGTGGTGCCAAGCTGGCCAATCGGCGCCTACGGTATGCCGATTTCTCCGGCGCCTTTCTCGTCAAGGCGGATTTGAGCCTCGCCAATTTGCGGCTGGCATTTCTGCGGCGAGCGGATTTACGCCGCGCCAATCTTTATGAAGCGGATCTTCGTTGGGCGACGATGATCGATACTGACCTGAGTGGGGCTAATCTGCGCGGTGCCGATTTAACCGGTGCCTTCGGGTTGACCCGCGACCAACTCGCGCGCGCCTGCGTCACCGATATTCGCGATCAGCCGAAACTCCCGGTCAATGTGGCGGGAACGGCATTGCGCCTTTGCCCGTCGGGGCAGTTTCTCCGCTAACCGCCCCGCACCGTATCCACCAGCGCCGCAGGGTCGTGGGGTACAGCGTCGCCGCGCCAGGCGACGACCTGGTCCGGGCGGATTAGGGCGAGGGGAGCCTCATAGAGATCGCGGGCTTCCTCGCCGGGGATGTCGACCACGCTGAGCGGCAGGTTGCGGGACGCGGCGGCGGCTTCCAGGTCCTTCGTTTCGGGCGCGCCGTCGAGACGCAGTAGCGTGAACTCGAATCCGAATTTGTCATAAAGCGACGCCCCGTCCGGCAGCCACAGGTGCGGCGCGCGGCCGCCGGGGCAGGCGGTGGGCACGTAGTCGTTGGCGGCGTCGGGGGGCGGCGCGGTGCCGTCGGACACGATGATGGGCGAGCCGTCGCAGCGGGTGCCGAAGGTGATGCCGGGGATGTTGAACTCGGCGCGGGTATGGCGGTTGAGGTAAGCGCCCGCCTCGGTGCGGGCGGCGTCGCCCGCCGGTCCGTCCTCTTCCAGCGCCGGCGGGGCGGTGTAGAGACCGATGGAATCGGCGAAGCCGCGTGCGTAGGTGGTATTGCGCACGGCGCCGGGGCGGCGTTCCGGCTCGTAGCTGGCCAGCAACGCCGGTCCGCCCCAGCCGTTGAGCACGGCGGCGAGCTTCCAGCCGAGATTGACCGCATCCTCGATGGCGGTGTTGTAGCCGAGCCCGCCCGCGGGCGTGAACAGATGCGCCGCGTCGCCGCCGATGAAGATGCGCCCGTGCTGCAGATGTTCGGCGACCAGGGCGAACCCCGCGGTCCAGGACGAGCGCGCGATGATGTCGAAGTCGACCTCGCAGCCCATGGTCTGGGCGAACATGGCGCGGGCGTGGGTTTCGCTGACCTTGTCTTTGTCCTCGCCCGGCTTCAGTTGGGTGTGGAAGACGAACTCGTCCTTGCCGTCGACGGCGGCCATAAAGCTCCGGCGGTCCTTGTTGAACGACCAGTACATCCAGGCCCGCTCGCCGTTGATGAGGTCATAAAGATGCGGTGCGCGCATATAGATGGCGTGCATGTCGCCACCCATGAAATCCCGCTGTACGCCGGATTCACCGGTGTACTGAAACCCGAGATGACGGCGCGCGACGCTGCGGGCGCCGTCGGCCCCGATAAGATAAGACGCGGTTACGGTAGTTTCGCGGCCCTTATGCCGTGCCGTTGCTGAGACGTGATCGCCGTGATCGGCAACCGCGGTCACTTCATGTTCATAGCGCAGATCGATGGTCGGCAGTTTCGCGGCATGCTTGAGCATCACCCGCTCCACGTACATCTGCGAGACGCGGTGGGGCAGTTCGGCGGCGCTCCATGCCCCTGACATTTGCTTGATCAAATCCTTGGTTTCACCTGAGGCGGGCAGCTGGAAGCGCGCCAGTTCATAAGCGCTGTAGCGGGTGAAATAGGCGATGTCGGTGGGGTAGTCGGCGGGCAGGCCTTGTGCGCGCACCTCGTCGACGAAGCCCAGGCGTCGGAAATGTTCCATGGTCCGCGCCTGAGTGGCGTTGGCTTGGGGATTGATGGCGGTGGAGGCGTCCTGATCGAACAGGATGGCGCGGATGCCGCGCCGGCCAAGCTCGTTGGCGAGCATCAGGCCGCACGGCCCGCCGCCCACAATGATTACATCAGTATCGAGAGGTTTCATGCGGCAAATGTGTGGGGCGGTAGCCCACTCGAGTCAAGCATGGGCAACTTAAGTACGAGGCGGAAACGGCGTCAGTCGTTTAGGGCGACGCCGTTCTTCTTTTCCCAAGTCTGCAGGGCAGCGGTGAAATCGGCCCCCGGCTGATCGTCGTTGCTTTCGTGGAACAGCTTGCGGACGGCGGCGTTGACTGGCGCGTCGATGCCACAGGCATCTGCGAGCCCGCCCGAGATCTCCACGTCCTTGGTGAGCAGGGCGAGGGAGAATCCGGCGGCGAACTTGCGTGGCAGGACTTGTCCGGGGAAGGCATGTTCGCTCGTCAGGCTGCGGCCCGTCGAGACGTTGATGATGTCGAGGACCGTCTTGGGGTCGACACCGAACTTCTTGCCGATGATCAGCGACTCGGCGACCGCGGCATAGGATGCCGCCGCGCAATAATTGTTGAGCGACTTCACCGCGTGGCCGCTGCCGACGGGGCCGGTGCGGAACAGGTTCTTGCCCATGGTTTCGAGGAGCGGGGTGATCTTGGCGATGGCGTCGTCGTCCTCACCGCCGATCATTAGGGTGAGGGTGCCGGCCTTGGCCCCGGGCGTGCCGCCCGACACCGGCGCATCGATCAGGGTGACACCGGCCTTGGCCAGTTCGGCGGCAAGCTTCTGCGTGCCGACCGGCTCGGACGAACTCATATCGACGACGATGGTGCCTTCCTTGAGGTGCCGGCGGAGACCGCCGTCTTCCATTTCCAGCATGACGTTCGTGACAATGGGGCCGGTGGGCAGCATGGTGACCACCATGTCGCTACGCTCGCCGAGGTCGGCGAGGTTGGGGCAGGCTCGGCCACCGACTTCTTGGGCAAATTTCTGGGTGAGGGCGGTGTTCGCATCGAACACGTTGACCTCGAACCCGCCTTTCAACACGTTGCTCGCCATGGGCCAGCCCATGTTGCCGATGCCGATGAAGCCGATCTTCTCGTCTTTTGCCACGGTAGTCCCTCCCTAAAGAACTTCGTAGAAGCTGAGTTCGACACTTGATTTGAGGCGCGCACCGGTGGCGACGAAGATGGTGTGGTTCATCCACTCATATTGCGGTGCGGCGGTTTCAAGGGTCGCGGCGGTGCGCATGTAGTATTCGGACGGATCGACCGGTTCGCCGGTAGCGATGCGTTTCAGCACTTCGGTCGGCCCGTGCCGGAAGCCTTTGTTTTCTATATAGATCAGGGCATCGTCTTCGGCTTCGATAGTATAGCGCGCGTCGAGAAACGCCGTCCCATCGCGCCACACGAGTTGCCAGTCCGCGCCGCCCCGCAGCACTTTGCCCGTGAGTTTGGGGCCCTTCACGTGCCCGCCGGTAATATTGATGATGCGCCGGTTGCCGGTGGGAATATCGCCGAATTCCTGCGGTGGATCGAGCGTGATGTTGATATCGAAAGCGTGCGCCAACTCGATCATGCGGCGTAATCTCCCTGTTTCGTTTTCCTTGTTGGCCGGATTTGCGATTACGACCATCTCGTCGGCGTTTTCGATCTTTGTCAATGATCAACGGGACACGGACGCGGCTTGTGTCCGCGCACCGGTATGGCCATGAGACCGCAAATCTGCGAAAAGCCGGGAACGGTGAAAATGCCGGTATCGAGCAGGGAGATGGGTGGAGATGACAAACGACGAAAATAAACTACGGATCGGCATGGTGCTGTTCCCCAAATTGACGGCGCTCGATCTCGTCGGCCCGTATGAGGTGTTGGCGACCTCGCCAAACGCTCAGGTCGATCTCCTGTGGCATAGGATCGAGCCCGTTGAGGCAATGGGTGGCATGCCGGTCTTGCCGACGGCGACGTTCGACGGATACATGCCGCCGGATGTGCTGTTTGTTCCCGGTGGGCCGGGGCAGTTGGCGGCAATGGATGACATGCCCCTGATAAGCTTTCTGCAAGAGGCCGCCCCTGCGGCACGCTACGTCACCTCGGTGTGTACGGGCTCCCTTGTGCTCGCCGCGGCAGGTTTGCTTCGGGACAAGCGCGCGACTTGTCACTGGGCATCGCTCGATCAATTGGCTTTGATGGGCGCTATCCCAGTGCAGGATCGGGTGGTGGAGGACGGCGATACGATCACCGGCGCGGGGGTCACATCGGGCATCGATTTCGGTCTCGTGCTTGCATCGAGGTTGTGGGGAGAGGAAGCGGCGCGGCGCATCCAACTCGTGCTCGAATATGATCCGGCGCCGCCTTTCGACAGTGGATCGGTTCGCGCCGCCGATCCCGCCTTGGTTTCGGGATTGCGTGATCGGATGTCGGCCATCACGGAAACACGGCGCGCCACCGCCGCACGTATCGGCCGCGATCGCCTCAAACTTCAGACGGTCAAGTAATGGGATAAATTGCGGTCGAGCTATTGCCGTTTTCTATCGTCGGCGGCGGCAATTATCTTACGGAGCGAAAGGATGACGTTCGGATCGGTGTGGGGAAGCGATTTGACGATCTTTTCGCCCTCTTCGACGGTGGAGAAACTAAGCGCCCCTTGTTCGGCTGCCTCCTTGATATAGGCAGGGTCGTTCCGTGTAGCGTCAAAGCTTGTGCGGAGCTCGGCAATGGCGTCGGCAGGTGTGCCCGGGGGTGCGAATACGGCGATGGCTAAATTGCCGAGCACGAGTTGCAGCCATTTCACAACATCCCAGGCGGGACCGGACGGATATTTGCCGTCATGTGCCAGCCGGTAGATATCGACCAAACTGGAGATGCCCTGCTTATCGAGTTCCGGGATGTGATCGACGGTGCCGTCCGACCGGACGCTTGGAAAATACCACAGCGGCATTGCCCTTTGGCGGTCGATCATGCTGGGCTTTACCTGAGCGCGGTAAAAGGTGGTTGTCGCCAAATCTATATCGGCCTGACCGCTCTGTAGGGCAGCCAATCGCTGTGGGCTTGCTTGGTAACCCGGGATGTAGATGTAGTCGACGCCCATCAGCTGCAATGCGGCACCGTTCAATATATCGAAATTGCCCGTCGAGTGAGAACCGGCAAGCCTCAGATTTTTGGCGCTGCCAATACGCTCTGGCGTGGCGACGCCGGCGCCGGCTCGGATATAGCTGATCCTGGCCGTCGCTCCGCCGCCAATGAATTCCATGCGGGCATAATCGAATTGTATGCCTTTCGCGCCCAATACCCAGGCCACCGGCGCCCATGGAGACATCAGTACAGTCAGCCCGTCCGATTTGGCCTCGCTGTAGACAAAATTAGTTGCCTTGACCCCGCCCCGTCCGGGAATGTTCCGAACGGTCATGCCCGCGACCCCGGTCAGATGACGGCGCCAATGCCGAACGAACGTACGTGTGGTTATATCCGACCCGCCGCCTCGGCTGAAGCCGTTAATGACGGTGACCATCTTGCCGACGTAATGGTCGGCAGACGCCTGTCCAGTCAGGTACATCGTTGCTGCCAGTGCCGCAGCAATCCCAACATACAACTTCCGTCGCATCAATTCCCTCAAAGGATCCGCAATTTATCGCGCGGATTTCTCTGCAGAGTGAACAATATCAATGTTAACGAATGTTTCGCACGGTGTTAACGGATGTTTCCGGTCACAGTCATGCGACGGGTAATTTCTTATGAAGTGGAACGTGACGTTGCCGGTTAGAATTGTCGATTGTGAAAGCGCCGGCACCATAAAACGGCAACGTGACATGCTGGTGATGGAGATATTTCGTAGGGGCCGCACGAAGGAATAAGTGCAAAAAAGCTAAATACGTAGGGAGGGAAAAAGATGGCGACATTCGTACTGGTTCATGGCGCTTGGCACGGTGGATGGTGCTACCGCAAAACCGCGCAAAATTTACGGGCTCAGGGACACGAGGTCTTCACGCCGTCGCTGACCGGGCTCGGCGACCGGGTGCATCTGTTGTCACCTGACGTCAACCTCGAAACCCACGTTACCGATATCGTCAATTTATTTGTGGCCGAAGAGATCGAAGATGCTGTTTTGTGCGGTCACAGCTATGGCGGCATGGTGATTACCGGCGTCGCCGAGCAATTGGCGGACAAGATTGGATCGTTGGTTTATCTGGATGCCTACGTGCCCGAGAGCGGCAAGTCGCTTCTCGATATGGCAAAGCCGGAACGCCGAGACAGTCTTAAGGCGATTGCCATGGAGAAGGGAGAAGGCTGGTATCTGCCTGTGCCCGACGGTATTTGGACGATTGCCGACCCGGCAGATAAAGCATGGGTCGATAGACGCGTCGGTCCACACCCGATTGCCACCATGTTGCAGCCCCTCGCCCATACGGATCCTTGGGACCGTGTAAAAAGGAGAATTTTTGTTCTTGCCGAAGGGAATTCCATGTCGGTTTTTTGGGCTTTCGCCGAGGCGCTCCGGAAAGATGCGGATTGGTACGTGATCGGGGTGCCCTGCGGTCACGACGTGATGGTCGATATGCCGGAACGTCTTGCCCAAATACTCCTTGAGGCGTCCTCCTAAGAGGTAAAAAAATCCAAGAAAACCGGGCATTTTACTGAATTTTAATGCGGTTGCTCCACACTCCGCGCTGATCGGGTCCAAGGCCGTTTGGACCTGACCAGAACAAAAGTCGCGCCGTAAAATAGCGTGCCGACCAGTGGATGGGCCGATGGAGCTGACGAACGTCCCGGTGTTCGGGAAAATCCGTCAAAAAATGGGTTGGTTGAACCAACGTCAGAAAGTGTTGGCGCAGAACATCGCAAACGCCGACACGCCGGAATATCGCGCCCGCGATCTCAAAGCATTGAAGCTCGACGGCAAGATCCGCGAGCCCGCGACGTTCCGGATCAGTGTTTCGACGACCAACCCCATGCATATCGGTATCCCCAGGCGGGGGACGGGCAACTTCAAGGAAGCTGACGTACGCCGGCCGTTGGAAACGGCGCCGAATGGCAACTCCGTGGTTCTCGAAGAGCAAATGGTCAAGATGAATCAGACGGTAATCGACCACGGTCTGGTCACGGAACTGTACAAAAAACACATGAATATGATTCGCACTGCGGTTCGCAGCGGTGGGGCTACGTAATAGGGGCGACGCATGGCAGATGACCTATACAGCACGTTCAAGATCTCGGCGGCCGGGTTGAAAGCCCAGGGAACGCGTCTTCGCGTCATCTCCGAGAATATTGCGAACGCCGACTCCTTGCCGACAGAACCGGGCGGACAACCGTATCGGCGCAAGGTGGTTACCTTCAAGAACAGGCTGGATCGTGAAACCGGAATGGACCTCGTTCGCTCGGATCGCATTCGCACGGACCGGTCTGAGTTTAAGCGCCGTTTCGATCCGCAGCATCCTGCGGCAGACGAAAACGGATATGTCCTGACCCCCAACGTAAATACGTTGATTGAGGTGATGGACATGCGTGAGGCGCAGCGGTCCTACGAAGCCAACCTCAATGTGATCAGAACCACGAAGTCGATGATCCAAAGGACCATCGACGTGTTGCGTGGCAGATAAAACGGAAAATGGAAATCAAACGTTCGGACCGCCGGTATTGGATTCCGGCCGGCAGATGACGACAGAGCCAGGAGACCGAGATGGCCATTGAACTTGCCAACGCAATTAGCGCTTACAACGCCGCGGCCAAACGAGTTGGCGAGGGTGCGCCCGATGCCACATCGGCCGCGCCGGCGGAAGGCGGTGGAGATTTTGCGTCGATGCTGCGGGGATTCGCCCATGACGCGATCGCTACGGGTCACAACAGTGAAAAAATGAGCGTGGCCGCCGCGGCTGGGCAGGCTGATATTAATGACGTGGTTGTTGCCGTCGCGGAGGCTGAATTGGCCCTGAACACGGTAACGTCCATTCGCGACAAGGTTATTTCGGCTTATCAGCAAATCATTCGCATGCCGATCTAGGCGACCGATCTAGACGGAGGTGGCATTGCGATCATGGACCAGGCAGCCGTTCTTGAAATTGGCCAGGAAGCCTTCTTCGTCATTTTAAAGTCGGGTGGGCCCGTCATGGCGGCAGGTTTGGTCGTTGGCTTGGCGATTGCCATTTTCCAAACTCTTACCTCGATCCAGGAAATGACACTCACGTTTGTGCCGAAGATCATTATGATCTTTGCCGCGGTCATCTTTTTCATGCCCTTTATGATGACGACGATCATCGAGTTCGCGCAAACGCTGTTTGATCGAATGATTGTCCTGGGCTAGCAGCCATGCTTGCCGAAATTTTAGCCGTCAACGTTTTTGCGTTTCTGCTGATCTTCGTCCGAATTGGGACGATCTTGCTGATCATGCCGGGTTTCAGCTCAGCCCAGGTTCTGATGCAGCACCGTTTGCTGTTCGCGCTGGTCGTCGCTTTTTTGCTCACGCCGCTATTGGCGAACAAGCTTCCCGAGATGCCCGGTAGTCCCCTTGCGTTGGTCGCTCTTGTTCTCGGGGAATTTCTTGCAGGGGCCATCCTCGGCACCGTCGCCCGGATCGTGTTCGCATCGGTTCAAACGGCAGGAACGATCATTTCATTCGTTTCGGGCATGGCCAACGCCATGGCCTATGATGCGATCTCACAAGCGCAGAGCTCTCTTGTTTCAGGCTTTCTGGGGACGACGGCCGTTACGGTTTTTTTCGTCACCAACATGCATCATCTCGTCATCCAGGCGATGGTGGACAGTTATACGCTGTTCCTGCCCGGTACGACGCCGATCATTGGCGACGTGACGGAATTAATATCCCGGCACATTTCATTGAGTTTCAAGGTGGGGATGCAAATGGCCACGCCATTCCTGATCATGTCGTTCGCCTATTATTTGGCATTGGGGTTGTTGACCCGGTTGGTGCCTCAACTTCCCATCTTTTTTGTCGCTTTGCCGGTGCAGATCGTGTTGTCAATCGCCACATTCATGGTGGCAACTGCGAGCATCATTTTAGCTTTCCTGACCTATTTTCAGGATTCGATGGAGCCATTCCTGGCGCCCTAATTGGGCGCCGCGGAGGGAAATAAATGGCGGACGATACAGATAAAGAGTCAAAAACAGAACAACCATCCGGTAAGCGCCTGAGCCAAGCGCGCGACCAGGGCCAGGCCGTTATTTCGCAGGAAATCAATAGCTTGGCCGCGTTGAGCGCAGCATTGGCGGCAGTCGTCTTTTTAGTTCCGACGCTGATGGACAAGGTTGCGAAACTGAACGCTTCGATTCTCGAAAATTTGTACGCGATCGACGTCAGCGCAACAGGAGTTCAATACCTGTTCGCGGTTCTCTCCGAGGACGTCATCCTCTTTTTGGCGCCTATCTTCGGGCTTTTTCTTGTTACCGGCATTGCGGTCAATATTGCGCAGGTGGGATGGAAGGTAACCCCGGTTAAGTTGGTCCCGAAACTCAACGCGTTCAGTCCTATAAATGGACTGAAAAGGATACTTGGGCCCCGGGCGCTGGTCGAATTTGCGAAAGGGCTGGTAAAATTCGGAACCGTAAGTTGTGTGGGTGCGTTCCTGCTTGTGCCCGCTTTCAGTGGGTTTGAGTTGTTCCCAGGCATTGAGCCCATATTTCTATTGGAACGGATCAAGGAAATTGCCATCCGCCTGGGCGGCGGCACAATTGCGGTCATGGTTGTCGTCGCGGTACTCGACTACCTGTATCAGCGACATTCGCATTACAAGAAACTCATGATGACCAAGCAAGAGGTCAAGGACGAGCATAAGCAGACCGAGGGCGACCCCAAGATCAAACAACGTCTGGCAAAGATCCGTATGGAGCGCGCACAGCAACGGATGATTCAAGCAATGCCGCGTGCCGACGTATTGATCACAAACCCAACTCATTATGCGGTTGCCTTGGAATACAAGATGGAAACCATGCAAGCGCCGGTGCTGATTGCCAAAGGTGTAGACAACATGGCGCTAAGGTTACGTGAGGCTGCGGATGAGCATGATGTGCCTATCGTAGAAAACCCTCCGTTGGCGCGTGCCTTGTATGCGGCGGTAGAGTTAGATGAAGAGATTCCGGCCGAGCACTACCACGCGGTGGCCGAGGTCATCGGCTACGTGTATCGCCTCAAAGGGCGAGTACAGCAGGCGGGCGCGGGTGCGTCGGTGCCCCCAGGATAAATGATGCGGAAGTCGGTCGATGATTGAATTTGTTGCCGCTGAGACGAGAATCGCGCAAACAGTTACATCGTGAACACAAAAGTATTCACTTCAGCCGAGATTCTAGACGCACTCACGTTGCGTCTGCGATCCTTGCGTCTGCCGTTCATCGGAACCGGAGCGGTCGCGGCGGTGTGTTTCGTCGTGGCCGCTGCCGTATTTTCATGGCTCGGAACGACATACATTGCCTTGTTATCCGGATGGATTGCGCTCGTTGTCGGTATTGTCGCGGTCGCGGCATTTTCCGCGATAGGCGGCACGCTGATTGCGCGCCGCTCGGTGGTGAAGGCACTTTGTGCGACGGTCGCCGAAGACGCGGCGGCGCAATTCGTGACCGCGCCCGGCGGCAAGGTTGTCGCCGTCAACGACTCCATGCGAAAGATCATGGCGGAATACGGGGACGGCGGCGAGGTGTTGCCCCAGACGACCGCCGAACTCATAGATCGTTTGACGCGGGGCATGTCGGACCTGGAACTGTCCCGAATTACCAAAAGCGCCGAATTGGGGTACAGGGATCGGGCGGAGATCAAGCTGATCGGCGTAAGCGGGCGAGCTTGGTTTCGCTTCTCGGTAACGCCTGCCGGCGGTATTCCAGGATACGCAGTATGGCTCATCGAGGATGTCACGGCGGCCAAGGCCGCCGAAATCCGGCACCGGCGTGAGGAACGTTTTGTCGCCGATCTTCTGGATCAGTTGCCGGTTGGCCTGTTTTCGGTCACCGGCGAAGGCGAATTCGGGTACGCTAACAAAACATTGCGTGAGTGGCTGGGGCTGCCGTCGGAGACCGGAGACGGACAGGTGCGGTTCACCGATTTCGTGGTCGCCGACCGCGATGGCGAGGAAGATCCCGATCTTCAAACCGACCCTTCGGGCTTGCATGGCGGGATACGGCTTAAGAACGCGCGCGGCGAGGAGTTCAACGCCTATCTTATCCAATCTCAGCGTCAGAACAGCGACGGCGAGTTTCTCTATAGCCGGTCGGTCGTGTTGCGCGATCCGTTCTTGCCGGTGCTTGACGACGGGTCCGGCGGCGCATTGGCGAAACGCATTCCCTGGCTGTTTTCGGAAGCGCCGGTAGGAATCGTTCTTGTCGATCTCCAGGGGAATGTCGTCGACTGTAACCGTTCCTTCCTCAAGATGCTGGGATTGCACCGCGAGGCCGTTGTCGCGCGCCCCCTGTCTGACAGGATATCCAAGGAGGATCGGGACGACACCGCGGCGGCCTTGTCCAAGGTTGTGATGGGCGCCATGCGGGCGACAGTGCTTGAGGTTCGCATGCCAGCCGGCGGCGAACGTGAACTGGCCGCGTCGCTATATGTCAGCCGCGTTCAGGATCGGGAAGGTGATGTTTCGGGCTTGGTGCTGCATGTTATCGACACGACCGAACAGAAAAACCTCGAGGTGCAATTTAATCAGTCGCAAAAGATGCAGGCGGTCGGTCAGCTTGCCGGCGGCGTCGCGCATGATTTCAACAATTTGCTTACAGCGATGATCGGCTTTTGCGACCTGCTTCTTGGCCGCCACGGGCCGGAAGATCCGTCGTTCGCCGATATCATGCAGATCAAGCAGAACGCCAATCGCGCGGCAAATCTGGTTCGGCAGCTGTTGGCCTTTTCCCGACGTCAGACGCTGCAACCCAAGATTTTCGACATCAAGGACGCCCTTAGCGACCTCTCCAATTTGTTGCGCCGCCTGATCGGCGAAAACATTGAACTTGTCATTACCCATGGGCCCGACGTCGATTTAATCCGCAGTGACCCAGGCCAGTTCGATCAAGTGATCATCAATCTCGCCGTTAACGCCCGGGATGCCATGCCGGGCGGTGGGGCGATCACCATCGAGACGGAACGGGTGTCCTTGAGCCAATCCATTCAGCGCGGTCACGAAGTGATGCCGGCGGGACAATATGTCCTGATGAAGGTTTCCGATACCGGCGGCGGCATTCCCAAAGAGGATATCGGTCACATCTTCGAGCCCTTCTTCTCGACCAAGGGTGTGGGCGAGGGCACAGGGCTCGGCTTGTCGACGGTCTATGGCATCGTTCGTCAGTCGGACGGCTTTATCTTCGTCGATTCCGCTGTTGGCGAAGGCACAATTTTCTCGATCTATCTGCCGGCCTATTCGGCAGCTGACGCTGCCGCGGCGGGCGAGGCTATCGTTCGGGTCGCGCACGGTACCTTGGAGCATGAGACGGACGAAGACCTTACCGGCGGCGGCACCGTGCTGCTGGTGGAGGACGAAGATGCGGTGCGTGTCTTCGGGTCACGGGCTTTGCGCAATCAAGGCTATCGGGTCCTCGAGGCGATCGACGGTGAGGAGGCCCTCGACGTCCTCAATGAATTCGATGATCCCGTCGACCTCATTATTACCGATGTGATGATGCCCGGTATGGATGGCCACACGTTAGTTCGCCTGATTAAGCAGGAAATGCCGGAAATCAAGGTGATCCTGATGTCCGGCTATACGGAGGAGGCCATCCCCGGCGATATCGACGCCGACAGCGGTATCCACTTCCTGCCCAAGCCCTTCAGCCTTCAGGAGCTGGCCGGCAAGGTCAAAGACGTGATGGCCGAATAGCGCCGGGTAAAGCCGAACAGGGCCTAAGAGGCCCGTATTTCCTCGTTTCTACCCCCAAAAATTAACCAATTTGCGGTGTGTCCTGCGACACATCCTACCGTATTCGGAATGGCTATACTTGTATGTATATGGGGGAGAACGCCTTGTTTTCGGCCGTTTTTAGAGCGTTCAAATTTTACCAAATTTCGAATTAAAATAAAAACAAATAAAAATGTAATAATGAGCTTATTAGAAATTCTATTAATTTGACAATTACTTGGTCAGTAAATAGATGTTTCGTATGTTGCAGAGCGTTAAACATATATTTCAGGAGCTGCGCGCGTTTATATCGCCGCGTGTTGCCGCATTGCGCCGTTTTCCGGCCGACCAGGCCGGGGGCGTCCTGATCATGACGGCTGTTGCGATCGTGCCGTTGATCGGCTTTGTGGGAATCGGCACGGACGCGGCGCGCGGCTATCTCGTTTGGTCGCGCCTATCTTCGGCGCTGGATGCCGCCGCGCTGGCCGGCGGCCGCAGTTTCGCGGAGGCCAGCCGCGAAGACGACGCGCGCATGTTCTTTAACGCTAATTTCACCGCCGGGTTTATGGGCGCTACCGTCGTCGGTCCGACCATCGTCACTAACGAGGAGGCCGGCACCATCGAGCTCACGGCCGATGCCAATATCCCGACTATTTTCATGTCCCTCTTCGGGTTCGATGAATTGGCGGTCAGCGCGAGCACGGAGGTCACGCGGACCCAGGATGCGCTCGATGTCGTTCTCGCCGTCGATATGTCCGGCTCCATGGGGTTTTGGACAGGCGGTGAAACGCGGATTTCTGCGGCGCGGACAGCGGCCGAGCTTCTTGTAAACACGCTTTTCGGGAATGACGCGACCAAGGAACACTTGAACATCGGCCTGGTTCCCTGGAACGGCAAGGTCAACGTCACGCTGAATGGATCGACATTCGATTCCGGCGCGACGGTTGCAAATCCAGTCACCGCGTTCTCCAATCCCGTAACCGGTGTCGCCCAAAATCAGGTGTACTTCGCGAACAACTCACCGGTTCCGCTTCTTTCGGCACCGCCAAGTGACTGGCAGGGGTGCGTCTTTTCCCGCTACTTGGACGACGCCGACGATACGAACGATGCCGACGTCACCATGCCACCGGCAACCGTCGGTGGGACGGATTGGCACGCCTGGGAGCCGGTCGGCCCCGAAGGGGAGCCCGTTTCCGGCGGAACGTGCACCATGTCTGTCGGTGGCGACGAATGTACGCCGTGCCTGAACGCCGGGATCACGGCGCTCCAGAACGGCAAGCAGCCGATGCTGGACGCCATCGGTGCGCTGACCGATCCCGAAGGTTTTACCAATATCCCCCAGGGACTGGGGTGGGCTTGGCGGGTTCTGAAGCCCGAAGCTCCGTTTACCGAGGCTGTCCTTGATCCCGATTACACGCGCAAGCAAGCCATTGTGTTGCTGACGGACGGTGAGAACCATGCTGGGTCGGGCGACGGCTATAAAACCGTCTTCGGTAGTGGCGCCGCCGGCCGGCCGGAAATGAACGCTCGTCTGCTCTCGCTTGCCGCCAATATCAAGGCAGACGGGGTTCTCGTCTATGTCATTCAATTCGCAAACGGCGGTGGCGATCTTCAGACCTTGCTGCAACAAGTCGCGAGCGGGACGGGCGCGCCCTATTACCACTACGCGCCTGACGGCGCGACGCTGCAGCGGGTCTTCCAGGAAATCGCCAACCACCTGTCCAAGCTGAGGTTGTCGAAATGAGGAACCTGGGCAAACATAATAGGCCAGGTAGGAAGCTGGGCGCTTTCCGCGGTTTGCTGCACCGCCTGGGTGCGGATCGGCGGGGGGCAACGGCGGTCGAATTCGCTTTTGCCGCGCCGATCGTGATCCTTCTTTTGGTCGGCAGCATCGAACTGGGCATGGTTCTGTTTACCTCCACGTTGATGGAGGGAGCGCTTCGCGATGCCTCGCGCTATGGCGTGACCGGACAGGAACCGAACGAGGCCGCGCGCCTGCAGAGGATCTCCGATATCATCAGTGAGAACACTTTGGGCCTTGTGGACATGTCCACGGTACAGATCGACGTTCTCGTTTATCCGAACTTCGGCGATATCGGTAAATCGGAAGATTTTGTCGACGGTAATAGTAACGGTGCCTACGACACTGGCGAAACCTATACGGACAGCAACGGCAACGGTATCTGGGATGCGGATATAGGCGTGCCTGGGGCGGGCGGCTCGGGTGATATCGTTCTCTACCGGGTGCGCTACGACTGGCCTCTCCTGACCACTATCTTCGGATCCGCCATCGGCGGGCGCGACAATCTGCCCCTGACGGCCAGCCTGGCCGTCCGTAACGAGCCCTGGGAACAGAACTAGGGAGGCGGGGATGATGTTTAAGCTGATCGGACGGCTTCTCAGAGACTCCCGGGGCGCGGTTGCCGTGGAGCTTGCCATGGCGGTGCCGATTGTTGCCGCTCTGACACTCAGCGGCGTCGAAATCGCGCGGTTCGTCATGTTGAACCAAAAGATCGAACGGGCGTCGGTCACCGTTGCCGATTTGACATCCCAGGCGGAGTCTCTTTCAGAGGCGGATTTAAGCGACCTGTTCCAGATATCTTCCCAGGTACTTGCTCCCTTCGAGACCGATGGCCGTATCCAAGTGATCGTGTCGTCGGCCGGCGCGATCAGCGGCAACCCGGCCAGGGTCAATTGGCAGCGTTCGTTTGGTACTTCGGCCAATTCGAGTACCTTGGGCGGACAGGGGGCGGCGGCGACACTACCCACAGGTTTTACCATCCGGGACAACGAGAACGTCATCGTGGCTGAGGTCTATTACGGCTACGTTCCGCTCATCGTCACGGGCATCATCGACCCGGTGACCCTCTATAACGTTGCCTATTTCAGGCCACGCTTTTCCACACTCGACACACTCGAATAACCACGCTCCCGATCGGTCCTCATATCCATCGGGTGTAACATCCAAAATTGCAATCTAAAGTGTGTGATTCGTCACAGTGATATCCGTCACACGTGTGCTGGCGGAGGGTCTGGGACGACCTGTGAACGACGTCACATTCGACCGTCGTGACAGTCCCGCCCCCTCCAAGGCGGTCCCAACGTCGCAGTTTCCCTCACCGATATTTCGAATTTTATCTATTTTTGTCGGCAAATTGTCGACAAGTTATAAATAAATATAAAACAAGTAAAAACAAATGTAGCCAGAAACATTTTCTTTTATTTCACTTGATCATTTCTTCAGATAGATTAACTTTAGAGTGTCAATTTCGTTGATGGTTATTTCAGATCAGTGAAGCCATCGGAGCCAATGGAGACTGTTATGAAGATCAAGAGCATTAAGACCTTTTTGAAAGACGACTCGGGTGCCACCGCCATCGAATACGGCCTTATCGCCGCTCTGGTGTCGGTTGCCGGTATTACCGCCCTGACGGCCATGGGCGGTGGCTTGCAGACCATGTTCAACGCGGTTGCCACCGAGTTGACCAACGCGGTCAGCGGTACCGGTACGGAAACGACCCCGACCGAATAAAACTGATCAACTACCGACAAGCATAAAACGCTTGTTGACGCTTAAAGGCACCGGGGGCGGCCCCAACTGCCCCCGGGTGCTTCTCTCCCGAAGAACCGACCCCCAAATTCCGGTTTCTTCGACGAGAACGGCAAAACGGAAAAACATGGATCCCAAGCAATGTTTCTTCTTAATCCCATTTCGAATTCGATCGTTGCCGCGATGATGGCCTTGGCCGCTGCTGCCGCCATCAGCGATATCCGCGGCTACCGAATTCCCAATCTCCTGAACTTGGCGATCCTTGCCCTTTATCCGGTTTACGCGATCGCGCACGCTGGCCCCATCGATTGGCCTTTGGCGCTTGTAATCGCGCTAGGTGCGTTCGTGATCGCGCTGGTCCTGTTCATGTTCGGCTTCATCGGTGGCGGCGACGCCAAGATGATGACGGTGATGGCACTGTGGGCCGGTCCCGACCTTATCATCGATTTCATTTTCATTATGTCCATTGCCGGTGCGGTCATTGCGATCGTGATGCTGACCTCGGCGCGCCATGCGCTGGCGCTTGCTTGCGAGTCGGTCGGTCAATGGAGATTGCGTCAGGTCCTGCTTGGTGACGTGCTGCCCTATGGCATCGCTGTTGCCGCCGGCGGCATCTTCGTCGGCATCAGGCTGCTGCAGGTATAGAGGGGGCTCGCATGACTATTCGCGCCATCGTCCTCATGGTTTTTGCGCTCGTCGCCGCGGCGGGGACCGCCGTTTTCGCCCGCACATGGGTTGCGGCGCAGCGTGCCCAGGTGCAGACCGTCATGGTCGAGAAGAGCACGCCGCAGGCGGAAATCCTGGTGGCGTCCGCAGACCTGCCGGCCGGTGAGTTCATCCAGGAAAAGCACCTGAAATGGCAGGCCTGGCCGAAAGATGGCGTCGGCGACGGATATGTCGCCAAGGCCGGAACCGATGCCGAGGTCACGTCACTTCGCCAGGGCTTCGTCGGCGCCGTCGTTCGCTCGCAGATTACGGCCGGCGAACCGATCACCAAAAAACGGATCGTGCAGCCTGGGGACCGCGGTTTTCTTGCCGCCGTCCTCACGCCGGGAACGCGCGCTGTGTCGGTGCCAGTCAATGCGACCACCGGGATCGCCGGCTTCGTTTTCCCCGGTGACAAGGTCGATCTAATCCTGACCGTCAAATTCAGCGGCGGTGAGGGGAGCGAGAAACAGACCCGTTATGTGAGCAAGACGATGCTTGCCGCCATTCGGGTAGTCGCCATCGATCAGAAGACCGAGCAAACGGATGGCGATGTCAAACCTGTCAAGAACGTGACTTTGGAAGTCACCCCCGAACAGGCGGAGAAGATCGCCATCGGGCTCCAGATGGGCGCCCTTTCGCTGAGCCTCAACAGCTTGGCGCGGGTGGGTGAAGACGGCCTTGCGGTGGCCGACACCGCGGACGCCCCGGTCGTCAAGGATAAGCGGGAGTACACCCTCGATCGGGACGTGTTCTCCTTCGGAAAAGGCAATAAGGCGTCGGGCACGCGCGTCGAAGTTCTGCGCGGCTCGAAGTCCGAGAAGGCGAAATTCTAGGACGCGCGGGAGCTCAGTTATGAAGCACACATTTAATATGAACCGCGTTCTTTCAGTTCTCATCGCTTTGGCGTTGATCCTGGCGATCATGCTGCCGGCCACAGTGGCGGGCGCGGTCGAGATTATCGATGGCGATGGTGCGCAGTTGAACCTCGAGGTGAGCAAAGGAAAGCTGGTCCGCCTCGACCGGGCCGCGCATACGGTCTTCGTTGCCGATCCGGATATCGCCGACATTCAGGTCAAATCTCCGCGCCTGATCTATCTCCTCGCGCGCAAGCCGGGCGAAACCACCCTGTTTGCTGTCGATGAACAGGAACGCGTGCTGGCCAATATTCCGGTCATTGTTAGCCACAATCTCGGTGGATTGCGCCGCGCCGCCAGCGAACTGGTGCCGGGGGCCAATATTGCGGTCAGCAGTGTCGAGGGAGCCATCGTCATCGAGGGCGACGTCGAAAATGCGACGCAGGCACGGGATATTGCCAACCTGGCCGAGAAGTTCCTGCCCGAAGGCGGCAGCGTGCTCAATCGTCTTCGCGTGACAGCGCCCAATCAGATCAACCTGCGTGTCCGTGTCGCCGAGATTACGCGGGGCGTCGACAAGCAGTTGGGCTTCAACTGGACGGCCGCGGGATCGTTGGGCGGTTTGACCTTGGGTCTCGCCACGGCCAACCCCTTCTCGGGCGCCGCCCTCAATTCCGTCACAGGCAGCACCACCCAGGGCGGCTGGAACCTCAATTCCGTCATCGACGCCCTCGAAGAAGAGGGGCTGGTGCAAATCCTCGCCGAGCCGAACCTGACCGCCACGTCCGGTGAAACGGCGAGTTTCCTTGCCGGTGGCGAGTTCCCCATCCTGGTGCCGGGATCGGACGGCTCCGTGACCATCGACTTCAAGAAGTTCGGTGTGTCGCTCGCCTTTACGCCGACATTGGTCGGGTCTCGCCGTATCAATCTGCATGTGCGGCCGGAGGTCAGCCAGCTATCCACCACCAACGCCGTGACCCTCGCCAACTTCCAAGTGCCCGCGCTGACGACTCGGCGGGCGGAAACGACCGTGGAGTTGGGCAGCGGCCAAAGCTTCGCCATCGCGGGGTTGCTACAGAACAACGTGACTCACGACATTTCCAAATTCCCGGGGCTCGGCGACGTGCCGGTGCTGGGCAACCTGTTCAAGTCCGACCGCTTCCAGCGCGACGAAAGCGAACTCGTCATCATCGTTACGCCGTATCTGGTGAAACCGGTGTCGCAGCGCCTCGCAGCGCCGACCGACAAATATCTGTCTCCGCACGATGCGCAGCGCTACGGCTATGGCGGGACCAACCGTCAACTGCCGGCTGAGGCCCCAACTGATACGATGCCCGATACGACAACCGATATACCGCTTCAAACGCCGGCGCGGAACCCGAGTGATGCGCCGACGCCGCCGGCAATGCCGCGTACGCCGGTATCCCGTCAGCCCGTCCAGCAATCTCAAGACGGGACGACGCTGATCGGTCCGGCCGGTTTCCGGCTATAGAACGCGAAACGAGAGGAGCACCCCAATGCTTTCCCGTAAATTCCCCCGTCTGCTCAGAGCCGCCGCGCTTGCGCTACCGTTCTTCGCGATTGCCGGCTGCACGGAGAGCTTCGTCAGCGACCTGCCGAAAGGTCCCAGCGTCAATAGGCTGGAGGCGCACCGGACGGCGACGGGTGTGGTTCTCAACGTGCCCGGCTGTCCCGACTGGTCCAAGGAGGTCCGCCATAACTATTCCAACTCGGTTCACAGCAACTTCGGCTGTGCCGACGCGACCAACCTTGGCCTGATGATCGCCAATCCGGAGGACGTGCTCGAAGGGCGCAATCCGGGTGCGGCGGACGGAACCTACGCCGCCGGCGCCATCGAACGTTACCGCAAGGGCGAAACCAAGCCGCTTCAAGCCGGCGGTGCCGTGTCCGGAGATGCCAGCGGTGGTGAAACCACCGGTGGTCAGTAGACGGCCAATAAACGGGGCAAAAGCCATGTTGGATTCACTGATGACAAAGAGCGAAACCGTCGAGGCCGAGAACGTCGGCGAACGGACGTTTTTCGCCGCCGTCGACGACGTCGTCACGCAGGCATGTATTGCCCGTGTCGCGGAAGGTTTCGGCTGGCCTGCCGACTGGGTGTCCGAAGGCGGGCTCGAGGCTGCGATCCAGGCGCTCGATGCCGGAATGACGCCGTCGATTTTGATCGTCGATGTCTCGAGCTCCGCCGATCCGGAGGCCGATCTCCAGCGGTTGGCCGAGCTTTGCGATACGGACGTCCGTGTTCTCGCCCTTGGCAGCGAAAACGATATCGGGCTTTACCGCGATCTGATGGCCCTCGGCGTAAGCGACTACCTCGTCAAGCCGGTCACGGCGGAAGTTATCCAGGCCGCGTTGGCGCATATGATGGCGCCGTCCGAAGAGGACGGCGGAGAGGCACGGGAATCCCGCGTCACCGCAATCCTCGGCGCGCGCGGCGGGGCGGGGACCAGTACCGTCGCGACGGCGATGGCCTGGCTCATGGCCCACCAGTTCGACCGGAAGACGGTGCTGTTCGATCTCGACCTGAACTTCGGCACCTCGGCCCTCATGCTGGATCTCGAGCCCGGTAAGGGATTGAGCGAAGCGCTCGCCAATCCCAACCGCGTGGACGAGCTGTTCGTTGCCCGTGGCCTTGTCCGCGAATCCGAGAACTTGATGCTGCTCTCGGCCGAAGAATCCATCGGCTCCGGCTGTAACATCGATATCGACGCGGTGATGCGGCTCACCAATATGCTGTGCGCGACGTTCGACGAAGTGGTGATGGATGTGCCGCGTCATGCCTTGCTTGCCGATGCGCGCATCTTGGCGAACGCGGACCGGATCGTCGTCGTATCCGACCCGTCCCTTGCCGGCCTGCGCGATACGCGTCAAATTCTGAAGGCGGCCAGGGAATATGCGCCCGAGGCCCGTATCGTGACGGTGCTTGCCCAGGCGGGCCGTTTGAAGGACGCCGAGGTTTCAAAGGCGGACTTCGAAGCGGCGATCGACACCGTGATCGATTTCACCATTCCCTACGATCCCAAATCGGTGGCTCTGGCAACGGCGTTGGCGTCGTCCGTGCCCGAGGCGGCACCCAAAGGACTGGCTGCCAAATCTTTGATCGATATGACCAGGAACATCGGTGAATTTGTCGAGCCGGAAGCTGAATCCCAGTCGCTCCTGCGGTTTTTGAAGAAGGGGTAGGCAATGTTTGGGAAGCGCTCAACCGAAACACAGCCCACTTCTCCGAAACGGGCCGCCAAGTTCGGCGGCACGGCCAAGAAGGAGAAGACTGTTGTGCCTCTGAAGCCGATTGAGACGCCGGCGCAAACCGAGGCCGTGGCGACGAGCGTTATGCCCGTTAAACAACCGGCGAACGAATCGGACTCGCTGAAGCCGCAAGTGGACGCCAAACGCGAAGAGCTCATGGAGCGCGCCATCGCGTTGACGCAGCCTAAATTGCAGAAGCGTATCCCGGTGAGCGAAGCCAGCGAGTTGGAACGCGGCGAGCTGGCGCGGCGCGTGGAGAAGCAGTTGCGCAAGGTGCTGGCCGCCCAGAACATTGCCTTGGACGAACACGAAGTTCGGGATGCCGTCACCGTGCTGATGGTCGAGTTCCTGGACAAAATCGAAAAAGCCAAGCGTCACCCGACGGCGCCCAAGCTGTCCGATCCCGTCGAACAGGCGAAGCTTCGCGTGCAGCCGCTTCTGCTCGACCGCATCGATATCGCCAAGGCAACGGAAATGCCGCGCGAAGAATTGGTGCAGCAGATCGGCGACATCGTGACGGAAATCCTGGTCGAGGAGAAAATCCAGCTCAACCTTTCCGAACAGCGCAATCTGATTACCGCGCTGCTGAATGACATGCTGGGCCTCGGCCCGTTGGAAGAACTGCTCGCCGATGAAGCGGTGGCCGACATCATGGTCAACGGTGCCAATCAGGTTTATGTGGAGCGCAACGGTAAGCTGGAACTCACCAAGGTTACCTTCCGCGACAACGCGCACGTCATGAACATCGCGCAGCGTATCGTTGCCGCCGTCGGCCGGCGCGTCGACGAAACAACGCCGCTCGTGGACGCGCGCCTCGCCGACGGCTCGCGCGTCAACATCATTATTCCGCCCCTTGCCATCGACGGGCCGACGATCTCCATCCGTAAGTTCTCGGAAAAGAAGATCACCCTCGACGTGATGGCGGCGCAGGCCAACCTGTCGGACGATATGGCGCGGACACTGAAGATCGCGTCGCGCGCACGCCTCAACATTCTTATCTCCGGTGGTACCGGTTCGGGTAAGACGACGTTGCTTAACGCCTTGTCGCAAATGATCGACCACGGCGAGCGCATCGTAACCATCGAGGACGCCGCCGAGCTGCAGCTGCAGCAGCCGCATGTGGTGCGTCTCGAAACGCGGCCCGCAAACCTGGAAGGCGACGGTGAGATCACCCAGACGGAACTCGTGAAGAACGCCCTGCGTATGCGCCCCGACCGGATCATCCTCGGCGAAATTCGCGCCGGTGAGGCGCTCGATATGTTGCAGGCGATGAACACGGGCCACGACGGATCGCTCGGCACCATCCACGCCAACAATCCGCGCGAAGCCCTGACGCGTTTGGAAAATATGGTCGCTATGTCGGGCGTCAAGCTTCCCAACGAAGCGGTACGTGCGCAAATCGCCGGTGCTCTCGACATGATCGTGCAGGTCAGCCGGATGCGCGACGGTGTGCGCCGCATTGTTCAGATCACCGAGGTCGTCGGCATGGAAGGCGAGGTGATCACGACCCAAGACCTCTTCACTTACCAGTTTACGGACGAAGATGCCGACGGCCGCTTGATCGGTGAATTCAAGAAGGCGGGTCTGCGTCCGGTCTTCGCCGACCGGGCCGCCTACTTCGGTCTCAACCAAGCGCTGCTGGAGGCGACGCTCTGATGAACCTCGCAGATCTCATTCTCTTTGCCGGGGTGATGCTGGCGTTCGGGGCCGGGGCGCTTGCGTTGGCGAGCGCCATGGGCGCGCGGCGAAAGCAGGTTCGTGCCCGTGCCCGCGCCTTGACCCGGCGTTTGCACGCGCGCGGCGCAAGCGACGATGCGCCGAGCGCGGATTTGCGCAAGGTGGAACCCAACCAATTCCCGCTCATCGAAGCCGTGGTTGCGCGCTTGCTGCCACGTCCCGAAATCTTACGGGAACGCCTGAGCCGTACCGGCAAAGAGATCTCCGTCGGGGCTTATGTCGCAGTATGTATCGTGGTCGCGATGGTCATGCTGCTGATGTTGAAGGGGATCGTCGGGCTGTCCTGGCTTGTCGCGTTGCCTGGCGCGGTCGCAGCGGGCGTCGTCATGCCGTATTGGGCCACCGGGGTTCTCGCCGGCCGTCGCCAGCAGGCTTTCGTCAATATCTTCCCGGATGCCATCGACCTCATGGTGCGCGGCTTGAGGTCCGGTTTGCCCGTATCCGAATGTATCTCCACCATCGGTACCGAGATGGCCAACCCCGTCGGGTCCGAGTTCCGGGCGATCAACGATATGGTCCGGCTGGGCCAATCCATGGACGATGCGCTGTGGTCGGCGGCCAAGCGTCTCGACATCGCGGATTTCAATTTCTTCGTCATCACCCTCAACGTGCAGCGCGAGACGGGTGGTAACCTTGCCGAAACCCTTGCCAACCTGTCCGATATTCTGCGTCAGCGGAAGCAGATGAAGCACAAGGTGAAGGCCTTGTCGTCCGAAGCGCGCGCCAGTGCCTACATCCTGGGATCGCTGCCGTTTCTGATGCTCGGCATCCTCATGGTCCTCAATACCGACTATGCGATGGAACTGTTCACCGATCCGCGCGGCCATACGGCGGTTGCGGTGGGCATCGGCATGCTGCTGACCGGGATCGCCGTCATGTTCAAAATGGTGAGGTTCGAGCCATGAGCGAGAGCATTCTCGGCATGCAGCCGGAAACGGCGATTGCGCTGATGGCCTTCACGGCCGCGTTCTGCAGCGTGCTCGCCGTTTGGTACGGACTGCTCGCCAAAAATCCCATGCGGGCGCGGGCGAAGGCCCTGGCGCAACGCCGTGAAGGATGGCGGAGCAGCTTGCTCGGTCCGCGCCGGCGGCAGCGGCCGGAACAGGCGATGACGGCCATGCGGTCTATCGCGGCGCGGTTCAATCTGCTGCGCGGCAAATTGGCATCCGAAGCCGAGAAGGGGCTGATGCTTGCCGGTTGGCGGTCGGACGATGCGCTGGTTGCCTATGTCGTCGTCAAGGTCGCCTTGCCGGTGATCGCGGCCGGCGTGACGTTTGTGTTGGTCAGCCTCGTCGGCGTCGGCTCATTGGAGGCCATGTTCCAGATCTTCAGCATCGTCGCCGCCGCGACGCTCGGCCTGTTCCTGCCCGACTGGGTAATCCGGTTCCGTGCCGGCAAACGGCGGAAGACGATGCAACGCAGCTTGCCGGACGCGCTCGATCTGTTGGTTATTTGCGTCGAGGCCGGGCTCGGCCTGGATGCCGCGCTTGTCCGGGTGTCGCGTGAGATGGCGAGCAGCGCGCCGGAACTGGCGGAAGAGCTGAGCCTGACCGCGATGGAATTGGGCTTCTTGCCGGACCGCCGCGCCGCGCTCAACAACCTCTTGATGCGGACCGATTTGCCGGCGCTGCGCGGTGTCGTCAACACGCTGCTTCAAACGGAGAAGTACGGCACGCCGTTGGCCAACTCGTTGCGGGTTCTGTCGGCGGAGTATCGCAAGGAACGCATGCTCAAGGCAGAGGAAAAGGCGGCCAAGCTACCCGCGACCCTGACCGTTCCAATGATCATTTTCATTCTGCCGACCCTGTTCATCGTCTTGCTGGGGCCGGCGGTCATGCGCGCCTCCGATGCGTTGCAGGGATTTTAGGGGGAGGGAATAGGCCCGGTCATAGGCCGGTATATCGATGACTGAATATCGATGACTGATCTGACGAAATTTCGACCGGTTATGAATGCGGCAGTCCTCTGGGATCCACTGCCGCGTTCCTGGCGGAGGGCTGCTTGGGGGTGGCCCTCCGCCGCCCGTTTGGGGTGCTTATCGCGCTCTTGCGGGAAAGCCGAAGATACGGGCGGCGCGCTCGGTGCTCGAGAGCGGCTGCAGGCTGCGGTAGAAAGCGAGATTGTTGTCGATCTCGGCCTGGGAAAGATCCCGGCGCAAGATTTCTGCCGCCTCGGTATCGCGGCCCCACAAGCCGTATACCAGGGCCAGGTTGTGCCGGGCTGTGGCCGCGTCGGGCGTGCGCCCGCTTGCAATGGCGCGCAGCATTGTGGCCGCTTCGCCGTATTCGCCGCCGAGCGCCAGCGACAACGCCAGATTGTTGCGAAGGGACTTGTTCTCGGGCGCGCGCTCCAGTCCGTCGAGATACCGGTTCTCGGCCGCCTCGTGCTGGCCGGTCATATTGAAGGCGACGCCGAGGCCATTGAGGGCTTCGATGTCGTCGGGGTCGGCGCCGAGGGCCGCGTCGTATTCGGCGATCGCCTCTTCCGCCCGCCCGCTGGCGATCAGTGCCTTGCCCAGCCCTTTGCGCACCTGGGGACGGGTATCGCCGAGCGCCACGGCCTGGCGATAGGCCACGGCGGCGCTTGCGAAGTCGCCAAGGTCGGTCAGGACCTTGCCGAGCCGAACGAGGGCAACAGGGACCGTCGGCTCGATGATATGGGCGCGCCGGTACAGATTTGCGGCAGAAGCCAGATCGCCGCCCTTCTCGGTGAGCTGGGCGACCCGCATGACCTGTTGGAAGGCCGGCGAACCTGCGGCGGTGGGTTTCCCGGCATCGTCCCCGGACCCGCCGGGTAATCCGGAACACCCGGCCAAAACGAAGGCCAGGACCATGAAACCGAGGGCCGTGCATGCGGAACGTCGCCGGGGGCCAGAAGTTAACGCCATCTTTGCTTTTCTGCGGACAATAGGGTGTTGATCCATCTGAAATATCGCGAGAAACCGTAAGTATTTGTTCTAGCTTGTTAATAGTTAACGGTATCACTATATGCCTAACGTGACAGACCCCTATTTAGATATCGCTAAACTAATCGAGCGCCTTCACCGGCGTTTTCTGGACGTGGTGCGCGCGGAGCTGAACCACCTGGGTTTCCGCGATTTGACGCCCGTACAGGCCATGCTGTTGACCAATATCGGCGACGAAGAGATTGTCATCCGCGAACTGATCGAGCGCGGCTACTACCAGGGGTCCAACGTTTCCTACAATATGAAGAAGCTCGTTGAGGGCGGCTATATCGAGCAATCGCGCTCGCCGCACGACAAGCGCTCGGTCCGCATTAAGCTGACCGAGAAATCCCGCACCATCTGCGAAAAGATCCAGGAATTGGAAGTTGCCAACGGCGAGGCGCTGAAGGCGGCTGGCGTTTCCGAAAAGGATATCGAAGCGGCGCGCGACACCTTGCGCGATATCGAGCGCGTCTGGAGCGACTTCATCCAGTACGGCCGCCGGGCCTGATCTGCGCTCTCGGCAGGGCTGATTCCTCCCCACCTTTCATCATTGTTTTTGCGCGAGTCGCGCTGGCCGTAGTTCGCGACGAACCAGCATGCGTTCCCTTGAGCCGACCCAGTTCGCGAAAATGGTGAGAACAAATCCGGAAAATAGAGAAAATAATCTTTTTATATCAATAAGATAAAATTTTACTTGGTTTATGAGAACAAAACGTGTACAGAGAACGTTCGTTGCATCGGACATGACCCTATGAAATAAGGAGGGGACCAATGACAGAAGCGGCTTTACGTCTCGTGAAAAACGCGGATCCCGAAAAGAACAAAGCTCTTGAAGCGGCCCTCGGCCAAATCGAACGCAATTTCGGCAAGGGCTCGATCATGAAGCTCGGCCAAAGCGAGAACGCGGTGGAGACGGACGCTGTGTCCACGGGGTCGCTGGGGCTCGATATCGCCCTGGGCATCGGCGGGTTGCCGCGGGGCCGCGTGGTCGAGATTTACGGGCCGGAAAGCTCGGGCAAAACGACCTTGGCGCTGCATGCGGTTGCCGAGGCCCAGAAAGCGGGCGGCACCTGTGCCTTTATCGATGCCGAGCATGCCCTCGATCCTGCCTATGCCAAGAAACTTCATGTCGATGTCGAAAATCTGCTGATTTCGCAGCCCGATGCCGGTGAGCAGGCGTTGGAGATCGCCGATACCTTGGTGCGCTCCGGTGCTATCGACGTGCTGGTGGTCGATTCCGTCGCCGCGTTGGTGCCCCGCGCCGAACTCGAAGGCGAGATGGGCGATACCCATGTGGGCTTGCAGGCGCGGCTGATGAGCCAGGCGCTGCGCAAGCTAACCTCTTCGGTGGCGCGGTCCAATTGTCTGATTATTTTCATCAACCAGATCCGCATGAAGATCGGCGTGATGTTCGGCAACCCCGAAACCACGACCGGAGGGAACGCCCTTAAATTCTATTCGTCGGTCCGTCTCGAAATCCGCCGCATCGGCGCGATCAAGGACAAGGACGACGTGGTCGGCAATCATACGCGGGTCAAGGTGGTGAAGAACAAGGTGGCGCCGCCGTTCAAGACCGTCGAGTTCGACATCATGTATGGCGAGGGAATCTCGAAGGCGGGCGAGCTTCTGGACCTGGGGGTTCAGGCGGGTATCGTCGAGAAGTCGGGTTCCTGGTTCTCTTATGACAGTCAGCGTATCGGTCAGGGGCGGGAGAACGCTCGCCAGTTCTTGAAGGACAATCCCGAGATCGCTTATGATATCGAGCATAGAATCCGCGAAAACGCGGGAATCCTGTCGGGCGCGATGATGTCGCCGCCTGAGACGGATGCGGCAGGCGAAGAAGGTCTTGCCGAAGCCGGCGAATAACCGGCTGACCCGGTAGAGTTCACCGGGGGGAAAACAGAGGGCGCGGTTCTTCCAGGGAGATTTTCCGGAGACCGCGCTTTTCTTTTGGGCCCGCGCTTTTCCGAGTTTTGGGGGCTGTCGGGCCACCGTGGGCTATGCTACCCCTGTTTACAGGGTTTCCACGTCTGAACTGAATTTTCCATGCACATAGAGTTTCATGGGGCCGCACGCGAAGTCACCGGTTCCTGTCATCTGTTCGAAGTGGGTGGCAAGCGGTTTCTCGTCGATTGCGGCCTTATCCAAGGCGCGCGCGACGCCGAGGCGCGCAATAGCCGGCCATTTCCCTTCGATCCCAAGACGTTGGACGCAGTCATTCTTACCCATGGCCACATCGATCATTCGGGTCGATTGCCGCTATTGGAGAAATCCGGTTACCGGGGGCCTATTTATGCGCACCCGGCGACACGGGACTTGTGCCGCATCATGCTCAAGGACGCAGGTTATTTGCAGGAGCGCGAGGCGGAATGGGAAAACCGGAAACGCGAGCGCAAGCGGCTGCCGCCGGTCGAGGCACTGTATACCATGGCGGATGCCGCTGCCGCGTTGCGCCGGTTCCGCGGCATCGGCTATAGCGAAAAGAGGAAAATCCTGCCCGGCGTCGAGGTGACGCTGCTGGATGCCGGGCACATTCTCGGCGCCGCTATCGTCATCCTCGATCTGGAGGAGAAAGGCGCCCGCCGCCGCGTGGTGCTGAGCGGCGATTTGGGGCATTCGGGTACCGTCCTGATGCCTGATCCGGCGACGGTCGACAAGGCGGACCTGGTCATCATGGAAAGCACCTATGGCGACCGCAATCACCGGTCATGGGAGAGAACCTGGGCGGAAATGTCGGAGGTTTTCGATATCGCGGCACGGAAACCCGGCAACGTCTTGATCCCGGCCTTTGCGGTGGGGCGAACCCAGGAACTGCTGTTCGCCTTCCGGGAGCGTTTTCGCGAATGGGAGCTGGATCGGTGGCGGGTTTTTCTCGACAGCCCGATGGCCATCGAGGCGACCGAGGTCTACTACAAGCACGCAAATCTATTGAACGCCGCCGTGCGCGAACAGCGCCGCGAGGGCGGGTTGTTTGACCTGCCCAATCTGCATCTCACCCGTACCGCCAAGCAATCCATGTCCATCAACCGTATCCATTCGGGGGCGATCGTCATCGCCGGCAGCGGTATGTGCAACGGCGGGCGGATCAAGCAGCATCTGAAGCAGAATATCTGGCGCGCGAACTGTCATGTGGTGTTCGTCGGCTACCAGGCGGCCGGGACCCTGGGCCGGTCGCTGGTCGACGGTGCGCGTCGCATCCGCCTGTGGGGAGAGACCATTAACGTAGAGGCGAAAATTCATACGGTCGGTGGATTTTCCGCCCATGCCGATGCCGACGGTCTGTCCCGGTGGGTTTCCCATTTCCCCAAGGATGTGCCGGTGGTGCTGGTCCATGGTGAAACGGATGCCATGCAGGCCTTTCAGCAGCGGCTGTCGAAGGCCGGGCGGGCCAAGGTCCATATGCCGCTCCAGGGAGTTCATATGGACCTTAGCAGTATGAAAATGACCGGAAACTGAGCGCGTTTGGGCAAAACCTTTGCCGATCGGTTGTAAGGTATCTCGCTGGAAAATAGGGGAAAAAGCTTTCGCTCGGCCTTTTCCGAACCTAAATTACGGGACCCTCGCCATCTTGTTGGCGCGGCGGGAAATAGGCGACCAAAGGTAGATACCCAAGGCAATGACCAGACAGACAACCAACGATATTCGGGCGACCTTTCTGGACTATTTTGCGCGTCACGACCACGAGGTCGTGCCGTCGTCGCCGTTGGTGCCGCACAACGATCCGACCCTGCTGTTCACCAATGCCGGCATGGTCCAATTCAAGAACGTGTTCACTGGCCTAGAACAGCGCAATTATTCCCGCGCGACGACATCGCAAAAATGCGTCCGCGCGGGCGGCAAACATAACGACCTTGAGAATGTCGGTTATACGGCGCGTCACCATACGTTCTTCGAGATGCTCGGCAATTTCTCCTTCGGCGATTACTTCAAGGAACAAGCCATCGAGCTGGCCTGGAACCTGATCACCAAGGACTATGGCCTGCCTGTCGACAAGCTGCTGGTCACGGTCTTTTCGGAGGACGACGAAGCGTTCTCCCTGTGGCGCAAGATCGCCGGTTTGCCGGAAAGCAAGATCATCAAGATCCCGACCTCGGACAATTTCTGGTCCATGGGGGAAACCGGGCCCTGCGGTCCCTGTTCCGAGATCTTCTACGATCATGGCGATCATATTCCCGGCGGCCCTCCGGGCAGCCCCGACGAGGATGGCGACCGGTTCATCGAGATTTGGAACCTGGTGTTCATGCAGTTCGAGCAGATCGATCCGGATACCCGCCGCGATCTGCCGCGTCCCTCCATCGACACGGGCATGGGGCTGGAACGAATCTCGGCGGTCCTCCAGGGAACGCATGACAACTATCAGACCGATTTGTTCCGGGCGCTGATCGAGGCGTCGGCGGACGCCGCTGGGGTCGACCCCGATGGCGAACACGCGGTGTCCCACCGGGTGATCGCGGATCATCTTCGCGCCTCGAGCTTCCTGATCGCCGATGGCGTGCTGCCGTCGAACGAAGGGCGTGGGTACGTGCTGCGGCGTATCATGCGGCGCGCCATGCGCCATGCTCATATGATGGGCTGCCAGGATCCGTTGCTCTACAAACTGGTGCCGGCATTGGTCACGCAGATGGGCGAGGCTTACGGCGAGTTGGTCCGCGCCCGGGCGTTGATCACCGAAACGCTGGAGCTCGAAGAGGCCCGGTTTAAGCGGACACTCGACCGCGGCCTTCGCTTGCTCGAGGAAGAGACCGCGTCGCTGCCTGACGGCGGCGCCCTTGCCGGCGAGGTTGCCTTCAAGCTGTATGATACCTATGGCTTCCCCATTGACCTGACGCAGGATGCGTTGCGGGCCAAGGGTCTGACCGTCGATACCGACGGTTTCGAAGCGGCGATGGCGCGTCAGCGTGCCGAAGCGCGCAAGGCCTGGGCCGGGTCTGGCGAGGCCGCGACCGAAACGGTTTGGTTCGAAATCCGCGAGGAAGCGGGGGCGACCGAATTCCTCGGCTACGAGACCGAAACCGCCGAGGCGGTGGTCTATGCGTTGGTGGCCGACGGCAAGCGGGTCGAGGAAGCCGCGCCCGGCATGACCGTATCCGTGGTTACAAACCAAACACCGTTCTATGGCGAATCCGGCGGCCAGCAAGGCGATCGCGGTACCATCGAAACTGCCGATGGCGCGATCGTCCGGGTGGCCGATACGCAAAAGAAGCTCGGCGACCTGCATGTCCATACCGGCGTGGTCGAAGGGGCTACGATCCATGCCGGCGACGAGGTCAGGCTGTCGGTCGAGGGAGACCGGCGGTCTGCGCTGCGCTCGCATCATTCCGCGACGCACTTGCTGCATGAGGCGTTGCGCCGGCGGCTCGGCGAGCATGTGGCGCAAAAAGGGTCCTTGGTGGCGGCTGACCGTCTGCGTTTCGATATTAGCCATCCCAAGCCGATGACCGCGGACGACGTCGCAGCCGTCGAGGAGGCGGTCAATGCGCAGGTGCGCGCCAATACGGATGTGGTCACACGTTTGATGACGCCGGACGAAGCCATCGAGGCGGGCGCGCTGGCCCTGTTTGGGGAGAAATATGGCGACGAAGTGCGGGTCGTGTCCATGGGGGCGGGTGAGAACAAACCCTATTCGACGGAACTGTGCGGCGGCACGCACGTGCGCCGTACGGGTGATATCGGGCTGTTCAAGATCGTCGGCGAAAGCGCCGTGGCGGCGGGCGTTCGCCGCATCGAGGCGGTGACCGGCAAGGCGGCCGAAGCTTATGTTGCCGATCTGTCGCGGTCCTTGGCCACGACGGCGGAGCTTCTCAAGATTTCGCCGGACGAAGTCGTAGCCCGGGTCGAGAAGTTGCTCGACGACCGGCGCAAGATGGAAAAAGAGCTTGCCGATGTCCGGCGCCAGTTGGCGACCGGTGGTGGCGGCGCCGACGGTGGCGCCAACGGCGTTAAGGATATCTCGGGCATCAAATTTGCCGGGCGCGCCTTGTCGGGCGTGCCGCCCAAGGATCTCAAGGGGCTCGCGGACGATCTTAAGAAGCAGGTCGGCTCCGGCGTCGTCGCCTTGGTCTCGGTGAATGAGGGCAAGGCGTCCTTGGTCGTCGGCGTGACCGAGGATCTTACCGCCGACTTGGATGCCGTCGCTTTGGTGAAGGTGGGGTCTGCCGCCGTGGGTGGCGGCGGGGGCGGGGGACGCCCGGATATGGCCCAGGCCGGCGGTCCGGATGGCGGCAAAGCCGCCGACGCCCTGGCCGCTATCGAAGGGGCCATCGCCGGCGGCGCCTAGAGGCTTTCTGCGGCCTTTCGGACCGATTTCACCCACCTACGGAAAACCTCTATTATCTGGAGGGAATAAACCGCCCGCCTGGGTGTTTTTCTCGCAGACCGTCCCCGAAGACCCCGCGTAGGGCTGGGATGGATGGAGCCCGTGTATGTCGGACAAGGCCAGTGCCGTGATCGAAGAACTGCCGCGGTTGCGGCGGTATGCGATTGCGCTCCTGGGAGACCGGGGGCGGGTGGATGACCTGGTCCAGGATACCGTTGAACGGGCCCTTTCCCGGCTCCATCTATGGAAGTCGGGCACCAATATGCGGAGTTGGCTGTTCACCATCATGCATAATCTGCACGTCAACAATCTGCGCCGTGATCGCGCTATGGGCGATGCTGTTCCCTTGGAGGACTGGCATCCGGCCTTGTCGCGTCCGGCGGAGCAACATGACGCCGTGCGCATGGTCGAGGTTGCCGACGCGCTGGCTACGATTCCGCTCGAACAACGGGAAGTGGTGCTCCTGATCGCTTTGGAAGGATTGTCCTATCGGGAAGCTGCCGAGGTGACGGGAGTGCCCATGGGAACGGTGATGTCGCGTCTGGCCCGCGGCCGGGAGGCGCTTCGCCGGATTACCGATGGCACAGATTCGCCCGTGTTCAGGAGAGTGAAATGACCAATAGCACTCATCCGATCAGTGAAGCCGACCTGCATGCCTACGTCGATGGGCAACTCGATGGTGCCCGGCGCGACGAGATCGAGGCGCTTCTCCGCAACGATCCGGAGGCCGCGGCGCGCGTGACGGCTTACCAGGCCCAAAACGTCGGCCTTCATGACGCCTTTGACGGAATCCTCGGCGAAGACATTCCTGAGCGATTGATCGCGGCAGCCCACGGGAAAACCCGGCACCGGATGTTCGGACGCGCGCTCCGCATCCCGGCCGGCATTGCCGCCGCCGCAGCGCTGTTTATTCTCGGCGCGGCGGCGGGCTGGACCGTCCGGGATATGGAAGTGTTCCCCGATAAGGATGACATGCGGGAGTTCACCCGCTATGCGGCCGTTGCCCACCGGGTCTATACCGCCGAGCGCCGCCATGCCGTCGAGGTCGCGGCGGCGGACGAAAAACATCTGGTGCAATGGCTGTCGAACCGGTTGGGTAGCCCTTTGCGGGTTCCGGTATTGCTCGACCTTGGATTTGAACTGGTCGGTGGACGGCTGCTGGCGAGCCCGGACAACAGCCCAACCGCCCAATTCATGTATCAGGATGAGAAGCTACGCCGTTTGACCCTTTATGTCCGGCCTTCGGAAGGCCATGAACGGACGTCCTTCCGCTTCGTGCGCGGTGGCGATGTCGTGATGTTCTATTGGATCGATCAGCCTTTTTCCTACGCCCTCGCGGGGCAGATCGACCGGCAGGAACTTCTTGAAATTTCCAGGGTGGTGTCGGAGCAGATTTCGCCGTAACGCGGGATCTAGTCGAACAGCGCGTCGATTTCCGCCTGATTGAGACCGCCTTCGCCCTCGAGCTGCGGTCCGTTGAGGAGTTTTTCGTCCTCGGTCTTTTCCTGCTCCGGCGCAACGTCGACTTTTTCCAGCTCAGCCTTGCCCCAGGCTTCGATCAGAGCGTTCACCCGATCCTCAACATAGGTGATGGAGCGGGCGACCTTGGTTACGCGTTGGCCGGTAATGTCCTGGAAGGAACAGGCCTGGATAATATCCATGTTGTTGGTCGTGATCTCGTCGACGAGGGAGGTATCTCCCTTGTCGCCCAACGACTTCTTCAACTTCTCAAGCAACGCTTCATTTTTCTCGATGGTCGCCATGATGGTATTGGTTGCCTGCTCGGTCGCCTTTACGATGGCGTCGAGCTGATCGCCCATCTTGTTGAAGTGGTGTTCGTCATCCACAGGCTTGTGGATGGCCGCGATTTCCTGGCGAACCCGCTGAATGTATTGGAACAATCCCACGAGTTCTTGTTTGAGGGCGGGATCGGCTGGGTTCTGGTGTTCAGTCACGGATAGTCTCTCTTTTTGGCCATCCCGAGGGACAGTAAACGTGCACTATGGCGATGCGAGCGGCCCGCCGCGTCACCCGTATAGAGATGGGGATTGATGAGATATCATAAAGGCTTAGGGGGCAAAAAAGTCTGGGATGGGCAATTCTATTTGATTTCAAATAGTTAACGGAATGGTCTAGTCGTCGCCCCCGTCCGGCTTGGCCCGCCGTAAGGCCTCCAGAAACACTTGCTCCATGGCCATACGGCGTAGCTTTTCCTTGGCTTCTTCGCTGATACCGTCCAGCAACTTGGCTTGGCGGCTGTGAATATCAATGGCCTCCGCGATGAGCTTTTCCCTATCTTGTTCCGTGGCCAGTTCCGTGGCCAGCTCGGCGGGTGCCGGATTTTCGTCTCCACTCGGTTCCGGTAACAACGTGCCCGCGTCGGTTAATTTTTCCTCAAGTATGGCGGGTGGCGCGTCGGAAGCGGCGGCGGTCGGCAATGCCGGCGCGGGCTTTGACCGGCGCAACCACTTGGCCTTCGCCTTTCGGCGCTTCTTCTTGCTCTCTTTGCTGTCCGGAACCATGGCCAGCACTTTGGACAAGGACTTAAACATCGCTCTCCGAGACAAAGCTGTGGCGTCGTGTGCGCAATCCGATTGCGTTCTGTGTCAATATGGTGACGATTGGCGGGAACTGCCATTCACCCCTGGTTTAGCCGTCATGTCGGGCCTATCTTCATGAATATGCGCAGATCTCGAGCCGCCAAGATCGTGTCGACCCTCGGACCGGCAACCAGTTCCGAAAAACGGATGCGGGAACTGGTGAAGGCCGGTGCGGATATTTTTCGGCTCAATTTTAGCCATGGCGACTATGAGGTTCATGCCGAGAACGTCGATATCCTGCGTGATCTCGAAAAGGAATTCGACCGGCCCATTGGTATCGTCATGGACCTGCAAGGGCCGAAAATCCGCATTGGCGAGTTCGAGGGCGGTTCAGCCGAGTTGAAGGACGGCAAGAGTTTCGTGCTCGACATGTCTGACGACCTCGGCAACGAGACCGGGGTTTCGGTCCCGCACCCGGAAATTTTCAAAGCGCTAAGTGTTGGCGACGAGCTTTTGCTCGATGACGGCAATATCCGTCTCAAGGTCACCAAAAAAGGCCGTCAGAACGTCGAAACCAAGATCATCACCGGTGGTAAATTGAGTGACCACAAAGGTCTCAATCTGCCGGGTGTTTCCCTGCCGATTTCTCCGCTGACCAAAAAGGACCGCAAAGACCTAAGGTTTGGGCTCGATCTAGGTGTCGATTGGGTCGCCTTGTCCTTCGTACAGCGGCCCGAAGACGTCGCCGAGGCCCGCCGGCTGGTTGCGGGCCGGGCCGGCATCATGGTCAAGCTGGAAAAGCCCTTGGCCATGGAGAACCTCGACCAGATCGTCGAACTGACTGATTCCGTTATGGTTGCGCGCGGTGATCTCGGTGTCGAGGCGCCGCCCGAAGATGTCCCGGGGCTTCAGAAGCGTATTATCGAATGTGCGCGGCGCATGGGGAAGCCGGTGGTTGTCGCCACCCAGATGCTTGAATCAATGGTACACGCGCCTCGGCCGACCCGGGCGGAAGCCTCGGACGTGGCGACGGCGGTTTTCGACGGCGCGGATGCGGTGATGCTGTCGGCGGAAACGGCCGTTGGCGAATACCCGATCGAGGCGGTCGAGATCATGGACCGTATCATCAACAAGGTCGAACAGGATCCCCACTTCCGTAAAATCCTGGAGGCCGAGGTTAGCATGCCCGAAGCGACCGACGCGGACGCCATCACGGCGGCGGCGCGGCAGGTTGCGGAAACCATTTCCGCCAAGGCGATCGCCACCTTTACCAGCACCGGATCGACGACCTTGCGGGCGGCGCGTGAGCGTCCTCGGGTGCCGATCCTGGGCATGACCCCTGATCTTGCGACGGCGCGGCGCCTTCAACTCGCCTGGGGTGTGCATCCGATCCTCACCCGTGATGTCAAAAGCTTCAACGACATGCTTACCCGCGCATCGAGCGCGGCTCTGGATCAGGGGTTTGCACGTAAGGGGCAACGTCTCGTCGTCACGGCGGGGGTTCCGTTCGGGACACCCGGGGCTACCAACGTCCTCCGCATCATCTGGGTGGAATAAGCGTCCGGGTTCGCGGCCGACCTTGACAGACCGGCGTCGGTCCGTCAGTCAACATCCTACCTGCGAGCCGGTCTCACGGCATTTTAACTCTTAGGGCCTATTGCCACCTCATGCTGGCGGAAATTTTCTCGGTCGTCGCGCCGATCTTGTTCGGCGTTCTTCTTGGCTTTTTCTGGGCCCGGCTCCGGCTTCCCTACGATTCCAACTTTGTCTCTGCGCTGGTGTTCAACCTCGGAACGCCGTTGCTCGTCTTCTATACGTTGACCAACATCAAGGTGGATCCGACGGCGTTCGGCATTATGGCATTTGCGACCGCCGCGGCCATGGCGGCATTCGCCTTGATCAGTTATGTCGTGCTGCGTCTTGCTCGGCTCGAGCGGCGGACCTATTGGTCGGTGGTGATGATGCCCAACACGGGCAATGTTGGGCTCCCGCTCTGCCTGCTGGCGTTCGGCGATGAGGGATTGGCCTTTGCCATCATCGTTTATTCCATTGTCTCTATGTGTCAGTTCACGGTGGGCGTGGGCCTCAATGCAGGCACCTTTTCACTCCGGGAATTTGCCCGCGTCCCACTGATCTATGCCGTTGCCGCGGCGTTGGTCTTTTTGTTGACGGGAACGAAACCGCCCTTATGGATCGCGAACTCCACAAAGCTGATTGGGCAGATGGCGATCCCGCTGATGATCGTGACTCTCGGCGTTTCCCTGGCGAAGCTGAAGGTGACCAGCCTGCCGCGCAGTTTCATGCTGTCGTTGGTGCGGTTCGCAATGGGGCTGGGCGTGGGGGTCGGACTTGCGGAGGTGTTGGGCTTGGAGGGCACTCCAAGGGGCGTTTTGATTTTACAATGCGCCATGCCGGCCGCGGTGTTCAACTATATGCTTGCTGCCCGGTATGGGAACAATCCCGACGAAGTGGCCGGCGTGATTGTGACCTCCACCTTGTTCTCCTTCCTAACCTTGCCGTTCTTGTTGTCCTTTTTGCTCTAGGGCCTGTTGTGGGTTGTGGACCCCTACGGTATATGGCTAACACTTTGAAGGCTTGTCCTCGGAATAGTTTATGACTGTCATAGTTACCGGCTCGGCCGGCTTCATCGGATATCATGTATCTCACGCCCTGCTTGCGGCGGGAGAAAAGGTCGTCGGCATAGACATCGTCAACGACTATTACGACGTCTCGTTGAAGGAAGCGCGTTTGGCCCGCCTCGAGGCAGCCGGCGACTTTTCCTTTTATCGCCTCGATGTTGCGGACCGGGAGGCCATGATGGGGCTGGCCGATGATTATCCGGACACGGACCGGCTCATTCATTTGGCGGCGCAAGCGGGGGTCCGCTATTCTCTTGAAAATCCGTACGCCTATACGCGAGCGAACGTCGAAGGCCAGCTGGTGATGCTCGAATTATGCCGGCGTTTCGACGGCCTCAAGCATTTCGTCTACGCGAGTTCGTCTTCCGTCTATGGTGGTAACACCGACCTCCCCTTTTCGGTAAAAGATCGGGTCGACAAGCCGATTTCCCTCTATGCAGCGACGAAGCGGAGCGGCGAGCTTCTGTCTTATTCCTATGCCCACCTCTACGGCATTCCGTCGTCAGGGCTGCGTTTCTTTACGGTCTATGGGCCGTGGGGGCGTCCCGATATGGCCGCTTTCATCTTTACGAAAAAGATTTTGGCGGGCGAGCCGATCCAGGTTTTCAATCGCGGCGACATGCAGCGTGATTTCACCTATATTGACGATATCGTCGCCGGCGTTCTCGCCTGCGCTGATCGGCCGCCGGTATTGGCGGACGGAGACCCGCCCTACCGCGTTTACAATCTTGGGAATCACCGGTCAGAAAAGCTGACTGATCTGATCGCGCTCATTGAAAGGGAATTGGGTCAGAAGGCCGAACTTGAACTGCTCCCCATGCAGCCGGGCGATGTACGTGAGACGTATGCCGATATTTCGGAATCCCAGAGGGACTTCGGCTTTTCCCCCAAAACCAACCTCGAGGAAGGCATCCCCAAGTTCATCGCCTGGTACAAAGAGTACTACGGCGCTTAGCCTTGAGCAGCGTTCTGGGCCTGAACCGATTGCGGCTTGCCGTAGAGTGCTTCTAACTTCTGGCCATAGACTTCCGTGACCTTGAATCGCCGCACCTTGAGGCTCGGTGTCATCATTTCGTTTTCAACGGTAAACGGGTCGGGGATCAGGCAAAACCGGCGCACACGCTCGATATTGTTCAGCGTGCTATTGACCCGTTCAACCGCGCTTCCAATGGTTTTGACGAATTCCTCATTGGCGGCGAGAGACGCGATACTTGGTTCGACTCCACGCCCTTTAGCCCATTCCGCAGCGAAATCAGGATCGGGAACGATACCGGCGACCAGATGAGGCCGTTTGTCCCCGTAGACCATGGCTTGGGAGATCTCCGGCTGCAACGTCAGGAATCCTTCGACCCGTTGCGGAGAAAGATTGTCGCCGCCCGAATTGACGATAATGTCCTTCTTCCGGTCGGTGATCTGGATATAGCCGTCTTCATCGAGCTTGCCGACGTCGCCGGTATGGAGCCAGCCGTCACGAATAACTTCGCGGGTGGCCTCCGGATTTTGCCAGTACCCCTGCATGACCAATTCGCCGCGTACCAGGATTTCACCGTCCTCGGCAATCTTGACCTCGGTATCGAGGAGCGGCGGGCCGACCGTCGCAAGCTTATTGTTTGACGGCCGGGTGACGCTGATGACCGGCGCCGACTCGGTCAATCCATATCCCTGGAGCAGGCGGAGACCGAGGGCCGAAAAGAACATACCGATGTCGTAGTTCAAGGGCGCGCCGCCTGAGACGAATGCTTTTAGGCGTCCGCCGAAATTGGCCTTTACCTTTCTGCGTACCAATTTGTCGACGAGGGCGTCGATCATCTTGTCGCCGAATGAAAGGGTGCCAGGGGTTTCGATCTTACGGCGCCCTAAATCGACGGCCGCATTGAACAGCTTTTCCTTGGTTCCGCCCGTGTTACGAACGCCTTTGGCGATCCTGACATGCATGAGTTCGTAAAGCCGCGGCACCGCCGTCATGATCGTCGGCCGGGCTTCCTTGAAGTTGCGCCCGAGATGCTCAACACTTTCGGCGTAGTAGATCTGCGCGCCGATGGATATGGGAAAGAATTGCCCCGCCGTGTGCTCATAGGAATGGGAGAGGGGAAGGAAGGAGAGGAATACCTCGTCATCCAGTCCGATTTCCTGCAGCGCGTCTTCGGCGCCGGCGCAGTTATGCAAAATCGCGCCATGACTGAGCATTACGCCTTTGGGGGCGCCGCCCGTGCCGGACGTATAGATAATGACGGCGAGGTCGCGGCGCTGGATCGACTTCAACCGTTCGGCAATGTCATCGGGTTTGGTGCGGCCACGGTCGAGGACATCCGACCATAGCAATAGGTCCGCGTTCACCGATTGGGTCTGTTTCAACGGTTCGATGGAGATCACGAACTTTGCCGCGTCGGCGGCATGAGCAGCGGGGATAAGCCTTTCGGCCAACTCGGCAGTCGATACAATTGCGCCTTTCGCCCCGCTGTTGCCGAGGATGTGTGCATGGTCGTTGACGGTGTTCGTCGTATAGGCCGGGACGGGAATGGCGCCGGCCGCCATGATCGCAACCTCGGCGATGAGCCATTCCGGCCGGTTTTCCGAGACCAGAACAACCCGATCGCCGTCGACAATCCCGAGATCGCGAAGGCCGCGAGCAAGTGCCGAGACGGCGCCGGCTACCTCAGCCCAACTCCGGGACTGGTATTGGGAGCCTTGCTTTGCCCAAAGAAATGGCTTGTCCTTTAGGCTTGCCGCCTGGTCGAAGAACATAGTGACGAGGTTAGACCAATTCTGCATAGCTGACGTGACTTCCCTGTTTGAAACCGGTTTTTCCCGGAATTCCGGCTTTGGCGGGCTAAAACGCAGGGACCCGCCATTGCTCCTGCCTTTATCCAGCCTTATACCGCTACTAAATTCAATGGGTAAACTGACGATCGCGCCTGATCGGCGCGGCGCAAAATAAAACGGAGCAGCGTATATGCCACAAGCGGCGCCAAAAACGGCGAATAGCCTTCCCTCATGGGATCTCCGGGACCTCTATGCCGGTACCGACGATCCGGCCATTCAGACCGATCTCAAAAAGGCTTCGGAAGACGCGGAAGCATTCGCGCGGCAGTACCAGGGCACGTTGGCCGATTTAGACGGGGCGGGGTTGGGTGCCGCCATTGCGGCCTACGAAAAAATTTCGGAGCGCCTTAGCTGGATCATGAGTTATGCCCAACTCGTGTTTGCCGCCAATACGAGCGATCCGGAAATCGGCCGCTTTTATCAGACCATGAGTGAACGCGTGACCGATATCTCCAGCGAGACTTTGTTCTTCGAATTGGAGATCAATCGCATCGACGACGCGGTTCTCGACCGCCAATTGGAAGACCCGACGGCCGCGCGTTACCGGCCGTGGCTGCAAACGGTCCGCGATTTCCGTCCCTATCAGCTGTCCGACGATCTCGAAAAGCTGCTTCATGAAAAATCCGTCGCCGGGCGCGCCGCGTGGTCGCGCCTGTTCGATGAGACGTCCGCGGCCATGCGTTTCGATGTCGACGGCAAGTCTCTTTCCTCAAGCGAGGTTTTGAATCTGATGTCGTCGCCCGACGGCGCCGTGCGGAAGACGGCGGCGAAGGCCTTCGGCAAGGGGCTCGGGGAAAACATCCGGTTGTTTGCGTTGATTACTAACACGCTCGCCAAGGACAAGGAGATCGAGGACGGCTGGCGCAAGTTCCCGCGCCCGGTTTCGAGCCGCAATCTCGCCAATCAGGTTGAAGACGAGGTGGTGGATGCGCTGATCTCGGCTGTGCGCGAGTCCTATGCGGATATCTCCCATCGCTATTATGGCCTCAAGGCGCGCTGGTTCGGGGTCGACGTACTCGACTATTGGGACCGGAACGCACCGCTCCCGAAGGCAAAGGAGGTGCACATCCCCTGGACCGAGGCACGTAAGACGGTGCTCAATGCCTATAGTGCTTTTTCGCCAGAATTGAGCGATATCGCGGGGACATTCTTCGATAAGAAATGGATCGACGCTGAACCGCGCGAAGGAAAAGATTCAGGCGCGTTTTCGCACCCGACTGTCCCCTCCGTCCATCCGTTCATCCTGATGAACTATCATGGTAAGACACGGGACGTGATGACCCTTGCCCACGAGCTCGGCCATGGCGTGCACCAGGTGCTTGCCGCGCCGCAAGGGCAGTTGTTGTCGGATACGCCCCTGACCTTGGCCGAAACGGCATCGGTGTTCGGCGAGATGCTGACCTTCCGTGCCATGCTCGATTCAAAAGAAGACGACGCGGAACGCCGGATCATGCTCGCGTCCAAGGTCGAGGACATGATTAATACTGTCGTCCGGCAAACGGCCTTTTTCGAGTTCGAGCGCCAGGTTCACGACGAGCGCCGCGATGGCGAACTGAGCGCCGACCGGTTGGGCGAGATTTGGATGGGTGTCCAGATTGATAGCTTGGGGCCGGCCTTCCGGTATGACGACGAGTACAAATACTTTTGGTCGTATATTCCTCACTTCATTCATTCGCCATTTTATGTCTACGCTTACGCGTTCGGTGATTGTTTGGTGAACTCCCTGTATGACGTGTTCCAGCAAGGGCATCCCGGTTTCCGAGACAAGTATCTGGAGATGCTGAAGGCGGGCGGTACGTTGCGCCACCGCGAACTGTTGGCGCCATTTGGCCTTGATGCTTCGGATCCCGGTTTCTGGAAACGCGGCTTGAAGATGATTTCGGGATTCATCGACGAACTTGAAGCGACGTTCTGATCGACCGGTTTTGTGAGCTGCCGGAGGAGGGGCTGGGGCCTGAATGGCCGAAGACAACAGCATTACAGGGCGGGCGCGGCGTTATGCCAAAGTTGGCCGGGCGGTCGGTGGCATCGCGGCCCGATTTGCGGGCGAGCGCTATCTCGGCTTAAGGCTCGACCGTCTTGAACATGCGGAGGACCTCAAGGACGCCCTCGGAGGCCTAAAGGGCCCCTTGATGAAGGTCGCCCAAATTCTTTCGACCATTCCAAACGCCTTGCCGGCCGAATACGCAACCCAGCTGGCGGAGTTGCAGTCCAACGCGCCGTCCATGGGGTGGAGTTTCGTCAAGCGTCGCATGGCGTCCGAATTAGGACCCGATTGGCAAAGCAAATTCGCGACCTTTGAACACGACGCGGCTGCAGCCGCGTCGCTGGGCCAAGTACATCGTGCGACAGACCACGAAAGGCGGATGCTGGCGGTAAAGCTGCAATACCCCGACATGAAGTCGGTGGTCGAAGCCGACCTCCGGCAGCTGAAGCTCGTCTTCTCGATTTACCGCCGCTATGACAAGGCTATCGATCCCACCGAGATCCACCGCGAGCTTTCGGACCGTTTGCACGAGGAACTCGACTATCGGCGCGAAGCACAGCATATTGAACTCTATGCGAAAATGCTCGCCGACGAGCCGGGCGTACATGTGCCGGAGGTGATCGAGGAGCTTTCTGCTAGCCGACTGTTGACCATGACATGGCTCGACGGCGCGCCGCTCCTCAGCTTCACGGAGAAGGATGAGCATACGCGCAACAAGGTTGCCTACAACATGTTCCGCGCATGGTACGTGCCTTTCTATTTTTACGGCGTCATTCATGGCGATCCGCATCTCGGCAATTACACAGTTCGGCCTGATTGTTCGGTCAATCTCTTGGACTTCGGCTGTATTCGGGTCTTCCCCTCCAAGTTTGTGCGTGGGGTGATTGATCTTTATCGGGCTATTCGCGATGGGGACGATGACCTTGCCGTCCATGCGTATGAAACGTGGGGGTTCCGGAATCTCGACCGCGAGGTCATTGATATTCTCAATATTTGGGCCGAGTTCGTATATGCGCCGTTGTTGGAGGATAAAACGCGGCGGATCCAGGAGCAGGGTGGTGAATACGGGGCCGGCGTCGCGATGAAGGTACGCGAGGAACTCCACCGTGTCGGCGGCGTCCAGCCGCCCCGGGAGTTCGTGCTGATGGATCGGGCGGCCATCGGGCTGGGATCGGTCTTCACCCACCTGAACGCCGAGATCAACTGGTACCGGCTGTTCCACGAGTTGATCGAGGATTTTGACGAAGGTGAACTCGGCCGCCGTCAAGAGAATGCGTTGAAAGCCGTCGGGCTCAGTGCCCCGGAATAGTTACGCGCGCATCAATGCCGCGACATGCGCTGCTCCGGCACTGGCAACGGCGGCAGGATGGTACCCGCCTTCGAGCATCGAAACGATCCGGCCATTGCAAAGCTTGTTGGCGGCGGCCACGAAATCCTCGGTGAGGGCACGATAGTCGCTGTCATGGAGCCGGAAGTCGCCGACTGGGTCGGCGAAGTGAGCGTCAAATCCAGCGGACAGGAAAATCATTTCAGGCTTGTGTTTGGCCATCGCCGGGATGATTTTTTCCCGCAAGGCAGCGATGAATTGCTCGCCGTTGGTGTTCCTATTCATCGGCACATTAACGACATTTCCGACCCCGGTTTCTTTGGCAAGACCGGTTTTGGGAAAGATAAAGGCCTGATGGACGGAACCGAAGAAAACGTCCGGATCGTTCTCGAATATGTTCTGTGTGCCGTTACCGTGATGGACATCGAAGTCGACGACGGCAATACGTTTTAGTTTGTGCGCGATCTGCGCGTGTCTGGCGCCGATGGCAATACCATTAAATAGGCAAAAGCCGGACGTCCGGCTGATTTCCGCATGGTGCCCCGGCGGGCGAACCGCGCAAAATGCGTTATCGGTTTCGCCGCGCAGAACTGCGTCGACGGCCGCGCAAACGGCGCCTGCGCCGCGCAACGCCGCATTGAGGCTCTCGGGAGACATAACGGTTCCTGATGGCTCGAAATCGACACGTCCCGATTGGGGGATAGCATCGGTGATCCGCCGCACGTGATCGGACGAATGGACGCGGGTGAGTTGCCCTTGTTGGGCGAGCGGCGCCGTTGCCCACTTTAAGGCGGCGAAATCCGGCTCTTTCAGTCGCTCGAGAAGTTTCTCCAGGCGGGCCGGTGTTTCGGGATGTTGCGGCCCCGTATCATGAAAAAGGCAATCGGGGTGCGTGAGAACGGTCGTGGTCAACTTGTCGGTCCTCCAGAACCTAGTGCTGCATCGATTGCGGGACGCACCACCGGATTGCGCGTCGGTGATTTTTCTTACAAAGCGCGCATTGCAAGCGCAGGTGATTGCTGAGGTTCGCCGCCCGATCATGGCAGAGCCGCGCAAAATCGCTGTGTTGTTCCGCGGGAACATCAACGCTGCATAATGGCGCACCGCGCAGCGGCGGATCCGTGAAGCCCAACCTTTTCAATAGGCGGACAGTTGCGGGATGGACGGCATAGCTAAAAATGCGCGTAACATTCAGATCGGCATCTTCTACCGCCGCGGCGAGCCCTTCGGTGACAACCACACCGGCAAGGCCTCGCCGCCGCAGTTCCTTGTGCACAACGATGGAATCAAGCTTACAGGCGCGCCCGATGCCATTCTGATTGGTCGCAAATGTGAGACAGGTCGCCGCGCAAAGGCGGTCGCCGCCGGCGATTAACCCATAGATTTTGATAATTTCCGGCTTTACGCGATGGTCCGCATCGTCGTCGAGCACGGTTGCAATACGCCCGACCTCTTCCGACGTCCCATGCTTTTCGGCAAAGGTGCTGAATGCTTCCGGGGAAATTTGTTCGATCGCGAAACCCGGGCAGTGTTCTCCGGTGACCAATGGGAGCTCCTAAAAACCCAACAAAAAGCCCGCGTTACGAGCCGCCCCGTATTCCCCATGCTTGGATATCGTGCGTTTCCGTTTAGTTTCAAGGCAGTGCCGAAGGGACCCAGGGGTCTGCTGCGGATCAGATTGACCCTTGGCAAACCCTTTTAGAACCGGCATTTTTTCAACTCCTGTTTCCACAGACTAAATCCAAGCGGGAGTTTCGGATGAAAATTGCGGTTCCGAAGGAACGGCGAGAGCATGAGCCGAGGGTGGCGGCGTCGCCGGATTCGGTTAAGAAGCTCATCGGTCTCGGCTTCGAGGTGGTGATTGAGGCTGGCGCCGGTGCCGGTGCGTCCTATTCGGACGAGGCCTACCGTACCGCGGGTGCCAGCATCGCGGATAGCGAGCAAGCGGCGCTTGGCGACGCGGATATCGTTCTCAAAATTCGCGCGCCGCTTGCAGACAGCGAGATCGGATTGACGAAAAAAGGGGCGATTGTAATCGCCCATATGAATGCCCTTGGCGATCGCGATACCGCGAAGGCGTGTGCCGATGCAGGCATTACCGCCTTCGCGCTGGAAATGCTGCCGCGCATAACGCGCGCCCAATCCATGGATATCTTATCGTCGCAAAGTAACCTTGCGGGCTACAAGGCGGTGCTGGATGCGGCGGGCGTTTTAGGCCGTGCCTTTCCCATGATGATGACGGCGGCCGGAACCATTCCGCCCGCCAAGGCTTTTATCATGGGGGTTGGTGTGGCCGGATTGCAGGCCATTGCGACCGCGAAACGCCTGGGTGCCGTGGTTACCGCGACCGATGTGCGTCCCGCGACCAAGGAACAGGTGGCAAGCCTCGGCGGCAAGTTCCTCGAGGTGGACGCCGAAATGGAAAAGGACGCCCAAACCGAAGGCGGATATGCCAAGGAAATGCCGCCGGAATATTTCGAAAAGCAGAAGCAGGTCGTTGCCGAACATATCAAGAAGCAGGACGTCGTGATCACCACGGCGCTGATCCCCGGTCGTCCGGCACCGACCTTGGTAACCGAGGAAATGGTGCAAAGTATGCCTGCGGGCGCCGTCATCGTTGATCTCGCCGCCGAGGCGGGCGGCAACTGCGTTCTTACAGAATTCGGCAAGACCGTGGTGAAACATGGCGTGAGTATTGTCGGTCATGCCAATGTACCGGGCCGTCTGGCCGAGGACGCGAGCGCCTTGTTTGCCAAGAACATGGTTAATTTCCTGACACCTCTTGTCGATGCCGAAACCAAGGCGCTCGCTATCGACTGGGAGGACGAGATTATCAAGGGCACGTTGGTCTGCCGCGATGGGCAGGTCGTGCACCCGGCGTTGAAATAAAAGGAGACTTGAGAGTGGAATCCGCAGGCGATCCCTTCATCTTCCTGTTTACCGTTTTCGTGCTGGCCGTGTTTGTCGGCTTCTACGTAGTGTGGAGCGTGACACCCGCGCTGCATTCGCCCTTGATGAGCGTTACCAATGCCATCTCGTCGGTCATTATCGTCGGGGCGCTCATCGCCGCCGGTCCGGCCGGATTGTCCTTTTCCAAGGTGATGGGCTTTTGCGCGGTCACGCTGGCCTCGATCAACATTTTCGGCGGCTTTATCGTGACCCGCCGAATGCTCGCCATGTACAAGAAAAAGCCGCGGGCCTAGGGAGCGCCTTGATGACTGAATCTCTTACCGGTTCCGCGTATCTGCTCGCGGCCGTTTGTTTCATTCTCGCGCTGCGCGGGTTGAGCAATCCAGAATCGGCCCGCATGGGCAACATGTTTGGCATTGTGGGTATGATCATCGCGGTGGCGACGACCCTCGCCAATCCGAATATCCTGAGTTTCGAACTGATCCTGTTGGGCGTGGTGATCGGCGGTGCCATCGGCACGGTCGTTGCGCTCAAAATTCAGATGACGGCACTGCCGCAATTGGTCGCGGCTTTCCACTCGCTGGTCGGTCTCGCGGCGGTCTTCGTGGCGACCGCGGCATTTTTTGCGCCCGAAGCCTATGGCATCGGCACTGCGGGTCATGTGCACGCGGGAAGTCTGGTCGAGATGGCCCTCGGCACCGCCATCGGTGCCATTACGTTCTCAGGCTCGGTGATCGCCTTCGCTAAGCTCCAGGGCATCATGAGCGGCGCGCCCATCACCTTCCCCGGGCAGCATCCGCTCAACGCGCTGATCGGCATTGCCATTGTGGCGCTCATCGTGTGGCTGGTGATGTCCAATTCTGAACAGGCTTTCTGGGGCATTATCGTCCTGTCGCTCCTCATCGGGTTTTTGCTGATTATCCCGATCGGTGGCGCCGATATGCCGGTGGTGGTTTCCATGCTCAACTCCTATTCGGGCTGGGCGGCGTGCGGCATTGGTTTCACCCTTTCCAATACGGCACTGATTATCACTGGCGCATTAGTCGGATCGTCGGGCGCCATCCTCAGCTACATCATGTGCAAGGGGATGAACCGTTCGATCTTCAACGTGCTGCTTGGCGGGTTCGGCGGCGAAACAGCGGCCGCTGCTGCGGGCGGTGGTGGGGACCGGCCGGTGAAGTCCGGCAGCGCCGAGGACGCGGCCTTCATTCTCAAGAATGCCAGCAAGGTAATCATCGTGCCTGGTTACGGCATGGCGGTCGCCCAGGCGCAGCACGCCTTGCGTGAGATGGCGGACATCTTGAAGGAAGAGGGGGTCGAGGTTGCCTACGCCATCCACCCGGTTGCAGGCCGCATGCCCGGCCACATGAACGTGCTCCTGGCCGAAGCCAACGTGCCTTACGATGAGGTCTTCGAGCTGGAGGAAATCAACCACGAGTTCTCCGCCGCCGATGTCGCTTTTGTTATCGGCGCCAACGACGTTACAAATCCAGCTGCCAAGACCGATCCGGCAAGCCCCATTTTCGGGATGCCGATCCTGGATGTGGAGAATGCGCGGACGGTGTTGTTCCTGAAACGCTCCATGGCGTCGGGCTATGCTGGTGTGGAGAATGAGTTGTTTTTCAACGACAACACGATGATGGTGTTCGGCGACGCCAAGAAGACCACCGAGGAAATCGTTCAGGCTCTCGGTTGAGTTGGTTGGGCATTTCCCAACGCCAAATAGCCGGCATTGTGCCGGCTATTGGATGATGTCTGAGGTGGCGGGCTGTAGACGGGGGCACGGTGCCCCCGAAAATTAGAAGCCTTCGCGTTCCAGGCGCTTGCGCTCGAGCTTGCGGGCACGGCGGACGGCTTCCGCCTTTTCCCGGGCGCGCTTTTCGGACGGCTTCTCATAGGAGCGCCGCAGCTTCATTTCCCGGAATACGCCCTCGCGCTGCATCTTCTTTTTCAGCGCTTTCAAGGCCTGGTCGACGTTGTTGTCGCGAACGGTTACGTGCACGTTTTCAGATCTTTCGTAGAGCAGTTACAAACGAAGGGGCGCCTTCTATCACACCCGAGGCGCCATGGGAAGGGGGGTATGCGGCCCAAAAGGTTAATAAATCGGCCAAAACGGCATAAATCCGGCATTTGACCTTACCGCTATTTAGGCCATATTTAGGCCATGGCTATCCTCAAAATCGCCCGCATGGGCCATCCTGTCCTGCTCCAGCCGGCAAAGCCCGTGGAGGACCCGACATCCCCTGAGATCGCCCAATTGGTGGACGATATGCTGGATACCTTGGAGGATGCCGGGGGTATCGGCCTGGCAGCGCCCCAGGTCCACGTCTCCAAGCGGGTGGTGATTTTCTTCATTCCCAAGGGCCGTTCCGATGGCGAGGGGCAGCCTCTGACGGTGATGGTCAATCCGGAGATCGAACCCTTGGGCGACGAAAAGGACTTGGATTGGGAGGCCTGCCTGTCGGTCCCTGATCTGATGGGCAAGGTACCGCGCTATACGAACATCAAGTACAGCTGGACGAATTTGGAGGGCGAGCGTCAGGAACGCACCGCGTCCGGATTCCATGCGCGTGCGGTACAGCATGAATGCGACCATTTGGATGGATTTCTTTATCCTATGCGGATGACCGACATGACCCAGCTCGGTTTTGCCGAGGAGATGGGCCGTTATGTGCGTGAAGATGACGACGCGGAACCGGTTGAATAAGGAGCGCGAGCGTATGAGCGATCTCGACGATCTCCGGCGCGAAATTCTCTATGCCATGCTGCCGCATGTCGCGTTCGACGGCTGGACCCGGAAGGCATTGAATGCCGGTGCGCGTGATGCGGGCCAGACGCCGGAGGCGGCGGAACACGCCTTTATTCGCGGCCTGAACCAGGTCGCGGAGTTCTATAGCGCCGATGCCGACGCGGCCATGTGCCGTGCCCTCGAGGAAAAGGGGGTTGGAGAATTGCCGATACGCCAGCGTATCGCGTTGGCTGTCCGGACGCGGCTCGAGCAGGCGGCGCCTCACCGCGAGGCCATCCGCCATCTGATGTCCTACCTGGCGTTGCCGGGGGCCGGACTGACTGGCGCGCGCTGCACGCTGCGGACTGTCGATGCCATGTGGTATGCCGCCGGTGACACGTCGACGGACTTCAATTACTACACCAAGCGCGGGCTGTTGGCGGCTGTTTATGGGGCGACGGTGCTCTATTGGCTGAACGATGCCTCCGACGATTGCGAGGCGACCTGGGCTTTTCTCGACCGGCGCATTGCCGACGTGATGCAGGTTCCCAAGTTTCAGGGACAGATCGCCAAGATCGCGGAACGTTTCCCGTCGCCGCTCCGCCTTCGCGAAGCGTTTACGGCGCGGCGCTCACGCAACTTCACCTAATTCGTTATTCGGGATCGGTCGGCACCGCCGCCGTCTGTTTGGCGCGGTAATCGTCGAGCTTTACCGCCACGGCGTTGTCGCCCGTGGCGAGAATGGCGGCGGCGAGCAAGGCGGCGTTGACGGCGCCCGCGCGCCCGACGGCCAAGGTGCCGACGGGGATGCCGGGCGGCATCTGCGCCATCGCCAACAAAGCGTCGAGCCCTCCCATGACCTTGCCTTCCATGGGAACGCCGAGGACGGGCAGGGGGGTGATCGCGGCTGCCGCGCCGGGCAGGGCGGCGGCCATACCGGCACCGGCGATAATCACCTTCAGGCCATTTTCCTTCGCGGCCCGGCAATAGTCGGTCAGCCGATCCGGTGTGCGGTGCGCCGACATGACTTTGGCCTCGCAGGGGATATCCAGCTTGCCGAGCGTTTCCACGGCGTGACGCATGGTTTCCCAATCCGACTGGCTTCCCATGATGATACCGACAACGGGGCTTTGATCGCTCATTCTGTAGTTCCCTGGTTTTGGAAATGGCCGAAATGAAGGCGGCATTATAAGGACCGGCGGAAGCGGAACAAGATGTAGGAAAGATTTTGTTCAGGCGAGGGTGATAGGGTTTCGCCGTATTTGGAGGAACCCGATGGCGGATGTTCCGGATATTCCCGAGACCCGGCCCGTACCCCCCTTGAACGCCCATGGCGATGGCCGTGAGGCCTATCAGGGGCAACCGCGGGCGCAGGCGCGCGGCTCCAAGAAGCAGATCGTTCGCACCCCCGGTCAGATCACCGATTTTGCCTCGGTCATGGGCATCCGCGGCAAGGAACTGACCCCCCGTGTTCACGAGGCGCTAACCCTTGTCATGAACGAGTTCGACAAGGTGCGTTGGGAGCTCGAGGTTAGTCACCAGCACGAAGGGCGGCTGCAGAATCTTGCCGACATGCATGCGTTCCTGCCTGTTCTCAACCGGCGCGCCCTCTATGCCCAAATTACCCGGCTGGCAGAGCACGCGGTTCGCACCGAGACAGAAGCGGCACTTATTTACCTCGAGATCGAGAATTTTGGCGCACTCCGTAAGGAGTACGGCCCGTCCGCCAGCGATTTGGTGTTGGAGCAGATCGCAGACGTAATTGTGGCAAACCTCCGGGAGATCGACGTGGCCGGCGAAATCGGCGGCGGTGCGTTCGTACTCATCCAGAGCCTGAGTTCCCTGAAAGAGGCGACGGAGAAGGCGTCTGCCATTACGGCGGCTCTTGCCACCAATCCTCCCGCGGTGAATGGCGCCGCCGTTCACGTGGACCAGGCTATTAGCGTTTGCGCGCTGACCCCTGACATGACGCCGGCCCAACATATCGATGCGGCGGCAGCGTCGCTGGGTAACATACCCTTGGGTGCCGACTAGGCGATGATATCGGGAACCAATTGGGTTTCCAGCTGCGCGATTTCGTCTTTCAACAGTAACTTGCGTCTTTTGAGACGTTGTATACGAAGCTGGTCCGACACCGGCGTTCCGGTCAGTTCCGCGATTTCACCGTCCAGAGCCCGGTGCTCCGCTTTGAGCCGTGCAAGTTCCTCTCTTAGAGCGTCCGCGTCATTCATGTCGGGACCTCCTCTGCTAGCCGTGGGCATCATAACAGAATCCGTTTAAAAAGAGAGCGGCGTGGCAACGCGAAGACGAAGGAAGGGTGATCCATGAGCCATCAACGAACCAACGGACAAAAAACCATCGGCGTGTTGACGAGTGGCGGCGATTGCGCCGGCCTGAATGCGGTCATCCGGGCGGTCGTTCACCGTGCCATTGAGACCTATGGATGGCGTGTGATTGGCATAAACGATGGAACGCGCGGCCTGATGGAGCGTCCGTTGCGATATGAAGAGCTTGGGATCAAATTGTTCACGGGAACGATCCTGCGGCTTGGCGGGACTATTCTTGGGACGACCAATAAAGGCGACCCATTCGCCTTTCCGATGGAAGACGGCACCAAACGCGATCTCTCGCAAGATTTCATCGACGGCTATCACGAACTGGGTCTGGACGGTTTGATTGCCATCGGCGGTGACGGCAGCATGGCGATCCTCAACAAACTCGCCAAACAGGGAAACTTCGATCTCGTCATGGTGCCCAAGACCATCGATAACGACGTCCCCAGAACTGAATACGCCGTTGGCTTCATGACCGCTGTATCGACGGGTGTCGAAGCATTGGACCGCTTGCAGCCGACCGCGGCAAGTCATGATCGGGTGATGATCCTGGAGGTGATGGGCCGCGATGCCGGGCATATCGCCCTCAATGCCGGTATCGGCGGCGGTGCCGACGTCATTCTGATCCCGGAGATTCCCTACAACATCAATCAAGTCGCCGCCAAGATCTTGGCATTACGTGATCAAGGGAGGACCCACGCGTTGGTCGTTTGTTCGGAGGCCTGTGAGCCGCTGGGAGGCGAACAGGTGTATCAAACGGGCGAAGGGGGGCAAAAACGGTATGGCGGGATCGGCCATCGGCTCGGCGAGGAAATTGCGCGGGCCACGGGCGCCGAGACACGCGTCACGGTGCTCGGCCATGTACAACGTGGCGGCACGCCCAGCAGCCACGATCGGATCATCGCCTCTGCGTTTGGCGTGCGTGCCGTTGATTTGCTCGCGGAAGGCAAGCCGGGACACATGGTGTCTTGGCAGCACCGGCAAGTTGTGGACGTCGCCATCGACGACATCTTGGGTCAAAGCCGTTCTGTCGATTTGAACGATACGTTGGTGAAAACGGCACGTGGCTTGGGTATCTGCCTTGGGGACTGATTGGGAGGCTGACATGGGGAACCGCCGTTGAACGATTCAATGCACTCAAAAAACCTCTTCTGGGAATTTTCATTGGATCTCTATGCCCGGCCGGGCGTTGCCGACGCCTGTTTGCAGCTGCAGGAGCGTCATGCGCTCGATGTGAACTTGCTCTTATTTGCCTGTTGGGCCGCCCACCGTGGTCACCGGTTGACGGGGCCGGAAATGTCGGCAGCACGCGATGCCGTCGCAAATTGGCATGATCACATCGTCCGTGAACTGCGCCGGCTGAGAAAGGAACTGAAAGGCGATCCGCGGGGTGTTCCCGTGGTCTCAGCTAACGCGGTGCGCGAGCAGATCAAATCGGTCGAGCTTGCGGCAGAGCGCGTGGAGCAAGATGTCCTTTTCGGTCAAATGCAGATTGGTTCAATAACCCGGCAGATACGCACCGAAACGGCGTCTGACGCGGAACGCAATATTGAGACTTATTTTCGGGTTCTGACAAAAAGTACCACGGGCGAAGACAAAGATCTTATTGATCGTATTGTCGATCAACTTTTGTCCGTCTGACATGCACGCCTAAAACCATACTGTTTCGGAATGATTATGGCTTGCAGGACGGCGGAGCATCTACTGGATTTTTTAACGCGAAGTGCATACACTTTTTGTGTGATCGAATTTATGTGAAGGGTAAATTGAGGAGATAGGTCATATGTCCGATCAGGATCGAATCGACGTGCTCAAAATTAAGCACCACGAACTCGACACTGAGATTGAACGAGAGACAGAAAAACCGACCCCTAATGACCTGCTCATATCCGCGCTGAAGAAACAAAAGCTCCGAATAAAAGATCAACTTGCAGAATTAGAAGCCTTATAGCGGCATACGCGCGGGCCGCCGGCCTTGCGCCGGTGGACACAAGCAGTAAAAAACGCACATACGGTTCTCTTTTGGAAACGCTAGGGACTGTATGCGGTGTGACACTTAGCGGTTAATATTCTTCGCATCGGGCTCGGCTCCGAGCCCGCTAAGGGAAACATGCACTCGCGGTGCGGGGCATGTGTTTAAAGGGGCGGCCGCTTGGAAGTTCAAAACATTTTCGATTCTTTGGGATTGGGTGACGCTGTGGCCAGCGGCGGCGACCTCGCGGTTCATTCGCCGATCGATGGGCGGGAGATTGCCCGGGTCCGGCATGACGATGCAGCCGCCGTTCAGAAGAAGATCGGGGCCGCGGTTAAGGCGTTCCAAGTTTGGCGTGATGTTCCCGCGCCACGCCGGGGCGAACTGATCCGTTTGCTCGGCCAGGAGTTGCGTACGCACAAGGAGGCGCTCGGGCGTCTGGTCACGCTCGAAACAGGCAAGATCCTCCAGGAAGGCCTCGGCGAAGTGCAGGAAATGATCGATATCTGTGACTTTGCGGTGGGTTTGTCACGGCAGCTCTACGGCCTCACCATTGTGTCGGAGCGTCCGGGCCACAGGATGATGGAGACATGGCATCCGTTGGGCCCGATTGGGGTGATCAGCGCGTTCAATTTCCCGGTCGCGGTTTGGTCTTGGAACGCTGCGCTTGCCTTCGTCTGTGGTGACCCGGTGGTGTGGAAGCCTTCGGAAAAAACGCCGTTAACTGCGCTCGCATGCACCCGGCTGTTCGCGCGCGCGATGAATGTTTTTGGCGATGCGCCCGACGGTTTGCTATCGGTTGTCATCGGCGGACACGAGGTCGGTGAGGCGGTGGTCGACGATTCCCGCCTGCCGCTCATCAGTGCGACGGGAAGCTGCCGTATGGGGCAGGTCGTCGGGCCGCGTGTCGCGCAGCGTTTCGGCCGATCGTTGTTAGAACTCGGCGGGAACAACGCCATGATCGTTGCGCCGAGCGCTGACCTTGAAATCGCCGTGCGGGCCATTCTCTTTTCGGCGGTGGGGACGGCCGGGCAACGCTGCACCAGCTTGCGGCGTCTGATTGTCCATCGTGACATCTATGACGATCTTATCCCAAGGCTGAAGGCGGCTTATGGCAGTATCGCTATCGGGGATCCTCTCGTGGACGGGACGCTGGTCGGCCCGCTGATTGACGAACGCGGATTTACCGGTATGCAGAAGGCACTTGAACAGGTTCGTGCCGAAGGCGGCGCCGTGACCGGCGGTTGCCGGGTTTTTGAGGATAAATTCCCGGAAGCCTTTTATGTGCAACCCGCCATTGCCGAGATGGACGGTCAGACGGACATCGTCCGCACCGAAACCTTCGCGCCCCTCTTGTATGTGCTGGTGTACGGCGATTTGGCGGAGGCTATCGCCCTGCACAACGGCGTGCCGCAAGGGCTAGCCTCGAGCATATTCACCAACGACATGCGAGAGGCCGAGCGTTTCCTATCTTCGGCCGGCAGCGATTGCGGCATCGCCAACGTCAATATCGGCCCGTCGGGTGCGGAGATCGGGGGGGCCTTCGGCGGAGAAAAGGAAACGGGTGGCGGGCGTGAATCAGGTTCCGACGCCTGGAAGGCCTATATGCGCCGGGCGACCAATACGATCAATTACTCGAACGAGCTTCCGCTCGCTCAAGGAATTTCCTTCAACGTGGGGTAGACGCTACTCAGTCGTCGTTGACGACGGGTGGCCATTGAATACGTCGGCGCGGCGCTTCTTCTTCGGGTGCCGGGCTCGCAAAGGGATCAGGTGCCGGTGCGGCTTCTTCCAGCACGGGTTCCGGTGCGGGTTCCGGCTGTGTAGCCTCGGCGGCGGGCGTCGGTACATGTTCGGTTCCCGCCCGGCGCCGTGCGATCGCAACCATTTTTTCAAGATCAGCCGCTGTACAGAGACCCAGGTAAACAGGGCTCTGAGGCTTGATGTTGGCGATGTTGCGGTGCGTACGTGCACGCACAGATTCGATGGTCGGCTTGGTCGTGCCGATCAAGCGGCTAATCTGTGCATCGCTGAGTTCCGGGTAGGTCTTCAGCAGCCACGCGATCGCGTCGGGGCGGTCCTGCCGTTTGGAGATGGGAGTATAGCGCGCACCTTTTTGCCGGACCTTGGGGAGGGGCACGGAGGGTTTCGCCATCTCGAGCCGAGCTGACGTATCGGCTTCGCAGCGGATAATTTCTTCCTTGCTCAACTGCCCGTTGGCGACGGGATCAAGGCCTTGCATGCCGGGCGCGACTTCGCCGTCCGCGATGGCCTGAACTTCCAGGACATGCAGACCGCAATAGTCGGCAATCTGATCGAACGTCAATGCCGTATTATCGACCAGCCAAACGGCGGTCGCCTTTGGCATAAGCGGCTGTGCCATTAGACGTATTCCTTAATCTGGTGATTGTAGAGCGTCGGGCTCGCTCTGCCCTCGAATCTTGGGGAAATATAACCGCGCCCCGGAGAATGGTCAAACAACCGTCGCGCTAGACGGCTAAACTTTTCCGGCCAAGGGACAGCGAATTGTGCTGTTCTTCAAGGGGTTGGACAAAACCGCCTCCTAAAACCCACGGTGAGGGTGGCTGAAAGGGCCGGAGGGCCTGTATGGCGGCTCCTATTTCTTGGCGATTCGGCACCGCTTTTAGTATGTTTGGCACAGAAACGGCTCAAAGCCTGTGAAGATGGGCAGCTTTCACCAAGCCAACGAACCGGGGGAGGCTATGATGGATACGGACGATCTTGAACCGCGGAAGGCCAAACCAGCGCCCAAGGACCTCGAAATCATGTCCATTGAGGCATTGCATGAATATATCGAAGAACTCGAGGGTGAGATTTCCCGTGCGCGCACAGAAATAGTGAAGAAAAACGATGCCAGAACCGGCGCGGAATCTTTCTTCAAGAAATAAAACTTCCGCGCGAATTACTGATTTTTTCTTAACCTTCTTTTAAGGGCGGCCGATTACGGTGCAGGCTATCGATGAGCTCGAGTGGCGGTTGCGTACTGTTATTCGAACCTCTTTGATGCCTCCCTGTTAAACTCGTGCCGCCTCCCTGGGGCGGCACTTTTTTATATTGCGAATTGGTAATTTGCGCCCTTGACCGGCAGCCCCGCCCTTGAGTAGAGTACGTCCCGAAGCGTACTTATACGGGCGAGTTTAACAGGGACTAGCTTGTTTTTCGGGGCGGCCGGTTGGCAGCCCCAATTTTTTTGCCCAAACGCCATCGCCTTGATTTTTCAGGATTTTTTATAAGGCCCACAGGCCCCCGCAGGGGAGCTGCGGTTGCCTGTGGGACATCTTCCCTAGAATTGGGATAGGGGGCTTCTCAGGCCTGCTCTACGGCTTCAGGCGGCCTTCTTCTGGTCGAGGGCCATCTGAGGCTGTTTTTGGCTCTGAATGGCGATTTTCCGGGGCTTTAGCTCTTCCGGAATTTCGCGGACCAGATCGATCTCCAGCAAACCGTTAACCAATTGGGCCCCATTTACTTTTACATGGTCGGCCAAGTGGAAGCGGCGCTCGAAGGCGCGGCGGGCGATTCCGCGGTGGAGGTAAGTCCCGCTATCGTCTGCCTGGGATTTCCCGGTCACCGTAACCGTTCCGTCGTCGACGGTGACGTCGAGATCCTCCTCGGAGAACCCGGCAACGGCAATGGAAATTCTATAGGCGTCGTCACCGGCCTTTTCGATGTTGTAAGGCGGGTAACTTTCATTCGCCTGAGAGAATTTCAGTGCGGAATCCAGTTGGCGTTGGAGCCGGTCGAAGCCGACGGACGAACGAAAAAGAGGGGAAAAATCGAATGTATTACGCATGACCACATTCTCCTATCGAAGCAATACGGTTAGGGGCTGTCCGCCGAAATGGCCGGACGGGGCCCACACTAGGGTTACGTTCTCGGACCCGAAACGGCATCCGGAAACGCGGCTGATATAGTTGGCCGATTGGCCTGGTCAAGGGGTGAAAAGAGCGCGGTTACGAGGCCGGCGCTTGGGCCGTCGGTTGGGACGTCACGTTGTCGCTATCGTCCGCCCAGACGGCTTCAAAGAGGGGGATGGGCTCCCTGAAGCCCTTCATTTCGCGGGATCCGCGATCCAGGAACTGGTGAGGTTTCTCCAGGCAGAGGTCGCGCACGGCCTCCGAAACGAGGATCTGATAGTTGGTCGCCTTATCGACAATCCGTGCGGCCAACTGAACGGTCGTACCAAATAGATCGTTGTCCTCCACGATGGGGGTTCCGGCGTTGATCCCGATCTTGAGCCCCAAAGGCATCTCGGGATTTGTCGCATTATTTTGCGCGACGATCCGTTGGATATAAATCGCGGCGCTGACCGCATCGCTCGGATTGAGGAAGGATGCCATGATCCCGTCGCCCGTATGTTTGACCTCTCGTCCGTGATAGGTGTTGAGGGCGGCGCGGACGATGCGGTTGTGTGTGCGGACAACTTCTTGGGCGGCGGCATCGCCATGAGTTTGGGTCATATCCGTTGAGCCGACGATGTCGGTGAACATGACGGCGATTGTGCCGACGGCTACATTTTCATCGTTTCGCTTATTCCAGTTCTCCAGGGCATCATCGAGCATTGCGGGCGCCGTTTCGTCGCCATTGATCTGGAGGGTCATCGCTTCGCGGCCGGCGTCGATCATGGCGAGATGCTTCGGATCGAGGAGGTAACTATCGACGTTGGAGGCGAACCGCGTGGCCTGTTCTTTTCGGGTGCCGAGAATCTCCACGCCGTCGCTCAATATTTTTACCGACTCGCGTTCGGTTAGTCCCTCGTTCTGCGCAATCACCTCGCAAGCTCCGGCAAGGTACAGATTGACGCCGAATTTGTTGAATGCGTCCAGCTTTGGGCGGCGTGCCTTGATTGTTTCCAGCCCCTTGCTCAGGAACGACATCACGGCAACTTTTTGTTGCTCGGCCTTTACCGAAATCGGGAGTTCCAACTCCTCGAGATAGTCGCTTTCGTCCTTCTCGTCCGTGCCGGCTTCAGCGACGTCGTCAGGAGGTGCATCCGCCATGTCTGTGGTGGCTGGCGCCTCGAGTGCAGGCGCCTCGAGTGCAGGCGCCGGTTCCGCAGGCGAAGGCGGGGGAGCCACCTCCGCCTGCGGCGCTGCCTTCTCCTCGGTCTCTTTCTTGGGTTTCGGCGGCGCCTTTGGAGCGGATTTCTTTGGTGCCGAAGAGACAGACTTCTTCGGGATTTCGTAGCGGGGCTTGAGCGCTTCCTTGAATAGCCGACGTTCTTCCAGTTCAAACCGTTTGACTTCGTCTTCGCCGGACAAATCGTCTTTGGAGATAAAGGCGTAGACGGAGGATGCCATGCTGAGCGTGAACGTCACCAGCGTGATGCCGACCTGGATGTCCGTATAATCGCTGCGGCCGATGAACCGTCTCAGGAAGGCAAATTCTTCGATTGCAAAGGTGAACATGAAAGTCACCACGAGCGCGATGCTGAACGACACCAAGGCTAGAATGAGCAATTTTGTGACGACGCTCGAGTTTAGCCGGGTGCCGCGCTTCTTACGTTTCCTGTCAGGCTCGTTGAACAGATCGTCGTCCCAGTCGCTAACGGAGTTGCCGCCGCCGCCAGATCTGGCAGACGTCTGTCCATAACCTTGCCCGCCACCGAAATCCGGGAACTTCTTTGTGCCGGACGCCGTCTTGTAGACGGTATACTCCGCACTCTTACCGGTCCGCGCGTCGTAGACTTCGCGGACGACTCTGACGGCCTCGATGTTCGGTAAATTTTCGAGCGCGTGCGCTTCCTCGACGGCGGCTTCGCGCTCAAGCGACGAAAGGCGGGCGTGGAGTTCCCATCGGCCTCTCTGAAGCACGTAAATTTCGAACGACGTTGCGCGTTGACTCAAAACCCGCTCCCCGGGAGAGTTCAGATAACTGCCTACTCAGTTTTCGGCAGCCGGCATGCAAAGCGCCTCCATTGGAATCTGCAAGCCACCCAATGGGTTAGAAATATCTCCACAAGGTTAAGCTAGTGTTCGCAAGGGCCGTTTTCAATTCGAGGGGGCCGAGGTTAACGGCCAATATTTGGCCGGTATCCGGCAAAAAAGCGGGGGTGCTGGTAAAGGGTGTGTGTCCGGTGCGCGACAGGCATAAAAAAGGCGCGGAATCCGCCGACCCGCGCCCGTTAACGAAGCCGTTAAGGCTTATTTGAGGCCAAGATTCTGGAAGCGCTTGTTGAATTTGGCAACCTGGCCGCCGGAATCCACCAAGCGATGCTCGCCGGTCCAAGCCGGGTGAGACTTGGAATCAATGTCGAGGCGCATGGTTTCGCCCGGCTCGCCCCAAGTGGTGCGGGTGGTGAAGGTCGATCCGTCGGTCATGACCACGGTGACTTCATGGTAATCCGGGTGAATATCCTTTTTCATCGCTCTGTTTCCTTGGATTTCAGCCAAAAATGCCTGTCTCGGAGATCCCGGCTCCGGCGCAGGCCTCGGTTCGGGGCGCCCTATATACAGAAGGCCTGCTTGGAGCGCAAGGCTCGCTTGGTCTTTGGGGCGGCTTCCTGCGTCCGTTTTGGGGATCTAGACGGCCTTCCTGGGTTGCCTGAGTCCGGAAATAGCGATGATCAGGACCAGCGCCATGACAGCGGCCCCGGCAAAGAAAGGCCAATCCCGGCCCACAGCTTCGAATAGGATCCCGGCGGCGGCCGGCCCGGCCACCCGTGCCAAGATCGCCGCCGATCGGCCAACGCCCATAATGGCACCCTGTTGGTCGGGGCCGGCCTGAAGGGACATCAGGCTGTTCAAACCCGGCGTGGTCATGCTGAAACCGACCGAAACGATGGTCATCGCCACGATAAGGACGGGAAGGTTGGGGGAAATCGGGATAAGGACGAGCCCCGCGGCCAGGCCGGCGAACCCGAAGCGGACCATACCGGTTTCACCGATGCGGCGGGCAAGCGGTCCGGCAAGGGAGCCTTGCATGATGGCGATGACGATACCCATGTAGGCGAACAGGTATCCGTTCTGTGCGATCCCCCAACCAAGGCGCCGCTCCGACCACAGGGCAAAGGTAGCCTCGACGCCGCCAATCACGCACACCGCCATGAAGTTCAACAGGATGGTCAGCCGTAGATTGGGCTGATGCATAGTGGCGAGAAATGTCCGCCATCGCCCTTCACGCGGCGTTTTGGCGACCTGCGCCCGGATCTCTGGGGATAAGGATTCCTTCAACACGAAAAGGGCGCATAGGAACGCCGCCAGAGAGAACGCGGCGGCGACATAGGCCGGCAGGCTGAAGTCGGTGTGGGCAGGGTCATGTCCGCCGAGGATGCCGCCGATGGCCGGACCTGCAACGAAACCCAGACCGAACGCCGCGCCGATGACGCCCATCCCCTTGGCCCTGTTTTCGCGTGTTGTGATGTCCGCGGCATAGGCGAAAGCAGCTGCAATACTGCCCGCCATGGCACCGCCTAGGGCTCGGGCCATGAACAGATGAACCAAATCGTCCGCCATGGCCAGCCAGACATAGCCGACGACCGTTCCCGCGAGACTGATCAGCAGAACAGGTTTCCGTCCGACCCGATCGCTGAGGCGGCCCCAGAACGGCGCCGTGATGAATTGGGCGAGGGAATAGACGGCCATCAGGAACGCGACTTCGTCCGGCGAGGCGCCATAGCGTTCGCCGTAGAACGGCAGCATGGGAATGATGATGCCGAACCCGACGAGATCGATGAAGACGATGGCAAAAAGAATGAGCATTCAGGAAGACTATCGGACGGAAATGGAAAGTTGGTCGACTTAGGTGCGCCACGGCGGCGCCGATGTCAACACACCCAAACCTCGGCCCAAACCTCGGCCCAAACCTCGGCCTAGCGTTCCGTCAGCTTAAACTCGATCCGGCGGTTCCGCCGGTAGGCAATCTCGTCCTGGGCGGGGTCGATGGGTTGGAATTCGCCGAAGCCCGTCGCTGCGAGACGATCGGGAGGAATCCCCTGATCGATGAGATATTTCACCACCGAAATCGCACGCGCCGTCGAAAGTTCCCAGTTTGAGGGGAACTTCGCGGTCGCAATGGGGACCCGATCGGTATGGCCGTCAATGCGCAGAACCCAATTGATGCTCGACGGGATGCGCGCGGAAATTTGTTTGAGCGTTTCGGCTAGCTGTTTGATCTGGTTCTTGCCCGCATCGCCCAAATCGGCCGACCCGGTGCTGAACAGCACCTCCGATTGGAAAACAAAACGATCGCCGACGATACGGATACCCGGATGGTCGCCGAGCAACTCACGCAAGCGGCCGAAAAACTCGGACCGGTATTGAGACAACTGCTGGACGCGGCTGGCTAGGGCGGCGTTGAGGCGCTTGCCCAGATTGGCAATCTGTACCTCCTGCTCTTCGGAGGCCTTCTCGGAGGCATCCAACGCTTCCGACAGCTGTCCAATCTGTCTCCGAAGGGCGGCGATCTGCTGGTTGAGGAGGGCGACCTGAGCCCGCGCACTCTCCGAAAGGTCCTTCTCCTCAAGCAGGGCTTTTTCGGATTTCTCCAAGTTGCCGGCAAGCTGCGCAACTTCCTTTTCAAGTTCGGCCCGCAACGCTTTTAGCGCTTCGATATTCTGGGTCAGCGAGGCGATATCGCGGAGTTGGGTCTCGATCTTCTCCCGGTCGGCCATGATCGTCTTGAACGCGTCTTCCAATTCCTTGCTGACCTTGTTGCGTTCTTCTTCGACCGTTTCGGTGCGCAACGTCAGGGATTTGAGCTGCGCGGCCAAATCATCCTTGGTTGCCACCGAGGCCTGTAGTTCGTCGGAGATTTGGGCAAGGTTGGTGCGTAGGTTCTCATTGGCTTTGCGCTCAAGTGCCAGAAGGTCGGCAAGTTCGGTGACTTGACCGCGCAGCCGGTCCAGCGCTTCGTCGCGGCCCGACAGCGCTTCCGATAGAAAGAATTGCGCGAGGACGAAGATCATCAGCAGAAAGATGATGACCATGAGGAGTGCCGCGAGGGCATCCACGAATCCGGGCCAGATGTTTGTGCTGCGTTCGCCGCGGCGCGCAAGGCTAGCCATCGGCGCCCCGCTTAATTCCGGGTGTCGCGCGCACTGGCGGCGATGGTGCGGGCGAGAAGCTTGATTTCGCTTCGGACTTCTTGGCTAAGTTCTTCACGACCGGTCGTCAGCTCTTCGAGAAGACGAGCCATGTAGAGATCGATATTCCGGATATGTGCTTGGGTGGCTTCGTCAAGCCCACTGCCCGTCTTGCCGGACATCAGCGCTTCAAGCACGCGCCGAAGCTCGGTTTGATTGTCTCCCATGCTGGCGAGCAGTGATTGCTCGGACCGCATTTGATCGCTCATGGCTCCTAGGCGCTCATTGAGTTCGATCAAACTGTTTTTGCTGGCGATGTTGCTTTCTTCGCCGCGGGCCAGGGTGCGCTGGAGGTTCTCGAGACTTTCCGCGGTTTGTTCGAGCAGAGCTTGTACATAGGCCGGGACGGACTGGTCGCCGTCACCCGACAACGCGCCCGACGACAGCCGCGTGAGGCTCGAAAGCCATTCCTCGAGGTCATTGTAGAACCGGTTCTGTGCCTGTCCCGCCTGAAGATCGAGGAAGCCCAGCACCAGGGAACCAGCCAACCCGAAAAGCGATGACGAAAAAGCGGTGCCCATGCCCGAAAGCGGTGCTTCCAGACCTGCCTTGAGATTGGAAAACACGGAGGTCAGATCGCCGCCGGCCACCGACAGCCCCTTGATGACGTCGCTGACGGACCCGACCGTTTCCAAGAGGCCCCAAAACGTTCCCAACAATCCCAGAAAAATAAGGAGACCGATGGTGTAGCGCGACAGATCGCGCGATTCATCCAGCCGTGACGCGATGCCGTCGAGCAGTGACCGCATGGAGAGCGTGGACAGGCTAAGTTTATCGCGTCGCTCGCCGAGCATGGTGGCCATGGGGGCAAGCAGGCGCGGCGGCGTGGTTTCGGAAACGGCCGGGCTCGCGCGACGGAACCGCTCGATCCAATGGACTTCCGGATAGAGCATCAGGACTTGGCGGAAGTTGTAGATGATGCCAAGGAGCAATACGCCAATGATGAGCCCGTTCAGGGCAGCGTTGGCAAAGAAGGCCTGTTGCAAAGGCTGAAAAAGAAGCGCCGCCGCGACGACCACCAAAGCGACGAAAATGGCCATTCGGACCACAAAACGTTGAGGGGCGGTCATTGCCGAAATCCTGGTTCTACAAAGTTGTTGTCGTCATCCCGGTCGAGCAGGCCGAAATGTTTGCTTACGCTACCTGCCTTGTTACCGCTCAACAACTCGCAGGTCCACGCGATTTGGTGAGCCGTCGGGGACCCGGTTGCCCAGCGCCCGAACGTCGATGCGGGTACTGCGGACACCTTTGCCGATCAAGTACGAACGAACGGCCAATGCGCGTGACAACGACAGACGGCGGGCACGGCTGGATGACAGGTCAGGGTCGCCCGCGTAGGCGAGCAATTGCATACGCAATTCTTCATCCCCGTTCATTCGCGCCGCGACGGCGTCAAGCGCCTTGCGTCCGGCTTCCGACAAAGTTGCGTCGCCCGGTGCGAAGGTGACGCTATCTGCCGATGGCTGTGACGTCGATGGGCCCGGGGTAATCTTCGCTTGCTGCTCCGGCTCCGCTGGCGGCGGCGGTGGTGGTGGCGGTGTTTCAACGGCTGGTGACGGGATCGGAGGTGCGGGCGGTGGCGCTTCGGGCGACGTTGCCGCGACTTTCTCTTCCGTCTTTGGCTCTTCCACTTTGGGCTTAGGCTTCGGTGCCGGCTTTGCGTGCTCTATTTTGGGCGCTTCGACGGCAGGGGGCGGTGCCTCCATAACAGGGGGCGGTGTATCGCTTGCCGAAGGCGGTTCGGGAGACGGTTCCGGCATCGACGTTGCCGGTTCCGCGGGCTTCTGTTCCGTTAGAGGTGTCGGCGTTTCCATTGGCGCCGGCATGGAGGAGCCGGCGTCGGTGCCGGATGGTAGAGCCGCGGTCTGCTGTTCCGCCGGTTCCGCGGCGCGCGGTTTGGGGGCAGGCTTGGCGGCGGGGCGCGTCACCACAATTTTTCGCCGCTCGGATGGTGGTACGAGTTTCACTTCCGGAAGGGGCTCTTCCTGCAGGATTCCGTCGACGGGGGGACGGGTGACGAGGAGTGACGACCTTGGGACGCGCGGAGGCGGCACGAGCAATCCCGACCGATCACGCAGCGGATCGAACTGCGGTGGAACGCCGCTTCCGCCACTAATGATGCTTTGATCGACCAGCACGTTGGTATCGCCGCCCCACGGCGCGAGCTGCGCCCATGCCGGCGCGGCTATCATTGTTTGCAAGGCCAAGGAGCCAACGAGAATTCCGGGGAGGAATAATCCCGGAAGAAAGCGGTCAAGATTTTTCAACGCGTGGTCACCATCATCCATCGCGAAACCCCTTCGGAAGCAACGGTCGCACGCGGCCCGTGCGGCTTCGTTTACCCTCGTAAGGTAGAGATGCAAACAATAGCCAAGGCTTGCTGCGGGTACAACAGTACGCAAACGGGCGACCGTTTGGAATCCGCGTAACGGAAACGGTTACACCGGAGTTTGGGCGAAAATGAGGCGAAATATGGTGAAATGATTAGCGCGCGTTACGCACTAATTTCGACAACGGTTGGTGCAAGTCGGGGGTTGCGGCGAGAACATTACCCGAATCAAGCATGTTCGAACCGCCGTTGATCTCAGTTACGAAACCGCCTGCTTCGCGAACCAGAACGATGCCGGCAGCCATATCCCAAGAGCTCAACCCGTCCTCCCAGAATCCTTCGAAACGCCCGGCGGCGACATAGGCCAGGTCCAACGCGGCCGCACCGAAGCGGCGAATGCCCGCCGAAACTTCCATGACTGCGGCCATCTGCTTCAGAAATTCCGGGTGGTCACCGATACCCTTGAAGGGGATGCCGGTGGCAAAGATGGATTCTTCCATCTTGCTGCGTCCCGATACGCGGATGCGCCGATCGTTAAGGTGCGCACCCGCCCCTTTCTCGGCCCAGAACATCTGCTCGTTGATGGGTTCGTAAACGACGCCCGCGATCAACTCGCCTCTTTCCTGATAGGCGATGGAGATGGCGAAGTGCGGTATGCCGTGAAGCAGATTGGTGGTGCCGTCGACGGGATCGATGATCCACTTTCGGTCGGGATCGGTTCCCTCGTGGGAGCCGCCTTCTTCCATGATGAAGCCGTAGCCGGGACGTGCCTTGGACAATTCCTCGAACAGGATTTTCTCCGTCCGAATATCGGCAGCCGAGACGAAGTCGGCCGGGCCTTTTTTGGAAACCTGCAGTTGTTCGAGTTCACCGAAATCGCGTTTGAGGCGCGGGGCCGCCTTACGTGCGGCGGCGATCATCACATTGATGATGGGCGATTTGACGGCCATGCTCGGTCGTTATCCTTGTTTGCTTCCGAAAAATGATCGCCAAATCGGCAATCAATCCTTTGCCCGTTCGACGTAGCTCGCGTCGGCGGTGTTGATGACGACCCGCGTGCCGGTCGCGATATGCGGCGGCACCATCGTACGGACGCCGTTCTCGAGTTGTGCCGGCTTGTACGAGGCCGCGGCCGTCTGGCCTTTGATCACGGCGTCGGCTTCGACGACCTCCAGAACCACTGTCTCGGGCAGGGTCACGGAAAGGGGTTCTCCCTCGAAACTGTCGACGGTGACCATCATGCCGTCTTGTAGGAACGCAATCTGATCCTCGCCGATGAGATCTTTGCTGAGCGAGACCTGGTCATAGGTTTCCGTATCCATAAAGGTGTACATGTCGCCGTCGCTGTACAGATACTGATAGTCCTTCTGATCGAGACGGACGCGCTCGACGCTTTCGGACGACCGGAAACGTTCATTGAGCTTGGTGCCGTCACGGATGTCTTTCAGTTCCACCTGCAAATAGGCGCCGCCTTTACCGGGCTGGGTGTGCTGCGTCTTGACCGCGCGCCACAGCCGGCCTTGATGTTCGATAATATTGCCGGGGCGGATGGCGTTACCGTTGATTTTCATGGTCGCTTCTCGGGATCGTTATCTATGGGGCCGCCGATGGGACGCCTTTTGCCAAGGTGCCGCTGTTGGGGCCCGGATTGAGTTGAACCGGCGCAGAGACCTCCCCTGCGAGCGGCGCGGAACCTAGCAGCTTGGAGGGCGCCCGGCAATGCCAGGAAGTCTAGGCTTCAAACGCATTGTTGATGGCCTTGTTGAAGGCCTTTACGGCGGCGCTTGGCCCCTGCGGATGGGCCCAGACGGCAGAGACCACTGCCAGGAAATCTGCCCCGGTGCGGACCAGAGGGCCGCAATTCTCGGGCGTGATGCCGCCGATGGCGACGCACGGGACCGTCGTTGCCTGCGACCAAGCCTCGAGGAGGCCGACTTCGGCGCGGGTTTTCGGGTCCTTGGTGGTGGTCCCGAAGAATGCCCCGAAGGCGACGTAATCGGCGCCGGCCTCGGCGGCTTCGATGGCCAGGTGATAGGAATTGTGGCAGGTCACGCCGACAATGGCGTCATCGCCCATTAGCCGTCGCGCCTCGGCATAGCTGGCGTCTTCCTGGCCGACATGCACACCGTCGCAGCCCATTTCCGCGGCGAGATCGGGCCGGTCGTTGACGAGGAAGGCGACATCGTATTCCTGAGTGACGGGCATCAGGACCTCGATGGCTGCGCGAATTTCATCATCGCCGGCATCTTTAAGACGCAATTGAACACAGGCGACGTCGCCCGCATCCAAGGCGGCGGCAAGGTCGTCGGCAAAGGAGGTCGGGTCCAGGGCCGGTGGTGTCACCAGATAAAGGCGGCAGCGGGCGTCGGGATCGTTATTTGGCATGGCCGAGAGATAGTCTGCGCACGCGGCAAAGGCAATCTGGAAGAGCACAGCTCGGATTGAGCGTTTGCGGTCCGGTTCCGTTGGGTTATCTGTTTAGGCAGAGACACGCAGGTATTTGCGGGAGGAACAACATGATCGATATAGAACGGGTGGATCACATCGGGGTCCGGGTGAAGGACCTGGAAAGGGCCAAGAAATTCTACGAGATTTTCGGCTTCAAGCAGGTGAGCGCTGCCGACAACGATGCCGTCGTGGTCATCAAGAATGCGCAGGACGTGGAACTCAACCTGATCTACAACGCGACGACCGAGAATGACGGCAAGAACATCCTGATGGATGTCGACGACAAATTCGCGGGCTATACGCACGTGGCGCTGCGTATCTCTTCCGTTCTCGACACGCTGAAGGAATTGCAGGAGCGCGACATCACCATCACCCAGGGGCCGGTGGCGTTCGGCCGTGACGGGCATGTGTCGCTGTTTCTGCGTGACCCCGACCGCAACGTCATCGAATTGCGTGGCCGGGCGGAGGATTACGACGCTATTCCTGGGCTGACGGTCTACGAACCCGAAAATTAATCGTCGGCGAGCCAATCTCTGGCCGCGGCTTCCGCGTCCACGATATCCAGAAGGTCGAGCGCGTCGTCGTCATCCGTATCGAGGCGCGCGCCGCATTGCACGGCAATGTCGTCGATTTTGCGCCTGACGTCGACGGGCGCGTCGACGCGGATTGCTTCCATCCCTTCCTGCAGCGCGGCGAGGGCGTAGCCGGGATCGTCGCCGCAATCGAGGATGGCTTCCGCCGCTGCGTCCGGGAAGTCGGCCCGCGCCGCGTCGATCATTTTACGAAAGTAACCGGCCCCGAGTGTGGCGGCGGCGCCTTTCGCGCTGATCAAGGTAACGGGTTTACCCAGTTCCGATGCCGCGGCAAGGGCTGCACGCGCATGCTGGACTGTGTGTACGCGGACGCGTTTGCCTGTCACCTTGCGAGCGCCTTTTGAATTCTCGTCCGTGCAGCGGCCGGAAGCTTGCGTGTCGCCTCGCGATACGTAAGGCCCGACATCCGCGGACCCAGTTCTAGGATCAGTTTTTCGGCGGTTTTTGCGTCCGCGTCCGACAATTCGCGGATGGTCCAGCCGATCGCCTTGCGAATGAAAAACTCTTTTTCGTCAATGAGCGCGGCACAGCTTTCGCGGAGTTGGTCGAGACGCAAGGCATCTGCGCGGATAGCCGGAATGTGACAGAGCAGAGAGGCGCGCCGCAGCCACATCCAGTCATCGTTTGTCCATCGGGCGATCTCGCGCCATGCCTCGGGGTGCGCTACGGCGACGTGACCGACGACGAAGGTGCAGATCGCATCGACCACGTCCCAGGTGTGGCTGTCACGGATCCAATCGCAGAACATCCCACCGACGTGGGAGGCGTCGAACCTTTCGTTGAATTGCTGAGCGACGAAAATGACAAGCAGCCGGTCGTCATGGACGGTCGACGGCCACACCGCATCGAGTGCGCGTGTAAGGTCGGGTGTTTGAGGATTGCGCACCGCCCGTTTGACGCTCTTTGCAGCACGGCGCACGTCGGGCACGCCGCAGCCGAGAACATCGAGATCGGTTTTCAGATAGTTCTTACGTCCCGGCGCCTTAACGGGATCGGCGTGGGCGCGGAGGTCGTCGCGGGCGCGGGAGATGGCGTCATCAATATCCATGATCCATTTCCCGCCGCCCTGCGGCACATTTTTGGGTTAAATAAGTTTTCCGATGGCGGTGGCGGTATCGACCATCCGGTTGGAGAAGCCCCATTCGTTATCGTACCAGGACATGACGCGCACGAACTGGCCTTCTATCACTTGGGTCTCGGGCAGATCGACCACCGAACTGAACGGGTTGTGGTTGTAGTCTGCCGACACCAGTAACTCGTCGCACGCACCGAGGATGCCTTTGAGCGGGCCATTCGCGGCGGCGATGAGTGCGTTGTTCACTTCTTCGACCGAGGTTTCACGGCCGGGCACGAACTTGAAGTCGATTAGCGAGACGTTCGGGGTCGGTACGCGGACCGAGGAGCCGTCGAGCTTGCCGTTGAGTTCCGGCAGCACCAGACCCACGGCCCGCGCGGCACCCGTCGAGGTGGGGATGAGCGAGGCTGCCGCGGCGCGCGCCCGGCGCAAATCCTTGTGCAGCGTATCCACCGTGCGTTGATCGCCGGTATAGGAGTGAATGGTGGTCATGAAGCCGCGCTCGATGCCCATGGCGTCGTGCAGCACCTTGGCGACCGGTGCCAAGCAATTGGTGGTGCAAGAGGCATTGGAGACGACGGTGTGATCGGCGGTCAGCTTGTCGTGGTTGACGCCGTACACGACGGTCAAGTCTGCGCCGGAGGCCGGCGCGGAAACCAGAACCCGTTTGGCACCGGCTTCGAGGTGTTTGGCGGCGGCATCGCGGCTCGCGAAAAAGCCTGTGCACTCCAGCGCGATATCGACGCCCAGTTCCTTCCACGGCAGTTGGGCGGGATCGCGCTCGGCCGTTACCCGGATCGGACCGGTGCCGGCGTCGATGGTGTCACCGTTGACGGTGACGTCGCCGGGCAATTGACCGTGTACGGAATCGTACTTCAGGAGATGTGCGTTGGATTCGGCAGGGCCGAGATCGTTGATGCAAACCACCTCGACATCATTGCGTTGAGATTCGAGAATCGACCGAAATACCAACCGCCCAATGCGGCCAAAACCGTTGATCGCGACCTTAAGTGCCATCCTAAACTCTCCGTCGGGAATATTTTAATTTCTGCGCATTTGTTATGGCCGCCTGGGCACGGCCTTTGGTAAACAATTGGTTAACAGCAGGTTAACGCGGGCGCACAATCGACGGTTAGCCCCCCTCCGTCAACAATCAATTTTGACCTTAACGCCGGTTGACGTTTTCGCCCGAGGACCCCTAATCTGAAGGAACAACTTGAGGAACGGACGACGCCTTGGCGGACAAAAAATCCAATTCCCCGACGCGCGCTGATAAAGCTTATGCGCGTATCGAAAAATCCCTCGCGCGGCTCGAAGCGGCCGTTGAGGCAAAAGCCGCCCAAAGCGGCGAGAATGACGGCGACAGCAACATCGGTGACTTGGCGGAACAACTGAGCGCGGCGCGCCAGGAGATTTCGGCCCTGAAATCCCGTAATCACGAGGTTTCCGGGCGCCTGGACGGTGCGATCGATAGGGTCAAGGCCCTGGTTGGCGACTAGGGCCGAACGACTGGGTACCGGCAAAAGCAGGAAAATACCGTGGGACAAGTCGCAGTTACGATCAACCAAAGAAAGTACGATATCGCCTGCGATGACGGGCAGGAGGCGCATTTGGCGCGCCTCGCTCAGTATATCGACAAGCGTGTCAACGAGCTGACGGCCGCAGTCGGGCAGATCGGTGATTCGCGGCTTTTGGTCATGGTCAGCCTCCTGGTGGCCGATGAACTGTCCGAAGCCATGACCGAATTGGACGAATTGCGAGGCGGGCGGAGCCCGCTCGCGGGGAGCGATTTGGCGCCTGAACTCGAGCAGGTTGCGGATCGGATCGACGGCCTCGCCGAACGGCTGGAAAACTCCTGATTTCCCTAGTCCCCTAGCGTTCTACGAAAACCCAGGATTGCTTAGGACGTGCCACCTACCTAGATTAGCTAGGGGATGTCGCGGCCCGGTGCGTTAGAGACGGAAATCCCCGGGGCCAATGCAGATCCATCGGGAGCTGTCCCTGCCGGACCCCTGGGTTCGGCACACGGCGCCCACCTAGACCTTTGGGCCTAGGAGGATTCTTTGCTCGACGGCCGGTGCGGCGCCATCCCTTTTTTGCCCATTTCATTTTCGCCAAAGCTTCTCCCCCCATACCCGATCGGTTCCGTTCCTGATGGATAAGACCTCCCTGAAAGACCAAAAAGCCGCGCTGCGCGAGCAGGCGTACGCGCGGCGTCGGGCTTTCGCGCAGACCGAGGGAGTGGGGGCGGGATTGGATATCCGCGATCACTTTATCGAGGCCGGTCTGACGCCTGCACCGGGTACGGTTGTTAGCGGATATTGGCCCATGGCGGACGAGGCCGACGTGCGGCCCTTGATGGAACATCTTCATGGTGCGGGGATGCAGTTGTCGTTACCGGTCCAGGACGGCAAGGACAAACCGCTGCTGTTTCGAGCCTGGAAACCCGGTGACCCTCTGATGAAACGGAATTTCGGTGTCATGGAACCGCGCGGTGCCCAATCCAAATGCCGGCCGGAGGTTTTGTTGGTGCCGCTGGTTGCCTTCGATACGGCCGGCACCCGCCTTGGGTACGGGGGCGGATATTATGATCGGACACTCGCCGATCTGCGTGGCTCGGCAAAAGCAACAAAACCCTTGGCGGTTGGTGTTGCCTTCACATGTCAGCAGGTGGATACCCTTCCGAAGGGGGAGTTCGATCAACCCCTCGATTGGATCGTGACTGAGGCGGGGGCATCCAAGTTCCCGCCGGCATGATGGAGAAGCGATAGCAATGCGCATACTCTATTGCGGCGATGTGGTCGGGCGCGCCGGGCGGGAGGCGGTGGTCCGCTATGTACCCAGGCTGCGCGACGATCTGAAGCTCGACTTCGTTATCATTAATGGTGAAAACGCCGCCCATGGTTTTGGTCTAACCGAGACCATTTGCCATCAGTTCTACGATGCCGGCACCGATGTGATCACCACCGGCAATCACGCCTGGGATCAGCGGGAGATGCTGAGCTATATCGACACGGACGCGCGGGTTCTGCGTCCGCTCAATTACCCGCCGGGAACCCCGGGCCGGGGGGCGCATATCTACGAAACCCGAGATGGCCGGCAAGTGTTGGTGGCCCAAATCATGGGGCGGCTGTTTATGGACCCCCTGGATGATCCCTTCGCCGCCATCGATGCCGCTCTCGACGGCTGTCGTCTCGCCGAAACGGTGGATGCCATTGTCGTCGATATCCATGCCGAGGCGACGAGCGAAAAGGCGGCGGTCGGGGTTCATCTGGATGGCCGGGTCAGCTTGGTAACCGGCACCCATTCCCATGTGCCGACGGCGGATGCCCGTATTCTGCCGGGAGGAACGGGATACCAAACCGACCTCGGCATGTGCGGCGATTACGATTCCGTCATCGGCATGAAAAAAGAGGCCGCCACGGCGCGGTTCATTACCAAACTCCCGACGACACGGCTTGAGCCCGCCGAGGGCGAGGGGACCCTGTGTGGCGTGGTTCTCGAAACCGACGATGCAACGGGCCTTGCACGGCGTCTCGATCCCGTGCGGCTCGGTCCGGGTCTGATCGAAAGCCTCCCGCCGCTTTAATCTTTTTGTTTCCCGTGAAACCGATTGGGTGCGCCGAGTTGTCCGTTGCGTATGCCGTAATTGGCGCGCACGGTGGGTGCCGGCGGCTAGGTAAAAAATACCCCTTTTGATTGTTTCTGTATTTATTAGACAATTTAAATATGTATTTTTTCGCAGAAATCCGGGAAAAACATGTATAAGTATTCCAATTTTCTAATGTTCCGTTAACCGGAAAATCACCTAGATTTCGGCAGAAATTAGCCATATTCTAAAGGTAACAAAAATTTATAGGAATTTTCTGTTGGATTTTAATTGAAAAAATTATAAATTAATTCTAATTTCGATAATAACAAAAAACGGAGGAGCATTCGAGGGCATGTTGTCATCACGCGGACATAGAATTCTGCGGATGCCTTAATAAAGGCCCGGCACGGATGGATGGAAGACGATGGATCGGGCCACAACCAGGAGAGAAATAAATGGCTTTATGGTTCGACGAAAACGGAAGTCTCCAAAACGTTCGAGATTGGCGGGGCGACATTCCGGATTTGACTTCTGTCACGGAAACGAGCGGATCGGCCGATCCGTCCGCTATGGCCGCCGCCGCGCGGGACGCGGCCGACTATGTTCTGGAAACCACGTTCACCGCGACCCTCCGCGCGGATCAATTGATGGATGAGGCGAAGGCTGATCTCGATGCGTCGTTGCGCTCGGGTGATCCGATGACCGCGCTGTCCCATCTCAAATCCTTCGGCGAAGAAGTCGCCCGTGAGTTCGGCCGCGAAGTCGAGCACTGGCTCAATGCGTCACCCAATGAAATGGCGCACGACCAGTTGGCGGGACGACTGACAATGATTGCCGAGCAACTCAAGGTGGACGCGCTGGCCTATGGCCAGGCGCACCGGGTGTTGCGCCGCGCCAACACGGCGGAAGAGGCATTGTCGCGGTTGGCCCAAGAGGCCGGAAAGGTACCCGAAACGGCACTTGATGTACGGGAGCAGGGGGATCGAATCCTCGATCTCATGACGGAACTGGGTACCGCGCCCGATGCCGTTGATCGCCGCCGGATGCAATTCCACGCCGAGGTTGCCGAAGCGGCGGTCATGGCTTTGGTCGACCGCGATCCCGCCGATGCCCTTGCCCGTCTCGATGCCGGTGCCCTCGACGATCTGATCGGCGATGCGGACGCAAAGGAAATCTTGCGCCGCCGCGCCGATGAATTACGCCGCGCCAACGAAGAAGACGAGGAGCGGGAGCGGGAATTGGCAGTGCAACGCACCCGTGAAGTGGATGATCTGTCGGCGTTGACGGCGGAGCATCTACTAGGGGCCGCCATTGAACGGGGCGAGGGGGCATATGCCGATATCGACCGGGCGGAACTGACGGGTGAGATCGATGCCTTGCAAGCGGCACGGCTTCGTGCCCGGCTCGCCGGTGCCGACGAAGCTGCCGCGACGCGCCGCCGCGATGTTCAGGAGGCGTCCGCGGCGCTTCGTTCCGCCATGATCGAAAACGAGGCCGTCATCACCGATGACCCGCATTGGCCGGACAAGGTGAATGCCTTCTACGAAGATTTGTTGATGGCGGTCCCGGAAGGCGATCCGCAAGCCCGGGGGTTCGGGGTTGTCGACGCGAACTTGGTGGATGAACTGGCGCATCTCGCGGGAGTGGTTCCCAAGGCACTTGGACTGCACCTCACCCGCGAGATGAACTCGGACGAACCCGCGCGCATCGTCGCCGCGGCGCGGCGGGTGGGCGATCTGTTTGCCGATCCCAATCTGCGCGAGTCGCTCGCCGGCACCATGCATGCCGACACGCTGGTGCAGGCCTTCGCGGTTTTACCGGATGCCGATATCGCGGAACTGGGTTTGACGCCGGAACGTGCATTACGCCGCGGGCAGGAACGGCTCGCCGACTTTGCTGACCGGGCCGAGCGCGAAGCCGCCGAGCGGCAACAAATGGTGCGCTATTTCGTATCGCACGGGCGCAACCTTTTGCCGTCGCCGGCTTTGCAGGATGCCGCACGCAAGGGACGGGGGGGCGATACCACGCTCGGCAAGCTTCCCGGTGGCGCCGTCGTGGTGCCGGTGGATTTGCAAAGTCCATCTTTGCTTGCCGCCATCGAGGATGCGTTCGCGCGTACCGGCAAATCGGCGGCGGATTTTACTGTCGGTAACAGGTATCCGGCTGAAACGCTTCATGACACACCGCAAGAAGAAATCCAAAGGGACGCCGAACAATGAGCCATAAGCGCAAAAGAAAATCCCGGCGCATCAAACGCCGCACGAATGATCCCCAGGTAAGCCAACCGGTATCAAAGGAAGGACTCGAAGACCCGATCTCTTCATCGCCGCCGGCGGATGACCGCGGTGTGATCTCGCGCGTGGCCCATCTGACACCGGGGGAGATCGTCATTCCGCCCTCGGTGATCGACGGCGCGCTGGCGAGCGCGTTGCAGGACGCTTTCGCCGCCGACGGGCTCGACATGGGCCGGTACACCGTCGGCGGCGCGGACGATTCCGTGAACCCCGAGACGGGGCTTCGGGAATATTTCTATTTCAACGTCGACGATCCCGCGGCGGGGGAGGGCGATCTCAGCAAACTCGATTGGGAACCAGCGGCGGCGGATGCCGAGGTGGCGACGGCAAGCAGCGAGACACCCGTGCCCGATCTCAGCTTCCTTACCAACGATACCAACTTCGGCGGCGAGGTAACGTTGCCCTACGCGGACTATAGTTTCGATCCGGAGGCGGGGTTCATCACCTTACCGTGGAACGAGGAGGCGAGCAGGCGCGGGCCCCTTGTCGACACGGAGATAGGCGCGGAAACGCGCCGCCTCACCGGCGACGGGCTCGGCGCGGCGAGCGGCGTGCCCGGTCCTGCCGTCGGCACATCCGAAGGCTATACTCCAAATGGGGACTATGGTTTCGGCTATTTCCCGGGCGCAGCGCCTGCGTCTGTCCCCGGGGTCGATCCGGATGGTTACGACAATTACCGCACGGATAATCTTTCCAGCGGCACGCTGGTTCCGGGCACGTTGGAGGCCTTCGCGGGCGGGCAGGGTGCAACAAATGGCGTGCCGTCACGGGTGCGCGCGCCGATGGTACCTGCACCGACACAACCCGCGCCGCGTGCCGCGCGGGAACCGGTGCCCGAACCTATTGATGAGGATCCGAACGCGCCCGGCAACCGGCGCGCCTGGTATCGCGATAGTCATCGTGTCATCGAAGCGACGCGTAACACCGAGCCCCTCGATCCGCGCCAAACCTTTCCGCCCGCCCAACGCGCGCCGCACATGACCCGTGCCGACGCCGAGGGCATCACCGAAAGAATTATGCAATGGCAACAGACGCAAGTACCGCGAACGTTTACACCGGCCGAAATCGAAAAGGTAAGGCAGGCACTTGCGAATCTTAAACTAAAACGCCAGGAAGCGTTCGGAGCGCGGAAAGCATTCGATGCGGCGGTAAACTCTGAAAATGCAGATATTGAAGAAATACGGAATGCCTACGCAAATTACAGAGCTGCACAAAATGACTTCGAAGCAGTAAGTGGGTTTTTGAGAAACCAACCGGCAGAAATGCGTGACGCGTTGAATGGACCACCGCCGACCTATGATGAAGTTAACGATCCAGAAAATGGCTGGGAGAAAATGACCGGCTTATTTGTCAATTTTTATCATCAAAATTTGCTTCCCTGGCGATGGACAGAAAAGTTTGTTCACCCTGACGGTCGGGAGTTTGTCTTTGACCCAAAGACGAAACAACTGGTTCCTGATAAATACAAAGGGACATTCAATTTCGCACATCCCAAAGAAGACCCACTAGGGCATTGGTTTTACGACATGATGCCCTACTATAGCGGGAAGTAGAGGCTAAACCTTCAACGCCTATCGGCGCATTTAAAACGCCTGCAGCGAGAAAATTTCCTTGGTAAAGATGGACGGCGGAACGTTGGGAGAAGAGAGGCTCATCCGGTTAGGGTATTTGCTCAATGCCCTGCATCTGTTTCCAATTGCGCTGGTGCTCTTGTTCGGCGGTTCCTTTTGGGTTTTCGAACATTTAGCCGGCATGGAACTTGGTGATTCCGAAGCCATACAACTGTTACCGGTGATGTATGTTCCCACGTCCCCACTGATGATGGTGCTAAACTTTTACGTTTTCACAAAATTGGGACAACGGGCAGCGAGGTGGCAAACGTCGCTTTTCATGGGGCTGTTTGTCTTGGACCTCGCAGCGTTTGTTTATTGGATCTAAGGTCTCGGCAAACAAATTCTGGGACGGGCGCCTAAGGAGAGTGAGGGACATGATATGCCAAGCATAAAGATGCCCGAATATCAGAAATTGCTCCGTATCGCCTACATCTTGAATGGCTTTTATCTGTTTCCCCTGCTGTTTGATATTGCCGCCCAATTGGCATTGGGATCGGAACAGATCATGCATCCGGCGACCATAATGGTTTTATATTTGCCAACATTGCCGTTCATGCTGGCGCTGGGCGTCACTGTATACGTGAAGTCCGGGCTTCGATCCAAATGGGGCCATGTAATTCCGTTCTTTTTGTTGAGCAATTTATATTGGTGGGCGGTCGGGGGCCTTTTATATGCACTCAGCTGGGGAGTATAGATCGCTTTTCATTGGGCGCCTCGGTGAACTGAAACAGGAGTGAGGCTGAATTCAGCCTACGCACGACAAGCCTACACTTGTCGTCTTGCCGTGGGAGCGGGGCAAAAAGACTATAGTATAATCGCGCCGGGATTGCAGCCGTGTGACGCGTTGCACGCGTTTCTTGACCCCTCCACAAGAATCGGGGGAAGCTGTCATTAAGACGTGCCTTCCTATTTCCAGCCGGCGCTTTTCCCGGTGACCGGCGCGCGCATTCCTGCACGGGAATTCACACAGGGGGAAATCTCATGGAAAGTTTCAGTGCCTTCGTAGGGGCCGTTAACGGCGTGGTCTGGGGACCCGCCATGCTGACGCTCATCGCGCTCACCGGCGTGTTCCTCATGGTCGGTCTCGCCTTCTATCCCTTGCGCAAGATCGGTTATGCGCTTCGCCTGTTGTTCTCCGGCGGTGAAGCCGGGGAGGGCGATATCCCGCCCTTCAAGGCGCTGATGACGGCGCTCGCCGCCACCGTCGGCACCGGTAACATCGCTGGTGTCGCCACCGCCATTTTCCTCGGCGGGCCCGGCGCGTTGTTCTATATGTGGCTGATCGCCCTCATCGGCATGGCGACCAAATATGCCGAAGCCGTTCTCGCCGTTTCCTACCGCGAAGTAGACGAAGACGGGCTGCATGTCGGCGGGCCCATGTATTATCTCAAGAACGGCGTTGGGAAACGCTTCCCGTTGCTCGGCGGCATCCTCGCCCCGTTGTTCGCCATCTTCGCCGCCATCGCCGCCTTCGGCATCGGCAACATGGTGCAGTCCAATTCGGTTGCCCACGCTCTTACCTCGACATTCGGGGTCGGCGAGATTTGGACCGGCGTGATCATGGCGGTGATCGTCGCGCTGGTGATCATCGGCGGCATCCGCCGCATCGCCGATGTGGCGGGCGCGTTGGTGCCCTTCATGATGGTGGCCTATGTGTTGGCGGCGCTGGTCGTCCTGGTGCTCAACATTGGGGCGATTCCGGATGCCATTGCGCTTGTCTTCCAGCACGCGTTCCAGCCGGTCGCGGCGGCGGGCGGCTTCGCCGGCGCAACGGTGGCCGCGGCCATTCGTTTCGGCATCGCGCGCGGTGTGTTCTCCAACGAGGCGGGCATGGGCAGCGCGCCCATCGCCCACGCGGCGGCGAAGACCAACAGCCCCGTGCGCCAAGGTCACATCGCCATGCTCGGCACTTTCTTCGACACCATCATCATCTGCTCGATGACGGGCCTCGCGATCATCGTGACGGGCGCGTGGACGTCAGGTGAGACAGGCGCGGCACTCACCACCACCGCCTTCGCCAATGTCCTGCCGGTGGGGGCGGAGATCGTAACGATTGCTTTGGCGATCTTCGCTTTTACGACCGTGCTGGGCTGGAGTTACTACGGCGAACGCTGTATCGAATATCTGTTCGGTATTCGCGCCATCATCGTGTTTCGGGTGCTGTGGATCGTCGCGATTCCGGTCGGCGCCATGTTCGAGCTCAACCTGATCTGGCTGATCGCAGATACGCTCAACGCGTTGATGGCGATCCCCAATTTGATCGGCTTGATTATTCTCGGCCCCACGGTGTTCCAACTCACCCGCGCCTATTGGGCGGGTGAGCGTCAGGCGTCGCCTGAAGCGGCTGAGTGAGCGTATCGGAAAGTCCACCCGAGTTTGTCGTCGAGGGGCTGCATAAGTCCTTCGACGGCAAACACGTTTTGCGCGGCATCGACCTGACCATCGGGCGCGGCGATTTCGTCGCCATTGTCGGCGGCTCCGGCTGCGGCAAAACGGTGCTGCTCAATCACATTCTCGGCCAGTTGACGCCCGACGAAGGGCGTGTGCTGGTCACCGATCACAGCCGGCCCGACGAACCCTTGGTCGATACCGCCAAAATCGAGGATGAAGATCTCGACCGGCTGCATGCACAGTGGGGGGTGGTGTTTCAGCGCAACGCGCTCTTCTCTGGCACCGTGTTCGACAACATTGCCCTGTGGCTGCGCGAGGTGCGCAACCTAGAGGACGACGAAATCCGCGACATCGCGTTGCGCGTGCTGGCCGCCGTGCACTTGCCGGCCGACGACGTCTTCCTCGATACGCCGGCCGAGGACCTGTCGGGCGGTATGGCGAAGCGGCTGGCGGTGGCGCGCGCCCTGTCGATGGACCCGAAGGTTCTGTTCTTCGACGAGCCGACCACGGGTCTCGATCCGACCAGCGCGGCGCAGATCCAGGATCTGGTATTGGCCAGCCATTTCGCTCGGGCCGGGGCCGGCGGCCAGCCGACAACCACCGTTGTCGTCACCCACGACAAGGATCTGTTGAAGCGGCTGCATCCGCGCTCGGTGATGTTGCACGAGGGGAAAGTCTATTTCGACGGGCCGTTCGCCGAGTTCGAAGCCTCGACTTCCCCGATCATCCGTCCCTATTTCGAATTGATGCCCGCGCTACACGAAGGCGCTTAGAGATAATTACCCGACGACGTGGTCGACCACTTGGTTAACCAGGTCGTCGCCCAGTTTGGCGCGCTGCTGCGCCACGATAGGGGCCATCGCGTCGATGAAGCCGTTTCTTTCCGCGTCGCTCAAGAAAACAAGCTCGTTGTTTGCCGCACGGAGCGCTTCGACCATCTCATCGTCCTCGGTCGCGGCAAACCCCCGCTGTGCCCGCGTTGCATCATCGGTCGCGCGGACAACTGCCTGCCGAACTTCTTCGGGCCAGCTTTCGAAGGTTGCGCGGTGGCACAGGAACAGGGACAGACCGAACAGATGCCGGGTCAACGTGACGTAGTGGTGATGCTTGTGCATGCCGAAGCGGTAGAAATTGGTCAGCGCGTTTTCCTGCAATTCGATCTTGCCGTCCGCCACGGCGCCCGGCAGATCGCGTACGTCGACGTGGGCCGCCTCGGTACCAAGCAAGCGGAACATTTCCTTGTGAATGTCGGAATCCATCGCCCGCGCCGTGAGCCCCGCGCAATCCGCGGGCGTGCGGATCGGGCGCACACCGCTGGTGAAATTGCGGAAGCCGTAATCCCAGAAGCCGAGCAGTTCGAAGCCGGTCAGGGCGCGGAACCGGTCCTTGATCAACTTTCCGACCGCGCCGTCAAACAACGCATAGGCCTTTTCGCGGTCATCGAGGACGAAGGGCAGGTCGAACACCGCCAGTTCCGGCACGCGCGCTTCAAGATAGCTTGCCGAGAAATAGCACATGGTCAGCTCGCCGCTTTCCACCAGCGTGAGCAGGTCGGCGGCCTTGATGCCGTGGCTTTGGGGCATGTTGCCTTGCAGGACGACCTCCGCCCCAAAATTTGTCGTGGCACCCAAACTTTCGGCAAGGCTGTCGGAAAATACACCCACGGCGCGGTTGAGAACCGATTCCGGCGGCTGATAGCCGCCGACGGTAATACGGAGGGTGTCGGTGACGGTGTTCATAACTCTTTTATAAGAGTGCCCGAGGTGTCGGGAAAGACCGAACTGGGGAGTTAGCCCAAAGTTAGCCCGAAATTAGCTTTGATTGGCGAGTTGGAATTCGCCCACCCGGCGGCCGCCATCGACATCTTCGCCGTGGGATTTCAGATTGATCTGGTCGTAGCGATGTTCGGCGTAGGGGCCGTTTTGATCGACGTAGTGGAGGAACACTTGCGCCTGATGTTTGCCCTTGAACGGCTCGCGCCAGTGATCGCATTCGCAGCCCCGATAAACGAGCGCATCGCCGGGGTTCAACAGCACTTCCGTGGGCTGGCCGCCATTGGACACGTAGATGGGCCAGATGCTGTCGGCTTCATAACCGAGGGTCGTGGTGACGCTGATCTCGCACGCGGGGCGGTCCTTGTGTTTTTTGAGGATGTCGCCGGTCTTATAGACCCGGAAGTAGGCATAGGTCTGGAAGAGCTTCAGATTGAGCGCCTGTTCCAGGTTGGGAAGGAACACGTCGAGAATGGATTCCATCATCGGATCGCCGTACATGGACGGCGTGTCCGGCACTTGCGGGTCATCCGTAAACATATGCCCCGATTGCGCCATCTTGAGCGCGTAGACGTAGGCGACGCTCAACAACGGTTCCGGAATGACCGACCGGGCGACCAAGTACTTCTGCTGGGCGAAGAGTTCCGCCGGATGTTGTTGCGTTGCCATACTTCTCCCTAGCAACAGCCTCCGACAAAAGCAAATACCAATGTGCCGCGGACGCGCCGAGCCATTTTTGCGCCGGGGTCGTCCCCCTTGCGTCTTCGGCGCTGGGCGGGTACCCCATCCGCGGTTAGGAGCATGGCGAGCGGTTTGCACGCGTATTGGTGCAGCGTTAGCGGCCCAAATGTTGCCATATTGCTTTGTTAACCGGAAATCAGGCGAAAACGCGCCATAGATACCATGTTTTCTAATACAAAATATGGTAATGAGAGCGTGCTCGCCTACTACGACTAGAGGAACTCAGGGGACCATGGCAGGTCATTCACAATTCAAGAACATCATGTACCGCAAAGGTGCGCAGGACGCGAAGCGCGCCAAACTGTTTGCGAAACTGATCCGCGAAGTCACGGTATCCGTCAAAACGGGCCAGCCCGATCCCGATGCGAACCCGAGGCTGCGGGCGGCAATCGCGGCGGCGAAGGCCGCGAATATGCCCAAGGACAATATCGAACGGGCGATCAAAAAGGCGGCCGGTGGCGACGATAGCGAGAACTACGAAGAAGTCCGTTATGAAGGGTTTGGTCCGGGCGGCGTTGCCGTCATCGTCGAAGCTTTAACCGACAATCGCAACCGCACGGCATCCGACGTGCGCACGGCGTTCAGCAAGCACGGCGGCAACCTCGCCGAGACAGGGGCCGTATCGTTCATGTTCGAACGTGTCGGTTTGATCCACTATCCCGCTGACGTCGGTGATGCGGAAACTGTATTTGAAGCCGCGTTGGAGGCCGGCGCGGGCGACGTCGACTCCTCCAGTGACGGCCATGACATTTATTGTGCGCCGGATGATTTCAGTACGGTGCGCGAGGCGCTGGAAGCGAGCCTCGGCGAGCCGGAAACGGCGCGGCTCGATTGGAAACCGCAGAACACGGTCGAAGTCGACGAAGGCGCGGCTGAAACCCTGTTGAAGCTGCTTGACGTTCTGGAAGATTCCGACGACGTGCAGCGGGTCGCGGCCAACTTCGAAATCTCCGACGACGTCATGCAACGGCTTAGCGCATAGGGGACGGGGAACGGATGCGGGTACTCGGCATTGATCCTGGATTGGCGGTCACCGGTTGGGGACTGATCGAAACCGAGGACAACCGGCTGAAGTACATCGCTGACGGCTGCATCCGTTCAAACCAAAAGGCCGATCTCGCTGACCGTCTTGCCGATCTCTACGACGGGATTGCCGGGATCATCGAAACCCATCGGCCGGAGGAAGTTGCGGTCGAGGAGACCTTCGTCAACACCAATGCCCGCTCGACCTTGAAGTTGGGTCAGGCACGCGGCGTCGTGCTCTTGGCGCCCGCCAAGGCGGGCCTCACCGTTGCCGAGTATCCGCCCAACCTGGTGAAGAAATCGGTGGTGGGCGCGGGACACGCCGCGAAACAGCAAATCCAGGCGATGGTGCAGGTCCTGCTGCCCGGTTGCGCCATCGAAACCGCCGATGCGGCCGACGCGCTCGCCGTTGCTATTTGCCATGCGCATCATCGGGAAAGCGGGGCCAGGATCGCGGAAATGGAGGCGGTGCGATGATCGCCAAGCTCACAGGACGCTTGGATTCCTCCGGCGCCGATTGGCTGATCGTCGACGTGAATGGCGTCGGCTACATGGTATTTGCGTCGGCACGTACCATTGCCGAGGCCATTGCCGCCGGGGGCACGGTGAGTTTGCTGATCGAAACCCACGTGCGCGAGGACCACATACATTTATATGGCTTCGTCCGCACTGCCGAACGCGATTGGTTTCGTTTGTTGACGACGGTTCAGGGGGTCGGTGCCAAGGTGGCGTTGGCGATCCTTTCTACGCTATCGGGCGATGAGCTGACGGCGTGCGTGGCCGCCGGCGACGCACTTCCGATCATCCGCGCGCCGGGCGTCGGCAAGAAACTTGCCGGCCGCATCGTCAGCGAATTGAAGGATAAGATCGGAGACATGGCGCTGGGGGCAATGGCGCCGGCAAGGGCCCCGACCGGCGGTACGAATGTGGGCGACGGCGCCGACAAAGCGTCCGCCGATGCGGTCTCCGCTTTGGTCAATCTCGGCTATGGCCGCACCGAGGCCTTCTCTGCAGTGGCACAAGTGGCCCAACGTCTCGGCGCTGACGCCCCGGTCGAGGCATTGATCCGCGATGGCCTCACCGAGCTCGGAAGCGGGGAACTGCGATGATGCCAGGGATTTCCAATGATGGATGACGAACGCCTCGTCGGACCCGATGCGACCGCCGGTGATAACGGCGACGTCACGACACGTCCGCAAAACCTCGATGATTTCATCGGTCAGCCCCAGGTACGTGACAATCTTAAGGTGTTTATCGATGCCGCCCGTTCGCGCGGCGAGGCGATGGATCACGTGTTGCTGTTCGGTCCGCCCGGTCTCGGTAAGACGACCATGGCGCAGATCATCGCCCGCGAACTGGGGGTTGGGTTTCGCGCGACGTCGGGGCCGGTGATCGCCCGGGCCGGCGACTTGGCGGCGATCCTCACCAATCTGCAGCCGCGCGACGTGTTGTTCATCGACGAGATCCACCGCCTCAACCCGGCGGTGGAGGAAATTCTCTATCCGGCGGTGGAGGATTTTCAGCTCGATCTGATCATCGGCGAAGGGCCGGCGGCACGCTCGGTGCGGATCGATCTCAATCCCTTTACCCTGGTGGGCGCGACGACACGCTCGGGTTTGATCTCGACGCCCCTTCGGGAGCGTTTCGGCATTCCGCTGCGCATGCAGTATTACGGCGCCGACGATTTGCGCCGCATCATCAGCCGTGCAGCGGGTATTCTCAGCATGTCGTTGACCGACGACGGCGCCATGGAAATTGCGCGGCGCTCGCGCGGTACTCCCCGGGTGGCGGGACGTTTGCTCCGCCGGGTCCGCGATTTCGCCGAGGTGGCGGGGGCAAAAGCCATCGACGCCCAGGCGGCGGATGCGGCGCTCACCCGTTTGGAAGTGGATAGCCGCGGTCTCGACTCCCTAGACCGCAAATATCTGATGTGTATCGCGGAGAACTACGGCGGTGGACCGGTGGGGGCGGAGACCCTGTCGGCGGCCCTGTCCGAAGAACGCGACACCATCGAGGAAGTGGTGGAGCCTTTCCTCATTCAGCAAGGTTTTCTCATGCGCACCCCCCGGGGCAGGGTTTTGGCCGAGGGGGCCTATACGCATCTCGGAATTGCGCCGCCCCGAAACATCCGTCAGTTGGAGCTGTTGGCCTCGGGCGGGGAGGAGGCGGATGACTGACGTGCCTGCGGCGGCCGCCACCGAACCCCGTGCGGCCGCGCATATCTTCCCGGTTCGGGTCTATTACGAGGACACCGATGCCTGGGGTGTCGTCTATCACGCCAATTATCTGCGGTTCGCCGAGCGTGCACGTACGGAGTTGTTGCGGGAACTGGGATTCGACCATGTCGGGTTGCGTGAAAGCCACGGTCTGGCCTTCGCTGTGCGGCGCTGTACCGCGGATTATCTTAGGCCCGCGCACTTGGATGATGCCCTGGAAGTCCATACATCTATAGCCGAGGTGGGTGGTGCGTCCACGCGCATGATTCAAACTATCAAGCGTGAAGGCGAAGATTTGGCCGTATTGGAGCTGTTGCTCGTCTGTATGGGGGGTAACGGCAAGGCCGTACGTATCCCCGACGATGTGCGCCGCTGCATGAGTGGATATGAGGTGAATACGGCCATCGGTGAATAGTGGCTTGGCGGGCGCGGCGAACGCGGCCGGGGGCAAAGAAAATAGGAGTACGATAGAGAATGGAAGGGAATGCGGTCGACGCCGTTACCGTCGCCGGAGCCGTGATGGACCAGGATTTCTCCATCCTGGGGCTTTTTTGGAAGGCCGATTTCATCGTCAAGGCGGTGATGATTATCCTGATTGGCGCCTCGATCTGGTGCTGGGCGATCATCATCGACAAGATTATGCGGCTACGCCGCCTTAATTTTGCCGCAGACGAGTTCGAAGATAGCTTCTGGTCAGGGGGATCGCTGGACACGCTCTACGATCGTGTGGGGGCCAGTCCGCGTGAGCCTATGGCCGCGATATTTGCCGCTGCCATGCGGGAATGGCGGCGAACGAGTGAAAAGGGGCACGCCCATGGGTCCAGTCTCATGGAGCGTATCGAGCGCGTCATGGATGTAACCGCGAACCGAGAAATCGAGCGCGTCGAACGGCAGTTGACGATCCTCGCGTCGACGGGATCGACGGCGCCTTTCATCGGCCTGTTCGGGACGGTGTGGGGCATCATGAACAGCTTTCAGGCCATTGCGGTGACCAAGAACACTAGCCTCGCCGTGGTTGCGCCCGGTATCGCGGAAGCTTTGTTCGCCACCGCATTGGGCCTGCTGGCGGCCATTCCCGCGGTTATCGCCTACAATAAAATCTCCAAGGACATGGACCGTTACGCCGATCGGCTCGACGCCTTCTCGAACGAATTCTCGGCCATCGTTTCGCGCCAGCTCGAAGGAGACAGCTAAATGGCGATGGCGGCCGAGCAAGGGGCTAGAGGGCGCCGTGGCCGCGGTGGTCACCGGCGGCTGATGACAGACATCAACGTCACGCCCATGGTCGATGTGATGCTGGTGCTGTTGGTGATCTTCATGATTACCGCGCCGTTACTCACTGTCGGTGTGCAGGTCGATCTGCCCAAGACCAATGCGTCATTGATCCGCGACTCCGACGAGCCGTTGGCGGTTAGCGTCGATTCCCAAGGACGGATCTTCGTTCAGGATACGGAAATAGAGCTGACGGAATTGGCGCCGCGGTTAACGGCCATTTCCGGTGCCAATCCGGACGTTCGGATTTTCGTTCGGGGCGACAAAGCCATTCAGTACGGCCGGGTGATGGAGGTGATGGGCACGATCAATGCCGCCGGGTTCACCAAGGTTGCCCTGATTGCGGAACTGCCGCGTAACAGGTCCGGAGGGCGCAAGCAATAATGTCGCCGATGCGTAAAAGCATCATCGTTTCGTCCGTGCTCCACGGTGTTGTCATCGCGGCGGCGGTGACGGGTTTGCCCAGTCTCTTGAGTAGTCCGCCGGTTCCCGAGGTGCCGATTGTCATCGAGATGGTCGACGTGAGCGCGATGACCAATCTGCCGACGGCACGCAAACGAGTCGCTCAACCAAAGGCCAAGCCGAAACCGAAGCCGCAGCCGCCGCAAGCGAAAAAGGCGCCGCCTCCGCCACCGCCGCCGCCCGCACCGGCGGAGGAAAAGGTGGCCGCCGTGGCGCCGCCCGACGCGCAGCCGAAAAAAGAGAAGGTAAAGCCGAAGGAAACGGAGGAGGCACCACCGAAGCCGGCGACACCCGCACCTCTCGTGAAGGCCAAACCCAAGAAAAAACCGCAGCCGCCGGACCCCTTCGCGTCGGTGCTGAAGAATGTCGAGAAGTTGAAGGATCAGCCGCTGCCCGAAAAGAAAGAAGAAGAGAAGAAGGAACCGGAGAAGAAGCCGGACGAGGACGATTTCGAGCAGCAGATCGCGAAGGCGTTGTCGCGCCGGCCAATCGAACATAACCCCGAGCGTAAGATTTCTATCAGCGAGCGGGACAATCTGATCGGGTTGATCAAAAGCCAACTCGAACCGTGCTGGAACTTGCCGGCCGGTGCCAAGGACGTCGAGAACCTGGTTGTCGAGATCAAGGTGACGGTGAACCAGAATGGCGAAGTGCGGTCGGCCGACATCCAGGGGTCGTCACGCATGTTTACCGATCCGTTCTTCCGTGCCGTTGCGGAAAGTGCGTTGCGGGCAGTTCGCAATCCGCGGTGCAGCCCGCTCAAGCTGCCGGTGGAGCACTACGATATTTGGAAAGACCTGACCATAAGCTTTGACCCCAGAGCGATGATTACCGGATAACGGGGGGGGGTGCAATGAGAGGGGGTGGAACAGTGAAGTCTCTAGGAATTCGGCGTACGGCCGGTGAAATGATGTCCATTGCGCTGGTCGCGACGATGGTGATGGCCGCGGTGCTGGCTCCGCGGGCTGCGAATGCGGAACTGCGGATCGACATCACGCGGGGCAGCGTCGAGCCGCTGCCGATTGCCGTTACCGATTTCCTCGGCCAGAGCGGCGAGGAGAAACAAATCGGAGCGCAGGTCGCTCAGGTCATCAAATCCGACCTGGAGCGTTCCGGTCTATTCAAGGCCATCGACCAACGCGCCTTTATCGAAGTCGAGTCTTCATTGCAGACGGTTCCGCGTTTCGGCAACTGGCGTGTCATCAGCGCGCAGGCCCTGTCCCAAGGCTTGGTGCAAATCGATAGCCAAAACCGGTTGCAGGTTCAGTTTCGCCTTTGGGATGTGGTTGCCGAAGAGCAAATGGTTGGACAGGTCTATTCGACCATTCCGTCCAACTGGCGGCGCATCGCGCATATCATTGCCGACGCAATCTACAAACGAATCACTGGCGAAGACGGTTATTTCGATACGCGGATCGTCTATATCGCCGAATCGGGGCCGCAAAATGCGCGAATCAAACGTCTCGCGATCATGGATCAGGACGGTGAGAACCATCATTTCCTTACCGACGGCAAGTCTCTTGTCCTGACACCGCGTTTCTCACCGAGTCGTCAAGAAATCACGTACATGTCATATCACGGTGACATCCCACGCGTGTATATCTTCAACATCGATACCGGTCGTCAGGAGGCGCTCGGTGATTTTCCGGGGATGACCTTCGCACCGCGATTCTCTCCCGATGGAAACTCGGTGATCATGAGTATGGCGCGATCAGGCAACTCCGATATCTTCACCATGGATTTGCGGACACGGAAGATACAGCAGCTTACGAATCATTCCGCTATCGATACGGCTCCGACCTATTCGCCGGATGGCAGCCAGGTCACATTCGAGTCGGATCGCAGTGGAAGACAGCAAATCTATGTAATGGAATCAGATGGTAGCCGTGCACGTCGAATTAGTTTCGGCCGTGGCCGCTATGCAACACCTGTCTGGTCGCCGCGGGGTGATCTGATCGCTTTTACCAAGATTCTCGGCGGTGAGTTCTATATCGGTGTCATGAAGACGGATGGCAGCGGTGAACGTCTGTTAACCCAAGGATTTCTTGTTGAATCCCCGACCTGGGCGCCCAACGGCCGGGTTATCATGTTCTTCCGTGAAACCCCTACCAGTAAGACGGGTGGAAAGGTTTCCAAATTGTACTCAATCGATCTTACCGGTTTTAACGAACGGGAAATAATCACGCCTTTGGATGCCTCGGATCCGGCGTGGTCCCCGTCGATTCCTTAGGGGGTGCCCCTTGATTCCGTAATAGGCCCACCGTATATTTTTTGAAGTGTCAGTGATTTAGGGGATTTTTTGCCCTGTTTGGATGGCGCATCGGCCGCTGGCAGCGACTGACAAACAGGCTTCTCCACATTCGCTCTCGGATTGTTTTCCGGGATTGTTGTTCAACCGTTCCGTTCAGGGGGACAAGTTAATGAAGTTTCGTTCGATTGCTATCGTTGCCAGTCTGGTACTTTTCTTGACGGCATGTGAATCGGTGTCCGGCGGCGCAGGATCTGGCGGCCAGGGCGCCAATGTCCTTCCTGGTTCGGGACAGGATTTGATCGTTAACGTCGGCGACCGCGTGTTTTTTGATTTCGATAAGTCGGATCTGAAGCCCGCCGCCCGCACCGTTCTCGAAAAGCAAGCTGCTTGGTTGAAGCGTTTTCCGACCGTCCGCGTGACTGTTGAAGGTCACTGCGACGAACGCGGCACGCGCGAATACAACCTTGCGCTGGGTGAACGCCGCGCAAATTCCGCCAAGGACTTCTTGGTCGCGTTGGGGATCAACCCGGGCCGCATCAACACCGTGTCTTACGGTAAGGAACGTCCTGTCGCGCTGGGCCATGACGAATCGGCTTGGAGCCAGAACCGCCGCGCCGTGACGGTTGTCGAATCCGGCGCTGCCGGCAGCTAATTCAAGGCTGAGTTTCAGAGGCGCCTGCGGTCCCTTTCCAGGGGAGCGCAGGCGCCTTGTTTTTGCCACCATTGGCCGTCACACTTTCGCACGCGACGCGCAAAACGAACCTGGTAATCAGCCAGAACCACGCCGATAGAGAACGTTGCCAATAGAGAACATTGTTTGGGAATACGGTTACGAAGATGATGAAACCTGCCATGTGTTTGGTCCGAAATGTTGGTGCGGCGGCTGTTTTGGTCTCCGCCTTGCTCGTATTTCTTCCGGGCAATGTTCAGGCGCAAAATTCGGATGTCGGTGAAATCATCAATCGCCTGGAGCGTATGGAACGCGATATGCGCGCGCTCAACCGCGAGGTTTACCGTGCCGACGAGCCGTCGGGTGGCGACAGCAGCGCCTCATCTTCCGGCTCCGGCGCGGGGACACCGCCGCCGGCCTACGCTGCCCGGTTCGAACAGCGCATTGCACAGTTCGAGAGCGAACTGCGGGACATGACGGGGCAGATCGAGGCGTTCAATCACGCATTGCGCCAAGTCGAGACCCGCTTGGACAAACTGATTAGCGACGTCGATTTTCGTTTAGCGACCCTCGAAGGACAGGCGCGGGCCGGGACCCTGGCGGCACCGGGCGCAAAGGCGGGAGCGAGTGGCGCTCCTGCATCGGTTGCATCGCTTCCGCGGACCGCGGCGGTCGAAGCAGGGCCGCAAACGGGTGGTCCCATTACCGGGATCAAGCCGACGCCCGGGCCGCAAACGCTTGGCACGATTCCCCAAAAAGATCTCGAAAACGGCGGCACCTCCGAAACGCCGGTGACGGCGGCGCCGCTCGAGCAGGCTGCGGCCGCGCCGACGGCAAGCGCGAGTGTTTTGCCGGCCGGGACGCCCGCGGAGCAATATGGCTTTGCCGTTTCGTTGTTACGTAAGGCCGAGTATGAGAAGGCGGCCGACGCGCTGCAGGCCTTCATCAAGGCGCACCCGAAGGACAAGCTCGCTTCCAACGCCAATTACTGGTTGGGTGAGACCTATTATGTTCGCGGCGATTATACCCAAGCGGCGAAGATATTCCTGAACGGGTACAAGGACGACCCCAAAGGCGGAAAGGCGGCCGACTCGCTTCTCAAGCTCGGCATGTCCCTCATCGGTCTCAAAAACAACAAAGACGCCTGCGCCACGTTCGACAAGCTGGCGGGTGATTTCCCGGACGCGCCGGACAATATCAAGCGCGTGCTGGTGCGGGAGCGTGACAGAGCCAAGTGCGGCTGACCGAACCCGCCGTTTCCACATCTAAGCCCGGTGACGCGCAGCCGGCAAATCCTGTAAGCACTACCGAGTTTGAACGCCTAATGGCGGCGCTTGGCCCCTATGAGGCGTCGCCTTCCGTTGCCGTCGCTGTCTCGGGGGGGAGCGACAGTATGGCACTGGCTCTGCTGATGGATCGTTGGTGCCGGGACAGGGGCGGCCGTGTCATCGCCATTACCGTCGATCATGGATTGCGGCCGGAGTCGGCCACGGAGGCCGCGCAGGTCGGGGACTGGCTTGCTGCACGCTCCATCGAGCACCACGTCCTCACGTGGCGGGGGGTGAAGCCCAAAACCGGAATCCAGAAGGCGGCGCGGTCCGCCCGTTATCGCCTGATCCTCGATTGGGCGCGGGAGCATGGAGTGCTTCACGTCGCTCTCGCGCATCAGCTGGAAGATCAGGCGGAAACCTTCCTCATGCGGTTGTCGCGGGGCAGCGGCCTCGATGGCCTCGCAAGCATGCCGGCGGTGACGTTCCTGCCCGCGGCGCGCCTGTTGCGTCCACTTCTTTGTCTCCCGCGTGCCCGTCTCCGGGCGACGCTACAGTCGGCGCATCAGACATGGATCGAGGACCCTTCGAACGAAGATATTCGCTATGGCCGGGTCAGAACGCGGAAACTGCTCGGCATCTTGCCCAGCGAGGGCGTTACAGCTTCCGGTCTGGCACAAACGGCCAATGCTTTGGCGGCGCTCCGGGAGCGGCTGGAAAGCGCAACGGATGACGCGCTGGCCCGCACCCTGTCGGTTCATCCTGCAGGGCACGCCGAAATCGCCCGCCGCGACATCCATAAGATGCCTTTGGAACTACGTCGGCGGATGATCGCCCGTTTGTCCGCAGCTCTTGGCGGGGCCGCCTATGCGCCCCGCCAGGAGAAGGCCGAGCGGCTGGCAATCCTTCTGGCCGACCCCCATTGGCGGGGAGGGACCCTCGGAGGCTGCCAATATAAAGTAAAGGGTGATCTGATCGCCGTTTACCCCGATCCTCGGCGGTTCCGGAGGGGCAAGGGGGCAGCCAAAGGCCCTGTGGGCGGGCATCTCAGCAAAAAACACAAAAAACGGGACAGAACCTCTGCTGATGGGGTAATCTCAGCCCCGGAATGGTGTCCCGAAAGGCCATTGAGCGAGACCAAGCGATATTGCTTGTCAAGTCTTGCCGGGACCTTACCGTAGACTATCTTGTAAGATATGTTGGAAACCTGGGAACTGCGGTGTCCCGGAGGCAAAGAGGCGGCCGCTAAATAAATATTCCGTGGGGAATGTTTCGCGCTTGTTTGTCGATGGAGCCGAGCGAAGAGGAAAAGTAGGTGAATTTTAGAAAAAATCTGGCGCTGTGGGTCATCATTGCGCTGTTGATCTTCGTTCTATTCAATCTCTTTCAAAGTGCTCCAACGACGGGACCGCATCAGCGGCTGGCCTATTCCGATTTTGTGGCGGCCGTCGATCAGGGAACGGTGTCCGAAGTTACCATCCAAGGTAACAACATTTCCGGTAAGTTCGATGACAATCGGGCGTTTCGGACCTATGCCCCGAACGACCCCAATCTGATTTCGACGCTTACTCAGAAAGGTGTACGCATCAATGCGGTGGCGCCGGAAGATGAAGTGCCGTCGCTGTTCGGTATCCTGATTTCCTGGTTCCCGATGCTGTTGCTCATCGGCGTGTGGATTTTCTTCATGCGCCAGATGCAATCGGGCGGCGGCAAGGCCATGGGTTTCGGCAAGTCACGGGCGCGCCTGTTGACCGAGAAAACGGGCCGGGTGACCTTTGCCGATGTCGCGGGCATCGATGAAGCCAAGCAGGAATTGGAAGAGATCGTCGAGTTCCTTAAGGATCCGGCCAAATTCCAGCGCCTCGGCGGCAAGATCCCCAAGGGATGTTTGCTGGTGGGCCCGCCCGGTACCGGTAAGACGCTGTTGGCGCGCGCCATCGCGGGTGAAGCTAATGTGCCGTTCTTCACCATTTCGGGTTCCGACTTCGTCGAAATGTTCGTCGGTGTCGGTGCCAGCCGTGTGCGCGATATGTTCGAACAGGGCAAGAAGAATGCACCCTGCATCATTTTCATCGACGAGCTTGACGCCGTTGGCCGTCATCGTGGCGCTGGCCTCGGCGGTGGCAACGACGAACGCGAACAGACCCTCAACCAGTTGCTGGTGGAGATGGACGGTTTCGAATCCAACGAGGGTGTCATTCTGATCGCGGCCACCAACCGGCCCGACGTGCTCGACCCGGCGCTGCTGCGTCCGGGCCGTTTCGACCGTCAGGTTGTGGTGCCCAATCCCGACATTCTCGGCCGTGAGAAAATTCTCAAGGTCCATATGCGCAAGGTGCCGATCGCGCCCGACGTGGACGCCCGTGTGATCGCGCGCGGCACGCCCGGTTTCTCCGGTGCCGACTTGGCCAACTTGGTTAACGAAGCGGCGCTTTTGGCGGCGCGCGCGGGCAACCGCATGGTCACCATGACTGACTTCGAAGCCGCCAAAGACAAGGTCCTCATGGGCACGGAACGGCGCTCCATGGTGATGACCGAGGACGAAAAGAAGCTGACCGCCTATCACGAAGCCGGCCATGCCATTGTAACTTTGAACGTTCCCAAGTCGGATCCTTTGCATAAGGTGACGATTATCCCGCGCGGCCGCGCACTGGGCGTGACCATGTCGCTCCCCGAGCGTGACCGTTATGCCTATTCGAAGGTCGAACTCGAATCCCGTTTGGCGGTAATGTTCGGGGGCCGTATTGCCGAGGAGATGATCTTCGGCGCGGAAAATGTCACCACGGGTGCCGGCAACGATATCCAGCAGGCGACAGACATGGCGCGGCGCATGGTGACCGAATACGGATTCTCGGAAAAGCTCGGCCCGCTGCGGTATACCGAGAACGAGGAAGAAGTATTCCTCGGCCATTCCGTTGCGCGCCAGCAGAATATGTCGGATGCGACCGCAAGTCTGATCGATTCCGAAATTCGCCGACTGATCGAGGAGGCCGAAGGCGAAGCCCGCCGTATCCTGACCGAGAAGAACGACGATCTCGAGGTGCTGGCCAAGGGCTTGCTCGAGTACGAAACCTTGTCCGGTGATGAAGTCAAAGCTTTGCTCAAGGGCGAGCCCATTTTCCGGCCCGATACCAGCGACGACGAACCGCCTGCCGGTGAAGGGGTCCGGTCTTCGGTGCCGACCAGTGGCGCGAAACCCAAAGGAAAGCCCGGCGACTTCAACCCCGAACCCCAAGGGACTTGAAGCACCTCTACGGACGTCTGAATAGTGACAACAACACATAATGCAGGGGCGGCAGGTGAGAACCAGCCGCCCCAATTCCGTTCTATCTCCACACAATCCGAACGATCCTTTGCTGGACTGTCCCTTGCCTCTCCATTGCTAATGGGGATCGTCAACGTGACACCCGACAGCTTTTCCGACGGTGGCGATTTCTTTGCCACCGGCAAGGCGGTCTCCCATGGCCGGAAGTTGTCAGCAGATGGAGCGCATATTCTCGATATCGGCGGCGAGTCGACACGTCCCGGCGCGCAGCCGGTCGATGAAGGCATTGAGGCACAACGTGTCCGCCCCGTCGTCGAAGCCTTGGCCGCGGAAGGCGCGGTCATCTCAATCGACACACGTCATGCGTCGGTGATGGAGACGGCGCTCGCTGCCGGTGCGCTTATTATTAATGACGTTTCGGCACTTGAGGGCGATCCGCGGTCTCTCGCCATTGCGGCGGCGTCCGACGCCGACGTGGTGTTGATGCACATGCGTGGCGAACCGGCGACCATGAATGACGATCCTGTTTATGACGACGTGGTCGAGGATGTGTATGCCTATCTCGCCCGTCGCGTCGAGGTGTGCCTTCAGGCGGGTATTCCCCTCGACCGGTTGGCGGTCGATCCCGGCATTGGTTTCGGTAAACGTAAACAACACAGCTATGCCCTGATCGAAAACCTGAGCCGTTTTAAGGGGTTGGGGTGTCCGCTCTTGATCGGTGTCTCCCGAAAATTGGGGCAGGCAAATCGCCCCAAGGATCGTGTCGCCGATTCCGTCCGTTGGGCCATGATTGCTGTCGAGAACGGAGCGGATATTCTCCGTGTCCACGATGTCAAGGAAACCGCGGCGGCGCTAGGAGAGGCTGGGCGGGCCTAAGCCACGTAATATTCCGCAAAAAAATTTTACCTGGCCGTTAGGCAGGAATCGCCTAAAACTAGGCTAAACCTAGATATCGATATTTCAATTGAGCAGGCGGCACTCGATGATCCGCAGACTTTTTGGTACGGACGGCATTCGCGGCACGGCGAACATGGAGCCCATGACCGCAGAAACCGCATTGCGTGTCGGCATCGCCGCCGGGCTCCATTTCACTCGAGGCGATCATCGGCATCGGGTGCTGATCGGCAAGGATACGCGGCTGTCCGGCTATATGATCGAACCGGCCCTGACGTCCGGTTTCGTCGCGGCCGGCATGGACGTGATCCTGGTCGGGCCCATGCCGACTCCGGCGGTGGCCATGTTGACGCGCGCGCTCCGGGCCGATCTTGGTGTGATGATTTCGGCGTCGCACAATCCGTATCACGACAACGGTATTAAGCTGTTCGGGCCCGACGGGTTCAAGCTGTCGGACGAGGTCGAAGCGGAGATCGAGAGCCGCATCGACGGTGACATGACGGCGGACTTGGCGCCGCCGCAACGGCTTGGCCGGGCCAAACGCCTGGAGGACGCCGACGGACGCTATATCGAGTTTGCCAAGCAGACGTTGGCCAGGGGGCAAACCCTGGCGGGCCTCAAGGTTGTGGTCGATTGCGCCAATGGGGCGGCCTATAAGGCGGCGCCGGCGGTGTTGTGGGAACTAGGGGCTGAAGTGGTCCCCATCGCTGTTTCGCCCGACGGATTCAACATCAATGAAAGCTGCGGCTCCACCCATCCGCAAACCATGTGCGAGCAGGTGGTCGTGCATGGGGCGGACATCGGCATCGCGCTTGACGGCGACGCCGACCGGGTGCTGATTGCAGACGAGACGGGCCGGCTGGTCGACGGTGACCAGATCATGGCCGCAATTGCCCGTGCTCTCCAGGCCGACGATTTGCTGACCGGCGGCTGCGTCGTTGCGACGGTGATGTCCAATCTCGGCCTCGAACGGTATCTCGAAACGATCGGCCTGTCGTTGGATCGCACTCAGGTCGGTGACCGTTACGTGGTCGAGCGCATGCGCGCGCAGGGGTGTAATCTTGGTGGCGAGCAGTCGGGGCACATCATTCTGGCCGACCACGCCACGACCGGTGACGGCATTATCGCGGCCTTGCAGGTCATGGCGGCCATGGTGCGCGCCAATCAGCCGGTCAGCCGGATTTGTCGTTTGTTCGAGCCGCTGCCGCAGCTGCTGCGCAACGTCCGCATCGGCGTTACGGGGGGCGACCTGATGAGCGCCGAGCCGGTCAAGCGGGTGATCGCCGATGCCGAAACCTCGTTGAGGGATCGCGGCCGGCTCCTGATCCGTAAGTCGGGCACGGAACCGCTGATCCGGGTGATGGCCGAAGGGGATGACGAGGCCCTGATCGAGCGCATCGTCGACGACATTGCCGGCGAAATTGAACGCGCCGCCGCAGTTTGAACGGATAAGAAGAAAATGAAGGGACGGGTATTGATTGTTGCCGGATCGGATTCCGGCGGCGGGGCGGGAATTCAGGCCGATATCAAGACGGTGACGGCGCTCGGCGGTTATGCCGCAACGGCGATAGCCGCGCTCACGGCACAAAACACGCAAGGTGTTTTCGGCATTCACCCGGTGCCGGTGGAATTCGTCGTCCAACAAATGGAACTGGTGCTCGACGATATCGGCGCCGATTGCCTCAAATTCGGCATGCTCGGCTCTTCCGAGGTCATACGAGCGGTCGCCGACGTGGTGGAGAGAAAGTGCGCAGCTGTTCCGGTGGTTCTTGATCCGGTAATGGTCGCAAAGGGTGGCGCGCCCCTTTTGCTGGCCGAGGCGGTCGATAGCATGCGGCGGCGGTTGGTGCCCTTGGCGACCCTGCTAACTCCCAATATACCGGAGGCCGAGACCCTCGTCGGTCACGCCGAAGAGGACCCGGAGGCGTTGGCGAGGGAGTTGCAGGCATTGGGGCCGAAATCGGTGCTGCTCAAAGGCGGGCACCGAGAAGGCGACGAAATTGTCGATTTGCTGCTCGATGAAAATGGCCGCCTCGAACGCTTCACCAGCCCGCGCATCGATACACCCCACACTCACGGTACCGGCTGCACGTTGGCCTCAGCTATCGCCACGGGAGTGGCCCAGGGCATGACCACCCGTGATGCCGTTGCCCGGGCCCGCGACTACGTTCTCGAGGCTATCCGCACGGCGCCCGGCTATGGGCACGGGCATGGCCCCCTGAACCACGGGCACACCCTCGTATCTTAGCCGTTCCACGGATCAAATTGGAAAGTCATACTAGACGGAGCTATCCGCAAATCCCCCGCACGTGGATGAAACGGGGGCGCAGAGCAGGGAGACGAATGTGAGCACCTACAAGATCGCGACCATCGCCGGGGACGGTATCGGCAGGGAAGTGGTGCCCGAAGGTATCCGGATCATGGAAGCCGTCGGCCGCCGCTTCGATATTTCGTTCATCTGGGATGAGCTGGATTGGAGTTGCGAAACCTATCACAAAACCGGGCGCATGATGCCCGAGGACGGTCTGCAATCCGTCAGCAAACATGATGCGGTTTTTCTCGGCGCGGTTGGTTTTCCGGGCGTGCCTGACCACATTTCATTGTGGGGACTGTTGATTCCCATCCGGCGCGAATTTCAGCAGTATGTAAATTTGCGCCCGGTCAGGCTCTTTGAGGGGGTGGCGTGTCCGTTGGCGGGGCGCGCGCCCGGCGATATCGATATGATGATCGTGCGGGAAAATGTCGAAGGCGAGTATTCGGAGATCGGCGGCCGTCTTTACGGCGGTACCGAGGACGAAATGGTCATGCAGCAGACGGTGTTTACCCGCCGTGGTGTCGACCGCATTTTGAAATTTGCCTTCGAGTTGGCGGCGAGCCGCCCGAAGAAACATCTGACGTCGGCGACTAAATCCAACGGCATCATTCACACCATGCCCTACTGGGACGAACGCGTGGCGGCGATGGCAGAGGACTATCCAGGTATCTCCGTCGACAAATTTCATATCGACATTCTGACCGCGCATTTCGTGCGCAATCCCGATTGGTTCGACGTGGTGGTCGGCTCCAACCTGTTCGCCGACATCCTGTCCGATCTTGGCCCGGCGGTGACCGGCACCATCGGTATCGCGCCGTCGGCCAATCTCAACCCGGAACGGAATTTTCCCTCCATGTTCGAACCCGTACACGGCTCGGCACCCGATATCGCGGGCAAGGGCATTGCCAACCCCATCGGCCAGATCTGGTCGGGTGCCATGATGCTCGATCATCTTGGGCATCCGGAGGCGGGTGCGGCGGTCGTCTCGGCCATCGAGAAGGTGCTAGCCGACGGCAGTTGCCTGACCCCGGACATGGGCGGCACGGCGACCACGGAAGAGCTGGGCCGGGCAGTAGAGGAGGCGTTGTAGCGTATGGAACTGGCCGCGGCCGCCGCCATGGGCGGCATGTCCATGTGGGTCACGTTCGCTATCATCGCGGCGGCGCTCGCCCTCTATACGATGGAGAAGATCGCCATTGAGGTAACCTCGTTGGGCGTGCTCGCGGCCATCGCGCTTTATTTCCAGTTCTTCCCGCTGCTCGACGCGGCGGGGCAAAACATCCTCAATGCCGAGCGGATCATCGCCGGCTTTTCCAACTCGGCTTTGATCACGGTCCTGGCATTGCTGGTCGTGGGGCAGGGGATGGTCCGTGCCGGCGTGCTCGATAGGGGCGCGCAGGCTGTCCTCGCCTTAGGAGGCGGGTACAAGTGGCCGACCATCGTTCTCACCCTGGTCGTCGTGTTGGTGGTCAGCGGCTTCCTCAACAATATCCCGGTGGTGGTGATCTGTATCCCGATCATGGAGGCGGTGGCGGGCCGTTTCTCGGTGTCGCCGAGTAAGGTAATGATGCCGCTCAGCTTCGCCGCCGTGCTCGGCGGCATGACGACCCTCATCGGCTCGGGTACCAACCTGCTGGTGTCCGGCGCCATGAAGGAACTCGGCGAGCAGCCCCTCGGCTTCTTTCAGTTCACCGTGCCGGGCGTCGTTCTCGCCGCCGTCGGCTTGGTGTTCGTCGTTTTCGTGCTGCCCCATCTGCTCAAGGACCGGGCGTCCTACACCAGCCAGTTGCAGGGCAAGGACGGGCGCCAGTTCATCGCCCAGATCACCGTCGCCAAAGGCTCAAAGCTGATCGGTAAATCGTCGAAGGGCGGCCTGTTCGATGCTTTCCCCGACATGACCTTCCGCATGATCCAGCGCGATGAAGAGGCCATCCTGCCACCTTTCGAGGACATCACCATTCAGGAAGGCGACGTTCTGGTGGTGGCGGCGACCCGCCAGACTTTGTCAGACGCCGTGGCCCACGATCCCGGCCTGTTGACCCCCAATCTCGGGGACGGTGTCGACACGACGGACGCGCCGTGGACCGGCGGCGAGCGTGTCCTGGCCGAGGTGATGATCGCGCCGGCTTCGCGCATGACCGGCTATACGCTGCGCCAGATCGGCTTCCGTCACAAGACGCACACCGTGGTGCTCGGCATCCAGCGCCGCGCCCGCATGCTGCGTGCCCAGATTACCGACATCCGCATGGAGGAGGGTGACGTCCTCCTCGTCCAGGGGCAACCCGACGACATCGCCGCCCTGCGTCTCAACCGCGATGTGGTCCTGCTCGAGTGGTCGACGGCGGAATTACCGGCGCTGGCGCACGCTCGGCGCGCCATGCTGATCTTCGCGGCAGTCGTCATCGCGGCGGCGAGCGGTTTCGTGCCGGTGGTGGTGGCCTCGCTCGCGGGTGCGGTCGCCATGGTGGCCACGGGTGTCCTGCCTATCCCGGCGGCAGCGCGCGCGTTGGATACCAAGATTTTCACCATGATCCCGGCGGCATTGGCCATGGGCCTCGCCATGCAGGAAACCGGCGGCGCCGCCTATCTCGCGCTGCATATGATCGAGGCCTTGTTCGGCGCGCCGCCGGTGGTGATGCTGTCGGCGTTCTTTTTGCTGGTCGCGGTGCTGTCGAACATCATCAGCGCCAAGGCCGCCGCGGTGCTGTTCACGCCCATCGCCGTCGGCATCGCCCATGAACTGGGCGTGCCGGTCGAGCCATTCGCGGTGGCAGTCGTGTTCGCTGCCAACTGCGCCATTGCCACGCCCATCGGCTATCAGACCAGCCTGCTGGTGATGGGGCCGGGGCACTATACCTTCGCCGATTTCGCCCGCGCCGGCGTGCCGCTGATTGTAATTCTGTGGCTGACGTTTACCCTGTTCGCACCGTGGTATTACGGACTTTGACCAGGGAAGCGATATGGAACTGCCTCTCACCGCGCTCGACGGCCTTCACGCCCATCAGGTGACCCTGGAGACCGGCGAGCATCTCGGCCTTGCGGCGCTCAGGGTCATCAAATCCAAGGACGTCGGAGCCCCCGACGAACCGACCTTCGCCATTGTCGAGGGGGTCGCGTTCCATGACGGCACCATTGAGGTCGAGGTTGCGGGCGATGTTCTTCCTGACGCGCCGGGACAGGCGCGCGGCTTCATCGGCGTCGCTTTCCGGATTGCTCCAGACGCGTCCTCGTTCGAGGCCATGTATATCCGGCCCGCCAACGGCCGAGCCGAGGTGCAGCTGCGGCGCAATCGCGCGACCCAGTATTTTTCCTATCCTGATTACAAGTTCGACCGCCTGCGCGAGGAAGCGCCCGGCGAATACGAATCCTATGTCGACTTGGTGCCCGCGGCCTGGACGCGGCTCCGGATCGAGGTGTCGGGCGCAACCGCGCGTCTCTATGTCCATGACGCCGAACAGCCGACCCTGCTCGTCAACGATCTGAAGCTCGGCGCGGATGCCCACGGCGGCGTCGGCCTTTACGTCGATAACGGTACCGACGGTTACTTTCGCAATCTGAAGATCCGCTAGAGTGGCGTTTACGCGGGTTGTGCCGTGGTACTACGGGCTGTAGACGCCGCCCCATCTAAATTGAGAACATAACGCCGTCCGGACCGGCCATGATGCATGGTGGGGCCGTGATCCTCGAAGCCGAGATGCTTAGCGACGGAGACGGCACGCGCGTTCTCGCCGCGCAAAAAAGCAACCAGTTTCGCGACGCCGTGTTCACGCGCGTACTCAATCATCGCCCGCGCCGCTTCGGTGGCGTAGCCCTTGCCCTGTTCGGCGGGAATGATGTCATAGAATACCTGCATCGCGTCCGGCTCCATGTCGACCCGGTTGAGTCCGCAGGCACCGACGAAACGGTCGTCGTCTTTGCTGGCGACGGCGAGTGCAAAAACCGGGATCGGCGAGCCATAGTTCAACAGAGCACGTTCGAAGCGTTCGCGCGCCCCGTCGACGGTGCGCTCCGCTTCCTTGAACAGGAGATAGCGGGTGGCCTCTTCGTCGGTCATGAAATCGATGAAGGCCATTTCATCGCGCCGTTTGTAGCGGCGCAGCGTCAGGCGGGGTGTGTCGATCGTCTCCGGTACCGGGATGTTCATGACGGTCCTGGCTCCTTTTTGCGGCTCCCCAAAGCCGTGGGTGAACGAACTCCTTGGTTTTGCGTCTTAGTTATCTTCCTCGGGAACGTGTTCAACCTCTACCTCCAGCCGATGCTCCAATTCGACCAGATCGTCGGGCAGGGGCATGCCGGTGGCCCTCAGTTCGTTGAGCATCTCGCGCAGTTTCATGTGCGCTTCGTGCAGGTCGTCGGGCTCGTGCTCCATCTGCTGAGCCAACAGGTTGATTGCCGCGACAAGCTCGGTGGTATCCATGGCCATAAGGGGCGTCCTTCCGCTGGTTTTTTGCGTCGTTTTTGTATCTCCCACGGTAGCGCGTAACCTCATCATGGGACAAGAATTAACGGCGGGTGGGGAGGCCCGAAAGTCCGCGGGAAACGCTCACTCTCCCATATTTTACACTTCCGTAATGCAAAATGTTCCCTTGCGGCGGACCCCGGCAATCTATAGAACCATCGGCGGGCCACGGTCCCCCAACGGGCCGCGACCCATCTGTAAGGATGGGAGTACATGATGAACATACCTGCCAAACCGGCCACCCGGCCGTCGACCCCCAATTTCTCTTCTGGACCCTGCGCCAAGCGACCCGGCTGGTCGCCTGCCGTGCTTGACGATGCCGCGCTCGGCCGCTCGCACCGCTCGAAGCTGGGCAAGGCCAAGCTCAAGGACGTCATCGACCGCACCCGCGATATTCTCGGCGTGCCGGAGGACTACCGCATCGGCATCGTTGCCGCCTCGGATACCGGCGCCGTCGAAATGGCCCTGTGGTCGCTTCTCGGTCCTCGCGGCATCGACGTCTTCGCCTGGGAAAGCTTCGGCTCGGGCTGGGTCACCGACATCCTCAAGCAATTGAAGCTCGACGACGTGCGCGTGCTCGAGGCCGGCTACGGCGAGTTGCCCGATATGGGCCAGGCCGATTTCGCCCGCGATGTGGTCTTCACCTGGAACGGCACCACCTCGGGCGTGCGCGTGCCCAACGGCGAGTGGATCGCCGCCGACCGCCAGGGCCTCACCATCTGCGACGCGACGTCTGCCGTGTTCGCCATGGACCTGCCTTGGGACAAGCTCGATGTCGTCACCTACTCCTGGCAGAAGGTGATGGGCGGCGAGGCGCAGCACGGCATTCTGATCCTCAGCCCGCGCGCCGTCGAACGGCTGGAAAGTCACACGCCGGCGTGGCCCATGCCCAAGATCTTTCGTCTCACCAAGGGCGGCAAGCTGATCGACGGCGTGTTCCGCGGCGAAACCATCAACACGCCCTCCATGCTGGTGGTCGAGGATGCCCTCGACGGTCTTAAATGGGCGGAAAGCATCGGCGGCCTCAAGACCCTGATCGCGCGCTCCGAGGCCAATCTCGCGGTGCTCGCCCGCTGGGTCGAAAGCTCGCCCTCCATCGATTTCCTGGCCGCCGATCCGGCGGTGCGGTCCTGTACCTCGGTGTGCCTCAAGATCACGGCGCCCTGGTTCCAGGGCCTCGACGAAGAGGGACAGGCCAAGGCGGCTAAACGGGTCGGCGCGCTGCTGGACGAGGAGGGCGTTGCCTACGACATCGACGCCTACCGCGACGCGCCCCCGGGCCTGCGTATCTGGGCCGGTGCCACCATCGAGACGAGCGACCTCGAGGCGCTGACCGGCTGGATCGACTGGGCCCTCGCCGTGGTCGAGAGCGAACTCGCCGTCGCCGCCTAAACACAGACGCATTCAAGGACAAGAAACATGCCCAAGGTTCTGATTTCAGACAGCATGAGCCCGCGCGCGGCCGAGATTTTCGTCGAGCGCGGCGTCGAAGTGGACGTAAAGACGGGGATGACCCCGGACGAGTTGAAAGCTTGCATCGGCGAGTATGACGGGCTCGCCGTCCGCTCCGCCACCAAGGCGACGACCGAGATCATCGAGGCCGCCGACAACCTCAAGGTCATTGGCCGCGCCGGCATCGGCGTCGACAACGTCGATATCCCGGCGGCGACGGCGCGTGGCATCGTGGTGATGAACACGCCCTTCGGCAATTCCATCACCACCGCCGAGCACGCCATCGCCATGATGTTCGCGCTCGCCCGCTCGATCCCGCAGGCCAACGCCTCCACCCACGCCGGCAAGTGGGAGAAGTCGAAGTTCATGGGCGTCGAGGTGACCGGCAAGACCCTCGGCATCATCGGCTGCGGTAACATCGGCGCCATCGTCGCCGACCGCGCCTTGGGCCTGAAGATGAAGGTCGCGGCCTACGATCCCTTCTTGTCGCAGGAACGCGCCGCCGATCTCGGCGTCGACAAGGTGGAACTGGACGAACTGTTCCGCCGCGCCGACTTCATCAGCCTGCACACGCCTTTGACCGACCAGACCCGCGACATCATCGACGCCGCCGCCATGGCCAAGATGAAGAAGGGCGTGCGCATCATCAACTGCGCCCGCGGCGGCCTGATCGTCGAAGAGGACCTCAAGGCGGCCCTCGAAAGCGGCCAGGTGGCGGGCGCCGCCATCGACGTGTTCCCGACGGAACCGGCCAAGGAAAACATCCTGTTCGGCATGGAGAACGTGGTCGCGACGCCGCACCTGGGCGCCTCCACCGAGGAAGCACAGGTCAACGTCGCCATCCAGGTGGCCGAGCAGATGTCCGACTATCTGCTCACCGGCGCGGTGGTCAACGCCCTCAACATGCCGTCGGTCAGCGCCGAGGACGCGCCCAAGCTGCGCCCCTACATGAAATTGGCCGAACAATTGGGCAGCTTCGCCGGGCAGGTGACCCACAGCGCCATCAAGGCGGTGACCATCGAATATTGCGGCAATGTATCGCAACTCAACACCAAGCCGCTCACCGCCATCGTGCTCAAGGGACTGCTGTCGCCGCTGCTGGAATCCGTGAACATGGTCAGCGCCCCGGTGGTCGCCCGCGAACGCGACATCGAGGTGACGGAAAGCGTCTCCGGACATTGCGGCGGCTTCCAGACCTTGGTGCGGGTGACGGTGACCACCGAGCGCCAGACCCGCGCCGTGGCGGGCACCATCTTCGGGGTCGACCGGCCGCGCTTCGTCGAAATCCGCGACATCCCCATGGAGGCGGAGGTCGGTCCGCACATGCTCTATATCGTCAACGAGGACAAGCCGGGCCTGATCGGCGCGCTCGGCACCACGTTGGGCGGCTCGGGAATCAACATCGCCACCTTCAACCTGGGCCGCAGCGCCCCGGGCGAGGATGCCATCTGCTTCATCGAGGTGGACGGCGAAGTGCCCGCGGACGTGCTCGCCAAGGTGCGCGACCTGCCCCACGTGAAGCACGTAGACCCTGTAAATTTTTAGGGTTTTGAATTTCTAAGGGGCGGCTTCCCCCTCACCCTGTCCCTCTCCCTCCAGGGGAGAGGGAACGCCTTGGCGAATTCCGGAACTTTATTCCCCTCTCCCCTTCGAGGGAGAGGGTTGCGTAGGCTTCGCGAGGCCTTTGGCCGAGCGGTAGTCGAAGCTGGGTGAGGGGGGCGCTCAGTCCGCTTTTCCGTAGTCGTACCAGACGGCCTCGATATTGTGGCCGTCGGGATCGAGGACGAACGCGGCATAGTAGCCCGGCCAATAATCGCGATAGCCCGGACCGCCGTTATCTTCCGCACCGGCGGCCAGCGCCGCCTTATGGAACGCCTCGACCTCTTTGCGGCTGTTCGCCTCGAACGCGAGATGAAGGGGGACGACGGGGTCCAAGCGCATAATCCAGAAGTCGGTATTTTTGCCGTCGTTGAAGCCGCCCGCGTCGCCGTATTCCATGTTGTGTGTATAGCCGAGCGGCTTGAGCGCTTTTTTGTAGAACGCCTTCGATTTCTTATAGTCGCTCACGGGCAATGTCGTATGTGCGATCATGTCCAGATTTCCCTACGCGTCCTGTAAAGTACATCGATTCGGTGAATTGTTATGTGGCATAGGAACGAAAGGTGGATGCGCGGGTCAAGCCCGCGCATGACGGTACAGCACAAAACGTCATGCCCCGACTTGATCGGGGCATCCATCTTTAAGCAATTCCTCGCAACTCCGCTCCCCCCTTGATTCTGAAACATAGTCGGATCACTATCTCTCCTTAAGGTCGAAACCGGCGGCCCTAAAAGAATACCGGAAAGGTTCATTAGGACCGCAAAATATAACTAGGGAGAAAGCGTCATGACCGAGGTCACCATGACGGTGAACGGCAAGTCCGTCACCGCCGACGTCGAGCCGGATACCCTGCTCGCCGACTTTATCCGTCAAAACCTGTCCCTGACCGGCACCCATGTCGGGTGCGACACCAGCCAATGCGGCGCGTGCTGCGTGCTGGTCGACGGGGATTCCATGAAAAGCTGCACCATGCTGGCCGTTCAGGCCGACGGGGCGGAGATCACCACCATCGAAGGGCTCGCCACCAACGGCACCTTCCACCCCATGCAGCAGGCCTTCCACGACAACCACGCCCTGCAATGCGGCTTCTGCACGCCGGGGATGCTGATCAGCGCCATCGATCTGGCGACCAAGAACCCGGATATCAGCGAAAGCGAAATCCGCCACGGGCTAGAAGGCAATCTCTGCCGCTGCACCGGCTATCACAACATCGTCAAGGCCGTGAAGGCCGGCGCCGATGCGATGAGGGGGTAGGATCATGCCGGATACAGGATTAGACACCGATCTCGAGAACGCCGAACAGGTTGTGATCGGCAACGGCATCGGCGCCCGCGTCCGCCGCAAGGAAGACAAGCGCTTCCTCACCGGCAAGGGCCGCTATGCCGACGACATCAACCGGCCGGGTCAGACCCACGCCTATTTCGTGCGCAGCCAGGTCGCCCACGCCGACATCAAGAACCTCGATACCTCGGCGGCGGAAAAGGCCGAGGGCGTCATCGCCGTGCTCACCGGCGCGGACGTGGCCGCCGACGAATTGGGCGGGCTGCCCTGCGGCTGGGGCATCATGGGCAAGAACGACGTGCCCATGCACGAACCGCCCCATCCCATCCTCGCCATCGGCACGGTGCGCCATGTCGGCGATCCCATCGCCGTGGTCATCGCCGAAACCAAGAAGCAGGCCAAGGCGGCGGCGCAGTTGATTGACGTGACGTTGGAGGAGAAACCGGCGGTCGCCAATATCCGCGCGGCGCTCGCCGATGGGGCGCCCCTGGTGCATGACGGCGCGCCGGGCAACGTCGCCTTCGATTGGGAGATCGGCGACCGGGCGGCGATGGAGGAGGCGTTTGCCAACGCGGCCCACGTCGCCGAAATCGACATCGACAACAACCGGCTGATCCCCAACGCCATCGAGCCGCGCGTCGCCGTGGCCGAATTCGACACCGGCACGGGGGATTACACCCTGTTCGTCACCAGCCAGAACCCGCACGTGCACCGGCTGCTCATCGCCGCGTTCGTGCTCCACATCCCGGAGGAGAAGTTCCGGGTGGTGGCGCCCGACGTGGGCGGCGGCTTCGGCTCCAAGATCTTCCCCTATCCGGAAGAATCCGTGGTGACCTGGGCGGCGGCCAAGCTCGGCCGACCGGTGAAGTGGACGGCGGAGCGCTCGGAAAGCTTCATGACCGACGCCCACGGCCGCGATCATGTCAGCCACGCCGAACTGGCCCTCGACAAGGACGGCAAGTTCCTCGCCCTCAAGGTCTCGACGCTGGCCAATCTCGGCGGCTACGTCTCGGCTTTCGGCGGCGCGGTGCCGACCTTCCTCTATGCGCCGTTGCTGGCGGGCACCTACACCACGCCCGCTATCTATTGCGAGGTGAAGGGCGTGTTCACCCACACCGTGCCGGTCGACGCCTATCGCGGCGCCGGTCGGCCGGAGGCGACCTACCTCTTGGAGCGTCTCGTCGACCGGGCGGCCCGCGAAACGGGCCTCAGCCAGGTGGACATCCGGCGCAAGAACTTCATCCAGCCGGATGCCTTCCCGTATCAGACGCCGGTGGCGTCCTGCTACGACTCGGGCGATTACGAGGCGACGCTGTCCTCGGCCCTCAAGAAGGCCGACGTCGACGGCTTCGAGAAGCGCAAGGCGGACGCCGCTCTGCGCGGCAAGAAGCGGGGCCTCGGCTTCTCCACCTATCTGGAGGCCTGCGGCGTCGCGCCGTCGGCGGTCGCCGGACAGTTGGGGGCACGGGCCGGGCTCTATGAGAGCGCCGTGGTGCGCGTCCATCCGACGGGCGGCGTGACGGTGTTCACCGGCACCCACAGCCACGGCCAAAGCCACGAGACCACCTTCGCCCAATTGGTGAATGACCGTCTCGGCGTCGGCCTCGAGCATATCGAGGTGGTGCACGGCGATACGGCGCGCATCCAGTTCGGCATGGGCACCTACGGCTCGCGGTCCTTGGCCGTGGGCGGCGAGGCGCTCATCCGGGCCATGGACAAGGTGATCGAGAAGGGCAAGAAGATCGCCGCGCATCTGATGGAAGCGTCCGAGAACGACATCGAGTTCGAGGGCGGCTCCTTCAAGGTGACGGGGACCGACAAGGAAACGCCCTTCGGCGCGGTGGCCTTTGCCGCCTACGTGCCGCACAACTATCCGCTCGAAACCCTGGAACCGGGGCTGGAGGAGACGGCGTTCTTCGACCCGCTCAACTTCACCTTCCCGGGCGGCTGCCACATCTGCGAGGTGGAGGTCGATCCGGCGACGGGCGTCACCGAGGTGGTGAACTTCACCGCCGTCGACGACGTCGGGCGGGTGATCAACCCGATGATCGTCGAAGGGCAGGTGCATGGCGGCGTTACCCAGGGCATCGGCCAGGCGCTCTTGGAAGGCTGCGTCTATGACGATAACGGCCAGCTGCTCACCGGCTCGTACATGGATTACACCATGCCGCGCGCCGACAACGTGCCGTCCTATAACGTCGGTACGGAGCTGACGCTGTGCGCCCACAACACGCTGGGCGTGAAGGGTGTCGGCGAAGTGGGCGCCATCGGCTCGCCGCCCGCCGTCATCAATGCCATCGTCGATGCCTTGTCCGATCTCGGCGTCACCGACGTGTCCATGCCGGCCACGTCGCAGAACGTCTGGCGGGCAATCCAAGCAGCAGGAGGTGCGAAATGAGTTTCGCCTATCATAAGGCCGCCTCGGTCAACGACGCGGCATCCCAGGCGGGCGGCGACGCCGCTCTCCTGGCCGGCGGCATGACCCTTCTGCCGGCGATCAAACTGGGCCTGTCGGACCCGCGCCGTCTGGTGGACCTCGCCGACTTGGGCGAGCTTCGCGGCATCACGCGGGACGGCGATACCCTCACGATCGGATCCATGACCCGGCACGCCGACGTTGCCGCCTCGGCGGAGGTGCAGGGGGCCATTCCGGCGCTCGCCAAGCTGGCGGGCGGCATCGGCGATGCGCAAGTGCGTCACCGGGGCACCATCGGCGGCTCCATCGCCAACAACGACCCGGCGGCGGACTATCCGGCGGCGTGCCTCGGCCTTGGGGCAACCATCGTCACCACGTCGCGCGAGATCGCGGCGGACGATTTCTTCACCGGCCTGTTCGAGACGGCATTGGAGGAGGGCGAGATCATCACCTCGGTCCGTTTCCCGGTGCCGGAGAAAGCGGCCTATGAGAAGTTCGTCCAACCGGCAAGCCGCTTTGCCCTCGTCGGCGTGTTTGCCGCGCAAGGACCGGCGGGCACGCGCGTCGCGGTGACCGGCGCCGGACTGTCCGGTGTCTACCGCGCCTCGGACATGGAAGCGGCGCTGGAGAGCGATTTCTCCGCCGACGCTATCGACGGCATCACCGTGCCCGAGGACAACATGGCCGCCGATATCCATGCCGCCGCCGATTACCGCGCGCATCTGGTGAAGGTCATCGCCGGGCGCGCCATCGCGGCTGCCGCGGGTTAAATAAGAAAGAGCAGGCAAAAGAGAGCCGCCCCTTCCGGTAATTGCGATGCCCGGGAGGGGCGGTTTTCTTTTGGATAAGGTGATTTCCTTTGCCGGTGCCGTTTGTAATCATGCGCCCAACCAAAAGCCAGAACGGGAGGATCACCATGGACGGCAAAGTCGCCCTCGAAGAACATTTCGCCATCGACGACACCATCGAGGATTCGAAGGTCTTCCTTCCCGGCGATGTGTGGACCGAACTGCGCGCGCGTTTGATGGACATCCAGGAACGGCGCCTCCGCGAAATGGACGCGACCGGCATCGAGGTCTCCATCCTCAGTTTGAACGCGCCCGCCGTACAGGCCATTCCCGATCCGGCCCGAGCGGATGAGATCGCGCGCCGCGCCAACGATTACCTCGCCGACCAGATCGCGAAGCAGCCGGGCCGTTTCCGGGGCTTCGCGGCGCTGCCGTTGCAGGACCCGGAGAGGGCGGCGGCGGAGCACCGCCGCTGTATCGACGATCTCGGCTTCGTCGGCGCGCTGGTCAACGGCTTCTCGCAGATCGAGGTGGCCGAGTCCGCCGTCTATTACGACGATCCGTCCTACAATGATTTTTGGGCGGAGGTCGCGGCGTGCGGCATGCCGTTCTATCTCCATCCCCGTAACCCGCTGCGCAGCTGGGGGCAGATCTATGACGGCCACAAATGGCTGTTGGGGCCGACCTGGGCCTTCGGCCAGGAAACCGCGGTCCATGCACTCCGGCTCATCGCCTGCGGCCTGTTCGACCGCCATCCGGACCTCCAGATCGTGCTCGGCCATTTGGGGGAGGGGATTCCCTATTCCCTGTGGCGCATCGACAACCGCAACGCCTGGACGAAATCACCCCATCCTTATCCGGCGAAACGCCAAGTGGCGGAATATTTCCGGGAAAACTTCTATCTGACCACGTCGGGCAACTTCCACACGCCGACCATGATGCAGGCGATAACCGAGATCGGCGTCGACCGCGTGCTCTATTCCACCGATTGGCCGTTCGAGAACATGGATCACGCCGCCGAGTGGTTCGATACGGCGGAGATCGACGAGGACACCCGCCGCAAGATCGGCCGCGACAACGCCTGGCAGCTGTTCAAGCTTTAGTCAGGCCGCTTTAGTCAGGCCGCTTTGGGTGACGAGACCGCTTGCCCGGTGATCGACCGGGACGGTTTGCCGTCGACGCCGATGGGCACGTCGCCCATCAGGGTGACGCGGTACATGAGCCGTTCATCCTCCACCGAATAGATGTCCGACGGCGCGAGGTGCGCGGTGGCGCGGTTGTCCCAGAAGCCGACGTCGCCCTGGTTCCATTTGAAGCGCACGGTGAATTCCGGCCGCACGATGTGTTCCAACAGGCATTGCAGCAGAAGTTGGCTTTCGCGTCGCGTCAACTCGACGATGTGCTGAACATACACCGGGCTCAGGTACAGGATGCGCTCGCCGGTTTCCGGGTGAACGCGGACCAGGGGATGTTCGCTCGCCATTTGGGCATTCTTGCGCACGTCGTCCCTCGCGTCGGGCCGGACCGGGAACTTGTTAACGGTGTGCAGATCGCAGATGAGTTCCTGCATCTTCGGCGACAGTGCTTGATAGGCGGCGGCCAAGTTGGTCCAATGGGTATCGCCGCCGGCTTGCGGGATGATCTCGCCGCGCAGGATCGAAGCGGCGGGCGGGTTCACCGCCGGCATGAGGTCCGAATGCCACTCGGCCCAGGGCGTCGTCAGCCGGTCCTGGTTATAGCGGTCCTCGTTGGCTTCCTTGGTGACCGGGAAGATTTCGGGGTAGTCGGAGGTCGGCCCATAGGCCTGATTGGCGACGGTGAGCTCGCCGAACGCGCGGCCCATGGCGATCTGCTGCTCATGGTTCAGGTGCTGATCACGGAAAAACACCACTTTCCACGCCAACAGCGCCGCCCAAATTTCCTTGGCCGTTTCCGGCGCCAAGGGCTGTTTGAGGTCGACCCCCTCGATCTCGGCGCCCACGGTCAGTGTCAGCGGACGTATGTTCAGCTTGGTTCCCATTCGCCGTCTCCCGTTTCTATGGAGCGTTCCCTGTTGCGATACATCATCACGCGTTCCCACCCTGTGGAAAAGGGCGAAATTCATGGCGTCCCCGGATCGTCCCCGGATCGTCCAGTGTGTGGACAGAGCCGGTCCCGCCACCTATGCTCTGCCGCAAAACACCTTCAAACCCAGAGAGAATAAGACGGAATCCAACGACATGGCGGATATGCCCCAATCGGTCGATGAAACCATCGATCTGCTGCTCGGCGGCGACTATTTGTGTGATCGCAGCATGGCGACGGCGCTGTTTCTGGCGCTGCGCCTCAACCGGCCCCTGTTTCTGGAAGGCGAGGCGGGCGTCGGAAAGACGGAAATCGCCAAGGTGCTGTCCAGCACGCTGGGCCGCGAATTGATCCGCCTGCAATGTTACGAAGGGCTCGACGTCTCGTCGGCCGTGTACGAATGGAACTATCCACGTCAGATGGTCGAAATTCGCCTCTCCGAAGCGGCCGGTGACCGCGACCGGGAAACCCTTGAATCCGATATCTTTACCGATCAGTTCCTGATCAAGCGGCCGCTTTTGCAGGCGCTCGAGCCCCACACCGAAGGGCCGCCGGTGCTGCTGATCGACGAATTGGACCGGACCGACGAACCGTTTGAGGCCTTCCTGTTGGAGGTCCTGTCCGACTTCCAGATCACCATCCCGGAGATCGGCACGGTCAAGGCTGACCGGCCGCCGTTGGTGATCATCACGTCGAACCGTACCCGTGAAATTCACGACGCGCTCAAGCGCCGCTGTTTTTACCATTGGGTCGGCTTCCCCACCGCCGAACGGGAGTTGGAGGTGCTCAAGGTCAAGGCGCCGGAAGCGCCCGAAGGCCTGTCGGCGGAGGTCGTCGCGTTCGTGCAGCGGCTGCGTAAGATGGATCTGTTCAAACGGCCTGGCATCGCCGAAACCATCGATTGGGCGCATTCGCTTACCCAGCTCGATTGCCTGTCGCTCGATCCCGAGACGGTTAACGACACGCTCGGTGCCATCCTCAAATATCAGGACGATATCGCCCGCATCCAGGGCAGCGAGGCCAACCGTATCCTCACCGAGGTGAAGGCCGAACTGGCTGCATCGCGAAACGGCTGATGGCCGAGGATACACCACCGACCCTGCCCGAGCAGCCGGAAGCCGACGAAGGCGGGCGGCTTCTCGAGAACATCATGCATTTCGCGCGGGTGCTGCGCGCCGCCGGTTTGCCCATCGGACCCGGCAAGGTGATCGATGCCGTCAAGGCGGTAGAGGCGGTCGGCTTTTCCAGCCGCGAGGATTTCTACTGGACGCTGCATTCGGTGTTCGTCAATCGCCGCGACCAGGTCGAGGTGTTCGATCAGGCCTTTCATATCTTCTGGCGCAATCCGCGCATCCTCGAACGGATGATGCAGATGATGCTGCCGGACATCGAAAGCTCGCAGCAGGTGCCCGGAGAAGAAGAGGACATATCGCGCCGGGTCGCGGAGGCTCTCTCTGCGGGAAAGGAGAACGAAACCCGGCCTCTCGAAGAAGAAGAACTGGAAATGGACGCGGCGCTCACCTGGAGCGCCAACGAGGTTCTCGGCGACAAGGATTTCGAGAAGATGTCGGCGGACGAGATCGCCGCCGCCGTCGACGCCATCAAACGCTTACGCCTGCCGATCATGCAAGTGCCGACCCGCCGCCACAAAAAAAGCACGGCAACCGCGCGCGTCGACATGCGGCGCACCATGCGTGCGGCCATGCGCTCGGGCAGCGACATTATTCCGTTGCAATGGCGCAAACGCCGGATGCGCCACCCACCGTTGGTCGTGATCTGTGACGTGTCGGGCTCCATGGATCGATATTCGCGGATGCTGCTGCATTTCATGCATGCGCTGACTAATGACCGCGACCGCGTGTTTACGTTTCTGTTCGGCACGCGGCTGACGAATGTCACACGCTATTTACGCAACCGCGATGTGGACGCGGCGTTGGAGAATGTCGGTAAGGTGGTCGAGGATTGGGCCGGCGGCACGCGCATCGGCCATTGCATTCGCGATTTCAATCTTCACTGGTCGCGCCGCGTGTTGGGCCAGGGCGCGGTGGTGCTCTTGATCTCAGACGGGCTCGACCGGGACGAAGCGGTGGGCCTGGAGCGGGAAATGGAGCGGCTGCACAAATCCTGCCGCCGCCTAATCTGGCTCAACCCGCTGCTGCGCTACGACGGGTTTGAGCCGAAGTCCCTCGGTGTGCGCGCCATTCTGCCGCACGTAGATGAATTCCGTCCGGTGCACAGCCTTAACAGTCTGGCGGAACTGGCGCAGATCCTTAGCCGCGAATCCCCGCGCCGCCTGGAAGCGGCCAGCCGCTGGAACCTCGACGCGGCATAATCCGTTTAAACCAATTCAAACCATCGGAATTTCGAAGTGGAAGACAGAGCCGCCGCCTTCGCGCGGCTGGTATCCGATGGTTCCGCTGTGCGCTTCGATGATACTGCGGCAAATGCTCAGGCCGAGACCGCTGCCCTTGACGGCTTTCTGGTCGCCGGTTTCCACTTGAAAGAACGGTTCGAAGATTTGGTCGCGCGCGCCGTAGGGAATGCCGATGCCACGATCCGCCACTTCGATCCGGCAACTGGATCCGTCGCACTTGACCGAAACGTCCACACTGCTCCCGGCGGGGGAGAACTTCGCGGCGTTGGACAGCAGGTTGGACATGACTTGGTTCAAGCGGTCGGGATCGCCGCGTGCCACCGTATGGCCGTTGCAATTGAGTTCGACAGCCACGTTCAAAGTGTCCGCGTATGGTTTGTTGAGAGTGACGGCCTCGCGCGCCAACTCGTTTACGTCGACGTTTTGGAAGTGGAACTCAGTGGCGCCGGACGACAGCTTCTCGAAATCGAGGATGTCGTTCACCAGCTCCACGAGGCGGTCGGTATTACGAAGCGCAATATCGATCACGCTGCGCCCCTCGGTATTGAGGCCGCTTTCCACCGAATTGCTTGCCAGCAATCCCAGTGCGCCTTTGATGGAGGTGAGGGGCGTACGCAGCTCATGGCTCACCACCGATACGAATTCCGATTTGAGGTTGTCGATCTCTTTGGTTTTGCTGATGTCTTGAATTTGGCCGATGGAGTAAAGCGGCCGTCCGTAATCGTCCTGCACCGTGGTAATGGTCGAGAGACCCCAAATGATGCTCCCATCCTTGCGGGCGTAGCGTTTCTCGGCGGTTTGTATTTGCAATTTTCCGTCGGCCCGCTCCTGCCGCCGGATGCGGGTTTTTTCAAGATCCTCGTTCGACGTGATATCGTCGATGGTCATGTTGAGCAACTCGTCCCGCGAATAGCCGAGCATGGTGCACAGCATGGGATTGACGTCACGCAAACGTCCATCCAACTCGGCGACCGCCATGCCGATCCCGGCAGCCTCGAACACTTGCCGAAACCGTGCCTCGCTCGCCGCGAGCTCCTTTTCCTTTCGCTCCCGATCCTCGATTTCCCGAGTAAGAGACTTGGTCCGCGCCGCGACCTCGTCTTCCAAACGGTCGCCGTGGCTTTGCAGGTCCGAGACCAGCTTCAACAAGGCCTTGTTGAGACCGAAGATGGTGGCGATGGTGCCGCTGCTGAGCAGCAGGAATCCGGAGAGCTTCCCCATCCAAGAGCCGAACGCGATGTTGTAGGCGTCGGCATCGAAGTTGAGCACGATCCATTGAGACGAGAAGGCGTAGCCCATCAGAATGATGACAACGCAGCATGCGCCGGCCCAAACAATGCCGCCTAGCGTTCCCAACAAGACGGTCGCCATGACGACCGTGAGGACGAACATGGGTTGTCCGCCGCTACTCAAACCGAAACTGATGAATCCGACGACACCGATAATGAAGATGGCGGCGACGATGAAGATTGCACGCGCAAGATAGGGAAGACGGTTGCGGGCGAGGGCAGCCGCGATCACGATGGCGGCTAGGGCAACGTGAAATCCCATCGCTGTTTGCCAGCCGATGCTCTGGATACGCCACAAGCTGCCGATAACGGCGGGGATTGAGATGATCGCTAGAACGATCAGCACGCCGTTGGCGATATTGCCTCGGATGACACCGATATCGACGCTCGGTCGACTACCTAAGGGGGAGGCGCCCGTATCCTGCATGTTCACGGCGGCTCTTGTTGCCACTACTTGCTTGGTAGAGAGCCTATTGTTATCGCGAAAATTGAAGATCACAATGATTGTCTAGGCGAGATTTATGTATTGGTCTGTCGACGTTACTGGGCAACCGTTTACGGCTTCTTACCCTCGTCCAGCTTTGGTTTGATCAAGCCGAAAAACACGTCCGGACCCTCGAATCGCCAGCCGAGATGTTGACCGCAACCGCCGCAGACGGCGATTCGCCAGTTGTATCCCCGAAACCAGGTAAACTCTCCGCTCGCGCCGCCGGTTGCTTCGCTTCCCGGTGCTTCCTTAAAACAAAGAATTTGAAAAACGACGCCGGCCGGGTTGAATACCGTATGCGCGTGATCGCCGTTGCGGCTGATCCGCCACCGCGCACGGGTAATGACGTGCTTGCAGGCCGCACATAGGATTTCGTCGTCATCCGCCGTTTCCGAAAAAGAGGAGCCGCCGGTTTCTGACGAAATGTCGAGCATGGTGCGTTACTTGTTTGGCGCGTAAGGGTTTTTGCCTTGGCGGACCATCAAGCGGATTGGTACGCCGGGCATATCGAAGGTTTCGCGTAGTCCATTGACGATGTAGCGCCGGTAAGCGTCGGGTAACCCCTTGGCGCGGGACGCGAAGATCACGAATGTTGGTGGCCGGGTTTTGGCCTGGGTGATGTAGCGAATTTTCAACCGACGGCCGGAGACCACGGGCGGGGGGTGGCGCATGAGCACGTCGTCAAGCCATTGGTTCAAGTGACTTGTCGGGATACGCATATTCCATCGGTCGTACGCGCCCTTCACCGCCGGCATCAGTTTGTCGACCCCCGATCCCTTGAGGGCGGAAACATAGACGATCTTTATCCCGCGTACTTGCGGGAGTGAGGTTTCCAACCGGTCTTGGATTTTTTGCCGTGCCGCTTTCTTGTCGGAAACGGCGTCCCATTTGTTGACGCAGATTATCAGGGCACGGCCTTCCTCGATCACGTGGCTCGCGATGAGCAGGTCTTGTTTTTCCAGTCCGCTTTGGCCATCGATGAGCAAAACCACGACCTGGGCAAACTGAACGGCGCGGCGCGAATCTTCGACGGATAGGTTTTCCAGCTTTTCAACGACTTTCGCTTTGCGCCGCATACCAGCCGTATCGATCAGCCGGACCGCTTGCCCCCGCCATTGCCATTCGATGGCGATGGCATCGCGTGTTATGCCCGCTTCGGGGCCCGTCAAAAGCCGCTCGTCGCCGATGAGGCGGTTTACCAGGGTCGATTTGCCGACATTGGGCCGCCCGACGATCGCAAGTTGCATCGGACCAGACGGTATTTCCATATCGTCCGAGGGCAAGAGGCCTTCGGTCGGCTCTTCGGTGTCATCGTCTTCTGTCGCACCCACCGCTTCGGCGTGGGGGCGTAAGGCATCATAAAGTTCACTGAGACCATCACCATGTTCGGCTGAGAACGGGATCGGATCGCCAAGCCCAAGACCATAGGCTTCGTAAACGCCGGTCGGTACAGCCCTGCCCTCGCATTTGTTTGCGACAAGGATGACGGGCTTGTTCTTGCCGCGCAGCCATCCGGCAAAGTGCTCGTCCAGCGGCGTAATGCCGGCGCGCGCGTCGATAACCAAAAGCGCGACATCCGCATCGTCGACGGCCTGTTCCGTTTGCGCCCGCATGCGGGCTTCCAAAGACCCCGCGTCGGCTTCTTCGAGACCCGCCGTATCGATCAAGCTGAGTTGCAAATCAGCAAGCTTGCCGGGGGCCTCGCGGCGGTCGCGGGTCACCCCGGGCGTATTATCGACGATCGCCAGTTTTTTGCCGGCGAGGCGATTGAACAGGGTGGACTTGCCGACATTGGGACGGCCAATGATCGCAACGACCAAATTCATGTCAGATGCCTAGCGGTAAGCGACGAGCTCGCCGTCTTCCGTCAAAAAATACAGTGTATTGCCAGCGGCAATCGGCCCAATCGTCACCTTATCGGGCATTTCCTCGCGTCCGAGAATTTCGCCGGTATAGGGGGAGACGGCGAGGGCTTCTCCCGACGACCCGGCAACGATCAGGCGGTCGCTGATCAAAATAGGCCCGGTCCACAGAAGGCGGCCCGTGCGGTCTTCCGGATCTTCCCATAACGGTAGTTGCCGGACCCAATAGATACGGCCGTCCCGCCGTCCGACGGCAACCAACTCGGCGTTACTGGAAAGCAGAAATATATAGTCGCCGGCAACCCAGGGGCTTTCGACCCCGCCGATCTCCCGATCCCAAATGCGGCGTCCGGTTCGAAGGTCAATGGCGGCCAGCAGTCCGCTGTTCGAAATGCCGATGACAATGTTTCGGTCGATGATCGGCCTGCCGCGAATAGCGGCGAGGGTCGCGACCGAACTTGCGCGGCGGGTTGTCGTCAATGAATCCGACCATAACTCACGGCCGTTCTCCACACGCAGCGCGGCAAGCTCACCCGAGGAAAACGCGGCAACGACGACGCCCGAATCGACGGCCGGCGCGGGACCGCCGAGGAGCCCGGTGGTTTCTTCGATTGCCGTATGGCTCCACAAGGTTTCCCCGGTAAATCCGTTCAGGGCAAACAGCTTGTTGGTCAGGGTTACCACAAACACGCGGTTACCACGTACGGTGGGGGGCGCCCGCATGGGTTCCCCGATATCGCGGTGCCATTGGACCCGCCCGGACTGCGCATTCAGCGCATAGACATAGGCAAATCCGGTGGTGACATAGAGGCGCCCGGAATCGTAAGCGATACCACCTGCGATATGGCCTTCGTCTTCCTCCGACTCCGGTGTCAGATCGATGCGCCACAGCAATTTGCCATTGCGTTGATCGAACGCGCTGACCACCGTTTCCGCGTCCATGGTGAAAACCCTGCCGGCAGCGGCGACGGGCTGAGTCATGATCCGCTCTTCATCGTCGTTTCCAGCACCGATCGACGCGCGCCATACCGGCCCGAGCGTACCGCCGACGGCGATATGGTGCATGGCGTGACTGGCGATGCCGCCCGCCTGCGGCCATGTGGGATTGTCGGTCGGCGGCGGCAAAAGCAGTTCCTGCCCCGCCGAACCCGAATCCGCGCTCAGAGACGATTCCTCGACCAGAATGGGGATGCGGGTCCCGGGGAGCGGTGGATCTTCCTTATTGCCCAGGAAGGTGTCACACCCCGAAAGCGCGATAAGGAATGCCGTGGCGCACAAGGCGCGATATACGGCTGCGCTACCAAAAACGGGCAATGAAAATTTCATCGCGCTGGAACCTTTTTTAGCCACCGAGGACTGCGTTCATCTCGGCTGCGCGCGCCCGAATGCCTTGCGGCGCTGTCGCGTCGTCCGCCAGTTCGCGGAACAACTTTCCGGCACGTTCCGCATCCCCGCTTCGGTTCGCGAGGACAGCTGCAAGCTCTTTGGCCGAATGCCGCCAGGGGCCATTGCCTGACATCAGAGGGGTAAGGCGCGCCGACAAGTCGTTGGTGTCACCCGAATCCAAAATCAAGCGGACGCCCTGAATGGTCGCGAGCCCCTGCCAGATTTCATCAACACCGCTGTCGCCGGCAATATCAAAATAAGCATCGGCGCCTGCGCGGGTATCGTCCTTGGCCGTGAGGGCGGCTTGGTTGAAGCGCGCCAGGAGGGCATACCCGTCCGCGCCGCTATCCGCGAGTACCTTTAAGGCAGCGGCAGCTTCGTCAGGCTTGTTTTCGCCGGTGGCACGAAGAGCGATATCGAACGTAGCACTGGCCTCGGTACGCTGGTGAAGATCGTAGGCCTTCCAGCCTTGATAGCCGCCGACGGCGAGAACCAGGACGACCGCGGCCCCGATCACATAGTTGCCGTACTTTTTCCAAAGCACGGCATAATGCTCGTGGCGCAGCTCCTCGTCGATTTCCTTGAATAAATTGTCCTGCGCGGGATCCCTATCCGCCATCGAGTCACCCAATTTGAGAGAAACCGGTAGTGGCCAACTACCCCCTAGAACGGGCCGTTAATCTAGCTTGACCGCCTATCGAACGCAAACCCACAAGTGACTGATTTTGCCTCTTTTGTTAACCATTTCGGCCCGATTTATCCTTCTTTAAGCCGGATGGCGTACCTACATCTAAGAATAAGTCCCGGTATCCGTCGTTCGGGGGAACCGGAAAAAACGAGTGAGGACCGCCTCCATGCGACCCGTTCTGGTGTGTTTAGGCCTTATGCTCCTGGGGGGATGCTCCGTCGGGGGCCTCGCCACTCCGGCCATGTGGCTCGAAGGCGCGTCCGTCGTCGCCACGGACAAGACGATTGGCGATCACGTAATCTCTTATTCGCAGGGAAAGAATTGTTCTACGGTCCGCAAGGAACGGGGGCTGACCTATTGCGAAGAGGACGAAATTGCGGAGCCCGAAGAGGTCTATTGTTATCGAACCTTAGGCAACGTGACCTGCTATAACCGCCCCGCGCACGGTAGCAAGTACGAAGCGCTCGGCCACATTCCCGCTGGATCCCCGCCGACGCGTTAAGCGCCGAAATCTAAAACTGAAACCCTGTCAGCAGGAAGGCTTCCATTTTGCTGACGATGCCTTGCTTGGGGCGGCGGCCGCCTTGTGCGAGTTCTTCTTCGGTTCGTTTGCGCAGGACGGCCTCGATGCCGCATTCGCCGATGGGCGTCATGGTTTGATCGAAGCGGGGCAGGGAATACCGATAGGTTGCGTCAAGCTTTTCGATCTTTAGGACTTCACACGCGTCACCCAGATCAGCGACGAGATCCATGAGATTGAGGGATTTATCGCTCCAGGAGCTTCCTTTGCGGATGGTGAAAGTCCACTTGTGATCGCCGTTCCAGGTGCTGGGGAACTCGCCTTGTTCGTAAAGGTCCTCGTCCGGGACCATCAGGACGAGATGGCCGCCGGGTTTCAGGACGCGAAACCAGTTCGCCAATCCCGCCGCGGGATCGTCAAGATGCTCCAGACAATGGCTTGAATGGACGAAGTCCTGACTGCCAGCCTCGAGCCCGTCCAAGGTTTGGGCGTCGCCATCTTCCTTGTCCCAGGTGCGCACGCCCTTGAGACGCGGAAACAACTCGATGTAGAGACCGAGCGGGTCGGGTCCGCCCCCCACGTCGAGGCCATCACCGACGAAATAACGATTTGCGAAATTCGGTTCGTGCAGCCGGCGCATGATCGACTTGCTGCATTCCTTCATCGGGTCAACTCCTTCTCCGTAGCGGCCACGATTCCGAGGTGGCCGTGCGGTCGGTTACCCGTTGCCCGCTTCCACGATCTCGCCGTGACGCTGGTTCTCGGGAACCGCCAAATCCAAAAATAGGTCGGTAAGGGTTTCCGGTGTCTTGACGGAATTCGGATCTTCGCCCGGGTAGGCTTCCGCCCGCATTTTCGTGCGGGTGCGTCCCGGATCAACCAGGTTCACACGGACGGGCGTATTCTTGATCTCCGCGGAATAGGTTTTGACGAGCGTGTCGAGCGCCGCCTTGCTTGCCCCATAAGCGCCGAAAAAGGGGCGCGGATGCCTGCCGACAGCCGATGTCACGAACACGGCGCGACCGGCGTCGGACCGGCGCAGCAACGGATCGAATGCCCGAATTAGCCGCCAGTTTGCGGTGAGATTCACCGCCATGACTTGCTCGAAGGTTTCCGGTTTCCAATGCCCGACGGGTCCCGGCGTGCCGAGCATGGCGGCATTGCCCACCAGCACGTCGAGCTTGCCGTAGCGCTGATAGATGGCGGCCGCCATCTGATCGATGATGTCGTACTGGGTGAGATCAGCGGGCGAGAGGGTCGCGGTCCCCCCGGCGGCGCGGATGTCGTCGTCGAGTTCCTCGAGGGCGCCCTGCGTTCGGGCAACCAAAATGACGTGGGCCCCTTCCGCCGAGAATCGCCGGGCAACAGCGGCGCCGATACCGCGGGACGCGCCGGTGATCATGGCAACCCGGCCGGACAGGCGGCCGGGCCGCAGGGGCGGTGTCTCGAATTCCTGGGTGGGGGCAGGGCTCTCCGCCACTGCTAATCCTGCTCGGTGAGCAGCGACAATTGCGCCGGCATGGGGCCACCCTGTCGGTCGGTTAGGGGAATGGGATATTCACCGGTAAAGCAGGCGTCGCAATATTGCGGCTCTTGGGAATTGCGGCCTGGCTCACCTACCGCCCGGTAAAGGCCGTCCAGGGAAATGAAAGAAAGGGAATCGGCGCCGATGTGCTTGGCCATGGCCTCGACGTCATGACGGGCGGCCAAGAGTTCTTCTCGTTCCGGCGTGTCGATGCCGTAAAAGCAGGAATGCGTCGTCGGCGGGCTTGAAATTCGCATATGAACTTCCTTGGCGCCGGCGGCGCGGACCATGGCAACGATCTTTTCCGAGGTCGTCCCGCGGACAATGGAGTCGTCGACCAGCACGACCCGTTTGCCGGCGATATGTCCGGTGTTGGCGTTGTGCTTCAACTTCACCCCGAGGTGACGGATATGGTCGGAGGGCTCGATGAAGGTCCGGCCGACATAGTGATTGCGGATGATCCCAAGCTCGAACGGAACGCCGGCCTGCTCGGCATAGCCGATGGCGGCGGGCACGCCGGAATCGGGAACCGGTACGACGATATCCGATTCCACATGGCTTTCGCGGGCCAGTTCCGCGCCGATCCTTTTGCGGACGGCATAGACGTTGCTGTCCTCGATCATGCTGTCGGGCCGCGCGAAATAGATGTACTCAAAAATGCAGAAATGCCGTGGCGTCTTGGTGAAGGGTTTGATGCTGCGGACGCCGTCTTTATCAACGATAACAATTTCGCCCGGATCCACGTCGCGGATATGTTCGACGCCGATGATATCGAACGCGCAGGTTTCCGACGCGAAGAAATAGGCCCCGTCCATTCGGCCGAGTGCCAGCGGGCGCACGCCCATGGGATCGCGCACGCCGATGAGGGCATCATTGGACAACAGGACCAAGGAGTAGGCGCCTTCGACCTGGCGCAGCGCATCGATGATCCGGTCGACAACGGTGGAAAATTCGCTGATGGCGATAAGATGGAGGATGATCTCCGTGTCGGTGGTCGACTGGAAGATGCAGCCCCGTTGTACGAGCGCCCGGCGCAGCGCATAGGCGTTCGTGAGGTTTCCGTTGTGGGCAATGGCAAGCCCGCCGAGTTCCAGATCCGCGAACAACGGCTGGATATTGCGGATCATGGTTTCGCCGGTCGTGGAATAGCGGTTGTGACCGACGGCCATGGTTCCGGCGAGGCGGCTAATGATCTCTTCGGAACTGAAGTTGTCGCCGACGAGCCCCGGCGCGCGATGTGAATTGAAATTATTGCCGTTGAAGCTGACGATACCCGAAGCTTCCTGTCCGCGGTGCTGCAGGGCATGGAGGCCAAGGGCCGTATGAGCGGCGGCATCGTCGTGGCCGAAAACGCCGAAAACGGCACATTCGTCGTGAAAATGGTCGTCCTCGAGGGACGGAATTTTGCGATCGGGAGTGTTGCCCAAAGCCATGGTTCGGTTACTGCAGTCCCTGAATGGTTCGGTCCAGCGCGCGGCGCTCCTTACTATCATATCCAGGCCGATCTGCACGCTGAGAATCGGTCCCATCGGGTTTAAGTAGGCTATCGTAGGTTTGTTTCAGCTCCATCGCGTCCTTGACCTTGCGAGAGGCCGTCCTGGCGCTAGAAGTCCCGAAAATCTGCAGATTCTTGGGGGTCACGGCGCGTAATATGACGGTTCCGGTCTGAATCAGGGGCAGGGATTTGGCCTCCTGGACCCATTTGGGGTGCTCCTCCGGGGTCCAGGTCGATTCGGCCACGGCATAGGCCGCGACAATGATCAGGGCCCCCGTGAGCAGGCCCGCCAAGAGGCCCAGGGAGCGGTCGAGCGCATTGAGCCGGCTGTTGCGGACCCAGCCGCCGATCATGGAGCTGATAAGGAACAGGATCACCAGCGAGACGAGGAATATCGCCACTCCGGTGGTGAGATCGGCGAAAAACTCGGATTCGATGTATTTGCGGGCGATCGGCTGGGCCGGCGTAAAGCCGTAAAGGGTGGCGAGCGCGGCACCAATCCAGGACATAACGAACAGGCCACCCCGTACGAAACCGAGGGTCAGGCCGATCAACGCGCCCACCAGGAGCATCAGGATCACGCAGATATCGAAGATGTTGACGGGGAGGCTATCCATTGGAGACCCGCCTAGAAACCGGCTCGTGGCTGGTGGGAAGGGGCGTGACGGTGTTGTGCAGCCAGGCGATGAGGCCGTCCAGATGATCGATGGTGTGGACCTGCAGATCGGCAAAAGCGGGGGCGGCCTTGCCATCTTTGCCTTTGCCCCGGCGTTTGCGCTGCAGGGTGGGGGACACGGCCTGGGTGAAGCCGAGCTTCGAGGCTTCGCGCAGCCGGACGTCCATTTGACCGACTTGACGGATTTCGCCTGATAGGCCGACCTCGCCGAACACCACCGTTTCCTGTGGCACCGGCTTGCCGGTAAGAGACGAGACCAAAGCGGCCGCGACCGCCAAATCGGCGGCCGGTTCGCTGATTTTCAGGCCCCCGGCGACATTAAGGAAGACGTCCTGCGCGCCGATGGCGAGCCCGCAGCGGGCTTCGAGAACGGCAAGCAGCATGGAAAGCCTGCTGTTGTCCCAACCGACGACGGCGCGGCGGGGCGTGCCGAAAGACGCCGGCGCGGTGAGCGCCTGGATTTCCACCAGCATCGGGCGGGTGCCCTCGACACCCGCAAAGACGCAGGCGCCACTGACCGCTTCCTCCCGGTCGGCAAGGAACAGGGCCGACGGGTCGGGCACTTCGGCGAGACCGGCGTCGGTCATCTCGAACACCCCGATTTCGTCGGCAGGGCCGAAACGGTTCTTTACCGCCCGCAGGATACGGAATTGGTGACCACGTTCGCCTTCGAAATAAAGCACCGTATCGACCATGTGTTCGAGGACCTTGGGGCCGGCGATCAGGCCCTCCTTGGTGACATGGCCGACGAGAATGAGCGCAAAGCCGCGCCTCTTGGCGAGGCGGATCAACTCTTGTGCGGACGTACGTACTTGGGCAACCGTGCCGGGGGCGGAATCAAGGCTATCGACAAAGAGGGTCTGGATTGAATCGGCGATGACGATTTGTGGCGGATCGGCGCCGTCGAGTGTCGCCACGATATCGCGGACGTTGGTGGCCGAGGCGAGATCGATGGGGGCGTCGGCAAGACCCAGCCGGCGCGCCCGCAACCGCACCTGATCGACCGACTCCTCGCCAGAGATGTAGACGCACCGCGTATCTTTTTGGGAGGCCAGCGCTGCCGAAACCTGCAATAGAATGGTCGATTTACCGATGCCCGGGTCGCCGCCGACGAGCAGTGCGGAGCCGGGAACGATACCGCCGCCGCAAACCCGGTCGAACTCCGTGATGCCGGTCGTCATGCGTGGCGCGGGGATTGATTCGCCTTTGAGGCTGACGAAATCGATTCGCGCGCCTTTCTTACCGCCCAATCCTTTGGGGACGGCGGCCGGCGCGGCTTCCTCGACAATGGTATTCCATCCGCCGCAGGCATCGCATTTGCCAATCCACCGTGGGTGAGAGGCACCGCACTCCTGACACACGAAATTGCTTGTTTGCCGGGCCACTTAGCTTCCGTTCTCTTGTCTACGTACCTGCGCGACCCCTATCGGTCACGCCCTGACGGCCATCCGGATCGGGCCGTCCGTTCGCCCACTAACGAATTGATCCACATAGTCATTGCCGGTCTTGTCGACGGCATTGGCCGGACCGTTCCAGATAATTTTACCATTGTATATCATTGCGATCCGATCGCCGATTTTTCGTGCGCTCGCCATATCGTGCGTGATCGACAAGGCCGTCGCGCCGACTTCTCGCACACAACTGACGATCAGGTTATTGATGACATCCGACATGATGGGATCAAGACCGGTGGTCGGTTCATCGAAAAAGATAATTTCCGGGTCGGTGGCGATGGCGCGGGCAAGTCCTACACGTTTTTTCATGCCACCGGACAAATCGGCGGGCGCCAAATCGCAAATATTGGGCCGCAGCCCTACTTGGGCGAGCTTGGCAACGGCAATTTCCTTGGCTTGTTTGCGGTTCATGCCCTCGCCAAGCAGCCGGAAGGCAACGTTTTCCCACACGGGCAGGCTGTCAAACAGCGCAGCCCCCTGAAACAGCATGCCGATCTTGGCGTTGACACGGTCGTGATCGCTACCGGTGAGCCCGACAACATTCTCGCCGTCGATTTCGATGGTGCCGCTATCGGGGGTCAGGATACCCAGGATGCATTTGAGCATTACCGACTTACCGACGCCCGATCCCCCGATTACCACCATCGATTCGCCGGTGCCGATATCCAAGTCGAGCCCGTCGAGCACCACCTTCGGTCCAAATCTCTTATGGACGTTCGAGAGGCGGATCTTGGGAGATCCTTGGGGAGTGCTGTCAGACATCAACGGTGAAGAAGGCGGCTGTCAGGATGAAGTTAAAACAGAGGATGAGGATCGACGCGGAAACGACGGCATAGGTCGTTGCCTGACCCACGCCTTGCGCGCCGCCGCGTGAATAGTAGCCGTGGTAACAGCCCATCAAGGCGATAATAAGGCCGAACACGGCGGCCTTGATGAGGCCCGACACGACGTCGAACGATTCGAGGAAGTCCCAAGTGTTCTGCAAATAGTTCGCCGGGTTAAAGCCCAATTCGTAGATGCCCACGAGATACCCGCCGAGCACGCCAATGATATCGGCAATGAACACGAGGATCGGTAGCATGGTGACGCCCGCTATAATGCGCGGCACAACAAGATATTTGAACGGGTTCGTTGAAAGGGTCGTGAGGGCGTCGACTTGTTCGGTGACTCGCATGGTGCCGATCTCGGCAGCCATGGAGGCGCCGATCCGGCCCGTGACCATGAGACCGGCAAGTACCGGCGCCAATTCCCGGGTAATGGACAAAACGACGACGTTGGCAACAGCACCTTCGGCGGAAAACCGGGCAAACCCCGTATAACTTTGCAGCGCCAGAACCATGCCGGTGAAAATTGCCGTCAGGCCAACGACGGGCAGGGAGAAATAACCGATTTCGATCATCTGGCGGATGACGATGCGCGGATAGTAGGGCGGCCGGAACAAATGACTTAGGGAAATGCCGCTGAACATGGTTATCCGGCCTATGGTGGCCAGAAAACCCAAGGTGACATGACCGATGGGCTGTAGGGGGTTCACGCGGCGCCTCCGCCGACGTATGTCCGTTGAAAGCGGTGCCCGAGACGGGTCAACAACTCATAGCCGATGGTCCCCGCTTTTTCGGCGACATCGTCGATGGGATTGTCGGAACCGATCATGTCGGCAAGCGCGCCCGGCTGGGCAAGGTTTTCTGGGACGTCGGTCACGTCCAAGGTCGTCAAATCCATGGATACACGTCCCACGACGGGGGCCTTATGTCCGTCGATATAGGCGATACCGGAATTCCCCAAAGACCGCATGTACCCGTCCGCGTAACCGATTGCCACGGTGGCGAGACGGCATTTGTGATCCACCCGGTGCGTCGCACCATAGCCAACGGTCTGTGGAGCGTCAACGGACCGCACCTGCAGGATTCTTCCTTGCAGACGAATGACTTGCGACATGGGGTTCGGTTTGCCGGGCGTCGGATTAACACCGAACAATGCGACACCCGCGCGCGCCAGATCGAAATGGAAACCGGGGCCGAGGAAAATACCGGATGACGCGGCGAGACTGGCGCGGCGATGGGGGAGGCGCGCGGCGATGTCAGCGAACGCCGCTCGTTGTTCCTCGTTCTTCGGGTTTGCCGCATCGTCGGAACACGCGAGATGGCTGATCAAGCAATCGACGGCGATCGGGCCTAGGGTTCCGTCATCCGTGGCAAGGGTTGCCACGTTTTCGGGTGTAAGACCGAGACGGCACATGCCGGTGTCGACCTGAATGTCGGCAGGTAGCTTGTCGTTTTGGTCGCGGCAAAGCCGGGACCATCGGCCTATTTCGTTGAGGGTGTTGAGCACCGGCACCAAACCATGGGCAAGGGCGATCTCTTCCCAGCCGGGTAACAGTCCGTCCAAGACATGGATGTCCGCATCGGGAAGCAACTGCCGCAAACCGACGCCTTCGCGGGGCGTGGCGATAAAAAAAGATTTGCATCCGGCCTGCCAGAGCGCCGGCGCGACATGGGCAATGCCGAGACCATAGGCATCCGCCTTGACCACCGCACCGAGTTCCGCGTCGCCGAGTTTCGATTGAAGGGCGGCGTAGTTCGCCACGATGGCGTCCAGATCGATGGTCAGGACGGCGCCGTTGGCTGCCATATTGTTCCCTTCATTCGTCTCCCACCTTTGTGGGTCAAAAGCTTTCCGAATGTTGCGTGTCGAGATCGGCGAACCGGGTGTAAGTGCCGTCGAAGTAGAGGCGCACGGTGCCCGTGGGACCATGACGTTGCTTCGCGATCAGCAACTCGGTCTGATGCCGGACCTCGTTCAAGCGGGTTTCCCACCGTTCGTGGCGTTCGGCAAACTTGTCGGCGGCTTCGTCCTGCCGCATAACCGGTTCGCCGCGCTCCAGGTAGTAGGATTCCCGGAAAATGAACATCACCGCGTCCGCGTCCTGTTCGATGGACCCCGATTCACGAAGGTCCGAAAGCTGCGGCCGCTTGTCCTCGCGTTGCTCGACGGCGCGTGACAATTGCGACAACGCGATCACCGGTACGTCCAGTTCCTTGGCAAGGGTTTTCAGCCCACGGGTGATCTCACTGATTTCCAAAACACGGTTGTCGCCCCGTCGCGTACTGCTTTCCATGAGTTGCAGATAGTCGACAACGATCAGCCCAAGTCCGTGTTCGCGTTTGAGGCGGCGTGCCCGGGTGCGTAGCGCGCTGACCGACAGGGCCGGCGTATCGTCGATGAAAATGGGCAATCGGTGCAGTTGCTGGCTGGCCACGACCAATTTGTCGAACTCTTCGTTGGAGAGCGCGCCGCGCCGCATCTTGTCGGAGGCAATCTCGGCTTGCTCCGACAGAATGCGGCTGGCCAACTGCTCGGCTGACATCTCCAGCGAGAAAAAGCCGACGACACCGCCATCGGTGACGTTTTTGTTGCCGAACTCGTCCGTTTCGGCGCGATAGTCATAGGCGACGTTGAAGGCAATGTTGGTGGCGAGCGCCGTTTTCCCCATGGAGGGCCGCGCCGCGAGAATAAGCAGATCAGATGGATGAAGTCCGCCGAGCAAGCCATCGAGATCGCGGAATCCGGTCGAGATGCCGCTGAGATGGCCGTCGCGACGATGCGCGGCCTCCGCCATTTCCACGGCGCTGACGATGGAGCTCTTGAACGTCTGGAAGCCGCCTTCGAACTCGCCCGTCGTCGCCAGGTCATACAGCCGCTGTTCGGCTTCCTCGATCAAATGTACGGCGGTATCTTCCACTTCCGGGGAATAAGATTCGTTGACGATGTTTTCGCCAAGGTCGATCAACTGCCGCTTCAGATAGAGGTCATAGATGGTCCGCCCGTACTCGGCGGCATTGATGATGCTGACCATGGAGCCGGCGATCTCGGCCAAGTATTGCGTGCCGCCGACTTCCGCTAGCGAGCCGTCCTGCTCGAAGAAATTCTTGAGCGTAATCGGATCGGCGATCTGACCGCGTTCGATCAGTTTCGAAGTTGCCTCATAGATCCGTCCGTGCACGGGATCGGCAAAGTGTTCGGGACGAAGAATATCCGAAACGCGGTCATAGGCATTGTTGTTGGCGAAGATCGCGCCCAGCAACGCCTTTTCCGCTTCGTAATTGTGAGGCGGGGTGCGGAAGACGGGTAGACCTGATTCGTCATCTTCAATGGAGTGAAGATGTGAAGTATTTGTTGCGCCGGAGACCATGCGGCGAACATAAGCCAGATTCTATTTACGATGCGAGTCGTATTCGATCCACATCCCTGTGGAACATGGGAGTAAGTTCACGAATTTGTCGTCGATGCCGTGATTAGGCCGCGCGTTCGTCGCGTGCGGTACTTTTTCTGTGCGCGTCTTCCCACTCGGAAATGTAGTTCCGTGTCAGCGGAACCGCGCTGCGGTGCTTGCACAGCTGAATTTGGAACACGGTCATGCCCATGTAGCGGAACGAAATTTCGCTCCCCGCGAGATAGAATTCCCACATGCGACAAAACTTTTCGTCATACAGTTTTGCGGCTTCGTCCCATTTTTCGACGAACCGCTCGCGCCAGGCCTTCAGCGTCTCGGCGTAGTGGGGACCGAGGAACTCGATATCAGTGGCGACCAGGCCGGCCCGTTCGATCGTGGGCATCACTTCGGAAAGCGCCGGGATATAACCACCCGGGAAAATGTATTTTCGAATCCAGGCATCGGTGACGCTGGGGGGACCGCTACGGCCGATAGTGTGCAGCAGCATGACACCGTCATCAGCGAGCACCTCGTGGACCTTGCCGAAAAACTCGCGGAAATGGCCGACGCCGACATGCTCGAACATACCGACGGAAACAATGCGGTCGAAGGTTCCGGTCTGATGGCGATAATCTTGCAGATTGAATTGGGCGCGGTCCGTCAGGCCCAGCTTCTCGGCGCGCTCGTTGGCAATCTTGTGCTGTTCTTCGGAAAGCGTAATGCCCGTGACCTCGGCACCCGACTCTTGGGCAATATAGAGTCCCATGCCGCCCCAGCCGCAACCGATGTCCAGAACCTTCTGACCTTTGTCGAGCCGCAGCTTGGCCGCGATATGGCGGCGCTTGTTGGTCTGTGCCGTGTCGATGTCGTCGCCGGGGCTTTCGAAATATGCGCAGGAATATTGTTTGTCCTGATCGAGGAACAGATCATAGAGCTCGCCCGACAGGTCATAATGGTGCGCGACATTCTCTTTCGACCGGTGCACCGGGTTGTATTGATGGAGGCGGCGGAACATCATGCTGAGCCGCTCTGAGAAGCTGTGCAGTGGATGATCGCCAACTTTCTCCAAGTTACGGGCAACGAGCGCCAGGAAATCGTAGATAGAACCGCCGTCCTCGATGGTCAGGCGACCGTCCATATAGCCTTCACCTAGAGCCATGCTCGGTGCGAACAGGGCACGGAATGGTAACACACGGTCGTGAAAATGGATGGTAACTGACGGTCCGTCGATCGACCCCTTGAAGTGGTGTTTTTTCCCGCCGGCATCGATGACGGTCAATTCCCCTTCGACTATCAGTTCGCGAAGGATGCGGCTCAGCATAAACATCGGGCAATCCCCCTATAAGCCCCTGGCCTTGCGATGGCCTATTTCGCGTCGGGCTAATGGATATCCTCGTTTCTAAAAAGCCTATCACAGTCAAAAAGGCAATGAAACCATCCACATACGCCGCAGTTTCCAATCAGCGTAGGGTGCCAAATGCCGGAATTGTGCGGATTTTCCGGTGGGCAGGGGGGTGCCCCAAACGCGGGTCCGGGTCGCAATAAAAAAGACGGCGTGCCTCGAAAAGCACGCCGTCCAATTCGGTCAATGAGGAAGAAAGGGTTAGGCGTCTTTTTCGGCCTCGGCTTGGTCCTCGGCTTCCTCGGCGATTTCCTCGAGAGCGTCCGCCGCTTCGGCGGTGACGTTCTCTTCGGCCACCGGCACCTCGTCCAGCGCTGCCGCAAGGGCTTCTTCCTCCGCGACAACGGCTTCGGCTGCTTCGGCGGCTTTTTCCTGTTCTTCGCTCGAGAGGACGGCCTGGCCCGTCTCTTCCTGGGTGCGGGCTTCCTCGGCCGAGCGTGCAACGTTGGCAGTAACTTCAACCACAACCTCCGGGTGGAGCGCGACATGCACCGGGTGCAGACCGATGGCCTTGATCGGCACATCCAGACGAATCTGCTGACGATTGACGGTAAATCCGGCTTCGGTCAGCGCGTCGGCGATGTCACGGGCATTCACCGACCCGTAAAGCTGACCCGCGTCGCCCGCTTGACGCACCATGACGACAAACGTGCCGTTCATTTTGGTGGCGACAGCTTCCGCCTCGCTCTTGCGCTCAAGGTTCTGGGCTTCGAGTTGCGAGCGCTGTTTCTCGAAGAATTCTTTGTTGGCTTTGGTTGCCGGCAGGGCTTTCCGCTGCGGCAGCAGGAAATTACGGGCATGGCCCGGTTTGACGTTGACCACATCACCGATCTGGCCAAGCTTCTCGATACGTTCCAAAAGGATGACTTCCATCACTCTTCCTCCTCATTGCCGGTATGTCCGCCGTTAAACCGATGGCGGAGGCCAGCCCACTGTTCGAAAAATCCGAGTCCCGCGACGGCCAACGCCGACCAGCCGAAGAACAACAAAATCATATAAAAGACGGCCAGCATCGCCCGCTTATTGGGCAGGCGCTGAGCCGCCGTATGGACGGTGCTGAGCCCTAAGAAAAAGAACGGCACCGCCAGCACTATCGCGACATTGCGCCCCACATACTGGAGATCGCCCGACCCGATAAGCGACAGCGCCGCCGCGGCGACGAACGCCCATGACAGCCAATCGGGTAGCGTCAGTCGCGCATAGGCCGGGCTCGGCCGGATATTGCGGCCAAGCCGGACAAGCAATCCCTGAGCGACCGTTGCGTTGACCACCATCAACAGGATCCAGGACGAAACCACCAGCCCCGGGAAGAACGGCACCAACCGGCCTGCGATCATCACCGGATCGACACCATCGGCGGTAACGAACCACGTTGCGAAGGCTTCCTTCAGGAAGCTTTCCACCGCCCCTTCCAGTCCGCCTTCCACGCCGAGATGCGTGACGGCCAGGGCCGCGATGAAAATCGTGCCCAACCCGGCGATCATCGCCAGGATGTGCCCAACCGGGAACCAGCCGACGATGGTTTCGTCCTTAACCTGTCCCAGCAAGGCTTGCCGCACGATTATCCAGCTCGGCAGCGCGATGGACGCGGCGAACAGGCCGGCAGCCAACGGCGAACTGATAACGGCTGCCAGGACAACCGCCACGGCGGCAGCGATGTTCATCGGCCGCATGCCTAGATTGAGCCCCGACAACAGAAGCGGGAATGGGGACAAATAGGCAAGCAGCACCCCGCCGCTGATTCCCGACAGAATCGAGAACCAGAAGAGAGCGCTGGTGGCGCCGGCGGCAGTTCCGACGAGTAAGTCCCTATTCATGTTGGCCCTACGTTGCCGTCCGCCCCAGATATCGCCTGTGGGGGCGCTGGCGGCGACCATTACTGCGAAACGTAAGGCAGCAGCGCCAGGAAACGGGCCCGCTTGATCGCTCGTGCCAACTCACGTTGTTTCTTGGCGGAAACAGCCGTGATCCGGCTGGGAACGATCTTGCCGCGTTCGGAAACGAAACGCGACAAAAGCTTTACGTCCTTGTAGTCGATTTTCGGCGCGTTATCGCCGGAAAATGGGCAGGTCTTCCGACGGCGGAAGAAAGGACGGCGTCCGCCGCCGCCACCGCCACGCGGGCGCTGACCGCCGCGGCTGTCCGGGCGTTCGCTCCGGGCTTCGGTATTGGAATCGGCTGGCGCGTTCATGCGTCTTCTCCTTCCTTCTTGGCAGACGGCTCGTTATCGGCGGAAGCTTCCCGGCGGGAAGGCCTGTCTTGATCACCGCCAGACTCGTGCCGGCGGCGGGGCCGCTCTTCGTCGCGTCCAGCGCGGGCCTGAACCGACGGTGCATCGTCGAGTTCGTCGACCTTCACGGTTAGGTAACGGAGAATGTCCTCATGAAGGCGCATCTGACGTTCCATCTCCTGCACGGCAGCAGCCGGTGCATCGAGATTGAACATCACGTAATGCCCCTTGCGGTTCTTCTTGATGCGGTATGTTAGGTTTTTGAGGCCCCAGAGTTCCCGCTTGGCGACCTTGCCGCCGTTCTCTTCGATAACCGCGGTAAAACTGTCCGCGAGTGCTTCGACCTGGGGGCCGGATACGTCTTGTCGCGCGATAAACACGCTTTCGTAGAAAGCCACAATGTGTCTCCTTCCGGATTTTCTCTTCCCGCCTCGGCGCCTTTAGGACCTGAAAAGGTTCGCTAAAGAGCCCCTTACGGGCATAGCCAAACCGGCCGGTAACCGGACTGGCAAGGAGGTGAAGGCGCGCACTATACACATATGCGGCAACCGTGCAAGCGGCGGATTACTGCGGCTAAAGGGTTTCGGAGCGATGGCCGGAAGTGGCCCGCGGAATGGCATGAAAACAGCCCGTGAGGCCGCGCTTGACTCCCGATGATGGGCGGGTATCACTTGGCCGCAAGGGCCCGCTCGAGGCCTCGTCTCGGCATCAATCACACAAGATACACCATGGCAACGCGTTCCTTTGTATTTCCCGGCCAGGGATCCCAAGCCGTCGGCATGGGCCAGGATCTGGCCGAAGCCTTCCCCGAGGCCCGCTATACCTTTGAAGAGCTCGATGACGCTCTCGGCCAGCGGCTCTCCAAGATCATGTTCGAGGGGCCGGAAAGCGACCTTACCTTGACGGAAAACGCCCAGCCGGCGCTAATGGCCGTCAGTTTGGCCGTAATGCGGGTCTTGGAGAAGGAGGCCGGCCTCAAGGTCGGCGATGCCTGCTCCTTTGTTGCCGGCCATTCTCTGGGCGAGTATTCGGCGCTAACGGCTGCGGGGGCTTTTGGCTTCGCCGACGCCGCCCGGGCGCTAAAAGCGCGCGGTCAGGCCATGCAACAGGCTGTGCCGGTCGGCGAGGGGGCAATGGCGGCGCTGCTGGGTGCCGAACTCGACCAGGCCGAATCCATTGCCGAGCGGGCGGCCCAGGGTGAGGTCTGCACGGCGGCGAACGACAACGGGCCGGGGCAGATCGTGCTGTCCGGGGCAACCGCCGCCATCGAACGTGCCGTCGAAATTGCGACGCAAGAAGGTGTACGCCGCAGCGTTATCCTGCCGGTCAGCGCGCCGTTTCATTGTGCCATGATGGCACCTGCTGCCGATGTCATGGCCGATGTACTGGCAAAAATCGATGTTCAAGTGCCGGCTGTGCCGGTGGTGGCCAACGTGACGGCCGAGGCGGTGGACGATCCCGATGAGATTCGCCGGTTGCTGGTCGAGCAGGTAACGTCACGCGTGCGCTGGCGCGAATGTGTGCTCTATATGAAGGATCACGGCGTCGATACGATTGTCGAGGTGGGCGCGGGCAAGGTGCTTACCGGTTTGGCGCGGCGAATCGATCGCGATCTCAACGGCGTTTCAGTGCAAACACCGGCAGATATTGAGGCGTTCATCAAAACCCTCTAACTCTTCTTCGAGAAGGCCTATTATTTAACGAAGCGCGTATTTAACGAAGCACAGGGCGGTATGTTCGAATTATCGGAAAAACGAGCGTTGGTAACCGGAGCGTCCGGTGGTATCGGCGCGTCGATTGCGCGTCATCTTCATCGGCAAGGCGCGACGGTGGCATTGTCGGGCACCCGTACAGAGGCGCTGGAAGCGCTTGCCGGGGAACTCGGGGAGGGGACCCACGTGGTTGCCAGCAATCTGCGCGATGCCGACGGGCCACAGCAGCTGGTCAGCGATACCGAAGGTGCCATGGGGGGCATCGACATTCTGATCAACAATGCCGGGATTACCCGCGACAACCTCGCCATGCGTCTCAAGGACGAGGATTGGCAAGAGGTATTGGACGTCAATTTGACGGCATCTTTCAAGCTGTCGCGTGCCGTCCTGCGTGGCATGATGAAACAACGCTGGGGCCGAATCATCGGGATTACGTCGATCGTTGGGGTGACGGGAAACCCGGGACAGGCGAACTACGCGGCGTCTAAGGCCGGCATGATCGGTATGTCGAAATCTCTGGCGGCCGAGGTCGCGAGCCGTGGGATCACGGTAAATTGTATCGCGCCGGGCTTTATCGTGACGGCGATGACCGACGCATTGAACGACGACCAAAAGGGAGGTCTGACCGAGCGAATTCCGGCGGGACGGCTCGGTGAACCTGATGATATCGGCGCCGCCGCCGCATTTTTGGCAAGCGATGAAGCGTCCTATATCACCGGCCAGACACTCCACGTGAACGGCGGAATGGCAATGATCTAGTAGCCGGTTTTTGCGTCTTTTAGGCGCTCGTCTGGGGCGCTAGTCATTGCCAAGAAAGTGTGTTAGGAACGGGCGACTTTCCACCGAGTCAGGGGGGATAATTCGTTTCTAACCGGCGGAAGTGAAAGAACTCTAACGATCAATTATCGACAACGAAATCGAGGTATAAGCGGATGAGTGATGATATTGCCACGCGCGTAAAGGGCATTATTGTCGAACACCTTGGGGTGGAAGAGGACAAAGTGACGGATACGGCCAGCTTCATCGACGACCTAGGCGCCGATAGTTTGGACACCGTCGAGCTCGTGATGGCGTTCGAAGAAGAATTCGGCTGTGAAATTCCGGACGACGCTGCTGAAAAGATTTTGACGGTTAAGGACGCCGTCGACTTCCTGTCCTCACAACAATAAAATCCATTGTTCCAGAATTGACGATCGGTGCCGGCGGTTTTCGCCGGCTTACCGAAACAACACGGACGAACAAGACGCCCAAGAATCATGAGACGTGTGGTCGTTACAGGTGTCGGACTTGTTACGCCGCTTGGCTGCGGCACCGAGGTGACGTGGAAACGCCTGATCGAAGGTCGATCGGGCATTAAGCCGATCACCTCTTTCGATGTGTCCGATATTTCGGCAAAGATCGCCGGACTGATTCCCAAACCGGAAAACGGCAGTGCCGGCGACGATGGCATTTTCGTTGCCGAGGATTGGGTTTCCACCAAGGATCAACGGCGCATGGACGAGTTTATCGTCTATGGTCTGGCCGCTGCCCAAATGGCTGTCGAGGATTCGGGCTGGATGCCGAGCGACGAGGAAAGCCTCGAAAGGACCGGGGTGCTCATCGGGTCGGGTATCGGCGGTTTGCAGGAGATCGCCAAAGGGGCCATTACGGTCCACGAAGGTAATGTCCGCAAGCTTAGCCCCTTTTTCATCCCTTCCAGTTTGATCAATTTGGTTTCGGGGCACGTCTCGATCCGATACGGGTTCAAAGGTCCCAACCACGCGGTTGTGACGGCCTGTTCGACGGGCGCGCATGCGATCGGCGATGCCGCGCGTATGATCATGCTCGACGACGCCGACGTCATGGTTTGCGGTGGTGCTGAGGCGGCGGTATGCCGTCTGGGGATGGCCGGTTTTGCGCAAGCTCGCGCCCTGTCGACTAATTTCAATGAGACTCCGGAGAAAGCGTCACGGCCTTGGGACAAGGACCGGGATGGTTTCGTTATGGGTGAGGGGGCCGGAATCTTGGTGCTCGAGGAATTCGAGCATGCCAAGAAACGCGGTGCAAAAATCTATGCCGAAGTCGTTGGCTACGGTTTGTCCGGGGATGCCCATCACATCACGGCACCGGCCGAGGACGGCAACGGCGGTTTCCGGGCCATGCGGGCGGCACTGAAACGGGCGGCACTCGATCCTTCGGAGATCGACTATGTGAACGCTCACGGGACGTCCACGCCGTTGGGCGACGAGATCGAGCATAATGCGGTGAAGCGGCTGTTCGGCAATGCCGCGAGCAGCATTGCCATGTCGTCGACCAAGTCGTCCATCGGGCACCTGCTTGGCGCCGCGGGTGCTGTCGAAGCGATCTTCGGGATTCTCGCCATTCAGAACGATGTCGTTCCGCCGACGTTGAATCTCGATAACCCATCGGATGGCTGTGACCTTAATCTCGTGCCCCACGAGGCACAGGAGCGGCCGGTCAATACAGTGCTGTCCAATTCCTTCGGGTTTGGCGGCACGAACGCGACCATTATCCTGTCGCAGGTTTCCTAGGAGACGATGGCCCGGGCGATACGCTGGATCGGAGTAGTTCTGTTTCTGGCAATCGCGGTTGCTGGCGCTGCAGGTGGATGGGTCTATTCCGAGTATGTCCGCCCCGGCCCCACCACCGTTGAAACGGTGGTGATTGTCGAACGGGGCGCTGGAATCTCAGGAATTGGAGCGGTGTTGGCGCGTGAAGGAGTTATCAGCAACCCTCTCGTGTTCCGTATCGCATTGCGCGTCTTCGCACGCGATAAGACGTTGAAGGCCGGCGAGTATGCCTTCGCTGCCGGCGCCAGTCAGCGCGATGTCGTCGACTTGCTGGACAGTGGCAAGACCGTCGTGCGCCGGCTTACGATCGCCGAAGGGCTGACCACGGCTGAAATTCTCGACCTGGTATCCATTGCCGAAGGGCTTACGGGCCCGGTTCCGGATGGTGTCGGAGAGGGAAGCCTGCTTCCAGAAACCTATCACTTTTCCTATGGCGATAGCCGCATCGATCTCGTCCGGCGCATGCAAGACGGGATGCGCGAGATGGTGGCGGCCGCGTGGGCGATACGAGCGCCCGACTTACCTCTATCGGGGCCCGAGGAAGCGGTAATTCTGGCATCGATCATCGAAAAGGAAACCGGTCGAGCGGACGAACGTGGCAGGATTGCCGGCGTGTTCATCAACCGGCTTCGACGCGGCATGCGGCTGCAATCCGATCCAACGGTGGTTTACGGCGTTGCAGACGGGAAAGGCGCATTAGGACGGGCGCTGACGCGATCCGATCTTCAGTCTCGCACGCCTTACAATACCTACGTCATCGATGGCCTACCGCCGACGGCCATATGCAATCCCGGCAGCGCGTCGTTGGAGGCGGCGGTTCAACCGGCGGCGACAGGCGATCTGTATTTCGTCGCTGACGGTGATGGCGGGCATGTTTTTGCCAGGACGCTTCGGGAGCACAATGCCAATGTTGCGCGGTGGCGCAAGCTGCAGCGCGAACAGAATCAACAATAGCCAAGCGGTTGTAACTTAGCTTCCGCGCCTATTCCTTGCGGGGAAGGGTGGCGAAAAAACGGTCGGTCAGCGATGGTGGCAGGGCGGATACAAGAAGCACCAACGCATAAAATCTCAATGGGAACGCGATCCGTGCCCGGTTGCGTGCGATGCCGCGAAGGATAATCCGCGCCGCGCGGCCGCTATCCATGATCAACGGCATGTCGAACCGATTGGCTGCGGTGATCCTCGAGTGGACGAAACCGGGGCAGATCACGGAGACCCCGACGCCGTCACCACTCAGCACGCCCCGCAATCCTTCGCCATAAAGCCGGACCCAAGCTTTGGAGGCGGCATAGGCCGGCGCGCTCGGCAATCCTCTGAAAGCGGCGAGCGAGGACATCAACGCGATTTGGCCCGATTGCCGTTCCCGCATTCTCGGTGCGATGGGCGCGACAGTATTGTAGACGCCATCTATATTGATGGCGCGAATTCGCTGCTCCCGCTCCTTTGTCGATTCCGCGCCGGACGTATCTCCGGATACGCCCGCATTTGCGATGACGAGGTCGAGCAGGGATCTATCGTCGGCCTCGGTGATCCAATCGTGCATCTGTTGGGCTTCGGCTACGTCGATTTCCGCGGTTTCGACATCCGCGCCTTTTTCAATGCAGCTTGCCGCAACCTCGGCTAGACGTGCCGCATTGCGGCCCGAAAGAAACAGGCGCACGCCGGGGGCCGCATAGGCTTCGGCGAGTGCCGCACCAATTCCGCTCGATGCACCGGTGATGAGGATCGAATTGAACTGCCGGGCCATGTGTATATGCATAGGGGCCTTTGTGGCGTGCTGTCCAGCTTGTTGCACGTTGGTGGCGGCGGTATAAAGTCGGCTGATATCAGACAGGGGGCGCTTTTGCCGATATCCAGCATGACCGGGTTCGCCCGGGCCGAAGGAACCGTAGGGAGATTTACATGGAGCTGGGAGTGCAAGAGCGTTAATGGGCGTGGTCTGGAAATTCGCTGTCGCCTCCCGCAGGGCAGCGAAGAGCTCGAGATACCTGCAAAAGCATTGGTTGCGAAGAAATTCAAGCGTGGAAACCTTACCCTAGGACTTACGGTTCGCGAGGAAGGCGGCCGGGCGCAATATGAGATCAATGAACCTCTCCTGCGCCAGCTGATTGAGACGATCGGGGGGCTGAAAGACAACACGGCGGGCTTTCAACAGCCCAGCCTGGATGGGCTTTTCGCCGTAAAAGGCGTTGTCGAAGCCGCGGATGGTGCCGACGATCCCGAAGCCAGGAACTTGCTGAAGAAGGCGGCATTGGAGGGGCTTAAACAGGCTTTGTCGGATCTCGCGAAAATGCGTGATGACGAGGGCAAACGTATCAAGGCCGCCTTGTCGGATCAGTTGGCACAGATCGCGGAACTCTGTGGCCGGGCCGAAGCGACAGCGGAGGCCCAGCCCGATGCGCTCAAGGCCAAAATTAAATTGCAGTTGGCGGAATTGCTGGACAGCGAATTGCGGGCGTTGCCCGAAGAGCGCATCGCACAGGAGGCGGCGATCCTTTTGACCAAGGCGGATGTTCGAGAAGAAATCGACCGTCTCGAAGCCCATATCGAGGCGGCAGGTGACCTTCTCTCGGCTGACGATCCCGTCGGGCGGCGGCTCGATTTCCTATGTCAGGAGTTCAACAGGGAAGCCAACACCATTTGTTCCAAGGCTGCGGATTTGGAACTGACGAATATCGGTCTGGAATTGAAAGCGGTGATAGAGCAGTTTCGCGAGCAGGTGCAGAACATTGAATAACAGCTCATCTTCCCAAGAGATTGCCCGGCGCGGTTTGATGTTGGTTTTGTCCTCTCCGTCCGGCGCCGGAAAGACGACGATCTCCAGGGCGCTTCTCCAACGTGATCCCAACCTCACACTGTCTATCTCCGCGACGACACGCCCAATGCGGCCCGGCGAGGTCGACGGTAAGGACTATTTCTTTGTCGATGAAGCCAAGTTCAAGGCGATGATCGAGGGCGGGGAGTTTCTAGAACATGCCTTCGTCTTCGGCCATCACTATGGCACGCCGCGGGGGCCGGTCGAGGCGGCGTTGGCGGCGGGAACCGATGTCCTGTTCGATATCGACTGGCAAGGCACTCAGCAGTTGGCCGATGACCAAAAGCTGGGGAAGGATCTGGTCAGTGTCTTTATCCTGCCGCCGAGCACAGCCGAGCTGGAGAAGAGATTGCACACGCGGGCGCAAGATTCCGAGGAAGTGGTTCGCCAGCGTATGGCCAAAGCAGCGGACGAGATGAGCCATTACGCGGAATACGACTACATCATCGTGAATCGCAACGTCGAGGAGAGCGTCGCCAGCGTCGACGCAATTTTGCTGGCGGAACGCCTAAAACGGGAACGCCAAATCGGATTGTCCGGTTTCGTCGCAGGGTTACGCGGGAATCCCTGACGGCTCTAGCTATTTTGCGGAAATTTTGCGTGCAATTGCACAAAAAGAATCGACCGAAAGCGTTTCTGCCCGTGCCGTCGGATCGATACCCAAAGCCGGGAAGTCGAGGTCAAACGCGCGCAGCGAGGTCCGCAGCATTTTGCGGCGCTGACCGAATGCGGCGGCGGTTACCTTTTCAAGATCGTCCCATTTAGCCGGTGCGCGCGGTTCGGCGAGCGGCGTCAGCGTGACGACGGTCGATGTAACCTTTGGGGGCGGGGTGAAGGCTCGTTTGTCGACATTGAACTCCCGCCGGATATCGCAAAGCCACTGACAAAGGACGCTTAATCGCCCATAGGCCTTGGTCCCAGGTGCCGCCGTCAAGCGGTCCGCAACCTCTTTCTGGAACATCAAGGTCATGCCTGCAAACGCCGTCGCGTTGCGTAGCCAATTGATCAGCAGCACGGTCGATACGTTATAGGGCAGATTGGCGATGATACGGCGTGGGGAGGCTCCAAGCGCGGTCACGTCGGTCTTGAGGGCGTCTGCGGCGATAATCTCCAAACGGCCCTGTGCAGACGGCATTAGGTCGCTGATTGCTTGGATGCAGCGTTCGTCCTTTTCGATAGCGAAAATCTTTTTGGCGTTTGAGCGAAGGAGGGCGCGTGTAAGACCGCCGGGTCCGGGGCCGACTTCAATCACGGTCGTATCCGAAAGATTACCGGCACATCGGACGATGCGGTCACAAAGGTTCTGATCAAAAAGGAAGTGCTGCCCGAGGGAATGGCGCGCCGACAGGCCGTATTTGGCGATCACGTCACGGAGCGGCGGAAGAGAGCCGCTCGATACACTACCTTCGGTCATTTGGTCGGCGCCGGTACCGAGCGCCCTGAGAAACGGTGCTGAGCCATCAGGGAGGCCATACGAATAGCTGCTAGCAGACTGGTTTCATTGGCTTTTCCCGTTCCAGCTAAGTCCAGTGCGGTGCCGTGGTCGGGAGAGGTCCTGATGAACGGTAATCCAAGCGTGACATTCACGGCGCTGTCGAATTCGATCGTCTTGATGGGGATAAGCGCTTGATCGTGGTACATGCAGATCGCCACGTCGTAACTTTGCCGCATGGCTGGGTAGAACATGGTGTCCGGCGGTAACGGGCCCCTGATATCGATACCTTTCGCCCGCAGCTCATCCGTTATCGGGCCGATAACATCCAACTCTTCGCGCCCCATGGCGCCGCCTTCACCGGCATGCGGGTTTAGTCCGGCCATGGCCACGCGTGGCGCAGCGATTCCAAAATCGCGTTTCAGCGCGGCGACGGTGATCTCGGTCGTTTCCGCGATCAGATCGGCCGTCAAAAGATCAAGCGCGTCATGCAAGCTGACATGACGGGTGATGGGCACGACACGCAGCGTCTCTCCCGCGAGCATCATCACAGGTTCGGATTGGACATCGGCCAGAGCCGCCAGAAACTCCGTATGCCCGGGATATTCGAAGCCATCCTTGTAAAGGGCAAGTTTGTGGATCGGGTTCGTGACAACGGCGCTAGCGCGACCGTCCATGACGTGCTCTACCGCATTCTCGATGGATTGGCGGACGGCCGACGCGTTCGTCGGATCCAGTTTGCCGGGAACCGCAGCGGCCGGAAGATTGATGGGCAGGACTGGGAGCCGGTCGGGAAATACGCCGATGGCTTCGGCGGGTTCGGCAATTTCCTCTATTGGAACATCCAATGACAGGCCGCGGGCTAACTCAGACAATCGTTTCGGTGAATCCAAAACATAGAACGGCGACAGGTTTTCACGATGAAGGTGCCAAACCTTTAACGTGACATCGCCACCGATCCCTGCCGGTTCACCCATGGTGATTGCTAAGGGAAGGGGTTGGCCTGTGTGAAGCGGGCTGCTCACAGCCGTAAATCGATGAAAGCGGAGCGGCGCAAGTTACGCATCAGCCTACGGGCGACAAGCTCCGCTCTTTCCTGCGTCAAGCGCTCGCGCACGTCGGCTCGGATATTTGAAGACACGGCCTCTTCACGCTTGTCGCAAACCATGAGGACCGCGATGCCACCATTCAACGCTATAGGTTGGCTCGCTTGTCCGATCGCCAAGGACCCAACAACCCCACCTAGTTGAGGGGTTAAATTCGATAAACTCACATTATTGAGAGGACCGGATTGAGGCGCATTTACTTCGGTGCCCAACCTTTTCATCTCTTCGCAGGACCGCGCAGACGCCGATATTCTTTTTGCCTTCGTCAACTGCGCTTCCATATTAGCGTCGGCGGTATTTTGCGTGGCCGGTAAAAACAGCTGCCAAAGATCGACAATTGTGTTTTGGACGTTGACCCCTTGCGAGATTCGGCTGCTCCGCCGCAGTACGATATAATAGCCGTCTGCGGCCTCAACAGGCCCTACCAACCGCCTGTCTTGGGCGCGGCTTACCGCAGCCAGGATGTTACCGTCCATTTGATCAGCGCGGACCCACCCCAGATCACCGCCGTTTACGGCCGATGCGCTTTGGGAAAACGTTTTGGCCAGTGTGGCAAAATCCGCGCCACGCTTGATCTGAATGGTTAAACTCTGGGCCGCCTTCAATAGGTCCTCTCGAGATTCGGCGATATCGAAAGGTAGGTAGATTTCCGCCAAGAGGTACTCGGGCTTGCCTTTTCCTTCCTCGATTTTTGCAATGGCCTCGTCGACTTGGACGTCCGTTATGGTCACGCTGCTCAAAACCGAGCGGCGGACGATTTGTGACCAACTGATTTCTGCCCGCAGTTGATTTTCGAGGGATTCACGGCCGATCCCGGCACGGGCGAGCAGGCGTTCGATATTGCCTTCCGGCATATTATTCTGGCGTTCGATTTGTTTGACCGCAGCGTCGATCTGGTCCTTCGAAACCTCGATCTCCAGGCGTTTGGCTTCCTGCAGTTGGAGGGTTTCGTCGATGAGGTTGCGTAGGACTTGTTGACGCAGCCTTTGGGCCGCCGGGCCGGATAACGCGAGGCGCGAGGAAAGCGCGACGAGCTGCATTCGCGAGTTCAGATCGAGGAGCGAAATAACGTCATCATTGACGACCGCAGCGATCCCCATCGCAGATTGAGCGTGGCCGGAATTGGGGGCAAAGCTCCACAACATCGTGACCAAAAAAACGCGACCCACCCACCTTAGGCCTGCCCTGAGATGAGATGTACGGAGATTGTTGGTTGAACGCTTTTCTGTCATCGGCGGCGTCTAGTTGGCGGAAGCGGAAACGTTGGTTCTCACGTCACCTAGGGTCTTAAATGTTAAGCGGAACAAAATCGAGTCTTCAGGCTTTAAATCACGGTCTTCGAAAAATTGCCGCTGCAATATGCTGGAAAAAATGAAGCATTCGTCCTCATAAGCCAAGCTCCACGATAGGCGGCGCAAATCTTCGGCGTCCACGTCATGAAGCACGGAAAACCCGGTCCGCCAAAATCGCGATAGCCGCGCGTCGACACTGGCTGAAATCTCCTCCCGGTCAGGAAATTCAGATTCGTCTTCGCTATCAAAGAAAGTATAGCTCGTCGATACGTTCAACGATCTTGGTCCGCCGGTAAATTGGAATTCATTCCGTCTTGATCGGAGGTTGTCCTTATCAATGCGTGTTCGATAGGTTAGGTCGATAAATTTTCCTGGATTGACGTTAATGCGTCCCACGATATCTGAGAAATTGTCCGATAGGCCGGTACCGTTCGCAAAAGTATCGTCCGCTTTAAACCGATAGCTCTGCCCAAAAAAGACGCTTGTACCGCCCCCTCCGGCTCCGTAAACCCCCCATTTCAAGCCGTAGTTGATCCTCGGTCCGCCTTCCACGCGATCGATCCCCGAAAACCTGCTTGCGGCCATCAAATTCGTATCGTCGAACTCGACATCGACACTGTCTTCATTGGAAATATCCGTGGGATTGCCTCCATAAGGGCTGACTGAAAACGAGGCGATGGGTTCGATGATTTGATTAACGCGACCGTCTTGGCGTGACCAAGGGTAGCGCCAGTCGAGTGTCAATTGCGGGTAGACGCGCCCGGATACACCGTCAAAGTTGCCAGCGTTGGGGCGTGAGAGGTCATCGATATGATAGAGGTCGCCTCTCACCGTCGCCGAGAGCTTGTAGACGTCGCCAATGGGAGAGACGAAGGGAAGATGCCAGCCTCCTCCGACGGAGAGGCGGCGAGTGTCCGTACCCTCAGATCGGGTTACCGAAAGAAGGGACGCATCGATGGTTTGATAAAGCCCCCGCCAGCTGGCCTCGCCGACATGCTGGTATTCGAAGTAGGGAAGTACCAAGGGTGTTTGGCCGGGGTCCGCCGATTCCTCGGTATCCTGATAGGCGTAGGCGTTGAGCGCCATATAGTTCCGCCGTCGGAAGCCCTCTAAATAGCCGCGAGATGTCAGGGATTTAGCGGTTTTGAAGCCGTATCTTCGCTGATATGTGTCGTCCGTGCTCCGAGCGACATCGGCGCCCGCGCGCCAAGTCTGGTTCAGGTTGTATTTACTTTGTAGATCGATGTGACCCCGGAAAGTGCTTTCTGAATCGTAGGTGGCGCTGGCATCCGTATCGATGGTTCCTTTTTCGAACCGCTCCCGGTATTGGCCCGCCAGGACGATGCGTTCCTTCGTCGTGAATGTCGGGGAGATTGTCATGTCCCTACTTGCCGTCGGCGCATAGTAGTAGGGAACCGTTAAGTGAGACCCCAGTGTGGACGACGTGCCGAATGATGGTGTCAGAAACCCGCTCCGCCTTTTCACCGTCGGATCGGGATGGAAGAAGAAGGGGGTATAGGCAACGGGCGTTCCCATGAATTCGAGCCAGGCATCTGCATATTCGATAACCTGATTGGGCTGGTCATGAACTACCCTTTTTGCTTTGACCTGCCAAAGGGGAGCGCGTGTCGGGTCCGTCGCGCAGGATTCACAAGGTGTGTAAACGGCATTCCGCATATCCAGCCGCTCACCACCAGAGCGGCGTCCGCCTGTTGCGGCTATCCTGGAATTATCGGACAACAAAATCCGGATGTTCCGGACGACACCATCCTTGAAATCGCCGCTAATTTCCATGAAATCGGCGAACAGAACATCGCCGTTTGGTTGGAGGAAATTGATGTTGCCGGATGCGGTTACAATATTCTGGCGCTGATTGTAGGAGATCGTTTCGGCCAGCAGGATCTGATCGCCACGCACGATCTCGACGTTACCTGATGCCTTGATGATACCAAGTTCACGGTCGTGCGTGACTTCGTCGGCCGAAAACAGGATCTCCTCCTGATCGCTATTGGCGGTTTGCGCCGCCGCCGACAGCGGAAGTAGGAAAATAAGAATCAATATTCCTTGGGCAACGAGGTTCCTTAAAGGCATGTGCCTAACCGTCTTCCAAATGGAAAACCATCGCAAGTCCAAGGAGCGTGCATACCCCGCTCGGTGTCCATGCGGCCAGTGCAATTGGAATACTATCTCTAAGCCCGAGAGCAAATACGATGTCCGAAAAAATAAACAATAGGAAGCCGCTAAAAATACCACCGATCACGACGAACGTCGTGCTGCTCCGGTTGGAAGGGCGCAATGTGAACGTCGCTGCGATAAGGACCATCCCGCACAGCAATAGCGGCGCGGCGAGCAGGGAATGCCAATAAAGCTTGTGCCGCAACGCCGAAAATCCTGCCCGGTCCAAATTGGCGATGAAGCGGGGCAGCTCCCAAAAGGACATGGTCTCCGGCGGAGAGAAGCTGTCCTGAATGTTATTCAACGTCAAATCCGTCTCGAACCAATATTCGTCGAGAACCTTCTTGGGTTTATCCGTATCTTGAATTTGCACCGATCGCAGGTACCAGAAGCCGTCCTCCAACTCTCCGGTTTCGGCCTGAATTCTCGATACGAACTTGTCGTCATCATCGAAGACAAAAATTGTGACGTCGGTAAGGCTTACGTCACGGCCATCGATGCGTACTTTCGGCGCATGGATGACCGAGCGGTTCTTTGGGTTCGATTGGCGTAACCACAAACCGGATTTCGACACCGCAAGGACATTGGTCTCGCTCTTGAAATAGACGCCGTCGAGCCTGTCGAACTTGGCAAGCATGGCCGATGCGAGAGGATTCAGCGCCGTAATACTGAGAATGCCCATCACGAGCGCGATTGTCAGGACAGGGAGCAGAAACTGCCATGCCGAAACCCCCGCTGCACGTGTCACCACCAACTCACGTGTTCGGGTCAATCGCCAGAAGGCGACCATCCCGCCAAACAATACGGCAAACGGAAAAATCTTCTGGGCCATGAAGGGCAGTTTTAGGAAGCTCATCTGTATGACGAGCGAAACCGTGACATCTGGGGCCGACGCGCCGCGGCGCATGAGCTCAACCGACTCGAAAAGGAGGATGACACCCATAAATGCCGCGAAAATAATGACGAAACTCAGCAGGAAATTGCGGCCGATGTAGAAAGAGAGGAGAGGAGAAATTTGCATCTAATCTCTTCCCATGCCTAGGCCACGCCACTGGCGGGGCGGGCGAACGGGTTACGAAACCTCGGATGATAGACGAGCAAGATCAGGCAAACGGTAGTCGGCAAGAGTGCCGTTGCGTAAAGAGTAGGAACTAGGTCCAAGGATTTTGCCGCTAAATTGGCGAAACCGAGGTTAGCGACCGCGATCAATATGTTCACCAGCGTCGCGGCGACCATCCGTTTCCCTTGGCCTTGCCTTGAGAAACTTCCTACCAGTGAAAACGCTATCGTCACCAAAACGAACGAAAGGACCATCATGGGGCCTGTAAAGCGTTGATGGATTTCGACGACAAACTTGCCGTAATCGTTTGGGTTGCCGAGATCTTCCTTCTTCAGGACCAATAGTTCCGCGAGGGTTCGTTCCCGCGGCTCGCGATACCGTGCGCTGGGTTTGTTGACGATGCCGTCCAATTCGATAGGGGTTCGATCGAAATACAGGATAGACAGCTTGCCGGTCTTGCGGTCCAACTGTTGTCTGCTTCCATCGAACACAATGACGCGCGGGCCCAAATTGCCTTCTACGAGAACGCCGCGTTCAGCGATATAGGTGACCGGATTGTTGGGGTCGCGGTCATCGTGAACCAGGACGCCACGCAAATCCGCTTCGCCGTTGCGCTCGCGAATATAGATGGTCAGTTCGTCGCTCACCGTGTTGAACACGCCTTCCTTCAGAAGCACGTGACTGAAGCTGTACCGGATATTCCACTGAAGATCGCGAAACTTTTGATGAGAGGTCGGTGTGAAATACATCGCGAAGCTGTAGCTGATTCCTGTCAGGACCAGACCGATGAGAAGCGCGGGTTTGGCGATACTGAGGTTGCTTACACCGGCGGCCCGGAGAACGACCAGTTCGCGGTCCGAGTTGAGCTTGCTATAGAAAAACGCGATGACGACAAAGGCAGCGATCGGTAACGCAAAATAGAGAAGATTGGGGACGGAGAGCATCGTTAGATACATAAAGGTGCTTGCCGAAAGTCCCCGGTTGATGAGCAATTCAACCAGTTGAACGGATCTCGTCAGCCAGAACATGCCCGAGAGCACGACCGTCGTAACGATCATGCCGAGGACGAGCTGTCGCATGATATAACGGGAGATCCGATCCATAACGCCGGATTATACTGTTCTGTTAAAAGAAATGTTTAAATAATCGCGCAAAATCAATGGCCTTCGACAATTTCGTGATCCGAGCGGTTGCGACCCAATAGTCGTTTGGATCACAAATCGAAAATTTTACCCGGGTTCATGATCCTGTGCGGATCGAGCGCAAGTTTGATGCGGCGCATCAGCTCGATGTCGATTTCCGGGCTGTAATGGGCCAATTCCGTACGTTTGAAGGTGCCGATCCCGTGCTCAGCCGAGATCGAGCCGCCCAGTTCCACCACTAGGTCGTGCACGATACGGTGAAACTCGCCGCTTTTCGCCATAAAGGCATCGGGCGCGATTTCTTTCGGCTGGGTCAGGTTATAGTGGATATTGCCATCCCCGATATGGCCGAATGAACAGACCCGGGTTCCAGGTAAAGTCGCTTCGATTCGCTTGTTGGCTTCCGTGATGAATTCGATGGATTTCGACACCGGAACCGAAACGTCATGCTTGATGCTGGCACCTTCCTTGCTCTGGGCCTCCGGAATTGTCTCACGCAAGCGCCAAAGATCGAGGGTTTGGGCCTCGCTCTCTGCGAAGACGGCATCGCTGACCAGTTCCGCTTCGAAGGCTGTTGCAAGGACCTCCTCGAGTTCGCCGCGAAGGTCGTCACCGGCACGGGGTGACGTGACTTCGATCAGGGCGTAGTGGCTGTGCGGAGCATCGAACGGATCGACGGCGCCCGGGATATGGGCGGTGCACAACTCCATGGCAAGCCGCGGGATCAATTCGAAGGCCGTCAGCCGATCGCCCAGCGACGCGCGAACCTTGTCGAAGAGCTGTAGAACGGCGTCGGCAGAGTCAACCGCGGTAAGGGTCGTGACCTTGGCTTGTGGCTTGGGGAATAGTTTCAGGACCGCGCCGGTGATAATCCCCAGGGTTCCTTCGGCGCCGACAAATAGTTGTTTCAGATCGTAGCCGGTGTTGTTTTTCCGTAAGGCGTTCATGCCGTCCCAGATGCGGCCATCCGGCAGGACCACCTCGAGGCCGAGGACGAGATCGCGAACGTTGCCATAGCGCAAAACGCCGACGCCGCCCGCGTTCGTCGATAAGTTGCCACCAATCTGGCAGCTTCCTTCAGCGCCGAGGCTCAATGGAAACAGGCAACCGGCTTCATCTGCGGTCTCCTGTATGTCGGCGAGGATGCATCCGGCATCAACAGTCAGGGTATGGTTGAGTGCATCTACCTGCCGGATGGAATTCATCCGGTCGAGACTTAGTACGATGCCCTCGTGGGTCACGCTGCCGCCGACAAGACCGGTGCCGCCGCCGCGCGGCGTAATCGCAACGCCTTCAGCGGCGCAGAGCTTGACCACGGCTGCCACCTGATCGGTTGTAGCGGGGCGAACGACAAGATCGCAGGTGCTGTCTTCGTAGTGGCGCGCGTCGGCCAAATAGGGCGCCATGTCGGCCGGGTCGGCGATGACCCCTTTCTTGCCGACGATGCCGGTAATCTGCTGCAAAACGTTGCTTGTGTTACTCATGATTTCTTTGGCTGTACAATCGATGAAGCCGTATCGCCCATGCCTATTTAGGCCGGAATGCGGCACGCCTCAAACGGTCATTGATGGCGACGCCTAGTCCGCGTTCCGGGATGGGCATCACGGCAATGGCCTTGTTTTCCGGCCGGTCGAGCTTCCGCAACACGGCAAACAGGTTGGCAGCGGCCTCCGCCAGGTCGCCGCTCGGGCTCAGATTGCGCGACCCGGAAGGGGCGTGGGGCCCAAATGCCACAACTGTTTCGTCGGGGGACGGATTGGTGACGTTTATACGCAACGGAATGCCGGGCGCATAGTGCCGTTCGGTCATGCCCGGCGATTTGAGGGGCGTTTCGGGGCCTGCGATTTCAATCTTCCCGAGGATTTCACGCAGATTTTCCAGCGATACGCCGCCAGGACGCAGGAGTGTGGGAGAATCCGTCGATAAATCGATGACCGTCGATTCAAGACCGACCTCACAGGGACCACCATCGAGGATGAGACGAACGCGACCGCCGAGGGAGTCGAGGACATGTTGGGCCGTTGTCGGGCTGACCATGCCGGACCGGTTGGCGCTCGGGGCGGCGATGGGGAGCCCAACGGCCTGCAACAAGGTCTGGGCAAGCGGATGGCGGGGGACCCGCACGGCAATTGTGTCGAGCCCGGCGGAGGCGAGGAGGGAGACGGGGCTCTCCTGGCGCCGGGGTAAAACGAGGGTGAGGGGACCCGGCCAAAATTTGGCGGCAAGCTGCTCGGCAGTATCGTGCCATTCGGCCAGTTCCTTGCACGCCTCAACATCCGGCACATGAACGATCAGCGGATTGAATTGTGGACGCTCCTTGGCCGCAAAGATTTTGGCGACCGCCTCCCCGTTGGTGGCGTCGCCGCCAAGCCCGTAAACTGTCTCGGTCGGGAAGGCAACCAACTCACCGGACCGAAGCAATCTTGCGGCCTCGGCAATGACCTCGTCGCTGGGCGCGGCGATACGCGTGGTGAGGTCAGGGGGCATCCTGAAACGTCGACTTCCGTCAGGCCGCGGTGCCGTTTGGAAGGCCACGGGCGACGAAAAACGGGTTCTTGAAGTTTTCCTTCCCGTATTCCAACGGCGCGCCATCCAGCGTCGTTACCGAACCACCGGCTGCGGCCAAGACGGCGTGTCCCGCGCCGGTGTCCCATTCGTGGGTGGGGCCCAATCTTGGGTACAAATCCGCTTCTCCGGCGGCGATCAGACAGAACTTGATGGAGCTTCCGGCGTTTCGTTCTTCGGCCACGTTGATGTCCTTGAGGAAGTCTTCTTCCGTGCTTCGATGCGATCGGCTGGTCATGACGACAAGTCCCGCGGGATTCGGGCTGCGCGCATGTATAGGGGTGGCCTCGTCGTTCTTGTCCTTATGGAAGGCTTTGCCCGCGCCTCCCCAGTAGGTTTGGTCGATGGCAGGCGCATGAACGATCCCGAAAACAGGTTCGAAATCATGAATAAGCGCGATATTCACGGTGAACTCGCCGGTCCGTTTGACGAATTCCTTGGTTCCGTCCAAGGCGTCCACCAGCCAAAAGGTGCCGGCAGAGACGTCCGGCCTGTGTCCGGCCGTATAGGCCTCCTCGGCAATGACCGGCACACTGGGGGTGAGCCGCGCCAACGTTTTCAGGATAATCGCTTCCGCTATTTCATCGGCCTGCGTGACGGGCGACTCGTCCTCTTTTGCCCGGACTTCGAAATCGGTCTCGTAAATTTTCATGATGTCGCGGCCCGCGGCACGCGCGGTGTCAAGCAGGTCGGCGATTTGGCTGTCGGGAGTTAGGGACAAAATAACGAGGCTCCGGAATATTTAGGCCAGGGATTAAGGGTGGAGATGCTTAGCCGGCGGGTTGGCACCGATAAGGATAAACGCGATTTGACAGGGCTCTGATGTACGATTTGCCCATCCGTGCCACGTGCCGCGCTGTACCATGACGTCACCGGCTTTCATATGGACCTCTTTGTCGTCATCCAGCAACATGTCGCATTCACCGGACATGACGATGGCATAGTCGATGGTGTCGGTCCGGTGCATATAGGCGTCCTTGCCGGGCCGGAGTTCGAGGATACGAAAGACGGAACCTGTCGCGGGCGGCTCGATATCCAGGGTGCGTTCGGCGGGGTCGTCGCCGCCGTCGACTTCTGCGGGGGTGTCGTCGGTGACCCAAATCAGGGTTTGCAGGTTTCCCGAGCGCAGTTGATGGACGTTCGTCATGACGGCATCGTCGTCGATGACGGCTTTGCCGTCGGCATCGTGGCCGGTCACAATTCGGCGGATTTCAAGTGTCATGGAACTCTCTGGGTAACGGGGTTGTGGCCGATAGCGAGCCTTTAACAAAAAAAGACGCACTTAGCCACACTTCCGGGCCACACTTTCGGCCAACCCGGCACGCCGCCGACTGTCGGGATCAGACCCAGATTGTGCCGGGACTAGGCAATTCGGTGGAAGAGACGGATTCGGTTCGGAACCGCCAAGCCCGGAGGGAATTCGACCAATATCCCTCGGGGAGGGAGGCTTTTCGTATCAAGTGCCAGAGGAATTCATCGGCCTTGGGGAACGCTTCCCAGACAGCCGGAAGGAACACTCCCCTGTTGTGGCCTTCCTGAAGGACGATCCCATCCAGGCCGGGTTCGACCTGGCGGAGCAAATCCTCCCGGCTGGAAAACTTCAAGGCAACCGGTGCGCTCAGAACCGTAACGGAAATCGAGAGGTCGCCGTCGGCCAACTCGGCATGCGTGAGGGCGCCGAAGCGGGGGTCGCGGAAAGCGGCACGATACGCGTTCTCGGCGATGTCGGTCACGAGGGGCTGAACCGCTGTCAGCGTGCCGATACAGCCCCGAAGTTTGTCGTTCTTGTCGAGGGTCACGAACGACGCCCTTTCCGAACGCAGGGCAGGATCGAATTCTTCCAGCCGAGGCGCAAGAACTTCACCGGTTGATACGCCGAGCTTCACCGCCGTTGCCGCAAGGGCGAGGAGCGCGTCTCCGTGTTGGCGTAAAAGGTCCCGCGTCTTTGTCGTGTCGTCCGCGTCTTCGGTTGCCGTTTCTCGGTCTTCGACGAATATCCAGGCGCCGTATCCGACGACATGGTCCTTGCTGCCCGCGGTGTCGCCAGAATTGCGGATATCAACGGTAATTGGTTTCAATCCTTTTGCCTTGGCCAAGGATAGCAATCCCCGGATGGAATGACGGCCACAGGCCTGCTCATCGCCCAACGCATGAGCGTCGAGATTTTCGATCGCTTGGCGCGTGGCCTCGTCGACCCGGCGGGCGGTGTCGTAGGGCAGGTAATGACTGAGGTCCGAACTGATCAAAATCAGCGTTTCAGGCCCACCCCACAATTTGTCCAAAACTTCGGCGACATCTTCCGGGCGTGCTTCGCCGACGATCATGGGCACGATGGCAAAGTCATCCAGCACGGTCTGAAGGAAAGGGAGGTGGACTTCGAGCGCATGGTCCTGCTGATGCGTGGCATCGAAAACGGACACTTGCGGGAGATCGATGATCTGCTCGATTGCCTGCGTGTCGATGGGAACGTCACCGAGGGGCGTCGAGAAGGCATTCGCGTCGGGAAGGGCAAGCCCGCGCACCGCAACCCGGTGACACGGACCCATCATTATGACCCGCTTGATACGGTCTCGTGCCGGCCGCAGCCGATTGTAGGCGGCTGCTGCGGTGAAACCGGAATAAATGTAGCCGGCATGCGGGGCGATGATGGCCTTGGGGACCGGCAACATCGTTGCCGCGTCGGCGTTTCTGCCCATTTCCTCGAGGTAATAGCGAACAGACGTCGCCAGTTCCGCAGGGTCCTCCGGGTAGAACATCCCGGCGACGGCGGCAGGTCTGGTGCGTTTCGCGATAGCTACCATGGCATTCTTCTCCACCTAGTATATATAATAGGCATTGGCCGATCCGCTGTATATCGCCGCAAAAAAAGTTGCGGCCCATTAGGCCGGTTTTGACCGCAACAGCGTGAAATTTTGAGGCCGTTGAAAATGAACCGAGACATTAAATTAGACGCATTTCCGACGTCCTACTGGCACGCGCTGGAGGACGGGCGGGTTCAATGCGACGTGTGCCCCCGTTTCTGCAAGTTGCGCGAGGGGCAGCGCGGTCTGTGTTTCGTGCGCGCCTGCGAGGGAGGCGAAATTGTCCTCACCACCTATGGACGCTCTTCCGGGTTCTGCATTGACCCGATCGAGAAGAAACCGCTCAATCATTTCCTACCGGGCACACCGGTGCTGTCCTTCGGCACGGCGGGGTGCAACCTGACCTGCAAGTTCTGCCAGAACTGGGATATCAGCAAGTCGCGGGAGTTCGATCGGCTACAGGATCAGGCAACGCCCGAGATGATCGCCGAGGCCGCTGCGGCCACCGGCTGCCGTAGTGTCGCGTTCACTTACAACGATCCCGTCATTTTTATGGAGTACGCGATCGATGTCGCGAAGGCGTGCCATGAACGCGATATCAAGACGGTCGCGGTGTCTGCTGGATATATGTGTCCGGAGCCGCGCGCCGAATTTTATCGCCACATCGATGCCGTCAATATCGATCTCAAGGCCTTCACCGAAGAGTTTTATCAAGACTTATGTACGGGGCATCTCGATGCGGTGCTCGATACGCTGATCTATCTCGTGCACGAGACCGACGTGTGGGTGGAGATCACGACCCTTCTCATTCCGGGCAAGAACGATTCCGAGGCCGAGATCGCGGAACTCTCGGCCTGGGTGATGGAGCATCTCGGTCCCGATGTGCCGCTTCATTTCTCCGCCTTTCATCCGGATTGGAAGATGCGTGACATCCCGGCGACACCGGCGGAAAGCCTGCACCGGGCAAGGGCGGTGGCACGCAAGGCGGGGATACATCACGTCTACCTCGGTAACATCCATGATTTCGACGGTTCCAGCACCTATTGCAGCAATCACAATTGCGGCCAGCTCCTGATCGGTCGCGATTGGTACGAGCTGTCGACCTGGAACCTCACCGCCGACGGCAAATGCAACCGCTGCGGTGCCAAGGCGCCGGGCGCCTTCGACGCGCAGCCTGGAACTTGGGGGGCAAAGCGGCAACCGGTACACATGCGGGTGCCGGCCTAGTTTGGTTCCACCGAACGGGCGGTCCCCAGATAATTTCATGAACGGCCAGGCCAAGTGTGCTACATGGGCTGGAAATGCCCGCCGTTCCACCGGAAATTTCTATGCATTTTCCCGCCTGGCTCAAATTCGCGCTCAAGTTTCTTCTGTCGGCGGTCCTGATCGGGGTTCTGCTTCGGACGGTGGATCTTGCGGCGATGGGGCGGCATCTTGCGGATGTGTCTTTGGGGCCGATCGTTCTGGTCTTGCTGATTTTTGCCGTACTGGTTGTCAGTAACGCCGTCAGATGGGCCGTTGTGATGAAGGCGATCGATGCCACATTGCCCTTCGCCAAGGTTCTCGAAATTCTTTACATCGGTACATTCTTCAATCAGACCCTGCCGTCCGCGGTCGGTGGCGATGCAGTGCGTATGTATCTGGCCCGGAAGGCGGGGCTCAGCATCCTTGGCGCGGTGAACGGCGTGATGTTGGAGCGGGCGGTTGCGCTGATCGGGCTGATCGTTCTTGTCGTCGCCGTGCAGCCGTTACTGCTGGCCCGCATCGGCGACAATCCGGCGAAATGGTTTTTTCCGGTATTGGCGGGACTTTCCGTCGTTGGCCTGATTTTTTTGATGCTGCTCGACCGGCTCCCGGAAGGTTTCAGGAAATGGCGTCTCGTGCGCGGCGTCGCGCACTTGGCCCAGGATACGCGGCGTCTTTTCCTCAACCCCGTGAGAGCCGTTCAGGCTGTCGCCCTTGGCGTGGTCGGCAATGTTCTTATTTCGCTGATCGTTTATTTACTGGCACGGGATTTGAACATCCCGGTGTCGGTGGTCGACTGTCTGGTTCTGGTTCCACCTGTCGTTTTAATAACGACCATTCCCGTTTCCATCGCCGGCTGGGGCGTGCGTGAAGGGGCGATGGTGGGAGCATTCGCTTTCGTCGGCGTCGGCAATGAAAGCGCTTTGGTCCTGTCTCTGCTATTCGGCGTGGTGATCGCGGTGGTGAGCTTGCCGGGCGGCCTCGTTTGGCTAGCTAGCGGCTATTCCCGCAAGGACGTCGAGCGGGAGACCTCGGCGCGCTGAAATTTACACGCACCCCGCGGTACACTAATGTTTGTCTTGCAGCTGTGGCCTTTCCAAGCCCACCATATCCTGCTCCATTGGGCGCCAGAACGACATTCGTAGTTAAGCAACAATCGTAATTCTCTGACGGACGAAAAGAGGAAACAGATGAAAATCTCCTTCGATAAACCGGGTGTACCGGCGACCGGTGTTGCCGTGGTGTTTGCGACCAGCGGCGGCAAATTGTCGTCCACGGCGGAAAAGCTCGATAAGAAAACCAGCGGCGCTATCAAACGCGCGATCAAGAGCGGCGATTTCAACGGCGATGCGGAACAGTTGTTGAATATTCTGGCGCCTGTCGGAACGCGCCTCGACGCCATTTTGGTGGTGGGGCTCGGCAAGCCCGGGGATATCCGCGAGCTCGGCGCGCAGAAAGCGGGCGGGCAAATCTACGCCGCAACGGCACGGGCTCAGAAAGGCTCTGCGACCGTCGCCGTGGATGAGATCGAGGGGAGCTCCGTGGTCGCGTCCGAGATGGCGGCGCAAATGGGGTTTGGCGCGCTGCTGCGGTCTTACCGGTTCGATAAATATCGGACCAAGGAGAAGCCGACCGCCAAGCCGAAACTGAAAGCAATTAGTTTCATGGTGCCCGAAGGCGCTGCGGCGAGAAAGCAATTCGGAAAACTAAGCAAGGTCGCCGATGGGGTGTTCCTTACCCGCGACCTCGTATCCGAGCCGGCCAACGTGATCTATCCGGAAACGCTCGCCAAGCAGGCAAAGAGCCTCGAGAAGGTGGGCGTCAAAGTCGAGGTTTTGGGCGTCGCGCAGATGAAGCGTCTCGGCATGGGCGCGCTGCTCGGCGTCGGTCAGGGCAGCGTCAATGAGCCGCGTCTCGTTGTCATGCAATGGAACGGCGCCCCTGCAAGCAGGGGCCAGGGCGGTAAGGGCAAGAAGAAAGAGGCGCCCATCGCCTTTGTCGGTAAGGGTGTCACATTCGACACCGGCGGCATTTCCATCAAACCGGCCGCCAACATGGAAGACATGAAATGGGACATGGGCGGTGCCGGCGTGGTGATCGGGCTTATGCGGGCGCTGGCTGGACGCAAGGCGAAAGTGAATGCTGTCGGCATTGTCGGCCTCGTCGAGAACATGCCGTCCGGCTCCGCGCAGCGTCCCGGCGACATCGTCACCTCGATGTCGGGTCAGACCATCGAAGTGCTGAACACCGATGCCGAGGGCCGGTTGGTCCTCGCGGATGCGCTGTGGTACTGCAAGGACCGTTTCAAACCCAAGTTCATGATCGATCTCGCGACACTCACGGGCGCGATCATCGTCAGTCTCGCCGATCAGTATGCGGGCTTGTTCTCGAACGACGACAAGTTGTGTGAACAACTTACCAAGTCGGGTGAGGTGGTGAACGAAAAAGTATGGCGCATGCCGCTCGGGGACGCGTACGACAAGATGATCAACTCGGATGCCGCCGACATGAAGAACATCGGAAACCGCGGCGGCGGGAGCATCACCGCGGCGCAATTCCTGCAACGCTTCGTCGACAAAACGCCCTGGGCGCATCTCGACATTGCCGGGGTGACATGGTCCAAGGCGGATGCGCCGACCGTGCCCAAGGGCGGCACCGCCTTCGGTGTGCGGCTGCTCGACCGCTTGGTAGCGGACTACTACGAGAAAAAGTAACCGCTAATCGATCTCGAATACCGCCGAGATATTGGCGCGCACCTCCTGTTCGCCCGCGGCGATCGGGACGTCGCGCACCATGGCTTTTTCGCTGACGGCGAGCATGGGGCGGGGCGCAACCTGGATCGACGCTTCCGATAGCGACAGCACCGGGCCGACATCGACGTCGAGTTCCTCAGCATAAAGGGCGGCGCGGCGTTTTGCATCTTGAACGGCCAGTTTGCGGGCTTCGTCGCGGAGCTTACCGGGATCGGCGAAGGTCAAATTCGGGCCGGAGATCTGATTGGCGCCAGCTTGCACCAAGGCATCCAGCAATTCGCCGGTTTTATCCAGGTCGCGGACACGGATGGACAGTCTGTTCTCGACGCGATAACCGGTGATCTTTGGCGCGCTGCCATCGCGGGGGCGGTCGAACACCGGTGACACATTGACACCCGCGGTCCGGATATCGCGGTCATCGACATCGACACGGTCCAAGACGCCGACCAACTGCTCGGTGGCCTTGCTGTTCGCGGAAAGAGCTTGCGCGGCGGTCTTGTCCTGGGTGACCACGCCGGTGCCGATGACCGCCATATCCGGCCGTGCGGCGACAATGCCTTCGCCCTGAACGGCGATTGTCCGTGGCAGTGCATCATCGGCCGCCCAGACCGGGCTTGCCAGCAGCACGAGGGGAACAAACAGGGACAGCATCTTTTTCATGAGGGACTTCTCCTGAAAACGCGTTTGCGTCATGATCATGGACCAGAAACAAAGTCACGGAATAAAGGCATCAATGTGATGAACAAAGGGAATTTTGTGCCGCGATGACCGATATCGCCTTCTATCACCTGCAGCGATCCAATCTGGAAGCGGTATTGCCGAAACTGTTGGGACGGACAATGGACGCCGGAAAGCGCGCGGTGGTGATCGCCGCGTCGGAAGAACGGGCCGAATCCCTCAATTCTCTGTTGTGGGCGCAGGACCCCGGCGGCTGGCTGCCGCACGGCAGCGCAACGGACGGCCATGCCGAAGATCAGCCTATTTGGCTGACCACCAAGGACGAGAACCCCAATAACGCCACCTTCCTCTTTCTTACCGACGGCGTTTCGGGGGCTTCCCTCGAGGGCTACGAACGGTGCTTCGATCTGTTCGATGGCCGGGACGAGGATGCGGTGGCCGCGGCCCGGCAGCGCTGGAAAACACTCAAATCCGAGGGACACGATCTAACCTATTGGCAGCAGAACGAGCAGGGAAAATGGGAGGAAAAGGCGGGATAACCGGCTCATCCCATAAACCTGGGGATAAGGTCAGGAAATTCCTGTCAAGTGGTTGCCACTGCCAGGCGATGCGTATATAAGGCGCCGGTTTTCGGGGGTAAGACGGCAGAAAGCCGGCCAAGTCCTTTCCGAGCATCTTCTTGAGGCAACAGCGAGAATCGAGGCTATGGCCATCGAGCGCACTTTATCCATTATCAAACCCGACGCCACACGACGTAACCTAACCGGCAAGATCAACGCCCGGTTCGAGGACGCCGGTTTGCGCATCGTTGCGCAGCGTCGCATCCGCCTGACCCGTGAGCAGGCAGAAAAATTCTATGACGTCCATGCCGAGCGGGCGTTCTTTAGCGACCTGTGCGAGTTCATGTGCTCGGGACCGGTCGTGGTCCAGGTTCTGGAAGGTGAGGACGCTATCGCCAAGAACCGCGAGATCATGGGCGCCACCAACCCGGCCAACGCCGATGAGGGGACGATCCGTAAGGATTTCGCCGAAAGCGTCGAGGCCAACTCGGTGCACGGGTCCGACGCCCCGGGAACGGCGGCGCGGGAAATCGCCTTCTTCTTCGCTGAAACCGAAATCGTCGGTTAAGCTATTTAATTCGCAGGATTGATCAGCGCCGTGTCGGGAGACACGGCGTTTTCGATCGCCACCCGGTCTCCTGCGACCCGTATCCGTCCGTCAGCAATCAAGCGAACCGCCAAGGGATAGATTTTGTGTTCCTCGGCAAGGACGCGCTTGGCCAAATCGTCCGGCGTATCGTCGGCGTGAATAGGAACGGCGGCCTGCACGATGATCGGACCGTCATCCATGGCCGGCCGGACGAAATGAACGGTGCAGCCCGAAAACCGGACGCCCGCCTCGATGGCGCGCTCGTGGGTATGCAGTCCTTTGAAAGCGGGCAACAACGACGGATGAATGTTGATCAGCCGGTCGCGCCAGCGGCTGACGAAATTATCGGTCAGGATGCGCATGAAGCCCGCGAGGCACACCAGATCGATACCGGCATCGGCGAGAAGAGCGTGTAACGCATCCTCGAAGCTTTCGCGGTCCTCGAAATTTTTATGGTCGAGCACGGCTGTCTCGATCCCGGCCTCTTCGGCACGTTGCAGTCCCTGAACGTCAGGCACATTGGAAACCACCTTCACGATCTCAGCATGCAAGTCGCCGGATTTCTGCGCGTCGATCAACGACTGCAGATTGCTTCCCCGTCCGGAAATGAGAACGGCGGCTTTCATTGGGGCAAAACGTCGTCCAGGCCGTGAATGGCAACGCACTCTTTGCCGGTTTCCCGTTCCGTGACCTCGCCGATGGGGATGGCGGTTTCGCCATGATCGGCGAACGCAGCAATGACATCGGCGGCATCATCGGCGGCACAGATAGCGATCATTCCAATCCCGCAATTGAACGTCCGGGCCATTTCGTGGGGGCTGACGCCACCGCGATCCGCGAGCCAGCCGAAGACAGGCGGCATGGTCCAGGCCTTGGCGTAAAGATCGACGCCCAGGCCCTTCGAAACAACCCGGGGAATGTTTTCCCAAAGACCGCCGCCGGTGATATGGGCGAAGCCCTTGACCTTGCCATTGCGCGCGGCCGCAAGACAGCCTTTGACATAGATCTTCGTCGGTATCAGCAACGCCTCACCGAGACTGCGCTTGGCGTCGAACGGCGCCTTTGTGCCGTAATCGAGCCCATCCTGCTCGACGATGCGGCGGACCAGCGAGAACCCGTTCGAATGCACCCCCGACGAAGGCAGGCCGAGGATAACATCGGTCGGCGCCATATCAGTGCGCGGCAACAACCGATCGCGTTCGGCAGCGCCCACGGCGAACCCCGCCAAATCGTAATCTCCATCCCCGTACATGCCGGGCATTTCAGCGGTTTCACCCCCGATCAACGCACATCCGGCAAGTTTGCATCCCTCGGCAATGCCGGCGACAACGGTGGCGGCGGTGTCGCCTTCCAGCCGGCCGGTGGCGAAATAGTCGAGAAAGAAAAGGGGTTCGGCGCCCTGGACAACCAGATCGTTGACGCACATGGCGACAAGATCGATGCCTACCCAATCGTGACGTCCGGCGGTGATGGCTATTTTGAGCTTCGTGCCGACACCATCCGTTGCCGAAACGAGAACCGGATCTTTGTATCCGGCGGCTTTCGGATCGAACAGCGCACCGAAACCGCCGATGCCGGACATGACACCTTTGCGGTTCGTTGCTGCGGCGAGGGGTTTGATCGCTTCAACCAGTTGATCGCCGGCATCGATGTCGACGCCCGCATCCTTGTAACTGAGGCCTTTTGTCGGGGGCCGCCGGCCGATTTGGGAAATGCCTTCCTCCCGCGCCTTTACGTGCTAAATTACGTGCCAACGAAAGGCCAGAACATACTTGATCCAGTGCGCTTTGCAATGATCGATCGGATATGTAGATGCGGCGCGGGGCGGGGCATCGCGTATGCCGTCCTGTTTGCAGGGCGGCGTTTTTGCCTCGCTATGGTTGCAAGCGTCGGCTTGTTCGCGGTTGCCGCGCTTTCGCCGTTGCCGGCCACGGCTCAAAGCGTATTCACGGTCAGTGACCTCGCCGTCGACGAGCAGGCGGAAACGGCGTCCGCCGCCCGGGCCAAGGCCTTGGCCGACGGGGAACGGCGCGCCTTCTATACCTTGCTTCGGCGCCTGGTGATTCGCGCCGACTGGGAGTATCTGCCGCAACTCGAGCAGGAGGAAATCGCTCCCTTTATCCAGGATTTCGCGGTCGCAGACGAAAAGACGTCCTCCGTCCGCTACCTCGCCAAGCTGTCTTACCGGTTCAAGCCGGACCTGGTGCGCCGATTCTTGCGCAATTTGTCGCTCGATTTCGCGGAAACGCCGAGTAAGCCCGTGCTGGTGTTGCCGGTCTATCAGTTGGCCGGGGCTTTGTCTCTTTGGGACGAGCCCAATCCCTGGCGCGAGGCGTGGCGCATGCAGCGGGATCAGGGGGGCTTGGTCCCCTTCGTCCTCCCCATCGGCGACTTGCAGGATATCGCCGCCATCGGTGCCGAACAGGCCGTTAAGGGCGACATTCCGAGATTAGACGCCTTGGCCGACAGGTATGACGTCGATGACACGATGGTTGCCCTCGCCAGCTTCGGCACAGGGCAATTGGGGCGGCCGACCCTCCAGATCAGCACGAGCCGTTACGGCGCGGGATCAACGGATCAGACGCTCATTACCAACCTGACCGCCAACCAAACCGAATCCGTCGCGGAGTTGCTGCGCCGCGCCGCCGTGGAAGTGGCGGAGCAGGTGGAAGACCAGTGGAAACGCGACAACCTCCTCCGGTTCGGGCAGCTCGCCGTCTTACCGACGGTGTTGCAAATAGCTTCGCTTGCCGAATGGATCGAGGCGAAACGGCGGCTTGCTCAAATGGCGGTTATCGACCGTATCGATCTCATCCTATTGTCGCGCAACGAAGTGCGGCTCAATATCCATTTTCTCGGTGACGTTGAACAGTTGAGACTGGCGCTTGCTCAGTCCGACATCGCGCTGAGCGAGGATCAGGGGATTTGGAGTATCAAGCTTGAAAAACAAGATGGGAGTGCGTCCCGCCCGGTAACGGGAAATTAGGCGGAACTTACGCCGTGCGCGACATCACCCGCCTCAATATTCCAAACCTCATCAGCTTTCTGCGCCTCCTATCGGTGCCCATCGCCGTCTGGCTAATCCTAAATGACGGTTTCCTGGCGGCGTTTTGGATTTTCCTTGCCGCCGGTGTCAGCGATGCGCTTGATGGGTTTATCGCCAAGACATTTCATGCCGAAACGGAGCTGGGCGGATATTTGGACCCGATCGCCGACAAGGCATTGTTGGTCAGTGTCTTCGTCAGTTTGGGGCAGGCCGGCTACGTCGATAGCTGGCTGGTCATACTTGTGGTTTTCCGTGATGCATTGATTTTGTTTGGTGCGTTTCTGTACCACCTCCTTTATCAAGACCTCTCGATGCAGCCGCTGCTTGTCAGCAAGGTGAACACGCTTGCGCAAATCCTACTTGTGTTGGGCGTGCTGGGAGCGGAAGGGTTTAGCATCGATGACGGTCCGGTTTTGACGCTTATGACCTATGTTGTCGCCGTGACCACGTTTGTATCCGGTGCCGCCTACGTTTATGTGTGGGGGCGGCGCATCATGGCCATGGAGCCCGATAACCAATGAGCCGCGAACGGCAGTTCTGGATTTGGCTGGTGATCCTCGTGGGGGTCATCGGGATCGTTTTTGTCACCAGCAGCGTTCTCTTGCCTTTCGTTGCCGGTATGGCGGTCGCCTATTTCCTCGATCCGTTGGCCGACCGGCTGGAAGGATGGGGGTGCTCACGCTGGGTGGCGACAACCATCATTACCGTGGCGTTCTTCGCTGTTGTTGTCCTTCTGCTGATCCTGCTGTTCCCATTGCTTCAAGGGCAGGTCGTGTCCCTGGCCACGAAGCTTCCCGATCTCGTCGGCGGATTGACGTCGTGGCTGGAACCGTTCCGCGACCGTATTGCGACCCTGGTTCCGGCGGAGCAGATGGAGGAGCTTCGGTCAGCGACCAAATCCTTCGCCGGGTCGATCATCACGTGGTTCGGGTCGGTCGTTCAACGGATTTGGCAGGGTGGTCTCGCAGTTTTCAATCTGCTGTCTTTGGTGCTCATCACACCCATCGTCAGTTTTTATATGCTGCGCGATTGGGACCGGATCGTTGCCAAGATCGATGGATGGTTGCCAAGGCGTTCGGCAGACGACATCCGCATGGTGATGGGCGAGATCGATACGACAGTGGCGGGCTTCGTGCGCGGGCAGGGGACCGTCTGTTTGTTTCTTGCGGCTTTCTACGGGATCGGGCTGACGTTGGTCGGCTTGGATTTCGGCCTCTCCATCGGTCTCGCGACGGGGCTTATCTCCTTTATTCCTTATTTCGGCATGCTGATCGGCATGGTGATCGCCTTTGCGGTTGCGTTCGCGCAATTCAGCGACCTGATGCCTTTTGTTCTGGTGGCGGTCGTCTTTGGTGCGGGCCAGGTGATCGAATCCATGTTCCTGACACCGAAACTGGTCGGCGACCGGGTGGGGTTGCATCCCGTTTGGGTGATCTTTGCGCTGTTGGCGGGCGGGGCGCTTTTCGGTTTTACCGGCGTGCTGCTCGCCGTTCCGGTGGCGGCGACGGTCGGCGTGTTGGTCCGCTACTTCATTCGTAAGTATCTCGAAAGCGATCTCTATGGCGGCGAACGGGACTCGTCCGCCGGATCGGGCATTTAGGACGCAACGATGGTCGCTCGGGGACAAATGCCGCTGGACTTCCAGCATCGTCCGTCGATGGCGGGTGGCGATTTCCTGATCGGTGCATGCAACCGTGACGCGGTGGCATGGCTCGACAGGTGGCCCGATTGGCCGGCCCCGGCACTGGCTGTTTATGGTCCGCTCGGCGCGGGGAAAACCCACCTCGCGCATGTCTTTCTCGAACGGACCGGTGGTGTTCTCGTTACGCCAGATTTGTTATCCCGCGAGGACCCGGTGCAAATCGCATCGCGCGCTGTCTCCCTTGTTGTCGACGACGCCGATAACAGTCTCGGTGAACATGCTTTGTTTCACCTCTACAATGCGGCGGCCGAGGTAAGCACGCGGCTATTGATCACCTCCGCACGTGCGCCAAAGACCTGGGCGTTCCGACTGACCGACCTCGCATCGCGCCTCCGTGCCGCTCCGGCGGTAGAACTCGGCTTACCCGACGATGACATGTTCCGCGCTGTGATGACCAAGCTGTTTTCCGATCGACAAATCCGGATCGATCCGGCGGTGGTGTCTTATCTGGTGCCGCGCATGGAGCGGTCGTTCGCAGCCGCCGCGCGCCTGATTGAGGCGATTGACCAGGAAGCGATGCGTCAACGCCGCGATATTACCCTGCCACTGGCCCGGCAGGTTCTCGAAACAATGCAGCCGCTTGTAGCTGCGGGTCAGGAAAGTTCACAGGAGTAGGAAATGGACTTAGGAATTGCGGGACGGCGCGCCATTGTCTGTGCGTCGAGCAAAGGGCTGGGAAAAGCCTGTGCAACGTCGTTGGCACGTGAAGGGGTGCATGTGGTGATCAACGGCCGTACCCCTGAACCGCTGGCTGAGGCGGCTGAGGAACTCCGTGCTCTCGGCGGCGGCGAGGTGACGCCGGTGCTGGGGGATATCACGACCCCGGAGGGACGCGCCGCGCTGCTGGCCGCCTGTCCCGAGGCGGATATCCTGATCAACAACAATGCGGGACCGCCGCCCGGCCACTACCACGATTGGACGCCAGAGGTGTGGCGCTCGGCAATCGAGGGCAACATGCTGGCCGCCATCTATCTGATCCAGTCGGTGGTCGATGGCATGCGCGAGCGGAAGTTCGGCCGTATCATCAATATCACCTCGGCAATGGTGAAGGCGCCGCGTCCGCCACTGGGACTTTCCTCGACCGCGCGCGCCGGGCTGACGGCCTTCTGCAAGGGCCTGTCCCGCGAGGTGGCGAAGGATAACGTCACCATCAACAATTTGCTGCCGGAGCGTATCGATACCGGGCGTCAGGTGCAGATGGCGAAGCGCAACATGAAAGCGGAAGGTATCACCTTCGAGGAAGCGCGCGCACGTATCGCGGATAGCATCTCCGCGAAGCGTTTCGGTTTGCCCATAGAGTTCGGAGATACCTGCGCGTATTTCTGCAGCGTTCAGGCCAGTTTTATTTCGGGTCAGAACATCCAGATCGACGGCGGCTCTTACCCGGGTTTGGTTTAGTTGGCGTCGCGTCTGGGAAGGTGGGGGTTGCGTTTGACGTCCTCGCCATCCCAGATGACGAGGGTTCCGCTGCGAAACCGCGTGGTGAAAATCGGTGCCGTTTCCGCCGGCAACGTTTTTTGATAGCTGACGATGATCGATTTGGGATGCGTCTCGAGCCAGTCGCTGACGGTTTCGTCGCCGATCTCGCTTACCGGCTGGCGAAGGCGTCCCAGGAAATTGTATTGACCGTGGTACTTGCCGTAGTTGGCGACGGCATAGCCTTGTGCTTGCGCGCCGGCGACGTAGTCGGCCACCGATTGCACCCCATAGAGCTCCTGAACGACCGGCCGCGCCGCAAATTGCAGCACGATGACGACGAGCACGCTGGTTGACGTTAGTGTCACCAGCCGCGCGGAAAGTTCTCGCAGTGGACGGAAGACGAGCCAAAGGGCGGCGGCGAACAGGATGACGGACCACCAGCGGCTGATCAGCAGTGTGACTTCCGGATGGCCCGTTACCAATCCGATCTCGGGGGCAAAAAGGAGAACAGCGCCGAGTGCCGCCGTGATCAATGCCGGCGGAAGTAAATCCCAACGGCTCGATAAAGCCGGCGCGCGCGAAAGGCCATACGCCGCGGCAAGGGCGATCGCGGGAAACATGGGCAGCATGTAGTGGGGCTGCTTGCCGGAGATCATCGAAAAAATGATCACTGTGCCAAATCCCCAAATCGCCGTAAGGCGCAGGCCGGGATTCGGTCCCGTATTGGTTCGTGACTGTATCGCCCGCCAGGTTCGCACCAGGAACGTCGGCCAGATCACCCAAGGTAGTAGCAGCGCCGGAATAACAGGGAGGTACCACCACACGGGTTGCTGGTGGGCAAAGGAATCGACCATACGGCCTGCCGACTGCCCCCAGAAGATGGCGTTACGGTAGGCGTCTCCACCGGCAAATCCCGCGGGGATTGCCCAAGTAAGAGCAATTGCCGCGCCGCCCAAGATGGCCACCGGAAGGATCAGATACCAGTGGCGCCAAAACGATCCGGGACGCGATACCGCCCACAGCGGGGCGAATATGGCCGACGGCAAAAGGTAGACCAAGATCGCCGGGCCCTTGGAAAGCACCCCGAGTCCGATCGCAAGCGCATACAGGCACCATCCGCGTAGAGGTTTGCCCTGCCAAACGTCAACCAGGCCAATGAGCCCCGTGAGGGTCCAGAAACACATGATCAGGTCGAACATGGTCACGGTCGTGAACAGGTCCCAATAGAAGCTTCCGAGTAGGAAAAGCGGCGCGATGAGCCAGGCTTGCGAGGCAGGCCAGAGCCGACGGGCGAGGGCGGCGGCGAGCAGGAGGCTACCGAAACCAAACAGCGGTGCGACCAGGCGCGCCCACCAATCTGTGACGCCGACGACCGCCCAGCCGGCGTTGATCATCCAGAACAACAATGGCGGTTTGTGGCTATAGGGGGCACCGTTGAGATGCGGCACCAGGAAATCGCCGCGTAACCACATTTCCCAGGCCACCGAAACATATCGCGTCTCGTCGACGGGCAGCAGGGGCCGGTCATACAGCGACGCGAGGACAAGCACTGCCCAAAGAACGCCCCACAGCCAGGGGCCGTACGTTGTGGCTTCCTTTAGGCGCATCAGTCAGTGCCCCGAGAACGATCTTGAGTGAAATCTACTGCGCGAGATTGTCGCGAAGATAAGCGGTGGCCTTCCGGGAATCCAGTGGCGTGGAAAAAAAGAAGCCTTGTGCGAAATCGCATTTCAGTTTCTTGAGTTGCTTCAAATCGCGTTTGGTTTCGACGCCTTCGGCGACCGTCGCGAGATTTAAATTGTGGGCGAGATCGATGATCGCACGAACGATCGCCATGTTGTCCTTGGAATCTGCAATGGACATAACGAAGGACTGATCCACCTTCAAGGCATCAATGGGCAGGCGTTGCAGATGGCTCAGGGACGAATAGCCCGTCCCGAAGTCGTCGACATAGACTTGAACACCCATCACCCTTAGTTGCTGAAGCCGGACCGCGACCTCGTGGGGGTTCTCCATAATCGCCCCCTCGGTGATCTCGAGACGTAAAAGGTCACCTTTGAGACCGGTTTCCTTGAGGATATTCTCGATGTCGTCGATCAGATTGGGGTCGCCGAACTGCGCGGGCGAAATATTGACGTTCATCCCTAAATCGAAAGACGGGAAGCGATCTACCCAACGCTTCATTTGCTTGCAAGCCATGCGCAGAACCATGCGTCCGAGGGGGATGATGAGTTTCGTTTCCTCGGCAAGGCTCATGAAATCGACGGGCGGAACATAGCCGCGCGTCGGATGTTTCCAGCGGATCAATGCCTCGAACCCGGCGGGTAGCCCGGTACGGATGTTCACCACCGGTTGATAGGCGAGGGTGAACTGATCTTTTTCGATGGCGTCGCGAAGGTCCGTTTCGAGTTCCAGCTGACTGACCGCGTGAACGTGCATGCCTTTTTCGAAGACCACGTGGCGGCCGCGCCCCGCCGTCTTCGCCTGATACATGGCGATGTCGGCGTCGCGCACCATTTCCTCCGGCGACGTGTAGCCGAGAGAACTGAAGGCAATCCCGATACTGGCGTTGGAGACGATCTGACGCCCGGCGAGATCGAAAGGGTCCGCCAGCATCTGGTTGATACGGCGGGCGACGCCTTCGGCCCGTTCCTCACCTTCGAGATTGTCGAGCAATATGGCGAACTCGTCGCCGCCCAGCCGCGCAACCGTATCGACTTCACGGGTGCATTCCTTAAGGCGATGGCCGATCTCGATAAGAATTTGGTCACCGTAAGAGTGACCCAAGCTGTCGTTGATGACTTTGAACCGGTCGAAGTCGAGATACAGAACAGCGAACAGGTAGGTTGGCTGACGGTTGAGGCGGACGATGGCCTGGGTAAGGCGGTCGTTGAACAGCGCCCGGTTCGGCAGTCCCGTCAGACTATCGTGGAGCGCATCTTTCATCAGTTCGTATTCGGCTCGCTTTGCTTCGGTAATGTCGCTCAGCGATCCCGCGATCCGCGTCGCTTTGCCCTGGGCGTCACGTACCGCCAAGCCGCGCACCAACATCCAGCGGTAGCCGCCGTCCTTGTGCCGGAGCCGGTGCTCGCAGGAGAAGTATGGCGTTTGATCGTTAAGGTGTTCGTCCAGCGCGGTTTTGAACTCCTCACGGTCCTCTTCGTGGACACGGTCCAGCCATGCCTCGAACGTATCCTCGAGTTCGTCGTCGCGGAAACCGAGCATGGCTTTCCAACGCGATGAATAATAAAGGCTGCCTTCGGCCAGATCCCAATCCCAGATGCCGTCGTTGGAACCCTTCACCGCCAATTCGAAACGATGTTGGCTTTCCCGCAACGCCGTTTCGGCAAGCCGCCGGTCGACGGCCACGCCCAGGACGTAGGCAACGTACTGCAGGAAGTTCAGATCGTCGGGGTCGAGCTTGCGTTCAACAGTATCGTGGATTGCCAGAATACCGAAGGGGCGGTCGCGGCCGGCGATCCGGGTGCGGGCGGAAAATCGCAGACCGTTGGCCCGCAACAAACGCGGCGCGCGTTTGAGCTGTTCCGCGCTTCTAAAATTCCAACTCGGTCTCTCGCTTTCCATGACCCGTTCCATTTCAGGCCACAATTCCGCATGTGTGTCCTTGGGCGAAAGCTGATCCAGAGGCCAGCCCGTACTTGCGCGAAGGATCAGTTCGCGGGTCGACGGGATCAGTTCGCGAATAGTGACGTAGGTAAACCCAAGGATTCGTGACACGGTCTTGACGGCGTCATTGAGCAACGCGTCGAAATCGCTTTGTTCGAGCGCCCGCCGGCCCAACTCTGCAACCGCGGCCTGGCGTTCCATACGCTTCTCAAGATCGAGTTCAGCCTGTTTCTGAGCGGTAATATCGCTTTCGATGCCGAGGAAATAGTTGACCTGCCGGGCCGCTCCGAAGACGGGGCTTATCCGTAGCTCGCTCCATTGGCGGCGTCCGGCCTTGTCGCGGCGGCCAATCACGACGCTGGCAGGCGTGGCTTTGGCGATCGCAGTTCGGAGCGTCGCAACCCCTTGTTCATCGGCCATACCTTCGATCAGTTTGGCGAGTGGCATGCCGTTGATGTCATCCGTATCGACGCCCTCCGGCGGCTGGAACGCCGGATTGCAGAACACCACGGGATTTTCCGACAGGTTAGGGTTGCTGATGAAGACGCCTGAATCCATGGAGGAGATAGCGACGGCCATCTGCGCATTACGCTGCGCATCCCGGGTCGCATCGAGTTCGGCCTCCTTGATGGGAGTAACATCGGTGATGATTTCGGTGGTGGCGCCGTTGGCCGCGCGCCGGCCCGTCGATACCAGCCACCGGCCGTCGATCAATTGCAGTTCTTCCTCGAATGGCGGACGCCGCCTGAGGCGTATTTGCCTGGCGATCCACTGTTCCTTCGAGAGGCCGAGGCTTACGATCCTGTCCGCTTGTGCCTGTGTTATCTCCGAAACGGGCGTGCCGGGCCGGGCCAAGGCGTCGTCCAGTTGGAAGAGCGTGCGAAAGGCCTGATTACAAAACGCGAGCGTTCCATCGCGCCGCCAAAGCGCGAAGCCGCCGCCGAGCCCTTCCAAAACCTCGGAGATCTGCCGGTGCGGATCGGCGGTCGCCGAACCTGCGCCTTTCTTCGCCGCTTGTTTCCGTGTTGGCCCGGAATTCGCGCCTTTCGGTGCCGTGGCGCCCGTACCGTCGAAGCCGGAAAACCGGCCTTTGGGGGAAAATCTGGGGACACCGGACAATGTCAGGTGTCGCGGCTGTTTTCCCCGGCGCGTAACCGTAACGGTGAAATTCCGGAAACCGCGCCGCTGTTTGAGTTTGTCGGCGAAAATTTGACGGGCGAGCTCGCCGCCATCCATGTCGCCCGCGAATTTCTCGATCGGTTTTCCGATCAGCGCCCGCGCGGGAATTCCTGTGAGTTTTTCGAAATCGGGGGAAAGGGCGGTGAAGCGTCCTTTGCTGTCACATGACCAGCGCCATTTAGGTTTGCTGGGGGATTTGCTGGGCCGTGTCATGCCAGGATGTTGGCCAGAACGTTTGCCGGAACGTTGGCCGGAACGTTGGCCGGTACGCCGGGTGGCACGTTTGGCGGCGCGTCTCTTGGTTGGCTGTTTTCCCATGATCGGCAATGGATGCAATTTTTCCGTACAATCGGGAGCAGGGGCGCCTAAAAAACACCGCCGTGCTGTTCAATGTACAAAATTTGGCGATCGGTCCCTAAGCGGCTGAAATATATTAATAATATAGGAAGGCCCCGGCCTGTTTTAAAACGGTCGGATTACCCGAATAACTATGTGGTCCGTACCGCCCGCTTTTACAGGTCCCTGGGGCGTATGAATTTGGATAAATGGCCGGATTTAGGTCGGATTTCGGCCCATTTTTCGATATCCGCCTCGATACGGACCAGGGCGGCGGTCGGGTATTTCGACCGGACCTCGTTAACGATTTTCTTGGTCCCCGTGCGGGTGAGGCCGAGGGCAAGTTCCTGAATGCCCGGATTATGGGCAAGGAGGAGGACCGAGGACGCCGTTTCTGGCAGCTCCCGGAGCCGCGCCAACAGCGCGTCGGCGCCCGCCTCGTAGAGCCCGTCCTCGATCTGGGCATCCGGGAGGCCGGTTGCCTCTTGCTGTACGAATTCTAGGGTTTCCCGGGTCCGGCGTGCCGCCGAACAGAGGACGATCTGGGGGCTGAGCCCGTGATCCCGGATATATGCGCCGATTTTCCGCGCACCCGTCTGTCCGCGCTCGTTCAAGGGGCGGTCGAAATCCGAAAGATCCGGATCCGTCCAACTCGATTTTGCGTGGCGTAACAAATAAATCACTTTCATTCAGTCGGATCTCTTAGTTTATGCTGTTCCGGGCAACGGTTTGTCGTTTCGAGAGCCGGCTCAGCACCACCCCATTGTCATACCCCTGTTTGGGGGCTAATTAATTTTGCAGGAGAGTCAGGAAAAATGGGGACCACCGCAACAAATATCGACCGTACAATCACCATGCGGTCCAGAAGCCGGTTCCTGAACCGCGAGCTGTCCTGGCTTGCCTTCAATTCCCGTGTCCTCCAGGAAGCAAACAATCCCCGGCATCCGTTGCTGGAGCGTCTTCGTTTTCTCGCCATCTCCGCTTCCAACATAGACGAATTTTATATGGTTCGGGTGGCCGGTGTGAAAGGCCAAGTTGATGCGGACGTCGTAACCCTCAGTTCCGACGGCATGACACCGAACCAACAAATGGATGCAATCCGCGAAGAAGCCGGGTCTTTGATGCAGCAACAGCAGTTTTGCTGGCGCGATCTTCGCGAGGCTTTACGCGGTGTCGGTATCGCTGTCGTCGAGCCGGGCGAATTGACCGACGGCGAAAAAGCGTGGTTGGGCGAATTGTTCATGGAGCAGGTTTTTCCGCTGCTGACGCCGTTGGCCATAGATCCGACCCATCCCTTTCCCTTCATCCGCAATCTTGGCCTGTCCATGGCGTTGGATATCCGCCGTCAATCGGATGGACAGCATTTGCGTGCCTTGATCACGTTGCCGCAGATGCTGGATCGGTTCATCCAACTGCCGGGCGAAGAGATCAGGCTTATTCTGCAGGATGATTTGATTGCCATGAACCTGGACCGCATCTTTCCGGATTTCGATATCGGGGAAAGCGCGTGGTTCCGGGTTATTCGAGACACTGAATTCGAAATCGACGAAGAAGCCGAAGACCTTGTGCGGACGTTCCAGTCGGCGCTGAAGCAACGGCGCCGCGGCTCAACCATCCGTCTTGCCGTGAATGCGGATATTTCCGACCAGCTTCGCGATATGATCGTCGATGGCCTGCGCGCGGACCCCAAGGACGTGGTGGTCCACAACGGATTGCTTGGCCTTTCGGATACCACAGAGATCGTCTCTCTGGAGAGGCCGGAACTGAAGTTTACGCCCTATGTCGCGCGGTTCCCGGAACGCGTTCGGGAACTGGATGGTGATTGCTTTGCGGCGATCAGCAAGAAGGATTTTGTCGTCCATCATCCCTATGAAAGCTTTGAGGTCGTCGCCCAATTTCTCCGCCAGGCGGCCCGCGACCCGAACGTGGTCGCCATCAAGCAGACGCTGTATCGCACCAGTAACGATTCTTCCATTGTTGCGGCTTTGATCGAAGCCGCCGAGGCCGGTAAGTCGGTAACGGCAATGGTAGAATTGAAGGCTCGTTTCGACGAGGAAGCGAATATTCGCTGGGCGCGCGATCTGGAGCGCGCCGGCGCACACGTCGTGTTCGGCTTTGTCGACAAGAAGATCCACGCGAAAATCAGCCTTGTCGTACGCCGCGAAGGGAAGTCCTTGCGGACTTATGCCCATTTCGGCACCGGCAACTATCATCCGCATACGGCGAAGGTGTATACGGACCTGTCCTACTTCACGTGCAATCCGGATCTGTGCCAGGACGCGGCGCAGGTATTCAATTTCATGACCGGTTACACGGAGCCGAATAACCTCAAGAAAATGGCCGTGTCGCCTATTGATTTGCGCGAGACCTTGATGGCCAACATCGAGGCGGAGATCGCCCATGCTGAAGCCGGTCGACCAGCGGCGGTTTGGGCGAAGATGAACTCCTTAGTTGATCCGGACATCATTGACGGACTGTATAAGGCGTCTCAGGCGGGCGTTGAAATCGATCTGGTGATTCGCGGCATCTGCTGTTTACGGCCGGGTGTCGAAGGGTTGTCGGAAAATATCCGGGTGAAAAGCATCGTCGGCAGATTTTTGGAACATTCGCGCATTGTCGTGTTCGGCAATGGCGAGCAACTGCCGTCGCCCCAGGCCAAGGTCTACATTTCGTCGGCTGATTGGATGCCACGTAATCTGAACTGGCGGGTCGAGCTGCTTGTGCCGATCGAAAACCCAACGGTTCATCAACAGGTGCTGGAGCAGGTGATGGTCGCAAACCTCACCGACGTCCAACAAAGTTGGGAAATGAACCCCGACGGCACCTATACCCGCCTGCCGTCCAACGAGACAGACTTCTCCGCACAGGCTTACTTCATGACCAATCCCAGCCTCTCGGGCCGGGGAAGCGCCCTCGAACAACATCGCCCGGAAATGCCAAGGCTGGTGATTCACCGCGACTGATTATATATATCCCGTAGCTGAGATACGGGATCTGGATGACCGCCAAAAAAATCTTAAACACGGCCGGACGTAGCATGGCGGGCACACTTTGATGGCGGCGACGGGTCGCATCGCAATTGTCGATATCGGGTCCAACACCGTTCGATTGGTCGTCTACGAGGCGCTCACGCGGCTTCCCTTGCCGGTGTTCAATGAACGTGTGACCTGCGGCCTCGGACGCGGGCTCGGCAAGACCGGAAAACTCAATCCCGACGGGGTCGAACTCGCCACGACGGCGCTCACCCGTTTTGCCAGCCTCGCGAAACAGATGGAGGTCGACCGGCTCGAATTGCTCGCCACCGCCGCAGTTCGCGAAGCAAAAGACGGCCCCGACTTCGTGGCGGATATAGCAAAACGCTTCGGCCACACCGTCAATGTTCTGACCGGAAACGAAGAGGCCCGTCTCGGCGCTCTGGGTGTCCTGAGCGGATTGCCAGATGCCGATGGGCTTCTCGGTGATTTGGGCGGTGGCAGCCTCGATTTGGTATCCCTCGATGGGGGAGAGTTCGGAACAAGCGATACTTTACCCCTCGGCCATCTACGGATCGCCGAGGAATCGAACGGCGATATGATCAAGGCCCGCACGCTGATCGACAACGCCCTCGATAAACTGCCGTGGCTGACGGATATGAGGGGCAGGACCGTCTATGCCGTCGGCGGTGCTTGGCGCGCTTTGGCTCGGACTTCCATCGAGCAGAAGGGCTACCCGCTGCATGTGTTGGACGGCTACACCATCCTGCCGGACGACGCGTTGGAAATGACCCGTATCATCGCGGGTCTAAGCCGGAAGTCCCTTGAGCGTCTGGCGACCGTCTCCCGGCGCCGCGCCGAAACCTTGCCCTATGCCGCCATGGCCATGAACCGTCTATTGGAGAGGACGCGGCCGGGGCTGGTCGTGTTTTCCGGTTACAGCATGCGGGAAGGCAAGTTCTTCGAGATGCTGCCCGAGGAGATGCGCCGCGAGGACCCGGTCGTTGCCGCGTGCGAGGGCTATGCGAAGCGCATTGGCCGGTTCTCGGTTCATGGCGATGAGGTCGTGAACTGGATGGAGCCGTTGTTCAACGACCTGCCGCCAAGCGACCGGCGGCTGCGCCTCGCTGCCGCCCTCATGAGCGACATCGGCTGGTCCGAACATCCTGACTACCGGGCGCTGCATGCCTTCCTGCGCGTACTGCGCCTGCCCATTGCGGGCTTGTCCCATCGGGACCGTATCTATCTCGCCCTGGCGGTGTTCGTCCGCTACAACGGGAGCCGCCACCAGTACGAGGTGAAGGAAGTCCGGCCTTTGTTGAGCGAGGAGGATGACCATCGGGCCTCGGTCCTTGGTGTCGCGTTGCGGCTGGCACACGTGCTATCCGGCGGCGTTCCCGGATTGCTCGATAAGGCGCCTCTAACGCTCAAATCGGGTACCTTGACGATGACCTTGTCGCCGAACAAAAATCTTTTCTACAGCGATGCAGTTGATAGACTTTTCAAATCACTAGCGAAAAGCCTTAACGTGAAAGCTAAGATTAAATAGGGCGCTTGATCAGGTGCCTTCGGGCTCCAGATCGACAACTTCCAACTGACGGCCGTTGATCACCAGCGCGACATTTCCCGCGATGGCCGCCAGCGCATCGTTTCCGAAAATCTGACGACGCCAGCCTTTGAGCGCGGGGACATCGGCCTTCTCGCCATAAGCGGCGATCTGCTCGAGATGGTCGCTCGTCGCGAGCAAGCGTTGCGCGACCTCGTGTTGCTCGCATTTCATCTTGAGCAGCACCTTGAGGAGGTCCGTGACGGGGCCCAATCCACGGGGCAGGGCCTCGCGTTTCTCCAGCCGGGGGCATGCGTCGTCGGGCAGATCGAGGCCATTTTTGACCGCCGCCAGCAAGGCTTCGCCGGATTTCCCCTCGGCCATCCGGCGGCCGAGCCCGCGGGTCCTGGACAAATCCTCGACGGTTTTGGGCGCATGATGGGCGATTTCCACCAGGGCCTCGTCCCGCAGCACGCGGTTGCGGGGCAAATCGCGCTCGGCGGCCTCGATCTCCCGCCAGGCTGCGACTTCGCGCAAGATGGCCAGAAAGCGCGGCCGGTTGCTTTTGCTTTTGATGCGTTTCCAGGCTTCTTCCGGTGCCGTTCGATAGGTTTCCGGGGCCGCGAGTGTCGCGATCTCTTCCTCCAGCCATTCGCGGCGGCCGTTCTTCCCGAGCCGGGCCGCCAATTTTTCATAGACCTTGCGCAGATGGGTGACATCGGCGAGGGCATAATTGATCTGTTTCTCGGTCAGCGGGCGGTGCGACCAATCGGTAAAACGGGACGATTTATCGATTTCCGCATTGGCGAGCTTGCGAACCAGCGTTTCATAGCCGACGGAGTCGCCGAAGCCACAGACCATGGCGGCGACCTGTGTGTCGAACATGGGCGTCGGCAGGCGCCCCGCGAGATGATAGAAAATTTCGAGATCCTGACGTGCGGCGTGGAACACCTTTAGGACGTTTTCGTTAGCCATAAGGTCGAACAAAGGCGTGAGGTCGAGGCCGTCCGCAAGGGCATCCACGGCGACCGCTTCCTTGGTTCCCGCCATTTGCACGACGCACAAATGCGGCCAATAGCTGTTCTCGCGCATGAACTCGGTGTCGACGGTGACGAAAGTTTCGCGGGAAAGTCGGTCGCAGAACGCGGCGAGGGAATCGGTATCGGAAATCAGGTCCATGGGCGGACTTCTACACGTTTTTGTCTGGGCCTTAAAGACAAGCAATGCGGTTTGCCGGGCATTGCCACGAAATTGTTATCCCCGATCACTGGTCGGCCATTAGTCGGCACGTCTTGTCTCGAGCCGGACGCTGACGACATAGGAAAATGGCCGAGGGTCACCAATCCGGATATCCGAAAACCCGGCGGTCTTCAGACACTTTTCCATATCTGCCTGGGTTACCACGCCGCCGAGCGAGGTGGCGTCCGACAAGGGGTCTTCCAAGACCTCGCGCGGTAACGGGCCTTCGCGGATCAAATCGCGGGCAACCAGGTGTCCGCCAGGCTTCAGAACGCGATAAGCTTCCGCGAAGGCCGCAGCCTTGTCCGTGCAGAGAGTGAAGGCGGCATTGGCGGTCACCAAATCGGCGACGCCGTCGGGCAGAGGCAGGGCCTCCATATCGCCGGCGACTGCGAACACCAGGGCGCCTTCGGGGGTTGGGGGCAGGGATGTCCGCAGGCGTTCGAGCATGGCCGGGGTGAGGTCGACGGCGATGATCCGGGCTTGCGGGGGCAGGCGTTGGGCGAGCAGGGCCGTATCCACCCCGGCTCCGGCCCCCAATTCGACGGCAACGCTGATATTTTCCAGGCCGCTTTCCGGCACGGCGTAGCCGCAGCCGCTATAAGCGTCCATGAGCGCCGGTAGCAGCCCGTCCACGGCGTCGGCGGGATAGCCGGCGGCCAATAAACGTTGCGCCCCGCCGGTGGGGAAGGTCCCCCCACGGGCGAGGCGCGTATAACGTTGACGTATCCGGCCCTTGATCTGGGCCGCCCAATCCGATTGGGCGGCCGAATTCCGAGGCCCGGTCACCGTTGATTAGTGGGGCATATGGTCCGGGTTCCAGAACGTGCCGCTGCGGATCATGCCGGCGATGCGCTCGCCATGCTCGATCCAGCTGTTCTCGTTGAACTTGGCCTGTTCTTCGCTGTCGAAATCGACCCGCTCAACCCGGCAATCCCAGTTGCCGTCGCCCTTGTACTCGACGACCGCATAGGCCGGGCGGGGGTCACCGTCCCAGCTCATGCCGACGGCGGCGGCGCAGACCAGGGTCTGCATCTTGCCGTTCGATTTCTTGAATCGGCGCACCGACGGGCCGTGGATGTGACCATGCGCGCCGACGTCGAAGTCGAAGCCTTCGAGCTTATCGGCGATCTCATCGTCGGTCAGCCGGAAGGGGAAGGCATCGGCATCGCCGATGTCATACGGGGTGCCATGGAACACATGGAAATCATGGCCGAGTTCCGGGGTATAGGTCATGGCGAAGGGGCGTTTGTCGAGCCATTCCAGCAGGCTGTCGTCGATGCGGTCGCGGGTCATCTGCATCATCCGGAACATCCATTCCTGGTGCGGGCTCTTCGGCTTGGTCGTTTCCCACACCTTACGGGTCACCCACAGATCGACGTTGCCGACGACCACGTCGATCCACGGACGGTCCTTCATCCGCTGGACGACCTCGGCCGGCTCCGGGCCCAGCCCGACCAAGTCGCCGATCACCACGACCTTATCGGGATTTTCCTTCTCCACCGCGGCTTCCACGGCGTCCAATTGGGGGATCTGGCCGTGAATGTCCGAATAGAGGCAAAACTTGAAGTTCATAATGTAACCTTCCTTCCTTGGTTCTTCTGTTCCCCAGATCCCCAGGCGCGCCGTTTTCCCTCCGAAAGCCGGTTCGCCAAAAACCTGAACCGGCCAACCGCCCTGCTTTGCGCGCGGGGTGCTGAAAATGCCCCGTAACTTTGGTGGGCAAAATCAACGGGCGCGTAATATAGCCTATTTTCGGCCCAAGCACATCCCCCTGCGTGCCACCAAAATTACGCCAAAACCCGCGGGTTGCCTTGTGTTCCGTGCCGGAAGGGCGATACTAGGCGGCCAAAGGGCTAACGTTCCAACGAGGAGAAATTCGAGCCATGGCAGAGCCGGACAGCCAGGATATTGCGGCGCAGGAGCGGTTCGCCCGGATGAAGGCGGATTTCGACCGCCTCGGCGATGAGGCGCTCGACGCGCTGTTCCGGGAGGCGCGGACGGTGAATGGCTGGCTCGACAAGCCGGTAAGCGATGATCAGCTTCGGGAAATTTTCGATCTAATGAAAATGGCGCCGACGAGCGCCAATATTTCACCCGCGCGCCTCGTATTCGTCCGCTCCGAGGCAGCCAAACAGCGCCTCTCACCGCATCTCTCCAGCGGCAACCGGGCGAAAACCATGGCCGCCCCGGCCTGCGCAATTATTGCCACCGATTACGAGTTCTACGACCATCTGGGGTACTTGTTTCCCCACGAGCCGAGTGCCGCCTCCTGGTTCAAGACCAGCGACGAGGCCATCCATGACAATGCCTTCCGCAACAGCTCCCTGCAGGGGGCTTATTTTATCCTGGCGGCGCGGGCCGTCGGGCTCGATGCCGGGCCCATGTCGGGCTTCAAGAACGAAGGCGTGGACGCAGAATTCTTCGCTGGCACCCGCATTCGGTCCAATTTCCTGTGTACCGTCGGGTATGGTGATCCCAAATCGATCTTCAAACGCAGCCCCCGCTTCGATTTCGAGACGGCCTGCGAGATTCTTTAGGTACCCCGCCGCCCGGAAATGCCGTCTTGACAAAAATGGGTGGGGCGTTGTCTATGCGCCTCGCCCACGACTAAATTATGGGCCAATTTCCGCTTCATTGACCAAACGGTGCGTCGAATGTCCTCGGACCCGCTAAACCATCCCTATCGCTCCCATACCTGCGGCGAATTGCGCCCTGCCGATGAGGGCAGCCATGTCCGTCTGTCGGGCTGGATCCATCGCAAGCGGGATCACGGCAACCTGCTGTTTATCGATCTTCGCGATCACTACGGCCTGACCCAGTGCGTGATCGACGTGTCGAGCGATCTGTTCCCGGTGGCCGAACGTGTCCGGGCGGAAAGCGTGGTCACGGTGGAAGGGAAAGTCCTGCGCCGCACGCAAGAAACCGTGAACCCCGACCTGCCGACCGGCGAGGTCGAACTTGGGATCGAGAAGATTCACGTCGAAGCCGAGGCCGAGGTCCTGCCGATCCAGGTGGCGGGCGACGAGGAGTTTCCGGAGGACCTGCGGCTCAAGTACCGCTTCCTCGATCTGCGGCGCGAAAGCGTGCGCAAGAACATCCTACTGCGCAGCCACGTGATTTCGTCAATCCGCCGGCGCATGACAGATGCCGGGTTTGTCGAATTCCAAACCCCGATCCTGACGGCGTCGTCGCCGGAAGGCGCGCGCGACTATCTGGTGCCGAGCCGCATCCATCCGGGCAAGTTCTATGCGTTGCCGCAGGCGCCGCAGGTGTTCAAGCAGCTGTTGATGGTCGCCGGCTTCGACCGCTATTTCCAGATCGCACCCTGTTTCCGGGACGAGGACGCCCGCGCCGATCGCTCGCCCGGCGAGTTCTATCAGCTCGACGTGGAAATGGCTTTTTGTACGCAAGAGGACGTGTTCAACGCGTTGGAGCCGATCCTTTGGGGCGTATTCGACGAGTTCCGGGGCGAACGCTCCGTGACCGCGGCGCCGTTCCCGCGCATCGCGTTCAAGGACGCGATGATGAAATATGGCTCCGATAAGCCGGACCTGCGCAACCCGCTGATTATCTGCGACGTCACCGATGCCTACCGCGGTTCTAATTTCGGTCTGTTCGCCAAGATCGCGGAAGCAGGTGGCGTGGTTCGCGCTATCCCGGCTCCCGGTGCCGGGTCAAAGCCACGCAGCTTCTTCGACAAGCTCAACGATTGGGCGCGTGACGAAGGCCAAGGCGGTCTCGGATACATTGTTTTTGAAGGCGGCGAGGGTAAGGGACCTATCGCCCGCAACTTGGAACCGGAGCGCATCCGGTCAATCCGCGATGCGGCCGGTTTGGACGATGGCGATGCCGTCTTTTTCGTTGCCAACAAGGAAGAAAACGCAGCCGCCGAATTTGCCGGTGTCGTGCGCACCCGGGTGTGCGACGAATTGGAACTGCTGGAGCAGAACACCTTCAAGTTCTGCTGGATCGTCGACTATCCCATGTACGAATTGGACAAGAAGACCGGCAAGATCGAGTTCAGCCACAACCCGTTTTCCATGCCGCAAGGCGGGCTTTTGGCGCTGGAAGGCGACAATCCGCTGGATGTGCTGGCCTACCAGTACGACATCGTGTGCAACGGTGTGGAACTTTCGAGCGGGGCGATCCGGAACCACCGGCCCGACATCATGTACAAAGCCTTCGAGATCGTCGGCTATTCAAAGGAAGACGTCGAAGCCCAGTTTGGCGGCATGCTCAACGCGTTCAAATATGGCGCGCCGCCGCACGGCGGCTCGGCGCCCGGTATCGACCGTATCGTCATGCTGCTGGCGGACGAACCCAATATCCGCGAGGTTACCCTGTTCCCGATGAACCAGCAGGCACAGGACCTCATGCTCGACGCGCCGGCGCCGATCGGACCCGAGCGTTACAAAGAACTCCATATCAAGGCCGATTTGCCGAAGCCCAAGAAACGGGACGCGGCGGAGTAGGCTGCCCAATCGTTCGTGTGCGATGCCGGTTACGGGCCGGCGAAGGCGGGCGATAACGGCAAAGTCGATAGCGCTTTGCTAGGCAATGCGTTCGGTTCGGCATTCCTACCGGTCGTGTCTCGCTGAAACTCGCTGATATCTTCCAACATCCTGACGATCTTGCGTGTCCGCTCGATAACGACGGGATCGTGGGAGAGATGCGTCTCTTCGAACGCCAATCGATCCCGCCAAATGGCTGTATAATCGCGGGGGCGATCGGGTGCCGCTTTTTCACCGGTCAGGGCGCCGACAGTTCGATCGAAATTGTGCATAAGTTCCGGCTGAAAGGACAGTGCTGCGTATTCCTCGTCGGTGAGGAAACCTTCTTTGTGGAGCTCCCAGCTGAAATCGACCATTTGCCGGGGCGTCATCGATCTTAATTCGTAGTTGTCGGCGATGGCGGCGAGCCGCTTGTCCAGCGGTTCGACGATCCGGATATCGTCACCATCGATAATGATACGGCCGCCGATGGCTGCGGCCATGCTTGCCGCTCGGCGCTCCGCCAGGGGACGGGCAAGAGGGCCGATGAATTTTGCTCGCGAGATACGGAGGAGAGGCTCAATCCGCACGCAGGTCTTCCACGGTAGCTGACTCGGAATCGATTTTAGGCGGCCGTCCGCCGTCCTTTGGGCATTTGATTTTCTTGATCCGATACATGGCGGCGTCGGCGCGTTGTAGAACTTTGTTCGCGGTATCGTTGGGACCGAATGCTTGGAAACCGAGGCTGGCGCTCAATGCCAGCATACGGCCATTCCATTGTGCAAACGCGTTGTTGAGTTGGCGGTTCAGCTCTTCGGCACGCACGAGACCTTGCGACCGGCTTGCCCCCGCAAGCAACACGGCGAACTCGTCACCGCCCATACGGGCGACAACGTCTGATTCGCGAATATTGTCCTGAAGGATCTGCGCTACCCGGCACAGCACTTCATCGCCGGCGGCGTGGCCGTAGGTGTCGTTGACGAGCTTGAAGCCGTCCAAATCCACCATGACAAGCACGCCATGCTCACCCGAGCGGCGATGCGTGGCCATGGTGCGGTTGAGCTCGTATTCGAAGCCACGCCGGTTGAAAATGCCCGTCAGCGGGTCGCGGGTGGCGAGGCTGCGCATTTCCGCGACCTGGGTTGCAAGCTCGGTTAACTGTGTATCGGTCTTGTCGGCGAATAACCGCAGTTGGCCGAGAGCGCGGCGCATTTCATCGCATGCGATTTCCACGTCCACAAACGCGCCACCATCGGCCGTCATCGCCGTATCGATGAGATCGGCCAGCCTATCAAGGATCGAATGGATGTCACCCTTCATCCCTAATTTTTTATCAATGGTATTCATCTGTCTTCCAGACGGTAGCCGCGTGGCGTTACGGCTGCATTGACGCAAGGGGCGTGCCATCCCGAAGTGTGAGAAAACCAATGGTTTCTTCATTTCTTAATGGGCAACATGAGGACGACCCGGCAAAATGTGCCGATCGGTGTTCTGCGCCATCTTTCGCGAGGGTATCTCAGCTATCGGCAACGTGAATGCATCCGCGATTTTGGTCATTTGAGGGACGCCATGCTTCCGGTACAGTCGGTTTCGAGTAGGAGTGGTGCGGTTGACATGACGGCACAGAAAATTAGGTCTCGCCGATGGGCATCCAAAACGGTTGCCGGCGGCTTGATTGCGGCCCTGGTTTCAAACGTAGTGTCAGGGGCGGCCTTCGGGGCCGAACTGGTTCAACATCGCGCGACCTACTCGATGTTCCTTGCCAAGTCGGGTGGAACGGCGGCGATCGTCGGCGCCCGTGGCGCCATGCTCTATGATTTCAAGGATACCTGCGACGGCTGGGGAATGGATACCAAGGTCTATCTTCGGCTGAGGTACGCCCAAGGACCAGAGGTCGAAAACGTCCGGACCATGTCGACCTGGGAGGCAAAAGACGGTTCCGGTTTCCGGTTTCGTGTCGAAGAATCCGGGGCCGGCGAAAAAGTTCAGGAAATAAAAGGCGTCGCTGTCGCCGAACAGAATAGCGGGATCGCCGAGTTTACTGCCCCACGGGCTTTTACGGCGGACCTGCCTGTAAAGACCATTTTCCCGTCGGCTCACCTGAGGGCGCTTATCGACACTGCGCAGGCGGGGAAGACTCATCTCGGCCGCGTTCTGTTTGATGGGGCAAGTCTGGATAACCCGTTTCTGGTGAGCGCGTTGATTCATCCGCTGGAAGGGGAGAGTGCGGCCGAAACGGAAGCTCACCCCAAGTGGCGCGCACGTATGGCTTACTATCCGACACGCGACAAAACCGAAACGCCGTCGTTTGAGCTTGTTGTCGATTTCGATGAGACAGGCATCGTCTATCGCGTCGTGCAGGATTTCGACGATTACGTCATCGAGGCGCGGATCGACAAATTCGAACGATTGCCACCGCCCAATTGCTGACCAGGCTCAGTCTTTGATCAGCGATCGGCCCCGCCGAATCGCGGGGGTGCCGAATTTCATCCGCACCATATCGATGGCGCTTTCCACCCGCGAAATGGATTGAACGCGGGTATCGATCAAGGAGGGCCGGTCCGCGGCGTCGGCGTCGCACAGCTTGGCCGCGCCAATGCCGATCAGCCGGTATGACGGACCATCGGCAAGTTCCTTGACCAATGGCGTGGCGGCATCGAAGAGGATTTGCGCGAGCTGCGTCGGCTGATCCAGTTGCCGCGACCGGGTAATGATCCGGAACTTCGAGGTTTTCATCTTCAAGGTGATGCCGCCGGCAGCGAGGCCTTGCTTCTTCAGGCGGCGCGCGACTTCCTCGCACAGCGGCCACAACCGCCGTTCAAGCCTGTCGGCATCCCGGATGTCCTGCGCGAACGTCGTTTCCGAAGAGATGCTTTTGGTGGCGCGGCCCTCGCCGACGCGTCGGTTGTCCTCGCCCCGCGACAAGTGTGCGAGACGCGCTCCGATTTTGCCGTAGCGGGCGACAAGCTCCCGTTCATCGAGACGGCGCAATTGTCCGATGGTTTTCAGACCGTCCCGGTCGAGACGCTGACACAGGCTCTTGCCGACGCCCCAGATGGCGGAAACCGGGCGCGGTGTCAGGAACGCGATCGCTTCGGTGCGTCCGATGATAGCGAAGCCGCGCGGTTTATCGAGGTCGGAGGCCATTTTTGCGAGGAACTTGTTGTAGCTCAGGCCGACCGAGGCTGTGACGCCGGTCTCCGTCTCGATCCGTTTGATCAGCTTGATCAAGGTTTGCGCCGGGCTGCTGTGGTGAAGCGTTTCTGTTCCGCCGAGGTCTAGGAAAGCTTCGTCAATGGAGATGGATTCGACGGCCGGGGTCGTGTCCCGCATCATTGCTTTGATCTCGCCACCGATGCGCTGGTATTTTTCCATATTCGGCCGGATGACGACGGCGTCGGGGCAAGCTTTCAAAGCCTGAAACATAGGCATGGCGGAACGTACGCCCCGGGTTCGCGCGATATAGCAACAAGCGGATACCACGCCCCGCCGGCCTCCACCGACGATGACCGGTTTGTTGGTGAGTTCGGGATTGTCCCGTTTCTCCACCGATGCATAGAAGGCGTCGCAATCGATATGCGCGATAGAGAGGCCCATTAATTCTGGGTGGGAAATCAGCCGTGGCGAGCCGCAAGACGAACAGCGCCGCTCGCCGGCCGGCACAGTGGCCGCACAGTCCCGGCAAAGGGTCCGCGCGACGCCAGAGACTTCTTGATCGGAGAATTCAGTCATTGTTGCCTGCTCCGATACCGGCGCTGTCCGGCCACAGCCAGGCGGCACCGCGGACGCCGCTGGAGTCTCCGTGACGATTTGGCCGTAAGTGCGTTTGGACGTGGTCGCTAAAAATCCATTGGTGCCACTTCCCCGGGACGAGATCGTAGAGGGTGGAAATATTCGAGAGACCGCCGCCAAGGACAATAACATCGGGATCAACGATGTTGATGACCGAAGCGAGTCCGCGGGCCAGCCGGTCTGCATACAGAACGATGGATTCTTCTGCTTTTGCGTCGCCTGATTTGGCGGCGCTCGCGATTTCGGCGGCGGAAATGGGCGTGGCCGGGTCGCCGAAAATGCCGGTGCAGATCTCCGCGTAGGTCCGTCGCAGGCCGTCGCCGCAAAGAAATGTTTCGATGCAGCCTCTTTGTCCGCAATAGCAGGCGACGCCCGGCTGCTCGGCGCCGGTGGCCCAGGGAAGGGGATTGTGTCCCCATTCGCCGCCAATGGCGTTTACGCCGGTGAGTGGGGCGCCATCGACGACGATACCGCCGCCGACCCCCGAACCGAGGATAACACCGAAAACGACGCCGACGCCGGTACCGGCGCCGTCAGTAGCCTCCGACAATGCAAAGCAATTGGCGTCGTTGGCCAGTCGGACCGGGCGTTCCAAGGTTGCCGATAGATCTTTGTCCAGAGTGTGGCCGATCAACCACGTGGAATTGGCGTTTTTGATCTTTCCGGTTTGCGATGACAGGGTCCCCGGGATGCCGACGCCGACCGATCCTTTGGTGCCTACCTGCCGCTCCAAATCGAGAACCAATCCAACGACCGCTTGGACCGTGCGGGCGTAATCTCCCCTCGGTGCAGGGATGCGTTTGCGGGCACGTTCCTCGCCGCCGCTGTCGAGAGCGATCCCTTCTATCTTGCTGCCGCCGAGATCGATGCCGATCCGCATGCTATTCGTTCCTGAGTTGTTCTCCCTCCGGAGTTGATTGTCGCGCCAAATAAAAGGCCACGCAATACGCGTGGCCGTTTGCCATGTGGCGCAAATCGACTTTGCACCGATCGAACAGATTGTGTTGAGGAGGGACGGTTAGGTGATGTCGTCGTAATGGTCTACGGGGCGAAACTCTCCCCGAATGAATCTGGCATCGGGAAAGCTGGGGCGCTCAGACGCGCGGGACATTTCTCTGATCTCGACGATCCGGCTGTTACGGAGGCGAAGCTCCGCAATCTGTCTTGCGGCCGATGAGCTTGGTGCCGACACCGTTTCGACCTTCAAATCCTTCGAGGCGCCGTTTTCCCTGTAGTAGACCGTGTACATCTCTCGCACTCCAACAGCATCGTTTTCCCTCCCGGGAGTGCCGAGGCCGACAACAATTTTTCCGTTGCGGCGCCCGTTTGTTTTATTTGTTGCGAAGGATTGTTAGACAATAGATGTAGTCGGGTCAACGGGGTGAATACGACATATAGGTATAATTACTATATATTGTGATATAAAAGACTCACTCTAGTAGCACCCAATTCTTTCCTTCCCACCTAATCCCGCCGCATCATTGCGCGCTTACCTTATGCGGTCGGCCTCGGACGTGGACGCCGGGTAGGGGAACGAGTGCCCTATCATGAACCGGCATTCACTTAATCAAATATCCACGCATTTGCGCTACATTTCCTTAGTAACAGAAAATAAATAAAGATCACAAATTTATTTAGTTGAGATGTCAGTTCTTCGTGATAACGATTTTGAAATCGTTTGAACGTATGAATAAAGACAGAAGTAAATAGTTTTAAAAAAGTAAAAATTAGAGTCACCAGGCGCGGGCTTCCGTCAAAACCAGGTTTGAGGCACTCGGACGAACATCATGACCGACCGTTTCGGTTTGACTCAATCCGGCTTGAAGCTAGCGTTGCAACTCAAGCAATCCTATGCAGCTAAGCAGCCGCTAATACTGCTCGACGAGTCGCATCGGCTTCTGATGCCGGAACACCTGCTGAATCCTCAGATCGACCTGCAGACATTTGAAGATCCGATGCCGCTCGCCATTGTGGCGGTTCGCGATCCGGACTCGCCGATGTCTATCGCAGCCGCCGTACGCATGGCGCCCAAGGCGCGCGACCGGCAGCTGGTCTCCAATCTTTTTGAAATGTTGGGTGAGACCTCCAAACATTCGGTTGTCCGGAAATGCATCGATCTCGTAACCGAGCACGATTTCGATCCGGAGGTTGTCAACAGGGTGCGGCGAAGCGCGTCTCGTTTCGTCAATATGAGCCGCAAGCAATACATGGATGCTCTCAAGCGCAATTTACGGGCGCTTATGGAAGGGACGATGGAGCCGAGATGCTTCGTTGACGACTTTTTCGAGCTTTCCGAGGCGGGCAACCTGCGTTTGGATATCCGTAAGCGGCTGGTGATGGGGATTCTGACATCCGAATCCGTTCGACCGTCGATCAAATTCCTGTTTCTGGAAAACCTGGTTCGGCTGCCCGAGGCGCTTCGTGTCGAGATCATAACGGATGTCCTACGCACGCCGGACACCCGGAACCTCAGCGTCATAAAACAAGAGCTGCTCTGGATAAAGCGCGAAGCGAGCGTCCACTGAGTGTAGAGATGGGCGTTTAGGTGGCCGCCGCGCGGCGCTCTTCTGGAAGTTGCTGTATGGGCTCGCCGACGTCGAATAACTGAGATAGTAATTCGATAACCGCCAAGGCTTCGCCGCCGCCCGCGAGCGAATAGAAAATCATCTGTGCTTTGCGGCGGGTTTGGACCAGCCCTTGCTTCCGTAGGCGTGCCAAATGCTGGGAGAGGGCGGACTGGCTCAGTTCCAGTTCCCTTTCCAACTCGCCAACTGACCGTTCACCGTGCGCGAGATGACACAAAATCATCAGGCGATGGGGGTTTCCCATGGTCTTGAGTAGGCTGCTGGCCGCGTCAGCATTATTCCGGAGCACGTCGGCTTTCATATCCGCCCCATTTCCTGCTATTTCAACCGTCTCCGGCTGCTGGACGCCCCCAACGATCTTTGCGCGCCGTCTTCGGGGTGTTCCGCAACCTTTAGAGGAAACGGTATGTTACATGAATATTTTACCGCGCGTGAAGCGGCAACATTTTCAACTGTCAAATTGATAGCTAAGTAAGCGAGGAAAGTGACAAACGCAGGGTTTGCTGGCCGCTTAGTTGTCTGCCAATTCGCATTTCGACATTGGTGGGAAAAGGATTTCCGTCAGCATGAATGATGGACCAAAAGGCTGAAATCCGGTTGTCCCGCTCTACCAGCCGGTCGAACACGCGCTCAAAAAACTCGGTAAAGGCCGGTAAACCGGAATAATTTTCGATAGTTTCTGGGGCGATTACGTCAAAAAGCGACTTCGACGTAATTTCTTCGAGTTCATACCCGAAAAATCCTTTTTGCGAATGTGCCAGCATGATCGTTCCGTCCCGGGCGGTCAAAAGGATCATATCGGCCAACTGAACCTTTTCTTCCGAATGGCTAAAGCCATAGTGGGCAAATGTTTTTGCCATGCCTTCCAGTGTCTTGAAATAGGACCGGTAGAATTTAGGCGTAGGCCGTAATGTTTTTGCCCGGCCCCGGCCACTTGTGCCGTTCCCGTCTTCGAACAGAAACCCTTTGTCGACAAAGGCATTGATGATGCGAATGGCTGTGGATTCACTCACGAAATGGGGGGAGATCGCATAGGCAAGTTTCATTTTGGTGAGATAATTCTCACGTTCCGCCTCGGTATGGATTGTGTGCGAAAGGTAGTACACCGTCTGTGCGTGCGGACCACTAATTTCCCGGGAATATCGAACGATATTCGGCGTGTTCACGAGAAGGGCTCGTTTCAAGCAGCGCAAATGTTCCTCGATGGTTGCCGTCGATACTTCGGCATCGGAACGGCGACTGCGGTCACGGTCTGTGCGCCGCATGATCACTTGCCTGGACTTGTTCCCGGTTTCCGACTGGAAATCGACAGCATCGGCTCCCAAGCCGGCAATGCCTGGGATGCGGTTTCGTTCTCTCCCCGTGTGTCGGTCGTCTTCAGCCACAACCCTACCGCTTCATTCTTATTCGGCCGGTGCCGCCGGTGTCGCGAGTCCAAGGCGTACCTTCTTTGACTCGAGGACGGCAGCAAACAGTCCCAGAAGCGGTGGTATGATCAACAAGGTCAATACGGCGGACAGTGCAAGGCCGCCTACCACCACCGAACCCAGACCACGATAGAGTTCGGATCCAGCCCCCGGAACAAGTACAAGTGGTAGCATGCCGAATACACTCGTCAGCGTCGACATGAAAATTGGCCTTAGTCGATTTCGCGTGGCCTCGAGAATAGCGTCTACGACTGCCATTCCTTCCTCCCGGATATGCACAAGTGTCTGATGCACAAGGAGAATTGCGTTGTTTACGACGATGCCGATAAGGATAACGAAGCCCAAAAGGGTTAACATGTCGAGCGGCTGTAAGATGAACATATTGAGAACAGCCAAGCCCGCGACGCCGCCCGCCGTCGCCAACGGCACCGAAAACATGATGATCAACGGATAGATGAAACTCTCGAACAGGATCGCCATCACCAGATAGACGATCAACAACGCTAACAACAAATTAATCAGCATACTGTCGAAAGTGCGTTCCAAGGCATCGGCCGTGCCGGACATTTTTAGCCGAATGCCGGAGGGAAGCCCCTCAGCCTCAAGCGGCTTGAAAATCTCTTCGCGGACTTTCTCCATGGCAACTTCCAGGGGCATTGTCTGCGATGGCGTAATGTTGATCGTGATGCCACGCTCCCGGTCGAGGCGCCGGATTTCGTTGGGACCGGAGGTTACTTCCACTTTGGACAGGGAACTCGCTAACAGGATTTGACCTTTGGGCGTAACCACCGGGATGCTCTCGATTCCTTGGGTTTCACCGATCTGGCGATAAGGCCCTCGGATCATGAGGTCGGTTAGCTTCCCGTTGACGGTTACTTCGGCGACCTTCAGGCCGTCGTTGAAAGCGTCGATGGCCTGTCCGAGATCGCGCGCGCTCAGGCCGTTGTCGGCCAGCCGCTGCGGGTCCGGCAGAACACGAATTTCCGGTGATAGAATTTGCAGGCCTGGGGTGGCGCGCGACTGGTGCCCCTCGCTTCGCGGAAAGACCTGATTGATCAGTTGCTGCGCCCGGGACGCGACATTGACAATGTTGTCGAGATCGGGACCCACGATATCCAAGTCGATATTGCGGTTACCTCCAAAACCTCGCCCGAAGATGGACGTTTGAATGGCAAATCCGCGGCTGCCCGGTTCGGCGAAGATCGCTCGCTGTATGATGGGTATCAGTTCGCCAACCCGTGTCGGATCGACAGCTGCCGCCGACGCCAAGGTGAATCCGCGCCGGATGATGAACCAGAAACGCTCGATGCGCGGCGGTCCGTTGCGGTCCGCCTCCTCATCGCCAGCGGAGCCGAGCAGGGGCCGGATCTGGCTTTCAGCCTTTTCGGCAATTTGCACGATGGCGTTCAGGTTATAGCCGACGGGCGGCATGATCCGCGCGATGATCAGATTGCGGTTGCCTTCCGGTAGATATTCGAGCTTCGGGAGGAACGCCCAGGTCGCGACGCCGGCAACGCCGCAGATAATGGCAACGACCACAACAGAGATGGTTTTGCTGCGGATGACGACCTTGGTGTAGCCCATGACGAAGGCGCGGAAAGCATGGGCGAAATGGTCGATGATCGGCAATTTGAGAGCGTCTTCGCCTTCTTTGATGCCTTTACGAAGCATGCGGTTCGCAAGTGACGGAATGACCGTGATCGAGACGATTAGCGACAGCACGACGGAGACGGAAATTGCCACCGCGATATCGCGAAACAGTTGCCCGACTTCGTCCTTCATGACGAGGATCGGCACGAACACCATTACGGTGGTCATGGCGGAAACGAAAATCGCGCCCCAAACTTGACTGGCGCCGCGCAGCGCCGCTTCGGCAGGAGAGTGACCCATCTGACGCAGCCGGTAGATGTTCTCGAGGACGACGATGGCCGCATCCACCACCATGCCGACGGCAAAGGCTATACCGGCAAGCGAAATCACGTTGATGGATTGTCCCAGTGCGGCCATGGCGACAAACGCGCCGACAATCGAGACCGGAATGGCCATGGTGATGACCAACGTTGCGCGGATAGAACGCAGAAACACCAGCAGTACGATGGCGGCAAGTATGCCGCCGAAAACGATGTTCTGCTGTACGAGATCGATTGCCGAATTGATGTAGTCGGTATCGTCATGGACTTGGGTCATCACGAGACCGGCATCTGCAAGCGGGCCGTCATTAAGTTCTTTGACCTCGGCCTTGATCCGCTCCATCACCTCGATGACATTGACGCCCGTATCGCGAATCACGTTAACAACGATCGATTCCGCGCCGTTGCTGCGGATTTGGGTGTCTTCTTCGACCAGTTCGTATTCGACCTTGGCGACGTCCGCCACGGTGACCCGGGAAATCCGTCCGGTTGCCGCATCGACCCGGGACCGCAGAACCAATTCGTTGATCCGGTCGATCGTCGAAAGCTCGTTGTCCGTCCGCACGACGTAGCGGCGTTTGCCTTCTTCGACGTCGCCGGCCGAGATGGAGGCATTGGCACCGCGCATGACATTCGCGACTTCGGTGATTGTGAGGCCGTAGCGGGCCATGCGCTGGGGGTCGATGATCACCCGCAGCTCGTGCTGCCGGCCGCCCCAAACATTGACCAGGCCGACGCCGGTTAGCCGTTCGAGCCGGTCGCGAACCACATCTTCGAGTAGGCGTCCATAGGAGTAGATGGGGTTTTTGTTTTCCGGCAGGGTATTCACGGAGAACCAGGCAATCGGGTTGTCCTCGGCGTCGCGCGTTCGGATACGCGGTGTGCCCGCTTCGTCCGGAATACCGCTAACGTTGGTCAGCCGGTTGCTCACCAGCATCAACGCCCGGTCCATATTGGTGCCGACAGCGAATGTCATGGAAATCCGGTTGCCGCTGTCCCGCGAACTGCTCTCGATCGTTTCGAGACCCTCGACACCTTTGAGGGCATCCTCCTGACGATTGGTAATTTCCCGCTCGATTTCCAAGGACGACGCGCCGGGCCAGGACGTGAAGATGGTCAGCGTCGGTTTCCGTGTGTCGGGCGTAAGTTGGATGGGAATCGCGCGAAGCGCGACGAAACCGGCGAGGACGATCATCAGAACGACCGAGATAACGGCCGTCGGACGTTTAATGGCGAGACTAATGAGAGGCATGGCTTTTTCTCACGCCGAGACGGACCGGATCACCCGCCGCTCTGTTGCTGAAGTTTTTCCCGAATAAAGGCACGACGTTCCTCATCGCCAAGGGAGAAGAATTTTTGGCGTTCCTCGTGACCCAGGCTTTCAATAATGGCGCGGACCGCAGGCGGTGGTCCTACCCTGCCGGTGGGGGGCTCGGCCGCCATGGCGGCGCCCGGCATGGGGCGGCTGGTGCCGACCTTTTCCCGACCCGTATCTTGTTGCTGACGGAGTTTTTCTTCGATGAAGGCGCGCTTCTCGGGGCCGGAAAGGGCAAAAAACTTTTGCCTCTCCTCGTCGCTCAGGTTCTGAATGACGGATCGGGCTTGCGGGATTGGGCCCGCAGCCGGGCTGCCCGCGCCGTTGCCCATGCCGGGAGGCGGGGACGTATCTTGATCATCGTCCGAGGGCGCTACCCGCACCGGTTGGCCGGGCCGCAGAAGTTCGTTGCCGCGGACAACAACCTGCTGTCCCGGCGTCAAGCCAGACAATATCTCGAACTTACTCGCGAACGCATCGCCAATCCGGACTTGCGCGGGGCGGACGCGGCCATCTTGAAAAACGAAGACTACAGGACCGGTTTGCTGATTGACGATGGCATCCTTGGGAACCGAGATCACCTCGCGGGGTTCTCCGCGGGGTACGGCGACCGTAACGCTTTGGTTGGCGACGACATTGCTGGCTTTGCTGCCAAAGTCGGGCGTCAAACGTACCGCGCGTGTACGTGCAAGAGGGTCTTCATCGGGAACGATGGCGCGCACGGTCGCGTCGATCCCTTCGTCGCCACGGTTTAAAAGAACCGTGACCTTGTTTCCCGGCTCCAGGCCACCGAGGCGGTCAGAGGGAATATCCGCCTCGACTTCCAGCGTTCGGTCGTCGAGCAAGGTGAGAATTGCGGACCCACCGTTAACGAAGGCGCCCGCCGACACATTGCGCAAGGTCACGACACCGGCAAAGGGCGCGCGGATGACGGCGTCGTTGACGTCCAGTTTGGCCAGATCCCATGCCGCCTGCGCGCGCGTAAGAGACGCTTTTGCTTCGTCTACCGCGGTTTGGGCTTTGACGATTTCCTGTTTCTTGTCTTCATAGCGTGCTTGGCTGAAGGCTGCCGAGCTACGAAGTCCCTCCAGGCGCTTCAGCTCCTGCTTGAGGAAATCTACCTGGGCCTCGGTAGAGCGTAACTTGGCGCGCGCCTGAACGACTTCCGCGCCCTTCAAATCGGCTTCGAGTTTGAACCGGCCCAACTCGATTTCGGCAAGTGCCTGATCTTTCTCGACGCGGTCACCGACGTCCACCAGGACGTTTGAAATGCGGCCCGTGATACGTGACGCGATCGTGCTTTTCTGCGTCGCCACCAACCGCCCGGTGATGGGAATCGTCTGAAATAACACCTCGCGTTCGACGTTGGCTAGTTCGACGAGGGGGGGCGGAAACCTTCCACCCCCGGGGCCACCACCTGGTCGCCCGCCGCCGCTATTTGGACCCGCCTGCGCGCCACGCCCGCCGCTTCCGTTGGAGGCACCGCCTTGCGCCAGCCTTTGCTGAATAAACTTTCGTTTTTCCTCGGGGCTCATGGCAAAGAATTTTTGCCGCTCGTCGTCGCTCAGGCTTTGGATAATGGCCCCGGCTTGCGGATTTGGCGCACGTTGCGCACCGGCTTGTTTGGGCAGTCCGGTTGTCAGGATGGCGGCGGCCGAAAAGGCGGCAAACAAGGCCGGCAAAAGGTGCAGGGGGATGAGCTTCAAGTCTGTTTCCTCCGGCCCAGGAATCCCGTTCCAACGGCCCGAATAATAGTCAATCTAGGAAGGCAAGCGCGATTCCACGTTCTAAAACGACGTCCACGCTAAATTCCGTCGTCAATTTCCGCTATTTGAGCTGGCGGCCTCCCCTTCGTCCAAAGAGGTCCAAAGCGCCCGCATTCCCTGAAAACAAGACCTTTGATTTTATGGCGGAAAAAGTAGAGAAATAGCGGGCTTCAGGCAATACATGAAAATTAACGGTTGGTAACAACTCGTTGAAGAATTCGACCGTAAAACGTTAACAAACAAGGTTTCTAGGCATCGGCGATCGCATGGCCACCGCACTCTACACGCATCCTGTCTGCATCGATCATGAGCCTGGCCCCGGCCACCCGGAATCCCCGGACCGGCTGCGGTCGGTGCTGAAGGCGCTGCAGGAGGCAGAATTCGATGACTTGGTGCATCGCGAAGCGGCCAAAGCCGAGCGCGCCTGGATCGAACGCGTCCATGACGCCGCTTACTTCGATTGGGTATTTTCCAGCGTCCCCCAAAGCGGGTATCACGCCCTCGATCCCGATACGATTTTGTCACCGGCATCGGGAGAAGCGGCATTGCGCGCGGCCGGTGCGCTGTGTGCGGCAACCGAAGCCGTAGCCTCACGGGAGATCGGGAACGCATTTTGCGCGGTACGTCCGCCCGGGCATCATGCCGAACGCAGCCAGGCAATGGGCTTCTGCTTGTTCGGCAACGTGGCAATTGGAGCGTTGCATGCGCAACGGGCCTGCGGAATCGGCAAAGTGGCCGTCGTGGATTTCGATGTTCATCACGGCAACGGCACGCAGGACGCGTTCATCGGCCGCGAAAACGTGTTCTTTGCGTCTAGTCATCAGTTCCCCGCCTATCCTGGGACCGGCGCCGAATCGATTGGCGACAATATCGTCAACGTGCCGTTGCCGCCGGGCAGCGGCAGCAGTCAGTTCCGTACCGCCTACGAAAAAACGATTTTCCCGGCGTTGGAGGACTTTGCGCCGGATATGCTTTTCATTTCCGCGGGCTTCGATGCGCATATCCGCGACCCTTTGTGCCAATTACAGGTGACGACCGACGACTTTGGCTGGGTATCGGAGAAACTGGCGGATATCGCCGCACGCCATTGCGATGGCCGATTGGTCTCGACCCTCGAGGGCGGATACGACCTCGAGGCGCTTGGTGACTGCGTGGCCGTTCATGTCGCCGCGCTCATGAAAGCGTAGGGAAAGCATCAACCTCGCCCACCAACCTTGCTCATTTGGGGTGCGGGGTCGTAAACTCCGGCCAACGTCACTCTCAATCAGAAACTCTCGCAACAGGAATTCTCCATGGCCGAGCAAAAAGCCGCTGACGTCAAGAAAATGAGCTTCGAGGAGGCGCTGGCCGAGCTGGAGCGGATCGTTAGCGAGCTGGAGGAAGGAGGCGGTAGCCTCGATCAGGCGATCAATGCCTATGAGCGTGGAACCGCCCTTAAAAAACAATGCGAGGAGAAGCTTAAACAAGCGAAGCAACGCATTGAGAAAATTACCGTTAACCAGGCCGGCGACATTGCCGTCGAGCCCGCCGATCTGGATTAGAGGTTCCCTTGCGACAATTCGAAGACGCTTTGGCGGAATCGGCCCGTCTAACCGACGACGCGCTCGACGAACTTATCCCCGAAGGCGAAGGTCCCGAATCTCGGGTGCTCGACGCGATGCGCTACTCGGCGTTGGCGGGCGGCAAGCGAATCCGTCCCTTTATGGTCATCAACAGCGCGGAAATCTTCAATGTCGACCGCGCGCACGCGGTGCGTACCGCGGCGGCAGTCGAAATGGTGCACACCTATTCTTTAATTCATGACGATTTGCCGGCCATGGACGATGACGATTTGAGGCGCGGCAAACCGACTTGCCACGTCCAGTTCGACGAGGCCACGGCCATCCTGGCTGGCGACGGGCTTTTGACCCTCGCGTTCGAGGTTCTAGCGGGCGACGAAACCCATCCCAGTCCGGATATTCGGATCAAGCTGGTTGCCGAGCTGTCCAAGGCGGTCGGCGCCCATGGGATGGTCGGCGGGCAAATGATCGACTTGGTGGCTGCCGATCACGATTTCGGGGTCCCTGAGATCACACGCCTGCAGCGCATGAAGACAGGGGATCTGATTAATTTCTCCTGTATCGCCGGGGCCATCCTTGGCAGGGCCTCCGAGCACCAAGTGCACGTCCTGAGCGCCTATGCCCACGACCTTGGGCTCGCGTTCCAGATCGTGGACGACCTCTTGGATGTGGAGGGAGATGCCGCGGAGTTGGGCAAGGCGGCCGGCAAGGACGAGGCGGCGGGAAAGGCCACCTTCGTTTCGCTGTTGGGGGCCGAGCGCGCGCGGGGGCAGGCCCATATGCTGGCCGAGCAGGCCATTCAACATCTGGCCCCCTTTGACGACCGGGCCAAGCCCTTGTGCGATTTGGCGGAATTTGTTGTCAAACGGCGCCGATAGGGGCTAATAATGGGGAAATCAATAACTTAAGGGGGTTAGGCGGGCCGGCCAGTTGGTAGGTTCGCGATTGTCTTTTGAACACAACGCCTGCAACCGGATTCAATAGGCCAAGCGTCGTATGACCAAAACACCTCTTCTGGACACCGTTACCGATCCCAGCGAAATCCGTGATTTTTCGCTCGACCAGCTCAAGCAGTTGGCCGAAGAAGTGCGGACGGAGACCGTCGATACGGTCTCCATCACCGGCGGACACCTGGGGGCGAGCCTCGGCGTGGTCGAGCTGACCGTAGCGCTGCACCATGTGTTCGATACACCGCGCGACCGGCTGATCTGGGATGTCAGCCATCAGGCCTATCCTCACAAAATTCTGACCGGGCGCCGCGACCGTATACGCACCCTGCGGCAGGGTGGCGGTTTGTCGGGTTTCACCAAACGGACGGAAAGCGAATACGACCCGTTCGGCGCGGCGCATAGCTCCACGTCCATTTCGGCGGGGCTCGGCATGGCGGTGGCGCGCGATTTGAGCGGTGGCAGCAACAACGTCATCAGTGTCATCGGCGACGGCGCCATGAGTGCCGGCATGGCCTACGAGGCGATGAACAACGCCGGTTCCATGGACAGCCGTCTGGTCGTCATCCTCAACGACAATGACATGTCTATCGCGCCGGCGGTGGGGGCGATGAGCGCTTATCTCTCGCGTCTGATTTCGTCGAAGCCGTACCGGTCGATTCGCCACTTCGCCAAGGAAATGGCGAGCAAGTTTCCCCGCCGCCTGGAAATGACGGCCCGGCGTGCGGAGGAATATGCGCGCGGCATCTTGACCGGTGGGACGCTGTTCGAGGAATTGGGGTTCTTCTATGTCGGCCCCATCGACGGACACAACATCGAACATCTGTTGCCGGTGTTGAAGAACCTCCGCGATTCGGACGAGCAGGGGCCGGTTCTGCTGCATATCGTTACCGAGAAAGGCCATGGCTATAAGCCCGCCGAGAATGCGGCCGACAAGTATCACGGGGTTTCAAAGTTCGATGTGGTGACCGGTGAGCAGGCCAAGCCGATCCCCAATGCGCCGTCCTATACCTCTGTATTCGCTAAGGCGTTGATCAAGGAAGCCGAGAAGGACGACAAGATCGTCGGCGTAACGGCAGCCATGCCGTCGGGCACCGGCCTCGATAAATTCAACGACGCATTCCCCGATCGGTGCTTCGATGTCGGCATCGCGGAACAGCATGCGGTGACATTTGCGGCAGGCTTGGCGACCGAAGGCTACCGGCCGTTCGTCGCCATCTACTCAACCTTCTTGCAGCGGGCGTACGATCAGATCGTTCATGATGTTGCCATCCAGAAGCTGCCCGTGCGCTTCGCCATCGACCGGGCGGGGCTGGTCGGTGCCGACGGTGCCACCCATGCGGGGTCCTATGACGTGACCTATCTCGCATGTCTGCCCGACTTCGTCGTGATGGCGGCGGCGGACGAGGCGGAACTGGTTCATATGGTGGCGACGGCGGCGGCCATTGACGACCGGCCGTCGGCATTCCGCTATCCGCGCGGCGAGGGGACCGGCGTCGATCTTCCCGAACAGGGCGTGCCGTTGGAGATCGGCAAGGGCCGCATTCTGCGCGAAGGATCGACCGTGGCCATTCTCAACCTGGGCACGCGTCTGGCCGAATCGCTGGTCGCGGCGGAAGAATTGGCGGCGCGTGGTCTGTCGACGACGGTGGCCGACGCGCGCTTTGCCAAACCGCTCGATCAGGAGTTGGTTCTGCGGCTGGCGCGCGAACACGAAGTGCTGATCACGGTCGAAGAAGGATCGGTCGGCGGCTTCGGATCCCACGTCATGCAGTTATTGGCGGAGAACGGCGTGTTCGATTCGGGGCTGAAGATTCGCCCCTTGATCCTGCCGGACGTGTTCATCGATCACGACAAGCCGGACCTGCAATATCAGCAGGCGGGGCTGGTATCGGCCGATATCGTCGCGACAGCGCTGACCGCCCTCGGTCAGGATGAACCGGTGGTCGAAGACGCGCGTCCCGCGCGCGCCTGATCATGGCCAAACGCCCGGCGGCACGCCGCGGCAAATCCACGAAATCAAGTTCCAAGACAAAGTCCTCCTCGAAGCCGCGTCTCGATCAGCTTCTCGTCGCGCGGGGGCTCGCCGAAACGCGGTCTCGCGCGCAGGCTTTGATCATGGCCGGTGTCGTTTTTAGCGGCGAGACCAAGCTCGACAAGCCCGGTCACCAATTGGCCGCCGACGCGCCGCTCGAGGTGCGCGGCCGCGACCATCCCTGGGTCTCGCGTGGCGGGTTGAAACTCGATCACGCGCTCGATGAATTCAAGATCGACGTTGCTGCACGCACCTGTATCGATGTCGGTGCATCGACGGGCGGCTTTACGGATGTGCTGTTGAGCCGTGGCGCGGCGCATGTCTATGCGGTCGATGTCGGCCATGGGCAATTGGCGTGGAAATTGCGCCAGGACGAGCGGGTAACCGTGATGGAACGCACTAATGCCCGCGCGCTAACCGCCGATTTGATCCCGGAGCCGGTGGATTTCATCGGTTGCGACGCGAGCTTTATCGGCCTCAAAACCGTGCTGCCCGCGGCCATGGCCCTGGCGGCGCCCGGTTGCATCCTGGTGGCACTGATCAAGCCACAGTTCGAGGTTGGGCGCGATCAGGTCGGCAAGAAGGGGGTCGTCCGCGATCCCGCGCTGCATGAAGCCGTGTGTGCCGATATTCGCGGCTGGCTCGACGGGTTGGACGGCTGGACGGTCCTCGGCCTCACCGAAAGCCCCATCAAGGGACCCGAAGGCAATACGGAATTCCTGATCGCGGCGCGGTTCAGTTAGATCGGCGTTAGCCGCACTGCCCTCTGTGGCGGAGCATATGATCGGCAAGGACGCAGGCGACCATCGCTTCGCCCACCGGTACGGCGCGGATGCCGACGCAGGGATCGTGGCGGCCTTTGGTCGACACCTCTGCATCGCGGCCATCGACGGTCACGGTCTGCCGGGGCGTGAGGATGGAGCTGGTCGGTTTGACGGCAAAGCGGGCGACGACGGGTTGTCCCGTCGTGATACCGCCGAGCACACCACCGGCGTTGTTGGACAGGAACTCCGGCTCACCGCCTTCCATGCGCATTTCGTCGGCGTTGTCTTCGCCGCTGAACGAGGCGGCCGCGAACCCCGCGCCGATCTCGACGCCCTTCACCGCATTGATGCTCATCAGCGCCTTGGCGATGTCGCTGTCCACCTTGTCGAATACCGGTTCGCCCAGCCCCACGGGAACGCCTTCGGCGATCACCTCGATGATCGCGCCGGTGGACGAGCCCGCCTTGCGCACCTCATCGAGATAGCTTTCCCAATTGGCGACCATGGCGGCATCGGGACACCAGAAGGGGTTTTGCCCGATCTGATCCCAATCCCAATTGTCGGCATCGATGGCGTGGGGGCCGATCTGAATCAATGCGCCACGGATGGAAACGCCGTTGCCGAGTACCTTGCGCGCGACGGCGCCGGCGGCAACCCGGCAAGCGGTTTCGCGCGCGCTCGCGCGGCCGCTGCCGCGGTAATCGCGGATGCCGTACTTTTGTTGATAGGTGAAGTCGGCGTGGCCCGGACGGAACAGGTCCTTGATGTCGTCATAATCCTTGGAGCGCTGATCGGTGTTCTCGATCAACAGCGCGATGGGCGTGCCCGTGGTGCGGCCTTCGAATACGCCCGATAGGATTTTGACGGTATCGGCTTCACGGCGCTGGGTGGTGAAACGGGATTGGCCCGGCTTCCGCTTATCGAGCCACGTTTGGATATCGGCTTCGGCGAGCGGAATGCCCGGCGGCGTCCCGTCGACAACACAGCCAATGGCCGGTCCGTGGCTTTCCCCGAATGTGGTGAAGCGGAAAAGCTCGCCGAAACTGTTTCCGGCCATGCCTCAGGCGGCTTCCGATCCGCTTGCATTGGGAACGGCGATGTCCGGCGCGTCGACGGCTTTCATCCCGACGATGTTGTACCCGCAGTCGACGTGATGGGTTTCGCCGGTGACGCCCGACGAGAGGTCGGAAAGCAGATAAACGCCGGCGCCGCCGACGTCCTCGGCGGTCACGTTGCGCCGCAGGGGCGAGTTGTATTCGTTCCATTTGAGGATGTAGCGGAAATCGCCGATACCGGAGGCGGCCAATGTTTTCATCGGACCCGCGGACAGGGAATTGACCCGGATGCGCTGTTCGCCCAAATCTTCGGCAAGGTAGCGGACGCTGGCCTCGAGCGCCGCCTTGGCGACACCCATGACGTTGTAGTGCGGCATTACCCGCTCCGACCCGGAATAGGTGAGGGTGAGAATAGCGCCGCCGTCGGGCATGACGGCTCGCGCCCGCTGGCAGACAGCGGTCAGCGAGTAGCAAGAGATCTGCATCGTCCGGGTGAAGTTGTCCGGCGTCGTGTCGACATACTTGCCCTTAAGCTCGTCTTTGTCCGAGTAGGCAATGGCATGGATGAGGAAGTCGAGCTTGCCCCACTTGCGCGTGACCGCATCGAAGACGGATTCGATGCTGGCTTCATCGGTCACGTCGCAGGGGAGAACGATATCCGATCCGATGGAACTTGCCAGCGGCGTGACGCGCTTCAGCAAAGCCTCTCCCTGATAGGTGAAGGCCAGTTCCGCGCCCTGGGCATGGGCCATTTTGGAAATGCTCCAGGCCAGCGAACGGTCGTTCGCCACGCCCATGACCAATCCTTTTTTTCCCGCCATCAATCCGGCGTTATCGCTCATGTTGTCCTCGTTGGTTCCGGTTACGCCACGTCATGTCGCGTCGCTACATAGGTTATACGCCAACCGGAGGGAAAATAGAAAGGGAGCGGCGATTTTTCGAGAAAATCCTCGAATGCCGCCGCTCCAAAGGACTGTTGACGGGGAATCGGCAACGGGTTGCCGGGCTCCCGCCGTTTATCCGCCGAATCGTGGGGAGGGCGTCAGTTAATGGTCCGCCACGTGCCGTCGGGGCGCCGGCAGGCAGTTCCCTTCACCACTTCCGTGCGGCCGTCGATGATGACCTCGTGCTGGTATTCGCGGCAATCCTCGCCCTGCGACGTCTCATAGGTGCGCGTCGGGGTCACCCGGCCCGAATGGCCCGTGTCAGGATTGTGCCAAGCCGTCGATTGGCCGGTCGGATTGGTTTCGAGGGCGGCTTGCTGGGCCTGGGCGGCTTTCAGCTTGTCGGTGTCATCCATGGATTTACCGATCTGGCTGCCTAGGAAAGCGCCGCCAAGGGCGCCGATGGCGACGGCGGCGAGCTGGCCCCGGCCGCCCCCTACCTGTGAGCCGAGCAGGGCGCCCGCGCCGGCGCCAAGCAGTGTGCCGATGGTCTGTTTCGGGGCATTTTGCTGATCGGCGCAGGCGGTCAGGAACGCGGCGACCAGAAGGGCGGAAAGGAGGCGGTGAAATGTCATGTCGAAGTCCTCGTATTCGGGCGTGTTTTACGATAGCTTTGGCGGCATCTTAGGTGTTGTTTTTGGCCGAATATTTGCCATTTTTCTTAGCTGATCGGCCATATGGCCGCCATGATCTTTATCAATTGTGGCGTTTCGAAGGCCCAATCCCAGTGGCAGGACGTAACCAACCGAAATGGATAAAAGACTAACGACAGAAAGCGCCGATCCGGTCGCTCTTTTTCGCGAATGGCTGGCGGACGCGGAAAAACAGGAAGCCTATAACCCGGATGCCGTGGCGCTCGCCACGGCGACGGCGGAGGGCATCCCCACCGTCCGCATGGTGTTGCTCAAGGGGGTCGAAGAGAACGGGTTTGTTTTCTACACCAATTCTGAGAGTCGGAAGGGGCATGAGCTTGCCGAAAACCCCCACGCCTCCATGTGTTTCTATTGGAAATCCTTGCGTCGCCAAGTGCGGATAGACGGCGCCGTCGAAAAGGCAGGCGACGAGATCTCCGATGCCTATTTTGCGACCCGCTCGCGCGCGAGCCAGATCGGTGCCTGGGCGTCGATGCAGTCGCGGCCCCTGGAAGGCCGGTTCGAACTCGAGAAGCGGATCGCCGTTCAGACCACGAAGTTTGCCGTCGGCGCCGTGCCGCGTCCGCCGTTTTGGGAGGGGTATCGTCTGCTTCCCCGCCGGATCGAGTTCTGGGCGGAACAGAAATTTAGGCTTCATGACCGGATCGTTTATGATCGTGCTGGCGATGGATGGACTGTCCAGCGTCTCTACCCATAACCGGTGACCGAAAAGGATGCGTTTTTGAGTGAGATCCCGGCGTCTTCGCCCTTAATTCCGTCCGAAACCACGTCGCGGTTGATGCGGATGGCGACGTACGCGTCGGTGACCGTCGCCTCCATCCTGATCGTCACCAAGATCGGCGCGTGGTTGTTGACGGATTCGGTCAGCCTGTTGTCGTCGCTGGTCGATTCCATTCTCGACGTCGGCGCCTCCATTGTCAGCCTGATTGCAGTGCGCAGTGCGTTGCAGCCGGCGGATCGGGAGCACCGGTTCGGTCATGGCAAGGCCGAACCGCTTGCCGGGTTGGCACAGGCCGCCTTTATCGCCGGATCCGGTGTTTTCCTGCTGTTCGAGGCTCTCGACCGCCTTATCCATCCTCAGCCGGTCGAACACGGTTTGATCGGTGTCGGCGTCATGCTGTTTGCAACGGTGATGACGCTGCTTCTCGTGGCGTTCCAGTTCTATGTCATCCGGCGGACCGATTCGTTGGCGGTGAAAGCCGACTCGCTCCATTACCGGGCCGATATCCTGATCAACGGCACGGTGATTCTGTCGTTGCTACTGTCGACCTATCTCGGCTGGAGCTTCGCCGATCCTATTCTGGCCATGGTAATCGTTTTCTACCTGGCGTGGGGATCGACGGAAATATTGAAACAGTCCATCGACAATCTCATGGACCGTGAATTCCCGGAAGGGGACCGGCGGCGAATCCGCGAGATCGCCCTTGCGCATCCCGAAGTGATCGATGTCCACGATATCCGGACGCGATCCGCCGGACCCAGTTCGTTTATCCAGATGCATCTCGAGCTTGCGCGTGATCTGTCCTTGCTGAAGGCGCACGAAATTTCCGATGCCGTCATGTACGAAGTCGAAGAAGCATTTCCCAATACCGAAGTCCTCATCCATCAGGACCCGGAAGGGATCGAGGAACGGCGGGACGACGTCTGAAATTTGTTCTTCGAAATTGGCCGGAATTCGGTGTGATATCCTCACTCTTTGGAAGGACATTGAATTTTATTCGGCTTAAGTCCATGATCGGCAAAACAAAACGCGCTCGGGGGGGGCGCCACGGCGAGGAAACATGGCCTATAGATCGATTTTAGTACCATTGGACGGCGGGGAACAGGGGCGGCGGGTCCTTGATATTGCTCACGGCTTGGCTTCCGAGGCCGGGTCCCATCTCGATGTGTTTCATGCACAGCCGGATTCGAAAGAAGCCGTGCCTTTGCTCGGCGAAGGCATGTCCGGCGCCATGATCGAAGAGATGATGGAGTTAGCGGACCGTGATGCGACCGCGAAATCCGCGGTCGCCCGCAAGATCTATGACGAGCTTGTCGGTAAGCACAACCTGCCCGTGGTCGAGCGCGGTCCGGGAAGCGGCGGCGTCACTGCGTCATGGGCCCAGGAAACGGGGCGCGAGGACGAGCTTGTCGCTCGCCGCGGCCGTACCAGCGATCTCATTGTTATGGGGCGCCCCGAAACGGACGCCGAACGTCCGTCATTGATGACCTTACATGCCGCGATCTTCGAGACGGGCAAGCCGGTCCTCATCGTACCGCCGTCGAATTCGGAAAACTTCGGAAAGCGGATCGCCATCGCCTGGAACGGGAGCGTCGAAGCGAGCCGCGCGGCGGCGGCGGCCATGCCTTTCCTACAGAAGGCGGAACAGGTCGTCATCATGTCCTTCGAGACGGAAAAAAGCGCCAACCGGCTGATGCCGGCGGACTTGGCCCGGTACCTGTCCTGGCACGGCGTGAAGACCATCGAGGAGACCGTGTCGCCCGCAGGCCGCGCCGTGGGTGAAGCATTGTTATTGCAGTGCCAGAAAGAAGGTGCCGACATGCTGGTCATGGGGGCCTATACCCACAGCCGCGTTATTCAGATCATCCTTGGGGGCGTTACCCGGCACGTGATCACGGCATCCGAAATCCCGCTCCTGATGTCGCACTAACCTACATCGGCTTTTTCGGATTTCAGAATAGTTCCTGTTGCGCAGGCGGCGGGGCCGCGTCCATCGCGGTCAATGGTACTTCCGCGTACGGTTTCAGTAGCGGCGCAACCTCGGTGAACGAGGCGTCCGAAATCCACAGCGATTCGGCGTCGCGCGGCAGGATCACCGGCATGCGGCCATGAACGAAGGCGATCTCTGGCGCCGGCGGGCAGGTCACGATGGTGAAACGGTCTCCGTCCATGAGCCCCGCGAACGCGAACAAATCCCCTTGGTTCCGAGTGATCCGCGTTTTGATCTTTGAGCGCGGCCCCTTACGCCACTCGAAATAGCCATCCGCCGGAACGAGGCAGCGTTGTTGCAAATGACCGCGGAAGGTCGGTTTTTCGGCCAATGTTTCCGTGCGGGCGTTGAACAGCGGTGCCGAATCCCAATCGACCTCGAACCCCCAGCGCAGGAGCCGCGCGCCGTTTTCTCCGTCTATCACCAACGCCCGATTGGTGGGCCGGACTTCCGCCATGGGGGCGAATTCTACGGGCAGGCTAACCCCGAAACGCAATTCGATATCGTCACGGGTCTGGGAAAGGGCATAGCGGGAACACATTGCGCTATTTTAGCTGTCCCGAACCGGTCGGTCATCTTGCGAACTGGAACTGAACCGAATTTTGGCCTAAAGCTTGGGGATGGAAGAAAACCGGAAAACGGTCATCGTTACCGGCGCAAGCCGGGGGATCGGCCATGCCACCGCCATCCATTTCATGCGCCAGGGCTGGCAGGTGATCACCTGTTCGCGCGAGGACACCCCAGCCGAATGCGGCCGCGACCCGCGATGGACCTGTCATATCCCGACCGATCTGGCGGATGCCGACAGCATCGAGAATCTCGTCAAGGTGGCGACGAAGGAACTGGATGGTGCGCCGTTACACGCCTTGGTCAACAACGCCGGCATGTCGCCTAAGACTCCCTACAAGGAGCGCTTGGGTATTCTCAACGGCGACATCAAAGCCTGGCGAGAAGTGTTCGAGATCAATTTCATCGCGCCGCTGAAATTGGCGCGGGGTTTTGCGGCACCTTTGCGCAAGGGGCAGGGGGCGATCGTCAACATCACGTCTATCGCCGGGCATCAAATTCATCCGTTTGCCGGATCGGCTTATTCCAGTTCCAAGGCCGCGTTGTCGGCATTGACCCGGGAGATGGCCAACGAGTTCGCGTCACTCGATGTGCGGGTCAACGCGGTTTGTCCGGGGGAAATCGAGACCGACATGATCCAGCCGGAATACGAAATGCTAATCCCGCGGATACCGCTCGACCGTATGGGTACCCCTGAGGATGTGGCCAAGGCTATCTACTACCTCTGCAGTGACGATTCGTCTTATGTCACCGGCACCGAGTTATGGGTGACCGGCGGCCAGCACATGTTCTAGAAGATTAGCCCGCTTCCGCGGCACTGCCTGAAGGCGACAGGCGGGTCTTGAGACCCGACAGCCAGTCAAGCCGCTCTTCCAAGCGCCGGATGCTCTCGTCGAGCCACTCCACCAGAAAACCGGGATCGTCGGCATGGTGACGCTTGAGATCTTCGAGCCGCCCCAATTCCGTTTCCGTCGCCTCGGCCAGGATGTCGGTTTGTGCAAGCTGGTCGGCCAAGGGCAGCAGGTGGAGGAAACGGAACTTGAGGGCGATGATCAGATCGTTGATGTCGCTGCCCCCTGGGCGCAGGTTGGCGGCCAGCAATTCATGGAGCGCCGACCATCCATCATCGGTGATGGTGATGAGCGTATTGCCGTCTCCGGACTCGTTTTCGGTATCTTCGCCGGTGGCGGTGACCAGCCCTTCGTAGCGCAGCAGCTCGATGGATTCGCCCATCAGTTCCAGCGACGGTCCCGTGATACGGCTGATGAAATGGCGGATAGCATTGGCCAGTTCGTCATAGCGCATGGCGCCGCCCGCCAGCGTGCCGAGGGCGCACAGCCGGATGGCTTCCTTGGGTGTCAGGGTGTTATCGGCGTACACGTCAACGGGACCTCTTTGGCCCCGATATTACATGGCGGACGCGGAAAACGGTAGGGAGAGCTTCGATTGCTACGCGGCGACCTTGACCTTGTCGAGGCCGAGGCGCTTCCAAACGTCGGTTAAGGCCGCCACTAGTTCGTCCATCAAGGTGTCGTCGTGGAGCGGCGTCGGCGTAAAGCGCAGGCGTTCCGTGCCCCGCGCGACGGTCGGGTAATTGATGGGTTGGACGTAGATGCCATAGCGGAACATCAGTTCGTCGCTGGCCTGTTTGCACAACGTTGCGTCGCCCACCAGTACCGGCACGATATGGCTGACGGACGGCATCACCGGCAGGCCGGCTTCCTTGAGGCGCGCTTTCAGTGTGGCCGCACGCTCTTGGTGCTGTTCGCGCAGTTCGTTGTGTTCCTTGACGTATTTCACGCTAGCCAGGGCGCCCGCCGCGACACTTGGCGGCACCGAGCTCGAGAAGATAAAGCCGTCGCCATAGGAACGGATGAAATCGCACATGGCGGCGGAACCGGCAATGTAGCCGCCGACCACGCCGAACGCCTTTGCCAAGGTTCCTTGGATGATGTCGATGCGGTCCATGAGGTCGTCGCGCTCGGCGACACCGCCGCCACGCTGACCATACATGCCGACGGCGTGAACTTCGTCGATGAACGTCAACGCACCGTAGGCCTCGGCGATATCGAGGATGTCCTTGATGGGCGCAATATCACCATCCATGGAATAAACCGATTCGAACGCCACCATCTTCGGACGTGCCGGATCGATCTCCTTCAGTTTGGCCTCGAGATCGGCAAGATCGTTGTGCTTGAAAATCTTCTTGTCGGCGCGGGAATGCTTGATGCCGGCGATCATGGAGTTGTGGTTCAACGCATCCGAGAGGATGACGCAATCCGCCATCAACGAGCCGATGGTGCTCAGCGTCGTCAGATTGGCGACGTAGCCCGAGGTGAAGATCAGCCCCGCTTCCTTGCCGTGCAGATCGGCGAGCTCTTGCTCCAACAGGACATGATAGTGATTTGTGCCGGAGATATTGCGCGTGCCGCCCGCGCCCGCGCCGCATTTGTCGAGCGCTTCGTGCATCGCCTCGATGACCACCGGGTGCTGGCCCATACCGAGATAATCGTTGGAACACCAGACGGTGACGTCGGAAACGGCGTTGCCTTGGTGGTTGGTCGCGCGGGGAAAAGATCCTGCTTGCCGTTCGAGGTCCGCGAACACCCTATAGCGGCCTTCGGCCTTGAGGGCATCGACCTTATCGGCAAAGAACTTTTCGTAATCCATGTCGTTTTTTCTCCAGCGTCCGGCGGCTTTCAACGGGAAAACACTGCAGCCGGCCTTTTGTTCCATACCGTGGCTGGAGTCGCAAATAAAAATGCCGAACTCTTGGTGGCGACCTTTCTATTCCCTGGCGACTCCCGGTCCATTTGGGCCGGCACGTTCTTGGGGATTTAGCCCACTTAACTCGCGTCGATCATTGTCTTCGTGTCGTCGAGTACTTTTCCTATCACGGTCAAAACCGCGTCGATCTGATCTTCGTCAATCACCAGAGGCGGTGAAAAGGCGATCGTGTCCCCCAGGGCGCGCGTGATGACGCCATATTCCTGGGCCTTCGACACGGCGAACGCGCCGATGCCCCGAGCAGGATCGAAGGGAACTTTCGTTTTCTTGTCGCCGACCAGTTCCAGCGCGCCCAACAATCCCACGCCACGAACCTCGCCGACCAGCGGGTGTTCTTCGAATTTTCGGAGCCCGTTTTGGAGGGCCGGAGAAACCTGGCGTATATGGTCTAAGATGTTGATTTCCTCATAAATCTTCAAGGTTTCCAGGGCTACCGCGCAGGACACGGGATGGCCGCCATAGGTGAATCCGTGGCCGAAAATCCCGATTTTTTCGCTCTCCTTAACCATGGCCTGGAAAATGGGCTCGGAAATCAACAAGGCCGAAATCGGCAGATAGCCGGAGGAGAGGGCCTTGGCGACCGTGATCATATCGGGCTGGAGGTCATAGGTCTGGGTGCCGAAAAGATTGCCGGTCCGCCCGAACCCGCAGATCACCTCGTCGGCGATGAACAGGATATCGTGCTTCTTGAGGATCGGCTGGATGGCCTCGAAATAGCCCGCGGGCGGCGGGATCACCCCGCCGGCGCCCATTACCGGCTCGGCGATAAAGGCGGCGATGGTATCGGCACCTTCGGTTTCGATCAGCTTTTCCAGATTTCCGGCAAGACGCTGGACGAAATCGGCTTCGCTCTCGCCGGGCTCGGCGAAGCGGTAATAGTGCGGGCAATCGGTGTGCAGGATGCGGTCGATGGGCAGATCGAAATCCCGGTGATTGGCGGGCAGCCCGGTCAGGCTCGCCGTCGCTACCGTCACCCCGTGGTAGGCCTTGGTGCGCGAGATGATCTTCTTCTTTTCGGGTCGTCCGAGGGCATTATTCACGTACCAGACGATTTTGATGGCCGTGTCGTTGGCTTCGGAACCGGAATTGGCGAAGAACACCTTCGACATGGGAACGGGCGAGAGCGACAGAAGCTTCTCGGCGAGGTTGATGCCAGGCTCGTGCGACTTGCCGTTGAAGCCGTGATAGAAGGGCAGGCGGCGCATCGCGTCGGCGGCCGTTTCGGCCAGCCGATCCTGATGGAAGCCGAGCGAGGCGCACCACAGACCGGCCATCACATCGATGTAATTGTTGCCTTGATCGTCGGTGACGGTGACACCGTCCCCTTTCACGATGACCAGTGGCCCTTTTTCCTGATGGGTTTTGAGGTTGGTGTAGGGGTGGAGGTACGAGGCGATGTCGCGGGTCGCGTTGGAGTTGGCAAGGCGGGTCATGATCTACCTCTCGGTTGCCGGTCGTGTGGCGCGATGCGCTCTATGAACGGCCGTATGTATCGTCGAAACGCTCGATGTCGTCTTCGCCGAGATAACTTCCAGACTGCACTTCGATAATCTGCAAAGGCTTTTCCGTAACATTCTCCAGGCGGTGTTTCATGCCGATGGGAATGTAGGTCGACTCATTTTCGTTGAGAGTTAGGCATTCGTCGCCTCTGGTGACCGTCGCCTGGCCTTCGACCACCACCCAATGTTCGGCGCGGTGCCGGTGGCTCTGCAAACTCAGTTTCGCCCCGGGGCTCACTTCGATGAGTTTGACCTGATAGCGATCGCCCACTTCCAGGGATTGATACCACCCCCAGGGGCGGTAAACCCGCGTGTGGCTTACATGCTCCGCGCGGCCATCGGACTTCAGCTTGTCGACAAGGTTCTTGACCGACTGCGCCTTATCCATTGACGACACAAGCACCGCATCATCGGTTGCGACGACCACGATATTCTCGAGGCCGGCGGCGGCGATAAGCTTACTGCCGCCACGTATATAGGTATTGCGGACGTCCTCGGTAATGACATCGCCGACCAGGACGTTCTGTTGGGCGTCCTTGTTCTCGATGGCCCACAATGCATCCCAGGCACCGACATCGCTCCACCCCATGTCGACGGGGACGACCGCGGCTTGTTCCGTTTGTTCCATAACTGCGTAGTCGATGGAGATCGACGTAACCTTGCCGAACGTGTCGCGATCGAGGCGAATGAAATCGAAATCGGTGACCGCTTTGGCCAGGGCTTCACGCAGGAAAGCGACCATGCCGGGCTGGGTCCGATCGAGTTCGGCAAGATAGGTGCCGGGTGCGAAGAGGAACATCCCGCCGTTCCAATCATAGCCGCCATCTTCGAGATACTTCTTGGCGGTGTCCGCGTCCGGTTTTTCGACGAAGCGGTCAATGGCATAGCACCCCTCTATGCCATCAAGCGGGGCGCCCCGTTTGATGTAGCCGTATCCGGTTTCGGGGCCCGTTGGCGAAATGCCGAAGGCGACGAGGTAACCCGATGCCGCCGCCGCAACGGCCGCATTGACCGCCATAACAAACGCGCCGTTGTCCCGAATGACGTGGTCCGAGGGAAGGACGAGAAGCGCTTCATCCGCTGCGTCTTCCCGCATCAGAGCCCCAATCGCCACGGCGGGCGCCGTGTTGCGGCCCTCCGGTTCGAGCACAATCGCTTCGGCCTCCAGACCAACCTCACGCAGTTGCTCTGCGACCATGAACCGGTGCTCTTCGTTGCAAATGACGATGGGGGCGGCAAATTCAGGCCCCGACACCCGGAGTGCCGTTTCCTGCAGGAGGCTCTTTTCGGAAACCAGCGGATGCAGCTGTTTCGGGAACAGGGACCGCGACAAGGGCCAAAGGCGGGTCCCCGATCCCCCGGACAGGATGATTGGGCGAATAAGACGCGGGCGTTGTTCGGCGGCCACGGTAGCTCCTGTTGCTGTTGGAAGCTCATTAGCTACCCGAAAATCCGGCGGCGGCCAATGCATGATGTGGTTTGGTGAGCCAGACTACCCCAGTGGAAATCGATCCCGGACACGGACATTTCGACATTGCCGGCCGTCAACGCGTTACCCGGGCGTTGCCCGAAGCGTGAGGATATGAAAATGTAGGTCAATGGCCGAGCGCTAGGCCCGTTCTGGGCGGATAGCGATGAAGGAGGAACAAATGGCACTGAAGGACATTCTGGTTCACGTCGATCATGCGGAGATCAGCGAACGACAATTGAATGCGGCGTTTACGGTCGCTGAAGCCAATGGTGCGCACGTAATCGGTGTTCATGCCAAGGCAATGCCCTTTGTCCCTGATTTGGCGGCCCCGGCGGTTGTCGGCGAGTTCATGGAGATTCAGGAAAAATACGCGTCGGAAGCCGCACAGAAGGCTGAGGCCTTGTTCAACGCCCGCGCCTCGAAATCTTCCGTGCCCTCCGAATGGCGGACGGTTTCGGGCGATCCGGTCGAGCAACTGGCCCTGCATGGCCGGTATGTCGACTTGGTCGTTGTCGGACAGCAGAATCCCGACGTCACGGACGTGCCGGTGCTACGCGATGTTCCAGACCGGCTGATTCTCAGCATTGGTCGGCCCGTCATGGTAGTTCCCTATACCGGCGATTTTTCCGTGATCGGAAAGAACGTCCTCGTCTCCTGGGACGCAAGCCGTCTGGCAACGCGAGCGGTGAACGATGCGTTGCCGCTTCTCGAAGGCTCCAACCAGGTCAATGTATTGGCCATTAATCCCGGTAAGGGAATCGGCGGTCACGGCGAAATTCCGTGCGCGGATATCTGCCTGCATCTGGCGCGGCACGGCGTCAACGCGGAGGCCCATTCGGTCAGTGCCAGCGACGTGGATGTGGGGGACTTGATATTGTCCCGGGCCGCGGACTTCGGCGCCGATTTGATCGTCATGGGCGCCTACGGTCATCGCCGCCTGCGGGAGTTGGCGCTGGGCGGTGCGACCCGGCACATCCTCAATCATATGACCGTGCCGGTCTTCATGTCTCACTGAGCGCGTATTTGCTTGCGCTATGCGCGGGGGTCGAGGGCGTCCTGCAGCCCGTCGCCGAGAAAGTTGAAGCCGAGGACCGTCAGCAGGATCAGTATTCCGGGATAGAAGGCCAGTTCGGGGGCGGATGAAATCAGCCCCTGCGCGTTGGTCAGCAGATTGCCCCAACTCGGGATCGGGGGCTGAATGCCGAGCCCGAGAAAGCTGAGAACCGATTCCACCAGAATGATATTTCCCACCGACAGGGTCGTCGCGACGATGATCGGCGAGGCCAGGTTGGGGAGGATATGCACCGTCATGATCCTCACGGCGCCGGCGCCTTGTGCCTTGGCGGCGAGGACGAAATCCCGTTCACGGAGGGTCAGGGCCGTGCCGCGTACCAGGCGGGCAACGGTTGTCCAGCCGAACAAGGCGACGATGGCGATGATGCGATAAAGGCTGACGTTCTCCGAATCGACGATTGTTTCCGGCAGTCCGGCTTTCCCGAGGTCCAGGGCGGCCAGCACGATCAATAACGGCAGAAGCGGCAGCGCAATCACGCCATCCGTAAAGCGCATCAGAAAGGCGTCCAATTTGCCGCCGAAATAGCCCGATACCAGCCCGACCGTGGTGCCGATCACGGCGGCCGCCAATGCGGTCACCAACCCGACCAGCATGGAGATCTGACCACCGTAAAGCAGGCGTACGAAGACGTCGCGGCCCAACTCGTCGGTTCCCAGCCAAGCCTCGGCCGACGGCGGCTGCAGACGGGAAAACAGATCGACCCGGTTTGCATCGATCCCAAGCGCTATTTCAAAAAGGGGCGCGCAGATGGAGAGGAGGGCAAGAACGGCGACAAGCACTGCGCTGAATAGGGCGAGGCGGTGCCGGATGAAGCGGCGGCAGCTTTGTCGCCACGCGCTGTCCTGTTGCGAGGTAAGGGCGATGGCCGTCATCGATAGGAGATCCTCGGGTCGAGCCACGCATAGGCAAGGTCGGCAAGCAGGTTGCCCGTCAGCGTCAGGGCCGTCGCGAAAAGGAGTGCAACCAGTGCGAGATTGAAATCATTGCCCATGATCGCGTCGAAGATCAGCTTGCCCATGCCCGGATAGGCGAAGATGGTTTCGATCACCAGGGCCCCCGAAAATAGAAAGCCGAAATCCAGGGCTAAAATTGTTACCACCGGGATGAGCGCGTTACGAAGCGCGTGGCGGAGAACCACCCGCCGCTCGCTGGCGCCTTTGGCGCGGGCCGTGCGAATGAAATCCTGGCGGAGGGTTTCGATCATGGAGGCGCGGACGAAACGGGTATGGTTGCCGAAGCTGACGATGGTCAGGGTAGCGATGGGTAACACCAAGTATTTGGCCTGATCCAGGAATCCGCCGCCGCCGAGGGATTCGGTGCCGCTGGCTGGAAACCAGCCAAGCTTCACGGAAAACAGGATGATCATCATGAGGGAGAGCCAGAAGGATGGGATCGAGATGGCTACGAAAGCCACGAGATTGATCACATAGTCGGCCGGCCGGTGTTGCTGGACCGCGGCGGCAATCCCGGTGGCAAAGGCAAGGCAAACGGAAAGAACAAAACTCAGGCCAAGCAGAAGAACCGTATTCCCGAGAGCGGGAAGCAGGGCCTGCAGTACCGGTTTTGCAAAGAGCCTGGAGAAGCCGAGATCGCCCGAGAGGGCAGCGGTCAGCCAGTTGACGTAACGGTCCAGAATAGGTTGATCGAGGCCATATAAGGCCCGTAACCGTTGCGCATCTTCCGGGGTCAGCCTTGGGTCCGCATTGATCATCAGGTCAATGGGATCGCCCGGCATCAATCCCATCAGCCAATAGATGATGAACGACATCACCGCCAGAACGACGGCAGACTGAATCAATCGGTCGAGGACAAATCGGCCCATCTAGCAAAACTCAACGGCATGCCGAACGCGTCGGCTTTTGCCGGCGAGAATAGCCTATCCTCGTCGTGGAAGGGGATAAAGGTCGTCGTAAGTCGTCGCCGCCGGGCAGGCGGACGAATCCTTACGCCCGCCCTTCCAACAAACCTTCGGAGATGTTCAGGTTGATATTGATCAGGCTGTCGAACAGTTCCTCGGACGGCTTAGTAAGGCCCTTGGTGGTCTGCCGGTCGACAAAGATGCTGAGGCTCATCAGGTTAGCCTTCACCTCGTCAGGCAGCACATTGTTCTTCTCCGCTACATCCGCCTGAATGATCGACCACAGAAGCTGATTGTACTTCAATGCCCGTTCAGTCATCTCGGAATCGCCGAGGTTCTGCTTCGCTTGATCCAGAACGTACGCGGCCTGAGAAAACGCAGCCGCATCCATTTCTCTTTTGTCCGTAAAGTGGACTGTCGCTCCATCCGCCATCGGTAGTTCCTCTGTTGCGAGTGGTTAGGAATTAGCGTCTATAAGTCACGCTCAATGAAGAAAGCGTTAAAGCGGCAGATAGGAAATCGAAGCAATAATTCAATAATTGGAAGTGCTTGGCCGATCCGGCCCCCTATTCCTGCGGTTTCTCTGGGTCAGAAAAATGACAGGCGGCCAGGTGGCCTTTCCTCGCTTTTTTGACAGTTGCCAGTTCCGGCCGTTCTACCCGGCATAGGTCCTGGGCCTTGGGGCATCTGGGATGAAACGGGCACCCTGGGGGTGGCGCGAGGGGGCTTGGCACGTCGCCGGCGGGAGCGGCCGCGCGTCTTTTTTTTCCATGTCCAATTTCAGGGAGCGCGGCGATAAGAGCCTGGGTATAGGGATGGCGGGCGTCCGCGAAAAGGGCCTCGGTATCCGCCATTTCGACGATGCGCCCGAGATACATGACGGCGACACGTCCAGCCACATGCCGGACCGCCGCGAGATCATGGCTGATGAAGAAATACGTAAGGTTCTCGCGGTGTTGCAGTGCAACCATGAGGTTTAGAATTTGGCTTTGGATCGATACGTCGAGGGCCGATAAAGGCTCGTCGGCGATCACCAATTTGGGCTTCGGCGCGATGGCTCTGGCGATGGCGATTCGCTGGCGCTGGCCACCTGAGAATTGATGGGGGTAGCGGTTCAGATCGCCCGTATCGAGACCGACCGCTTCGGCGACTTCCCTGGTCCGTTGCCGCTGTTCCACCTTGTCGCCCATGGCGTGAATGACGAGGGGCTCGGCGATAATCTCGGCGGCGGTCATTCGGGGATTGAGCGATCCAAACGGGTCCTGAAAAATCATTTGAACGCGCCGGCGGGTTGATTTCAGGTCGCCCGTCGAGATGTCGGCAAGCCTGTTGCCGGAAAACCACACTTCGCCAAAATCTGCCGGATAGATAGTCGCGATCGTTTTGGCCAGGGTCGATTTGCCGCATCCGGATTCGCCGACAATGGCAAATGTCTCCCCCCGGTGAATTTCGAATGAAACATCGGTGACTGCCTGAACGGTTCCCGTGACGCGGCCGAATAAGCCAGGCTCGCGTAGCTCGAAATGCTTGGTAAGGTTGCAAACACGCAAAAGCGGCCCTTCGGTTTCCGCCTGCGGTGTGTATTCCCTTGGGATATCAGGGGGACTATCCGGCATGGGAACGGTTCCCTGCCTTGATGCAGGCGACGTGTCGGTCGCCCGAAACGGACTGTAACGGCGGCACATTTGCAGCGCAGCGGTCCTCGGCGACGGTGCACCGGGGCTTGAACCGGCACCCGGTGATTGTTTCATGGGGCCCGGGCACCATCCCGGGGATGGTAGGAAGCGGTTTCCCCCGCAAATCGGCGCTAGGTAAGGTCGCGAGTAATCCCTGGCTGTAGGGGTGTAGCGGATCTTCAAAGAAAGATTCAGCGGGGGCCGTTTCGGCGGTACGCCCGGCATAGATCACCAAAACGTCGTCGGCGACCTCTGAAACGACAGCCAGATTGTGGCTGATAAACAGGATTGCCATACCTTCGGCTGCTTGGAGGTCGAGGATCAGGTCGAGGATTTGCGCTTGAACCGTTGTGTCCAGCGCAGTTGTCGCCTCGTCGGCGATCAGGACGTCGGGGTGGCAGGCAAGCGCCATGGCAATCATGGCGCGTTGGCGCATGCCGCCGGATAATTGGTGGGGATAGGCCTCGGCACGCACTTTCGGATCTGGAATTCCAACGCGCTCGATTGCGGCGACGGCTTGGCCCCAGGCTTCGTGTTTGGAAAGGGATTGATGGATGTGGAACATTTCGGCGATTTGGTCGCCGATGGAAAACACCGGGTTAAGCGCCGTCATGGGTTCTTGAAAGATCATGGCAATGCGGGCACCCCGGACGGACTGTAGCTCCCTGGGGGTCGCGTGCAGCAGGTCCTGTCCGTCAAACATCGCGGTGCCGCCGCACACACGTCCTGGAGGAGGGATCAAACCCATGAGTGCGAGGGCGCTGACCGACTTGCCGCTTCCACTCTCTCCGACCATGCCCAGGGTTTTTCCGGCGTGTAGGTCGAAGGACAAGTGGTCGACAACCGTGACCGGACCCGTCTCGGTATCGAACACCACCTGCAAATCCCGGACGCTCAGCACCGGTCCAGGCTGATCCGGCAGCTGAATGCCGGTTGCTGGACTTGGGTTGGTCATTGCGAATTCTCTTCCGGCTTTACCCGTTCGTGGGCGAGATCGGGTTCGCCCGAGTGGCGTAGGATTTCGGCACGGACCTGATCGCGGAACTGCACGGCAGTCCGCCACCGCGTCGTCTCATCTGCACTGGAGGGGAGAGGAGGCGGAGACATGGGGGGAAGGATGATAACCCGGATCGGCACCCGGCGGATAAAATGTGAATCACCGCGCAGCGCGGCACGGCTGCCCCGAATCACGACGGGGACGACCGATGTTCCCGCTGAAATCGCCGCTGAAAAAGCGCCGGTTTGAAATGGCAGAAGGCCGGGCATGCGGCTCAGGGTGCCCTCCGGGAAGAACATCAGCGTTTCTCCGGCGCCGACGGCGGCGATTAGGCGGTCGGCATCGGCGACGCTTTGGCGTGCATCGAACCGTTCGACGAACTCCGTCCCCAACCGCCGGAGGAACGGACCGGCGATCTTTTGGCGGGCCAGCTCGCCCTTGGCGACGAATTTTAGCCGGCCATGGAGACTTTTCGACAGCGTCCAAAGAAGAATGGGGCCGTCGAGATAGCTCGAATGGTTCGCAGTGATGACGCAACCGCCCTCTCGCGGCAAGTTTTCCAGTCCTTCAACATGGATAGGCAGAGCCGTCACCGCGCGTATCAACGTTAGGGCCATTCGCGCGGTCGCAAGGGCAAATCGTCTACTAGGAGATAGAACGGCGATGACCCATGCCGGAACGGCGACAAGCCACAGCACCAAAAGTGCCCAACCGGCGTAAAGCCGGTCGCTGAGGTCGCGTCTGAATCGCCGGAAGAAACCCGGCAAGGCGGCCAGCGTCATATGAATCATCTGCCGGCGTAGACTGGGTGCGGCGACACCGGCTTCGCCACTCTCATACAGCACGCGCGCCGCGGCGCGTCTTATCTTGCCGCTCGACGTCTTTGGAACGGAACGTGGCGGTGTCAGCATGATGTCGTCCGGCGCCGTGCCGACAAGGTCCACGGCCAACGCATTAATGGCTTGGCGCAATTTGGTTTGCCGGTCGTCGTCGCGAAGGCGCGTCTCGGCAAGCACGATCAGCCGTTCGGTTTCTTCCTTTTCGCCACGGCTGCCGAACACGGCGACGTTGCCGCGTTGGATGCCGTCGAGACCGCCGACGGCGTCTTCGAGTTCGGCGGGAAAGATGTTGCGGCCGGCCTTGATGATCATGTCCTTGGCGCGGCCAGTGATATAGAGCTCCGCGTCGGCGATATAGCCGACGTCACCGGTATTCAGCCACTCGCCGTCAAACAAGGTGGCGGTGATTTCCGGTTTGTGCAGATACCCCGAGGTCGCGGACGGGCCGGTGAACTGTATGCGGCCTTCCCGCCGATCGGGAAGTTCGCGACCGGCCGTGTCGACCACTCGGACCTGATGGCCGGGCAGGGCCTGACCGCAAGACGGCAGCCGCTGTGCCTTGGGTGAAGCAGGGTCAATGGGAACGGCGCGGCCAGACAGCATCAATTCATCGCGGTCGATGGCATCGATCAACGGACCACGGCCGAAGGGGGGGAACGTGACACCGACAGAGTTTTCGGCCAAGCCGTAGGCCGGCATCATGGCCTCCCGGCGGAAACCGTATTTGGCAAACTTGTCACAAAAGGCTTCGAGCGTTGCGACGCTGATCGGTTCGGCGCCGTTGAACGCGACCCGCCAACTGCTCAAATCGAGCCCCTCGAGGTCTGCGTCGCTGACACGTTGCACGCAGGCTTCATAGGCGAAATTGGGGGCGCCCGAAATAGTGCCACGATAGCGATGGATCGCTTGCAGCCAGCGATGAGGCCGCGCCAAGAAGGTGAGGGGGGACATGATGATGAGGGGAATGCCGTGCACCAGGCTACCCAGCCAGGCGCCGATCAATCCCATGTCGTGATAGAGAGGCAGCCAGCTGACGAACACGTCGTCGGGGTGGGCTTTCAGGGCCTGACCCATGGCGCGGATATTGGCGAGCAGGTTTGCGTTGCTCAGGACGACACCCTTAGGGTCGCCTGTCGAGCCCGAGGTATATTGGATAAACGCCGTATCCGTGGCGGTACGCACCGGAAATATCCGGGCTTCGGTGCTTCGCGCTTCGATATCCGCTACCGTCGTGAAATGCCTCAAGGACGGGATTAGCGATGAGATCAGCCGGGATAGGCGCATGGCGGCAGGGTCGGTGATCATTATGGCCGCGTTACAGTTGATGGCGATTTTGGTGTGCCGCCGCAGATGTTCTTCAAGTTGCGACGGGCGTCCCGGGGGGTAAACGGGAACCGGGACCCCACCCGCCAGCAACACGCCCATGAAACTGACGAAATAGTCGCGACCCGTCGGCAGCATGAGAACGACGGTTTCATCCGCGGCTAGACCCAATTCGATGAGGCCGCTCGCAAGTTTTGCCGCTTCGTCGTGGAGCGATCCGAAGGTGATGGCCTGGCCGTCTTCGCCTTCGTCGTAGAGCCGGATATGAACCACGTCGGCTTGATTCTCAGCCTGCCATGCCAATACGTCGGTCAACGCTTCGATATGCTCGGCGACCAGCGTGCGTCGTTCGCCGACAGGTTGGCTGACTTGCTCCGGCATTGAGAAGGTGGCGCGTGATGGCGCGACCTTGGCGCCGAGCCCGCGCAAAAGGTCGCGCGGTGTATCCGCTTCCGACAGGACGCGGTCCGGCAATGTCACGCCGAATTCCCGCTCGACCCGATGCAGTAATTCCATACGGGCCAGGCTGTCGAAACCCAATTCCCGTTCGAGGGATTGGTCGAGATGCACTTGTGCGGGTGCGGCGGCAGGCGAGACCTCGGCCGCCATCTCAGCGACGAGGTCGAGCAGGCGGGCGCTCGTTTCCTCTGAAGAGCCGGTTTTCTCAGTTGTGTCCTGTCGAATGGTGTCTGTCATCTATGACAACGGTAGTGCATTCCGTACCGGTCAATCAATTAGATGCGGAGGTGTGGACGGTCGGCCGGTAACCGCCATGCAGAATACGCACGAGCGGTTCGGGTGTCAGCACGGTGACGTTTAACCGTGACGGCCTCGCCTTTGCCGGGCCGTATCCGGCAGGGGCATAGGGCAGTAGTCTGTCATTCCATACGAGGTGCGGGGCATCGTCGTTCTCCATACAAATGAACGTTCCGTCCGGCAAGTCTGCGAGAGTGCGGTCGTAGCGGCGTTGCCTTCGGGTTGCCGGATCGATGCGCGCGTGATGCAAAACCCGGTCAACGTCTTTCGCTTTGGGCGGAGACAGGTCGGCGCAAGCCTCGACCCAAAATTCCATAAAGGTCCGGTAAGCATCACGCCGGCATTCGCCGCAGGGGCGATGACCGGCCGCCAGCGCGACCGCCTCATCGAGAAAGAAAAGCTCCGTGTAACACCCCGGTGTCATCACAACCCGGTGCCGGTCTTTAAAATCCAACACGCAAACGATCCAATTCGCGTGTTTCCAGCGCGCGTTGCCGAGTTGCTTCCGGTCGTCATGCAAGATGCCGCGGTTGCCCATGAAGCTGCCAAGGGCCGCGTCGGCGATAATCTCCCCCTGGGGGGTAACCCTGTTTTGCAGCGGCACCGCTATTCCTTGACGCCCCAGTTTTCGATCCACGTGGTCGTCGTTATCTGATGGCCGGTGGGTGTGACGCCGGTGAGCCATTTCGGCAAGACATACGGGGTGGCGCGGAAATAAAGCGGAATGGCCGGCAGATCTGTTGCATATAGCTGCTGCACCCGGTGCCAAAGTTTTTTGCGCTTGTCGCGGTCAAGTTCCGTTTCAATCGCCTCGATCAAACGGTCCATTTCGGGATTATCGTAGCCGGTATAATTCTGGCCGCCCCAATTGTTCTCCGGCGACGGGATGTGCTTCGAATGAAGTGTCGAGCGGGGCGGGCTTTCAGGCGACGATAGCCAAGCGAACATAGCCATGGCTTCGAATTTGCGCCGGGTGACCGTTTCACCGAAGAAGACTCGGGCCGGCTGATTGCGGATCCGTACGTCGATGCCAAGCTGTTGCCACTGGCTCTGCAGCACCTGTTGGACCAGTTCCCGGGTCCGGTTGCCGGCGGTGGTCATGATTTCCAGCGACAGTTTCTCGCCTTTAGCATTGTGACGGACGCCGCGCCGCATAACCGACCAGCCCGCCTCGTCGAGCAGAAGAGCGGCACGTTTCGGGTCGTGCCGCCATTTCGGTATGTCGTCCGTATGGACCCAATCGAGCGGATTGACGCTCGTGTCGGCGACAGGCTGGCGTCCGTCGAACAGTTGGCGCGAGATTGCCTCGCGGTCGAGGGCCAGGATCAACGCTTGACGTATCCGCCGGTCCTTGAGGACAGGATTGTCGAGATTGAGATCAATATGTTCGTAGACCAATCCCGGCTTAAAGATCATCTGATAATCGTTGCCATGCGCTTTTTCGAAGGCGAGCGCTTGATCAAGGGTAATGCCGGGCTCCCCTGAAATCATGTCGATGGCGCCGGATAACAGATTGGCCTCCATGGCGGCCGTGTTTTCGATCACCCGGACGACGACGCGTTTGAAATGGGGCGGTTTGCCCCACCAGGTGTCGTTAGGCACCAGTACGACATGGGCACCGGCTTTGACCTCGGTGATCCGGTAGGGACCGAAATAGAGACCGGGATTAGTGGTGTCGGTATCGAACGTCGTGCGGTTCCGGTAGTCGGCCGGATTTTCTTCGAATATTTTGCGGTCCAAATGCGCCGGCAGGATGTCCAAGGCAAGATCGTTGTAGCTGAATGTCACTTTGTCGGCGTGGAGGCGGACGGTGTGAGCGTCGAGCGCCTCGGTCTTGTAGGTGCTGCGGTAGAAATCGAGGCCGGACACACCGCTTTGCGGATGACGCCCCACTTCCCAGGTGAACACGACGTCATGTGCGGTCACCGGCTCGCCGTCGCCCCATCTGGCATCCGGCCGCAGTTTGTAGGTGACCGCGATGCCATCTTTCCCGTCCGGTGTTTTCTCGAGGGTGGCGCCGCCGTTTTCCAAGGTCGGTAGTTCGGTACACAACAGGCACACCTGTTCCCATTCCGCGTCGTACGCCGTGACCGACCGCCGGGTCGCCGCCAGGATGTAGGATTTGGCGAGCATGGAATCGATGTTGGGATGGAAGGTGGACGGGAACTGGGTAAGCCCGATCACCAGCTCGTCCTTGGCGGCCGTCGCTGGCGGTGGAAAACAGAAGGCCGCCGCCAGGGAAACGATGAGGCCTAGAACCGTGGATAAAACTGGGCGTTTCATGGGAATAAGCTTAGCGGCGGGGGCGGTTGCCGTCCATCAAGCCTGCGTGATCACCGGCGCGCGCCATATTGGGATGTTCCCACGTACGGGATATACTGTCCGGAACAATACATGCACCTATGCTATTGCTCCCTGGGGGAAGGGTCGGGCCGAAAGTACGGACTAAGTGACGGTCTTCCGTGTTAATAACGGTGGAATCACACCTGAGGATCGTGTCGGCTCAACAAGTATGGATTTGTCCGGCGATCATGCCGGCGGAGGATAGAAATTGGTCATGAAACGTTTGGTGTTTGCCGCGTCGCTGATAATGACGCTTCCCTTTGCCGCTCCCGGCGCGTTTGCCATGGGCTCGGATTCGTCCCCGCCCCCGCCGACGGCACAGGAAAACTTCAATAGCGGGAAGAAGGCGATCTATGCCGGCCGCTATGATCGCGGCATCAACCTGATGGAAAAGGTGGTGCGGGTTCAGCCGAAGAATGCGGACGCCTTCAACTATCTCGGCTTTGCTTATCGCAAGAAGGGCGATCTGAACAACGCGGCCAAATATTACAAGGTCGCCCTTGAGATCGATCCTGACCACAAGGGCGCTCTGGAGTACCAGGGGGAGATGTATCTCAAATTGGACGATCTTGCCGCTGCGCGGGGTAATCTGGGGAAACTCGCCGTTCTTTGCCCGTCAGGGTGTGACGAGCGCGCCGAGCTTACCCGTGCGATTGCCGATTATCTGGCGACAAAGCCCTCAAGCGGCAGCAGCTAACCTTCCCTAGAACGATCCCTAAATCAAAGCCGCCGCCCTCCGGGGGCGGCGGCGAGTAAAACGTTAGGTGAAGCCGCGGCTGTTCTGGTTATCCGACGACCTTGCAGATTTCACCCATCTCGAGTGGAAACTCGTCGTCAGCAAACGCGGCTAGGTGCCGATGTCGCCGGGGTTACTTTCCACTTCACCATAGCGTTAGACATCGGATCACCTCCTTTCAGTTGTTGAGCCTGGAAGGTTAGCTCACCAGCAATCGCTTTTCAGATCAAGCGACCGTCTGAAAGCCGCTTGCATCAACGCCCTAGTGCGCCAACCCACGCCATGCTTCGAGAGCGAAGTTAAGAATCGGTTTCCCGACGCCAACGCACGTGCGGTTGAAGGCGCCGGCGACGCACAAAGCGGTGCGTATTGTGGATTTCGATCCGGGTGCTCATACTCGTCATCATGCCGGTCGAAGCCGGATCGAGAATACCGGGTCGGACGAATCGCAGCGAATCACGGACAACAAAAAGCCAAGCAGGGGGTGTCATGAGCAATCTCAAGGTAGGTGTAATCGGCCTCGGGCCGATGGGCGGCAACATCGCCAACAATCTGCTGCAGAAACAATTCCATGTCGTCGGTTTCGATCTGTTGGCTGACCGCATGGCGGCGCTGGACGAGGCGGGCCTGACACGCGCGACGAATCCTGCCGATGTCGCGGCGCAAGCCGACGTGCTGATCACGTCGCTGCCCAACGCGGGCGCCTTGGATGCGGTGATCAATGGCGACGACGGGGTGCTGGCAACCGACAAGCCGGGCCAAATTCTGATCGAGTGTTCGACGTTGGCCGTGGATCAGAAAATCCATGCCGCCACGCAGATGGCCGCAAAAGGCAAGGTCCTGCTCGACAGTCCGATCAGCGCGACGCCGGCCATGTTCGCCAAGGGGATGGCGTCGGTCCATGTCTCGGGAGAAAATTCCGCCTATGACACCTGCGTGCCCATCTTCGAGGGGTTCGCGGCGTCGAATTTTTACGTCGGCGAGGTCGGCAACGGCAGCAAGATGAAGATCCTGGCCAACTATCTCGTCCATGTGCACATCACTGCGGCGGCGGAGTGCATGGTGCTGGGCGAGAAAGCAGGGCTCGATCCCCAACAAATTTACGAAGTCATCAGCCAGTCGGCGGGAACGTCGCGCATGTTCGATATACGCGGCAAGATGATGGCCAACAGCGACTACCGCGAAGGCGGCGGCACCATGTTTGATGTCTATGAAAAGGATGCCGGCATCATCACCGAGTTCGCCGCCAGTGTGAAGGCGCCCATTGATCTCTACGTCGTATCGCGGCAGCGGATGAACTCGGCGATTGCGCAGGGCCTTGGCCACCTCGATACATCGGCGGTGTGCAAGGCGATCGAAAATGCCGCGGGCGTCGATCGCAAATTGGTTGACTAGGGGCAGGCGCTAGGCCAGCAATTCGGTGATGACTTCGCGGAACTCTGCTTCGCTCGGTTTCTTGGGACTGGTTTCATTGAAGCGGTGAGGCGTAGAGTAGGCGGAAAGTTCGACGAAATCGTTCTTTTCGTACCCGAGCCCCCGGAAGGTGCGGGGGAGGCCCACCCGGTCGTTCAGCGCCTCAATGGCCGCCGCGACTTGACCGCCGTTTCTGCAATTCATCACCTCGGCCAGTCGATCTAACTTGTCCAGGACCTTGTCTTCGAGGAACCGCAGGACGACGGGCATGGAAACCGACACGACGGCGCCGTGGTGAACAGGTGTGTCGCTTAGGGCCATCGACAACGTATGTGCCATGCCGAGACCTTTGGAAATGGCCATGCCCCCCTGGGTCGCGGCGAGCATCATGTGCCAGCGCGCCTCGCGGTCGTTCCCGTCGCTGACGGCGCGTTCGATATAGGTGCACACCCGGTGGATGCCGTCGAGAGCGATGGCATCGACGATGGGATTGATCTTCGGAGACAGAAACCCCTCCATGCAATGGACGAGCGCGTCCATGCCCGTGCCCGCCGTCAGTTTGGGCGGCAATGAAAGGGTGAGTTCGGGGTCGCAGATCGCGAGCCGCGGCAGAACCAAGTCTTCACCGCCGATCCCGAATTCGCGTTCGCCGACGCGCGGATGGATGCCGCCGCCTCGGGAGACCTCGGATCCCGTGCCAGCCGTTGTCGGAATCGCGACGATCGGCGCCACCGGTCCGGTGACTTTTTCCGGGTGGCCGGAATATTGGACGAGCGGCGGCGGGTTGCCGGTGAGGATGGCAGCCCCCTTGCAGCTGTCGATAATCGAACCGCCGCCCATGGCGACGATCACGTCGCAGCCATTGGCTTTGTAGGCTTCCGCGATTGCCTCGACGCTGGCGACGATAGGGTGTGGGTCCGCCTCACCGAAGGGAACGCCTTCCTGATCCGGGGTGAGGGCGGCGTTTGCCTTGTCGATCAATCCGAGCGCGGCAAGAGACGGATCCGTTACCAGCAGTGGCCGGCGGAAACCAAGGGCGGCGGTTTGAGCCCCCAGTTGGTTGAGGGCGCCGAAATCGAGAATCACGCGTCCGAAGTTGTGCAGGATGGCCATCGCGGAACCCTACGCAGCCCGGCCGCCGTTGGCTTCCGACCATTTGACGGGCGCGGCGAGGAAGTCTTTCACGCCGGAAATATCTTCGGGGGTGAAGTAGCCGCCGTTTTCAGCGGCGGCGAGGACATCCTGCCAATCCGCGAGGTAATGGAGGTCGACCTTTGCCTCGGCCATGGTTTCGTCGGCGCCGGGGAAGGCGCGGTAAAAGAAGACGACGAAAACGTGGGCTACTTCGGCACCGGCCGCGCGGATGGCATTGATGAAGTTGATCTTGCTACCGCCATCGGTCGCCAGGTCTTCGACCAGCAGCACGCGCTGGCCGGGCTTCACTTCACCTTCGATCTGAGCATTGCGTCCGAACCCTTTGGGTTTTTTACGAATATAGAGCATCGGCTTGTCGAGCGCGTCAGAAATCCAGGCGGCATACGGGATGCCCGCTGTTTCGCCGCCCGCCACCAGATCGAACTGATCGGCGCCGATATCGCGCCGGATCAATTCCGCGCCCAATTCGATGACACGGCGGCGTTCCGGGAGGAAGGAAATCAGCTTTCGGCAGTCGATATAGACCGGGCTCGCCCAGCCGGCGGTGAGGGTATAGGCCTCGCTCGGCCGGAAATTGACCGCCGCGATATCGATCAGGATCTTGGCGGTTTCTTCTCCCGCCGTTTTTTGCTCATCCGTCCGCGGTGCGCCGCTCATAACTGCCATCCCCCTGGAGAACCATTCCTTAACCCTGCCTGTTTAGAGAATTAAAGGGCTGCAGACAATCGCCGGATACTTTTCCGGGCGATTTCCGCGCGGCCGACCGGTGAGCAGGCAGGGCATATGAACTTTTCAGCGAATACGCGTACAACCGCCGTTCTCGACGAGGGACGCCGGCACCATGCCGCCGGTGAGCTTGCCGCCGCTGAAACGATTTACCGGCGCATTCTCGAGGGCGATCCGAACAACGCAACGGCACTCCACCTCCTCGGTTTGATTGCCGGCCAAACGGGTAATTGGGACGCTGCTATCCGCTTGATGGAGCGGGCCGTTGAAGCCGGCCCTAGCCAGGCGGACGTTCATTGCGATCTTGGCAACGCCTGGTTCACATCAGGCGACTATGCGCAGGCGGAAGAATGCTATCGGGCGGCATTGGACATCGATTCCGGGCATGTGTTGGCGGGGCTCAATCTGGGAACGGTTCTCCGTGATCAGGGACGGCATGAGGAAGCCGTTGTTCATTTGGTCCAATTGACCGATTGCCGGCCCAACGATCCACGCGTGTTCAATGCACTGGGGGCAGCACTGGTGCACGCAGGAGACGGTCTCGCCGCGATGGAGTATTTGGGCCACGCCGTCGACCTTGCTCCCGAGAACGCAGATATACGGAACAATCTTGGGCTTGCCTTGCACCTCGAAGGCCAGTTCGACGAGGCCATTGCGGCATACGATCATGCGATTTCCCTGGACCCACAGTTTGTCCAGGCGCGCTGGAACCGGGTGGTGACCCGCATGATCAATGGAGATTGGCAGGGCGGTTTGACCGATTGGGCTTGGCGGTACCGTGATCCGCGTATCGGTGTCCGCAATGATTTGCCGCAGCCGATTTGGGATGGGCGGCAGTTGGATAGCGAGCGGATATTGGTGAGCGCGGAGCAGGGCGTCGGTGATCAAATCCTGTTTGCTTCGCTGCTGCCGCTCCTCGAAGCACGTGGCGGTGTTCCGGTGATCGAGTGCGATCCGCGGCTCGTCGACCTCTTCACGCGGTCCTTTGCGCCGCTGGAAGTTATCGCGAAAGGCACGCCGGTAGACGCGGTGTGGCGCACGTCGGTAATCGACCTGGCGCAATTGTTGCCGGCGACCCCGGCGCAATACATGCCGCGCGGCAAGTACCTGAAAGTGGATGCGGAGCGCCGGGCAAACTTCCGGGCGCGCCTCGAAATGATCGGGCCGGGACCGTATATCGGCATATCCTGGCGGAGCACCAGCAAGTTGAGCGGTGCCGCGAAGACCGTCCCGCTGGAAATGTGGGAACCGATCCTCTATGGGCGCAATGCGACCTTCGTGAACCTGCAATATGGCGGGTCAGCCGACGAGGCAGCCGCCGCTTCCAAGGCATTTCGCAGCGTCATCTACACAGACCCTCATCTCGACCGGAGCGAGGATATGGACGGAATGGCTGCGATGATCGATGCCCTCGATCTAGTCATTACCGTCGACAATGCGACGGCACCGCTGGCCGGCGCTTTGGAAAAACCGTGTTGGGCCATGCTGCGACGGGTGCCCATGTGGCATTGGGGAAGCGAGGGGCCCCGTAGCCCGTTACTATATTCCCCTAATCTTTACCGTCAGTCTCTGGGGAACCGTTGGCGAGCTGTGATTGCACAGATCACCAGTGATCTGGACGCCTGGGAGGCGGCAAAACATTCGCGCTGAATCCGACGCCGGAACCGGTTTGCACACCGGTTCGACAAGCCCGGAGGATATCCAACGGGTGATGGGCGAGGCCGTGCGTCATCACCAGGAGGGTCGGCTCGATCAGGCGGAGACGCTTTATCGCGAAGTTCTCACCTGCGATCCCAGAATTGCCGATGCCAATCATTTGTTGGGGTTGGTCGCCTATCAAACCGGCCACTTCGAAGAAGCGGCGAAACTGATCGGCACGGCAATCTCTCTGGATGACCGGCAGCCGTCCTTCTTTGCAAACCTCGCCGTCGTTCTAACCCATATGCGGAATTGGCCGGAGGCCGTTCACGCCGCCAAGGCGGCGGTGGATCTCGATCCCGGCAACTCGAAGAACCTCAATTGCCTCGGATTGGCTTATGCCGGGTTGGGACAGGTTTCGGAGGCCGAAGCTGCCTATGAGCGAGCGCTCGAGCTAACGCCGCGGGCGGTGGGCATCCTCATCAACTTCGGAAATCTGCTAACGGAAACGAAACGGCCTGAAGAGGCGGCGGAGATGTTTCGCCGGGCCCTCGACGTCGATCCGTCTTCGGTCATCGCACATGCCAATCTCGGCGTCGTCTTGCGGGCCCTGGGCGACATCGATGAGGCCGAAGCCTCTTGCCATCGGGCACTGGAGCTTGATCCGGGGTATATCAACGCGCGCGTAGGCCTTGGAAATATCTACTTGATTAAGCGGGACTTTGCGGCGGCGGCGAAGGTGTTCGGTGACGTTGTAGAAAGCGACACGAACGATCGCGCCGCGATGCTTGGATATGCGACGGCTTTGGCTGGGTTGGGACGGGTCGGTGAGGCTGTCGAGGCTGCGCGACGTTTACGGGAAGCGTTTTCTGATTGGGCGCCCGGTATCCATTGTCTCGGCGCGCGCTATACCGAACAGGGCCGGCTGGAGGATGCCGTGACATTGTTTCGGAAGGCAATCGAACTCGATCCGGCCCATGTCGATTCCTACTACATGCTGGCGGAAGCTGGGCAAATCGTGGATGCGCCTTGGTTGGGTCGCCTTGAGCAGATGGCGGCAGATACCGGGATCGAGGCGGACCGCCGAGTTCTCGCCAATTTCACATTGGGGCTGACGCGACAGTCGGAGCCGGCTAAAGCATTCACCTACTTCACCACCGGTAACCGCATCCGCCGGCAAATTCTGAACGATCATCTTGGCCTTCGGTTCGATGCGGAAGCCCACGACCGGTTTATCGAAGAAATCGAAGCCGTCTTCTCATCCGATTTTTTTTCGCATCGCGCCGGCTGGGGAAACCATAGCGAGATACCTGTGTTTGTCGTCGGCATGCCGCGATCGGGGACGACCCTGGTTGAGCGTATTTGTGCGGCGCATCCCGATGTCATGGGTGTGGGGGAATTGAAAGAAGTTGGCGGGATCGTGTCCCGCGTTGAGGCGGCCACACGCCTTTCGTTTCCGAGAGCAGTGCAGAGCATACCGCGAGAGACCGTTGCGGCTGCGGCCGACGGGTATCTTTCGTCGGTTCGGTCCTTGGCTCCGGGGGAAAGCCGGGCCGTCGACAAGATGCCCTTCAATTTCCTCTATCTCGGGCTTATCGCCACGCTGTTCCCCAGGGCCCGGATCGTTCATTGCGTGCGCGACCCGCGTGACACGGCGCTGTCCATCTTCAAACAGAATTTTACCGATCCCTTGCCATGGACGACCGACCTCTCCGACATCGGCCATTACATGAAGGCTTATTGCCGTCTAATGGACCATTGGCGGCAGGTGCTTCCGGTGCAGATGTTGGAGGTGACCTACGAGCGGCTGGTTGCCGAACAGGATCAGGAAAGCCGCCGGCTGATCGAATTTCTCGGATTGCCGTGGGACGGGACCTGCCTGAATTTCCATGAAGGTGTTGGCGCCGTTCAGTCCGCATCGAAGTGGCAGGTACGTAGACCGATCTACGGATCGTCTGTCGGCGGCTGGCGGCAGGCGGCCGAACAATTGCGGCCGTTCGATAGGGCGTTCGGCCACGATGGCGATTAATTGCCGCCTCAATGCCAGCAGCAAAAAGCGCCCGCCATATACGACGGGCGCCGGTCACAGCGCAAACTGCAAGTTTTCCTGATTGCTAATTTAATGCCGCGGCGCGCGGCCGAGGATTAGTCCAGGATCGAAAGGTTGTCGGCGGATTGCCGACCGTCTCTGCCTTCGGCGAGATCGAACTGCACTTTCTGGCCTTCTTTCAGTTCCGCAAGGCCAGCGCGTTGAACCGCCGAAATATGCACGAATGCGTCCTTACCGCCATCATCTGGGCTGATAAATCCGTATCCTTTAACGGCATTGAACCATTTAACGGTGCCGGTAGCCATGGTCGCTCCTTAATAGTCCTGTCTTCAGTAGTCGGTTAGTCACACAACGCCATTCACATGGCGCCTTTTTAAATATCACATTTCAAGGGTAGCTTCGGGCGTCGGTTAACTGACGGAAAGGCTGACACCAAGTAAGTGTGATTAGCCTTAATCTTATCCCGAGTTGGAAAATTTTTCATCCCTGAAAATAGATATGGCTAAAACGCCGGTTTGTCTTAAATTCCGGCGCTTTTTTTACTATCACTAAAATTTAATTACATTTAGATCTGCTTATATAGGAGCCATCAGCAAGATCAGAGAAATAGACCTCGACGTCCGGATGCCGGATAGGTTCATCGCTTTCGTCGGGCTCAAGGTTGCGCTCAGCGACATAGGTTTGCATGTCACTGCCGTCGACGAGGACATGGTACCAGGGCCGATCCTTGGGCGGGCGCGACCGTGCCGCACGCTCATACCAAGTATCGCTGCCGTTGAATTGAGGGTCGACGTCGATGATCACGCCGCGGTAATCGAAGCGCTTATGGTGAATCAACTGGCCAACGCCGAACTTTGCCGAAGAGAATGGCATTGTTAACCTCTTTGAACCTGGTTGCCGGTGCCGGTTTAAGCCGGTCTTCGGCGCCCCGTTAACGTTTGATTGTTTCTGTTCTACATAGGTGTGGTTGAGCGGAAGTTTTGTCCAGTCCCCCGGATAGGGCCGGAAAACCGCGGCAGGCTTTGCGTTTTGGCCGAACTGTGCGAAAAAATAGCCGATGAATTTTGATCCCGACGTGGCGGCAAAAGTTAACGCCGAAACCGACCCGGAGCCGTTCCGCCAGCGGGTCTGGGTGCTTGCCGACCCCCGAGCCGGGACCGCGGCGCAGGCGATTGCGGTTGCCGAGGCGCTTGGCGCCGATTTCAAGGCGATCCCGCTCGATTATTCGTGGATGGCGGCTCTCCCCAATCAGCTGTTGGGCGCAAGTTTCCGGGGCATTGCGCCAGAAGTTCGGCGCGAGATCGCACCGCCGTGGCCGCACATAGTCATCGCGGCTGGACGCCGGGCCGCGCCGGTTGCGCGGGCAATCAAGAAACGGGCTGCCGATGAGAATAGCCGGCCGTTTCTTGTCCAGATTATGTATCCGGGATCGGTCGGATTGGCGGATTTCGATCTTGTCGCGGTGCCGGAACACGATCAGGTTGCACCGGCGTCCAATATTTTGCCGATCATCGGCGCGCCGCACCGGATGACCCCGTCTCGATTGGAAAAAGCGCGGCAGGAGTGGCAGCCAAGGTGGCTGGACATTCCGGCCCCACGGGTTGCCTTACTTGTTGGAGGCGCGACCCGCCGCCGCAAGTTTACCGGGGCCATGGCGGCGGCGTTGGGCAAAGAGACCGCGCAGCTCGTTCGGCAGCTCGGCGGATCGCTGATGATGACGACGAGCCGCCGCACGGGCAACGATGCGACCTTGGCGTTGTCGAAGGCGTTATCCGCCGCGGGCGTGGAACCACAACGCTTCCATCGGTGGGGCGACCCCGGCGACAATCCCTATGACGGCTTGCTTGCCTGCGCCGACGTGATCGTTGTGACTGGGGATTCAGTTTCCATGTGTTGTGAAGCCTGCGCGGCCGGTACGCCGGTCTATATCTTTGCGCCACCGGGCTTCGCGTCGGAGCGTCACCAGCGGCTTCATCAGGAACTTTACCGGCTTGGGGTAGCTCAGCCGCTTGGTGGCGAGGCAGCGGCCTCAAATCACCCGCCGTTCAATCCGGCGGCCGACATCGCCAGGGAAATCAGGCGCCGGATCGGCGTCTAAGCACGGCAGAATTCCAGCAAATGATTGGCAAATAGGCGCGGCGCTACCGTAACCGCGGCATGAGCCTGTGTCGCCATTTCGACGATCGAGGAGCCGGCGACGGCGGGGTGCGCTTTTTCGAGGGTGGCGGTGCGGAGCATCTCGCTCGACCGACCGCCGAGAAGAAAACGGGTCGGCACGTCGATGGCAGCAAATCGTTCCGGCACGAACCGGTAGGTGGCGATCGCCTCAAGCTCGCGCGGAATGGTGTGCGCCGTCGCCATGCGGCTTGCCCAATCCTCGGCGTCCTCGCGCAGCCTAAGGACGCTTTTCTCCCGGATTCCCGACCATTGGCTCAGCTGTACCATCACGACGCCGTCCCGGTCGTTTTCGGCGACGCGCCGGTACATATCGTCCAGCACCGCCCGCCGCCGCGCGCTCATGCCCGGGGGCAGGGGCGGTTCGTACAGGAACAGCCGGTCGATATTGCCCGTCCGCAAGGCTGTTTCCAGGCAGCAGACGGCGCCGAAGGAATGTCCGACCAGCGTGACGGGGCGGCCGGTATGGGCGACGACGTTCTCGACGACCGCGGTGATATCGGCGATCTCACGCTCGAGCGAATAGTCCTCGCCATCGCCGCTTTGCCCGCGGCCGCGGCGATTGACCATGTAGAGGCTGAAATGCGGCGCCAAATAGTCGAGCGGGCGCAGATACATGGAGTGGTCGTTGCCGGTGCCGTGGACAAGCACCAGGGGAGGCTTGTTCCCGGTGGGGTCTCCGGCAACCCGGCAGATAATGCGGACGCCGTCGGGGGAGAAAGTTTCAAATGTAGAGAGAGAAATATTATTTATATTTTTCAGCATATTATAGGTTTATTCTAAGGTGTTAAGTTATTTTGTATTTTAGGGGTTCGTTAAGACGAATCGCGGACAAGGGAGGGGAACCGCCGGGCAGATCACTCCTCCGATGCGCCCAAACATACAACAAGCATATGCCGCCGTTATGCACAACAAATTGGAGCGCCCGTGAGCATTACCCTGCTGTATCTGTTCGTGCGAAGCTTCCTCAATCCGTCGCCGCCGAAGGCGTCCCAACGGCCTGTTCGCCGCAAACCGGTTCTCACCCTGGTCGATCCGGACGACTGACCGCATCTGCGGACATTTACGCATCGGCCTTTTTCGACGCCCGCTCGATAGGCTAATCTTTCTCCTGGCAACAAAGAAAACGACCGGCGCGTGACACCGCGACCGGCGCGAGAGCGTGCAGGAGAGTGCGATGACGACCAGGAAAGACGGCGAAACCCTAACGCGTGTCGGCCCCGGAACGCCCATGGGCGAAATGTTCCGGCAATATTGGTTCCCCGCGATCCTCTCGAAGGAATTGACGGCGGACGGCGATCCGGTGCGCCTGAAACTGCTCGGCGAACAGCTCATCGCCTTCCGCGATACCGCCGGCAAGGTGGGCATCATGGACCACCGCTGTCCGCATCGCTGCGCCTCCATGTTTTACGGCCGCAACGAAAAGGGCGGCATCCGCTGCGTCTATCACGGCTGGAAGTTCGATGCCGAGGGCAATTGCACCGATATGCCGAACGTGCCGGCAGCGCAGGATTTCAAACACAAGGTGCATGCCAAGGCCTATAAGACCCATGAACAGAACGGCATGGTCTGGGTGTTCATGGGCGATCAGCAGAACGTGCCGCCGTTTCCCTTGTTCGAAGTCGCCATGATCCCGGAAGAGGAAATGGAAATCGTCTGCGTTCAGCGGGCCTGCAATTATCTTCAGGCGCTGGAAGGCGACATCGACACCTCCCATTTCGGCTTCCTGCATGCGGGGTCGGTCGATCCCGCGGTAATGGACGCGACCAATCCCACCACCTATGCGGTGATCGATAAATCGCCCGAATACATCGTTTCGGATACGGACTGGGGCACCATGTACGCGGCGCACCGCGATTTGGGCGACGGACGCATCCATTGGCGGACGGCGAGTTTCGCCTTTCCGTTCTGGACCATGCAACCAGATGGCCCGTTCGAGAAGCACATCACGGCGCGGGCCTGGGTGCCGCTCGACGACGAGCACACCATGTTCACCTTCTTCAATTGGAAGGGAAACATTCCCGCGCTGCGCTCGGACACCCAAGGGGTGACCCTGCCCGATCTGGAGGTGGAATGGGACTATCAACCCAATACTACCGATTGGCTCGGCCGTTGGCGGCTGAAATCCCATGAGGGCAACGACTACAACATCGACCGGGAGTCGCAACGCCACCGCTCCTATACGGGCATCCGGAGCGTGCATCTCCAGGATCTGGCGATCACCGAAAGCATGGGCCCGATCACCGATCACGGCTTCGAACACTTGGCGCCGTCGGACAAGATGATCACGCAGACGCGCCGCCGTTTGCTGAATGCGGTGAAAAAATTCCAGGAAACCGGCGAAGCGCCGCCCACGGTCGAGACGCCGGAAGTGTTCCTCAAAGCGCGCTCGGGGGATTTCTTCGCGCCCAAGGGCCAGGACTTCAACGATGCCTATCAGGAACAGATGGCGGCGTCGGCCAATCCGACGGGAAAGTTGGTTTATCGCACCGCGGCGGAATAGACCGCATCATTAAAGACGGAATTGGCCGTTGCCCCCGTTAATCTACAGGTTATATACCGAGTAGAGTGGTCGCTGACGGTCCGCGATAGGCTTGCAAAGGGCTTCTGTGCTGGGACAAGCCAATTCGGGGCGGCATTGACTTGCTTGGGCCTACCTTCTTGCGAGCGACAGTGGCTTCGGAGATCGAGATGTCGGAACGGGACAGCCCACCGTTTCAGCGGCGACTTGCCGCGATACTCGCCGCCGACGTGGCCGGTTATTCGCGTCTGATGCGCGATGACGAGAACGCGACGATCAAAGCGTGGCACACCGCGCGCGGCGACGTGATCGATCCGACGATTGCGCGTTTTGAAGGCCGTATCGTCAAACATACCGGCGACGGCTTTCTGGCGGAATTTGCGACAGCCACAGACGCCGTGAAATGCGCGATCCAAATTCAAGAAGAGCTGAACCGGCGAAATGCGCCCGTCCCCCCGGACCGGCGCATGGAATTCCGCATGGGCATCAATGTCGGGGAGATTACCGTCGACGAGGAAGATATCCATGGCGACGGCGTCAATATCGCCGCGCGTCTGGAAAGTATCGGTGAGCCCGGTGGTGTCGCCATTTCCGATAATGTCTTTGAACAGGTCGAGAGGAAAATCGACGCCGGGCTGGAGTGGATGGGCACCCATCAGGTCAAGAACATGGCCGAACCGCTGTCCTATTACCGCGTGTTGCTCGACGGTTTGCCGCCGAGCCGCCATCCGTCAAAGCGCCCCGCAAGGGCATTTCAAAATGTCAGAAACATACCCCGCCATCGCATGGTCGCGTGGCTCGTCTTGTTTTTCTTTCTCGGGGTCGTGGGGGCGGCTGTCTGGCAGACGGCTTTTACGTCGGCCGTTTCCCCGGGACCACCGTCCTTGACGGTCAATGAATTCCGTACGATCGGGGAGCAGGCCAGCAATCGGGGATTTAGTGAAGGTCTTACAGAGGACTTGATCACGGCGCTTTCGTCCAATCCCAATCTTCGTGTGATCAGCGGCCGTGCCGCACTCGAAGGAATTCAGCCGCCATCGGAAAGGCGCCAAAAGCGCTATATCCTCGAGGGAACCGTAAGGGGCGGCGTGACCATACGTATCACCGCGCAGCTGGTTGACGCAGAGACGGGCGTGCATCTATGGGGCGGCCGCTATGACAGACTTCTTGCGGATCCGTTGACCCAACAAGGGGAGGTGAGCGCCAAGATCGTCGCAACCCTGTCAGAAAAGTTTGCCCAAATGGAACAGGACCAAGCGGAAGCCGGCGGGACCATTATGAGCGGCACGAGCGCGGTATTGGAGCTGCTCGGCCGAATGGCGGAGGGCGCCGTGACGTTGCCCGGCAATGTTTTTGCCAGGTTGTTCGGGGACCAAGGGCGCGGCGCACAAGGTGAATCGGGTGACCCGCCGTCGCGTGGGATTTCGACAAAAATGTGAGTGATCGACTTATCGCGAGCTGGAGCAAGACGATGAATACTTCGGAATTGGCGAAGAAACGGGCCGGACTGACACGAAAACTAGCTCTGTTTCTCGGGGGGGTGAGCGCAGCGGCCATAATGGTGATCGCCGGCGTATCGGCGGCGGAGAGCGATTCCGTCGTGCGGACGGGGACAATTAATGAAGACGTAATGGCGACGGGGGACGACGTCGATATCCGGGCCCAGGTAAACGGAAACGTCATGCTAACCGGCGGCGACGTCAGCGTTCATTCGGAAATATCGGGTGACCTCTACGCGATTGGCGGTGACGTAACCGCCGGTGACGCCATCGATGGCGATGTCTTTGTCTTCGGGGGAAATGTCGAGACCCGGGGACGGATCGGCGGCACATTGTTCGGCGCCGGCGGTAAGTTGAAGAGCGAGGCGGAAGTTGCCGGTGATGCCCTGATCGCAGGCGGTCAAGTAGAGGCCGATAACCGGATCAATGGGGACTTGCGTTTAGCGGGCGGCGACGTTTCCACGAAGGCCGCGGTTGCCGGGAAACTCATGATTGCCGGCGGAAAAGTGGAGATTGAGGACGACGCAGTCATTGAGGGCAGTGCCTGGGCCGCAGGCGCCGATATCGAGGTGGATGGCACGATCCGCGGCAATTTGCGGGCTGCCGGTCGGCGTGTCGAAGTCGGCGGCGAGATATTTGGCGATGTCAATATTGACGCCGGCGAACTGCGTATCCATCCGACGGCAAAAATTCACGGAAATCTAACCTATCGCAGCCCTGAGACGGCCGATATCGCGTCTGGCGCGTCGATCCAAGGGGACGTCACGTTCGTCCAGTCGGAGCAGGCCAGGCGTGCCGTTGGAACCATGTTCGCCGCCGCCGGCGGTGCGGTGATGGCAGCATTCCTCGCCTTTCTGGTGCTGGGCATCGTACAGATCCTGGTCCTGCCCCAATTGTCCCTCCGCTCAGCGCGCATGGGCGCGGGTAAACCTTGGATTTCTCTAGGGTTAGGGTTCGCGGTTATTGTTGCGGTGCCGTTCGCGATGCTGATTTTAGCATCGACGATTATCGGCCTCTTGCTGGCGTTGGTCGTGGGGGCCGCTTATGTGGTCGTCGCAAGTCTCGGCATTGTCGTTGCTGCCGTGGTGGTCGGACGCTTTCTCATGCATATGGCGAAAAAGAATTGGGACGATCGATTTTGGGGCCGTATCGTGCTGGTGCTGCTCGGCCTTATCGTATTTACGATTGTCGGGTTTATCCCGTTCTTAGGCGCGTTAGCCGTCTTTCTCGCCTTGTGCTTGGGCACGGGCGCCTTGATTGCCCATATGTTTAAACGCGGGGCGGCTCCGGCGGTGTGATCGCCTCAATACCCGAGCGCGCAGCCGTCCTTGCGCGGATCGGAGCCGCCGCGCAGCACGCTCACATCCTGGTCCCAATCGATCCAGATGGCCTGGGCGCCGCCAATGGGGGCGTTGGGCACATGGGTGACATGGCCGAACGCTTCGAGCTCGCTGCGCACCCCGGCGGGCAGGCTGCTCTCCACCTGCACACGGCCTTCCGGGTCTTCGACGTTCGGGAAAACGCGCGTAAAATCAATGGCATATTGAATATCCATGCCGAAATCGATGAGGTTGGTAATGAGGTGCGCGTGGCCGCAGGCCTGATACTCGCCGCCCATCACGCCGAACGGCATCACGGCGCGGCCTTCCTTCATCAGCATGCCGGGGATGATCGTATGGGCGGGCCGCTTGCCCGGCGCAATGCAGTTGGGATGATCGGGATCGAGGACGAACGCCTGCCCCCGGTTTTGCAGCATGACGCCCGACTTGGGCGCGCACAGGCCGGAGCCGAACGGCCAATAGAGCGTGTTGATCAAGCTGACGGCGTTGCGGTCTTTGTCGACGACGCAAAGATAGACGGTGTCCTTGTGGCGCGGCAGCGTCGAGGCGGGGACGTGCGCCATGCGTTTCGTGCGGTCGATGAGGGCGCGGTTGCGTGCCGCGTGTTCTTCGGACAGCCAGGCCTCCACCGGCACATAGGCCTGCGCGGGATCGGCGAGGGCGCCGCCGCGGTCGCAATAGGCGAGGCGGGCGGCTTCGATCTCGATATGCAGGCGCTCGGCGGATAGCGGCTCCAGCTCGCCCAACTTCATCTCGCGCAAAATGTTGAGCATCGCGAGGGCGACCACGCCCTGGCCGTTGGGCGGGCATTCGAAGACGTCGTAGCCGCCGTAGGTGGTGGAGATGGGGGTGGCGAAATCGCCGATGGCCGCGTCGAAGTCGGCGCCCGAGTGCAGTCCGCCCAGTTCCCGCAGATAACCGATAATGTCATCCGCGACCCAGCCGGTGTAGAAGCCGTCGCGTCCCTTGGCGGCGATCTCTTCGAGGGTCTGGGCGAGGCGCGGCAACCGCACCAATTGGCCGAGACGGGGGGCGTTGCCGGCGATGAGAAACTGGTCGGCGGCGTTGTTGTCGCCGCGCAAAAAATGTTCCCAGATATGCCAATCGTGCACGACCCGGTGATTGACGGGGAACCCGTCGCGGGCATAGCGGATGGCCGGCTGCAACAGATCGCCCAGGCTCATGGTGCCGTGCGCCGCGAGCAATTGCGTCCAGGCATCGACCGCGCCGGGAATAGTAACCGAATGCGGGCTGTGCCGCGGAATTTCGGTGAAATCGTGTTCGGCATACCAGTCGGCTGTGGCGGCCGCGGGCGCGCGGCCCGAGCCGTTGAAGGCGACCAGGTCACCGCCCGCCGGGGCATAAAGGCAAAAGCAGTCGCCGCCGATGCCGGTCGATTGCGGCTCGACGACGCATTGCACGGCGACGGCCGCGATGGCCGCGTCCATGGCGTTCCCACCCGCTTGCAAAACGCTGAGGGCAGTCGCCGTCGACAGAGGTTGCGAGGTGGCGGCCATGCCGTCGGTGGCGTGAACCGTCGAGCGGCCCGGCAGATCGAGTTTGCGCATGTCCCGTTGAGCCTCTTTGTTCTGCTTTCCTGTCTAGCACATGGCCTCCGGACGGCAAGCCGCCATACAGGACTGGGGCAGGCCCGCCCTCGGTGCAAAATCCACTATTCTAGGGCTTTCCTGGAGCGCAAAAATATGGTCCAACCATGCCCCCGTGACCCGGTCTCGGGGCTGCGGTAGAATGCCGCCAACCAATTCCTTAGGGCTCTAGGAGAGGATCGTTGCAAAACCTCAAAGAAGTTAAGCATTTCATCAACGGCGAATATGTGGCCGGCGGGCAGGGCTCGTTCGAAAACATCAACCCGGCGACGGGCAAACTCAATTCCACTGTCCATGAGGCCGACCGCAATCTGGTCGATCAGGCGGTGTCGTCCGCCCGCGCAGCCCTCAACAGCGATTGGGGCAAGATGCCGGTGGCCGAGCGGTCCAAGCTGCTGTGCGCCGTTGCCGATGGGGTCAACAAACGCTTCGATGAATTCCTCCAGGCCGAGATCGCCGACACCGGCAAGCCGGTCAACCTCGCCTCGCACATCGACATCCCGCGCGGCGCCGCCAACTTCACCATCTTCGCCGAACTTCTGAAGGCGTTCCCGTCGGAAGCCTTCCAGCAAGATACGCCCACCGGGTACGGCGCGCTCAACTACTCCATCCGCAAGCCGCGCGGCGTCATCGGCGTCATCTGCCCGTGGAACCTGCCGCTGCTGCTCATGACCTGGAAAGTCGGCCCGGCGCTGGCCTGCGGCAACACCGTTGTCGTCAAACCGTCCGAAGAGACCCCGACCACCGCCGCGCTGTTGGGCGAAGTGATGAACGAAGTGGGCATCCCCAAGGGTGTCTATAACGTGGTGCACGGCCTCGGCCCCGACAGTGCCGGCCAGTTCCTGACCGAGCATCCGGACGTCGACGGCATCACCTTCACCGGCGAAACCGTCACCGGCGAAGCGATCATGAAGGCTGCCGCTCACGGCGTGCGTCCCGTTTCCATGGAACTCGGCGGCAAGAACGCCGGCGTGGTGTTCAAGGACGCCGACATGAACAAGGCCATCGAGGGCTCCATGCGCTCGGTCTTCGCCAACTGCGGCCAGGTCTGCCTCAACACCGAACGGCTCTATGTCGAACGGCCCATCTTCGAGGAGTTCGTCTCCAAGCTGACCGACAAGGCCAAGGGCGTCACCTTCGGCGATCCGTTCAGCAAGGAAACCGGCTCCGGTCCGCTGATCAGCAAGGTGCACCGCGACAAGGTGCTGAGCTACTACCAGGCGGCGAAGGACGCCGGTGCCGAGATCCATTGCGGCGGCGGCATCCCCCAGGTGGGCGGTGACTATGACGCCGGCTGGTGGATTGAGCCGACCATCTGGACCGGCCTCAAGGAGACGGACAAGGCGGTGCGCGAGGAGGTCTTCGGTCCCTGCGTCCACATTCAGCCGTTCGATGACGAGGACGAAGCCATCGCCATGGCCAACGACACGCCCTATGGCCTGGCCACCGCCATCTGGACCGAGAACCTGACCCAGGCCCACCGCGTCGCCGATCAGATCGATGTCGGTATCTCGTGGGTCAACTGCTGGTTCCTGCGCGACCTGCGCACGCCTTTTGGCGGCAACAAGTCCTCGGGCATTGGCCGCGAAGGCGGTCAGCACGCGTTCGAGTTCTATACCGAAACGCGCAACGTCTGCGTTCAGCTGTAAGAGCTAAAGCTTACCCATTAAGCCCCGCCGGGTCCGCCCGCGCGGGGCTTTTTGTTGCATTCGGACAGGCCAGGGGCAGGGCATGGACTTGGGCCCCGGCTTAGGCCAGAATCGAGGGATAAAAACGAAATAATGGAGCCTTCGTGATGGATTCGCTGATCGGGCTGGAGAGCCACTACAACAAGATCGAGGTGCTGCCGCTGGCGGGATCGCTCGGCGCCGAAATCCGCGGTGTCGATTTGTCGACACCGCTCGACGATGACACGCGCCAGGAGATCATGGATGCATTCCGCGATTATCTGGTGATTTATTTCCCCGATCAGGACATCACCCACGCGCAGCACGTGGCATTCGCGGGACTGTTCGGCCCGGTGATCAATCTGCCGCAGATCTTCAACGTGCCCGACTGCCCGCAATTGCAGGAAGTGAAACGCGGGGCGGACGACAGGGGCGGCGTGACCGGCGAAAGTTGGCACACGGACTCGTCGTTCCTGCCGAAGCCGCCACGCTGCATCGTCATGCGCGCCATCGAGGTGCCGCCCTATGGCGGCGATACGCTGTTCGCCAATCTTTACCTCGCCTACGAGTCGCTCTCGGGCAAGATGAAGGAGGTGCTTGGCGGGCTCAATGCGGTGCACAGTGCCACCAAACTGTTCGGTTCCAACCAGCAGGAGCGGGCCAAGACGCGCGGCTACGAATTGCCCGAGGGCATCCTTGACCAAGGCGACAAGGAAACCATCCACCCGGTAATTTGCACCCATCCGGTGTCGGGCAAGAAGTTCATCTATGTGAACACCATCTTCACGCAACGCTTCGAGGGCATGACCGAAGCGGAAAGCGCGCCGATCCTGCAATTCCTGTATGCGCATTGCGCCAAGCTGGAGCATTCCTGCCGGGTGCGTTGGCGCAAGAACCAGCTGCTGATTTGGGACAACCGCGCCACCTATCACAAGGCGATCCCCGATTACGACGGCTTTGCGCGTTACCTTGTGCGCGCCACCATCGAGGGCGACGCGCCGGCGGCGTAACCGACTACTCGAGCGTAACGGTCAGTTTGGCCTTTGCCGTGGACGCGTGCGGCGCGTCCGGTGACGGGCGTGGCAGCAGCCATTCGGGCTCCGAGAAATGGCCCATCTCCACCGGGCCGACGAGGGTGTCGAATACCAGACCACGATCGAAGGACAAGGCGAAGCGCATGCCCGGGCGGGGGTTGTAGCCCGGCTCGATCTGCTTGCGGTCCATCTTGAGATGATGCGCGATGTCCCATTCTTCCTTGAGGCCGTCGGCGCGCGTCGCCACCCAGCAATGCATGTCGTTGGTGATGCCACCGCGTTCCACGGGAAAGAAGTAGCCGGCGAAATAAGCCGCATCGATCCCGGCAGCGAGGCAACTCGAGACGAGATAGGTGTTGATGTCGATGCAACTGCCGTCGACACCGCAGGACAGAGCCGGAATCGCCACTTCGTCATCGAAGAAATGCTGATCGGGATGGGCGTAGTCGAACAACTCGGTGGTGCTGTCGACGATGGCGCGGAGCGCGTCGGCTTGTGACGGTTCCTCGGAAATAAGGGCCGCCACGCTCGCCTCCAATTCCTCGGACGGGCGGGTAAAGCGCGTATCGCCCCGCGACCAGACGCGGCCCGGCAGATTGTCCTTGTCGCGCAGGCGGAAACGGTAGGTGAGAGTCGGTGAAATCCAGGCAGGCCCCGTGAGCACCATGGCCGATTGGCCTGTGCGCGCATCGGCGACGATGTCGGCGTGCCAGCCCTCGGGCGTTGTCACGCCCAGCCATTCCTGGCGGTCGGTGGTGAGCCCGAGCGGCGCGATGAGGCCGATGGCGCCATGATCCATGGCCCGGTCCTCGACCTCGACGGTAAGGGTGTAGATCTGTTCCTCGAGGTCGAGGATGTCATCGATGAGGGTAGTGGTATCCGGCGGCGTCATGGCGCGTTCCCCGATAGTTTCCAGCAGTGGCGGTAAACTATCGGGGAAGCATGAAAGTCATGTGACAATCAGATGACGCGTTCACTCCTCCCAGAACTTGGCGAAACCCTCGACGCGGTATTTGTTGTTGGCGACGCGGGTGGGGTCGGGCGCGTCGGTGGTGAAGCACGATAGAACCTCTTCGGCGCGCTTCTCGAAAACGGGTTTGAACTCGGCGTGCGGCAGCATGTACATTTCGTTACGCTTAATGCCGCCAACGACGTAATCGCCGATCTCGCGCGGCGTCGAGCCGCCCTCGAAGGATTTGTGCATCAACTCCATCTGCTCATCGGTCATGACGTTGCCCGCCTTTGCAAGGTTGGCGGGACGATTGCGGAAGGCTTCGTTGATACCGGTCTGCACGGCGCCGGGGCACAAGACCGACACGCCGATATTGAAGCGTTCGAGCTCCTTGCGCAGGGTTTCGGAAAGGCCGACGACGCCGTACTTGGCCACGTTGTAAACGCCGTTGCCGGGGCTGGCGACGAGGCCGGCGGCGGACGCCGTGGTGACGATGTGGCCGGGTTCGCCGTGCGCTTCCATACGCTGGACCATGGTGACGACCCCGTTGATGACGCCGCCGAGATTGACGCCCAGTACCCAATCCCAATCGTCGTAGCTCGCCCGGTCGAGGCGGCCGCGTTGGGTGACGCCCGCATTCAGGCAGAGGACGTGGATATTACCCACTTTGGCTTGCGCGTCGTCGGCGGCACGCGCCCACGCGTCGCGGTCGGTCACGTCGAGCCGGATGGTTACCACCTCGCCGTGCGCACCCAGTTCCTTGGCCGCTGTGTCGAGCGCGTCTTGCTGCACATCGGTGATCACCACCCGCATGCCTTCGTCGAGGAAGGCCTCGGCCATGCCGTAGCCGATACCGCTGGCCGCGCCGGTGATGAAGGCGGTTTTTCCGGATAGGTCTTTCATGTTCGTCCCCAGTGATTGTTTTGTGCGGTTCTTTTGTTGCTGAATTTGGCGGCTAACCTAGCCCTCGGGCAGGCGCCGCGCAACGCCGCTCAGCCGTTTGTTTGGGTCCGGTCACGATCGGTTGAGTGGGCACAAAAGCTATGGGTGGGGCGAAAGGGAGTGGGATAAGATGAGCCAAGAACTGTGAAATAAAACGCGCCATCCGACTGTTATCAAAGATAACGTCAACCGAAAGGGGAGAAAACCACATGTCCGGCTCAAGAATTTCCATGAAGGCGTTGATTGGTGGCGTCCTGCTATCGGCGGTGATTGCAGCGCCGGCTGTCGCGCAACAGAATTTCGATAACGTCCAGATCAAGGCCGAAGAGTTGGCCGACGGCATCTATATGCTGACCGGCGCGGGCGGCAACATCGGCGTCTCGGCGGGCGAGGACGGCGTCTTCCTCATCGACGATCAATTCGCGCCGCTCACCGGCAAGATCGTCGCGGCGGTCAAGGAGATCAGCGATGAGCCGATCCGCTTCGTGCTCAACACCCATTGGCACCAGGACCATACCGGCGGTAACGAAAACCTCGGCAATATGGGGGTGACCATCGTCGCCCATGACAATGTGCGCGCAGTGTTGAGCAAGGATCAGTTCCTTGCCGCGTTCAACCGCCAGGTCACGGCGGCCCCCGCGATTGCCTTGCCGAAGATCACCTTCAACGACACGGCGACATTCCACCTCAACGAGCAGACCATCCGTGTCACGCATTTGCCCAATGCCCACACCGGCGGCGATTCCTTCGTCCAGTTCGTCGAGGCGGATATCATCCACACGGGTGACACTTTTTTTAACGGCTTCTATCCGTTCATCGACGTGCAGAACGGCGGGTCCGTCGACGGCATGATCGCGGCCGCGGACACGATCCTGGAGATTGCCGGGCCGGATACCGTCATCATTCCGGGCCACGGACCGGTATCGGACCGCGACGGCCTGATGGCCTTCCGTGACATGCTGAAAGCGGTGCGTGCCAATGTCGCGGCGGCCATGGATGGCGGCAAGTCCGTCGAAGACGTGGTCGCGGCGAAACCGACGTCGGTGACCGATGCCAAGTGGGGCAACGGCTTCCTGAAGCCGGACCGGTTCACGCAGATCGTCTATAGCGATCTGGCGCGCTAAACGCGGTTAACACTCAAATCGAAAAGGGCGGGTGTCGAACCCGCCCTTTTATTTTATGCGCTGGTGTTTCGACTACGCCGGAATGAGCCGCATCGGGATGCTGTCGAACACGCGGATGGCGTTCTGGGCGCGGAGCACCGGCTCCCCGGTGGGTTCGATGGCCTTCACCCGCCGGGCCAGTTCGCCCAGCAATGCATCCGCTTCGACCCAGGCAACGACACGGCCGACACACCGATGCACGCCGGTGCCGAAGGCAAGGTGGCCCTGGGCATTGCGGGTGATGTCGAATTTGTCCGGGTTCTCCCAGCGGCGCGGGTCGCGGTTGGCCGAGGCGTAGTAGCACATCACCTTGTCCCAGGCGTTGATCTTCACGCCCGACAATTCGGTGTCCTTGCTTGCCGTCCGGAAGAAGGCCTGCACCGGCGATTCCAGTCGGATTGCCTCTTCGAAGGCATGGCGTGTCAGCGACGGGTCTTCGTGCAGCTTGGCCCATTGATCCGGGTTCTTGGAGAACAAATAGAGCGCGTTGCCGATGCCGGACACGGTGGTGTCGACGCCGGCACTCAACAACGAGCGCACCAACATGCCGGCTTCGTCTTCGGTCAACTCGCCTCTGTCGGCAAACTCATAAATGCTCATGCCGAAACCGCCGGGCGACAGTGCCTCGCGTGCGCAATGCGCCATGATCCATTCGGTGACGGCGGCGGCGTTCTTGGTCGCGTCGGCGAAGACGGCGTTATCCTTGTGCGGGCCGATGGCGTTGAACACGATGTTGCCGTAGTCGAGCAGAGTTTCCCGCCCGTCCGGCGCCAGGCCGACGGCGTCCGGGAACACTTTCAGCGGATAGGCGACGGCAAGATCGCGGGAGCCGTCGATCTCGCCCATTTCGAGAGCGCGGTCGACATAGACCTTGGCCTGCTTGGTGAACTCTTCCTGATGTTGCGCCAGCGCTTTGTTGGAGATGGCGGCGGCCAGCGGCTTACGTGCGCGTGTGTGCGCGGGCGGGTCGGCTTCGAGCACCAGGCTCGGTGGCCGGAAAGGTTCTTCCGTGCGGAAATTGGCGTATCCGACGCCGGCCGACGACACATAGGTCTGATAATCGTTGAGAACGGTGCGGACTTCTTCGTAGCGGGTGACCGCCCAGCAGCCGTATTTCCTGATCCACACGACGGACCCCGCTTCCCGCATCATCTCATGGTAGGGGTAGGGGTTCTTGAGGACCTCGACATCGTATGGGTCGAAATCCATCTGGGGAATGTTCTGAGGGAGCGCTTGCGAGCGCTCCAGAATCGCGGCATCAGACATGTGCAAAACCTCCCGCGTCTTGCTTATCGTAGTTGCCGGGGTGTTATTGTTCTGTACCCCAACAATTTTCAGATCATAGCACGTAAACCGGCCAGCGGATCAAGAAACCAAACGGCGAGGCACGCTACTGGCGGCCTATCGATGTTTTGGACCGACGCCAGCCTGCGCGAGGATTTCCGGAATGTACTGCTCCTGCCGGATGGCCATGACGTGCACCCCTGCGATGCCTTTGATCTCCGAAAACTGCTGGATGAGGTCGACGCAAATCTTGCAGCCTTCCGCCTGTTCGTCGTCGGCGTTTTCCAACCGCTCGATCAAGGCGTCGGGAATGATGACCCCATAGAGATTGTCACGCATCCAGCGCGCCGACTTAGCCGAGCGCAGCGGGCCGATCCCCATGATCATTTTTACGCGGTCGGTCGCGCCATGTTCGTTCAGCCGGTCGATATAGCGCCGGACGATATCGACATCGAAGCAGAACTGGGTCTGCATGAATTGCGCGCCGGCATCGACCTTTTCCAACAAGCGGGTCGGCGCCCAATCCGGCTTGGGATCGATGGGCATGTCGGCGCCGCCGATAAACAGATTGGGCGGTGAGGCGATGTCGCGGCCGGACATGATCTTGCCCTCGTCGCGCATGACTTTCGCCATCGCCATGAAGGCACCGGTGTCGAGATCGAACACGGGTTTTGCGTCGGGCTGGTCGCCCTGTTTGGGATCGTCACCGCCGAGGATCATAATGTTCTTCACGCCGAAGGCGGCGGCGCCGACGATATCGCTCTGCAGGGCAATGCGGTTACGGTCGCGGCAGGTGAATTGAAGCACCGGCTCGACGCCCGCCTGATTGATGAGTGCCGCGGCCACGACGTTCGACATGTGCGCGCGGGCACCGGCGCCGTCGGTGATGTTCGCCGCGTCGACGATGCCGCGCAGCGGCAACGCCTTTTCGAGAAGATCGTCGGGATTGGAAGAGAGCGGCGGCGTGATTTCCGCCGTAACGACAAAGTGGCCGGCTGACAGCGCCTGTGCGAGGTTGCTGTCAGCCGATTTGCTTTGAGTCCCGTCCACGAGCTAGCCCCGTTTTCGGGAGACGACGAAGGACTCGTTGAGGAACCAAAGTCCGCCGTGTTTCTGAAGCGCCTTTTCCGTTGCTTCGAGATAGCCGCCCTGCGCGACGGCATCGGTGATCATGTTGTCCTCGATCTGATAGACGTAGACCGCGTTGTTCCACGCCGCGAACAGGGTCGAGGTGCCGATGCTGTCGTTACTCGCCCCGATCTCGCCGGGGAGGGTGTGCATCTCGTAGCGGAACAGGGACCGGGCATCGGAGTAGGTATTGAAACGCAAATCCCGTTCCGATTTCCCGAGCTCGTTCTTGATGGCTTTCATCAGCTCATGGCGACTGGACTGCTTGAATTCGCGGCCCGGCCAGATGCCAGAGATAATATCCTGACCCGGATCCTTCCCGTAGGAATGGATGCCGATGAGACGGCCGCCGGGGGCCAGGGCCCGGGTGAGCGGCGCCAGCACTTTCTGTGCCTTGAATTCGGCGCTCATATTCGCCCGGTAAGGCTGCGACGCGATCATCAGGTCGTATTGCGCCTCGACCTTGCCGGGGCGCGGGATGATCGGATCGACGACGAAGCGTTGGTCCTCGCGATAAAGAACGAGGACCGACGGGCGGACGTACAGGGGGTTGCCCGTTTTTTCGGATGATTTCACCTGCCAGCCGTCGGTCAGGATGGGTTTGAGGTCTTTGATCTGCTCGTCGAACTCGTGCGCCGTGGTCCCGGTCAACGGCACCTCGTGCCAGTTCAACGCCGCCGCGGCATTCATGTTGCGCGGCATCAGCCAAGGCGCCTCTGAATAGTAGAGGTTGGTGATGACCATCACCGTCGACGGATGTTCATAGAACCGGTCGGAGACCTTTTCCAAGGCCAGCCGCACGTCCTCGAGGCTGATTTCCTTGCCGACGACGACAAAGGGCACCGTCGGGAACCGGTGGTGCATATCGCGCATCACCCGGGTGAGCACGGTGCCGTCGCCGATACCGGCGTCGAACACGCGCAATGCGGGCGGACGGGGATGTACCTGAGCGAGTTCCATCCCAATTCGTTCGGCGACCACCCATTTTTCGGAGCAGGTGTTCACGAACATCAAATACTTTTGGCGATTGTCGTAGAAACGGAACTCTTTCTGCCCCGGTTCTGCGGAGGCCGATCCGGCCTTGGGTTCTGAAGATATAGACACGGTGACTTTTGCGGGTTGTCCCTTATACCGCCCTGCGGAGGAAGTAGGTTTGTTATCGGAATGTGCGTGATTGGTCGTTCCGTTCGAACTGCCGTTGGAGCCGCCGTTGGTGCTCCCGTTCGATCCGTCGGACATGTAATTCCGCACTCGTTCGATGGTTTTTATAGTGACGCCCTTGCCCGAGCGCAAACGGCTTACAAACTTGCCGTCATTCACGGCAAGCCGGCCGAAAGTGGATTCGGCAATGGCGTGACTTTGGCAGTACGCCTCGATCTCATTGATAAAATGCTGGATGTCGTCCATCTCCCCATCCTCTGTTGTTCTTGTTCTTTATCGTTGCATTGTCCACTACCCACGGGGTGCGGTCAATCCAAAAATCCCATCTTTGACTGATTCCAAAAAGATGGGACGATTAAAATGGTGGGATTTCCGTGAGATCCAGGTTTGTGGGATGATTTCTTCAAAAGCGCAAAAGTGGGATTTGTCCCTTTCTCGGCATTAACTTTTTCCGGCATAGCCGGAAGGGGCGGGAACGCGCCGAGAATCCGTAAGAATTTGAGATCACGGGGGATTGGCGCTGCCGGAAGTACTTCCTGTGGCATTTCGGCCCATTCGGAACCGCAGGCATCGTCGCCCAGCCAAGATTATAAACCAACCATGGGAACGCGCGAATTTGGCGCGTGATTTTCCCAAAGGACTAGTTGATTGGTGTGTCCGTCTTCAATAGTGGGACGGTTATCTGTGGGACGTGGGGTGTCGGGGATCGGCGCAGGTTTTGTCGATCTGTCGAGTTTAAAAGCCTGCGCCGGACATCCGATACACCGCCCATACGCTGCCGAACAGGATCGGCTGGTGCAGCAGATATATAATGAGCGTATGACGGCCGGCCCATTGCAGCAGGCGGCTGACGGGATCGGCGGGTTGCCACCGGGCGAGGGCGGTGAGCGTCGTATCGTGGGCAATCATATATTGTCCGGCGGCGAGGCCGAGCAGCACGCCGCCGAACCAGGGAAACACGGGCACGTAATCCACGGAGAAGGGCGGCGCGGTCGCGAGACCCAGCCAGACGAGAGCGGGGGCATTGAATAGGTCGAGGCGCACCGTTTCCCCGATCCAAATCACCGCGATGCCCGCGACGACGTTTGCAATCCACGGCAATCGAGCGAAGGGCAGGATCAAAATGCTCGCGGCGGCGAGCAAATGCAGAATGCCGAAGAACACGAAGCCGTTTGGAAAGGCGAACCCGGTGCCGAGACTGACGAGGATCGCCGCGCCGGCGATGACGCCGATCCGATTGACGTAGCGCATGCCATCGATGGGCGCGCGCCGGATCAGCGCATGGCTGACCCCGGACGCGAACAGGAACATGCCGACAATGAGGGTGCGGAAAAACAGCCAAGCCGGATCGGTAAACAGGGCGAAATCGGCATAGCCGAAGTTCGTCAAATCCCACGAGAAATGATAAGCGATCATCAGCGCGATACCGATGCCGCGGAAAATGTCGACCGCCTCGATCCGGGTGGACCGTTCGGTGGCCGTATTTGGCATCGAAATACCCCCCACCCTAACCCTCCCCCTCAAGGGGGGAGGGAAAGTAGCACTGTCCTTTGCGGCTAAGTTCCCTCTCCCCTGGAGGGAGAGGGCCAGGGAGAGGGGGGAGAAGCCTGACGTTGGGCATGCGGTTATCCCGCGAGCAGCGGCAAGGTGGTGAGGGCATCGGCGATGCTGTCGCCGACCTTCACTTCGAAGTCTTCGGTGGCCAGCACGGTCGCCGCTTCGCGTTCGTGGCGGCGTTTGCCGTGGCCGGTGCGCACATGGAGGGCACCGGCGCAATGGGCATTGCGTGCCGCGCGCACGTCGATGGCGCGGTCACCGATCAGCCAAGATCCGGCAAGATTGATGTTCAACGCATTGGCGGCCCGAAGCAGCATGCCCGGATTGGGCTTCCGGTCGGGATGATTGGGATGGTGATAGGGCGGCCGCCCGTCGACATGGAACGGGCAGGCGAAGATGCCTTCTACGTGCACGCCGGCGTCGGTGAACTCCAAGGCCAGCCGGTCCTGCACCTCGATGAATCCCGGCCAATCGTAATAGCGCCGTCCGATCCCGGCCTGGTTGGTTACGATCACCACCGGGAATTGCAGCCGGTTGGCGGCTGCGATCACCTCGATGGCACCGTCGATGATCCGCACATCCTCGGCCCGGTGCAGATAATTGACTTCTTCAACGAGCACACCATCACGGTCGAGGAACAAGGCCGGGCGAGGCGCGCCTTCGGGCGGCGGTCCGGAGGTTTCGGCCCAGATGCCGTCGGGGTCGAGGAAGGGGTAATCGGGGAAAAGGGTCATTCCGGTCTTATTTAGGGGCGCTTGGTGTTCATTCCAGGTCCATCACAGGCTACGCAACCAGTTGTGATTGCATTGCCGGTGGCTTCCCGGCGCTGCTATGGTGCGCGGCAACGCAGAATAACCATAGCAGACGGATCAAATGAATAAGCAAAATGAGAAGCAGGGAAAGGGAAATGGGGGAACGCCGCGGCGATTGCGCTCGCGGGTGACCATCGAAGGCCTCGACCGGGCGCCGCACCGCGCCTTCATCCGCGCCACCGGCATCGACGACGAGGATATGGCGAAACCCTTTGTCGGCGTGGTGTCTACACATGGCGAGGTAACGCCCTGCACCATGACGCTGGCGCCGCAGACTGAGGCAGCGAAGAAGGGGGTGATCGCGGCGGGCGGCACGCCCATCGGTTTCACCACCATTTCCGTGTCGGACGGCGTCTCCATGAACCATCCGGGCATGAAGATGTCCCTGGTGTCGCGCGAAGTGATCGCCGATTCGGTGGAACTGGTCGTGCAAGGCCACGCCTATGACGGCCTCGTCGCCTTCGGCGGCTGCGACAAGAACCTGCCCGGCATGATGATGGCGATCGTGCGGTGCAACGTGCCGTCCGTCTTTATGTATGGCGGCAGCGCGCTGCCCGGCCGCTGGCGTGGGCGCGATGTCGACATGATCGATACCTACGAAGGCGTCGGTGCGGTGATCACCGGCGACATGACGGAAAAGGAGCTGGATGAGCTGGAGCGGGTCTGCCTGCCGACCATCGGATCTTGCGCCGGACAGTTCACGGCCAACACCATGGGCATGGTCTCGGAAACCATCGGCCTCGCGTTGTTGGGCTCGTCGATGATCCCCGGCGTTTATGACGAGCGCATGCATGTCGCGGAAGAGGCGGGGCGCACGGTGATGCGCACGCTGATGGGCGACGGGCCGCGGCCGCGCGATATCGTCACCCGCAAGGCGTTGGAAAACGCCTGCGCCATCGTTGCCGCCACCGGCGGCTCGACCAACGCAGCGCTGCACATCCCGGCCATCGCCAACGAGGCGGGGATAAAATTCACGTTGGACGACGTCGCCGAGGTGTTGGGCCGCACACCGTTGATCGCGGATCTGGTGCCGGGCGGCAAATACCACGCCAAGGACGTTTACGACATCGGCGGTGTGCCAGTGATCCTGAAAACATTGCTCGACGGCGGCTACATTCATGGTGACTGCCTGACGGTGACCGGCGAGACCTTGGCTGAGGCGCTGGCCGATGCACCCGCCGCCGACGGAAACGTTGTGCGTCCGTTGGACAAAGTGATCTCACCGACCGGCGGGGTGACGGTGCTGAAAGGCAATCTCTGTCCCGACGGCGCATTGCTCAAAGTCGCCGGGCTCAAGTCGCTGGTGCACGAAGGCCCGGCGCTGGTGTTCGACGGCGAGGAAGCCTGCATGGAAGTGGTCGGCAAGAAAGCCTACGAAGCCGGTTCCGTCATCATCATCCGCAACGAAGGGCCCAAGGGCGGGCCCGGTATGCGCGAAATGCTCGGCGTCACGGCACTGATCTACGGCCAGGGCATGGGCGAGAAAGTGGCGCTGCTCACCGACGGGCGCTTCTCCGGCGCGACGCGCGGCATGTGCATCGGCTATGCCAGCCCCGAGGCGGCGTCGGGCGGACCCATCGCGCTGCTGCAAAATGGCGACACGGTTCGCATCGATGCGGAAAATGGCACCATCAGCGTCGATCTCTCCGATGCCGAGTTGGAAAAACGCCGCGCCGCCTGGGCGCCAAAGGTGCGCCCCGGCCTCGCCGGCGCGCTGCAGAAATACGCGGCCACCGTCGGCCCGGCCAACCTCGGCGCCGTCACCCATTCTGGCAACCTACAATGGGAGGGGGATGAACTTTGAGGGTATTGGTATGACGGGCGGGCCGGTCGAGTTGCGCGATATCGGTGCGTGCGTTTTCGACGCCTACGGCACGCTGTTCGACATCGGTGCGGCGGCGGCCAAATGCCACGATATCCTCGGCGACAAGACCGACGCGCTGACCGACATCTGGCGGTCGAAGCAACTCACCTATACCTGGCTGCGCAGCCTCATGGGCGATTATGTCGGCTTTAACCAAGTCACCGCCGATGCGCTCGACTTCGCCCTCGAGACGCTGGCCATCGACGAGGCCGGCCTGCGCGACAAGCTGTTGGTCCTTTATGACGAACTCGATGCCTACCCGGAAGTGCCCGGCGTGCTCCGCGATCTCAAGGCGGCGGGGCGCTATACGGCGATCCTCTCCAACGGCGTGCCCGGCATGCTGCAAAGCGCCGTCGCCCATGCCGGCATCGGCGATGACCTCGATGCGGTTTTGTCGGTGGAGGCGGTCGGCATCTACAAGCCGCACCCCTCGGTCTATCAGTTGGCGGTCGAGGAATTGGGCGTCGCGCCGGAACGCATCTGTTTCCTGTCGTCCAATGCCTGGGACGCAGCGGGGGCGGCCCATTTCGGCTTCCAGGTCGTCTGGGTTAACCGCTTCGGCCAGAAACCCGAGCGGTTGCCGGGCAAACCGATGGCCGAGATCACGAATTTAGCCGAGTTGCTGCCGCTTCTATCTGCCTGATTTACAAACGGTTAGTTAACCAATCTCCCCGTACCTTGCTGGCTTCTTGGCATCAGTACGGGGACCAAAAAAGTGGCAGAAGCCGTCGATATCCTGTTCATCAATCCCGGCGACCGCAAACAGATCTATCAAGCCCTCGGCGACGAGTTCTCGGCCATCGAACCGCCGGTGTTCGCGGGCCTGTTCGCGACCTACGCCCGGCAGAAGGGTGCTTCCGTCGCAATCTACGATGCGCCGGCGCACGGCGTTAGCGCCGCCGAAGTGGCGCGCGTCGCGACAGAGGAATATGACCCCAAACTGATTGTCATCGTGGTCTACGGTTTCCAGCCGTCGGCCTCGACCCAGAACATGACCGCGGCGGGATCCGTCGCAACGGAAATCAAGAAGCTTGCGCCGACGTCCAAAGTGATGATGACCGGCACCCATCCGGCGGCGCTTCCCGCGCGCACGATGGACGAAGAGGCCATCGACTTCCTCTGTGATCTCGAGGGGCCGGTGACCATCCACAAGACCCTCGAAGCCGTGAAGGCGGGCGTCGAGAATTTCGGAGACATTCCGAGCCTGTGGTGGCGCGACGAAGACGGTCATATCCATCAGCCCCGCGCGGCGGAACCGCTGCTGTCGAACTTGGACGAGGAAATTCCCGGGATCGCCTGGGACCTCATGCCCATGGACAAGTACCGGGCGCACAACTGGCACAGTTTCGATCATATCCATGACCGCGCGCCCTATGCGGCGATCCATACCAGCTTGGGCTGTCCGTACAAATGCAGCTTCTGCTGCATCAACGCGCCGTTCGGTAAATCGAGCTACCGTTGCTGGTCGCCCGACAGCGTCATCCAGGAAATCGATTTCCTAGTGGAGAATTATGGGATCAAGAACATCAAATTCGTCGACGAGATGTTCGTGCTCAATAAGCATCATGTGATGGGTATCTGTGAGAAGTTGCAGAGCCGCGACTACGACGTCAACATCTGGGCCTACGCCCGGGTCGACACGGTGCAGGACGAGTTCCTCGATGCCCTCAAGGGGGCCGGGATCAACTGGCTGTGCCTGGGGATCGAAAGTGCCAGCGATCACGTTCGCGACGGGGCGCTGAAGAAATACGGCAACGACGACATCAAGGACGTGGTACGGCGCATCCAAGGGGCCGGTATCTACATCATCGGCAACTACATCTTCGGTCTGCCCGACGACAATGTCGCGCGCATGCAGGCGACCCTCGATCTCGCCCTCGACCTCAATTGCGAGTTCGCCAATTTCTATTCGGCGATGGCCTATCCGGGCTCCAAACTTTACGACCTCGCGGTCGCCAAGGGCATCGCGCTGCCCGAGACCTGGAAGGATTTCTCGCAACACGGCACCAACGCGCTGCCGCTTGCCAACGATCATTGCAGCGCCGCTGAGATCCTCGAGTTCCGCGACAACGCCTTCGATCAGTATTTCCACCATCAGCCCTATCTCGACATGGTGAACGCGAAGTTCGGGCAGGATGTGGTCGATCACCTCGACCGCATGGTGAAAATCCCGTTGCGGCGCAAGCTGCTCGAAGACCGGCAAGCGGCCTAACGGGTCAAAGGGGGCATCCATGAATTTTATGACTGCGAAGACCACCGACCTCGCGGACAAGGCGGCGTGGCTGCGCCGTGAAATCTTCGAAATGGTAATACGCCAGAAGAAGGGGCATATCCCGTCGAGCTTCTCGTGCGCCGAGATTCTCACCGCGCTCTATTACGGCGATATCGTGCGGTACTCCCGCGGCTGGGCGGACGATCCGGACCGCGACCGGGTGATCATCAGCAAGGGGCATGCCGCCGCCGCGCTCTATCCGATCCTCGCCGATATCGGCTATTTCCCGGCCGAGGAATTGGCGCGTTTCACGCAGCCGGGTGGTCTTCTCGGCATGTATGCAGATTTCCGCGTTCCCGGCATCGAGGGTATCTCCGGTTCGCTCGGGCACGGCATCGGCATGGGCGCGGGCTTTGCGCTCGCGGCGCGCATGGATAAAAAGGATTACCGCACCTTCGTCGTCCTCGGTGACGGTGAGTGCTACGAAGGGTCGATCTGGGAATCGGCAATGTTCGCCGCCCACCACAAGCTCGACAATCTCGTCGCCATCGTCGACCGCAACGCGCTGTGCATTCTCGGTCAAACCGAGGAACTGCTGGAGCTCGGCGATCTCGAAGACAAGTGGCGGAGTTTCGGATGGCATGCGGTGACCGCCAACGGCCATTCCTTCGATTCGTTGATGAGGGCTCTTTCCCAAGTCGGCGATACCAAAGGCAAGCCTCTGGCCATCATCGCCAACACCGTGAAAGGCAAAGGGGTTTCCTTCATGGAAGGCCGCTCCGAGTGGCACAATCGGATGCCGAGCGAAGAGCAAATTGCCCAGGCACGTGCCGAATTGGGCATCCTGGCGGCCCAAACGAACATGGCGGGGTAAGAAGGCGATGACTGCAGCAAACCAACCGTTGATGCGCGACGTGGTGATCGATGAGATATTCGCCGCCGCCAAAAACAACCGCGACATTCTGTTTATCAGCGCGGACTTGGGTGCCAAGGCGCTGGACGATTTCCGGCGCGATCTTCCCGATCAATTTATTCACGCGGGTATCTCCGAACAGAACATGGTCGATCTCGCCTCGGGCCTCGCGCTATCGGGTAAGACGGTATTCCTCTATGCCATGGCGCCGTTCCTGACCGCGCGTTGCTACGAGCAGATCAAATGCGTGATTGCGTCGATGAATCTGCCGGTGACGTTTATTGCAGTCGGTGTCGGGTTGGGTTATGACCATGCGACGTTGACTCACTTCACTCCCGAGGATATCGCCACGATGCGCGCCATGAACGGCATCGAAGTTTTGAGCCCAAGTGACGCTGTTTCCGCCCGGGCGGTGGTCGACCGCGCGCTTGCCGATCCCGCCTTCCGCTATATCCGGTTGGAGCGGCAAGCCCAGGCTGAGCTCTATAACGGCAATGCCGGATCGGCTTTGGATCGCGGTTTCGCGGAATTGGCGACGGGCGAAGATGTCGCCATTCTCGCCTGCGGCTATCTGACCCATAAGGCGCTGCAGGCCCGTCAGGAACTGGCCGAAAAGGGGGTAAGCGCGGGAGTGATCGACCTCCTGCGTCTCAAGCCCATCGACGGCAAGTCGCTGGCGGCGGTCCTCGCGGACTATGAGCGGTTGGTGACGGTGGAAGAGCAGATTCTTGACGGCGGCATGGGCAGTGCCATCGCCGAAGCCCTGCTCGACGCCGGTATCATGAAGCCCATCAAGCGGCTCGGCATGCGGGACGGATTCGAAGTGGTCAACGGCAATCGGGATGAATTGCACGCGCTCTACGGTATCGGTACGGATGATATCGTTGCCGCGTCTGCCGCCGCCTGACGCCGATGGCCAAGGCGCAAACTGGGCTACAGATCAGGGCTGCGAGTCGCAGCTTCTCGCGCCATCCCGTCCTGCGCGCCGAACTCGAAGCGGCCTTTCCCGGCACGGTTTTTAACGAAGAGGGCGTGACTTTCGACGCCGAAACCCTGCCCGAATTTCTGGACGGGGCCGTCGGCGCCGTTATCGGTCTCGAACCGATTACTGGTCCTGTCCTCGATCAGTGTCCCTCCCTGCAAATCGTCGCCAAATACGGCGTCGGTCTCGATAACGTGGATACCTACGCTTGCGAAGAGCACAACGTCACCATCGGTTGGACAGGCGGGGTGAACCGGCTGGGCGTCGCCGAGATGACCCTGTGTTTCATGATCGGGCTGTCGCGCAACATCCTGCGCGCGGGAAACCAGCTACGCGGCGGTGTCTGGGAAAAGGAAGGCGGACGGACCTTATCGGGGAAGACCATCGGAATCATCGGCGTCGGCCACGTGGGCCGGGAGGTGATCCGTCTCCTGGAGCCGTTCGACTGTCATATTCTCGTCAATGATATCATCGATCAGTCGGCCTATTACGAAGAGGTCGGGGCCATCGAAAAAACAGCCGAGGAGATCTGTGCCGAGGCCGATCTGATCACCATCCATACGCCGCTGGACGACACCACCCGCGGCATGGTGAACGACGACTTTCTCGATCGCATGCAACCGCATGCGTACCTGATCAACGCCGCCCGGGGTGGGATCATCGATCAGCAGGCTCTGAAATTCGCCCTGACGTCGGGGACGATCGCCGGCGCTGCGGTCGACGTTTTTCAGGCGGAGCCCTGTGACGACCGGGAGCTTCTCCAGCTCCCCAACCTGTTTGCGACCCCGCATATCGGCGGATCCGCCGAGGAATCCGTCCTCGCCATGGGGCGCAGCGCGATTAACAATTTAATCAGCTTTTTCAATCGATAATCGCCCTCAAGACGTTCTCAGAATACCCACAGGGGTAGGGCGAAATGAGGATTATCGTATTCGGCGGATCGGGGTTCCTCGGCAGTTATGTGGTCGACGAGCTTATCGCGCGCGGCCACGAGGTCAGCGTTTTCGACTGCCAACGGTCCAGCCACAACAATTCGCGTGCGAACGTCATTTTGGGCGATTTGCTCGACTCCGCAGCCGTTACGAATGCCGTCCAAGGGCATCAGATCGTATACAATTTTGCCGGGCTTGCCGATCTCAATGACTCCGTCGACCGGCCGGTCGAGACTGTTCGCCTCAACGTCATGGGCAATTTGAACGTTTTGGAGGCTTGCCGCCGGCACGACGTTTCGCGCTTCGTCTATGCCAGCTCGGTCTACGTGCATTCGCGCAAAGGCGCGTTCTATGGCGCGTCCAAGAAATCCTCGGAACTGCTTATCGAGCAGTATGGCGAGTTGTACGGCCTCGACTATACGATCATCCGCTACGGCTCCGTCTATGGCGAGCGCGCAAACAGCAGCAACCGCATCTATCGTATTATCCGTCAGGCATTGACCGAGGATAAGGTTACTTTCGCCGGCGATGGAAGCGAGGAGCGGGAATACATCCACGGACGTGACGCCGCGAAGCTGAGCGCCGACATCCTGGACAGCCGGTTCAAGAATCAGAACGTCACGCTTACGGGCGTCGAACGATTCCGCTATTCGGATTTGCTCGGCATGCTCAAGGAGATGATGAACGGGAAGATCGAGATCGAAATGCTCGATCAGGATTACAAAGGTCACTACACCATCACGCCGTATTCGTTTTCGCCGTCGGTGGGGGTCAAGCTGGTGAACAATCCAAGCATCGATTTCGGCCAGGGAATGTTGGAATGCATCGAACACGTCTTTGACGAGCTGCGTCACGAAGGTGCAGTTGTCGAGGAGACCATGACCACCATGTCCGCAGCCGAATAACGGGGATTGTACGACACTCATATGTTTTACGAACTGGCGGCAGATAGTTGGGGCGACGAGGAGCGTGCCGCGGTACAGCGCGTTGTCGATTCAGGCAGGCTGACGATCGGCCCGGAGGTGGCGGCGTTCGAAGAAGAGTTCGCGGCCTATTTTGGGCGCAAGTATGCCGTAATGACCAATTCGGGGTCGTCGGCCAACTTGGTGGCGGTGGCCAGTCTTTGTTACCGGAAAGACAGGCCGTTGCAGCGCGGCGACGAAGTCATCGTTCCGGCCATCTCCTGGAGCACCACCTATCATCCGTTCCAGCAATATGGATTGAAACTGCGTTTCGTCGACGTCGAGCTCGACACGCTCAATATGGATGTCAGCCGTCTGGAAGAGGCATTGACGCCTGCAACCCGCGCTATCGTCGGCGTCAGCATTCTCGGCAACCCGGCCACACTCGACGTGATGCGGGAATTTGCCGATCGGCACGGTCTCGTGTTCCTCGAGGACAACTGCGAATCCATGGATGCGGAGCTGGATGGCAAGAAGGCCGGTAGTTTCGGCGATATCGGCACCTTCAGCACCTTCTTTTCCCATCACATCTCGACGGGGGAGGGGGGCGTCCTCACGACGGATGATCCGGAACTGTTCGGTTTGGCACGGATGATCCGGGCTCATGGTTGGGTGCGCGATCTACCGGACTGGTCCGATCTCGTTGAGCGTACTGATGATGCCTTTTCGGAAGCGTACCGGTTCATTTTGCCCGGCTATAACGTGCGTCCGCAGGAGATCAACGCCGCCGTCGGACGGGTGCAACTCAAGAAACTTCCGCGCATGACCAAGATGCGGCGCAAAAACCTTGAGACGTTCCAAAAGCTATTCGCGGACGATCCCCGTTTCACCATCCAGCGGGAAAACGGCAGGTCGTCGTCGTTCTGCTTCACCATCATTCTCGATCCGGCCATGACGCCGAACCGTGATGTCGTATTCGATGCGTTGCGTGATGCGGATATCGGCTTTCGCATGATTACCGGCGGTTGCTTCCCGCGTCACGAGGCAATCCGGCATTTTGACTATTCGCTGGTCGGTGAGATGACCAACGGCGACCGGGCACACGATTACGGTTTCTTCGTCGGCAATCACCCGTTCGATCTAACGGAGCAGATTGAGAAACTTTATGAGGTTCTCGACGGCGTCTGTGCCGCTCCAGAGGTAAAGGATAAGAAGATTTGGCAGGTGGCATGAATATCCTGGTGACCGGCGGGGCGGGATATCTCGGCTCCGTCCTGGTGCCTGAGTTGCTCGAGGAAGGGCACCGGGTAACGGTCCTCGACAATTTCATGTGGCGGCAAAACAGCTTGGCTCATGTCTGTGCCGATCCCAATTTCGATGTCGTCAACGGCGATGCGCGCGACGAAGCAACCGTTAAGCCTTTGGCGAAAGCTGCCGATGCCGTAATCCCGCTCGCGGCTCTGGTCGGTGCGCCGTTGTGTGATAAGGACCCGATGGCAGCGACGACCACCAACCGGGATGCCATCAAGATGCTCCTCGGGTTGTTGTCGAAGGACCAGCGGGTTGTGGTCCCGATTACCAATTCAGGTTATGGCATCGGCGAGAGCGGAAAATTCTGCACCGAGGAAACCCCGCTCAAGCCGGTTTCGCTATACGGCCGGACGAAGGTCGAGGCAGAGGAGATGGTTCTTGCCCGGGAGAACAGTATCTCGCTGCGGCTTGCCACGGTGTTCGGGATGGCACCGCGGATGCGCCTTGATCTGCTGGTAAATGATTTCGTCTATCGGGCGGTCAATGATCGTGCCGTCGTTCTGTTCGAAAGCCATTTCAAGCGCAACTACATTCATATCCGCGACGTGGCACAGGCGTTTCGTCAAGCTCTGTCGCGTTTCGAGAGTATGCGCGGCGAACCCTATAACGTCGGTCTGTCCGATGCCAACCTGTCGAAATGGGAACTGTGCGAGAAGATTAAGAAGCACGTTCCGGGGTTCGTGTTTTTGGAAGCCCCGGTTGGTGAGGACCCCGACAAGCGTGACTATATCGTTTCCAACGAAAAGATCGAACGCGCCGGGTTCAACCCGCGTTGGAGCCTCGACGACGGTATCCGTGAGTTAATCAAGGGATACCGCATGATCCGCAACACCATTTACAGCAATGTCTAACGGCACCCGACGGGCTGAAAACACTCTTCTCGCCGTTTACGATTTCGCCAGCTCGCGCATTTCGTTCGATTTTTTCAGCTTTCTTGTTCTGGCCGAGGTTGAGCGGCGGAAGCTCGATCTCGATAGTATTCGTCTTGTTGTCGTTCCGGCGGACGGGGACGGGTTCCATCCCAACGTTCAATATGATCTCAAGCAGAAACAATGGCGGTTACGCAACGTAATTTTGAGCGGTGTGACTCTGCTTCCTTCATGCGTGGGAATAACGATGTGTCACTCCCGTGCTTTGGCGGAGGAACTTCTGTCCCGCTGGCAGGGCGATGTGTTTCCGTCGGGATACGAAGTTTTTCAACCCGTCGTTAGATGGCAGATGGGCTGGATCGTCCTTGCGGCGCACCTCGGAGAAAACCTGCAAGTGTTCCGCGCGTCCGCTCAGGCGAGAGCCTATGCGCAACAGTGGCTGTCTGGACGCGCCGATGGCCGCCGTTCCGTGGTTTTGACGTTGCGTGAAGCTTCGCATAACGCACAACGGAACACCGAGCTCAAAGAATGGGCGGCATGTGCGCGTCAGCTCGCCGCCGACGGTTTTCACCCTGTTATCGTTCGCGACATCGAAACGGCTTTGGAACCGATACCGGAGGAGTTCGACGGGATCGACCTGATGTCAGAGGCGGCATTCAACCTGGATCTGCGGTTCGCATTGTATGAGCTGGCCTATTTCAATCTTGTGCCATCCAACGGTCCGCCAACTTTGGGTTGGTTCGACCGGAACGTGAAGTTCGCTTATTTCGCGACGGGCGATTGGCTGTATGACGATCCGCCCCCCATGGAGGGTATGGGCATTGCGCGGGGCGAGAAGTTACCGTTCCACAATCGGTTCCAGCGAATGTATTGGTGTGACAGCGATACGAACGTGCTTGTCAGTGCCGCGCGAGAACTCGCAGCGGATATTGAGGCAACGGCGCCCGGCCCCGAGATGGAAGAAGCTCTCAATCCTGTTTCGTCGTGCCGATTGCCGCTCGATAAGCTGGCCGCACGTTTCCTACGCGCGGACGAGTGGGAACTGGCAGTGGCGGCATGCGCTGCTGGATCGGATCGAGGAGACAGTAGTCCCGATCTGCAGCGAATTGGGAGGCTTGCAGCCGAAAGACTACGTTCTTCTCGAGATGCGACTCATGGAGATGCAGCAGATTTTCAGCGCGCTCGAAAATTGGCCGAAAGTGGTTCATTTGAGCAAGCTGAAAAATTGCTACGCAATCTTATGGACCGCCTGCCGGCAGCATGTGAGCCCTATGTTGATCTCGGTCTCATCTTGGAAGCTCAGCAAAAGTACCAAGAGGCTGCGGAGGTATATGGGCTGGCAGTACAAAGGGGCGTGGCCGCGCCGGAAACGGTGTTCAGGCTTGGTCGGGTGATGGAAGCTCTCGGTCAAATGGAGAATGCGCTGGACTGCTATGAGCACCTCGTCGACGTGGGCTCGAAAAGCCCGGCAGTGCATGCCGCGCTGGCCGCGGCGCGTCAAGCCGTTGCAGGCTAGGCCGAAGATGTCGCGGTCAAATCTCGCCACGATCGACTGCTTTATTCTTGCCGGTGGGCTGGGAACGAGGCTGGCCTCGACGGTGCCTGACCTCCCCAAGGTGCTGGCTCCTATCGACGGTGTTCCGTTCCTTGCGGTTCTGCTTGGCTGGCTCAAAAGTTTTGGCGCGCGCCGCGTCGTCATCGGCTTGGGACATCGCGCCGATCAGGTTTTGTCCTATTTGGAAACATCGCCAATCGATGGGCTCGATATCGTTCCGATTATCGAACCGGCGCCTTTGGGTACTGCCGGTGCGCTTCGGTTTGCCGCTGAATACTTCTCGACGGACCCTGTGTTGATGCTTAACGGCGATAGTTTCGTTGACGCCGATCTTGATGCGTTTGTCACCGACCACGCGGCGTCGGGAGACGAGGTTTCCTTGTTGTGTACGCATGTCGACAATACGGAAAGGTTTGGAACGGTTGTCGTCGGGCCCGACGGCGCCATCGAGGCGTTCCGCGAAAAGGATGAGGGATGCCACGGGGGCGGGATCATCAATGCGGGTGTCTACCTGTTGAGCCGGTCATTTCTAAATCGGTTAACGGAATATGAACAGGGATCGCTGGAAAGGGACGTCTTTGCGAGAATGCCGCGGAAATCCCTTCATGCCTTCGTCTCCCCGGGCGTGTTTATCGATATCGGAACGCCCGAAGATTATGCGAGGGCCCCCAGCATCTTAGGGCCTTATTTACCCATCCAAAGCTAGGCTCAGTGAGCGCAACGACGGATCGCTCATGATCATTAGCAGAACCCCCTTCCGCGTTTCCCTATTCGGTGGCGGCACCGATTATCCGGCGTGGTATCGCCGCTACGGTGGCGCCGTTATCGGGACGACCATCGACAAGTACTGTTATTTGAGCGTCCGCTACCTGCCGCCATTCTTCGAACACAAGCATCGGATTGTTTGGTCACAGATCGAGCTGCCCAACGATGTCGAGGAGATCAAGCATCCAGCGGTACATGCCATTCTGGATGACATGCATTTCGACGACGGGCTGGAGATCACCTACACTGCGGATCTGCCTGCGCGTTCCGGCCTCGGAACCAGTTCGTCTTTCTCGGTTGGTCTCCTCCACGCCTTGTGGGCCCTCAAGGGGAAAATGGCGACCAAGAAATGTTTGGCCGATGAAGCGATCCGCATCGAGCAGGACGTTATCGGCGAGGCCGTCGGCAGCCAGGACCAGATCTGGGCCGCCTATGGCGGGCTTAACCGTATCGAGTTCCATCAGGATGGAGGCTACGACGTTCAGCCGATCATCCTCAGCCCGGACCGTCGCCGCGCCTTGAAATCGTCGTTGATGCTGTTCTTTACCGGATTTTCGCGCAATGCGGCCGAAATCGCCGAGAAGCAGATTGCTAATTTCGGCAAGAAGAAGTCCGAGTTGGAGGCGCTGGCCCAGATCGCGGACACCGCTGGTGACGTGCTCAACGGCACTGGCGACATTGCCCGAGAGATTGGCGGGCTTTTGCACCAATCCTGGATGTTGAAGCGCGGTATTGCCGATGGTGTCAGCACCAATGCCGTCGATGATATCTATGGTGCCGGACGGGATGCCGGGGCAATTGGCGGCAAGCTCTTGGGCGCAGGCGGCGGCGGATTCATGCTGTTCGTAGTCGAACCCGAGAAGCAGGCTGCCGTCCGCGCCGCGTTAAAGGATCTGATCCACGTCAATTTCGATTTTGACGCCGGCGGCAGCAAAATTGTGGTCTACGAACCCGATGGGCTAGGCAACGGCTCCGTCGGGAACCCGGCGGTTGAGCCGTTCCGGCTCGCCGTTTGACATCTTGGCGCCGCCAACCGGCTGGCGCATCGCCGGTTTATTCCGCTAATTCTGCTTCGAGATAGAGCTTCGGACACTGCTGGTCGAGGAGACGGATCACGCGCTGTGTCGTCGCATCGATAAGCTGTGCCATTGCTTCGAAACTTCGTATGCGCTGCTCCTCATCAGCGGTCGCTATCGCAACATCTTTCTTCAGTCCAAGGTATTCGGCAGTTCCCCCCATTTCGGGCAAGACCGCTTCCATGAACTCATCGGCAAACATGAAAAAGCTCTGATCTCGATGGGTGTCGTGGGGGATATGACGGAACGCATTCGAAATTAACTTGAGGGTAGGCCGGCCCGCTAAAAGCGGCATCAACGGAAACCATTGATCCCAAAACGGCATGCCGAGGCAGAATTTCTTTTCTCCCCATACATCCGGGAGATGTCGGTCAAAAAAGAAAAAGTCGAATCCCCACGGATCCAGCTTGGGATCTAACTCGCCGGTTCCCTCGATAAAGGAAGGGACTTCCACGCGTGGTCCGAATATGAAGCCTTCCGAGACCCTGCTCGCGATGAAGGAGGGGAGATTGCCGCTTTCGGCAATATGGATATCGGAATTAATGATGCCGACGACTTTCCGGTCAGAGCGGCGAAGAAAGTCGACCATGTCGGTTATGAAGACGAGGGGCTTGCCGACAATCGGTTTGGCCGTCCGCAGTATTGGCGCGAAGTCGATCCCGGGAAAATCGGGCCGCAACTGGTCGATTTCCTCGGGTACATTGAGCGACGTCACGTCGAAACCCGCCCGAAGCCAGCTTTCTACCGCGCGCTGTTGTACCTCGAGCCTGGCGCCCGGCGCGATGCTCGTGGCGACAAGAATTGATTCGGATTTCGGCGCCGTTCTCAATGCTTAACCAATCCCTAATTTTTCGCCAAATTCAAGTGAGAAAATATAATAATTTCAATGGGTTCTGGATATTATTCCGGCAGCCTCATTAAGAAATTGTACAAGAATTCGGCTTAATTTTTTCCTTACTATTCCGGATGATTCTACGGATGCCGCGCTGTCAAAGACGGCGGCAGGCAGCGCTCGAAAGGGCGATTAATCCGATCAACAGGATGAGGTCAGGTCGTTGGCAAAGCAGGCATTGGAAACAGGTACGAGAGGCTACCGTTTTACCGTCAGCGCGGAACCCGCTGATCGTGGACGTTTTCATTTGCCCGAAGGATCTGCATCCCGAGATTCAACCGTTGAAGCATTGGCAGGCGCGTAATGGAACAGGCTACCCCAGGAACACGTCACGCTGAGTGTCTTACGGCACGCGACAAGGTCAAGTCCCTTGGTGAATTGAAACACATCGTGGAAGCTGCGAAATCGCGGGGCGAATCCGTCGTTCTGGCGCACGGTGTGTTCGACCTCCTCCACATCGGCCATATCCGCCACCTTGAGGCGGCGGCGAAAGAGGGCGACGTTTTGGTGGCGACTGTTACCGTCGACTGCCATGTGAACAAGGGGCCCGATCGGCCGGTGTTCACCGATCAGCTGCGTGCCGAGGCGGTAGCCGCTCTCGAGCACGTCGATTGGGTGGCGATCAATCACGAACCGACCGCCGAGAACGTGATCAAGGCCCTGCAACCGGACGCCTATGTAAAGGGTATCGAGTACAAAGACAGCGAAAACGACATTACCGGCAAGATCGACGGTGAATGCGGATTGGTGCAATCCTACGGCGGGCGCGTCGTATTTACCGAAGACATTACCTATTCGTCGTCGTCGCTGATAAACCGATATCTCGACGTTTTCGAGCCGTCTCTGAAGAACTACCTGGAAGGTGTTCGCGACGGCGGAATGATGGACCGGCTAAATGGATTGCTCGACAAGGTGCAGGATATGAATGTCCTGTTCATTGGCGACGCAATTATCGACGAGTACCGCTACATCAAGCCATTGGGAAAATCTCCCAAGGAAAACATGATTGCGACCCTCTATGAGGACAACGAGGTATTCGCCGGCGGCGTGTTTGCGGCCGCCAATCACATCGCCGGATTCTGCAAGAGCGTGGAGATTGTCACCGGTGTGGGGGACGACGGCTACCTCGAATTTGCGCAATCGGCGTCGAAGCGGAACGTCAAGATCAGTGGCGTCGTCCGCAAGGGTACGCCGACGACCCGCAAGTGCCGTTATATCGATACGGGCTATAACGTTCGCAAGTTGTTTGAAGTTTATCACATGGACGACAGCCAGTTTTCGGGTGCGGACGAACGCGCGCTGTTGGACGCCGTCTCTGAACGGGCCAATGCTGCCGACATCGTCATCGTGACCGACTTCGGTCATGGGCTGATGACCGACAGGGTTATCGCGCGGCTGACCAAAGAAGCAAAGTTCGTCGCCGTCAATGCACAAAGTAACAGCGCCAACTTGGGCTTTAACCTGATCACTAAATATCATCAGGCCGACTATATCTGTATCGATCAACCCGAGGCGCGTCTTGCGGTGATGGACAACCATTCCCCCATCGAGCAGGTGACCAGCGAGATGCTGCCGGAACGGATCGATTGCCCGCGCATCGTCGTGACCCGCGGCAAGAATGGTTGCTTGGCGTATGAACGGGATCATCCGTTAAAGTTGATCCCGGGATTTACCAATTCGATCGTCGACACCGTTGGCGCCGGCGACGCCTTTTTTGCCGTATCTGCACCGTTTGTTTGCGCCGGTGCCTCCATGGAGGATGCCGGTTTCATCGGTAACGCGGCAGGCGCCATGAAGGTCGGAATCGTCGGTCATCGCCAATCGGTAGACCGGGTGCCGTTCCATAAGTTTGTAACGACATTGCTGAAGTAACATGCCTGAAATCGATTTCATTACTAGCGTTCACACCGGGTCCAGCCGCAATTATCTGGAGCGGGTCGTCGACCACGACAAAGCGGTATGCGCTGAAATTGCGCGCCAGTGGGGGGCGGATTATTGGGACGGCGATAGAAAATATGGCTACGGCGGCTACCGATATGACGGGCGATGGCGCCCTATCGCCGAAGCGATGGCGAAGCACTATGACTTGAAGGCCGGTGACAAAATTCTCGATATCGGGTGTGGAAAGGCCTATCTACTGTATGAATTCACGCAGGTCGTTCCTGGCATCGAAATCACCGGAGTCGATGTATCAGAATACGGCATTGCTAATGCAAAACCGGAAATCAAGGACCGCTTGCAGCGGGCTTGTGCGACGCATCTTCCCTTCGAAGACAATGAATTCGATTTCGTTTATTCGATCAATACGCTGCATAACTTGATGAACTTTGAACTTCATCAAAGCCTTCAAGAAATTTCCCGCGTCAGCCGAAGTGACAAGGGCTATATAGTCGTGGAGTCCTACCGGGATGAACGTGAAAAAGCCAATTTGCTGTATTGGCAGCTTACGTGCGAGACGTTCTATCGGCCAGAAGAATGGACCTGGCTGTACCGGCTGGCTGGGTACGAGGGCGACTACGGGTTCATTTATTTCGATTGAAATCGGCGAAGGTCGGCAAGCGAAACCCGGAGGTCGCTACCTCTGGGCAATAGTAATCTAGATGAGCCGATCAAGAGTGTCAGCCATACTCGGCGCGGGCCATTCGAACAATTCGATTGCCCGTGTGGCATCAATGGTGAAGCTTGTCGCATTGCCGTCGATTCGGGCGTCCAGACGTGACGAAGATCCAATTTTTTTCTTAAGTCGTTCCACAACCTCACCGACGGGTATCGTGTCGCCGGCGGCCAAATTGACGATTTCGGCACCGCTCCAGGAACGTGTGGCCAAGCTCCGGACAAACGCCGCGAGATCGTCGACATGAACGACATTGTTGAACGGCGTATCGGGATTGACGAAGGAAACCGGCTCATTGCGGCGTAATTTTTCGAGAACCCCGGTCAGCCATCCATGTTTGGCTCCGGGGCCGACGACGCCCGGAAGCCGTATCGACAGGGATGGAAGGCGATCTCCAACTTCCGCAAGCATCTGTTCACCAAGGCGTTTTGTCATCGCATAGGCGGGCGGGTCTACAATCGGTGTCGCCTCGGAAACGATAGCGTCCGATACGCGTCCATAGATGGAGATTGCCGAGAAGAAAATAAAACGCTTGGTCTCCGCTTCGAGGGCATAATCGATTAGTTTGCGGACAGGTTCCACGTTTTCCCGTGCAAGTTCAGCGGCCGTTACGCCTTTCACTCCCAACTTGGCGGCGGCATGGACGATGGTGTCAGTGCGATAGGGGAGGCCGCCGGGATCCTTGATATCTGTTTCCACAATTTGAAGGTTGCCACCCCCCGTTAAATCGGTTGACCGGTTGGGTCGTATCACGGCCACGACTGGGATGCTTGCGGCGGTTAAACAATTGACCACTGCCGAGCCGCAATAACCGCCTGCGCCGGTAACAATGGTTGTTTCTGCTGGCGATGGGCGTTCAACGGTTTGGGCAATGACGGATTCGCTGAAGGCGTTCAAGCCATCGATGTCGTCCCGGGCCGGTGCCCATGGCGCAAAGATGCAATCGTTCTCTCCGAGAAAGGGTCCTTCGGTCGTCTCATGATGGATAACATAGTCCGTAACAGGAAAATCGGCGTGATATACCCCTTTGTTAATTCGGTAATAAACGTCACCGTTTTCGCCGATAACTTTGTGGTCTATGAGCGCACCTTCTTCGTCAAAGATCATCATGAGCATCTTGCCTTCGATGATATGGAAGGACTTTGATTTGTTGAGATGCTTTTTGGGAGGATGAATGCGAGCGCGGTGCTGATATATGATCATCTCGTGCACGCCGTCGTCATTTGGGCCCTCATGTAAAGACAAGCGTGCGTTTTCGCCGGTCGCTTCCGCCGTTCTTTTGAGTTCATCCATCAAGCGCCGGCCAACGGATGTCACGGGGTTTACGGAGAAGTAACCGGCAGATTTGGCTTTAGAGTCGCGACGGGTTGTTTTGGGATCGTGGATCGAGACATCGGACTTTGACATGAATCTCGTCCTCAACTCGCGTACGCACTTGCGTCGTGCTGGCTGGGTAGCAGGTGACCGATGCTCTTCGACGAGAAGTCACAGCTTTCCAGATCCTCCACCGACAGCCCAAAGGCGTCGAAGCGGTCCTGCCAATAGGACGAGGTTGCGAGGCGTGTCTTGAGGCGCTCGATCAACTTCGGCTCGATAGCACCGAATTTTCGATGTTGGAGAACGCCCAGGAAATAGAGCGCGAAACCGTTCTCGGGCGAAATAACGTCGGCAAGAACATTCAGATGCGCGATCAGTTGATCGATCTTCACCGGGTTACTCTCGTGAAAGATACGGTGAAAGTTGAGGTGGTAATTCATGAAGAACCAAATATCGGTCAGCTGTTCCGGCGTCGGAATGGCATCGAGCGGGATGTTGGCAAAGGCTTCGCGGAAATCGGGTGTCGCGAGTTGCCGTCCTTGCTCAATCTCGGTCTGCTTGCCGTAGGCGCCGCCGTTGAAGCGCAGATCCTTGCTTCCCGTCTGCTGGATCAGCCCTTGGGCGACCATGGCATCGTAGAGGGGGGTGTTGGGAAGCGGCTGCAGTTGGCTGACACGGTACCAATCCAAATCCATCTGGCGGGCGACGCTAATGGTATCGAAGACCATTTCCATGGTCTCGCCGGGGAAGCCAACCATCAGGAAGACGCTGGAGTGAATTTGGTCGTAGTTGCGCAGGACTTCGGCGGCGGCAAGGAAGGTCCCGACGGTGCCCGGTTTACGCACAGAGCGTAGGATGTCACGGTTACCCGATTCCATGCCGATATTGAGGGCGATGCAGCCGCTTTCGGCGGCCGCCGAGATCACTTCCTCGGTGCAGGATTTAGCGATCACGCCATTGGTGGCATCCCACGTCAGGTTGAGGTCGTGGCGCACCATTTCGTTGAATAGGGAAACGGCCCGTGCGTGATCTTTGAGGAGGTCGTCGTCGAGCCACATGATGTGCTCGATGCCGTGTTCTTCTTTCAGCAGTTTGAGTTCGTCGATTACCGATCCGACACTGCGTTGCCGCACGCCGGTGCCATTGAAATTCCGCACGCTACAGAAGGTGCACTGGGCCCGGCAGCCGCGGTTCGACAGTACCGTGGCAAATTTGGTGTCTTTGGGCTTAAAGCAGTAGAACGCGCCGATTGTCCCCGCGCCCGAATAGGAACCGACATCGATCAGGTCATAGGCCGGGACGGTGTCGATCTCCTCGATACCGGGCACGAGCGGCTGCAGGAAGCGCAACCGTTCGCCGCCGCTGTCGAGAATGACCTGGGAGAGTTCTTCCACGGGCGTCTTGCCGCCGACGACGGCGGCAAAGGTCTTGATTGCCATGTCGCCCTCTCGCAGGAAGGCGATGGACGCGGCGGGAACGTCGTCCAATACCCGTTCGACGTCGTTGGTCACGTGAACCCCGCCGACTGCGACTGGCCGGCCGGTCGCCCCGATGCGTTCGCACACATTCTTGAATGAGCCGTGCGTCATGGTGAACATGCAGGTGACGCCGACCAGATCGGGGTCGAACGCGTCGAGCTCTGCATCCAGGCGGTCCTGCCAGACGGCGTCAAAATCGAACTCTTCTGCCGTCTCGGCGGTGCGGCACTGCTGCAAAATTTCGTCGTTCAGGTTGCAGATGCGGACGTCGACGCCTTCGTCCCGCAGATGCTGAGCGATGAGCAATAGGCCGTAGGGCGGATAGTTGGTGTAGCGGCCCCGTTTGGCGGTATCGAAACGGAACAGCGACGCGTCGGCATCGGGCGGCGTTACCAATAACACCCGCTCTAGCTTACCCTTGGGGAAGAATTTCGAGAGCATTGCTTCGGCGCGTCGCAGCGCGCCGCTGTCCATTTGTTCGAATCTGTTGAGGCTGATCTCGTTCATGCCGGTATCGCCTGCGATTGCATCATTTTCGCGTCGATCATCGCTACTTTGTTAGCGACGGTGATCCACGGGCTCTGCAATTGGTGGCCCGTCGCCGCAACATACTTTTCGGAGCGCAGCCAGCTTTTTGCCGGCCTCGGTTCCGTAAACGGGAGCGAGGCGAAATCCGTTTTCTCGAAGGCCATATGTTTGCCCAGCGTGCTCGCGTCGGCGATCCAGCGGCCGAGGTTGGCGCGCACCACCGGTGGGTTGGCAGCGACATGAAACAGACCGCGATGGTCGTCCTCGAACAGGCGGATCAATGCCTGGCTGAGGTCGCGCACCTCGGTAAGGGTGAACAGATTGTCGGTAGCGAGGCGCGCCGTTCCGTTGAGAAGGGCGGCATAGGTGCTTTCGATGGGACAGCGGGGATTGGCTTCGGGTGAAATGGTCCAGCCGGTGCGCACCACGCACCAATCGCCGGCGCGGGCGCGCAGGTAATCCTCCACTTCGACTTTCTGGCGCCCATAAAGAGTGAGCGGGACGGGAGCGTCGTCTTCCGTGTAACCTTCGTCGCTCCGGCCGTCGAAAACCATCTCACTGGACAGGAAAAATAGTTTTGCGCCGGCATCATTGGCTTCGTCAATCAGGCGGCAGGTCGCATCGACGTTGATGGCCTGCGAGGCCTCCGGATTGCGAAACACCCAGTTGGGATCGATCTGGGCCGACAGCAAAAATACCGCGTCATCGTGGCCGAAGTCCGGCACGGCTTCATAGAGGAAGTCCCGGGTCAGATCGAACCGACGAAGGTCGCTCCCGGGCTGGGTTAGATAAGTCCCAATAACATCGTGACCCGCGCGCTTCGCGTCGGCGCGCAGTTGGCGGCCTATGAGACCTGAGGCGCCGAGAATGATAATTCGCACGATATCTCCTCTGACATCTAGAATTCTTGCCGTTTCCTTGGAACGCGAATGGCGCCGCGGTCCAAGCGTAACCTATTGAAAAACAGTATTTTTATTCGGGATCAGGGCGTGCAAATCTTCCGTCAGTAGACCTGTTTGGAGGATTTCTCGGACCTGCCAGATATCTTCGACGCGTTCGATTTGGGCGCGGTTCTTTATGCTCAATCCTTCGACAGCTGCGTGAAGTTCGGCGCCGCAATCGAGTATCCGGTGGTAGATATCGAGCCGCCGGTCTCGGCGTTCCGGCAACATGAACAGGCTGTAGCAAATCATGCCGCCCAGCCGGGGCATGTCGCGGAGCACGTTCTCGAGAACCATATAGGCGTTCTTGGGCGACAACTCGGTTGCGCTGAGCAGGAACTCGAGATTGTTCTGTTTCGCATATTCACGAATGACCATGTTCTGAACATGCTGAGGGGTTCGATTGCCGTTGATGGGCCGGCTGGCGATGTAACCACGGTATCCTTGGCGTTCAGTCATGAAAGCCTCCCGGTTCTTTGTAAGACATACCCAAGCGGGTGGCGGGCCGTAGCGTGATCGGTTCGAAGAATTCGCCGAACTGTTTGTCGGCGTAGGGCGACAACAGGCTCTTGAAGCGGCAGTTCATGGACCAGCGGGTGGTGATTTCCTGATTGACCCGATTGCCATGCAACAAGTTCTGGGAAAACAGCAGGAACTGGCCGAAGCCGACATTCATCCATAGGAGATCGGGTTCGATGGATCGGAAGAGAGCTTCCGAATCCTGCTCTTCGAAATCGGCAAGATTGTCCATGACCTGACTGTTTTTCGCCGGAGGCAGCAGGTACATGCTCTTGCTGGCATAACAGTCGACCAAGGGCAGCCAAACCACCACTTCATAGGGTGAATCGCCGTTGAGCGAATCGGCATGAACCGGGAGGAGGGAGCTCTCGTCCCCCGGCATTTGAATGCTGAGATTGATATTCCGCTGCATCGCCAATTCGTTGCCGACCAGGGTTTCGATGGCCTGCCGGGCGAGCGCGAAATAGGCTGGCCGGAACCAGTCGAGGCGTTTCATGCCACCGAACACCGCCAGACGAAGCGCGTTGAGTGTGTCGGGGGTGACATGGCGGCCGATGTTATCGAGAAATTCCCCGGCGTCGCTGGGAGGAGCCATGCCGAGATGGGTGGCGGCGAGATCGACGACGGCATTCCGAATCCGTTCCAGCGCTGCGGTATCTTCCACTTGGCCGATATGATAGCCGGCACTGAGAAAGTCCGACGACATGTCGCGCTCGCGCGCGCTCATGAAACTATAGGCCGGTTCCTGGGTGAAGTTGCCGTCCATTACGCCGCCTCATCCGCCGCCGTTGCCCGCCGGATCGTTTCGGCGATTTGGAAGGGCTGCAGCCCATAGCTCCGCATCATCGTGTCCTGCGAGCCGTATTCCCGGGTGAAGGCATCCGGCACGCCAAGTCTTTCGACGTGGGGCATCTGGGTGCCGAGCGTATCGCTCAGGGTTTCGAGAATGGCACTGCCGAGGCCGCCAGAGCGCAGGTGCTCATCGAGAGTGAAGATCGACGACACGCCGCGTGCCAGATCGGTAATCAGATCGGCGTCCAAGGGCTTGATGGTGTGGAAATGGACGACGCCACAGGTCACACCGGATTTAGCCAGCATTTCCGCCGCTTCCAAGGCGCGTCCGGTCATCACGCCGCTCGATGCGATCAGCACGCTTCCCGGCCGGCGCATGACGATACCCTTGCCGATGTCGAAACCGGCGTCTTCGTCGGAGACGATGGGATCCCCGCCTTTGCCGAGGCGAACATAGATCGGATGCGCCCAATCGAGGGTCTGGGGCATGGCGCGTTTCATCTCTTCCGCGTCGGCGGGGGATACTACGGTCATGTTGGGCAACGAGCGCATCAAGGCGATGTCGTCGATGGCGATGTGCGTCGGCCCCAACGGCGCGTAAACGAACCCGCCGCCGTTGGCGATGAGCCGCACCGGCAGATCGTGCAGGCAGACGTCCATCGCGACCTGCTCGAAACAGCGTCGTGTCAGAAACGTCGCAATCGTGTTCACGTAAGGGACATACCCTTCGAGCGCCAGGCCCGCTGCCATGCCGATGATGTTGGCTTCGGAGACGCCTTCCATGAAAAATCGGTCGGGCATCTCTTCGCGGAACTGATCGAGCACGCCGGGTCCAAGGTCGGACCCGATGAACACCACGCGGTCGTCGGTCTTGGCCAGTTCGTAAACCATATCGAGACTGGTGCGGCGCATCAGGCGTTCTCCACGGCACGGGTAAGGTCGGCGATATCCTTTGGGCTCAGCCGGGATTTGTGATGCCACTCCGCCTTGTTCTCCGCGTAGGAGACACCGCGGCCTTTTACCGTATGACAGATCACCGCCGTTGGGCGGTTCGGTTCCAGCGGCATCGTCGACAGGACGGCCCGCAGCGCACCCACGTCATGTCCGTCGACTTCCACGGCGGCGAAACCGAAGCTGCGCCATTTGTCGGCGAGCGGTTCCAGCGGCTGCACATAGTCGGTGGGGCCATAGCTTTGCAGCTTGTTGTAATCGATCAGGGCGACGAGGTTATCGAGGCCGTGCTTGGCGGCGCACATGGCGCCTTCCCAAACCGATCCTTCATTGATTTCGCCATCCCCCATGACAACGAAGACCCGGTTGCCGTTCCCGCGCATACGGGCGGCGAGGGCCATGCCGATGCCGGCCGATAGGCCGTGTCCGAGCGCACCCGTGGAAAACTCCACACCCGGAATCTTGCCGTATTCAGGATGCCCGCCGAGCTTGGATGTCGGATGGCAGAAGGTGCTGAGGTCTTCCTTGGGAAAGAATCCCTTATCGGCGAGGAGCGCATAAAGAGCGAGGCACCCGTGTCCCTTGCTGAGGATACACCTGTCGCGATCCGTCCAGGCCGGATCGTCGGGCCGGTAGCGCAGGACGTCGTCATAGAGAACGCGGAAGATCTCGATCAGGGAGAAGGTCGAGCCGATATGCCCCCGTCCACCGCCTTCCAAGGCGGTAATGACGAGCTTACGGAGCGCGACGCTGCGCGCGTCCAATCCCGGCGCCGCGGATAGGGGTTCGGCAAAGGCCGGTTCGGCATTCATCGCCCAAGCGTCCGGTAGAGCTTGAGGGCGGTTGCCAGCATGTTTCTGGACTTCAGCAATTGGGCCTGCCTCCTGTGCTCGATGACTTCGTTTTCGCCCGTTGAGCTAATTTGAGCCCCATCTTGCAAATAAATGTTTAACAAAATCAGGCACCAGCGAAGCCCGTACAGGGGCAGGACAAACTGCAATTTTTGGCGGAATTTGGGGGTTTCTCGGAAGATGTTGGTGCAGGTCTCGGTGATCGAGCGCTTGGCGCCGTCATCGAGGTCCATGCCGGGATGAAGAAGGGTATCGGAAACCAGCTTGGCGGGGTCGTCCCAGCCGAAATACTCGAAATCGAGGAAAACGACCTCGCCGTTGGGGCGCCGCAGGGCGTTGTGGAAGCCGAAGTCCGATGGGCTCAGTGTCCAGCCAGAGGCGGGGAGGGGCTGCTTGGCTGAAATCGCCGCCCGCTCGAGAAGATTGAGAATGCCGTCGCATATTTCGTCGGTTGCCGGATCGAATTCGTCGAGCAGATAGTCCTTGAGACCGTAGTTGATCACCTCGTCCAACCGTTCCCGCCGTGCCCGAATCTGTGTGATCGTGTCGGTGACGGAAAAGCAGGCTTCCGAAGCCAATGGAAGATGAGACGCGCGGTCGCTCCGGCTTAAATCCTTCAACCGTGCGATGAACGCCGTCGCCCTTGTAATGTCGGATCTTTCGGGAGTTTGAATCGGCACGCCGTCGATCCATTCGAAAAGGGCGGCACCGTCCGATGCGTCGTGGGCGACGAGCCGGGGAATGCACGATACGCCTTCGCCGGTTAGGAATTCGACGGCGGCGACCTCGGTTTTAAGCCGGTCTCGCGGATCCCGCGGGTCGCGGCGGTAGAGTTTCAGCGCATAGGAGTCGGGGCCGGCGGTGATTTTATAGAGCCCATTGTTGCCGCCGCCGGTGATGATTTCCGCACTTTCTATTTCGGCTCCGCAGAGACGTTGGCCAATTTCCACGGCAATATCCGGCGGCGACGTTTCAACCAGCGCTAAAGACGGCATCAGCGATCATCTCCCAAGAACGGTAAGCAGGGCAGTCGGCTCCCCTTGAACCCGGGCCGCCGGACTCACTCTCCGGGCCGCCATCGGGCGCATAGAGATAGCGGTGGACGTCGTCGGGAAATCCCGGATGGGCAAATACTTCGACGAGGTCGTCGATAAAATGGGTGCATCCCAATTCGGAAATCCGGCGAACCTTGGCGTCGCGCGTCGCTTCGAAGAAGACATGCTGTTTTGGAATCCCATAGCGATCTTCTTCGTAGAGACCTTGTTTCGCCATCCAGGCCGAGGCCGCTTCGCGGAGGTTTACGCCCTCCTGATCCAGGGTCGCGTATTTGGTTTTGTGGCTGACAACGAAAACGTCGGCGCCCTCGTCTTTACAGCGGCGGAAGAACGCTTCGGCGCCGGGGGTGAAACGGGCCTCGCGCATCATGGGACCGTAAACCCGTGCCTGTAGGGTTTGCCACTTCGTTTCGCCATCGGGAAGCGACCGAATGGTGTCGCGCAGTTGCCGTTTCGACATTTCCGTCGGAAAGTCGCCGTCGCCGATCCAGCCGGCCTCCACGGCGGCCGCGTGAAAGACACGATCATAATCCACGATCGTGTTGTCGAAATCGATGCCGATACGGAGGCGGTTGTTCATTGTCGTTACGCCGGTCTGATGACGGCCACCAGGCTGCTTCCGTCCGAAATGTCACGCGGCATTTGCCGCCCGCATTTCCGCAGCGACGTCGCGGAACCAATCGCCGTGGATGGGAACCGGATGATCCAGGCCACCGCCCTTGATCTGCTCTGCCATCACCATGGCTTGATCGATAATGTCGTCGATATCGATGTATTTGTAGCTTCCCGCCCGGCCGATGGAGACGATGCCCTCGGGCATGTTCTCGAAGTATTCTTGGGCGTGCGCGATCTCGGTCTTGATCGGGTAGGGGTAGAGCTTGTTGGTGAGGGACGGCATCTCGAGGCCAATAAAGGTCGAGTCGGATTTGTGCCCCGTGAACTTCTTGTATTCGACTGCGCGGGTGAAAGGTTCGCCGCCGGCGTAATAGACGAAGTATACGTTTTCCGGGAAGGCGAACTCGACCGGCAGGACAATCTTGAGGAACTCCCGCCCAATGAAGGGAAGCTCGCCATAAGCAGGTCCCATCAGGACATCGGGAGAAACCGTGCTGATGATCAGGTCGAAGGCGTGCCAATCACCGTTTATCTTTGCGCGCTTTTTCTCGAGATCGTAATCCGTGATCGTCGTGTTCAGCAGTACCTTTGTCCCGGCCGTGGCGATGTCGAAATAATCGTCATAGCCGTTTGGCGCCACGGGATAGGCCGAAATCGCGCTATCCCAGCAGGCGCGCGGCCCTTCCTTGAGGGCGACGCCCTTCGGCGACCAGCCGAAATCGTCGAGCATCCGGGCCTCGGGAAGCATCCACATCTTCTCGGTATAGCCCTTGACCATTTTTTCGTAGAGGGTGCGGCCGACCGAGCCTATCCAATATTCCTCCAGATTGCGCGCCGCGGCGGCGCCATGGGCGACCTCGAGTTCCTCCTCGATCTGCTCGCATTCGGGCATGCGTTGGACATCGTCCTTATGAATCGGGAAGTTATAGAACTGGGCGTCCTGTTCGATGTAGGTGACGAACTCGTGCTCTTGGCAGCGCCGCATCGGGACCAGCCGGTTCAGATAGTCGAACAGGCGGTCGTCTTGGGTCAGGAAATGCCGGGGGCCGTAGGTGAAGGGGTGGCCGCCGTGCCAATGGGTTTTGACGCCGCCACCGAGAAAAGGCGCTGATTCGACGAGCGTGATGTCCCAGCCGCTGAGCTGTGACATTTGGTGGGCTGCCGCACAACCCGCAAATCCGCCGCCGATAATAAGTGCCTTTTTCACGCTGCGCTCCTTTCCCGGTCCGCCGTCGGGGACCGTGTTGTTGGTTCGAGATAATGTCCGCGAGAAGCGCTAAGAGCCTTGCTGAGCCTTCCTGCGACGCCGGGAACGAAGGCTAGTGGGGAGGTGTTAACGCGCCGTAAAGGGGGCTACGCAAAGGCCTGGCTGATTGGATTTCGCCACCTTTGACGGCGGCCTTGAGAAGATCGAGGGGGGGCTATCCGCGCGCTAGTCGCGATAACATGCCCGGCATACTTCTGGGATGCGGCCATCGATATGGGCCTGGCGGAATTCCGTGTACGTCTTGCCTTGCCAAATTTCGGTGAGGCTCTTGCCTGTGCCTGGTTCGAATTCGAAGGCGTCGGGATTGCTAATAGTGCAACAGGGCACGACACGCAGATCCGAGGTGACCATCGCCCGTTCGAACGGCCAAGCACAGCGGGTCTCGGCCGATCTCGTACTATACTTGGAGTCGCATAACCAGAAGCCCACGCGAATATCGTCGCTTTGAGCCCGTTCCATGATGTTTTGCATGACATCAAAGCGGTAGCGATATTCGGTCTCGACGGCGTCATTGCGTTCCTGCAGCGCCTTGTCGCCGAATCCAATGAGCGTGAAGGAATAGGCAAGGTCCTGGAAGCCCAGGTCCGCAGCAAGGTCGACAAGATCAAGCAACTGGTGCCGATTTGCTTCCTGGACTAGCGTCCACATCTTGGTGATGCGTTTGCCTTGAGTGTGGGTGTAGTCATTTAATGCCCGGCAGTTCTTCGTCACGCGCGAAAAATCCGATTGGCGCCGGATGCTCTCGAAAACCTCCGCGGTCGCCCCATCGATGGAAACCTGAATTTCGTTCACGCCGGTGTCGACATACGGCTTGTAGAAATCCTTGAGGTGGAGCCGCGACGCGTTTGTGACCGTGCGTACCCAGATGCGCTTCTGCCGGGCATGCCGGATCATGCGCAAGAGATCATCGCCTTGCATCGTGGGTTCGCCAAGTCCTTGGATTTTGATTTCCACCAGGCCAAATTGCTCATCGAGCATCGTTTTGAATGCCTCGAATGGCATGTCCTCGGCGCGTTTTCCCTTGTGCCAGTCCGAAACGCTACACATGGTGCAGCGGAAGTTGCAGCGGCTGACATTTTCGATGTCGATCTTGATGGGCAGATAGTCGACGGCGGCCAGTCCCTTTTTAGCCATCAGATAGCGCTGATAGTTTGCGTGCTTCTTGGGGTCGGCGTTCAGGCATGCCTCCCGTTCGGCGTGGTAGCTGTCGATCCCAACGGATGGCAGTGGGATTGGAAAATCCGCACCCAGCATTTGGGTGCTTTGACGCTCGCTTTCGCCCGCCCAGTCGACCAACCGATCCATTTATGCTTCCACACCTAGTGATTTCTATCGGCGAAAACGGGATGCCTGCTAGCCTTAACCTATGGCCGGGAAGTTAAAATTCTCATAGCGTGCCGCGCGGCAAGCGCCAATTCGGCCATTTCCGCCCTGCTGGTGCCACCGTTTGTTAATTTTTTACGAAGTAGGCTTCGATTGTTGGCGCGCGTCAAACTGCCGGTACAAGATTTTCGCACGAGGACCCTCCATGGGAAACTGGATATGAACTCCCTGAGCCGCCCTAAGTTACAGATAGGTGCTGGGCTGGAAACAACACAGGTGATCGATGCCGGTGCGCGCTATGGGTTGCATCCGACATGGCGCGCGTACGACGCGCCGCTTGGCTACCATATGTTTGAGCCCGATCCAGCCGAGGCTGAACGATTGAGGGCCAAATATTCATCGCAGGCGGACAGTATTGTCGTTCACCAGATGGCATTGGGCGAGACAGCTGGAACCGTGACGCTGAATATCATGCGGCACCGCGGATTGAATTCGATTAAACGGCCGAACCCAAAGGCAACATGGTTTTCCATATCTCATCCTGGCGAAGCGGAAATCGTCGATCAAGTTACCGTGGGGATGACGACCATTGACGAGTCCGCCGCCGATGCGGGTATCGAATTCGATTTTCTGAAATGCGATGTCGAAGGCAGTGCTTATGACGTTCTGGCTGGTGCGCACCGGCAACTGCACAGTGCGATCCTCGGGGTTCGCAGCGAAGTCGATTTCATTCCCGTATATGAGGGATGCCGGACTTTTGGAGAAGTCGACGGCCTGCTTCGTGAAAACGGGTTTGCGTTGATGAGCCTTGAGACAAATGGCGCCGGCGCGCCCGTTAACGGCTATCACCTGGGAGGTCGGTTTGGATATTTGGAAACGAGTGACGGTATTTGGATAAAGCCGTTCGAGTGGCTAAGCGACAATAGTGGTTGGTCGGCTAATCGTGTCGCCGTGGCTGCGTTTAAATTGAGTGCCTTTTGTTTTTGTAATGGGGTAACCGACGTTGCCATTCAGTACCTTGAAAAAGCGGCAGCGACAGTGGGTGATCAAATCCCGCGGATGGCAGAGACGGACCTTTACAAGACGGTCGATAGATTTGTGCAGAAATTGTTTAAGGATCTCGAGGCACGCATGGTATTCAGTGAAGTGGAACTCGACGCGACCTATCGCTCGATTTTCGGCAAGGAACGGAAGAAACGTCACGAGTTCTACGAGGACCCGAATCTTAACCCTTAGCCGGCCGATACCAATTTACCGCGCTCAATCGACGGTAGGGACGGCGTAAGCCGCGGCCAGATCAAAGTTTGCGCGTGCGGCGTCACAGTCGCCAAGCCCTTCGAAGGCGCGCCCCAATTCGTTGAAGATTTTTGGGTTTCGGGCGCCGCGTTCCGTCAGGAAACGCAGGCAATCAACAGCATCCCCATACCGGTTGACCCGCTGATAGACCACGCCTAGCCGAAAGGAGATCTGTGGCGGCCGGTCGGTAGTGGAATAGGCGCGCTCATAGAATTCGATTGCCTCGACCGGCTGATCGAGCGCTTCGTGGACCAGTCCAAGCCTCACGAGAAGTTCCGGCGTGAACCCGTATTTGTCGCCGGCGGCCTGTAGCAGATCCGCGGCTTTATGCGGATCGTTTGCGGCGAGCGCGGCATTGGCCAAGCGAAGGGCTTTCTCTTCCTCACTCTCGTCCATGCCGGAATGCAGGTTGTAGGCTTCGGCGAGTTCGATTTCCTGGGGCGAGGAATGATAAATACGGCGCAACCAGTTTTGCTGACGTTCCGCCATCTCTGCCATCGGGCGTCGGTTACGGGGATCGGGCGTGAGGCACGCGTCGAAAGTTCCGTCAGCGCGCCGGTCTTTGACAAAGCGGTCCAGGGAAACCAACGCCGCCATCAAATCGTCTGCGTTTTGCTCTTTCCACATCCAGCGCTGGAACTGATTGAGAAAGGGCGGTGTCTCGCCAAAGTCGATTCCCATGCGGTTAAAAGGGGAGGGAACGTTAGTGAGCCAGTCGCCGGTAACCACGTAAAGGAAACGGACGTTCTTGTCGTAGAAGCAGGCCTGTGCAGGGCCATTGGCGACGAAGGCTGCAAGATGACATTCCTCGTAGAGGCCCATGCGTAGTTCCAAGTTAAAAACGCCTTCAGGAAAGACCGCGAATTTTGCCAATTCGGCCGGGGGCGGATCGAGCGCGGTATCGATGTCGCGCAAGAAGACCGGAAAATAATCATCGTCCTCTAGCCGCCGCGCGAACTCGGTCCACACCGTCAGGTCCGAATTACGCGACGTGCCGAACGGGGCTTCACGGAGAGTCAGTGCGACGCACTTGCGCCCCATGGCGTGGCTGTCGATCCACTGGCGGGCGTAAGCGCGTGCTTGTTCGCTGACTTGGAAATACTGGATATCTTCCCCGAGATGTCCGGCCAGGACTGTCCATCCCGTATGGTGACGTTCAATGGGCCGGTCGATGGAATATCCCTCGGGGAATACGTTGCCCTTTGCGATCGATAGAAGTTCCTGCGCCGCCTCGCGGGTTTCACATACGGACGATCCCTTGCAGGATGGTAGCAACCAGCAAATGGGCTGGACGATGTTGGTTAACCGCCACCGGCCATGTTCGGCATCGAACTGATCGTTGTCGTGATGCCCGCCCGTCTCGCCGAACGGCACAACAACGAAGTGGATGGCGTCGAGCCCGCGCGTGCGACGTGCGCGTTCCGCACTGACCGCGAACGCCGTGAAGTCATACGATACCGGTGATACGGCGAGGTCGTAGAACGCGTAAAGGGTCCTATTTGCGGACATCGAATCCATTAGTCCAAGAAAAGCCTGAATTTCTGCCATAATTGTTAGTTGCGGCTTATTTAGGAAACGTAAATCAGATTTAACCAAACTGCTCATTCTTGTGGGGCGGGAGCAGGATTGAAGGATCTTCAATGGCGCCATCGGTTAAGCAGGCTTTGGGGCTTTCAGCGGCAGTGAATTCGCCGACCGAGGTCTATCGCGAAGTCCCCTTCGTCGCGTTGCCTCGGCAATATGAGGAAGAGCGGGAGGCGATTCTGAACTGCGTGGATCGCGTCTTCCGCCGCGGTGTCTTCGTGAGCCTCGCGCATCTCGAAGAGCTTGAAAGCCGTCTTGCCGATGCCTGTGGCGTGCGTCATTCAATAGGTGTCGGATCTGGAACCGACGCCCTGTTCCTAATTTTGAAGGGATATGGCGTTGGCGAAGGCGACGAGGTTATCACGCCGCCCAATTCCCATTTCTCGACGACGTCGAGCATCATCCATGCGGGCGCTGTTCCGGTGTTCGCCGACGTGGGCGACGATCAGAGCATTGATCCGGCGCGCGTCGAAGCTGCGATTACGCCGCGCACGCGGGCGATCATGCCTGTCCATTTGACCGGCCGCATCGCGGATATGGCCGCAATCACGGACATCGCCCGCCGGCATGGCCTTTTAGTGATTGAGGACGCTGCCCAGGCGTTCGGTGCCAAGCAGGACGGCCGAGCGGCGGGAAGTTTCGGCGACGCGGCCGCTTTCTCGGCACATCCCTTGAAAGTGTTCAACGCCGCCGGAGACGCCGGCTTTATTACGACCGGCGATGGCGAATTGGCGGCGCGTTTGCGCAGTTTGAGGAACAACGGGCTGAAGGGCCGTGAGCAAGTGGACGAGTGGGGATACGCCGCCCGCTTAGACGTCTTGCAGGGAGAGTTCCTGCTTATGCGTCTAGACCGACTGCCTGATCTGATCGCCCGGCGGCGCGCCAATGTCGCTTCCTATCAGGCTCGATTGAACAAGACCCATGTCTACTTTCCAGAGGACGGCGAGGACCAGTTCAGTGTGTTCCAAAATTTCGTCATCCAAGTAGAGCGCCGCGATGCGCTCAAAGACTATCTTGCCGATCGTGGGATCAAGACCGCCATTCATTATCCGGTGCCAATCCACCTTCAGCCTGCTGCACGCTCATTGGGTTACGGTAACGGCGATTTTCCAGTAACGGAAAGGCAGGCCGGAAGAATACTTTCCCTTCCGGTGCATCCTTATTTGTCCCCGGGCGACATCGACTATGTCACCGAAGCCGTGAACAGCTTTTTCGAGTCCGTGTAAATTCGATTTATGCGGCCCGGTCGGCGTTCGCCGATGGAAAATGCGTCCGGCACAATCTCTTCAACCGATCCCCGTAATCCGGGTTCACCAGTGTCGGCAGATTGCGTGTCAAAAAGGTGAACTCCGGCGACGTCGGTTTCTTGGCCACCGCGACGCCGTTGGTCTGGAGGAAATCTCTGAATAACGCTACGGCGCCTTCCGGTTCTTCGAGGAAATCTTCATAGCGCACCCGCAGGATATCGCTCTCCGGAAAATCGGCAAGGTCGCGGTCGGTTTCATCGCGGATCGCAGCAACTTGGTGGACGACCTGAGCGACAGGGTCTTCGATTTCGAGAATCTCACCAATCCGTCGCGGGCGGTGACCGTACCATGCCCGAATATCGCCATGGCGTTTGAAACGGGCATTAAGGATCGAATTGCAAACGAAGAACGGGTCGCGGTCAATGTGAACGACAAGAACACGACCGAGAGCTTTGCGGAGCAGCGAAATGTTCGCCATTGCGTAAACATTGTCGAAAAGGAGCGGCGCCGTTTTCACGCTTTCCACCGCCGCCAGCTTGGCGGCCAGACCGGCCGCATCGGGAATGTGATCCGCCCGGCAGTAGTGTTCATCGCCGGTAAGGCCCAGCCAGGATTTCCAGAACCATCCCCACTCGTGAGGCTCATAGGGCCCTTCTGTATTGCCATAGCTCGATTGAAAGGTGCTGACGAAGCTGCTGGCGTTTGTGAGGAGTTCCCGTTCCAGCAGCGCTCCGAAATAGGGCGCCTTATAAAATCGGGCGAGAACATTGCTGACGTAGCCGACGTGGAATCGGCTGGCAACGGCCTGGACAAACAGGGTTGACGCGGTGCGCGGCGGCGCAGCGATAAAGACGATAGGATTCTCTGGGCGGGTAAACACACGGGTAGCAACGCTATCAGCGTCGGCGAGCGCGTCGTTCAGTTCCGTTAACCGATCCCACATCGGGGTTCCGATCATCCTCCCGGTCTATAGGAAGTTTGGGTGATAGGGGGCGGCCTGGTCGGGATCTACCAGCGTGTCGGCGAGGTGGTTCAGCGCATGATAGCGGCAACCGGCCGGGCATTTCGAAAGATCGAGTCGGGTGGACAGTTTCATGATGCGGTCCTCGACGTCGTCCAAATCGTCGTCGAGGGTTCCGACGGGAATTCGATTGGGGCCGCAATAGACCAGCTTCTCATCCTCGTAGACATTGAGATTAAAGAAGCCGGCGACGCACCGGCCGTAGTTCAGGATGTTGCGATCGGCGGCTTCCGACATGATTTGATGGGGCCGGTAGTAGATCTTGAAGTCCGGCGATTCATACTGTCGGCGTATTTCGGCCACCATCGGTGTCAACTCGTCGAACGTCAGGTTGTTTTTCTCTATGCGTTCTCCGACCGAACCTCGGTTGAAGACCGGCTTCACCGAAAAATAATCGACGCCGATCTCGCTGGCCATTTTGGCGCTCGCCGGGAGATCGTGCATGTTGAGGTGGTGGGTGGCGAACTGAATGCCGACCGTCGGCAGCTTGTTGCGGCGCTGGGCAATCAGGGCAGCGGCATTGTCGATAATGCGCTCATACTGATTGGCCACGTCATGCATCGCCGCATGGGTTTCCGGGCTACCGGCATCGAGGCTGAAGCGGATATAGGTAAAATGATTCAAGGCTTCATCCATATAGCGGTCGAGAAGATAGCCGTTGGTGAACATGCCCTGTTGCAGACCAAGCGCGTTGACGGCGGCGCTAAGTTCGCGAAATTTGGGATAGGCCAGGGGTTCGCCGTTCCCGACATAGCCGACCGCCTTGAGGCCACGTTTCGAGGCGCGCTCAATGAACGACATCAACTTGTCGTAGTCCACGTGCTTCGCTTTGCTGAGCTGATATTCGTAGGCCGTACACCAGAGACAGCGATGATTGCAGTAGTTGCCGAGGCTCAGCGTGACATGGACAGGGAATTGCCTCTCGTTGCGGCGTAGCCGATCGACCTTGTCCGGGTGATAGAGAAGCTTGTCGAAACTCAGAATATCCATCGGCCATTTCCACCTTGATCGCCGTTGCGGGGTCGATCCTAAGTTGATTTGTTACCGAATTCCTTAAAGCAGGTCCTTGAGGATGCGCGGCGATACCGGCGATACGATGAGGCCGTCTGCCCCGACATTCCGGGCCTCTTGCAGGGCCCGGGCGCTGTTTTCCAGACTTCGGGAAAAATAGGAGGTTGTCGCGACGACCAGGAGCCCGGCGTCATGAAACCGTTGGGCCATGCCCGCCGTTATCTCCCTGAGGCGGATATATACCCGCCGCGGATCGGGACCGAGAAAATCGGTGGCACTGCCATTTTGGAAATCGCCGAGAAAGTCCCGGCAATAGCGTTCGGCAATATCAACTTCGAAATCGGGGAACAGTGTGGAAAGCTTATGGCGCTGTTCGAGACTGCCGCTCCATATCCTGACATGGGACGCGTGCGATGGATCCAAGGCGTCGCGCAACCTGGCATGCACCGCTGTGGCGATATCGGAGCGGAGGTCGCCGGGACCAAGGACCGAACCAGTGAAAAGGTCGGGGTGGGCGTCGTCCCGCAGATCGAGAATGAAGCCCTGATTCGGGAACATCTCTAGAATATCTTTTAGCTTCGGAATGGCCGAGCCGTCGGGGAGTGATGGCAAATCGGCGTAGGCAATGTCCGATATGATACCGCTGACGCCGCATAGCCTGTCCAGACTGTGGTCGTGGAACAGAACTGCATGCCCGTCGCGGGTGACATTGATATCGATTTCAATCCGAATATCTCCGGCCAAGGCGCGGATGTCTGCAATACCGGCGACGGAGTTCTCGACATGGTCAAGATTGTGACCGCGATGCAAGATGAGCTCAAACCGTTGCATGGAAGTGCACCTCCCTAGGCGCAACGGATTGTTTTTGGAACAGGTTGAGCTGCCCCTTAATTTCGCCCGCTACGGCGGCCGGGTCCTCTGTTAGGAGACGATGGAGGATGCTCCAATAACTGCCTTTGTAGTGTTCGAGGAAATTCAAAGCGATGCCGCGCCGGGCAAATTCAATGGGATCGTAGAGGTCAATGCCGCCGGGTGGATTGACGTAGTTTTTGGCACCCAAGGTCTCCAGAACGGCGAGAACGCGTTGCTGTCCCGAAATCTCCCTGGGAATGTCCAGCGCACTCGATCGCATGATATTCACCGGCAGACCAAGTACTTCACAACTTTGCCGTAAGAGACGCTCGAGGTAATCGACCGGTGTGCCCGTTGGATCGAGCATGGCTTCTACCGCGGGATGACCGGCGGCGCTTTTGGACTGAAGTGAGGGGAAGTGAGAAAACTGGCGTTTCAACCGGTCGGCGGCGTCGGCAGGAAAGGCGAGTTGGTTGATACGAATGTCCCGAGGTGCCTTGCACAGCGGAAGGGTCAGCCATCGGCTTTGGCATTTTTGGTCGGGCAGGCGATTGCGATGTATCCAGCCGCGGCGCGGAAACTGGACACAGTCGTACACGACGAAAAGGTCCGCCACGGCGAAGAGGCGGAAGAACCCCGCGTAGGGGAGAAAGCAGGGCTGCATGACGACGACGGTCATCGCTTCTCCACCGATCTCCCGCTGACATTTTGATAAAACCTGCACAGCCTGCTGCCATGGGCGTGAATGTCGAGCCCGGCTTTACCTCGGCTGAAATCGATTCTTCGGTTTAATACGCGGGCCTTGAGATCATCCCAATAGGATTTCTGTAGGACCTGATCCAGGGTAACGCCTTCGCCGACGCCGTAATGTTGGACAATTCCCGTCATATACCGGTACTTGCGTGAAACGACCGTGTAGAGATCGCCGTCGACGAAATCGCCGAGCTTATTGGCCCAGGCTCCACTCGGATCGATCATGCGTGGCATCTTGGCCAACTCCGATTCGTCCTCGGGGTGGATATAGAACATGCCGACGTCATAACGCTTAATTTCTTCCAGCCAGTCGAAGTAGGGGAGGGCGGCATGGTTGTGGAAATTCGGGGAGCGTTCCGCGAGGGCAACATAGTCGTCCATATCCTGGTCGATCCACGGTTGGGCGTAGAGATGGAAATGGATGTCGAATTCTTCCGCCCGTTCGGCCAGCCACAGCAAGCTCGCGTACTGGGCGCCTGCTGCTTTTTCGGTTAGAAACGAGCCGCCGTGGACGACGTGCAGTTTACCATCGTCGTCGCTGAGTTTGTGCGTCGGTGAAGGGTGGCCCCAGGCCATTTCTGGCAGATAGATGCGTGATTGACGGGCTCCGGTCAGATAGGACCGCTGGATCGACTTGTAGCCGACCCGGGCGCAAACCCATTGGCTGTGATTTAGCAGGAATCTCTGTACACGCGTTCCGAAAAGCACGGCATCATAAAACTTCGGCAGGTGTTTCAGACGCGTCGCGGGAGAGGTTTGGGAGTCCTGCAGATCCTTGATGTCGATCACGAAGCGTGTAGGGTCCATCGCGAAGGCTGCGAGTGCGTCTTCACAGTGTTCGCCGGTGGGAAGGAAGCAGTGAACCGCGACAGCGGGAAATCCATCATAAGCGGCCCAAAGATCCTGAACATTGTCATAGGGATAAATCGCGTCGAAATATTTGGCATGTTCATGTTCGAGCAGGGAGGCGGATCTCGTAAACAGCTTCACCCGTTTCCCTGCTTTTCTGAGGCTAGACGCGATCTTCAGTGGCCTGATTTCCTTGCCTGTCGGGACGACAAAGGCGACCCAGTCAGTATCGTGTTCCGGGCGGTGAATTTGGCGCAGTTGGTCACGAACGTCCAAAAGCTCGTCTTCGCTTTCAATCGCGCGCAAGATCACGCCAAGGTTTTGATGAATGTCGGCGCGCCGCTTGAAGCCACGCTTCAAATAAGATTTTGATGCGAGTATGTGGGCACGCCAATTACGTCCAAATTCGCTCGGCCACTCAAATGGTTCGTCCGGAGAGTTTGCGGATCTATCGGCGATGAACTCGCAAAGTGCGATGTCAAGATCATCGGTTGCCGGATCGAGTGCGGTGATCTCTATCAACTGTCGGCTTGCTTCAGGATCGCGAACCGAAGCGAGGAAAGCGTGGGTGAAGCGATTGACGAAGAATTCATCATCGGGGTTTTGGGCGATGACGGAAACTTGGCGCGAAAACGGTTCGCGCATTTCCTGACCACTTAATGCGTCTCGCAGGACTTCGTGCAGCGCCCGCGCAAGCGGGCTTGATGCGGATGTAGATTTATGTGCCGCCGTCGTATGTACGTTCATCTTCCCCATGCCGGCTTGTGATCCGGCACCCCCAGCGTCCAAGGTTCTTTGCGAATGGAAAATTTAACCTTTCAGGTATTAACCTTTTCCAAAGTTAGATTAAGAGTTCGATAACCGCGCCCTTCGAGCCATAGACAGCCCTGCCATTAATTACGGAATTCCCAATGATTCTGGAGATCAGCGCCTACGATGCCGCCGAACGTCGTGCAAAGGAGGGGATGGGATACCCCGAGCACGCAGCCTTTTCGACCAAGACCTTCGAGGACTATGGCTTTCCAACCCGCGCAACGACCGAGGCCGAGTTGCTCCGCTATGTCGACATGCTGGCCAGCTATAACCTGATTGAGCGGCTTGAGCCGGGCCGCTTCTTTCGCGCCTCCGCGCTGCAGACGGATTTCACCTTCGAGGAAGTGGCGCTTTTATCGAAACTCACCCATGGGGTAGCCGACATAACGGAGAAACGTTGTGGAAAGCGGGTGATCCAGCATTTCAATCATTTGGGGGCGATGGGACACGCCCGGATGGTCAACGCCGTCGCTCAAGCCGCAGGCAAATCCCAGATTTCCATTTTTGAGGCTGGTCCCGGCTGCGGCTATGCCGGCGTCATATTGGCGATGCTCGGGCACCGGTACATGTCCTACGACATAACGCAGGGCTACTATCTGTGGCAAAACCGGCTCTATGACCATTTTTTTGGCGCCGAATTCACGGAATTTGCGGCCCAAGAAAAAGCCTCCCTAAGCGCAGCTACTCGTGTGGCCCATCTGCCGTGGTGGCAGTTTTGCAAAATTTTCAGGGACTGTCCCGTAAAGGCCGATGTTCTTCTATCCAATGCCAATTTAGGTGAGATGCATGGCTGGGCACTGCGATATCTATTGCGGGTGGCCAAGCTGATGTTCGCCGAATCAGATATCGGGATGATTGTTTTCGGGAATTATGGCGCTACGCACTTAAACACTCAGTCGCAGATCGAAGCGGAACTTGCCGAGGCTGGATTCCGTCAAGTGCTGAGTGAAAAGATGTACGGTTTCATCCTGGAAGGCCGAGAACTAAAGGAAGAGGCACGTGTCGCGCTCGAGAATCAAATTCCTCTTATCGGAGACGATGGCAGCGGAAAAACCGTCGGACCACGTGACTTCATCGATTTCAGCGGCGATGAATTCACCGACGAGTTCGATTTCTTCTCTTTTCTTGCGGACTGGCCGGCTCTCCGAAAATAATCGGTGCCGGACTGCCGTCGCACGACCTCAATCGTCCGTTTCTATTCGTTCATAGAAGCGGCATAGACGTGGGGCATGCGCATGAATATCGAGCGCGGTCTTGGCGCGACTGAAGTCGATGCCGCGGTTCAGTACACGCCCTTTGAGGTCATCCCAATAAGTTTTTTGCAGGACTTGGTCCAGGCTCACGCCCTCGCCAACGCCATATCGCTGGGCGATCCGTGTCATGTAGCGGTACTTCCTGGAGATGACCATGAATAAGTCGCCGTCGACAAAATCGCCGAATTTGTTCCCCCAGGCGCCACTGGGGTCGATCATGCGTGGCATTCTGCCGAGATGCGATTCGTCGTCCGGATGGATATAAAACATGCCAACATCGTACCGCTTTAATGCTTCAATCCATTCCGCATAGGGCACATGGCCATGGTTATGAAAGTTGGGGGACCGTGCGGCGAGCGCCTCATAGTCGCTCATATCCTGGTCATTCCACGGACGTGCATAGAGATGGAAATGGACGTCGAATTTTTCGGCCCGCTCCGCGAGCCAGAGAAGGCTGGCGTAATCTGCGCCGGCTGCCTTTTCGGTTAGAAATGAGCCGCCGTGCACGACGTGCAATTTGCCATCGTCGTCGCTTAATTTTTTTTCCGGTGAGGGATGCCCCCAGGCCATCTCCGGCAAGTAAATGCGCTGCTGACAGGCGTTCGGCAGATAGGATCGATGGATTGCATTATAGCCGACCCGGGCACAGACGTGCCGGCTGTGGTTGAGTAGAAAGCGCTGGATGAGTGCGGCAAGAGCCATTTCGTTACGGGTCTCGGGCATATGGTCCAACCGGACGATCGGCGACGTCGCTATGTCTTGCAGGTCTTTGATGTCGAGAACGAAGCGGAATGGGTCCATGGCAAATGCGGCGATGCAGTCCGTGGTGTCGGCGCCGGTACGCGCAAAACAATGGACCGCGTCTACCGAGACACCATCGAAGGCCGCCCAGAGGTCCAGCGCATTTTCGTAAGGATGAACCGCGTCGAAATACTCGGGGTGGTCGACGTCGAGGTTGTTTTTTGCTCTGGTAAATAGGCGTACCCGCTTGCCGCCTTTGCGAAGGGTGGAGGCGATCTTTAGCGCCCGCACGCTGATATCCGGGGAGACGAACGCTATCCAACCGGTTTGCGGTGCCGGCTGTGTCGGGTTTCGAAGGAGATCTCGAACATCCGTATTTTCGTTTCCATGTAGAACAGTTCGCATCGTGACGCCGTAGTTGTGGTGGACATCGGCCCGCCAACGGAACCCCTTTCGCGCGTAAACCGCCGCCGCGAGCATGTGGGTACGCCAGTCAAACGCATTGTTGGCGGCAGACGTCAGGGACAGAACCGCCGATTCTTGTCCCTCGAACCTCGGCAATATGAATTCGTGCAGGGCTGCATCGAGGTCGTCAGTTGCAGGATCCAACGATGTGAATTCGGTGAGTTGGCGGCGGACGTTGGGATCGGAAAAAGTGCTGGCCACCGCCTGAACGAAGAGAGAGGCGAAATTGTCTTCGCCTAGGCTCTTTGGGATCGCCGCAATCCTCGCGGAGAACGGCTGTTGCGGCCCACTGCCGGACAGCGCGTCGCGGAGGATATTACGAAGCGCGACCGCGAGTGGGCTCGCGCGGCCGCTTTCCTTTTCAACATGTGCCGTATGAACGTTCATCGGACGCTGCCACCGGAAGAGTGCGATTTTGACAAGGAATAGCTGGCTGGCGGTGGAGAATCCCTTAATTTTCGCCCACGGGATAAGCCGTTTGCTATTCGATCGGCAGCAAATTTTAACGTCAAGTTAGGGTTGCGGTCCCTGACCGGCGGCTGGGTTTGTCGAATGTCATGCCATTGGAGAGGGCGCTGAGAAATGGTCACTTATACGCCGGTTAATTGGCCACTTTTGCCTTTCTCGTCTTCCGCTTCATTTCACCAATATAGCTTCCGGCTTCCGAGAAGTCGTTTGACTCGCGGCGGGCGATGGAGCGGTGCCGGCAATGGGTGCAGTTCCGGCAATCCTCATTCATGTTTTCGGGATCGTTGACGCCCGCGCGGAATGCGGCCAACTCGTCCCCCGCCCAAATCTCTTCCAGTGTCTGGTCAAACATGTTGCCGACCGTGGTGCTGGTTACCGGGCAGGGATAAACGTCGCCGTTAGGCTGAACCGACATGCGTTGCCAGGGAATGCCGCAGTGGCGGTGGCCGAGATCTTTGGTTTCTTTAAGATTGTCGGTGATGGCACCGCTCTGGAGAACGAATTTAACGCCAAGCTTTTCGGCGTATTCGGATGCTTCCCGGGCGCGTCGGCCGAACGTATCGAGGTCGCATAGCGGCATAAAGGGCACCATCTCCGGCCCCATCGCTTTGAGAAAGGTGACTTGCACCCCTTCGGCGGCCCGGTGTTCGGCTGCGAAATCGATCGCCATCTCGAGCTCGTCGATGGTGTCGAGCATGCCGACGGTGGAGATCCGTAAGATCGGATACTCCGTTCCCAGCTCGGCCTTGCGGGCGTTGAGCCGGTGCAAATTGGCGGTGACCTTGGCGAGCCCGTCAAACTGCATGTTTTTCTTGTAGGTCTCCGGCATGAAGCCGGTTACCGAAACGGTGAGGTAGGTCAGTTTCCCGGCAATCGCGTCGATGATGTCATCATTGAGGAGTAGTCCGTTGGTCGAAAAATAGGTCTCGATGTCAAAGCGGCTGACTTCCTCGAAAATCGGAATGAAATCGCGACAGGTGAGGGCCTCGTATTTGCTGAACAGGGTCAGCGACTTGAGATGGGGCAGAAACGGCCCGATCCGGTCGCGGACGTCTTTGGTGCTCAGTTGTGTGATTTCCTTCGGCGTGAAATAGCTCAAATGGCAAAAACGGCAGCGAAGATTGCACTTGCTGCTTAACTCGATGTCCATATGGGTAGGAAAGGCACGTTTCTTCAAAGACATCGCATGCCGCCTTCCTTGCTCGAGCGCCAACTGGGCCGGTACTAACCTTAAGTGAGACCAGAGTTGGGGCTCTGCGTTAAAATTTTCCTTAATGTCCTAAATTTTCGCTGTTACAGGTGGATTCGCACTCCTGAGCGACGCGTGCCTCAAGTTGTTGCCGTGCGAAGCGATACAGGTCCATATCCCATCGATTGAGCTCACGGATGCGATCGCGGACGGCTTGTGGGGTTTTGGGCCGCGGACCCGTGACATTCGAATGGCCGGCTTGATAGGGCCGCCAGCCAAGGGAGCGGGACATCAACGAAAGCGTTTCCGCGAATAGTTCCGACACGCCGACTACGGCGAAATCGTTTATGAGGCTTTGCTTGCAGCCTTCGACGATATCCGCCGACAGGTGGTGGATGGTCGGGACGCTGGTCAGCATCAGGGCCTGTTGATTGGAGAAGAAATCCGGCATCTCCTCCAAGGCGTCGCCAAGGCTCATGATCGAACCGTCGGTGCGGGTCAACCGTTCTGGGTGCTCGTCGAGATTCTGATAATAGCTGGAGATCGTGCGGGTAACGGGATCCCGGAGCACCGTGACGTATTTCCAGGGGCACTTGAGAGTTTCGTGGGCGCCGTATCTGAAGTGGCCGATGAGGGCGCGATATTTACCGTTACCGGTTTCGACCATGGCTCCCAAATTGTCGAGAAGGGATGTCGTGGGCTGATTGTAGTAAGTCAGGACGGCATCAGGACCATACTGCCGATCGACGACTTCTCGAAGAGAAGTGCCTGCTGCCTTGGGGATATGGATAAAAAGAAGAAAGGGGGACATTAACCTTCGCGCGTGCTCATGCAGGCGTTTCTTCCATATCGAGCTTCGAAAAATCGCGAGCCTTGGCCGTATTCTTCAGGGGCCGGGAAGGTAGAATAGCGAGTGGCGATTAATAGAAAGTGATCCAGGTCGGTCGCGGCCGGAAGCCGCCGGTGGGCTTATGGCCGATTTGATTGCGGTCAAGGAAACCGCCCCAATCCCACCCCATATTCCCGATGATCACGTTCTCTTTACCGAGAACGATTTACAGTCGAAAACAATTGATAATGATTTGCAATTTCGATATTGGATGGGGAAAGAATGATAATCATTCTCAAAATAAACGTAAGGGCGGGGCCATAACAGCCATCGTCTACCCATCTAATCGGAGGACACTATGATTCGGAAATTTCTTGCCGCTGTCGCGGCAATGGCGGCGTTCAGCCAGGCGTTCCAAGCCACTCCGGCCTATGCCGCCGAGGAGGTCAACCTATACTCCTACCGGCAACCATTTTTGATCCAGCCGTTCTTGGACGAATTTACCAAACAGACTGGCATCAAGGTAAATGTGGTCTATGCCCAAAAGGGGATGCTGGAGCGGCTGCAGGCGGAGGGCCGCAATACGCCGGCTGACGCGGTGTTGACCGTCGATATCGCGCGTCTCGATGCTTTGGCGAAAGCGGAACTTCTGCAGCCGATCGATTCCGAAATTCTAAAGAAGAATATCCCGGCTCAGTATCGTCATCCCGATGGTATCTGGTTTGGCCTGACGACCCGCGCGCGGGTCGTTTACGCCAGCAAGGACAGGGTGAAACCGGGCGAGGTGGCATCCTATGCCGATCTCGCGGAACCGCACATGAAGGGGCGGATTTGTACGCGGTCGGGCAAGCATGCTTATAACATTTCGTTGCTTGCGTCGATCATCGCGCACAAAGGCGTTGATGCGGCCGAGACGTGGGCGCGTGGTGTAAAGGCCAATCTGGCGCGCCGCCCGCAAGGCAATGACCGTGCACAGGTCAAGGCGATCAAGGAAGGCATTTGCGACGTCTCTTTGGGGAACACCTACTATATGGGCTTCATGGCCACCAACGAGAAATCACCTGAGCAAAAGGAATGGGCGGCGGCGGTGAACGTTTTGTTCCCCGAGCAAGACGGCGTCGGAACGCACGTCAATATCAGCGGGGCCGCAGTGACGGAGTATGCCAAGAACAAAGAGAACGCGGTTAAACTTCTCGAGTTCCTGAGCGAAGATTTTGCGCAGCATATGTATGCGGAACAGAATTTCGAATACCCGGTCAAGAAGGGCGTAAAATGGCATCCCTTGGTTGCATCCTGGGGCACCTTCAAGGCGGACGATATCAATCTGGATGTGATCGCCGCGCACCGCGCCGAAGCCGCGAAAATAATGGACCGCGTTGACTTCGACGGTTAAGGTCTGCCGCATTCGCTGAACGGGTTGAGAGCCGCCAATGTGCGGCTCTTCGCTTATTTGGTGGGTTATAGTTGTTTGAATTCCAATATTAATTATAGATATCTAATGGGCTGAGTGCCCGCCGATACGTCACCGAGTCAATTTATGGCTATTTCCCAGGCTATTTTCGGCAACGACCGACACGCTGCGCGGCCCATGTCGCAGTTTTTCGATCGATGGACAATTGGGGCCGTTCTGCTTTCTTGCTGCGTTGCGGCGCCCATCGTTGCTGTTTTCGTAATTGCGACCGGGACGGGTGGTGAAATTTGGGCTCACCTGTTCGAGACCGTTCTGCCGCGATACGTGCAAACGACCTTGGCCCTGATGATCGGTGTGGGACTGGGCACGTTCATCCTGGGAACCGGGACCGGCTGGCTCGTCGCGGCCTGGGATTTTCCGGGGCGCCGGATCTTTGAATGGGCCCTGCTTCTGCCCCTCGCGGTGCCTGGTTTCGTCATCGCATTTGTTTACACGGACATCCTTGAATATGCCGGTCCTGTGCAAGGGATGTTGCGGGCGCTGTTCGGCTGGACATCCCCCAGGGACTATTGGTTCCCCGAAATCAGGTCCCTCGGCGGTGCCATCGCGATGTTGTCGTTGGTCCTTTACCCGTATGTCTATTTGTTGTCGCGGGCGGCTTTTCTAGAGCAATCGGCGGACGTCTTGGAAGCCAGCCGGACGCTGGGCCGAGGTCCGGTCAGGAATTTCCTGACAGTAGCGATTCCGCTTGCACGCCCGGCGATCGTGATCGGCATTTCGCTCGCGCTGATGGAGACACTAAATGATTTTGGAACCGTCGATTTCTTTGCAGTTCAAACACTTACATTGGGTATCTTTGATGTTTGGTTGAACCAAAATAGTGTTGCTGGCGCGGCCCAGATTGCGTCCACGATGCTTGTGTTCGTGCTTTGCCTGATCCTCGCGGAACGTTTCAGCCGGCGCCAACAGCGCTACCATGGCGCGGGCCGCCCGTCCCGGCGGCAGATCCGTATGGTGGCGTCGGGGCCTTTCGCCGCGTTTGTGGTGATCGTATGCCTGATCCCGTTGTCGCTTGGGTTCGTGCTTCCCGTTGCCGTGTTACTGTCCGATGCAGTTTTCGCCGCGGACGCCGACCTCGTAGATTCGTTTCTCCAGCCGGCCGCGAACAGTTTGTTCCTGTCCGGCGCGGCGGCTCTATTGGCTGTTGCAGTCGGGCTATTCCTTGCCTATGCAGTGCGACTGCGTGGCAGCCGTCTTCTCAAGGTGCTGACACGTATTACCGGGCTCGGCTACGCTGTACCCGGGGCAGTTTTGGCCGTGGGGGTGATGATCCCGCTCGCTGCCTTCGATAACTGGGTGGACGGCTATTTCCGACAGATTGCCGGCATTTCCACGGGCCTTTTGCTGAGCGGGACGGTGTTTGCGTTGATTTTTGGGTATGTCGTGCGGTTTCTAGCCCTTTCCCAAGGGGCGATCGAAAGCAGCTTGGCGCGGATTACGCCGAGCATCGATGGTGCCGCCCGGACGCTTGGGGCAACGCCGGGCCGCGTCTTGCGAGATATCCATTTGCCGCTCATTCGAGGCAGCATGCTTTCCGCTGCCATTCTCGTTTTCGTGGACGGTATGAAGGAACTTCCGATGACGATCGTCATGCGTCCCTTCAACTTCGACACGTTGGCGACGGAAGTCCACCAGTTTGCCGCGGCAGAGCAGTTCGCGGAAGCCTCTCCGGCAGCACTGGCCATCGTGCTCACGGGGATATTGCCGGTGATCATACTGGTGCGCGTTATGGATCGTGATGCTCGCAAACGCGAGGCGGCCGGAACAAGAATAACCGGCACAGGATTGACCAGGACCGGCATAAAATGATCGGTTTAGAGGTCAAAAACCTGTCCCACGCCTTCGGCAGCCATAAGGTTATCGACGACGTCTCGTTGACCGTCGGGCCGGGCAAGATCATTTGCCTTTTAGGACCGTCAGGGTGCGGCAAAACGACGCTGCTTCGGTTGGCCGCTGGATTGGAACGGGTGCAATCGGGCACGATCAAGGTAGACGGCGTGAAGGTTGCCGACCGCAAGCTGCACATACCGCCAGAACAGCGCCACGTGGGCCTGATGTTCCAGGACTACGCCCTGTTTCCGCATTTAACCGTCGGTGAGAACGTCGCCTTTGGGCTGGAAGGCCGAAATGTCGGCGATAGAAAGAGCCGAATTGATGAGGTCTTGGGCCAAGTCAATATGCTCGATTATCGGGACGCCTATCCGCATGTGCTGTCCGGCGGGCAGCAGCAGCGGGTGGCCTTAGCCCGCGCACTAGCGCCAAAACCGGGAGTCATGCTTCTTGATGAACCTTTTTCCGGTTTGGACGAGGCGCTCCGCATCCAGATCCGTGAAGAGACGCTCAGTGTTCTGCGGGAGGCCGGCACCGCGGTATTGATGGTGACCCATAACCCCGAAGAAGCCTTGTTCATGTCGGACAGGATGCTGGTTATGGGGCCGGGTGGCAGGATTTTGCAGGCGGGCGCTCCCGACGATGTCTACGCATGCCCCAAAGATCCCTTTGTCGCGACGTTCTTTGGCCGCACCAACCGGCTCATGGGTGTTGTTTCCGACGGCGTGGTCGCCACGCCGCTCGGGAAATTTCCGGCACCGCATTACAGCGAGGGGTGCAAGGTGCAGGTTATTTTCCGTACGCACAGCGTCCACCTGGAGATCAACGGCAGCAACGGTATCCCGGTAGATGTCGTGTCGGCTCGGCCGATGGGGCGGGATACGCGGGTTCAGTTCAAGGTGCCTGGGCGGGGTGACCTGCCGGTTTTCTTGAGCCGCGTTCGTGGCCGGTTTCCCGAAACGCCATCGGGAAAAGTCACGGCCCGGATCGTCCCTGAAGAGGCGTTCGTATTTCATCGGGACGGCGACGCTTCTTAGCGCGTCCAAATTTTCCCGGAATCCAACGTCTAAATAGGTCTGGGAATTCTGCAGTTTAACCAGTGTGAATTCGCCCTTCCCCCATCGCGGTATCGTGGCTTAGTATGCCCGGAAAGTGGCACAGAACAATGGGCGAGGGGGATGCCAGGAAGACGCGATCATAAGCGCATCCTAATTTATAGTCATGACAGCTTCGGCTTGGGGCACTTGCGCCGATGCCGCACTATCGCGCACGCGTTGGTGGGGGATAGCTCCGGTGTATCCGTTCTGATCCTATCGGGGTCACCGATCATCGGAAGCTTCGACTTCCGGGCGCGCGTCGATTTCGTTCGCATTCCGGGGGTAATCAAGCTGCGCAACGGCGAATACACGTCGTTGAAGTTGCACCTCGATATCGAGCAAACGCTGAATCTCCGAAGTTCGATCATTCAGCACACCGCCGACGTTTTTGATCCGGACCTGTTTATCGTCGATAAGGAGCCCTTGGGTCTTCACGGGGAGGTCGGCCCGACATTGGAGCTTCTGAAGGAGCGTGGCACGCCGCTCGTCCTGGGCCTGCGGGACGTCATGGACGAGCCGGGGCTTTTGGCCCCTGAATGGCAGCGCAAGAATGTGATGCCGGCCCTTACCCATTTATATGACGAGATTTGGGTCTATGGACTGCCGCAGATTTACGACCCGCTCTCAGGAATGGAGGTGCCGGATTCCGTTCGCCGTAAAATGGTCTTCACCGGCTATCTCCGCTACGAAATGCCCGATTCCTTGCAGGCTCAGAAACCGACCACACTAGCGGTCGAAGAACCGTATCTATTGGTCACTGCGGGTGGCGGAGGCGACGGCGAAGGGCTGATTGATTGGGTGCTTAAAGCGTACGAGACCGATCCCACTATTCCTTATTCGGCGATGATCGTCTTTGGCCCGTTCATGCAACCCGATGACCGGGAAGCTTTCTTGAGCCGGGTCGCCAAGCTCGATCGGGTAAAAGCGATAACATTCGATGCCCGGTTTGAGGCGTTGGTCGAGCGCGCCGTCGGTGTTGTCGCGATGGGCGGTTACAACACGTTTTGTGAAATCCTGTCCTTCGACAAACCGGGGCTGATTGTTCCCCGTAAGAGGCCGAGGCTGGAACAATTCATTCGGGCATCGCGCGCGCAGGAAATCGGTTTGTTGTCCATGTTGGAGGACGACGGCGTTCGGGATCCGAAGCAGATGGCGACCGCGCTTCGTCAGCTGCCGCAACAGAAGCGTCCCTCGGAGTTCGTCGTTCCCGGCTTGTTGGATGGCCTGCCCAATATCTGCCGCCTGGTCGACAAGTGGGTCGACCGGGAGCGTGAGCGGCCGGGTGATTTGACGGTTGTGCGGGGGTCCGCCTGACAGGCATGGGGCGCTCCAAGCAACTCCCCATAAAATTCTTCAGGCAACAACCATGACCACAGCTATTGTCGTCAAAGGCTATCCGCGGCTTTCCGAAACGTTTATCGCGCAGGAGATCGAGGCGCTCGAACGGTCGGGTCTTGATATCGTGATCGTGTCGTTGCGCCATCCCACGGACAAGGATGTTCATCCCGTTCACCGTCGGATCAAGGCGCCGGTCTTTTATCTTCCGGAATATTTGTTGCGAGAGCCGTTGCGGGTTTGGCGGGCTTGGCAGGCCGTGCGTAAATGGCCGGCCTACAAAAACGCCAAATTGGTGTGGCTGAGTGATTTGAGGCGCGATCTTACCTCCAACCGCATTCGCCGATTCGGACAGGCTTTGGTGTTGGCCCATGAAATGGCCGATACCGTCGAGCGGCTCTACGCCCATTTTCTGCACACGCCGTCTTCGGTGGCGCGATATGCTTCCATTCTCCGCGAATTGCCATGGTCGGCGGCGGCGCACGCCGTGGATATCTGGACGACCCCCGAATGGGAGTTGCGGGAAAAGCTTGAGGACGTGGCTTGGGTGACGACCTGCACCGCGGCCAACCGCGACCGTTTGCAGGCGCTGTCGCCGGATCCATCCAAAGTTTCGCTCAACTACCACGGACTGGATGTTGCGCGGTTCGAAACGGACGGCATGATCCCGTCGGAGCGGAAGGGCGATAAGGCGACCGACCCTGTTGTCATTTTGTCGGTCGGCCGCTTGGTTCCCAAGAAAGGCTATGACGATCTTTTGGCGGCGTTGGCGAAGTTGCCGCGCACCCTTCATTGGCGGTTCATCCACGTCGGCGGCGGTCCTTTGAAAGATCGCCTGACACAGCAGGCGCGCGGCCTCGGGATCGACGGGAATATCGATTGGCTTGGCGCCCAATCTCAGGAAAAGGTCCTCGATCAGTACCGGCGTGCGGACCTGTTCGTCTTGACTAGCCGGATCGCAAAAAATGGCGACCGGGACGGATTGCCCAATGTCTTGATGGAGGCGCAGAGCGTTGGATTGCCCTGTGTGTCGACCCGCGCGTCCGCGATCCCGGAGCTAATCGTCGATGGCGAAACCGGGTTCCTCGTCGAGCCGGGCGATATCGAGGGAATCGAGCGGCACTTGGCGCAACTCATCGGTGATCCGGCGCTGCGCCATCAGTTTGGTAAGGCGGGACAACAGTACGTGCGTGCCCATTTCGATTTTAAGCACTGCGTCGGCGGAATCCGGAAGCTGTTTGGGTTGAAAGACGGCGCGGCGGATACACAGGTCGCATGAATATTGCCTTCTATGCACCGATGAAACATCCCGGTGCCTCCGTTCCCTCCGGGGACGTGGCGATTGCACGCGGAATAATCGCCGCACTGGAGCAGGCCGGGCATCAGGTCGACGTCGTCTCTCGATTGCGGACGTGGCAGGCCGACCCCGATCCAGAGCGGCAGCTGCGGCTGGCGAAAATAAGCCGCCTCATGGCGCAACGCCTGATGCGGCGTTTTCGTGCCCGTCCCGCCGCGTCACAACCCGACCTATGGTTCACCTATCATCTGTATTACAAGGCACCCGATTGGCTGGGGCCGGAAGTAAGCCGGGTGTTGGATATTCCTTACGTGGTTGCCGAAGCGTCGCATGCGCCGAAACGTTTGGGCGGGCCTTGGGACGTAGGCCATCGTGCCGCGGAAGCGGCGATCAGGGCCGCCGATCGGGTGTTCGGGTTGAACTCGCTCGATGCCGCTTGTATCCGACCGCTTCTCGACGACCCCGCCAAGCTTGTTCAACTCAGGCCATTCATGGATATTCCGCCGATGATTGAGGTCGATCAACGGAACGCGCGACGCGACGTGATTGCCGCTCGATACCGGGTGGACGGCGACGCCGTTTGGCTGTTGACGGTGGCGATGATGCGCGATGATGCAAAATTGGAGTCCTATAGGGTGTTGGCCGACGCCTACAGGCGGCTGACGCGCCGCGATACCACGTTGTTCGTTGTCGGCGATGGCGCGGCGCGGGAAAGGGTGGAAAAGGCTTTTGCCGATCAAAAGGTTGTCTTTACCGGGCGTTTGGAGGGGGAGTTGCTCGCTTCCTTGCTGGATACAGCCGACATCTATGTTTGGCCTGCCGTGAATGAGGCATATGGGATGGCGCTGCTCGAGGCGCAGGCGCATGGATTGCCGGTGGTCGCGGGCAGGGCCGGCGGGGTTGCGGACATTGTCCGAGACGGTAAGACGGGCCTGCTGACCCCTGAAGGTGACGCTGCGGCGATGGCGGCGGCAATCGCCGGGTTGTGTGACGACCCGACGCGGCGCAATCAAATGGGAAAAGCGGCGCGGCACACCGTTGTCGCGGAACATAGTCTTACCGCCGCGACCGCAATCCTCGATGGGGCCCTGCGGGAGATTGCCGCATGACGATCCTCGCGATGATCCGGCATGGCGACACGGACTGGAACCGGCAAGGACTGATCCAGGGCCACAGTGATATCCCGCTTGGCGAAGAGGGGGAGCGGGATGTCCGCAGTTGGCGTTTGCCGCCCGACCTCGAAGAATTCGATTGGATCGCAAGCCCTCTGAAACGGGCTTTGGAAACGGCACGTCTCTTGGCGAAACGGGAACCCCGCATAGAAGAGCGGCTGACGGAAATGAGTTGGGGCGAATGGGAGGGCCGAACCCTCGCAGCACTGCGCGAGGAACTGGGCGATCTCATGCGCGCCTGGGAAGCCCGAGGTCTCGATTTTCGGGGGCCCGAAGGCGAAAGCCCCCGCGATGTCCAAGACCGCGTCCGGCCATTATTGGCGGAGTTGGCGCAGGCGGGCAAACCGACGGTTGCCGTTTGCCATCGCGGCGTCATTCGATCGGTCTATGCGATGGCAACGGGATGGGACATGGTGGAAAAGGCGCCGGTGAAATTGCGCGATGCGGCGGTCCATTATTTCATTCTGACGTCGGATGGAACGCCTGCCGTCGATCGGCTCAACGTCAAACTCGGTGCCGATCTGGAGCCGCGATGACGCGCAAAAATGTCTTTTTTTATGTCCAGCACCTGTTGGGGATCGGTCACCTCAAACGGGCGGCGACACTTGCGCGCGCCATGTCCGAGGAAGGACTGGACGTCACCGTGGTATCGGGGGGCGAGGAAGTCGACGTGCTTGACCAACACGGCATGACCTTCGTGCAACTTCCGCCGATCCGCACGCGCGATCGCACTTTCAGCGGACTGGTCGACGCTAGTGGAGAAGATGTCGGCGAAGACCTCAAGCAACGCCGCGCGGCCGTATTGATCGATGCGTTTACATCGGTCCGACCCGACGTGCTGATCGTCGAACTGTATCCTTTCGGGCGCCGGCAACTCCGCTTCGAGTTGGATCCGTTGCTCGATGCCGCGGACGCCATGCACCCGCGTCCGGTGATCGTGTCGTCGGTGCGCGATATACTGGTTGAAAAGAACCGTCCGGAGCGGGACCGGCAGATGGTCGACACGGCCAAGGCCCGTTTCGATGCCGTCATGGTGCACGGCGATCCGGCGTTCATCCCCCTCGATGCGACGTTCCCGTTGGCCAAGGAAATCGCGGATATGATCCATTACACCGGCTACGTGGTGGAGAAAACGCTTGCCGATGCCGAGGGCGGAATACAGGGGGCGGGTGAGGTGATCGTTTCCTCCGGCAGCGGCGCGGTGGGCGAACTGTTGCTGAGGACCGCGATGGCGGCGCGGCCACGCACGGGCCTGTCGCAGGTGACGTGGCGTCTGTTGGCCGGTCCGAGTTTGCCAGACGACGTGTTTATGGATCTAAAGGCTGCGGCGCCGGATGGGGTCATCGTTGAACGGGCGCGGCGCGATTTCGTGACGTTGTTGAAGAACTGCCGGTTATCGATCTCGCAGGGCGGCTATAACACGGTCATGGAAATTCTGGCAACGGGGGCAAAGGGAATTGCCGTGCCCTATGCCGGGGGGCATGAAACCGAACAGACACTGCGGACCCGGTTGCTCGCCGAAAGAGGCGCAATTCTGCAGATTCCCGAATCGGAACTGAATATCGACCGTCTTATCGACATGATCGAGCGCGCGGAAGGCCTTCCCAAACCGAAACCTTATCCATTGGACATGAACGGCGCCGAAAAAGCGGCCAAATTGGTCGCAACCTGGGCAGCACACGGCCTTGAAAGCGGCATTGCGGCTAATCAATTGGATTAAGAACGTAATTTCGCTAGGCTAATTGGCGGCAGACCCGCCAAAAACAACAGGGTCGTGTCTTTTCGGGGTCGGGCGACAGTATACGGGAAAGGGACCGCGGTGGAGCGGGGCGTCTTCAAATATATCCTGCGCTATAGCAGGCCGCAGCAAATCTTGCTGCTGACCCTTTCGGTTCTCTCGTTCCCCGTTTATTACGCGTCTCTGCAGCTCCCCAAGATGATCGTCGATGACGGTATCGGTGCGGAAGATTTCCCCCGCACGTTCCTCGGCACCGAGTTCGAGCATATTCCTTTTTTGCTGTTTCTCTGCGGCATCTTTCTGGCGCTGGTCTTCTTCAACGGCGCGTTCAAATACGTCATCAACGTCTTTAAGGGATCGAGCGGCGAGCGCCTGTTGCGCCGTCTCAGATACCAACTTATCTCCCGCGTTCTTCGCTTCCCGCTGCCGCAGTTCCGGAAAGTGTCGCAAGGCGAATTGGTGTCCATGATCACTGCCGAAACGGAGCCGCTCGGCGGTTTCTTCGGCGAAGGCTTGGCGACGCCTGTTTATCAAGGCGGAATGTTAGTCACCCTGATGACATTCATGTTCGTGCAGGATTGGAAGCTGGGTCTTGCGGCGGTCGCCCTGTACCCGTTTCAGGCTTGGCTCATTCCCAAGTTGCAGCGTCAGGTAAATGCGCTCGGCAAGGAGCGGGTGCGAACCGTTCGGCAGTTGTCGGAACGGATTGGCGAGGCGGTGTCCGGCGCGAGCGAGATTCATGCGAATGATACCGCGCAGTACGAATTGGCCGACTTTTCGTCCCGGTTGGGGCGCATCTATGCCATTCGCTTCGAGATTTATCTCAAGAAGTTCTTCATCAAGTTCCTGAACAACTTTCTTGCCCAGCTGACACCGTTCTTTTTCTACTCCATTGGCGGCATCCTAGTCATCAACGGGCAGATCACGATCGGGGCGCTGATCGCAATCCTTTCGGCTTACAAGGATGTCTTGGCGCCGTGGAAAATTCTGCTCAACTACTATCAGCAGAAAGAGGACGCTCGGATCAAATACGAGCAGATCATTGAACGCTTCGAACCTACCGGTCTGCTCGATGAAAAGATGCAGGAGGAAGAGCCGGACGATCTGCCCCGCTTCGAAGGGCGGCTCGTCGCATCGAACGTCGGCTGGTCCGAGGACGATGGCTTGAAAGTTCTCGACGGGGCGTCGCTCGCCATTGATCTTCCCAAGCACGTCGCGTTGACCGGCCCGGCCGGCGGCGGGAAGGGGGAGTTCTCGCAACTCCTGGCGCGGCTTTTGGTGCCAAGCAGCGGCCGTATAACGATCGGCGACTCCAACCTTATTGAGTTGCCGGAATCGGTAACGGGACGGCGCATCGCCTATGTCGGGCAAAGCCCGTATATGTTCAATGCATCGATCCGCGATAACCTTCTGTACGGTCTAAAGCATCGGGTGTTGCAGGAACCCGAATACGACGCCGACGCCCGCAAGGAGCGCGAGAAGGAGATTCTCGAATCCCAAAGATCTGGCAATAGCGTCTACGATCCTTCAGCGATCTGGGTGGATGTCGGCTCCGCAGGGACTGAAGATGACGAAGCCTTGGCGCACCGGATAAACGAGGTGCTTCGAACGGTGGGGCTTCGCCGGGACGTCTATCAGATGGGATTGCGCCGGACCATAGACCCGGTGGAGCGGCGGGCCTTGGCCAAGCGGGTGCTTGAGGCGCGCGCCAAGCTGAGGGAGCGTTTGCTCGACCCTGAGCTCGCCCAATTCGTCGAGACTTTCGATCCGGAAAAATATAATAGCAACGCGTCGGTTGCCGAAAATATCCTGTTCGGCACGCCGGTCGGCGACCAATTGGCGATCGAGAAGCTCGGGGAAAACAGCTATATGCTGCGTGTTCTCGACGAGGTTGGTCTTGCCCAGGCGTTTCTGGAAAAGGGCTTGCGGCTCGCGGAGATCATGGTCGATCTGTTCCGCGGCCTGTCACCGGATCACGAGTTCTTCGAGCGGTTCAGCTTCATCAGCTCTGACGATTTGCCGGACTTTCAAGCTATTGTACAGCGCGCGGCCCAAAGCGGGCTGGATAGTCTTCCCGAAGACGAGCGGGCGAGACTTCGGGCGTTGCCGTTCCTACTGATCCCCGCCCGCCATCACCTGGACATTATCGACGAGCCTTTCCAGCGCCAGTTGTTGGATGCGCGCCGCGCCTTTCATGCCAGCCTCCCCAAGGAATTGGCGTCGGCTGTCGAATTCTTCGATGTCGAGAAGTACAACTCCGCGAGTTCCATCCAGGACAATATTCTGTTCGGCAAGCTTGCCCGGGAACGGGCCGGAAGCGCCGAGAAAGTCGGCGTCTTGCTTGCGGAGGCCGTGGATGAAGTCGGACTTCGCCAGGACATCCTCGAGCTGGGTCTCGACGTCAATGTCGGCATCGGCGGCAGTCGCTTGTCGGCGCTTCAAAGGCAAAAACTGGCCATCGCCCGAGGCCTGATGAAATGTCCCGATATTTTCATCCTGAACGAAGCGTTGTCGGGACTCGATCCGGACAACCAATCGTTGTTGCTCGAGAGCGTGTTGCGTGAGCAAGAGGGTCGGTCGGTCGTTTATGTGAACGGACCAACGGCGTCGACGGACCATTTCGATCAGGTCATTTCCATCGCCGGTGGGCGAGTGGTCGATCATGGTGTGGGCGCGGCGCCGCCGCTCGAGGAAGCGCCCGCGGTTCCCGCGGAAGAGGTCGCCGGCGGCGGTTTTGGAGGCGAAATCGATGTTCTGGCGTCGCTTCCCTTGTTTCGTGGCATCGACCGCTCGCGTCTCAAACTGCTGGCCTTCGCCAGCCAGCGCCACATTTATGACCCGGGTCAGTACGTTATCCGGCAGGGCGAGGTCGGGGAAAACGCCTATATCGTCATTGACGGTGAGGCCGAAATCCTGCTCGACACGGGAGATGAGTTGAAAAAACTCGCGACATTGAAGCGCAACGACTTGTTCGGCGAACTGGCGCTCCTTTGCGAGGCACCGCGGACCGCCTCGATCGTCGCCTCGACGCCCCTGACGGTTATGAGCATTTCCAAGGACGTTTTCATCAAGCTGGTCGCCGAAGATGTCGAGATGTCGGCGCGGGTGACCCGGTCTATTGCTGATAGCTTGGTGCGCACGACCGAGGATTTGAGCGAGGCGGCCCGGGTTCACGATTCCACAACGGACCTGCCCGACGCGCGGCTGTTCAACGACCGGCTCCGGTATGCGGTTGCGCGCGGACGGCGTTTCCAGGAGGCCGCCGCGATCATTACGTTCAATCTGGAGCGATTCTTCGATGCGGACAGCGGCTATTCGGAGGCCGACCGCGATGCTTTGTTAAAAGTCATCGCCGTACGCATCCGCGATGCCATCCGCGAAACAGACATGGCGGCGCGCCTTGATGACCTCGAGTTCGGGGTTCTCTTAAGTCCGGTCGACGGCAGCCTTTCGCATCAGGATATGGCGCAGCGTATCGCCGACAGTCTGTCTGCGCCTATCGATTTGCCCGAACGGTCGGTCCGGTTGACTGAAGCATGCGCGTTCAAGTTCCTCCAACTCGACGGCCGGGACGCGGAGGATCAGTTGCGGTCTTGTCGCAAAGGCGAAGGAAAGGTCATTCAAGTTTCCGGACGGGGGCAGGCGCCGGAACCGCGGCCAAAGGGACAAAATGGTGCCGGTGCCGATCGCAGGTCCACTTAGAGGCGAACAGTCAGAAGATTGAACGAAATTGATGACGCAACCGCATAGATATCCATTTGAGCATCTCCGTGCCGACTATCTACGGGCAGGGGGCGGCGTCGTGCTGTGTTTGGCCCCCTTTGCCGTCGGGATGCCGTTGTCGGGCGGCGCGTGGGTTCTGTTGGGATGTGCGGCATTGTTTTTGCTCTACGGTCTGCGGACGGGAATGCGCCAAATGACCCGTGTTTGGGTCACTGATGACGGCATCGTTTCCGACGGCCCCATCAAAACGCGCATTGCCTGGGAAACGCTTGAAGATGTTCGGCTTTCTTATTTCTCCACACGCCGCGGATCGGCGTCGGGCTGGCTGCAGCTTCGCCTCAAAGGAGCCGGTGCGACGATCCGGCTGGAATCGACGTTGACCGGTTTCGACGATGTCGTGCGGTGCGCACTTCGCAAGGCTGGGGAACGAAGCCTTGCGTTGAACGCCGCGACGCAAAACAATATTTCGGCAATGGGACTTGTGACGGCGGATGGCTGAACTTTCACAAAAGAGCAACTTGCTTCGGGTCGAGAATCTGAAAGTCGAATTCAGAACGCAATCCGGCGTCGTTTCCGCCGTTGACGGCGTGTCATTCGCCGTGGAGCCGGGCGCGACGGTGGCCATTGTTGGTGAGTCCGGATCAGGCAAGTCGACGGTCGCGCAAGCCATCATGGGGATTTTACCGAAAGTCGCGTCGATCACCGGCGGGCAAATTCTGTTCAACGATCCGGACCACCGGGAAGGCCGGTCGCAATCGATGCAATTCCCGGATGGCGTCGATATCGCCAAGCTGAAACCGAGTGGCCGTGAGATGCAGTGCATTCGCGGCGGTCGTATCTCCATGATCTTTCAGGAGCCGATGACCTCCTTGTCGCCGCTACATACCATCGGCAACCAGATCAGCGAAGCCAACATGCTCCATTGCGGAACGAGCAAGAAGGAAGCCCTTGAGGCAACAACCGAGATGTTGCGCCTCGTCGGGTTCCCCGATCCTGAGAAGGCCGTTCACACCTACCCCTTCGAGCTTTCCGGCGGATTGCGCCAGCGGGCGATGATCGCGATGGCGTTGGTTTGCGACCCGGCCTTACTGATCGCCGATGAGCCGACGACGGCGCTGGACGTGACCATCCAGGCGCAGATCTTGAAGCTGATCAGCGATTTGCAATACCGATTGAAGATGGCGGTGCTAATTATCACGCACGATCTCGGTGTCGTGGCCAACGTCGCCGACAATGTGGTGGTTTTGTACAACGGCCAGGTGATGGAATCTGGGCCCGTTCAGGAGATATTCGAAAAACCTGAGCATCCGTATTTGAAATCGCTCTTCCGCGCGGTGCCGCATTTCGACATGAAACCAGGAGAGCGGTTGGTCCCCATTCGGGAAATCAAGCACACCACGGGGCATTTGTTGGCGCCGAAGGAAGATGCAGTTGCCGGAGGGCAGGACGACGCGCCGCTGCTCAGCGTCAAGAACCTGAGTAAGTCGTTCACGGTCCGTCAGGAAGGGTTGCTCGGCGGCGGTACGACCCGCATAAGGGCCGTTCAGGATGTCAGCTTCGATATCGCGCGCGGTGAGACTCTCGGACTGGTGGGGGAAAGCGGGTGCGGCAAAACCACCGTGAGCAAGATGATCATGCGGGCGGTCAACCCCGATGGCGGTCAAATTCTGTTCAGGGACGGCGGCAACGTGATTGATCTGACGTCCTTGAGCCAACGGGAGCTCATCCCTTACCGGCGTAAGTTTCAATATGTTTTCCAGGATCCTTTCGGCTCGCTCAATCCGCGCATGACGGTCTACGACATCATCAGCGAGCCGCTGATGATCCACGACATCGGGGATGCCGATTATAAGCGGGAGATGGTGAAGGAGCTCATGAACCTCGTGGGACTGGACCCGAGATTCCTCAATCGGTACCCGCACAGTTTCTCCGGCGGTCAACGGCAACGGATCAGTATCGCGCGGTCCCTGGCACTCAAACCGGAACTATTGCTGTGCGATGAGCCTGTCTCCGCATTGGATGTTTCCGTGCAAGCGCAAATCCTCAATCTTATGAAAGACTTACAAGAAGAACTTGGCCTTACTTATCTATTCGTTTCGCACAATTTGGCGGTTGTCGATTATGTTGCGGACCGGATCGCCGTCATGTGCGCGGGGCAAATGGTCGAGTTGGCGCGGCGTGAGGAATTATTTAAGAATCCCGTTCATCCTTATACGAAAGCCCTCTTGGCGGCGGTTCCGTTTCCCGATCTCGATCGGCGTCTCGACTTGACCGCGCTCATGGAAGGCAAGGCGTCGGTTCCGTCATTATGGCCCGAACCGTTCGCCGTAAAACCGGGGGTGAACCCGGTATTGGTGGATATCGGGAACGAACATTTTGTCAGGGTTTCAGGCGAAGCGTCTGATTTGAGGGAAGCATCATGAGACGGTTAGCGGGCATTTTTCTTGCTGCGTGGGTGATTGCGGTCGGCGTTGGCGTCGCGCCGTTGGGCGCGATGACGTTCAAGGAAACGCCAAGCCTGGAAGACGCGGTCAAATCCGGGAAATTACCGCCCATCGCCGAGCGCCTTCCGGACAATCCGTCGGTGGTGAAGTTCACCCGCCCGGACCGCGGTCTGGGGACGCCTGGCGGTACGTTGAATACGTTGATGGGCGCCGAGAAAGACGTGCGCCAGATGGTCGTGTACGGCTATGCGCGGCTCATCGGCTATGACGAAGACTTCGAATTGGTGCCGGACATCGCCGAAAAGATCGATGTGGAGGAGGGGCGGATTTTCACGTTCCACCTGCGCAAGGGGCACCGGTGGTCCGACGGGCACCCGTTTACTGCGGAAGATTTCCGGTATTGGTGGGAGGACATGGCCCTCAATCCGGATATATCCAAACTCGGCCCCCCCGCGTTCATGATGGCTGACGGCGAGCGGCCGAAATTCGAGGTCATCGATGAAACGACCGTGCGGTATAGCTGGTCACGGCCGCAGCCGGACTTTCTGACACGGCTTGCCGGTGCGCGCCCGGAGTTCATCTATCGCCCGGCGCATTATATGAAGCAATTTCACGCCAAGTATCAGGATCCGGCGAAACTCGAACAACTGGTCAAGGAAGAACACCGGCGCAATTGGGTCGCCCTCCATTTCTTCCACGATCGCCCGTACAAGAACGACAATCCGCATTTCCCGACGTTGCAGCCATGGATGCTGACCAACGAACCACCTGCCAAGCGCTTCGTTTTCAAGCGTAACCCGTATTATTACCGCGTCGACGAAGCCGGGCGGCAATTGCCTTACATCGATGAGGTGATCGTGACGATCGCGAGCGCCAAACTGATCCCGCCCAAGACAGGTACCGGGGAAACCGATCTCCAGGCCCGTGGGCTGACGCTCAAGAATTTCCCGTTCCTCAAAAAAGCGGAGAAACGGAACGGCTACAGAATTTATCTTTGGCCGACGGCCAAAGGTTCCGAGATGGTTCTCTATCCCAATCTGAATCACAACGATCCCGAATGGCGAAAACTGTTCCGCGACATTCGCTTCCGGCGCGCACTGTCGTTGGCAACCGACCGCGGGCAGATCAACAAGCTGATCTATTTCGGTTTGGCGTCCCCCTCCGCAAACGCGATCCTGCCGGAAAGCCCCTTGTACAAAGCGAAGTATGGGGAGCACTGGGCGGAGTACGATTTAAAGAAGGCCAACGCACTTTTGGACGAAATGGGCCTGACCAAGCGCAATGACAGCGGCATTCGCGTTTTGCCCGACGGGCGTCCGTTGGAAATCACGGTGGAAACCTCTGGCGAGAACCTGGAGCAAACGGATGTTCTCCAACTGGTGGCGGAAACCTGGAAAAAGGCCGGCGTAAAGATGTTTATCAAGCCGTCGCAGCGCGAGGTCCTGCGTAACCGGGTTTTCTCAGGCGAAACGCAAATGGCCGTGTGGTCGGGGCTCGAGAACGGCGTGCCGACGGCTGAATCGAGCCCCGCGGAACTGGCGCCCTTGAGTCAGCAGCATCTTCAATGGCCGAAATGGGGACAGTACCTGGAAACCAATGGCAAGGCCGGCGAGCCGATCGATATGCCCAAGGCTAAGCACCTCATGGACCTCTACGATAATTGGACCATGGCAACCTCGACGGACGAGAAACGGAAAATCTGGCACGAGATGCTCGATATCTACACCGAGCAGGTCTACACGATTGGATTGATTTCCCGCGTGCCGCAGCCGGTCGTCGTGAACTCCCGTCTTCGGAACGTTCCCGATAAGGCGATCTACAACTGGGATCCGGGTGCCCATTTCGGCATCTACCATCCCGATACATTTTGGTTTGAGCAATAGACGGCTCCGGAGCGGGCGACGGAGAGCTGACCGTTCATGTTGAATTATCTCGCACGCCGCATATTGGTGATGATCGTAACCTTGGCGATCATCAGCCTGATGGTGTTCGTGATCATTCAATTGCCGGAAGGTGATTTCCTCACCAGCTATATCACCGAGTTGCAAAGCCAGGGCGAGGCGGTCGACAAGCAGAAGATCGAATATCTACGGGCGCAATATGGCCTCGATCAACCCTTGTGGCAGCAATACCTCACCTGGGTCGGCGGATTGGTGCAAGGCGACCTCGGATATTCCTTCGAGTACGACCTGCCGGTGACGGTCGTTCTCGGTGACCGATTGCTCCTGACCATCGTCGTCAATTTCTTTTCTGTTCTGTTCATCTACATCATTGCGTTCCCCATCGGTGTCTATTCGGCGGTGCGCCAATACAGTTGGGGCGACTACGGCCTGACGCTGGTCGGATTCTTGGGGCTGGCGACGCCCAATTTTTTGCTGGCGCTGATCCTCATGTATCTCGCCAACCGCTATTTCGGCACCTCCATCGGCACGTTGATGGCACCCGAATACCTCGATCAACCCATGTCCTTCGGCAAGATGATTTCCATCCTCGAACATCTGGCGGTGCCGGTGATCATTATCGGCACGGCGGGCACGGCGGGGATGATCCGCCGGCTGCGCGCCAATCTTCTCGACGAATTGTTCAAGCAGTATGTGGTGACAGCCCGCGCCAAAGGTCTGTCCGAGGGTAAGTTGCTGGTCAAATACCCGCTGCGTATGGCGCTCAACCCGTTTATCGCCGACATCGGCAATTTGCTGCCGCAAGTGGTCTCGGGCTCGGTCATCGTGTCCATCGTCATGGGCCTGGAAACCGTCGGTCCGCCGCTGGTCAAGGCGTTGCAGAGCCAGGATTTCTTCCTCTCCGGGGCGGTGTTGATGTTTGTCGCGCTGCTCACCGTCATCGGCATGTTCATTTCTGATCTGGCACTGGCGGTTCTCGATCCCCGTATCCGGTTGCAGGGGGGCGCGCGGTAATGAGCGACCGCATGGATCATTTCGTTTCCACCGAGCCGTTCGACCCGCAGGCGATCGAGGCCCTTTCGCCCGAACAGGAACGCTATTACATGGCGTCCCAGTGGAAGATGATGTGGTGGCGTCTCCGCCGGCATAAACTGGCGGTGATTTCAGGCTTCGTGCTGCTGGTGATGTACGTATCCGTGGTGATCACCGAGTTCCTGGCGCCCTACGAACTTTCTACCCGTAACGTCGATTATCTTTTCGCGCCGCCGCAGGGCATTCACCTGTTCCATGAGGGGCGGTTCGTCGGCCCGTTTACCTATGGGCTCGAGCAGACCTTGAACATGGAAACGCTGCAGCGGGAATACGCGGTCGATGAAACCAATGTGCAGCCATTGCGCTTTTTCTGCAGCGGCGACCCTTACAGATTCTGGGGATTGTTCGAAGCCGACCTCCATCTTGTTTGTCCGGCGGAGGACGGCACGCTGTTCCTATTGGGGACCGACCGGTTGGGTCGCGATATGTGGTCGCGCATTCTGTATGGGGCGCGGGTGTCGTTGACCGTCGGTTTGATCGGCATCACCTTGAGTTTTATCCTCGGCATCGTGATCGGCGGTGCTGCCGGGTACTTCGGCGGCTGGGTCGACAGCATCGTCCAGCGGGTCATCGAAATTCTCCGTTCCTTGCCCGAACTGCCCTTGTGGATGGCACTATCGGCGGCCCTGCCGGCCCGGTGGAGCCCCATCGTGATTTATTTCGGCATCACCATTATTTTGGCGCTCGTCGATTGGCCGGGGCTCGCGCGCGCGGTGCGATCGAAACTCCTGGCTCTGCGGGAAGAGGATTTCGCGACGGCGGCGACCCTCATGGGTGCCCGACCGCGCCGCGTGATCGCCCGCCATCTCCTACCCAATTTCATGAGCCACCTGATCGCGTCCGCGACCCTTTCTATTCCCAGCATGATCCTGGCGGAAACCGCGTTGAGCTTCCTGGGACTTGGTTTGCGCCCGCCGGTGACGAGTTGGGGCGTATTGTTGATCGAGGCGCAAAATATCGAGGCGGTGACGCTGTTCCCATGGTTGATGACGCCGATGGTGCCGGTCATCATCACGGTGCTCGCTTTCAATTTCCTTGGGGACGGATTGCGCGACGCCGCCGATCCTTACAAATAGAAAACGGATGAAGTTCGACGACGTCCGCAAAATCGTGGAGGGCGTGCCCTATCTCGGCATCGACGAAGGGTGGGAACTCTATCACTTCGTCCTCAACCACCGGCCGGAGCGCTGTCTGGAACTTGGCCATGCGCACGGGGTGTCGTCCCTCTATATCGCCGCCGGCTTGGATGAAATCGGGGGCGGTCATTTGGACACCGTCGATTTGATCGGCTCGGCCAACCGGGACCCCAATGTGGAAACGCTTCTCGACCAGGCAGGGCTGCAATCTTATGTGTCGGTCCATCGGGAGAAAAACTCGTACACCTGGTTCCTCAAGAAACAGATCGAGCGCCAAACACGAAACGGCGCCTGCACACCTTGTTACGATTTCTGTTTCATTGACGGACCGAAGAACTGGACCATTGACGGCTTGGCCTTCTTCCTCGTCGACAAGCTGATGCGCGAGAGGGGATGGATCCTGTTCGACGACTATAAATGGACCCACGGCAAGCACCCCGAGCGGGAGCAGACCGACGGGATCACCATCCGCAGCTTGTCCGACGAGGAGATCAACGAGCCCCACATCGAAGCCATTTTCAGGCTGCTGGTCATGCAGCATCCTGCCTACGGCAATTTCGAGGTCCAGGACGATTGGTGGGCCTGGGCGCAGAAGACGGCGGGTGCCGGTCAGGAGCTGAAAAAGACGCGGATGGCCTATCACCTCCGCGACGATGGTTAAGAGAAGGGCGGCGGCCAGATTTTTTGGCTGAATTTGGCCGATTTCAGAAAATTTAAATGGTTAACGTTCTCTTGTCCCGGTGCGTGGAAAAGCACATATTTAGGGTATGACATCGCCAAAGACGCCAATTACGTCATTGCCGGATAACTGCCCGGTTCCCGTTGCGCGGCCGTATTTGCGGCCGTTGCTGATCGCCTTGGGGTTCACCTGTGTGGGGCTCGGCGCGGTGGGGGTCGTCGTGCCCGGCATGCCGACGACGGTGTTCCTGATCATGGCGGCCTGGGCCTTCGCCCGGTCTTCCCAGCGGTTCCATACCTGGCTTTATAGCCGCCCGCGTTTTGGCCCGTTGCTCATCAACTGGGAACAACACCGGGTGATCCCGATGCGGGCCAAGGTAATCGCGGTCGGTTGTATGACGCTCAGTTTTGTCTATGTGGCGGGGTTCGTCGCCCAGGATTGGGTGCTGCCCGCGACGTTGTTGGCGGTTATGGTGCCGGCCGCTATCTATATTTTGACACGCGCAAGCCGGGTTCCCAACTCAGAGCTTGCGTAGCCACAAGCTGCTTTCCGGCGCCTTGTCTCGGCCCGGCAACTTTCCCGCAACCGATCCAGCTACCTCATCCTTGAGCCGTGTCGCCACATAGTGGCTGGCGAAGATGATGTCATAGCCGTCACCCTGGATCAGTGTCGAAACGCCCAGTTGTTCGTTATAGCCGCGCCAATCCCAATCGGCGGGATAGTCGTCCGGCAGGAAGATATCGTGGATGTGGACGAACACGCCCGAGGCGAGGCGGGGCAGAACCCGGTTGAACAAGTGATCGACGTCGCTGCCCGGCATCAGGATATGGCTGGAATCGATAAACAGGAAATCGCCATCCTCCAAGCTGTCGAACTCGGCCAACGGGATGCCGTGCACCAGCTTCTTCTGAATGCTGATCGGCAGCGTTTCGATGGTTGCGCGGGGCGCCGGGTCGATAGCGGTGATCTGAGTTTTTAGTTTTCCGTCCCGAACGGCGCGAGCGAAAAACCGGGTGGAATGGCCCGATCCCACTTCGATGATCCGCTTTGGCGTCATCCAACGGGTCATGGCATAGGCGACGGCGCCATCGAGGCCCGGGAACCAAACCTGATCCCAGCGGGGCTCCGGCGGGTTGTCCCGCCCGATGGCCAGGAGGTCTCCGCTAAGGGAGGTGAGGGAGCCGAGAACCTCTGAAAACGATGCCCGGCGGCTGGCGAAGATGGCCTCCAGAGAGTCGTATGCCGCCCGCTTGCCGGCCGACGGCAGATCGTCGGCATGGCGGTAAGGGATAAAGAAGCCTTGCCTACGGAACCCGAGTGCGGTGGAAAGGGCCATGCGAAATGACCGCCAGCGTGGTTTGCCCATCTTGTTATAAATGTCCTCTATCGTTGGGATTTTTCCCGCTTTTTCAATGCCCTGTCCGTCCCACGGAAGCGCGCCTGATTTTTGTTGTAAAGTGTTTTCCTGGCGAAAGGAACTGATATAGTCCGCGCCATGACAAAACTATCTTTATCAGGGACACCGCTCGCGCCGATCACCGAGATCGGCGCGAAGCTCAATATACCGGCAGATGCGCTCAGCCTCTATGGCGCCGAGATGGCTAAACTGTCTTGGGCGTTCATGGACGGTCTGAAAGACCGGCCGGATGGCAAACTCATTTTGGTTTCGGCGATGACGCCGACCAAATTCGGCGAAGGCAAGACGACCACCAGCGTCGGTTTATCCGACGGCCTTTCCAGATTGGGAAAAAAGGTCGGTCTGTGCTTGCGTGAACCGAGTCTCGGGCCGGTCTTCGGCATGAAGGGCGGCGGCACCGGCGGCGGTAAGTCGACCATGGAGCCGTCGAACGAGATCAATCTCCATTTCACCGGCGACCTGCACGCCATCACGTCGGCGCACAATCTGCTCGCCGCGGTTCTCGACAACCACATCTATTGGGGCAACGAGCTCGACATCGATATCCGCCGGGATATTTGGGGCCGTTCCATGGATATGAACGAGCGCGCGCTGCGTAGCGTCGTGATGAACCTGGGGGGCGTTGCCAATGGTTATCCCCGCCAAGGCGGTTTCGACATTACCGCCGCGTCCGAGGTCATGGCCATTCTGTGTCTCGCCGAGAACATCGACGATCTGAAAACGCGCTTGGGCGATATCGTCGTCGGCCGCAATAAGGGCCGCCAGCCGGTGGCGGCGCGCGAACTCAAGACCGAAGGCGCCATGGCGGCGCTTCTCGCCGAGGCGCTGCGCCCCAATCTGGTGCAGACCGCGGAAGGCACGCCGGCTTTCGCGCACGGCGGTCCCTTCGCCAATATCGCGCACGGCTGCAACTCGGTTATCGCCACCAAGACCATGCTGAAGCTGGCCGACTATGTGGTCACGGAGGCCGGGTTCGGCGCCGATCTCGGTGCCGAGAAGTTCCTCGACATCAAATGCCGCGTTGCGGGTCTTAACCCGTCGGCGGCGGTCATCGTTGCCACCATCCGGGCGCTCAAGTCGCATGGCGGTGTCGGCATGGACGATATCGAGAAAGAAAACGTCAAGGCGGTTGAAGAAGGTTTTGCAAACCTAGCCCGTCACGGCGAAAACATGAAGAACTTCGGATTGCCCGTTGTCGTCGCGCTCAATCAGTTCGGCACCGACACGGACGCCGAAATCGCCACGGTGAAGCGTCTCTGCGAAGCGGGCGGCCTGTCGTTCGTGCCGTGCAGCCACTTTGCCGACGGCGGCGCGGGTGCCGAAAAGCTGGCGGAGCAAGTTGTCGATCTGGTTGCGGGCGATCCGCCGCAGATTAACTATACTTACGATTTGTCGGAGAAGATCACCGACAAGATCAAGGCCATTGCCACAAAGATCTATCGCGCAGACGGCATTGAGATCAGTCCCAATGCCGGGCGTCAGATCGCCGAATTGCAAAGCGGCGGTTGGGGCGACCTCCCGGTCTGCATGGCAAAGACCCAGTATAGCTTCTCGGCCGATCCGGGCCTGTCGGCGGCGCCGACGGGATTCACGGTGCCCATCCGCGAAGTGCGGTTGAGCGCCGGGGCGCGGTTCGTGGTTGCGATCTGCGGCGACATGATGACCATGCCCGGATTGCCGCGTAAGCCGGCGGCCGAAACCATTTCGGTCGACGATAACGGCAACATCACGGGCGTTTTCTAACCCGTATTTTTGGCTGAATTCAGCGTTACGCTTTGGCAGCCGGCGGTGTCAGCACCGTCGGCTGCGGCGTTTTGGAATCGTCGTGTTCCGGATGATCCAGATTGTAGTGGATGCCCCGGCTTTCCTTGCGCGCCATGGCCGACTGGACGATCAGATCGGCGACGACCGCCAAGTTGCGCAGTTCCAGGAGATCGTTGGTGACGGTGAAGTTGCTGTAGTACTCGTTGATTTCCGACAGCAGCAAGTCGATCCGATGTTTTGCGCGTTCCAGGCGCTTGTCGGTGCGCACGATGCCCACATAGTCCCACATGAACCGGCGCAGTTCGTCCCAGTTGTGAGTAACGACGATTTGTTCGTCCGAATCCTCGACCCAGCTTTCGTCCCAAGGCGTCAGCTCGGGCGTTTCCGGTATCGAGGTCAGCCGGTCCCGAATGTCGTCGCCGGCGGCGCTCGACATCACCACACATTCCAGTAGCGAATTGCTGGCGACGCGGTTGGCGCCGTGCAGGCCGGTGTAGGCGGCCTCACCGACAGCGTAGAGGTTTTCGATGTCGGTGTGGCCCGACAGGTCAGTCATGATGCCGCCGCAGGTATAATGCGCGGCGGGCACGACGGGTAGGCGATCCCGGGTCATGTCGAAGCCGAACCGCAAACAGCGTGCATAGATCATGGGGAAATGGGATTCGATGAATTCAGGCGACATGTGGGTCGTGTCCAAATAGACACAATCGATGCCGAGGCGCTTCATTTCATGGTCTATGGCGCGGGCAACGATGTCGCGCGGTGCAAGCTCGGCACGTTTGTCGAACTTGGGCATGAAACGCGTGCCGTCGGGTAGCTGCAGGGTGGCGCCTTCGCCCCGTACCGCTTCGGAAATAAGGAAGGATTTGGCCTCGGGATGGTAGAGGCAGGTCGGGTGGAACTGGGTGAATTCCATATTGGCCATCCGGCATCCCGCGCGCCACGCCATGGCAATACCGTCGCCCGTGTTGCTATCGGGGTTGCTGGTATAGAGGTAAACCTTGCTGGCGCCGCCCGTCGCAACCACGACGACACGGGCGCGGAGGGCGCGGACGCGGTTGTGCTCCTGGTCGAAGACGTAAAACCCGACGCACCGCCCGCGGCGGTTGGCTTGGTCCTCGCGGATTAGGTCGATTGCCGTGAAACGTTCGAATACCGTGATGTTGGACCGCTCCGACACCCGCTCGGCCAAGGTCATCTCGACCGCGTGACCGGTCGAGTCGGCGGAATGCACGATGCGGCGATGTGAATGGCCGCCCTCGCGCGTGAGGTGATACCGGTTCGTACCCTGGGCATCGGGTTCACGGGTGAAATCGACGCCGAGGTTGGCAAGTTGCTCGATGGCCTCGGCGCCGTGCCCGACGATAAACCGGACGGCTTTTTCGTCACACAGGCCGGCGCCCGCGATCAGCGTGTCTTCGATGTGGGAGTCGACCGTATCGCCCTCGTCGAGAACCGCGGCAATACCGCCTTGCGCCCAATTGGTGCTGCCACCCTGCAGTTCGCCTTTGGACAGGATCGCGATCCGCGTATCGGGCGAGAGGTGAAGGGCAACGGTCAGGCCGGACGCACCGCTGCCGATAATGGCGACGTCGAAATCCAGATTTTCGCTTATGGGTGCCACGGACCGGTTCGCTCAGGCCCATGACCAGTCGAGGCCGATATTGGCGGCGGCGGCGGAGTGGGTGAGGCGCCCGACGGAGACGAAATCAACGCCCGTTTCTGCGATTTCCCGGATGGTTTCCAAGGTCACGTTGCCCGACGCCTCGAGCGGCACCTTCCCGCCGACCATGGAAACTGCCTCGCGCATCTTCGCGGGCGACATGTTGTCGAGGAGAATACGTTGCGCGCCGCTGGCCAGTGCCTCCGCGACCTGATCGAGGGTATCGCATTCCACTTCAACGTTCTGCAAACCGGCGTTCAAGGCCCGGTGCACGGCTTCGGTCAGGCTTCCGGCGACGGCAATATGGTTGTCTTTGATGAGAACGCCGTCGCTCAACCCCATGCGGTGATTGGTCGCGCCGCCCATGCGCGTCGCATATTTGGCGAGTTTGCGCAGTCCGGGGATGGTCTTGCGGGTATCCAAGAGCACCGCGCCGGTTCCGGCGATTTCATCGGCATAGATCCGCGCCAGGGTGGCAATTCCGGACAGATGCTGGACGAAGTTTATGGCCGTTCGCTCCGCGGCAAGCAATGCTACGGCCGGCCCCCGCACGAATGCAATTTCCGCACCTTTTTGCAGCCTGTCGCCGTCGGTGGCGCGGGCTTGGAACTCGATAGCCGGGTCGAATTTCTCGAACACCATTGCCGCGACCGGGAGACCCGCGACGACCATGGGCTCGCGCGCGGCCATGACGCCCTCGAAGTTTTCACTCTTGCCGATAACGGCAAGCGACGTGATATCGCCGTCACCGACATCTTCGGCAATTGCCCGGTCGACGATCTCCTGCAGATCGGTCAAATCCAACTCGGTGGAAGCGTTTGGCGCGGCCATGTGCGAGGCTCTTCGGTGGGTCAAAACAGCCGCCTCGGAGGCATGAATTCGATGCCGCCCCGTTGCGGAAAATAGGCGGAAAACATGGCTGAAAATATGGTCAAGTCAAGACGTGTTGCGGTTGAGCGACGGATCGGAATTCGCCACACTGAGGCAAGACGCGGGAAATCGTCTAAGCCCGTGGGAGGAGAGAAAATGGCCCTGATCGACCGCATCCGTGATCTGTCATCCGAGGTCGCCGAATGGCGTCACGCGATCCATGCGCACCCTGAGACTGCTTTTGAAGAGACCCGGACCGCCGATCTCGTCGCCGAGAAGCTGGCCGAGTTCGGGATCGACGTGGACCGGGGGCTCGCCAAGACCGGGGTCGTCGGGACGCTGACCAACGGTGACGGCCCCGCAATCGGCCTGCGCGCCGATATGGACGCCCTCAATATGGACGAGCATACCCAGCTTGATTACCGCTCCAAGGTGCCGGGGAAAATGCATGCCTGCGGCCATGATGGGCACACCGCGATGCTGCTTGGCGCGGCCAAATATCTGGCCGAGACCCGCAACTTCAACGGTACGGTCAGGTTCATTTTCCAGCCGGCCGAGGAAATGGCAGGCGGCGGCCGCGTAATGGTGGAGGAGGGCTTGTTCGACCGGTTCCCCGTGGACAGCGTCTACGGCATGCACAACTGGCCCGGTATGCCCGCGGGTATGTTGAGTATCGGCGCGGGCCCCGGCATGGCGGCGGCGGCATCCTTCGAGATCACGGTACGAGGGAGAGGCAGCCATGCTGCGGCACCTCATCAGGGAATCGATCCGATCGTTATCGGCGCGGAGATCGTCTCGGCGCTGCAAACCATCTCAAGCCGTCTGGTCAGTCCCATCGAGCCTGTCGTTGTGTCGGTCACCCAATTCCATGCGGGTGATGCCATGAATGTCATCCCGGACACGGCGGTACTCAAGGGAACTGCCCGGTCCTTCGCGGAGAAACCAGAAGAAACCATTGCCCCGGCCATGCGGAAGATCGCCGAAGGCATCGCCCATGCACATGGCGCGGAGATCGAATTTTCCTACGACCAGCTCTATCCCGTTCTGATCAACAATGCGCCGGAAAGCGAGATAGCTCGCGCTGTCGCCAACGACGTGGTGGGGGCGGAAAACGTCGATCCGACCTATCCGCCGACCATGGCATCGGAGGATTTTTCGTTCATGCTGAATGCGCGTCCCGGCTGTTTCGTCCGGATCGGTTCGGGATTTTCCGATCGCGAGAGCTTCCCGCTGCACAATTCAAAGTATGAATTCAACGACGTGATTCTGCCGATCGGCGCCTCTTTTTGGGCGAAGTTGGTGGAAACAGTACTGAAATAGATGGATTCTAATATTTATCCGTTTTCTAAAGAAATCAGGGGTTTTTCCAACCGATTTGCGCGAATACCAATAAGGAAAACAAGCAAAATTTACATTCGATTTACGAATCTATCCTCCACTATGTCCATATTTCGCGAATCAATCATCGTGAAACCAGGTCATTATGTTAGGAGGACTTGATGGACTTTTTGAACGTTGCGAAGAAATGGATCGCGCAGGTGACCCAAATCTTCCTCATTCTGGTACCGCTTGCGGTTGTACTGCAGGTCCTGTTCGGTGAAACCACGCAGATGTTCGGTTCCGTCGTTCAAAATCTGATCGGCCTGATCAGTGAGTTCAGCCGGCAAGGCCTTATCGGCCTTGTGGCGCTGGGTATCGTAGCTTGGATCTTTGGGCAGGCGCACAGCTCATCCCGTTAAGGGTTGTGTGGCTTGGTAGCACCCACTTCAGGCTAGCAGAGGAACCGCCGGGAGACCGGCGGTTTCTTTTTGTACGCTATTTAGCAGTTGGGGGTGGGCCAAACGGCGTCATGCGGGCGTCCTCGACCTTTTTCAGTAGCTTCTTGTCCGCTTCGTCCTGATCCTCTGAGGGAAACAGGCTATCGAGGAGTTCGATAAGGTCGTCGGTCTCGAACGGCTTACCGATCATCCCATCAACTCCGACGTCTTTCGCAATTGCCCGTGCCTGTTCCTTGGTTACATGGGCGCATTCCGGCGATATGCAGACAACACGCAGCTTCTTCTTCCGGTCGCGCATGACGTCCAGCGTCTCCTTGATCCCGCCAACTTCATTCTGGCTGGCGAAATGAAGCTCCGACACGACGACATCGAAATTGATCTTGTCGAAGCCGAGAAGGGCGTCATTGAGGTCTGATCCGACCACGGTGTAATTGCTTTCGAAAAGCAGGGCAGTAACCTCGCCCACCATTTCCGAATCTTCGGATATTAAGAGGAGGCGGTGAGGCTTCTTCTGTTTCTTGCGACTTGCATCCCGCTCGGCTTCCCGAACCGTGCGACGGCGGTCCGTCGCAACACCGTGTTGGCGGGAAAATTCGACCGTTTCCTTGCGAAGCTTATTCGTGCGCCCGGCCATCCGTTCGAGGCGGTGAAGTTGCCGCTCGGCCTCTTCCTTGTCTTCGATGGCGTGCATCTGCTGGCTATACCCGGCGTAAAGGACGATCGGCGGGCCGAATAGGATTCCGAGGATGATGAGCCAGTTATTGAACTTTTGCCGCTCGGCGGCGCGCAACATGTCCGCGGCACACTCGGTCCGTTCCTGGAAGGTCCCCGAACATTCCCGCAATATCCGGTAGGACACCGCATCCTCGGGCTTTTGCGAGATGCCGCCGGCCGCAATCCGATCCCATTGCATCCAGCCGGCCCCGGCGATCCATAAGAGTGCGGCCAGGAGGCACAGCCATTTAACTATCGATTTGGATCGCTCTTGCATCGCGGAAAGACGCCAATTCGCGCCGGCCTTTCTAGAAATCCGGGCCGTCAAAAAAATGGTCGGCCATCAAAAATATGGGCGATCCTTCCTCAAACAGATTACGAATTTGTAATCTTTCGGAAAGCTTGCCGTTAGGTGCCCCTCCTTAGATTGGCAGCCAGATGAGGCGGTGAAAGACCTTCGCGATGGCGCAGAAACCCGCCGCCCAGGCTTTCGAACAATCTTGGAGGGATGAGATGCCTAACAAAGTCTTTCGTTTCCCGGCGTCCAAATCCCTGAGGGCTCTGGCCGTGGTTGCCACCGTTGTCGGGGTCGGCGCCGCCGGTGTGGCCATGAAGCCGGTCCTCTTCTCCTCGACGGCGCTGGCAACGCAGCCGGTTCAGGCAGTGCAAGCGGTTCCGGTGCCGGCGCTGCCCGTCAATATAGCGGACGTCGTGGAGAAAGTGACCCCGGCGGTCGTCACGATTAAGACCAGTTCTTCACAGCAAGGTCGGGGGCAAGGTCCGGCAGGTGCCCGGGAGGCCGTTCCGCCACAATTCAGAGAATTCTTCCAAAGATTCTTCGGCCCCGACGCTCCCTGGCAGTTCGATGACCGTTCCGGCGGGCAACAGTCCGTTCCGGCACCTCATCCCCATGCCCGCGGACTGGGGTCGGGTTTCGTCATCGAAAAGGACGGTCTGATCGTGACCAATAACCATGTCATCGACGGTGCCGATACCATCACGGTCGAACTCAATGACGGCCGTGAAGTCGCCGCCAAGGTTATCGGTACGGATGACAAAACCGACTTGGCCCTTCTCAAAGTCGATGCCGGTAAGGATCTGCCGACGATCAAATTCGGGAATTCGGACCGGATGAGGGTCGGTGATTGGGTAATTGCCGTCGGCAATCCGTTCGGTGTGGGTAAAACGGCGACGGTCGGGATTATCTCTGCACGTCACCGTGATATCGGTGCCGGTCCGTTTGACGACTTCCTGCAGATCGATGCGCCCATCAATCAAGGGAATTCGGGAGGACCGGCCCTTAACCTCAACGGCGAGGTTGTCGGCATCAACGCCGCGATCTTTACGCCGTCCGGCGGCAACGTCGGCATCGGGTTTGCCATTCCTTCGACGATGGCGCAGGAGGTGATCGCGGACCTCAAAGACGACGGCGAGATCGATCGCGGCTGGCTCGGGGTTCACATTCAGGGCCTTACCCCGGCAATCGCCGATAGTCTCAACCTCAAAAAGCCGGAAGGCGCCTTGGTTGCTAAAGTGAATGAGGACAGTCCGGCCGCCAAAGGCGGGCTACGCCAAGGTGACGTCATTCTGGCCGTTGACGGAAAGGACGTGACGCGGCTTCGCGATCTGCCCCGCTATATCGCCAGCCTGAATGCCGGCGACAAAGCCGAGATCGTTGTCTGGCGTGACGGCAAGAAACAGTCGCTCAAGGTGACCATCGGCGAAGCTCCCGCCAAACCGCAACTGCTCGCCTCTGCGGAACCGGACACCGTGAACGGGCTGGGGCTGGCATCCCTCGATCAAAGCAGCCGTCGGAACTTCGACATTGGCGCCGATGTTTCGGGTGTGGTTATCACGGAGGTCGACCCACGGAGCCCCGCGGCTCAACAAGGTCTCCACCCAGGAGATGTGATCCTTGCCGTCGGCGGCAAGTCCGTCTCCACGCCGTCCGAGGTCAAGGGTGCTTTCCAACGGGCGCAAAGCCACAAAGCCCGAGCTGTACTGCTCTTGGTACAGCGGCAGTCCGTGGAACGGTTTGTCGCGCTCCCCCTTCGCGACGCCTAAATCTCTGCCCGGGACGGCAGACCTGGCGCCCAGTGCCCGCAAACCGGGGCTGGGCGCCTTTTTTTAGCCTAGGTGAAAATGCCGATGAAATGGGGTAACTAATGAGCATGCGGGTGTTGGTTATCGAAGATGATCGGGAAGCGGCGGCCTATATGTGCCGTGGCCTTTCGGAAAGCGGTTACGTCGCCGATCAGGCATCCGACGGCGAAGAAGGTTATGCCATGGCGTCGAATGGCGGCTACGACGTTCTCGTCGTCGACCGGATGCTGCCGAAAATGGATGGCCTCAGCGTCGTTGAGCGTTTGCGTGGCGAAGGAGAGAAAACACCGATCCTGTTCCTCAGCGCCCTTGGCGATGTCGATGACCGGGTCAAGGGCCTCAAAGCCGGCGGCGACGACTATCTTGTCAAACCTTATGCCTTTGCCGAATTGCTCGCCCGCCTCGAGGCGCTGGTCCGCCGCCAAGCGCCCGATCAGGTCGAGGTTAATCTAAAGGTGGGCGACCTCGAAATGGATGTGCTGGCGCGCAGGGTGACCCGAGCCGGGAACGACATCCTCCTCCAACCGCGCGAGTTCCGCCTTCTCGAATATCTCATGCGTCATGCCGGGCAGACAGTGACACGCACGATGCTGCTGGAAAACGTGTGGGACTATCATTTCGATCCGCAGACCAACGTGATCGACGTGCACATCAGCCGCTTGCGCGCCAAAATCGACAAAGGGTTCGAGCCGCCGCTTCTCCATACGGTGCGCGGTGCCGGATATTGTCTCCGTGCAGCTCCCTAGGCTCGTCCGCACCTCGACCTTTCGGCTGTCGCTGATCTACCTGTCGGTATTCGGCGTCTCTGTTCTGCTTCTGCTCGGCTTCATCTATTGGTCGACGACCCAATTGGCGATATTGCAGACCGAGGAAACCATCGAAGCGGAAATCACCGGGCTGGAAGAACAGTTCCGGCGCCGCGGGATGCTGGGGTTGACCGAGGTGGTGCGCGAGCGCAGCGCAAACCAGCGCCAAAGCCTCTATCTGTTGACCAATTCCGAACGTTTCGTCATTGCCGGCAATCTCAATGCCTGGCCTGAGGTGGAAACGGAAGTAGGCGGCTGGTTTGATTTTCCTTATCAGCGGCCGATCGGGGGCGAGGTCGAAACCCACGTCGCGCATGCACGTCATATCGTGGTGCCGGGCCAGTTTCAGCTTCTCGTTGGCCGTGACGTGCATGAACAGCGCGAGGTGACGAAATTCATCAAGACGTCGCTGCTGTGGGCCTTGGCGCTGACCTTGGCGCTCGGCTTGGCCGGCGGCGTGGTGATGAGCCGCAACCTGTTGCGCCGGGTGGAGAGCGTCAATCGGATCAGCCGGGCGGTGATGGAGGGTAATCTCGACCGCAGGGTGCCCATGACGGGCTCCAACGACGAGATGGACCGGCTGGCGCAAAACCTCAACGCCATGCTCGATCAGATCCAGCGGCTGATCACCAGCATGCGCGAAGTGACCGACAACGTCGCCCACGATCTGCGCAGCCCGCTGAACAGGTTGCGCAGCCGTCTTGAGGTCACCTTAATGGGGCGTCCGACGGATGCGGAATTGCGGGAAGCGATCGAGCAAACCATTGGCGAAGCGGACGAACTGCTCGCCACCTTCAACGCGCTTCTCAATATCGCCAAGGCGGAGGCCGGAACGTTGGAGGTTGCCAGCGCGCCGATCGATGTCGCGCATATGGTGGCCGACATCGCGGAACTTTACGAACCGGCGGCGTCCGAGAAATCCATCATGCTCGAGGTCGCCGTAAGTGATGGCTTGAATGTCGATGGCGACCGTCAGCTATTGTCCCAGGCGCTGGCCAATCTCGTCGATAACGCCATAAAATATGCGCCATCCAATGGCGTGGTAATGCTCCGCGGTGCGCGTGATGACGGTCAGGTGGAACTGTCGGTTACCGATTCAGGGCCGGGTATTCCGGAAATGGACCGCAAGCGAGTGGTCGAACGTTTCGTGCGTCTGGAAGCAAGCCGCAACAGCCCGGGCAGCGGTCTGGGGCTCAGCCTTGTCAGCGCGGTCGCGCACCTTCATAAGGGTGAGTTGAGGCTGGAGGATGCGCGCCCCGGATTGCGGGCAGTGCTGCGGCTTCCCGTTGCGGCTGATTAGGATTTTATTTTCGTGGCAACCGTTGTTCCGCTGATCAAGGACTTCTCCTGCGAGTACGGGGTGATCGAAACCGTGTCGCCATTGATCCGGCGCATCGTGGCGCGCAATCCCGGGCCGTTCACCTTCAAGGGCACGGGAACCTACGTGATCGGCACGGGCCGTGTCGCGGTGATCGATCCCGGGCCCGATCTGGAGGAGCATGTCGAGGCCCTGCTTGGTGCGCTGAACGCCGAGGAGATCACCCATATTCCGGTAACCCACACCCATATCGATCATTCCCCGGCGAGCGGCCCGGTACGCGCGGCGAGCGGTGCGAAGACTTTTGCTTTTGGCCCGCATGGATCGGGCAAGGCGAGTGACGGCATCACCGTGGAGGAAGGCGGGGATCACGAATTCGTGCCTGACGTGGAGCTTCGCCACGGCGATGTCATCGAGGGCGATGGCTGGACACTCGAATGCGTCTATACGCCGGGCCATACGTCCAACCACCTTTGCTACCGGCTAGCGGAGGAAAACGCCTTGTTTTCCGGCGATCACGTCATGGGATGGTCGACGACGGTGGTCTCGCCGCCCGATGGCGACATGGGTGAATATATGGCGAGCCTTCGCATGCTGCTTGATCGGGACGAAGGGATTTATTGGCCGACCCACGGCGCACCGATCCGCGATCCCAAACCATTCCTGGCGGCGTTGATTGCGCACCGAGAGGAACGCGAGGAGCAGATCGCCGATTGCATGGCGCGAGGCATCGTGCAAATTCCGGATATGGTCGCGGAGATGTACAAACCGCTCGATCCGCGACTTGTCCCTGCGGCCCGTCGCTCGGTTTTCGCACATATGATACATATGGTGGAAACCGACCGTGCGGCGTGTGATGGCACCCCCGCCGAAGACAGTCGGTACCGGCCGGCGAAACGATCTGGCAAGTAGGAAGGCGCACTTCATGAAGAAAGTCATCATCGCGTTTCTGATCGGCGGCATCCTCGGGGGCGGCGCGGGGTTCGGTGCCGGTATCTTTCTGTTTCCCTTCCTGTTCCAATCCGACATCGTCGCCATCGAAGCGCCGCCGGAAGGCGGCACGATGGAGGTCGTGGCGACGGGCCGCTTCATCCATGCCGATCCGTCGGATTCGCTTCATTACGGCAAGGGTAAGCTGACGGTCTATGGCGATACCATCCATCTCGGTGCCGATTTCGAAGTGGGGCCGGGGCCCAAATACCGCGTGTATCTGGTCGACATCGCCGACATCAAAGAGTCCGACGATGTGAAGAATGCGAATTTCGTCGATATCGGTCCGTTGCGCGCTTTCAAGGGAAGTCAGAACTATAAGATACCGGCCAATGTATCGCTCGGTGATTACAAGAGCGTGGTAATTTGGTGCGAGGCGTTCGGCGTACTGGTGTCGCCGGCCAATCTGGAATTCACCGGTTCGTAACGTTTCGCATGAAGTTCAACATCCTGCTTGCCAACCTGAAGCCGCATCTCTGGGAGATGGTCTCAGATACGGTGCACTTCGTACGCGGCGCGCTGGAGGCGTGCGGTGAAACGGTCACGGTTTCGACCAACCAGCTCGACCCCGACGCGATCAACCTGTTTATCGACCGTTTCTATGAGGAACCGGAGTTTCCGCTCAAACTGAAAGCGGGCGGGTATCGGTTCGGCCTCGTGTGCACGGAAGTAATCGGTGAGGACGGCAGTTGGAACTACGGCGCGGAGCAGGACGATCCGAACGTATATGCGCTCTATCGCCTTGCTGCCGAGGCCGCGGAGTTCGTTTGGGTCCTGTTGGAAGAATCGCTTGCCGCGTGCCGCGCGATGAATCCCAACAGCGCCGTTCTGCCCCTCGGATATCTGGACAGCATCGAAACGCTGCCGAAGACGCCGTGGGAAAGCCGGGATATCGATTTTCTCTTGTGCGGCTTTGGCTCGCCGCGCCGGGGCAAGGTGGTCCAGGCATTGGCGGAGGCCGGACACACGGTGGTTTATCCCGCGATCCCCGTGCCCGCCTACGTTCGCGATTCCCTGATGGAGCGGACCAAGATCAATATGTCGGTTCAGAAGACGGACCGTCACGGGATCGTTTCGGCGACCCGGCTTTGCCATTCGATTATCAACCGGGTACCGGTATTGCTCGAATATAGCGGTGGGGCGACGCCCTATGACACCTATTGCCTGCGGGCGGAGCCCAAGACGTTGGTCGATGATTGTTTGGCCGCATTGGCGCGCGATGATCTCGAGGCCCATGCCGAGACCGCGTACCGCCGGTTCAAGGAAGACCGGCCGATGATGTCGATGATGCAACGCGTACTGACGGAAACCCTGAGGCAATGACCGAAAAAGACACGATGACGCAATTGACCGATCGCGCGGTCTATGTGACTTGGACGAAAGACCGGGTACGCTATAGCGATCTCGATCCCAACGGTCACGTGAACAACGGCGCCATCAATCAGTTCTTCGAAGACGGACGGGTGCATTTCCGCGAGGCCCGCATGAGCACCGGTGGGGCCGGCGTCATCTTGGCCGGCTTTGTCGTCGTCCGCTTTGCCTGCGTATACCACGCCGAGCTTGGGTATCCCGGTGAGGTCGAGATCGGTACCGTCATCCTCAGGGTCGGCAACAGTTCCTATACGCTGGGGCAGGGCGTTTTCGCCGGCGATACCTGCATTGCCACAGCGGAAGTGGTCACCGTTTGCGTCGATCCGGCGACGAAGAAAACCAAGCCGATCGAGGGGAAATTGCGCGACGCTCTGGAAAGCAGTCTGCTTAAGGCGTAGTGGTGGTTACCGGGTGCCGTTGCGGCGCCTAGCCCGTTCGCGAGCGGCCTCGCCGAATTTCTTATAGAGTATGCGCGACAGATCGTGGTTCTCGGGGTACCACTCGCAATGCCATTGGACGCCCACGGCGAAACTTTTGGCGCCGTTCACGGTGATCGCTTCAATCACGCCGTCGGGCGAAACGGCTTCGACGTCGAGGCCGTCGGCAAGGCGGTCGATGCCCTGTCCGTGCAATGAATTCACCATTAACTCGTCAACCCCCATCATTTCCTCGAATTGGCCGCCGGGGGACAGCTTGATCGGATGGCGGAGCGCGAATATCTCTTCGGCCGTCGCCTCGGGATCGCGCGGCATACGGTGGTCCATTTTTCCCGGCAAGAGATGGATGCGGTAGTGCAACGAGCCGCCCAGGGCGACGTTGATTTCCTGAATGCCGCGGCAGCTGCCGAGAATGGGCACGCCTTCGTCGAGACAGGCGCGGACGAGCGGTAGCACGCAGGCGTCGCGGTCGGGATCGATGGGTTCGTCGTCGGGGAAGGGTGGTCCGCCGTAATGGTGGGGCTCGACATTCGCGCGTCCGCCGGTGAGCAGAAGCCCGTCGATGCGGCGCACCGTGTCCTTCACATCCGCCGCGCCTGGGAAGGAGGGCAGCAAGACGGGGGTGACCTCGGAAAACTCCACCAGCGTTTCCACGTACCGGGTTCCGGACGTGTGGCTCATATGGCGGCGTTCGGTAATTTGCATGACGCTGGTCGGAATGCCGACCACCGGCCTGGACTTTTCAGACATGTTTCTTGGCTATCACGTTCGCCGGGGTGCGGCAAGCAACCTCGGGACTCGCTATTTAGGCTGGTGTCATAATGGTTTCAATGGGGCCTTCGGCGCGGCTGTGGATGAACTGATCGACGTAGGGATTGCCGGTTTCCTCCACCTCGTCGGCGGGTCCGGTCCAGATGATCTTACCGCCATGGAGCATGGCGATCCGGTCGGCGATCTTGCGCGCGCCGTCCATGTTGCTGGTGATGGACAGCACTGTGGCGCCCAGCCGATGGACACCGTCGAGGATCAGTTCATTGATGATGTTGGTCATGATGGGGTCGAGCCCCGCCGTCGGTTCATCGAGGAAGATGATCTCCGGATCCCCGGCGATGGCACGCGCGAATCCGACCCGTTTCTGCATGCCGCCGGAGAGATCGGCGGGCAGAAGATTCGCCACCTCCGCATCCATACCGACATCGGCCAACTTCTGAATGGCGACCTGTTTTGCGTCGCGGCGGGACATTGCCCCGTTCCGGCCCCGGTTCTGCATCAGCCGGAAGGCGACGTTTTCCCAAACCGTGAGGCTGTCAAACAACGCGGACTGCTGAAAAAGCATACCGGTACGGCGCAGGAGTTCTTCGCGGTCCGCCGGGGGAAGCCCCACTGTCTCCTGACCGTCGATCTTGATGCTGCCGGAATCCGGTGGGATGAGGCCGAGGATGCATTTGAACAAAAGCGTCTTGCCGCAGGCGGACGGGCCCACCAGCACGACCGATTCCCCGTTGGCAACGTCGAGATCGACCCCGGTGAGCACATGCTCGTTCCCGAAGCTTTTGGTGACGCCCCTTAGACTGATCTTCGGTGTGCCGGTCACTGGCTATTTTCCAACAAATAATCGACCGCGTGCTTGAAATCTTCGTCGGTATAGCCGCGCCGCCCGCGCCGCGCTGTCATGTGCTGCAGGCCGTTGAGAACCGAATCGTACAATGCCTCGCGACCCTTGGCGATACGCGGCGCCCAAGCCGTCTTGTCGCCGAATTTTGGCGCGCCGACGGTGCCTTCATCGTGGCAAAAAGAACAGGTTTTCTTATAAACCGTACCACCGTTCCCGGGCAGGTCCTTGTCGAACGGCGTCTGGGCGTAAGCGGGGAAGGCCAGCAGCGACGCGCAAAAAAGACCGGCAACGAACTTCGGTTTGATCATGAAATGAGCCTAGCGGGCTTTTGCCTTTTCGTACAGAGGCCCGCCATAGGTACAAACCCGATAGTATGTTGGAATTCAATGGAAACATCGGTGCGGGCCGATATGATGGCGTCAACACGACGAAACCAATAAGGAGGAAGATGTGAGCCTCGCAGAAAAACTTGCCGAAATCGCCGAAGCCGGCAAGCAGCGCATGCCCGAACAGGTACGCAATACGCTCGGCCAATTCGTACAGTCGCTACGTGATTCCGGCATCATGGAACGCGCCATCAAGGTGGGCGATCCATTGCCGGCTTTTTCGTTGCCCAACGCCAACGGCGAGATGGTCAATTCCGCCGACCTTTTGGCCAAGGGACCGCTTGTTGTTACCGTCTTCCGCGGCCATTGGTGACCCTACTGTAATGCAGAGCTGTATGCTTTGCAGGACGCTGTCGGAGACCTGAACGACTTAGGGGCGACCCTGGTGGCGATCACGCCGCAACTTCCCGAAAAAAGCCGGGAACTGATCGAAAAGCACAATATTTCGTTCGAGATGCTGAGCGATAAGGGCAATGCCTATATCGAAGAGCTCGGGATCAAGTTCGAGTTGTCGCCCGAGGTCAAAAAAATCTATGCCGGTGGCGGTATCGATCTGCTGGCGACCAATGGTGACGACAGCTGGACCCTGCCAATGCCCGCGCGATTGGTGGTGGATACCAGCGGCATCGTCCGTGCCGCCGACATCGATCCCAACTACGGCCAACGGCCGGAACCGGAAAAGACCATCGCCGACGTCAAAGCTCTCGGCTGACGTTTCGAGCGATATCCTGAAATTGGCGGTTCACCGGCGGGTGGGCCGCCTTTTTCATGTTCGGGTCCCATCAAGCTGTCTACAATGGTCTCGTTTGGGGCCTTGTTTGGCCCACCCGATCGGCTATCTAGAAGGCCGAACAAGAACCACAGGAGAAGGATCCCATGGCGAACGAAGGCTACCACGAACCCCTCGAAGAACTGTCGGACGAAACCCGGGACATGCACCGGGCGATCGTTTCTTTGATGGAGGAACTGGAAGCGGTCGACTGGTATAACCAGCGCGTCGACGCGTGCAAGGACGAGGAATTGAAGGCCATCCTCGCGCACAACCGCGATGAGGAAAAAGAGCACGCCGCCATGGTTCTCGAATGGATCCGCCGCCAGGATCCGACCTTCGACAAGGAGCTGAAGGACTACCTGTTCACGACGAAATCCCTAAAGCACGACTAAGTCAAAACGGCGGGTTAGGCGGATCTCACCAGCTTGAGGTCCGCGCTGCTGCCTTCCAGCGACCATTTGTACCGTTTGGCGTAGCGTTGCACGTCGAAAACCTGCCAGGCCTTGGCGATTTCATCGGCGGGAATGTCGGTGTTTGCGGTGATCTCGTCGGCGCTCAGTTCGTTTTTGTCCGAATGGCGAATGAGCCAGCACAGCGCTTCCCATCCAGACCGGTTGCCGCGCGGCGAGGGAACTGACTCTACCAAGCCGCGCCCTTCCGGCGCGCCGCTCACCTCAACCTCACCGTAGAAGGCGACGCGGTCTTTGATCACGGCCGCCTCTTCGTAGGGCTCCGCGTAATACCAGGCGCCACCTTCAAACACCTTGCCGCCAACACGGATGTCGTAGTAATCGGCGAAGCCCTTCCAATGACAATAGGTGCGGTCGGTTCCGGTGCTTTCGCTGAACAGATCCTTGTTTAACGAGTCCACCGGGAAATACGCGTTGCCTTCGACCAGCGCGATATCGTCGCTTTCGGCAAGCGTTGCGCCGTTCCAAACTGCCTTGGCCATATCAACCCTCCTCGGTTAGGGGATCATCACCACCGCGCCAGTGGTTTTGCGCGCTTCGGCATCCTTGTGCACCTGTACCGCGTCGCGGAGACGGTAGGTGTGTCCTATCTTAACCTTGACCGCGCCCGATTTCATCATCCGGAATAGGTGGCGCGTGCTTGCCCTTTCGATCTCGGGCGAGGTCATGTAATTGACCGTGGTTGCGCGCGTGAAATAGGCCGATGTCTTGACCCCGTCGGCGGCGATATCCAAAGGCGGCGGCGGGCCCGACGCACTGCCGAAACTGACCACCAGCCCCAAACGGCGGACGCATTTGATGGAGCCGTTCCAGGTATCCTTGCCAACGGAATCGTAGACGACGTCAACGCCCTTATTCTTGGTGAAGCGCATGACTTCCGAGACGAAATCCTGTTTGCGGTAATTGATGACGTGTTTGGCGCCGTACCGTTTGGCGAGGCGGCATTTCTCGTCGGTACCGGCGGTGCCGATCAAAGTGGCGCCCACCGCCTTCGCCCATTGACAGGCGATCAAGCCGACGCCGCCCGCGGCGGCGTGGAACAGGATGGTGTCGCCGCGTTTGAGCTTGTGCGTGCGGTTGAATAGATACTGCACGGTGCGGCCCTTGGAGAGGGCGGCTGCTGCCGTCTCGTCGTCGAGCCAGGCCGGAATCTTGCTCAAATGGACTGCGTCGATCACGCGTGCCTCGGCATAAGCACCCAATGGACCGCCGGCGTAAACGACCCGGTTGCCGGGTTTGAAGCCCTCGACGCCCGGGCCGACCGCTTCGATCACGCCGGCGGCTTCGAGGCCGGCGCCCATGGGCATCGGATCGCGCGGCGGATAGAGACCTTTGCGGAAATAGGTCTCGACCATGTTGAAGCCGATGGCGGTATGACGGATCAGCACTTGGCCTTTCTTGGGCTTCGGCAGGTCGACCTCTTCCCATTTCATCACGTCGGGACCGCCGGTCTCATGAACGCGAAAGGCGTGCGTTTTCATTGGCATTTTGGCGGGCATGGAAGCTCGGTTCCTAGCGGACGGCGGCAGGGCTTTCCTGAAACTCCGGCATGATCTCGCGGGCGAAAATGCGCAGCGTTTCGATGTCGTCCGGGAACAGGATCAGCATATACTCGAAGCCCATGTCACGGAACTGGCGAACTCGTGCCGCGACCTGTTCCGGAGAGCCGATGATCGCCGCATCTTCCATGGCGAGATTGGCGTCCGCATAAGTTTCCGGCTGTACGGGGCCGTCTTTCTTTTCAAGGCCGGGCAGGGCGCCATAGCTTTTGAACATGCTGCTCACGCGCTTGAGCCGTTGTTCGACCGCTGCTTCGTATTCTGCGTCGCTCGTCGTGATGGTCATGCCGCGCGCAAGGGCGACCTCCATGGGATTGAACGGCCGGTCCACCTGTTTGCAGGCGGTTCGCCAGACATCCAGCCGTTCCTTTGTGCGCTGCGGCGAGCCGAAATGATCGAGCAGCAAATTAAATCCGGTGCCCGCGACCCGCGTGATCGACTCGTCGGTGCCCGCCGCCGTCCAGAGAGGCGGATGGGGTTTCTGGATGCAAGGCGGCTCGACGACGATGTCCTTGAAGTTCCAGAAGCGGCCTTCGTGGCTGAAACGTTCCTCGGAAACCCAGGATTTGACGATCAGGTCAACCGACTCCTCGTAGCGGGGCAGGGCCTCTTCCTTGGGGACGCAAAAGGCATCGAACTCGACGTCGCGATACCCCTTGCCGACGCCGAAGTCGAGGCGCCCGCCCGACAAGAGATCGAGCGTTGCCGCCTGTTCGGCGATCAGTACGGGGTTGTGCCAGGGGAGCACCGTCACCGCGGTTCCCAGGCGCATGTTTTTGGTGAGCGCCGCGATATAGGTGAGCAGGTTCAGCGACGCCGAGATCTGACCGGAGCCGGAGAAATGGTGCTCGACGAGGAAAATGCTGTGAAAGCCCAAATCCTCGGCTTCCAGCGCCATGTCGAGCATGCCTTTGTAGCCCTGGCTGTCGGCGGTGGCGTCCCCCCGTTTGGCGACCGCGCCGCCGAATACGCCGAATTTCATGATGCGTGTGTCCCCTGTTTGTAAGCGATTTTCTTAGTCGTTGAAGAAGGCGAAGGTGCGCACTTCGATACTTTCGCGCGGCGGCACGCCGGCGGGTTGATCGGCAAGTTCCGCCGCGCCATGGGCGTTGAAGCGGGTGCGGCCGTCGGTGGCGGAATCGTAGCACTTGATCAACACCGCCTCGTCCGGCGTCATGTCGGAAAAGTAGTACCACTGCTGCCCGTCGCTATAGGCGACGCGGTAGGTCTCGCCACGGCGGTTGTGATAGATATGCGCGGCGGCGATAAAGTCGTCAGGGCCCATGGTGGTGGCATCGCACAGCGCGAGGGGCGCCGTTTTGACTGGCCCGTGCAGCGGCCGCCACACGTTGATGCTGGTGAAATGGCGTTGGAGCCGCGCGTCGGCTTCTTCCGGCGGATAAAGATCGCGGATGCGCTTCTTACCCGACCAGTCGGTGAAATCGTTATGCACGGTCGGAACCGGCCCGCGAACGTCCTTGGCGGCACGCTTATCACGGTCCTCGACGCGGATGGTATGGTCGAACACCATCACCTCGTCCGCACCCGTGAGTTTTTTCACCAATTCGATGCATTCCGGGTAATAGATACGTCTGACTTCGTCGTCGTCGTAGAAATCGGTGACGGCGGTTTCGTCGTCGACAAGGATGAACCCTTCGCGGTCGAGACTGAACCGGTCCCGTATCGTGCGGCCGTCGCGCAGCGTTACCGTGCGCGTCTCGTACTTGCCGACGTTGCGCGTGGGATCGTCTACATCCCGCTCGGGATAGGTTTCTATCTTTTCGCCCGTGTCGACGGCGAAGGTGAGGCTTCCTTCGATAACGTCCGCTTCCAGCATCTCGGGCATAGCGCTCTCTGTCACTCGTGGCCTATCTTATTCGTTCCAGTCTTATAGAAGATTAGCGCCCAAATTCGGCTGCGTACAGACCATCGACGAGAGGGTGTCACCGGCGGCCGATTTACCGGCTCAGCGGTTTGCCGTCGAGCCAATCCTTGCCGTGGGCGTACAGTTTCTCGACCTCGGGTCCTTTCAGACCCGGCATATCCTTTTTGACGTCGTAGCCGAGCTTGAATTGCAGATAGGCAAGGTGTTTGTAACCCACCGGGTATTGATCGAGGATGTTCTGATCCAGTTTGAGGGTCACCGACGGATCGATGGGGGCGATCCAGTCCTTCTCGTAGATGGGTTGGCGCAGGACGAAACCCCACTTGCCGTTACGCTTTTCGAGGAAATCGTAGAAGCGCCCGAGGCACACGACGTCACACCACACGCCGTCCACGGGCGCACGCTGGTTGATGGTCATTTTGGTCATGGCGATGGCGCGGTTTCCGGCGAGGTCGATGGTGGTTCCGAGCAACGTGTGAATGATGCTGACGTCGCTTTCGAACACTTTCTTGCTGCCGGCGATGAAGGTATCGGGATCGGCCTGCAGCCAAGTGGCCATCATGCGTCCGTCGTCGTGCCATACGGTGCGGAAGCGTTCCCACATGCCGGAATCGCGCCACAACGCCCAGTTCTCGACCAGGTCACGGATCGCCAAACGTTCAAGGATTTCCTCATTCATCGTGGGCAGCCTCCCCCCCATGCGTGTTTTGACGTTTATTGGGACGAAAATGTCCTCTGGGGGTGGTTTTGTCCAGCCCGTTAGCCGCGCTGCGCGGAAGTGCTCCAGCGGGCGATGAAATCCCGGCCGAAGAGGAGCCCGATGAATATTACGCCGGCGATATCTGTGAAAACGGCGCCAGGGAACATGCCCGCCGGAATCAGCAGAGCGAGGCCGCCGACGATAATGATCGCGCGCGCGAGAGTGCTGAGGTTGGTGCGGAAATAACCGATCAATCCGGCCGAGACCATCCACACGCCGATGACAGCGGTGCCGACATCGTGCACCAACGTTAGGGGATCGCCGTCGAGCAGCAGGCTCGGCGAGAACACGAACAGCACTGGCACCACGAAGGCCGACCAGCCGAAGCGGGTCGCGGCCCAGCCCGTACTCATTGGATGACTTTCCGCGAGTTTCGCCGCCGCGAAGGCGGCGATTGCAATGGGCGGGGTAATGAAAGATAGCATGCCGAAATAGAGGACATACATGTGCGCGGCCATGGGTGTGACGCCGACCTCGATCATCGCCGGTGCGACGAGGGCTGATACCAGGACATAAACGCCGATGGTCGGCATGCCCATGCCGAGGATAATGCAAACGACGGCGGCGAGGATCAGCAGCAGCACGAAATTGCCGTCGCCCAGTTGCGACAGCACCAGGGTGAGGGCGAAGCCGAGACCCGATTTGGCGAGGATGCCGATGATCATGCCGACGGCGGTACCGATCATCACGAGGTCGATGATCAATACGCCCGTTTCGGCGACCGCCCAAAAGATGTCCTTGAGGGTCATGCGCCGACCCTTATAGCCGAAGGCCATACCAAGCACGATTAGGGCCAAGCAAGCGTCGAGCGCGGCCTCTTCCGGTTCGTAGTTGAGCCAGAACAGCCCGACAATGAGAATGGCGAAGGGGATCAGAAAGATCCAGCCTTGCTTGAGGACCGTCCATAGATTGGGGATCAGTTCCTCGGGGACACGGCTGATGCCTTCCTTAGCGGCTTCCAGGTCGGCCTGTACGAACAAGCCGGCGTAATAGAGGAACGATGGCACCAGCGCTGCGATGGCGACGTATTTGTATTCGGTGTTCAAGTCCTCGGCCATGAGAAAGGCGACCGCGCCCATGACCGGCGGCATCAGTTGGCCGCCGGTGGAAGCGACGGCCTCGATGGCGCCCGCCGACACGGGCCTGTAGCCGCCGCGCTTCATCAACGGGATGGTGATGGCGCCGGTCGACATGACGTTGGAAACGGTGGAGCCGGAGATAGAGCCGAACAGGCTCGATGCGGTGATGGCGACTTTGGCGGCGCCGCCGCGGTAACGCCCCATTAGGGCGATAGCAACGTCGTTGAGGAATTCGCCGGCGCCGGAGCGCTGCATCAATGCCGCCATCAACAGGAAGGCGACGACGACGGTGGTGACGATCTTGGTCGGCAGGCCCATGAGGGCATTGGTGTCGAAGGTGAGGTAAGTGACGAGATCGCCGAACTCGATCTTCTGGCCCTGCAGCGAGCCGGGCACATATTGACCGGCAACGCCGAACAGGATGAAAAATACCAGCACCGACAGCAGCACCATACCGACCGTGCGGCGCAAGCCTTCGGCGCACAGCAAGAGGATAATGGAGCCGCAAATGACCGCGTCGAGCGGTTGGTAGGCCACTTCATCGGCCAAGCGGGCGTAGTTCACCGATAGATAGGAACAGGTGAGAAGCCCCGCGAGGCCCGCCAGCCAGTCATACCACGGCACCGGTCCGGCGCGTTTGCCGTAACTCGCCGGCACATGGACGTATGTGAGCAGCAATCCGATCCCGATCATCGGGAACAGGAACTGCTGATCGTAGAGCTGTAATTGCAGCAGTTCGCGATAAAGGTCGAGGGATTTGAAAATGGAGGCGATGACCAACAGCACCCCGAGGCCGATGATAAAGGCCCGGAGGCGCGGCGGCGCGGGGGAAATCCGTTCCGCTTCGTTGCTATGGAGCGAACTGGTCAAACTCATCTCAGAGCCTCACCCAAGAAGATTGTTGGTAGGCAGAATTGGGGGACGACCGCAGCCGGAACGTCACCGGCTGCGGTCTATCCTCAGCGGTTGTTAACTGCCGCCCTGTGTCAGGCCCATTTCCTTGTAGAACTTCATCGCACCCGGATGGATATCGACCCCCGGGATTTTGACGAGCATATTCTTCGGATTGAAGGAGCGGAACACCGGCGAGACTTTGACCAGCCCGTCCTTGCCTTCGTAGAGAGCCTTGACCGACTTATAGACGACGTCTTCCGGCGTCTTGGTGGAGGTCATCAGTACCATGTCGAAAGCCATGGTCCAGGTTTCCCCTTCAACGCCCGGAGTCTTCTCGTCGAGCTTGACGAGATAAGAGCCCGGATATTCCTTCTGCATGGCGGCGACACCTTCAGCAGAATTATCCATCTTGAGGATGCGAATGCCGCCGACCTTGGCTGCCGCGTTACGCAAGCGCGCGCCGCCGAGCGACGAAGGTGTGCCTTCGATGTTGCCCTTGAGGAACAGTTCGGTTCCCGCCGACGTGTTGGGTACGTTCACGCAATCAAGCTCGTTCTCGGACATCTTGGCGTTGGCGAGATAGGCATCGAGAATGACCTTCACGGTCTTATGTGCCGTGAAGCCGCAGGCGTACTTCTTGCCTTTCATGTCGGCCAGTGTCTTGTAAGGCGAGTCGGCGCGTACCAGCGTGCCTACGGGCAGCGGCACGAGGCGGCTGGCGATGACCCAATCCTTGGAGACCGGATGGCCTTCGAATGCATTTCGGCCGGCGAGGGCGTCGTTGATGTCTCCGGTGGAGCTGACGCCGAAGGTGATGTTGCCTTTTTCGACGAGTGGCGTGTGATGGGCGTTGGAGGTGTGGGGCACGGCGCGCGTGTTGAGCCCGGCACCGTCGGCGATGACCTTGGCAACGCCGGAACCGAGCCGGTTGGTTAGGGACGCCTGCGGGCCCGTGCCGACGCCGATGGATTGCGCCGAGGCGGCACCGGTGATGAAAAGCGCCGCAACCGCGGTCGCAACGAACGCAAATCTGTTCATAAGAAGTCTCCCAGTTGGCATATGTATCTGGCGTTTTTTCCAGAGGCCAATTCAATTGATTTGATTTTGTAGGCCAGCCAATACGATAGCGTGTTCCCGTTTCGCGGCCAAACGGTAACGGCTCAAAAAAGAGTTTGTCCGAAATCGGACCGGGGAGTGGGAAAAGTCCCTAAATTACGCAGTAAACGCCTGAATGCCGGTCTGGGCGCGGCCGAGGATGAGGGCATGAACGTCGTGGGTGCCCTCATAGGTGTTGACGGTTTCCAGGTTCATCAAATGACGGATGACGTGGAACTCGTCGACGATGCCGTTGCCGCCGTGCATGTCGCGCGCCAGACGGGCGATGTCGAGGGCCTTGCCCGCGTTGTTGCGCTTCATGATGGAGATGATCTCGGGGGCGCATTTGCCTTCGTCCATCAGGCGCGCCATGCGCAAGACGCCTTGCAGACCGAGAGTGATCTCGGTCTGCATGTCGGCGAGTTTCTTTTGGATCAATTGATTGGCGGCGAGGGGGCGGCCGAACTGGATACGGTCGAGGGTATATTGCCGCGCTGCGTGCCAGCAGAATTCCGCCGCGCCCATTGTGCCCCAGGCGATGCCGAAGCGCGCCTTGTTAAGGCAACCAAACGGCCCGCCGAGGCCGCTGATACCGGGGAGCAGGTTCTCTTCCGGCACTTCGACCCCGTCCATGACGATCTCGCCGGTGGCCGAGGCGCGCAGGCTGAACTTGCCTTCGATCTTGGGCGCTGACAGGCCCTTCATGCCTTTTTCGAGAATGAAGCCGTGGATACGCCCGTCGAGCTTGGCCCAGACGACGAATACGTCGGCATGGGGCGCGTTGGAGATCCACATCTTGTTGCCGGTGAGTTTGTAGCCGCCGTCGATCTTCTCGGCGCGGGTGTTCATGGAGCCAGGATCGGAGCCGTGATCGGGTTCCGTCAGGCCGAAGCAGCCGATCAGTTCGCCCTTGGCGAGACCGGGCAGGTATTTCTTGCGCTGCTCATCGGAGCCGTAGGTGTTGATGGGATGAATGACGAGGGAGGTTTGCACGCTCATGGTCGAGCGGTACGCGCTATCGACGCGCTCCACCTCGCGGTTCACCAAGCCGTAGCACACGTGGTTCATGGCGGAACCGCCGAATTCCTCGGGCAGCAGAATGCCGAACAGGCCAAGTTCGCCCATCTCGCCGAACATATCCCGGTCGAAGCTTTCGTTGCGGTGGGCTTCGAGAATGCGCGGCATCAGCTTGTCCTGCGCATAATCGCGGGCCGTGTCGCGGACCATCCGCTCTTCCTCATTCAACTGTTCCTCGAACAGGAAGGGATCGTCCCATTGGAAGCTTGCTTGCTTGGTCATTTGCCCATCCATGATTTGCCTCCGGTATTCTATCTTACTTTTCTTTATCCGTTATCTGGGATCACGGCGGTCGCTTCAAGTTCGATCACCGCCTCGTCTTCCAAAAGGGCGCTGACGAACACAAGGCTCATGGCCGGATAGTGACGCCCCATATGTTCGCGCCATACTGGGCCCAGTTCCTTGCGTCCGGCAAGATAGGCGGCCTTGTCCGTGCAGAAAGCCGTAATCCGGCAGACATGTTCCGGCTTGCCGCCCGCCTTTTCGACCACCGCCACGAGGTTTTTCAGTGCCTGACCGAACTGGGAAACCAAATCCTTTGCCTCGAATACCTCGTCGGCATTCCAGCCGATCATGCCGCCGACAAACACTACGCGCCCTTGCGGCGCCAAAATACCGTTGGCGTAGCCGACAGGATCTTTCCAACCATCGGGGAGGAGGGCCAAGGATTGTCCGTGCGCGGTATTCGGGGAAGAGGTCATGTGGGAGGTCCGTCACTGTCAAAAAAGCGAGGGACCGTACCCCGTGGACCGCGCGGGGTAAAGTGCCGTTAGCCGTTAGGCCGAACTTCTCAAAACATGCGGATTTTGGGTAAATCCGCCGTTCCGAAGCTGCGCGTAACACATACCGCTGAAAACAGGAAATAGGCACCGCTCACACCCAAGAGCGCGATATGACCTGCGGTCATGTGCGCGCCTAAACCGTCATAGATGTAAAGGGGGATACAGAACAGGGCGAAGTTGCCGAAGATGCCGATCACCCAATAGGTGAAGGCGGCGCTGATCTGCCCCGTCCATAGATAGAAAACAAAGGATACGACGTTCTGGGTTGTGCGCATGTCCGTCTGCCTTTCTGCCCGGGACCTCGCGGCACCCGGATCGGTGAAACAGTTTCGGACCACACGTCTCCCAGCAGTGTGTCAGCTAGAAGATTAGAGGAATTGCATAGACGGGAGTCCCCTCATTTCCGAAACCCAGCCGTTCGGAAATGAGGGATGTGAGAGAAATCTAATATTGAGAAATTGGCTGAATTGAGCCGTTTACCCGGCCAATTGCGCGGTGAGCCTGCGAGCAAGGGCGCCGACCACCCGGCGGCGGTACCAGGGTGCGACCGTGGTCGTCCGCATGGGCTTGGCCTGCTTACGCACGTTCTCGCGCAGGGCATCGAGGGCATCCTCGTCGAGGGGCTTGCCGATAGCGGTATCGGCGCCCTTGACCACCTGCGGGTAGGGGTTCACGCCGGTGAGCGCGATCTTGATGTTGGCGACCTTACCGCCGTCCATCACCAGGCGCACGGCGGCCCCCGCCAGCGGGAAATCGATGGAGCCCCGGATGCGGGCCTTCTCATAGGCCGACGGTTGCTCCGCGAGGGACTTCGGTAGATGTACCGCCGTCACCAGATCGCCCGGCTCGAGGGTCAGATGGTTGAGGCCGTCATTGCGGTAAAGCTCGGTCAGCGGCTGGCGGCGCAACTCTCCGTTTGCGCCCAGGATGTCGATCTCCGCATCGTAGACCAGCATGGCCGGCGCGACGTCGCCCGAAAAGGCGGCGAAGCAGCGCTTGCCTCCCGGCGCCACGTGGCAAATCTCGCCGCGCTCCTTGAGGCAATAGTCGTTCGATTGCCGCCACCATTCGCTTTGGTTGTAGAACAGGCAGCGCGTATCGAGGCAAAGATTGCCGCCGACGGTGCCGTAGTCCTGGTGGGTGGGGCCGGCAACGGCGCGCGCGGCCTGGGCGACCGCCGGATAATCCCGTTGCACCAGCTCGTTCGTGGCGAGATCGCGGAGCGTCACGCCCGCGCCGATATGCAGGCCGTCCTCGTCCTCAGCGATCGATTTGATATCGTCGATAGCGGTGACGTCGATCAGTGCCTTGGGCTGTTCGATACCGCGCCGAACGTTGACCAGCATGTCGGTGCCGCCGGCCACGAACAGGGCATCCTCGGTGTCGGCACGCAACTTGGCCGCCTCGGCGGCGGTGGCCGGGCGATGGAGTTTGAAATCGGGCATGAACTCCATCAGGCCATTTCCTCTTCTTCTTGGGCGGCGGCAACCCGTGCATCTGTTTCCTGTTTCTCGATCAACTCCATCAAGCGATCGGGCGTCACCGGCAGATCGATGGGCCGGACGCCGAGCGCGTTGGCGATGGCGTTGACATAGGCCGGGATGAACGCGGCGAGGGAGGTTTCTCCAGCCTCCTTGGCACCGAATGGCCCGTGCGGATCGACGCTTTCGACGATGTGCGTTTCGATGGGTGGGGATTCGACGATGGACGGCACCCGGTAGTCGAGCATGTTGCCGGTGATCGGCAGGCCGTTGTGGAAGCGCGTGCCTTCGCAGAAGGCCTGCCCCATGCCCATCCAGACGGAGCCCTGGATCTGCCCTTCAACCGACAGGGGATTCAGCGCCCGGCCGACGTCCTGTGCGGCCCAGACACGCTCCACCGTCACTTCGGCGGTGTCGGGATCGATGCACACCTCCACCACCTCGGCGGCATAGGCATAGGCCATGGAGCCGCCGACGGCGCCGCCGCGGTACTTCTTGGTGCCGTGCGATTCGGGCAGGGTATCGAAATTGCCTTTCACGGTGATGGTACCGGTGCCCTCGAGAGCGGCCATCACCACTTCCTGGAAGCTAAGGCCTTTGTCCTGGCTGGCGGCACGATAGACCTCGCCCAGGCATTCGATGTCCTCGGGTTTGGCGTCTAGCTTGCGCGCCGCCGCTTCGATGAGCACGTTCTTCAAATTTTCGGCGGCCTGAATGGCGGCATTGCCGACCATGTAGGTGATCCGCGATGAATAGGCGCCGTTGTCTTTGGGGACCAGCTTGCTGTCGCCGGTGTGGACGCGGAAACGCGACATATCGAGGCCGAGGGTTTCGGCAGCACATTGGGTAATGACAGTCGACGAACCTTGGCCGATTTCGGGCGCCCCGGTGAGGAGCGTGATATTGCCGTCCCAGTCGAGCTTGAGGTTCACGGTGGCGTGGGGCTCGCCCGTCCAGTTCACCGGCTTCGAGGCGCCGCACGGATAGTGCGCGCAGCCGAGGCCCAGGCCACGCAGCTTGCCGTCCTTATCCCGGTTCTTGGGGCCCATCTTGGCAAGGCGCTTCTTCCAGCCGCTTTCCTTCTCGATCCAATCGAGGCATTCGCCGAGGCCGTAGCTGTTGATCAGCAGGTCATTGATGGTGGTTGTCGGCGCCTTCAACAGGTTCTTGCGGCGCACCTCGAAGGGATCGAGGCCCAATTCACCGGCCATCTCGTCCAGTAAGGATTCGAAGCCGTAGCGCACGTCGACCGTGCCGTGGCCGCGCATGGCGCCGGGCGGCGGCGTGTTGGTCAGAACACGCAGACCTTTGTAGCGGGCATGATCAAACTTGTAGATGCCATTGATCAGCGAGCCGGCATAGAGAATGGTGACGATGCCGTAGCCGCCATAGGCGCCGCCGCGCTGCGTCGCGGTGCAATCGACGGCGAGGATGGTGCCGTCCTTCTTCATGCCGATCTTCACCCGCACGTCGGTTTCGGGCCGGCCGCGATGGGTGATGAAGGTTTCCTCGCGGCTGACCACTAAACGCACCGTGCCTTCGGCCTTGCGGGCGAGGAGGGCAGCAATGAGTTCTACGTTCAAGCACTCGGTACGGCAGCCGAAGCCGCCGCCGATGTAGGGTTTGATTACCCGGATGCGTGACTGGTCCATCTTCAGGGTCTTGGCCAGCATGAGATGGACGTAGAACGGCACCTGGGTGGAGGCGCGCACTGTCATTTCGCCGCGTTCGGCATCGTATTCGGCGACGGCGGCGTGGGGCTCGGTCTGAACCTGGCAAATTTCGGCGCAGTTGTAGGTGCGCTCCATCACCAGATCGGCAGCCACCATGTTTTCATCGACCTCGCCGAGGTCGTAATCCACTTCGCGTTCCAGGTTGCCGGGACGGTCCTCGTGGATCAGCGCCGCGCCGGGCTCCATTGCCTCGGCGGCGGTGAAATAGGCAGGCAGTTCGTTGTAGTGGAAATCAATGAGATCGAGTGCCTTCTGCGCGGTCTCCACATCACGGGCGGCAACGGCGGCGACCGGTTCACCGCGATAGCGGACTTTGCCGCGGGCGAGGGGATACTCGTACCTGGCGATGGGTAGGACGCCGAAGCCTTCGTCACAGTCGTCGCCGGTAACGACGGAATAGACGCCGTCGAGAGCGAGCGCCTTCGACACGTCAACTTTGACGATCTCGGCATGGGCGACGGGACTGCGGAAGATGCGCCCGACATAATGGTCGTGCGGGATGTAGTCGGCGGTGTAGTCGGCCTTGCCCGAGACCTTCTCCGGGCCGTCGACCAACGGCATCGGAACGCCGATCATTTTTACTGGTTTATCAATGGGTTGCGGCGATTTCTTCATCTCGTTCATGCCGCAGCTCCCGTCTTTTCATTCTTGAGTTCGGCAGCGGCGAATTGAACGGCTTCGATAATTTTGACATAGCCGGTGCAGCGGCAAATGTTGGCTGCCAGCCCTTGCCGGATATCGTCCTCGGTGGGATCGGGATTGTCGCGCAACAGGCCTTCGGCGGCCATGATCATGCCCGGCGTGCAGAAGCCGCATTGGGCGCCGAGCTTTTCGTTGAAACCCCGCTGCAGTGCGTTCAGACGGCCACTGCGATCCAGGGCTTCGATGGTTTCGATGTCGGTGCCGTTACACACGGCAGCGAGGGTGAGGCAGGCATGACGCGGACGCCCATCGACCAACACAGTGCAACAGCCACATTCGCCGCCGTCACAGCCGATCTTAGTACCGGTCAGTCCGATGTGCTCACGCAGATAGTCGACGAGCAACATGTTGTCCGGAACCACATCATCACGGCGTCGGCCGTTGACGGAGCAACTCACGATGGTGCGGTGGTCGGTGTCGGTCATCCGGTGGTCCTTGTCATTTTCGGTCCTGGCTCAGCCTTGGCCCAGATCTGCTTTTTTGGTGTGTGTATGTTGGCTTGGTATTGCTTTTGGCGGCCGCACTCGGTCCTATGGGCCGCTTCTTGTTGGCCTGTTCGCCTTCGCAAAAATGTTTGGTAGACGAACAGTTCGGTGGGCATCATATTCAGGTGTCGAATTCGGGACAACAAGAATCGTTCTTAATTGTGTGAAAAACCCGGTTTTTGTGCGGTTTTTCGAGCCTAAGAAAAGGAAAAAATGACCGAAAATTCCATGCCCTACCGCCATCACCGGATTGTTCGCTGGGGAGAATGCGATCCAGAGGGGGTGATCTATACCCCGCGCGCCTTCGACTATCTCATGGAAGCCATCGAATCCTGGCACGAAGAGATCCTTGGCGTCCGCTGGATCGACCTCAAGCACAAGCGCAACATGGGTTCACCCACCGTCCGCACCGAATGTGAGTTTCTGGACGTGCTGCGTGCCGGGATGGAGGTCGATGTGGTGGTCCGGGTCGCCAAGCTTGGCAACGCCTCTGTGACGTTCAACATCGAGGTCGTCGATGCGAGCGGCCACCACTATTTGCGGTTCAGCCATGTCAGCTGCTACATCACATTGGATGGGTTCAAGTCGATGACCGCCCCCGATGATTTCCGGGAACGGATCGAAGCCTATCAGCGCGCGTGCGGCGACGCCTAACGGGAGGAGGATGCAATATGTCAAAAGAAGAATTTCAGTCGCTCATTCAGGAAGTGACCGGGGTGATTGCCGGAAAGCCGGTGGATGGCGCCTTGGCTGACGAATTGAACAGCAAATTTCCCGCCGGCGGCGACACGCTTAATGCGATCCGCTCGGCGTGCGAAACGGGCGTTGCCGAAGGCTGGATGTGCGAGAATGAGCACGGCGGCATCAAATTCGGCCGCGTGATCAAGGATGTCGACGGATTCAGCGTCGACGTCGTTCACATGGACAACATCGTTGGGCCGCACCACCGCCATCCCAACGGCGAGATCGACCTGATCATGCCGATTTCGCCGGACGCCAAGTTCGACGGCCACGGCGCGGGCTGGATGGTCTATGGCCCGGACACGGCGCACAAGCCCACGGTATCGGATGGCGAGGCCTACGTGCTGTATCTGCTCCCGGGCGGCGCGATAGAGTTCACCCGTTAGGGCTATCGGGATAGGCGAGGCAGGCGAGTAAGGCCCCTCCGGCCGACTTTCGCCTGCCGCATTCAGGTCTTAATTGCCAGAATATATTTGGCTCAAATCAGCCCATTATTAGCGTGCGCGTGGCCGTGGCGGCCGCAGCCTCCTCGAACAACCTGAACGAAAACATCGGTTAACGTTTCAGCGGTAAATTTACAAGCCGTCGTCGGCGGCTGTCACGGGCGGCGTCTCGAGATTTGGCCGTTGGCCCGGAATCGTAGCCGCATGGTATTTGCAGGTTGTTCCGAATGCCGCATTTCGAGCCTCAGGGGAGGGAGTATCCGACGGGCGTGTTGTACTGGCTTACCGGGCTTGCCGGTGCCGGGAAAACCACCCTGGGACACCTTCTTTTCGAGGAAATCCGTACCCGCAGGCCGCAGTCAGTGTTTCTGGACGGCGACGTGCTGCGCAAAGTGTTCGATATCGAAGGGGGCACAAAGCCGGCCGAACGGCTGCAGCTTGCGATGCGCTACGCGCGGCTTTGCCGTGATTTGACGGCGCAGGACATCGATGTCGTCTGCTGCACGATTTCTCTTTTTCCAGAAGTGTGGAACTGGAACCGGGAAAATATCCCCAGCTATCGGGAAATCTACGTCCGTGTTCCGATGGACGTGCTGAAGCAGCGTGACAAGAAAGGCCTCTATTCGTCAGCCGAATCGGGGGAGGTCCAAAATGTCGTCGGTGTGGATCTGCCTTTTAACGAACCAGTCAATCCCGATCTAATCGTCGACAACGACGGAACCTCCGATCCGGCAACGGTCGTATCGGGGATCGTCTCGGCTTTAGGAGCCTGTCGGCCATGAATTTCTTCCCGCCGGTATTCGGAACCAAGGCCGAAACCCTTGCCGCATTGGGGCGCCATACGCATGACTTCCGGGTTCCGGACACGTATTTCTTTACGGTCTCGGATTGGACACGGGATTCCGCTGACATCATACGAACAATCGGCACGCGATTTGCCGACCGCGTCGCCGTGAGAAGCAGCGCGGTGTCGGAGGATGGCAATACCGCCTCGCTGGCGGGTAAATACGTCAGCCGTTTAAATATCAACGCGCAATGCCCGGATGACTGTACCGACGCCATCGAGTGTGTCATCGCGTCCTATGACGGAAACGCCAGCGATCAAATTTTGATCCAGGAAATGGTCGGAGACGTAGAGGTTGCCGGTGTCATCATGTCCCACAATTTGGATGACGGCGCTCCGTACTACGTGTTCGGTTACGATGATGAGTCTGGGCGGACCGATGCTGTCACCGGCGGGTTCGGCGTGCATAAAACTGTACTCGTTCATCATGAGGCTGATGAGCGCCATATACGGTCGGTTCGAATCCAAAAGATGCATGCGCTGATACGTAATCTGGAGACCGTCTTCGGCCGGCGCCCCATGGACGTGGAGTTTGCGATAGACCGGTCGGGCGTTGCCCATGTCTTTCAGGTCCGGCCGATAACCACGTCGGAGAAGTGGTCGGCGGCGACCACTCGTTGCGTCAACCGAGAGCTTCCTCGTATGGAAAGTATTCTCAAACGTTACGCGGCACGCCGGCCGGGTCTTGCCGGGAGAACAAACATCCTTGGCAATATGCCCGACTGGAATCCGGCGGAAATCATCGGCTCCTCACCGAGACCATTGGCAACATCGCTATATCGGCATCTTGTCACCAAGGATGTCTGGCACATAGCACGTGCCGCGATGGGGTACCGGAAGCTGCCGGGTGTAGAACTGCTGGTGGAGATGGCCGGCCGGCCCTTCATCGATGTCCGCGCCAGCTTTAACTCGTTCTTGCCGAACGCGACGGATGCGGGCACGGCGGAAAAGTTGGTGGACAGCTGGTTGTCGCGGCTCGACCGGCATCCGGAATTTCACGATAAGATTGAGTTCGAAATTGCCAGCACGGCGTACGACTTTCTTTTCGAACAAAACCAATCTGAACGCTATCCCGGCGTTCTCTCCACGGAGGCGTTGGCGGCCTATAGAAACGACCTAAAGGCCCTAACCGCACGCAACCTTGCCTTAGATCGCAAAAGTTTTCTCGGAACTGCCGAGCGTCAGCTGGAGACGTTGCGATCACGGCGAACGATTTACGAGAAAGAGAACAAAGCCGATCCTGTGAACCTCCTCGGTCAGGTGGTGCTGCTGTTGAACGATTGCCGCCGCCTCGGCACTCAACCTTTTGCCGTTATTGCGCGCCAGGCGTTTATTGCAGAGGCGCTATTGCGGTCCGCCGTGGCCCGTGGCGCCATTTGCGATAACCGGGTTCTGGAGCTCAAAAGATCTATAAACACGGTTTCGCGTGATATCTCACGCGATCTGAATTCAGTGTGCAAAGGCGCGTTGGATAAGTCCGTGTTTTGGCTCAACTATGGCCATCTCCGACCGGGATCTTACGACATTACCTCGCCCCGATATTCGGATCGGAAGAATCTGTTTGAGAATGGCGTTACCGCCGCCGATGCGCCGGAGACGGGGCCGTTTGTTTTGAACCCAGCAGAGGCGAGGGGCCTCGATGGGCTGTTGAAAGAGTCAGGATTGGACCACCTCACCGCGGCACAGCTTATCGAGTATGCCGGACGGGCGATACGGGGGCGAGAATACGGTAAGCTGATCTTTACCTGGAATTTGTCCGCTGCATTGGAAAACATTGCCGAATGGGGGAAGCTTCTCGGTCTCAGCCGAGACGACGTCTCGTTTCTCCCGGTTGACGAAATTCTTTCAATGGGGCGTCCGAGTTCCCTCGAAGATCGGGCCAGAGCTTTTGTGGATCAGATAGCGGCGGCCCGTGAGGACTTTGCTGATTCTCATGCGGTGAAACTGGGATATTTGATCCGGGACGTACACGATCTTTATGTCCTGCCTGTCCACCGAAGTGCGCCGAATTTTGTTACCAGCAAGCGAACAGAGGGCCGCGTGGCTCATTTAGAAAACAGAACCTCGGCGGCGGCCGATTTACGCGGTGCAATTGCATGCATCGAAAATGCGGATCCAGGATTCGACTGGATTTTTGCAAAGGGTATTTCCGGCTTGATTACCAAATTCGGTGGAATGAATTCACACATGGCTGTTCGTTGCGCGGAATTTGGGTTGCCCGCCGCGATCGGGTGCGGTGAAGATTTGTTCGACCGGATCGTCGGCGGCCCGTCAGCCGTGCTGGATTGCGCAAATAAAACGCTCGTTTCGGCAGATGAATACTGAAGAAAACGGCCTTCGTATCGGCGTAACCATGCGTGTAGCTGAGGCCTCGTCCTATCGCGAGACGCGGGATCTCTTGGCGCGGGATTGGGGAAAGTTTCTCGCGGCCGCTCTGCCGTCAGTGCCGTGGATGCCGATTCCCAATCGGGAAAACGACGTTCATACCATCGTTCGCGATTGGGGCTTGAACGGCTTTATCCTTACAGGTGGCGATGACTGGGGAACAACACCGGTACGTGATCGGACGGAAGAGACAATTCTGCAGATTGCCGAAGAGAATTCGTTTCCCTTGCTGGGCGTTTGCCGTGGCCTGCAAGCGATGCAAATTCGTTCGGGTGGCCGACTTGCCGCATGTCCCTGCGACGCCCATGTCGCGACCCAACACACCGTCAGATTTGTTCGCCCGGTGGGCGGCTCCCGTTTCGGCGATGGTGAAATGACCGTCAACTCGTTCCATGCCAATGGCATTCTGGAAGGGGAATTGGCCGACGACCTTGAAGCCATTGCAATAAGTGCAGACGGATTTATCGAGGCTGCCTCCCACGGGAGATATCCCCAGCTGGGCGTCATGTGGCACCCGGAACGAGCGCGAGCCTTTCACCCAACAGACGTCGGGCTGTTGCGCTCCTTGTTCGGTTTTAAAGAAACGCCATGAAGGGGATAATTCTTGCCGCGGGGCGAGGCAGCCGCATGGGGAGCGCGACCGATGACAGGCCCAAATGCTTTGCCAAGATAGACGGCCGCCGGCTCATCGACTGGCAAATTGCTGCACTTCGTGACGCGGCGCTCGACGACATCACAATCGTTGGCGGGTATCGACGGGAAATGCTTGCGCCATACGCGGATCAAGTTCTTGCGAACTGCCATTGGGCGGAGACCAACATGGTCACCAGTTTGGTGTGTGCCGCCGACATTCTGCGAAGTCACGATTGCATCGTTTCGTATTCCGATATCCTTTACCACCCGGATATCGTACGCGCTCTCTCGGCGTCGAATGCGGATATCGCGATATCTTTCGATGAAGACTGGAGGTCGCTCTGGTCGGACCGTTTCACCGATCCGCGGAATGACGCCGAGGGTTTCGAGGCCAAAGACGGTTATCTCGTTTCAATCGGCGATCGGCCAGAAGACCTCGATGACGTTCGGGGGCAATATATGGGGCTTTTGAGAATTTCGCCGCGCGGTTGGCAAGAGATCGAGGGCTATTTGTCGACGCTCGACGGCGCGAGACGTGATTGTCTCGATATGACGGGGCTGCTCGCGGCCTTGTTGGATAAGGGCGTCGGAATTGAAACCATTGCCATTACGGGTAAATGGTGTGAAGTGGACAGCGCAGACGATTTGACCCTTTATCGCCATAGAATTTCGGAAGCGGCGGCGTGGTCCCATGATTGGCGGTGGAAGTAGGACGAGACGCGTGGCGGCTCATTCTCATGACAACTTAGATGAGTGAACCGCTCAGAGGCCGCTTAACGTTTCCAGCCGCAATCTTCAAGTATCCGGTCCGGCGTTAAATCCTGAATTTTCTTCTGTTGTGACGGCGTTAGACCGGTGCGCCAGGCATCGAGGCTGCCCTTCAACACTTCGTTGCTATGATGCTCATATTGGAGCTGCCGATCGTTTTTTAGCAGTTTCTCGTCAAAGCCGAAAAAATCTGCGATTTCCGCGAAATATCCTTCTGGATCGGTCTTGAACTTTTCGAAGGTTACCAGCTTAACCTCCATACCGGAGGCGGGTGATCGTGCGAATTCATTCCAACCTGCTACCCAATCAGCCCATAAAGGTTCGTAGGCGTTGTCTATGTTCCAATCGATTTTCTTTTCGATGGGAAGGTCCTCATATCCGCGCGGCAGATGTTCGTAATACATGTGGCGGAGCTGCCATGTCTGGTGCTCCAAATGATAAAAGAATGAAAAGAATGCTTGCCGAGGGTCGCGGAGATGGACCAGCATTTTCGACAGGTGAGACCGCGATAGGGTGTTCAGGTTGGCGTCGCTGGGCAGCGGGTGGCTCGTGCTCACCGCGGCGCCGCGCTGAAAATCGTCAAGTAGAACCGGAGCAAAAATGGACCGCGGAAAATTGTTCAACGTGGTCGGAAATATGCAGACGTCCAAACCGCATGCCATATAGTAAAGGATGTATTGTGAGGCCGCGCTCGGCATGGAGACCATAAGTATGGGCGGAATACCGGCAGTGATCGCCGCCTCGCGCTTTTCTATTTGTTCGGGTAGGTTCTGGTAATTCAGACTAAGGAAGTCTTTGGGGCTGTAACTTCGTGCACCGTTCGCCGGACTCGATTTCGCCGATGACGAAAGGCCGTTACATTGGTCAACGAGGTGGTTTCGCAGTTTCTCATAAAGTTGCGCGTTGCTCTCGCCCCTAAGAAGCCTATCAAGGGTAAGTGCCTGATTGATACAATTGACGCTCAAATCCGGGCGGTCTGCTTTTAGTAGGCACAACGACTGCAAGAAAAATAGATAGTCGTTTGACTGATGTGTTTGCAGGAGCTTTTCCAGGATCCCGCTAAGGCTTCCGAAATTTCGGCTCGTAATCAGGTGGCGCAGGATCTCAGAGATATTTTCCGGAATATCTTCCAGGGGATTACCTGCTTCGAGAATGTCATGCGCCATTTCTTCAAAGGCTGATATCTCAAAATCGGGCATCATTGGCACAGAACTTTCGGAAGCCGGCAACCGAGAACAGGGGAATCGGGACAAACGGACTTATGATCAAACGCGGCCAGAAATAGGCTAGAAAGCGATTGTAAATATTATGTTTATTGCTTTCTCGCGCTCCAAGCACGGGTGAGGTAGCTGCAGGAAATGGTGCCCGATTTGGCTGTTTTCTCCTCAACGAAGCTCAGGAATTTCTTGAATTCCGACTCGCCGAGTTGTGCACGCACGTCATTAACGGATTTCCACACCCCGACGTAGCGTTCGGGGGACATTTCGATGGTGTGAGGCCCCTCCAAGAAAACGACGTCGTCAAAAAATCCGCATGATTGGAGACGCTCACTCAAACCTTCGGTGATCCCGCCTTTCCCTGAAGACTTCCGTTGAAGCCCGGGCTTCAAACTGTAAAGAAATGCTTCGATCTCCTCCAACATGGGGTTGTCTTGGATGTGTCTCGGATTCCAGAGGCACACAAATCGCCCGCCCGGCTTTAAAATTCTATTGAATTCATTTACTGCCGCATCGAAATCCGCCCAGTGAAATGAGGAAGCCATGCTGACCCAATCGTACGTAGCGTCGGGCAGGCCCGTCTCCTCCGCGCGTCCAGTCAGCCATGTCACGGGAGTTGAAATGGACTGGGCTTTTCCGACCCGGCGCATGTCATCGTTTGGTTCAATGGCCGTAATCCGGCGAACGCCGAAATCGGCAAGCATCGCGGTGAATATTCCGGTGCCGGCGCCGACATCGACCGCTTGGACTTCCTCTATTGGCCGATCAAGGAGTGCCAGTGTCGCTAAGACAACCGAGTGCGAATAATCCGGCCTAAAACGCGCGTATGCATCGGCAAGCCCAGAAAAATCACCCAGGGGTAAGCTCATTTTTCTCCCACGCATCGACAGCCAAGACAACCGGGTATCCGCTAACAAATAGGGTGCTGTAGTTGAAAATTCGTAACTATTCGCCAGTGGATGAAAATTGCGGTGAGGCTGAGGATTTTTCCCACTGCGCGTTCGCTACGAGGCTGAATCCCCATACCTTCATGCGCGATTCCGGTATCTGTAGTGGACTCGTCCCGGACGGGACCACAATATGGCCGCCATGCAAAACTCTTCTTCAATGCCTGGCGAGTTCGATTACGTCATCGTCGGCGCCGGGTCGGCCGGATGCGTTCTCGCCAACCGGTTGTCTGCCGATCCATCGGTCAAGGTTCTGTTGCTCGAAGCGGGTGGCAAGGACGATTACTTCTGGATCAAAGTGCCCATGGGGCTGTCGAAGGTTCTTGGCAATTCCCGCGTCGACTGGTGTCTGCAAAGCGAGCCCGAGCCGTATCTGAACAACCGCATCGTTCCCTTGCCGCGCGGCAAGACTCTCGGCGGTAGCTCGTCTATCAACGGCATGGTCTATGTCCGGGGAATTGCGCGCGACTACGACGATTGGGCGCAGCGCGGCAATCGCGGCTGGGGCTGGGACGACGTTCTGCCCTATTTCAAGAAAAGCGAAGACTTCCAATCCGGTGCCAATGATTTCCATGGAGCGGGAGGTGAATTGGGGGTGTGCGATCCGGGCATCCGGTGGGAAATCCTGGACGCGTTCCGAGAGGCGGCCGGTCAGTCGGGTGTCCCCTTGACCGACGATTACAATACCGGGGAAGGCGAGGGCATTCAGTATTTCCAAGCGACCATCAGGGACGGCATGCGCGCATCGACAGCGCGGTCTTTCCTTCGGTCCGCCGAGAACCGGTCCAACCTGAAGATCGTCACGGGCGCGACAGTGCGCCGGATTCTCGTCAAGGATAAGCGGGCGAACGGCGTTGAGTTCTGGCGCGGCAACGAGCTGACGACCGCGACGGCAAAGGCCGAAGTGATTTTGGCCAGCGGCGCTTATGCCTCGCCGCAGCTCCTGCAGCTTTCGGGCATCGGGCCCGGCGATCTGTTGCGGCAACATGGCATCGATGTCGTCCACGACCTGCCGGGCGTCGGCGAGAACCTGCACGACCATTGGCAGGTGCGCATGCAATACCGCGTACAGAACACCACCACGCTGAACGCCTGGGTGAACAACCCGGTGCGCAAGATGGCGATGGGCCTGAACTATCTTCTGTTCCGCAAGGGCCCTATGAGCGCGCAACCGCCGCTCCTGGCGGCGTTCGCCAAGACCAAGCCGTCGTTGGACGTTCCCGATATCCAATTCCACGTTACCGCCGCAAGCTACGACAAGGTCGGTGGGCCGTTGGATGACTTCGCCGGGTTCACCAACGGGGTCTGCATCCTGCGGCCAACCAGCCGCGGGCATGTGCGCATCAAGTCGAGCGACCCGCGCCAGCCTCCGGCCATGCTGCACAACTACCTTGAAACGCCCGAGGACCAGCAGATTGCCATCGACTGCGTCCGCTTTGCCCGCAAGATCGCAAAATCGCCAGTGCTTGCCCGCTTCCATCCCGAGGAAACCAAGCCCGGGGCGCGCTACGAAAGCGATGAAGACCTGCTCGATTATGCCCGCGATGTCGCCACGACCGTCTTCCATCCCGTCGGTACGTGCAAGATGGGGCAGGACCCCTTGGCGGTCGTGGACGACCGGCTGCGGGTAAGGGGGCTAGAGGGGCTCCGGGTGGTCGATGCCTCGATCATGCCCGCAATTCCGTCGGGCAATACCAACGCGCCCACGATCATGATCGCGGAGAAAGCCTCGGACATGATCCGCGAGGATCGAAGGGCCTAAAAAACAGGCTAAAATCAGCCTATTATTGCATTATCCAGTGGTGTATCATTACAAAGTTCTATAAAGTTATAGAAACAAGCACTCACGGGGAGACATCTTGTTATGCTCAGAAAAACCTTGATGGCCGCATCGGCCTTCGCGCTGATGGCGGCGACGTCCGTTGCCCAGGCGGCGGAGATCAAAGTCGGCTTTATTACGACGCTCACCACCGGTGCCGCCGTTATCGGCAACGATATGAAAAAGGCGGTCGATCTCGCCGTCGAACATATGGGCGGCAAAATGGGGCCGCTGGACCTCGAAGTCATCTATGCCGATGACGAATTCAATCCGCAGAAAGGCAAGCAGGCGACCGAGCGCCTCGTCAAACGTGACGATGTCGATATCGTGGCGGGTTATATCTGGTCGCACGTCCTACTCGCGTCCAAGAACGTGGTGCTTGATGAAGGTAAGTTCCTGCTCAGCGCCAACGCCGGACCGTCGCCGATGGCCGGGGAACAATGCCACAAGAACTTCTTCAGCTTCTCCTGGCAGAACGACCAGACACCTATGGCCATGGGTGAATTGCTCAACCAACGGGGCGTCAAGTCGTTGTACGTCATCGCGCCGAACTACGCCGCCGGCCAGGACATGGTCGCGGGCGCGGAGCGGACCTTCAAAGGCAAGATCGTCGGCAAGGACATGACGGCTTGGCCGACCCAGAAGGACTGGGCCGCCGAGTTCACCAAGGTGAAGGCCGCCAATCCGGACGGTGTGTTCACGTTCTATCCGGGCGGTCACGGACCGGCCTTTTTGAAGCAGTACGAGCAAGCCGGCCTGACGGGCAAGGTACCGCTTTATTCGGTCTTTACGCTCGATGCCATCAGTCTGCCGCTGTTGCAAAAGGCGGGCATGAAGAGCGCCATGGGCACCTACATGACCCAATTCTGGGTGCAGGATCTCGACAATGCCCAGAACAAGCGTTTCGTCGCTGATTTCAAAAAGAAGTACGGTTCCTATCCGTCCTTCTATGCGGCGCAATCCTATGATGCCATGTTCGCGATCAAAGCGGCCGTCGAGGCGGTCAACGGCGATCTGAAGAACATGGACGGCATGCGCAAGGCATTCGAAAGCGCCGATTTCCCGTCGGTGCGCGGTTCCTTCAAGATGGGGCCCAACCACTTCCCGATCCAGAACTTCTATGCGCGTGAAGTGGTTGCCGACGCAGACGGAAGCTGGACGACGGTGAACCGCGGCGTCGTGCTCGCCAATCACCAGGATTCGTATGCTAGCAAGTGCAACATGAAAATGTAGAAACAGCGCTCCGCTGTTTCTAAGGCTAAGGCGGGGATGCGTGTGCATCCCCGCTTCCACTTTCCAAGACCGGCCAGCTTCGACATTCGTGCCGAAGATTGGTATCCAATGCGATGAACTACGTCCTATTCGCCGAACAATTTCTCAACGGTTTTCAGCTGGGGATGATCCTGTTCCTGCTGGCGGCCGGGCTGACCCTGGTGTTCGGTATCATGGACTTGGTCAATCTGGCGCACGGCTCGCTCTATATGCTGGGAGCCTATTTCGCCGCCACCTTTTCCCATCTGACGGGTTCGTTCGTTTGGGCCATCCTCCTCGCCGTACCGGCGATGGTGGCGGCGGGCATCATCATCGAGATGATCGCGCTCAGAACGCTTTATGCGCGCGACCATCTGGATCAGGTGCTCGCGACCTTCGGCTTGATCCTGTTTTTCAATGAATTGACACGCATCGTGTGGGGCCCGGAAGGGCAAGTTATACCGCTGCCCGCTTACCTCGACGGCAGCGTCGCGCTACCCCTGGGGATCGACTATCCGGTCTATCGCCTGGTGATCATCGGCTGCGGTCTCGCGGTTGCGCTCGGCTTGTGGGTGCTCGTTTCCAAGACGCGGATCGGCATGCTCATCCGGGCCGGTTCGTCGAACCGCGAGATGGCCGGGGCGCTCGGCGTCAACATCGCCACGCTATTCACCGTGGTGTTTGGGATCGGCGCCGCACTTGCTGGCTTTGGCGGCATGATCATCACGCCCATCACCCAGGCTGAGGTAGGGATGGGGGAGATCATCCTCATTCAGGCCTTCGTCGTCGTGGTGATCGGCGGTATCGGCTCCATCAAGGGGGCATTCATTGCCGCCATTCTGATCGGCGTGATCGATACCATGGGCCGCTCGTTCCTGGATCTCCTGCTTCTGTTCATTCTACCTGCCAACGCGGCGGAGGCGGCGGGGCCCGCGTTGTCTTCCATGCTGATCTTCATCCTGATGGCGGGCATCCTGTTCTTCCGGCCGCAGGGCCTGTTTCCGCCCAAGGGCGCGCGGTAGAGGGAAGAGGGATGAAGGTGCTGCTCGACATTCAGGCCTTGAAGACGCCGCGTGGAATCGTTGCCACCATCGTCGTTCTGCTGTGTGGCCTGATGCCTATTATCGCGCCGGCCATCGGCGAAAGCTTTTATGTCGACGTGTTCGCCCGCACCATGATCTGGGCGATTGCCGCGGTGAGCCTCAACCTGATCATGGGGTATGGCGGCATGATCAGCTTCGGGCACGCGGCCTTCTTCGGTATCGGCGCCTATACCATCGGCATTTTAGCGTTCCACGGCGTTACCAGCGCCTGGGTACAGTGGCCCGTCGCTTTGATCCTGTCGGCGCTCGTGGGACTGGTGTTCGGTGCCATCAGTCTGCGCACCAAAGGCGTTTATTTCATCATGATTACCCTGGCACTGGCTCAAATGCTGTATTTTCTTAGTGTCAGTGCGCAGCGCTACGGTAGTGATGACGGTTTAACCATTAACGACCGTAGCGATTTCGGCATCGGGTTCTTCAACCTCGATGATGACCTCACCCTCTATTATCTCATCTTCGCGGTCTTGCTCCTCTGCGTTTATGTCTCGTGGCGGATCGTCAACTCGCCCTTCGGTATGGTAGTGCGCGGCGCCAAGTCCAATGATAACCGCATGCAGGCTTTGGGGTATCCGACCACGCGCTACAAACTGACCGCTTTCGTCATCGCCGGCGTGATGTGCGGCATGGCCGGGGTTCTCGATGCCAATCTCGAGGAATTCGTCAGTCCCGATGCGCTCAACTGGCCGCGCTCGGGCGAGATGATCTTCATGGTCGTCCTCGGCGGTATGGGCAGCCTGTTCGGGCCGGTGACCGGCGCCGTGGTGTTCTGGCTGTTGCAGGACTTCCTTGCCAATTGGCGCGGGTTCATCGGCGATCACTGGGCGATCATTTTCGGGCCTTTCCTGATCCTAGTCGTGCTTTTCGCGCGCGGCGGTATCCATGGTCTCGTCGATAGGCTGTTTTCGCGAAAAGGGGGCGCCCAATGACCGGCGTACAAGATCCCCTGGCCTCGATGTTGTCCGCTGAGAGCCTGATCAAGAATTTCGGCGGAATTGTCGCGACCGACTCCTTGAGTTTCGATGTCGCCCAGGGAGAGATTCACGCGATCATCGGGCCCAACGGTGCGGGTAAGACGACACTTATCTCGCAATTGTCGGGTACCCTAATGCCCGACGGCGGACAAATCCGCTTCGACGGGAGCGATATCACACGGATGACGGCGCCGCAGCGGGCGCGCCGCGGCCTTGCGCGGTCGTTTCAGATCACGAGTATCTTCAAAGACTTTTCCGCTCTCGATAACGTGGTCCTGGCGATCCAGGCACATCGTGGCCATAGCTTTCGTTTCTGGCGGCCTGTGGTAGACGACCTAAGCCTCCGCGATCCCGCCCGCGCCGTGCTCGAGGAAGTCGGGTTGGGTGCGCGTGCGGACGTTCTCGCCGGCAATCTCGCGCATGGCGAGCAGCGCCAGCTCGAAATTGCGATGGCGATCGCATCGGAGCCCAAGATGCTGCTGCTCGATGAGCCCATGGCGGGGATGGGGCCCGAAGAATCGGAGCGCATGACCGCTTATCTTCGTTCTATCAAAGGCCGCTATACCATGCTGTTGGTGGAACACGACATGGATGCCGTGTTCGCGCTTGCCGATACGATAACCGTGCTGGTCTACGGGCGCGCCATCGCCAGCGGTCCGCCGGATACCATTCGCGCCAACGCCGAGGTGCGCGCCGCCTATCTGGGGGAGGACTAGCGATGCTTGAGGTGCGCGGCATCGAAAGTTCCTACGGTGCGTCGCAGGTGCTGTTCGGCATGTCGTTCGAGGTGCGCGCAGGGGAGGTGGTTACCCTGTTGGGCCGTAATGGAATGGGTAAGACCACGACTATCCGGTCGATCATGGGCTTGCTGAAACCGCATGCCGGTGAAATCCGGTTCAACGGCACCGCAATTCATCGATTGCCTGCGTACCGGGTAGCTCAGGCGGGGCTCGGACTGGTGCCCGAGGGGCGTCAAATTTTCCCCAATCTGTCTGTCATGGAGAACCTCGTGGCGACATCGGGGAACCGGCGCAAGAAAACCGCGCCATGGACGGTTGAGAGGGTTTTCGACCTGTTCCCGTCGTTGGCCGAGCGACGCGCCAATATGGGCAATCAGTTGTCCGGTGGTGAACAGCAGATGCTGGCGGTCGGGCGGGCTCTGATGACCAATCCGGATCTGCTGATCCTCGATGAGGCGACGGAGGGGCTCGCGCCCTTGATCCGGGCGGATATTTGGCGGGTTCTGGGGCAACTCAAGGAGGCCGGCCAGTCGATCCTGGTTATCGACAAAAACGTGGATGCCCTGGCTCGGCTGGCGGATCGCCACTATGTGATCGAGAAAGGTAAGGTGGTTTGGCAAGGGAATTCCGCCGATTTGACCGCCGACGAAGACCTTCAGCACCGCTATCTGGGGGTATAGGTTAACCCTCCTTGAAACCGGCGCGTCAAAGCCGAATATAACGATTCTAAGAAACAACCTATTGGGGTCGGGTTACGTGCAGAAAACCGCGGCACATGGCGGCGCGCACGATATGTGGGTCGATTACCGCCAAGTCGTCCATACCGTTACCGGTGAAGTCTCCACCCAATATTGCATCCCTGGTGGGACCGGCCGCAACGGCCAGCTCCTCTTGGGCGACGATTATTTGCTAGATGGCAGCGACGGACGCTTGCTCGACCAGGCGCTCATGGAAGCGCGCCTGACGACCCTCCTCAAGGAAGCAACCAAAAAGCTATCCGAGAATCTCGCCTCGAACCCAGGCCAATTCGTTATCGTGCCCATCAACGCACTGGCGCTCGAAGTTGAAAGCCTTACCACGGTGTTTGGCGATCTCTGCCGTGCTATCCCGGAAGACGCACGCGCCAATCTGATCTTCGAAGTCATGAACCTGCCGCGAACACCGCAGTTGGACGTGATCGATAATTTGGCAATCTTGTTGTTTCCCTTTTGTAGGTTCTTCATCGCACGCCCGCAGCCTGGTTGCACCGATTTCACGACCTTTACCAACTGCAACTTTCAGGGGGTCTGTTTCAACCTGAAGAACAAGCCGTGGCCGGTCGACAAGATCCAGCCCGATCTCGCGGCGTTTAAGGAAAATGCCTTCGCCTGCCGGATGGCGACCTATCTGCATGGGTGCGCGACGCCGGAGATTGTTGCGGTGGCCAATGGCTTGGGGTTCGAATATCTGGATGGCTCCGCCGTAGAACCCAATGTAAATACTGCTTAACGCCAGAAGCCGTCGCGGTCTATCTGGTGCAGCGCGGCCAACTCTTCCGCTGACGGTGCCGGGGTTTCGCTCATATCCGGCGCGAATTTTAAATCCCAGCCGGTATTTTCCCGCACTTCTTCCGCGCTGTGACCGGGATGAACCGAGGATAGCAATAATTCGCCTTGCGCGTCCGGGCGCAGGATCGCCTTGTCGGTGATTACCGCCGAGGGGCCGCCATCGGGTAGCCCTGCGTCGGCGCGGCTGCTACCGCCCTCGAGGAAGCCGGGCGACGTAACATAATCAACCCGCTCGACCAGCCGCCGCTTCTCGTGGTTCATAATGGCGATCAGCCGCTTGGACATGGCGGCGATGTCGGCGGCGCCGCCGGAGCCGGGCAGTTTTACCTTGGGTTCGGCAGGATCGCCGATGTAGGACGTGTTGATGTTGCCGAAGCGGTCGATCTCCGCGCCGCCTATGAAACCGGCATCAACCTTGCGCGCCTGCAGATGGCCCATCACTTGAAGTAGTCCGGTTGTCCAGGCGGCGTTCCGCTGATTGGCCGGGTCGCACATGGTGTAGAGGGTTTCTGCGGCTGGCGCATAACGCACGACGCCGCCTTCAAACATGCCGACGGCATTGGGCGCATGGGTCATGCGCGCGACGCCATAGGCGGTAATGGGGAGACGCATGCCGACGAACACGATCTCGCCATCGCGGATTTCGCGCGCCGCGGCGATGATCATCAGTTCCTGGGTCGAATAGTCCGCCATCGCCTTACTCCGCTGCATAATTGGCGGGCGCGGCCAACTGCTCGCCTTTGATGCGCAGCTCGTCGAGACGGGACCCGAGTTTTTCCGTGTAGGCTTCCGGCGAACCCGGGTCGAATACCCATTCGTCGAGCCATGCTTTGAAGCCGTCCACGTCGCGGGAACGGGCGTGATAGTCGTTGAAAAAGGCGCTGTCGCGGAGCCAACGCCCCGTCAGCGGCGACGGGTGGGTGCCGGCCGGCACCTCGCAGACCGCGTCGACCCGGAAGCCCGGAACCAGAATTCGCGAGGGATCGGAGGCAATGACGCTGTCGTCGACGATTTCGTTGGCGACGATGATCACTCGCTCGGCAGCGAGCCCGGCTTCCTGACACAGGCCATTGGAGCCCCAGAAATGGCAATTGCCGCCGCGGTCGGCGCGCTGCACGGCAAGAATGGTGACGTCCGGCTTTAGCGGGGGCACGAGGACAACCGGCTCGTCTTTTTCCGCAAAGGGATTTTGCGCCTTCTTGAAGGTGGGATTCTCGGCGATGCCGGACCCGAGGATGGATCGCACAGGCGCGTAGGGCATGCCATAGGCGGCAGCGAACAACGCCATGCCGACGGAGAAATTGGAGTAATCGTTGATAACGATCTTGTTGGGGATGCCTTTTTCGGCGGCGCGGCGATAATTGTGACCGAGCCCGCCCGAGACATTGCCGACCCAAGCGCCGGTGATGGCGCCGACGCAACCGGCGCCGATGAGCATGTCAGTGGAGGCGTCCGAGATGGGCGCGATCATATTCAGGTCGCGCTTGCCCTGGCGGATCAGTTCATAGGTGGCGGCAAAGGGAATGGCGGTTTCCAATGCGGCCCCCAACACCACCTTGTCGCTGTCGCGGACAAGGGACGCGATCGCATCCGAAAGGGTGGTTGTTTTATCTGTCATTTGAATCGTTTAAGGTGCGTTTCTGAATCAAAACATTAATCTTGGCGAAGGCGGAAACGTTGGATTTTGCCCGTCGCCGTCTTGGGCAGATCGCCGACGAAATTGATCCAACGCGGATACTTGTAACGGGCAAGCCCGTCCTTGCAGTGGTTGAGTAGTTCGTCGGCCAAACCGTCCGACGCATCGTCGGCATTGTTGAGCACGACATAGGCTTCCGGCTTGATCAGGTCGTCGTCGTCTGCGCGGCCGACCACGGCGGCTTCTAGCACCTTCGGGTGTTCGGACAGGCGTTGCTCGATTTCCACCGGTGAACACCAAATGCCGCCGACTTTGAGCATGTCGTCCGAGCGACCGTGGCAGGTGAAGAACCCCTCGGCGTCGCGCTCGTAGGTATCGCCGGTCACGATCCAGCCGTCCTTGAGAGCGGCCGCTGTCTTCTCCGGGTTGCGCCAATACTCGCGAAGGAGGGAGTTGCCGCGGATCATCAGCCCGCCGGCCTCGCCATCGGGCACATCCTTGCCGTTGTCATCGACGATGCGCGCTTCGTAGCCGGGCACCAGTTTGCCCGACGCGCCCGGCTTGATGGCGTCGACGCGGTTGGAGATGAAGATGTGGAGAATTTCTGTGGTGCCGATACCGTCGAGGATGGTGAGACCGGTTTTCTCTTTCCAACGGTGGAGCAGGTCCGGCGGCAGGGCTTCGCCCGCCGAAATGCACAACCGCAGCGACGAGAGGTCGGGCTGAACGCTTTCCAATTCGCGCAATTGCGCGGCGTAGAGCGTCGGCACGCCGAAGAACAGCGTCGGCTTGTAGGATTCGATGATGTCATGGGCTGCTTTGGGGGTCGGCGGGCCCGCGAACAGCACGGCTTGTGCGCCTACCCACAAAGGAAAATTCATGGCATTGCCGAGGCCGTAGGCGAAGAACAGCTTGGCCGCCGAATAAACGATGTCGCTTTCCTCGAAGAACAAGGTTTCAACGGCGTAATGCTGGCAGGTAACGGGGATGTCCTTGTGGGTATGCACCACGCCCTTGGGATTGCCGGTCGATCCCGAAGAATAAAGCCAGAAGCAATCGTCATCGGCGGAGGCGGGCCTGGCGGATAGGTCGGGCGAGGCCATGCCGAGACGGGCGGCGAGCGTATCCCCTTCACCGTCGACACGCAGATTGAGTTTCGCTTTATGGGCGGCTTTTTCGATGGCGGGCTCGACCTCGGCGGCGAACTCGGGTGAGTATATGACGGCGGCGGCCTCGGAGTTTTCGATATTGAAGACGTAGTCCTTGGTGCGCAGCAGGGTGTTAAGGGGCACCGGAATGATGCCCGCCTTAATGGCGCCCCAGAATGTGAAGAAGAATTCGGCGCAGTCCTTGACCATCATCAGCGCTCGTTCGCCCGGTTCGATGCCGGCCGACAGCAACGTATTGCCGGCCCGGTTCACGCCGTCGAGCAACTCGGCATAGGTGACGTCCCTTCCTTTTGAATTTGGGGCGCCGACTTCGCGGATGGCGATTTTGTCGGCCCGGCCTTCGTCGATATGACGGTCGATGAAATGAACGGCGCAGTTGAAAACGGGAGAGAAGGATAGGGTCGCCGGCACCTTGGCGTCGTCGACGGAAATCGTATGGTCGGTCATAAGGTCTCTCCCTGTGGATTTTCGGCTGTTTTTTGTTGCGCGTCCGAGGCGTGTCGCAAGGGCCAATTTTTAGCTAATTCTGGCCATTTTCGCAATCAAAAGCCTTATAGAATTTTGTATATTTCCGCGTTCATTTCGTACTGCCGACCGGGCTGCCCGACAGGCAGTTATCGCCGTTTGGCGAGTTCGCGATAAAGCGCTTCCGGCGTCACGCCAATCTCCGAGGCCAGCACATGCCAGTTCCCCTTCGCGGGAAGCGCGCCGCCGTTGAGATCGAGCCAGGCGTCCAGCCGCTGATCGACTTTCTTCAACGTCATGATTTCGATTTGAGTACGCGTGCGCTGGACCTCGCGGGCGAGGCGGCGCGCCCAGGCTTCTGCAAACGCCGTATCTCCGGCAAGTTTGCGCGCGAGCATATTACGGGGGATGACGGCCAGCCGCGACGGCGCGGCTGCGACGGCGTCGCAATGATAGCGGGCCGCGTGGAGCGAAGCCTCGGCGAGAACATCGCCGGGGCCTGCCCGCTGCAACGTCAGCGCGGCACCGTCCGAGAGGTGGCGGACGAGGCGCACGTCTCCCTGGCAAACTAGAAACAGCGACCGCACCCGGTCCTCGCGGCGGAACAGCATTTCATCCGCTGCCAGCATCCGTTCGCGGATGGCGAGGTTCGTGAGTTTTTCGATGAGATCGTCGGACATGATCATAATCATGTTTGGATTCGGGCCCTTGTACAATTATTTGCTTTGAGAGGGTACGAAAGGAGAAATTCCATGCGGATTTTGATCGCTGCTACGGCTGTCGTCTTGATTCTGGCGGTCACGCCGGCGCAAGCCCAGCATGTCGGCCATGGTTTGCATGGCGGGTCGTCCCCTTATGCCGGATGGCAGACGCGCGAGATAAAAATGCTGTCGGATGATCAGATAGCGGATCTCCAAGCCGGGCGGGGAATGTCGCTTGCTTTGTCGGCGGAGTTGAATGGCTATCCGGGACCGACACACGTATTGGAACTGGCCGACCACCTCCAATTGTCCGCGGGCCAACGGGAAAAGACCGAAACGCTGCTCGCGGAAATGAAAAAGGAGTCCATCGCCCTTGGGGCTGAGCTAATGGAAGCCGAACGCGGCATCGATGCTCTCTTCGGCGCAGTCATTCCTACCGAACAAGCACTTCGCGACGCGACGGCGATGGCCGCGGCGGTGCAAGGGAGGCTGCGCTTCGCGCATCTGCGCTATCACTTGCGAACGATGCAAATTTTGAACCCAGCCCAGGTCGAAGCCTATAACCGGCTGCGCGGCTACCGATAAAAAAAGCCCCGGCATGCGCCGGGGCTTTCCGTTTCTTGGCGTCTTGGCTTAGTGGAACTTCACATATTCGAAGTCCACCGTCTGCCCGTGGATACCGCGCCACGGGCCGGGGCGAGCCCGGCCCGTCACTGTTAATTTTGACCGCGGCATCCACGATCAATGAAATTTGACGTACTCAAAATCGACAGATTGCCCGTGAATGCCGCGGTCGGGGGCGGCGATCCAGTTGGCGAACTTGCCCGGCTCGGTGACCGGCACCATCAAGGTCTGCAAAAACGCGTGATCGTCGTCGTTGGGTAGCCACAGGTTGGCCTGTTTTTTCCACTCTTCGGCGCTGATGATTTTGCCTTGCGGCGTCACGTTGACGCCAGCGAAGATGCCGATGTTGCGGTGGAAACCTTCATGCGGCAGTGCCAGTTTGTAGTCGATGCCGTGATCGGCGAGGGTCTTGTTCCACCGGTCGACGCCGCGCTGGCAGTCCTCGGCGTAGTCGTTGCGCAGCCGCTCGTTGATGGCGAGCAGGGCGGCATGATCGTGCATCCGGATATTGCCGTCGTCGTCAATCTCGGGGACCGGATAGGTATCGTGATCGAGGACGTGGTCGTCTTTGATCTTGGTCTCGAGATAGCGGCCTTTCAGACCCATGGAATAGTAGTTGCCGGCGTTGGTGGAGTTTTCCTGCCCGAACAGGTCGAGGCAGATGGAGAAGTGGAAGTTCATGTACTTCTGGATCAAGTCCAGATTGATGCCACCATATTTGCTGACATCGTCGGTGTCGTGCTCGCGCATCAATTCGGCGGTGCGCTTGACGACCCGGCCGACGCCGGTCTCGCCAACGAACATGTGGTGCGCTTCTTCGGTCAGCATGAAGCGGCAGGTCCGCGACAGGGGATCGAAGCCCGATTCCGCAAGCGCCTGAAGCTGATACTTGCCGTCGCGGTCCTGGAAGTAGGTGAACATGAAGAACTGCAGCCAGTCGTGGGTCACCTCGTTGAAGGCTTCGAGGATACGCGGTTTGTCGGGATCGCCGGAGTGGCGTTCCAGCATCTCTTCCGCTTCCTCGCGGCCGTCGCGGCCGAAATAAGCGTGCAGCAAATAGACCATCGCCCACAAATGGCGGCCTTCCTCGACGTTCACCTGATAAAGACTGCGCAGGTCATAGAGGGAGGGACAGGTACGTCCCAACTGACGCTGTTGCTCAACGCTCGCCGGTTCGGTATCGCCCTGGGTGACGATCAGACGGCGCAACTCCGAGCGGTACTCGCCCGGCACCTCTTGCCAGGCGGCTTCGCCCTTGTGGGCGCCGAAGTTGACCTGACGGCCTTCTTCCTGATCGGCGAGGAAGATGCCCCAACGGTACTCGGGCATCTTGACGTAATCGAAGTGTGCCCAGCCGTCGGCGCCGACATCGACCGCGGTGCGGAGATAAACCTCGTTCTCGGCGCTTTTCACCGGGCCGAGATCGTTCCACCAGTGCAGAAACTCCGGCTGCCATTTTTCCAGAGCCCGCTGCAGACGGCGGTCGTCCGCGAGGTTAACGTTATTGGGGATCTTCTGGTTGAGATCGACCTTTGCCATTGTCCTACACCCGTTCCTTGTTGAAATGAGCCTGTTTGCCCGTGCCGTAGCGCTTCAGCGCGCCTTCTTCGCCCACCGCATTGGGGCGTTGGAAAATCCAGTTCTGCCACGCACTCAGGCGGCCGAAGATTTTCGTTTCCAATGTTTCGGGACCGGCGAAGCGGAGGCTCGCTTCCAAACCGGTCAGCGCATCCGTCGAGAAATGGGCGCGCTCTTCGATGGCGAGCCGCACCTCGTCTTCCCAATCGATATCGTCAGGGATGAAGGTGACGAGACCCAATTCGTCGGCGGCCTCGGCATCGAGATCGCTGCCCATCTCTGCCTTGGCGTCCTCAACTTTTTCAGGATCATCGAGGAAACGTGTCTCCATGCGGCTCAGCCCGTTGCACATGGGCAGCGGCCCAAAATTCATGCTGGTCATGCGCACCGCCGCCGGCGGCAGATTGGAGCCCTCGAACGTACCGTCGAGCATATAGCTGCGGTCGGCGGCAAGAACGAACTCGAAGAAGGTGCCGGTAAAGCAGCTGCCCGGCTCGACAAGCGTGATGACGCTACGCGACGACACGTCGAGGCGTTTGAGGGTGCGCTTGAGATAGAGAGTGATCTCGCGCACCAGCCAGTCGTCGGCATTATCGAGCAACGCTTGGTCGGCGGCGGCGAGGTTTTCGGCATTGCCCGAGGATTTGAACACCCAGGTGCCGATCTCCGGCTCGTTGGTACGCATATGGACGATGAAGTTGTCCATGTCGCGGGCGAAGGCGAGGGGCCAAAACTTGTCCCCCTGCGCGTGAATGTCGTCGATGCCGCTCGGCGGCGGATCGGCCGGGGCGTGGAGCGTAATGGTCGCGACTCCCAGATCGCGGTCGATGGTGGCCGATAGAGTTCCGTAAGTGATCTCATTGTCGCCATAGGTAACCTCGAGCGGCGTCAGCTTGATACCGACGGCGTCTTTGGGACGCTTCGATTTGGCGGCAAGTTCGAGGGCACGCTCGGTCGCTTTCTCCTGCAGTTTGGAGCGCGGCACGATCTCGTCGACCAGTTTCCACTGGACGGCGCGCTTACCTTTGATGCCTTCGGTGAGGGTACAGAAATAGTCGGCGTGATCGCGGCGCACATGGCGTTTATCGACCACGCGGGTCAAGCCGCCTGTGCCCGGCAGCACCGCCAGCAACGGCACCTCGGGGAGCGATACGGATGACGAGCCGTCATCGACCAGCATGATGTGGTCGGCGGCAAGTGCCAATTCATAACCGCCGCCCGCGGCGACGCCGTTAATGACGCAGAGATACTTCTGGTCGGAATAATCGCTGGCATCTTCCATGCCGTTTCGCGTCTCGTTGGTGAACTTGCAGAAGTTTACTTTCCATGCGTGGCTGGACGTGCCGAGCATGCGGATGTTGGCGCCGGCGCAGAAGATTCGATCCTTGGCGGAAGTAAGCATCACGCAGCCGACCTCGGGGTGTTCGAAACGCAGCCGTTGGATCGCGTCGTAAAGCTCGATATCGACGCCGAGGTCGTAGGAGTTGAGCTTGAGCTCATAGCCGTCGACCAGACCGCCGTCTTCGCTCACATCCATGGCGAGGGTGGCGACGGGGCCGTCGAAGCTGAGCTTCCAATGCTTGTATTGATCCGGATTGGTTCTGAAATCGATCATGCTTGGACGCTTCCCTTGATTTCCGCGCCCCCAAATTTTTCCCGTGGTTCTGGCATAGGGGCTAGTTGGTCTTATCTGTCTGCCCGTTGCCGACGGCGGCGCAATCGCCTCTTTCTCGTCCATCGCGCGGTGACCTGGAAGCACCGCAGGGGAGAAAATCGCCGGAAAACAGGCATTTACGTAAATCGGTACTAAAATACCTATTTACATCATGCGCGCATCCCCCCATTCTGTCAAGAGAGGTCTTTGAGCAAAGAACGGGCGGAATATGGCTGTTTCCTCCAACCTATCCCGGCAGATCGACCCCCAGGAGCCCGAGAGCCTCCCTGAGGGCGCCGTTACGATTCGGGACGCGACAGAGGCCGACCTGGCCGCGGTCACCGATCTCGACGCGCTTAATACGGGGCTCGCCAAACCGGATTACTGGCAGGCTCGTTTCGCGGAAACGGCGGTGCATGGCGATCGGCATTTCCTCATCGCCGAAACGGTGAACCCCAACAATGAGCCGGTTTTTGCCGGCTTTATCGTGGGGGAAATCAGGGCGTGGGAATTCGGCTCGGAGCCTTGCGGCTGGGTTCATTCGATCGGTGTCTATCCCGGCCGCCGCGTCAGCGGCATCGGCACCCGGCTGTTCGACAGTATATGCGAACGTTTCCGCGCCGATGGGGTTCGGTTGGTGCGCACCATGCTGGCCCGTGAGGATCAACTCAATATGTCGTTCTTCCGCTCGCAGGGGATGATGGCGGGGGCCTTCATCGAACTCGAGAAGCCGATCGATTAGGCGAATAGGCGATAGGCCAAGGGGGCAAAATGAAACTGCAGAAAGCGACCCGCTACGGTCTTTATGCGGTGCTGGAGTTGGCGCGGGACCCAGAACGCCAGCTTTCCGCCACCGATATTGCGGCTATCTATGACATTTCCGCCAATCACCTTGCCAAGGTACTACGCGATCTCGGCCGCGCCAGATTGGTCGATTCGGCGCGCGGCGTCGGCGGCGGTTACCGGTTCTCCGGCAATGCCAAGCGGGTCACTTTGATGGACATCATCGCTGTGTTCGAGGATATCTCGGGGGATGGTCCGGGCGCTCGCGAGGAAGGTGAGGACACGGAGATCGGCCAGGCGCTCAACTTGGTGCTCAGTGAAATCGATGATATTGCGCGGGCGACATTCGGATCGATCACCATCGATACGCTGCTGAAAACCATGCGGTGGCGTCAAGAGCGGGACCGCTCCCCGCCCGCGAACCGGTTGACCATCGATTAACCATTTTGCAAGGCGCCAGCCTGAAAATCCTTCTGTCGGCTCATTGGGCGGCTGCGGACAGAAGTTTTATACATGGTTCCGAAGATCATTACGGTCGGTGGCGGCCCGGTGCGCGAGGTCAGGATCGGGGGTACCGAGCCATTGGCCTTTCTTGGCGGACCGTGCGCGATCGAATCGCGTAGCCATGCGCGGCAGATGGCCGAACGGATCGGCGAGATCTGCGACCGTCTCGACATCCCCTGGATCTATAAATCCTGTTACGACAAGGACTGCCGGTCTTCGGCGGCGTCGTTCCATGGCGTCGGTATGGACGAAGGGCTCGGTATCCTGGGCGAGATCAGGAGTGATTACAGTCTGCCTGTCGTCTGTGATTTTTCTGACGCGGCCTGGGCGAAACCGACCGGCGACGTGGTCGACATGATCCAAGTGCCGGCGTACCTGTGCCGGCAAACGCACGTCCTGAAGGCCGCCGGCAAAACCGGAAAACCCGTGCACCTCAAGAAGGGGCAATTCATGAGCCCCTGGAACATGAAAAACTCTGTGCGCAAGATCGAGGCGACCGGGAATCATCAGATATTGCTGACCGACCGCGGCACGTTCTTCGGCTATAACATGCTGATCAACGATTACCGAAATTTTCCCATCATGATGGAAAACGGCTATCCCGTTTGTTTCGACGCCACCCATTCGGTGCAGTTGCCGACTTCCATGGGCGACGTTTCCGGCGGGCAGCGCGAGTTCATACCTTATTTGACACGCGCGGCCGCGGGCTGTGGGATCAACGCCCTGTTTATGGAAGTTCACGATGACCCGTCCGCCGCGCTGTCCGACGCGAATACGGTTCTCGACATCAAGTATCTCGAAGTGGTTCTCGCGCAAAGCAAGGCGATGCATATGCTCCGGCTCGAGCTTCTGGAAAAATGGGGAGAGGACCGTGTCCACCTCGACGGATAAAATGACAGTACGGGATATCCTGCTGTCCCCGGACGATATCCCAGTGATGCCGCCACGGACGATTCTCAAGTCGGCTTTGGAGATGATGAGCGCCAAACGGTTGGGCCTCGCCTGTATTGTTGACGACACCGGCCGGCTTATAGGGATTTTTACGGATGGCGATCTGCGCCGCATGTTGCTACGAACGCAAAAGCCTTTGTCAGCCATTTTTGCCGATGACATCATCACGCACGCCCGGCGGGAGTTCACGACGATCGCCGCCGAAACGCCGATCGCCGACGCACTGCGTCTTTTGGAAGCGCGTGAAATTTTCGATCTACCCGTTGTTGATGATCAAGGTAAACTACAGGGGTTGATACACCTTCATCCTGCCTTGAGAGCTTTATTGAACACATGACCGTTCTTGCAGTTATTCCCGCCCGCTGGGCATCGACCAGATTCCCCGGCAAACCCGTCACGCCGATCGCCGGCAAGCCCATGATTGCTCACGTCTGGGAGAAGGCGAAAGAAGCCAGTTCCATCGACGAAGTCTTGGTCGCGACCGATGATGACCGAATCGCCAAGGTATGCGACGACTACGGCATGGCCTATGAGATGACGTCCGCTGATCATGCGACGGGAACCGACCGACTAGCCGAGGTCGCGGCCAAACGGGAAGCGGATGTCTACGTGAACGTGCAAGGCGACGAGCCGCTTATCGATCCGCGGTCCATCGATGCAGTGGCGCAGTGTCTGATGGAATCCGTATTCCGAAGCATCCATGTCGCGACGGGCTACATCGAGGGCGCGACCGAGGAGCAGCAGCAAAGCAAATCGGTGACGCATTTGCTGCCGTCCTTGGACGGATGCGTTATTTCATTTTCCCGCTACCCAATTCCCTATCCGATGGGCGAGCCGATGACGCCGACGGTGCATGTCGGGCTATATGCGTTCACGGCGTCCGCGCTCGACCGCTTCGCCCATTGGCAGCAAGGTCCCGTCGAGAAAGCGGAAAGCATCGAGATTATACGCTTCCTCGAATACGGGGAACGGATCGCGGCTACTCCCATTCAACCCGGCTCCATTGGGGTGGATACGCCTGAAGATGTCGCCCGTGTCGAAGAGATCCTGAAGAAAGCCCAGCCGAAGAAAGCTGAGGCATGAGCCTGCTGTCCGCGGAAGCGCTGAAGGCAAAGTTCGCCGGGCTGCAGCTGTTGTCGTTGGATACTGACGGTGTGTTGACCGACGGTGGGCTGTATTACACCGATGACGGCGACGAATTGCGCAAGTTCAACGTTAAAGATGGCCTTGGCATCAAGCGCGTCCAGGCCGCCGGGGTGCCGGTGGCCATTATTTCAGCGAGTCGTTCACCATCCATTTACCATCGGGCGCAAACCTTAGGGATTGAGCATGTACACCTCGCCAACGAGGACAAACTCGGTACGCTGACGACTTTGTGCAGCAGCCTTGGGATCGACCTGGCGTCGGTCGCCCATGTGGGTGACGACCTCAATGATCTGCCGGTATTCGGCGCCGTGGGATGTCCCATGACCGTCGCCGATGCCGTCCAGCAGGCCAAGGACGCCGCGGTATTTGTCGCCGAGAAACGTGGGGGCGAGGGGGCCGTGCGGGAGATTTGCGACATGATCGTCGCCGCGAAGTCGGAGGGGTAGAGATCCTCCATCGGTGATCCCGATTACGACGACGCAGCACGATCGGGAGACGTCAAACCATGCCGGTGCCCGAGAAGATCGTTATCAAACAGCTGGATTTGGAATTGAACGGCGGCTGCAACTATGCGTGCGAGATGTGCCCGCAAGCCGAGGGGCGCGAACGCGCGTTTCTCAAAAAACTGCCCCGGCCGGTTCTCGAGAAAATACTCGACGATGCCGTGCAATACGGTCTCGAATCGGTATCGTTACATGGCTCAGGCGAGCCGACACTTAACGCCGACATGCCGGACATCGTGCGCACCATCAAGGACCGGGGCTTAAAGTGTGTCTCATTCACTAACGGTTTCCGCCTTGACGAAAAACTATCACGGCGCCTGATAGACGCCGGCATTGACGTGCTGCGCATTTCCGCCATCGGTTATGACCGGGAAAGTTATCACCGGTGGATGAGCAAGGATGCATTCGAACAGGTCCGCACGAACGTCCGCCGTTTCAACGACTTAAACCGGGAACTGGGCGGAAAATCGGAAGTGCACCTATATCATTTGGTGACGGATGTGGCCCAGGCGGAGGTAGAGATCGCCGCCTATCGGCGGAACTGGGTCGAGTTTACCGGTGCTTATGGCGAAGTTTGGCTCATGCACAACTGGTCCGGCGATTACGAATCGCCCTACGCCCGGTCGGGCTTGGCGCAATCGGCGGAACGCCGTTCCTGCGGCCGCCCGTTCTCTCCCTTGTTGCAGGTACGCGCCGGCGGGCTGCAAGGCCACCACGCGGCGGTCGTCGCCTGTTGCATGGTGTTGGGCAAGGACTCGCAGGCGGTTCTTGGCCACCTCGACGATCAATCCATCGCCGACGTTGTCGGCGGCGAGGCCTATAGCGAGTTGCGTAGCGCCCACCGCGAAGGGCGTTTCGACGATATTTCCTACTGCAAGGGATGCGACCAACTTTACGACATTCCGGAATCACTGGTGTGGTGCAACATACCAGGGCGCAGCTATGGCGAATCGAAGATCGTTTCCGGGCTGGATCATCGTGAACATGTACCGGCCTAACGCAGGGTGCCGGGGCAGGGCTTCCCATGACAGATGACGTAATGGAGAAAGAGCCGGCGCCCGCAAGCGAAGTCTCGCAAGAGCTCGACGCCAAGCTGAATGAAACCAAGGCACTGGCGCTACAGGTCCTTAGCTCCAAACCGGACAATGTCGACGCTTTGTTCGGCCTTGGAACGGTCTTGTCCGAGCAACGGCAATACGACAATGCGCTCGAGGCCTTCCGCCTCGCCTTACTCGTCGATAGCACTCGCGAAGATGTCCGGCGGGGATTCCTGAGAACCGTCAACCGCCAAGCGCGCGCGTTCGCCGACAACGGCGCGTTCGGCGCGGCGGCGGGCACGCTCGAAGAAGCAATCGATCTCGTGCCGGATGATTTGAGCCTTTACCGGCGCTTGACCCATTTCCTGGTGCGCGCCGGCAGCCACGAACTCGCACTTGCCGCTGCCGATCTCGCCGTGGAGCGCGAACCCGAAGACCCGGCCAACTTTGAGGCGCGGGGGTATGCCCTGGCCGCATTGGGAAATCTCGAAGGCGCGATCGATGCCTACGAATGTGCCCTTCATTACGATCCCAAGCTCGTGAGCGCACACGTCAATCTCGGCAATGTTCTGTCGGCGCAAGGACGGCGCAACGCGGCGATGGATCATTTCAACAAGGCATTGGCCCTCGATCGGGATTCGCCCGAGGCGCATAACAATATCGGCAATGCCTTCGCCGACATGCTGGAATTGGACAAGGCCGAGAAACACTTGCGTCAGGCAGTTGAATTGAATCCGGACTTCGCTCAGGCGCATTTCAATCTGTCCATGGCGCTATTGATGCAGGGCAAATTCGACGAAGGCTGGGACGAATACGAATGGCGCTGGCAGTGTCCGGAGTTCCCCTCGACACGGCGCGCCTTTCCTTATCCTCTATGGGAGGGCGACGATCTTGCCGGCAAGACGATCCTCGTGTGGAGCGAGCAGGGGGTGGGCGACGAGATCATGTTTGCCAATACCTTGCCCGATGTCGCCCGTGCCGCCGGTCATCTGGTGATCGAATGCAACGATCGCTTCAAGCCGTTGTTCGAACGCTCCTATCCCGATGCGACAGTGGTCGTACGCCAGGACCCGCCCGATCCGGCGATCGAGCAGGCAGGGATCGACGTGCAAACGCCAATGGCGTCGCTATGCCGTCATTTCCGCCGGAGTGCGGAAGCCTTTCCCCGCGAGCCCGGACGGTATCTCGTTGCCGATCCGGAAAAGACCGCCGCGTGCCGGGCCCGTTACGAAGCGCTCGGCCCAGGACGCTTGGTGGGGATCTCGTGGCGAAGCGGCAATCCGGTGAAAGGGGTCGAGCGCAGCGCACCGCTCGAACTCTGGGATGGCATTCTGCGGCGTCTGGATTGCCGCATCATCTGTCTCCAGTACGGCGATATCGACAGCGATTTGGTGAAAGCCATGCAGCGGACAGGCGCCCCCATCTACCGCGATCCGGAAATCAATCCGCTGGAGAGCATGGATGATTGGGCGGCGCAGGTCGCGGCCATGGATCTGGTTATTTCCGTCGATAACTCCACCATCCAGGTCTCGGGATCATTGGGCATTCCCACCTGGACCTTGTTGTCCTACGTTCCAGAATGGCGGTTCGGCCCCAAGGGGGATGACCATTTGTGGCATCCGAGCATTCGGGTCGTCCGCCAACCTAAACCCGGAGATTGGGACACCGTGTTCAACCGGGTTGCACACATGCTGGACCAGCAGCGGATCGCTGCCGAGGGGTAGGAAATGCGGACGATGGCGCCCCATAGCCATCATAGGGGCCATCACATTGAAAATTGGGTAACGACCGGATTGCTCCTGATGATGATGGCCGGCTTGCTGGCGTTGATCGGATGGATCGTTCTCGGGGTGAACGGCGTTTTGCTGACCGTCGCCTTCGGTGCCAGTTTTCTCTATATCGGCTACCAGACGCCGCCTGAATTCATCATGCGCATTCTGGGTGCGCGCCGTTTGACGTTTCAGGAGGCGCCGCATCTCTTCAATATCGTCCGCTTGTTGGCGGACCGTGCCGGGATCGCAAAGATGCCCGAGCTTTTCTATATTTCCAGCGAACTGCGCCAATCCTTTACCGTCGGCGGTGCACATGGCAGCTCGGCAATCGCCATTACCGGCGGGTTGATCCACGGATTGTCGGTTCGCGAGGCGGCGGCGGTGTTGGCGCACGAGATGTCGCACGTGCGCAATCGCGATTTGGCGGTGATGCGGATCGCAGACTTGATTACCGGCCTGACACGTTCGTTGTCGTTCGCCGGGCTCGTCCTGTTGTTGTTTCAATTGCCGCTCTATGCCAGCGGCGAGCATTTGTTCCCGCTGGTGGGTGTTATCCTTCTAATCTTCGCGCCGTTGATCAGCGCCTTGATCCAGTTGGCGGTATCACGGACCCGCGAATTTGCCGCCGACGAGAGCGCCGTGGAAATTTGCGGTGATCCGAGAGGGCTTGCCTCCGCGTTAGAGAAAATCGAGGCGGATCACGGAAAGCTCTTGTGGCTGCGCGGGTGGTTGCCGCAGCGCCGCCCGCCCGAGCCATCCTTCCTGCGGACCCATCCGGAGACCGCCGAACGGGTCCGCCGGCTCCTGGAGATGGCGCCGACCACACCGCCGCTGCCCCTTGAGGAATTGGTCCCGGGCCGGGTCGAAGACGGCCATTTCGTCATTCGGCCCACCCGCTGGCGGCGCTTTTGGCCCTGGTTTTAGCGGGTTTCGCGACCTTTTCTGTCAACCCTGGTATCCGCCGGTTTTCGGCCCCAAATTGTAGGGGCGGGAGGGGTACAAGTGGCTATGACCCGGGATAAATCGATCTCCTTGATTGGCGCGCCCACGGATATCGGGGCAGGCGCCCGTGGCGGGTCCATGGGGCCCGAAGCCTTGCGCGTGGCCGGTCTCCATGAAGCGCTTAACCGGCTCGGCTACGGCGTCATCGACCGGGGCAATCTGGCGGGCCCGAGTAACTGGAGCCCCAAACCGGTGCGGGGCTATCGGCACCTCAAGGAAGTGGTTGCCTGGTGTGCCGCCGTCCGGGACGCATTCAAACGCGATCTGGATGCGAACAACATTCCCATTTTAATGGGTGGCGATCATTCGCTATCGATCGGTTCAATCGCCGCCGTGTCGGATCATTGCCGTGAAGCCGGTAAGCCGTTTTCGGTCCTCTGGTTGGACGCGCATGCCGACTTCAACACGCCGCAGACCACGCAATCAGGAAATCTCCACGGCATGCCGGTTGCGGTCGTCACGGGACAGGGACCTGCTGAACTACTGGAGGTCGGGTCGATGAGCCCGATGATCGACATCGGCCGGGTCGTTCAGGTCGGCATCCGGTCCGTCGATCACGTCGAGAAGGAACTGGTCCGCGAAAACGGTTTGACGGTCATCGACATGCGCGAGATCGACGAGCGGGGTATGCGTTCCGTCATGGACGGCGTGCTGCAACGCTTGGGAGATATCGGCGGGCACCTGCATGTCAGCCTCGACGTGGATTTCCTCGATCCATCCATTGCGCCCGGTGTGGCGACGCAGGTTCCCGGCGGGCCAACCTACCGGGAGGCCCAGCTGTGCATGGAAATGATCTACGATTCCGGTTTGATGGGATCACTCGACATCGCGGAACTGAACCCGGCCTACGACGACCAGAACCGTACCGCCGAACTTATCGTCGATTTGGTGGAAAGCCTCTTCGGCGAACAGATTCTGAGCCGCCATCACTCGACGTTGTAGGCAACGTTGTACGCAACGCTGTAGGAGCGAGAAAATGTCCGGCACGTCCAAGACTGCGCAACAGTTGATCGATATCGAATCGACACTTGGGGCGCACAATTATCATCCGCTTGACGTCGTGCTGACGCGCGGCGAGGGCGTGTGGGTCTGGGACGTGGACGGCACCAAATACCTCGATTGCCTGTCGGCGTACTCGGCGGTCAACCAAGGGCACTGCCATCCCAAAATCCGCGAGGCGATGATCGAGCAGGCGGGTAAGCTGACCCTGACCTCGCGCGCCTTCCGTAACGATCAGCTGCCGCGCTTCTATGAAGAAATCTGCGCGCTCACCAACTCGCACAAAGTGCTGCCCATGAACAGCGGCGCCGAGGCGGTCGAGACGGTGATTAAGGCGACGCGGAAATGGGGCTATGAGGTCAAGGGTGTGCCGGAAGACAAGGCCGAGATCATCGTCTTCGAAAACGGTTTTCATGGCCGCACCATCACCATCGTCGGCTTCTCGACGGATCCGACGGCGCGCAACGGGTTCGGTCCGTTCACGCCGGGGTTCAAGATCGTGCCCTTCGGCGATGCCGCCGTCGTCGAAAAAGCGATCACGCCCAATACCGTTGCCGTGTTGGTCGAGCCGATCCAGGGCGAGGGCGGGGTGATCATCCCGCCGGATGGCTATCTGACGGCACTGCGCGAGATGTGTACGCGCGAGAACGTTGTCCTGGTGTTGGATGAAATCCAAACCGGTCTCGGCCGCACCGGTAAGCTGTTTGCCGAGGAGCATGAGGGGATCGAGGCGGATGTCACGCTCGTCGGCAAGGCGCTGTCGGGCGGCTACTATCCGATCTCGGCGGTGCTTTCGAATACCGAGGTCTTGGGCGTTTTGAAACCGGGTGAGCACGGCAGCACCTTCGGTGGCAACCCACTGGCCTGCGCCATCGCGCGCGCGGCGCTGAAGGTGCTGGTTGAGGAGGGCATGATCGACAACGCGGCCAAGCAGGGGACCTATTTTGTCGACGGCCTGAAGAAGTTGCGCGTCAACGAGATCAAGGAAGTGCGGGGGCGGGGGCTGCTGATCGCCGTGGAGTTCCATGAAGAAGCGGGCGGCGCCCGGCAATATACCGAAGCCCTCAAGGAGGCAGGCATCCTGTGTAAGGAAACCCACGACAACATCGTGCGTTTCGCACCGCCGCTGATCATCACGAAAGATCAGATCGATTGGGCGCTGGAGCGGATCGAGAAGGTGCTTCGAGATGCCTGAAACCGCTCTAATTCATTCTTTTCTTATGTATGCGGTAGGAAAAATTAGAAAAAAATTCAAAAAATGATTGCTACGCATGCTACGCTTTTGCTATAAATTTTCGTCATGATCGGAAGAGATGCGCCCGCGGCCCGCCGCGGGCGGTTTCGTTTCCGGCTTCGCATAGAAATATCAAACACATAACGCTGGCGAGCGAATGGCGCGGCCCTTTCCGGGCGGCGCCATTTTCATATGTCCGCATCGAATTCCCGCCGCCGGTCGTCCGAGTCTCGCCGGCGGCGTGTCGCCGTAGCCATGCGGCACGGTGTTTCCTGACTGACCCATCCGTGACAAATCAATTTGGAGTAAAAGACAATGGCTGACCAATCAATATGTGACGCGGAAGAACTTCTCCTCAAAAGGAGTGTAACGTTCTCAGAGCTCCGCGATGCCATTCGCGGCGACGCGAGTGACGCAACTTTCGAAAACCTACTGTTCAACCCGGACTTTGCCATCTCCCAACGCGGTGCGACGTTCGATTCAACGACATTCCAGGCTAACAACGACGGCAACTATACCTTCGATCGCTGGGTTCTGCTGAGCGATGGCAATGATATCGTGGACGTTTCCCAGGACGTGGCGAACCGTCCACCGCGCGGCAAGAACGCGGCCAAACTCGAAGTGGAAACGGCCAACAAGAAGTTCGGTCTGCTGCAAGTGCTGGAGAGTGATATCTCAGCGGCCTTCGCAAGTCAGCCAGTCTCGCTTTCGTTACAGGCAAAGATTGGGGGCAGCAACGCGACACTCGAGACGATCCGGGTCGGCATCCTCGAATGGACGGGGACCGCGGATTCGGTGACACTCGATGTAGTAAGTGCCTGGGGTGTTGCGGGAGCAGACCCCACGTTGGCAGCGAACTGGGCCTACCTCAATACGCCGTCGAATATCACGTTGTCGTCCAGCTACTTGAGTATCTCGGTGGAAAACGTGACCCTCGGCTCGGGGATCAACAACTTGGCCGTCTTCATCTGGGTCGACGATACCGACGCGACCGTTGACGATCAGCTGTTCCTCGGCAACCTCAAATTGGAGGCGAATGCCGTGGCAACCGCCTTTACCGCTCCGCAGACCCCGACGGAGTTGCAACGCTGCATGCGGTATTTCCAGTTGTATAACGGCGGCTACGTGAATGTGGCCACGTCCAGCAGCGTCTGGCTCAACGTACGTTTTCCCGTCGATATGCGTGTTCCGCCGACGAAGTACGTTCCTGAAGAAATCTCACTTTCGGATGACCATGCTGTGAACTACACGTCGTCTGGAATTACCGTGCTCAGTTCAAGCGGCAACAACATGGGCGGCCGGACGGTCTTGCTCGGCGGATTTTCGGGACTGACCACCGTCGCGAATGGTCTCAGTAATACGCTTTCCTGGATCGGCGGGAACAACATTTGGCTCGACGCCGAACTCTAGCCGCCGCACGCTTTTAACTGTTTTACCCCCTCCGGGGGGCTGCAGCATCGCAAGTCAACTGAGCCTTTCCCCGCCGCCGGTTCTCCAGGGTCTCATCGGCGGTGGTGGGTATTCACCAGGGACCCACTCTTTCACATGAAAGGACACTTCCTATGAGTGACGCAACCAAAGTCATGGCCGGTACCTTCACGGCGACCGGTCAATCGCCCGCGCTCAACATCAATGGCCCCTTCAACGTCAGCGTTTCCGGGTTCGGGGTCGGGACTGTTGCATTGCAGCGCTCCTTCGACAACGGCACCAATTGGGTGACGGTGGAGAGCTACGAGACCGACGCCGAGAAGGTCGCCGACGAGCCCGAAGCCGGCGTGCAGTACCGCTTCAACTGTTCGACCTATACATCGGGCACGCTCGCGTACCGGATCAGCCAATGAGCGTCATCCGCGATGTGGTCTGCTGCGTGACCCACGCGGTGACACGCGGCCTCACCGACAACCAATGCTGCGACGAGGGCAGCGGTCCCACCGATGGGAATGGGCTGCTGCTGGAAGACGATACCGGCTTCCTGCTCCTCGAGACCGGCGATTACCTTTTATTGGAGTAATCACATGGCTGATCAGAAACTCTCACAACTGACCAACATCACGTCGCTCGCCGATAGCGACGAATTCTATACCACCGATCCCGACAGCAAGGCGGTCGATTATTCCGTCCTTCGCGATGCGATCAGAGCCGGTGGCTCGGGTTCCGGAAATTTCGGCTTCGGTTCCAGCAAACTGAATGTCTTTTTGCTGCATCTTAAGAATACCAGCGGATATCTCGAGCATCGTTTCCTGATGAACCCTTGGGATAATGCCTCCGCGACACCGATGTTGGGTGGTGGAATCAACGGCGCATCGACATCATTTACCGCGACGCCGGATGGGAACGATTCTACAACTCCATTTGCTGCTGGGGCGAAAATACTTTCGATCAATACCAGCAATCTTGTCTTCGACACGGCCGATCTTTCGTCAAAACTCAGTGAGATTCCGTGTCTTGGCCCCGCTGTCGTTACTATCAATGGTACGCCGACACCCGATATTTGGGTCTACCCATCGGTCATCTCATGGAATATCAACGGAACGACCCGAACACGGCTGTATTTTGCTTTCTATGCCGGAAGTTTCACGAATCCGTTTGATCTGACCGCTACATCTTCAACCGATGAAATCCGCGTAGCCTACGCAGGGTTCTTGCCCGACTACGCTTAACGTCTATTCAAAATCAATAAAGAAACCTCTCCCGACCCTTTAACGACCGGACGCAGTTTGTTGGCTGCCGGCTGATTGTCGGCGGTGCGATGGCGCGCGCCTGTTGCTTGCGGATTCGGAATGACATTCGGCGTCGGAGGAGGAACCCACGACGTCACTTCCGCAAATTTTCAACCTCGAACTAGGAGTAACGATAAATGGCCAGTAGCACTTCGATTTGTGACTCGGAAGAGCTTCTCTTGAAAAGAAATGTAACGTTCTCGGACCTCCGCGACGAAATCCGGGAAAACGGCGACACGCTTCATCTCGCTGGCATGCAGTGGGTTTCGTTCAGAATCTTAATTCGCAATAACGCTGGTACTCTTGAACACTATTTTCCTGCCAGTCCTAACTACATCGGTGTGAACGGTGCATCTTCGACACCGAGCACATTACCGACAGGAACGAATTCTTCGACCCCATTCACGGCGGGAGCGATCCGGTACGATACATTGAACCATGTCATCATTTTGGACACGAACTATACGGGGTTCACCGACGACCTCTCCGTGATGACGAGTGTCTACTCAGTGAGCACGGGTACGAACATTGTCGTTGCACCAGGAATACTGAGTTCGGACGTGAATGGCGTAACGCGAAACCGTCTCACACTCTCCTTCTACCAGACGCCGGACAGAACACTGTTCGACATCAATACGACAAACATCGAGCCCGACGAAAATGTCAACATCGGCGTTCAGGGTTTCATTCCTGTGTATGCATAGCAACTACATCGGAAAGACACCCGGTTTCATAGAATGCCGGATCAATTCGCGTCTCACCTAGTTATAGATCCAGCAACAAATCTCTCTTAATCCCCAGCGACCGGGCGCAGGTACTTGGTTGCCGACCGATTGTTGGCTGCACAATGACGCGCGCCTGCTCTCTTGAGGAGCGGGGGCGTTCGGCGTCGGAGGAGGAACCACGACGCCACTTTCCACAGATTTTCAACCTTGATTCAGGAGGAACGACCAATGGCTGACCAAAAACTATCGCAACTAACCAACATCATGTCGCTTGCCGACACTAACGAGTTTTACGTCACCGATCCTGATAGCAAGGCGGTGGACTATTCCGTGCTTCGGGATGCAATCCGTAATGATACAGGAGAAGGCAGCAAACTCGGTCTCGGTGTTGGCCGCTGGAATGCCTTTACATTTTATATTGCCCGGATAGGCGCCACGACAGATTTTCGGCACTACTTCCGGAATACGGTTACGGAACTCGGCAGTCTACCATTTGCCGGGGCGATCAACGGTGCGTCGACTTCTGTCACCACGACGCCGTCGGGTAACGATAGCACCACGGCGTTTGCGGCCGGCGCAAAGATTAGTAGCGCGTCTACGAACAGAATTCTGTTGAACACTGCTTCGATGGTGGAAGCAAATAATGCCAGCATTGCCGCGATCGCGACAATGCAGACCAACACCACGGATACCGATGTACGGTGTGTCTTGGCCAGGCGTAATGTCGACGTCAACGGCACAACGCGATATTGGCTCACACTCGAATTTTATGATGCCGCAACGCATGCTGCGTTCAACATCGATACGACAAACTTCGACACTGCCGAGCAAGTTGCCGTTCAAGTTGTCGGCTTCCTTCCCGACTACAGCTGACGCAAACACAAATTAGAAAATTAGCCACCCCCCGGGGTGTCCGAGCGATCGGGCCTCCGGGGGTCTTTTTTGTGCCTAAAATTTGGGTTTAGCCGGATGGCGAATTGACGACACCGGTGGTGGCATCGTCGAGGATCGCCAGACGGCTTTCCAGCACCTCGCGTACCCGGTCGCCGAGATCGGGATGCATGTCGACCAATTGCCAGAAATTTTCCGCCGACAGTTCGAGCAACTGACAATCGGTGAGCGAGACGATATCGGCACGGCGCACCGAGTCGCTCAACAGGCCAACCTCGCCGAAAAAGTCACCGGGCCCGAGGTGGATGGGGGTGGGGTGGATGTCGGCCTCGAGCTCGCCGGAGATCACGAAGAACATACTTTCCGCCGGCTCGCCGACCCGCACCACCGCGTGGCGCGGCGGCACCACGAGAGGATGCAGCAGATTGACGATCTCGGCGATCTGCGCGGCGTCCATTTCCTCGAACAACGGCACCTTGGCGACCAGCCGCCAGTTGACGATGAACTCGTGTTTGCGGATTTCGTTCGAGAAGCCGATGGCAATAACGCCGGTCGGCAGAGCGAACATGCCAATACCGACGATCATGGTAACCGCGCCGACGAGCTTACCGAGGGGCGTGATCGGCGTGACGTCGCCGTAACCGACCGTGGTCAAGGTTGCGAGACCCCACCACATAGCCTCCGGGATGCTGCCGAATTTATCTGGCTGCACCTCGTGCTCGAGGATGTAGAGGATGCTCGACGACAGAACCAACGCCATCAGCATGATGAACACGGCCGCGGTCAACGCCTTCGATTGTGCCCGCATCACATTGCCGATGATCGCGAGGGCCGGCGAATAGCGGGTCAACTTTAACAGCCGGAGAAGCCGAAAGACCCGCAGCACGCGGAGATCGAGAGTAATAAAGAAACCGAGATAGAACGGCAGAATGGCCAACAGATCGACAATGGCCATGGGGGTGGCCATGTATTTGAGGCGGCCGAGGATCGGGTGCTTGTAGTCGTTGCCGTGATCCGCCGTGCAGGCCCAGACGCGCAGCAGGTATTCCACCGAAAAGATGAGCACGGAGATGACGTCGAAGGCGTCGAACAGCGGGCCGTGCACCACGGCTAGCGACGGCACGGATTCCAGAATGACCGCGATCACGTTGGCCGAGATCAAGACGATCATGAAGCGGTCGAACCAGTACCCGTAGTGATCGCCCGGGACGGATAGTTCGAGAAAGGCGTATGTACGGCGGCGCAGCTTTTCCATAACGGCTTTTAGTTATGCCCCATTGGTGCGGGCGAGGGCTTGATCCAGGTCACGGATCAGATCGTCCGCGCTTTCTAATCCGACAGATAGGCGAATGACATCGGGCCCCGCGCCGGCGGCCACTTGCTGGTCCTCGGTAAGTTGGCGATGGGTCGTGGAGGCTGGATGAATAATCAAGCTGCGCGTATCCCCTACATTGGCTAGATGGGAAAACAACTCGACGCCTTCAACCACGCGCACGCCCGCGTCAAACCCACCCTTGAGCCCGAAGGTGAACACCGCACCCGGGCCTTTGGGCAGATACTTCTTGGCGAGCGCGTGATAACGGCTCTCGGGGAGGCCAGCGTACGAGACCCAAGCGACGGCGGGGTGCTTGTCGAGGAACGCGGCGACGGCCTGCGCATTCTCGACGTGGCGCTGCATACGGAGATGCAGGGTTTCGATCCCGGTGATGGTCATGAAGGCGTTCATCGGTGCCATGGTCGGCCCGAAATCGCGCAAGGCAACGGCCCGGGCCTTGGTGGTGAAGCCGAAGTCGCCGAAGGTCTCGTAGAAGGTGAGCCCGTGATAGGCGGGATCCGGTTCCGTCATGGATGGGAACTTGCCGCCCTTGGTCCAATCGAATTGTCCCGATTCAACGATCACGCCGCCCATGGAGGTGCCGTGCCCCGACAGATATTTCGTCGTCGAGTGGATGACGATGTCGGCCCCCCATTCCAACGGTCGGCACAGATAGGGGGAGGCGAGGGTATTGTCGACGATCACCGGGATCCCCGCCTCGCGGGCGATCTCGGCGATGGGCTCGAGGTCCACGACCATGCCGCCGGGATTAGCCAGCACTTCGAGGAAGATCGCCTTGGTCTTGCCGGTGATCGCGTTCTTGAAGTTCTCCGGGTCGTGGGGATCGACGAACGTGCAGTTCCACCCCAATCGCTTGAAGCTGTGACCGAATTGGGTCACTGACCCGCCATAGAGATTGCGCGAGGCGACGAAATGATCGCCGGGCTCCAACAACGTGAAGAAGGTGACGAACTGGGCGGCGTGCCCCGACGCGGCCGCTAAAGCGGCGCGGCCGTTTTCCAGGCTCGCTACCCGTTCCTCGAGGACCGAGACGGTCGGATTGCCGAGGCGGGAATAGATGAAGCCGAAGCGTGACAGGTTGAACAGATCGGCAGCGTGCTCCGTGTCTTCGAACACGTAAGACGTCGTTTGATAGATGGGTGTGTTGCGCGCGCCGGTGATGGGATCGGGACGGGCGCCGGCGTGAATGGCTTTGGTGTCGAAGCCGAAACCGGCTGGCGCGTCCGGGCCATCGTCGCTCATTCTGTCTCTCCTGGTTGCGCGTTCTGCTAGGGGCGTGCTTTCGGCCGTTTGGCCGAGATGATCCCGGAGTTTACACCCGACCAGCCGAGTTCCGTAAACAGCCGGCCATATTCGATCTTGGGGCAGCGGTCCATTACCACCTTGAGACCGGCTGCCCGCGCCCGCTCGGCGGCTGCCTCGTTGACCACGCCCAACTGCATCCAGATGACGGTGATGCCTTTTTCCTTAGCGCAGCCGATGGCGTCGTCGGTGATCGGTCCGGCGGCGTCGGAGTTGCGGAAGACATCGACCATGTCGATGCGGTCGGGGACGTCCGCGAGGGAGGCGTAGACTTTCTCACCGAGGATCTCGGTGCCGGCGGCGCGGGGATTCACTGGGATCACCCGGTACCCCTTGCGCTGCAGGTATTTCATTGCGAAATGGCTGGGCCGCACCCAATCGGGGCTCGCGCCGACCATGGCGATGGTGCGGACGGCGCCGAGGATTTCGCGCAGATAATCGTCGCTATAAGTCGTCGTGGTCACGGGCGGTTAGCGATCCTGCCATTCGGGGGGCCGTTTCTGCAGGAAGGCGTCGATACCTTCCTGGGCGTCGTGGGCCTGCATGTTGCGCGCCATAATGTCGCTGGTGAAGTCGTAGGCCTCGACCAGATCCATTTCCATTTGCTTGTAAAAGGCGCCCTTACCGGTCGAGATGGTCAGGGTCGAGCGCCCGGCGATACTCTCGGCGAACTCGGCGACCGTCTCGTCGAGCTTTTCGGTCGGCACCACCCGGTTGACGAGCCCGAAACGCAGGGCGGTGTTCGCGTCCACCAATTCCCCCATCAACAACATCTCCATAGCGGCCTTGCGGCCGACGGCGCGGGTCAGCGCCACCATCGGTGTCGAGCAGAACAGCCCATTGGTTACGCCAGGCGTGCCGAAACGCGCCGTATCGGCGGCAACGGCAAGATCGCAGGCGGCAACCAGCTGGCACCCGGCGGCAGTGGCGATGCCGTGTACCCGGGCGATGACCGGCTGCGGCATCTGGGTGATCGTGGTCATCATGCGCGAGCATTGCCGGAACAGGGCGTGAATGGCGTCGTAGCTGGAATCGGCCCGCATTTCCTTGAGGTCGTGCCCCGAGGAGAAGACCGGGCCGTTGGCGGCGATGACCACGACACGCACCGATTTGTCCTTGGCGATGGCGTCGAACTGGTCCTGAAGGGCGCTCAACATGGCGGTCGAGAGGGGATTGCGCCGCTCCGGCCGGTTGAGGGTGAGGGTGCAGATACCGTCGCGGTCGTCCCGCAACAGGATCGCTTCGTTTGTTCCGCTGCCGTCTGGCATCATCTCCTCCCTTATTTCCCAACAGATACAACAATCCGGCTTTGCGCGCCGATCCGCAAGGGGGTAAAAACCCCGGCGTATCCTCCTTTGACCTCATTTTGAGGTATTATATTACCGCAATTCTAAGTTATTCAAATTAGGCGTTTTTTGGCGTTGACAGTGAGATTTGTGGTGGCATACTCCGCGCCTCGTCGGCGGACCCTGCTGAGTTGGGGACCGCCGCAGTGATTTCACCGATCCGGCCGGGGTCTTTTTCCGGCCGCTAGATGGAACAAGAAAATGAAAACCTATTCGGCAAAACCGTCCGATGTGAAGCGGGATTGGTTTGTGATCGACGCCCAGGACCTGGTGCTCGGCCGTCTGGCCAGCATTATCGCCATGCGCCTGCGCGGTAAGCACAAGCCCATGTACACGCCGCACATCGATTGCGGTGACAACATCATCGTCGTCAACGCGGAGAAGGTGCACCTCACCGGCAATAAGCGGACTGACGAGAAATTTTATTGGCATACCGGGTACCCGGGTGGCATCAAGGAGCGCACCATGGAGCAGCTTCTCGACGGCGCTCACCCGGAACGGGTGATCCTCAAGGCGGTGGAGCGGATGATTACGCGCTCCCCCCTGGGCCGTCAGCAGATGCGCAAGCTACACGTCTATGCTGGTCCCGACCATCCGCATGAATCGCAAAAGCCGCAGGTGCTCGACATCGCGGCCATGAACCCCAAGAACAAGAGGAGCGTCTGATCGTGGCTGACGAAGCGGCGACCCTAGAGAACCTCAAGGATGCGCTGGAAGGGACGGCTGCGGCCCCCGGCGCATTGGATATGCCCGAGCCCGCCGAACCCAAGGTGGACGAACAAGGCCGTGCCTATGCCACTGGCAAGCGGAAGAATGCCGTGGCCCGGGTGTGGATCAAACCGGGCAGTGGCAAGATTTCGGTCAATGGCCGCGACGTGGAAAAATTTTTCGCGCGTCCGGTGCTGCGCATGGTGATCAACCAGCCTTTCCAGGTGGTGAACCGGGCGAACCAATATGACGTGGTATGCACGGTGACCGGCGGTGGTTTGTCCGGCCAGGCGGGTGCGGTGCGTCACGGCATTTCCAAGGCTCTGACCTATCACGACCCGGAATTGCGCTCGGCGCTCAAGAAGGTCGGCTTCCTGACCCGCGATAGCCGCGTGGTGGAACGGAAAAAGTATGGCCGCGCCAAGGCGCGACGGAGCTATCAGTTCTCCAAGCGCTAATCCGCGAAGGTGCTCTAAAGACTGGCAAGAGGGCGTCCTTCACGGGACGCCCTTTTTCGTTGTAATAGTCCCGTTCACGACATCGAACCAAGAAAGAGAACAATGATGGTAACCGAGAGAGAAGACCAAATCCCCAAGGGGGTCATGCTGCTGACCGGCATTTTCGTCGGCGGCCTAATCATTGCGGCGCCGCTGGCCGTGAAGCTCATCGACGTCGGGTTCGGCATCGTGGTGACGGCGGGCGTGCTGGCCTATTCCATAACCTTTCCCATCACCGATATCTTTTCCGAGGTCTATGGGCGCCGCGCCGCGCACCGGGTCGTCCGGGCGGGATTCGCGACCTTGATCGTGGTGTTCGGGCTGATCCAACTTTCGATCCATTGGACGCCGGCGTCCTTCTGGGAAAGCGAGCCGGCCTTCCTGTCGGTGATGGATTCGAGTTTGCGGATCATCGTCGCAAGCCTGCTGGCCTATGCCATCAGCCAGACCTTCGACGTGTGGTTCTTCGCCAAAATTCGAGCCCAGACCGGTGGGCGCTATTTGTGGCTGCGTAACAATTTATGCACCGTTGTGTCGCAAGCTCTCGATACGTTCATTTGGACGGCGGCGGCCTTGTATGGCGTCTATGGAACGGCGGAACTGTGGCAGATCTTTTACGGCGAATGGGGCGCCAAGGTGGCGATCGCCGCGCTCGATACGCCGTTCGTTTATCTCGGCGTGTGGTGGCTGCGACGCGGCGGTGGGCAGCGGGGAACCCCTGAGTTGGCAAGGGCGTAAAGGCACAGACTAACAAACGGACCAGCAAAACGGACTTGGGATCATGACGGCGAAGATATTCATCGACGGTGAAGTGGGAACCACGGGGTTGCAGATTCGCGCGCGCCTCGAGGGCCGCTCCGATGTATCGCTCATCAGCCTCGACGAAGCGGTGCGCAAGGACGCCTCGGCGCGCCGCGACGCCCACGCCGAGGCGGATGTCTCCATCCTATGTTTGCCCGACGACGCGGCGCGGGAAGCCGTCGCCTTGATCGACGATCCCGATGCGCGGGTGATCGATGCCTCGACGGCACATCGGACCGCCGACGGCTGGCTCTATGGCTTCGCCGAAATGACCCATGATCAGGGGATGCGGATCGCGGATGCGCGCCGGGTGAGCAACCCCGGCTGCTATGCGCTGTCGTCCGTGGCGCTCCTCCGGCCGTTGGTGTCCGAAGGGTTGGTGCCGTCCGACTTTCCGGTCACCATCAACGCCGTTTCTGGCTATACCGGCGGCGGCAAGGCCCTGATCGAACGCATGGAGAACCCCAAGGCTGCGGACGCTATCTCCAGCGACTATTTCGTCTATGGGCTGGGGCTCGAGCATAAGCATGTGCCCGAGATCCAAGTGCGCTCTCTGCTCGATCACCGGCCGCTGTTCGTGCCCAGCGTCGGACGCTTCCGTCAGGGCATGATCGTGCAGGTGCCGTTGCAGCTGGACGCGCTGCCCGACACGCCGACGGTGGATGCCGTCCACGCCTGTCTCGCCGATTGGTACCGGGGGCGGACCTTCGTCAGCGTCGCCGATCCGGCCGACGCGGCGGCGCACGTGGCGCAGCTGGATCCTGAAGCGCTCAACTGGACCAATCATTTGCGTATTTACGTGTTCGGCAACGCCAAGCACGGCCAAGCCGTGTTGGCGGCGGTTTCCGACAACCTCGGCAAGGGCGCGGCAGGCAGCGCGGTGCAGAACATGAATTTGATGCTGGGCTTCGCCGAAACGACCGGTCTCGAAGAACCATTGAAGGCCGCGTAGGAAAAATTACGCCTTCTTGGTGCCGGTTCCGTTTAACAGGTTGGGGAAGGGGGCGCCGAGGGGCAACCCTTCGGCTTTGGCTTGCGCTTTCCAAACGAGATCGATGATTTGGCGGATGCCGGCGGCAACCGGCTGCGCCTCCTTGCCGAATTTGGACGTGATCACGCCGGCTTCGGCCACCAATCCCCAAAACGCGTCGAGGTCGGACACCCGGTAATCGACTTCCGATTCCGCCTTTTTCAATTGCATCTGGAGCCGGTGTTTGTAATCGGCGGGGAATAGGTTCGATCCACCGACCGTATTGCGGAGGTTGTGGGTCAGCTTCTCCAGCTTGGCGACGTCCGCCTTGTCGAATTCATAGAAGAAACCTTGGCCCAGGCGCCGCAGGGTCTCCATTTCAATGCGTTCGATCCGTTCGACGGCGATCTTCTCGGCCTGGGCCTTGAAGTGCGGCTCCATCGTCTTCTCGACCTCATCGAAGAAGGCGGCCATGAGATCGAAATTCTTGTGGCCGTCGGGGCCCAGCTTCGGTTTTTTGAGGGAAATCCCGTCGATCCGCTCGGCGAAGGCCTTGGTGGCGATCATCAACTCGATCAGGGGATCGAGATTGCCTTCCGCGTAGCGTTCGCTCACGGGCTCGGTGGATTTCTTGATTTTCTGGGCGCGCTCATGGAATTTGTGCAGCAGCAAATGGACGACCGTCGTCGGGTCGTCGGGCAGCTGGGAAAGGAAATTATCGCCGGTCATGATCTTCGTATGATCTGGTGACGGAAAAGCCCGAGATCAACGAATCCCACCGCCAAAAGGGCCGGGAATTGGTAAATTTCTGTAAATTTGGGGCGTGTTTGGCCGCTAGCCGCCGAATAGGCCGAGAACCAAGCCCTGAATGACCAATACTGCCAGCCAGTGAACCCCGTCGATCACGGTCTGCATGCGCTTGGCGCCTTCGTAGAACTGATTGGTGATCATCGTGGTGGCGACGAAACCAAGCCAGACGAAGGCACCGGAAATCACGCCGGCGCGCGGTGTCACGTTGCCCATGTGATAAAGGATGCCCGCAAGCACGAAAGCCATGAGCAGTTGCAGGAGGAAACTGATCCCGAAGACGAATGGCGGCTGGGCGGATTTGAGCTCTTCCTTGGATTTGCCGAGGGCCTCCATCCATTGCTTGCCGAAAGTCAGGTAATAGAGAGCGCCGAAAACGAAGCTTGCCACCGCGGCGGCCAACACCCCCCAATAGTTCAAGACCGAGAAATCCATCCGATGTCCTCCCGTTCGGCGGCTCTATGACCGCCCTTGGGTACGCACTTTATACATCGATCATGTCTTCTTCCAGTTCCGCGGCATGGGCCTGGATGAAAGCGAGGCGCAGTTCCGGTTTGCGGCCCATGAGGCTTTCCACCACCTGGGCGGTATCCTCGGCTTCCTTCTGCTCTTCCGTGGAATGGCCGTGCGGCACGGTGACGCGCAGCAGGGTCCGGGTGGCGGGCGCCATGGCCGTTTCCTTGAGCTGGGCGGGCGGCATTTCGCCGAGGCCCTTGAAGCGGCTGACCTCGATCTTGCCACGCCCTTTGAAGGACTCCTCGATCAGCGCGTCCTTGTGCGCATCATCCATGGCGTAGGCCGTCGTGCCGCCTTGGCTGAGCCGATAAAGGGGAGGTTGCGCGATAAAAAGATGTCCATTTTCAATAAGTCGTGGCATTTCTTTAAAAAAGAACGTCATCAACAGCGAAGCGATATGGGCGCCGTCGACGTCGGCGTCGGTCATGATGATGATCTTGTCGTAGCGTAAGTCTTCATCCTTGTAGCGCGACCCGGTGCCGCAGCCGAGTGCCTCCACCAGATCGTTGAGTTCCTGGTTGGCATTGAGCTTGTCGGCCGACGCGCTGGCGACGTTGAGGATCTTGCCCCGCAACGGCAGTACCGCCTGGGTCGCCCGGTCGCGCGCCTGTTTCGCGGAACCGCCCGCGGAATCGCCTTCGACGATGAACAGTTCCGTGCCCTTGGCCGAATTGTGCGAACAGTCGGCAAGCTTGCCGGGCAGGCGCAGGCGGCGGGTGGCCGATTGCCGCTTGAGGGTCTTTTCCTGGCGTTTGCGGGTCCGCTCCTGGCTGCGCTCGATAATGCGCTCCAACAGCCGGTTGGCGGCCTTAGGGTCGCCCGATAGCCAGTGATCGAAATGGTCACTGACGGCGGTTTCGACCAACCGCGCCGCTTCGGGCGAGGCGAGCTTTTCCTTGGTCTGGCCTTGGAACTGGGGCTCGTGGATGAATACCGACAGCATCACGCAGGCGCCGCCCAATACGTCCTCGGCGTTGACCTTGGCGGCGGCCTTGTTGCCGGTGAGTTCCCCATAGGCGCGGACACCTTTCATTAGGGCCGTGCGGAAACCGGCTTCATGGGTGCCGCCTTCGGGGGTCGGAACGGTATTGCAGTAGGAATTGAAATACTCGTCTTCGTCCTCTGGCCAAGCGACGGCCCATTCGACCCGGCCCGAACTGGTGTTGAGATTGGCCTGACCGCTGAAGTTCTTGGGCGTGAAAGTTGCCCGGTTTTCTATGGTTTGCTTGAGAAAGTCCTCGAGGCCACCGGGAAAGTGCAGGGTCGCCTGGGCGGGCGTTTCCTTATCGCCCTTGACCAACGCCTCGTCACAGGACCAACGGATTTCGACGCCCCTGAACAAGTAGGCTTTCGACCGTGCCATACGATAGAGCAATGCGGGGCGGAACGCCGCCTTGGCGCCGAAGATCTTGTCGTCGGGATGGAACGAAATGCTGGTGCCGCGCCGGTTCGAGGCCTTGCCGACTTCCTTGAGTTTGCCTTTGGGTTTGCCGCGGCTGTATTCCTGCCGCCAGACCTTCTTGTCGCGCGCCACTTCGACGGTCAGCTGATCGGCAAGCGCGTTGACGACGCTGAGGCCGACGCCATGCAGGCCGCCGGAGACGGCGTAGACCTTGTCGTTGAACTTACCGCCGGAATGCAGCGTGGTGAGGATTACTTCTAAGGCCGACTTGGGTTTGAACTTGGGATGCGGGTCGGTGGGGATGCCGCGGCCATTGTCGCGCACCGTTATGGTCTGATCGGCGGCAAGCTCGATCTCGATGCGGTTGGCCTCGCCGGCGACCGCTTCGTCCATGGCATTGTCGAGCAATTCGGCGACCAAATGATGCAGGGCGCGCTCATCCGTGCCGCCGATATACATCCCCGGCCGCTTGCGGACGGGGTCCAAACCTTCGAGGACCTCGATGTCCTTGGCGGAGTAACTGCCCGATTTTTTACCGGTTTTGTTTTGGCCGGATTTTTTGGAAGAAGCGTCGGCGAAAAGATCTTTGTCTGTCATGAAGGGCGCTTATCGTTTTTTGACCGTGTTTTGGCCATGGTGGCCGTGTTGGTTATTTATCTGCGGCGGTGTAGCGATCAATGGGATAGGATTTCCTTAATCCTGTAGACTTTCGCCAGAAAAATATCAACATATAGTGTGTTGCAGCGACAATTCAGGAGTAGGGCCACAATGGCCAATCCCCAAAACAATGACGGTGCGGGCGACGGTCCGAAAGGGCGGCTGACCCAATTGGTGCGCACCATGCCGCGCGACACCAATCCCATGGGCGACATGTTCGGCGGCTGGCTGCTGTCGCAAATGGACTTGGCGGGCGGCACCTTCGTCGAATATCGCGCCCGGGGGCGGACGGCGACCGTGGCGATCAAGGAGATGACCTTCCACGAACGGGTGTTCGTCGGCGATCTGCTCGCCTGCTATTGCGAAACGCTGCGCGAGGGCCGGACCTCCATCACCGTCAAGGTCGAGGCCTGGGTGCTGGCGCGCGCCAATCTCGAAACGAAAATCAAAGTGACCGAAGGCGTCTTCACTTACGTCGCGGTGGACAGTGAGGGCCGGCCGCGCCCCCTGCCTCCGCAATAGTCGGCGTCAAAGCACCAGCATCGCCAGATAGCCCATGCCCATGATGGACACGAGGGCGGTGCCGTCTTTCACGAAATTGATGAGTGTCATGATCGTTCCCTCCATCTAGAGCGCGGCACTCTAGATAGAAAAGAACAAAATAGCAACATTTTTTATTTATGATTATTTATCAATGGATTGAGTTTTCCATGCCGCGCCGTCAGTAAAGCGCCCCGGGTAGCCACAAGGCGAGGGCCGGGATCAGCATCAGCGCCAATACCGTCGCGGCGTGCGCCCACAGGAAGGGCAGGATGCCGCGATAGATATTGCCGAGGCCCACGTCCGGCAGTTGCCCGCGTATGACGAAGATGTTGAGCCCGACGGGCGGGGTGATCAGCCCGACTTCGGTGACCAGCAGCACCAGGATGCCGAACCAGATCGGGTCGTAGCCGGCACCGACGGCAACGGGCAGGAAAATGGGGATGGTAATCAGGATCATGGAGATGGCGTCGAGAAAAAAGCCGAGCACGATGTAAAACGCGATGATGATCAGCATCATCACCCAGGGCGCGGCGCCCATGGCCACCATGCCGTTGCCGAGCGCGTTGGGAAGCTGCGTCAGTGCCATGAAATAAGCGAACAGAAAGGCACCAATGACGATCAGGAATAGGGACGCGGTGGTCCAGATGGTTTCGAGAAGAGCGTCGATGAAATCCCTTACCGAGAGGGAGCGCGTCGCAAAAGCGATCACGATGGCGACGAAGGCGGCGACACCCGCGGCCTCGGTCGGGCTCATGAAACCCGAATAAATGCCGCCGACGGCAATGCCGAACAGCACGAAGATCTTCCACAGCCCGACCATGGCGGCGAGACGGTCTGACCACGGCATGGAGTCCGCCGCGGGCAATTCGTCGGGCCAGATCCTGCCGTATCCCCAGATCACCACGAGATGCAGGGCGGTGGCGAGGATGCCGGGGATCAAAGCCGCGGCGAACAGTTGCGGCACCCCTTGTTCGGCGACAATGGCATAGATGATCAGAATCAATGATGGTGGGATCAACGAGCCCAGGGTCCCCGCCGAAGCGACGGTGCCGGTGGCGATGGATTCCGCATAGCCGTACTTGCGCATTTCCGGGATGGCCACCCGCGACATGGTCGCCGCGGCGGCGAGGGACGAGCCCGAAATGGCGCCGAAGCCCGCGCAGGCGCCGACGGTACCCATGGCAAGAGCGCCGCGCGCCCCCGAGAAGATGGCGTTGGCGGCCTTGTAGAGTTCCGCCGACATGCCCGATTTGGAGGCCACGGCGCCCATCAGGATGAACAGCGGCAACACGGTGAAGGAATATTTGTCGGTGAGATCGTAGGGCGTGCCCGCCAAGGCGATCAGGGCGCGGTGGAAGTCGTCGATGGCGGCATATCCAAAAAAACCGACAAGGGCGAGGGCAATGGCGACCGGCACGCGTAAAAGGATAAGGCCGAGCAAGCCCGCCATGGCGACGACACCGATTAATTGGGAACTCATCTTTTGCGCTCTACTCGATGTCGTGGCCGGGGTGGGGGACGGACGGCTCGCGGCGGCACAGACGATGAACGATCAGCCACAAGGCCGCGGGGATGGAGAGATAGAAACCGAACAGGATGGGGATCCAGAAGTAGAAGCGGTCGATCTCCATAACCATGGTGTATTGGTTGCGGTGCAGCTTGCCCATGGCCGGTTCGATCATGGCGATGGCGGATACAGTGAAGAACGCCAGGGTCAGAACCAGGCCCAGGACATAAAGGCGGCGAGTGATCCGTTTCGGGGCGATATTGTCGACAACATCGACGACGATGTTGTCATCGCGCAATACCGCGCCCGGTAACGCGATGAAAATGATTCCCATGAGCAGGAGCTCGGAATACTCAACCAGGCCGAGTTCCGTGTGGTCGAAAAACTCACGCGCCAGCACGGCGTAAACCGTGTAGCACATGAGAAGGACAAGAAGAGCGGCGGCGGCGAAGCCGAAGGGCCTCGCCGCCTTTTCGAACGCCGTCATTTGTTGCCGGCTCCGCTTAGTTCCAGAAGTTTCTGGACGTCTGCGCGTGCTTCGCCGCTAGCGATTTCAGCAAGGTGTAGAATTCGCGCGCCGGCAGGCCTTTCTTTTCGGCCGACTCGATGGCGTCTTCGGTGACGCTTTCCGCAATGGTCTGCAGCTTGGCTTTTTCATCGGCCGACAAGTTGATCGGCTGGGTGCCTTCCTTGGTCATGATTCTCTTGCCGATATCGTCGAGCGAGTCGAACGCGACACCGACTTCGGCGGCGTGCTTGGCGGCCGTCGCGTCCAAGTCCTGGCGCACCGCCGCGGGCAGTCCGTCATAGGCTTTCTGGTTCATGCAGACGCAGAAGGTCCCGACATAGACATATAGCTCGGTCGCGTATTTGGTTACCGGGCCGATATGGAACGCGACGCCGGCCCCGCCATAGTCCGTGAAGACGCCGTCGATGGTGCCTTTCTGCAGGGAATCGGCCCATTCCGTCGGCGGCACGCCGGAGGGAACCGCGCCCAGGGACACCGCCAGTTTGCGGATCGGGCCGGACGGCACGCGGACGCGCTTGCCTTTGAAGTCTTCGAGTTTGGCAACGGGGTTCTTGCCCGCGAAGATGTTGCCCGGCTGATGGGTGTGGAGCTGCACGATGTGCATACCCTCGTGCTCCTTCAGCAGGTACTTGATCACCTCGGGCTCGTTCATCACCTTGGTGCCGATCTCGGCGCTGCCGAACAGCAACGGCACGGTACCGATCTCACTCATCGGGAAAACGCCCGGTGTATTGCCGTGCAGGAACTGTGTGATTTCGGCCTGGCCGGTGAGGGCCATGTCGTAATATTTCGGCGGCGGGCCTAGCTGCGCGCCGGGGAAATATTCGATTTCGATGGCGCCGTTCGACCGGGACGCCACTTCCTTGAGGTATTTTTCGAAAACCTTGCTGCCCGCATGTTGCGCGGGAACATAGGTGGCCAGCTTGATCTTGGTGGCCGCAGACGCGGTAGCGGCGAAGCCGAGTGCCGCAGCACCGGCGATCAAGGCGGCAATTGTCCGAGCTTGGACCATGGCTGATGCCTCCCTTATTAACTGTGAAGTCGCCTGTATAGTGTCTGTATATTTTTGTTGTTCTAGGACTATAGACCTACACAAAGGGGCCAACAATCACTCCGATTGTTGGCCCCTTGTCCAATCACACATGGGTGGCTGAATGCCGGCCGCTTATTTGTCCTGGTGATTCCACCAGCAGTCGCGCATGAAGGCGACGTATTTTTCCGGATCCACCGCGGTCGATTTCTTGAACAGGTTCATCACCGGGTTGTCCTCGATATCGATCTTGAGGCCGTCCGTGAAGCGGTTCCAGAAGTTGAAAAAACCCGACACCATGGAGATCTCGATGATCTGCGCGTCGTCGTAATATTTTTTGAGTTCCTTCATGGCGGGACCGTCTTCGGGCGGCTTGCCCGGCGCACCCTGATAGAGTTTTAGGGTCATCACCTCGGCCCAGCGCATGGCCGCTTTCTCTTCGTCCGTGAAGTAATCCGAATTCAGATAATCGCCTTGAATGGCTTCGATGAGGTCTTCCTCAAATCCCAACGCCCGACCGAGCGTTACATTGTGGCCCGTTCAATAGGCGCACCCGTTGAGGGTCGACGTTTTGAGGATCACCAGGCACTTGGTGCGCACCGGCAGGATATCGGTGATTTCCTCGCGCAGCGCGGCGACGATGAAGCCGAAAATGGATTGGCCAAGCCTGGGGGTGAGGGTTGCCGCGCGCACCGCATTTGCGGTGCGGCCGAATAATTCGTTGGAGTGCTTGATGACGACCTTTTGTTCTTCATTTGCGTCGTCGTCGGAAACGATGCGGACGTAAGCCATGGTGGAATCCTTTTTGTTTCTTGGAACTGTTTACTTAACGGCGGGCCAAATGCGTTCGGCGACGCTTGGCGAGCCGGGGGAGTGGAAGGTGTAGTCGAGCGCGACACGATTGGTCCATTCACCCTTCACTTCGCCCAACGATTCGTGTTTCTGGAAGTTGTTGAGGCGCGCTTCCATGGAGGCGAATTCATAAATCACCGCGTGGTGTGGCCAGCCGGCGATGCAGGCGAGGCGGCGGGCGGCGATGCAGCCGGGCATCTCGGCGACGGCGGGCAGGCGGTATTGCGCGTACCATTTGCTGACGTCGAATTCCTGTTCGACGGTGCGGGTGCGGAAACTACCGAACTGTATGGCCGGGCCGAGGGTGGTGCCGTCGGGCCGGGCGGCCGCTTCCGGTCCTTTGACCCGGTCCACTTCGCTGAAGACGCACAGGCGCGATCCGATGCGGCGGCCGACCATTTCCTGGGCCGTCGGGTCGGCGTCCTCGGGCCGGTTGTCTTCGTCGGCGGTAAAAAAGACGTGAGGGTTTTCCGCGCCCATGACCAGAACGAATTGGGTGCCCTGGCCGACCTCTTCATCATCGACCCGGTTCATGTTTTCGTGGAAGGTGACCCGGTTATCTCCTTGATCTACCTGAAAATGTGCAGCCCAAAGATAGCGCGGGCGCTGCAATAGTTTCGGCAAATAGGTGCCGTGCAGCCAGTCGAGATAGTCGTCGCGTCCGGCGTCCGGCAGGTCGTACCAGATGGCTTTGATGCCGAGATCCATTCCTTTTTCTCTCCCTTGTCCCTCGGTCTTGAAAGACGAGGGTGTTGTCTTTGTATTTTATGGTCTATACCGATGTACCTAACGATTGACAATGTATGTACCGAAACGTACTGTACATACGAATAAGTAAGTAGCTTACTGATGGTAAGCGTTTGTCGATAAGTTGCCGATAAACGGCAAGAACGAATAGGGAGCGAACCATGGACCAAGTTGTACATCAGCAGTGCGACGCCACTCCGGCCGGCCCGGGGAGCGTCTTTCACAATCGCCCGGCCCAGAAAATCCTCGGCTATCTGTCCAACAAGTGGAACGTGCTGGTTATTCGCCGGTTGTCCAAGCGCACCATGCGCTACGCCGAACTCAAGCGCGATATCGGCGATATTTCGGAAAAGATGCTGACCCAAACTCTGCGCCAGCTCGAAAGCATCGGCCTGGTCGAACGTAAGATCTATCCCGTTATTCCGCCCAAGGTGGAATATTCCCTGACGGATTTAGGACGCACGCTCGAGAAACCCCTCGCCATTTTGTGCGATTGGTCGGTGACCCACATCGCCGAGGTTGAGGACGCGCTCAAGCGCTACGAAGAAAAGAAAAAGGCCGAGCAATAAGAATTTCCTAGGGGAGGTAAGACAAACTATGTCCAACGAAGATAAGCGGATCGACATGATCGATCCGGCTGAGGCCACCGGCCGGGTGGCGACCCTATTCGACGGGGTCACCGCCATGTTGGGCCGCGTGCCCAATTCCTATCGGGTGATGGCGAACTCGCCGTTGGTGGCGACGATGCTGGTACCGTTCAACGGCGTGCTCCAGCGCCAAGGGGCGGGCAGCCTTCTGTCGACGCGCATCAAGGAGATGGCGGTCATCAAGACCTCGCATCTCAACGGGTGTAAGTACTGATTCGCGCATAATACGTCGCTTGGTCAAGCGGCAGGCATTACCGAAGAACAAATTATGGCGATCGGCTCCGAAGACTATATGTCGGCGCCGGAACTGAGCCCACGCGAACGGCACGCCGTTCTCTGGGCCGAACATGTCACGCTCAATACGGCGCGTGACCGGCGCGACGTCTGGGACGCGTGCCGCGAACATTTCTCCGAAGCCGAAATGGTGGAACTCACGCTGATGAGCGCGTTTTTCAACATGTTCAACCGCTATATGGATTCGCTGAAGGTGCCCTTGGAGGTCCAGGGTGAGGTCGACAAGATCAAACGGTCCCTCGATCTCGATCCCGCAAAAGTGAAAGCATATTTGCAGTCAGTGTTGGATAATTGGCCCGACGAGTTCCCGGAGCCCAATCCGGATTGATTTGGCCGGACTGACGTTTTTCGAGAGGAGGGACGGCAAAATATGATCCCGCGTATTGCCATTGCCGCCCTCCTGCTCGTCTCCATCCAAACGGGAACGGCCGCCGCCGGCGAGGTCGATGTCGTTGATGTACAGGTCCGGGGGAGCGGCAATACGTACCGGTTCGACGTTACCCTCCGGCATGCCGATACAGGCTGGGACCACTACGCCGACAATTGGGAGATCCTCACGCTCGACGGCAAACTGCTCGGGCGCCGCGTGTTGTTGCACCCGCATGTGAACGAACAACCCTTCACCCGGTCGTTGTCAGGCGTGCGTATTCCCGAAGGCGTCCGCCAAGTGCGGGTTCGCGGCCACGATATGGTGCACGGTTTTGGCGGCCGTGAAATGGTGGTCGATCTTCCGGGGCGCTAAGCCTTTGCGGCTGTCCTGATCCAGAAAAAGTACACGGCGGCGGTGAGCAGCGCGAAAAAGGCGATGGTGCTTGCCATGGCGGTAGCATCGCCATGATCGAAGGTGCTGACCGCGATCGAGCACCCCGAGGCGACTACCGCATTGATAATGCCCATCACCGATGACGCGGTACCGGCCATGGTGGGGAACGGCTGGAGCGCGGCAGCGTTCGACTGCGGCCAGGCGAAGGCGACGCCGAACATGTACACCGTCATGGGCGCCACGACCGCCAAGGGCCGTGCGATATCGGCATAAGCGAGAACCGCCATGCCGACACCGCTGGCGACCACGAGGATCGCGCCCAGCATGATGCTGTTGTTGAGGCCGAGGCGCATGACGAGGCGCCCGGAAAGCATGGTGCCGAGCAACAGACAAATGTTGACCGCGGCGAACAGGTAGCCGTAGACGGACGGTTCCAGGCCGAAACCGCCGATCATCACCGCCGATGACGCGGAAATGTAGGCGATCAATCCGGCGATCAGGAAACTGCTGCACGCTACATACTTGAGAAAGGTGGCGTCGCGGATGACCGCGAGGAAATTGGACAGCAGGATGGACGGCGCCAGCGCCATCGGATCTTTGCGCGCCAATGTTTCCTGAAAGAAAAAGAAATAAAGCACGAAAACGATGACGGCGAATCCGGCCATGAACCAAAACGGCCAGGGCCAGGAAAGATGCTGAGCTGCCTGGCCGCCGATCACCGGCCCCAAAATGGCGCCCAGGGACATAAGGAACATCACATCGGACAGCATCTTGCCCAGGCGCTCCCGCTCGAACATATCGCGGGCCACGGCGGCGGCGAGCATGCGGCCGCCCGATTGCGCGGTGCCTTGGATGAACCGCCAGGCAATCAGGACTTCGACGCTGGACGCGAGCGCCGAACCGGCGGCAGCCACCGCATAGAGCGCGAGAACGCCTAATATGACAGGCCGGCGCCCGAAACGGTCGGAAAGGGGGCCGTGGAAAAGCTGACCCGCCGCGTTGCCGAGCATCAACGAGGAAATCGAGATCGCCACCGCGTTGGTCGTCGTGCCGAGCCCGTCGGCGATCTTCGGGATGCCCGGCAGGAAGACGTCGACGCCGAACGGACCGATCATGGATAACATGCCGAGCAGAAGGGTCAAAAGAAGCAGACGAGGGCGGCTAAGTTCGGTCATCGGGGCTCATCGAAAGATTGGAGGGTCCCGCTTTCAGGCGGGCCCCTACGACAAGGTGTGTTTCTTACAGGGTTTTGGGGGGAAGTCTATGCGGCGGTGCCGCTGCTGGCGTTGGGGCGGATAGAAAATAGATAAATCGCCAAGGAACAAAGCGCCATGCCCGCGACTCCGATGGCCATGGGAAGCGGTGAGGTCAACGGGATGAGGCCGATAACGGTCATCGCGACGGCGGTCATGGCGTTCTGCACGAAACCAATTAACGATGATGCAACGCCGGCGATGGCGCCAAAGGGTTGCAGGGCGCCCGCACTTGCCTGCGGAAAGATCAGCGCCATGCCGAACATATAGGCGCACATGGGAAGGATCACGGAAAGGGGCATCGAAATTCCCGAAAGCTCCAGAATCAGAAGGGAAATCCCGCCCGAAACCGAAAACAGCGAGCCGAGGGCAATGACCCAATTGATGCCTTTACGAACGACCAAGCGGCTGGAGACGATGCTGCCGATGAAGAACGAGACCAGGATCGCCGAGAGTGAAAAACCGAACGTTCTCGGTTCGACGCCGAAGTAGCCGATCAACAAGGGGGCGGAAATTGCCAGGAAGGTGCTGAAGCCGCCCATGGTGAAGGCGCTACAGAACACATACCGCAGGAAAATGCGATTGCGGCCGACGGCGGCGAAATTGGAAATCAGGATGTTCGGGCTGAGCGCCATGGTGTCCTTACGGGCAACGGTCTCCGAATAGAACAGGATGACGAGTGCCATCACCGTGACCCCATACAGGACCATGAAGCCGAACGCCGCTTGCCAGGGAAGATATTGCGCGATGTAGCCGCCGACGATGGGGCCAAAGATGGTGGTCAGCGACATCACCATCGCGATGTCGGAGAGCATCTTGCTGAGACGTTCGCGTTCGAACAGATCGCGCGCGATGGCCGAGGCGACAATCCGTCCTCCCGCCTGGGCGAGACCCTGGACGAAGCGGACGGCGAGCAGAAACTCGATGGTCGGTGAGAACGCGGCGCTCAGTGCGGCAAGCGCGTAGACCGCTAGCAGCGCAATGGCCGTCGGCTTGCGCCCATAGCGGTCGGCGAGAGGGCCGTGGAAGAGTTGACCGATGGCATTTCCCGCCATCAACGTTGCAAGGGAAAGCGCAACGGCATTGGGTGTCGTGCCCAGCCCTTCCGCGATGTTGGGCATCGACGCGATGAACGGATCGACCGCGACGGGGGGCAGGGTGCTCATAAGCCCCAAAATGGCGGTCAGCAGGATAAGGCGTCCCTTGGACATATGTTTTTTTACCTTGTTATTTCGTCGCGAAGGGAGCGCAGCCAGCTGGTATAGGCCGGCGGCAATTTCCAGTGAGAGGCACCCCGAAGCATGTGATCGATATAAGCCTCGTTGGGCGGCGGGACAAAGCGGCTCGGGACGGCGATGTAGGTTTCGACCGCCAAAGGCCGGTCCGATTTACCATCCGCATAGACGGTACGCCAGCCGCGCGTGTAGCCGTTTGCGCGTTTCCGCCCCCATTTAAATCCTTCCGCCCGGTCGAGGGTGGCGATATCGCGTGCCGCCGCGATGCGATAGACGACACCCCAAACCCCACGTGACGGATCGGGAACGATCCCGGCAACGCCGCACCGCCGCCTCGGCGAGCGGCGGGGAAAGTCGACCCGATGCCCCGGCAGGAGGGCGCGGCAGAGGAAGCGCGAGCTTGGGCAGCGCCGCCGCATTTGCCGGGAATCCATGTTGGAGCCGTAGGCGAAGTAAAGCATCGCGCGGATGATACTCCGTGTTGGCCAAAGGAAAAGGGCCGCCCCGCAGGACGGCCCTTTCCGTAGCGAGATATTTGAATATCAGACCGAGTAATACAGTTTGAACTCGACCGGATGCGGTGTGTGCTCCATGGCATACACTTCGTCCATCTTGAGGTCGATATAACCGTCGATCTGGTCGTCGCTGAACACGTCGCCCGCTTTCAGGAAGTCGCGGTCGGCGTCCAGGCTATCGAGGGCTTCACGCAAGCTGCCGCACACCGTTGGCACGCCCGCCAATTCCTCCGGCGGCAGATCGTACAAGTCCTTGTCCATGGCATCGCCCGGATGGAGCTTGTTCTGAATACCGTCGAGGCCGGCCATCAACATGGCCGAGAAGGCGAGGTAGGGGTTCGCGCCCGGATCTGGGAATCGGATCTCGACGCGCTTGCCGTTGGGGTTGGTCGAGAAGGGGATACGGCAGGATGCCGAGCGGTTGCGCGCGGAGTAGGCGAGCAGCACCGGTGCCTCGAAGCCCGGGATCAACCGCTTGTAGCTGTTGGTCAGCGGGTTCGAGAAGGCGTTGATGGCCTTGGCGTGCTTAATGATGCCGCCGATGTAGTAAAGCGCGGTTTCCGACAGATCGGCATAGCCCGATCCGGCGAAGGTCGGCTTGCCGTCCTTCCAGATGGACTGGTGGGTGTGCATGCCCGAGCCGTTGTCGCCGAAGATCGGCTTCGGCATGAACGTCGCGGTCTTGCCATATACGTGCGAGACCATGTGCACGACGTATTTGTAGATCTGCATGTTATCGGCCGAGCGGACCAGGGTATCGAACTTGATGCCCAGTTCGTTCTGCGACGGCGCCACCTCGTGGTGATGCTTTTCCATGATCAGACCCATTTCCTGGGCCGTGGTGACCATTTCGGAGCGCAGGTCCTGCATGGAATCGACCGGCGGGACGGGGAAGTAACCGCCCTTGACCGGGGGACGGTGGCCGATATTGCCTTCGGCGAAGGTCTTGCCGCTGACGTAGGGACCTTCCTCGTGGTCGATTTCGAAGAAGGTGTGGTTCATGGAGACATCGAACCGCACGTCGTCGAACACGAAGAACTCGGCTTCGGGGCCGAAGAACGCCGTGTCGCCGATACCCGTGCTTTTCAGATAGGCTTCGGCGCGCTTGGCGAGCGAGCGCGGGTCGCGTCCGTAAGGCTGGCCGGACAGCGGATCGTGCACGTCGCAGTATAGGATCATGGTCGGCTGCGCCGAGAACGGGTCCATGACGGCGGTGGTCGGATCGGGGATCAGCGACATGTCGGATTCGTTGATCGCCTTCCAGCCGGCGATGGAGGAACCGTCGAAAAAGATGCCGTCGGTGAAGGCAGCTTCGTCAATGGTGTCGGGAACCTGGGTCAGATGCTGCCATTTGCCCCTGGGGTCCGTGAATCGCAGGTCGACATGACGGACATCGTTTTCTTGGATGACCTTCGCCACATCTTCCGGTGTTTTGCAATTCAACGTCATATCGTTGGTCCTTTCCTGTTCGTATCAAATCGTCTCGTCGACGAATGTCTTTGGTGGTGTGTTTGGTTGTTGGATTATCGGAAATCTTAAATTGCTTCGGCGCCACGCTCTCCGGTTCTGATGCGGATGGCATCGTCGATGGTGCTGATGAATATCTTGCCGTCGCCGATCCGTCCTGTGTACGCGGCTTTTTGGATCGCTTCAACGGCGGCCTCGAGTTGCGCGTCGTCGACGACGACCTCGATTTTCACCTTGGGAAGAAAATCCACCACGTACTCGGCGCCCCGGTAGAGCTCAGTATGGCCTTTCTGCCGGCCGAAGCCTTTGGCCTCGACGACGGTGATGCCCTGCAGGCCGACATCCTGCAGCGCCTCCTTGATCTCATCGAGCTTGAAAGGCTTGATGATGGCTTCAATCTTTTTCATCCGGGCGTGCCTCGTTTTCTTGCTGACCGCGCATGGCAATCCCCCATCGGGATGACACGGGTCACTCGCCACATAGCACGGGCCGTGCCAAGTCGGATGGGCGAGAAATCATTAACCTTTTCAACAGGTTGAATTCGTGTGCTTCAAAGGGTGCACACGGAAACGCCTGATTTTTGCCTAAATTTCGGGCAGTTGCTCAAAAAAGGAGATGGCGATTTAGATTAAGTGCGCCTCGGCGCAAGCTGCGGCATGTGATAGAAATCCAAAAACCAGGACGTAAAGGTCCAATGTTTAGATCCCCGGGGAGGACGTCTCTTTGAAACCCGCCAATTCCGTTCTGTCGAGTTACGGCACCACCATCTTCACGGTGATGTCGGCGCTGGCCGTCGAGCACAAGGCCATCAATCTGGGGCAGGGGTTTCCCGATACGGACGGTCCCAAGGATATCCTCGAAACGGCGGCGCGCGCCTCCATCGAGGGGCCTAACCAGTATCCCCCGATGATGGGCATCCCCGAACTGCGTCAGGCGGTGGCCCGCCACAACAAGCGGTTCTACGATCTCGATATCGATTGGCAGAGCGAAGTGATGGTGACCTCGGGGGCAACCGAGGCGTTGGCCGCGTGCCTGTTCGGCCTCATCGAGCCGGGCGACGAAGCGGTGCTGATCGAGCCGCTGTACGACAGCTATCTGCCGATCCTCAAACGCGCCGGCGGCGTTCCCAAACTGGTGCGCATCGAGCCGCCCAACTGGGAACTGCCACGAGAAGCATTGGAAGCGGCGTTTTCGGAGAAAACCAAGCTACTGATGCTCAACAGTCCGACCAATCCGGCGGCCAAGGTCTATTCCATGGAGGAATTGCAGTTCCTCGCCGGGTTACTCGAGAAATACGACGCCTACGCCATTTGCGACGAAGTTTACGAACATTTGGTGTTCGACGGACGTCCGCATATCCCGCTGATGACCTTGCCGGGGATGCGCGAACGCTGCCTGCGGATCGGATCGGCTGGCAAGACCTTCTCGTTGACCGGATGGAAGGTCGGCTATGTCACCGCCGCGCCCGAACTGCTGACCGCGGCGGCCAAGGCACATCAGTTCCTCACCTTCACCACGCCGCCCAATTTGCAGCACGCGGTGGCCTACGGCCTCAACAAGGAAGACGCCTATTTCGAGGATTTTGCGGCGAGCATGGAAGCAAAACGCACCCGTCTTGCCCAGGGGCTGGCAGAGGTCGGCTTCGACGTCATGGACAGCCAGGGCACCTATTTCATCGTTACCGATTTTCGGCCTCTCGGGTTCAACGGTAACGATGTCGATTTTTGTACGCATTTGACGACCGAAGCGGGGGTCGCGGCGGTGCCGGTCAGCGCGTTTTATCAGGATGCCGACGTCGATCATTTTGCGCGCTTTTGCTTCTGCAAAAGCGACGATGTCCTCGATGCGGCCATCGACCGCATGGGAAAGCATTTCGGCGGGATTTAGATTTCCGTCGTTAGTTAAACAGTAGGCCGCCAGACGATCAGCGAATAGGCCTCCTGGAACGGGCTGCCGAAACCGGTGCGCCGGGCCGCCAAAATTTCGACGCGGCCGGCATTTTCAAGTTCCCGCAATTCCGTAAGAAAGCCTGATAAGTAATTGCGCTTATTGTGGTATTCGAGCGCGACACTGTCGAATTCGTTGTTCGGATCGTACAATTCCGCGATGGGTTCCAGATGAACGCAAATACGCGGCCCTGCATCCATGAGGAAGGCGAGCAGCGGGCCGAAGCGGTTGCCGAGTTGCTCGAGGGCATGAAGCGTCACGACGGCTGTGTCGGCGGTTACCGGTAACCGGTCGGCGCCCTCCATGGTGAGCATGTCGAGATTGGCGCCGGCGATGTTGCCTTTCGCCGCATCGATCTCGGTCACGATCTCTTGCGAGGATTTCGCCCAATCGCACCCAACCAGCGGCGTGTCGGGGAACATGTCGCGCAGCAGCAGCAGGTTGGCCCCGGTGCCGCAGCCGAGTTCTACGACCCGGTCGGCGCCGAGCACGTACCTCGAGAAAATGACCCGGCACAGGGCGCGATGCAGCCGGTATTCGAAGGTGCCATCGGGCACGCGGATATACCGGCCGTTCAGGCGCAGCGTATCGTGGCGGAAATATTGGGGCATGACGCTTTCGGCGCTGACCCCGTCGCGGTCGACCCGGTCGAGGACTTCCTGCCAACCCGCTTGCCACCGCGCCTGCCTTTCAGGACCTGTGCGCTGCAGCACGTCGTCGGTCAGCGCGTCACGTGCCTTTTGCAGCCATGCTGTCCGTTCGGCGGTAGTCAGTTCGCGATACAGCAAGCCTTCCAGATCTTCGTGCCGCAAAACGCGGCTGACGTTTTCAACGGGCATACCGAGTAGCCCGGCGATATCGATTGCCGTGATCGCGCGGTCGAACTCGGCAAGCGTGCTTGTGGCATGCGCTTTAGGCCGCGCGGGCTTTGGCCGTGGGGACGATACGGTAGGGCTGTGCATATTCATTGCGTAATGTCTCGTCTGAACCGGTGAAGGGTTGCAATTCGGCGTCGGTGTCGATGTCCATGCCGCGCCCGATTTCGGACCACGCATCAAAGGACAGGTAGTTGTCTTCGCGGGTTCCCGGCGCGGGCGCATCGGATGGGACCGACGTCGCGGCAATAAACCGGAAATCGATGGAAAGGCGCAGGCCCGGCTTGGTCTTTTTTGTGGCATGCACCAGGAAGGGATCGGCAAGCAGGATATCGCCGTTGGTGAAGCCGGCTTTGCGGTACGGCGTGCCGTTCTTGATGAGGTCGCGTCCGAGCAGGAAATCGTCCAATGGACCCAGCAGATCTTCAGGGAACTCGCGGGGTTCGATCCAGTCGACGCCGATGTTCTTGGTATCGCCGAAGACGGGCAAAAACACCATGATTGCGCCGGCCGGTTCGCCGGCCCAAACGTCACTGTGGTATTTAGTCGAGGCACGCGGGCGGGCGTCGACGCGGGGATCGGGGCGGCCCTGTACCAGGCGGATATTGACCGGCGCGTGAATACCGGAGGCTTTCTTGTCCAACCCTGCGGTGGCGAATACATCGGAAACCGCCGCGTGCACTGCCCCATAGGCGGTACATGTGGTGCGCTTCGGCAGGACCAGACCGTTCGGCGTGATGTTCGGCAGGCGTAGGATGTCGGCGGCGTAGGCGCTCAGGACATCGCCTTCGTTGACGGCGCCGATGACCGGATCGAATTGGTTGAGCGTTTCGACGAGGTAGGCACCGACGGCGTCCCGCAGCCGGGCGAACCGGGTGGGGTCGAGCGCCGCCGATTTGAGGAGGGGAAAATCCTGGCTCAAGTCGAGCGTGTCCGCGATGTCGTCGAGACGGGCCGCGCGTTCGGGGAAATGCCCCCTCTTATTCAGTTTGATTTTGTTTTTCATGGTCATGCTGCTGCCGTTCCAGCCCGGATCGGGGCGAGTTGTTGGGCGTCGAGTTGCGGGGAAAGAAAGGTTTCGATTGGGCCGGCGTAGGACTTGATGTAGGCCAACATGCTTGCATCGAGATGGCCGGCATTTGCGATAATGCGTTCGACGAGATCATAGGCATCGCCGATAAGCCTATCGGCAGCGTGCTCAGCTTTTTGCCAATCGGACATTTCGGCGCCGTGAAACCGGATTGGTTTCTCTGCGAAATGACGGTGGCGGCTATGCGTCGACGTGAGTGCAAAAAGCGCCAGGTCCTTCGGCGTCGGACGTCCGCCAATGGGCCTGTCCGCTTGATGCTCGGCGCCCGACAGTTTCATCACGAGGACGTCGTCCGAATCCGTGATCAGGTCGATGTCGTCATCCGGCCAGGCACGGAGGGCCAGATCGTAATCCATGGTGCTTTGCAGGGTCGTCATGCCCGGTGAGACGGCGATGGCGAGGGGGTGCGGGATAAAGGAACGCGCGAGGAAACTGGTGTGACCCGCCTGCCAGCAAACTTGGCTCGGGTAGGGCGAGAACGCTTCGGCATCAACAAAAAAGGAGCGGGTTATGGGGTGAAGATGCGCCATGAGATTGTCGATCGCGTCGCACGGGGAGAACATGTTGTTGCCAACCAGATCTCGAACGATCTCCGTCGCGCCCGATTTATCGAGCCGCAGCACATCGACCATGACGGCTTTCTTGCCGGCTTTCAGACGTTGGAGCATTCCCTCGAACGCGCCGTTCGCCAGAACGAAATTGCTGTCCAACAGGACAAGGACCGCACCCGGCTCGTCGATCAGGTCGCTGATCAGCGATTTCAGACAATGGTGTTGGATTTCATATTTGAGGGCCGGCGATTCGAGACCCCGGACATGACCGGGCAACTTCTGGTCGCCGACGGTTATCTGGCTAAAATCATGCATTTGGACGTGTGCGTGGTCACCGAGTGCCACCTTAAATTCCGCACCGAAACGTCCCTTTGTTTTGCGGTCAGTATAGATGTGAAAAGTGACGGGGCCGTGACAGGCCAAGGCGGGCACATTGCCGCTCAGCCGCAAGGTGGGAGCCACCGTATCCAAATAATCCCGGGCAAATTCGTCGCCCCATATGAGGGTAAAGACGTGGTAGCTCATACGGTGCAGACCTGGTTCGGGTTTTGGGCCAGGCGGTCCAAAACCAATTGCCAATACGAAGTCGCGGAGTAGGCCGTGACGGCCTTGCGGTGCCCTTCTTCTGCGATCCGCCGCCGCGCCGGTTCATCCGTCAGATAGTGTTGGGTGAGGTGCAGCAGGTCGCGTTCGGTTTCGAATTCAACGTAGTGGACGCCGGGCGTCAGCCAGCGGCGCGTCTCCGGGTTGCTCTGCTCTAGTAATAAGGCACCTGAATAAAGGGCTTCGAAGACACGTCCTTTGCACTGAAAGCCGTCTTCATCGAAAACGGGCCGTGCAAAATTTACGACGATCTTCGAGGCACGCATGATCGCGGCGTATTCATCGAGTGGAACGGCGCTTTCACCATGGCCGCCACCGACCCGCACCGAAACGCCTGCTTCCTTTAGAAGGCCGAGGGCAAGTTTGCGGCCCGGATATCTGGCCAACGATCCTAAGAAGCTTACGTCAATAACGGGCGCCGACGCCGATGGATAAAACGTAGCTGCATCCTGTGGCGTCCAGACCGGGAGGCACTTGCTCGTATCCTTGATCGCTTTCAGAACGTTCGTATATGAATCCTGGAGAAGCGCGAGGTCCAACACAGACGAATACCGTTCGATATGTTTGGCGGAACGTGTATCGAAGGTATCGGGGAAAAGGCCGACAACCTTGATACCCAAGTGCTCACGGATGTGGGCGAGAGTTTCCGGCGACGCATGATGATCGACACCACGGGTTAGGGAAATGAATAGAACGTCCGGCCTTTCCCGTTCGCATTGATCGATTAACGCCGGATCGTATGGGGGCGGGTTTTGCAGAAGATAATCGTCAATAAAAAAGTAAGTTTGCGTCGCCAAGCCGGTGGCTTCGAGGGACGCAAACAAGTTGTGATGGGCGTCGCTGGGACCTTTGCGCGGGTCGAAGTCGGCCCACTTGCCGGTGACGAATAAAATGTTTGGACAATCGTTTTCCGATAGCAATTGCGGCACTCGGTCTCGAGGGGCAACCCCGTGACGCGGTATTTCATTGCCACCTCGTGGGGCCGGACCGCCAACTTCTGGTTGGCGAGGGTGCTCAATTCCCATCCCGATATACTATGTGCCTATGGACCCGATCTTGCTCCGTCGAAGCTTCCCGGCGCGGCCACGACCGAAGAGTTGAATCTCCGCCACCATCAGGACGGCGATCGGTTGGCCAGGATGCCCGTCGACGACTACTTCGACATCATGGAAACAGAGGGTAAATTTAAGGTATACGGCTCCGTTCACGCGTTTTTCCCGGACAAATTGGTCGCCGAGCCGACGCGGCGAGCCTATACCCTCGTGAATCTCATCCGGCATCCGGTCGAGCGGGTGGCCTCGCTGGTGACATGGTGGCAGTGGGAAATCGGCGTTAACCGCCAAGCCCGTTTGTCCTATCAGCGCAGATTCTTCGATACGGCCGAGGAAGCCCAGGTTATCGAAGCGCGCTTTAATGTCGATTTTACCCAGGACCCCAATTGGTTGTTTTTCAACGCCGTCATGTCGTTAGGCTGGGACCGCCGGGATTTCGATTTAGGCTTGTACCAAGTCCCGATGGAGAGAATGACCACGGATAGAGATTTTTTCTGTGACTTGTTTCACCGTCTAGCCGGAGACGAGGTGTCTCCGGAACCGCTATTCGAAACGGATCTCTTTGATCAGCGGATGAACCGAAGCACACGGCGTTCAGATAACGTTCAGACGATCTATGAGGCCTGGGAGCCGTGGCAGAAAACTCTGTTTCAATGGGCGATCCGCCAATTCGATCTTGGCGACGCTTACGCCGAATTGGGATATGAGGTCCCCGCAGCTTGACCGCGGATTGTGCCGTCAGCCGGCATTCACCCAGATATTGGCGTCACCCCGTTGGGCCGGGAAACTGTCCGGCAACAAGGCGCTTTTGCAGCGGCGCAGGTTCTTGAAATACTGGGGCGGGAAACCCCCAGGGCCTTCATGGTCGGTCTGGTGGTTCTGTTCGAAGAACAGGCCCGTTCGCCCAAGGTAGGATTGGATCAGCTTGCAGTAGGCATTGATCTGCGCGTCCGACATCTCGGACATGGACAAGGTGTTGATCACCAGATCCGCGTGGCGGTGCCCGAGATCCATGTTGGCCAAAAGGTGGTTGGGGACAAAGGTAAAGCCTTCGGTTGCCGGGAGAACGAAAGGCGAATTTCCGGTCTTCGCGCCATCTACTAGTAGATTTTCGCTGCTGGGGAACAGCGTCTGGCAATAGATCGCCGAGAAGACGAGCGATTCTGGAAGATCGACGATGACATATCGAATTGGCCGCTGCAGCGCGCGGAACAGATGATAAGCGAGACCGCCGAACCCGCCACCGATCTCAACGATCAGGAGCGGTTCGTCACCGTGCTCCAATTCGCGCAGATGATTGATCACGCCGTTCTCGAACAGCAGGCACAAGCGTTCCTGATAACTGTAGGTATCGTAGTTGACGATGGTGCCGTCCATGAGCCAACCGATCTCGCCGAATTTCGCTGGTGGCCGGGCCCGCAGCTCCTCGGGGAGTGCGTTGGCGACGGAAACATAATCGAAAACCGACTGATCCGGCGCACCTACCAAAAGGCGCAGGATGTCGTCGAGATTCTCCGGCAGTTTCTCGGCGATCCAGGGCCGTCGCGACGCGAAATCAAGGGTCGCCAGCTGATAGCCGGTAAAGGCTTGGCCATAAAGGCGCAATTTCCGGATGATGTCGCGGTCGCGCCGCATGACCAGCTCGAAGGAGGTCATCATATTGTGCGTACTGCCGTCGATCTCGAAGGAGGGCTGGGTATCCGGATGCCAACCGGCATCGGGGACGATCACCTCGTGATCGGCTGTGCCGGAGGCAATCAAGCGGTCACGGACATCCAGGCATCTCTCGATGCCGTCTATGACGTCGCAGGCCAGTGAAAATTCCGTATCGGTAAGTTCCGACGTCTGGTCGGAAAAGGCGAACCCCTCGAATGCCATGGCTATTTTTCAGTCTCTCCAAAGCCGGCGGCCAGAACAGCATGGCGGGGATTAACGGACGGTAAAATCCGCAGGCGCGAACAGTGGATTTCGCCGCGAGTTTGAGCCCCATAAGGGGCGGATTACGGCGCTTGACGGGTCATGGCTGTCGGTCTACACAGAGCCCATTGTGGCGAACGTAGCTCAACTGGTTAGAGCACCGGCTTGTGGTGCCGGGGGTTGGGGGTTCGAGTCCCCTCGTTCGCCCCATCGCATCGGTTTACCCGCCCTCCAGCCGTCAGGCGAAGGACAATCGGATTAATGCGTTATTCGGCTTTTTCCTTTGGATCGGAAACCGGCTTCTTTACATTTTCAATCCACGGCGGCTGTACCTGGGACCGCCACGTGAGCAGGAGACTGCCTCCATGGCACCCGACCAAACCGTGATCGCCGATCAGGACTTCTTGGCACAAGCGGCGGAACGCCACGCGGACATGGCGAACGCCATCCGCTTTCTGTCCGTCGATGCCGTTCAAAAAGCCAATTCCGGCCATCCCGGCATGCCCATGGGCATGGCCGATGTGGCGACGGTTCTCTTCACCCGTTTTCTGAAATTCGATCCGTCATCGCCGAATTGGCCCGACCGCGACAGGTTCGTGCTGTCGGCGGGACACGGCTCCATGCTTCTCTATTCGTTGCTGTATCTCACCGGCTATGAAGATATGACGCTGGAGGAGATTAAGAATTTCCGCCAACTGGGGTCGCGCACCGCCGGGCATCCGGAATACGGGCACGCCTCGGGCATCGAGGTCACGACCGGGCCGCTGGGGCAGGGTCTTGCTACCGCCGTCGGCATGGCCATGGCCGAGCGCATCCTCAGTGCCCGTTTCGGCGACGATCTTGTCGATCACCACACCTATGTCATTGCCGGCGACGGTTGTCTCATGGAAGGCGTCAGCCACGAAGCGATCTCGCTCGCGGGCCATCTCAAGCTTTCCAAGCTGATCGTTCTGTTTGACGACAACAGTATTTCCATCGATGGGTCCACGGATCTCTCGGTATCCGACGATCAAGTGGCCCGTTTCGCGGCCAGCGGCTGGCACACGGCTTCGGTCGACGGCCACGATCCGGATGCGATTGCCGCCGCCATCGACGCGGCCAAGGCGTCGGACCGGCCGTCCATGATTGCGTGTAAGACGACCATCGGTTTTGGGGCCCCGACCAAGGCGGGCAAGTCGTCTACCCATGGATCGCCCCTGGGAGACGAAGAAATTGCGGGCGCGCGCGAGAAACTGGGTTGGCCCTATGCACCGTTCGAGGTGCCGGGCGACGTTCTCGATCTGTGGCGGGCAGCCGGCGCGCGCGGCGCAGGCGCTCATGCGGCTTGGGGCGGCCGGCTGGCGTCGGCTGACGCCGACGACCGTTCCCGCCTGGAGCATTCGGTGCGGGGCGACTTGCCGGAAGGCTGGCAAGCGGCTCTCAACGCACACAAACAGGCGGTTTCCAGCGACAAGCCCTCTTGGGCGACCCGCAAGGCATCCGGCGAGGCGCTCGAGGTTTTGACCGCCGCGATCCCTGCGCTTATCGGCGGCTCGGCGGATTTGACCGGCTCGGTCAACACCAAGACCAAAGATGCTCGGGTCATTACGCCGGACGATTTCTCCGGCCAGTACATCCATTACGGTGTGCGCGAATTCGGCATGGCGGCGGCGATGAACGGGCTGGCGCTGCACGGCGGTGTCGTGCCCTATGGCGGTACGTTCCTCGTGTTTGCGGATTATCTGCGCCCCGCGCTGCGGTTGTCGGCGCTTATGGGGCAGCGGGTGGTGTACGTGCTGACCCACGATTCCATCGGCCTCGGCGAAGACGGCCCGACCCATCAGCCGGTCGAGACGCTGGCTTCGCTCCGCGCCATTCCCAACGTCGCCGTGTTCCGCCCGGCGGATGCAGTCGAGACGGCGGAATGCTGGGCCTTGGCACTGATGCAGAAAGAAACGCCTTCCGTTCTGGCGCTGACGCGTCAGGGGGTGCCGACGGTCCGCACCGAACACACGGATGAAAACCTTTGCGCCAAGGGCGGCTATGTTCTGGCGGAAGCCGATGGCGGCGCCCGCGCGGTCACGTTGCTGGCGACGGGCTCGGAAATCTCGATTGCCCTCGCGGCACGCGATAAGCTGCAGGCGGACGGGATCCGGGCGGCGGTGGTGTCCATGCCCTGCTGGGAGTTGTTCGATGCGCAAGATGATGCCTATCGTGCATCGGTGCTCGGGGACGGCACGGTGCGTGTCGCCGTTGAAGCAGCGGTGGCTCAAGGCTGGGAGAAGTATCTCGGCGATCGCGGCGCGTTCGTTGGCATGACCGGTTTCGGTGCCTCGGCGCCGGCCGCGGACCTGTATGCCCATTTCGGCATTACCGCTGATGCCGTGACGGCAGCAGCGAAAAACTTGCTATAAAAGATCGATCACAACTTAGAACGTGAAGAAGACTGGAGGAGAAAGATGAATGTAGCGCAACTCTCGTCGGTTGCCGAAGCCATGGTGGCCGACAACAAGGGGCTCCTTGCCGCCGATGAAAGCACTGGCACGATCAAGAAGCGCTTCGATTCCATCAATATCGAATCCACCGAGGAAGCTCGGCGTGACTACCGTGAAACGCTGTTCACCACGAACGGGCTCGGCGACTTTATCAGCGGTGTGATCCTGTTCGACGAAACGATCCGTCAATCCGCGGCCGACGGTACGCGGTTGGCCGAGATTTTGGAGCGTCAGGGAATTCTGCCGGGGATCAAGGTCGACGCCGGCGCCAAGCCGCTTGCCGGGTCCGACGGCGAAACGGTTACCGAAGGACTTGACGGCCTTGCGGGCCGGGTCGCCGAATACGTCGATCTCGGCGCGAAGTTCGCCAAGTGGCGGGCGGTGATCAAGATCGGCGATCATATCCCGAGCCGGGCCTGCATCCATGTCAACGCCCACGCGCTGGCACGCTATGCCAAGATCTGCCAAGAAGGCGGTCTCGTTCCCATTGTTGAGCCGGAAGTGCTGATGGATGGCGGGCACACCATCGAGCGTTGCGCCGACGTCACCGAAGCGACCCTCAACGCGGTTTATGACGAACTCTATGCGCAAGGCGTGGTGCTCGAAGGGACGATCCTGAAGCCGAACATGGTGATTTCCGGCAAGGAATGCCCGAAACAGGCGGGCGTCGATGAAGTGGCCGTGGCCACCGTCGCGATCTTGAAGCGTACCGTGCCCAGCGCGGTGCCCGGCATCATGTTCCTGTCGGGCGGTCAGACGGAGATCCAGGCGACTGAGCACCTTCATGCCATGAATGCCAATCACGCGCCCTTGCCCTGGAAGCTCAGCTATTCCTATGGCCGGGCGCTGCAGGAAGGTGCCTTGAAGGCATGGGGCGGCAACAACGCCAACCGCCAATCCGCTCAGGCGATGTTGCTGAACCGCGCCCGTCAGAACAGTTCGGCGTGTGCCGCAACCTATACCGGCGAAGCGGCTTAAGAAGCGGCTTGGTCCGCTAAGGAAAAGAACGAATGCCCGAAGTCAAAATCGCCCCGTCCATCTTGTCGGCGGATTTCGCCAGGCTGGGCGAGGAAATCGCTGCCATCGACGCCGCGGGCTGCGATTATATCCATGTCGACGTCATGGATGGGCATTTCGTGCCGAACCTGACTATTGGGCCGCCGGTAATTTCGGCGTTGAGGCGTCATACCGACAAACCCCTCGACGTGCATTTGATGATCGATCCCGCCGCGCCCTATCTGGGGGAATATGCGGCGGCGGGCGCGGACATCATTACGGTTCATGTCGAGGCGGATACGCACCTCCACCGTAATCTCGAAGTGATCAAGGGGCTGGGCAAGAAAGCGGGAGTTTCCCTGAATCCGTCGACGCCGGCTCAGGTGCTGGAACCGATCATCGACGACATCGATTTGGTCCTGGTGATGTCGGTGAATCCCGGCTATGGGGGACAAAGTTTCATTCCGTCCATGATCGCCAAGATCCGCCAGGTTCGGGACATGATCGGTAGCCGGAACATTGAGCTCGAGGTGGACGGTGGTGTGAAACCGGAAAATATTGCAAGTATCGTCGATGCCGGCGCGGACGTCGTTGTCGCCGGGAGCGCCGTGTTCAAAGGTAACGACTATAACGCCACTATCGGCGCGCTGAGGGCGGCGGCAGCCTAGCCGGCCGTCTGCCGCCCCTTAATTGGGCGCGATCGTTTCCACATCACAAGCAAGCTGCAAACCCTCGGCGGTATTTCGCACGGTGGCGGCGCAGGAGTCCGTGTTTTCTTCGGGAATCCAAACGGAAAAGCGGATGGTGTAGTCGCCATCGGCTTGTTTCTCCGCGGCGAGGCGAACGATGTTGGCCTTGTACTCGACAAACACTTCGCAAAGCCGGGCGATCAGGCCGGGACTGTCGCCGCCACGCACGGTGAAGCGATGGGTGATCTTGCCCGTTGGTCCGTGAACGGTCTCAAACGTGAACGGGATGACACTGATCTGCGCGGTGCTCAGATCGCGGATGGCCCGCAAATCGTTGATTACCTGTTTGGCCGTGACGACGTCGGGAAGCTCGCAGACCGACGTGAATTCGGCGCCGCTGCCGAGCATGGCGAAGTTGGTGTCACCGAGGTTGGCGCCGAGGTCGAACAGGGCGGCCGTGATTTCGGCGACCAGCCCCGTGCGGTCGGGGCAAAAGACGGTTACCAGGACATTGTGGGCCATACGTGGAACTCTCCCTCTCAGAGAATTTTATGCCTAGCTTCAGTTTTTTCTTATAACTATTTGAAATATATAAGAAATAGCACCCGTTAAAGATTTGGTGGCAAATTCTTTAATATCTTCAAGGCAGTACCTAAATTAACCACAGGGCCTGTCAAGGCAAACCGGCGCAATTCCAACGGAAGTTAACGCCACCGCCATGATCGATCTGCTGTCACCATTCAATCCCGTCACATTGCGGGGCGTCGCCGGTACCAACGGCCGTCCGCCTGCGGCAGATGAGATCGACGGTCTTCCCGTTGCCGATGGCGATGCCATCGCCACGGCCGGCGGGTTTATCGATGGTGCGTTGGCGAGGAACCGGCAACTCCTGGCGGTTCAGGAAAACGGTCTCGGCCGAAACGGCAGAGACTCTTCAAACCCGCAACAGCTCAGCGAAGAAGAACAGCGGGTCGTCGATCGTCTCAAGAAGCGCGATGCGGAAGTTCGTAATCATGAATCCGCGCACGCCTCCGCCGGTGGACCTTTCACCAGCGCGGCAAGTTTCGAATATCAACGCGGTCCTGACGGAACGCTGTATGCCATCGGCGGCGAGGTGAAGATCGACGTTTCCGGCGCCGGCACGCCGGAAGCCACCATCCGCAAGGCGGAAACCATCAAGCGGGCGGCCCTGGCGCCGGCCGAACCGTCCTCCCAGGATCGTGCGGTTGCGGCCGCAGCCGATCAATTGAAGGTCGAAGCCGAAGCTGAACTTCGCGATAAGAAGGTCGAGGAAGAACGCCAAGCGTCTCAGCGCCGTGACGAAAAGGCGGCCTCATTGGCGGGGACCGTGTCGGCGACGAATGCGTATGAGCGTGCCGCCGATCTGCTGCCGTCCACCGACCGTCCCAGCACCAGCGGCTTTGACGCCAGCTTCTAATCAAATCTAATTCGACGTGCCGCTTCTCAGTTCCGCCGACCGGCGGATGATCCGTTCCGTTTCCGACCACAGTTTCAGATCGGGCAAGTCTTCCAAAGTGAACCAGCCGACGGCGTCGGCATCCGTGTCAGCCTTGGCGTCGCCGTGCCGCCATTGGGCGCCGTAGTCGATCAGGGTCAGGTGGAAGGTGACCTCTCCGTCGTCGGCTCGCGTGAGGGAGTCCACCACGTCGATGAAGTGCGTAATTTCGACATCCAAGCCGGTCTCTTCACGGACTTCCCGGATGCCGGTCTCGCGGGTGGTCTCCCCCCATTCCTGACGCCCGCCCGGAATGCTCCATTGTCCCTGGCGCGGCGGTTTACCGCGTTTGATCAGCAAGAACTGGTCATTTTTCCAGACCACGACGCCGACCCCGATGACCGGGTAGACAGGCTCGTCGGAAGGAGAAGCAGACGGATCGGTCATGTCGTCTCACCGCGAATCGGATGAAATTTTTGTAGCGTCATCAGTGATATATTCACCTTTTTCAACGATTGTCCTGCGTCCAAGGTCACGGCGTGATAATGCGCCCCGAGGGTATGACCTGCAACCGGTGGAAACTAGACTAGGGGATCGATCGAAAATGAGTGCGGCTGGCGTTTTGGATCGGATCAATGTTGAAATCGGGGATACTGTTTTCAAGGAAGGCGAAGCGGGCGACCGGGCCTATATCGTCCAAGAAGGCTGTATCGAAATCGTCAAGGACCGCGCCGGGACACCGGTGGTTCTCGGGACGATCGAGAAGGGTGGCATCTTCGGCGAGATGGCGCTGATCGACAATCAGCCACGCATGGCCTCTGCGCGTGCGGCGGCGCCTTCCACCATCGTCGTCGTCGGCCGTGACGTCTTCACCCAAAAAATTTCCCGCTGCGATCCCTTCATCCGGGGCTTGTTGGGGATCTTCGTCCGCAATCTGCGGACGGTGACCCAAGATCACGCCCGCTGATCGGCTTAAGGCCAGATTTGCACCCTCCTAAACCCGTCATCCGATTTGCATTTTTCCGTCCAAGGTATAAATAAAGCTTCGGAATTGGCACCGCCGTCCCGGTTTGGGCGGCCAGCATTGTTGCCGGATATAGATCATGGATAGTACGCCGCCAACGAACGAGCCGCCGGCCGACCAGCCGGAGGAGGGATCGCGCAAGCACCGTATGGGGTTGATGGCGCGGCTGAGGGCCTATTTCCTGGCAGGCATCCTGATCACGGCGCCGATTGCCATTACGGGCTATCTCGCCTGGTTCTTCATCAATCTGATCGACAATACGATCACGCCGCTGATCCCGCAGCACTACAACCCGGAAACCTATCTGCCGTTTTCCATACCGGGCCTCGGCCTCGTAATCCTGCTCGTTGCGTTGACGTTGATCGGTGCCCTGACGGCGGGGTTGGCGGGCCGGTTCATCGTGCGGATGTGGGAGCATCTGCTCAACCGCATGCCGGTCGTCCGCAGCGTTTATCATGCGGTCAAACAGATCTTCGAAACGGTGCTGGCACAGCAGTCCAAGGCCTTTCGCGAGGCCGTGCTGGTCGAATACCCGCGCCGCGGCATTTGGGCCATTGGCTTCATTACCGGCCGGACCGAAGGCGAAGTGCAGAATCTTACCGAGGAAGAAACGGTCAACGTGTTCTTGCCGACCACGCCCAACCCGACCTCGGGCTTCCTGTTGTTCGTGCCGCGTAAGGACGTGGTCAAGTTGAACATGAGCACCGAGGACGCCATCAAGATGGTGATCTCCGGCGGTATCGTCACGCCGCCCGATCGCCGCCCCAAAGCGGAGCAGGAAAAGCCGCAGGTATCGGCGGGGACCTACGAAGACCTGGACATCCTTCGCGAGGCGGCGAAAACGCCCGTCCTTGTGACCAAATCCAACGACGAGAAGAATTAGCGCGCCTTATCCGGACCGGAGAAAGCGTACGGCGGCGTCCCGCTCGAACAGATAGAGCAGGACCCGGAGGGCTTTGCCGCGTTCGCCGTCGAGATCGGGATCGCGCTCGAGGATGAGTTTCGTGTCGTCGCGGGCGGTGGCGAGGAGCTCGCCGTGCGCCGACAGGGTCGCGATCCGGAACTCGGGCAGGCCGCTTTGGCGGGTGCCCAGAAGTTCGCCGGCGCCGCGCAGCCGCAGATCCTCCTCGGCGATCCGGAAGCCGTCATCGGTCTCGCGCAGGATCTTGAGTCTTGCATGGGCCGTCTCCGTCAAATGCGGCCCGTAGAGAAGCAGGCAGGTCGAACGCCCGGTGCCCCGACCGATGCGGCCGCGGAGTTGGTGCAACTGGGCGAGGCCGAAACGCTCGGCATGCTCGATGACCATGACGGTTGCTTCGGGGACGTCGACACCCACTTCGATCACCGTCGTGGCGACAAGGACCGAGACCGCACCGCTGGCGAAATCGGCCATCACCTTGTCCTTGTCGGCACCTTTCATGCGGCCATGGACGAGCCCGACCTTGTCGCCGAACAGGCCGCGCAGCTGAACGGCGCGATCCTCGGCGGCGGCGAGGTCGATTTTCTCGGATTCCTCGACCAGAGGGCAAACCCAATAGACCCTTGCGCCACCCGCCAGCGCGCGTTGGACCCCGGCCACCACCTCGTTCAGGCGGTCGAGGGGCAGGGCACGTGTATCGATGGGCTGACGTCCTGCCGGTTTCTCGAGCAGGCGTGACACCTCCATATCCCCGTAGGCGGTGAGCATGAGAGAACGGGGGATCGGCGTTGCGGTCGTCACCAGTACGTCGACGGCTTTGCCTTTACCGGCCAGCAGCATGCGTTGGTGAACGCCAAAACGGTGCTGTTCGTCGATGACAGCCAGCGCGAGATCGTCGAATTCGACTCCTTCCTGGAACAGGGCGTGGGTGCCGACGGCGATCTGAATGGTGCCGTCGGCCAGTTGATCGAGGATCGCCTGTCGTTCCTTTCCGCGTCCGCGTCCCGTGAGCAAGGCGACACGAACGCCGGCCGGTTCGGCCAAGGCGGCAATGTTGTCATAGTGCTGATGGGCGAGAATCTCGGTCGGCGCCAGCATGGCGGCCTGTGCGCCCGTTTCGACGGCGTTGAGCATGGCCATCAAGGCTACGATGGTCTTGCCGCTGCCGACGTCGCCCTGCAGCAGCCGGTGCATGCGCGAGGTCGACGCCATATCCGCCAGGATCTCGCCGATGGCCGTTGATTGGGCTTCGGTTAACGTGAAAGGAAGCGCCGATAACACATTGTTTTGCAAGTGTTTATCACCTTCTATCGCGCGGCCGGGGAGGCGGCGCATATGGGCGCGGACGAGGGCAAGAGCGAGTTGATTGGCAAGCAGTTCGTCATAGGCAAGGCGCCGCCGCGCGATGGCCTCGGGGAGCAGGTCCTTTTCCCCCTCCGGCGCGTGCACAGATAGCACGGCGGTTTTCCAGTCCGGCCATTTTTGTTGCCGCAGAAAGGCGGGATCGTTCCACTCTGGCAGATCCGGCAGTTGCTTGAGGGCGCCTTGGATGGCTTTCGACAGGACCTTGAGGGATAGACCCTGCGTGAGCGGATAGACCGGCTCCACGCTTTGCAGTTTCGCAAGCTCGTCCACCGTACCGATATGGTCGGGATGCGGCATTTGGATTTCTTCGCCGAAACGTTCCACGCGGCCGCTGACCACCCGCATTTCGCCTTCGGGCAAGGATTTCCGCAGGTAGTCCGCATGGCCGTGGAAGAAAACCAAGGACATGGTGCCTGTCTCGTCCGAGCAAATGACCTTGTAAGGCAAACGCTTGGTACGCGCCGGCAGATGCTGATCGACATGGACGGTCATGGTCGCCACCGTCCCGGCGGGGGCGTCGATAATCTTCGGGGCAAACCGGCGGTCGATCAGTCCGCTCGGCAGATGCCAGCAGAGATCAACGATATGGGGCCCCGCGACCCGCTCGATCAGCTTGGCAATGCGCGGCCCGACGCCGGTAAGGGACGTCACCGGGGCGAACAGGCGGAAAAGGATCTCAGGTCTCATGAATACGCGCGTTGGGGCTGACAGATGGCCTTCAAGGCTTTATCTAGGCATGTTCTCGGCAAGGCCTTATATCCCGGCCCGCTCAGCAAGAGTATAGGCGATCGACCCATCATGGATGCAACACGCAAGCGGCTCCTTTTCCGGGCCCAACATCGGGGTATGCAGGAGACCGACAAATTGATCGGCGAATTCGCTGCCGAAAAACTGGAATCAATGACGGGCGATCAGTTGGCGACGTTCGAGGTATTGCTGGAAGAAAGCGATGCCGATCTGCTCAATTGGGTGACCGGACGGGTGCCGGTGCCCGCGGAATTCGATAACGACGTCATGGCGATGTTGCTCGCCTACTGCTCCAAATAAGCGCTGATGACTACTGACACCGAAACGAAGTCCGTTGCCAGCGGCGCCTTGATTGCTGGGGTTCCGGAAGGCTACGAGGGCAGGGTTCTTGCGGATCTGGCAGCGAAAAGCGATGCGCCGGTTTTGGTCATTGCCCGGGACGACCGCCGCATGGCGGCGATTGTCGACTCCTTGGCCTTTTTCGCCCCCGACGTCCAATGCGCCGATTTTCCGGCCTGGGATTGCCTGCCCTTCGACCGCGTGTCGCCCCGGGCCGATATCATTGCGCGTCGTATCGATTGTTTATCGCGCCTAGCATCCGATAAGACGTCCGGCGATGCGGCCGAGCGGCCGGGCATCGTGGTCGCGACCATTGCCGCCATTATGCAGCGGGTTTCGCCACAAAGCGCCTTTGCGGATGCAAGCCGGGAGATTTCCGCCACCAAAGCGCCGGACCGGGATGCGCTGCTGGCGATGCTGGAACAGTACGGGTTCGGTCGGACAGAAACCGTGATGGAGCAGGGCGAGTACGCCGTGCGCGGCGGCATCGTCGATCTGTTTCCACCTGGGGCGGAGCAGCCCCTGCGACTCGATTTCTTCGGGGATCAGTTGGAGGGCATCCGCGCCTTCGAACCGTTGAGCCAACGCACGACGGAAAACGTCACATCTTTCCGTCTCAAACCCATCAGCGAGTTGAGCCTGGACGACGACTCGATTGTTCGGTTCCGTACCGGATACCGTGCCCTATTCGGTGCGGCGAAGGCGACCGATCATCTCTATGAGGCGGTCTCGGCCGGGCACAAACATACGGGCGTCGAGCATTGGCTGCCGCTGTTCCATGACAAAATGGACACCCTGTTCGATTACCTCCCCGACAGTCCCGTCATCCTGGATCACCAGGCGATGGAAGCGCGCGACGCCCGCTGGGAATTGATCCAAGAATGTTTCGACGCCCGGAAAAGCTTGCGCGCACGCGGTCTCGTCCAGGACGAAACGCCCTATAACCCGCTGCCGGCCGATCGCCTGTACGTTGCGCCTGCGGAATTGGAGACCCTGATATCGGGGGCTCAGGTGAAAACCCTCAGTCCCTTTGCCGCCCCCGAGCAGGGCGACGTAATCGATGCCAACGCCCGGACCGGCCGGAGCTTTGCTGACGCCCGCGCGCGTCCGGACGTCAATGTCTTTGACATACTGCGCGATCATGTCGCGGCATTGCGCAAAGAAAAGCGGGCCGTGGCAGTCGCCTGCATGTCAACGGGGTCGCGCGAGCGCCTCGCCCATATTCTCGACGAACATGGCATCGGCTCTCGACTAGCTGACGACGGAGTAAAAGGGCTTATCGCCGGGAGCGACGACCGGGTGGCGATGATCGTGTTCGATATCGAACACGGGTTCGTCGCGCCTGGCTTGGCCCTGATCAGTGAGCAGGACATTTTGGGGGAGCGGCTGCGGGTGCGGGCGCGCCGCCGCATCCGGCCGGAGAACTTCATCACTGAGGCCTCCGCGCTGGCGGCCGGGGACTATGTCGTTCACGCCGAGCACGGGATCGGGCAATACAAAGAATTGATCACATTGGATGTCGCGGGTGCCGCGCACGATTGCCTGCGTATCGACTATGACGGCGGCGATAAACTGTTCGTTCCCGTGGAAAACATCGACGTGCTCTCCCGCTATGGCGACGACGAATCGACGGTGCGGCTCGACAAGCTCGGCGGCGCCGGCTGGCAGGCGCGCAAAGCACGCCTCAAGGAGCGTATCCGCGAGATGGCAGATCAGTTGATCCGCGTTGCCGCCTCCCGGGAATTGAAACCCGCCGATAGCTTGTCGCCGCAGGAAGGGGCATTCGACGAGTTTTGCGCAGGGTTCCCGTACGAGGAAACCGACGACCAGGTGCAGGCGATTTCCGATGTCATCGGCGATCTCGCGGCGGGCCGGCCCATGGACCGCCTGATTTGTGGGGATGTGGGGTTCGGCAAGACAGAGGTCGCGCTACGCGCGGCCTTCGTCGCCGCGATGGCGGGGAAGCAAGTTGCCGTGGTGGTGCCGACCACGTTGTTGGCGCGCCAGCATTTCCAGGTGTTTGCGCAGCGCTTTGCCGGATTTCCGGTGAAAGTGCGGCAATTGTCGCGTTTGGTGAATGCCGCGGATGCGGATCAAGTGCGCCAAGGCTTGTCCGACGGTACCGTCGATATTGTCGTCGGTACCCACGCACTGCTCGCCAAATCCATTTCTTTCAAACGACTTGGGCTTCTGGTGATCGACGAAGAGCAGCATTTCGGCGTCGTTCATAAGGAGCGGCTCAAGGAACTGAAGACCGACGTGCATGTACTGACATTGACTGCGACGCCGATCCCCCGCACCTTGCAGCTGGCGTTGACCGGCGTTCGGCAAATGAGCTTGATCACCACGCCGCCCGTGGACCGGCTCGCGGTCCGGACGTTCATTCTGCCTTTCGATCCCGTGGTCATCCGCGAGGCGATCCAGCGCGAACGTTTCCGCGGCGGCCAGGTGTTTTATGTCTGCCCGCGCGTGGCCGACCTCCGGCGCGTGGCGGAAACCATCGAGGAATTAGTCCCCGAAGCCAAGGTCGCCGTTGCGCACGGTCAATTGGCCCCCGCCAAGCTGGAAGAGGTGATGACCGCCTTCTACGAAGGGGCATACGACATTCTGCTCTCCACCAATATCGTCGAGTCCGGGCTCGACCTACCGACGGCGAATACGTTGATTATCCACCGCGCCGACATGTTCGGTTTGGCGCAACTCTATCAGCTGCGCGGCCGGGTCGGACGGTCCAAGATCCGCGCCTACGCCTATCTGACGCTGCCGCCCAATCAGATGCTCACGCCGGGCGCACAGCGCCGTCTCGAAGTGATGCAGACCCTGGATATGTTGGGGGCCGGGTTCATGCTGGCGAGCCACGATCTTGATATCCGCGGCGCCGGCAATCTGCTCGGCGAGGAACAGTCGGGCCATATCCGCGAAGTGGGGATCGAGCTGTATCAGCAGATGCTCGAGGAAGCGGTGGCCGATGCGCGGGCGTCCGGTGGCGAGGCCCGTCCCGCAGCCGATCACTGGTCGCCGCAGATCGATGTCGGCATGGCGGTGCTCATTCCGGCCGACTACGTGCCGGATTTGGGCGTGCGGCTGTCGCTCTATCGCCGTCTCGGTTCCATCACCGACGCGGGGGAGATCGATGCCGTGGCGGCGGAAATGATCGATCGCTTCGGGTCGTTGCCCGACGAGGTCGAAAACCTGCTCAAGGTGGTGGCGCTCAAGACCCTGTGCCGGTCGGCGGGCGTCGAGCGGATCGAGGCGGGGCCCAAGGGAGCGGTGCTGACGTTCCATCGCAACGAGTTCGCCAATCCAGCCGGTCTTGTCGATTTCATCACCAAGCAGGCCGGGACCGCAAAACTGCGGCCGGATCACCGTCTGGTGTTTATTCGCAACTGGGGAAACGCCGACGCCCGTTTCGAAGGCGTGCGTCAGCTCATGCAGGAACTGACGGTAATCGCAGGTTAGGTTCGGTTAGACGGGCTGGGTGCCTTCGACCATCCATTCGCGGCGTTTTTCCTCGGCAATGTCGAACATGCGCAAGAGAACCGAGGGTTCCTGGGCACCCGAGATGGCAAATTCGCCGTCGAAAATAAACGCGGGAACGCCACTGATGCCGAGGCGGTGGGCGCGCGCGTTTTGTTCGTTGATATCATCCACGTCGCGGCCGCTGTAGAGGTAGTCCCGCAGTGCCTCGATATCCAGATCGAGTTGTCCGGCAATGTCGAACAGGACGGAGCGGTGACCGATGTCACGCCCTTCCAGGAAGTATGCCTGATACAGTGCTTCGACCATTTGCCCGGCATACCCGGCGGCAGCGGCAAAGCGTACGAGACGATGGGAGTCGACCGTGCTCGGCATGCGCCCGACGTGGTCGAAATTGAACTCGATGCCGACAGTCTTGCCGGCCTCGATGATGGCGTTGTTGACTCGGCGAGAGCGCGATTCACCACCGAACTTGATCACCATATATTCCTGCCGGTCCATGCCCTCGGGCGGCATGTCGGGGTTGAGTAGGAAGGCGTGCCAAATGATCTCGGCGTTGACGTTCGGCCGTTGCCGCAGGGCAGCTTCCAGCCGGCGCTTGCCAATGAAGCACCAGGGACAAATTGTGTCGAAGATAATATCGATCTGCATCGGCACCCGTTGCCCGCCAATCCGCGTCGGGCGAAACCGGACAGCCCCGGGTTTCTCCGGGAAATGTCTTTTCGCGGTTCCATTGAACCATTAGTGTTTTCTCCCTGCAAGGTGCCGCCGCGGCGCCTTTTTTGTGGGGACGGCAAATAATGGCGGAAAGCGCACAGTTCGGCGGTATTGGCCGCGCTTGGCGAAGCCGCAATTTCCGCTTCTACTGGCTCGGCAATGCCGTTTCGATCTTGGGGTTTTGGGTCCATGTCCTTGCCATGGGCTGGATCGTCTGGCAGCTCACCAAAAGCGAATTGTGGCTGGGACTGATCGCCATGACGGCACGCATGCCGGCGGTTTTCCTATCGCCCATCGCCGGTGCTGTGGCGGATCGTTTCGGATTGCGGCGGGTCGCGGTCGTCGCGTTGGCCATCTCGGCAACGAATTCGTTGCTGCTGTATCTTTCGGTTCAGGCGGGCTTTATCAACGTCTACTGGATACTGGCATTCGCCGTCGTTCAAGGAGCGTCGGTGTCTTTCGATCTGCCCGCGCGTCAGGCGCTTATGCCGAGCCTCGTTCACGAACGAGGCGATCTGTCGGCGGCTATTGCGTTGAACACGACGACCTTTCAGGCGGGCGCCTTCGTCGGTCCGATGATCTTCGGTGCCCTGGTCGCCTATACGGATCTACCGGTATCGACGGCCTTTCTGATCAATAGCATCAGTTTCTTTTTCTTCACGCTGATGATGCTGTTACTGCGCATCGAAAGGGAGCCGGTTACCGGCATGAAAGCCGGGGACATGTTGGCCGACATTGTCGAGGGCGTCCGGTATGTTCGCAGTCAACGTGGGATTTTGGCGATCATGGTGTCCATGTTTTTTGCGCATCTGTTGATCCGCTCATACATCGACCTGCTGCCTGCCTTTGCCGACAAGGTATTCGGATTCCACGAAGACCCGACCGGGCTCGCCTATTTGCAATGGGCCTCAGGGGCGGGGGCATTGATCGGCGGCGTCGTCATGGCGGCTCGGGGGCGCACCAGCGGTCTGACGCGCTTGCTGATCGCCGGTCTACTCGCCGGCTATTTGGCCTATATCCTGTTCGCTGCGACCTCATTGTTCGCACTCGGGATCGCGTGCATGTTTCTGACAGGGCTGGCCGTTGTTGTCGTTGCGGTTTCGTCGCAATCGCTGATCCAAACGGCCGTCGATCAAGGAATGCGCGGCCGCGTCATCAGCCTGACCACCGGCATGGCGATCGGCGTGCCGTCCTTGGGGTCGCTGGTCCTCGGATGGTTCGCGACCATTTTGGGATTACAGTTGTGTGTAATTGTGAGCCTGACGCTGGGACTTGTCTATTGGCTGTGGTCGGTGCGCTATTTAGCGACGCACGCGACGACGCTCGAAACGCCGTGAATTCGATTGGGGGGTGTTAGGCTGCCGCCTTGCGCATCTTCAATTTCATGCCGACAATCTTGTAGACATCCAGTCCGGTTATGTCGGCGATCTCGTCAAAGGGAAGCGACGTTTCCTTAAGCAGGACGGCGGCATGGCTGATGGGATTGCGGCGTGACCTGCTATTGGAGCGCTTCGCATTCGGCGGCGTACCGGCACGGTTGCCCGCCTCACTGCCGTCCAACCCGCGATTGCGTGCGGCGCGCACCGCACTTTCCCAGCGGTTCTTGTCCGCGTCCATGGCCGCTTGGTTGAGCGACATTTGCCACCACTGATGGCTGCCCGGCTGAACGTTCCGGCGGTACGCAAACGGATCGGCGCTGGTAACGTGTGGTTCAGCCGGTTGCGGCGCAGACGGTCGCCACGAGGCCGCTTCTTCCAAGGTCATGCCGTGCCGTTCGGCGAGCCTCTGGGCAGCCGCCAAGGCATTCGCGCGCTCGCCCTCATAGTGGCTGCTGTTCGCGAGTTCCAGGAGATTGCGGAATCTCTCCTGATCGGCTTTGGTAAACTCCTTGGCTATCGGTTTTCTCCCGAATTTTGATGATTTGATTGGCCCGGCCGACGCCGGATCCGCCACTCGATCATATTACCACAAATGGCCTCCGAACGGAACGAAACGGATGCCAGGAAATCCGTACAATTTTTCATGACGAATATTGGACCAAGCGAATGTTAACGAATTCCTTTCCTCTCAATCCGTACATTCCGGAATACCTGTTTCGGTAAACGGTCCTGTCAGCGACGATGATCGGAAGTGATGTCCACGTTTCTTAAGTTGCTCGAACTTTATGAAGGTGAGGGGTTTTCGGTACGCACGGGATTGTATCCTTTGCATTTTCCCGGTGCCGATCAATCCGACCTGCCGTTCACGTACTTCTATAAAAACGGTGTTCGCGCCTGTAAGGGGGGCGGCATTGCCATCACTGAGATCCTGTGTATCGAAACACTCATCGCCGCAAAACCGCCGGCGAACATCCTGGTTATTGGGAACGCATTCGGGTGGAGTACGTTGGCTCTGGCGGTTGCGGCGCCCGGTGCGCGGGTCGTCGCCCTCGATTGGTGTCCCCGGCAGGAAGAGCGGGAAGGGATAAATCTCACCAATCGTCTTGCAAAGAAGGCCGGACTGAATGCCATGGCCGTCGAAGGCAAGAGCCCGGAAGATGTTGCAAGTCTCGCCGCCGACTACTTTCCCAGTCCGGTTGATCTCGTTTTCATCGATGGCGGTCACACAAACGACCAGCAGCGGCTCGATTTCGACGCGTGCAAGGCGGTCGCAAGTGCCGATGCGGTTTTTCTTTTCCATGACGTGATCAATTTCGCACTGACCAAAGGGTTTGTGGCCATCGCTGCCGACAATCCGACTTACACAGGGCGCATCCTGTTCCGGACACCGTCGGGCATGGCCGTTCTTTATCCGTCGGCCCTCGACGGGACGGTTGGCCGGGCCGCGTCTGCGTTCGGAGAGGCCGAAGAGCATGTCCGAGAACTTTGGTCCGCCAATCGGGAGCGGGCAGCCGGCACAGCGGCGTAAGTCTCCCCTGAAGATAAGAAAGTTCTCATAAGAGAAGGCCCCATACCATTTGTGGCATGGGGCCCTTTAATGTGAGCAGATCACCGTGGCGATCCACCCAAGATGGTTCCTCCGATTAGGCGGAGGTGTTCACGGACTGACCGCGATTGGGGTCGGTGGAGGCGGTTTGGATTTCCGCCTTCTGGACCTCAACGGCTTGTTCGAGAACATTCGCAGCCTGCTGCTGACTTTCGGCAGCCTGCTTCAGACCTTGGAGAGATGACGCGCTGCTCGCGCCTCCAACTGCATCGACCATCTTAGATACCTCCTAATAGTCGTACGTGGCCCTTCTGCCACGTTCTGGATGTGGAGAGAGCCCGAGACCCCTTCAATTCACGCGCCGTAACGAAGCTGTTATTTACCAATTAACGGATTTGTTAATCTCAACCGGAGCCAAAAAACGCGACGAAAAAGGGTTTGTTTCCAGCATGATAGCGGCGCGATTTCACGGTCAAATTTGAGCCGCTTGCGTACCATCACCCAATGGTTGCCAGAAAAAAAAGCCGCCCGCCGGGGCTATGGAAACTCGGCGGGCGGAAGAGGGATCGTTAGGAGGGTCACAGAAGCTAAAGGGAGAATGGTTAACGAGCAGTGACAGGTGTCACAACAAACGAAAATTTTTGAAAAACCCCGGAAATCAGCCAAAAAAAAGGCGCCCCAGAGGGCGCCGGCGCAGTTAACAGGGAGGATCACAGAGGGGTCGAGGACCCCAATGAGAGTGTTCAACAGGGACATATTGAACACTGATCAGAAGGTTAACAGATTCTTAAAAAAGCGCATGTGACGGAAAACACTGGTTGACAAATCCGGTAAAATTCGAACCACCCGTCTACGTTGTTGTGCCGTATCAGAATACACGGCTGTATTACAATGGCTTAGCGGCGCTCAGGGGCCGTCATAGAGCCACGCCATGCCCGCATATGCCTGCTGTGGGTTGCGTCCGCTTAGGGCAATATTTCTGAGTTCCCGCGTTACCCCGGCAGCATGATAGACGTCGCCATAGAACCGTGCCGTCAATTGGACCCGCCCCGTGCGGAGGTAGCGCGCGTCCTGATAGGCGAGGGCGGCCGCCTCGAAATCTCCATCATGTTTCTCTAATTCATCGGACAGGCGGACCGCATCCTCGGTCGCCATGCAGGCGCCCTGTGCCAGATACTGCAACATCGGGTGCGCCGCATCGCCGAGCAGCGTCACACGGCCCTTGCTCCACTCCTTGATGGGTTCGCGGTCGCACAGGACCCACATCTTCCAGGTCTCGATGCGGTCGAGCAGTTCCTGTACTTCGGGCCGTGTGCCGGCAAAGCGTTCTTGAAGTTCCTCGGTGTCGCCGTAGGCGTCCCAACCTTCCACATATTTATCGGAATGGAACACGGCCACGAGGTTGTAGAGTTCGCCGCGGCGAAGGGGATAGTGGACCAAATGGGTCTTCGGGCCGGCCCAAAGAACGACATCGGGTGAGTAGAGGTGTTTCGGTACCTCATCGATGGGCAGGACGGCGCGGTAGGCAATATGGCCGGATACGCGTGGCGGGCCGTCGTTGACGATGGATTGGCGGACTTTCGACCATAGGCCGTCGGCGCCGATCAACGCCATGCCCTTGTAGCTATCGCCCTGTTCCGTTTCGACCGTCACCGATGTGCCGTCGTCGTTATAGCCGACGACGGCTGTCGAGGATTTCAAGGTAATGAGATCGGAGGTCTGGCACGCGTCGAGCAGCACCGTGTGCAGATCGGCGCGGTGGATGACGGCATAGGGTTTGCGGAAAAGATCCCTGAATTCATCCCCCAACGGAATTTTGGTCACCAACTCGCCATTGGTGCTGTCCATCATGATGAGGTTGTTGGGGAACCAGGCAATATCATTGATGGCATCGGCCACGCCCAGCCGGTCGAACATGCGGTGCACATTGGGGCCCAATTGGATGCCGGCGCCGATCTCGCCGAATTTCGACGCTTGTTCGAGGACAAGGCTGCTGTAGCCCTTGAGCGACAACGCCAATGCCGCCGCCAAACCGCCGATGCCGCCGCCGGCGATGATGACCGGATTATCTGCGTTTTTTGCTGCCGCCATGGGGAGACCTCCCGTCCACAATCCCTGTAGTTCGCTCCGGAAACCCTCCGGACGCTGGTTCTAATTTTCTAATTATCAGTATACTGTTGGTTTGAGGATGTCAATCGGACGACCCTCGATCAGCCTAGTCACATTCCCTGTATTCTTGACGGCGACGCCCGGAGCAGGCAAGGCATAAGGACGACTACATCAACCAGATCGATACAACGTGATCGAAACAGGGAGCGATCGTGACTCAGCCCATTCAAATCCGCTTCGGCGGTTACGGCCCGCCGACCACCTCGTTTAGCCGGGCGCTCAAATACATCGGTGACAAACTCGAGGCGCAATTCGGCGATGCAGTCGACATTAAATATGTTTGGAATGTCATGGATTTGGGATTCCAGGGGAAGGACATCCTGTGGCTGGCGGAACACGGATTGCTCACGGTTGTCTATCAGTCGACCAGCTATCTCACCGAGCGGGTGCCGGAACTGGGGTTCGTCGATCTGCCGTTCTTGTTCGACAGCAACGAACATGCGCGCGGCGCCATGGACGGCGCCCTCGGCCGGCATCTCAGCCACAAAACTGAAGAGCGCATCAATTACAAGGTACTGGGCTACTTTGAGAACGGTTTTCGACACATCTCCAACCGGTTGCGGCCGGTGCGTACGCCCGCCGACCTCAAGGACATGCGTATCCGGGTGCTGCCGAGCGAGATTCAGGCGCGCACGTTCGAACTATTGGGGGCAGTCCCCTTGCAGTGGGACCTGACCGAGGCCATCGACGCCATTGTCGCGGGCACCATCGACGCGCAGGAAAACCCCTTCGCGAACACGGTGACCTACGGGGTACATAATTTCCATCCGTACCACACTATGTCGGGGCATTTTTATATCTCGCGCGGTATCTTCGCCAACCGCACGGCCTTCTATACCTGGCCCGAGGAACTGAAGCTCGCCATGGACGCGGCGGTGAAGGAAGCCGTCGCCATTCAGCGGAAAGAGGCCGAGGCTGAAGTCATCGCCTCGCGCGAGGCCATCGAGGAGGCGGGCTGCGAGATCGCCGAGCTGACCGACACCGAACGCGCCGCCTTCATGGACGCGGTCAAGCCCATGCACGACGAAGCCCGCGCCAAATTCGGCGACGAGATGTTCGGGTTGTTGAAGAAAGGGATAAGAACGTGATCCGTAGTAAATGCGTACTAACGTTATTGGCAGGGATTGTACTCGCCGGGTGCGTTGCGGACCGTGGGCCACCGCTTTCCAAGCCGATGAGTAAAGGCGAGATGCTTACTGCACTTCCGGGAAAGACAGGGATTGCCTCGCAATGGTACGGTGGCAAATTCCTACCGGTTGTCTATCTCTATTTCGGGCCGGATGGTCAATTAACGAGAGTGGTCACATTGCGGGCGCCAGGGGTCGACATAGGGCCACAATACGGCACCTGGAAGATCGATGACCAGGGACAAATGTGCATGAAGTGGCGCAATTGGACTTCTTTTACGGGCTGCTTTTTCGGGTATGAGGGGCTAACGGAGTTCGACCGGCCAACCGTGTATACGTTGAAAAGGAAACAATATTCGACCGATAGGCATGCAGGTTTTTCTACAATCCCTTTTCATGAACTGAATGACGGGGATACGACTGGAAAAGCAGTTAAGATCGACCCAGAATTGATCAACAAGCGACCGCTCGATTGATTCTAGCTACACGTGAAAATCGTGCAGTCTCCTGCCGCGACACTTCGCTACTGATGATCAAGCCGCTGGGGCCGCCATGCCATCGGGCATTGGATGGGGCGCTCATCCGCCGAAACGCCTGTACCGTGCAGTTTAGGGCTTGGTCAGAAGTAGCCGTAGACGAAACGCGGCAGCCAGAGCGCAATCGGCGGAAAGAAGACCACCAGGGCGAGCCTCGTAATATCCGCGCAGAAGAACGGTACGATTCCCTTGAAAATGCTCTTTAGCTCAACGTCGGGCAGCATGGAGTTGAGGATGAAAACATTGAGCCCGATGGGCGGCGTGATCAGGCTGATCTCCACGACCATGACCATGACGATGCCGAACCAGATTAGATCGAAACCGAGACCTTCCACGATGGGAACAAAAATCGGTACTGTCAGGAAGATCATCGCGAGCCCTTCGATGATCATGCCGAGCACGACGTAGAACCCCAGGATGATCATCATCACGCCCATGGGCGCCAGGTTCAGCGACTGAATCCAGGTGATCACCTCCGGTGCCAAACCGGCCAGATTGACGAAATTGTTCAGCACCAATGCGCCGATGGCGATCATGAAGACCATCGCGGTGGTGCGCCCTGCTTCGACGAGGGAGAGGAAGAATACGTGCCAGTTCATGCGGCGGCGTCCCAATGCGAAGGCTAGAGCGCCGATAGCGCCGATACCGCCGGCTTCGTTCGGCGTGAAAACACCGAAGGAGATACCGCCCAAGATCAGGAGAAACAGCGCCAGCACCGCCCAGACGCGATAGAGGGTTTGCCACCGCCGCCGCCAGCCGGACCGTTCTCCGCGCGGCCCCATTTCCGGTCTGAACAAGGTGACCACCTGCACCACGACGATGTATAGGGCAATCGTTAAAAGACCCGGCACGATTCCCGCGGTGAACAGCGCGGCGATATCCTCCTCGGTGAGGATGCCGTAAATGATCAGCGCCGCACTTGGAGGAATGAGAATACCCATCGTGCCGCCTGCTGCTACCGTCCCGGCGGCGAAGCTGTCCGAATATTTGTACTTGCGCATGGACGGGATGGCGACTTTCGCCATGGTCGCTGCGGTGGCAAGCGAACTGCCGGATACCGCGGCGAACCCGCCGCACGCCGCGATGGTCGCCATGGCTAGGCCACCTCGGAAATGGCCCAGCCAGGCATTCGCGCAATCATAGAGATCATCGGAAAGCGCGGCCCGGTGCACGAACGCGCCCATTAGCAAGAACAGCGGCAACACCGCAAAATTGTTGTTGATGACGACGTTTAGGACCTGCTGGCTCACCATCTCCAGCGACGGGCCGAATCCCCTCAGATAGCCGAACCCGACAAATCCTACACCCAGCATGGCGAAGCCGAGCGGCAGGCCGAGAAACGCGATTAGAACGAGAACGCCGAAGCCGATGAGCGTGACGGTCATGGTCAGACACCCGTTCCGTGCGTGCCGGTGGGATCGTGTTGGTCGTGTACGAACCCGTTGGCGACATAGCGCCATAGCATATAGACCAGGATCGCAACCGTAACGGCGCTCAGGAAAGAGAACACCAACAGGAATGGCGCGCGCGTGATGCCAAGATATTCGGACACGTAGTCCGCTGCCAATTCATCCCAGGCCGTTACCCACATACGATGTCCGATGAGGCCGACGACGGCGATGCTGCCGAGATAGGCACCGATATCCGTCAGCCAGCGAAAGCCGCCCCGGATGAACCGGTCGAAAATATCCACGGTGACATGTCCCCGGGCACGGGTGATCAATGGTAACGAGGAGAAGGTCAGCAAGCCGAGAAGATATTCGACGATTTCGAACGTTCCGGGCACGGGCGCATTGAACACGTAGCGGCCGATCACGTCGACGAACGTCAAGCTCGCCATGGAAAACAGAAACACGGCCGCCAGCACCATGAGAGTGCGGTAATACCAAGGAATGCGCCGGACGCCATACGGGGCGTCCGGCTTTTCGAAATCAGACATCTAGCTCAATTACTGGCTGGGCGAGACGCTGTTCGCCTGTGTCTTGTAGTAGTCGAGGGCGGCGGCACCGTCGATGCCGCGACTTTTCGCAGCTTTCAGCCATTCGTCGACCAGGAACTGGGTGCCGTTTTCGAGTTGCGCGATAAACTCCGGACTCGCGGTCAAACGTTCGATTCCAGCATTCTTCTGATCGGCGATGCTCTTCTGGTCGAGCTCGTCTGTCTTGCGGCCGGCGTTCGCGGCGACACGTTCACCGGATACGCTCCATACGGCGTCGCGGTCCTCCTTGGTGAGCCCGTCGAACTTCTTTTTGTTCATCAGCAGAGAAAAACTGACGCTGTTTAGGCCGCCGGGAATCCGCGTGGCGTATTTGACATACGGCATTACTTTGAATGAATTGAGGCTGTAATCGGACGTGGTGAAGCCGTTGACGATGCCCTTGGAAATGACGTTGAACATCTGAACGCCTGGGACGGAAACGACCACCGCGCCGAACTTCGTCAATGTGGCGTTCGGCAGCCCTGCCAAAGCCCACATCTTCTCGTTCTTGAGATCTTCAGCCTTGGTGATGGGTTTGGAGCCGTGGTAGATGGTGGCGCCCGACAAGGTCCAAGCCCCGATCAGCTTGATACCCTTATATTCATTGGCTTTATCAAAATATTCCACTTGCGTCCGCCACAGGGCGACGCCCCGTGCTTCGGCGGTGCTGCCGACGAAGGGAAGTTGTGCGATGACGGGGAGCTGCAGGCGCTTGCGCTCGAAAGCGTTGGCCAGCATGGCGACGTCGGCGATCCCGGAGGTCACCATGTTCCATTGCTTCTGGGGCGGCGCCAGTGTTGCGGTCGGGAACTCCACTTTCACCCGGCCGTCGGTTGCCTTTTCGACGTCCTGAGCCCAAGGAATAAACATGCCGACGTTGAAGGGATGTTTGGGCGGTACGAAACGATTGAACAGAATTTTGGTTTCGGCCTTCGCCGTAGCGGCAAACATCGGCGTGGCAAGCATTGCCGCCGCGCACGCGGCCAAAAGGCCGGATTTGAGGGTTCGCATTGTAAATTTCTCCTCCCTAATTTAGGCGAGCTGGTCGCTTTCCCTCGATCCAGCCGCCTAAGTTGTTCCAATTGGTGCAGCCGACACCGATGGCCATAGCTGCTCGCGATGACCAGATGAGTTGGAACCTCAGCGTCGACGTGGTCCTCCAGATTTATCGATTATGATTGGGATAAGTTTCACACGGCCCGTCAAACGACACAACGCCGTATTAGGACAAGGTGAAAGACCGGACTCCAATTGGCGGAACTCTTGAGCTGCCGCCGCGGGCCGTCTGACCGCGCCGCCGAGCGCTCAAGTAGCCCGAAGGGCGGTAGTGCGAGAATTGTGGCGGAAAAAATCTCCGTCTAACGCCTCGCATCTCACCATGGATAGACAATCCGGGTCGCTTGAAGATACGATAGCTTTGCCCTTACCGGTTGTGGGGGCATAAGCCGGAAAACCGGCGCGATATGATCCTGGGGGGAAGCCGCATGCCGCATCGCGTGGACGATGACGCTGCGCCGTATACCGGCCTGATTTGCTTGGCGTTGCTTGCTAAGTATTTCGAAAAATCCGCCGACCTCGATCAGCTGCGCCATCAGGCGGGCCGTCCCGACGGTCCGGTGGGCGAGACGGAACTGCTGCGTCTCGCCAAGTCTCTCGGTCTAAAGGCGAAAGCCGTCAAAACCACCTGGAAGCGCCTTTCCAAGACGCCGCTCCCCGCCATCGCCGAGCATCGCGACGGTCGCTACTTGATCGTGGCCCAGGTGGCCGGCGACAAAGTGCTGGTACAAGACCCTTTGGAACAAAGGCCGGTGGCGCTGCCCCGCGAGGTTTTCGAAGAGGCTTGGACGGGGCGGCTCATTTTGATCACGTCTCGCGAACATCTGGTCGGCGAAAGCCGGCCTTTCGATTTCACCTGGTTCATTCCGGCCATCGTCAAGTACCGCCATATCTTCGGCGAGGTGCTGGCGGCATCCTTCTTTGTTCAAATCTTTGCACTCGTCTCGCCGCTGTTCTTCATGGTGATCATCGACAAGGTGCTGGGCAACCGCGGGCTCACCACCCTCGACGTGCTGATCTTCGGTCTGGTGACGGTGTCCATCTTCGAAGCGCTGTTGACGGGCCTTAGAACGTATGTCTTTTCCCATACGTCGAACCGGGTCGACGTGGAACTCGGCGCCAATCTGTTCCGTCACTTGATGGGACTGCCTGTTGCCTATTTCGACAACCGGCAAGTGGGGACAACGGTGGCTCGCGTGCGCGAATTGGAAAACGTCCGCAGTTTCCTTACCGGTTCCACCCTTACGGTGATGATCGATCTCGTGTTCACCTTCGTGTTCATCGCGGTCCTTTATCTGTTCAGCCCGACGCTGTTGCTGATCGTCCTCGGAACCTTCCCGTTTTATATTGCGTTATCCTGGATCGTGACGCCCATCCTGCGCAACCGGCTGCACGAGAAGTTCCAGCGCGGCGCCGAGAACCAGGCCTTCCTGGTCGAGGCCGTGACCGGGGTTGAAACGTTGAAGGCGATGGCGGTCGAACCGCAGATGCAACGCAAATGGGAGCGCCAGCTATCTGATTATGTGCGGTCATCGTTTCGGGCAGGACAGCTTTCCAACATCGCGCAACAATCGGCGGGCTTCATTAACAAGGTCATGGTTGCGGCCATTCTGTGGTTCGGCGCCAAACTGGTGATCGACGGGCAACTCACCGTGGGGCAACTCGTTGCCTTCAACATGCTGGCTGGGCGGGTGAGCCAGCCGGTGCTGCGCCTCGCCCAACTCTGGCAGGACTTCCAGCAGGTGCGCATCTCCATCCAGAAGCTCGGCGATATCCTCAACGTAAAGCCCGAGCCCGCCTTCAATACCGGCCGCACGTCACTGCCATCCATCAAAGGTCACGTCCTAATAGATGACATTACCTTCCGCTACCGACCCGATGGGCCAGAGGTGCTGCGTCATGTTTCCCTCGATGTTCCTGCCGGGCAGGTGGTGGGGATCGTTGGCCCCTCCGGGTCGGGCAAGTCGACCTTGACCAAACTGATCCAGCGCATGTACGTGCCGGAAAGTGGGCGGGTGCTGATCGACGGCATGGATCTGTCGGTGATGGACCCGGCGTGGCTGCGCCGACAGGTCGGCGTGGTGCTGCAGGAAAATTTCCTGTTCAACCGCTCGGTCCGCGACAACATCGCGCTCGCCGATCCTGCCGCCAGTATGGAGAGCGTCACCCAGGCGGCGCGTATGGCGGGCGCCGAGGACTTCATCCTCGAACTGCCGGAGGGGTTCGATACCATCGTCGGCGAGCGCGGCAGCACGCTCTCGGGCGGCCAGCGCCAGCGCATTGCCATTGCCCGGGCGCTGTTGACCAATCCGCGCATCCTGATCTTCGATGAGGCGACAAGTGCGCTGGATTACGAATCCGAACGCATTATCCAGGACAATATGAAAGAAATTTGCGCCGGTCGGACTGTCTTCGTCATCGCCCACCGGCTGTCGACCGTGCGCCGCGCCGACCGCATCATCACCATCGAGCGCGGCGAGATCGTCGAGGACGGCACCCATGAGCAACTCCTGCGCAACGGCGGGCGCTACGCGACCCTCTACCGGCATCAGGCGGGCGACGATGCTGTGGCTTAGGGCAATCGTGCATCCATTCGCGGTGGCACGGGAATCCGTCCGCGCCGAAAAGGGGCGGCCGAAGAAGCCGCGCCGCTCGCGCGATGAGCTTGCCTTTCTGCCGGCCGTGTTGGAGGTGACCGATACGCCCCCCGCGCCGATCGGCCGCGCCATCCTGTGGACCATCATGATCTTTGTTGCCATCGCCGTGGCGTGGGCGTGGTTCGGCACCATCGATATCAACGCTTCGGCGCAGGCGCGGCTGATCCCCTCGGGCCGGGTGAAGGTGATTCAGCCGCTGGCCATCGGCGTCGTAACGGGGATCCATGTACGCGACGGGCAGCAGGTCAAGGCGGGTGACGTGCTCCTGGAACTGGATCCGACCGACGCGGCCGCCGATGTCGGCCGGTTGGAACGCGATCTCCTCGAAACACGCATGACCATTGCACGGCTCCGGGCGTTGCTCGCCGATCCGGAAAAACCCGGAACGCATCTCGTGCCGCCGGAGCGGGCCGCGGTGGAGCTCGTTAGCCTCCACGAGGCGCTTCTCAACGACGCGGCGGATGAACTACGCGCCCGTGTCGCCGGGCTCGATAACCAGATCGCTCAGCGTCGCGCCGAAGAACAGGCGGTGGAGGCGGCGATCGCCAGTTTCGGCAAGACGCTTCCCTTGATGCGCGAGCGCGTGGACGCGGTCAAGATCCTCACCGATCAGGGTCATTTCCCCCGCCTGCGTTTTCTCGAACTGCAACAGCAGTTGATCGAACAGGAAGACCAGTTGCGCATCCAGCATCACCGGCTCAAGGAAAGCAAGGAGGCCATCCTGGCACTGGAGGAGGAGCGGCGGCGCACCGGCTCCGAATTTCGCCGCGATGTGCGTGATCAATTGGCCGAGGCCGAGCGGCAGGCCGCGGCCCTGATCCAGGAACGGTCTAAGGCTTATTTGCGCCGCAAGCAGAACCAATTGACCGCGCCCATCGATGGCGTGGTTCAGCAGCTACAGGTGCATACGGTTGGCGGCGTCGTGCAGCCGGCGGAGCAACTCATGGTCATCGTGCCGGGCGGCGCGGCGCTGGAAGTCGAGGCCATGGTCCTCAACAAGGACATCGGCTTCGTTGAGCCGGGGCAGGTAGCGGACATCAAGCTGGAGGCCTTTCCCTTCACCCGCTACGGCTCCATCGAGGGGAAGATCGTCGACGTTTCCAACGATGCCGTGCAGGATGAGAACTTCGGCTTGGTCTACACGGCCCGTGTCGCCATGAGCCGCAGCACCATGCGCGTCGACGGCAAGGAGGTGAACCTCACCCCCGGCATGGTCGCGACGGTCGATATCCGGACGGGGGAGCGGCAGGTGATCGAATTCATCCTGTCGCCACTCCTGCGCTACCGCGACGAAAGTTTGCGGGAGCGTTAACGGTAACGTCACGCTGTCGTCATCTTTACTCAGGCAATATGCGTACATCAGCTTATTAGTATTTTTTCATATTCAACTTTTTCGGGTTATCCACAGAAATGGATGCCCGTTTGAATTGACTCGCGCTGTGCGCTTCGGCGACCATACGGAAAATAGGGATATGAACGAATCGGCACGGAATTGGAACCGGAACAGAGGGTCCGGGCCAGGCTCTTGGGAGGGACGTCCATGACCGATGCAATGGCACAAGCGGTGGAGGACGTCGAGCCATCGCAAACGGATGAGATGGCGGAAGGTGGCGGTGACGCCGCTACTAAAACGGCCTCCGAAACCGCAGCAACGGACGAGGCGCCGCCGCCCAAATCCAATGCGTCCGCACAGCCCGCTTCGCCCGGCGAGGTCGTCAACCAGGTGCTGGGCCTGATGCTACTCTCGCCCGCCCACAAGCATCTGTTCATTGCCGATCTCGAATGGCTGGTATTGCCGCCGGTGATGGCGCGGCAGTTCCGCCTGTTCCGCAAGGACGGGCGGGTGATCGCCTATGCGAGTTGGGCGCTCCTGACCGAGGAGGCGGAGACGCGGTTCAGTGATGGCGGCACGCGTGGTGTCCGCCGTCTTGCGCCCGCCGATTGGACCGCCGGCGACCGGCTGTGGCTGGTGGACGTCATCGCGCCCTTCGGCGGCGCCGACGGGGTGATCAAGGAACTGCGCGAGAAGGTCTTCGCGGGCCGCAAGATCAAAACCCTGCAGCCTGCCCCCGACGGCAGCGGCCCCGCCGTGGTGGAGTGGTAGATTGAACATCAATTGGTGCGAATTCGTGAATTCGGGAAAAACCAGCGTATGAAAAAACGTCTCACCGTTTTGGGGCTTATTGTTATCACCGTAATATTGGTTATTACGGGACCACGGTTGTTTTTCGAGTTCCACTATTGGAAAGCCAAGCTTGCGGTTGGCGACAACCGCTACCCGGTTCGCATGACCATCGATGCCGTTATCGAGAAACAACCTACTAAGATATCTACGACCTTCGAATGCTATCAACGCATCCGCACGGATGAAGGGTGCTTTTTGTGCCCAGAGTGGGAAACCAGCATCCGACAGATCGCCCATCAACTGCCGTCCGGAAACTGGTTTCTGGCACGGTTGCATAACTATTGTTTCGCGAAAGAGGGAAAGCCCGCATCGGTACGGCCCCGCTTTTCTTTGATGATGTGGGCGGACGACCGTCTCAGGCCGACGGTTACGGAAAATTACACGTTCACCAATCTGCTTTCCGATGTCCTGCCGGACGACCCAAAATTTCTGACGCATAGCTTTCGCTTCAACTTCGAGCGGCTGGAGCCGTCGAATGCCCGTCCCGACGATCCCGACGAACAACCGCCGTTCAAGCTCATCGGCGTCAGTAAGCGGAAATCCGGATCGACCCGCCAAATGATGGCCGGTGGTGCCGTAAAGGTAATTCCCAAATCACTTTGGTCTCAGCTCCCCTTCATGGAGAAATTGGTACGAGGCATTTCCGAGCCCGAGGAGGTTTCTCTGACAAAAGAAGAACGATTCGCCATCTTTCGCGTCGAAAGCGATGATTTGAAAAAAATTCAAGAAATGAAAAAGATAAATGAAATCAAGAGTCTACGAAAGCAGGATGTTGTCCACTTCATTCCTTTCCACCCCATAGGAACCGATCTTTGGGAGCTCGATCCAAGGAGAGCCCAAATATCGGTGAAGTATTATATCGGCAAATACACGGAAAACCCGCCGACCGTAACCATTAACGGACAAAGCTCCGGCGTTGGGAAATGGTCGGACAGGCAGCGGCTTTTTCTTGACGGCAAGGAATTCGAACTTTCGCGCGAGCGGTTCGTGTTCGATCCGAAGACACAAGCCATCATGATCTTGACACCACTCAACAGGTACGAATTCAGCAACTAGACAGTTTGCGGAGGCCGGGACGATGCCGCCACCCACTTACGAAGAGTTCAACGCGCTTTCCAAGTTCGCCTACACCACGACGGCGGGAGAAGAGAATTCTGGCAATCCAGACAAGATTCCGCCGGGCTTTACGTTGGCTATAGATGACGGCCAACTTTCACAAAATGTGCAAAATATTGCCCTCGGAAAAGTTCTCCAGGCGGCTGACGTGACTTCCGCCCAACTCGAAGCTCAAGGCATGGATGTGACAGTGCTTGTCAAGGGCACCGATACCGCCGTCTTGGCCTTCTCCGGCTCCGATGAAGCAGTCCCCGACTGGATAGGCCCGAACGCGGCGAACCAGTTTATCGCCACCAACACCGTCTCCGAGCAGATGCGCATCGCGGTGAAGATCGCGAACGCGTTCAAAGACAAAGTCCAGACGAACAATTTCAATGGCTATCTGACGGGCGATTCGAAAGGCGGAGCCGAGGCCATTATCGGCGGCATTGCCTCGGGTCTACAGGTGGTCGCGCACAATGCGCCGGGAATGCGCAAGGAGGCGGAGAAACTTGCGATCGAACGGGGGGAGACTTGGGATTTCGAGGCCGCCGAGAATAATATCATCAATGTCGTTCGTGAAAACGATCTAGTGTCGACGTCCCCATTGACGGACGATCAAGTTGGCAAACAGTACGTTGATCAACTGACTTTTGTTGAACGTCTCGAGTATTATGCCGGCGGCATTCTGGGCCGGCTGGACGTTACCCACGATCTGGACCGGATAAACGTTCAGGGCACCCCGGATTTCAGTCAGCCCACTCCGGCACCATTGTGGTCCGAGAGCGAAGTTGAAGAAATGAACCGATTGGCTGCGGAGTATGCCCGCGGCACCGGCTCGTTGTGGAGTGCGGACTTAAACGACCAAATATATTTCATCAGTGCCGACGAGAATTATCTTCAAGACAACGTTGCCGGCAGTTCGCTCCTAGACAACGGCGCGATCCGCGATGCCCAAGCATCAATTCGCGCTCTTCACTTAACAAATTTTGCTGATCCGCAGAAGACGGCGGGTCTTGCTTATGCGATCCAACGGCGTCTTGGCTGGGGCGGATCAAGCATCCCCGTCAGCGACCAATCTTCGGTGTCCGGGTCCGTGTTTAGCTTTTCCACGCCTGAACCGACCGAGACCACGGGCTGTTTCGCGGCGGGCACGCCGGTGCTGATAGCCGGCGGCGGTACGCGGCCCATTGAGGCGCTGCGGACCGGTGACCTGGTGATGGGTTTCGATGGGACGGGCGCGTTACGCCCGGCGCGGGTCGCGCGCACCTTCATCCATCCCAATCAGCCGGTGCTCGACTTTGCCGGCATGGAGGTGACGGCGGCGCACCCGTTCCTGACGCCCGATGGGGAGTTCGTTGAGGCCGGCCGGTTCAACGGATCGGCACGGCTTGTTGATGCGGACGGCGCGCCCATCGAGTTGCCGGGGCCGGTGCCGCTCGGGCTCCGCAAGACCGTCTACAACATCGAGGTGGACGGCCCGCATACCTATGTCGCCGGCGGTTATCGGGTGCACAATAAGTCTTCCGTTGGCGGTGTGTCGCCGGTGGTGCTTGACCTCGACGGCGACGGGGTGGAACTGATCGATCTCGATCAGTCCGCCGTGTTCTTCGACATGGACGGCGACGGCTATCTCGAGAACACCGGCTGGGCGGCGGCGGATGACGGCATCCTTGCCATCGATCTCAGCGCGAATGCGAGCTTCGGCAGCGGCGACGGCGTCATCGACCAGGCGGAGGAGTTCGTCTTCACCCTGCACGCGCAAGGGACAACAAGCGATCTCCAGGCCTTGGCTACAGCCACCGACGGCGATGATAATCTGTTGTTCGATTCCAACGGCGACGGCGTCTTGAACAGCCAGGACACGCTGTGGGGCGATTTCCGGGTGTGGCAGGACCTGGACCAGGACGGCGTCAGCGATACGGGCGAAGTAAAGACGCTCGCCGAAGCGGGCATTACCGAGATTTCGCTCGACGGCGTGCCCAATGTCTATGCGCAGGGCTCGGAGCCGGGAGCGGCCGACAACGTGATCACCCATCTCGCGTCGTTCGTGCAAGGCGGCACGGGCGGCCATACGGCGGCTGATGTGCGTTTCGTCTTCAGCACGTTCGGTTACCAATTCGACGATCAGGCCCCTGGCGGGCTTCTCCTTAATGCTGAGGACGGATCGCAACTTCAATATCTCGAAGACGGCCAGAATTATGTGGTCGACCTCTATGCCGCTGATCTGACAGGCGTATTCGGGGCCTCAGGGAATGATCAGTTGACCGCCGGCAGTGGCGATGCCGTCCTGATGGATGGCGGTGCGGGCAATGACACCCTGACCGGCGGAGGCGGGGCAGACTGGATTTCCGGCGGCGCGGGCGCCGATACGATCTACGGCGGAGGCGGTCATGACGTTCTATTTATCGACTCCGATGACCTCGTCATTGATGGTGGCGCCGATGTTGACGTGGCTATCGTCGCAACAACGACCGGAGTGTCGTTGGATCTGGGGGCAACAAACCTCGAAGCGATAATTGGAAATGACGGAAACGATAGTTTCTCTACCACGGGAACAGACGATGTAACTGTGTTCGGAAAAGCGGGGAATGACAGCCTTACCGGGGGATCGGGCAACGACACACTAATTGGCGGAATCGGCGCGGACTCCCTGTCCGGAGGGGACGGGAACGACACCCTATTTTTTGATGCTGACGACACAAATGTAAGTGGTGGCACGGGATTCGATGTTGGTTACGTTTCAACCGAAAATGCAGTGAATTTGGACCTCCATAGTGCCGGGTTGGAAGCGGTCACCGGCAATATGGGGGGCGACGTACTTTATACATCCGGCAGCAGCGATGTCGCGATTACAGGGAAGGGTGGAAACGATACGCTTACCGGCGGCGTTGGCGACGATTTGCTTGTCGGCGGCGACGGCGACGATACCCTGGACGGCGGTGACGGTGACGACACGGCGAGCTTCGTCGGTCTTTTCACCGACTACGTCATCACCCATGACATGCCGACGGATACCTACACCATCACCGACAAGAAGCCGGAACTGTTGGGCGACGAGGGCACCGATACGGTGACCAACGTCGAGCGGCTGCAGTTTGCTGACCGCACCATCCATCTCGACGGCAACAACGCGCCCATCGCCGACAAGTGGGACTGGGCCGAGACCTTCCGCGACACGGGCGTGCTGATCACCGCGGCCGAGCTTTTGGCCAACGACGGCGATTTCGACGGCGACGGCATGACGCTCACTGCTGTCGCAGACGCGGTGCATGGCAGCGTCGGGCTGGACAGCAACGGCGACGTGGTGTTCGTACCCGAGGCCGGGTTCACCGGCCGGGCGCGCTTCACCTACGAAGTGGAGGATTCCAACGGCGCGTCGGCGACCGCCACCGCCTATGTCAACGTCAAGGGGCCGCTGCCGACGGACTCCTATTTTGCCAACGAATGGCACCTCGACGCCATCAACGCGACGGAGGTGTGGGAGGATTATACCGGCGCGGGCGTCAAGGTCGGTATCTTCGACAACGGCGTCGATTACACCCATGTGGACATCGACGACAATTACGACACGGCAATTGACTACGATTATTACCACGGCGATGACGATCCGTTCCCCACCGAAACGGACGAGGCCCACGGTACGGCGCTTGCCGGCATCATCAGCGGCGAACTCAACGGCGAAGGTATCGTGGGAATTGCTTATGATGCAACTATTGCCGGCTCCCGTGGCCCTGTAGGGTTTGGTGGCACGACGAGTTGGTCAATCTTTCATAGTTGGTTTCAAGGCTATGCAGATTTCGACGTGGTCAACAATAGTTGGGGGTACCGAACCCCATTCCACCGCAACTTTTTAGCTGATTCCAATCAAGCTCAACTTGAAACAGAGATACAAAATGCCGTTGCAAATGGGCGAGCCGGCCTAGGCACGGCCTTTATATGGTCCGCAGGCAATTATCGTAGCGAGGGATTCAATACCAACTATGAAAATCACAAAAATTCCCGCTTTAGTATTGCGGTCGGTGCCTTGGATCAGGACTACGAATATGCGTCGTATAGCGCACCGGGGGCTGCCATGCTGGTCACCGCACCAGGCAACGGCATTTATACGACCAACGCCCAGCAGCCCTACGGCTATTTCGAGATCGACAATGACTATGTAACGCTCAACGGCACGTCGGCGTCGGCGCCGGTGGTGTCGGGCGTCGTCGCGTTGATACTGGAGGCGAACGGCGCGCTCGGTTACCGCGACGTGCAGGAGATCCTCGCCTATTCGGCCACGCGGAACGACGCCGATTCGACGGGTTGGGCTATCAACGGGGCGGTCAACTGGAACGGCGGCGGGCTGCATACCAGCCATGATTACGGCTTCGGGCTGGTAGACGCCCATGCGGCGGTGCGCCTCGCCGAGACCTGGACCAAACAGAGCACCTATGCCAACGAAGACTCCGTCTTGGCCACCAATTCCACGGGCGGATCGATCCCGGACGGTGGAATACTGACCCAAAGCCTCGCGATTTCCTCCGATCTGGTGATCGACCATATCGAGGTCATCGTCAACATAAGCCACGGCCGCGTCGGCGATCTGATCATCACGCTCGTTTCTCCCGACGGCACGGAAAGCGTACTGGTGGACCGGCCGGGCAAGGATCCGGACGATGCGAATGATCGGGGCTCGGACCTGACCAGCCTGCACTACAAGCTTTCCAGCACCCATCACTGGGGCGAGACCGGCAATGGCACCTGGACCCTCAAGGTCGAGGATGCCTATGGCGGCAGCGACACCGGCAGCATCAGCAGCTGGAGCCTCACCATCTACGGCGATACCGAAGAAGCCGATGACGTCTATGTCTATACGGACGAATACGGCGATTTCACCGAGCTCGCAGATACCGACCGGCGGCTCCTGTCCGACGATGATGGCGGCACCGACGCGATCAACGCCGCAGCCGTTACCTCGGACCTGTTGATCGATCTCAATGCCGGGGCGTCCTCGTGGATTGCCGACAACACCCTGACCATCGCTTCCGGCACGGTGATCGAAAATGCTTATGGCGGCGACGGCGATGACTGGCTGGTGGGTAACGCCGCGGCGAATGCGCTTTCGGGCGGGCGCGGCGACGACATATTGGTGGGCGGTGGCGGCGCGGATACGCTCACCGGCGGGCGCGGCAACGACACGCTCGACGGCGGAGCCGGCAATGACACGATTTGGGGCGGCGCGGGAACCGACACGGTCGCCTATGTAGGCGAGCGGGACGGCTATGACGTGGTTTATGACGTCGAAACCGGTCATTTCATCGTTACCGATACGGACACGGCGGACGGCGATGACGGCACCGACATTCTGACAAGCATCGAGGAACTCGAGTTCCGGAGCAATCTGCATACGAATCTGGCGCTGTATTCGGCGTCGTTCGGCGAAAGTGCCTGGACGGCGGCGGCGCTGTCGGTTGCCGCGGCGGCGATTGCAGCGCCGGATGCCAGTGCAATGGCAGACAAGCTGGTCGAGGATTCCTCCACGGGCAGCCACGATGTGCAACAGGCCGCGATCGCGGTCGAAAGCGGAAAGAACTATACCTTTTCCATCCATGCCAAAAGCGCCGGCGACGGGCGGCGCCTTGCGTTGAGCCTCGCCGCGGCCGAGTTCCTGGGCACGCCTTCCGCCGTTTTCGATTTGGATTCCGGCACGGTCGCGTCGGGCACCGGCAGCATCACCGCGTTGGGGTCGGGCTGGTATCGGCTGTCGGTCACCGGCGAAGCGGATGTTTCGGGCGACTCGGCGGCGACAATCTCCCTCGACGATGGATCGTCGGGCTCCTACTCTGGTGACGGGACGAGCGGGCTCTATGTCTGGGGTGCGCAGCTCGAGGAAGGCACCGAGGCAAGCGACTACATCGCAACCGCGGACAGTGAGGCATCGGCCTATAAGGCCCTTGATCTTTCCTCGACCTGGCTTAGCAGTGAGAGTGCTGCTCAACTTCCCTCGGATACGGTGATCACGGGTGTATTGACGGCGACGGGGGGGGGTGGCTCGCTTAGCTATGACATTGACGGTGTTGAGGACGGCAACGGCTGGGTGACGACGTCGTACGGGCGTGTGCGTTTGGATCCGACGGATGGGGCGACGACGGGCAAGTACGAGTACGAGCCGGATACGTCGTACGAGGGCACGGATACGTTTTCGTTCACGGTGACCGACGGCAACGGGGTTCGGAGCACGGCGTCGGTTGATGTGGGTGTTGGCGGTGTGGCCTACGATATTGAGCACGCAATCCGGTTCAATGACGACGACAGTGCTTACTTGAGCCGCACGCCTGCGAGCGAGGGCGATCGGCGCACCATGACCTATTCGTTTTGGGTCAAGCGGCATACCCTTGGTGCTTCACAGGGGGTCATCTGGGGCAAGATCAATGGTCAGGCGGGTTCAGGGATTGAATTTCTTTCGGATAACACCCTGCGGTTCCTTTATTCTAACGATCCGGTTCAGTGGAGACACACGACCACCATGGCGTTCGACGATCCGGACGCCTGGTATCACATCGTCGTTCAAGTCGACACGACCCAAGCCAATCTCGCCGATGCCGTGACCATAGAGGTCAATGGAGAGGCCGCGAGCACCACCACGACCGTTGACCTCGGCTCCTATGTTCAAGACGTTCAAATGGGGCTTATGAATGCGACGCCGCAAGCTGTCGGGCGGCTGGAGCACGGAAGTGTGGCGCCGCTCCACTACGGCGACTTTACCCTTGCCCAGGTGGTGGGGATCGACGGTCAGGCTTTGGATGCGAGCGCGTTTGGCAAGGACGTGGACGGCACGTGGGTTGCGAAGGACGTGTCTGGCCTGACGTATGGCACCAACGGGTTCTTGTTGGATGGCGGAGACAGCGGCGATCTGGGCAACGACGTGTCTGGGAACGGCAACGACTTCACGTCGTCGGGCCTGACGTCGGGCGACCAGATCACCGATACCCCGAATCACAACTACGCGACATGGGACCCAACACGGCCGGTAACGACGGCCAATGATGCGGCGTTGAGTGACGGCAACTTAACGGCTGTGAGGATTGGCGCCGGGAACAATATCTTTACCTACGCGACCCAGGCCTTGTCGGCGGATAAGCAGGTCTATTGGGAACTGACCGTCGACAACAAAACGGATTCGCAAAATATCGGCATATTTTCTCTGGATGACGAGCAGGATCCCATCACCGGTAATCAGTATAGTTATCTCTACGGCACGAGCTCGGGTGGCAGCCCGATCAAGACCGTTTATAACGGTACGGGATCGGCCAATAACGAGACGTATGGCAGCGCCTACACGACCGGGGATGTGGTCTCGGTGTTGTGGAACGGCCCCGCGGGGACGCTGACGTTCTGGAAGAACGGGGTGTCGCAGGGAACGGCGTTCACCGGCATCGATACGGCGAAGACATGGGTCCCTCTATTCCAGGCCGGCGATAGTACAGGCAACCAAGTGACGGCGAACTTTGGGCAGCACGGCTTCGCTTATGCACCGCCTCAGGGCTATGCCGGATTGTTCGAGGGTGTTTCGCCTGGGGCAATCTCTCCAACTTCCGGACACGACAGTTTTGAAGGCACGGACGATAACGAGACGTTTGAGGGGCTTGCGGGAAATGACCGTTTGTCCGGAAACGGGGGCGACGACACCCTGATCGGTGGAGAGGGCGACGATACCCTAATCGGTGGGACCGGCGACGATACCTATGAGTTTGGCCGTGGCGACGGCGCCGATGTAATAGACAATATCGGTGAAGGCACGTCGAGCGACGTGGTCGCATTCGGCTCCGATATCAGCATCTATCAACTCTGGTTCGAGCAGAGCGGTGACGACTTGGTGGCCAGCATCGTCGGATCCACGACGGATCAAATTTTGGTCGATGATTGGTACCTAGGTAGTGGTGCCAATGAGGTATCGGTATTTGAGACCTCGGCTGGGGACACACTCCTGAGCTCACAAGTTCAATCCCTAGTCTCAGCAATGGCCGGCTTCACCAAACCGGACGAGACGGTTTCTGACCTCGACCAGGAACCGACCTACGCTTCATTGGCAACAACAATCAGCCAGACTTGGGATGTGGCCTAACATTGATTTCTTCTCGTTATCAACCGTGTCGGAGCATGGAAAAGGCTTCTGAATCCAAATTTGATGGCATTTCGACGGTGGATACATATGTAGATAGCGGAGAATGTTCCAAAACATTCTCAAATTAAAACAAATAGTTATATGAAAATGGTGGCGGAGAGGGAGGGATTCGAACCCCCGGAGGGCTATAAACCCTCAACGGTTTTCAAGACCGCCGCTTTAAACCACTCAGCCACCTCTCCTCAAGGCGTTCCGGGGCCCAGATTTGGCCACGACTTAGGTCTGCCCGGAACGGCTTTCCTCTATTAGCGTGATATGGTTTAGTTCGTCCAGCGCCGCGACGAAAGGCGCCGAAAAACATCCCCTTGGGCGGCCCGATCTGTAGGACTTTGAGCAATGAGCGATACCCCCTTTCAGCTGGCTTTCGACCATTATCTGGTTTTTGCCACCGATCTTCAGGAATCCGTCGAATGGTACGAGAAGGTGCTCGGTATGGAGCGGGGATTTACGCCCGAATTCCACGTGCCGGTGCAGTGGATGTATCTCGGGGGCCATCCGATCGTCCATGTCGTGCAGCTTGCCGAGGATAAAAGCATGGACGAGGCCTATGTCGGGCGCGTCGACAGCACCCAGGAAGGCGGGAGCGGCCGCATCGATCACGTTGCCTTCCAGTGCAAGGGGCTGGAGGCGACATTGGCGCATCTCGATGCCCATGGGGTCGACTACGCCGAACGCCGGGTGGACCTCAATAGCCGCTATCAATTGTTTTTCCGCGATCCCAACGGCATCAAGATCGAGCTCGACTTCGACGCCGCCGAAGTCGGCGAGCGCAAGCCGCCCAAAATGCTCAAGGATCTAATCGAGGCTAAGAAAAACGTTGCTGCGGAATAAATTCCGGCGCGACTTTCATTTTCTCGCTCAAGAGGGCGTGGCGCTTGCCGCGCTCTTTTTGTGCGTGCTGTGTCTTGCCGGCGCCATCCGGCCGGCGGTAGCGCACGAGCCCGAACTGACCTATGGCGTCGTCGACTTGAGCGGCCTCGATGACGGGACGACGGTCAAGATGAACTTCCTGATCAACGTTGGCGATTTGCAGAAGGCGTTGGGAATACGGCTTGGCGACAACCGTAACATCGCCGACTCGGGGTTGCTGGAGAGAAACAAGGACACGGTTCTGGCTTATGTCGCCGGGCAGGCGCAAATCGTCGACCGGGCAGGCAAGGCCTGTGTAATGCAGGACGGAGCGGCCTACCCCGAATTCGACGCCATCTATGTCGAAGGCGTATGGGATTGTTCCGGCCTTGGGCGCTCTCTGTATTACCGGTCGACCCTATTGCTGGAGGTAATGCCGAGCGCCAAGCACATCGTGCGCCTCGGGGTTCCCATCAGTTCGCCGCAAATCCCCATGGATGCCGCAACGACGGAGATCAGCCTAGTTGATCCACCGGGCCTGTTGGAGGTGACCCGCACCTATGTGTGGTCGGGGATCGAGCATATTTTCATCGGCTTCGATCACATCGCTTTTATCGTTGCGCTGCTGCTATGGGCGCGCCGCTTCTGGGGTGTCGTGAAGATCGTAACGGCGTTTACCGTCGCGCATTCCATTACGCTGAGCCTCGCCGCGCTCGATCTTGTCAACGTGCCGTCGGCACTCGCCGAGGCCGCTATCGCAGCAACCATCATCTATGTGGCGGTAGAAAACTTCTTCCGGCGCGACGTGGAGAAGCGCTGGCCGGTTGCCTTCGCGCTCGGTCTAATCCACGGCCTGGGATTTGCGGGCGTGTTGCGGGAGTTTGGCTTGCCGGGCGATGCCCTGGCGCTCGCCTTGGCGTCGTTTAATGTCGGCGTTGAGATTGGGCAGCTCGTGATCGTCGCGCTGTTGATGCCGCTGCTGTTCGGCACCGACTGGCTGATGCAACGCGCCAAAGCCGGCGCACGTCCGGCCTTGCGCACGGCACGCAGCGAAACCGTCGTGTTCGTTGCTTCGGCAGTGCTGATCGCACTCGGCAGCTGGTGGTTCGTCGAGCGGACGATCCTCGCCTAGAGATGGGTTTCAGCCCCGGTTAAGAAACGCACTGCGGATGACGCTTTTCATTTCGATAGCCGACGTGTCCTCTGCGGCTTCCGGCGCGAGCGTCCGGGCTTTCTTTTTCACGTCTTTCTTAGCTGATTTGGTTTTCGCCGCCTTCTTCTTCGCCATCTGATCTTCCTCCCTACGCCGCACGCAGATTGCGACAGATGATCCTGCCCGCGATTCTGCCACGACGTGTGCGTCTGGCAATAGTGCTTAATGCAAGCTGATGGCGGTTTTTTGACGGTTATGGAGCGTCATTTCCACAAATCGGCGATCCAGGGTGCCGGATACTCCGACGGGTTGGGGCGGCCGCAAAAGGCGACAACCTTGGCATCCTCCGGCGGCCCCTGGACCGCGCGCAGGCGATAAGGAACGCACCAGCCGTCGGGCCATAGATCCGCCTCCGGCACGCACAACGACACCCAATCTTGATCGCCCCCGGTCTTGGCGGCGATATCCGGCGTAAAGTCTTCCCAAATCTTGGGATATGAGCCCGCCTCGAACAACACGACTGAGGTGTTGAAGCCGGGGACATAATCGTTGTCCATGATGGTGAAAGAACTCTCATAGCGGAGCAGGGGGTCAAGACTGCCGGTGACGATCACGTCGAGATCGAGATAGAGCAACCGACCCTCCACGGAATTCAAATCCGATTTGAACAGGGCGACCTTGTTCCACCAGCCTTGCAGGCCCTCTTCGGGCAGCGGCGCGGTTTCGATGTCGGGCGTCAGCCCCTCCGTGTCTTCGGTGAAACAAACGAACCTCGGATCGAGGGTCGTGTGCCGCCGCACCATGGAAGCGAGGCGATTGACGTATTCCGGGCCGTATTTGGTGCCCTGTTTGACGCATACCACGGTTGCGGGCCGGGCGCCGGTACCGCGTTGGGGCGGCACGCCTTGGCCGCGCATGGCGGTCGCCCGGCGCAGGCCGATCTCGGCCAGAATGTTTTCCGGTTCCAATTGCCGGGCTTCACGGAACATATCCAGCGCGTCGTCGTGCTGTCCGAGACGCAACAGAACGCAGCCCAGATGAAGACGGGGTTCGGGATCGATGGGGGCAAGACGGCAGGCTTCGCGGAGGTCCGCTTCCGCCTCCTGCAACGCGCCGGTAATTTCGTGGCACCGGCCGCGGAACGATAACCCGTGCGCGTCCTCTGGACGCAAGACGAGATATTCCGTGAACGCGGCGACGGCGGCCTCGGGGGCTGCGTTATCCATGTAATGATACCCCAATCCCAGATGAACTTCGGGATCTTCGGGAAGATGAGCCGCGGCGCGTGTCAGAAAATCGATGCTTTGCCGATCGGCGCCCAGACGTTGATAGAGGAGGCCGACCATCTTCTGATAGCTGCCGTCGTCCGGTACGTCGCCAGCCATGGTGTCCAGCAGGGTGACCGCCGCATCGACTTCGCCGGCATGGTCCAGGGCGAGGGCATTCTGGAGGGATTGGATGAGCCCGTTCATCCTCGAATTTTGCGGGTTGCGCGGTAAATATCCGATGAACCCGCGCACCCCGGGCGTCGCGGCCTTTGACAAGCCCTGCGCAACCCGATAAGTGGCTGCCCACAATTCGAAATCGCGATCCTTAGGGGAGGCCCCATGTCTTACGTTATCACGCCTGAAGAACAGCCCGCTTTGCCGATCGAGGGCTCCGACGATCTGTTTCCGGTCCGGCGGATTTATTGCGTGGGACGTAACTACCGGGCCCATGCCATCGAAATGGGCTCAGATCCCGACCGCGATCCGCCCTTTTTCTTCATGAAGCCGGCGGATGCCATTGTTCAAAACGGAGCGACGATCCCTTATCCGCCGAAGACCAACAATTTCCACCACGAAATCGAACTGGTCGCGGCCATCGGCAAGGGCGGTGCCAACATCCCCGAGAAATCAGCGCTCGACCACGTGTGGGGCTATGGCGTCGGTATTGACTTGACCCGCCGCGACCTGCAAATGGCCGCGCGCGAGATCGGCCGTCCCTGGGATATGGGCAAGGGCTTCGATAAATCGGCGCCGTGCACTGCCTTGAAACCGGTCAGCGTCGTCGGCCATCCCGACACGACAGATGCCGCCATCTGGATCAAGGTCAACGGTGAGATCAAACAGCAGAGCACGCTCGACCTGCACATCTGGAACGTCGCCGAAACCATTGCCTATTTATCGGAACTGGTGGAACTGGCGCCGGGCGATTTGATCTATATGGGAACGCCCGATGGTGTCGGCCCCGTTGCCGCCGGCGAGACGATGGAAGGCCATATTGACGGGGTCGGCGACATCACCATCAAAGTCGCCTAGTCGGCTGCCTTAAAGGTCGGGCGCTCATTGCCCGATCAGGGTAAGTCCGCGGATCAGAAAAACGACGCCGATCGCCATCGTGGCGTATTGGGTTAGCGACCGGAAGTGATGATCCTGCAGAACCTGCACGACATGCTTTGCGAACCAATTGCCGACAAAGGCGAGGGGAATGACGGCCGCGAATACCCATAAGGGGAAGGGAATGGCCGTGTCCTGCACTAAATCGAGTACCAGCAGGTAATAGACGATTTTGGCGATGTGCCCGAGGGTCTGCGTGAAGCCCTTGGTAGCGTGGATCTGATAGCGGGTCAGCGGGCTCTTGAAATAGAAGACGTCGAGGATGGTTCCCGACACGCCGGCAAGGAACGTGCAGGCGGTGACGGTAAATCCGCACAACGTCGGCATGCCCGGCTTGGTGATGTCGAGCGCAAACCGCTTTGGGATCAGGTAGTTGACGAACGGCATCGCGCCGAGCAACAGAAATACCACCGTTTTCGATGGTACGAATAATATCCACGAAAAGATGGCAATGCACATGGCCGCGCCGAAGAGGTAGCCGCGCAAGATCGGCCAGTGGATGTGCTTGCGGTAGATGATGCAGCGCGACCCGTTTGACGACATTTGGGTCACGCCGTGCAGGACCATGGCGACGGACACCGGCATAACCCAGTTGAAAATGCCCATGAGGATGGTTCCACCGGCAAGGCTGAGCACGCCGCTGATGAACGACGTGCCGACAACGGCACCAAGCAATCCGGTAAGAGCGGCGGTGGAAATCACGGCGAGGTCAATTAACTCGTTTGCGTCAAAAAATCGGCGGTTCTGGTGTTGGTGCGCCGGCATGCAGGAAATCGAAATCGCAGCCTTTGTCGGCTTGGGTCACGTGCTGCGCATAAAGCGCCGTATAGCCCCGCTGGTACGGAAAGGGGCGTGGCTTCCAATCCTGGCGCCGGGCGGCGAGTTCTTCCTCCGATATATCGAGATGGAGACGGCGCTCCGGAATGTTGAGGTCGATCATGTCGCCGTCACGAACCAAGGCCAACGGTCCGCCCGCCTGCGCTTCGGGGGCAACGTGCAGGATGCAGGTGCCGTAAGCGGTGCCGCTCATCCGGCAGTCGGAAATACGTACCATATCGCGCACGCCCTTTTCCAAGAGCTTCTTAGGGATCGGCAACATGCCCCATTCGGGCATGCCCGGTGCGCCAATGGGCCCCGCATACTGCAACACGAGGACCGAGTCTTCCGAGACGTTGAGATCGGGATCGTCGATACGGTCATGCAGATCCTGATAGCCCGCGAACACTACCGCGGGTCCGCGATGTTTGTGGAACTTGGGATCGGCGGCGGTCTGTTTGATGACACAGCCGTCGGGAGCGAGGTTGCCGCGTAATATTGCCGTGCCGCCTTCGTGGTAAAGGGGATTGTCGAGCGGCCGGATGACCTCGTCCAAATAGATTTCCGCGCCGTTGATGCCGTCTTCGAGTGTGCCGCCGGTAATGGTCATGCAAGTGACATCGAGATGATCTTTGAGCCGCGACATCAGCCCGCGCAAGCCGCCCGCGTAATAGAAATCCTCCATCAGATACTTGCCCGACGGTTTGATGTCGGCGATCACCGGTGTCTTACGCGAAATGGCGTCGAACCGGTCGAGATCGAGTTTGATGCCGGCGCGGCCCGCGACGGCGATCAGATGAATCATCGCGTTGGTCGAGCCGCCAAGCGCCATGTCGACAATGGTCGCGTTGTCGAACGACGCCTCGCTGAGGATGTCGGAGGGTTTCAGGTCTTCCCAAACCATATCGACGATGCGGCGCCCGCTGGCGGCCGCCATCAAGGCATGGTTGGAATCGACCGCCGGGATGGAGGAGGCGCCGGGCAGGGTGAAACCGAGGGTTTCGGCAATGGACATCATGGTGGCGGCGGTGCCCATGACCATGCAGGTACCCGCCGAGCGGGACAAACCGCCGACAATGTTTTCCATGGTTTCGTCGTCGATGAGTCCGGCGCGCCGATCCGCCCAGTATCGCAGGACATCGGTGCCACTGCCGAGGGTTTCCCCGGCCCAGAAGCCGCGCAGCATGGGGCCCGCCGGAACATAGATGGTCGGTAGATCCATGGAAAACGCCGCCATCAACAGGGCAGGGGTAGTTTTGTCGCACCCGCCCATGAGCACGACGCCGTCGATGGGATGACTGCGGATCAGCTCCTCGGCCTCCATCGCCAACAGATTGCGGTAAAGCATGGTGGTCGGCTTGACCATGATTTCGCCGAGGGACATCGCGGGTAATTCGATGGGAAACCCGCCTGCTTCCCAAACGCCGCGCTTGATCTCCTCCACCCGTTGTTTGAAGTGCGAGTGGCAGGTGTTCATCTCCGACCAGGTATTGAGGATGCCGATCTTCGGCTTGCCCGCAAAATCCTCGCCTGAAAAACCCAGTTGCCGGGAGCGCGCCCGGTGGCTGACCGAACGCACATCGTTAGGCCCGTACCAGCGGTGACTGCGAAGGTCGTCGGGTTTTTTCTTGCGGGGGGCCATATATACCTACGCCCTATTCATCCTCGTTCAGTCCAGAGGCTCGTCACTATAGAGTGCCATCAAGGCGATCTGCCCTTTGTCGGCGTGGCCCTGATGCGCGACCAAGCGATAGAGTTCCGCGACTAGAGACGTTATCGGCATGGGGGAGCCGGTGTTTTTACCCATGTCTGTGGCGATATTGATATCCTTGAGCATGTTGATGGGACCGCCGACGGCATATTTGGCGGCGGCCATGCGGCGCCCGTGATCCTGCAGCACGCTGGAATCCGCCCAGCCGCCCGCCAAGCAATCGGGGAGCTTGGAGGCCGAGACGCCGAAGTTTTGTGCGAAGTTAAAACCTTCTGCGATAACAGCAACTTCGGCGGCAATGATAATCTGATTGATAAGCTTTGTCGCCTGTCCCGCACCGACCGGACCCATATGTGTCAGGCGCCGGGAAACCGCGGGCACGACGGTTTCGACGCGCTTGATATCGGGCTCGTCGCCGCCTGCCATAATGACGAGGGTTCCTTCCTGTGCGCCTTTGCCGCCGCCCGAGACAGGCGCATCGATCCATTTCATACCGCATGCGTTGGCGAGGCGCCCGGCGAATTCCCGGGTTTTCAGCGGGTGGATTGTCGACATATCGACAAGGATTTTGTCTGCGGTGCCGCCCGCGACAATTCCGTTTTCGGCAAACACGACCTCTTCCACAGCATCGGTATCATAGACGCAGGTGAAAACGATATCGGCGGCGTCGGCGACTTCCTTCGGTGACGTTACTAGCGTTGCTCCGGCATCGACGGCCGGCTGCAGCTTCGACGGTGTTCGGCCCCACACCGTCAGATCGTACCCGGCCTTAAGAAAGTTCAGCGCCATGGGCATCCCCATGGTCCCTAAACCGATATATCCTAACTTTTCCGCCGCCACTTTCGCCTCTCCCCATTCGCTTAATCTGTGTTTCTTTTGCAACGAATCGGATTTAATAGGCAAAAGAGGCTAGCCCGGCAAACGCTTTCAGGACCGCCATGACGCTCGGCGCGGCAGGTTAAATTCCTCGATCATGTTTTTTTATCTTTCCAAAACCCTTTGGTGGATCGCCGATCCCGCCAACATTTTTGTGTTTGGGGTGATCGCTTCGGTGCTGTTTGCGTGGCTCAATTGGTTCCGGTGCGCCAAATGGCTGATGACGCTGACGCTTGTTTATGGAGTAGCGGTTGGCTTTTTCCCTGCCGGTAGCAAGCTTCTCCAAGTCCTCGAAAATAGGTTTAGCGTACCGGAGCCGTTACCGGAGAATGTTGCCGGCATCATCGTTCTTGGTGGTGTCATTGATCAGTTCACCACGGTTGAGCGAAAGCAAATTACCATCAACGGTGCCGTGGAACGTATTACTGAAGCCGCACGATTGGCGCGGAATTATCCGACCGCCCGCGTCGTTTACAGTGGCGGGTCCGGTGATCTCCTGCGCCAGGACTTGAAGGAAGCAACGTATGTCGGCCCTTTGTTTGCGCAATTGGGTGTTGGGCCTGACAGGCTCGTGATCGAGGATCAGTCACGCAACACGGTTGAAAACGCGGTGCTGACAAAACAACTGGTTGACCCAAAGGCCGGTGAAACGTGGCTATTGGTGACGTCGGCGTTCCATATGCCGCGCTCGGTTGGCGTTTACCGCCAGGCAGGATGGCGGATCGTACCCTATCCGGTCGATTACATGACGGGTACGGGAACGCTGGCGCCGAGTTGGAATATCGTTGCCGGGATGCAGCGTTTTTCGTTCAGCTTTCATGAGTGGGTCGGCTTGGCGTTTTATTGGCTCACGGGACGGAGCGAGTCGTTTTTCCCGGCGCCGGCGGAAAAATAAGAGAAATATCGAAAGAATAAATGTGCGGCGGGGCAATGGTTAACGGAACGTTAAGGAGTGTTTGGGCAAATGGGCGCGAAGATTGTCGACATGCCGAAAGGGAGATTGGGAAAAGAATGAGACGGAAAAGCTGGTCGTTTGCGTCATCCATCGTATTTGTCGCCGGATTGTCCCTTGTGCTTTGCAGTTTCACTGCGTCGTCTGCGGTCGGACAGGCGCCGGCGCAGGATTTCAAATCCTGGATCGAGGACTTGCATAAGCAAGCTGCGTCCGAGGGGATTGGAGTGTCGACACTCGATTCCATTCTGCCGTCTGTCGAACGGATTCCCCGCGTCATCGAATTGGACCGCAACCAACCGGAATTCAAACTAACGCTGCAGCAATATCTGAACAGGGTTGTCCCGAGGTCACGCGTCCAAAAGGGTAAGCGGAAGCTTCAAAAAAACATCACATTGTTGACAGAAATTGGCCGCAAATACGGTGTGCAACCGAGGTTCATCGTGGCGTTCTGGGGCGTCGAGACGGATTTCGGACGGGTCGACGGAGGTTTTCCGGTGATTGATGCGCTGGCTACCCTGGCTTACGACGGACGCAGATCCAAATTCTTCCGTGGCGAGCTCATTCGTGCGCTGCGCATCATCGATCAGGGCCATATCACCTACGCCAACATGAAGGGGTCATGGGCGGGTGCCATGGGCCAATTCCAATTCATTCCGTCCAGCTTTGAACGATTTGCGGTCGATCATGATGGCGATGGGCGCCGCGATATTTGGCGTAATCGCCGGGACGCGTTTGCATCCGCCGCCAATTATCTGTCTGGTTCGGGATGGAAAGTGGACGAAACCTGGGGGCGCGAAATCAAACTGCCCACTGGTTTCAACGAAAAGCTTGCCGGCTTGAAAATCCGCAAATCGTTGGCCGAATGGCAGTCGCTTGGGGTTCGGCGGCTGAATGGGCGTAATCTTCCGACCCGCGATCTGGAGGCGTCGATCGTGCTCCCGGAAGGGATCAAAGGGCGGGCTTATCTCGTGTATGACAATTTCAGAACGACCCTCAAATGGAACCGTTCGAACTTCTACGCAATCGCCATCGGCACGCTTGCCGATCATATCGGCCGCTGAGTTCGGGAATTTATCTGCATAGGGCCGCAAAATAGTGTGGAAACACCCGCAAGATAATCTAAATATGGTGGTTCCACCGCAGGAGAGGTTTAGGGAATAAAGAATATGGTTCTTGGGTCGTACCGGGCGCTGGCGTTGACGGTTCTTGGTCTTTTCTTTCTTGCCGGCTGCGCGGAAACCCAGCTTTTGGCGTACACGACGAAGAAGATGACGCGCGGCGGATCTTCCGTCTATGGCGCGTACAAAGTTGGCAATCCTTATAAGATAGACGGTGTTTGGTACTACCCGCAGGAAGATTTCGACTACGTCGAAACGGGGATTGCCTCCTGGTATGGCCCAAAATTTCATAATCGTCGGACCGCTAATGGTGAAATTTTCGACATGAACCAGTTGAGCGCCGCCCACCGGACATTGCCGCTGCCGAGCTTGGTTCAGGTGACGAATCTTGAGAATGGCCGATCGTTGAAAGTTCGGGTAAATGACCGGGGGCCGTTTGCGCATGGCCGGATTATCGATATGTCCCGGCGCGGTGCTCAGTTGTTGGGCTTCGAGAAGAACGGGACGGCACGCGTGCGGGTTGAAATCCTGGGCGCGGAGAGCCGTGCCTTGGCGCAACGGTTGAAGACCGGAACGCAAGTGGCAAGCGCAGATCTTCCGATCCGCAGCGACGTCCAGGTCGCGAAACCGGGCGTTTCGGCCGAAACTTTGGCGCCGCCGCCCGGCGGGCATGAGTCGCGGGCTTCCTTCAAGAAGGACCAGGATGCATCGGTGGAAAATGAGGAGCGGATCACAATGGTGCCGCAGAACCCCGACGGCACCGTGTCCATCGAGGCGGTGGGAAGTACCAACATCTGGGTACAGGCTGGCGCTTTTTCGTCGTTTGAAAACGCCAACCGGGTTAAGGCCGTGCTGTACAAATTCAGCGATGTCTCCATCACGTCGAAGATCGTCAAAGGGCAGGAGTTCTTTCGTGTCCGGTCGGGGCCGATCACCTCGGTCAGGGATGCGGACAGGCTCCTCGAAAAGATCATCGACGCCGGATTTAGCGACGCGCGTATCGTCGTTGACTAGATCGGCCGGTTGAAACGCCACCTTAACGCTTGTCGTGTTTGATACACGGTCTCGGAGACGACAACACCAGGCAAAAGACGAAAAGGCTTATGGAAAAACGCATTTTTACTTTCGGTTCATTGGTGGGATTTCTGGCCGCGGGCCTATTGGGCCTCATTGGGCCTGCCATCGCAGCCGACGCCGGCATCGAAACCCAGGCGGAGCAGGCGATCGTTTTGGACATGACGACGGGTACGGTTCTTTTGGAAAAGAACGCCGATGAGCGTATGCCGACGTCGTCCATGAGCAAAATGATCACGGTCTACAAGGTGTTCGAACGCTTGCGCGACGGCCGCTTGTCACTGGAAGACACCTTTCATGTCAGCGAAAAGGCTTGGCGCAAGCAGGGCTCCAAAATGTTCGTCGGAGTCAATACGCGTGTTTCAGTCCAGGATCTGTTACGCGGCATCATCGTTCAATCAGGCAATGATGCGACAATTGTCGTGGCGGAAGGGCTTGCCGGCAGCGAAAGCGCTTTTGCCGATGAGCTGAACCGGACCGCCGAGGAAATCGGCATGACAGACTCCAATTTCGTCAATGCCAGCGGCTGGCCGGATCCGGACCACTATTCGACGGCACGCGATCTCGCCAAGCTGGCCGAGGCGACGATCCGCCATTTCCCCGAGTACTATCACTATTATTCGGAAAAAACCTTCACCTATAATGGCATCAAACAGAGCAACCGGAATCCGCTGCTGTATGCCGATGTCGGTGCCGACGGGCTTAAAACCGGCCATGCCGAAGAAGCGGGGTACGGATTGACGGCGAGCGCCGAGCGCAATGGCCGCCGGTTGATCATGGTTTTGAACGGTTTGCCGGATAAAGCTTCCCGGGGCACCGAATCGGAGCGTCTTTTGGATTGGGCTTTCCGTGAATTCGATAACTACGCGCTGTTCAATGCCGGCGAACAGGTTTCCGAGGCCGAGGTATGGATGGGCGTCGAGGGCCATGTCCCCTTGATGATCGAGGAGGATGTGCTCCTGACCCTGCCGCGTAAGTCGCGCCGGAACATGAAGGCGAAGGTGCTCTATGCGGGGCCCATCGCGGCGCCCATCGCCAAGGGCCGGCGTCTCGCGACATTGCGCATCGAGGTGCCGGATCGCGAGCATATGGATTTTCCGCTGGTTGCCGGTGCCGATGTTCCGCAACTCGGTATTTTTTCGCGCCTGGGAGCGGCAATCACGTTCGTGCTTTGGGGCGAAAGCAGTTAAGCTAGTCCGCCCCAGGTTTTTCCTTGGGGGATTATCCTTGGGTGTTTCTTCCTCGGGCGGACAATCATGACCGGTAAGTTCATCACCTTCGAAGGCGGCGAGGGGGTCGGCAAGTCGACCCAATGCACGCTGCTGTCCGACGCACTGCGGGCAAAGGGGATCGAGGTTTGTCAAACCCGGGAACCGGGCGGCGCACCGGGGGCGGAGGACATCCGCGCCCTGTTGGTCAATGGCGAACCCGGCCGGTGGGACGCGGAAACCGAAACGCTTCTCCACTTCGCGGCCCGGCGCAATCACGTCATGCACACAGTCAAACCGGCGCTCGAAAAGGGCGCCTGGGTGGTGTGCGACCGCTTTGTCGATTCGACCGTGGCCTATCAGGGGTATGTCGGTGGGGTCGATCGCGAAGTCATCGAAGACCTTTATCGCTTCGCGGCGCCGGGAATTCGCCCCGACCTCACCCTGGTGCTGGACATGGAACCGGCGCAAGGCCTGTTGCGCGCGAGCGAGCGCGGGGAAGGTGAGGACCGTTATGAGCGCATGGGAGACGTATTCCATGCCAAACTGCGCGAAGCGTTCCTCGATATAGCGGCGCACGCGCCGGAACGGTGCACCGTGATCGATGCAAGCACTGACGTCGAAACCGTCGCGGCCCATATCCGCGCGACGGTCGGCAGTCACTTCGATCTGGTGTTGGCATGAGCGTGGATGAGCTCGAACTGACGGCGCCAGCGCCGTGCGAAAACAGCTATCTTGCGGGACATGCGGAGACCGAGCGTCTGTTTGTCGATGCTTTCGGCGGCGGCCGTTTGGCACATGCGTGGCTGATCACCGGTCCGCGCGGTATCGGCAAGGCGACGCTGGCGTTTCGCTTGGCGCGGTTCATCCTTGCCCAAAAGTCTGGCGCGCCGGTGAACGAGGCGGCCTTGGAGATGGCTCCATCCGATCCTTTGTTTCGCCGGATCGCGTCGGGCGGGCATGCCGATCTCTTGGTGGTCGAGCGGGCCGTCGATCCCAAGACCGAAAAACGCCGCACCGAAATCACCGTCGATAATGTACGCAACGTGAAGGGCTTCCTCTCCAAAACCCCGGCGGAAGGAGGCTGGCGTGTGGTGATTGTCGATGCCGCCGACGAGATGAATGCCAATGCCGCCAATGCCTTGCTAAAAGTTCTCGAGGAGCCGCCTGCACGGGCGCTACTGCTGCTGGTTGCGCACAATCCGGGGCGCCTCTTGCCGACGATCCGGTCCCGTTGCCGCAAGTTGACGGCAAAGCCGCTGTCCGATGAAACGGTCGGCGATCTGCTCGGCCGCTACCGGCCCGATCTCGATGCGGCCGATCGGCAAACTCTCGTCGCTCTCGCGGAGGGTAGCATCGGACGGGCTTTGGCCTATGCGGACGAGGAGGGGATGGGGCTCTATCGCGAGGCGATAAAGCTGTTGGACAATATGCCCGGGGTCGACGTTCAGGCCGTTCATAAGTTTGCCGATACCGCCGTCCGCGATACCACTGGCGAGGCTTTCCGCAGCGTTGGCGATCTGGTCCGCTGGTGGCTAGCGAGACGCGTGGCAGAGGGCGTGTCCGGGACCGTCGGCGCCCTTGATCCCTGGTTCGAGGTATGGGAAAAGGTCACCCGCTTGTTCGAGCGGGCGGACAGCGTCAACCTTGATCGTAAGCAGGTGATATTAAACGCGTTTCTGGCGATCGACGCCGCCGGGCGCTAGATACCCGTGATCCTTTCGGGAGGAAAAAGTGGCTAAGACGCCATTCTACATCACGACGGCCATTTCCTACGTCAACGGCTTGCCCCATTTGGGTCATGCCTACGAGGCGATTGCCACCGACGTGATGGCGCGCTTCAAACGGCTCGACGGCTACGATGTCCATTTCCTCACCGGCACCGACGAGCATGGCCAGAAGGTCGAGAAGTCGGCTATTGCCGCGGGGATGGAGCCGAAGGCGTTCTGCGACCAGAACGCCGCCGCCTTCCGCGAGATGACCGAGCTGCTCAACATCTCCAACGATGACTTCATCCGCACGACCGAGGAGCGCCATTACCGCGCCAGTCAGGCCATTTGGCAAAAGCTGGAGGAGGCGGGCGATATCTATCTCGGCAGCTATGCCGGTTGGTACTCGGTGCGCGATGAAGCCTACTTCGCCGAGGATGAGCTGACCGACGGGCCCGACGGGCAAAAGCTGGCGCCCTCCGGCGCGCCCTGCGAATGGGTCGAGGAGCCGAGCTATTTCTTCAAGCTGTCGGCCTATACGGACAAACTGCTTGCGTATTACGACGCCCATCCCGATTTCATCTTGCCCGAAACGCGGCGCAACGAGGTGGTGAGCTTCGTCAAACAGGGCCTCCGCGATCTTTCCATCTCGCGGACGACCTTCAATTGGGGGGTGCCGGTGCCCGGCGATCCGGCGCACATCATGTATGTGTGGCTGGATGCGCTGACCAACTACATCACCGCGCTCGGCTATCCCGATATGGACGGCAAGATGGCGAGCCATTGGCCTGCCGACGTGCATGTGATCGGCAAGGACATCGTGCGCTTCCACGCCGTCTATTGGCCGGCCTTTCTGATGAGCGCCGGGATCGAGGTGCCCAAGCGCGTCTTCGGTCACGGCTTCCTCAATATCGAGGGAGAGAAGATGTCCAAGTCTTTGGGCAATGTTCTGTCGCCCCAGGCGATGATCGACGAATTCGGCCTCGATCAGATCCGCTTTTTCCTGATGCGCGAAGTGCCCTTCGGCGGCGACGGCTCCTTTTCGCGGGAAGGCATGATCCAGCGCATCAACAGCGATCTCGCCAACGATTTCGGCAATCTGGCACAGAGGGTGCTGTCGATGATCGGCAAGAATTGCGGCGCGCAGGTGCCGGAGCCGGGTGAATTCACCGAGGCCGACATGGCGTTGCTGGGCGAAGCGGAAGCGGCGCTTGCCGGCGCACGTGCCCAGTTTGAGGTGCAGGCGTTTCACGAGGCACTTGAAATTCTGTGGCGGGTGATCCGTAACGCCAACGCCTACGTGGATCATCAGGCGCCGTGGGAGCTCCGCAAGTCCGATCCCGCGCGCATGGAGACGGTGCTGTATGTGCTCGCCGAGACCATCCGCCATCTGGCCATATTGGCGCAGCCGTTCATGCCTGAAGCGATGGCCAAAATGCTCGATCAATTGGCGGTGGCCGAGGACGCACGCGCGTTTGACAGTCTCGGTGACGGCGGCCGGCTAGCACCGGGCACGCCGCTGCCCAAACCGCAGGGTGTGTTTCCGCGTTATGTGGAAGAGGCGGCCGAATAGCCGCCTCTCATATCTTTAATCGCTGAATTAGTCGTACGGATAGATGCCGGGTTCCGGCACGGTCGCCTTTTCCGCGCCGTGGATGGCCGAGCGCGACATGGCTTCCCAGGCCTCGACGGCGCTGCCGCCGATATGCGGCGTGGCGAGGAAATTGGGCAGATCGATGAGCGTCTGCCGCTCGGTGGGTTCGTCGGCGAACACGTCGAGGGCTGCCGCCGCGATGCGTCCGTCCTTGAGCCGTGCTTCCAATCCGTTCTCATCGACGATGCCGCCGCGCGCCGTATTGACCAGATAGATGCCGTGCTTGAGCTTGGCGAGCACGTCTTCGGTATACATGCCGATGGTCGATTTGTTCTTCGACAGATGGATGGTGAGGATGTCGGATTCCGCCCATAGGGTGTCGGCGTCCACGGGTGTGACGTTGTATTCCTTGTAGAAATCGGCGTAATCGTTGCGGTCGCTGGCGATGATGTTGACGCCGAAGGGCTGCAGGTATTTGACGACTTCCTTGCCGATATGGCCGCAGCCGTGGATGCCCACGGTCCGTCCGCGGATCAGCATGCCGTCCTTGCCGGTGCGCGGCCATTCGCCTGAGCGCAGGATGGTGTTGGTGCGGTTGACCTTGCGGATCAGGTTGATCATCAGGCTGACGGCCAGTTCGGCGACCGACTCCTTGTTGATGCCCGGTTGCCACCAGACCTTGATGCCGTGACGCTTCATCACCTCGGCGTCGATGTGATCGAGACCGGCCGAGGGGCAGGAAACGGTTTTCAGGTTGGGCAAGGCGCTGATCACCTCTTCGGTGAAATACGGGAAAATGCCCGGGATGATGATCTCGACGTCCTGGCAAAAGTCGACCAGATCCTCGGGGCTGATGGGCATCGGGCCTTCCCAGAACTTGGTGTTCGGATATTTATCGAGGAGTTCCTTCTCGATATGGGGCAGGAACTTGAAAAAGGGATTGAGAACGGCGACGCGCGGCCCGGTGTCTGACATGGAACTGTCCCCTGGAGATACTATGTTTGTTGGGAGGCAATACTGCCCAATTGCCTGGATTAAGCCAATTTTGTTGTCCCGGGGCAAACGGGATTCTAAGGTTCGGCGCCCACGGTCCGGGCAGCGGAATGAGAAACTGAAATAGACCTATGCTCGTTGATAGCCACTGTCATCTGAACTACCCACCGCTCGCCGAAGATATCGATGGCGCGCTGGCGCGCGCCCATGAGGCGGGCGTCACGCACATGCTCAATATCTCCACCCGTCTTTCCGAATTCGAGGCCGTGCGGGCCATCGCCGAGGAACACGCGCATATTTATTGTTCGGTCGGCGTTCATCCGCACGAGGCGGAGGAGGAGGGCGACGTTGCCCTCGACAAGCTCATCGCCCTCACCGAGCATCCCAAGGTGGTCGGCATCGGTGAAACCGGCCTCGATTTCTATTACGACAACAGCCCGCGCGATCTGCAGGAAAAGAGCTTCCGCACCCATATCGCGGCGGCACGCGAAACCGGCCTGCCGCTGATCATCCACACCCGCGACGCGGACCAAAAAACCATCGAAATTCTCGACGAGGAGCAGAAAAAAGGCACGTTTCCCGGTCTGATCCATTGCTTTTCCGTCGGTCAGGAGGTGGCCGATGCCGCTCTCGGCCACGGCATGTATATCTCCATTTCCGGTATCGTGACGTTCAAGACCGCCGAGGCGCTGCGCGACACCGTGCGCACCGTGCCGCTCGAACGTCTTTTGGTCGAGACGGACGCGCCGTTCCTGGCGCCGGTGCCCATGCGCGGCAAGACCAACGAGCCGTCCTTCGTGCAATACACCACGGCAAAAGTGGCGGAACTCAAGGACATGTCAGCGGATGATCTGGCGGCGGCAACCAGCGACAATTTCTTCCGCTTGTTCTCCAAGGCGGCGGCTTAAGGGCCTTTCCGGATATGAAAGTCACCATTCTCGGTTGCGGCCATTCTGGCGGGACGCCCATGATCGGCGGCATCGGCTGGGGTAATTGCGACCCCGCCAACCCCAAGAACCGGCGTACCCGGCCGTCGATCCTCGTTGAGACCGGTACCGGCCATATTCTGGTCGATACCTCACCGGACCTCCGCGAGCAGTTCCTGGCCGCGGACATCCGCCGCGTCGATACGGTGCTGTTCACCCACGCGCACGCCGACCATCTCCACGGTATCGACGATCTCCGGGCCATCAACCGGGTCATGAAAGCGCCCATCGAGGCCTATGCCGACGCCAAGACCTGGGATGAAATTCGGGAGCGTTTCGAATATACGCTGACGCCGCTGCGCGAAGGTTCGAAATTTTTCTACAAACCGGTTCTGGTGCCGCACGGGATCGTGCCTGGCGAGACCATCGAGATCGGCGGCGTGCCGGTAACGGCCTTCGAACAGGATCATGGGGTCGCGGGCACGTCGCTCGGCTACCGCATCGGCGATCTCGGCTACACGACCGACGTGGTCGATATGCCCGAGGACGGCTTCGGGATATTGGCCGGGATCGACACTTGGCTCATCGGGGCGCTGATGGACGATCCGCACCCGACCCATGCCCATGTGGCCAAAGTTCTGAGTTGGGTCGAGAGGGTGGGGCCGCGTCAGGCGGTGCTCACGCACATGAGCAATCTCCTCGACTATGACGCGCTGGCGGCCCAATTGCCCGACGACGTCGTGCCGGCCTATGACGGGCTGGTTCTCGATATCCCCAGCTAATTATTTCAAAATTTATCACATAATGAATGGCGTTTAGACGATTGAAATATCGAGATATTCTTTTCCCACACCTTTTAATTACATAATATATATTATGCGACATAATGATATGGCCAAGGGAGGCTGAGGCTTCGAACGAAGTGTCCCTCCTTCCCGTATCCTATCTCTGAGCCAGGCCGCGATCAGTTCTATGAGCCCACCCGGCAATCCGTGTTGTAAGATTGTTTGATGATCTATTTGAACGATCAAATTCTGGCCAGATTAGGCCAGGCGATTTACTGGGTTGGATGCGCAATTGCCCTACTCGTTCTTGCGTTGTTGGGATTTGGTGTCTTCAAGGGATACGTTGAAGGCATCGAGATTGTATTAGCTCTGATCGCTGCGTTTGTTTTTTGGGCCGCAGGCCGTCTGGTTCGGTTCGTTCTAAAGGGCGATTGATTGAAGCGCTGTTTGAGTTTTCGCCCCCGATTGCAAATCCCCGCAACCGAATACAATCGCCGCTCGGTAGATTTTATGTTTCCATTTTGTTCTAGTCTGGCAGATGGAGACCGACCCCACCTACAGACAGTTCCGTGACGCGGTGCGCGCGGCGTTGCCCAAGCCACTCAGGACGAAAATGCAGGACCATGAGATCGGCGGCTTCGCCTATCGCGTCTGGCGGACCCTACGCGCGCGGCGCCTCGCCGTGGTGCCGCTGCGGTCCCTCGGCAGCTTCGACCACGTTCAGCGCGGTCATGACGATCCCGATCGTTGAGAACGGGAAATGATCAGGCTACCCTTCCCCACATGAGCCGGAGAAATAACAAGGCGACAATCCCCGAACCGCCCGCCGATGTCGCGGCGGTGTTTGAGAAATACCCCGCGGCTGTTCGCAAGAAGCTGCTGGCCGTCCGCAAGCTGATCTTCGAGACGGCCGCCAAGACGGACGGCGTCGGGCCGCTCACCGAGACCCTCAAATGGGGCGAGCCGTCCTATTTGACGGAAACATCCAAAAGCGGCAGCACCATCCGGCTCGGCCCGGTGAAAGGGTCATCCAATCAATGCGCGGTCTATTTCATCTGCACAACCGATCTTTTGGACAGTTTCCGGACGCTGTTCGCGGATGATCTGACCTTCGGCGGCAACCGCTCGATTCTGCTCGAAACGGCTGATCCGCTGCCCAAAGGCCCGCTCGCGAGCTGCCTGGAGATGGCGCTCACCTATAAGCTCAGGAAGAAAAAGCGCAAATAGCGCCCTGCTCTTCGTTTATGTCGGCCGCTTGAATTTGCTGCGCGCGCTTTCGACCTGGGCGTGGATGACGCAATCGGGAATGTGGTCGTTGACGAGTCCCATGGCTTGCATGAAGGCATAGACCGTCGTCGGGCCGACGAATTTCCAGCCGCGCTTCTTGAGATCCTTGGAAATGGCGATGGATTCCGCCGTGGTCGACACCGTCTGCGCCGCGGCCTGGCCCTCGGCGTCGGGCTCGAAGCCCCAGAAATAGGCGGCGAGCGAGCCTTCCTGCTTCACCATCTCCTGGGCGCGTTGAGCGTTGTTGATGACCGCTTCGATCTTACCGCGGTGGCGGACGATGCCCGCATCCTTGAGCAGGCGTTCGATGTCGCGTTTGCCGAAACGTGCCACCTTGTCGAAATCGAAGCCCTCGAAGGCGGCGCGGAAATTCTCCCGCTTGGTCAGGATCGTGCGCCAGCTCAAGCCCGACTGAAAACCCTCCAGACACAGTTTCTCGAACAGGCGGCGGTCGTCGTCGACCGGGAAACCCCATTCGGTGTCATGATAGGGAAAGAATTCATCGACGGTTCCGGACCAGCCGCAGCGTGGTTTGCCGTCCGGCCCTTCTACTGTTTTGCTCATTGCGGGTATTCTTTTGTTGGGATCACGATGCCCGGATGGTCGTCCGCGCCTTCCGTCCCGTCAAGACCGCACGGCGGTTATCGGGTCACGTTGCTGACATACCCCTGGCAGTAGGCCCTTGGCAGAAAGTGGCACTTTACTGGAATGTCACCGTTTCGAGGGCGCGTTTGATCTTGTCGTCGCCCCAGGTATCGGGGGCCGCGGGGGCATCCAGGGGCGTTGCCAGCCAGGTGCCGTGCCCTTCTTCGGTGATTTCCACCGAACCGGCGCCGTTGGAGACGATGATCCCGCCTCCCCCCAGCAGGGCGAATTGCATCACCCCGTCAAGGGGGCCACCCCAGAACTCGGTGCCGCGCACGCCGATGGAGGCGAATTCCGTGTCCATGCGGAACGGCTGGCCCGTGAGTTGGGCGATCTTGCCGGTGATGGCGCGGACCGTGCCGTCGAGCAGCCGTGTCGCCGCATTGCCGCTGTTGTCATCGAAGCGGTATTCCATGACGACGAAATTGGTACGCTCGCCGAGGGTGAACAGGCCGTCATCGATCATGCGCAGCTCCAGGCGCGAGTCCGCGCCCGTCGAGACCACATCGCCGATAAGAATCTCCGCGCCGACCTTGAGGGCTCTTGGCGTCGCGTCCTGGATGGCGATGGCGCTGCCTTGAAGCTTGGCGACCGTGCCGGCGACCTTTTTCTCCAGTTCTTGGGCGGCGCCGGGCGAAACGAAAAGGCCGGCACTAAAAACTGCGCCAAACAAGCTCAGGAAGGAACGGCGAGTGAAGAACTGCATCTGTTCGAGTCTCCGCAAAAACAAATGACCCCCCGTTCGGTTCTTGTCGGCCTGATCGGCCTGTTGGCGGGAGTTTACCCGCAATCCCTTAGCGGCGCATGAAATTCCCAAAAAAAGCGTGCAAAACAGGTGCTTCCCGCGATTTCGAGTGCTACGGTCCGTGGCCATGGACGAGCCCAAAATCACCCAATTGACGCGAATCATGGCCAAGTTGCGCGATCCGGACGGCGGCTGCCCCTGGGATGTGGAACAGACGTTTGCCACCATTGCCCCCTACACCATCGAGGAAGCCTACGAGGTCGCCGACGCCATCGATCACGGCGACATGGCCGCCCTCAAGGACGAGTTGGGCGATTTGTTGCTGCAGGTGGTCTTCCACGCCCGCATGGCCGAAGAAGCCGGCGCCTTTGCCTTCGACGATGTGGTCGAGGCCATTTGCGACAAGATGATCCGCCGCCACCCGCATGTGTTCGGTGACGTCAACGTCGGCTCGGCCGAAGCCCAGACCGTCGCCTGGGAGGAACAAAAGGCCCGTGAGCGGGCTGAAAAACACGCTGAAACCGGTACGGCGGAAACGCACAGCGCCCTCGACGGCGTCGCCAAGGGGCTGCCCGCCCTCCTCCGCGCCTATAAGCTGCAGCGCCGCGCCGCACGGGTCGGCTTCGATTGGCCCGACGCGGCGGGAGCAGCCGACAAGTTGCGCGAGGAACTGGCAGAGCTGGAGGAAGAAATCGCCCATCACGCGGACGGCAACGGCAATGCGGCGCATCTCGAGGACGAGATCGGCGACGTGCTGTTTTCCGCCGTCAATGTGGCGCGCAAGCTGGAGATCGATCCGGAAACGGCGTTGCGCCTGTGCAACGTCAAGTTCGACCGGCGCTTCCGCCGTGTCGAGGCCCTGATGGCGGAAACCGGGAAATCCGTCGAGGACGCCAGCCTCGACGAGATGGAAGAACTGTGGCAGCAGGTGAAACGCGAGGAATTGGGCGGTTAAAGCCTTAATCTCCGTGCATTATTGAACTCTTCCCTTCTCGCTCCCCATATCATTGGCATGAGCCTGACACGCTATGCCCCCCTCAAATATGTGCGCCAATATGCACGTTTGACCGCCTCCATGGCGGCCGTGCTCCTGTGGCTGAGCGGCTGCTATTTCCCGGCCAGCTTCAACGCCGATATCGAGCTGTCGCGCAACGGCTTCTATAAAATGACCTTCGACGGCTATGTCGTCGATCTCGGTCTCTACGACCAGCTGGCGCGCGGCGAATTGAAGCCGGACACCAAGAACACCCGCGAGCGCATCCAAGCGACCCTTACCGATTTCCAGCGCGACAGTGCCACCAAGGAAATCAGCTATTATGGCCAGGGCGCCTTCAAGGTGCTGTGGACCCGTTCCGGCGACATGGTGAAGTCGAAATTCGTGACCTTCGTCCGGCGCAACGAGAAGATGCTCTCCATCACCTACGATCCCAAGGATTACACCATGACGGTGCGCGGCACGGTGCTCGGCGCCGCCGACCGCGAGCGCCTGACCAATATGGGCGTCGGTATGCAAGGTGTCCTGCGCGTTCAGACGGACGCGCCCGTGATCAGCCACAATGCCACCAGGACCGTGGCCAAAGGTGACGTCAAAATCTACGAATGGACCATCCAGTCGTTGAATGATCCGGCGCCGCAGATGGTTGTTCGCCTCCGCTAACCCGCCGGTTTGTTGCGTGTGAGTCTGCGGATGAGGCTCGACGTATCCCAACGGCCGCCGCCCATGGCCTGAACCTCCCGATAGAATTGATCGACCAACGCCGTCAGCGGCAGCAGCGCGCCGTTGCGCGAGCCTTCGTCGAGGGCAATCCCGAGATCCTTGCACATCCAATCGACGGCGAACCCAAAATCGAATTCATCGTCGATCATGGTGTTGCCGCGGTTTTCCATCTGCCACGATTGCGCCGCGCCCTTGGAAATGACGTCGACCACCTGTTTGCCGTCGAGCCCGGCGCGGACGGCGAAATTCAATCCTTCCGACAGCCCTTGAACGACACCCCCGATACAGATCTGATTGGCCATCTTGGTAAGCTGCCCAGCGCCCGCCGGTCCCATCAGGGTGACGGCGCGGCCATAGCATTTCATGACCGGCTCGGCCGCCGCGAAGGTTTCGCCGTCGCCGCCGACCATAACGGTCAGCGCGCCGTTCTCGGCCCCCGCCTGGCCGCCCGACACGGGCGCGTCGAGAAAGCCGACCCCCTTCTTTTCCGCGGCATCCTCCAACTCGCGGGCGATCCCCGCCGAGGCCGTGGTGTGATCGACGAGAATACCGCCACCGCCCATACCGGCGAGCACGCCGGTATCGCCGTAGGTGACGCTGCGGATATCGTCGTCATTGCCGACGCACATGAACACGATGTCGGTGTCGACGGCGGCATCCGCCGGGGTCGCGGCCTTCGCGCCGCCGTATTCCTTCGCCCAGGCCTCGGCCTTGCTTTGCGTACGGTTGTAGACGCAGACGTCATAGCCTGCCTTGGCCAGGTGTCCTGCCATGGGGTAGCCCATCACCCCAAGACCGATGAAGGCTACTTTGGTGTCGTCGGCCATGTTTCTTCTCCCCGGTTTATTCGTTGCTTCATGCAAGTCCTAGCAGATCGCATGAAATCCCGGAAGAAGAGAGGCGCTACAGAACGATGCTTTGGGGATTAAGGATATCGCGGAGGGCGTGCCAGTGGTCTTCATTGGGCGCGAGCAGCAGGCGCGCCTGGCGTGGCGGGATCGGTTTGTATTGGGTTTCCGTATCGCTGAGAGCGCTATAGCCGCCGGCCTCGCGGTGGATGAGGATGCCCGCCGCATGGTCCCAGGGTTTCAACAGGCCATACTCGGCGAAATGAATGGTTTCGCGGGCCAGCGCCATATACTCCTGCCCCGTGCAGCCGTAGCGGACGAAGCTTGCCGGTTTCTCTGGTTTGCTGTGTTTCTCGAAGATCTCGCGGCGCTTCTTGCCGATCGACCCAACCATATCGGTAAACGCCGACGCCTGCCCCGTGACGGTCAACCGCTTCTTGTCGCGCCCCTGACATTCCCAGGCACCCTCGCCCGCTGCGGCCGTGACCGTAAAATTCTTGATCGGATCGTGGATCCATCCGGCGACGGTCTCGCCGCCCCTGCAATAAGCGACGATGACGGCGAAACATTCCGACCCGCCGGCGAAATTGCGGGTACCGTCGACGGGATCGATGATCCACACGGGCGCGCTGCCGTGCAGTTCGTTCATGATCTCGGGATGTTCCGAGGCGGCCTCCTCACCGACGACGACGCTTTTCGGGTCGAGCGACAGCAGCGCCTGGGTCAGTTTCTTTTCGGCCTCGATATCGGCGGCGGTGACGATCTCGCCTTGCAGCTTATCGCCGATCTCATGGTCTTCGAGCTTCCGGAAGCGGGGCAAAATCTCGGCCTCGGTGACCTCGCGGATAAGCGCGGTCACCCGGTCCATATCGGGAAGCTTGTGTTTGGCGTGCATAATATCCGGTCTTTTAGGGCGCGTAGATCTCGCGGTCCCGTTCGTAGGCCGCGGCGAACAGATCGACGAGTCGCGCCGCTTCGTTGTTAAAATCGGCTTGCTGCATGAGCGCCTTGGTGACGTAGACGGCATAAGTGACCGCTTCGCCCTTGCCGCGCAAGCCTTGTATCTCGGAGAGTTCCTCGAGGTATTCGTGGATCTGTTTGCGCGCCATGATGTTGAGCTGGCGCTTCACGTAACGGTTTTTACGCCGCCACTTCTGCTGGGCTTCGCCGGTTGCCATAACCTATCTCCAACCACTGGTGAGGTGGTCCCGTTGCCGGGTGAACTTCTGCCGTTTTTTGAATTCTACTAGTAGATAGGGCGCCGAATCATCATTTCAATGCTTCGCAGCCTCACCGATTCGGGAAAAGAATCGGCGCGTTTCAGCCGAAATTCGAAAAAGACAGGAAATTAGGCCGGAAATCTAAGAATGAATTCTGCGCCGCTCGAGGCGCGCGGCGTCGGCCGGATCGAGCCGCACCCGCAGTTCGACATTCTCGTCCGAATCCTGACGGTCGAGAACCTCACCGTGCTGGTAAATCCACGACAGGGTGGCGCCATCAGACCAAGCGACGGTGACCGTCAATTCGCGCCGCTGCGCCGACAGAACTTCATCGAGGGCGGTCAGCAGTTCCGTGCACCCTTCGCCGGTCATGGCGGACACGAGCACGACCTTACGATTGCTGCGCTGGGCCCGGTTCATGAAGGCGATGCGCTGTTGCGGATCCAAGAGATCGGCCTTGTTGAGCACTTCGATCACGATTTCGTCGAGCCTTTCCTCAAGGCCGAGACCGATCAGAACCTTCAACACGTCCTCTTTCTGCGCCTCGCTATCGGGATGGCGGGCATCGCGAACGTGGACGAGCACGTCCGCTTCGACGACTTCTTCCAATGTCGCATGAAAGGCATCGACCAGTTCGTGCGGCAGGTCCGAGACGAATCCCACCGTATCGGACAAGATAATGTCCTTTCCCGACGGTAGCTTCAGGCTGCGCATGGTCGGATCGAGGGTGGCAAACAACTGGTCCCGCGATACCACTTCGGATTCGGTCAAGGCATTGAAGAGGGTCGATTTCCCGGCGTTGGTATAACCGACCAGCGCGACCACGGGATACGGCACGCGCTTGCGCGATTCACGATGGAGTTGCCGCGTACGGCGGACGCTCGCCAAGTCCTTTTTGAGGCGAACGATGCGTTCGTCGATCATGCGCCGGTCGGCTTCGATCTGGGTTTCGCCGGGACCGCCCATGAAGCCGAAGCCGCCGCGCTGTCGTTCCAAATGGGTCCACGACCGTACCAAGCGGCTGCGCTGATAGTTGAGTGCCGCCAACTCGACCTGGAGCGTGCCTTCCTTGGTACGTGCCCGGGCGCCGAAGATTTCCAGGATCAGTCCGGTCCGGTCGATAACCTTGCAGTTCCAGGCGCGTTCGAGATTGCGTTGTTGAACGGGGGTTAGCGTGGCGTCGATGACGGTAACATCGATGTGCCGCGCCGCGATTTGCTCCTTGAGACGCTCGATGACGCCCTGCCCCAGCAGCGTTGCCGGACGCGGCTGCGCAAGACCGATGATTTGGGCGTCGACGACATCGAGCTCGATCGCTTCGGCAAGACCGACCGCTTCGTCCAGGCGCGCTTCGGGGGACCGGGACGCTTCCGCGGCCTGTTTCACATACGGATGAACGGCGAGACAGCGTCCAACGGTGGGTCGGATGTCGTCGCGTGTATACAGTCTGGATTACCTGTCGGGTTAGCCGGCTTCCGCGGAGGCCACTTCCGCCGTTGCGGCAGAGCTTTCCTCCTTGTCCGGCTCGAAGAGCTGGATGGGGCCGGATGGCATGACGGTCGAAATGGCGTGTTTGTAAACCAACTGGGTATGTCCGTCGCGGCGGAGCAATACCGAGAAGTTATCGAACCAAGTGATAATGCCTTGAAGTTTGACGCCGTTCACCAGAAACACGGTGACGGGGGTTTTATTCTTACGGACGTAGTTCAGAAATACGTCCTGAACATTTTGAGATTTTTCTGCCGACATTTCGTCCCCCTGAGTTTAGTTATCCGCTGTTATTGATTTTAAGTCGCTTATGCGCCAATCAATAGTAAGGGCCAAAAAATTTCTCCCGAAAGGCATTATCATACACTCTTCCCCTCAGCGGAAGGTCATTTCTTATAACAAAGTAATTCTACTTACTAACTCATTGCAAGTCCTCACATATGCGGCGGGCTCAATATTGTTCAAAAGCTCCGCCGAGAGAGGCGATTCGCGGACCAGAACCGGCACGCATTTGCTGGCCGCGGCAAATTCCATGTCGATTTCCGTATCGCCGACGTACCACACGCCGTTTCCGGTATTTATGCCGCTTCCCGCCAAGGCCATGTTCATGGGATCGGGAGCCGGTTTGTCGTGCGGCGCGTCCCCTGCCCCGATTGCCGTCGGGAAATAGCCGGCCCATCCGAGATGCGCGATCTCGGCCCGCAGAAGCGCCCCTTGCTTGTTGCTGACGACGCTTTGGTACACGCCTTGCGCCGCCAGCAATCGCAACAATTCCTCGGCACCGGGCTTTATCTCGATACCCTTTAGATGATTCTCATTGATGTGATCGTAGAAAATCCGCCCGGCTTCCTCCCAGCGGTCGCCGAAAAGCTCGGGGAAACTATCGCGCATGGACTTTCGCACCCGGACGAGCGTTTCCTCGTATGTCCAGGGCTCATGACCCATGGCTTTCAGTGTTACATTGAGCGCGGCATGAATGGTCGGCCAGCAATTCACCAACGTGCCGTCCCAGTCGTATACGACCGCTTGCGGGCGTGTCAGCCGGCTCATTGCCCCCTTTCCGTCCCGGCGCTTGCCATTTCCGGCGCGCGGTTCATGTAAGCGTCGTAAGCAAGGCACAAACGCCGCGTGATATCGCCGACTTCCCCATCGCCGATCTGCGTGCCGTCGATATCGACCACCGGTTTGATCAAGGATGTCGAACTGGTGAAAAACGCCTCCCGGGCGGCCTTGGCCTCTTCGACCGAAAACGGCCGTTCGACCAGCCTGATTTGGAGCTCCTCGGCAAGACCGCCGAGCGTTTGCCGGGTAATACCGCCGAGAATTTCCTCATCCAACTGACGGGTAACCAATTCGTTGTCCTTCGTCACGATCCACGCGTTCGAAGCCGTTCCTTCGGTCACCATGCCGTCGTCATCCATCAACCAGGCTTCGGCGGCACCGGCATCTACCGCTTTTTGCTTGGCCAAAACATTGGGCAGCAAGGAAACGGATTTGATGTGGCTCTTCTTCCAGCGAATATCGGGCAAGGTGATTACCGAAACGCCTTTTAGCGCGTGCGCGGGCGGTTGCCATGTCATATGGCGCGCGGTGACGACAAGCGCGCTGTCGGGGTGCTCGGGAAAGGCATGGTTTCGGGGCGCCGCGCCGCGCGTGATCTGCAGATAGACGCTGCCGTTCCGAATCCGGTTGCGACGCAGGACTTCGCGGATAATGAAACGCAACGTGGCGTCGGTTACCGGCGCGTCAATGCGCAACGCCTCCAGGGATTTGCTCAACCGCACGAGATGCGGCTTTTCATCGACGAGATGGCCGCCGCGCACGGCAATAACCTCATAAACGCCATCGGCAAACTGATAGCCACGATCCTCGACATGGACGGAAGCGAGACGGTGCGGGACGTAGCGGCCGTTGACGTAGGAGATATTAGGCACGGGATCGGCCTTTTCGTGACACAAACACTGTTCTTAAAAGAATTCGAGCCGGACCGCGAACATCTTCTCGACCTGACGGACGGAATCACTTGTTGCGAACAGGACAATCCGGTCATTGACCTCGATAACCGTGCTGGAGGTCGGGGTAATGACCTCCCCGTCCCGGACGACGGAGCCGATGATCACCCCGTCGGGCAGATCGGCCTCCTTCAACGGCACGCCGACAAGGCTCGAGGTTTCCATGGCTTCGGCTTCGATCAGTTCGCCAAACCCCTCGCGCAAGGTGTGCACCCCGTGGATACGCCCGCGCCGCACATGCTGCAGGATCGTGGAAACCGTAATGTTGCGGGGACTGACGGCCACGTCGACCCCGAGAGAGGCGACGAGCGGCGCATAGGTGCTGCTGTTGACCAGGGTGATCGCCCTGCCGCTTCCCTGCCGTTTGGCCAACAGCGATGAGAGGATATTGGTTTCGTCGTCATTGGTGACGGCGACCACGGTTTCGGCCGTCGAAACGTTGGCCTCTTCCATGATATCGGCATCGAGGACATCCCCTTGCAGTACGACGGAGCGCTTCAAGGAACGTGCGACAGCCTCGGCGCGTGTTTTATCGTACTCCACCACCTTCAGATTGACGTTCGGGTGTTCGTCCTCGATCTCCTGAGCGAGGAACTGGCCGATATTGCCGCCGCCGAAAATCACAAGCCGGCGAGCTTCGGCCTCCTCATGTCCGAAAGCAGACATTGCGCGCGGTACGTGATCGGCTTTGGCGACGAAATAGACCTCGTCGCCGGGTAGCATTTCGTCGTCGCTGGTCGGCACCTTGGCTTCGTCGTCACGTACCAGACCGATGATGACGACATTGAGATCCGGGAAAAGCTGCGTCAATTGCCGGAGTGGCGTGTTGACGATCGGGCAATCTTTTTCGCACCGCACGCCGACCAATTTCACCGCTCCATCGACCAGGGTGATCATTTCAAAGGCGCCGGGGGCTTGCAGGCGCCGTGAAATGGCGCTGGCGACTTCCCGTTCCGGTGAAATGACCACGTCGATGGGCATGTGATCGCGGCTGAAAAAGTTCGCCCACATGGAATTGAGATATCCCTGTTGGCGGATGCGCGCGATCTTGGTGGTGACGTCGAATAACGAGTGGGCGACCTGACAGGCCACCATATTGACTTCGTCGGCTTGCGTTACCGCGATCAACAAATCGGTATCGGCGGCGCCTGCTTGGGCCAGCACCTGTGGATGGGACGCGAAGCCGGTGATGGCTTTGACATCGAGTTGATCGCCGATCTTGCGGATCAATTCCGGCGACTGATCGACGACCGTGACGTCGTTGTCTTCCTGCGCGAGGTACCGGGCGATGTTGAAACCGACTTGGCCGGCGCCGCAAACAATGACCTTCATCTAATTCAGCTTTCTGCCGTCCGGGCCCGATCTTCAGCCTGCACGCCAAGAGATTTCAGTTTGCGATGGAGCGCCGACCTCTCCATGCCGACGAACGCCGCCGTGCGCGATATATTGCCGCCGAAGCGCGTTACTTGCGCCAATAGATACTGGCGTTCGAAAATTTCACGGGCTTCCCGTAATGGCAGCCCCATGATTTCCGTATTGTCGTTCCCTAAACTCACTTTCGGGGTGGTGGACCGAAGCTCGTTGGGAATCATATCGGCTTTGATGGCGTCCGTACTCGCCCCCGGCGCCATAATAAGTAGCCGTTCGATGACATTGCGCAGTTCGCGGACATTGCCCGGCCAGTCGTAGGCCTGGAGCGTTGCGATTGCGTCCTCGGTGAGTGCGCGAGGTTGGGTCCCGGTAATCTTGGCGGTCGTCTGCATGAAGTAGTCTGCGAGGGCCGGGATATCTTCGCGATACTCACAAAGCGGCGGCACCTCGATGGGGACGACGCTTAGCCGGTAATAGAGATCTTCCCGGAATCTTCCGGCTTTCATCTCTTCGGCGAGATCTTTCGTCGACGCGGCAATGACTCGCACGTCTACCTCGACACGGGTGGCACCGCCTACCCTTTGGAACGTCTGCTCTTGCAACACGCGCACGATCTTGCCCTGGGTTTCGAGCGGCATGTCGGCCACTTCATCAAGAAACAGCGTTCCGCCGTGGGCCTGCTCGAACGTGCCGATCTCCCGGTTGCCGCCGTTCTCGGTCGCTTCGATGCCGAACAGACCGATCTCGAAGCCGTCGGGCTGCATGGTGGCGCAATTCAACGAAATAAAGGGCCCCTTTGTCCGTGCCGAATGCTTGTGGAGCAAGTGCGCGACCACGTCTTTGCCGGCACCTGCCGGCCCGGTGATCAAAACCCGGCTATTGGCCGGCGCGACACGATTGATGGCCTGGCGGAGCTGATTGATCGCCACGGAATTGCCGACTAGCTTTACTTCACCCCCGGCCCTTTGGCGCAGTTCCTCGTTCTCCCGCCTTAAGCTGGCAGCCTCGATTGCCCGATGCGTCACCAATAGAAGGCGATCGGCGGTAAACGGCTTTTCGATGAAGTCGTAGGCGCCCAGGTTGATGGCTGCCACGGCTGTTTCGATAGTGCCGTGCCCGCTCATCATGACAACGGGAACCGTCGGATGCTCTTCTCGCAGTTGCTCGAGAATCTGCATGCCGTCGAGATCGCTGCCTTCGAGCCAAATATCGAGGAGCACAAGGCTCGGCCGCCGGGTTTCGATGGAATCAAATGCGGCGGTTGAATTCGAAGCCTGGCGGGTCTGGTGGCCTTCATCCTCGAGGATGCCGGCCGTCAGCATCCGAATGTCGGCTTCATCGTCGACGATCAGAATATCATGCGCCATGTGCCAAGGACTTTTTCTGGGCTTCTAATGTTTCTTGGGCCGCATCTTCTTTGCCGGCGCCGCTTTCGGATATCATGGCTTCGTCACGGTGGAAAATAAGCTCCACTATCGCCCCACCAAGTTCGTCGTTCTGCAATACCAGATCACCGTGATGATCTTCCATAATTTTCTTCACGATGGCGAGGCCGAGACCCGTCCCTTTCTCTCGCGTGGTTACATAGGGTTCGGTCAATCGATCGATCATGCCGGGCGGCAGCCCCTTGCCATTGTCATGAACGGTAATGGTAACCGCGTTCTGGCTTTCTTCCAACGACAGGGAAATCTGGGCCACCTTTTCCTGATCGCCGTTTTCCTCGACTCGTGCCGTCACCGACTCGGCGGCGTTCTTTAGAATGTTGACCAGTGCCCGTGAGATTTGCTGGCTGTCGCACCGAAACAGAATCGGCTCGGCGGTCAAATTGTCGAGATAAGTGATACTGTGAGACCGGTTTCGTTCAAGGAACAGAGCTTGCCGGCATAAGTCGGTCAAATCGACCATTTTGAATTCGGGCTGCGGCATGCGAGCAAATGCCGAGAATTCGTCGACCATACGGCGGATATCCTCCACCTGACGGACGATGGTTTCGGTGCACATGTCGAAAACGTCGGGATCGGAAACAATCTCTTTCTTGTAGCGACGTTTGAGCCGTTCTGCAGAAAGGCGAATCGGCGTAAGTGGGTTCTTGATCTCATGGGCAATCCGCCGTGCGACATCAGCCCAGGCTGCCTTGCGCTGCGCCGATACCAGCTCGGTCACATCATCGAACGTCACGACGTACCCGAGAATTTGTTCCTGCAGGGTTTCCGACGCAATCCCGGCAAGGAGAGTCCGTTCCCGGCCGCCACGGTAGACAGAAACTTCGCCGTGAGCCGCGCGGTGAGGTGAACGCGTGACGGCCTCAAAGAGCGGAACCATTTCGGGCACAACTTCCGCGAAAGGCTTGCCTACGCTTGCCTCTAAATCCGTGGCAAGGAGTTCTGAAGCGGACCGATTGGGCAAGTGTACCCTGCCCTCCTTGTCCAGGCCGATCACACCCGCCGAAACGCCGCTCAGGACCGTTTCGGTAAATCGCCGCCGCTCATCCAATTCACGGTTTGCTTCAACGAGACCTTGGCGTTGATTTTCCAGTTGCTCGGTCATCCGATTGAAGACGCGGCCCAACGTTCCGATTTCATCACTGCCGCCGCCATTGGTGAGGTCGACGCGCGCCGTTAGGTCCCCCTTTCGGATACGTTCCGACGCGGCAATCAAGTTGCCGATGGGGGTCGCCAATTGCGTTGCGACGGACCAGCCCGTCCAGACGGCGGCAAGCAGCAGCAATACCGCGACCAAACCGAAGATGAGGAGGAAACGAACCTGAAGTTCTTCGCGGCTTGCCTCCAGCTGGCGGTACTGTGCAATTGCGCCGCTGGCGGTGGATACGTGATCCAGTACCTGCGGCGCAATGAATCGTCCGACGATAAGATAAGCATCCACATAGGCCTCGAGCTTGACCCCGGCACGCACCCGGTCGTCTGAATCGGATCCGATGATTACGACATCCCCGGATCTGACTTGTCCAAAAACCCGCTGAAGGAAATCCTGCGTCGCCAGGTCGAAGCCCAATGAGAAACTCAACCCCGATCGGGCAATGGGGCGGCCCGCGCCGTCGACGACGAGGACCTCCGGCAGTTCTCGCACCAGCGCCTGCGTGGTCACGTATTCCTGAAATTGCCGGGCATTCCCGCGAAGCTGCGGGGCGGCACGGTTGAGATCATTGGCCATCGCCAAAGCATCGATGCGGATATTCTGCTGATGTTCGTGAAGATAGGCGTTGGCGACCGCCTGCGATTCGGTGACGGCCGTGCGTACCCGTTCACTAAACCAGGATTCGATGCCGAAGTTCAAAAACAGCCCCGAGAAAACGGCAACCAAGATCGCCGGGATGACGGCCGCGAGGCTAAACAGAACCACTAACCGGATATGCAGCCGCGTGCCGGCGGGCCCGATGCGGCGGCGCGCCCATCCCCGGACAATACGTCGGACGATCATGACGCCCAATGCCAACGCGAGAACCACGTCGACGTTAAGAAGGATGATGACGGTGGTCAGATCGGCATCGAGCGGTGCGAGGTCGGTCATCGCAACAATCGTCGCCGCGCCCGACGCGGCCAAGGTGACGGCAAGCAGCAGTTCGACAATCCGGTTTAACCGAACGCGCCGCATCCACACCTGGGCTTTCTTGAATTTGTAAGGGGCCCGGAAGCCTGCCATTACATCGATCCTAAATCATCGGTCGTCGGGCGATAGCCGTCTCGAATGCCGTCCGATCTTATCCGGCGGCGGATGTATCGCCGCAAGACAATTTACTTGGGGCTCTTTGTTACCGGAATGTTGAGATCGCGTATTTTCTTCCTTAGCGTATTGCGGTTGAGCCCTAATAATTTCGCCGCACGCAACTGATTTCCGCGGGTTGCGGCCAATGACAAGGATATCAGCGGCCGTTCGACCTCATTCAAGACCCGCTCGTATAGCCCCGGCGGCGGCAACATATTGCCGTGAGCTTCGAAATATTCCCGCAAATGAATTTCGACGGCGTCACCAATTCCGTCGCCGGTCTTGGCGTTCTGGGGCGGTAAGGTCGATTCGGCGAGTTCCGCTTCGACAGCGTCCACTCCGATCGTCTCTTCAGAATAGAGCGCCGCCAGACGCCGCACCAAATTTTCCAATTCGCGCACGTTGCCCGGCCAATGGTAGGCCTGCATGCGTTCCAACGCGGCGTCATCGAGAATTTTCCACGGCAGACCTTCGTCTGCGCACTGCTTAAGAAAATGCCGAGCAAGCTCGGGAATGTCCTCACGCCGTTCACGTAAAGGCGGCATACGGATAGGCACGACGTTGAGGCGGTAGTACAAATCTTCCCGGAACAGGCCTTGCCGGATCAGCTGGGTAAGATCGCGGTGCGTCGCGGCGATAATCCGGACGTTGGTCTTGATGGGTGTGCGCCCGCCAACCGTGGTGTATTCGCCTTCCTGCAGAACCCGCAGCAGCCTGGTTTGCGCCTCGGGCGGCATGTCGCCGATTTCGTCGAGGAACAGCGTCCCTCCTTCCGCCTGTTCGAAACGTCCGAGTGCCCGGGCGGTCGCCCCCGTAAAGGCGCCTTTTTCATGTCCGAACAATTCGCTTTCGATCAATTCACGCGGGATGGCCGCCATGTTGATGGCAACGAACGGATGGTTTTTGCGCTTGCCGTACTCGTGAAGCGCCCGCGCCGCCAGCTCCTTGCCGGTACCCGATTCACCGCTGATCAATACCGTGAGATTGGTGCCCATTAGGCGCGCTAACGACCGGTAGACATCCTGCATGGCCGGGGAGCGGCCGATCAACGGCAGCCGCTCGTCGTCTTCTCGTTCGAGCTGCCCGGCTTGTGTGTCGGGGGCCGCTTCGAGTGCCCGTTTGACGACATTGATCAATTCATTGAGGTCGAACGGTTTTGGCAAGTATTCAAAAGCGCCGCGCTGGGTCGCGTTGACCGCCGTCATCAACGTGTTCTGCGCGCTCATCACGATGACACGCATATCCGGGCGGATTTTCTTGATGCGCGGGATCAGGTCGAGGCCGTTTTCGTCGGGCATCACCACATCGGTGATGACGAGATTGCCCTCGCCGTCACTCACCCATTTCCATAGGGTCGCTGCGTTGCCGGTAGTGCGGACGTCGTAACCCTGACGGCCCAGCGCCTGACTTACGACTGTGCGGATTGCGCCGTCATCGTCGGCAACCAATATGGTGGATGCGCTCATTGCTCTTGGTCCCTGGGTTTCAGGTTTCTAGTTGAATGTTTGTTGGAATTGTCGCCATGGGCAGCATGACGCGGAATACCGTCCGTCCGGGTACGCTGTCGAACTCGACGACACCGCCATGGTCATCGACCATTTTCGCCACCAATGCCAAGCCAAGGCCGCTCCCCTTTCGTTTGGAGGTCACAAAGGCGTCGAAGAGGTGATCCCGCATTTCCAGCGGAATGCCCGGACCGTTGTCTTGGACGCTAACCACCAACGGCAGGTGCGTCCGCGTATCGGAACCGGCAATCGCGAACCGCACGCTGTGCTGATAGGCCGTGGTCAAGGTAATTTCGCCGCCCTTTTCCGGCACGGCTTCGGCGGCATTCTTCACGAGATTGAGGAAAATCTGCACGAGCTGATCGAAATTGCCGTCCACCGGCGGCAACGACGGATCGTAGTGTTCGACGATCCGTACATGACGGGCGAACCCGTTCACGGCGATCTTTTTCACCCTTTCCAGTACTTGGTGAATGTTGATCGGCGCGCGTTCCAGCGGCCGTCCGTCTGAAAACACCTCCATCCGGTCGACGAGCGCGCAAATGCGGTCCGTCTCTTCACAGATCAACCGGGTTAGTGTTTGATCTTCGGGTTCAGCGCTTTGCTCCAGCAACTGCGCGGCACCACGAATGCCCGAGAGCGGATTTTTGACTTCGTGGGCCAGCATGGCGGCCATCGCGGTGACCGACCGGGCGGCATTGCGGTGGGTCAGCTGGCGATCGATTTTATCGGCAATGGAGCGTTCGAAGAACGTCAGCACCACATGGTCCGGCCTGTCCGGTAGCGCCGTCGCTTGGACATTGACGTAGTGTTTGCGAATACGCGGCGATTCAAGCACCACACCATATTCGGACGCGGTAATGCCTTCCGCGCGGACCAAGGCGATCAAGGCGAAAACAGGGCTGTCCGAGGGAATGAAATCGGTCAACGGCACGTTTTGAAGCTGTGCCAAACTGGCGCCTAGAAATTGTTCGGCGGCATTGTTTGCGAATGTCACCTGGGTCTGGGCGTCGACCACCAGCACGGCGCTTTCCAGCGAGTTAAGAACGCTTTCCGCGCCAATTCCGGTGGCCAGGCCGGCCTGGCTGGATTGCCCGGGGGGAAACGAGACAGCCAATTTACCTGATGCGCTTCCGCTCACGCCGCCTCCCGGTCCATTACCGGATCATAAAAACGATGGATCGCGGTCCTGACTTCTTCTTCGTCCGTCAACCGATTGACGTGATCGCGGAAAGCGGCGGAACCGGGCAATCCCCGGCTGTACCAAGAAATATGTTTCCGTGCGATGCGGACACCGCGGTCCGTGCCGTGATGGCTTAAAATATCTTCGTAATGCTCAAGGAGCGCTTTCTTTTGGGCGTCCGGGGACGGGTCTGCCAGGCGTTCGCCCGTTTCCAGATAGTGATTGATCTGGTTAAGGAACCAGGGCCGGCCATAACTGCCCCGCCCGACCATGACGCCGTCCGCGCCCGATCGCGTCAGCAACTCTTCGGCGTCTTCCACCGAGGTGACGTCGCCATTGCCGATGACGGGAATCGACACGGCATCCTTGACCTGACGAATAAAGTCCCAATCCGCATGGCCTTTGTAGAATTGGCAGCGTGTTCGGCCGTGTACGGTCAGCATGCGGACTCCCGCCTGCTCGGCGATCCGGGCCAGCTGAGGTGCGTTGCGGCTCTGGTCGTCCCATCCTGTTCGCATTTTCAACGTTACGGGAAGATCGACGGCCTTCACCACCGCCTCGACAATCCGACCGGCGAGCAACTCATCGCGCATGAGCGCCGACCCTGCATGCCCCTTGGTGACTTTCTTCACCGGGCAGCCCATGTTGATGTCGATGATCGCCGCGCCGCGATCGGCATTGAGCTTCGCCGCTTCGGCCATTAGGTCCGGCTCGCAACCGGCAAGCTGGACGGCCATGGGGAATTCCTCGGCGCAGTTCGAGGACATTTTCATGGTTTTACGATTGGCGTAGATCATCGCCTTGCTGGCGATCATTTCGGAAATCACCAATCCGGCACCATGCTTCTTGACCAGCCGCCGATATGGCATATCGGTTACGCCCGACATGGGCGCAAGCAATACCCGGCTGTCCAGCCGAATGGGGCCTATTTCAATATTCATACTAGGAAACCATGCCAATTTTGCTCATTTATTAGGCAAAAAATCCACAAAAGCAATCGGTCTTTTGCCTAATGGACGAAAATTAGGCGAGCAGAATGTCTGTGACGAACTTTACCCCCGGATATCCGAGGGAAAACAGCAAATAAGCCAACAAAACCAAACGTGCGGCGGCCTTTCCCCGAACGCCCGTGCGGAAATGGACGATCAGAAGCAAGGCGACCACGATGAAGACCGCAATGGTTAAGACCGTCTTATGGTCGAACACCAGAATATCCCCGGTGGCGACATAAAGCGTTGCCATGCCGGTGGCGAGCCCCGCCGCCAGGATAATCTCCGCCGCCAGTAGGAGGCGGACGACCAGCCGCTCGCTGTCAGCTACCGACGGCAACAAGCGTGACAGCGCTGAGACCTTTTTCGCTTTCAGCGCGCGTTCCTGAAACATGGCGGCCAGAGAGGCCGTCGCTGCCACGGTAATCAAGCCGTAGGTGATAACCGAGATCGCGATGTGGGTGCCGATCCACGCCAACGGCACGTGGCTCTCGAGGGGCCTCGAGTGGGCCTGTCCCCATATGCTGGCCAAAATGGCAAGCAGCAATAAGTAAGGCAGCAGCAATGGCGTAAGCTTGGAGGCCGGATCCGAGATCGCGGCAACAACGATTTGAATGATCATGCAGACAACGACGGTGATCCAGAGCGCGGTGGAAAGGCCCGTCTGCCACCCGGCGGAGTCGCGGAAAAATACCCAGGCAGCAGGCCCAGCCAAGGCTACCAGCATGACCGACCAATAGACGAGGTCTCGCCGCGGCGGCTGCCGGAACGAGACGATCACCGCCGGCAGAAGCGCGATAACTGCCGTTAAATTGAGAAAGAGCGGGCTCATTTCCCCCAACATTGTCCGTCCCGGACCCGCGCTGGGCCCTTCGTGGTGAAGGACACATACGACGCCCGGATGCGCTTGGCAACCGAACGTACTCGCTCTAGTTTGCTTTCTCCTTGTAGTTTACCGAGACGCTGACGGTCTCATGAGCGGAAAACCGATGGAATGAACTGCGCGGCACTGATCGTTTCCGCCGGCCGGGGGCACCGGTTCGGTGGAACGCTTCCCAAGCAATATCGGACGATTGCCGGTGAGCCGGTCCTGCGCCGGACGGTCACCGCCTTTGCCGCGCATCCGGACGTAGATGCGGTGCGTGTCGTCATTCATCCGGATGACCGGTCTCTTTATGACGAAGCCGTCTCCGGCCTCGATCTGTTGCCGCCGGTGCATGGCGGCGCCGATCGCCAGGAATCGGTCCACCTTGGGCTCGATAGCCTGAAGGAATTGGCGCCCGAGAAGATACTTATCCATGATTCGGTTCGCCCCCTCGTATTGGCGCAGTTGATCTCGGGGGTTCTCAAGGCGATCGGACCGGGGCGCGGCGCCCTGCCTGCCCTCCCCGTAGCCGACACGCTCAAACGTGCCGACGATCATGTCGTTGCCGGAACCGTTGACCGGACAGGCCTTTGGCGCGCGCAAACACCCCAGGGGTTTTGCTTCGCCGATATCCTGGCCGCCCATGAAGAGGCGGCCAAACGCAGCGAGGCTTTGACCGACGATGCGGCGGTTGCCGAACAGGCCGGTCTTACGGTGCAGTTGGTGCCGGGAGACGAGCGGAATCTCAAGATAACCACGGAGGACGATTTGGCGCGGGTCGAAGCATTCATGGAAGGCGGCATGGGCCTTGTCCGCGTGGGCACCGGGTTTGATGTCCACCGGTTCGGCCCCGGCGATGCGGTGACGCTATGTGGCGTGCGCATTCCCCACAATGCCGGCCTCGTCGGCCATTCCGACGCCGACGCCGGCCTTCATGCGATCACCGACGCACTGCTCGGCGCAGCCGGCGCCGGCGATATCGGGGACCACTTCCCCCCATCGGACGAAAAATGGCGCGACGCGCCCTCCGACATCTTTCTCCGGCATGCTGCCGATCTCATCGCCTCACGCGGCGGCCGTGTACTCAATGTCGATCTTACGTTGATTTGCGAGCGGCCAAAGATCGCGCCCCACCGCGCCCAAATGCGCGAACGGGTGGCGGAGATTTTAAACCTCGCCGCCGATCAGGTGAGCGTCAAGGCAACGACCACCGAGAAATTGGGTTTCACGGGACGCGAGGAAGGTATCGCCGCGCAAGCGACCGCCGCCATCATGCTGCCGACCCGCTAGTGCGGTTTCAGGTCCCAGATGTTTCTTCGGCAAGCCACGCCAAATAGTCGGGATTGCCGGCGCCGATGGCCAACTCGATGGCGCACGGCGTGGTGTAGCTGTGCAAATCGGTAATCCGGGCGATGGTTTTACCGACGAGGTCCTTGCGGGTTTTGACGATCATGGCAATTTCGTTTTCCCGCTCGATGGCGCCCTGCCACCGATAGATCGATTCCATGTCGCCCAGGATATTGGCGCACGCGATCAACCGTTCGGCGATCAGCGCTTCGGCAATGGCACGTGCTTCGTCCCGTGTTCCGGCAGTGATATAGATAATGGACATGGTCATGGAGCTTCCCGTGCCTCCCCTTCCCGTCGGGCGATTTGGCGAATTAGGCAATCTACTCTACGATAGCGCGTGCCGTCACGTTCCACCCACAAGGAACGGATTGGAGAGGGAGGCAGGACCATGGATGCAAGATCCGATACGCTGATCGGCGGAACAAGACCGACGGCAGTGCAGAAACGATGGCTGGTACGGGGATTACGGCAGCCCGGCGGAAAATTGCCGTTGTTCGATTCAGAAGGGCAAAGGATTAGCGCCCGAACGGTGCAAAGCTGCATCCGGCAAGGGTGGGCCGAACCCTGGTTCGAGAATGCCATCAAAAGCGATTGGCTGGTTTGTAAGCTCACCGACGAAGGCCGGCGAGTCGCCCAACACCCGGACTAACAGCAGCCATAAACCGGCTACAGACGGATATAGCGCCCGCATGGGCGCTTTTTTTTGGCCTAAAATCGGCTGATTTCCGACGTTTTCGAAAAAAAATTAACCATTGTGATGCGCATCACAGCCGGGATGCGGGCCGTCCCCTATGGTCACCATAGATTGCTCACTTGGAGTGATCGTCCCTTTACAGTTCCCTCAAGAGCAAACTATGGGTCGGCTTCGCCGGCCCTTCTTTTTTGCCGAATTTAGGAGGGTGTCGGGACCCTGCCGGACGCCGAGCCTACACGTCGAGCCTAGGCATCGAGCCTAAGCTTCGAGATAGACCGCTCCGTCCCGCACGAAGGCCTTCAGCGACACCAGCTTTTGCCCTTCCGCCGGGCCCCCGACGCAAGCACCATCCTCGATATTGAACAGAGCGCCGTGTTTCCCGCAGCGGATCAGTGTGCGGTCGCGATTGAAGAAGATGCCTGGAACCTGATCGATGAAGTCCTGGGCATGGGGGCACCAGTTGAGATAGGCGTAGACAGTCTCCCCTTTTCGAACGACGAAGATATTGCGTTGCTTGCCGTCTACACGACCGACCATGGCCTTGGCATTGCCGTCTTCGATTTCGTCGAGGTCCACCAGTTTCTGTTCGGCCATTCCGGTACCAGCCTTCGTTGCGCGGAAAAGATTTTGAGAATGAATCGCGGCGCTTTCATTGCCGGAAAGGGTTCAAAAAGCAACCGGTTTTGAAAGAATAGGGCAAAAATAGACCGGGACACGGTGTACGTGCCCCGGTTTTATTTTGGTCGGAGCGGCGGGATTTGAACCCACGACCCCTACACCCCCAGTGTAGTGCGCTACCAGGCTGCGCTACGCTCCGTCAGATCGCTGCCCTCTTGATTTCAAAGCCGTGGGGCAGCGCGGGGCGGCACTATAATCGCCACGTCCTTGCCCCGCAACGCCATAAGACAGCTTATCGCGAAAGGTCTATTTCAAGAGACGTTTAAGCTCTTCGAGCTCTTTGAGGACGGCCCTAAGCTCATCCTTCTGCGCTTTGCCGAGCGCGGGCCCCTCGGTTGCGGGTTTCTTTGAGGCGGCCGCCACAGCCGTCTTGCTCTCACCGCTCCGGCCCGATTCCTGACGGAGGAGCTTCTGAACCCCTTTGATGGTATAGCCGTCATCGTACAGGAGTTGACGGATACGGCGCAGGAGATCGACGTCTTCCGGGCGGTAATAGCGTCGCCCGCCACCGCGTTTCATGGGGCTGATCTGGGAGAACTTGCTTTCCCAGAAGCGCAGCACGTGCTGCGGCAAACCAAGTTCGGTTGCAACCTCGCTAATGGTCCGAAAAGCGGCAGCCGACTTCTTGGCGCGTGGGCGGGGTGCGGTTGTTTCCGAGGATGCAGGCATTAAGCCGCGTCGTCGGCGTTACCGCCGCTAATGCGCGCTTTGAGAACCTGTGACGGGCGGAAAACCAGAACTTTTCTGGGTAAAATCGGGACTTCCTCGCCGGTTTTCGGATTGCGCCCAACGCGTTGGCCCTTGCTGCGTACCGAGAAGCTGCCGAAAGAAGAAATCTTTACCGACTGGCCCTTCGCAAGGGTGTCTGAGATTTTGGCCAAGACCGCTTCCAACAAATCGGCCGACTCGTTACGAGATAAACCGACTTCCTGGTAGACGGCTTCACTCAACTGGGCTCGTGTAATCGTCTCTCCGGCCATTTGGCGACTCCTCATTCCCGCACGGAAGATCAAACGTAACTCTGAGCGAGAAACGGGTCAATATCAAAGGGATGTCCGGCATCCCTAAAGTAGGAATTTATTGGTCGCCGGCAGCCGATCAGTCCTACCAGCGGACGAGCACGGCGCCCCAGGTCAGACCGCCGCCCATGGCTTCCATCAGAATGAGATCGCCATCCTTTATGCGCCCATCCCTGCGGGCCGCATCCAGGGCAAGAGGGATGGAGGCAGCCGACGTGTTGGCATGATCCTCAATGGTCAGGATGACCTTTTCGCGCGGCATCTTGAGCTTTTTGGCCGTGCTGTCGATGATCCGCTTGTTGGCTTGATGGGGAACCAGCCAGTCGATATCGGAGGCACTCAGGCCATTCTTCTCCAATGCCTCCACGACCACTTCGGCTAAATTCGTGACGGCGTGTTTGAAGACTTCCTTGCCTTCCATTCGGAGATGGCCCGCATCGCCGGTCGAAGACGGCCCGCCATCCGTATAGAGCAATTCTTCATAACGCCCGTCTGAATGAATATGGGTGGAAAGGATGCCGTGGGGATGGTTTTTCATACCGTTTTTCAATTCGACGGCCTTGATGACCACGGCGCCGGCGCCGTCGCCGAACAGAACGCATGTGGCGCGGTCCTCCCAGTCGAGCAGCCGGGACATGGTTTCGGCCCCAATCACCAGAGCCGTCTTCGCCTGCCCGGCCTTGATGAAGCCGTCGACGACGGACATGGCATAGACGAAACCGGAGCAGACAGCCTGGACGTCGAACGCCGCGCCGTGGATAACGCCGAGTTTCGCCTGAATGGTAACGGCGGTTGCCGGAAAGGTCCGGTCGGGTGTTGTCGTTCCCACCACGATCAGATCGATTTCGTCTGCCGACACGCCTGCGTCTTGCATGGCTTTTCGGGCCGCCTTCAAGGCGAGATCAGAGGTCGTCTCCCCTTCGGCCGCAATGTGCCGCCGCTTGATGCCGGTCCGAGAGGTAATCCACTCATCCGTGGTTTCGACTTTCTTTGACAGGTCGTCGTTGGTGACGACCTTTTCCGGCAGGTACGAGCCGCTGCCGACGATCCGGGATATAAAGGTCATTGCGCCGCCGCTGTTTTCCGTTCCGGCTGCGAGGAAATAAGCCGTTCCATATCTTCTTTCAGGCGGTCATTGAATTTCCGCCTTACCAGATTGACCGCGACACCAACCGCATTGGCGAAGCCGATCGCATCCGTCCCCCCATGACTTTTTACGCAGATGCCGTTGAGCCCGACAAGCATTGCGCCATTATATTTCCGCGGATCAAAGCGGGCGCGGAAGCGCACAAGCGCCGGGCGCGCAATAAACGCACCGAGTTTGGTCCGCCAGGTGCTCATCAATTCCTCTTTGAGGAAATGACCGAACATGCGGACGGTCCCTTCCGCCGTTTTAAGTGCGATGTTGCCGGTAAAACCGTCGGTCACCACGACATCGACCTTTCCGGCGCTGACGTCGTCGCCTTCGACGAACCCGTAGAATTTGATGGGTAGCGGCGAATCCTGAAGGGTTGCGGCGGCTTTCTTGACCGCATCATTGCCCTTTAAACCCTCGACGCCGACATTGAGAATGCCGATGGACGGCTGTTCAAGGCCGAGTTCGTTTCGAGCGAATACCTCCCCCATCACCGCGAACTGAACCAAGTCTTCCGCGTCGCATTCGATATTGGCGCCGAGGTCGAGCATGATGGCTGGTGTTGTTTCCGTTGGGATTGCTGTCGCGAGTGCGGGTCGCCCGATACCGGGCAGCGTTCTGAGTACGACCAACGCCATGGCCATCAAGGCCCCCGTATTGCCGGCGGACACAACAGCGGAAGCCTCGCCTTCCTTTACCGCGTCGATGGCAAGACGCATGCTGGTATGGCGCCCATTGCGCAAGGCAACCGTCGGCTTTTCATCGTTCGAGACGGCCTCCGGCGCGTGGCGAAGCGTGCAGACCTCGGACAATTGGGGCTTTGCATCAAGGAGAGGCGTCAACTTCTCCGAATCGCCGAATAGAAGGAATTCGACCCCTTCCAATTGCTGACAGGCGAGCGCCAGTCCGTCGACGATCATTTGGGGGGCGTTATCGCCTCCCATTCCGTCGATGGCGACGATGATCTTCTCATGCAATGGAAGGCCCCCCGGACCAAGCCGGAACTAGGCGATGGTGTCGATCTCGACCACTTCGCGGTCGTTGTAGAAGCCGCAAGACGGGCACACATGGTGCGGACGCTTCAACTCGCCGCAGTTCGGGCACTCGCCGCGCGCCTGGGATGCCAAGCTGTCGTGGGCCCGGCGCATGTCTCTGCGGGATCGAGAGACCTTCTTCTTTGGTACAGCCATTTTGGATGCTCTCGTACGTAAATTCTCGGATCACGGACACAATTCCGTTTGGGAGCGCGCTTTCTATACAAAAACGGCTGATGGGGCAAGCGGGTTAATCGGCGGATATTATCGCGATTTGCCCATTTAGCGGAACCTAGTTTTTGCCGGGCCTCAATTTGGCCAGGGCAGCAAAGGGATTCCGGCGCTCCACGGGCCGTTCCTGGGCGTCGGCACCCACGGTAAAGCCCTTGAATTCAGCCCCCGGGGCCCTTGGAAACGGGTCGATTTCAAGGCCAAGGCGCTCCGCGACCACTTCGCCGAGGTCGATTTTGCCGTCGACGATGGGCTCGGGCGGCTCCGGGGCCTCGGGGTCGATATCGACCGAATCGCCTTCCTCCTCCAAATGAACGGTTGAGGAGAAAATCGCCTCGAAGTCTCCCGCGATGGTGCTGCGGACCGGCTCCAGCGTCACGACGCACGTCTGGACCACGTCGGCCTCGAAATGGGCACTCAAATCGACGGTGACGTTTCCGGCAACCGGCCTGACGACAACCCGTGCGACGAACCTATCGAGAGCATCGAGCCCGAAGCGCGTCGCCAGCTTCGCCCGTTCCTCGGCATCCGCCTTGAGATCGAAGACCCGCTGCCCCGCCAATTCCGTCACCTGAATGGGCCGGGAGAACTCGGGAACCGGAACCTCAAACTCGGTCATGACGCGGTTTCCGGGCGCAGGAACGAGACGTGTCCGCCGGCGAGCTCGGTAAGATGCCAGCCTTCCGCAGCCGCGACCTGAGTTTCCAGATACGCCGCCATTGCATCGGTTTGGTCCTCACGAATTTCCGTCTTGCGGAAGAGGTTGCGTACTAACGCCGCTTTCGTTTCGGCGCGTCCCGCTTCCAGCGCCGCGTCATAGGCGGCCACGCGGCCATAAAACAGCGTAACCAGTTCCTTGATTTTGCGGCCAACGGATAGATCGCCAACGCCGATTTCCCGCAAATTCTGATCCATGTCCGCAAACATATGGTCGAATAGATTTTGGGAGAGCTTCGCCGCGGCCGCGCCCTCCTCCCGTAACCGGCGGAAAACCACATAGGCCAGCAAGACGATCATGTCGAAGCGGCCGTCAACCGTGTCGGGGACACCGAAATCCGTGTAAAAAACAGGCTGGCGCGCCTGCTCGACAATTTTCAGATAGAGATCTTCGGCGGCTTTGTCTCGCCGGTTAACCCCCAACATCTTCAAGATGTTCATAATATTACCGTTCCAATCGGGCCGGTCTTGTCATTTAGTTGGTTGGCCGGTCCGGTCAATCACGCCCCCGTAAACGCCGCGAACCTCGGCGATGTTTCGGCGCATGATTCTCCGGACACCATGTGATATACAGCCCCCTTCCTATTCAGATTTTCGGCAAATTGCCATGTCAATTTTGAAACCTTTTCGACAATCGGCGGCTGAAGCCATGCCATACCGCCCCAATTTTCGCTCCAATCTGTGCTCTAGGGGGTGGCGTTTGGCCGTGTGTGGCCTGGCCATACTGGCCACTGCGGCCTGTACGGCGCGTATCGATACCCGGGGAAATCTTCCCGATGCTGACCTAATTGCCGACCTGGAGGTGGGGCACATCACGAAGAACCAGGTTCTGGACCTGATCGGTTCGCCCTCCTCGACGGCGCCGTTCAGCGGTGAAAGCTGGTACTATATCAGTGAGCGGACCGAGACCCTCGCCTTCTTCGAGCCCGAAGTAAAAGAGCGTAAGGTATTGGTCCTCCGTTTCGATGCGGGCGGCGTTCTCAAGGAGATGACGGCCCTCGATCTGACCGACGGCCGCGACATTCAGTTGGTTGAGCGGACCACGCCGACAGCCGGTAACGAAATCACCATCCTGCAGCAGATCTTCGGCAATATCGGTAAGTTCAACACCCCGGAAGGCGGCGGTGGCACCGTCGGACCGCAGACGCCTGGCGGCCGTTAAAAGCGAGCGCATTTAGACAAAGAGAAAGGCCCCGGACCGATGGTCCGGGGCCTTCTGCGTCACGTCATGTACGTGCCGTTATGCCGCCAAGATGGCCAGCAGCAGAATGGCGACGATGTTCATGATCTTGATCAGCGGGTTCACCGCCGGTCCGGCCGTATCCTTGTAAGGATCGCCGACCGTGTCGCCGGTCACCGCGGCGTGGTGGGCATCGGAGCCCTTGCCGCCATGGTTACCGTCTTCGATGTACTTCTTGGCATTGTCCCAAGCGCCACCGCCCGAGGTCATCGAGAGGGCGACGAACAGGCCGGTAACGATGGTGCCGAGAAGCATGGCACCGACCGCAGCGAAGGCCGAGGCCTGCCCCGCAATCGCGTAGATCACGAAGTAGACGATAACCGGTGCCACCACGGGAAGCAGTGACGGGATGATCATCTCCTTGATCGCAGCCTTGGTCAGCAAGTCGACGCAACGGCCGTATTCGGGCTTGGCGGTGCCTTGCATGATGCCCGGGATTTCACGGAACTGGCGGCGCACTTCCTCGACCACCGAACCACCTGCCCGGCCAACCGCCATCATGCCCATGGCGCCGAACAGGAACGGCACCAAACCACCGATGAACAAGCCGACGACGACGAACGGATCGCTGAGCACGAAGCTCACTTCGACATTCGGGAACAGGAGACCGAGGTCCTGGGTATAGGCTGCGAACAGCACCAGCGCCGCCAGACCCGCGGAACCGATGGCATAGCCCTTGGTCACCGCCTTCGTGGTGTTGCCGACCGCGTCGAGCGCGTCGGTTGTCACACGCACCTCTGCGGGCAGGTCCGCCATCTCAGCGATACCACCGGCGTTGTCCGTCACCGGACCGAAGGCATCGAGCGCCACCACCATACCGGCAAGTGCCAGCATGGTCGTTGCGGCGATCGCGAGGCCATAGAGGCCCGCCGTCATGAACGACACGATGATACCGGCGCAGATGACCACGACCGGCAAAGCCGTCGCTTCCATGGAAACGGCAAGGCCCTGGATGATGTTGGTCGCATGTCCGGTTTCGGAGGCTTTGGCGACGCTCTTCACCGGACGATGTTCCGTACCGGTGTAGTATTCCGTGATCCACACGATCAGTGCCGTGACGACCAGACCGGTAAAGGCCGAGATCAACAGATCCGTACCCGTGATGGCCAAGCCGTTGGCGGTGAAGGTCGTGTCGAGACCGAGTTGCCAGTTAACCACCAGGGCGATCAGGATCGCCGAGATAATGGCGCTGGCGAAAAAGCCCTTATAAAGAGCGCCCATGATGCTGTTGCTCGAGCCGAGGCGGACGAAGAAGGTCGCAACCACGGACCCGATGATGCACACGGCGCCGATGATTAGCGGCAGGGTCATCATGATGTCACGCTCGCCACCGGCGAAGAACGCCGCGCCGAGCAACATGGTGGCGACCACGGTCACCGCGTAGGTCTCGAACAAGTCGGCGGCCATACCGGCACAGTCACCGACATTATCACCCACGTTGTCAGCGATGACACCGGCATTACGGGGATCGTCCTCCGGAATACCTGCCTCGATTTTGCCCACCAGGTCGGAGCCGACGTCGGCGCCCTTGGTGAAGATGCCACCGCCGAGACGAGCGAAGATGGAGATCAGCGACGCCCCGAAGCCGAGAGCAACCAGCGCCTCGAGGGCGTGGCGGAGACCAGTGGCGGTCGTCACGTCGAGAATTTCCTTCAACACGAACCAGTAGACGGCAACGCCGAGCAGCGCCAAACCGGCAACCAGCATGCCAGTGATCGCGCCTGACTTGAAGGCAATGGCAAGACCGGCGGCGAGACCGCTGGAGCGGGCTGCTTCTGCCGTCCGCACGTTGGCGCGGACCGAAACGTTCATGCCGATGTAGCCGGCGGCACCAGAGAGGATCGCGCCGATAAAGAACCCGATCGCGGCAGTGAGCCCCAGCAGCCACCCGAGGATGATGCCGATCACGATGCCCGCAATGGCAATGGTTGTGTACTGGCGGTTCAGATAGGCATTGGCGCCTTCCTGAACGGCCGCGGCGATTTCCTGCATCCGCTCGGTACCGGCGGAAGACGCGAGCACCGATCGGATCGCGTAGACGCCGTAGAGCAGCGCCAATACGCCACAGGCAATGATTAACATCGAAACGTTAGACATACGGTCCAGTCCTTGTTTTGATTGACTATCTAGTGATGGGCGACCGCCCTAGTGTCCTCCACCGGGCGCAAAAGCGGGGGGAAAATGCCAGAAGCTTCGTCACAAGGCAACCGGATGCTGCCAATTAACTGAATCTGCCGTTTGGGGTGCCCACACGAGACGGTGGGCCGGATGTGGGAAGAGGCGGTCTACCGCTCGAGAATCGACTGAACCAGGACGTTGTCGATCTGGCCCTGCCCGACCGTCCTTTCCCCGATAATGACCAGACGCCGCCGGATAATGTCGAGATCGAGATCATCCCGAGTCTTCAGCATCCTGGGAATAAACCCATGCAGATCCCGGATAAATGCATCACTGATGCGGGGTAGCATCCTCAGCATCTCGAGACGATACTCATTCTTGGTCTCGATCTGGATTTGCAGCTGGATGGACCCGGCGATTCGGTCCTTCCTTACGATCGGGATCACCAAAGGATCCAGTTCGATGAAGGCCGGGGCTTCCTTGTCGAAAGTCTCGAGTTTGGCTTCCGCTTCCGCCTGTTCCAGTTGGGTCATTTGAGGCGGCGGGGCGAATGGGCCCAATTTCAACTGCTGCATCACGGCAACGGCTGCGCCCGCGAGCAGAATGAAAAGAACGATGACTATGATCAGAATGCGCGGCATCGCCTATTCCCGGTGGGCCCGATGAGTGTTGGCGTGCCTCTTGATTGCCGGGCCGTGGAGGTCCCGGTTCATATGCCCGCCGAACGTACCGCTACAGTGATCTAGAAATGTTGATATCCGGTTGCCGCGAGGTCCATCGGCTGGCCGGTTGCGTCCGTGACAATAACGCTGTCCCCGTCAGTGATTGTGCCGGCCGGTGTCAGCGGCAGCCCGATTTTCTGAGATAACTCTTTGACTTTACTGTCGTTTTCGGGAGGTGCCGTAAACAGGATTTCATAGTCGTCGCCTGCCGAGAAAGCTTTTTGAAGCAAGGACGGTTGTTGCGTGATCACCGCCGTATAAGCTTCCGAGCGGGGAATGGCATCCGCCTTCAGGTCGGCGCCGACGGCGGAAACCTCGCAGATGTGGCCAAGATCGGCGACGATGCCGTCCGAGATATCGATGGCCGCGGTCGCCAGCCCGCGAAGTGCCGGTCCCAACGTGCAACGGGGCGTCGGCAGAAGAAATCGGCCGGCAAGAAACCGGCGGGCCTCATCGGAAATCTCTCCGAGGCTATCGTCACGCAGAATAAGGAGCCCCAAGGCCGCATCCCCAACCGTCCCCGAGACCCAGATCGTGTCGCCGATGCGGGCACCGCCACGGCGAAGGGATTGGCCCGCCGGAGTAGCGCCCATGGCCGTCACCGAGATATGCAGGCCGGCATCGCTCGATACCGTATCGCCCCCGAGCAAATGAATACCGAATTCCCGTTGATCGCGGCCAAGGCCGTCCGCGAAGGCCGCAAGCCATTCCGTCGTCCAATCATCGGGAAGCGCCAACGCGAGCGTATAGCCTATGGGCTTGGCTCCCATGGAAGCCAGGTCGGAAAGATTTACGCGGAGAGCTTTTCGGGCGATATCCGCCGTGTCCTCGGTTCCGAGGAAATGCCGCCGGGCCACCAGGGTGTCGGTCGTGACGACCAATTCCTCGGATGGGCCCAGGGATAGAACGGCAGCGTCGTCGGTGAGATTGAAAGCGCCGGGCGCACCGACCGACAAGGGCGCGAAGAACTGCCGGATCAGGTCGAATTCAGACGGTCTTGCCGTCACGGTCCGAGGGCTCCAGTTCCCCCTGCCTCAGGACATGCGCCAAACGGTCGAGAACGCCGTTGACCAGCGCGGGCTCCCGGTCGCTGAAAAAGGCATGGGCAAGATTGACATATTCGTTGATGACCACCCGTGCCGGCACGTCAGGCAGGCTGAACAGTTCGAAGACGGCGGCGCGCAGCAACGCATGAAGAAGCACGTCGAGCCTTTCGGCATGCCGGTCCTCGGCAAGCGCGCCTTCGATCATCTCGTCGAGTTGCCGCTTGTTGTGCTCCACGCCGCGAATGATTTGCTTGAACTTACGCCGGTCGGGCGTGCTCACGCTTTCGGTTTCGGGCAGCCCCTTCCACCGTTCCGCGAGAAACTCGAGAAGCACGGTATCCATGGAGGCGCCGGTAATATCGACCTCATAGAGCGCCTGAACGGCAGCCAAGCGGGCCGCCCGGGTGCCGCTTTGCCGGCCGCCGCTATTCGATCTTTCCGAGCCTGACGGTGTACTGGCTGCCATGGCCGATCCTTGTTCCGATTTCTTATTATTGGTTTGAAATGGCGTTGGTCTAGGCGGAGATGTCGGCAAAAGCGTGGGAGGACCGAATTTCAATCATCCGCAAGCAGGCCTCCGCCGCGCGGCCCCCGACGTTCCGCTGGGCCGTGTCGGCGCGCACCCACGCTTGGTCCCGGTTCTCACACGTCAGGATACCGAAGCCGTGCGGCATCATCAGGTCAATGGACATATCCATCAAGCCCCGGCTGACTTCGCGGCAAATATGGTCGTAATGATCCGTTTCGCCGCGGATGACGCAACCGAGTGAAATGACGCCGTCGTATTTAGCGAGACCGGAATCGTCCACCGTCGATGCATAGGCCATGGAAACGGCTGCCGGTACCTCGAACACGCCGGGAACAGCGATTCTCTCGAAATCGCACTCGGCATCCTCGAGAACGGTAGTCGCCCCTTTGACAAGCGCGTCGGCAATATCGTCGTAAAAGCGCGCCTCTACGATCAGGACGCAGGGTTTATTGGCCATAGAAATCCTCGCCGACAGGAATGCCCCGGCTGATGTTGATCTTGAGGGGGCGCCGTTCGGCAACCGTCAGCCCATACCCCTGCAAGCCGATAATGGTTTGCTGGGTATTGGACAGCAGGATCATCTCCTTGACCCCAAGATCGAGTAGAATTTGCGCGCCAATACCGTAGTCGCGCAGGGTCGGTGATGGCCGTCCCGTGGTCTCGAGCGATGCGCGGATACGTTCGGAGAACACGTTCGCTTCGGCGTTGCGGATCATGACGATGACCCCCCTGCCCTCGGCCTCGATCATTTCCATGGCCAGATGAAGCTCGAGGGTTTTCTCGGCCGAGAAAATATCGTCGAAGACGTTGAACGAATGCATCCGAACCAAAACCGGTCCGGGCGACGACGGGTCGCCCTTGACCAGCGCCAGCTGTTCGACGTTGGTCGCCATATTGCGGTAGACGATGGTGCGGAATTCATGGCCGCTGATGGTCTTGAGCGGCGCTTCGATGGATTGTTTGACGATCCGGTCGTTCTTGAGCCGGTAAGCAATGAGGTCGGCGATGGTGCCGATTTTCAAATTGTGCTTTTGCGCAAAGGCGACGAGATCCGGCATACGCGCCATGGTCCCGTCTTCCTTCATGATCTCGCAGATCACGCCGGACGGGTTGAGTCCTGCGAGACGCGCCATATCGATCGCCGCCTCGGTATGCCCCGCGCGGACCAGTACGCCGCCGTCCCGCGCCATCAGCGGAAAGACGTGGCCGGGGCTGACGATGTCATCCTTATTTTTGGTCGGATCGATCGCCGTCGCGATGGTGCGCGCGCGGTCAGGCGCCGAGATACCGGTACTGATTCCATCCCTGGCTTCGATGGAAATGGTAAAGGCCGTTTGATGGCGCGACAGATTGTCGGTCGCCATCATCTGCAATCCGAGCTCGTTGATCCGTTGTGCGGTCAGCGACAGACAGATGAGACCGCGGCCATGGGTCGCCATGAAGTTGATCGCATCGGGTGTCGCCATTTGGGCGGGGATTACGAGATCGCCTTCGTTCTCCCGCTCCTCATCGTCGACCAAGATAAACATCTTGCCGTTGCGGGCGTCTTGGATGATCTCCTCGATCGAGGACAGATATTCTGTGTGGGGCACGCGTTATTCCTTTCCCAGGAGGCGCGCAACATACCGTGCCAGCAGGTCGATTTCCAGATTTACCGGCATACCGGCCTCGATGCTGCCAAGGGTCGTGACCTCTTGAGTATGTGGGATGATATTGACGGCAAACCAGCCGTTATTAACCTCATTTACGGTCAAGGATATGCCATCGACCGCGACGGAGCCTTTCGGGGCAATATAGGGCAGGAGTTCGACCGGTGGCTTGATTTGGACCCGGATCGAGTCGCTTTCAGGCCGGATATCGTCTATTTCGCCCACGCCGTCCACGTGGCCGAGGACCATATGGCCGCCCAGCTCATCGGCGGCCTTGAGAGGGCGCTCGAAATTAACCGGGGTTCCCGCTTTCCAGGTGCCCAACGTGGTGACCCGCAGGGTTTCGCCCGAAACGGTCGCGGCAAACCACCCCGGCCCTTTGTCGATCACCGTCAGGCAGACCCCCGAACAGGCCACTGAGGCGCCCAACTCCAGGGTGTCCGTGTCGTAGTGCGTTTCGAATTCAAAGCGGGCGTCGGCGCCCTTCTCGACGCTGCGGACCGACCCCAGATCGCTGATAATCCCTGTGAACATGATCAGGTTATTCGTCTCTTTTTTCGTAGGTTTCCATGATATCGGCCCCGACCGGGGTTGTCGCCATCAGAGCAAACGCCGGCGCCTGCGCCAAGTTCTCCAGGCCGAATCCGGCGATCATCGCTGCCCCATCTCCGCCGATAATCTTAGGTGCCCGGAACGACACGATCCGATCGACAAGCCCGGCTTTAAGAAAGCCTGCGGCCACGCCGGCGCCTCCCTCGACCAGCACCCGTGTCAGCCCCCGCTCCCCCAGGGCGGCGGCCACGGCGACGGGATCGGGATGACCTTCCGCCGCCAGAACGCGGATGACGGTTACGCCGGTCGCTTCATAAGGCGCGGTCGCCTGCTCAGCGTGGCTATCGACGGTTATCAGCCACACCGGGCCGTCCTTCCCTGCCGATCGCATAAGCTTCCCGTCTGCCGGTGTCCGGAGACGACCGTCGACGACGATCCGGACGAGACCTGTCGCGGAAATGCCGGGTAACCGGCACGTCAGCATAGGGTCGTCCGCAATCGCCGTGCCGCTGCCGATCAGGATGGCATCATGGGTCAACCGCAGGAGATGCCCGGCTGCGCGCGCCTCGTCGCCGGTGATCCATTTGCTTTCGCCGCCGGCTGTCGCAATCCGGCCATCCAGGGACGCAGCCGATTTGAGGGTAAATAAGGGACGGCCCTCGATGATCCGCTTGAAAAAACCCGCATTGATCGCGTGCGCTGCCTCGCCGCCGGGCCCGACGATAGTCGCGATCCCAGCGTCTTTGATCCGGCGGATGCCGTCCCCCGCGGTGCGCGGATCCGGGTCCCCGGTCGCAACAACGACCCGGGCGACACCCGCCTCGATAACGGCATCGGCGCAGGGCGGTGTCTGGCCGGTATGCGCGCAAGGCTCCAGGGTTACGTATAAATCGGCCCCTTTGGCAGCCTCGCCCGCGCGTGCCAACGCCTCGGTTTCGGCATGGGGCCGCCCGCTAGGCTGTGTCCAGCCTCGGCCGACAATCCGCCCGTCTTTGACGATCACGCAGCCGACGGCCGGATTGGGCCAAACGTTGCCCAGTCCACGCCGCGCCAGCGCCAGGGCGGCGCTCATATAGGAATGGTCGGAAGGAATTAGCCCGGGCGAGCCCAGTTTACTCGCCGCCCAATTTGACCACGAAGTCCTCGAAGTCCTTGGCTTCGCGGAAATTACGATAGACCGAGGCGAAGCGGACATAAGCGACCTGATCGAGATCGGCTAGCACATCCATCACGATCTCGCCGATGACCTTCGACGGAACCTCCGTTTCACCCAGGCTTTCCAAGCGCCGCTGAATACTGTTCACGATGCGCTCGATCTGCTCCTCGTCCACCGGACGTTTTTGAAGCGCTATCTTCAAAGATCGCGATAACTTATCGCGATCAAACAATTCTTTATCACCATCCTTTTTGACGACCATGATCTCCCGAAGCTGCACCCGCTCGAACGTCGTCCACCGGGCGCCGCACTCGGGGCAGTATCGCCGGCGGCGGATAGCGGCATTGTCTTCGGTCGGACGCGAGTCCTTCACTTGGGTGTCGTTATGACCACAGAATGGGCAGCGCATACATATTCGTCCTTGTTCGGCTCCGGGCCTTGGTACCTCAGAACCCGGGGTAGATGGGAAACTTCTTACACAGATCCGCAACCTTCGCCTTGACGGCCTGCTCGACCGCCGTGTTGTCCTCGGGGTTGGCCGCAAGACCATCCAGGACATCGCTGATCAGTTCACCGACCAACCGGAATTCGGCCGGGCCGAAACCGCGGCTGGTTCCGACGGGCGCCCCCAGACGGACACCGGACGTCACCGTCGGTTTTTCCGGGTCGAAGGGAATGGCGTTCTTGTTGCAGGTAATGTGCGCCCGCTCGAGGCTCTGCTCGGCCGCTTTACCGGTCAGTCCCTTGGGGCGGAGATCGACCAGCATCAAATGTGTGTCGGTTCCGCCGGACACGATATCGCAACCGCGCTCGGCAAGTACCGCCGCAAGTGTTTTGGCATTCTCGACCACATTCTGCCCATAGGCTTTGAATTCGGGGCGCAGTGCTTCGCCGAATGCCACGGCCTTGGCGGCCACAACGTGCATCAGCGGACCGCCTTGCAGGCCCGGGAAGACTGCCGAATTGATCTTCTTGGCGATGTCCTCGTCGCTGGTGAGAACCATACCGCCCCGGGGCCCCCGCAACGTCTTGTGGGTCGTGGTCGTGACCACATGGGCATGGGGAAACGGGCTCGGATGGGCACCGGCCGCGACCAGCCCCGCGAAGTGAGCCATGTCGACCATGAGCAAGGCACCGACTTCATCCGCAATTTCGCGGAATTTAGCGAAATCGATGATCCGCGGATAAGCGGAACCACCGGCAATGATCAGCTTCGGCTTGTGCTCTCGGGCCAGCCGTTCGACTTCATCGATGTCAATCTGTGCGTCTTCCTGGCGGACGCCGTACTGAACCGCGTTGAACCACTTGCCGGACATATTGAACTTGGCGCCATGTGTGAGGTGACCGCCGGCTGCCAGGGACATGCCCATCAAGGTATCGCCGGGTTGCAGCAAGGCGAGCAAAACACTCTGGTTTGCCTGCGATCCGGAACTCGGCTGAACATTGGCAAAGCCGCAGCCGAAAAGCTTGGTGGCGCGTTCGATGGCAAGCGTTTCCGCAATATCGACGAACTCGCAACCGCCGTAGTAGCGCCGGCCAGAATAACCTTCCGCGTATTTGTTGGTCAGCACCGAGCCCTGAGCTTCGAGGACCGCGCGGGAGACGATGTTCTCCGAGGCGATCAACTCGATCTGATCTTGCTGCCGGCCCAATTCCTTGCGGACGGCGGCATAGATTTCGGGATCACTGTCGGCTAGGGAGTCCGAGAAAAACGAGTCGTTCATAGCCCCCGCGTCGTCGGCATTGGCTAGTGGCATTTAGTTTTTTCCTCTCACTTGGTTATATATGTCCAAGAGTCTTTTTGGGCATCGGATAAAAAGCGGGGCCCCGAAATTACCCTCGGTGCGCCCCGCTCGGCGGCGACGTCAAAATATCCGATCTTCGCGCCCTCCGATACCACATATCGGCGGCAGGTGCCAGCCTGCTACCATAATTCGGGGAATCCTGCCCACATTGGGCGTCGGCCCCGATGGGAGCCGTCCAAAGCGGGCATAAACCGGGCTGATCCCGAGGCGCGCCGGCGGACCTGCCGACCGAGCTTCCTACATCGGAAGTCTTTGGTTTCGGCGCCGATTTACTGTGGCTTTACTATGTATTTTGCCATATTTGAGTTGTCCCCGTTTGCGATTGTCGCTACCGTCAAATCATCGTCGCAGAACGATTGTCACCACCATCAAACTATCCTTTACGGAATACAAAATCAGGGAGGGGGGTAAGACTCAATGAACGCGACAAGCGCGAATGACGCGTCAAAAAAAGAAATTCTTCGAATGGCTGTTGAAGTCGTTGCATCCTATGTCGGACGCAATCAGGTTCCGAGCAATCAGCTACCCGACGTGATCCATACCGTTTTCAATTCCATGACCAACCTCGACAAGAACGACACGGTGCTTCCCGAAGAAGAATTGAAGCCGGCCGTTCCGATCCGACGGTCCATCTCGCCCGACTATATCGTCTGTCTCGAGGACGGAAAAAAACTCAAGATGCTGAAACGGCATCTGCGGACCACCTATGGCATGACACCTGACGAGTACCGCGCGAAATGGAAGTTGCCCCACGATTACCCCATGGTAGCGCCGAACTATGCCAAGCAACGGTCGGAATTTGCCAAGAATATCGGTCTCGGCAAGCAGTCGAAACGAACGAAAAGCCGAAAGAAAAGCTAGGTCCCGCCAACTGTTGTTTCTAAATACGGCGCCGGCAAACGAGGCAGACGCCAGATCGTGACGATCGAAGTCCAACATATCAGCAAGTTCTTTGGCGGGATCACGGCGCTGGAGGACTGCTCGCTGACCATTGAGGAAGGTACGATCACCGGCCTGATCGGCCCCAATGGCGCGGGGAAATCGACGCTCTTCAACATCATCGCGGGGTCCATGAAACCGGATGGTGGCCGCGTGCTGTTTCGCGGCCGGGATGTTACCGGACTGGCGCCACACCGCCTATTCCATGAGGGTATCGTCCGGACATTCCAAGTACCCAACGAATTTTCGCGCATGACCGTCCGCGAAAACCTGATGACCGTGCCGCCGGCACAATTGGGAGAGAACCTTTTCTCGGCATGGTTCCAATGGAACCGCGTTCGGACGCAGGAGCGCGATATCGCATACGACGTCGATGAGGTGCTTGCATTTCTGAACCTGGCACATGTCGCCGACACTCCAGCAGGCGCTCTGTCCGGCGGCCAAAAGAAGCTCCTGGAACTTGGCCGCACAATGATGACGGACGCCAAACTGGTGTTGCTCGATGAACCGGGCGCGGGCGTAAACCGTTCTCTTCTCGCTCATTTGGTCGACGCCATACGCCGGTTGAACGAAGAGCGCGGCTATACGTTTTGCATCATCGAACACGATATGGATCTGGTCGCCGATCTCTGTAATCCCGTCATCGCGATGATGCGGGGTCGCATCCTTGCCCAGGGCACCATGGCCGAGGTCCGGTCCCATCCCGATGTCCTAGACGCCTATTTCGGCGGCAGCGTGGAGGCCGTCCGGTGACGACACTTCTGGAGGTCATTGACATTCGCGCGGGTTATGGCGAGGCCGATATTCTGAACGGTCTGACCCTGACACTCTCGGACAATGAGATTGCCGTCATTATCGGGCCTAACGGGGCCGGAAAATCCACGCTGATGAAGGCAATCTTTGGACTTGTCTCCGTCCATGGGGGCGACATCCGGTTCGCGGGTCAGGTCATCTCGGGACGACGTGCGGACCAGATTGCCAAACTCGGATTGAGCTACGTTCCCCAGGAACGAAACGTTTTTGCGTCCATGACGGTTCACGAAAATCTGGAAATGGGCGCCTATTTGCTGCGAGCCGGATTACGCGATCATCTCTCGCGCGTCTACGACTTGTTCCCCCAGCTTCAGGAACGCCGGAACCAGATCGCGGGAACGCTCTCCGGCGGCGAGCGGCAAATGTTGGCCATGGGCCGGGCCCTTATGCTTGATCCCCGATTGTTGCTCCTTGACGAGCCGACAGCCGCCCTCGCCCCTCGCTATGTGGCGGAGACCTTCGAGCGCATTCGCGAGATCAGATCCCAGGGCATCGGCGTATTGATGGTCGAACAGAATGCGCGTCAGGCGTTGGCCGTTGCCGATAGGGGGATCGTTCTGGTCATGGGTCAAAACCGTTTCGAGGATTCCGGCCCTAAGCTGCTGGCCAATCGCGAAATCGCCGAGATGTATTTAGGGGGCTAAGCCGGCGATGATCGATTTCCTTCAGCTTCTGATCTATGGGATCGTTCTCGGTAGTATTCTGACCCTCGGGGCCATCGGCGCCTCCTTGGTTTACGGTATCCTGCGCTTTGCCAATTTCGCCCATGGCGACATGATGACCGTCGGCGCCTATCTCGCACTGGTGGCCGTTACGACAACGGGAATGTCGGTCTATGTCGCGCTGCCTTTTGCCATGATCGGTGGGGCCGCCATTGCCATATTCTTCGATCAGATCGTCTATAAACGCCTGCGCCGCACGGTACCGATAATTCTCCTGATCTCGTCGTTCAGCACCGCCCTGATCCTGCGCAGCGTTACGCAACTGATCTGGGGTCCGAAAAATCAGGTATACGAGGCCGGTATTTCCCTCCCCTACGTCGTCGGCGGTGTACGTATCCGCCCTGATCACGTGACCATTTTCGTCGGTTCGGTTCTGCTGATCATCGCGTTTCATTTGTTCCTCAAATATACCATGGCCGGCAAGGCCATGCGCGCCATGAGCGACAACGTCGATCTCGCGCGGATCAGCGGTGTGAATAGTGAACGGGTCTTTCTGTGGACATGGGCCATCGGCGGCGCCTTGGCGGCTGCCGCCGGTGTGTTCCTGGCTCTCGACACGCGGCTCCATCCGGAAATGGGCTGGCATGTGTTGCTTGCCGTTTTCGCGGCGGTCATCGTCGGTGGTATCGGGCGGCCTTATGGCGCGATTGCCGGCGGCATGATCATCGGCGTCGCGACGGAACTTTCGACGATGGTATTCGAACCGGCCTACAAACCCGCCGTCGCGTTTGCCTTGATGGTGATCGTTCTCGTGTTACGGCCGACCGGCGTGATCAAAGGACAGCCATGATGGAAGACCTGTTGGGATCGGTCACGTTCGGGGTGTTTTTCCTCACAACCGTCGGAATTTATGTGGTGTCCGTGCTTGGGCTGAATTTGCAGTGGGGTATGACCGGGCAACTCAATTTCGGCATTGCCGGGTTCTTTGCCCTCGGCGCCTACACTTCCGCCATCATGACCACGGCGCCCAGCGATCATCATCTCGGCGGGTTCGAGATGCCGATATTCGTCGGCTTTGCCGCGGCCATGATCGTCGCCGGGATCACGGCCGTGCTGGTCGGCCTGATAACCGTTCGGCTACGTACCGACTATCTGGCCATCGCCACCATCGGCATTGCCGAAATCGTCCGCCTGTTTCTCAAGAACGAAGATTGGTTGACTAATGGCGTGCGCGGTATTCCCGGCATTCCGCGTCCATTCGAGGCGTCTGTCGGCGACAATATGTTCGTCTTCATGGCTATTGTCTTTTTCTGCGTGGTGCTTGTCTATCTGGCGCTGGAACGGGCGCGCCGCGCGCCCTGGGGACGGGTGCTCCGCGCCATCCGGGAAAACGAAATGGGCGCCGAGGCGGCCGGCAAGCACATTACCCGCTTCCGTCTCGAGGCCTTCGTGGTCGGCTCGATGATCATGGGACTTGCCGGTGCCCTCTTCGCTCATCAGATCGGCTTCATCAGCCCAGAAGCCTTCACGCCGCGTTTCGCCACCTTCATCGTTTGGGTGATGCTGATTGCCGGCGGCAGCGGCAACAACCGCGGCGCGATGCTCGGCGCGCTTGTGATCTGGCTGGTGTGGTCGGGAACCGGCTTCGTGACCAGCATTGTTCCGCCCGAATACGCCACCCAGGTAAGCGCGGTCCGGCTGTTGATGATTGGGGTGCTCGTCCAAGTCATCCTGCTCTACCGGCCGGAAGGGCTTTTGCCAGAAAAACCGCCAAATTCAAGGACTTAATCGGCTAATGACTCGGTACCTTCTTGTCTTGATATCACGGGGCCTAATAAAATGAACGATGGGTACGAACAATGGGGGAGAAAACGCCCGTGAGATGGCCTTTTTTGAAGTTCGGTGCCGTTGTAATTGCGGCCTTGCTCGTGTCTGGTTGTGTGACCAACGTCGGTAAGGTCCATTCGGTACCCGAAATCACCAAGGACACGTGGAAAGCGGCTCTTGCAAAAGGCCATGCAATCATCGTCGTCGGTTCCAGGTGCAGGCAGGGCGACTGTAGCCAACCCGTCTTAACTTGGCAGCGGCTCGGATTACGCGTTGCCCTGGATTCCAAAGGCCAGGTTGTCACGAACGATCGGGAACCGTGGCTGTTCCATCTTCTCGAAAAGGCAAAGCCGCCCAAAGAAGGTGACAAAGGTACCGTAGAGAAGTACCGAAGAGGAAATTTCGTCACCGTCAAAAACGGCCACGCGGTGACCGCCGAGACAGTCTCGTCGAACTGGAAAGAGTCGACCCACGTTATCGAGGTACCTGCCGGCCTTTTTGCTCTCACTGATGTCAGGCCATACAATTCCGAGGACACCACCACATTGGCGCTGCAAAGCGTTCATTTCCTCGTGCCACCTGGGGGTGTTCTTTACCTCGGTCATTACATGGTGCACACCGTCACTCAGGGTGGCGCTTTTGCACATCGCGGCGTGACCGACGTCTCGTATTTTTCCGATCTTCCGTCAGCCCAGGCGGACGTAGCGAATGAGTACTCTCCCGAACTCGCCGCCAGAATGCTGCCAGTTAAACCGATTTTCGCCGAACTGCCTTATGTCAAAAGAAACCTGGCCCGACCGGGCATGATTAGTTGGTTCGTCAGCGACGATTCAGGCGATGAAAATACTTGGACCAACCGGCTCGCCGCCATGGAAAGTAACGACGGGGAAAGCCGCTTCCCCATCAAACTTGGTGTTACGTACGAAACGTTCGACAGTGACATTAAATTCTGTGGCAGAGTTTCCGTTGCATCGATTGCGAACAGCCTGCTGGATTCTTCTGGGTTCGATGGAGAAGCCTTTGCCGCGCATATCATGCTCGGACTATTATTCGGGCCCGGCGCGGGTGGCCGAGTCCGTGGAGATTTCAGCTACGCCAATTTCCGGAACTGCATGATTTTTCGGGGTTATCAGCTCATGGAGGTAGACGCCCAGCTGAAAGAGGAGCTGACACCGTTGACCGACAAGATGCGCTTTTTCCATATGAAAAAGTATATGGACGAGGCGGAACCAACCCCCTCCTACCAGCAAGAAAGGAAGGGGCCGGACCTAAAACGATATAAAAAGACCCGCCCCGGTAAGGGCGGGTCTTCAATCTGAAATTTATCGGCGGTTATTTATTCCGGTTCGAACACCTTAATGGTGACGATCTTGCCGTCCTGGATTTCCCAGTGAGCGTAAGTACCGGCGACATCGCCCGCTTTATCGAAGTTCTGCGGGCCCGACGCACCGACATAGTCGATGTCCTGACCGTCCTCGAGCAGCTTTTTCGCTTTGGCGAATTCGCCCGGCAAAATCTGCGCGCCGGGTGGATTGGAGACGTCACGAATGGCGTCACGGATCGCTTTCGCGTCGTTGCGTTTCGCCTTTACCGCTGCCAGCGCCGCGATGATGGTCGCGTCATAGGCTGAATCGATAAACGGCTTGGGCGGCAGTTCGCCGAACTGTTTCTCGTAGGCGGCTTTGAACAAGTCAGCACCCTGCCCCGTTGCTTGCGGCGCGGTGGCGAAGGTGCCGTTGAGATACTGCGCGCCGATGGAGGAAATGATCTCCGGGGCTTTCATGCCGTCCGTGAAAATGAACTTGCTGAAATAGCCGCCCTCAAGCGACTGTTTAAGGATGGGAATGCCATCCTCGGGATAGGAAATAAGCAGAAGTCTCTCCGCACCTCCTTTGGCCGCCTTCTGTAGCTCGCCGCGATAGGACGCCTGCTTGTCCTCGAAGGCAATGGATTGAAGAACCTTGCCGCCGCCGGTTGCGAAGTTCTTGGAGAAAGCTTCCGCCAAGCCCTTCCCGTAATCATTGTTCACATACAGGATAGCGACGGTAGCAACCTTCTTCTGCAGCGCGACTTGTGCCAGCGCGACCCCCTGAACAGCATCCGTGGGCACGGTCCGGAACAGGAAGTCGTTGTCGGCAAGGCCCGTGATTTCCGGCGACGTCGATGCACTGGAAATTTGCGGAACGCCCGCGCTGCTGGTCACCGTACTCGCGACGGGGATTGTCACGCCGCTGGACAGTGCCCCGACAATCGCGTTGACCTTGTCGATCGATACCAGTTTCTGAGCCGCGTCGACGCCGGGTTGCGGCGAGGTTTGCGTATCGCCGACGATGTAGGTGACGGCTTCACCATTGACGCCGCCTGCATTATTGATCTCCTCGATCGCCAGCTTGACACCGTTGAACGAGGATTCGCCATATGCCTGCAAGCCGCCGGTCATCGGCATAAGCGCGCCGATTTTCAATCCTTCAGCATGGCTAGCGGCCGAAAGAAGAAGAGCGGCCGCAAAGGTCGTGCCGGCAACTCCTCTGGTTATGCCCATTCGTGTCATGATTCCGCCCTTCTCCGGTTGTTATCGGAAGCGGAAACTGTACTCAGGAGAGCCGCGCCGCGCAATATGGGCTCGATCGTCAGGAAAAAGCCCCGCAGGAGGCGCCAGAACGGTCTATATGAGGTTCTGGCGGTGCGATGCCGCGCCCTTTTCCTCTTGTTTCTTTCTAAGGACATAGCGGAGCTTGTTGAGGGCGATTTGCTCAAGCCGCTGTTTGCCCGCCCGGGGGTCTCCGACGATGGACACCTCGATCCGCGTAACCGGATCGACGGCGCAAACCTTGATGTAAGCGCCCTGCGGAATGAATTCGAAAAGGACTTCGCCTAATTTTGTCGGCTTGGTCGCCATGGGATCACCCGATCACCACATGATGGAGATTTTGCCGGCGCGGGGCGTTTGAAGCGCGCGTCGCGCCCCCATATTGCATAAGGAGCCTTGACAGACTGTAAACCGCCATGGTCACTGACGGCGTTCTGGAAACGAGACGAAAATGATCCCGATTGGCAAATACCCGACAACGCGCTTAAGGCGGAATCGCCACGACGACTGGAACCGGCGGCTGGTTGCCGAGCATAAGCTTAGTGCCGACGATTTCATCCTTCCCGTGTTCGTCATCGAAGGCGACGCGAAACGCGAGCCTGTTTCCTCCATGCCCGGTGTCGACCGGGTGTCGGTCGATCTTCTCGTCGAAACCGCCGGTGAAGCAGCCGCGCTCGGCATTCCCGCGATCGCCATTTTTCCCGAGGTCGATCCGGCCCTAAAAACGCCAGACGCGCGGGAAGCCTGTAATTCCGGAAATCTCGTGTGCCGTGCCATCAAGGCCGTGAAGACTGCCCATCCGCAGATCGGGATTGTCTGCGATGCGGCACTGGATCCGTTCAACAGCGATGGTCATGACGGGATCGTGCGGGACGGCTATGTCGTAAACGACGAATCCGTGGAGATTTTGTGCCGCCAGTCCGTTGTCCAAGCCCAAGCAGGCTGCGACGTTATCGCGCCGTCGGACATGATGGATGGCCGGGTCGGCGCCATCCGCAAAGCGCTCGATCAGTCGGGCTTCGAGCACGTCCGGATCATGTCGTACGCGGCAAAATACGCCTCTGCATTCTATGGTCCCTTCCGCGATGCCATCGGTTCGAAATCGGCCCTCAAAGGGGATAAAAAGACCTATCAGATGGATCCCGCCAATACGGACGAAGCCATCCGCGAGGTGGCGCAGGACCTCGATGAAGGTGCGGACATGGTCATGGTGAAGCCCGGCATGCCCTATCTCGATATCGTCTATAGGGTAAAAGAGACGTTCGGTGTTCCGACCATCGTCTATCAGGTTTCAGGAGAATATGCGTCGTTGAAGGGAGCCGTCCAGAACGGCTGGCTGGAGAACGATAAAGTTGTCCTGGAAAGCCTCATGGCCTTTAAGCGTGCCGGCGCTGACGGCATCCTCACCTATATGGCAATCGAGGCCGCGAAGCTTCTCAAAAATAGCTGATACGGATTAGTTTGGCGCGCCGTTGCCGGTGTTGGTGGCGCTATGCTTACGCAACAGACGATCGATATCGAGCACGACCATTAGCTGCTTCTCCAGCTGAAAAATACCGCACGCAAAGTCGCGCCATGCGGGATTCAACGTTCCAGGCACCTTTTCCCGATCCGTGGACGGCAGGCTGAGCACTTCACCGATTTCATCGACCAACAGCGTATAGAGATCGTTCTGCTGTTCGACGGTCACGCCCATTCCTTGCTGATTGTCCTCTGCTTTCGGAAGGCCGAGGCGGATGCGCACATCGATCACCGTGACAATACGCCCACGCAGGTTGATCGACCCCCGGACTTCCGGCGGCGCCAGCGGAACCCTGGCGATATCTTCCGTACGGAGAATGTCTTGGACCTGCAGCACGGGAACACCGAAGAGTTGCCCGTTAACCACGAAGGTTACGAACTGTTCGAGGTCGTTCGCGTGAATTTTATCAAGGTCACTCGTCGTATCTGATGAGATGAGTTGGTCCATCCGTCGCCTCCGCCGATCGGCCTATTGCCGGCCGTATACAGGGTCCTACGCTGAAGATATCGGGATGATCGGGACATATAACAAGCCCCATCCCGGTCGCAGGCAGGATATCAAGGATTTCAAGGGTTAACGGAACATTATTTAACCTTTTTAGCTCTGTTAATCCCCCTCGGGCATCCCAACATTAGACAAGCAGTACCGCGCGTTACGGGCCATCGGCGGGTGGTTGAATCGGCGTGGATCGAGACCACCTGTCAAGAAGAACTGCTGCGCGGTTCGGTTTCGGTGCAACGCTCACATTAGAGTGGGGAAAAAATCGGGCATCGGGGACACCCGTTCCGATCTTGAGTTTGACGGATGTTCTTTATCATCGGATTCGTAGTGGTGTTCGGCAGCGTGGTGGGCGGCTACCTCGCGCTGGGCGGTCACCTGGACGTTCTTTGGCAGCCTTTCGAGTTTGTCATTATCGGCGGCGCCGCGCTCGGGTCGTTTTTCGTCGGCAATACGAAACGGATAATCAGCGGCGTTGCCGGCAACATCGGCAAGATCGTCAAAGGTCCGAAGTATAAGAAAAGCGACTATCTCGAACTCCTGAGCATCATGTATTCCCTCTTCCGCTTGGCAAAGAGCAAGGGCGATCTCGCGCTCGAAGGCCATGTCGAGCGTCCTGCGGAAAGCAATATCTTCAATCGGTATCCGTCGTTCGCTTCGGACCATCATATGGTCGAATTCGCGTGCGACTACTTGCGTCTGCTGACTCTCGGCGCGACGACGTCGCACGAAATCGAGGCGGTGATGGACCTCGAGATGGAAACTCACCACAACGAGGAGCATGACATTGCCGGCGCGGTCGCAACCTTGGGCGACGCGTTCCCGGCCTTGGGTATCGTGGCTGCCGTGCTTGGCGTGATCCATACCATGGGGTCGATCACCGAACCCCCGGAAGTTCTTGGCCATTTGATTGGCGGTGCGTTGGTGGGCACCTTCTTCGGTATTCTCATGTCTTACGGTCTTGTCAGCCCGATGGCGTCCATGCTCCAGAAAGTATTTACGGCCGATTCCAAATATGTCGAATGCATCAAAACCGGCATTATCGCGCACATGCAGGGCTATGCCCCGCAGGTCTCCGTCGAATTTGCTCGGAAAGTTCTCAATGGCGATGTCCGCCCCAGCTTCGCGGAACTGGAAGAGTTCCTCCAAAACATCCCGCCGGAAGCCCAATAGATGAGCCCCATAGGTGATGTGGTCCGGATCTGATTATGGCTGATAGCGCCGACGGCTCCATAATTATCAAACGCATCAAGAAAGGTGGCGGAGACCATCATGGCGGCGCGTGGAAGATCGCCTATGCCGACTTCGTGACCGCGATGATGGCCTTCTTTCTGTTGCTGTGGCTTCTCAATTCCGTCACGGAAGAGCAATTGCAGGGCATCTCCAATTACTTCGCACCGGCAAGCGCGTCGCGTACGACCAGCGGCGCCGGCGGTATTCTCGGCGGACAAGTACTTGGTGAGCCGGGATCCCAGCAAAGCTCACTATCAAAGCCATCCATCAGGTTGGTTCTGCCGCCGCCCCGCACCGGCCTCGGCGGCGAAGATGTGAGCGAAACCCCCACGGAAACGGACGAGTCCCAACAGGGAAATTCCGAACAGGACGCGGAGAACGGCCGTGACGGCGATTCCACGGGAGAATCGGAGGCCGCAGAGGCCGAACAAGAGCAGTTCGAGCAGGCGCAACAGCAGCTGCGTCAGGCGCTGAAAGACATCCCCAACGCGGAAGTCCTGGCGCGTAGTCTTGTCGTCGACGACACGCCAGAAGGGCTTCGCGTGCAAATTGTCGATCAGGATGGGCTCTCCATGTTCCCCAGCGGCAGCGCCGAGCCTTTGCCGCGCACAATCCAACTGCTGGAACTGGTGATGGATGTCATTAAAAATATGCCCCAGAAAATAGCCGTCAGCGGCCATACGGACTCTGTGCCTTTCACGAGCCGTGAGAACTACTCCAACTGGGAATTGTCAGCTGACCGGGCCAACTCGGCCCGACGCGTTCTCGAGGCCAAAGGGCTGCCGGAAGAGCGGCTCGCCCGAGTCGTGGGCAAGTCCGATACCGAGCCGTTGATCCCGGAAGACCCTCAAAATGCCCGGAACCGGCGGCTAAGCATCGTTCTTCTTAGAGGCACGAATACTGAGGAAGAGACGAACGAACAGCGCATTGATTTGGAGCGTTTACTGAAAGAGCAAAGTGGGGCCCCCCTACCCCACTAAATGTGGCGCCCTATCGAATGACCACTACCGCATGGGGGTAATCCCGTGCACAATAACGGCGCTGGGACGCCTATATTAGGGCCACTACGAATGGACCGCCGCGCCCCTGGCCGCTAGGGTAAATTGGATCGCCCCGTGGATAACGGAACGGATTGAATGAAGCATAACCTGACCCACCGGCCCACATCGTTTTTTATTACGGCGCCGCTCCCCTGCCCCTATATCGAGGGCAATTTCGAACGGCGTATCGTTGCCGAGTTGTCAGGATCGGAAGCCACGTCGCTTCACGATACGCTTTCACGCGTGGGGTTTCGGCGAAGTCACGGCCTTGTCTATGCACCGGTTTGCCAAGGATGCAATGCCTGCCAGGCGGTACGGACCGTGGTTGCCGACTTCCAGCCCTCAACGTCGCAACGGCGTACATTCCGCGCAAACGAGGATTTGATCGAACGGGTCAAGCCGGCGCGCGCGACCGCGGAACAGTTCAGCCTTTTCGCCGCTTATCAGGACACGCGCCATAGCGGTGGCGATATGGCGACGATGGATTTCTATGACTATCAGGCGTTAATCGAAGAAACGCCCGTCGAGTCGGAAATCATCGAATACCGGACACCGGAAGGTCAGCTTGTGGCTGCCTGCCTGACGGACATCATGAGTGACGGTCTTTCCGCCGTGTACAGCTACTTCGATCCCGAACAGCCGCGCCGGAGCCTCGGCACCTATATGATCCTGCGGCTAATCGAACGCGCCCGGCAAAACGGCATGCCCTACGTCTATCTCGGTTATTGGATCCGGGGTAGCCGTAAAATGGCCTACAAGGACCGTTTTCAGCCGCTCGAATACTATGCCGGCGACGGTTGGCGCGCATTGGATGTTTCCGAGGACACGCCGCCCGAATAGGCTGCCACGCCGGCACCCGCGTTCCTTCTTAAGTGCTTTCTCCATTTGCACGATTTCGGAATCGGCGATAGGCTCGCCGGTACAAGGTGGGATTCAACCCCCTACGCCGAATTTCTAATAATTTGCACATGGGAGACATCGCTTATGAAACGCCGTGAATTCATTAAGGGCGCAGCCGTTGCCGGTGCCGCCACAGCCGCCGCAACGTCGACCCTTTCCACGCCGGCCATCGCGCAAGGCGTTAAGGAACTGAAACTCGTCACCACTTGGCCGAAGAACTTCCCGGGTTTGGGAACGGGCGCCGAACGCTTTGCCAAACGCATCAACGATATGAGCGGCGGCTCGTTGACCGTAAAGGTATTCGCCGCCGGAGAACTCGTTCCGCCCTTCGAATCTTTTGACGCCGTTTCCAATGGCACCGCCGACATGTATCACGGCGCCGAGTACTATTGGCAGGGCAAGTCCAAGGCCTTCAATTTCTTTGCCGCGGTCCCCTACGGTCTGACGGCCACCGAGCAATCCGCGTGGATTCACCACGGCGGCGGACAGCAGCTGTGGGATGAACTCTCGGCCGGTTTCAAAGTCAAACCTTTCATGGCCGCGAACACCGGCGTGCAGATGGGCGGCTGGTTCAACAAGGAAGTCAATTCCCTCGAAGACTACAAAGGCCTGAAGATCCGGATGCCGGGTCTCGGCGGTGAAGTGCTGCGTAAGATCGGGGCAGCCGCCGTGTCGCTGCCCGGCGGCGAAATCTTCCCGGCGCTTCAATCCGGCGCGATCGACGCCACCGAATGGGTCGGACCTTGGAACGATCTCGCGTTCGGTTTCTATAAGGTCACCAAGTACTACTACTACCCGGGGTTCCATGAACCAGGCACGACCCTAAGTGTCGGTATCAATCTGGATGTCTGGAATTCGCTGTCGACCGAACACAAGGCCATCATCGAGGCGGCCGCGACGGCGGAGAACGATTATACCCTTGCCGAGTTCAACGCCCGCAACAACGACTCACTCAATACACTGATTAACCAGCACAACGTCGTTCTGAAGAAGTTCCCGGACGAAGTCATGTACGCGATCGGTGAAGCCTCGGGTGACGTTGTCGGTGGGGTCCGCAGCGACAGTGCCATTACCGCCAAGGTGCTGGACAGTTTCCTCAAGTTCCGTAAGCAGTCTATCGCTTGGTCGAAATTGTCCGACCAAGCCTACTGGAACGCCCGGATCTTGCCGTTCAAATACGCCAGTTGATGTGATACCCAGGATGGCCCGCACGCACAGCAGGCGGGCCATCTTTTTCTCTACCACATCAACTGGAGCCGTTTCTTGAGCGCCCTTTCCACCCTTGCCCGATGGATCGATACATTTAACGACCTGATCGGCCGGGCTACCGCCTGGACCGCGCTTGCCATGGTGCTGATCCAGTTCACCGTCGTGGTGATGCGATACATCTTCGGTGTCGGCTCGATCATGATGCAGGAATCGGTGATTTACCTGCATGCGGTTCTTTTTATGGTCGGTGCCGGTTACACGCTCCTGCACGGCGGCCATGTCAGAGTGGACGTGTTCTATCGGGATGCCTCCGAGAAAATCAAAGCGTGGGTTGATTTCATTGGGGTTTGGATTTTCCTGATCCCCGTTTGCATCCTCATATCGATCTATTCCTGGCCTTATATCCGGATTTCCTGGAAGGTCCTCGAAGGATCAAAGGAGACGAGCGGGATCCAGGGCGTATTTCTGCTCAAATCCGTCATTCTGGTTTTTGCCATCCTCGTCGCCCTGCAGGGCATCGCCATGGCGGCCCGGTCAATCCTGCACCTTGCCGGCATTCGGGTCGCTGAACCCGAAGAAGACAAGCCGCTCGCCTGAGGAATATTGAGGTGGTCCTGCAAGAAATCCTCACCGTCGCAATGTTCGTGGTGGTGTGCATCTTTCTCATGGGCGGCTTTCCAGTCGCCTTTACGCTGGCGGGAACGGGACTGATTTTTGCCGGCGTCGGCTGGATGTTCGGCGTCTTCGACTTCTCATTGTTCGGCGCCCTGCCGTCGCGGATCTTCGGCGGCGCGATGACCAACGAATTGCTGATTGCGGTTCCCTTGTTCGTTTTTATGGGCGTGATGCTGGAGCGGTCCAAGGTCGCCGAGGAACTGCTCGATACCATGGGCCGCCTGTTCGGCAGCTTGCGGGGCGGTCTCGGCATTTCGGTGTCCATCGTCGGCGCGTTGCTGGCAGCGTCCACGGGCATTGTCGGGGCCACGGTGGTGACTATGGGCCTCTTGTCCCTGCCGACCATGCTGCGGCGCAAATACGATCCGGAATTGGCCTGCGGCTCCATCGCCGCCGCCGGCACTTTGGGGCAGATCATCCCGCCTTCAATCATTCTGGTGCTTTTGGGCGATCAGATTTCCAACGCCTATGTCGACGCGCGCCGCTCGGTCGGTGATTTTTCCCCGGAACCGGTTTCCGTCGGCGATCTGTTCGCGGGCGCCCTGCTGCCCGGCCTCTCGCTCGTCGGACTTTATATCGTCTATCAGATCATTGTCGCATGGTTGAAGCCGGAGTCCTCACCCGCCATTCCCAAGGAGGAACTGGACGACGGCACGCCGCTCCTGGGCCGCGTCATCCATGCCCTTATTCCGCCGCTGGTTCTGATCATCGCAGTTCTCGGCTCGATCCTTGCCGGCGTCGCGACTCCAACCGAGGCGGCGGCTGTCGGCTCCGTCGGCGCCCTTCTCCTGGCGGCTTTGCGCCTGCAAGAAGACAAACCGATACCGATCTATTTGGCGGGACTGAGCCTCGTCGTCATGCTGGTTCTGGCCAACACGATGGACCTCCGCGTCTATCGCCAGGAAATCCCGACGGGCGACATGGCCGGTATCGTGGTCGCCGGAATTTGCAGCCTGATCCTCGCTTGGGGCGTAATCATCTCTCTCAAACGGGTGATCCCGAACGACATTCTGCGCGACGTCGTGCGCTCGACCCTCGAAGTTTCGGCGATGGTCTTCGTGATCCTGATCGGTGCCTCCGTGTTCTCGCTCGTTTTCCGCGGGCTTGGCGGTGACGACATCGTGCACGAGTTCCTGACCAACATGCCCGGCGGCATCGTCGGGGCGATCATCATCGTCATGCTGGTGATGTTCGTGCTGGGTTTCTTCCTCGACTTCATCGAGATCACGTTTGTCGTGGTGCCCATCGTCGCGCCGGTGCTGTTGAAATTCGATATCAGCCCGGTATGGCTGGGCATCATGATGGCGATGAACCTGCAGACGTCCTTCCTGACGCCGCCCTTCGGTTTCGCCCTGTTCTACCTCCGGGGCGTGGCACCGCCCGAGGTTAAAACGACACAAATCTACAAAGGCGTGATCCCGTTCGTCATCATCCAGCTGATTGGTTTGGGTATCCTTGCCGCTTTCCCGAAGCACGCGACCTGGCTGCCCGATCTGGTATTCGGCTAATCCCCTCGCCGGCCGTAGACACTTTCCAACCGGAGATCTTTGCGAGGACCGGTCACGTGCCAAACGGCCTGCCATTGGTCCGGCCCTTGGCACGAGAAGCTGCCTTCATAGAGGTCCTCGCCGCACGGATGCGTCGCGGTCCAACGACCGGCCCGGAGATCGAGATCGTGGAAAAAGCCGCCATTCTCGAACCGAACCTCGGCAATGGCGGGATTTGAAAAGGCATAGAAATAGCCGCGGACCGCATCGCCTTTATAGGACGGTAAAGAAAGAACGCCCTGCTCGGCGTACCGAAGCCCCGTTGGGAGGGCATCGAAAATTGCCTGGCCGTTGAAGGTGCCATCCTCGCCCGAGAGCCGGTCGTCGATGGTGCGGTGAAGCTCCCAGGTACCGATGAGATACGACCTCAGGTCGGCAACGGGAAATAATGCCGATTTGTGGTGAATTGCGACGTGAATGGTCACCCGCTAGCCGCGGTGAAGGAGGCGGACGCCTTTCCAGGCAAGCGGCATGACGGCGGCACCGAGCGCGATCTTGAACACCGAGCCGAACAGGAACGGTGCAACGCCAAAGACCCACGCCTTCTCCAGGCCGATCAGCGCCGCGAGCCAGATATAGCCGAGAACGAAGATCACCAAGGTGCCGACCGCCATGGCGGCGAGTGTCGTAAGGACATTGCGGTCCCAGCCCCGCTGCGCCAGCCAGCCGACCAGCCCGGCCGCGGCAACGAAGCCCACCAAATAGCCGCCCGTCGGCCCCATCATATAGGCGAGGCCGATCCCCTTTTCCGGCGTGCCGGCAAAGACCGGCAATCCGGCTGCCCCTTCTATCAGATAGAGGACAACTGTTGCCGCGCCGAGGCGCCAGCCGAACGCCATGCCGATGACGGTCACGGCGAAGGTCTGCATGGTCATGGGTACCGGGTAAAACGGCACCTGAATTTTGGCCGAAAGGGTCAGGATGGCGGTTCCCACCAATGCCAACAGCGTCATCCGTAATGCGCTCGACGTTGCTTCGGGCCAGGCAGCGGCAAGAAGGGTCGAGTGGGCCGCTTTGGCGGCGGGGGATGCGATGCTCATAACCGATGATCCTTTGGTAGCGATATTTGTCTTATAGGCCGTGTTTTAGCCGAATTTTCCCGCTCTGGGAAAGCCTTTGGGCGGCAACCGGCCCGCTTGGGCGCGCTTGCCCTCCCAGGCCAGAAGGTCGGTTTCGCTGCGAACCCCAGAGCCGGTACGCCATGTGAGCCCTTCTTTCTTGGTGAAGGTCTTCACGTCGGCGAGGCCGCCATCCTTGTACTTCTGCAGGAAAACGCCTCGGCCCCGGGTCATTTCCGGCACCTCGTCCAAGGGGAACAGGAGCAGCTTCCGGTTTTCGCCGATCACCGCCACCCAATCGCCGTCGATCCGGCAAACGGCGGCGGCTTCCTCGTCGCCCGACACATTGAGCACTTGCTTGCCGCCCTTCGTTTGGGCGATGACATCGTTTTCCGGCACCACAAAGCCGCGCCCGCTGCTCGATGCCACCAGCAGTTTTTCCCCCGGTTTATGGATGAACAATCCGACCACGTCGTGATCGTTGCCGAGATCGAGCATTAGGCGGACCGGTTCGCCGAAGCCGCGCCCGCCCGGCAGCTTGTCGCAGCCAAGTGTGTAGAAACGCCCGTTGGTGCCGAAAACGATCAGCTTGTCGGTGGTTTCCGCATGGATGGCGAACTTGCCTTTGTCGCCCTCCTTGTATTTGACGTCCTTGACGTTCTCGAGGTGCCCCTTCACCGCCTTGATCCATCCCTTGTCGGAGCACAGCACGGTGATGGGTTCTTTCTCGATCAGCGCTTCGAGCGGCACGTCGACGACGGCCGGCGCCTCGCCCACCTCGGTCCGCCGTTTACCGAGGGCCGTCTTGGCGCCGAAATGCTTCTTGATGTCCGACACCTCGTCCGCGATCACCTTCCAACGCGCCTTCTCGTCCTTCAGGAGTTTGTTGAGCTGGGTCCGCTCCTTCTTGAGGTCGTCGTGTTCGCCGCGGATCTCCATTTCCTCGAGCTTGCGCAAGGACCGCAGACGCATGTTGAGGATGGCATCGGCCTGCCCGTCGGTCAGCTTGAAAGCCTTGATGAGCGCGGGTTTCGGCTCGTCCTTCTCGCGGATGATCTTGATCACCTTGTCGAGATTCAGATAGGCAACGAGGTAGCCTTCGAGGACCTCCATGCGCGCTGCGATCTTGCCGAGACGGAACTCGGTACGCCGCACCAGCACCTCGTGGCGATGATCGAGATAGGCCTGCAACACCTCGCGCAGGTTCATGACGCGCGGCGTGTGATCGGCATCGAGCACGTTCATGTTGAGGGCAAACCGACTTTCGAGGTCCGTCTGCTTGAACATCTGTTCCATCAGGAGGTCAGGCTCGACGGCGCGGCTCTTGGGCACCAGCACGACGCGGACGTCGGCGGTGCTTTCGTCGATAATGTCTTCCAGGAACGGCAGCTTGCGGTTTTGAAGGAGATCGGCGACCCGTTCGATCAGGCGTGCCTTCTGGACCTGATAGGGAATTTCGGTGATCACGATCTGGTATTGGCCGCGGTCGAGCTTCTCCACTTCCCATTTGGCGCGGATACGGAACGAGCCGCGTCCGATCTTATAGGCCGCCGTGATGGTTTCCCGGTCCTCGGCGAGCACGCCGCCGGTCGGGAAATCAGGGCCCGGCATGAACTCGACCAGTTTGCCGATGGTGGCATTGGGCGTCTTGATGAGATGCAGCAGCGCGCTGCAGATTTCATCGACATTGTGTGGCGGAATGTTGGTCGCCATGCCGACGGCGATACCGGCCGCGCCGTTGGCCAGCAGATTGGGGAACCCCGCCGGCATGACCAGCGGTTCGGTCTCCATGCCGTCGTAGGTTTCGCGGAAATCGACGGCATCCTCGTCGATACCGGCAAGCAGGGCTTGGGCAACCTGAGTGAGGCGCGATTCCGTGTAGCGCATGGCGGCGGCGTTATCGCCGTCGATATTGCCGAAATTGCCCTGCCCTTCGATCAGCGGATAGCGCACCGAGAAATCCTGGGCGAGGCGCACCAGCGCATCATAGATCGCGGCATCGCCGTGCGGGTGATACTTACCCATGACGTCACCGACAACGCGGGCACATTTCTTGAAGCCCTGATCGGGATCGAGGCGCAATTGCCGCATGGCATAGAGCAGCCGCCGGTGCACCGGCTTGAGGCCGTCACGCACATCAGGCAAGGAGCGCGACATGATGATGGACAGCGCATAGGACAAGTAGCGTTCGCTGATGGCTTCGGCGAGCCGCGTATCGCGGACATCGCCGCCAGAAGGACCGGAGGGAAGCGTGTCAGTGGCCATATGAGTTCTCTCGAACGTTTCTTGGGTATTCTTGTTGGCGGCTCTTGATATCGGGGTTCGAACGTCGGTTCAACCACCAGATATAGTATGTGCAGTATGCATGGCCTTCACCCGCGCCACAAGCCGGGTCCGCGCCGGCGGCACGCCACTGCGGTGATGACCGAAGGCGTATTGCTCGAGAAAATGCCCGGTGAGGCGCAAACCATCGGCGATGGCGGTGCCACTTTCGTTTGATGCAGCCGCCGCCGGATCGTCGAGCAGGAAGGCGGGCAACGCAAACAGCTTGTCGCGGTAGTCGGCGCCGCCCGACAGCGACACTGCCCGGCCCGAGCGCGGCGACACATAGGCAAGTTCTTCGAGTGCCCCCGTCGCGGCGCAGGCACTGAGATCGAGCCCGAAGCCCATGTCGGTCAACAGATCGCGTTCCCAGCGCACATAGGCTTCAAGCCAGTCCGCATCGCCGAGACCGTCGATGAACGCGATCAAACGCCGGTAAAGGCCGGGGTGAGGCTCGCGCTCGGGCAGCGCCGCCTCGGCGACGGCACAGGCGGCACTGAGCCCCGCCAAACGCAAGGGATCGTCGAGCCACTCGGCCGCCACCGCGCGCGTCAACTCGCAGGTGTAATTGCCGAGATGATCCTCGAGCCGCGCCCGCCACGTGGCGCGCACGCCGTTGCCCGCCTGATAGAGGCCCTGCGCCCGCTTGCCGGCACCACCGCGTACCAGCCCCGCGTGGCGGCCATGCTCGGCGGTCAGCAGATTGACGATCACCGAATGCTCGCCATGCTTCCGCGCCGACAGAACGATCCCTTCGTCAGTCCAGTTCATTAAGTAGATTCAAATGCCAAGTTACTTGGCCAGTTTATCGAATAAATTCGATTGTCTTCTAATCAATCTCGAATTTATCGGACCGCATCGTCAACAATTTGATTTTTTGCACTGCTACGTTTTCGTTGCGTTCAGCCGATCGAAATGGCTACGGATTGCAGATTTAGTGCTGTCTTTTTCGTTCGTGCTCCACTTTCTGAGCACCTCATCGATGGGCTCGATGGCGTCGTCGCAGCCACCCCCGCGGAATACCGTATCCGCCGAGCTGCGGTCGTTTTCATAGTTGGTAATGCCTTTGAGACGCGCGGCAACCTGAACCGCCCAACAACCGTTCTTCATTCCGTAAAACCCGGAGTACCGATGGCTGATCTCGCTCGCGTCCTTTATCGCATAGTCATCGATATTGAAGCGGGCCGCGAAGTTCATGAATCTCCCGCGGTCTTTCATATCCCGTTCGACCAAAGGAGAGAACCAAGCCAAATGAACGAACTGAGTATTCGCGAATGTTTTGGAATTCCGGACGTAATTGATAATCGCAACACCGCCCCGGTCCCGGGCTGTATAGACCAATTCAATATCCGGCGCCTTAAAAAACAGCGGCAAATTGGTGCTGGCCTGCTCCCATGGCAGAACCTTTGGCTCACTCAGGCTCATGACGGTTCCACTCGAATCACGAGGACCGTCGCTCACACACCCAATTAGCCCAAAGGCGACCAGGCCCAAAATCGCATAGCTTGTCTTACGCATACCCTCCCCCTTCGATATTTCCGCGTAATTTTTCCTGAGCGATTTTTTCGCTCTGAATACGGGTATAGTTTGGACCAGATTACGCGTTGAAGTCCAATCCCCAATCGCGGTAGCGGGCGGGATCGTCGCTCCATTTCTCACGCACCTTGACGAACAGGAAGAGGTGCACGCGCCGTTCGAGAAGCTCTTCGAGCTCTTCGCGGGCCGCCGCGCCGATGGATTTGATCTGGCGCCCGCCTTTGCCGAGGACGATGCCCTTCTGGCTGTCGCGCTCCACATAGATCACCTGTTCGATACGGGCGCTGCCGTCTTCGTCCTCTTCCCAATTCTCGGTTTCCACCGTCGCCGCGTAGGGCAGTTCCTTGTGCAGTTGCAGGAACAACTTTTCGCGGGTGATCTCGGCGGCGAGCAAACGCAGGGGCATGTCCGACATCTGGTCCTCGGGGAACATCCACGGCCCTTCCGGCATCTTTCCCGCGAGGAACGCCAGCAGATCGGCGGTGCCGTCGCCGGTCTCGGCGGACACCATGAAGGTGTCGTCGAAGATGCCTTCGGCGTCGAGCGCCGCCGCCAATTCTAGGAGTTTCGGCTTAGCCACCAGATCGACCTTGTTAAGGACCAGGATGCCCCGCTTTTGCTGCTCCTTGAGGCGGTCGAGGATGGCGCGGGTGTCGTCATCGATGCCGCGCGCCGCGTCCACCAGCACAAGCAAAACGTCGGCGTCCCCTGCCCCGCCCCAGGCGGCGGCGACCATGGCGCGGTCGAGACGCCGGCGCGGCCGGAAGATGCCCGGCGTGTCGATGAAAACGAGCTGTGCTCCCGCCTCGATACAGATGCCGAGCACGCGGGTGCGCGTGGTCTGCACCTTGGGCGACACGATGCTGACCTTGGAGCCGACGAAGCGGTTGAGCAGCGTCGACTTGCCGACATTGGGCGCGCCGATGATGGCGACAAAACCGCAATGTTGCGCCGGATCAGCCATCGTCATTACTCAGAAGGCCCAACAAGGTTGCCGCTGCGTCCTGTTCTGCGGCGCGTTTGGTCGTGCCCTCGGCCTTCGCCGGCGGATGACCTTCGACACTCACTTCGACCTGGAACAGCGGTGCATGAGCCGGTCCCTCCCGCGATACCTCGGTATAGACGGGTAAAGGCAAACCGTGCGCCTGCGCCCATTCCTGCAAGGCCGTCTTGGCGTCCTTGGGCGGCGTCGGTTCCTCGCCGAGCATCCCGGTCCATTCGCGCTCGATAAATGCCCGCGCGACGGAAAGACCGCCGTCGAGATAGAGCGCCGCGATCACCGCCTCGCAGCAATCGGCGATGATGGCGGGATTCTCGCGCCCGCCGCCTTCTTCTTCCCCCGTCGACAAGTTCAGATACGCGCCGAGGCCTATATGCCGCGCCACCCGCGCCAGCGCATCCCGCCGCACCAGGGCGGAATGGCGGCGTGCGATCTGCCCCTCGTTTTCACCGGGGAACGCGGTGAGCAGCATGTCGGCGACGACCAGCCCCAATACCCGGTCGCCCAGGAACTCGAGCCGCTCATTGGCGGCATCGCGCCCGAGCCGGTCGGCGAGACTCGCGTGGGTCAACGCTTGCTGTAAATGGTCGGGGTTGGTGAAATCGTGGCCGAGGGCGGCCATCAAATTGTTTACGTCGGAGGTTCGGCCACCTTGGTGGTTTCCTGGGCCCGCCATACCGTCAGTTGATTTCCTTGAAGAAGCGGGAACCGCGCCAACTCCACGGCCATTTCCAGAACTCGTACCACGCGGCCGAGCCGTCGGTGGAGAACCAAATGATCTCGGCGCGGCCGACGAGGTTCTGCGCCGGCACGAAACCGACCTTGCTCATCACCCGGCTGTCCTCGGAATTGTCACGGTTATCGCCCATCATGAAATAATGCCCGGGCGGCACTTCGAACGCGTCCGTATTGTCGAGCCCGCCGAAGTCCGTCATCTCATAGATCGGGTGCTGTTTGCCGCCCGGCAGTGTTTCGACAAAGAGATCCGCCATTCCACGCCGGCGGTAGCCGTCGGTGATGAGTTCCTTACCGACATACTCGCGTTTTACGACCTCGTTATTCAGAAACAAGCGACCGGAGCGCACCTGCACGGTATCGCCCGGCAAGCCGATAACGCGCTTGATGTAATCGGTTTGGTTATCTTCAGGCGTCTTGAAGACAACCACGTCCCCGCGTTCCGGCTCGGAAAAGAACAAGCGGCCGGGGATCAGCGGTAATCCGAAGGGCAGCGAGTAGCGGGAATATCCGTAGGAATATTTCGATACGAACAGATAATCCCCTTCCAATAACGTCGGCATCATGGAGCCGGAAGGAATGTTGAACGGCTCGTAAGCGAAGGTCCGAACAACAAGGGCGATCAGGATCGCATAGACGATCGTTCTGACCGTATCGAAGATACCGTAGGAGGATTTATTTTCGCGCGCCAAAACGTCCTGCTAACTCTTTGTTTTTCATGTCAAAGCGCCGAGAGGCGCGCTTACGGGATGATGCGGGGGGATGAAGCCAGCGGTTACCTTCGCTGTCAAGCTTGTTCAGGTGCGTTTAGAGGTGTTCAGGCGGCAATAAGCGCATCGATCTCGCCGATCAGCTTATCGATCTGCTTTTCCCAGGAAAAGCCGCGCATGAAGCGAGCCGCGGCCGCCCCACGCCGTGCCGCTTCTTCGCGGTCGTTATAGATTTCCTCGAGACGTTCGACCGTTTCCTCCACCGATGTTTCCTGCCAGCCTTCGGTGCCGGCATACGGCTCGTAGGGATCGACCGGCCCCTGGCCGCTCAATGGATAGCAATTGCCGTCGGCGATCAGATCCTTCTGTCCTGTGTTGTCGGCGATAATGCACGGCAATCCTGCCGCCATCGCTTCCATGGCAACAAGATTGGTGCCGGGCTCGCAGCGGTTGGGAAATACCGCGACGTCAGCGGCGGCAAGGACATCCGGCATCGTCCGATTGGGCGGCATGCCGAGATCGATAAAGGAGCCCATGGGTACGCCATTGATATCGAGCCAAACGACCGTATCCAGAGTGCGGTCGGCATTGATCCGCGGCGCGCCGCTCACATGTTGCGAGCGGCCGATGGTCTCCACCATTTGCGGCCACTGATTGGCCCAGGCATAGATCAGCAAGGCTTCCGGGTGGCGTTGCTGAAAGATTTTGAACGCGGCGACAACGACGTCTTGGCCCTTTCGGTATTCCAGTTTTCCGCCGGAAAATATGACGAACCGGTCCCGGTAGGTATCGAGACGCGGACGTGGCGTAAACCGGCTCACGTCGACCCCTTGGAATATGTTCACGACGTTTTTCAGGCCGCGGTCCTTAAGGATATCGGCGTTCCAGGTGGAACCGGTGACGATGCGGTCGTAACGGGCGGCGCGCGCCAGGCCCTCATCCGAAATAGCGGTGTCTTCGAAAAAGATGACCCCGAGATTTTTGGGCCCGACAACAGGCTGCTCGTCGAGGCCAGGAACAAAATCGTTGCGCAACGCGTGCAACACCGGCGCATCCAATTCGAGGACATCCACGGTGCCTTTTTTGATCATGTCCTGGAGATGCATCATGCGCTGGAACACAGGGTCCAACAAAGCCCGCTGCTCCGGTTCCAGTTCGAGAAGATGGGGCTCCAGGTAAAGGATCGGCTGGCGCCCGGTCCGCACCAACTCGAGAGCTAAATTCGTTCCGTAGACGCCCCAGCCGGAAACGCTGGATAGCCGCCAACCAATGGCGACCGAAGTGGCAGCGGAGGTCGCGTTCACCTGGTTCCCTGCGCCTGGGCGACGAAATCGGCGCCCGCGGCCACCCCCGCCGCCGGTACTGCGGTGATGATCACCATGGCTTGGGCGATGGGAAACTCATCGGTAATCGTCAGATCGATCTGGGCCTCCATGCCCGGCGGCAGCAACTCCGCCAAACGGTGGGCGGCGCCCCCCGTCAATGCCATGGTCGGCTTGCCCGAGGGCAGGTTGATCACGCCGAGATCGCGCCAAAAGACGCCCTTGCGAAATCCCGTGCCGAGCGCTTTGGAGCAGGCTTCCTTCGCGGCGTAACGTTTGGCATAGCTCGCCGCGCGCATCCGGCGGTTCTCCGATTTGCGGCGTTCGACATCCGTAAAACAGCGATCGATAAAACGCTCGCCGAAACGGTCGAGGGTCTTCTCGATGCGCCGGATATCGATGAGATCGTTGCCAATTCCGATAATCATGGAACAGTCCTCAGCGCCACATGCCATCAGGCCGACCGGTCGCCGGCAGCCTCGGCGCGGGCGTTGTCCATCAGGGCGCGCATGCGTTTGATGGTGCTGTCGAGCCCGCCAAAAATAGCCTCACCAATGAGGAAATGCCCGATATTAAGCTCGACGATGTTCTCGATCTCCGCGACGGGCGCGACGGTATCGAAGCCGAGACCATGGCCGGCATGGCACTCCAGGCCCAGCTGCGCGGCATAGGCCGCCGCCTCGCGGATACGCGCCAATTCGTGTTGTTGCCGCGCGCCGGTTGCGTCGCAATAGGCGCCCGTGTGCAGTTCCACGACCGGTGCCCCCAAGGCAACGGCGGCGTCGAGTTGCGCCGGGTCGGCCTCGATAAACAGCGACACGCGAATACCGGCGTCCCGAAGGCGGGAAACGATCGGCGCCAGCTGATTGTGCAACCCCCGCGCATCCAAGCCGCCCTCGGTGGTCAGTTCTTCGCGCTTCTCGGGAACGATGCAAGCGGCGTGCGGCAAATGGCGCAAAGCAATCTCAAGCATTTCGTCGGCTGCCGCCATCTCCAGATTGAGCGGTAGATCAACCTCCTGACGGAGGCGTTCAATATCTCGGTCGGAGATATGGCGCCGGTCCTCGCGGAGGTGGGCTGTTATGCCGTCAGCCCCCGCCTTGGCCGCCGCAAGGGCCGCACGTACGGGATCCGGATGGTCACCACCACGGGCATTCCGGATGGTCGCCACATGATCAATATTGACCCCTAGCCTCAAGTAACGCGGCGAAGTGGGTAATAGGCGGTTCATGCGTGTTTCTCCAACTGCTTCTCGACCATGTGCTTTTCCATTTCAGCTTTGGTCTGAGCCTTTTTTATGGCCTCGTACTTGTGCTGCAACCGGAGGATGCGGGCCCGTCGGTAGGTATTGATCAAATAGCGGATCAGGAAATAGGACGCAAACCAGGCCGCAATAGCGGTCGGGATGGACCCGACCAGCATCGGGCCGAAAATCGGCCAGGCCGATTCCTGCAAATAAACCAAGTCGAAGCGTAACAGCGCCTTGACGATATTACCGAAAATGACTGCGAACTCGATCTGACCGTCGGCACCGACGCCGCCCATTCCCATCCAGCGGCCAAGCTCATAAATCCAAATCCAGATAAACGGGAATGTCCATGGATTGCCAACCAGCGTTCCGATCGCGGACGCAACGATATTGGCGCGGAAAACCCAAGCCAGTATTGCGGCGCCGGCAAGATGAAATCCAATGAAAGGCGTGAACGAAATCGCCGCGCCGAACGCGAACCCCGCAGCGATGGAATAGCTGCTGCCGGGCAGCCGACCGACACGATGGCGGAAATAGGACGCAGATCTCCGCCAGCCGATGGCCGGCCAAATAAAGTTTCGGAGATGATGGGCGGTGGAGCGCTGCTCCCTACGTCGAAACATTTCGCCCTATAATCATGTTCGTCCCAAATCCGCTCTTCACCCTGTCAGCCCCACACCACTTAACCTCTGGCGCGTTCAACGGAGTTAATCGCCGGGGCCGCGCGAAGTGCGGCGATAATGTTCGTTAGGTGCTTTAGATCCCGCACTTCTACGTCGACCATCATCTCAAAAAAATCTGTGCTTCGGTTGGTAATTTTCAAGTTGGTAATATTGCCGCCGTTCTTTGCGATGATCATCGACAATTCACCCAACGTACCGGGCTCGTTGCCGACAACCACGTGGACGCGGCCAACGTGGCTGTTGACGTCGTGGGCGCTGGAATCCCATGCAACATCCAACCAACGTTCCGGCGCGTCGACAAACTCTTCGAGGGTCTCGCAGTCAATGGTATGGATATTCACGCCGCGCCCTTTGGTCACGATACCGACAATGCGGTCGCCCGGCAGCGCATGACAGCAACTTGCGAAGTGCACCGCCATGCCCGGGATCAATCCCTTGATGGGAATAGCGCCCTCTTCGATGGATTTCATCCGGCCCCGAACCTGGGACAGAGACACGATTTTCATGTCGTCTTCAGGGGACTTGGTCGCCGGATAGACCGCCCCCAGAACCTGGCGTCCCGTGATGTGGCCGGCGCCGACCTCGGCACACAATGTATCGATACTGTCGAGGGTAAAGATCGGCAGTGCTTCCTTCAGCGCCTTATCCGTCAGCTTGTACCCTTCCGTTTCGAAAGTACGTTCCAGGATGGAGCGGCCCAGCCGCATATATTCCTCGCGCTGCTTGAGGCGCACGAAACGACGGATGCGCGCCCGTGCCTTGCCGGTAGCAACGAAGTTCTCCCACATGGGTGACGGCGTTTGCGCCTTTGAGGTAATGATTTCGACCTGATCGCCGTTGTTGAGCACCGTGTGCAGCGGCATGATTCGGCCGTTGACCCGCGTGCCGACACAGGTGTCGCCAACCTCGGAATGCACCGCATAGGCAAAGTCGACCGAGGTTGCGCCGACCGGCAGGGCAATGACATCGCCCTTGGGTGTGAAACAGAAGACCTGATCCGGGAACATCTCGAGCTTGGTGTGCTCGAGGAAGTCCTCGGGGTTGGCGGCATGTTCGAGAATATCCAGCAACTCCCGCATCCAGCGGTACTGCCGGCCAGAGGTCTTGTCGTCCCCCTGTTTGTAACGCCAATGGGCGGCAACGCCGAGTTCCGCGACCTCGTGCATCTCGCGCGTGCGGATCTGCACTTCGATACGCTGCCGGTGCGGACCGATAACCCCCGTGTGGATGGATTGATAGCCGTTTGGCTTTGGCGTCGAGATGAAATCCTTGAAGCGGCCGGGGACCACCGGATAAGTGCCGTGAATGACACCGAGTGCCCGATAGCAATCCTCGATCGTGTCGACGACCACACGGAAGGCTATGATATCGGCGATCTGTTCGAAGGACACGTTTTTGCGCTGGGTTTTGCGCCAAATGGAATACGGTGTCTTCTCACGGCCAATAACCGTCGCGCGAACTTTCGACCCGGCCAAGGTTTCTTTCAGTTCGTTGATGATCTTATCAACGATGTCGCCGCCCTGGGTCCGCAGGAAATCGAGCCGCGCCAATATGGACTCACGGACATCGGGGTTAAGTTCGGCAAAGGACAGATCCTCGAGTTCGTTCTGGAGTTCGTGCATGCCGATGCGTTCGGCGAGCGGCGCATAGATTTCCATGGTTTCCATGGCGATGGCGCGGCGTTTTTCCGGCTTCCGGATGTGCCGTAAGGTCCGCATGTTGTGCAAGCGGTCGGCGAGCTTGACCAGAAGCACCCGGATGTCGACGGACATGGCCAGAACCAGCTTACGGAAATTCTCGGCCTGCGACGTACTGTTTCCGCCTTGCAGCTCGATCTGGGTGAGTTTGGTCACCCCTTCGACCAATTGAGCGACTTCCTCACCGAAATGCTTGGCGATCTCGTCGCGGGTGGTTTCGGTATCTTCGATCGTGTCGTGCAGAAGCGCCGTGATGATCGAGTTGCCGTCGAGCTTGTATTTAGTGAGGATGCCCGCGACCTCGATCGGATGCGAGAAATAAGGATCGCCCGAGGCGCGCTTCTGTGAGCCATGCGCCTTCATGGCAAAGACATACGCGCGGTTGAGCGCGTCCTCGTTCACTGCCGGATCATAAGCGCGCACGCGTTCGACGAGTTCGAATTGCCGGATCATATGAAAACGCCCCCGTAGCCGTTGGCCGCATCGGGGGCGCAGGAAATACGAATGGGAGCACGGTCGGGGCACGCGCGCGGCGTGCAAAGCACGAAGTCGGACGTCAGGCCAAGAAACGGGAGACCCGGAAGGTGGCCAGGAAGTGGTCTCCGTTCAACGATCCCATACCGTGCGTGCGTCATTCATCTTCTTCGTTGATATCCTGATTACTGAAATCGGGACCTTCGCTCTCGGCGTCAAGGTTAACGTCCCCGCCTTCTTCAACGCCTTCAGCGGCTTGGGCCGCCGGGATACCGCCCTCGGGCGCAACCAGTTCGCCCGTATAGGCGTCGGCCGCGGACAACATTTCCAAATCTTCTTCCTCGAGCTCGTCGGATTCGACATGTTTCTGCAGGCCCTTGACCAGGGATTCCTGAATATCGTCGAGGTTTAGGGTCTCGTCGGCAATCTCACGCAGGGCGATGACGGGGTTCTTGTCATTGTCGCGGTCAACGGTGAGCGGCGCGCCGGACGACAGGGCACGGGCGCGGTTGGCCGCCAACATCACCAATTCGAAGCGGTTTGTGACTTTCTCGATGCAATCTTCGACGGTCACACGGGCCATTCTGTATTCTCCAAATTTTTTCGAACAGGGACGGCTACATAAAAACCGGGAGTATTCCGGTATAAATTCAGCCTGACGATCGGTCACTGGCGGGGCAGCAAGGTCCAACAGTCAGCTTGGGCGCCGATTATATATGGGGGAGACGGGAAAAACGCAAGCATTTCAGCCAAATAGTGCGGCTTCTTTTGGCTAGGAAAGCCGCCGTATTCCATTGATATCCCCAAGTCGCCCAATCATTTCTTCTACTGTGGCCTTGGAAACCGGATGGCACCACGCATCCGCACCGCCGGGTAAGCCCCTATCCCGAAGCACCTGCAGCAAATCCCGGAGGGGCAAAAGGACGAACGCCCGCTCGGCCAACCGGGGATGCGGAACCGCGAGCCCCGGTTCCTGGATGATTCGGTCATTATAGGCCAAAAGGTCCAAATCGATGGTCCTGGCCGCGTTGGCAACGGACCTCGTACGTCCAAACCGCATTTCGACCGATAAGAGCAGCGCCAACAATTGCCCGGGGGCCAAGCCGGTTTCCAAACAGGCCACCCCGTTCACGTAATTCGGCTGGTCGGAAACAGGTACGGGAGCAGTCTCATACCACGGTGAAACTGCCGTAATTTCAACGCCTTCGGCGGCAAGCATCTCCAACGCTGCGGCGCAGGTTTCGCGGGGCGCCCCAACCTCGCTGGGTAGATTGGCGCCTACACCGATCAAGATCATAACTGGTACACTTTCGTTCGCCGGGTTCGGCTAAATTGCCATCAAAATTTCATTTAAGGCCAAGTTTATTTTGTCTGGGCAAAGGAACAGCCTATATAATCGACCCCACGGAAAACGGGTGTATGAATTATTCTATCATTCCGGCTTTCCGGCGCAAACAAACCCGGTAAGCGGCGCCTATTTTTATTCACCTTTTTATTTCAATACGTCGTATTACCCATTGATAAATAGGGGAAATATAGGAATGCACTTCTACCCACAGGAGCGGATAGGTTTGTTCATCGACGGATCGAACCTTTACGCTGCCGCCAGGGCGCTCGGCTTCGATATCGATTATAAACTCCTCTTAAAGTTGTTCGCCGATCAGGGGCGCCTCGTACGTGCATTCTATTATACGGCATTGATCGACGATCAAGATTATTCCCCTATCCGCCCGCTGGTCGATTGGCTCGATTACAACGGGTACACCATGGTTACAAAACCGACAAAGGAATTCACCGATACGGCCGGCCGGCGCAAGATCAAGGGCAACATGGATATCGAACTGGCCATCGATGTAATGGAAATGGTCGAACATCTGGATCATGTCGTTCTGTTCTCCGGCGACGGAGATTTCCGCCGGCTCGTGGAGGCCACGCAGCGCAAGGGCGCCCGGGTCAGTGTGGTTTCCACCATCCGCTCGAAACCGCCCATGGTCGCCGACGAGTTGCGCCGCCAGGCCGATCATTTCGTCGAGCTGGTCGATATCCGCGACCTCATTTGCCGTGAAGGCAGCCAAGGCGACGTCCCGGCCGATCCTCACAGCCTGCACGACTATGAGCAGGGCGACTATGACGACGCGCCCCAGGATGGCGATCTGATCGACGACGAGCTCCGCGAGTCCCTTTGACGTCCAAATCCGCCCCCTCTGAGAAGAGCGTCACCGCCCCGCCTGCGGATTGCCGCCGCTGTGCGCGGCTGTCCAAATTCCGTGACGACAACCGGCAGCAATACCCGGATTTCTTCAACAATCCGGTGCCGTCCTTCGGCGGATTGGATGCGCGCCTATTGGTCGTGGGGCTGGCGCCCGGTCTAAAGGGGGCCAACCGGACCGGGCGGCCCTTTACCGGCGACTACGCAGGCGACCTCCTCTATCCCACCCTCATCGAATACGGCTTCGCGCGCGGAACGTTTGGCGCCAGCATCGACGACGGGCTTCAGATGGTCGATTGCCGGATAACCAACTCGGTTCGGTGCGTGCCCCCGGAGAACAAACCGACGGGCGAGGAAGTGACTTCCTGCCGCCCGTTTCTCATCAATGAAATCAACGCGATGCCCAATTTGCGGGTGGTCCTGGCCCTTGGCGTCCTGGCTCATAACGCGACTTTGGTCGCCTTGGGGGAACGCCGGGCTTCCTGGAAATTTACCCATGGCGGGATGCATGCTCTGCCCAACAGCCTGACGCTGGCCGACAGCTATCATTGTTCGCGCTACAACACGAACACGGGCCGCCTGACCGAAGCCATGTTCCACGACGTCGTCGACGCGGTGGCGAAGAAATTGGGACGCTGATCCCTGACCAGAGCGGAAGGCGCCCGGCCCCTGCAACTCCGCAAGATTTGTCAAAACGGCCCATGCTAGCGTCACCCCGAAAATTCGGTGAGACTGAGCGCATGGATACCAAAGCACCAAAAACCACCCCCAAAAAGGCCGCCGAAAGCGTTACCTTGGCGGCGTATGAAGACCGCATGGCCCGTGTCACGGACTATGTATACGAGCATCTCGACGAGAAGATCGACCTCAGCCGGCTGGCCGAGATAGCTTGCTTGTCGCCCTATCATTGGCATCGCGTTTATCATGCCCTCAGGGGCGAGACGATAGCAGCCACCGTCAAGCGGCTGCGTCTGCACCGCGCCGCGGGATACCTGGTGCAAACGCCGATGAGTATTGCCGAGATCGCCGGTAAATCCGGCTACCCCAGCCCTCAATCCTTCACTCGAGTTTTCAAATCCGCGTACGGCGTACCGCCCGCCACCTACCGGCGTGTTGGCGGCCATGCGCAGTTTCGGAAGCAATCACGGGAAAGGGTTTCCAAAATGTATGACGTCAGTATTAAGACTGTCCCCAATATGAAAGCAGTGTCGGTCACGCACACCGGGTCTTATATGCAGATCGGCAAAGCGTTCGACACGCTCATGCGATGGTGCGGAATGCACGGCCTCTTGGGACCGGATTCGCGATCGGTGGGAATTTATTACGACGACCCCAGCCTCGTACCGGAAGAGGATCTACGGTCCCGCGCAGCGCTGATCACCAACAGCGAGACTGCTATTGAACCGCCTTTCGAACGCACGGATATCGCCGGTGGCGAGTACGCTGTTCTCCGCCATGTGGGGCCCTACGCGGAATTGGAAACTGCGTATCAGTGGCTTTACGGCGATTGGCTTGTGGCCTCAGGACGTGAAGCCGCCGACGCGCCTATTTTCGAGGAATATCTCAATGACCCTCAACAAACCCCGCCAACGGACCTCGTCACCGAGATATATCTGCCACTAAAATGAACGGAACTTCTTCTTGGCTTTCCCCCTCGCCGCAGACTTGCTGCGAACGAGAGGGAGAGCCAAGTTTATGCGTATAAACTCGGCAGGCGCACCGCGCGGTAGACGTCCCAGCCGCGGCTTTCGTCACGGGTATCGATAAACAGCTCGAAGACCTTCTCCGGTGCCGCGTCGCCATTGGGATCACGCGTGACCTCGACCAAGCGTACGGACCCGATACCGGTGGTTGGGTCCTCGGACACCGCGCCCTCCGGCGTCGCCAGCATGCCGCCGAAGCAGGCCAGCACGGTGCCTGATTCCGGCAAGGGCTGCGCACCACAAATGAAGGGGCAGTAGGAAGCTTCTTCGCCCGGCCCGCCATAGGACCAAACCTGACGCACCGTCATGGCCTCTTCGTCGACCTCGAACTCCGCGACGCGGCTGTAGTTCTCACTCGCCGGTAGCGGCGCCTCGAACGGCCAGGTACGGCAATTGCCGTTGTCGAATAACAGGATCGTCCCCTCGGGCGTCACCAGGGAGTTGTGCTGGTGGAATTGCCAGGTGACGTCTCCGACCGGCTTGAGCAGCTTGTCCGACCAGGGCGCGTTCCAGCCCTCCGGCGTCCCCAGGATCCACTTCAACGATTTCGTCTTGCGGTCGATCTTCACCACCGCGTCCTGATGGCGCAGCGACAGGATCAAGGAGTCGTCGCGCTCGTCATGAACGACGGCATTGGCATGGGTCCAGTCGACGGAGTCGACGATGCCTTTGCGTTCCCAATAACCATCGAAAACGCCATAACCGAAGCGATAAGGATCGAGACTGTCGAGAAGCTTCCATTCGTCGACGACCTGCCCGTCGCGGGTGAACTCGACGACGACGTCGCCGACCACGGTCGCCGTCCCCTTGGGCGCGTCCGGGTCGGTATCGCTCGATGGATAGTCGGCCAAGTCCCGGGTCTCGACGCTGAGGACCAGGAAATTGCCATTGGCCATCTCGAAGATCTCGTGATGGAAGGACTCGGCCGCGACAGGAAAAAACTTGTCCTCTTTGTGCAGATCGGGCCAGCGGTCGACGGCAATCCACTGATTGATCACATTGCCGAGCATATCGAATTCGACCGCCCGGTGATCGAAGGTAAGATAGATAAGGTTACCATTGCGAAGACGCTTCACGTCGCCGACGGTTTGGCCGAAATCGCGGTACCATACCACCTCGCCCTCATCGTCGACGGCGACCATCACGCCGTAGTTCTTGGCCCCCGATTGGGCGGACTTGCGCAGGCCGAACATGGTAACGCCAGGAGCCATCCGCGCCCGGTCGGCGACACGCAGATCGAGCGGCGGGAAATCCTCCGGCAACGGATCGGTGGCGAATTCAATGACCTCCTCGCCATCGATGCGGTTGCCATCCTCGTCGAGCGCCGACACCGAAAGCCAATGTGCCCGTCCCGGCCGCATCCCAAGCACGGTGAGTTCGTGGTGGGAGGCGAATGCGTCAGACTGCGGAAGCGCCCAAGTCCGGTCACCGTCGCTGATGACGATCTCGGCGCGGCTGGGGATATTGGTGGCAAAGCGAACCTGGCCCGCCAGCGGCGCATACCCACTCGGATTGAGCACGAATATAGGGGGTTCCGTAAAAGCGATCTGGATGGGCTCGAGAGCGGCGGCAGTGCCGTGACTTCCTGGCATCGGGGCTTCCTTTGATGTTGCAACCGGCGGTCGATTTGATTTTCGCGCCCTAAGCACTGGCCGACCGTCGAATTTACGCGTTGATAGGCGAGTTTCGATCTAAATACAATTTTATTTTTGTATTTATTATTTAATACACATAAAATTATATGTAATATTTGTCTGAATGACGTGGAAATCCGGGATTTCGCGGCAAAGAATGTATTGGCGGCCCGGCCAGATATGCTATACCCCGCCGCGTTATCCCGTGCTTGTCCCACTCCCTGGAGTCAGTTCCCGTGGAAATCGTTTGCCTGGACCTTGAGGGCGTGCTGATCCCCGAAATATGGATCGGGGTCGCCGAAAAAACCGGTATCACCGAGTTGCGGGCCACGACCCGCGACATCCCCGACTACGACGTCCTCATGAAACAACGGCTTCGTATTCTGGACGAACACAACATTCGCCTGCCCGTCATTCAGGAAGTCATCGATAGCCTGGGACCGCTTGATGGCGCCAAGGACTTTCTCGATTGGCTGCGCGCCCATTTCCAAGTGGTGATCCTGTCCGACACGTTCTACGAATTCGCCGAGCCGCTAATGCGTCAACTGGGCTGGCCGACCCTCCTTTGCCATCGCCTGGAAATCGACGACACCCGCCGGATTGCCCATTACCGGCTGCGGATGAAAGACCATAAACGCCAGGCCGTGAAAGCTTTTAAAGCCCTCAACTTCACCGTGTTCGCGGCGGGCGATTCCTACAACGATACGACCATGCTGGGTGAAGCCGATACCGGCATTCTGTTCCGGGCGCCCGAGAACGTGGTGGCAGAGTTTCCCCAATTCCAGCTCACGACGACCTACGACGCCCTCAAGGACGCCTTCATCGCCGCCAGCCCCCGTTTCTAAGCGGGGACACGGCGTAGAGCCCCGTCATGCTGCAAATCAACGACCTTACTTACCGCGTTGCGGGGCGGCTGTTGTTCGATGGCGCGACCGTCGCCATCGGCAAGGGGCAGAAGGTGGGTCTCGTCGGCCGTAACGGGACCGGCAAAACGACTTTGTTCCGGCTGATCGCCGGCGACATTTCACCCGACGGCGGATCGATTTCGCTGCTCGGCCGGGCGCGCATGGGCCGGGTAGCCCAGGAAGCGCCATCGGGACCGCAAAGCCTGCTGGAAACGGTATTGGCCGCCGACAGTGAACTTGCCGCGCTCACCGCCGAGGCGGAAACGGCCACCGATCCCCACCGTATCGCCGAGATTCATACACGCCTCGCCGACATCGACGCCCACACGGCGCCATCACGGGCAGCGACGATCCTGTCCGGCCTCGGCTTCGACGAAGACGCCCAGCAACGGTCCTGCGATTCCTATTCCGGTGGATGGCGCATGCGCGTCGCACTTGCCGGTGCCTTGTTTTCGCGGCCCGACCTGCTGCTGCTCGACGAACCGACCAACCACCTCGACCTGGAAGCGAGTTTGTGGCTGGAAGGCCATCTCGCCAACTGGCCGGGAACGCTGCTGGTCATCAGCCACGACCGCGACCTGCTGAACCGCGTCGTGAGTAACATCATCCATTTGCAAGGCGCCAAGCTCACCTTGTACCAGGGCGGCTACGACCGGTTCGAAAACACGCGGCGTGAAAATCTAGCACGCCAGTCAGCCTTGCATAAAAGGCAGTTGGAAGAGCGCCGCCGCATCCAAATCTTTGTCGACCGCTTCCGCGCCAAGGCGACCAAGGCGCGCCAAGCGCAGAGCCGGCTCAAGATGCTGGAACGCATGGAGCCCATTGCCTCGGTGATGGAAGAACGTACGACAACCTTCGCCTTCCCCGACCCCGACCCGATGCCGCCGCCGTTGGTCGCCATGGACAATGTTGCGGTGGGTTATGACGGCGTGCCGGTGCTGCGCGACCTCGATCTGCGGATCGATATGGACGACCGCATCGCCGTTCTTGGCCCCAACGGCAACGGCAAATCGACCCTTGTGAAGCTGCTGGCATCCCGGCTTACGCCGCTGGAAGGCAAGGTCGTCAAATCGAGCAAATTGCGGGTCGGCTATTTCGCGCAGCATCAGGCCGAGGAGCTCAACCTGGAAGAAACGCCGCTGACCGTGCTCACACGGCGGCTGGAGATGACCACGGAGACCAAGGTGCGCGCCCACCTCGGCCGGTTCGGGTTCGGCGCCGACAAAGCGGAAACCAAGATCGGCAATCTGTCGGGCGGCGAAAAGGCGCGCCTCCTGTTCTGTCTGATGAGTGTCGACGCACCCCATATCCTGCTGCTCGACGAACCGACCAATCACCTCGACGTCGACGCCCGAGAAGCCTTGGTGCAGGCGCTCAATGCCTATGACGGCGCGGTCATCCTGGTGAGCCACGATGCGCATATTATCGAGTTGGTATGTGACCGGCTCTGGCTTGTCGAAAACGGTGGCTGCGACCGGTTCGACGGCGATCTTGCCGATTACCGGCAATTGCTGCTCGATCGGGCACGGGACAAGAAGCGCGGCGTCAAGGACGCCAAGGACGGCGTCAACAAAAAGGCCGGGCGGCAAGCGCGTGCCCAGGCTCGCGAAGCCGTCGCGCATTTGCGCAAGCAGGCGAAGAACGCCGAAACGGCACTCGAGAAACTTACCCGGCGGAAATTGGAACTGGAAAACAAGCTCGCGGATCCCGCCCTCTATGACGGCCCCGCCGAAAAGCTCCAGAAACTAACGATGGAAATGGCGGAGGTAACCCGCGCCATAGAGACAGCCGAAAAGGCCTGGTTGCAGGCCGAGGAAGAACTCGCCGCGGCCGAGTGAGTAACCTTATGCCGCCTCCGGGTGATCCGGATCCAACAGACGATGCAGATGGACGATGACGTACTTGATATGTGCCTCGTCGATATGGGCGCGGCTGACGCCTTGCCAGGCTTTTTCGGCCTCGGCGTAGCTCGGATAAATGCCGACGACATCGAGCTTCGAGGTATCGACGAAATCGGTTCCGGCCGGGTCCTTGACCTCGCCACCGAATACCAGGTGCAACAGGGGTTTGCTCATTTGATGGGCCTCTCTAATTCTTTTTCTGATCAGATTGCGGCTTGAGAGAGCGTCGCATTCGCGTCACCATACCGGCAAGAGAGAACAGTGACGCCGAACAACGACGCTTGACGCGCGGTTCTCGTATTTAGATAGCGTTTCCGCCTACGAACAACAAGGTACGTAAGCGTTTACAGAGAGGAATCCCATGATCGAACTCCATTCCATGCCCACTCCCAATGGGCAGAAAGTGATGATTATGCTCGAGGAGACGAATACCCCGTATGAGCATTTCCTGATCAATATCCGCAAGGGCGACCAATTCACGCCCGAGTACCTGAAGCTCAGTCCCAACAACAAAATTCCTGCCATGGTCGATACCGACGGCCCCGGCGGCCGCTATACGATGATGGAATCAGGCGCCATCCTCATTTACCTCGCCGAAAAGACGGGACAGTTCCTGCCCGCCGATCCCCGCGGACGTTACGATGTCCTGCAATGGCTGATGTTCCAGATGGGGCATGTCGGACCGATGTTCGGCCAGGCCAACCATTTTCTCAACTATGCCCCCGAAGACGTGCCCTATGGGAAAGAGCGGTATCGCAACGAAACGTTGCGGCTTTACAAGGTCCTCGACAACCGGCTCGCCGAGTTTGAGAACGTCGCCCTCGACGACTACACGATCGCCGACATGGCCATCTATCCGTGGGCCAAATTGTGGGAAACATACGGTCTCGACATCGACGCGCATCCTAACTTCAAGCGTTGGCTCGACGCGACGGCGGCCCGCCCGGCGGTGAAAAAGGTCCTCGAGGAATCGGTGAAGATTCGCGAGGAGATGAACAAGGACAATGATCCGTCCATCAATATCTTCGACACCAAGCAGAACGCCGAGATGCTGGCTAAGGCGACCACCGGCAATTGACCGGCGGCGGATATCGGGAGCTTGTGCGGCGGCTTAGGCGACGAGGCGCTCCTTCGGGAACCGGAGCGTGACCTTGGTGCCCTCGCCGTACCGGCTTTCGATGTCCATCGTGCCTTGATGCGCTTCGATCAATCCTTTGGTTAGGGGCAGGCCGAGCCCGGTTCCTTCCTGATCGTTGACGTTGACGTTGGCGACCTGGCCGAAGTTCATCAAGGCGCGTTCCAACTGCACGCTCGTCATGCCGATACCGCTATCCTCCACGGAAACCGTCAGTTTGCCGTCCTGCCCCAAGCGGGCGGCAAGGCACACCTCGCTCCCCCTTTCCGAAAACTTGATCGCGTTGGTCAGGAGATTCACCAGCATCTGCACGACCCGCCGTTCGTCGGCAATAATCGGCTGGATGTTGGGATCAATTCTTGAAATCAGCGTGATGCCTGCGGCTTCCGCCCATCCCGCGGCGAGCCTGATGGCCTCGCGCGCGGCATCTTCGATGGCAACGGCATCATCGTTGAGATTAAGGCGGCCGGCTTCAATCGCCGAAATATCGAGGATGTCGTTGATGAGGTTATGGAGATGGTGCCCCGAGACAAAGATACCGTCGACATACTCCCGGTACTTGTCGCTGTTGAGCGGGCCGAGCATCTCGTTCTTCATGACTTCGGCGTAGCCGATGATGGCGGTCAACGGCGAACGCAACTCGTGGCTCATGTTGGTGAGAAATTCGCTTTTCGACCGGTTTGCCGCATCCCGCTCCAAAAGCGTTTGCTGCAGCTCGGCGGCGCTTTCGTTGTTTATATTCCAGAAGAAAAAGGCTCCGAGCAGGATCAGCATAACCGCTGACATGCCGGCGACCATTCCGGCGCGGATAAATGGTTCCTGAATTACGGCGACATCGATTTTTCCGACAAGCCCTACCCCCGCCGACATGATCGGCTCGTAGGCAGCGACGACCCTGCGGCCGCGAAAATCCATACCGACCATGGATCCCATATCGCCGTTGACGGCCCGGCGTTCGACCTCGGCATCCTTTCGGTCATAGGCAATCGGCGGCGGCGCAATGTGACGGCCATCGCGATGAGACATCAGGAAAACGATCTTATCGTCCTGCCGCTCGACAAGGACGAATTCCACCCCCTTGCCGAAATGCTTACTGGCGAGGTGCGTTTCCCTGACATAGTTGATGAGATCCGAGCGCGTCACCCGGTTGGCGCCCGGCAGGATGCTTTGGGTCTCTAGGCTGGCGATCGCCTCGAACGTCCAGGTCTGGCTTTGAACCAGTTTGACCAACCAGGTTCGCTGCTCATCGAAAGAGGTCCAATAGAGAAACAACATGGAAATCCAAGTCGCCGCGATCGCGACCGTGGCGGTAATCGCCACGAGCAATAGGAAGCGCACCCGATCACTGGAAAGCCCCTGTATCACGCGACACGACGATCCCCGGGAAACAGGACTGTTACGGTTGTCCCCTGCCCGTATCGGCTTTGGATGATCAATTTACCCTGATGGGCTTCCACGAGCCCTTTCACCAAGGGCAATCCGAGCCCGGTGCCTTCCTGGTCGGCGAATTGCGCGTTCTTCACTTGTCCGAATTTCATGAGCGCGATCGAGATCTGATCTTCCGTCATGCCGATCCCCGTATCGACGACATCGATCGCAAAGCTGCCATTGTCGTTGGCGTGCGCAGACAGGATGACCCGCCCGCCCTCATCGGTAAATTTCGTCGCGTTCGAAAGCAAATTCACGAGGATCTGTTTAATCCGCCGTTCGTCGCCGATCATCGATTTGATACACGGATCGACGGACGTCTTGATCGACACACCTTTTTCAGTCGCCCGCGGCAGGACGATACGTGCCGCCGCCTCCACGACTTCCGGCAGATCGAATTGCTCGTCGCTCAGGTTCATACGGCCGGCCTCGATCGCCGACACGTCGAGAATGTCGTTGATCAAGGCGTGAAGATGTTCGCCCGACGCCCGGATGCTTTCCACGTATTCGCGATACTTCTGAACTTCGATGGGACCGAAGGTCTCGTCGCACATGACTTCGGCGTATCCGATGATCGCCGTCAACGGGGTCCGCAATTCATGGCTCATGTTGGCCAGGAATTCGGTCTTCGACCGGTTGGCGGCGTCTCGTTCCATGAGCGTTTGCTCGAGGATTCTGATGCCGGCATTGTTGATGCGCCAGAACAGGAACGCGCCGATCAAGATCAGAACGGCGGCAACGGCGCCCGAAGCCATGCCCGCTTTGATGAACGGGAACTGAATGGCCGAGATATCGATCTTGGCCACCAACCCAAGGCCCGTACCGGCAACCGGCTCATAGGCCGCCAAAACATCGACACCCCGATAATCCGATGCGATGACCGATCCCGATTGACCATCGACGGCCCGGCGTACCGCTTCGCCATTTACGCTGTCGTAGGGAATCGGCGCAAGATTCTCGCCATGAACGGATTCACGATGGGAGACACGGAAGACGATTTCGTCGCCGACGCGCTCGACCAGAACCAATTCAACCCCGGTTCCGAATTCCTGATGCTCGTTATGCGCGGTTCGGACCTGTTCGACGATATCGGAACGGGATACTTCGGTATGCCCATGTTCGATGTGTTCGTTTTCGATCCGGGAAATGGTTTCGAAGGTGCGCGCCTGACTTTGAACGAGCTCGACCAACCGCGTTCGTTGTTCCTCGAACGAGGTGTTGTACAGCAGATACATCGAAATCGAGGTCGCCGCGATAGTCACGGCGGCCATGATCGCGACGAGTAAAAGAAAGCGGTATCTGTCGCTGCGACCAGCTACTCTCATCGGTCAGCCAAATGGTTAACGATCCCGAGAAACCAGCGTTTCCCCCACCATATAGATTGGTTCTCCGACCCCATTTGAGTAGGCGTAGGAATACGTAGGAAAAAATCCCTGTTTTTCAGCACTTTTTCACGTAGACCGGACGCCGAGCGGCTGTCAAATTCCCGTTATGGCAGTTTTGGGACAACGCCCACAATCACGCGCATTCGGCTCTCAGCCGTAGCGCTCTTCTTTCCAAGGATCGCCGATACTGTGATAGCCGCGCACTTCCCAATAGCCGGGTACGTCCTGATCGGTGAACAGGACATGGCGGAGCCATTTGGCGCTTTTCCAAAAATACAGGCGAGGAACGATCAACCGAACCGGCCCGCCATGTTCGCGGCTCAACGGCTCCCCTTCCCAGCTATGCGCAAGAAGTGCGTCGGACGCGGCAAAATGTTCCAGGGGAAGATTGGTGGCATAGCCGTCGAAGCTGCGCAAGATGACGAATTTCGCTTCCGGCAAAGGGCTCACCCAGTCGAGAAAATCCCGCGTCGAAACGCCCGCCCAATGGTTGTCGAAACGCGACCACGCCGTCACGCAATGGATGTCGGAAACAAACTCGCTTTGCGGCAACGCCCGGAACCCGTCCCAATCGAGAGTGCCCGGCCGCGCAACGAGGCCCGCAATGCTCATCTTCCACTCGCGCTGCGGGACATTGGGATGCTCTCCCAGATCGAGAACAGGCCATTTCACGGTGGTATGCTGTCCGGGCGGCAGACGGCGTGACGGCGCCGCCGTTTCACCGGTCATATGTTTGCTTTCGGCAACATCGCGAAGTTTGCGGGCAAGCCGCTTGTCGCCGCGACGACCGGGATTGTCGGAAGGTTGATCGCTCACGTTCGGTTATCCGCTGTCCGCTCGGACGAGAGTGTGATAGCGACCGAAGCAGGTCAAGGCGGCTAGTTCTGCCGGGAGCGGTCGAGGAAAGCGGTCATCTCGTCGCTGTCCAGCGGTTCGGTGAATTTGTAGCCCTGCAGCAAATCGCAGCCGAGGGAATTCAAGGTATCGAACTGTGCGTCGGTCTCGACCCCTTCCCCAACGACCTTTAACCCCATGGCGTGCGCCATGGAAATGATGGCCCGGACCAGGGTCAGGTTTTCGTCGCTTTCCATGATATCGCGGACGAATATGCGATCGATCTTCAGGATATCGACGGGGTAGCGCTTCAGATAGCTGAGGGAGGAATAGCCGGTGCCAAAGTCGTCGAGGGCGATACTTGCACCTCGTTTCCGGAGGTTACGAAAAACCGCATGGACATTCTCCTCGTCCCCCCTGACAAAGGCATTTTCGGTAATCTCCAGGATCAATCCGTCGGGCGAGACGGAATGGGTAACGGCGGACGCGTTGACGGTTTCCTCGAACTCCGGCCGGTGGAAATGTTTAGGCGACACATTGACCCCGACCCGCAGGTCCGTCCATCCCCGCCGCCACCAGACACCGAGCTGGCTGCACGCCACATCGATCGCCCAAGTGCCGATCTTATCGATCAGTCCGGATTCCTCGGCGATGGGTATGAAATCGACCGGCATCTGCAAGCCGAGCTCTGGATGCTCCCAGCGGATCAACGCCTCCAACTGGACGATCTCTTCGGTCTTCGCATCGAACACGGGATGATAGACCAGTTTGAATTCATCGCGTTCCAAGGCACGGCGCAGTTCCGTCGCGATACGGGTACGCTCGGAAATCTGCTGGTTCATCTCTTCGGCGAAGAAGCGGAACTGGTTTTTGCCCGCCCGCTTGGCCTGATACATGGCGGTATCGGCATTGCGGATCAGTGTTTCGGCGTCGGCACCGTCGCGCGAAAAAATGGCGACACCGATACTGCCGGTGACGAAACGCTGCTCACCGTTAAGATCGAACGGCGCCGCCAGCGACGCGAGTATCTTATTGGCCACCCGTTCCGGGTCCAGTTCGTCACTCAAATCGGCGAGGATGATCGTGAACTCGTCGCCTCCCATGCGCGCCACGGTATCGGTGCGGCGGACACAGAGTTGAAGACGCTGCGCGGCCTCGTGCAACAAGGCATCGCCCGCATCGTGACCGAGAGTATCGTTGATATCCTTAAACCCATCGAGATCGAGGAATAAGAGAGCCGCGCCCTTCTCCACCCGCATACTGCGCGACAAGGTGCTCGCGAGACGGTCTTGGAACAACGTTCGGTTGGGCAAGCCGGTCAGCTTGTCGATGGTCGCCTGCTCTTCGATGGTTTGTTCGTATTGTTTACGCTCCGTGATGTCGTGGCAGGTGAGCACGACGCCTTCGACACCCCGGACATCGGGCAACGCAACCGCCGTACCCACCATGTAGCACCATCCACCATCGGCGACATGCTGGATGCGGCAATCATCGAAGGAATGCGTGACCTGTGGCTCATGGCATGCACGCTCGATCGAATCGAGCAAACCGGGCCAATCTTCCTCGTGAACAAATAGCTCCAAGGTGCTGCCCAGAAGGTCCTCGGACTCGACGTTCATATAGCGCCGCACCGACGGGCTGATATAGGTACACCGGCAATCCTCATCGAGGATGAAAATGAGATCGGACGCGTGCTCGGTGATGGCTCGGAAGCGGCCCTCGCTTTCGCGCAGCCGTTCGGCAATGCGATGCCGCTCGACAGCATGGCGAATGGAACGGAGGAGGATGCCTCCGGTCAGCCCGTTCTTCTGCAAATAGTCGTCGGCCCCGTTGTGAAGCGCCTCCAACGCGACCTCTTCGTCGTCGAGGCCGGTGAGAACGATGATCGGCGTCTTTCCCGCAGTTTGGATAACAACATGCCGGAGCACCTCCAATCCCTGCGCATCTGGAAGACCAAGGTCGAGAAGAACCAAATCGGGCGAAAAATTCTGTAGTGTGCCGAGCCCTTCCCCCAACGTGGAATCGGTACGCAGGTCGATATCGTCGCGCTGCGCGGACGCAAGCATTTCGCGGATGAGTTCGACGTCCCCCGGGTTATCCTCGATCACCAACAAGGACTCGACGCTATTGTTCGACCGCGACGACGGCGCGCCGAACAAGCCGGCCAGATATCCGGTTTCGGAGGACATGTCTTTATTCATGAATGCGATGATCCGACCTCGTTCACCTCATGAGGTCTCCTTCGGCGGCAACCGGACGATAGTGAACCAAAAATCCTCAAGTGCTCTGACCACGTTTTTGAGGTCTTCAAAGTCGACCGGCTTTTGGATATAGGCGTTCGTGTGCAGATCATAGGATTTCACGATGTCCTGCTCGGCATCGGAAGACGTCAGCACGATGACGGGAATACGCCGAAGCTCCGGGTTTTCCTTGATCTCGGCCAGCACCTCGCGGCCGTCCTTGCGCGGCATATTCAGGTCTAAAAGGATCAGATCCGGCGTTGGCGCGTCAGCCCATTCGTCCAATTTTTTCAGGAATGCCATCGCTTCGACGCCGTCATTGACGGTGTGCAGGTGGCACTTGAGTTTCGCTTCGGCAAAACTGATGCGCGTCAAATCGACATCTGCCGGGTTGTCCTCGACCAGAAGGACATTGACCGGTCTAGCGTTATCCAAACTCATCCTCTACCCCTCCGATTGCGTTAGGTTGCAGGTTGAACAGTGAAGTGAAAGGTCGTTCCCTGGCCGGGAACGGACTCCATCCAGATTTTGCCGCCATGGCGCTCGACGATCCGTTTGACCACGGCCAAGCCGATCCCCTCGCCCGGGTACTCCCCACGTCTGTGCAAACGCTGGAAGATATTGAAGATGCGGTCGGCGTATTCCGGATCGATACCGATGCCGTTGTCCGCCACGGATATGCGCCAAAGCTGCTTGTCGCGCTCGGCGGAGACGGAAACCTCCGGCGTGACGCCTTCACGATGGAACTTGATGGCGTTGGCGATCAGGTTCTGGAACACCCGCACCATCTGTTCGCTGTCCGCACTGATGGTCGGAAGCCGCTCGACGGACACAGCAGCCTTATTTTCATCTATCAAAACATCGAGGTTCTCGATGGCCTCCGCGACAATCGCATTACAGTCCTCAGACGTGAACTCTTTCCCGCGCGTGCCGACCCGCGAATAATCCAACAACCCGTTGATCAGCATTTGCATACGTTTGGCGCCGTCGACCGCGTGGGCGATGTACCCTTGCGCCTGTTCATCGAGTTGGCCGCCGTATTTTTCGGACAGCAATCCGGTGAAACTCGCCACCATGCGCAGGGGTTCCTGAAGATCGTGGGATGCGACATACGCGAACTGCTCCAATTCCTTGTTGGAACGGGTCAGTTCGGTAATCAGCGACGCCAGTTGCTCTTCATGCTGTCTACGCAGACCGATGTCGCGGATGGAGCCAACGAAAACACGCTCTCCCATAAGTTCGGTTTCGCCGACCGCAAGCTCGATTGGAAACGTCGTACCATCCTTGCGTATTCCCTCGAGTTCCCGGTTTTGACCGATGATCCGGCGCGCCGTCGATTTGCGGCTGGCGGCTAGGTAACCGTCATGCGCTTCGCGGTGGGGCGACGGCATAAGCATTCTGACATTCTTGCCAAGCACTTCTTCCGCCGTGTAGCCGAACATGGTTTCCGCCGCCGGGTTGAACATTTGAATCCGGCCGTGGGAGTCGATGGCGACGATACTGTCGGTGACCGTGCCGATCACCGTGGCAAGACGCAGGCGGCTCTCTTTAATGCTGTCCCGCATCCAGCCAATCGACTGGTAAAGCGCGCCGAGTTCCCGATCCTTCGATACGGGAAGCTCCCGATCGAACTGGCCCGCGCCGATAGCCGAAACAGTCTGACGAAGTTGCCTGTAGGCCGTCGTGATGCCGGGCCCGACACCGATCAAAATGCCGCCGTTCACGAGAACGACAAGCAGAACCGTGCCCGCCGCGAACCACAGGACAGGCCCTTCGGTTTCCTCGAAAACAGCGCGATTGATCCGTCTAAGCTGATCCGCAAGGGCCACCATGCCGCCCGTCGTGGACAGAATATTCTGGATGATGAGTTGTTCGCGCCTGGTGCGGACAAGGGACGAAGTGCCGACATCGTCATCAGGCGTAACGATTAACTCGAACAAACGGGCCGACAACACCCGCCGTTCTTCGAACTCGCGGACGACCTCCCGCAGCCGGGAATCCCTGAACGGCGCCGTGGTCAGCAAATTTGCCAACGAATCGTGCCGTCCTCGCCATTGCCGCACGACCCGGGGAGATTTCGACACGAGAAATTCCGCCGCGAGCGAATCCAATTGGAGCGCCGCCCGGCTAATCTCGTTGGCAATGGACGAGCGGCGATCCGCGTTGATCAAACGGTTAACGCTGATGGTGGCCGCAGCGATAAATAGAACCGTCGCCAGAACAGAGGCGATAACCGCAAGGAAAATTTTGCTCCGTAGAGTCATAAGCCGGCCTATTGAATGATCGTAACAGCCAATGGGCTGGCCTCATTCAGCGGAGAAATCATCAAAAACTTGAGAAAATCGGGGACGTCACGCATCGGCTCAAGCCCCCGTGCCATACGCCAGATGGTCGCTTGCTCCAGAATCAGCAGCAGATCTTGCGGCAGCGCAGCCCGCAGACTGTGCCGCGGCCAAAGGTGATCCATGAGGAACGGATCGATCTCCAATTTTCCGGCAAGAATTCGTTTCGCCGTTTCAGGAGCATCGCGTGCGAAACCCTCGGCCCGCAGGAGGGCACGCAAAAGAACCGCCAAGTGGCTTTTATTTTCCTCGAGCCACGCATCGCGGCCGATAAGCAGGAAATAGTAAAACCAAGCCTGCTGTTCCGGCAGCTCGACAAAATCGTCACCGAGCTCGGTAAGCGCCTCGAAAACGAATGGCTCCCAAGTGATGGCGGCGTCGACATTTCCAGCGACGATCTCATCGACGATCTCATGAGGCGCCAGATCGACAAGGGAAACAGAACCGGACGGAACCCCCTGGATCGTCAAATAGTGGCCCAGAAAGTACTCGCCGATTCCCGATCGTGTGACAGCTACTCTTTTTCCATAGAGGTGCTGAGCCGCAGTTATGCCGCTGCTTCGTCGCGCGAACAGTTTCGTGGTACGCGACGCGGAAAGCGTCGATAGTATCCTGAGGTCTGGTGTCTTAAGCACGTTGCTGACAAAGGCGAAATCGGACCCTGTCGCCAGATCGACGTCACCCTTTATTAGGGCTCGCGACGCCAGCACCCCCGCCTCGAAAAGTTCGAGGCGCACATTCAGGCCGGCATCATCAAAATAGCCTTGCTCCTCCGCCAACCAAACCAGAAAGGCGGTTTTTGTCGCGCCGATGACGATTTCGGGACTGTTTTCTTGAGCCGACACGGGCGCGCATAGCCACAGCGCCGCCAGGGAAGCGGCTAAGAAATGGCACGCGCGGCCAAGATACTTAACAGAGTATGCCGTAAACAATCGGCTCATTTAGACACTCTCATGGTATCCCCGACCAATGAGCGTCCAATTACGCGAAACTTATTCTAGTTCATCGCCTTATAGAGGATAAATGTTAACGGAACCGCGTAAATACAAGGATTCACTTGATAAAATGCCTAGCGCGGCCAGAGGACGGCCTGGGTGCAGCGGAACATGGCGATGCGTTTATCCGTCGCCTCGTCATGGACGTCGACATCCCATACCTGGGTCGTCCGGCCCCGGTGCTGCGGGATCGCGACGGCCGAAACAGCTCCCTCGCGGACCGTGCCGAGAAAATTCGACTTAAGCTCCACCGTGGTGAAGCTTTCCGCGCCCTCTTGCAGGTTGATCATGGTGGCATAGCCGGCGAGCGTATCGGCCAGCGCGATGACGCTGGCAGCATGGATGAAGCCGTTGGGGGCCATGATTTCAGGACGCACTGCCATGCGGCCGGTGAACCGTTCCTTATCGCACAGCGTTACCTCGATCCCCGCCAGCTCCGGCAGATGGCCGCGGCTGATGGCATTGAATTCCTCGGCCGTGGTGAAGGTGCGCGGATCGGCGCCGAGGGTGTCCCAATAGGAAAACGAGCTTTTGCCGGCCATGATTATCCCCTCTCCCGCCTAGCCTCTTTCACGCATGAGGCGCGCCTTGTCGCGCTTCCATTCGCGCTCCTTGATGGAGGCACGTTTCTCGAACTTGCGTTTGCCCTTGGCGAGGCCGAGCTCGACCTTGGCGATACCGCGCTTGTTGAAATAGATCGACAGCGGCACGACGGTCATGCCTTCCCGGTTCAGTCCGCCGATCAGCCTGCTGATTTCCTTGCGGTGCAGCAACAGCTTGCGCGGACGCCGGGTTTCGTGCTGGACGCGGGATGCCGGGTATTCGGGAATATAGGCATTGATCAGATAGATCTCGCCGCCTTCATCGGAAGCATAGGCCTCCTCGATACTGGCGCGGCCGGAGCGTAAGGACTTCACCTCGCTGCCGTATAGCTGAATGCCTGCCTCGAGGGTTTCCTCGATAAAATAGTCGTGGCGCGCCTTTCGGTTGCGCGCCGCGACATTGGCCGCCATCTGGGATTTCTTGGCCATGACTCCGGTCTACCCGTTCGGGCCCAAATTCAGGGACGCGATCAGGACAGCAGGCCCGCGCCCTTCAGCGCGTCGCTGACCCGCTTCCTGCTTGCCTCCGCGATGGTGGTGATCGGCAGGCGCGCCTCGGCAGAGCAAATACCGAGAAGCTCGGCAGCATACTTGACCGGCCCCGGGCTGGTCTCACAGAACAGGGCCGAATGCAGCGGCATCAATTTCGACTGCCAGTCCATGGCCGATTTGACATCCCCGTCGCGCCAGGCCTTTTGCATCGCCGCGCACTGCTTCGGCGCGATATTGGCTGTCACCGAGATGCAGCCATGCCCGCCGGCGGCCAGGAACGGAATGGCGGTGCCGTCCTCGCCGGACAATTGGCAGAAGTCCTCGCCGATGGCGAGCGCCGTCAGGATCGGCCGATTGAGATCGCTGGTCGCGTCCTTGACGCCGACGATGTTGGGCAATTTTGCCAACCGCGCCATAGTGTCGACCGACATATCGATGATGCAGCGGGGCGGAATGTTATAAATGACGACCGGCAGATCGACGGCGTCGTTGATCGCCTTAAAGTGATCGTAGAGCCCCTGCTGGGTCGGTTTGTTGTAATAGGGCGTCACGATCAGCGCACCGTCCGCGCCCGCTTCCTTGGCGTGCCGCGTGAGAGCAATAGCCTCGGCGGTCGAATTGGACCCGGCTCCGGCGATCACCGGCACCCGCCCGGCGGCGGCGTCGATACAAATTTCGACCACCCGCATATGTTCGTCATGGCTGAGAGTCGGGGATTCCCCGGTCGTTCCGCAGGGCACGAGCCCCTCGGTTCCCTCAGCGATTTGCCATTCCACCAACTTACGGAAGGCGTCTTCGTCGACGTCTCCATTCTTGAAGGGGGTAATCAGGGCAACGATGGAGCCCTTGAACATGATGGTTAATCTCCCTTGATTTGTTCCGGGACCATAGCCGCAGAGGGGCGGCCGATCAATTGGAACCAAGGGTTCTTATCGCAAGATTGTCACAATTTTGACGTTAACCAGACGTCAAATTCCGGCCTCATCGTCCCTATATCCTCTATAGGCGATCTTGAGGATAACCGGGGGGTAATCGTTAACGGCTATGACAAACGCGTGCACATTCGTGGCATTCCTTGCCCCCCATCAGAGAGGCTTCTAGACTTGGCTCTTGTATCAGTGAAGCGCGAGGGCCGAATGCGGAGGCTAAGTAGATTAGCCGTCCTGGGCATGGCAATGAGTGCCCTGATGGGGGCGCTGACCCTTGCCGTTTACCCATCCGCATCGGCCGCAGAGGTGGTCTCGGCCCGCGAAGCCAAGATCGCCACGCGCGTCTTCGATTCCATCGAGGACGGCAAATGGAATACCGCGAAGCGTGCGGCCAGAGGGCTTCGCCACCCCCTGTTGATCAAGACCTATCGCTGGCGCTTCCTATCGTCCCCCGATTCCGGAGCGAGCTTCCAGGAGATCGCTCAGTTTATCCGCGAGAACCAGGATTGGCCGGATCAATGGCTGCTCTTGATGCGCGCCGAGGAGGCCATGACCACAGGCGTCTCCGATGACGAAGTTCTCGAATGGTTTGCCGACCGCGAGCCCCGGACCGCGGATGGCGGCAGCCGTCTTGCCCGCGCCTTTCTGGCAAATGGCGAAATCGAGAAGGCCCGCGCCGTGATCCGTAAGACCTGGGTGGAAGCGAACTTCGGATCCGTCCAGGAGCGTCATTTCTATAACCGGTTCCGCCGTTACCTCACCCGCGAGGATCATATCGAGCGCCTCGACCGCTTGCTGTGGGCCGGCCGCTATTATCCGTCCCGGCGGATGTACCGCCGGGTGCATAAAAGCTGGGCCCTGCTGGCCGAAGCGCGGCTGGCGCTCCGCCGTATGGTGGGCGGCGTCGACGGTGCCATCGCCCGCGTGCCCGAGCATCTACGGGACCATCCGGGCCTGGTCTATGAACGCCTCCGCTGGCGCCGGCGCAAGGGCCGCGACAAAGACGCCATTGAACTCCTGGCCAATATGCCCGCCGATTTGGTGCGCCCCGATCTGTGGTCGCATGAGCGCGCCATTTTGGCGCGCCGCGCCCTGCAGGATGGCCATATAAGTGAGGCCTATATCCTCGCCAAAAACCACGGCATGGAGGACGGCATCGGGCTGGTCGAGGGTGAATGGCTGGCCGGTTGGATCGCGCTGCGGTTCCTCAAGGAACCGACCACTGCATTCAGCCATTTCACGCGCATCTACCGCGCCGCCAACTACGCCATCAGCCGGTCGCGCGGCGCCTATTGGGCCGGCCGCGCCGCCGAAGAAATGAAGGAGCAGGTCCGGGCACGTTTCTGGTACCGCACCGCCTCCAACTACCCCATGACCTATTACGGCCAACTCGCGGCTGCGCGCTATTTCCCCGACGGCAATCTGCGGGTCCCGCCGGATCCGAAGCTCAAGGACGCCGATAAGAAAAGCTTCGCCAAACATGAACTGGTGGTGCTGGTCAAACTTCTCTCCGATGCCGGGCTGACGAAATATATCGACCCCTTTATCGAGCAGCTCAACGAGATTGGCGCCACCCCCGCGTGGCGCGCGCAAGTGGCGGAACTGGCGGAAATCGGTGGCCGGCAGGACCTCGCCGTCCAGACCGCAAAAAAGGCCATTCGCGAAGGCGCCCATTTGCTGGGCGCGGGCTTTCCGACGCTCGATGCGGAGCTAAAGACGGACCTCGAGACGCCGCTGGTTCATGCCCTGATCCGTCAAGAGAGCGCCTTCAACAATGAAGCGGTCAGTCATGCCGGCGCGCGCGGCCTTATGCAATTGATGCCGGGCACCGCCAAACTCGTCGCCCGGCAACTTCGCGTCCCCTATCGCCGCAACAAACTGACCCAGGACGAAGAGTACAATATTTCCCTGGGCACGGCCTATCTGCGCGACATGCTGAGAACGTTCGACGGCTCCTATGTCCAGGCCATTGCTGCATACAATGCGGGTCCGGCCCGGGTCCGGCGCTGGGTGAAGGAATACGGCGATCCCAGCGATCCCTCCATCGATCCTATTGACTGGGTTGAGATGATCCCCCTAAGTGAGACCCGCAACTATGTCCAACGGGTGATGGAAAATCTCCATGTCTATCGGCTGCGCCTCGCCGACAGCGAACTGGCCTTCAATCCGGAAAGCGACCTCAGACGCTAGGTCTCACGCGGGCCGGGCGTCTTCATGAGCGCCCAAGCCCCCTCCCTTCCCACCTTTGACGACGTCCGGCAGGCGGCTAAACGCCTGCATGGCGTGGCCGTACGAACGCCGCTGTTGGAATCGGTACACCTCAACGATCAGCTCGGGTGCCGCCTTTTGGTCAAGGCGGAATGCCTGCAACGGACAGGCTCCTTCAAGTTCCGGGGCGCCTATAACCGCTTGGCCCAGTTGAGTGATGTTGAGAAAAAGCGCGGTATTGTTGCCTTTTCCTCCGGCAACCACGCGCAGGGGGTCGCCGCGGCGGCGCGGATCCTGGGTATTCCCGCGACCATCGTCATGCCGTCCGACGCGCCCGCCATCAAGACCGCCAACACAAAGGCCGATGGCGCGACAGTGGTTCCCTATGAACGGCGCGACGCCAATCGGGTGGCGATCGCGACAAAGATCATGGAGGAAACCGGCGCTGTTTTGGTACCGCCCTATGACGATCCCCACATCATGGCCGGTCAGGGAACCGCGGGCCTCGAAACCATCGCGCAAGCACGTGAAATGGGAGCAACCGTCGATCTGTTCTTGGCCCCCGTGAGCGGCGGCGGCCTGATTGGCGGGTGCGCCCTCGCATTCGAAGGGGAAAGCCCCTCAACCAAACTCTACGCGACCGAGCCGGAAGATTTCGACGACACGGCCCAATCCGTCGCGGCCGAACGGCGGATCGAAATCACACCGGGCAAACCGTCGATCTGTGATGCCTTGCTTGTGGAAACGCCGGGAGCGCTTTCCTTCGAAGTCAACAAACGCCGCCTGGAAGGCGGATTGAGGGTATCGGACAACGAGGCCTTGGCCGCCATGGCCACCGCCTTCAATGCGTTGAAAATCGTGTTGGAGCCGAGCGGCGCCGTGCCGTTAGCAGCCGTTTTGAACGGCCGTGTTGACGTCAAAGGCAAGACCGTTGCCGTCCTGGTGTCGGGCGGCAACGTTGATCCGAATATGTTCTGCCGGGCAATTCTCGACGGAAGCTGATCCGCCGGAGAGGGCTCTATTCGGCGGCAGGCGTTTCCACCGGGTCGTTCTTCTTGGGCACGCCGACATCCGAAATTCTTGCTTTGCTGCCCTTCAAGAGGTGGATGCCCCCTTCGGCGTCCTTCTTGGGCGCATTGGTCTCGTTCAGACGACGGCAGTGACCTTCCAGGAACGCCCCTTGCTCGATCGCCAAGGCCTCGTGAAGCACGTCGCCGACGACATGGGCGGTTTTCGCCAAGGAGACGGAGCGCGCCCGAATCTGTCCGGTGACCTTGCCGTGAACGCGAACGCTATCGGCAACGATCTCGCCGTTGACCTGGGCCGATTCACCGACGACCAGAACGTCGGAATGAATATCGCCTTCGACGATACCATCGACCTGGATTTCACCGGTGGAAACGAGATCGCCGACGACCTTGAGGTCCGGTGACAACATGGAAGGCGGCGCCGGCGTTTTCGTTACCGGCGCCTGACGGTCTTCTTCGTCCCGATTACCCTTTGTAAACATATCTACCCGCCTTGATGAATTTCCACGGATTCTTCGGCCTTCCGTTCACGTGCACTTCGTAGTGCAGATGAGGCCCGGTGCTGCGCCCCGAATTCCCCAGCAACCCGATTTTATCGTGATAGCCGACTTTCTGACCACGTTTCACCAGGATCTTATTGAGGTGACCGTAACGGGTTTTGATGCCGTTGCCGTGATCGATTTCGATAAACCTGCCGTACTTTCCCTTACGCCCCGCATAGGTGACCCTCCCCGGCGCCGTCGCGAAAACGCTGCTCCGCATGGGGCCGCCCAGATCGAGGCCGTAATGCATGGCCCATTGTTTATTGATCGGATCGCGCCGCTTTCCGTAGTGACTGGAAACGGTGAAGAAATCCATGGGCGGGCTGAGAGGGAGCTGCCGCATGAGAGTCTGCAACTCCTCATGGTGCGACACATGACTGTCGAGAAGGTCGAGGCTCGCCTTGAAATGTTCGCCAGGCTTGATATCGCTTTCGTCCAACGCCGGAACAAAGGGGCCGCCCTGCCCCGATTTGCCTCCCCGTTTGCCGAGGAGACTGTTCAGATCTAGCCCAGCGAGCGTAAAGACGTTCTGCATATCCGCGATGCTTTCCGCCGTCTGCTTGGTCAAGCGCGCGACGACGTCCTTCTCCGACTCATGCAGATTGACGATCTGCTGTTCGAGATCCTCGATGAGGCCGGCGAACTGCTTTTTCTCGGAAATGGCCGCATCGCGCTCCGCCATGGCCTTCTCGAGATCGGAAGCGGCGATGCTCAGATTGCCCTTAAGTTCGAAATTGCGATTGCTGAGATCGGTCATCTGACGCTCGATCTCGTTGAGGCGGCCTTTCAGCGCTTCGCGCATCTCGGCCACGCGTTTGGCCTCGACCTCTGAATCCTTCAAGCGGTTCTTGGTCGATTTCAGGCTCGTCTGCAGGGTGGCGTTGTTCTCCACCAGGTTGAGCATGAAATTGTGATTTTCTTCGAGTTGCTTGGTCAGCGACGAGAACTTGCTCTGATAGTCAGAAACCTCGTTCAACAGGCTTCGGTACGACGCGCGCGCATTGAGAAGCTCTGTATCCTTCGCGTTGATGATGTGATCGCGGACAACGAGACTGATCGAGGCATAGCTGGCCCAGCCGGCGAACATCATGACAACGGCGGCCGCAGCCATCTGCATCCGCGACGAAATCCGGAAGAACCAGACCTGCGCGTCGGTACGCAGCATCACCTCGCGTTCGGTGAACATCCGATCGAAGGTAATCCGAATACGTCGCTCATAGTCGGGCCAGGATTTGGCCCATCTGTTGATAATGGTCTGGAGACCCATGACCCCCTCTTACACAGCGCACGGGTTTATAGACCGCCGTCCTTTAAAAGACCTCTAATGGCGGACATTTTCCCCCGCGATCGGCTCGGCACACCCCTGTACGAACAGCCCCTCAGGATCGTCTTTGCGAAAGCCCCGGGGACCGCTATTTTCGTTAAGATTGTACCACGATACATATGGGGAAATATTCCCAAATGTCTATGACCGTCGCGCGGCTGATTGCAACCTGGGGTGGGTGCGGTTTTCTGCCGAAAATGCCCGGAACGTGGGGGTCCCTCGCGGCCCTCCCATTCGCTTGGGGGCTCCATTCCCTTGGAGGCTGGCCACTTTTAGGTGGCGCCGCCTTGTTAACTTTTGGCGTCGGCATCTGGGCGTCGGGTGTGGCGGCCCGAACACAGGGGCTCGACGATCCATCCGAAGTCGTTATCGACGAGGTCGCCGGACAATGGCTGACCCTGGCCGTCGTGCCACCAGACCTCCTGTTCTACGTCCTGGGCTTCATCCTGTTTCGGATTGCCGATATCCTCAAACCCTGGCCTGTCAGTTGGGCGGATAGAAACCTCAAAGGCGGCTTGGGAATCATGCTGGACGACGTGCTGGCCGCCGTATATGCCGGGGTTGTTCTGTTCCTCCTGCATGAACTGTGGACAAAGGCTGTTTGATGTTTGCTCAAGAGATCCTGAACGCGGCCAAAGCCGCCGTTGACCGCGCCGCCAGCATGAAGTTGAAGATCGGGTCGGTCGAAAGCTGCACCGGCGGATTGATCGGCGGCGCGCTAACCGCCGTTCCGGGATCGTCGGCGGTCGTCGATCGCGGCTTCATCACCTATTCCAATGAGGCCAAACACGATCTGGTCGGTGTCCCGAAAAGCACCATCGAAGCGCATGGCGCCGTCAGCGAGGAAACCGCCCGCGCCATGGCCGAAGGCGCCGTTCACCACACGCCCTTGGACGCCGCCGTCGCGGTTACCGGTATTGCGGGACCCGGTGGCGGTACGCCGCAAAAGCCTGTCGGGCTCGTCTATATCGCGGCGGCACGCCAGGGCGTCGAGACGCGTGTCGAGCGGCACCAGTTTCCCGGCAACCGCGACGCGGTGCGCCTCGCGACGGTCCAACAGGCCCTTCGTCTTCTCACCGAAGTGATGGGATAAAACCGCGTAGCCTATTCCGCGGCATGCTTCCCCTTGGCGCGCTCAGCCATAAAATCCTGCGTGTTGTTGAGCTTGTAGGTGAGCGTCGGATGGATCTCCTGAATCTCCATCGAGATATTGAGCGGCCGGGATTCAAACGCGCCCTTCAAATGCTCGCAGATCACCGAATAGACTTTCTTTCCCGCCTCATCGAGGGTGTCGACGTCGCGCCCCGAGCCGACACGCACGACCGTATGCACGAAAGCATTATCGGGATGTCCATCGGCGATGCGGTAGGTTTGACGCGGCACCGCGCGTACCCGAATGCCTTTGAGGTCGAACACGCCCGTTTCAACGGCGGTCTTGACGATCTTGTCCGATAACGCCGGGAAATCGAGTTCCTTTTCAATATTGGCCGAATATTCGACGAAGAAATGGGGCATCACGCGTCCTCCTCTACAGTGGCCTATTCTCGATATTATTCTGGCACACCGGCGCGTTCGCGCAACCATGCATCATTGGCCATGCTCAATTCCTGACCATTGAGATCGGCCGCATCCGGGCCACACAACCAGGCAATGACCTGCGCCGGCGCTTCCGGTTGGCGGTGATCGGCGGGTGTGGTTTTGCTGATCGGGTTCATGCCCGAGGCGCGAATGATTGCCTGCATCTCGGTGTCCACCAGGCCGGGCCGGAAACCGAAAATACGGAACCCGCTGCCTTCGTTCTCGTGCGCGACCATCTGGGTGAGCATGGCGACCCCCGCCTTGGTCGAGCAATAGGCGCTCCAGCCTTCATGCGGGTGCTCCGCGGCGCCCGAGCTGATATTGATGATCACACCGTCGTTAGCCTTAATGTGCGGGAAAGCCGTCCGGATTCCGTAATAAACACCGATGTAATTTACCTGAACGGCCCGCGCCCATTCCTCCGGATCCGTGTCCTCGAGATGGCCGATGGGATCGATCATGCCGGCGTTGTTGACCAGAATGTCGAGGCGACCGAACATCTCGGCGGTTTCGTCCACCAACTCCTGCCAGTCCGCCAGACTTCCGACATCGCATTTGATCGCGACTGCCTTGCCGCCGGCTTCGGTGATCTCGGCGGCGTGCCGGGCACAGTCGTCGAGACCACGCGCGGCCAACACGACCGCAGCGCCCTCCTTCGCCAGGGCCTTCGCCGTCGCGGCGCCGATCCCCCGGCTCGCGCCCGTCACCAACGCAACTTTTCCATCCAGGCTTGCCATGTTCCCTCCCCTGCGCTTTCGTTGTTCCTGAATTGCTATTCTTTGGGCCCACAAAAATCAAACAAACTTGGGGGGAGATTTCCGATGACCATGCGACAAACACCACCGTTCCGCGCCGATCAGGTCGGCAGCCTGTTGCGTCCGGCACGGCTCGCCGACGCGCGCGCCAAAGCCGCGAAAGGAGAAATCACCGCCGAGTCCCTGGGCGGCACGGATGATGGGTCATTACGCGCGGTTGAAAACGAATGCATCCGCGAAGCCGTCGCGGCGCAGGAACGTGCCGGTTTGCACGCGGTGACCGACGGCGAGTTCCGGCGAGGAAGCTGGGTGATGGATTTCTTTCTCGGTCTCGACGGCATCGAAGAAAAGGAACTTTCGGACGTGCCTGCCTTCTCGAGCGGTTTCCGTCCGACTTCCATGGCAACAACCGGCAAGATCGGCAATCCGACCGGCGTCACGGTCGAGGACTTTAAGTTCCTGAAATCGGTCGCGACCAAGACCGCGAAACAATGTATCCCCTCTCCTTCCCTCGCCTACCACCGGGGCGGTCGCGCCATGATCGACAAAGGCATTTATCCCGAAATCGAAGACTACTGGCGAGACCTTTGGTCCGCCTACAAGAACGAGGTTAAATTACTGGCCGACGCCGGCTGCAGCTATCTACAACTCGACGACACCACCTTCGCCATGATCTGCGATCCCAAGGTGCGGCAAAGCTTCGTCGACCGGGGTGACGACCCGGACGCCATGCTCGCCACCTACGCGCGCGGCATCAACGAGGTGGCGGCGGCCAGGCCCGACGGCATGGCGATCACCGTCCATATGTGCCGGGGCAACTTCCAAAGCAGCTGGATCGCCGAGGGTGGGTATGAACCCGTCGCTGAACTGTTGTTCAGCGAGGTCAATGTCGACGGCTTTTTCATGGAATGGGATTCGGAGCGTTCCGGCGGCTTCGAGCCGCTGCGCTTCGTCCGCGACGATCAGATCGTCGTCCTCGGCCTGATCACCTCGAAGACGCCGGAACTGGAGGACAAGGACCTGATCAAACGGCGGCTCGACGAGGCGGCCAAGTACGTGCCCCTCGAGCGCCTGTGCCTCAGCCCGCAATGCGGCTTCGCCAGCACCCACCAGGGCAACAAGCTCAGCGAGGACGAGCAGTGGCGCAAGTTGGAATGGGTGGTTGAGATCGCCGACGAGGTATGGGGTTAAGCTGGCTTGTCGCCGTAAACCTCATGCGCGCGTTTCTCGAAGGCATTGACCATGATGCGCACGGCCTCGTTGAACACCACGCCGATCATCTTCTGTAGCAGCTTCGATTTAAACTCGAAGTCGACATAAAAATCGACAATGCAGGTGCCGTCATCCTGCGGGATGAAAATCCAGTGGTTGTTCAGATATTTGAACGGACCGTCGGAATAGGTCACGTCGATGCGGTCGGGCCTTGAAAGCTCGACGCGCGAGGTGAACCGTTCGCGGAACATCTTGTAGCCGATAACCATGTCGGCAACGATCAGATCGCCGTCGCGCGAGCGGATGCGCGTGCCCACGCACCAGGGCAGGAATTCGGGATAGCGCTCGATGTCGGCGACAAGGTCGAACATTTCAGCCGGCCCGAAGGGCAGCGGCTTTTTTTCCGCGTGGGTGGGCATGACGCGGTTATACCGCGTCCGCCGTATAAGGAAACCCTGATACTTCGCTAGCTGTCGTCTTGCGCAATGGCTTGCGTCTGGAACAAGGTCTCGTACCAGCCGCTGTTGCGAAGCGCTTCGGCTTGCCGGTGGTTCTCTTCGATGAACTTTTCGCGCTCGGCCATGTAGGCATCGTAGCCCGCCTGATCGAACACCTCCGTGGGCTCGGGGAGTTGCTTCCATTCCGACTGGCTTAAGGCGGTGGGCGCTTTCACAACCTCGCCGCCGAGATACTCGGCAATCTTCTCGGCACGTTGCTGCGCCAATCGCGGCCCCTCACCGGCTTCATTGTCGAAGATGCCCGCCGCCATCAGCTTGCCGCCGATGCCGTTGGAACTTTGCGCATAGCCGTTGTTGGTAATCTTGACGACGGTTTTGCCGTTGACCTTGACCTCGGCGTAAAGCTCATCGGGCGGCAAATCCCAGGTGGTAAATTTTTGCCGGATGACCTCGTCGGCGCCTGCCGCCAGTTTCTCCAGCCGCGCCTTCAGGTTCCCGTCTTCGATGTCCGAGATTTTCTGGGGCTTCAGCTTCGACGGATCGATGAGCTTCAGTCCCTCGACCGGAATCCCGGTCTTTCCAATAGAATCGACCATGGTTCGATGCCTCAAGATTGTTATTTTAGCAATCTGGAGGCAAAGGTCATGCCAATAAAAACAGCAGAATTCAGGGGCTAAATTAAGATATTGGTGGGCAGATATTGCCCTTAACGGCCAAGTTTCTTCCGCCGCGCTTCGCGCATCCGCTGGAAGTCGTCATCGGCGTGATAGGACGAGCGGGTGAGCGGCGTCGCCGACACCTTGAGGAAGCCCTTGGAACGGGCCAGGGATTCGTACTCGGCAAACTCTTCGGGCGTCACAAACCGGTCGATACTGGCGTGCCGCGGCGTCGGCTGCAAATACTGCCCGATGGTGAGGAAATCGACATCAGCGGAACGCATGTCGTCCATCACCTGCAGCACTTCGTTGCGGCTCTCGCCGAGACCGACCATGATGCCCGACTTCGTAAAGATGTCGGGATCGATCTGCTTGACCCGGTCCAAGAGCTTGAGCGAGTGATAATAGCGCGCGCCGGGGCGGATGGTCGGATAGAGACGCGGCACGGTTTCGAGATTGTGATTGAAAACGTCCGGTTTGGCGGCAACCACCGCCTCCAATGCGCCCTTCTTGTCGCGAAAATCAGGGGTGAGGATTTCGACCGTCGTCTCCGGTGCCATCTCGTGCAGTTTCTCGAGACAGGCCACGAACTGCGCCGCACCGCCGTCGGGTAAATCGTCACGGTCGACGGAGGTGATCACCATGTGCTTGAGCCCGGTGACGGTGGCCATGATGGCGACGTTCTCCGGTTCCAGCGGATCGACCGGCGCGGGCTTGCCGGTGCGCACATTACAGAAGGCGCAGGCGCGGGTGCAGATTTCGCCGAGGATCATCACGGTGGCATGCTTCTGCGCCCAGCATTCGCCGATATTGGGGCACGCCGCTTCCTCGCAGACGGTCACCAGATTGAGATCGCGCATCAGGCGCTTGGTCTCGCCATAGGCCGGCGAGGTCGGCGCCTTGACCCGGATCCACGCAGGCTTGCGCGGGCTCGGATTGACCGGCCGGTTGCGCTTTTCCGGGTGGCGTATGATCTCTACTTTGCTCATCAACCTGTCTTCGTTCAGGGGTATTCCCCGACCCTTTATATATGGATCACCTTGCCGTAGGCGTCGAGCACCGACTCGTGCATCATCTCCGACAGGGTCGGGTGCGGGAAGACGGTATGCATCAGTTCCGCTTCGGTGGTCTCCAGGGTCTTGGCGATGCCGTAGCCCTGGATCAGTTCGGTGACCTCGGCGCCGACCATATGGGCGCCCAGCAATTCGCCGGTCTTGGCGTCGAACACCGTTTTCACCAGCCCTTCCGGCTCACCCAAGGCAATGGCCTTGCCGTTGCCGATGAAGGGGAAGCGGCCGACCTTGACCTCGTGGCCCTGCTCCTTGGCTTTCGCTTCGGTAAGGCCGACGCTCGCCACCTGCGGCGAACAATAGGTGCAGCCCGGGATGCGGCTCGTGTCCAGGGGATGCACGTCATTCACCCCGGCGATCTTCTCGATGCAAATGATGCCCTCGTGGCTCGCCTTGTGGGCCAACCACGGCGGACCGGTGAGATCGCCGATGGCGTAGACGCCGGGCTCGCCCGTGGCGCCCCATTCGTCGATCACCACATGGCCGCGGTCCGTTTTGACTTTCGTCTTATCGAGGCCGATGTCCTCGACGTTGCCGGTGATGCCGACCGCCATGATCACCCGGTCGACGGTGATGTCCGTGGATTTGCCACCCGCCTCTACGGTGGCGGTGACATTATTTTTGCCGGGCTTGAGGCTTTTGACCGTTGCTGACGTCATCAGCTTCATGCCCTGCTTTTTGAACGCCTTGGCGGCGAAATCGGAAATCTCGGCGTCCTCCACCGGCAGGACGCGATCCATCACCTCGACGACGGTGACGTCGGCGCCGAGCGTGCGATAGAAGCTCGCGAACTCGATGCCGATAGCACCCGAGCCGACAACCAGCAAAGATTTGGGCATCACGTCCGGCACCATGGCCTCGCGGTACGTCCAAATGAGTTTGCCGTCGGGTTCCAGGCCGGGCAGCGTGCGCGCCCGCGCGCCGGTGGCGAGAATGATGTTCGTCGCGGTGAAATCGCCGACCTTCTTGCCGTCCTTCTCGACGCTGAGCTTTCCTTTGCCCGCCAGCTTGGCGTGGCCATCGATGACGGTGACCTTGTGCTTCTTCATGAGGAAGCCAACGCCGCCGGAAAGCTGCCCCGCGACCTTGCGCGACCGTTCCACCACTTTCTTAAGATCGAACGATATATCCTTGACAGATAATCCGAATTCCTCGGCGCGTTCCATCAGATGATAGACCTCGGCGGTGCGCAACAGTGCCTTGGTGGGGATGCAGCCCCAGTTGAGGCAGATGCCGCCCAAGTGCGCCTTCTCGACCACCGCCGTCTTCATGCCGAGCTGCGCGGCGCGGATGGCGGTGACGTAGCCGCCCGGTCCGCCGCCGACAACGATGGTATCGAACTTGGTATCACTTGATTGTCCTGGCATCCCCCCGCTCCTACAACAGCATCACCAACGGGTCTTCGATCAGGGCCTTGAAGGCGGCGAGGAACTCGGCGCCCAAGGCCCCGTCGACCGCGCGGTGATCGACGCTTAAGGTGCAGGACATCATGGTGGCAACGGCCAACTCGCCGTCCTTCACGACCGGGCGTTGTTCGCCCGCGCCGACGGCGAGGATGCAGGATTGCGGCGGGTTGATGATCGCCGAGAACTCCTTCACCCCGTACATGCCGAGATTGGAGATGGTGAACCCGCCGCCCTGGAACTCCTCGGGCTTGAGCTTGCCGTCGCGGGCGCGTGCCGCCAAGTCCTTCATTTCATTGGAAATTTCGGCGAGACCTTTGAAGTCCGTATTGCGGATAATAGGCGTGATCAGGCCGCCCTCGGTCGCCACCGCCACCGAGACGTCGATGGACTTGTAGTGACGCATGGCGTCCTCGGACCAGCTCACATTGACGTCCGGCACCTTGCGCATGGCGAGTGCGACGGCACGTACGACGAAGTCGTTGACCGACAATTTGAAGTCGCCGTCGACGATTTCCGCCTTGGCATTGAGTTCCTTGCGCAGTTCCAGCAGCTTGTCGATGTTGCACTCGACCGTGAGATAGAAATGCGGCACCGTCTGTTTCGATTCCTGCAGACGCTCAGCGATGATCTTGCGCATCGAGGTGTGCGGGACTTCTTCATACTCGCCCAAGGCACCGGGAGGGGCAGACGGCGCCCGCGAGGGCGCTCTCGACGGCGCGCGTTTGGCGCCGCCGCCGGCAATGGCTTCCTCGACGTCGCGTTTCACCACCCGGCCGTGAGGACCGGACCCGGCGATGGCGGCGATGTCGATGTTGGCGTCGGCGGCCATGCGCTTGGCGAGCGGACTGGCGAAAACGCGCCCTGAACCATTGCCGGCCGCGGGTTTCGGGGCCGGTTGCGGGGCGGCCGGTTTCGCGGGCACCGCCGCTTTTTCTTCCTTCTTCTCTTCCTTTTGGGGCGCGGGCGCCGCGGCGGGTTTGGCGGCGGCGGTATCGATCGCCGAGGCGTCTTCGCCTTCTTCCAGGATCACCGCGATGGGCGAATTGACGGCAATGTTCTCCTCGCCTTCGGAGGCCAAGATCTTACCGAGCACCCCTTCGTCGGTGGCTTCCAGCTCCATGGTGGCTTTGTCGGTTTCGATTTCCGCCAGCAGGTCACCGGAGCTGACGGTGTCGCCTTCCTTCTTAAGCCACTTGGCGATCTTGCCCTCCGTCATGGTCGGCGACAGGGCGGGCATGAGGACTTGAATGGTCATCTCGCCGCCCCCTTACACGTAGCAGACGTCTTTGACCGCCTGAACGACGCGCGCGGCGTCCGGCAGGTACAACGCCTCCAGGTTCTTGGCGTAGGGCATGGGCACGTCCTCGCCGCACACCCGCTTCACCGGTGCATCGAGATAGTCGAAGGCGTGCTCCATCATCAGCGCGGCGATCTCGGAGCCCATTCCGGCGGCGGGCCAGCCTTCCTCGACGTTGACCAAGCGATTGGTCTTCTGCACCGAGGCGGTGACGGTCTCGACGTCCAACGGGCGCAAGCTGCGCAGATTGATCACCTCGGCGTCGATGCCGTCGGCGGCCAATTGCTCGGCGGCTTCCAGCGCCACCCCCATCATGCGCGAAAACGCGGTGATGGTGACGTCGGACCCGGGGCGTTCGACCTTCGCCTTGCCGATGGGCACGATGAAATCGGGGTCGGTGGGCACCTCGAAGGACTGGCCGTAGAGGATCTCATTCTCCAGCACGATCACCGGGTTGGGATCGCGGATCGCCGCCTTCAACAGCCCCTTGGCATCGGCGCCCGACCAGGGCGAGACGACCTTGAGGCCCGGAATATGCGCATACCAACTCGCGTAACATTGCGAATGCTGCGCGGCGACGCCGGCGGCGGCCCCGTTGGGCCCCCGGAACACGATGGGGCAGCCCATCTGACCGCCGGACATATAGAGGGTCTTGGCCGCGGAGTTGATGATCTGATCCATGGCCTGCATGGCGAAGTTGAAGGTCATGAACTCGACGATGGGTTTGAGCCCGCCGAACGCCGCGCCGACGCCGAGGCCGGTGAAGCCATGTTCGGTGATGGGCGTGTCGATCACCCGCTTGGCGCCGAACTCTTCGAGCAGCCCCTGCGAGACCTTATAGGCGCCCTGGTATTCGGCGACTTCCTCGCCCATGAGGAAGATGGTCTCGTCGGTACGCATTTCCTCGGCCATGGCGTCGCGCAGCGCTTCACGCACCGTTAGGGTTTCCGTTTCGCCGGTATATTCCTCCTCTACAGGGGCGGAAACCTGAGGTTTCGGCGCCGGTGCGACGGTCTGATCCACTTGTTCTTTTTCCTTCTCCACAGATGAAGACGCCGCGCTCGTTACGGGCGCGGCGGTGTCAATGCCTGATGCGTCTTCTCCCTCTGCGACGATCACGGCAATGGGGGAATTGACGGCGATGTTTTCGGAACCTTCGGCGACAAGAATTTTGCCGAGAATGCCGTCATCGACGGCTTCGAGTTCCATGGTCGCTTTGTCGGTCTCGATCTCGGCCAAGAGGTCGCCGGACGATACTTCGTCCCCTTCCTTTTTGAGCCATTTGGCAATCTTGCCTTCGGTCATGGTCGGCGACAGAGCGGGCATGAGAATTTGCGTAGCCATTTTGCGTGCCTCCCCGACCTAGGTTTCGATCAGAATGTCGGTATAAAGCTCCGACGGGTCGGGTTCCGGGCTCTGCTGCGCGAATTCGGCGGCCTCGGTGACGATGGCTTTGATCTCGGCATCCACCTTCTTGAGCTGATCCTCGGTGGCATAATCGTGCTCCATCAGCATGTTGCGCACCCGGTCGATGGGATCCTGCTCGGCACGTACCTTGGAAACCTCTTCGCGGGTCCGGTATTTCGCCGGGTCCGACATGGAGTGGCCGCGATAGCGGTAGGTCAACATGCCGAGGATCTGCGGCCCCTTGCCGGACCGCACGGAATCAAGTGCCTTTTTCGCCGCGTCGCGGACGGCGACAACGTCCATGCCGTCAACTTCCTCGCCGGGGATCCCGAAGGCGGTGCCGCGCTTATAAAGTTCCTGATTGGCGGCAGCGCGGGCAACCGAGGTACCCATGCCGTAGCGGTTGTTCTCTAGGACATAGACGACGGGCAGCTTCCAAAGCGCGGCCATGTTGAAGGACTCGAAAACTTGGCCCTGGTTGGCGGCACCGTCGCCGTAATAGGTCATGCACACGCCGCCGTCTTCTTTGTAGCGGTGTGCAAAGGCCAATCCGGTGCCGATGGGAACCTGGGCAGCAACAATGCCGTGGCCGCCGAAAAATCTCTTTTCGCGGCTGAACATATGCATGGAACCGCCCTTCCCCCGGGAATAACCGCTCGCCCGGCCGGTCAATTCGGCCATCACGCCCTTGGGGTCCATACCGCAGGCAAGCATGTGGCCGTGGTCGCGATAGCTGGTGACGACAGAATCTTTCTCTGTATCGGCGGCGGCCTGCATGCCGACGATCACGGCCTCCTGGCCGATGTAGAGATGACAAAACCCCTGGATAAGGCCCATGCCATACAATTGTCCGGCCTTCTCCTCGAAGCGCCGGATCATCAGCATCTCGCGATAAAAGTGATTGAGTTCCTCGGCCGTCGCCTTGGGTTTGGCGGCGCGCTTGCCGGGTTTGGTTTTTGCGGTGGTGGCCATGACGTCCCTCAACTAAGCGCCGGAGCGGATGCCCGGCATGTCACTGGTGGGGGTCCCACTCTACGGCGCGGAGATGACGTGAATGAGACGCGTAGACCGGCTCTTGTTGGCCATTATTTAGTTAAAATGTGGGGTAAAAGTCGTTGTTATGCAATAAGAAAAACGTGATTATACTGTTTTTGGTTAATAGTTAATTTCGGCTTGTTTTTTACTTTCCTAAAACGGTCCATCCACGCAACAAAATTCCGATGGGCCGCCGCCGCTGCAGCAATCCTCAAATTCCCAATGCGTCTGCGCACTCAATTCATCAATCTGCTGAATGTAGACAGGCGGACAATTAGCTGATCGGCCGACAGCGCTCCCAAATCTCTCTGGGGACGTCACCTTCCTTGAATTGCATGGTCTCTTCGTCAAGCAGATGCATGGTCACGTTGGCACCCGCGCCTTTCTCGCCCGCAGGTACCGTATAGGCGAAACCGTGGCGATCATACGCGCCTTCCATGCGGGTGCCGCCCGGGGTAACGATCCGCGGGCCGCTGATGGATAGATGCTTGCCTTTCGTATTGCACCAATTGCCGTCAATGGCGTCTGCACGAATGGCACCCGGCCAAGTTGCGAGAGCAGCTAAAATTCCCAGGAACAGTCCGGCGAACGGTAACGGCTTCATGGCCGCCTCCACCCAAGATAAGCTGGAACCCAGCTTATCGCACTTGCCTATTCGGCGGCGTTCAATTTTCGCTTATCGACGAAATCGACGTCCGCCATCTTGCGGCCCATGGCTTCTTCATAGGCGCGGCGAACGTGTTCCGGCTGCCCTGCCTGGAAGACAAAGCGGTTAGCGGAGACGCGCGATTCGACCTTGGCATTCTCGATTTCCTCGAGCGTCATGCCTTCAACAAAGGCCTCCTTGTCGACAATCGGCAGTTCCAGGCATTTGTTCTGTTCTTCGTCGCGGATAATGCATTTGGGGTCCTCGCCTTTCTCGATGCGCTTCAGATCATCGAGGAAACGCTTGCGGATCATGGCGATACCCTTGTCGCTCATGCCGAGATGTTCCTTGGTGCGGTCGGCGGTCGTGCCCTGCCCGACCCAAGCGATGAAATCCTGGTTCATGACGTGCGTATCGATCCAACGCCCGGTTTCGGGATCTTCCAGCGGGCCTTCCCAATGCGGGATGCTGTTCTGCTTGTACGGTTCCCGGTCCTTGGGTACCCGGTTGTAGAACCAGCTGATGCTCAGGGTGTTCTCGTCATCGACGGGAACGCGCCATTCGAAATGGCCGCCGGTGAACAGGCAGTTCGGCCACAGGCAGACGCGGCCGATGGTCCACAAAGGATTAGTCTCGTCCGTGTTCTCGAGAATGCGTTTGTAGACGAAGCCGTAATCGATTTCCTCGAAGTCCACCTTGAGATGGGTCGGCGCATACGGCTCCTTCCCCCCTTCGAGACGGACTTTCCAATTCGAGTGCATCCATTCGAAATGCACCGGATCAATGGAGTTCTCCTGGCACTGGAACCAGTTGCAGGGGATGGTCGTGGTGACGACCTGAACGAAACCGTTGTCCCAGGTGAAAGGCTCCCAATTCGGAACCAGCGGCACCGGCTGCGGTCCCATGTAGGCCCAAAGGATGCCGGCCTTGGCTTCGACGGGATAAGCCTTGAGTCTCACCTGACCTTTCAAATTCGCTTCCGGCGCGACCGTATCTTCGTACGGCTGCTGCGTGCAGTTGCCGTTATGGTCGAATAGCCAACCGTGGTAATTGCACCGCAGACCGCATTCCTCGACGAAGCCATAGGAAAGATCGGCGCGGCGGTGGGCACATTGGCGGTCCACCAAACCGAAATTACCGCTGAGATCCTTATAGAGGACCAAATCCTCGCCCATCACGCGGACGGGTTTGGTCGGCTTGTCGTCGAATTCGCTCACCGCCGCGATGGGCTGCCAGTAGCGCCGCATCAATTCGCCCATGGGCGTACCAGGGCCGACTTGGGTCAGAAGTTTGTTGCTATCTTCACTTAACATTGATTGCTGCTCCCTCGCCTACACGGTTGATCACGGCCCCCTCGACGACATCGTCCTCAAGGGTGAAGCCGGTTGCTTCTGTGAACAGACGCTTCACGAAATCCGGCTGTCCCGCCTGAAAGACGAAGCGCTTGTACGTTCCGGCAACGGGCGTATCGCCCTTTTCGATTTCCTCGCGGGTAAAGCCGTTCTTCAGCTTCTCTTTGCCGATGATGGGCAATTCGATGCACCCGTTCTCATTGGGATTACGGACAATAGCCTTGGGATCCTCGTCGTTCTCAATTCGGCCGATGTCGTCCATGAAACGTTTGCGGATCAGAGCAATGCCCCGGTCACTCATGCCGAGGTGCTCCTTGGTGCGGTCGGCGATGGTGCCCTGCCCGACCCAGGCAATGAAATCCTGATTCATGACATGGGTTGAAATCCAGCGGCCCGTTTCCGGGTCCTTGATCGGGCTATACCAGTGCGGAATTTTCTCCTGCTTGTAAGGCTCCATATCGGTCGGCACCCGGTTGAAGAACCAGCCGACGCTCAACGTGTTCTCGTCATCGATGGGCACACGCCATTCGAAATGCTCGCCCGTGAACAGGCAGTTCGGCCACAGGCAGACACGGCCGACGGTCCATAGCGGGTGGCTCTCGTCCGTGTCCTCGCGGACCCGGCGATATTGGAACCCATATTCGAACTCGTCGAAGGACGCCTTGAGGTGCGTCGGACCGTAAGGACCGGTTTTGCCCGTCAGCCGGATGCTCCAGTTGGCGTGCATCCATTCGAAATGAATCGGGTCGATGGAATTCTCCTGGCACTGGAACCAATTGCAGGGGATTTCCGAGAAGACGATCTGAACGAAGCCATTTTCCCAAGTGAAGGGTTCCCAGTTGGGCACCAGCGGAACCGGGTCCGGCCCCAAATACGCCCACAGGAGCCCGGCTTTCTCTTCCACCGGATAGGATTTGACCTTCACCTGGGCTTTCAACTTGCCGGATGAATCGATGGTGTCTTCATAGGGCTGTTGCACGCAGTCGCCCTTATGGTTCATCAGCCAGCCGTGATAGTTGCAGCGCAGGCCGCACTCTTCGACATAGCCATAGGAAAGGTCGGCGCGCCGGTGCGGGCAGTGCCGGTCGATCAAGCCGTAATTCCCGCTCAGGTCCTTATAGAGAACCAGGTCCTCGCCCATCAGACGGACGGGCTTCGTGGCCTTGTCGTCGAACTCGGTGACCGCGGCGATCGGCTGCCAATAACGGCGCATCAGATCACCCATGGGCGTTCCCGGCCCAACCTGTGTTAATAGGCGGTTGGCGTCTTCACTAATCACGGTGTTTTTTCCCTGTCCTACGGGCTCCAGCCTGCCGGGAAACCAATCGGAAAACCCGGCGAAACCGTCCCTATTGTTCGCCCCCCGAACGCTTTTTTCAAGCGGTCTTAAATATTGCTGGCGAGGGCGGCGAGGTCCTTGAGCAAAATCAATCTGCGGGATTCGTCGAGGTTGGCAGCGCCGATGGAGTTGAGGGCCAATGCCGCCAGATCCGATTTTCTGAGATCGAGCGCCGTCGCTGCGGCAACGTAGTTTTCCGCGACATATCCGCCAAAATAGGCGGGATCATCGGAGTTTATGGTGACGCACACACCCGCTTCGTAAAGCCTCTTCAGCGGGTGTTCCTTCATATTCTCCACACACCGAAGCCGAACATTGGACAAAGGACAGACGGTTAGAGGAATCCCATTGTCCGCCAATCGGTCAACCAAGGCAGGGTCGTTCACCGCCGCAATGCCGTGATCGATGCGGTGCACTTGGAGAAGGTCAAGCGTATCCGCGACCGATTGGGCAGGCCCCTCTTCGCCCGCATGGGCACAGAGATAAAGCCCCTGATCGCGGGCCGCGGCAAAAACGCGTTCAAACTTTTCTGGCGGGTTGCCGATCTCGGCTGAGTCCAATCCGACCCCGCTGATCCGGCCATTGTCGAAATAGGGCCACGCGGTGGTGAAAACTTCGAACGCCTCTTCCTCGGAACGGTCCCGCAGAAAGCACATGATGAGCCCCCAGCTGGTACCCGTCTCCTCGGCGCCCGCCATCAATCCTTCGATCAGTCCGTCGGCAACGTCTTCGAACGCCAATCCGCGCGAAACATGCGCTTGCGGATCGAAAAACACTTCGGCATGACGGACGCCGTCTTCGGCGGCACGTTTCATATAGGCGGCAGCAAGATCACGAAAGTCGTCCGGCGTCTGCAGCACGGACATGCCCTGGTAATAAAGATCGAGAAAGTCCTGCAGGCAGGAATAGTCATAAGCTGCCTGAATTTCCTCGACACTGTCATAGGCAAGATCGATTTGATTACGCTCGGCAAGCTCGAGCATCATCTGCGCCTCGAGACTGCCCTCAAGATGAAGATGCAACTCCGCCTTGGGCAACTCCCGAACGAATTGGAAGAGTTCGGTCGCTTGGTTCGTCTCAGTCACCGGTCTTTCCATAGGTCCTTTCGACCCGGGCAATATGCACCTGGAACTCGGTGTACCATGTCTCCCGTCCTTTTTTCTGCGCCACCTGATGTTCGGCGTTTTCGCGCCATCCCTGAACGTCTTTTTCGGTCTGCCAGTAGGAAACCGTGATTCCCATTCCCTCCGTATCGCGGACGCTGTCCATGCCGAGGAAGCCGGGCTGCTGGGCCGCGAGCCTTACCATCGTCTCAGCCATAGCCGCATAGCCGGCTTCTTCCTTACCATTCAGCTGGGAAGAAAAAATGACAGCGTAGTATGGGGGAACTAGGCCGCCGGCCGGCACTCAACGCGGCTCCCGACGGTGCGAAACCTGCTCAACCATATCAGCCGGGCGGTCGATGATCACGATGTCGTCAGGATGCGCATATCCGAGCATGATCCGCGCCCGTTCCTCCAACATATCCGGATCGAGAGATTCGGGATGTAAAAGGTGCACCCGACGCTCCAGGCGCGCGCGCTCATCGGAGACGACGGCAAGCGCGGCCTTCGCCACTTCGATCTCTTTTTGCAGCTGCATATGCGCGATGAAACCGTGATTCCCCTGGATCGCATGGTAAACGATGTACACGATCAAGGAGATACCGATCACCGGGCCGATGACGGTGCCAATCAGCCTGCGAAGCGAATGATTTATGGTCGACAGGATGTTCATCTAAATGAATCCGCCCCGAAATCCCCCTAGTGCGACTTGTGGCGAAACGTCTTAGTTGCGACTCAACCTAACCCCGGATTGGTTAAAAGTAAATTCAGTCCGGCAGCGAAGTCGGCTCAGAACAAATATTGGACGGCGATGCGGTAACCGCCGGGCTCCCGATGATAGCTCGCGTGCATGACGGTGCGATTGTCGAAAACGCACATCTCGCCGACCCCTTCCGGCGCATCCCAGCGTTGCTCGAAGACGATCTTGCCGAGAACCCGGTCGAGACCGTCATCGTCAAACAGCTTGCAGTTAACAGCCGCGCTGACCGCATCGATCCCTTCCCGCTTCGCCTGCAGAACGACGGCGATATTGGGTGTCACCAAGGACGACGATTTGCGCGGGTGCTTGTGATCCGGATCGGCCGGATCTCGGTAAAACAGCGAATATTGATTCTCGAACTGCGGCCCACGATCGACGTGAAACACCAGATTGGGAAAAATGTTCTTCTGGAAAACTGTATCGATGTGCTTGGACAACTCGACGTTCCGAAAAGAACATGTCCCGAACTCCACGATCAGCGCCTTGATGGCCGGATGCAAGTTAAAGGCATCGTCGAAGGCTTCGAGCGTCACGTGTTTGTCGAAGGCGATCTCTATGCCGAAATGCTTGAAGGGAAGAACCATCGGCCCGAACTGTTCGGGCCGCGCCTCGGTAAAGTACGCCGCTATTTCCTTCTTAATATCGGGGATGACGATCCGTGCCGAAAATTTGCCGCCCGAACAGGTGCCGGTATAAGGCGCCGCAGGCGCCCGCCGTAAACTATCGGTAACGGATTGGGTAAGGAAATCGGCGGGGTTAACGCGCATGCTGACTCAATTCATCGCATGCTTCCCAAAAATACTTTTCCAGTCCCTCCGCAAGGATTTTCAAATCGTTCTGCAGACCGGGAAGTGTCTTGTCCGCTTCTGACCATTGCGGCTCGAGACTGAAAGTCGTGTCCGGATTGTCGGCATCGGAATGGGTCAGCACCACGTGCCAACGCGCCGATAGCTTCTTCTGCGGGTCCTTGGAATTGAACATCTCCGCGACGGCATTGGCCAAGGCCCGCACATGGATCACGGAATCCGAATAGAACCAAACGCGCGGCACCTTCCAAAGCTCGCCGGTGGGGCCCAAATGCCCCTCGCATGACCAGCACGGCTCGAACATGCCGAGCTTCTTGACCTCGAAAACCAAGGGCGCCACCAACGGCTCGACGGGGTATTTCTCCCCTTCGCTCGACAAGCGTTTGGGGGCCTCTGCGCAATCGCGGCGGCAGCCGGCCAAGGCATCGAACTGGGGGCAATCGTCCGTACAAACGGGATCGCGCAACGGTCCCAATTCATGCGCACGCCGAACTTCCTGCTCGACAGATTGTCTGCGGCTATCCGTGTCGTCGCGAGGTTTGATACGCAAATCCGGCTCCCTGGTGGAATTTCCGGTTTTGAGGTCGATTAACGTTCTGTAAAGGATATTGGGATTGCGCGGGGCCGCCGCAATGCCCTGATAGACAGCTGTTTTTAAAAGATTACTTGTCTTGGACCGAGTGCAGATAGGCGAGGAAATCGTCGATCTGCTCGGGGCTCAGGACGAACTCCGGCATATCCGGATGGCCGACGCTAATGCCCTCCGCCAGGGCTTCTTCAAGAGTCTCGAGGGGCCATTTGGCGGCAAAGGTGCGAAACGGCGGCGCCGGCTCGAATGGGCTGGCGCCGGTACGGCCGACGGCATGGCAGCGCGCGCACACCGCTTCGGCGAACGTCCGCCCCGCCGCAACGTCCCCCATCATTTGGCCTTCGGTGCCGCCACCCTGCGCATGGGTAACGAGCCCACCGAAAAAGATCGCCGCTGCGGTGATCTGGCAGATCCAAAAGAGTTTCGTGACGGGTTTCATGGGCCCTCGTGCGTCGTGTCGCCGGCGGCCTTTCAGGCCGCTTGGCGCAACGATGGCATAATATGTTCTGCGAACAGGTTAACCGACCGCAAGGATTCCTCGAGGGAGAGATCGCCGAAGGCGAAACGGCCGATAAAGTAATTCACGCCGGCCCCTTCGCATTGCTCCTGAATGGCGGCGCCGACCTGATCCGGCGTGCCGGCAAAGCCTTGCCCCGATTCAATCACCCCGTCGAAGGTCTCGGGATAGCTCACGCCGATGGGATCGCGATTGTTTTCGACCCAAAGCTTCATGAAGCTATCCCGCCATTTGGGATACGCGCGGCGCGCCGCAGCCAGCGCTTCTTCCTCGGTATTGCCGATAACCAGATAGCGGGTCATGCCGAGCAGCGGCAACTCGCTCATGGGATGGCCGGCCGCCTCATAAACCTCGCGATAGCCATCGGTGATCTCGCGCGCGATATGCACCGGCGTGTTGGTCACCACGTTCACCCGGTTTTCGGCCGGCCAAGCCACCGATTTCGGCGTGTGCAGGCCGTACCATAACGGCGGATGCGGCTGTTGCACGGGCCGGATACGCATGGGCATGTCCTTGACTTGGAACCGATCGCCTTCATAAGTGAGACGATCGTTAGCCAGTCCGGTGAGGATCAGTTCCAACGCCTCACGGTAGACGGCGCTGCCCTCGTCGTAATTTGAATCGAAAAAGCCATGCTCGATGGGGGAAATCCCCTTACCGACGCCGAGTTCGAAGCGCCCGTTGCTCATCTGATCGAGCATGCAGATTTCTTCGAGCAATCGCACGGGATGATAAAGCGGCAGGCAATAGACCAACGGGCCGAAGCGAAGATGTTTGGTGCGCTGCGCGACAGCAGAGAGGAAGACGCTGGGGCTCGACGCCATGCCGAGCGGCGTCGCATGGTGTTCCGCAACGTGATAGGTGCGGATACCCACCTCGTCGTACCGTTCGATCAGCTTGAGGCGATTCTCGAAAAATGCCGCGACGTTGTCGGCGCCACGATCCATGTGGTCGAACACACCGAATTTAAGTCCGGAATCCATTATTGCCTCCCCCGTTTGGCTTTAAGGTAGGCTATAGGACGAATGGCTGCTGGAACAGCCGTTTCGTCAAAGCGTCCGGCGGGTGGAATTAGCCGCGGAGGATACTTTCACCGGCGTAACTCGCCGCCGGGCCCAGTTCGTCCTCGATGCGGATCAGCTGGTTGTACTTGGCCAAACGATCCGACCGGCTCAGCGACCCCGTCTTGATCTGGCCGGCGTTGGTCGCGACAGCGATATCGGCGATGGTCGCGTCCTCGGTCTCGCCCGAGCGGTGCGAGATCACCGATGTGTAGCCTGCCTTGTGCGCGATTTCGACGGCCTCCAAGGCCTCGGACAATGTCCCAATCTGATTGACCTTAACCAGGATGGAATTGGCGACACCGCGGTCGATACCGTCCGCAAGCCGTGCCGGGTTCGTCACGAACAGATCGTCCCCGACCAACTGCACCTTGTCGCCGATCTTTTCGGTCAACAGGGCCCAGCCTTCCCAATCGTCTTCGGCCATGCCGTCCTCGATGGAGATGATGGGGTAGCGCGCACAGAGATCGGCGTAATAGACGGCCATGCCTTCGGCATCGAGGGTCTTGCCTTCGCCCGCCAGCACGTACTTGCCGTCCTTGTAGAACTCGGTCGAAGCCGGATCGAGGGCGAGATAAATATCTTCGCCCGGCTTGTAGCCCGCCGCGTCGATGGACTTCATGATGAAGCCAAGAGCCTCGTCGGCGCTTTTGAGCATGGGCGCGAAGCCGCCTTCGTCACCGACGTTGGTATTGTGGCCCGCGTCCTTGAGCCCGGCGCGCAACGCGTGGAAGATTTCCGAGCCCATGCGCACGGCGTCGGCGACGCTGTAAGCGCCGACCGGCATGATCATGAATTCCTGGATGTCGATGGGGTTGTCGGCATGTGCGCCGCCATTGATGATATTCATCATCGGCACCGGCAGCAGCGACGCGCTCACCCCGCCGATATAGCGGTAAAGCGGCAGACCGGCTTCTTCGGCCGCCGCCTTGGCGACCGCGAGACTGACGCCGAGGATGGCATTGGCGCCGAGGCGCGCCTTGTTCGGCGTTTCGTCGAGTTCGATCAGCGCGTGGTCGATGGACAGCTGATCTTCGGCGTCGAGACCGCTGAGGGTTTCGAAGATCTCGCCGTTAACGTTGTCGACGGCCTTCTGCACGCCCTTGCCGCCATACCGCGAGACGTCGCCGTCACGAAGTTCCATCGCTTCGTGGGCGCCGGTGGACGCGCCGGAGGGCACGGCGGCGCGGCCGTGGGCCCCGGTTTCCAGCAGCACGTCGACCTCAACGGTCGGATTGCCGCGGGAATCAAGGATTTCCCGGCCATGAATATCGATAATTGCAGTCATTTTGAGCCCTCCAGAGTACGGCGCGCGATACGTTGTCGCGGCGGGTTGAAATAGCCCGCGACGGAAAAATGCGCAAGCGCGTCTTAGGCAGCCTTGGCGGAGGAGCCCGGCCTAAAGGTCAAAGACCATGATGGGAAGCCGGGCCCCCGATGCCTCGGAAAGCTTGGTCCCAATTTGCCGCGCCCCTTGGGCCGCATAAAAACCGGCGGCGTTGGGATCGCTGTCCAGCATCATCGACGTGCACCCGGCATCCCGAGCCGCCGCCAAGGCGTGGCGCAACAGGATCGTCCCGACCCCTTGGCGGAGAAAATCCGGTTCGATGAAGAGAAGGTCGAGCTTGGCCTCGGGGGGCGTGGCGGCCACAAGGTAGAACCCCATGGCACGCCCCTTTGCATCCTCCATGATTTCACATCGGCACCCAGCCATCCGCTCGGGCGTCACCGTCAAAGGTCCGGCGACCGCCGCCATATAAGCGGCATCGTGGCCCCAACTGGCCTTGGAACGGAGGGTCAAATCGGTCAGGAGAGTGGCGTCGTCAGACGTCGCAGAACGGAGGGTTCCGGCAGGCCGCGTCATCGATATTAGACGCGAACCGGGGCCGCCTTGGCGATACGATCAAATTCAAGTAAATTATCAATTATACCAGACAATTCATTGAATTTAATCATATTAGGTCCATCACTCGGCGCGTTATCCGGGTCCTCGTGGGTTTCCATGAACACCCCTGCCACACCGACGGCGACGGCGGCCCGCGCCAACACCGGGGCGAACTCCCGCTGGCCGCCGGAGGTATCGCCCTGCCCGCCCGGCTGCTGCACCGAATGGGTGGCATCGAAGATCACCGGACAGCCGGTCTTGGCCAAGATCGGCAGCGAGCGCATATCCGAAACCAAGGTGTTGTAGCCGAAGCTCGCGCCGCGTTCGCATACCATCGTGTTCTTGTTGCCGGTGCTTTCGATCTTCTTCACCACATTTGCCATGTCCCAGGGCGCCAGGAACTGCCCCTTCTTCACGTTGATGGCCTTGCCGGTTTCGCCCGCCGCGACCAGCAGATCGGTTTGGCGGCACAGGAAGGCGGGAATCTGGAGCACGTCGACCGCTTGGGCCGCCTTGGCACATTGCTCGGGCAAATGCACGTCGGTGAGCACCGGCAGGCCCGTGGTTTCACGGATTTCGGCGAAGATCGGCAGCGCGTCGTCGAGGCCGATGCCGCGTACGCTGTTGACGCTGGTACGGTTGGCTTTGTCGAAGGACGTCTTGTAGATCATGCCGATGCCCAACTTCTTCGCCAGTTCCGCCAATTTTCCGGACATATCGAGGGCATGGTCACGGCTTTCCAGCGCACACGGCCCCGCGATGATGGTCAGCGGCAAATCGTTGCCGACCGTGACCGATCCGATGGAAATGTGGCGGGGTGCCGTCATCACACGAGCCGCGACTGTTCGACGGCGGCACGGATGAAGTCGGTGAACAGAGGATGCGGTTCGAACGGCCGCGATTTGAGTTCCGGATGGAACTGTACGCCGATGAACCACGGGTGTTCGGGAATCTCGACGATCTCGGGGAGCACGCCGTCGGGCGATTTGCCGGAAAACACCATGCCGACCCGGGCCAGATCCGATTCGTACGCCATGTTTACTTCGTAGCGGTGGCGATGGCGCTCGGAGATTTCCCGCTCCCCATAAATCTGACCCACACGGCTGTTGTCACCGAGAACACAAGGATAAGCGCCGAGACGCATGGTTCCGCCCTTGTCGCTTTCCTCGTTGCGGACCTGTTTGACGCCGCCCTGCTCCCATTCGGTCATCAAGCCGACCACGGCGTTTTCGCACGGACCGAATTCTGTCGAGCCGGCACCCTGAATACCGGCCAGATTGCGGGCGACTTCGAGGACCGCCATCTGCATCCCAAAGCAAATGCCGAAATACGGCACGCCGCGTTCGCGGGCAAAGCGCGCCGCCTGGATCTTGCCCTCGGCGCCGCGCTCGCCGAAACCGCCAGGCACCAGAATGGCATGGACGTCTTCGAGATGCTGGACGGTACCGCCGTTTTCGAAGGTTTCCGATTCGAGCCACTTGAGTTTGACCCGCACATTATTGGCGATGCCGCCATGCGCGAGCGCCTCGGACAGCGATTTATAGGCATCCTGCAGGCCGGTGTATTTGCCAACGATAGCCACGGCCACCTCGCCTTCCGGCTCGACCGCCCGCTGGACGATGTTCTGCCACGGCGCGAGGTTGGGCTCGGGCGCGCTGTCGAGGCCAAAATGGCGGCATACCTCACGATCCAACCCCTGCTCGTGATAGCTCAACGGCACCTGATAGATGCTTCTGACATCGAGGGCCGGCACCACGGCTTCTTCGTGCACGTTACAGAACAGGGCAATCTTGCGGCGTTCCGACTCGGGGATGGGTTGCTCGGCCCGGCACAAAAGTAAGTTTGCCTGGATACCGACGTTCTGAAGTTCACGCACGCTGTGCTGGGTCGGCTTGGTCTTCAATTCCCCGGCCGCCGCGATATAAGGCACCAGGGTGACATGAACAAACATCGTCCGTTCGCGGCCAAGCTCGTTTCCCAATTGTCGGATGGCCTCGAGAAACGGCAGGCTTTCGATATCGCCCACCGTGCCGCCGATCTCGCACAACACGAAATCCTCGCCGTCGAGATCGCTGGTCACGAATTCCTTGATGGCATCGGTGACGTGGGGGATCACCTGGATGGTCGCGCCCAAATAACCGCCGCGGCGTTCGCGGGCGATGACGTTGGAATAGATCCGTCCGGTGGTGACATTGTCGCTTTGGCGGGCATTGACGCCCGTGAAGCGTTCGTAGTGGCCGAGGTCGAGGTCCGTCTCCGCGCCATCGTCGGTGACAAAAACCTCGCCATGTTGATAGGGGCTCATGGTTCCCGGATCGACGTTCAAATAAGGATCCAGTTTGCGCAACCGAACCTTAAACCCGCGCGCTTGAAGAAGTGCGCCGAGGGACGCCGATGCCAGCCCTTTTCCGAGGGAAGAAACCACGCCGCCGGTGATGAAGATAAACCGCGTCATGGACCCCGACACTACAACAACATCTTGTGCTTAGGAAGAGGAGAGACGCTCGAAATACCGTCCCAATCGATTTTTTCTGTGGATGAAAATACGCAGCGGTGTCCGCTGCACATGCGCCTACTGACCTGGCGCGGGCGGCTGACCGGGCGCCGGGGGCGCCGGCATTTGCTGCTCGACCGGCGCGGTGCGGTCGAGAATCGAACCGGTACGATCGGCGGACGATCCGCTCGCCAACAGCGCGAGACCGAGACTGGTCACCATGAACAACCCCGCGACGATCGCAGTGGCACGCGTCAACAGATTAGCCGTCGAGCGGCCCGTCATAAAACCACCCATGCCGCCACCGGACGACGACCCGCCGATGCCGAGGCCGCCGCCTTCGCTTTGCTGAATCAGAACGAGGCCGATCAGCGCGAGGGCCAGCAACAGATGAATGACGATGATGACAGCAGTCATAAATTCCTCTCGTGCGCCGGGCGTCTATTCCCCACCCCGGCGGCGGCTTTTTAGTCCTTTAGGGCGGTTTTGGCCAGCCTCCATTTAGCCCGCGTGGCAACGAGCGCTAGCCGCAGCTTTCGGCAATCCCCCAGAAATCGGCCACCTTGAGGCTCGCCCCGCCGACCAAGGCGCCGTCGATATCAGGTAGCGACAGGAGCGAGGCCGCGTTATCGGGCTTTACCGAGCCGCCATAAAGCACCCGGATTTGCTCCGCAGCACCAGTCAGGCCGTGAAGATCGGCGCGGATGGCCGCATGAACCTCTTGCGCATCGTCCGGCGTCGGGGTCCGGCCCGTGCCTATGGCCCAAACAGGCTCATACGCGACAACGATTTTGTCACCGGCGCCATCGGGCAGAGAGCCCTTCAGCTGGCTGCCGACCACCTCAAGCGCCCGGCCCGCATCCCGTTCGGCCTCCGTCTCGCCGACGCAGATCACCGGGGTCAACCCGGCGGCCAACGCCGCCTCCGCCTTCGATCGGACGACGGCATCGGTCTCACCATGATCCGCACGGCGCTCCGAATGGCCAACGATCACGAATTGACAGCCGACGTCGGCCAGCATCTTGGCGCTGATGTCCCCGGTGTGCGCACCGTGCTCCTTGGCATGGCAATCCTGGCCGCCCAAGGAGATCCCCGAGCCGGAGAGCGCCTCGGCGACTTTCAGCAACAGCGTTGCGGGCGGGCACACGAGCATATCGAAAGCAGGCGCGGAATGGGCGCGCATCTTATCGGCGAGCCCGCTCGCCAACGCGACACCGTCGGCGACGGAGCCATTCATTTTCCAGTTCCCCGCGATTAGCGGGCGGCGTGTATCGGTCATATCGGGATTTTTTACGTATCGGGTTTGAAAAGTGCGAATTTCAGAATCGTGATGTCGAATTCGGAGCTATGTAGCATAGGGTTCCGGTATGTGCATCAGAAACCGGCGCCAAAGTGGCGGAAGTCGGCGGGAAACGGAAATTTCATGAGAGATTTGCATGTTGCCCGCCCTAGGCCACGCTTCTATGATGCCGCGCCCTGGCCGCCGGCATCGTTTTCAGCCGGCATTTAAAGGACTTGGCCAGATTGACACCGGGAATACAGGTAACGACCGATGCTTGGAAATTTACGCGAAAAGATCATCTCTTGGGGCGCCAAAATCCTATTCGCAATCTTGATCCTGAGCTTCGGTGTCTGGGGGATCGGCGATTACATCACGCCCGGCAACATCCAACAGCAGCCGGTTGCCGAAGTCGGTGACATTGAAATCCTGCCCTTCGAGTTGGACCGCGAAATAAGTCAGTACGAACAATCCCTGCGCCTCAGCGGCGCCACCCCAGAAATGATTCAGTCCCTCAAGGGGCGTATCGTCCAAGAAGCGCTGCGCAACATCGTTTATCGCGACCTGATCCGGCTTAGCGCCAATGACATGGGGCTGATCGTCACCGACGAACTCGTGAGCGCCGTCATCCGAGCGGATAAACAATTCCAGGATCAATCCGGTAATTTCAACCGCGCCGCCTACGAGCAATTCCTCCGGCAAACGGGATTGAGCGAAGGCGCCTTCATCGCCCAGCTGCGCGCGCAGATCCTGGAGCAACAGTTCCTCAGCGGTATCCGTAGCACCAATGCCGTTCCCGATGCCCTTGTCGACCCGATCTATCGCTACCGGAACGAACGCCGGATCGCGGACGTGATCCGCGTCGACCACAAAATCTTCACCGATATCGGAACCCCGAGCGAAGAAGAACTCACCGCCTTCCACAAAGACAACGAGATCAGCTTCACCGCCCCGGAATATCGAACCGTGACGGTCGTCCAATTGCGGGCGGAGGATGTCGTCGACGAGATCGATATTCCCGAACAACGGCTTCAGGACGAGTATCAGGCCCGGATCGCGCAATATAGGCACCCCGAGACCCGTAAGCTTTTGCAAATCCTGGTGTCGGACGAAGAGACGGCCAAGCTGGCGCACGTCAAGATTGCTGCCGGCGAGGATTTCATCAGCGTCGCGAAGGACGCTGCCGGGCTCGATGAAACGACCGTCGATCTCGGCACCGTCACCAGGGCGCAAGTTCCCCTGCCCGCGCTTGCCGATGCCGCCTTCAGTCTCGGCGAAGGCGCCGTGAGTGATCCTATTCAGACCGATCTCGGCTGGCATATCGTCAAGGTCGAGACCATTACGCCGGCCAAAGAAGACAGTTTCGACTCGGTTCGCGCCGACCTGCGGCGCCAGTTGGCGGAAGAGCAAGCCGTCGACGTTCTGTTCGATCTTTCCAATCGGCTCGAAGACGCATTGGGCGGTGGCGCGACCCTCGAAGAGGCAGCGGCGCAGCTCAATTTGAAGGTCATGAAGATCGACAGCCTGAATTCCTTCGGACTCGATCGCGATAACAAGCCCGTCGAAGGTCTCGACAAGCAGAACGTTATCGTGCGCACGGCCTTCGACACGCCGGAAGGCGATGAAAGCGCGCTAACCGATATCGGCAATGCGGGCTACATGGTCCTGCGGGTCGATAAGATCACGCCGCCAGCCCTGCGCCCTCTCGCAGAGGTACGCGATCAAGCCATAGCCGGTTGGGAACGGCAACGACGCATGGACTTGGCCGACCAGAAGGCGGCCGAGTTGATGGAAAAGCTCAAGGGCGGCTCGTCGATGGCCGACGTCGCCTCCTCGGTGAACGCCGAGGTCGTGAAAACGCAGCCTTTCCTGCGCAGCGGCCAGGGCCTCGGCGAAAAGCTGAGCCAGGATTTGCCGACCATCCTGATCGCCGATCTGTTTGGGCTCAAGCGCGGCGAGGCGGCTTGGGCAGCCGGACGCAACGCACATTATATGGCGCGGCTGGAAGACATCGTTGATGCGCAACCGAGCAGTGGCGCGGAGCAGAAGAAAGCGCTCAGCACACAGATCGCCAACGCGATGGATCAGGACCTCCGCGAACAACTGACGCAAGCGCTCCAGGACAAATACGGCGTCACCGTCAATCAGAACAACATCAGCGAACTGTTCTAGAACCATGCAGGTGGAACCGGCCTTTACCGCCTTCGCCAAAGATTTCGAAGGTGGCCAGCCACAGGTGGTGTGGACCAAGCTGATCGCCGATCTGGAAACACCGGTTTCGGCCATGATCAAGCTGGCCAAAGGCCTGCCCAACAGCTTCTTGCTGGAATCGGTGGAAGGCGGCTCCATTCGCGGCCGCTATTCCTTTGTCGGTATCCGGCCCGATCTGATCTGGCGCTGTTACGGCAACAGGGCGGAAATCAACCGCAACGCCCTCAAAGATGCGAAGTCCTTTGACCCCTGCCCGATTTCCAAGGAGCAGGGAACGCTCGCCTCTTTCCGCGCTTTGTTGGCCGAATGCCGCATCGACATGCCGGAGGGCGTGCCGCCCATGGCCGCCGGCCTATTCGGCTATCTCGGCTATGACGCGGTGCGGCTCGCCGAAGACATCCCCGATACCAATCCCACCGTCATCGACGTTCCCGACGGCCAGTTTCTGCGCCCGACCGTGATCGCCATCTTCGACACGGTCGAGGATACGGTCACCGTCGTTACCCCGGTATGGCCAGCGAGTGGCGGGACGGCGGATGATGCATACAAAGCCGCCAAGGAACGGCTGCAGGTCGTACTCGATGATTTCGCGGCAACGTTGCCGCGCCAGGATGTGGACGGCGACGACGCCCCGCAATTGGGTGAACCGCAATCCAACATGGAGCCTGCAGAGTTTCACGCCATCGTCGAGAAGGCGAAGGAATACATCTATGCCGGCGACATCTTCCAAGTGGTGCTGTCGCAACGTTTCTCTTTGCCCTTCGAGTTGCCGCCGCTAGCATTGTACCGTGCGTTGCGGCGGATCAATCCGTCGCCCTTTCTGTTCTTCCTCGATTTCGGCGATTTTTCCATTGTTGGATCGAGCCCGGAATTGCTCGTCCGTGTGCGGGAAGGTCAGGTCACCATCCGCCCCATCGCCGGCACCCGTCCGCGCGGCAAGAATGCCGCCGAGGACAAGGCGCTGGCCGAAGACTTGCTTTCCGATCCGAAGGAATTGGCCGAGCATCTAATGCTGCTCGATCTCGGCCGCAACGACGTTGGCCGGGTCGCCAAAACGGGCACCGTGACGGTGACCGACCAAATGATCATCGAACACTATTCCCACGTCATGCACATCGTTTCCAACGTCGAAGGCGAACTGGATCCGAAATACGACGCCGTCGATGCGTTGCTGTCCGGCTTCCCGGCGGGCACCGTTTCGGGCGCCCCGAAAATCCGGGCCATGGAAATCATCGACGAGCTGGAAAGTACGCGGCGCGGTATCTATGCCGGTTGCATCGGCTATTTCGGTGCCGACGGCGATATGGATACCTGTATCGCCTTGCGAACGGCGGTGCTTCAGGACAAGACCCTTTATGTCCAGGCAGGCGGCGGCATCGTCGCCGATTCGAACCCCGAGTCCGAATACCAGGAATGCCGCAACAAGGCCCGCGCCCTGGTGCGCGCCGCAGAGGAAGCCGTGCGTTTTGCCGGCGGCACCACCGCCAACCGGGAGTTTTAGTAATCGATTTGCGCCTGCGCGATGACCACGGATGAACGGGTCATAACGAAAAGCTAACCAAATCTTGCTAATCTTTTGAATTCCAGCCGCTTGGGATTCGCTTCAATGTCTGCCACGACTCGCCGTCTATGCAGCACTCTCGTATTTGCCACGCTCACGCTTGCGGGGTGCCAGTCCTCCAATCTACAGCCGGCACCGCAGGCCCATCCCCTCATTCCCGTCGAGCGGTCGCCGCTCTCCTTCGTTCACCCGGACGGCGTTCCCCTTAAGGCACGTTTCCGGCGACCGGGTACCCCGGGCGACAGATTGCAGACCATCACGGGATTTTGGCGGCCATCCGCGCCTGCGAGCTATCCGGTCATCCAAATGACGTTACAGTCCGCCGCGCCCGGCAAGTACTTCACCGATGGCTCCGGAAATGTCGTCGACAGCTATCTCGCGAAAGTGCGTTTCGGGGATCTTGGCAAAGCGGTTCCCGGCGAAAAGAGCACCCACCAAAACGCGTTCGGTCCGGTCAACGTGCAGCGGTTCAAGCTAAAGGACGTCAACTGCTTCGCTTTCGCGCAGATCTGGACGACGACCGTCTCACGCCAGCCCAATGATCGCCTGTTGGGCTACTATTGCCATGGAACGGGCCTGCCGCCCGCAGACGGATTCATCGATAAAATCGTCCAATCGATTGGCGTTGCCGGGCTCGTACGGTCCTAGGCGAACCCTTCCCCGCGCATACGTTTCCTGCGTTTTTACGCCGCCCGCGAATCACGAGATATTCTCCCATGACACCCGTGTCACGGGCGGGTAAAGTTGCACCCGATACCGGCAGCAAAAATCGATAATCGCCGGAGCGATAGGGAGCGCGACGTGTGGGAATTTGGGTGGTTCGACGGGCCGGAACGCTGGTCCGCAGTTTCAAACTGCTCTTTCCCCGACCCGGACAAATTGAGAGAACGCGACAAATGATACGAACCCCGTTGGCGGCGACGGGTATCGCCGTCTTCTTGTCTGCATGCCAGAGTACCTCTTCGCAGGACACCGCTGTTCGGGTATTCAACCAACTTGCCTTTCTTGGAACACCGGGCGGGCATCCCGTGTCAACGTGGGTCATGCTGGAATCTGATTACGAAAACCACAAAATTTACCGATGGGAAAAACAAATCTATGCCTATGTCGGTGACGCCAACGGCGACCACCAAGTCGCAACGGCACGGCGTATCCTCAAAGAGGTCGGATCAATCGCCGGCCGGGAGATCACCTTTGCCGGTGCCAATCTCGCCAATTTCAAATACACCTTCGTCGACACCGCGAACCTCATTATCAATGGCTCCGAATTTTCCGCTTGCGCAGCACATGTAGAGCGAAATGAAACCGACGGAATAAAGTCGGTCGAGATCAGTGTTGCCATGCGATCGGAAATTCCGTTGGAGAAATGCCTGTACCACGAAACGCTGCACGGCTTCGGACTTGCCCACACAAGTCTCGTGCCATCCATTCTGAACTACGCGTCGCGTACCGAAACGCTCACCTACTGGGATACGCTGATCCTAAAAACGATGTATGGAAGCGACATCCGAACCGGCATGAACCGCGCGCAATCGTTACCAAAAATCAGAAGAACGATTCTCGCTAACAGGGGATAGACTTATGGACTTTCAATCGGCAAGCGCATCTGTTGGAAATCCGTTTAGGCATGCCTTACCTAAATGGCTTCCTCAGCTGACGATCGCGGTGATCTCGATAATTTCGTTGGCGGCCTGCCAATCGACCGCCAATCAACCGCACCAGACCACAATCGCGGCCGACGAGTCCCCTATTCTATTTGCCCACCCGGATGGGCTGCCGATGCGGGCACAGTTCCAACGAAGGATCGCGGCGGACTATACGGTGCAAACCGTCAACGGATTTTGGCGCCCGATAGGTGAATCAAAATATCCGATTATCCGCATTACTTTTCATTCGCTCGAACCCGGATATTTTTTTACGAAATTTTCAAGCGACGTCGTGGAGGAGTTCGTCTCGAAACTTGAGTTCGGCACGCTCGGAAAGGCGATTCCAGGTGAAATAAGCAGAATTCGAAACGTCTTCGGCCTTGCCAATATTCAGCAGTTTAAACTTCCCAACCTTGAATGCTTCGCGTTCGAGCAGATTTGGGGCGGGACAGACTCGATATCGGCGCAAGGAACTGAACGTCTGATCGGATTTTACTGTCATGATCCATACAGGCCCTTGTCCGACGACTATATAACGCAGGTCGTTCGATCCATCGGCGTCAAAGGACACCGGATACCCGAACATGTTGCAAAGGCGAGTCAAAGCCAAACCCGGGACGATACGCTTTCAGCGGCGCTGACGCTGGTGTGGACCGGACATTACGACAATGCCAAAGGGCGACTTTTGGCCTCGAACCCCGAGGGGAAAAACGGCCGAATGGCCGTCACATTGCCGGGAAAATCAGGTTCGTGCAGCGGATCTTGGGAAGTAGAAACCGGCGGCTATGAAAAATCAGAGGCGCCAAAAGGAACGTGGAAGATACTGTGCACGAATGGGCTGCAAGCCTCAGGGACATTTGAAAGCCCGCGCCGGGGCTACGGCGCAGGTACCGGAAACGATACTGACGGCGCCGCGGTATCTTTCACATTCGAACCATCGGGCCGAGAAAAGTAGAGGCCCCCTACCTCGACTCCCCGGCTTTGCGGGCGGATAGCTCGAGGTTTTGTTCTTCGAGAACGACGGCACTGATCGGCACGAGCGCAAAGCCCTTTTCCGCCGCGGTCGGCAGCCAAGCCGATAACACCTCGATGGTCGCGTCGCGGGGATGGCCGATGCCCACGGCATGTCCGCGTTTGCGCGCAATCTCTTCAAGCTGGCGGAGCTGATCCGTTACCGCCTCCGCTGTCGCTTTGTGATCCAGAAAAACGTTCCGCTCGGCGACAGGGACACCGATACTACGGGCCATGGCACCGGCCACGGTCTCGCGGTTGGTGCGTGAATCGACGAACAACAGGCCCCGGCGCTGCAGCTCCTGCATGACGATCCGCATGCCTCCGGCATCCGTCGTGAACTTGCTGCCCATATGGTTGTTGATTCCCACATAGCCGCTGAACCGGCCCAGAGCCCACGACAGATTCTCGAGCATGACCGCCTCGGAATCGCCGACACGCAGCACGTGGGGACCGGGATCGAGCGCCGCGTTTTCCGGCTCCATGGAAACATGCAGCATGATCTCGTGGCCGTTCTCGCGTGCCAGGGATACCTGATCCCGAAGCCGGCTTGCGTAAGGCAGGAAGGAAATCGTCATCGGCCCCGGCAGATTGATGATCTGCAACGTGCGATCTTTATCGAGGCCGGCATCGTCGATGACGATTGCGATCAAGGGACGATCGCCCGTATCCGGAACGGCCACCGCGTTCCGCCGCCAAGGCAGGTTTTCTTCGCCCGCCACATCCATATCCGTCGAAGGCGCCTCGACATCATTCATATGTTCGGGCATTTGTCTGGGCGGATGTTCCGGTTCGTAAACGGGTTCGTGGGGTATCTCTTCATAAGGATGGCTGACACCTTCCCCTTCCAGAAGAATCACCGGGCGTAACTTCGGCAGCCGCAAGGGAGATATGGGATCGCCGGCAGTTACAAACGGGCTGGGCGGTTCCGCCAGCGAAACCATGGGGGACGCCGTGGCGGGCGCCTGAAGTTCCGCGGTGACCGGTTTGGGTTTGGGAATGAATTGGGCCGCCGTCCACACGGAGCCATAGCCGATGCCGGCCGCCATTCCCCCGGCTGCGATATAGAGGAGCATCGGGAATACCCGGCTCGGACGTTTCTTTTTCAATGAAGCCATCTGGTCATTCTATATGAGATTAGGTTGACCAAATGAGAACCTGTTGAGCGTGAACGCGTATGAACTCCCGGATTTCCGGGATTTTTCGGCCGCAAAAGGATTTACCAAACGCACCTTAGCGGCGGGTTTCGGCGGCAAGATCCTCAAGAATCGGGCAATCCGGCCGGTTGTCGCCATGACACCGCCGGGACAGGTCCATCAGGGTCTTCCGGATCGATTGAAGCTCATCGATCCGTTGCCCGATCTCGTCGATATGCCGCTGGGTCAGCGCCTTGACCTGGGCGCTCGACCGGTCGCGGTCGCGCCAAAGATCCAGGAGGCTGGCAACATCACGGATGGGGAATCCAAGACTTCGGGCCCGATGAACGAATTTGAGCGTTTCGATATCGGCTTCGTCATAATCACGATAGCCGCTCGGCGTCCGGTTCGGCTCGGCCACGAGGCCGATGCTTTCATAATACCGGATGGTCTTCGCGGGAACGCCGGATTGGCTGGCCGCTTTTCCGATGTTCATACGCCTTCCTCCGATTTCTGTCGCCTACAGCTTCACGGTCCGCAGGCGTAGCGCATTGCCGATGACGGACACGGAACTGAGGCTCATGGCGACGCTCGCGAAAATGGGGCTCAGCAGCAATCCGAAGACCGGGAACAGAATACCCGCCGCCACCGGCACGCCCACCGTATTATAGGCGAAAGCAAAAAACAGATTCTGGCGAATGTTGCGCATCGCCGCTTCCGAGAGTTTGCGCGCCCGCACCAGCCCTTGAAGATCGCCCTTCACCAACGTAATCCCGGCACTTTCCATGGCGACATCGGCACCCGTGCCCATGGCTATTCCGACATCGGCTTCGGCCAAGGCCGGCGCGTCGTTGACGCCGTCGCCCGCCATGGCCACCTTCCGTCCCGCCGCGCGCAGTTCCCGGACGATATCGCCCTTGCCCGCGGGAAGAACGCCCGCCTCCACCCGGTCGATGCCAAGTTGAGCGGCAGCAGCAGCCGCCGTTTGCGGCGCGTCGCCGGTCAGCATCACGATCTCGAGCCCCATGTCGCGCAGCGCGGCCAACGCGGCGGGTGTCGTCTCCTTGATCGGGTCGGCGATGCCGATGACCCCGGCGAGCCGGTCGCCATGGGCGGCAAATATCACCGTTTCACCGTTCTTGCGGTGCTTCTCGGCGGGCTCCTTCAACGGGTCGATATCGACGCCAATCTCCGCCATCAGTGCCTGGTTGCCGAGCGCGACGTTCCGCCCTTCCACCGCCCCGATAACGCCGAGGCCGGTCCGCGATTCAAAGCCGCTGACCGGTGCGGGCTGGACATTCCGCTCCTTCGCCGCCGAAAGTATGGCAGCCGCGATGGGATGTTCGCTGCCGGTTTCGAGCCCGGCGGCCACGGCCATCAAAGCACTCTCGCCGCTGCTTTCTGCGGGGACGATAGCGACGACTCGGGGCTTGCCTTCGGTGAGCGTGCCGGTCTTGTCGACGACCAGAGTGTCCACCTTTTCCAACGTTTCGAGGGATTGCGCGTCGCGGATCAAGACCCCGGCGAGGGCCCCCCGTCCCGTCGCCACCATGATCGAGATCGGCGTCGCCAATCCGAGCGCGCAAGGACAGGCGATGATTAACACCGCAACCGCGTTGACCAACGCAAATGCGAAACGCGGCTGCGGGCCGAAGACCGCCCAAATAACGAAGGTCACGACGGCAACCGCGACCACGGTGGGTACGAAATAGGAGGCGACGACATCGGCGAGGCGCTGGATGGGGGCGCGGCTGCGCTGCGCTTCAGCAACCATAGCGACGATCCGCGCCAGCATGGTTTCGCTGCCGACCTTGTCGGCACGCATCACGAACCCGCCTGCGCCGTTGATGGTACCACCGGTCACGGGATCGCCTTCGCCCTTAGCGACAGGCGCGGCCTCGCCGGTGATCATGGCTTCGTCCACGTGGCTCGCCCCTTCGATCACGGTCCCGTCGACGGGCACGGCTTCACCCGGACGCACTCGTAACCGATCGCCCTCCTGCACGTCATCCAGGGCAACGTCCTCTTCACCATGATCGCTAAGACGTCGGGCGGTCTTGGGCGACAGATCGAGGAGCGCGCGGATGGCGCTGCCGGTCCGGTGGCGGGCGCGCAGCTCCAGCACCTGCCCCAAGAGGACGAGTACCGTGATTACTGCGGCGGCTTCGAAATAGACGGGCACCGTGCCGGTGTCGGTCCGGAATGCTTCCGGGAAAGCGCCGGGCGCAAAAATAGCAGCCAAGCTATAGACGTAAGCGACGCCGACGCCGAGACCGATCAACGTGAACATGTTGAGGTTTCTGGAGCGGAGCGAGGACCAGAACCGTTCGAACAACGGACGACCCGCCCAAAACACGACGGGTGTAGACAGCAAAAACTGTATCCAGCCCGACAGCCAATCGGAGACGTAGTGATGAACCGGATTGCCAGGGATGAGGTGGCTCATGGCGAGAAACAACACCGGCACCGCAGAAATGCCACCGAACCAGAAGCGTCGCGTCATATCCTTTAGTTCGGGATCGTTCTCGGCGCCGAAAGCAGCCGTCGGATCCTCGGGCTCCAACGCCATGCCGCAAATGGGGCACGTGCCCGGTCCGAGCTGGCGCACCTCCGGGTCCATGGGGCAGGTGAAAACGACGTTCTCGAGACCTTCGGCGGGTAGTTCTTCCGGCTGAGAATTGAGGTATTTCTCCGGGTCGGCGGCGAACTTCGTACGGCAACCATTGCAGCAAAAATAATAGGTCGTGCCCGCGTGCTCATGGGAGGGCGCCGTCGCCGGATCGGCCTTCATGCCGCATACTGGATCCGTTTCGGTCTTCGCGCTGTCGTCGACGGTTTTGTCCATGGGTCCTGGTTCCAAACCTTACAGTATGATAGAAGGTTTTTGTAAGCGTTCCAGGGGCTGGAAGGTCAAGAACGCGTGAGACTTCCGCGCCTTCCGGAGCGCCAACGTTCTTGACGCCCAGGGGCGCGCCTTGCATTGTGGCGGGCGCACGACACCAGGACCGGAAAACGGCCAGTCACCACATTAAGAAAATGATATAACGTGTTGAAATGATACTGGTTATCGACAACTACGATAGCTTCACCTACAACCTCACCCACTACCTTGGCGAGTTGGGCGCGGATGTGGTCGTGAAACGAAACGATGCCCTCTCGGCGACCGAGGCCCTCGCTCTCCGTCCCGACGGAATCCTCATTTCGCCGGGCCCCTGCGATCCGGATAAGGCCGGTATTTGCCTCGATCTGATTACGATGGCGGCCGGCAAGATGCCGATCTTCGGCGTATGCCTCGGCCATCAGGCCATCGCCCAAGCTTTTGGCGGACGCGTCGTCCGCGCTCCTGTTCCCATGCATGGCAAACTGAGCGCCATCCATCATGACGGCAAAGGTATCTTCCAGGGGCTGCCCAATCCCTTCGACGCGACGCGTTATCATTCTCTGATGGTCGCGCGGAATCCGTGGCCCAATGCCTTGGAGGTCACCGCCGAGACCGAAGACGGCATCATTATGGGAATCGCGCACAAGACCCTGCCCATCACCGGGGTCCAGTTTCATCCCGAGAGCATCGCCTCTCAGCACGGCCATGACCTGTTGGGCAATTTCCTCAAGATGGTCGACAAGGAACGGGTGCCGGCATGAGCGATACGACGCAGGACCTGAAAGGCTTTATCGCCCAAGTGGCGACGGGCACGGCGCTGGACGAACAAGCCGCCGAGCAGGCCTTCAACATCATCATGTCGGGCAATGCGACGCCGGCGCAGATCGGCGGTCTCCTAATGGCACTGCGGGTTCGCGGCGAAACCGTCCCCGAGATCACCGGTGCCGCCCGAGCCATGCGCGCCAAATGCCTGTACGTCAAAGCGCCCGCCGATGCCATCGATGTGGTCGGTACCGGCGGTGACGCCACCGGCACCTTCAACATCTCCACCGGCGCGGCCATTGTCGTCGCGGCCTGTGGCGTACCAGTTGCCAAGCACGGTAATCGTGCCTTGTCGTCCAAGTCCGGCGCGGCGGATACGCTGAGCGCCCTCGGCATCAATACGGACGCGGATTTCGCGCTGATCGAGCAATCGATCCGGGAAGCCGGGATCGGGTTCCTGATGGCGCCGCGCCATCACAGCGCCATGCGCCATGTCGCGGGCCCGCGTGTCGAGCTGGCGACCCGGACGATCTTCAATCTGCTTGGCCCGATCTGTAACCCCGCGGGTGTGAAGCGTCAGGTGACCGGCGTGTTCTCCCGCGAATGGGTCGAACCCATCGCCGAAACCCTCGGCAATCTCGGCAGCGAGCGCGCCTGGGTCATGCATGGTGCCGACGGCACCGACGAGTTGACCACCACCGGCGTTTCCTATGTCGCCGAATTGAAGGACGGTAAGGTCACCTCGTTCGAAGTCACGCCAAGTGATGCGGGATTACCGACCGCCAAGCCCGAAGACCTCAAGGGCGGCGATGCGGAAACCAACGCCAAGGCGGTTCTCGAGATGCTTTCGGGTGACAAAAGCGCCTACCGCGATGTCGTCCTCTACAATGCGGCCGCTGCTCTGGTGGTCGCCGACAAAGCCAGCGATCTCAAGGCCGGTGTAGCGCTCGCCGCCGACGCCGTCGACAGCGGTAAGGCGAAAGCCGCCCTCGATAAGATGGTCGAGATCACCAACAGCGGTACCGACGAGGACGAAAGCGAATAAAGGATGAGCGACGTTCTGCAACGCATCTGCGCCGACAAGCGCCATCATATCGAGGCCTCCAAAGACCGGGTGCCGCAGGCGGAGATTGAGCGTCGCGCTGCCGATGCGTCGCCGCCGCGCGGGTTCGCCGCGCGCCTCAAAAGCGTGACCGACTCCGGTCACTACGGGCTCATCACCGAGATCAAAAAAGCCTCACCCTCAAAGGGATTGATCCGTGACGATTTCGACCCACCCGTGCTCGCCAAGGCCTATGCGCGCGGCGGAGCAAGCTGCCTGTCCGTGCTGACCGACACCCCCTACTTCCAAGGCAAGGACGAGGACTTGATCGCGGCCCGCGCCGCCGTCGATCTTCCGGCGCTGCGCAAGGATTTCATGCTCGATCCCTACCAAATTATCGAGGCACGTGCGATCGGTGCTGACTGCATCCTGATCATCATGGCCGCCTTGGAAGATGCCGATACACGCGGCCTCTCCTCCCTTGCCCACGAATTGGGGATGGATGTGCTCGTCGAGGTGCATGACGAAGCGGAAATGGATCGGGCGCTTTCCCTCGGTCCGGCGCTGCTCGGGATCAACAACCGCAACCTGAAAACCCTTGAGGTGGATTTGCGCACCACCGAGAAGCTGGCGGCGCAAGCCTTGAAGGCACGTGGCGAAGAAGCGCTTCTGGTCAGCGAAAGCGGTCTCTATAGCCATGACGATCTCGGACGCATGTCGGCGGCGGGCTGCAAGTGCTTCCTTGTCGGCGAATCCCTTATGCGGCAAAGTGACGTCGAAGCGGCGACCCGGACCTTGCTCGGCGAGACGGGCGTAGCCAAACGGGTCAACGCCTAGAAAGCGGGAACAGCGTGACGAAGCTCACCCACATCGATGACGAAGGCAACGCCGTCATGGTGGACGTCTCCGGCAAGGACGTCACCGAACGCGTGGCAACCGCGCGGGGTTCCGTCTACATGCAACCGGAAACCCTCTCGTTGATCACGTCTCACGGTGTCAAAAAAGGCGACGTGCTGGGTGTTGCCCAGCTCGCCGGCATCATGGGCGCCAAGAAGACCCCCGATCTCATCCCCCTATGCCATCCACTGTCGCTGTCATCGGTCGACGTGACATTGAGCTGCGATCCCGACCGCAATGCCGTAAATATCGAGGCGACCTGCAAGCTTGCCGGGCGTACCGGCGTGGAAATGGAGGCGCTGACCGCCGTTTCCGTTGCCGCCCTCACCGTCTACGACATGTGCAAGGCCGCCGACAAAGGGATGTGCATCGCCGATATTCGCCTCGTCTATAAATCCGGCGGCAAATCCGGCACTTATCGCGCAGAGGACAGCGACTGAAAATGATGATTTCCGTTGCCGAAGCGCTGGCGAAGGTTCTGGCGGGCGTCAAACCGCTGAACGCGGAGCGGATCAGCATCACCGAGGCGTTCGGCCGGGTCCTTGCGGAAGACGTCCCATCGCGTATCACCCAACCCTTCGCCGATGTCTCTGCGATGGACGGCTATGCCGTGCGATCCGACGACGTCCAAACCATTCCGGCGGCCGTAACCCAGATCGGTGAATCGGCAGCCGGAAGCGGATTTGCCGGTTCCATCGGGCCGGGAGAAGCCGTGCGTATATTCACCGGCGCCCCCGTTCCCGAGGGCGCCGATGCCATCGTCATTCAGGAAGATACGGAAGCAGACGGCAATCGGATCACCGTAACCGAAGCACCGGTCAAGGGCCGCTACATCCGGCCCGCCGGCCTCGACTTCCGCGAAGGCGATGCGCTGCTCACCAAGGGACGCCGGCTGACCACCCGCGATGTGGGCCTGGCCGCTGCCATGAATGTGCCGTGGGTATCGGTCATCCGCCAACCGCAGATCGCGTTGCTGTCCACCGGCGATGAATTGGTCCTGCCCGGTGAACCCCTGGGCCCCGATCAAATCATCAGTTCCAACAGCGTTGGCCTGTCCGCCTTCATCAGGGCAATCGGCGGCACACCCATCAATCTCGGTATTGCCCGCGACGATCCCGCTTCGCTGCGCGCCATGCTTGAAGGCGTCCGCGGCGCCGACATGCTGGTCACCATCGGCGGCGCGTCGGTGGGCGATTACGATCTGGTGAAAAGCGTGCTCGGCAAGGAAGGGCTCGACATCACCTTCTCCCAAGTCGCCATGCGCCCCGGCAAACCTCTGATCTTCGGGACCATCCATGATCGCCCCATGCTCGGCCTGCCTGGCAATCCGGTATCCGCCTTCGTTTGCTCCACATTGTATCTGCGGCCCATGGTCGACGTGATGCTCGGCGCCGAAACGCCGGAGACCGCCGGCGCGGTGACAGAGACGGCATTGCTCGGCAAGGATTTAACCGAGAACGACCGGCGTCAGGATTACCTGCGCGCGACATTGTCGCGGAATGCGGATGGGGATTTCGTCGCGACGCCGTTCGATAAGCAGGATTCCTCTATGCTCGCGGTCTTTGCCAAAGCAGATTGCCTTGTCGTCCGTCCACCCCACGCGCCACCGGTCGAAGCTGGCGCCCGTGTCCCGATCATTCGGTTGGATCCGCGGGTTTAAGCGCGAATTCCCGAAAATCGCGCATTCGTCGCCGTACTCGCGGAAATCTGGGCCGTTTCGCCGATTTTCCCTCTTGACCCCAAATGAGAACTAAACTAGAACACTTGCGTTGTTTTTGTTTTGTTCCATATCTTGTGTATCGCGGTTGATTTGACCGCAATCCGTCGAGTGAGACCTAAATCGGGTGACGAAGGGGGCCGTCCATGCTGACCAAAAAACAATATGAGTTGTTGTCTTTTATCGATCAGCGTTTGCGTGACTCGGGCGTGCCGCCATCCTTTGACGAGATGAAAGATGCACTGAACCTCAAGTCCAAATCCGGGATCCACCGTCTCATCACCGGCCTCGAAGAGCGCGGCTTCATCCGGCGCCTTCCTCACCGCGCCCGCGCGCTCGAGATCCTCAAGATGCCCGAAAATCACCGAGGCAGCGGTGGAGATCGCAAGAAATTCACCCCCAATGTTATCGACGGCGGTTTCAAAGGCGCCCTTGCCAAGGCAGGGACATCTGGACCCGACGCCACGTCCCTTCCCCTCCTCGGCCGGATTGCCGCCGGCACGCCCATCGAAGCGTTGCGTGACCCGAGCCGGAATATCGACGTGCCGCCGATCATGGTCGGCAAAGGCGAGCACTACGCCCTGGAAATCGACGGCGATTCCATGATCGATGCCGGCATTCACGACGGCGACACGGTGATCATCGAACGCTGCAATTCGGCCGACAACGGCACCATCGTCGTGGCCTTGGTGGATGGCAACGAGGTGACCCTTAAAAGGCTGCGTAAGAAGGGCAATACCATTGCTCTCGAGCCCGCCAATAAAACCTATGAGACACGGATTTTCGGCCCCGACCGGGTCGAGGTTCAGGGTAAGCTCGTCGGTCTCTTGCGCACCTATTGATGCACCCTGTTATTGAGGTGCGATGACCCAGGGGCGCCGTCCGCGCTCACCATTGACGCTTTTTATTCGCACATCTGTCTTGGTTACCCAAACGGCATGCGCGCCATTGCGCCATAGATCAAACCGGTCGATGACCATATGCGCCGATGGGCAACGACGGTCCGAGACGGGAACGGACGCGATAATCACCTTTACCCGCCGGCAATCCTCCAGAAGCGCCAAGGGGTCGCTCACCAACGCAATCTGCGCTTGTTCCTTGCGGTAAATACATCCGACGCCGTCACAGGACAGTTTGCCGTCATCACTGTACCCGGTGCGGGGCCAGGTACGTCGCTCCTCGACCGACAACCCGGCACGCTGCAACCAGTTTTCTCCGGCAAACCTCGCCCGGCGGCGTGTCGACAGGGCATACCCTCCATCGGCGGTCCGAACCGCAAATAGGCCGCCGTCACCGCTGACGATGATGTCGGGACCGGAAGAATGCACCATAAAGAACAGAACGCCCGCAGTAACGACGGGTAGTCCTAGCCATCTAAGGCGCTGACGCCACAGAGCGAGCCACAGACCGCCCAGCACCATCGCGCCAACTCCCGCGAACGGTACAGCAGGAATACCGACGGAAGACCCTTGCCAACCGGAAACGGTATCCGCGGCGCTGACAACGAGGGAAACGCCCTGCCCCATCAGGTCGAGCAGCGGCCCGTCGAAGCCGAAAGGCATTACGACGAAAGCCAACACGGCAACGGGCATGATCCAAAACGCGGTCAGCGGGACGGCAATCATGTTGGCGGCCAATCCGAACAGCGCCACGCGATTGAAGTGATAGATTACGAACGGCGCCGTTGCAGCGCTCGCAACGAGCGTGGTGACGACGACGCTGGCGAAGTAGATCACAGGGCGCCGCCACCATGTTGCGGCGTCAGACAGTAGCCGTGTTCTCGCTGTCCAAACCTCGTAGACCGCGATCAGCGCGACGACCGCAGCAAAGGACATCTGAAAACTTGCGCCAAGCAAGCTTTCAGGCCGAAGGGCGAGGATGATCAGTGCGGCCCACGCCACCATCCGCATCGAAATCCCCTGCCGGTCGATGACCACCGCCAAAAGGACCAACGCGATCATCAGAAAAGCGCGCTGTGTCGGCACTGTCGCCCCGGCGATAACGGCATAGCCGAATGCCGCCGCCACGGCGACGACCGCGGCCCATTTCTTTATGGGATATGCGAGGGCAAACGCCGGGATCAGGCTCAAGGCTGCGCGTAAGCTCAAAAACACGAAACCGGCAACCAAACCGATGTGCAGCCCGGAGATGGCCAGCAAATGGGCAAGCCCGGCTTGGCGAAACGCCTCCAAAACCGGTTCTGGAATCTGTGTGCGCATGCCCGTCAGGAGCGCCGCGGCAACCGCACCGGCGCCGCCGCCAATCCTCTGTCGGATACGATCCGACAGCAGCAAACGGAGCCGTTCTATCCGTGCGCCGAGAGTGAGCTGTGCGCCCCCGGACGCAACAAGTTCGGCGGCGCCGAATGAAAACCCGACGCCGCCAATTCCCTGGAAATAGAATTGGCGCTGTAGGTCGAACCCGCCCGGGAAAACGGGCGGTGGTGGCGGGGACAGTGCCGCCCGCAACCGCACCCAGTTCCCCGGTACCAGCGGCGGCTGGTGACCGCGAAGCCGAACCCGTACCGTCGGCGGCACGCGATCGGGCCGCAACGATCCAATGGTCAGGCGGTCCAAGGTCAATCGAGCGCCATCGGGAAAAGGCTCTACCCGAACAATGCGGCCACTTACCGACAAGGGCCCGGTTTCACGCTCAATAACCGGGTGGTCGCTCGTATATGTCCGCAGTTGCGCCGCCGAGAACCCCGCCGCGGCGATTGCCACTCCCAATGAAATCAGCAACAGCACGGCAAGCGAGCGCGATAGCCACGCCGAAGCAACCGACACCACCAATACGGCCATCCCGACCCAAACGGCCGGCTCCACAGTCAAACTAAAATAGACGGAGATGCCCGCCCCCAAGAAAACCGGCGTCCAAAGAATCCACCGGTCGCGTTCAGCCGACATCGGCTGCACGATCCATGTCGAGTAACGGGTTATGCCCCTGAAGAAGTTCATCCGCCCCGCCTAAACGCCATTATCTGTGCGAGGATGACAGAACCAGCTTTACCCTGTAAACTGCCGCCTCATTCATGATTAACCCCTTAAATTCAATGACTTACGTCGGATTCGTATGATCGTAACCCGGTTCGCCCCCTCACCTACCGGTTTTTTGCACATTGGCGGCGCTAGAACCGCCCTGTTCAATTGGCTGTTCGCCAAACATCATGGCGGTGAATTTCGGCTACGCATTGAAGATACGGACCGCAAAAGATCCACCCAAGAAGCTGTCGATGCCATCTTTGCCGGCATGAAGTGGCTTGGCCTCAACTGGGATGGCGACGCGGTTTCTCAATTCGAACGCCGCGACCGCCACGCCGAGGCCGCGCGGCAACTGTTGGATGCCGGATTAGCATACCACTGCTACTGCACGCCCGAAGAGTTGACGGAAATGCGCGAGAAGGCCCGCGCCGAAGGCAGCGCCCGGCTGTACGACGGCCGTTGGCGGGACCGTGATCCAGCAGACGCCCCTGCCGGCATTGCCCCCGTTATCCGCCTTAAGGCGCCGCTGACCGGTGAAACCGTCATCGATGACAAAATTCAGGGTGAGGTCAAAGTCAGTAACGAACAGCTCGACGATATGATCCTGTTGCGCGCCGACGGCACACCAACGTACATGCTGGCCGTGGTGGTCGACGATCATGACATGGAGATCACGCATGTTGTCCGGGGCGACGATCACCTGACCAACACCTTTCGCCAGGCTCAACTCTACCAAGCGCTTGGTTGGGACCTCCCGGTGTTCGGCCATATGCCATTACTGCACGGCAGCGACGGCGCCAAACTGTCGAAGCGCCATGGCGCGCTCGGGGTTGAAGCGTACCGGGATATGGGCATCCTTCCCGAGGCGATGAACAACTACCTCCTGCGGCTCGGCTGGAGCCACGGCGACGACGAAATCATCAGCCGCGACCAAGCCATCGAATGGTTCGACCTGGACGGTGTCGGTAAGTCGGCGGCGCGCTTTGACATGGCCAAACTGGAAAGTCTCAACGCGCACTACATTCGTCACGCAGACAACTCGCACCTCGTCTCTCTCGTGCTCCCGGATTTGAAAAACGCACTCGACGGTTCGCTTTCCGACGATACCGAAACACGCCTTCTTCGCGGTATGCCCGGATTAAAAGATCGCGCGAAGACTATCCTCGAACTCGTCGAAAATGCTAAAATATATGCCTATGCACGCCCCATTCCGATCAACGACAAAGCGGCGAAAATTCTTGACGGAGAGGGGCGCCGCATGATCGAACATACCCGCCCACGCCTGGGTGACGTTACCCCGTGGACGCAGCAAGAGATCGAGCAGATGGTGCGTGTTGTCGCGGAAGAACTGGGCGCCAAGCTGGGCAACATCGCGCAGCCCCTCCGGGCCGCGCTGACCGGATCAAATGTATCGCCCGGAATCTTCGAGGTTATGGAAGTTCTGGGTCGTGACGAAACCCTGGGCCGACTTGAGGATGCCCTATCTGGGGATGTGTGATTTAACATGCGTTAACGGATTTTTCGCACGACGTTATTGTGAAATCCGGTGCCGATAACGATATAGACTGGGGATTCAGGTAGATGAACGATCGCAGCAAAAAAACCAATCAGACGGTAACCCTGACCGACAATGCGTCGGGCAAGACGTACGATTTTCCGGTGATGTCCGGAAGTGTGGGGCCGGACGTGATCGACATCCGAACGCTTTATGCGGATACCGGATACTTCACCTACGACCCCGGTTTCACGTCCACGGCCAGTTGCGAATCCACCATTACCTACATCGACGGTGACGAGGGCATCCTGCTCTATCGCGGCTATGCCATCGAAGATCTTGCCATGCATTCAGACTATATGGATGTGTGCTATCTGCTGTTGTTCGGCGAACTGCCGAACAAAGAACAGAAAGCCAAGTTCGAGCATGACGTCACCTACCACACCATGCTCCATGAGCAGGTCAACCAATTCTATCGCGGTTTCCGCCGTGACTCGCACCCCATGGCCGTCATGTGCGGCGTTGTCGGAGCGCTGTCTGCCTTCTATCACGACAGTCTCGACATCAACGATCCATGGCATCGGACGGTCGCATCCTACCGGATGATCGCCAAGATCCCGACAATTGCGGCGCAGGCTTACAAATATGCCCTGGGACAGCCGTTCATCTATCCGCGCAACGAACTCGGTTACTCCGAGAATTTCCTCCATATGCTGTTCGCGACACCCGCCGAGGAATACAAGATCAGCCCGACGCTCGCCAAGGCGATGGACCGTATCCTGATCCTCCATGCCGATCACGAGCAGAATGCGTCGACATCGACCGTCCGACTGTCCGGCTCGAGCGGCGCCAACCCGTTCGCTTGTATCGCGGCAGGTATCGCATCTCTTTGGGGTCCCGCCCATGGCGGCGCCAATGAGGCCGTGCTCAACATGCTCGATCAAATCGGCGACAAGAAAAACATCCCCGAGTTCGTCAAAAAGGCTAAGGACAAGGACGATCCGTTCCGCCTCATGGGTTTTGGACACCGGGTCTATAAGAATTTCGACCCGCGCGCCCGGGTAATGCAGCAAACCTGCCACGAGGTCCTCGACGAACTCGGCATGACGGACGACCCGCTCCTCGAGCTGGCAATGGAGCTTGAGAAAATCGCGCTCGAAGACGAGTACTTCGTCGAGCGTAAGCTGTATCCAAATGTCGACTTCTATTCGGGCATCATTTTCAAGGCGATGGGTATTCCGACCAGCATGTTCACCGTGCTGTTCGCCGTTGCCCGGACCGTCGGCTGGATCGCCCAGTGGAATGAAATGGTCGAGGATCCGAGCCAAAAGATCGGCCGTCCCCGCCAGCTGTTCACGGGCGCGACCCGGCGCGACTACGTCGCCCTCGGCAAACGCAAGTAATCTGACGGGCCGGCCCAGCTCGTTGTTTTAGGATGCCGGTACTTTTTTGGTGCCGGCATTCATCATTTCCAGCACCACTTTGGCCGCCGCCTTTCCTGGATGTCCACCTGGCGGGACGAGCTGATCGATTGCCGATTTCTCTCCAACCGCTTGACGCAAACGCGATATCGGGTCGTCGAGCAGTTCTTGGGCCGCCGCCGACAACGCTTCCGCCGTGCAGTCCTCAAACAGAAACTCTGGGATCACTTCTTCATCGTTCAGCAAATTGATCAGGTTGGCAAACCGCACCCGGACCAATCGACGCGCGAGGAATGCCGTGATTGGGCTCATCCGATAGGCCGTGACGAAGGGTATCCCCGCCATGGCTAGTTCCAGGGCAACCGTCCCGGATGCGGCGACGGCTATGTTGGCCGCGGCAAAACAGTCGGCCTTCTGGCCGGCGTCCGCGATGACGATAGTGCGCACCGGCCAATTTTCGGTATCGGCGCGAACCGCCGTTTCAACCGTTTCCACGGTCGGTATCACCGCGAGTGTATCAGAATTGCGTCGTGCGAGCCGGGCCGCCGTCTCCCGAAAGACCGGAAGCAGCCGCGACACTTCGCTATGACGGCTGCCGGGCAGGAAACAGATGACGTGTTGATTTGCACCAATACCGTGACGAGACCGAAAGGCTTCGCCGTCCCCGGCGTTTAAGCCGCTTTCGACAATCGGATGCCCGACAAACGTACATGGCAACCCGACCGCTTCGAAGAACGGCGGTTCGAATGGAAACAACGCCATGACATGGTCGACGTACGCGGCCATCTTGGCAGCGCGTCCCGGCTTCCATGCCCAGACGGTTGGCGCCACATAATGGACGACGGGAATACCGCTTCCTTTCAACCGTTTCGCCAAGCGCAGGGTAAAACCCGGCGAGTCGATGGTCACCAGAACAGCCGGATTGCGGCGCCGAATATCCGCTTCGGTTTCCTTTAGACGCCGGCGTAGCAGTGACAGCCGCGGCAACACCTCAGCGATGCCCATGACGGATAAATCGGATATGGGAAATAGGCTATCCAACCCTTGGCCGATCATCCCGGCCCCGCCAATTCCGGCAAACTCAAGATCAGAAGAGGCAGGATTAGCGGTCAATGCAGTCATCAGCCGTGCACCCAAGGCATCCCCCGACGGCTCACCGGCAACGAGATAAACAAGCTTCTTCCTTGCTTGCCTATCCGCCTGTTCGTTTGCCATCCCTTATCCCGGCCTTTTGGCTAAATCGATACCGACAACGAAGAGCCCGGATCGGTCGGCGAGCTCGACGACACGGTCGCGCTCGACAATCAACGCATTGCCGGCCTCCACCGCAATGCCCGACAACCCGCATGCCGCGGCCGCTTCGACGGTCTCCGGGCCGATGGTCGGCAGATCGACACGGCGATCCTGTCCCGGCTTCTTGATCTTGACCAAGACGCCACCGGCGCCGTCTCGATGCAGATCCCGGCACCGGCGGATCAATCCGTCCGTTCCTTCGGCTGCCTCTACCCCAAGCACGCCTCCTTCCTGGACGATAACGGCCTGCCCAACATCGAGAGAGCCCAAAGCCTCCGCCACGACCGAGCCACGCCAAATATCGGACCAGGCCCGGTCATCCGGCTGCCGGGCACCAATCTTTCCATCCGGTGCCCGGAGATCACCGATCAAATCATCCACACCAACCACACTGAATCCTTCCTTTTCGAAGGTATCCGCAACCGCGCTTAGCAAGCCATCGTCCCCAAAGGCACGCACGCCGATTTTCATCAGCAGTTTCGCAGCCACCTTGTCGGGCTTCAATTCCGACAAGGACGGCCGCCGCACGGATCCGACCAGTACGACGTCTTTGACGGCTTCAGTTTGGAGGAGAGAAAGAATACGGCCCGCTGCACCGAGACGCACTTGCGCGTGGGGAACCGACGCGAACGCTTCAGGCAATGCATGCCCCTCAAGCGCGATAACGAAGACGTCCCGTCCCGTCTGCCGGCACACATCGACGAGTTGACCGGGCAGCGCGCCGCCACCGGCGACGATGCCGAGTTTAGGCCCGGATTTAGGCGGCATCCTCTAATTGCGGCTGACAGATTGCCCGCGACGAATTGGCCCCCATAAAGCCGACGATCTCCATAACCGGCTCAACGTGACGGAACAACTCCGCCACATCAGCAAGGCGTTCAGCCTGCGTCCCTTCTTGGGCAAAAATAAGGCGATAGGCGCGCCGCAGATCGTGGATCTCGTCACGGGAGAAACTACGCCGTTTAAGTCCCACCAAATTCAGGCCCGACAGATGCGCCCGATTGCCAACCACGGAGCCATAGGGAATGACGTCGTTCTCGACACCCGACATGCCGCCCACCATCGCGTGCCGCCCAATGCGAACAAATTGATGAACCGCCGACAGGCCGCCGATGATCGCCCAATCTCCAATCTCCACATGACCGCCAAGCGTCGCATTGTTGACCAGGATGACGTTGTCGCCAATCTGGCAATCATGGGCGACGTGAGAACTCATCATAAATAGGCAGCTACTGCCGATTCTCGTGAGCATGCCGCCGCCCTCGGTTCCGGGATTCATGGTCACATGCTCGCGGATAACGTTATTTTCCCCGATCTCGAGGCGTGACTCCTCCCCATGGAATTTGAGGTCCTGGGGCTGATGCCCGATGGAGGCAAATGGGAAGACCTTGGTTCCCTTGCCGATCGATGTGATGCCCGCCACGACGACATGCGACACCAAAGTAACGTTATCGGCGAGCGTCACGTTGGGTCCAACGCAGCAATAAGGGCCGATAACCACGTCGTTGCCGATTTCGGCCCCCGGCTCCACGATTGCGGTAGGATGAATTTGCGACATTTAGTTGTCCATGATCATGGCTGTATATGTTGCTTCGGAAGTCACGGTTCCATTGACTTTCGCTTCGCCTTTGAACTTCCACACCGGACCGCGATGCTGCACGACCTCGACATGGACGTGAACTTGATCTCCCGGTACGACGGGCTTGCGGAATCGCGCGGAATCGATGGACATGAAATAAACAAGCTTGCCCGCGATATCGTCGCCGACGGTACGAACGACCAGAACCGCCGCCGTTTGCGCCATCGATTCAATCATCAACACGCCGGGCATAATGGCACGCTCCGGGAAATGCCCTTGGAACTGCGGCTCATTGATGGAAACATTCTTGACGCCAACGGCGCTGACGCCCGGAACGATATCCTCGACGCGATCAATCATAAGGAACGGATAGCGGTGCGGAATCATCCGCACGATATCCTGTATTTCCAAGCTTTCTACGGTCACATTCGGTGTTTCCGAATCCATGTCCTATTCTTCCCCGCTTCCCCTCGCCAATTTGTTAAGTCGAGCCCGAATTTTCCAGTGCTCTCGTGCATCTATCGCCGGCATCCCCGCGACCGTCGCGCCAGCCGGAATATTGCGGGTCACTCCGGATTGGGCCGCAATCCGCGCGCCGCTGCCGATCTCCAAATGCCCGCTGATACCGGCTTGGCCGCCAACCATAACAAAATCGCCGATTTTTGTTGATCCGGAAATACCGACCTGGGCGACAATCAGGCAGTTCTCGCCGATCCGGACGTTATGTCCGATCTGAACGAGATTATCAATCTTGGTCCCCTGCCCGATAACGGTATCCGGCCCAGCCCCCCGATCAATGGTCGAGTTGGCGCCAATCTCGACATTGTCGCCGATCAACACACGCCCTAGCTGCGGCACCTTTTCGTGTCCGTCCGCCCCCGGCGCAAAGCCGAAACCGTCCTGGCCGATACGCACACCGGAATGAACAATGACCCCATTTCCGAGTAAACAGTAGGTCAAGGTCACCGACGGCGCAATTTGGCAGTTGGCCCCGACAACCACGCCGGAACCGATGACCGAATTTGCACCGATCACAGTCCCCGAACCGATCTCGGCACCCGGCCCAATCACCGCACCCGGCCCGATGGTTGCCGTCGGGTCGATTTTGGCACTACCGGTCGACGCTTCCTCCCCAAGAGAAGAGAACGGCTCGAGAGCGCCAGGATAAAACGCTTGGGCGATTTTTGCGTAGGCGCGATATGGATCGTTTGTCACGAGAAGAGCCATATGCGGCGAGGCCCTTGGAACGAGATCCTCTTGCAGCAGGACAGCCCCGGCCCCGCTCTGTTCGAACTCGCCCACATAACGTCTGTTGTCGATGAAGCTTACATGTGTATCGTTTGCCTCCGAGAGGGGTGCAACATCCACATACGTTTTTCCCGAACCACCCGCGCCCTCAGGTTTGGCTCCGGCAATTTTCGCCAATTGATCGAGACTGAATGGTCCGGCAACTTTGAAAAACCGGGGGTCGGCCATATTATTTTGAACCAGCCGGCGGCGCGTCAGATAGTTTGTGGGCCGGCGTGCTTTTGTCCATCAGAACAATAATCTTCGGTGTTATATCCAGCACGCGCTCGAAGAAAACGACCTCACGGCTTCGGAAAACCATCATAAAATCGTTCTCACGAGCGAACTTAACAACCGCCTCGAGAAGGACCTTCTCAAACACCTTGCTGGCTTCTGTCCGCATCGCATTGATTTGGTTCTGCCTTTCTTGCACGACACGCTGGTCGTTGACGCTTTTCTGGCGCAACTCCTCTTGCTGCTTGCGGAATGCTTCCGGTGCCAGCAATACGCGCTGACGCTCGAGTTCTTCCGCGGCTTTACGAAGCCCATCTTCCAGCGATTTGACTTCCTCGCTAAATTTTACCCGCTTGTCACGGATTTGCCGCTCCATGTCCTGGGCGACCTTGGCATTCCTCTGGACGACCCCGATATCGAGAATCCCGACACGTCCCTCACGTGCCGGCGGCTCCTTGTCTTGAGCCCGTACCGGCAAGGCCGAAAAGGCGATACACACCGCAATGATCGGGATGATGAACCAATAGAACCGATTTAACATTGGGAAACCTCTGCCGATTAGAAGCGGGTACCGAAATTCACCCGGATCAACTCATCTTTATCCAGGCTTTCCTTTAGAACCGGGACACCAAAATCAACGGCGATCGGCCCGAAGGGCGACGCCCATCCAAGTCCCGCACCAACCGAGGCACGGACACTCCCCGTATCAAACACATTCGCGTTCGACGGGTTTACGCCACCTACACTACCAAAATCCGAAAAAACGCGCCCTTTAATATTAAACTCGTTAGGCAACCCGAGCGGCATGGTTAACTCAACCGTGCCGTTATAAATCCACTCGCCACCAAGGGAATCATCCGTCACCCGGTCCCTTGGACCGGCGCCGGCCGTCTCAAAGCCGCGGAGCGATTGTCCGCCAAGGAAGTACCGGTCGACGATCTCGACATCCTCGCCCAGGCCAACGATATATCCCGCACGGCCACTCACGGAGAGCGTCCAATCGTCGGCAACCGGAAAATAGATCCCGCTTTGAGCCGTGTTGCGGAGATAAAATACCGTACCGCCAAAACCGGCAAGATCCGTCGTTAGCCTTCCGAAATATCCATCCGAAGGGGCAAACCGGCTATTGCGGCGATCGTATAAAACCGCGTGCGACACTCCCGATACGTACCGGGTCCCCTCCTGCCGCTTAATCAACGATGAGGCCGTGCTCGAAACATTTTCAATAACAGAACGATCGAATTGGTAGCGCCAATCTTGTCGCAGCTCCTCCGTTATTTCATACCCCGCGCGCACTCCAAAACCCGTAGATTTTGAATCAAAGGAACTCGTGTCCTGACGATCGGACGTTCTGTGGAAAACATCGAAGCCGGCACGGATTTCACGGTCGAGGAAATAGGGCTCGGTGATGGAAAGGTCAATTTCGCTCCGTTCCGCTGCAATTGAGAGCGATAAGCCTAGTTCCTTGCCCCGGCCAAGTAGGTTCCTCTCCCGAACCGATAGGTCGGCAAGAGGCCCGGCATCCGTCGAATAACCAACACCGACACTGAAAGATCCCGTTGATTGTTCCTCGACTTCGACGTTAATGATGGCTTTGTCGTTGCTGCTTCCCGGAATTCGCTCGACGTCGACCTTGGCGAAATATCCGAGGTTCTGGATTCGCTGCCTAGACCGGCGCAGTTTCGCGGAATTGAACGCATCGCCCTCGACAAGCCGGAACTCCCGCCGGATAACCTTGTCGACGGTGCGCACGTTCCCTGAAATATTGATGCGCTCGACAAAGACCCGTGGGCCTTCGTTAACCTGGAAATCGAGATTGATAACCCGAGTATCTCTGTTGCGATCCACACGCGGCCGCACTTCGACAAAGGCGAACCCCAACTCGCCAACCTCATCGGTGATATTCTCGACGGCCTTTTCAACAAGATCACTGTCGTACCAGTCGCCTTTTTCGAATTCCAAAAGATTCTGGAGGGTCTCCGTTTCCAGCCCTTTGAGGCTCGACGCGATGTTGATATCGCCAAACTTGTAGCGGGAGCCCTCTTCCACAGTAAAGGTGATATAAAATGCGTTTCTTTCTGGCGTCAGCTCCGCCACCGCGGACCGAACCCGAAAATCCGCATATCCTTCAGACAAATAGAAACGGCGCAGCAATTCGCGGTCAAACGTCAACCGATCGGGATCATACGTATCGTCGCTCGAGAAAAAGCGGTACCAGGCTGTCTCTTTCGTGCGGACAACTTCCTTGAGATCGGAATCATCCATCACCCGATTGCCGACGAAGCGGATATTCTCGACCCGTGTCAGCGGACCTTCATCGATCTCGAACACCAGATCGACGCGGTTCTGATCAAGCCGAATGACTTTTGGATCGACTGTGGCCGCAAACCGCCCGTTGACACGATAAATGTCCAAAATCCGCTTTACGTCCGACTGAACTTTTGTACGCGTAAAAACGACACGGGGACGGAGCTGTATCTCCGTTTCCAGGCTTTCGTCCTTAACCCGCTGGTTGCCTTCAAACGCGATCCGATTAATGACTGGATTTTCGACCAACCGGACGATCAGCGCATCTCCTTGGCGCCGGATAGTGACATCGGCGAACAGCCCGGTCGCAAACAGATTTTTGAGAGATTGGTCGACGCGCCGGGGATCATAGAGATCTCCCTCTTGCACCAGCAGATACGAGCGCACCGTCCCCGGTTCGATCCGTTGAGTGCCCTCGATAACGATTTGACGGATGAGCGGTGCCGGCTGCTGCCCCATTGCCGGCCCGGAGGCCGGAACGGAAATAAACAGGATCAGAAGCGAGGCCGCTATGGCACGAAGAAATGACAACGATAGCCCCCGGTTCCGAACCGCCGTCTCTTACGTAAACAGGCCGGTAATAAACTCAAAAAACTTCAAATGAACAAGGTCATTCCAAGTCACGAACAGGAACAAGGCGACCACCAGAGCCAACCCGATCCTAAAACCATATTCCTGCGCTCGAGCGCCAAGCGGCCGACCGCGCGCCGCCTCGACAGCATAAAATGCCAAATGTCCACCATCGAGCATCGGAATGGGAAACAAGTTGATCAGCCCCAGATTGACTGAGAGAACAGCCATGAAGGTCAGCAGGTTATCCAAGCCTGTTTGGGCCACCTGCCCGGAAATCTGCGCGATCCGGAGCGGTCCACCAAGTTCATCGGCGGCTTGCCGCCCACTAATCACGTCCCACACATACTCCAGGATCTTGTAGGTCAGAACGAACGTGCGTTCGATACCGAACCAAACGCTTTGGATGGGGTTTTGCCGCTCGAATTTGATCCCGCCAACGCCGACGCCCAATTGGCCGACCGTCTGTTCTTCGCCGCCTTCACCGGTTTCCGTTTTGGCCGCCGGAGTAACGGTAATCGCGACCGTCTGCCCGTCTCTTAAAACGGTCATCTCCATTTGCTTGCCGGGATTGGCCCGAACAATCCGGTGAAGATCGGAAAACAGATATATATTCTCGCCATCGATTCGGATGACCTGATCCCCAACCTCGAAGCCGGATTCGGCCGCCGCACTTCCGGGGAAAACACTTCCGATTACGGCCGGCGGTTCCTCCTCGAGGGGCTGCGGCACGCCGATGGTCGCGAACAGGATGGCAAAGACGATCATCGCGAAAAGGTAGTTTGCGGCCGGGCCGGCGAACACAATCGCCGCTCGCTGCCGAAGCGATTTATGGTGAAAGGAGACCGCCCTTTCCGCCGGCGTCATGTCACGCTCGACATTCTCATCTTCGAGAACGGTTTCGCTCTCGCCGAACATCTTGACGTAACCACCGAGGGGCACCGCGCTGATTTTCCACCGGGTCCCATGGGAATCGGTCCAACCGGTCAATTCCGGGCCAAACCCAATGGAAAACACTTCAACACGCACCCCGTTTCGGCGCGCCACCCAATAGTGTCCAAGTTCATGTACGAAAACGAGAATCGTCAGAACGACGAGAAAGGGAATAACCGTTTCCCAAAGAAAACTCATACTTTCCATAAGGTCCTACTGGCCGGTTGTTTCCTGCATTCCTATTGTTTTTTCGCCATCCGGGCCGCCAGATCACGCGCTACGACGCGTGTCTCGGCATCAATACGCAATACGTCTTCAATCGTCGACGGACTATTATGTGAGATCGAATTCAACATCTCCGCCACGATTGCCGAGATATCCAAAAATCCAATAGAGTTATCCAGGAAATATTCGACCGCCACTTCATTTGCCGCGTTTAATATTGTAGGCGCAGCGCCGCCCGACATCAAGGCATCCCGTGCCAGTTTCAGGGCAGGAAACCTTTTAAAATCAGGTGCTTCGAAACTCAGCGTGCCGATCTCCTCCAGCTTTAGCCGGGGCGTCGGCGTCTCCATTCTCGACGGCCAAGCCAAGGCATAAGCGATCGGCGTCCGCATGTCAGGCGCCCCCAATTGAGCAAGCACCGATCCATCCACATAGGCAACCATCGAATGGATTACCGACTGAGGATGAACAAGCACCTCGATCTGCGGCTCTTCGACCGGAAACAAATAGAATGCCTCGATCAATTCCAGGCCTTTATTCATCATCGTCGCCGAATCGACGGATATTTTGGCGCCCATACTCCAATTCGGGTGGGCAACCGCCTGTGCCGGGGTCACTGAGGCCATTTCCTCCCGGGTAAGTTCGCGGAACGGCCCGCCGGACGCGGTAAGAATGATCTTCTCCACGCGGTCCGGCTCGTCGAAATCAAATACCTGAAAGATCGCATTGTGCTCTGAATCGACGGGCAACAGCGTCGCATTGTTCGCCGCGACCTGCTTAAGTAGCAAATCGCCCGCACAAACCAGGCACTCCTTGTTTGCCAACGCAACGGTCGCGCCGCGTTGGGCCGCCGCCATGGTCGGTGCCAGACCGGCCCCGCCGACGATTCCCGCCATAACCCAGTCCGCCGGGCGGCGCGCCGCGTCCACCAAGGCACCCTCTCCTGCCGCGACCTCTACCCCGGTCCCAGAGAGGAGCGCTTTCAGTTCGGCATACCCATCCTCGCAGGCAATCACGGCAATCTGTGGACGGAATTTTTTTGCCTGCTCCGCGAGCAGCTGAACATTGCGATTTCCGGTAATCGCCTCCACCCGGTAGCGATCGAGATCGCGCGCGATCAAGTCCAGCGTGTTGCAGCCGACGGACCCCGTCGATCCCAAAATGGTTACGCTCCGAACGTCGGAGGTAGGATCGGCTTTCAACTGCTGGGCCGTTCTCATATCCATCTCCTCATCCCCGCTGTCCGACAGCAACAAAGATGGCAAAAACGGGCGCCGCAATCAGCAAACCATCGACCCGATCCAAAACACCTCCATGACCCGGTATTAAGTTGCCGGAGTCCTTGACGTCGAAATGCCTTTTTACCTTAGATTCCAAGAGATCGCCAACTTGCGCGAAAATACCGACGACCACAGCGGTGGCCGTCAGAACGCCGATGGGGACATCCCCTTCTATCCAAGCGATGAACGCTCCGAACAGCGCCGCGCACGACAAGCCGCCGATCAGACCGGCCCAGGTCTTGTTGGGGCTGATCGACGGTGCGAGCCGAGGCCCTCCGATCGTTCTCCCGGCCGCATAAGCCCCTACGTCGGTTGCCCAAACGACGACCATCAGCCAAACCACGAGAAACAGTCCGACATCCGCTTCGTGCCGAAGCCAGATCAGCGCGATACAGGGAAGCGCCAAATAAACGGCCCCAAGAGCGGCCCACCCGGACTTGCGGAAGCCCATCAGGCCGCCGATCAGCAATATCAGGCCACCAACGACCGCGACAACGACAAGCGCCCAAACCAGCTCATCCAACCCAGCCAAAAGAACCGCGGTAAGGGTAGCCGCACTAACCGCAAAACCGGGAAGGCTCTCATAGGAGTATCCGGTAAGGATCGCCCATTCCCAGGTCATCGCAAAAGCAAATAGGGCAACCATCAATTCGAAATAGGGGGTACCGCCCCAGATCAAAAGGACAGCAAGAGCCGCGAGAAAGGCACCGGATAGGATCCGTAACCCTACACTATCGGGGGCCCCTTTAGACTCCTGTTGCGCCATACCGTCGCTCGCGGCGGTTAAACTCATCGACCGCAGCAAGGAAATCTTCTTCCGAGAAATCCGGCCAATACTGATCGACGAAGACGAACTCCGAGTAAGCAAGCTGCCAGAGCAAAAAATTGCTGATGCGTTGCTCGCCGCTCGTTCGGATCAGAAGATCCGGATCCGGAATATCGGCCGTCTCGAGACGGGCCGAGACGACCGCTTCGTCAACATCTTCGGGTCTCAGTTTCCCGGCTGCCACTTCTTCCGCAATGTGCCGAGCCGCGTTGGTGATCTCTGCCCGTCCGCCATAACTCAGAGCCAGGATAAGATCGAGCCTTTGATTACCTGCCGTTTGACGCTCGCAGTTTTCGATCAGATCGACGATATCCGGACTCAAATGCGTGCGGTCGCCGATGACCCGAAGGCGGACGCCGTTCGCGGCCAACTCGGCAATCTCACTACGCAAATAGCGGCGCAGCAAACCCATAAGATCCCCGACTTCGTCGGCCGGGCGCTTCCAATTTTCAGAGGAAAAACTGTAGAGCGTCAAATACCTGACACCGATCTTGCCCGCGCATCGAATGACGCGGCGCACCGCCTCGGCACCGCTGCGATGCCCTGCCACACGCGGCAATCCTCGCGCTTTGGCCCACCGCCCATTGCCATCCATGATGATGGCGACATGGACCGGGGGAATAAGCGTTGTTTGAGCGTGATTAGGAGCAACCTTCATCGCAGTTAAACCTGCATGATCTCCTGTTCTTTTTTGCTTAACGCCTCATCCATTTTACCGATGTAGGCATCCGTCAGGCCCTGGATTTCCTTACCGTAGTCCCGGTGCTCGTCTTCGGAAATCGCCCCGTCCTTCTCCAGTTTCTTAAGTTCATCCATCGCGTGACGGCGGACATTTCGCACCGCAACCCGCGCCTCTTCGGTATATTTTGAGGCGATCTTGGCCAACTCGCCGCGCCGTTCTTCGGTAAGCGGCGGAATCGGAATCCGGATGATTTGACCGTCTTTCGCGGGGTTCAGCCCGAGGCTGGAATCGCGAATGGCTTTTTCGACGGCACCAACCAGCCCCTTATCCCAGACCTGCACCGTAAGCATCTGGGGCTCTGGGACCGCGACGGTACCGACCTGATTTAGGGGCATTTGGCTGCCGTAGGCTTCGACCGTGATGGGATCAAGGAGGCTTGCCGACGCGCGTCCCGTCCGCAATCCGCCGAATTCCTTGTGCAACACCTGAACAGCGCCATCCATTCGACGCTCAGAGTCGCTTTTGATCGTCTTGAAATCCGTATCTGCCACAGCTCAATCCCCCTCGCGAATTATCGTCGATTTACCGCGCCCGAGTATGACGTCCGCAAACGCACCCGGCGCATGGATATCAAATACAAGAACCGGAATCTTGTTCTCGCGCGCTAGAGAAATCGCCGAAGCATCCATGACTTTCAGGTCACGGGTCAAGACGTCACGATAGGTCAATTCCTCCAGCCGTTCCGCATTTTTGTCCTTCTTTGGATCCGCCGAATAGACGCCGTCAACCTGCGTTCCCTTGAACAGGGCATCGCAATTCATCTCGGCGGCCCTGAGAGCGGCAGCCGTATCGGTCGTGAAAAATGGGTTTCCGGTGCCGGCGGCGAATATAACAACCCTTCCCTTCTCCATATGACGGATCGCTCGGCGCCGGATATAGGGTTCGCAAACGGTCGACATCGGAATGGCGGAAAGAACCCGTGTCTGAACCCCGACCTTCTCCAAGACCGATTGGACCGCGAGAGCATTGATAACCGTTGCCAACATGCCCATGTGGTCGGCGCTGGTTCGATCGAGGCCGGCGCCCACGCCTGAAAGACCGCGGAAAATATTGCCGCCGCCGATGACCAGGCAAACTTCGACCCCCATATCGCAGACGGTTTGAACTTCTTGAGCAATCCGGTCCATCGCTTGGGGCTCGAGGCCAAACCCCTGATCCCCCATCAACCCTTCTCCCGAGAGCTTCAAGAGGACGCGGCGATAGAGAGGTTGGTCAGGCATGTTTCTCGTCTCGATCAGGAAAGTCGGAATGATATCGAACGGTCGCCGGGAACTCAGCCGAAAACGCCTTCCAAATCCTGAAAGGCTGGAATTTCACCGGTCGCCCAGACGGAGCCGATCATACAACCAATCGGCTCCCCCGGGACCCTAAATATCGCGTTTTCTCGGGATTCCGAAGAAATTCCCTCGATAAATCCCCAAGCCTTTTGCCGATATGGCCCTTTGGGGCAAAACGGCCGGCTTAGGCACCTGCCGTCGCGGCGACTTCCGCCGCAAAATCTTCCTGCTTCTTCTCGAGGCCTTCGCCAAGCGCGAATCGCAGGAAGCCCGTCACCTTGACCGGCGCCCCGATATCCTTCGCGGCGGCCTCGACGGCTTTCGCAACGGTCGAGTCGGGATCGATCACGAAGGCCTGCTCCATAAGGCAGACTTCCTCAAAATACTTACGCATGCGGCCGTCGACCATCTTTTGGACGATCTCCTCGGGCTTGCCGGAAGCACGCGCCTGTTCAGCCAAGACGTCGCGTTCACGATCCAAGGCAGATTGGTCGACGTCGTCGCGCGTCAGCGCCTGCGGGTCGGCCGCGGCGACATGCATCGCCAACTGCTTACCGAATTCAGCGAGCTTGTCCGCGTCTCCCTCGGAATCCAACGCCACGAGAACCCCGATCTTGCCGATCCCCGATGCCTGGGCGTTGTGCATGTAGCTGACGACGGCCCCATTGGTCACCGACAGGGCATCCACACGACGCAGGTTCATATTCTCGCCAATGGTCGCGATCAACGCGGTCAACTTATCACTGACGCTGCCGTCGCCGCCGGGATATGCCGCCGCGGAGAGCTTCTCCAGCGTGTCGGCCCCTTCGAGCGCCAAATCGGCAACCGACTGGACGAAATCCTGAAAGCTGTCATTGCGGGCCACGAAGTCCGTTTCCGCGTTGACCTCGACGACCGCGCCCCGCGTTCCGCCGGTAGCCACGCCGACCAAACCTTCGGCTGCGATGCGGCCCGCTTTTTTGGCAGCTGCAGACAGGCCTTGCTTCCGCAGCCAATCAACGGCCGCCTCCAGGTCGCCGTCATTTTCGTTCAGCGCCTTTTTGCAATCCATCATGCCGACGCCGGTTTTCTCACGCAGTTCCTTAACCAAGGACGCGGTTATCTCCGCCATGTCTTCATCCTCACTTCGAATATATTCTTCTATTCGATTGATATAATTTCATTTTCACCGACAGCGTCAGCTGGCCGCAGGCTGTTCCTTGGCCGCTTCTGCCTCCGCTGCGGGTTCGGCCTCAGCCGTCGAAGCCGCGGCTTCTTCCGCCTTCTCCTCCGAAGGCAATTCTTCAGCGGGCGCTTCCTCGGCTTCCCCGACATCGCCGCCGCTGGCGGCGATTTCCTGCTGAATGCCGGAAAGCACCGCGCCGGAAATCATGTCGCAATAGAGATTAATGGCGCGGATCGAATCGTCATTACCGGGGATCGGATAATCGATGCCCTCGGGGCTTGAATTACTGTCGATGACGCCGACGACCGGGATGCCGAGCTTGTTGGCTTCGGCAACGGCGATGGATTCCTTATTAGTGTCGATAATAAACACGACGTCCGGCAGTCCGCCCATGTCCTTGATACCACCCAGCGCGCGCTCCAGCTTATCGCGCTCGCGGGTCAGACGCAGCAGCTCCTTCTTGGTGAAGCCAAGGTTTTCCTGCGCCAGCTGTTCCTCGAGGAACTTCAAACGGCGAATGGAATTGGAAATGGTCTTCCAGTTGGTCATCATGCCGCCGAGCCAACGGTGGTTGACATAGTACTGACCACATTTCTTGGCCGCTTCAGCAATCGGCGAGCTCGCCTGCCGCTTGGTCCCGACCCACAAAACCCGGCCACCGCCGGCAACGATTTCACCCACGGCCTGCATCGCGCGATACATCATAGGCACGGTCTGTTGCAGATCGATGATGTGGATACCCTGGCGCACCCCAAAGAGGTACGGTTCCATTCTCGGGTTCCAGCGGCGTGTGACGTGTCCGAAGTGAACGCCCGCTTCCAGGAGCTGGCGCATGGTAAAGGTTGGCAATGCCATTGTGTTCGTTCCTTTTCCGGTTGATCCTCCGCGGACGTTATCCCGGACATCCGGGACACCGGAGCGATACGCGGCGAATTTGCGCCGGTCCCGCAGGCCCGCGTGTGGAGTTGGGCGGGTTTTAGGGTGATTCCCCTCCTATTGCAAGGCTTTTAACCGCGAAATCAGGCCCCATGGGGCCCGCGCTAGGCGTGGCTTTCGAAGGTCCGGCCCTTGATGGTCCTGGTCAGCCACAGCCAAGCCAAGGCACAGAGCCCGCCGCAGACGATGACCGTGAGGCTGAACCCGGCCCAGGAGGCCGCCACCCCTTGCAAGAGAGCGCCCAAAGCCGGAATCGCCCGGAAGGTAATACCAAGGAGGCTCATCACCCGGGCGCGCATGTCGCTTTGGACGAGATGCTGGACCAGGGTCTGGCTGCAAATGGACACGGTGTTGGAGCCGAACCCGACCAGAACCGAGAGAACGAGGGCCACCCAGAAATCGCGGGTCAGACCAAAGGCAAAAAGGGCCGCGGCGCCAAGAAGCAGGGTGGCCCAAAAGACCCGGGTCAGCCCCTCTATTTTTCCCCTGATGGCAATCCATATGGCCGAAATCATCGCGCCGACCCCGAAGGCGGATACCAGCGCGGCCAATCCGTCTTTATCCAAGCTGAAGACGACATCGGCCGCCCCCGGCAGCAATTCGGGCAGCGGGCGCAACAGAATGGACATGATCGCCGTGAACAGGATGATTGCCTTGATTTCGAAATGCCCGGCAGCGTATTGAAGCCCGTCGACAAAATCGCCCATCAGCCCGCGGGACGACGGATTGGGCATTTCCGGCTCGATGGTCCGCGCCATCATCAGCATCAGGGTAAAGAAGAAAAAGCCCACGGCGACCAGGGCAAATACAAGCTCCGTTCCGCCAAACAGGATCACCGATCCCGCCACTGCCGGGCCAATGAAGCGGCCCGTTTGCACGGTACCGGACTGCAACGCGACGGCGGGCGGCAGATCTTCCTTGGGGACCAATTTCGCGACCAGGGCCAAATGGGAGGGATTGGCGAACCCGCCCACAGCCCCCTGCACCACGGCAACCACGAGCACGACTTCCAGTGTCGCCCAGCCGGCATAGGTAATCGCTGCGAAAATCGCGACAATCACCCCCCAGAGAAACTGAACGAGACGCCCGATCTTGAGAGCGCCTTTCTGGTCGACAATGGTCCCGGCAATGGGGCCGATCAAAACCATCGGCACCATTTCGGCAAAGGCGACGATCCCCAACCACGTAAACGACTCGGTCAGCTCCCAAACGAGAATGCCGAGCGCTAGCCGGTAGGCCCAAAAACCAATAGTCATCACCGACATGCCGATCCAGTAACGCCGGTAATTGACGTTGGAAAGCGCCCGGCCGACACTGCCGAAACGAGGTTTCGAAGCCATCAAAGTGTCGCCAACAGGCTGCCAAGGGGGAATGAAGGGACAAATGCCCCGGGAAAATCAGTCACAATCACATACTTCAACAAATCGACGGCCTTTTCCAATTTTCCGGACCCGTTGCGGGTCCGTCATGGGAAACGGCCTAGAATTCGCGGGCGTCGACGATTCCGGGGATCGCCCGCACGGCCTGCGCGAGTGCCGGCGACACCTTATAGCTCTGCGGCAGCTTGATCTCGGCCTCGCGATCCTGATCCACACGCGTAATCAGGATAACGTCCCCCCGCCCCTTACCCTCGCGATCGAGAACGTCCCGCAGGCTGGCCAGGGGTTTGCTATCGTCAACGTAGATTTTCAAGCCGGCACTCGTCCCGGCGGCAACTTGATCAAGCGGCTCGATGCCATGCGCCGTCAAACGCACCGTTTCGGATTCATACTGCGGTGCCGCTTTGACCAGCACGATGGTTCCGGGCTCCAACAAATCGCGGCTTTGGGAAAGCTGCTCGGCAAACACCGTCACCTCATAGGTCGCCGACTTGTCGGTAAGCTGAACGAAGGCGTAACGGGACCCGCGCTGGGAGGTACGCTCCCGCTTCGCCACGACCACCCCGGCGAGTTTCGCCATCCCTTGGGGGCGCTCCCCGATCAACTCCAGATAGCTTTTGACCCGCAACCGTTCGAGCGCCTTCTCATAAGCGTCCAGCGGATGAGCGGAAATATAGAGGCCGACCGCATTGACCTCCTCCTTGAGGCGCTCGAGCTCCGGCCAGTCGGAGACGTCCGGCAGATTGATCGGCGCCGCCGGGACGTCCGCTTCACCAAACAGGCCTATCTGATTGCTGTCGCGCGCACTCGCCGCCGCCCCCGCGTGACGCACAAGCGCCTCGGCCGCCTCGAACAGCTGGCGGCGGTTCGGCGTCAGGCAATCGAACGCGCCGGCGCGGATCAGGTTCTCCAACTGCCGCTTGTTGACATGACGGCTGTCGAGCCGCGCGGCAAAATCCTGAACCGATTTGAACGCGCCGTTTTCGGCGCGTTCGTGTACCAACCCTTCCATCGCCGCCATGCCGACATTCTTGATCGCCGCCAGGGCATAGCGGATGGCCCCCTCGTCACCCTCATATTCCACCGCGAATGTCGGCAAAGAGGTGTTGACGTCGGGGGGCAATATCTCGATCTCCAAGCGATCAAGCTCGCCCTTGAAGGTATTGAGCTTGTCGGTGTTCTGGATATCGAGGGTCATGGATGCGGCCAGGAACTCGACAGGATAGTTCGCCTTAAGATAGGCAGTTTGATAGGCGACCAGCGCATAGGCCGCAGCGTGCGATTTGTTGAAGCCGTAGCCGGCGAATTTTGCCACCTGCTCGAAGATGTCGGACGCCTTTTTCTCGGGCACGCCCCGCGCCGACGCGCCTTCGACGAAGGTCTTCTGCTGGGCATCCATTTCCGCCTTGATCTTCTTGCCCATGGCGCGGCGCAAGAGATCGGCGCCACCGAGCGTATAGCCGGCAAGCTCCTGGGCGATCTGCATCACCTGTTCCTGGTAGATCATGATGCCGTAGGTTTCGGTCAGGATCGGTTCCAGGCTCGGATAGAGATAATCGGGCTCCTCGTCGCCGTGCTTGCGGCGGACATAGCTCGGGATGTTGTCCATGGGACCGGGCCGGTAGAGGGCCACGATAGCGATGATGTCCTCGAAACTGTCTGGCTTCATGTTGCGCAGGATGTCGCGCATACCCGAACTTTCCAGCTGGAACACCCCGGTGGTATCCCCCCTCCCCAGCATGTCGAAGGTCTTGCGATCATCGAGAGGCAGATGGTCGATGGGCACGTCGATATCGCGCTCGGCAAGCAACTTCTTGGCCGTATCGAGAACAGTGAGGGTCTTGAGGCCGAGGAAGTCGAACTTCACCAATCCCGCCGATTCCACGTACTTCATGGAGAACTGGGTGACCGGCATATCGGAACGCGGGTCGCGATAGAGCGGGACCAGTTCAACCAACGGCCGGTCGCCGATTACCACGCCGGCGGCGTGGGTCGAAGCGTGGCGGTAAAGCCCTTCGAGCTTCTTGGCAATCTCCACCAGCCTTGCGACGGTCTCGTCCTCGCGGATGGCCTGTTGCAATTGCGGCTCGCCGTCGATCGCTTGCTGCAGGGTGACGGGGTTGGCCGGATTGTTGGGCACCATCTTGCAGATACGGTCGACCTGCGGATACGGCATCTGCAGCACCCGGCCGACGTCACGCAATGCCGCACGCGGCTGCAAGGTTCCGAAGGTGATGATCTGCGCCACCCGGTCACGGCCGTATTTCTCCTGCACGTACTGGATCACCTCGTCGCGGCGATCCTGGCAGAAGTCGATATCGAAGTCGGGCATGGACACGCGCTCGGGGTTCAGGAACCGCTCGAACAGCAACCCGAATTGCAACGGGTCGAGATCGGTAATGGTCAGCGCCCAGGCGACCACCGACCCGGCGCCAGAGCCACGCCCCGGCCCTACCGGAATATCATGTGCCTTGGCCCATTGGATGAAGTCGGCAACGATCAGGAAGTAGCCCGCGAACCCCATCTCGTTGATGACGCCGATCTCATATTCGAGCCGCTCCCAATAGGGTTTCGCGTCGGCCCCGTCGCGGTCGAGCCCCTTGTCGTCGAGGCGTTGGCCGAGGCCTTCTTCGGCTTGCGCGGCCAGCACGTCACCGTCCGAACGGCCATCTCCCGACTGCGGCGCCGCCGGCAACAGGGGCTGGCGGAACTCGGTCATAAACGCGCAACGCCGGGCGATCACGACCGTATTGTCGATGGCTTCGGGCAAGTCGGCGAACAAAGCCCGCATCTCTTGCGGCGATTTGAAGCGGTGATCGCGCGTCAGGCGCCGCCGGCTGCTTTGGCCCACATAAGCCCCGTCGGCGATGCAAATCAGCGCGTCGTGCGCTTCATACATATCCTCGGTCAGGAAGAAACATTCGTTGGTCGCCACCAGCGGCACGTCATACCGATAGGCAAGATCGAGCAGATCGCCCTCGATTCGCGCTTCCTCATCGAGCCCGTGACGTTGCAACTCCACATACAAACGGCCGTCGAATACCTTGGCGAGATGCTCCAGCATCGCTTCCGCAGCTTCGTACTGCCCTTCGGCGAGCAACCGCCCGACACCGCCGGCCGGTCCGCCGGTCAAGGCGATCAGGCCTTCGTTCGCCTCGTCGAACGCCGACAGGGGAACGCACGGCATGGAGGCCGCATCGCTTTCCAAATGCGCGGCACTGACCAGTTCCAGCAGGTTGCGATAGCCGGTTTCGTTCTGAACGAGAAGAACCAGTTGATCGGGCGTGTGGTTACCGTTGCCGTTGCGATGCGCGCCGGCGCCGGTCTGGGTTGTTTCGTCAACATCACGTTTAACGGCCAGCTGGCAGCCGATAATGGGCTGCACCCCTTTTGCTGTGCAGGCCTTGGAGAACTCCATGGCACCGAACAAATTGACCGTATCGGTCATGGCCACGGCCGGCATGGCCATATCGGCACACGTATCGGCCAAGGGGCCGATCTTAATGGCGCCTTCTAACAGCGAGTAGGCGGTGTGGACCCGAAGGTGGACGAAATCAGCGTGCGGCATGAGGAAGAGGATTCCATAGGCCGCCCCACATGTCACCCATATATGGATGACATTTCAACTTTATCCACAAGATGCTGCAGATTTGTGGATAGCTTGCCCGTCTAATATCCGAGAGCCTTGCTTGCCAGCTTCGCGCCATCGACAAGGGACTGCAACTTCGCCCAAGCGATCTGGGGATGGCTACGCCCGCCGAATCCGCAATCCGTGCTGGCGATAACGTTCTCCTTTCCGACCCGCTCTGCATAGCGCTGGATTCGCTGCGATACCAACTCGGGATGTTCGACAATATCGGTTGCATGCGAGACAACGCCGGGAATCAGGATCTTGCCATCCGGCAGTTTCACATCATCCCACACGACGTATTCATGTTCGTGGCGGGCATTGGCACCTTCGATGAGATATGCCTGCGCCTTCACTGCCAGCATAATATCGACCATTTCCTTCAGTTCGATGTCGAAGGCGTGCGGCCCGTGCCAACTGCCCCAGCACAGATGATAGCGGATCTGGTCCTCTGGGATGTTCTGGGTCGCGTGGTTTAAAGCCTCGATTCGCGCCATGCTGCGCTTGCGGAAGGCATCGAGCCCCATCTGAATGCCGATCCGGTCCCAAAGCGCCGGCAACCACGCATCGTCTATCTGCACCAGCAAGCCGGAGTCCGCGATCGCCTCGAACTCCACCTTCAATGCGTCGGCAATGGCATAGAGGTATTTCTTCTCGTCCTTGTAATATTCGTCGGACCGGTACACCTCGAGGCTCGCGGGCGCGGTGGTGGTCAGGAACGCGTCGGCGGGATCGCTGACCTCTTCCTTCATCAAAGCGATCTCGCGCTTCAATTCATCGCCGCCCGTATAGGTGACCGGCCCCGTGCACACCCACTTGGGGCGCTTCTGGCTCATCTGATTGCCCGGCGTATAGAACAGGATGTTCCGTTCCGTCGCATAGTCATAGAAATCGGAAAAGGTTTCCCGGTCCTTGCCCTGTTGGATCAGAGGCTTGTCGTCTGCACCGGCGCGCGGCTCGTAACCGCCGAAACGGTGATCCATGAAGGCCAGCCAATCGCCGCCTTTGGTGTATTCGCCTTCGTTGACGATATCGATGCCGATGTCCTTCTGTTTCTGAACGATCTCTCCAACGGCATCGCGCAGCTGCTGATCATAATTGGCCGCGGAAGGATCCAGGTGATCGAACTCGGGCAAACTGCCAACATGGGTGGTCAGGATTTTATCGGTGCTGCGTTTCATGACGTGATCTCCCCTTTCTTCGTTGGGGAAACACTATCCCGTCGCGTCCGGCAGTCCAGACAATTTCTAATGGAAGCGTGGGACGGCCACCTTGTTTCAAAATGGGCCTTATCCCGTGACGAGATGCCCGTCTTGGAGCCGGAGGATACGGTCCATGCGCGCAGCAAGCGCCGGATTGTGGGTGGCGATCAAGGCGGCGAGCCCGTGTGTGCGCACCAAATCGAGGAGCAGCGAAAACACCTCGTCCGCTGTTCCCGGGTCGAGATTGCCGGTCGGCTCGTCGGCCAGCAAAAGCTTAGGGTTATTGGCCAATCCTCGGGCAATGGCGACTCGCTGCTGTTCGCCGCCCGACAGGCGCGCCGGCCGATGGTCCGCCCGTTCCGTCAATCCCATGGCGGCGAGCAGCGCATCGGCCCGCCTACCCGCGTCGGCCTTGCTCGTACCCGCGATCATCTGCGGCACGACGATGTTCTCGCGGGCGGAGAACTCCGCCAGGAGATGATGATATTGATAGACGAAACCCAATTTCTCCCGCCGCAGACGGGTACGCGCATCGTCATCGAGGTCGCGGGTCGCGACGCCGTCGATGAGCACCTCGCCGGCCTCAGGTTTTTCCAAGGTGCCGGCGATCTGCAGCAGGGTGGACTTGCCGGCGCCGGACGGCCCGACCAGCGCCACGATTTCCCCCGCCGTAATTTGCAAATCGGCACCCCGCAAAACCTCCAACGCCGCCGTCCCCTGGCGGAAGGTCTGGCGGATGCCGCGAAGTTCGAGCGCCGGCTCACTCATAACGAAGCGCTTCCACGGGATCGAGGCGCGCCGCGCGCCAGGACGGATAGAGGGTCGCCAATAGGGACAGGCCGATACCCATGAGCACCACCAACACGACCTCTTGCGGATCGACGACGGCAGGCAGCTGTGACAGGAAATAAATCTCTGCGGAAAACAATTCCGTTCCCGTCAGGCCTTGAAGGACCTGACGGATGGCTTCGATGTTCTTGGCAAAAGCGAGCCCCAGTACGAACCCGGCAAACGTGCCGATCACGCCGACGCTCGCACCCGACAGGAAAAAGATTCGCATGACCATGCCGCGGGTCGCGCCCATGGTGCGCAGGATGGCGATGTCGCGCCCCTTGTCCTTCACCAGCATGATCAGCCCGGAAATGATGTTGAACGCCGCGACGACGATGATCAGCGTCAGGATCAGGAACATAACGTTGCGCTCGACCTGAATGGCATTGAAGAAGCTCGAGTTGGTGCGCTGCCAATCGATGACCCGGCTATCGGGTCCAAGCTCGGCGCTCACTTTCACGGCTTCCTGCCGCGCGTCGTCGGGCCTGTCGATGACGACATCAAGATAGCTCACCGCCTCCGGCATCTTGAAATACAGTTGCGCTGCTTCCAGGGGCATGAACACGAAACTGGAATCGTATTCGTGCATACCGACGTCGAAGATCGCGACGATCCTGTAAGACTTCATGCGCGGTACGGTCCCCAGCACCGTGGTTTGGCCTTGCGGCGAAATAAGCGTTACCTTGTGGCCGACGCCAACACCGAAATTGCGCGCGAAGCGGTATCCGACGGCGATAGTGTCGGTACCGGCGAATTGTTCCAGCGATCCGTTGAGGATATTCGATGAAATAATGCCGCGGTTCTTGAGGTCCTGCTGACGGATACCGCGTACGAGAGCGCCCGCCGCGCGTTCGTTGGCAGTGACCATTACCTGTCCTTCGATCATGGGCACGACATCGAGCACACCCGCTACTCCGGCGACCTTCCGCGCGCGCGCATCGTAATCCGTCATGTCATGGGTTTGAGCAGCGTACACGTTGAGATGGCCGTTGACGCCGAGGATGCGGGTCAATAGTTCGGCGCGAAAACCGTTCATCACCGACATGACGATAATCAGCGTCGCCACGCCCAACGCGATACCCAACAGAGAAAACCAGGCGATGACCGAGATGAAGCCTTCTTGTCGCCGTGCGCGTAGATAGCGCATCGCCACCATGCGTTCGAAGGCTGAAAACATACGGTCTCCTCAGTAAGCGCGCGCGATGAAAATTTCCTCCACCGCGGGCTCGCCGGTAAAAATACATTTGCCGAATGCCGTCGGTTGATCCAGCGGCACGTTGCGGATCGTCAGCTTAAGCGGTGCGAGCATCGCCTCTACTTCTTCCAGCTTCTTGCCGGTGGGCTTGCACCACGCCACCCGCGCCCAGCCGAGATCGGACGCACCGGAAGTGCTGACACCTTCCTCATCCTCGCTGTCGGCCTCGCCGAAATAGCCGCTGAGCGCCGCCATACTGTCAATGCCGATCTTGATGCGGCTTTGCAGGCGCGTCTTGGCCTCGTCGTATAGATTTTTCTGAATCTCCTCGAGCAGCGATGCGGCCAGCCCAACGAAGTCGGCATGGTTTACCGCTGTCGATTTGATCTTTTCCCCTTCATACAAGACGTCACGGCGCAGATAGCTCACCTGGCCGTTCTCGATTTCGCGGGGGCCGATTTCCAACAGGATCGGGGCGCCCCGGCGCACCCAATCCCAACGCTTGTTACTAGCGCCACGGTCCTTGCTATCCACGTTGACGCGAAGCCGGGCACCGAGTGCTGACTGCACGACCAATTCCGACCGCAGCTGACGGCAATAGTCGAGTACTTTGGCATCTCCCTCCTCGCCACGGAGGCGCGGCAGGATGACGATCTGGTGCGGCGCTAGAGCCGGCGGCACCCGCAGCCCGTCATCATCGCCATGGGTCATGATCAACCCGCCGATCAAGCGCGTCGACACACCCCAACTCGTCGTATGGGCATATTTCTCGGTGCCGTCGGCGGCCTGATATTTGATGTCCTGAGCCTGGGCGAAGTGGGTGCCGAGATAGTGCGAGGTGCCGGCTTGCAATGCCTTGCCGTCCTGCATCATTGCCTCAATGGAATATGTATTGTCGGCCCCCGGGAAACGCTCGTTCTCGGTCTTCTCACCCGCGATCACCGGCATGGCCATGACCGTTTCGGCGAACTCGCGGTAAACCTCGAGCATCCGCATCGTTTCCTCGATCGCATCCTCACGGTCGATATGGGCCGTGTGCCCCTCCTGCCAGAGAAATTCTGCCGTGCGCAGGAACAGACGCGTGCGCATTTCCCAGCGCACAACGTTCGCCCATTGGTTCACCAGAACGGGCAGATCGCGATAGGAACTGATCCAATTGCGGAACGAGTCGGCGATGATCGTCTCGGACGTGGGCCGAACGATCAGCGGCTCGGTCAACTTGGCATCGGGATCGGGCACCAACTCGCCATCGATGGCCTTCAGCCGATGATGGGTGACCACCGCCATTTCCTTGGCGAAGCCTTCGACATGCTCGGCTTCCTTGGCGATGAAGTCCAAGGGGATGAACAGCGGGAAATAGCAATTCTCGTGACCGGTTTCCTTGAACCGCTGGTCAAGCTGCTGCTGGATCAACTCCCAAATGCCATACCCCCAAGGCTTGATAACCATGCAGCCGCGGACGGCGGAGGTTTCGGCCATGTCGGAGCGGCGCACCACCTCCTGGTACCATTCGGCGAAATTTTGGGATCTGGAGGTCTCGAGGGCACGTCGCATGGTCTATCCGTTTATCATAAAAACCGGGGTCCCGGTTTGGGGCGCGACTGTAGGAAATGGCCGACGCCTTGTCCATGCGTTGCGTGGCGTTGATTGACCAAATATTTGAAGAGAATCAGTGGCTTTTAGCGCCCTGAGAGGATTTTCTGGCATTGCTCGGTCAACAGCCGCCGCTCGGCGCTGCCGAGCTCCTCACCGTTAAAGGTCAGCTTGCGGCTCAAAAGATTGTATTCGATTCGGCCAAGGATGGCGTTGCCGCCAACGGCCGACCTCTTTTGCGCCGTGTCGATGGCATCCACGGTTGCCGCATTGGCGGAAAGCGAGGCATTCGCCGCGTCGGCCGCCGTTGAGGCATCGGTGGACGCCGTGTTTCCGGCATTGAGAAGTGCCACCTTGGCGGCATCGTTGCCCGCCGCCGAGATCGCCGCGCTTGCCGTGATCGCGGCGGCATCGGCGGCCTGTTCTGCAAAGCCCGCTTTTTCCCGCGCCGTCCCCGCGCTGACGGCGCTATCGGCCGCGGTCCGCGCCGTTTCCGCCAAGGCACCGAGCGTCGCCGCATCGGATTGCGCCGTGCTCAATGTCGCCGTTGCCGATTCGACATTGGCCTTTGCAATTCCATAGGCCTGCAATAAGGCTGCGTCGCCCCGGTTCGTGTCCCATGCGTCCTTGGCCGTAGCGAGGGCGGTGTCCGCAGCCGCTTTGTCGATGGCGGCCGTATCGGCAATGGTCTGTGCGGCACTGGCCGCGGCTTCCGCCGAGACTGCCGCCGTCTCAGCCGCCGTAGCCGCGGCGGTTGCCTTATCGGCGGAAAGCGCCGCCGCGGTTTCCGCATCCGCCTGATCCTCGGCGTTGGCGAGGTATTTGCTCATGTCCAGCTGGAGATCGAAGGAGATCACATCGGGAATCTTGATCCTGTTGCCGCCGTCGAGATCGGCGGGCGCCACGGACCGCCCCCTTACATCCCTGCCCGGCTTGAACTCCACGTCCTCCCGCGCTTGATGGCGTACGAGACGTTGGCAGTCCTGCTTGGTGATTTGGATGGTGATAGGCGCGGCTTCCTGTTGTCCCAATCCGGTGGACGGGATCAGCACCATGCCGAGGCTCACGATCAGCGGGAAAGCAGCAGATTTTACCATCCAAAAAGGATACCCGATTCGACTTAAGATATGGTTGTTCAATTACCCTGCAGACCCATCTCTACTCCGGGGCCAACATATTGATTTTATTATGAATCAACGAACGCTGTTCAGAACGGCGGCAAGCTTTGAAGCGCATCGTGAACGGTGAAAGCCTGGGCTTCGGCTGTCCGCTCGGCAACCAGCTCGTGAATATGCGGTTGGACGGCAGATGCCTGGGACAACAGCAACCGCCACCGTCCGTCAAACGGATAGTCCTTCAATTTGATCGGAGGATCGCCTTTGGCGTAACGGTTGACGCAAGCGAAGACACCGCCCTCCCGAACAACACGCTGCACCTGCTCCAGATAGAAGGCAATGGCCGCCGGGGTCATCTCCATCATCGAACGTACATTGATGGCCAGATCCACTGACCCCTCGGCGAATTCGGTCATCAGCCAACCGGGCAGCATCGCGAAGTCGGCCTGATCGAGGGCGGCAATACCTTCTTCCATCCAAAGCGTCATATCGACGATCCGTGCCTCGGGGAAACGGGATCGCAAATAGTAGTGCTGGACCGCCGTCACCTCGGGAAGGTCGAACAGAAGACAGAGGGCATCGGGATAAGCATCCTTGAGCTTCGCGGCCAGCCCGCCGAAGCCTCCCCCGATCTCGGCTATCAACGGACGTTGCCCGAGGGCCGCCCGTGTCGTGCGCAAGATTTGCCAGAAGTAGTAGATCAGGGAAAGGTCGTGCGCATTGATCGCCACATCGGGCTGCACCTCCCGGCCAGGCACGGTCAAATCGAAGCGGGCGCAGGCGGGATCTCCGGCAAGCGGCGCTAAATGATCGACGACGAAACCAGCGCCGCATATCTGAACCACGGATCCGAGCACACGTCGGATCGTTTCGATCTGCCGCGCATCGGTTAGGACCGCGGGCAGCAAATCACGATAATCATGCGCATGACGCAGGCGGTAGGGTGTGCCCTCCTCGTCCGGCCCTTTGTTCCCACTTTCGACAAATGCGGCGAAGTCGTCATTCAGCCCGTGACTGAGTGCGTTGCGCAGCAGCTTCGGCCACGCCTCGTCCGCATCGAAGGCACGAACATAATCCTCGGGGAAAACGTCCCAATGACTGCTTTTGTGTTCCGGCGGCGTATGCGCGCAGGCGAGTTGGTAATTGTCGCGAAGACGTCGAAGCAGATCGGAACTATCCGGCATGCTGCTCCTTTCCTGTTACGGTCGCCGCTCTAGGAACCGCCCCGAAAATCGCGGAACGAGACGAGATCGTAGATATCGATCAAATAGATGATGAACCAAACCACCGCGGCCAGTATCGAATTCAATACGATCTTCTTGAGCAAGTGAGGGCGGTCCGGCGCGCCGGGGTCATGCCCCTTCTCCGCCGATTCCTCATGACGCCGGACGCCAATGGGCAGGATCATGAAAAAGGTCAGCCACCAGATCACCAAATAGACCGCAATCCCCGTTATCCAACCCATCGTTTCCTCCTATACCCGAACCACATGCACCGTGATAACCGGCCGCTTGCCATGCGTGGAGCGAAAATACCGCCGGATCGCCAAGCGTGCCGTTTCGTGTACCACGCGGTCGTCAATCGCATCACGGTCATCGAGGTCGGCAACGGCCTCGCGGACATCGGCAATAACCTCCGCGCTCGCGTACTCCACTTCGTCTTCGTCCAGAAGGCCGTGGGTGGTCAACTGTGGTTCGGCGACCAACTCGCCCTCCTCATCGATCACCAGCGTCAATGCAACGTCGCCATTGTACATCACCCGAAACCGGTCGCGGATGACATCGCTGTCCATGGGCAGGATGCGCGCGCCATCGAGGATCAGACGGCCGACCGGCGCTTCGTCGATAATCGCCGCATTGCCCGGCGCCAGCCGGACAACGGAGCCGTTCTCAACCAACACCGCCTCCGGCACCTGGCAGGCGCGCGCGAGTTCCGCATGGTGGATGAGATGACGTTGTTCGCCGTGCACCGGAATGGCGATCTGAGGGCGCAAATGCTGATACATGCGCACGAGTTCCTCACGCGCCGGGTGGCCGGAGACGTGAACGAAATGATCCATTTCTGTAATCACACGCACGCCCTTACGCACCAACTGATTCTGCAGCCGCCCGATGGCCAATTCGTTGCCGGGGATAATGCGCGACGAAAAAATAACGGCATCACCCTCCCCCAATTCCACGTGCCGATGGTTACCGCTGGCGATGCGGCTGAGAGCGGCACGCGGCTCCCCCTGGCTGCCGGTGCACACATACAACACCTGATCCTTGGGAATATCGACGGCGTCCTCCGCTTCGAGGAACGGTGGCAGATCGGCTAGATATCCAGTCGCCCGGGCAGCGGCATTGATGCGCCACAGAGACCGGCCGACCAACGAAATGGCACGGCCATTGGCCGCCGCCGCCTGAAAGATGGTTTGCAGCCGTGCCACATTGGACGCAAATCCGGTGACGGCAACCGCTCCGCGGCATTCGCTGATGACCTCGGTCAGGCTATCCAGAAGTGCGGCCTCCGATTTCGACGAACCTTCGACAAATACATTGGTGGAATCGCCGATAGCCGCCAACACGCCTTCATCGCCGATAGCCTTGAGCGCGGCTTCGTCGGCGGTCGGTCCGATCACCGGATCGGGATCGAATTTCCAATCCCCGGTGTGGAGCACATTGCCCAAGGGTGTACGCAACACGACGGCGTTGGGCTCCGGCATGGAATGGGTCAACGTGATCAGCTCGAGCCTAAACGGCCCCACCTCGAACTTGCCCGATAGCGACACCTCGATCAGTTCGACGTCGTCACCCGGCGCGTCCTGTTCCAACTTGCGGCGCAGCAATTCGGCGGTAAACGGCGTCGCGTAGACGGGGCATTTTAGCCGCGACCACAAATAAGGAACGGCGCCCAAATGATCCTCATGCCCGTGGGTAAGTACGATCCCGGCGAGACGGTCGCGGCGCTGTTCGATAAATTCCGGATCGGGCAAGATAATGTCGATGCCGGGCGTGGAGTCATCGCCGAACGTCACCCCCATATCGACAATCAGCCAATCCTCGTCCCCCTCCGGTCCCAAGCCGTAGAGGTTGAGGTTCATACCGATTTCCTCGGCACCCCCGAGGGGCACGAACACAAGGTGCGGAGAAGGACCAGCCAACGTCTTAATGCGCCTGAGGAGCGGTTTGGGCGGTTTGGGCCGACGGGTGGTTGCGCCGGTGAATGGCCAGTAGCCCTTTGAGGGTTAGATCATCATCACACAAATCAATGGCGTCTGTCGCCTTGTTGAAAAGTGCGGCAAGGCCGCCGGTGGCAATCACCTTCATCGGCTTGCCGAATTCCTTACTGATCCGCGTCACCATGCCTTCGATCATGCTGACGTGGCCCCAGAAAATCCCGGACTGCATCGCCGTCACGGTCGTGGTACCGATCACCTGCGGCGGTTTCTTGATGGCCACCCGCGGCAACTGCGCGGCCCCCATGTGCAAGGCTTCCAGCGACAAGTTGATGCCGGGATAAATCACGCCGCCGCGGTAATTCCCCTCTTCGTCGACCACGTCGAAGGTGGTGGCGGTTCCGAAATCCAGGATCAGAAGTGGTCCCTCGAATTCATCGGCGGCGGCAACGGCATTACATAACCGGTCGGCCCCCGCCTCTTCGGGACGGTCGATGGCAATCTTGATCCCGAGATCCAGATCGCCGCCAACCACCAGAGCCTTACAGTCGAAATATTTGATGCAGAGGGTCTGCAAGTGAATGAGATTGTCGGGGACGACGGTGGCGATAATGGCCGCATCAATATTGGTGCGGTCGATTCCATCGCGATCCATCAACCGTTCGAGCCAAACACCGAATTCATCGGCGGTTCGGCTGGAGTTCGTCGCAGCCCGCCATTCGCCGAGCATTTCGCCGGAATCGCCGAACACCGCGAACACGATGTTGGAGTTCCCTGAATCAATCGCCAAGAGCATCCGTTTTTATCCTGCCGCCCCTTCGGTCACATTTGAGGCGGGAAAAAAGACATCACCGGCGGTAAAGCTACGCGGCACCCCGTCCACGTCAAGGATCAAGGCGCCATCAGGGGCTAGATCGACGAAATTCCCGGGAATATCGCCATAGGAACTCCGTACCGTCAGCCGGTCCCCGGGCCGGTGGGCCCGTTCTAGCCAAGCGGTACGGACAGCGCCGAACCCCTGCTCCCGCTCCACGGACAGCCAGCGGTCCAACTCTCCGATATAGGTTTCCAGCAACCGGCCGACATCCGGCGCCTCACCGTACGATCCCAGCGATGTTGCCGGAAAGGCTGTCTCTTCGGGGTGGTGGGCGGCGTTAATCCCGCAACCGATGACGATGGCCGACAGCCCCGTGTCGGGCACCGCCTCCAACAGGATACCGGAAATCTTCCGGCCTTCGAGGAGGACATCGTTGGGCCATTTACAGAACAGTGAGGATCCGGGGAGAAAACGCGTCACGGTATCGGCAACCGCCAAGGCGACGGCGAACCCGAGCCGCGCGGCAAGACCGATCTCCTCCACCTCCAAAATGAGAGAGCAATAGAGATTGCCGGGTTGGGATACCCACGGGCGCCCCTGGCGCCCCTTTCCCCCCGATTGCGCCTTTGCCCAAACGACCGTACCCGACGGCGCACCGGCGATCGCCAAACGCTTGGCCTCTTCGTTGGTGCTGTCGATCTCGTCGTAGGCGGCGAGACGGTAGGTGGGCGGAAGTTGTTGTGCCGCTGTCATCCCGGCATGAGAGCGGCCGTCGCCAAACTCGCGCCGCTGAGGATGGGAAGCGGATAGACGATGAACAGCAGCACAACCGCGCCGGTGACGATCAAGACCGCCTTCATCTCCCGGCTGATGGGCTTGTCGAAGGCCTCTTCGGGATCGTCGAAATACATCACCTTGACGATCCGGATGTAATAGAACGCGGCAACGACGCTCGACAGCACGCCGATGATGGCGAGCGCGAACAACTCCGCCTCGACGGCCGCCAGGAAGATATACAGCTTGCCGAAGAAACCGGCCAACGGCGGAATACCCGCCATGGAGAACATGAAGGCGGCCAGCACGAAGGCCATCGCCGGATTGGTTTTCGACAGCCCCGCCAAGTCATCGATGCCCTCGACCATGCGGTTGTTGCGCCGCATCAACAGAATACAGGCAAAGGTGCCGATGTTCATGAACATGTAGATCGCAAGATAAACAAGCAGCCCTTGCAGGCCGTCGGACCGCGTGACGGCATCATCGGCAGCGCCGGCCACCGCAAGGCCGATCAGGGCATAGCCCATATGGCCAATGGAACTATAGGCCATCAGGCGCTTGATGTTCTTCTGATTGATGGCAGCAAAGGCGCCCAAGATCATCGACGCGATCGAGACGAAGATGATCACCTGGCTCCATTCCGCGCCGAGATCGCCGAACGCCCCGACCATGGTTCGGGTCATGAGCGCCAAGGCCGCGATTTTCGGCGCGACGGCGAAGAAGGCCGTGACCGGGGTCGGCGCGCCTTCGTAGACGTCCGGTGTCCACATATGGAAAGGCACCGCCGAAACCTTGAACGCAAAACCTGCGAGGATGAAGACCAGACCGACGATCACGCCCACCGGCGCGTCGCCGCCAATGAACAGGCCCGCGAGCTTGTCGAAGCCGGTCGTGCCGGAAAAACCGTAAACCAGAGAAATGCCATAGAGCAGCAGCCCCGAGGACAAGGCGCCGAGAACGAAATATTTAAGCCCCGCTTCCGCCGACCGCGTGCTTTCCCGTTGGAACGACGCGATGACGTAGAGCGACAGGCTTTGCAGTTCGAGCCCCAGATAGAGGGCGATCATGTCGTTGGCCGAGACCATCATCATCATGCCGAGCGCTGCAAGCACCATGAGCACCGGGAACTCGAAGCGGAAGATGCCGTTCTGTTCCAGATACTCACGCGACATGATCACGGCGACCGCCGTTGCGATTAGGATCAGCGCCTTGACGAAAACGGCGAACGTATCGGTGATGAAGGCGCCGCCAAACGTCGTTGCCGTACCGTCTGTTACGAGCCCGACGATAGCGATGGTGACGACCAGGACACCGGCGCTGGTATAGGACACATTGCGGCTGGCCGTTTGCGGATTGAGGAACACCCCAGCCATCAGCAATGCCATCGCGGCAACGGCGAGGAATATCTCAGGCAACGCGGGGATCAAATTGGGCATGAGATGCGCTCCCTACTTCGCTGCCAGGCTGAGATGCTGAGCCGCGGCAACGGCCGTTTCATATCGTTCGATCACGTTTTCCACCGACACATGCATGGCATCCAGAAACGGCACCGGATAGACGCCCATGAAAATGGTAAGCAGGATCAGCGGCGCGAAGACGGCGATCTCGCGCGGGCTGAGATCCATCATATTTTTGAGATCGTCCTTTGTGAGCTTGCCGAAGATCACCCGGCGGTAGAGATACAGCATATAAGCAGCACCGAGGATCACGCCGGTCGTCGCGAACGCCGCAACCCAGCTATTGGCCTTGAAGGCGCCAACCAGGATCAGAAACTCGCCGACGAACCCGCTGGTGCCGGGCAACCCGACGGACGCCAGCATGAACACCATGAACACGAGCGCGTAGGCGGGCATACGGTTCACCAGACCGCCATAGACCGCAATCTCGCGAGAATGGCGCCGGTCATAAACGACGCCGACCACGAGGAACAGGGCCGCCGATACCACGCCGTGGCTGAGCATCTGAATGACCGCCCCTTCGACGCCCTGGGTCGTCGCCGTAAAGGTGCCGAGGGTGACATAGCCCATATGCGCAACCGACGAGTAGGCGATGAGCTTCTTCATGTCCTCCTGAGCGAGCGCCACCAGAGAGGTGTAGATAATGGCGATCACGCTGAGGCCGTAAATCAGCGGCGTGAAGTCGGCCGACGCCAACGGGAACATGGGCAGCGAGAACCGCAGAAAGCCGTATCCGCCGAACTTCAGCAGGACACCCGCCAGGATAACCGAGCCTGCCGTCGGCGCCTCGACGTGTGCATCCGGTAGCCAAGTATGCACCGGCCACATGGGCACTTTGACCGCGAAGGACGCAAAGAACGCCAGCCATAGCCACGTCTGCATCGACGCGGGGAAGTCGTAGTTGAGCAAAGTGACGATGTCGGATGTGCCGGATTCGAAAATCATCGTCAGCATGGCGAGCAGCATCAGCACGGAGCCGGCCAACGTATAAAGGAAGAACTTGAACGCCGCGTAGTTCCGCCGCGGGCCACCCCATACGCCGATGATGACGAACATGGGGATCAAGACGCCTTCGAAGAAGACATAGAACAGGATCAGGTCGAGCGCCGAGAACATGCCGACCATCAGCGTTTCCATGACCAGGAATGCGATCATGTACTCCTTGACCCGGCTTTGAACCGATTCCCAACTCGCGCCGACGCAAAGTACGGTCAGCAACGTCGACAGAATGATGAAAAACAGTGAAATCCCGTCGATGCCCATGTGATAAGCGATGCCGAGTGCCGGCACCCAGACGAGTTTCTCCTCGAACTGGAAACCCGTCGCCAGAGGATCGAAATTCGCCCACAGACCAAGCGATACGACGAACGTGATCAGCGACGTCCACAGAGCGACACCGCGCGCATTGCGCGCCACCACATCGGGCTCACCCCGGATCAACAGGATGAAGACGACGCCGACAAGCGGCGCAAACGTAATGACGGAAAGCCAGGGAAATCCGCTCATCGCCTCAGCCTCCCGTCACCAGGAACCAGGTCACCAGAATGGCGACGCCGAGAAGCATGGCGAATGCGTAGTGATAGAGAAATCCGCTTTGTAGCGCGGCCGCCCGGCGCGCGAGGTTGCGCGTCGCCGCCGCGATGCCATCCGGACCGACGCCGTCGATCACTTGCCCGTCGCCGCCTTTCCACAAACCGTGGCCCAACCTGAACGCCGGTTTGACGAACAGAAAGTCGTACAGCTCGTCGAAGTACCATTTGTTGAGCAGGAAGCGGTGCACGCCCTTGAAGGTGGACGCGATGGCCGCCGGTATCCCGGGCGCGAACATATAGAACACATAGGCCATAGCGATGCCGGCCAGGCCAACCACCAACGGCAGATATTTGACCCACAGCGGCACATGGTGCGCGTTTTCGAGGGCGTCGTGACCTTCGAGAACGAAAATGGCGTTGCCCCAGAAATCGACGGTGCCTGCACCGACAAACCAGTTATAGAGACCGAGGCCGGCGAAGATCGCGCCGACCGACAGCACCATCAGCGGCAGCAGCATCACCTTCGGCGATTCATGCACATGCGCCATGGTCACCTCGTCCGCCCGCGGTTTGCCATGGAACGTCATTATCAACAGGCGCCAAGAGTAGAACGCCGTCAGGAAAGCCGCGGCGATCCCCAGCCAGAATGCATACTGGCCGACGGCGGAATGCGCCCCCCAGGCCGCTTCAAGCACGATGTCCTTGGAGAAGAAGCCGGCAAACGGCCACACCCCGGCGAGCGCCAGGCTGCCGATCCACATCATGACATAGGTCACGGGGATCAGCTTGTAGAGCCCGCCCATCTTGCGCATGTCCTGTTCATCCGACATGGCGTGAATGACCGAGCCCGCACCGAGGAATAGCAACGCCTTAAAGAAAGCGTGGGTCACAAGATGGAAGATACCTGCGGAATAAGCAGAAACGCCCAGAGCGAAGAACATGTAACCGAGCTGACTGCAGGTCGAATAGGCAATCACCCGCTTGATGTCGTTTTGAACGCAGCCGATGGTCGCCGCGAATATGGCCGTCGACGCGCCGACAATGGTCACCACGGTCAAGGCGACATCCGAGTGCTCGAACAAGGGCGACAGACGCGCCACCATGAACACACCCGCCGTCACCATCGTCGCTGCGTGGATCAGGGCAGACACCGGGGTCGGGCCCTCCATGGCGTCGGGGAGCCAGGTGTGCAAGCCGAGCTGCGCGGACTTACCCATAGCGCCGACGAACAAGAGCAGGCAGATCACCGTCAGGGCGTGGAACTCGCCCGAGAACACGTTGATGGTCTGATCGGCTTGGGCTTCGGCGAGACCGAAAATGACGTCGAAATTGATGGTGTCGAACATCAGGAAGGTCGCGAAGATGCCGAGCGCGAAACCGAAATCACCCACCCGGTTGACGACGAAGGCCTTGATTGCCGCGGCACAGGCTGACGGACGTTCGAACCAGAAGCCGATCAGCAGATAGGACATCAGGCCGACGCCTTCCCAGCCGAAGAACATCTGCACCAGATTGTTCGAGGTGACCAGCATCAGCATGAAAAAGGTGAACAGGCTGAGATAGCTCTGGAAACGCGGGATCGAATGATCGTGCGACATGTAGCCGACGGAGTAGATGTGGATCATGGACGACACCACGGTCACCATCAGCACCATCACGAGGCTCAGCGTGTCGGCCCGCAGCTCCCACGAAAGCTCCATCGAGCCGGAGTCGATCCAGGTGAAAATCTCGAGAGCGCCCGTCTCACCGCCCAGAACCACCGAGATGAAGGTCACCAATGCCGCCACCGCCGCGAGCAACATGCCGCCGCAAGTGATCAGCTGCGCCGCGCGGTCCAGCTTGTGCTTCCGCTCCTTCTCCCCGCCGTCGGGAATGAAGCTCAGAGAACCGGCAATCAGGCCGCCGAGAAGAGGGAGAAATACCGCCGCAAGATACATGGCGGATCAGCCTTTCATCATCCGGATGTCTTCCACCTCGATACTGCCGCGGTTGCGGAAATAGACGACGAGGATGGCAAGACCGATCGCGGCTTCTGCCGCCGCGACCGTAAGCACGAACAATGCGAACACCTGCCCAACCAGATCGCCGAGATGGGAGGAGAACGCCACAAGGTTGATGTTGACGGCCAACAGGATCAGTTCGATCGACATCAAAATGATGATGACGTTCTTCCGATTCAGGAAGATGCCGAAAACACCGAGAGTGAGAAGAATGGCCGCAAGGGTCAGATAATGTGAGAGACCGATTTCTAGCATCAGATGCCGCCTCCCGTCGGAACCTTGCGAACTTCAATGGTATCGGACGGCCGGCGCGCCACCTGCTCGCCGATGCGCTGCTTGCGCACGCCGGGCCGCGACCGGTGGGTCAAGACGATTGCGCCGATCATCGCAACCAGCAGAACCATGCCCGCCGCCTGGAAGAAATAAATGTAGTCGGTGTAGATCAACCGTCCCAAAGCCTCGGTGTTGGTGACATCGGAAGGAATGGGCGCGGATGACAGGTCCGCCACCTCCGGCGCGATCGCCCAACTGCCGAAGATGATGCCGAGTTCGATCAGCAGCACCAAGCCGACCATGGCGCCCAAGGGCAAATATTGCTGAAAGCCTTCACGCAATGCCGCGAAATTGATGTCGAGCATCATGACGACAAACAGAAACAGCACCGCGACGGCGCCGACATAAACGACGACCAGAATCATCGCCAGGAACTCGGCGCCCAGCAAGACGAACAATCCGGCCGAATTGAAAAAGGCGAGGATCAGGAACAACACCGAATGAACCGGGTTACGGGCTGAGATGACCATCAGCGCCGACGCCACGATGACGATGGAGAATAAGTAGAAAGCGAGGGATTGTATGATCACGGCTGTGTTCTACCTGTATCCGGCTTACCTATAGGGCGCGTCGGCTTCGAGCCGCGCCGCGAGTTCGATTTCCCAGCGGTCACCGTTCGCGAGGAGTTTCTCCTTGTCGTACAGCAACTCTTCGCGGGTTTCGGTGGCGAATTCGAAATTCGGCCCTTCGACGATGGCGTCCACGGGGCACGCCTCCTCGCACAGACCACAATAAATGCATTTCACCATGTCGATGTCATAGCGGGTGGTGCGGCGGCTGCCGTCATCGCGCGGCTCGGCCTCGATGGTGATCGCCTGCGCCGGGCAAATAGCCTCACACAGCTTGCACGCGATGCAGCGCTCCTCGCCGTTGGGATAGCGGCGTAGCGCATGTTCGCCCCGGAAGCGCGGGCTCAACGGGCCCTTTTCATAGGGATAATTGAGGGTCACTTTCTGCTTGAAGATATAGCTGAAAGTCAGCGCGAGGCCGGAAATCAGCTCCGTCAGGAAGATGGAACGCGCGGTACGGTCGATGAAACTCATTGTCGCTCCTCCCTTCCCTATCTCACCATTGCCTGAATATCGAACGCCATGACCACGCCCGCCACGACGATCACCGCCGCCAAGGAAATAGGCAGGAACACTTTCCAGCCCAGGCGCATCAACTGATCATAGCGGTACCGCGGAAGCGTCGCGCGCACCCACAGGAAAATGAACAGGCAGAACGCGATCTTGGCCGCAAACCAAATTGGCCCCGGGATCCAGGTAAACGGCACCATGTCGAACGGCGGCAGCCATCCTCCCAGAAACAGGATCGACGTCATCGCCGCCATCAGGATCATGTTCATATATTCGCCGAGGAAGAACAGGGCGAAGGTCATGGACGAATATTCGACGTTGTAGCCCGACACCAACTCCGCTTCCGCTTCCGGAAGGTCGAAGGGATGGCGGTTGGTTTCCGCCAGCGTCGACACGAAAAAGATCACCGCCATGGGCAGCAATGGAATGACGAACCAAACGGTCTTCTGGGCGTTGACGATGTCCGACAGGTTCAACGAACCGACGACCAGCAACACGGTGATAATCACGAAGCCCATAGAAACTTCATAAGACACCATCTGCGCCGCCGAGCGCAGGCCGCCGAGAAATGCGTATTTGGAGTTGCTCGCCCACCCCGCCATCAGGATGCCGTAGACGCCAAGCGACGAGACGGCAAACAGATACAGAATGCCGACATTGATATCGGAGATTACCAGCCCGTCGCCGACCGGGATCACCGCCCAAGCGATCAACGCCAGGGCAAAGGTCAGCATCGGCGCGATGACGAACACGCCCCGGTTGGCGCCGGTGGGAATGATGGTTTCCTTGAAAAACAGCTTCACGCCATCGGCCAGCGGCTGCAGCAACCCATACGGTCCGACGACGTTGGGGCCACGCCGCAGTTGGATGGCCGCGATCACCTTGCGCTCGACATAGGTGAGATAGGCCATCGCGATCATCAACGGCACGACAATCGCCAGGATCTGGAGAACGATCCAGATCGTCGGCCATGCATATCCGGACCAAAACTCAGCCATCGGTACCCGTCTGCTCCAAAACTTCGCCGCGCGCCACCGCCGTGCATTCGGCCATGGTTTTGGAGGCGCGGCTGATGGGATCGGTCATATAGAAATTGTCGATGGGCGATTTGAAGGGCGCCGGATCGGCCGCCCCGTCGGCACCGAAGTCGCCCCAAGGTTCAGCAATCACCGAATCGATATGTGCAAAAACCGGATGGGCCTCGGCCAGCTTGGACCGCACCTGCGCCAGCGTGTCGAACGGCAAAACCTTGTTCAGCACCGCCGACAAAGCCCGCAGGATCGCCCAATCTTCCTTTGCCTCGCCAGGCGGGAAAACCGCCAGCGCCCCATGTTGAGCACGCCCTTCCGTGTTGACGTAGGTGGCGCTCTTCTCGGTATAAGCCGCACCCGGGAAAATGGCGTCTGCCACATGCGCACCGGCATCGCCGTGGTGGCCCTGATAAACGACGAAAGCCTTGTCGAGTTTCGACGTATCGATCTCGTCGGCGCCAAGCAGATAGACCACCTCGATGTCGCCGCTGTCGGCGCCCGAAAGAATGCCCGCCGTGTCTCGTCCGCCTTCGCCCGGCAGGAAACCAAGATCCAACCCGCCGACCCGCGAGGCCGCCGTGTGCAGCACATTGAAACCGTTCCAGTCGCCGTCAATCATGCCGAAGGTTTCGGCCGCCTTGCGTGCCAACCCCAAGACCGCCGCGCCGTCGTTCCGGGTTAGCGCCCCCATTCCCACGATCAGCATCGGCCGCTCGGCCTTCTTGAGCACCTCGGCGAACGGGTCCTCTCCCGAAATGAGCCGGGACAGGCTATCGGGGCCGGCGCCGAGATGGGCCGCCGGATAGGTCAGGTCGACATTCTCGCCGATCACCGCTGCCTTGAATCCACCCATGAGATAGCGCTTGCGTATACGGGCGTTGAGCACCGGCGCTTCGAGGCGCGGGTTGGCGCCGACGATCAAAAGCGCATCTGCGTCATCGATCCCGGCAATCGAGGTATTGAACAGATAGCCGGACCGCGCGCCTCCACCGATCTTGGCGCCGTCCTGGCGGCAATCGAGATTGGGCACACCCAACGACGCCATCAGATCGCGGAGCGCCAGCATGGATTCGCAATCGGCCATATCCCCGGCGATAGCGGCGATCTTCTTGCTGTCCGTTTTGGAAAGTTTCGCGCCGACCGCGGCAAGGGCTTCATTCCATTCGACGGGTTGGAGCTTCCCATTCTTGCGCAGATAAGGCTTATCGAGCCGCTGGCGCTTGAGGCCGTCGCAGGCGAAGCGCGACTTGTCGGAAATCCATTCCTCGTTCACGTCATCGTTGTTGCGCGGCAGGACACGCATGACTTCGGGCCCACGTGCATCGACGCGAATGTTCGCGCCGACCGCGTCGAGAACGTCGACGGATTCGGTTTTCTTAAGCTCCCATGATCGCGCGGTGAAGGCATAAGGCTTAGAAGTGAGCGCGCCGACCGGACACAGATCGATCATGTTGCCCGACAGTTCGGACGTCAGCGCTTTTTCAACGTAAGTTCCGACTTCCATATGTTCACCGCGGCCGGTTGCCCCCATCTCCGGCACGCCGGCGATTTCGGTGGCAAAGCGGATGCAGCGCGTGCAATGGATGCAACGCGTCATGATGGTCTTGATCAACGGACCGAGGTTCTTGTCCTCGACGGCACGCTTATTCTCAAGGAAACGCGACCGGTCGGTGCCATAGCCCATGGCCTGATCCTGCAAATCGCATTCGCCGCCCTGATCGCAAATGGGGCAATCGAGCGGATGGTTGATGAGCAGAAACTCCATCACGCCGCGGCGCGCTTTTTTGACCATCTCCGAATCGGTCTTAATGGTCATGCCGTCAGAGACCGGGAGCGCGCAAGACGCCGCCGGCTTGGGGGGGCCGGGCGCGACCTCGACCAAGCACATACGGCAGTTGCCCGCCACGGACAGGCGCTCGTGGTAGCAGAAGCGCGGAATTTCCTTGCCGGCGAGCTCGCATGCCTGAAGCACGGTCAACCCGGCTTCGACCTCGATTTCCTCGCCATCAATTGTCAGTTTCGGCATGTCTGCTTCCTACGCCGCGCGGGCGCCCCCGCCCGACTTACGTTTAATGCGATCCTCTATCTCGCCCCGGAAGTGGCGGATCAATCCCTGAATAGGCCAGGCCGCCGCATCCCCAAGCGCGCAGATGGTGTGGCCTTCGACCTGCCGTGTTACCTGCTCGAGAATATCGATTTCCTCGACCGTCGCGTCGCCAGTGACCATCCGTGACATCACGCGTGACATCCAACCAGTACCCTCGCGGCATGGCGTGCATTGGCCGCAACTTTCATGTTTGTAAAAAGCCGACAGGCGCGCAATGGCCGCAACGATGTCCGTGGACTTGTCCATCACCATGACCGCGGCGGTTCCCAAGCCCGACCGCACCTCGCGCAGGCTGTCAAAATCCATCAGCACCGTGTCGCAGATGGATTTGGGCAAGACAGGCACCGAAGCGCCGCCCGGAATGATGGCCAACAGATTATCCCAGCCGCCGCGTACGCCGCCTGCGTGCTTTTCGATGAGCGTCTTGAGCGGAATGCTCATTTCCTCCTCGACCGTGCAAGGATGCTCGACGTGACCGGAAATATTGAAAAGTTTGGTGCCCGTGTTGTTGGGCTTGCCGAGATTGGCGAACCATTCGGCGCCGCGGCGCAGGATTGTCGGTGCCACCGCAATGGATTCGACGTTGTTGACCGTGGTCGGGCAACCATAAAGACCCGCATTGGCAGGGAACGGCGGCTTGAGGCGCGGTTGCCCTTTCTTGCCTTCCAGACTTTCGATAAGCGCCGTTTCTTCGCCACAGATATAGGCGCCCATACCCCGATGAACATAAACGTCCATCGTCCAGCCGGAACTGCAGGCATCGACGCCGAGCAGCTTCGCTTCATAGGCCTCGTCGATGGCGCGTTGCAGCGCTTCGGTCTCACGGTAAAACTCGCCGCGCACATATATATAGGCGGCATGCGCCCCCATGGCGAAGCCGGCAATCAGACAGCCTTCGACCAGCTTATGCGGATCGTGCCGCATGATTTCCCGGTCCTTGCAGGTGCCCGGCTCGCCCTCATCCGCGTTGACCACCAGATAGTGTGGCCGCCCATCGGATTCCTTGGGCATGAAAGACCATTTGAGACCGGTCCCAAAGCCTGCGCCGCCGCGGCCGCGCAGGCCCGAATTCTTCATCTCTTCGATGATCCAATCCCGGCCCTTGGCAATAAGATCGCGGGTACCGTCCCAGTCACCACGCGAACGGGCGCCCGCGAGGCCCGGATCGTGGAAGCCGTAGATGTTGGTAAAAATGCGGTCCTGATCCTGCAACATCACTCGCCTCCCGTCCCGCTGTCGGCGGGCCGCAAGCTGGCCAAGCTGGTTAGGCCGCCGATGGGTTCACAGCTCCGGCGCCCGATCTGCGATCCGGTGCGCGGGCTTTCACCCAACTTCAACTCGGTCAGAAGGGATTCGGCACTGGTCGAATCCAGATCCTCATAATAGTCGTCGTTAATCTGCATCATCGGCGCATTCACACAGGCGCCCAGGCATTCCACCTCGGTCAGCGTGAACATGCCGTCCTCGGTCGTTTCGCCCAAACCGATGCCGAGAACCCGCTTGCAGGACTTCACGATGTCATCCGATCCACGCAGCCAACACGGCAGATTGGTGCAAACCTGCACGTGGTTTTTGCCGACCGGTTTCAGATTGTACATCGTGTAGAAGGTCGCCACCTCATATACCCGAATCGGCGGCATGCCGAGCATGTCGGCGACATAATCCATGGCGACACGTGGCAGCCAACCGTCATTCTGACGCTGAGCCAAATCGAGCAGCGGCATGACGGCGCTCGCCTGACGGCCATTGGGATACTTGGCGATAAACTTCTCCGCCAGCGCCATGTACTCCGGCGTAAAGGCGAAGCTGTCTGGTTGTGGTACGTCCTTCGGTGCCCCGCTCATCGGTCGATCTCTCCGAACACAATGTCGAGGGAGCCGATATTGGCGACGACGTCCGCCAACATGTGTCCCTTACTCATGAAATCCAAGGCTTGCAGATGGGCGAACCCGGGCGCCCTGATCTTGCACCGGTAGGGCCGGTTGGTGCCATCGGCGACAAGATAAACCGCGAACTCGCCCTTGGGCGCTTCGACCGCGGCATAGGTTTCTCCGGCGGGAACGTGGTAGCCCTCGGTATAAAGCTTGAAATGATGGATCAATGCTTCCATCGACCGCTTCATCTCCTCGCGCGGCGGCGGCGCGAACTTGGTATTGGTCACCTTGACCGGCCCGGCCGGCATTTGATCCAAACATTGTTTGATGATCTTCAGCGACTCCCGCATTTCGTACATACGAATGAGGTAGCGGTCATAGCAATCGCCGGCCTTGCCGATGGGAATGTCGAAATCCATCCGGTCATAGACGTCATACGGCTGCGCCTTACGCAGATCCCAGGCGACACCCGATGCCCGGAGATTGGGGCCGGTGAAGCCCCAGTCATACGCCTCTTCCACCGACACCACGCCGATATCGACGGTGCGTTGCTTGAAGATGCGGTTCTCGGTCAGCAAAGATTCGAGATCGTCGATCATCGCGGGGAAAGCGTCCGCCCAGGCGGCAATATCTTCGGCCAAGCCGGCGGGCATATCGGCACCGACGCCGCCCGGCCGGAAATAGGCCATGTGCAGCCGCGCGCCGCTGACCCGTTCGCAATACTCCATCAGTTTTTCGCGTTCCTCGAACAGCCACAACATGGGCGTCATGGCCCCGACGTCCATGGCGAACGCCGTGATATTGAGGATGTGATTGAGAATGCGCCCGATCTCGGCGTAGAGCACCCGGATGTACTGACCGCGGAGCGGCACTTCCATGCCGGTCAGGTTCTCGACGGCCAACGCGAAAGCGTGTTCCTGGTTCTGCGGCGCGACGTAATCGAGCCGGTCAAAATACGGAACGGCCTGCAAATAGCTTTTGTACTCGATGAGCTTCTCGGTGCCTCGGTGCAGCAACCCGATATGGGGATCCGCTCGATCGATCACCTCACCGTCCATTTCCAACACCAAGCGCAACACGCCGTGCGCGGCAGGGTGCTGAGGGCCGAAGTTCATGGTGAAGTTTTTAATCTGGGTATCGCTCATGGGGCTCAACCCTCTTTCTCGGCAGCTTCGCCGTCTTCGTCGGCGCTCGCTTTCTCATCGCCCGGCAGGGTCGGGATCATGCCTTCCCACGGGCTGAGGAAATCGAAATTGCGGAATTCCTGGGTCAACTTGACCGGCTCGTAGACAACCCGTTTCTGTTCGTCGTCGTAACGCACTTCGACATAACCGGTGAGCGGGAAGTCTTTACGCAACGGATGGCCCTCGAACCCATAGTCGGTGAGGATACGGCGCAAATCGGGATGATCGGAGAAGAATATGCCGTAAAGGTCCCAGGTTTCCCGCTCCCACCAGCCGGCGGCGCTGAACACCTCCGTCACGGAGGGGACCGGCGTCACTTCGTCGGTCAGGACCTTGACGCGAACGCGAACGTTCTGGGTCAGGCTGAGAAGATGATAGACGACATCGAACCGCAACTCGCGTTCGGGATAATCGACACCGCACACGTCCAGCAGCTGCTTGAACTGACAATTAACGTCGTCGCGCAGGAAGGTAAGCACCTTGACGATGGCGTCTCGGTCGACGGTCAACGTCAATTCGCCAAGACGGACCTCGGTTTCCTTCACGGTGTCGCCTAGGGCGCCCGCAATATATTCGCCGATATCCGCGATCGGTTGCGCGTCAGCCATCATTCGGCCTTTATGTTCCCTCGTCGCTATGGTCCGGTCAGCGCATCAGCGTGCCGGTGCGGCGTATCTTTTTCTGCAATTGGAGAATCCCGTAAACCAGGGCCTCCGCGGTTGGTGGGCACCCTGGCACATAGATATCGACAGGGACGACCCGATCGCATCCACGTACCACGGAATAGGAGTAATGATAGTAGCCGCCGCCATTGGCGCACGACCCCATGGAGATGACATAGCGCGGTTCCGCCATCTGGTCGTAGACCTTGCGAAACGCCGGCGCCATTTTGTTGGTCAATGTTCCGGCAACGATGATGACATCCGATTGCCGCGGGCTCGGCCGCGGGACGACACCGAAGCGATCGAGATCATACCGGCTGACGTAGGCGTGCATCATCTCGACGGCACAGCAGGCGAGGCCGAACGTCATCGGCCAAAGCGACCCTGTACGCGCCCAGTTCACCAATTTGTCGAGATTGGCAACGACAAAACCTTTGTCTACCAGCGTGTCGGTCACGTTCTTGAGGACGGCATCCTGCGCCGCGCCGGGCGCCAAAGGCATATCGGGACGGGTTTCTACTCCCATTCCAGGGCTCCCTTCCTCCATTCATAGACAAAACCGATGGTCAAAATGCCGAGGAAGATGACCATCGACCAGAATCCGAAACCGCCAATGTCACCGAGCGACACCGCCCAGGGAAACAAGAACGCAACTTCGAGATCGAAAATAATAAAGAGAATGGCGACAAGATAGAACCGCACATCGAACTTGGTGCGCGCATCTTCGAACGCTTCGAACCCGCACTCATAGGCGGACAGCTTTTCCACATCCGGCTTCTGGGGTGCAATGATGAGAGAGGCGGCGACGATAACGACGGCAAGACCGACGGCAATTCCAAGAAAGATGAGGATGGGAAGGTACTCGATGAGCATGTCGTTCATGCGGCGTCCTTCTGCGTATATCCCCTGCCGACAACTGGGTTTGACGATTTTTCGACCGGCTTGCGCGGCCGTTTGAAACGTTGCTTTGTCGCCTGTCGGTGGCGGGAGTGACGGGACTCGAACCCGCGGCCTCCGGCGTGACAGGCCGGCGCTCTAACCAACTGAGCTACACCCCCGAGATAGGCTCACCCGCGAGCGCCTTGGTAATCCACGGCCTGTATCGTGTCAAGCGATCTTACCTCTACAAACCCCAGGAATACCGCCATTTTGAGACCGATGGGATCTTGATTGAAAAGATTTGTTCAAAGAGCGCCATAATCAAGCTCATGGGACCAATAATATCACCGTGTCGGCGAACGAAGGACGTGTGGTTATCACGTTTCAGCGAGGCACAAGCGCCCTCCCCTCGCGTTTCGTCAGGTTCCGGGCACAAGCGGGCCCCGAATCGACTTCGAAGCAAATAATCAAGATGCGCTAATGGAGAAATGGTGGGCGGTGACGGGCTCGAACCGCCGACATCCACGGTGTAAACGTGGCGCTCTCCCAACTGAGCTAACCGCCCTTCCGGCATCTAGTTAATTCACCCAGGCCTGAATCTCAATCCATTCGTTCTTTCTGGCCATCGGTCTCGCGGGCACTTGTTCTCATGGCCTTGTTCTCGGGGCCTGATTCTCTTGGCCTTGTTCTCGGGGCCTGATTCTCTTGGCCTGAAAAACAAATGCCGGCTGCGTCTCCGCAACCGGCATTTGATCTATTCATCGCCAAGTATGGGGCGGTCTAGTTGACCGCTTGCTTGAGACCCTTACCAGCTTTGAACTTTGGCTGCTTCGAAGCAGGAATCTGAATCGTTTCACCGGTACGCGGATTACGGCCAGTCGTTGCTTTACGGTTGGCCACCGAGAAAGTACCAAATCCTACAACGCGCACTTCTTGCCCACGTTGTAGGGCAGTTGTAATTGAGTCGAATACTCCGTCGACGGCTTTGGTCGCGTCCGCCTTGGATAAACCCGTCTGCTGCGCAACCGCCGAAACGAGATCGTTCTTGTTCACGTTGAGGGCCCCCTTTACTGACTGAAGACAACGGAAGAGATAGGTGGAACTGAATGCCGCCCTATCGAAAAAGGCGAACGAAGTTTAGATCGTGATTTTCTTTGACGTCAATTGGCGTCCACCTTTTATCCCCAAGAAATTTCGCGGCTTTCCAAGGGTTGGCGCGGGGCGAAAACAAAACACGCCGCGTGCATTAGACTTTTCTGCACGCGGCGCGCTTATGTTTTTTCAAACGAACGCCGAAATTTTCGTTCTATATCAGTGTTTTACAAGGCCGCCACGATCGTCGTCATCGTCCGTCTTTTGTGCGGGAACCGCCTCGGCTTCCGCCTCTTCATCCCAATCGATGGGCACCAGCGGTGAAACCAAAGCTGCTTGTAAAACTTCGTCGACAGTCGAAACCGGAATGATTTTCAGCGACTTTTTGACATTTTCGGGAATCTCGGCGAGATCTTTCTCGTTGTCCTTCGGCACCAAAACGGTTTTGATTCCGCCGCGCAGCGCCGCGAGAAGCTTCTCTTTGAGACCACCAATCGGCAGCACGCGACCGCGCAAAGTGATCTCGCCGGTCATCGCGACATCCTTCCTGACGGGGATTCCCGTCAACACCGATACGATAGACGTGACCATCGCAACACCGGCCGACGGACCATCCTTCGGCGTTGCGCCTTCGGGCACGTGCACGTGGATATCTTTCCTGTCGAACAAGGGTGGCTTCACGCCGAACACCGTCGCCCGCGAATGGACATACGACCGCGCGGCCTGAATCGATTCCTGCATCACGTCGCCGAGCTTACCGGTAATGGTCATCTTGCCCTTACCCGGCAGCATCACGGCTTCGATGGTCAGGATCTCGCCGCCAACTTCGGTCCAGGCAAGTCCCGCCACGACACCGACGATGTCCTCGGCCTCGATCTCGCCGAAACGATATTTACGGACACCCGCGAACTTCTCCAGGTTGCGGCCGGTCACCTTGACCGACTCCACCTTGTTCATCAGGATTTCCTTGGTCGCCTTCCGCGTCAGGTTGGCAATCTCGCGTTCCAGATTACGGACACCGGCTTCGCGGGTGTAATACCGGATGAGATCGCGCAACGCACCGTCGGAAATCGACCACTCGTGCTTCTTGAGACCATGCGCCTCGACTTGCCGATCGATTAGATGCCGGCGTGCAATCTCAATCTTTTCGTCTTCGGTATACCCGGCGATGCGAATGATCTCCATCCGGTCCAGCAACGGCTGCGGGATACGCAACGAGTTGGCCGTGGTGATGAACATGACATCCGACAGATCGTAATCGACCTCGAGGTAATGATCCTGGAAGGTATCGTTCTGTTCCGGGTCGAGCACTTCGAGAAGCGCCGACGCCGGATCGCCTCGCCAATCGGCCCCCATCTTGTCGATTTCGTCCAACAGGAACAGCGGGTTCGAGTACTTGGCCTTCTTCATGCCCTGGATCACCTTGCCGGGCATGGACCCGATATAGGTGCGCCGGTGGCCGCGGACTTCCGCTTCGTCGCGCACGCCGCCGAGCGACATCCGCACGAAGCTGCGGCCTGTCGCCTTGGCGATGGATTTGCCTAGTGACGTCTTACCGACACCGGGAGGTCCGACGAGGCACAAGATCGGCCCCTTCATCTTCTTGGTCCGCTGTTGGACCGCGAGATATTCGAGGATCCGTTCCTTGACCTTTTCAAGACCGTAGTGATCGGCCTCGAGCACCTTCTGGGCGGCCTTGATATCCTTCTTGACGCGCGAACGCTTCTTCCACGGAATACTCAACATCCAGTCGAGGTAGTTGCGGACCACGGTGGCTTCCGCCGACATGGGACTCATGGACCGAAGCTTCTTGAGCTCGGCCATGGCCTTTTCGTGGGCTTCCTTGGTCAGCTTGGTATTGTTGATGCGTTCCTCGAGTTCGGCCGATTCGTCTTTGCCTTCCTCGGTCTCGCCGAGCTCCTTCTGGATCGCCTTCAGCTGCTCGTTCAAATAATACTCGCGTTGGGTCTTCTCCATCTGCCGCTTGACGCGCGAGCGGATCTTTTTCTCGACCTGCAGGACGCCGATCTCCCCTTCCATGAAGGAGATGACCCGCTCCATCCGCTGCGACACGGATTCGGTCTCCAGCAGTTCCTGCTTCTCGGAAATCTTCAACGCCAGATGTGACGCCACCGTATCGGCAAGCTTGCCGAAATCCTCGATCTGATTGACCGAGACCAGCGCCTCCGGCGGGATTTTCTTGTTGAGCTTGATGTACTGCTCGAATTGGGAAACGACCGAGCGCGACAAAGCCTCGAGTTCCTTTTCGTCCCCCTCGTCCTCGGGAATGATCTCGGCCTCGGCTTCGAAGAAATCCTTGTTCTCTGTGTAACGGACAATACGCGCCCGCTGGCCGCCCTCGACCAACACCTTCACAGTGCCGTCGGGCAGTTTGAGAAGCTGCAATACCGTGGAAATCGTCCCGACTGTATAGATATCATCCGCCGCAGGATCGTCATCCGACGCGTTCTTCTGCGCCATCAGCAAGATCTGCTTATCGTCCTTCATGACGTCTTCGAGGGCGCGCACGGATTTCTCGCGGCCGACGAAAAGCGGCACGATCATGTGCGGGAACACTACGATGTCTCGCAAAGGAAGGACGGGGAACACAGAACCCGGGGATAATTCCACTGTCGTTTTCTCCATTTTACGGACCAGACGGCGGTCCTTTTTGTCGGTTCAACGCTGGATTGTTTGGCTCTGTATTAGTTGTCAGATTTTACCGCCCAATCAAGCGCCGCCCCATCATGCGCTGTTGTCCAGGTCATCGCGCCGATCCGCGTAGATATACAGCGGCCGCGCCGATTCCTGGGCGACTTCTTTGTTGATCACGACTTCTTCAACACCATCGAGGCCGGGAAGCTCGAACATGGTTTCTAGAAGGATATCTTCCATGATCGACCGCAGTCCACGGGCGCCCGTTTTCCGCTCCACTGCCTTGCCGGCAATGCTCTCCAATGCGCTGTCGGAGAAGGTCAACCGAACGTCCTCCATTTCGAACAGACGCTGATACTGTTTCACCAGCGCATTCTTGGGCTCGACAAGAATTTTGATCAGAGCGTCGCTGTCCAAATCTTCCAAGGTGGCGAGCACCGGCAACCGGCCAACGAACTCGGGGATCAGCCCGAACTTAAGCAGGTCTTCCGGCTCAACGTCCCGCAAGATTTGACCAGTCGGACGTTCATCGGGGCCGCGCACGTCGGCACCGAAGCCAATGGACGACCCCTTGCCGCGCGAGGAAATAATTTTCTGAAGACCCGCAAAAGCACCGCCGCAGATGAAAAGAATGTTGGTCGTATCGACCTGCAGGAACTCCTGCTGCGGGTGCTTACGCCCGCCTTGCGGCGGCACACTGGCAACCGTGCCTTCCATGATTTTCAGCAAAGCCTGCTGCACGCCCTCACCCGATACGTCGCGGGTAATGGACGGATTGTCGGACTTGCGCGAAATCTTGTCCACCTCGTCGATATAGACGATGCCGCGCTGGGCACGCTCGACATTGTAGTCGGCCGCCTGCAGCAGCTTGAGGATGATGTTCTCGACGTCCTCACCGACATAACCGGCTTCGGTCAGCGTCGTCGCATCGGCCATGGTGAACGGCACGTCCAGAATACGTGCGAGCGTTTGGGCAAGCAGCGTCTTACCGCAACCCGTCGGACCGATCAGCAAGATGTTCGACTTGGCAAGCTCGACGTCGTTGTTCTTCGAACTATGGCTCAGCCGCTTGTAGTGATTATGAACTGCAACAGAGAGCACCCGCTTGGCATGCATCTGCCCAATCACATAGTCATCGAGGACTTGGCAGATTTCACGCGGCGTGGGAACGCCATCGCCGGATTTGACGATGTGCGTCTTGTGCTCTTCGCGGATGATGTCCATGCACAGTTCGACGCATTCATCGCAAATGAATACCGTCGGGCCGGCAATAAGCTTGCGGACCTCGTGCTGGCTCTTCCCGCAGAAGGAGCAGTAAAGGGTGTTTTTTGAATCGCTGCCGGCGGACTTACTCATAGACCTTCCGTTGTTATGGCCGTGCGGCTTCCTATCAATATGTTAGTCGCACGTTTCGTTCTTAGACAATCACAAAAAGGGCCACGTTTCTCGCCGCGTGCACCTAGTCCTCTTTCTTCCCCGCGTCCTTGCCGCCCTTACCGCCGGAACCGGCCTCTTTTTCTCCCGAGTCGGGCCGGCTGGCCACAACCTCGTCAATAAGCCCGAAATCCTTGGCTTCTTCAGGCGTCATATAGCGGTCGCGCTCCATGGCCTGCTCGATTGTCTCGAGATTCTGGCTCGTGTGCTTTACATAGATATTGTTTAGCCGAGCCCTCAACGCAAGTATCTCGCGGGCCTGAATCTCGATGTCCGTGGCCTGGCCCTGGGCCCCGCCGGAGGGCTGGTGGACCATGATTCGGGCGTTGGGGAGGGCGAATCGTTTACCTTCCACCCCGGCCGTCAGGAGCAGCGACCCCATGGAAGCCGCTTGGCCGATACAAACGGTTGAGACGTCCGGCCGGATGTACTGCATTGTGTCATAAATGGCCAAGCCCGAGGTCACGATGCCACCCGGCGAGTTAATGTAGAAGGCGATATCCTTTTTCGGGTTCTCCGCCTCGAGGAACAGAAGCTGAGCACAAATCAGGCTCGACACCCCGTCGTCGATGCCGCCGGTGACAAAAATAATCCGCTCTTTCAGCAGGCGCGAATAGATATCGTAGGCGCGCTCCCCGCGGTTGGTCGTTTCGACCACCATGGGGACGAGCATATTATTGTAGACGTCTATGGGATCAGGCATATCGATCTGCTTTTCCAGGGTTTTGAACCAAAACTATATATAGTCGTCTATCCTGCCTACGCGAGGGACGCGTTTCCGGTCAAGCGCCCTTTTTCTTAGCCTTGTCGCCGTCACTCTTTTTTGAAGTCTTAGCACCGGATGCCTTACCAGAAGACTTACCGCCCTTTGCTTTCTTGGCGGGGGCCTTTTCGTCTTCGGGCGACTTCATCAATTCGTCGAGAGAGACTTCCCGGTCAGAGACATCCGCCATTTCGAGGATGAAATCGACGACCTTCTCTTCGAGGATCGGTGACTGCAGGTGCTGCACCGCTTCAGGGTTGTTCTTATAGAACTCCAGCACTTCCTTTTCCTGGCCCTGATACTTTTGGGCTTCGGCAACAAGCGCCCGGTTCAACTCGTCAGACGTCACTTCGATCTTGTTGATTCGTCCGATCTCAGCAAGCAACAGACCAAGACGCACGCGACGTGACGCGATCTCCCGGTACTGTTCCTTGAGCTCGTCGTCGGACTTGCCCTTGTCATCCTCGTCGATCTGATCCGGATGATGTTCGCGCTGATGCTCGAACTGATTCCAGATGGCTTCGAACTCGCGCTCGACCATTTCTTCGGGAAGCTCGAAGGAATGCTCCTTGTCCAAAATGTCGAGGAGATCGCGCTTCAACCGCATGCGGCTGACATTCGCGTATTCCTGTTCCTGCTGTTCGCGGGCCCGCTTGCGCAGATCATCGAGGTTCTCCGCCCCGACTTTCTTGGCTAGATCGTCGTTGATTTCCGACGGCACCGTCTCACGCAATTCCTTCACGTCGACCGAAAACACGGCATCCTTGCCGGCAAGCGTTTCCGTGTACTCGTCGGGAAACGTCACTTTGACATCGATATGATCGCCAACTGACGCCCCGACGACTTGGTCCTCAAAACCGGGAATAAACGTGCCGGACCCCAGCTCCAAGCCGTATCCTTCGGCCTTGCCGCCGGCGAATTCTTCACCGTCGACGGTGCCGACGAAATCGATCACCACGATGTCGCCGTTCTTGCTCTTACGCTTTTCCTCGACCGCCTTCGAATCCTTGAACTGCTCCGCGATGCGAGTCAGCATTTCGTCGACCTGCTTCTCGTCGGCAGGCGCCTTGAGGCGCTCCAGTTTGATCTTGGTGAGATCGGCCAGTTCGATTTCCGGGAACCGCTCGAACGCAACCGTATATTCCAGGTCGCTGCCGTCCTCGAACTCGCCCAACTCGATCTTCGGCTGGGTGGCGGGACGCAGGCCACGTTCGGTCATGGCTGCTTCGGTCGTCTCGTTGACCGTGCGCTCAATAACCTCGCCGAGCACCGCTTTGCCGTAGGTCTTACGCAACAGTTTGACCGGCACCTTGCCGGGGCGGAAACCGGGCAGGCGCGCCGATTGCGCAATCTCCGACAACCGATCGGTTATCTTGGTTTCAATGTCCGCGGCGGGTACCACGATTTTGAATTCTTTCTTGAGCCCGTCGCTACTGGTTTCCATCACTTCCATGGGAATGTCCGTTCAATATCGTCTGTCATACGTTCGTTCAATTGCCGGCCTTCGTCCGGTGCCCGCCGTGTCAGGCGGTTCCGGTCAACGCCCGGCGGCGATCCTCCCCCGAGAGGGCAAAGTCCGATGGTGCGGCTGGAGGGACTCGAACCCCCAAGGCCAAGGCCACCGGTACCTAAAACCGGCGCGTCTACCAATTCCGCCACAGCCGCAGCCCGGCAGGCGCCGGCTGCCAGCCCAGAGCTGGTTTCCAGGCCGCCGGAAGCGCGCAACTCTATAGGAACCTTTCCGCCTGTCAATCGGCAGAAATCCAAATATTTCCGAAGGGCTCCCCCCTAGGAAAGTCCCGAGGCCGGGGGGTGCAGAATGAGGACGTTCAGGTCTTCAGATGGTTGCGGGTGGCGCTGGAGGCCTTGATTTCTCCCCGTCCCAGATAGGCCTCGTGGTTGTCCTCGATCTCGTCGAGCTCGTAGAGGTAGTTGATCATGATTCCGGCCGACTGGGCGAGACCATTGCGGGAAGTATCGGCCAGCCAGTTCAACCGGCCCATGCTGGCGCCATTGGACAGATGGAAATGGGCGACCGGGTCCATGGCCGTGCCCTCGGGCCGCCGCGCATGCATCAAATAGTGCGCGCAGTAGCGCAATAGGGTCGCCTTCATGGCTTCTGACAGGTCTTTCTGGCGGTGCCATTTGGGCTTGTCGAGGGCCGCCTTGAGCGGATTTTGGTCTTTCTCGACCTCGCCCTCAACCTTACCAAGGGCCTCCGTCAATTCTTCCGCCTCTTCGTCGGTCAGCAGCAACGGCTCACCGTCCTCAAGGGCCGTTTCAAGCCATTTCACAAAGCCGGGGATCGGCGACAAGGTCACGAACGCCTTTATATTCTTAAGTTCGCGCGAGAGGCTGTTGACCACCCGCTTGATCAGGAAGTCACCGAAATTGATGCCGCGCAGCCCGACCTGGGCATTCGAAATGGAATAGAAGACGGCCGTATCCGCGGCCTCGGGATCCGCCTTGGCCCCATCCTCATCGAGCAAGGCCTGAATATTGTCGGACATGCCTTTGACCAACGCCACCCAAACGAAGATCAGGGGCTCTTCGGGCATGCTGGGATGAAAGAACGCGTAGCAGCGCCGATCGGGCGCCAGCCGGTGCTTGAGATCTTCCCACCCCTGGATGCGATGAACGGCTTCATACGCTGCCAGCTTTTCCAGCAGCGCGGCGGGAGCCTGCCAGGTGATCTGACGCAATTCGAGAAAACCGATGTCGAACCACGCCGCCATCAATCCCTTCAGATCCTGTTCCAAATCCTTGAGGGCGCCTTCCAAAGGTTTGATTGCCAGCAGCTCCGCCCGCATATCAACCAAAAACTTAACACCCTCTGGCAACCCATTGAATTGAGTAAGCAATCTGACGCGAGGCGCGACCAGAGCGGCGCGCAGATCCTGCTCGGCGCGGCGGCGCAATGTATCCGCCGTCACATTCTGAACCCGTTCCGCCGCGTCCTTGACCAAGTCATGGTCCACGTCGAATTCTTCCGCCAAAACGGTGAGGAAACGCTTCCGTCCCGCTTCATTGAGCGCCAGATAAGCATGTCCGAGCGCCGCGGCCCGGCCCCGCGCGGATACTTCACCGCCGACCCCTTCCAGGCAGGCAACCATCTGCTCGATCAGCCGCGCGCGATCTTCGTCATTGAGTTCGGGACTCAAATTCGCGGAGGAAAAGTCACCCTGCCCCCGCGCGATCTTATCCCAGGCGCCACGCAGATTGCGAAGTGCACGGTCGAGAAAGCCTGTTTTGCGCTGTTCGTTCATGAATTCTGTTTTAGCACTCGTGTGTTAAGCTTCTGCGGCGCGGAATACGAATATCAGCTCTGCATTTAATGTGGTTGCCAGGAATCGTCGGTCAAGCCGGACAGCACGGCGGGCACCGATTCCGCCAGGTCTTCCGCGATTAATCCGGGGCCGAATCGGGACGCCGCTTCACCGTGAAGCCACGTCGCGGCGGCAGCGGCATCGAACGGCGGCATGCCCTGAGCCAGCAACCCGACGATAAATCCGGCCAAGACGTCTCCCGATCCGGCTGTCGCCAGATATGGCGGCGCGTTGTCATTTATAATGGCGCGGCCGTCCGGCGCGGCAATCACCGTATCGGCCCCCTTCAACAGAACCACGGCGCCGCTGCGCGCCGCCGCTTCCCGAACCCGGGTCAGTTTATCTCCTTCTCCACGGAAAAGACGCGTAAACTCCCCTTCGTGCGGAGTGAGTACCGCCAAGCCGTCATGGCCCTTAGTCCAGCCGAAAAGGTCCTCGGGCGCGTCCTCGAACACCGTCAACGCATCGGCATCCAACACCACCGACAAATGGGAGCGTAATGCCGCAATCGCGCGGGCGCGCGTCTCATTGGTTACTCCGTTCCCCGGTCCCACGAGAACTGCATTCCGGCGTTTTTCGGTCAGAAGCTGCGCGAAGGCCGGCGCGGTGTCCGCGGCGAAGATCAACTGTCCGGGATCGCCCGCCAGGTAATGTGGCACCGCTTCGCGCGGCGTCACGATCGAAACCATACCTGCCCCGACACGCCGTGCGCCCCGCGCCGCCAGGCGCGCCGCGCCCGTCATCTGCACGCCACCAGCAATCGCCGCATGGCCCCGCCGGTACTTATGATCACTAAAACGGGAGACGGGAAACGTCGCGCGCCAGAGAGCGGGATCGTTGGCGAAAGTTGTCGGTTTGATTTCGTCCAACACGGAGACGGGTGTCCCGATATCGGCAACGCTGACCGCCCCGCACAGGTCTCGGCCCGGCAACAAAAGGTGTCCCGGCTTGCGCCGGAAGAAGGTGACGGCCGCTGCCGCCTTCGGTGCACCACCGCGCACCTCGCCCGTATTGCCGTCGACACCGCTTGGGACATCGACCGCCAAACAATCGAGCCCCTTTTCGTTGATCGCGGTCACCAAACTGAGGGCGAGCCCATCCAAGGGACGCGTCAACCCGGCGCCGAACAGCGCATCGACGACAATGGCGTCATCGGCCAATAAATCCGTCGACGGTGTCAGAACCTCACCCATCCACCGTGCCGCATTAGTCGCCGCATCTCCTTTTAGCGCCGCTCGGTCGCCGAGCGACACGAGGGTCACCGGCCACCCGGCCTCCTGAAGATTGCGTGCGGCGACAAAACCATCGCCGCCATTGTTGCCGGGACCGCAAAGAACCACGACCGGACGCCGCCGCCATCGCCGCCGCACCTCGGCGGCGACCGCCCTACCCGCCGCTTCCATGAGGTCGAGGCCGGGCACGCCTGCGTCGATGGCCAATGCATCGGCGCGTCCCATTTCTGCGACACTCAGAAGGGCAAATTCATCCACATTTGTCGTCATGGGTGCATCATACTCAGCGAACGGGCTGGCCGGAAAGCCGTGCGAACTCTATAAGATGCGCACGCAAAGACCAGTTAAAAAGCCGTGCCGAATGACACGGCAAAATGAAAGAGCCAAGAAGAGAGTACCAGTTTGCACGTTTTGGTCATGGGAGCCGGCGTGGTGGGCGTCACCACCGCCTACTATCTGCTGAAGGACGGTCATCAGGTGACGGTGATCGACCGCCAGCCGGATGCCGGTCTGGAAACCAGCTTCGCCAACGGCGGCCAGATATCGGTCAGCCATACGGAGTCGTGGGCAAGTCCCGAGGCGCCGTGGCTGATGCTGAAATGGATCGGCCGCGACGATGCACCGCTCTTGCTGCGGTTACGGTTCGACCCGCAGCTGATGGCCTGGGGCCTCAAGTTCCTTGCCAATTGCACCCACGACCGCGCCGTCATCAATCTGAAAAAGAATCTCCGGTTGGCGCTGTTGAGCCGCCGATTGCTGGGCGAACTCCGCGAAGACACGGGTATCGTTTACGACCACCTGACCCGCGGCATCCTGCAGATCTATCGCGATGAAGATGCCTATCAAATTGCCTTGCGCAACGCCGCCGTATTGCACGAACTCGGCAGCCATAATCATGAACTCACCGCGCAACAATGCCTCGATCTCGAACCAGCGCTGGAAGCGCGCCGGGACCGCTTGGTCGGCGGCATCCACACCCCTGACGATGAAAGCGGTGATGCCCGCGCCTTCACCCAAAACCTTGCCAGAATATGCGAGAACATGGGCGGCAACTTCATCTACGACACATCGATCGACGGCCTATCGGTTGAAGCCGGCGCGGTTACCGGCGTTGCGACCAGCCGTGGCGAGATGAAAGCCAACGCGTATGTGCTATCGCTTGCAAGCTATGGCCCGGCGCTCGTACGCCGTATCGGCATCAAATTGCCCATCTATCCCACCAAGGGCTATTCGGTCACGGTTCCCACCAACGGCCACAACGGCGCCCCTACGGTCAGCATCACCGACGAGCACAACAAGATCGTCTACAGCCGTTTGGGCGATCGCCTGCGGGTGGCGGGAACGGCGGAGTTCGCGGGATACGACACGCACCTCAATGAAAAACGCGCGCGCTCTATCCTCGGCCATGCCCGGGCGCAATTTCCGGGCGCGGGGAATTTCGACCAGGCGGAATTCTGGACAGGCCTCCGTCCGATGACGCCCGACGGCGTACCGCTGATGGGTGCGACGCGCCTTTCAAATCTCTATTTGAATACCGGCCACGGGACGTTGGGCTGGACCCATGCGTGCGGCTCGGGCCGCACAGTGGCCGATCTGATCGGCGGCCGAAACCCGGAGGTCGACGCCGCGGACTACGCGCTCACACGTTTTTAGTATCGGCGTTTTTTAGTAGTCGTCGAAATCGGCGGGCGGACCGCCTCCCCAAACGACCAAGGCCTTGCGCACACCGGAAAGGACCGGGGTCACCCGGTGCATGAAAATGGCCGGAAACGCGAGCAATGTTCCTTTCTGGCGCATCTGCTTGGAGACTTCCGGTCCGAAGGCGTGGCTTGCGGGCGCAAAGTCGTCTTCAGGGAGGCCCTTGGTTTCATCCTGGATAACCTCAAAATCGCCGCCCTGATATTCGTGGTCGGAAGACAACTGTATGCTGATGGAGATCTTGCGCGTCAGTTCCGTCTGCGCCTGGTGCTTTCGCACCGAATAAGGCGCGTTGTCCCGGTGCCAGCCGAAGAACTGGTGAGGACCATAGACCGTATATTGCGGCGGCTCCAAGGCGTTGATCTCGAAGTTCCAGTTCTTGGCGTTGAGTTGCTGAACGATGCTCCATGCTTCGTCATAGAGCCATTGGTGCTGCGGTTCGTGCATGAAACGGGCGATGTGCGTATCGCGTTTTCGCGACTGATCTTCCCGTCCGCCGGTGGGGCTGACCACCTTGGCCTTTTCCAGAACGAGCTTATCGCCCTCGCGCACGATCTTGTCACACAAGGGTGCGGGCACGGCGCCCGGAAAGATGAGCATATGACGGGGAGCGCTGACTGAGGCCTCCAAGGTCCACCTTCCTTTGTTCTGCGGTTTAGGTTGCCGTTCTTCTTTTAGTTTCATCCGACAACACGACAATGTCTAGCACGCCCTTGCCGGAATTCCTTGACCAATATCATGTGACCGGCGCCATGCGATATGCCTCCCCGGCATCCCTCTCCACATTCGATCCGATCTTGATCCCAGCTTGACGCGCCCCATGTTCCGTATTAGAACAAAATAGGAACATTTAAGATATTTCTTTTTAAACTCAGGGCTTATTATTGTCATGTCGAGAGCCTCCGTCGCTCCTTTTCCCACCACCGCAAACGTGCTCGATGACTTGCGTGCCCGTATCCGTACCCTCGAAAGTGGACAGGAAAACAGCTTGGCCGCGAACGACAGCCGGGTGCACGCCGTTTCTCTCGGCGCATCCGAATTGGATAATGCCCTGCCGTGGCATGGGTTCCCCACGCATGGTCTACACGAGATTTCCGGCGACACCGCCGCTACCGGCTTTGTTTTGAGTTTGCTGGCGCGCCTCAGCCACGCCGCGGCCGGCGCGCCGGTCCTGTGGTGCCAGTCGGGACGCGATCTTTATCCGCCTGGGTTGAACGCCTTCGGGATCGATCCCAACCGGCTGATCCTGGCGCATGGCCGCACCGACACCGACATCCTGTGGGCTCTGGAAGAAGGCGTACGGTCCATGGCACTCGCCGCCGTTGTCGGTCGTCTCGTCAAAGTGGCGCCCATCGCCGCGCGGCGGTTGCAACTCGCTGCGGAAGAAAGCGGCGTGCCGTGCCTGATACTGCGCCCAAAGGAAGCACACGCGCCGGCAGGCACCGTCCTCACCCGCTGGCGGGTCACCAGCGTGCCCGCCGCCAAGGAAAAGGAAGCTGAAACGCCATGGAAAGCGCACTGGCAGGTGGAGTTGCAGCGCTGCCGCCTATCCTCCCAGTTGGCGGCAACAGCAAACGCAACAAGCATCGACTCGCGCAGTTGGAAAGTGACCAGGAATATGGACTCCAACAATGAAACGGGTGATCTCACTGTGGTTGCCGGTCTTCGCGACCGACCGGCTGAGCCGCCTGCTGGCCAGGACATCGCCGGCTAGACAGCAAAACAACGCCGCCGTCCCGTTGGTGACCGTTACCTCGGTGCAGGGCGGCTTGCGGATCGCCGCGGCCAATCCGGCGGCACAAAACGCGGGCGTGTTCCCGGGCCAGCCTCTGGCCGATGCGCGCGCGCTCTATCCGGCCCTCGACGTCCATCCATCGACGCCCGGAGAGGACCTCAAGGCGCTCGATGCCCTCGCCGAAGCCTGCACCCGCTTTACGCCCTGGACCGCCGTCGATTCCATTTGGGGTGGTGGGCAATCGGGCATGGGCGGCGGCCAATCCGGCGGATTGTGGCTCGACGTTACCGGCTGCGCCCATCTGTTCGGTGGTGAGCAGGCGCTCCTCGACCGTCTTGTCAGCTGGCTCAAGGATCACGGCTATGAGGCCCGCGCCGGGCTCGCCGACACGCCGGGCGCCGCCTGGGCGCTCGCCCGTTTCGCCACCCGCGCAGGAACCCCAACCGCCAGCATCCCGGCGGGCACGGCGCACGACCGCCTCTCCGCTCTGCCCGTTGCCGGGTTGCGCCTCGACAGTGCCACCGTCGAGAAGCTCGACCGGCTGGGCCTGCGCACCATCGGCGATCTGATCTCCCTGCCGCGCGGGCCCCTCGCCCGCCGCTGCGGCGCCAATGTGCTCAAGCGTCTCGATCAAGCCCTGGGCCGTCAGCGCGAGCCCGTCTCGCCGCGCCGCCCACCGCCGCCCCATCATGCGCGGCTGATGTTCGCCGAGCCCGTCGGCCGCACCGAGGATATCGCCGCCGGCCTGGATCGTTTGCTGGATCAGCTTTGCGCCGGGTTGGAAGCGGCCAATCAAGGCGTCCGGCAATTGGAGCTGACCCTGTTCCGCGTCGACAACAGCGTCGAACGCGCGCGCATCGGCACCAGCCGTCCGGTGCGCGACCCCGCACACCTTGCCTATCTGTTCCGCGACAAGATCGCCGAGCTGGACCCCGGTTTCGGCATCGAGGTGATGATGCTCGCCGCGCGGCGCGTCGATCCGCTCACTGCCTCCCAGATGACCGCTTGGCAGGCGGGGCTCGACCGGCAGAGCCAAAGCGGAGATGCCGCCTCCACAGCGCGGCTGATCGATAAACTGTCGGGCCGCTTGGGCGCGCGCAACGTCACCCGGCCGGAACCCGTTTCCAGCCACATCCCTGAACGCGCGAGCCGAGCCCGGCCTGCCCTCGGCGAAGCAAAAGAAAATGCCTCGAACTGTGATTGGAGCCCGCCGCCGCGCCGCCCGGCCCGGCCCGTGCAGCTTCTGCCCCAGCCGGCACCCATCGAAGTGATGGCGCCGGTGCCCGACGGGCCGCCGGTCATGTTCCGCTGGCGTCGACGCCAGCATCACATCGCCCGCGCCGAAGGGCCGGAACGCATCGCCCCCGAATGGTGGCATGGCACGCGCGGGCCTAAGCCCCAAAACGTTCCAAGAGTTCGCGACTATTACCGGCTCGAAGACAACGACGGCCAGCGCTATTGGGTGTTCCGCGACGGGCTCTACCGGCCCGACCGGCCGCCGGTTTGGTACCTGCACGGCTTTTTTGCGTGAGGCCGCATGATGACAGCACCCCCTTCCGCTTATGCCGAGCTCCAGGTCACCAGTAATTATTCGTTTTTGCGCGGCGCGTCACATCCCGAAGAGCTGGCTCTACAAGCCGCCGCCCTCGGACACACGGCCATCGCCATCACCGACCGCAACACACTGGCCGGCGTGGTACGCGCGCACGTCGCCGCCAAGGACGCCGGCATCCGTTTGATCGTCGGCACGCGCCTCGATCTGCAGGACGCACCGAGCCTGCTGATCTTCCCGACCGACCGTGCCGCCTATGGACGCCTCGCACAACTGCTGACCCTCGGCAAACGGCGCACGGAAAAAGGCGACTGCCAGCTGTTCCTCGACGATGTGTTGGAAGGCGAGATCTTCGCCGGCGGCGCGGGACAGATCGCCGTCGCGCTTCCCCCCGAGAGCCTCGATGCGGGTTTCGACGCCCACCTCCTAAAACTCAAAAAATACTTTAAGGAAAGTATATATCTATCTGTAAATTATTTATATTTTGGATACGATTTCCGGCGTCTTTATGCCCTTTCCAAACGCGCCGAGCGGGCCGGCATCCCTCTCGTCGCGACCAACGACGTGCACTATCACGTCCCCGCCCGGCGCCCTCTGCAGGACGTGCTCACCTGCATCCGCGAACACTGCACCATTCACGACGCAGGCACCCGGCTGCTCGCCAATGCCGAACGTCATCTGAAGGCACCGGAGGAGATGACGCGCCTGTTCGCCGACTACCCCGACGCCGTTGCCAACACCATTCGCATCGCCGAGGCGTGCCGTTTCAGTCTCGACGAACTGGCCTACGAGTATCCCGTCGATCCGGTGCCCGATGGGCGCACACCGCAGGAGGAATTGGAACACCTCACCCGCCTCGGCATCCGCGAACGCTATCCGCGCGGTGTGCCCGACAAGGTGCAGAAACAGGTCGATCATGAGTTGGAGCTGATCGGGGAGTTGAACTACGCCCCCTACTTCCTCACCGTGCACGACATCGTCCGCTTCGCCCGCGAGCGCGGCATCCTCTGCCAGGGACGTGGTTCGGCGGCCAATTCGGCGGTTTGCTTCTGCCTCGGCATTACCGCCGTCGATCCCAGCCGCATCGATTTGCTGTTCGAGCGCTTCGTGTCCGCCGAACGCAACGAACCGCCCGACATCGACGTGGATTTCGAGCACGAGCGCCGCGAAGAGGTCATTCAATATATCTATGAGAAATACGGCCGCGACCGGGCGGGCCTCACCGCCACCGTCATCACCTATCGCGCCAAAAGCGCTGTGCGCGAGGTCGGCAAAGCCATGGGCCTGTCCGAAGACGCGACCAACGCACTGTCCGGCACCGCCTGGGGCTCGCACAGCTCGGAGGCCCCCGATGAGGACCGGGTGCGCGAGGCGGGCCTCGATCCCGCCGATCCAACCCTGCAGATGGTCATCGACCTCGCCGGGCAGATCCAAGGGTTTCCGCGCCATCTGAGCCAGCACACGGGCGGTTTCGTCATCACCAAGGGGCCGTTGGATACGGTGGTGCCCATCGAGAATGCGGCCATGGAGGACCGCACCGTCATCGAATGGGACAAGGACGATCTCGACGCCCTCGGCATGCTCAAGATCGACGTGCTGGCGCTCGGCATGCTGAGCTGCATCCGCAAGGCGTTCGATTTGATTGAGCGCCATCACGGCCGCAGCCTGACGCTGGCCACCATCCCGCCCGAGGACCCGCTGGTCTACGACATGCTGTGCGAAGGCGATTCCATCGGCGTCTTCCAGGTGGAAAGCCGCGCCCAGATGGCCATGCTGCCGCGCCTCAAGCCGCGCATCTTCTACGATCTGGTGATCGAGGTGGCGATCGTGCGCCCCGGCCCCATCCAGGGCGACATGGTCCATCCCTATTTGCGCCGCCGCAACGGCGAGGAAGAGGTGTCCTATCCTTCCAAGGAACTGGAGGAGGTGCTCGGCAAGACCATGGGCGTGCCCCTGTTCCAGGAACAGGCGATGAAGATCGCCATCGTCGGTGCCGGTTTCACCCCCGACGAATCCGACGGGCTGCGCCGCGCCATGGCCACCTTCCGCCGCTCGGGCACCATCCCGCTGTTCCGCGACAAGTTCATCGACGGTATGGTGGCGCGCGGCTACGAGCCCGACTTCGCCGAGCGCTGCTTCCGCCAAATCGAGGGTTTCGCCGATTACGGCTTCCCCGAATCCCATTCGGCGAGTTTCTCGTTGCTGGTCTATGTCTCGGCCTGGATCAAATGCCATTACCCGGCGGCCTTCGCGGCGGCACTTTTGAACAGCCAACCCATGGGCTTCTATGCCCCCGCTCAGATCGTTCGCGATGCGCGCGAACACGGCGTCGAGGTCCTCGCCCCCGACGTCAACGACAGCGACTGGGATTGCACGTTGGAACCCGCGGCCAATTCATCTCTTAGGCCGCCGCCGGCACTCACCAAGGGCAACAGCGAGTGGCGGGATCCCCGCGACACGGCGACGGCGCTGCGCCTCGGCTTCCGGCTCATCAAGGGCTTCCGCGAGGACGCCGCCGACGCGCTCGTGGACAAACGCGGCAACGGCTATCCGCTGGTCGCCGACATCCGCGCCCGGGCGGGGCTCGATGCCCGCGCCCTCGAACGGCTGGCCCGCGCCGATGCCTTCCAGTCCATGGGGCTCGACCGGCGCCAGGCCCTGTGGGGGGTGAGCGGCCTCGTCGACGAGAAGCCCCTGCCCCTGTTCGCCGCCATCGAGGAATCCGAGCTGCAGCCGGAACCGGACGTGGTCTTGCCGCCCTTGAGCCTCGGCGAGAACGTCGCCGACGATTACCGCGCCATGAAACTGTCGCTCAAGGCGCATCCCATGAGTTTTTTGCGCAAAAACTTTTCCGACAACGGCTACATCACCTGCGCCCAATTGTTGGATCATCCCGCCGATACCTGGATAAAACTGGCGGGCGTGGTGCTCATCCGCCAGCGGCCGGGCAGCGCCAAGGGCGTCATTTTCATCACCATCGAGGACGAAACTGGTACCGCCAACCTCATCGTCTGGCGCCACAAGATGCAGCGCTACCGCAAGACGGTGATGGGATCGTGCTTGTTGGGTGTCGAGGGCAAGCTGCAGCGCGAAGGCAGCGTCATCCACGTGGTCAGCGACAAGCTCTACGACTTCTCCTACCGGCTGGGGGAACTGATCACCCCCGCATCACCAGAAGAAAGCTCCCACGCTCCCAATGGCCGCGGCGAATTCCGCGCCAAACCGCCCTTCACCGAGCCCCGCGCCATCCTCGGCAAGACCCCGCGCACCGTCCTGCCCGGCTCCCGGGATTTCAAATAACGGTTGAATTTGCGACAGTAATACAATGACAAAGCTCGTGACCCTTGCCACCTTCTATGACGTTAGCGAAGCGCACGTCGTGCGCGGTCTGTTGGAACAGAACGGTATCCCTGCCTTTCTGCCCGACCAGCACTTCCTCGCCGCCGGCTGGCACTTCCTGTTTCCGGCACGGGGCATGCGGCTGTCGGTCTTCGACAGCGACCTCGAAGCCGCCCGTGCTCTGATCGCAGAGAAGGATGAAAACCTCATGTCGGGCGGCGTCGATACCTGCCCCGAATGCGGGTCCGGCAATGTTTTCCGGGGCGCGTCGGGCATCGCCGCCACCATCGGCGTGTTCCTCGGCATGTTCGTCGCCGCCAGCACTGCTATCCCGCTGATCCTCAGCACCCGTGGGCGGCTGTGCCGCGCCTGTGGCCATAAATGGACGGTCGATCCCACGTAATTCCGATGGACACCCCCGCCCCCGTGGCCTAGTGCTTAGTTGAACAACAAAAGCTAGGTCCCGCGCTTGTCCGATACCGACGGTTTCGACACCCCCGATTATTCAAACCATCCGATCCTGAAACGCCCCGGGTTCGCCGCCTTCCGGCACCGCGACTACCGGCTTTATTTCATCTCGCGCGCAACGGCGGTTTTTGCCGTCGATCTGACGAGCGCGACGCTGTTCTTCCAGCTATGGCGGATTACCGGCAATCCCCTCGTCTATTCGGCGGGTGGTCTGCTCATGTTTATCCCGATGCTGGCGCTTTTTCCGATTTGCGGCCTAGCCGCCGACAAATTCCCCCGCACCCGCATCATGTTCGGATGTGCAAATTTGCAACTCATTTGCCTGGCGGGATTGATCTATCTGACCAACATCAACGCGGCCTTCCCATGGTTCATTCCGATAATTCTCGGATTGGCGGTCGCGCGCGCTTTCCAAATGCCGGCCCAACAGGCCATCGTGCCCGTGCTCGTACCGGCCAAACACCTCGCCAATGCCATCGCCTGGCAATCGACAGGATTTCAGACCGCGCGGGTCATTGGCTGGGGAACCTCGGGATTCCTAATGGCGGCCGGGGAAGCCCTTGGGATGTTCGAACAAATCGCCTACATGACCGCGTTCGGCATCCTCGTCGTCACCGCTATCGTGACGTATCTGATCAAAGCCAAGGCGCAGATCATCAGCAAGGATCCGTTTAACTTTACCACCGTTTCGGCTGGTATCCGGTTCTCGTTTACTAGGCCGGTTATCCTTGGCTCCATCGGACTCGATCTCTTCTCCGTTTTACTCGGCAGCGCCAAGGCCTTGATGCCAATTTTCGTTACCGACGTGCTGTTTATCGAAAAGATATATTACGGATTCCTGCAAGGCTCATTAGTCACCGGCTCACTCCTATGTATGCTCGCGCTTACCCAATCGCCCATCCGGCGATTGGCGGGCAAAAAACTCTTTGCGGCAGTTGTTATCTTCGGTCTCGGAACGATCATATTCGGGCTATCGACAAATTTTTGGATTTCGATGGCTGCACTATTCCTGGTGGGTGCGGGAGACTCGGTGTCAATCTTTGTCCGCAACAGCATCCTCCAACCGATTACGCCGGACGATATGCGAGGCCGGGTGAATGCCGTCAATTCGCTGTTTATCAACGCCTCCAATGAGATGGGTGACGCCGAATCCGGTGCCGTCGCCTATCTGTTTGGACCGGTAGGGGCTGTGGTCATCGGCGGTGTCGGCACGATCGTCGTCGCGCTGTCCTTCGTCAAAATCTTCCCGCAGCTGTGGAACGTCGACAGCCTTGATCCCGACGACCTTGTCGCCAAATACAGAGACGTCTCCCCCAAGCCATCAGCAGCCCAAACCTGACGGGAGCGCGCCGATGCCAAACGACCCGAAAATCGACGATCATGGCGGCGGTTATATCGGCCGTATCCGCAAACATGTCGGACGGCAGCTCCTGCATGTGCCGGGCGCTGTCATGGTGATCGAAAACGAAGACGGCGCGCTGCTTCTTCAGAAACGTTCGGACTTCGGCCTCTGGGGATTTCCCGGCGGTGGGCCGGAAGACGGCGAAGATGCCGCGCAGCAGGCCATCCGCGAAACCCGGGAAGAAACCGGCCTGATCGCCCGCGACCCCAAGGCGTTCGGCTTCGCATCCAATCCCGACTATCAGGAATTCCGCTACCCCAATGGCGATCACTGCCATTACCACGACATCCTGATGTATACGACCGCGTACGAAGGCGAATTGACCCTCAACGAGGAGAGCCTGGAGTTGCGATGGTTCCAGCCGGACGACGTCCCCGAGATGACAATCCCGGCGCGGAAGATGCTCGACGCATATTTGCGGTTCAAGGAAACGGGCGAGTTCCAGCTCATCTGAGCGCTTTTAAACGAGGCTGGTATCGATCTTGATTTCCGAATGCAGGGTGCGATGCACGGGGCACTTATCGGCTATCCGCCTCGGTAAAGATTTCAATGTCATGACCCACACCGCGCAACGCGTATTTGCCGAGTGACCTCCAGTCGCCAGAGAGATGGGCGACGACGTTTTCGGAGACGATGAATGGTACGCCGAGCGTTTTGGTCTGGTTTTCAATGCGAGCGGCCTCGTTCGCTGCCGCACCGACAACGGTAAATTCGATCCGGCCTTCCGTGCCGATATTGCCGTACATCACGTCGCCGAGATGCAGGCCGATTCCAAACCCGAGCGGCGATTTGCCACCCTTTTCCCGATCCCGGTTGAGGACTTCCATGCGTTCGACCGCGTCGTGTGCCGCCTCGACGGCGCGCCGGCAGGCCTCGTCGATGGAGAAGCCGTCGTCGGACACCGGAAAAATGGCCAGAACCGCGTCACCGATGAAGCGCAACACCTCGCCGCCGTGATCGAGAACCGCACCGCCCATGGCTTCGAAATAACCGTTCAACAATTCGAGAAATTCCCAACGTGACATGGAATCGGCAAGCGGTGTCGAGTTGCGCAGATCGCAAAACCAGACGACAGCGTGAATTTCCTGACCATCGCCGCGCTTGATCTGACCGTGTAGAACTTTCTCCCCGGAGCGCGCGCCGAGATAGGCATCCAGAAGATTCCGCGCCGTGCGGCGGTGCGCGAAAATCTCGGCGATGCGGGCCAACGGAGGCCGCACCTTGTGCAGCTCCTCGATTTCCACGTCGGTAAATCCGCCTTCTTGATCGGTCGACCAGCTTACCGCGTGAACCTCGCCGTTGGTGAAGTCGAGGGGCATGGCGATGTAGTCGGTAACACCCTGATCACGCAGTTCATCGAGAATCAGGAAATCGTCTGGACACTCCGGATCACACAATCTGCGGCGTATCTCGACCCCATCCTTAAATACCCGGATCAGGGGATTGTGCTGAAACTCATCCGTATCGATCACACCATAAGGCGCTTCGGCGACAGTGACTTCCTCGGCGCCGCGCCGCCAGAAGAACCCTCGCCCCATGATATTCGGATGGAGGGTGGTTACGAAAACCGCGCCACGGCAAATCGGCAGGTGGCCGTCAACCAACAGCGTGCAGAGTTTGAACAGAACATCCTGTGGCAGTGGCGCGCCCTTTGCGCCATTGACCAGCCACTCGACCGCCGGTCCAGCGTCGGCACTCTTGTCCCTGATCGACCGCGTGTTCATGATCGCCTTATTCTTCATCAATGGTGCCGCGTCACAAAGTCGCAATACCGTGAACGGCGAATCTTCGGTAGGTTGAGAGCTGCAGTCCATAGAAGCCAAAGGCACGTTCCATGACCGACGACGATGTTGAAATCATCGGGAAAACCACCGGCTATGACGGCTATTGCCGGGTCGACATCTACAAGCTGCGGCACCGCGTCTTCGACCAGGGATGGAGCGACGTCATGTCGCGCGAGGTCGTGGAGCGGGGTCATGCCGTCGGCGTCCTGCCCTATGATCCTGTGCGCGACGAACTGGTGCTGATCGAGCAGTTCCGGATCGGCGCCTATGCCGCCCACGACTACCCGACTTGGCAGATCGAATGCGTCGCCGGCATGATCGAACATGGCCAAACGCCGGAGGAGGTCGCCCGCCGCGAGATCGTCGAGGAAGCAGGCGTCCCGGCCCTGGATATCGTGCCCATGATCCGCTATCTGAGCAGCCCCGGCGCCATCTCCGAATCCCTGGAACTCTTCGCCGCCCGGGTCGATGCCAACGGCGTCGGCGGCATCCATGGTCTCGCCCATGAGCATGAATTCATGCGCGTCTTCACCCTGCGCCCGGAAGACGCGTTCGCGCAATTGGAACGGGGCGAGATCACCAACGGCATGACCGTCATCGCGCTGCAATGGCTGCAATTGCACCTGGACAAGCTACGGGCGGATTGGACCGCCCAATCGACGGACTAGACGCCAAGTTGATGAGCGGCCGTGCTTGATCGCCCTTGTCGGCGCGGCTAGTCTGCCGAAAATGCGTAAAACCCAATAATCTGCAGAAAACACTAGCAAACGAGTGATGGCTATGGACGTCCGCGACGGCTTTCTTGAAACAATCGGCAACACGCCCCTGATTAAGCTCCGCGAAGTATCGGAAGCAACGGGCTGCGATATTTACGGCAAAGCCGAGTTTCTCAATCCTGGCGGATCGGTGAAGGACCGCGCCGCGCTCTACATCGTCCGTGACGCGGAAAAAAAAGGCCTGCTCAAGCCGGGCGGCATCATCGTCGAAGGGACGGCGGGCAATACGGGCATCGGTCTCGCCCTGGTCGGCGATGCCAGCAACTACCGCACCATCATTGTCATCCCCGAAACCCAAACCCAGGAAAAGAAGGATATGCTGCGGCTCGCGGGCGCTGATCTGCGCGAAGTGCCGGCCGTGCCCTATTCCGACCCCGGCAACTACGTTCATGTATCTGAGCGCATCGCCAAGGAAATGGCGGACAAGCATCCGCATGGCGCCATCTGGGCCAACCAGTTCGACAACACCGCCAACCGGGATGCGCACGTTTACGGCACCGGGCCCGAAATCTGGGACCAGTTGGACGGCAAGGTCGACGGTTTCACCTGCTCGGTGGGCACGGGTGGCACCTTGGCCGGCGTCGCCATCGCGCTCAAGGAACGCAATAAGGACGTGCGCATTATGCTGTCCGATCCCATGGGGTCCGCGCTCTATGAGTATTACGAGCACGGAAAATTGAAGTCCGAGGGCTCTTCCATCACCGAAGGCATCGGCCAGGGCCGAATCACCGCCAACCTGGAAGGCGCGCCCATCGACGGTGCCTATCAGATTCCCGACGAAGAAGCGCTGCCTTACCTGTTCGACCTGTTGAAGTACGAGGGGCTGTGCATGGGCACGTCCACCGGCATCAACGTCGCCGGCGCAGTGCGTCTCGCCAAGGAACTGGGCCCCGGCCATTCGATCGTCACAGTCCTATGCGATTACGGCACCCGCTATCAAAGCAAACTGTTCAACGTCGAGTTTCTTAAATCCAAGGGCCTGCCCTATCCGGACTGGCTCTGATCTAACCAGACCGGGAGGCACCTCCATGACCTATGCGAACCCCGATGCGTTGGTTTCGACGGATTGGCTGGCGGACCATTTGTCCGATCCAGGCGTCGCCGTTGTCGACGCAAGCTGGCACCTGCCGACGGTCGGCCGCGACGGCCGCGCCGAATACGCCGAGAAGCACATTCCGGGCGCCGTCTATTTCGATATCGATGAAATCAAGGACGCCGACAATCCGCTTCCCCACATGGTGCCGAGCGCCGAGGTTTTCGCCCAGCACATCTCCAAACTTGGAATCCGCAACGACCAAAAAATCGTCTGCTATGACTGCAACGGCGGCCCCGGCGCCTCCATGCGCGCCTGGTGGATGTTCCGCCTGTTCGGTCACAACAATGCCGCCGTGCTCAACGGCGGCTCGAAGAAATGGGAGGCCGAGGGCAAACCCATGGAGGGTGGCATTCCGACGCCCGCCGCAACCGATTTCAAAGCAACTTTCCGGCCCGGGTATCTGCGCACGCTCGATCAAGTCCGCAACAATTTGACGTCCCATAGTGAGATCGTCATCGATGCGCGCTCGGCCGGGCGCTTCGACGGAACCGATCCCGAATTTCGTCCCGGCATCCGTTCGGGACATATTCCGGGCAGCGTCAGCTTCCCCTTCCACCAACTCCTCAACGCCGACGACAACAATACGATGAAATCGGCCGACGAGCTCGCCGCCGCCTTCGCGGCAGCCGGCATTGACGGCAACAAGCCCGTCATCTCCAGTTGCGGATCGGGCGTCAGCGCGGCCGTGGCCTTCCTGGCGCTGCACCTCATCGGTAACGACAAGGCCGCGATCTATGACGGCTCGTGGACCGAATGGGGCGGTCACCCCGATACCCCTGTCGACTCTTAAGCGGACCTCGGGCCGAATGAAGACACACAAACACAAACACCGTCGCGCCGACACACGTATCATCCATACGGGCAGCCATCCGGAAATTTTTCAGGGCGCGATGAACCCGCCCGTTTATCACGCGTCGACGGTGCTGTTTCCCTCGGTCGCCGAGATGGAAGCCGCCGTCAAACGCCGTTACGACGACACGGTCTATTACGGCCTCCACGGCACGCCGACGTCCTTTGCCTTCGAAGAAGCCGTTGCCGATCTGGAAGGCGGGCATCGCAGCGTGTCGCTGTGTTCCGGCCTCGCCGCCATCACGGCCGCCTTGTTCGCGTTGCTGGAACAGGGCGATCATCTCTTGATGGTCGACACTGCCTATGGCCCGACCCGGTCTTTGTGTAACAACCTTCTCAAGAAATGCGGCATCGAGACCACCTATTACGACCCGATGATCGGTGCCGGCATTGCCGAGTTGATCCAGCCCAATACTAAGGTGGTGTTCACGGAATCGCCCGGCTCCCTCACCTTCGAGGTGCAGGACATCCCCGCCATCGCCAAAGCCGCGCATGCGGGAGGCGCCAAGGTGCTCCTGGACAACACCTGGTCGGCCGGGCATTTCTTCAAGCCGTTCGAACATGGCGTCGACGTATCGATCCAGGCAGCGACAAAATACATCGCCGGCCATGCCGATGTAATGATCGGCACCATCACCTCGACAGAAGAATTGGCGACGCGGATGAAGCAGACCTCCGTGAACATGGGATACTGCGCCGCGCCTGACGATTGCTATCTATCTTTACGCGGCATGCGCACCCTGTCGGTGCGGATGGATCGGCATCAGGAGAACGCCCTTGCCCTCGCCCGTTGGTTCAAGGCACGGCCGGAGGTCGCGGCGGTTCTGCATCCCGCCTTCGACGATTGTCCCGGTCATGAAATTTGGAAGCGCGATTTCACCGGCGCGTCCGGCCTGTTCGGCGTCATCTTGAAACCGACGTCCAGGGACCGCGTTACCGCGATGCTGGACAATATGCGCTATTTCGGATTGGGATTCAGCTGGGGCGGTTTCGAAAGCCTAATGATCCTCGACGATCCCGGCCACATCCGAACGGCGACGCGATGGCCGCACGACGGACCGTGTCTGCGCGTGCACGCGGGTCAAGAAGACGTCACCGACCTTATTGACGATCTCGATGTCGGGTTCGCCCGCCTGAACAGCGGAGCCTGAATATGGCCGATAAGAAACCCAAGATCGACACCACACTTATCCACGCGGGCAGCCATCCCGAGGATAATTTCGGCATCATCAACCCGCCGGTCTATCACGCCTCCACGGTCGCCCATCCGTCCGTCGCCGCCATGCGCGAGAAACGTAAGAACCCGAACGACAATTTCGTCTATGGGCGGCGCGGCACACCCACCGCTTTCGCCTTCGAAGAAGCGGTTGCGCAATTGGAGGGCGGCGACCGGACTATTGCCGTTGGCTCCGGCCTTGCGTCCATTTGCGGTGCCATGCTTGCTTTCGTCGGTGCCGGCGATCATGCGCTGGTCACCGACAACGCCTACGCGCCCACCCGCAACCTCGCCAATAAGTTCATGTCGCGTTACGGCGTCGAGATCACCTATTACGATCCGATGATCGGTGGCGGCATCGCCGATCTCATGCGGCCCAACACCAAGGTGGTCTATACCGAGGCGCCCGGCTCGCATAGCTTCGAGGTACAGGATATCCCCGCCATCGCCGAGGCCGCCCACGCGGCCGGCGCCAAGGTGGTGATGGATAACACCTGGAGCGGCGGGTATCACTTCAAGCCGTTCGAGCACGGCGTCGACGTCTCCGTCCACGCCGCGACCAAGTACCTTGTCGGCCATTCCGATGCCATGCTCGGCGCCATCACCATGAAGAAGGAGAACTTCGAACCGGTGATCAATTGTGTGCATGTGCTTGGCTATAACGCCGCACCGGACGACGCCTATCTGGGCCTTCGCGGCATCCGGACATTGAGCGCGCGCATGGCGAGACACCAAGCCAACGGTCTTAAACTCGCGGAGTGGTTCGCGGGCCAACCGGAAGTCCACAAGGTGCTGCACCCGGCCCTCCCCTCCTGCCCCGGTCACGAGATTTGGAAGCGGGATTTCACCGGGTCGTCGGGCTTGTTCAGCGTCGTCTTCAACGATTACCCGCAAGAAAACCTTGAGGCGATGATCGATGGGCTCGAACTGTTCGCGCTCGGCGGCAGTTGGGGCGGCTTCGAAAGTCTTGTGCTGCCCTCCAACCTCGAAGGCAATCGCACCGCCACCAAATGGGAAACGCCCGGCCCCTGCGTCCGGTTCCATGCCGGTCTCGAGGATGCCGACGATCTGATCGAGGATTTGGCCGCCGGTTTAAAGCGGCTTAGCGGGCGCTCCTGAACACGGGGACACCGGCGCCGACGATAAAGAGGCACAGTGCCACCACGATTATCGACGGCCCGGCTGGCGTATCGGCCAAAACCGACATCCCCAACCCGCCACAGACCGCGAGCCAACCGGCAACGACTGCCGCCACCGCCATCTGTTCCGGCGTGCGGCAAAACGCGCGTACGGCTGCCGCGGGAATGATCAGCAAAGCGGCCACCAGCAAAATACCGACCACCTTCATTGCCGTCGCTACGACCAGCGCGATGCACACAACAAAAACGATATTCACGCGATCGACGGGCACCCCTTCGGCACGCGCGAGGTCTTCATGCACGGTCGCCGACAGCAAGGGTCGCCAGATCAGGAAGATCGCTACCAAAATCACCGCCCCGCCTGCGTAGATCCAGGTGAGGTCGGTTAGGGTGACCGCCAGAATATCGCCGAAGAGATAGCCGAGAAGGTCGAACCTGACTTTCTCCAGAAACGACATGGCAACCAGACCGAGCGCAAGCGTTCCGTGAGAAAGAATGCCGAGAATGGTATCGCTGGCGAGGCCGCTGCGCCTGCGGACACCGATCAGCATCAGTGCCGTCGCGATACAGACACCGACCACGCCGACGGTCAGATTGACCTCGAACGCCAATCCCAAGGCGACACCCAACAAGGCGGCATGCGCCAATGTGTCGCCAAAAAATGCCATGCGCCGCCAGACCACGAAGGCGCCCAAGGGACCTGTCAGCGCGGCCACACCGAGGCCGGCCAGCAACGCTCGGACCAGAAAATCATCCATGAGCCGCGTCCTCGTGGTCGTGTTCATGTTCATCGATGACGTGGCCATCGACCGCATGTTCATGATCGTGGTGATGGTGGTAGAGGGCGAAACGTTCGGCAACGCCCCTGCCGAACAATTCGACGTATTTCGGATCTCTACTGACGACGTCAGGCGTTCCGGCGCAGCACAGATGCGTGTTGATACAGACGACCTTGTCAGTTTCCGCCATTACCAGATGCAGGTCGTGCGACACCATCAGCACGCCGCACCCGCGGGTGTCGCGGATATGCGAGATCAATTTGTAGAGTTCCGCCTGCCCCGTCACGTCCACCGCCTGCACCGGCTCGTCGAGAACCAGTAGATCGGGATCGCGGAGAAGTGCGCGCGCCAACAATGCCCGCTGCCATTCGCCGCCCGAAATATCGTGGATGCTGGAATCGATTATATGGCGAATACCTGTTTCTTCGAGAACCTCCGCCCGATGTCCGCGCTCGAATTTCCCGGCGAGCCCAAGAAACCGCCGCACCGTCATGGGCAGGTTGCGGTCGACGGCCAATCGTTGCGGCATATAGCCGATGGTCGTGGCAGGGCGCCGGTACACGGTTCCGCTGGTTGGCGTGGTTAAGCCGAGCAGCGCCCGAAGCAGGGTTGTCTTGCCCGACCCATTGGGGCCGATGACAGTCACCACTTCCCGGTCTGAAATGGAAATGTCGATGCCCGTCACCAGAACCTTGGTACCGGCGCGGACTTCGATCCCCCGGCCGTCGATGATGACCGACGGCGATGAAGGTGAATTCTTCATGGGAACTCTACGCCGCCTTGCACTGAGGACAAAGACCGACCGCTTCTACGGTTCGTCCCTGCACCGTGAAGCCGACCTTCGACGCCGACCGGTCGATCGCTTGGTCGATTTCCGTATCCTCGACCTCCAACGCGTCACCACAGTCGCTACAGATGAGAAAGATGCCAAGATGAGGGTGTTCCGGATCGTTGCAGCCGACATAGGCGTTTAGGCTTTGAATACGGTGGACGAGCCCCTGCTCGGTCAGAAAATCGAGGGCACGGTAAACGGTCGGCGGCGCAGCCCCGCTCCGTTCGTTGCGCAAGACATCGAGGAGCGTATAGGCCCCGACCGGCCGATGACTGCCCCACACAAGCTCCAACACGCGGCGGCGTAGATCGGTCAGGCGTACGCCGCGTTCTTCGCACACCCGGTCAGCCTTTCCCATCGCCGCCCTGACACAGCTATCGTGATCGTGGCGCGGATTCCATTCCGGCCGGCGATCTCTTGGTTGGCTACTCTGGCGTCCAGGCATGTTTCTTCCCTTGGTAGCGATATATATATGTATTGCCTACCTAAAGGTTATATTATAACATAATCAAAATCTAGTTATAATATAACAAAATGGAGGAACGGCATGCGTTCTCATATCTCAAAATCCCTGGCGTGTCTCGCTTTTGCTGGGTTGCTGGCAACCTTACCGTCGGCCCCCACCGCCGCCGCGCCAAAGGTCGTTACCTCCATTGTCCCCATTCATTCCCTTGCCGCAGGTGTGATGCAGGGCGTTGCCGAACCCACCCTCATGATCAAGGGGGGCGCCTCACCGCATACCTATACCCTGCGCCCCTCCGGCGCTCGTGCCTTGCAACAGGCCGACGCGATATTTTGGGTCGGCGACGATTTGGAAAGCTTCCTCCAGAAGCCGCTCGCGGCGCTGGGCGGACGCGCCCGGATCGTGAAGTTCAGCGAGCTCGCGGACCTTCCGCTTCTCGACACGCGCGAAGGCGGCGCCTGGGAAGAGCACGAAGACCATGACGACGATCATGCCGATGCGCACAAAGACGACGACCATGACGACGATCACGCCGATGCGCACAAAGACGACGACCATGACGACGATCATGCCGATGCGCACAAAGACGACGACCATGACGACGATCATGCCGATGCGCACAAAGACGAGGATCAGCATGAGGAAGAGCATGATCACGCGCATGGCGAAAAGGATCTGCACCTGTGGCTCGATCCGGCAAATGCCCGCATCATGGTCGCGGCCATCGTCGAAACGCTCGGGGCCATCGATCCGGCGAACGCCGCGGTCTATGAGAAAAATGGCAATGCAGTAAATGGCCGGCTGAACCAGCTCATCCGCGATATCGAGAAAACCGTCGCGCCGGTCAAGGGCCAGCCCTATCTCGTGTTCCACGATGCCTATCATTATTTCGAACGGCGCTTCGGCACCAATGCCGTCGGGTCGCTCACGGTGTCTCCCGACCGCTCGCCGGGTGCCAAGCGCCTCGCCGAACTGCGTGAGAAGATCGAACACGAGGGCGCGGTGTGCGTCTTCGCCGAGCCGCAGTTCGAACCGGCTGTCGTCAAAACCTTAATTCGCGGCACATCCGCCCGCGCCGGAACCCTCGATCCCGTCGGCGCCGATCTCACGCCCGGACCCGATGCCTATTTCGATCTTATGGAAAATCTCGCCAAATCCTTGGCCGACTGCCTCCTCCCGTCCTCCTAGGACAGGCATTCACGCCTAGGTATCGTGCATTTCGCACGATTTCGGCCTATGATCCGTTCAGGCTCCGCAGCGTCTGACGAGTCATAGGCCGGAAACTTTTTAGAATTATGCTTCCCAGCATGAGGCATTTATCTGCAATCGTAGCTTTCACCGTATCGGTGTTTGTCCTGAGCCCTGCCGCGCAGCCGCATCCGCATATGTGGATCGATGTCGGCGGTACTTTTCTTTTCGATGGCCGCGTTCTTACCGGCGTGCGTTTCCAATGGAAGATGGATGAATTTTTTAGCGCCGGCGTCATTCAAACCTTCGATATCGACAAAAGCGGCACCTTCGATGCCGATGAACAAGCCAAGGTTCGGGCACAGGCTTTTGAAGGCGTAAAGGAATCGAACTATTTCACCGACTTGTTGATCGATAACGAAAAGATGAAGATCGAACGGACGACGGATTTCGCCGCCGACATTGTTAAGGGGCAAGTCATCTATCATTTTACGGTTCCGCTCGACGAACCCGTTGATCCGGCGAAAACACCTGTCGCTTTCAGCGTCTACGACATAACTTTTTACGTCGACGTTTCGCTGATCAAAGTCGATCCGATTCGCTTCCAGGGCCTGACCAATGGCTCCTGTCATTTTTTCATCGACGAGGATCGTCAGAACCCCATCTTGTACGGCGTTGTTTTTCCCGACCGCGTGGACCTGTTGTGCGGTGAATAAGCCGAAAGACCTTATCTGTCTCGTTGCCGTCGCAATACTCCTGGTGCTCGCGGCACCTACCGGTGCGAAGGCGCAAAACCCCTTCGCCGCCCCCGCTGCGCCGACCGAAAGCGAGCAAACTGCACCGAGGCCCACAGTGACCGAACCCGGCATCTTCGGACAATTGTTCCGGAAGATGGTCAGTATGCAGCGTACGATGGTGCGTGACATCGCCCGCTATATGAATGCGATCAAGGATGGTGCGACACCGGCTGCCATCTGGACGGGACTTGCCTTAGCCTTCCTTTACGGCGCAGTTCATGCGGTTGGCCCGGGGCACGGGAAAATGGTCGTCGCGTCCTATTTTGTCGGCAGGGAGGCGCGCATCGGACGTGGCCTGCTCATGGGTGCCCAGATTGCCGTAACCCACGTCGTGTCCGCAGTCGTTTTCGTCAGCTTGGTCGATTTAAGCTTTCGGCAGTTCCTGGGAGGTTCTCCTGCCGAATCGACAGCCATCCGTCTCGCAAGCTACGGGCTGATCATCGCGATCGGCCTTTACATGCTGTACCGCGCTGTTTGGAATGCGCGTACCGGCAGCTTCGACTGCGGCCATGACCACGGCCACGGCGAAAAGCATTCTCATGGCGATTCCCATGGCGGCCGCCAGCAAGGCGTGCTTGCCGTCGTCGCCGGGCTCGTACCTTGCACCGGAGCGATCCTTGTTATGTTGTTCGCACTGGCCAACGATATTCTGGGCTTCGGTATCCTGCTCGTCGTCGCCATAAGCGCCGGCATGGCGCTAACGATGTCTACCATAGGCGCGTTGGCCGTCGTATTTCGCCGGATCGTCGTGAATGTGGCGTCGGGCGACACCTCAACGCGTCAATTTGTCATTGGGTCCATCCTTGAACACCTCGGCGCGCTCCTAATTCTGGCAGTCGGCGTCAGTTTTTTTGCCGCGACACTAAGCCTCTAAGAGAGGACACTTTTCAAAACCCAGCATATTCGTTATGCATGATTGTATATAACGCTATCGCATGGGAACGGACAGGTGGGCTTTCACCGACGCATAACCGCCATTTTTACCGGCGTGCTTCTCGCGGCCGGTCTGTCGATTTCCGTGCCGCAATCTGCCGAATGCGCCGACCCCCTTATTTTCGCGGCGGCCAGCATGACGCTTCCCGTTTCGAAGATCGCTGAAGCCTATGAGGCGGAGACCGGCAAACACATCCGCACCTCTTTCGCCGCCAGTTCGACCCTCGCCCAACAGATCATCCGCGGCACGCCTGCCGACATCTATATTTCGGCAAACCCGAAATGGATGGACACTCTCGCCGAGCGCAAAATGATAGACGCCAAAAGTCGCCGCGTGCTCGCCGGCAACCGGTTGGTCGTCGCCGTGCCGGTACAAGCTCGGTCCCCCGAGATCAAAACGGCAGATGGGCTGCTACTGCTGATCGGAGACAACCGGCTGGCCATTGCCGATCCGGACCACGTGCCTGCCGGGCTTTACGCCAAGGCAGCCCTAAAATCCGCCGGCATTTGGGAACGGATACAACATCGGCTCGCCCCGACAGCGAATGTCCGATCGGCGCTGGCGCTGATAGAACGGGCCGAAGTTCCCGCCGGAATCATCTATCGGACCGATGCGCTCGACAGTCGCAAGGTGCGAATCGCCTATACGTTTCCCGCTTCATCCCACCCGCCAATCCTCTATCCGGCCGCCATTGTCGCAGACCGCGAAACGCCGGAGGTGCGGGCCGTGTTCGCGTTCCTGCTGTCCCGCTACGCAAAAGGGGTTTTAACAGAACACGGTTTTCTGGTGGACTAGGGCCATGTTCGACATCTCGCCCCTCGAAGTCGAGGCTCTATTGCTGAGTCTCAAGGTTGCCTTTTGGGCAGTCGTCGTGTCCCTGCCCTTCGGCATCGGTAGCGCGTGGCTGCTCGCCCGCTGCCGGTTTTGGGGTCAGGGGCTGTTCAACGGCTTGGTTCACTTGCCCTTGGTAGTGCCACCGGTCGTCGTCGGCTATCTATTGCTCGTATTGCTGGGCCGCAACGGGCCGCTCGGCGCGTTGCTATATGATCTGTTCGGCATCACGGTAATTTTCACCTGGAAAGGAGCCGCCGTCGCATCAGCCGTGATGGCCTTCCCGCTCATGGTCAGGTCGATCCGCCTGTCGATGGAATCCGTCGACCAGGGACTGGAAGCCGCCGCGCGCACCCTGGGCGCCGGCCGCATCCGAACGTTCATCACCATCACGCTCCCCCTCACCGCGCCCGGGATATTCACAGGCATCGTCCTTGCTTTCGCACGCAGCCTCGGCGAGTTCGGCGCAACCATCACCTTTGTTTCCAATATCCCCGGTGAAACACGCACCCTGCCTCTCGCCCTATATACCGCTGTTCAAGTTCCCGGCGGCGAGGACGCCGCAGTCAGACTCGTGATCATTTCCGTCGTGCTGGCGTTCGCCGCATTGCTGGCATCGGAATATTTCGTGCGCCGGGTGCGGCGGCGGCCGGAGGCGCTATAACCATGTTGGAAGTCAACGTCCAATATCGCGCAGGCGCCTTCACCATGGACGCGGAATTCACCGCCGAAACGGGCACGGTTACCTCGCTGTTCGGGCGGTCCGGCGCGGGCAAGACGACATTGGTAAATATGATCGCGGGCCTCATGCGGCCGGAAACCGGCTTTATCCGGCTCGAAAATGACGTGCTGTTCGATTCCGAACAACGCATCAACGTCGCACCCGAGGCGCGCCACATCGGGTACGTCTTTCAGGATGGGCGGTTGTTCCCTCACATGACGGTGCGCAGCAACCTGATGTATGGCGTCCGCGGCGATGGCGGCCTCGACCTCGACCAAGTGACCAGATTGCTCGACCTCAAACCCTTGCTCGGCCGCAAACCGGCGACGCTTTCCGGCGGCGAACGCCAGCGCGTCGCCATCGGGCGCGCATTGTTGAGCAGCCCGCGCATGCTGTTGATGGACGAGCCCCTGGCCAATATCGATATCCAACGCCGCACCGAAATTCTGCCGTTCATCGAACGGCTGCGTGAGGAAACGGGTCTCACCATCATCTATGTGAGCCACGAGATCGAGGAGGTCATTCGCCTCGCCGATACATTGGTGCTGTTGTCCGACGGCCGGGTGGCCGCGACCGGTGGTGTCGAGGAACTGATGAGCCGGATCGATCTGAAACCTTTGACGGGCCGCTATGAGTCTGGCGCCGTTTTATCGACCGTCTTCGGCTACTTCGACGACCAGTTCGGCCTCGGCCATCTCAGTTTTCCGGGCGGCACTCTTCGGGTGCCGGGCGTCAATGTGCCGCCGGGTACCCAGCTGCGCGCCCATATCCGGGCCCGCGACGTGTCCCTCGCCCTCACCCAGCCGGCCGAGGTCAGTATCCTCAACGTGTTTGAAGGCACGGTCGCGGAGATCGGTGACGAAAACGGCCCGCAATTGGATGTTCGTCTTGATATCGGTGCGCCACTGATTGCGCGGGTGACGCGCAAATCGGTTCACGACCTCAAGCTTTCCCCCGGCAAAAAAGTGTACGCCCTCGTCAAAGCCGTCGCCATCGACCGTCGCAGCCTCGGCGGCCAGGGGCGTGAAAAAGGGCGCGAGCAGGCCGGGACGGCGCAATGACCGACGCACGCACCGAATTCAACATCAGTGTGCGCCAATCTGTCCGGAATACGGTCCGCGAAACCACAAGCCCCCTTGAAGCGGTATCACGCACCGTCGACATAGCCGAATGGCTCCTCGATGAATTGAGCAAGCACGACATCCAAGGGTTGGACCGCATTGCCTGCCGTGCCGGTTGCGCCTGGTGCTGCTATCAACAGGTCGGCATTACCGCCGCCCAAGCCCTGCACATCGCTCAAGCCCTCCGCTCCGGTGACGCCGACGTAACGCTGGATGAAACTCTCGCCCGCATCGCCGCCCTCGACGATCGGATTCGTGGCCTATCCGCCCGGGACCGGCTCAAGACCGGCCTTCCGTGCGCGTTCCTGAAAAACGACCGCTGCATGATCTATGCGGTGCGCCCGTTCGCCTGCCGCGGCGCCAATTCGGTGGATGCCGAGTTCTGCCGTCGCACCGTTGAAGATACCGATCCCGTCGAGGCGGAATGGCAACGAACCGGTGGACAGGAGTGGATTCACGCGGCACCCTTCGAGGCCATGCAGGCGGTTCAGGAAGGACTGCGCGACGGACTGACCGATGCCGGTTTGCCCGACGAGCGTCTGGAGTTGACCGCGGCGGTGCGGATCGCCCTCGAAACACCGGACGCGGAGCAACGCTGGCGGGACGGCGAGGATATTTTCGCCCCGGCGCGTCTGCCATAAACGGTTCCGTTCAAGGGACCAAGAATCATAAGGGAGGACTCCAAGTGAAGGCCGTCGTTCTCGAAGCCCAGGACGCCTTGACCGTTAAAGATGTGCCCGATGCCACCGCCGCCAAAGGCAAGGCGTTGATCCGGGTGAGCGGTACGGGCATTTGCGCCACCGACGTCAAGATTCTGACGGGCGGCATTCCTGTTACCTATCCTCTCATTATGGGCCACGAGATTGTCGGAGAACTTATCGACGGCGGTGGGAAAAACGGTGCCAAACCCGGCGACCCGGTACTCGTCGACCCCGTGCTGACGTGCGGCAAGTGCTATTACTGCCAACATGGGCAAGCCAACCTATGTCCCGTGGGAGGGTTGATCGGCCGCGATCAGGACGGCGGCTTCGCTGAATATGTTTCCGTGCCGTCGAGCAACGTCTACCCGCTCCCCGACAGTATCGATTTGACCGCCGCGCCGATGATCCAGGTGCTGACCACCTGCCATCACGCCCATGAGCGCGCCGCCATACAGCCCGGAGAGGCCGCGGTGATCACCGGGCTTGGCGTGACGGGACAGATGAACATTCAACTCGCCAAAGCGGCGGGGGCTAGCCCGGTCATCGGCATTTCGCGTACCGCCAGCAAGCGGGATCTCGCCCTCGAACTCGGGGCGGACATCGTCGCCAGTCACGGCGAGGAAGCGTTGAAGGTGACCCGCGAGGCGACCGATGGCCGTGGCGCCGATGTCATTATCGAATCCGTCGGTGCGTTGGCCGTGCTCGGCGAGACCATGGACCTGGCCCGCATCGGCGGGCGCATCGTTCCCTTCGGCATCTATACGGGGACGCAAGCCGAGATGCCGTTCTATCAGTTTTATTTCAAGGAACTTTCCATCCTGAACGCCCGCGCCGCCTTCGCCCGCGATTTTCCAGCGAGCATCGATCTGGTGGCGTCGGGTAAAGTACGACTGGAACCGCTGCTGAGCCACGCGCTGCCTATTGAGCGCGCCGACGAAGCCATTCACATGCTGATGGAACCCGGCAGCGACCGGATGAAGGTTGTTCTGACGTACTGAGTTTACGACCGTTCGCGCGTCTTGAGGAACTGCAGATCCGGCCAGTCCTCGGTCATACGGTTCAGTTCCCAGGCGTTACGCGCCAGGAAAACCGGCGCGCCGTCACGATCCTCGGCAAGGCTTGCGCGGTGACGTTCGGAGAATTGTTTCAGTTTGGTGGCATCGTCGCTTACCACCCAGCGCGCGGTTTCAAAGGGCGCGGCATCGAAGCTCGCCGCCACCTTGTATTCGGCCGAGATACGCGACTGCAGGACATCGAGCTGCAACTGACCGACAACACCGACAATCCATTGCGCCCCGAGCATGGGCCGGAAAACCTGCGTCACCCCCTCCTCCGCCAGGTCCTCGAGGGCCCGGCGCAGCTGTTTCGCCCGCATGGGATCGTCGAGCCGCACACGGCGGAGAATTTCCGGCGCGAAATTGGGAATGCCGGTGAAACGGATGTTCTCGCCTTCGGTTAATGTGTCGCCGACGCGGAGCGTCCCGTGGTTGGGGATACCGATAATATCACCGGGCAAGGCTTCCTCCGCCAACTCGCGTTCCTGGGCGAAGAAGAAGATCGGATTGTGAACGGCGATGGATTTGCCGGTCCGCACCTGAAACAGCTTCATGCCCCGCTTGAAGGTTCCCGACGAAACCCTGAAAAAGGCCACGCGGTCGCGGTGGTTCGGGTCCATATTGGCCTGCACCTTGAAAACGAAGCCGGTAACTTTGTTCTCATCGGGTTCGACCGTGCGCGGCTCACCCGGTTGCGGGCGCGGCGACGGCGCGATTTCGGCCAACGTCTGCAACACCTCACCGACAGAGAAGTCCCGCAGGGCGCTGCCGAAAATGACCGGCGTCAGGTGACCACCACGATAGGACTCCAAATCAAACTCGGGATATGCCGACAGGGCAAGCTCCGCACTTTCCCGGAATGCCGCCAGAACGTTGTCCGCCACCCGCTCGTCGAGCTGGGGATCATCGAGGCCGCTGCATTGGACGGTTTGCCGATACGCACCGCCCGGTTTGTCCGGTGCCAAAAAGCGATGGGTATGCAAATTGAAACAGCCGTTGAACTCACCGCCCATGCCGATGGGCCAAACGAAGGGACACACATCGAGCGCCAGCGCGCTTTCGATTTCGTCCAGCAGTTCAAAAGGGTCGCGGCCCTCGCGGTCGACCTTGTTGACGAAGGTAATGATCGGGATGTCACGGAGGCGGCAAACCTCGAACAGCTTTAGGGTTTGCGCTTCGATACCCTTCGCCGCGTCGATCACCATGATCGCCGCATCGACAGCCGTCAGAGTACGGTAGGTATCCTCGCTGAAGTCTTCGTGGCCCGGGGTGTCGAGCAGATTGAAGGTGATACCGTCATGGTCGAAGGTCATCACCGAGCTCGAGATCGAGATGCCCCGGTCGCGTTCGATCTCCATCCAGTCCGATTGGGTTCGCCGGCGGTCACCCCGCGCCTTCACCTGACCGGCCAAATGGATCGCCTCTCCGAACAGCAACAGCTTTTCGGTAAGGGTCGTCTTACCCGCGTCCGGGTGAGAGATGATGGCGAATGTCCGCCGCGGCGCGGTGCCCGAGGAGGAAGACGTCCCAGCCGGCACCGCTGTTTGTACTGTGTTCAAGGAGATCTCTTGTTTTTCGCTAGATTTTCTCTGCTCAGCCGAGGACGCCCCGGCCAATAGGGCATCATATAGGCGGTCGGCGCCTTTCAGGCAAACAGGCCGTTCCGAGCCTCCCCTCGCTTGTACATATCTCTCGGAAAACCCACATTCTTGGTAGAATCGGAAATTCCGTAAAGGGACATTGGGGGCCTCTGCCACTGTCGTTATCCGCCGGCACAAGGGGACCAATGAAACGATCCACCGTATACCTTGGGACCGTAGCCCTCAGCTTCGCGGCCATTGTGCCAATTCCGGCCCAGCCCCAACAACCCGTGGACTTGGAAACCATCGTCGCCCGATGCGTATCTTGTCACGGCCAAGGCGGCGTCTCGACCGATCCCGACATCCCCAATCTTGCCGGCCAGCACACCGAGTATCTGGTCAAGCAATTGCATGCCTTCCAGTACGGTGGCCGCCGCCTCCTACAGGATCGGCATAGCGACGACCTGGCCCCCGTCAACCGGCGCAGCAACCCACACATGAGCAGCCAATCGTTCGGTCTCGATGATGATCAGATCAACACGGTAGCCGCTTACTTCTCCAGCCAGCCGTGCCAGTCCGGACACCCTGAAAATGCGCCGGTCTCAATCTCGAAAATCGAACGTTGTGCAGTTTGTCATGGGGCAACCGGCATCAGTCATCTGCAGGATGTCCCCAAACTAGCGGGGCAGAAAAAGAACTATATGGTCGAGCAGTTGACCGTGCTCCGCGATCATGCACGCGCCTATAACATTGTCGGCCATTCGACATTACGATCGAGCTCGATCATGGAGACGCAAGCGTTCACGCTGACCAACGGCGAAATCGACAATCTGGCGTCCTACTTCGCAGCCCAATCCTGCAGCGACCCGATACGGCGGTAAAAGATTTACCGGCTGATCCCCGCCATCTTTTCAAGGACAGCGCAAACCGAAGCCGTATCGCTGCTTTCCAGGCCCTGCGCCAACGCCTGCTTGTAGAGATCGATGGTGGCGTCGAACAGCGGTGTTGGACACTCCTGTTGCCGAATGAAATCGCCGATCACCCGCATGTCCTTATCCTGGATGGTCATGGTGGCCGAGACCTTCGACGTATAGTCGTTGGCAACCATCATCGGGCCGCGCAGTTCCAATACGCGTGAATTGCCCGCGCCGTCGGTAACCACGTCATAGATCATCTGCGGATCGAGCCCGGATTTCATCCCCAACACCATGGCTTCCGCCGCCGAGACATTGTGAATGGCCACCAATAGATTCGCGATATATTTCATCTTAGAGCCGTTACCGAACGGCCCGACATAATGCACGGTCCGGGAAAAGTCGGCCAATACCACCCGCGCCTTTTCGAATGCATCCGCGTCGCCGCTGCCGAGCACGGCGAGATCCTTTGCGGCTGCCTGGGCGCCGGTGCCGCTGACCGGGCAATCGAGCAAAGTAATCCCATTCTTCGCCAACGCATCGTGTGCCGCGATCTTGTCGTCGAGCGCCAAGGTGCAGGTGTCGATAACGACCAACCCGTCGCTTCCGCTCGACGCCAATTCATCCATCACCGCGTGGAACGCTTTGGCGGACGGCAACGACGTGACAACGATGGGGGCCACCTTCGCGACATCGATGGACGATGTGGCAGGCTGCATCCCCTCCCCCTGAAGCGCGGCGACCTTGTCCGCGTCGACATCGAACCCGACGACGCTACGGCCCGCCTTCAGCATGTTCTGCACATAGGCCGATCCCATGATTCCCAAACCGACCACGCCCACTGCATCGCCCATTTTCATTTGCCTCCCATCTTTGGCCGTGACTGGCCGATGAACCCCTGATTTGCGGCGGAATTCTGATGTTTCCGCCCCCTTAAGACAAGGATGCTTTAACTCTCCGCCCGATTGTCGTTGAATGGGACCAATTCAAAAAAACCAAATGGGAAGTTTCCAAGGAGACGCCGTCATGGACGACACGCCGAACACAAACAACCGAAACGTCGAAACCGGCACCTTGCCGGTTCTGGACGTCGGCCCCTTTCTAGCCGGCGAAGACGGCGCGCTCGAAACATTGGCAGGTGAGATCCGCGATGCCTGTGAAAACATCGGTTTTTTCTTTATCCGCAATCATGGCGTTACCGACGACCTGATCGAACGCATCTTCGCCGAGACAAAGCGGTTTCACGATCAACCCATGGAAAAGAAGCTTGAATTGGCCATCGATCAGAACCAGCGCGGCTATATCCAGCCCGGCGCGACCCTGGTCAAACATTCGACGTACAACAAGAACACCAAGTTCGACAGCAACGAAACCATGGTGTTCGCCACCGAATACGCCGACGACGATCCGCACTGCCAAGCCAGCAAACGGTTCTATGGTTCCAACCAATGGCCCGCCGACTTGCCGGGCTTCCGCGAAACGGTGAACGAATACATGGGCACCATGACCGCGCTCGGCAAAAGCCTACTGCCCGCCTGGGCAGCGGCGCTCGAATTGCCGCGTGATTTCTTCGCGCCCTATTTCGACAACAACTACACTTATTTCCGGATGGCGCATTACCCGCCGGTGCCGCAATTGGATGAGAACGAGTTCGGCCTCGGCCCGCATGCCGACACGGGCTTCATGACATTATTGCCGCAAGCGGACGTTGATGGTTTGGAAGTGCTACGCACCGACGGCACCTGGTTCCGCCCGCCGCGCATGGATGACGCCATCCTGGTCAATACAGGCCAGTTCCTCGAACGGTGGAGCAACGAGCGTTTCCGCGCGACGCCGCACCGGGTTATCCCGCCCAAGGACCGGCACCGCTATTCGGTAGCGATCTTCATCAACAATGCGTTCGAGCCGGTGTGCGACTGTCTGCCGACCTGCACCGATGCCGGCAACCCACCCAAATACCCCACGCAGTCTTATTGGGAATTCTACAATTGGTATATGACCAACACCTATCCCCACTTCGCGGAGTTCCACGAAGACGAGGCGGTATAAACGCGATTATGTTCCTTCGGCTTCGATAGTCTGCCGCCGCCGCATGAGCGCGGGCACCACGAACACCAAAATGCCGAGCGCGACGATCGATGCAACCGCGACCGAATTCGTCAGCCCGATGATGTCGCCGAACCAGCCGATAACGAAGGCGCCAAGCGCCGGGCCGCCCATATTGATGGCAATGTTGATGGCAATCACCCGGCCCCGCATTTCCGATGCGGTAAATGTCTGTACCAAACTGTAGGCGGACACCTGCGCGGCGAGCAGCGCCCCGGCGGTAACTGCGAGCACCGGCAGCGCGAACGTAAAGACCGATACTTGCGTGAAGCCGATCAAAGACAGGCCCGTAAGCACGGCGGAGGCCGCGAGGATGATCACCAATCCCTGGCTTTTACCCCGGATCAACAACCATAACGAAATCGCCAGGGCCCCGAAGCCGGAGGCAGAATTGAGCATGCCGAGGCCCACCTCGCCGCGATTAAATACGTCATCGGCAAATCCGGGCAGCAAATCGATATAAGGCCGCAGGAAGAAGCCCGGCGTGATGGTCGCTATCAGGAGATAGCGAAGGACCTTCTCGTTCCACACATAGCCGAATCCCGCGCGCATGTCGGACACCAGACTTGCTGCGCCACCCTCACGCGGCACCGGCTTTTCAAGCCGGATCAGGAACAACATGAAGAACATCCATAAGGTCGTCCCGGCGTAGACGAGGATCGACGCGCCGGGGTTGAAGGTGGAAATCAGAAAGGCCGCGAGCGCAGGGCCCAGGAACGCGCCCAACTGAAAGGTCGTCGAATTAAAGGCGACGGCGGCGGCAATATTCGCTTTGCCCACCAGAATGGGAATCAAAGCCTGCCGCGCCGGGAACTCGAGCCCGAACAGCAATCCCTGGATGATGGTCAATGCCAGCAGAAGATGCAGAGTGATCTCACCGGTCAAAGCCAGTACCGCGATGATCGAAAGAATCACCGCGCCGCACATCCCTGCCGTCATGGCGGTGCGGCGATGGCCGTAGCGGTCAGCAACCGCACCGGCCAGGGGCGCGACGACCATGATGGGGACCATGGCGGCCAAGGTCATGATCCCCACCCACTTGTTGGAACCGGTCAGCTGCCAAGTAAGCCAGCCGACGGCCACGCGATTGCCCCACCAGCCATGGACATGGAGGAAATGGCCAAGCGCATAGAGCCGGTAGTCCCGGGAGGATAAAGCTCGGCCGATTCCGCCGAAACGCTCGGCGCGCTGAGGCGCCGGGGAATTGACGCCATCGGCCAAGGGGTTACACGCCGTACAGGAAGCCGGAGGCCTTGAGGAACAGCGTGCGGTTGACACCGTCGGAATGCAAGAAGGCGGCCGCGTCGCGCACCAGCTTTTCGATCCCCGCTTCCTTCATGTAGCCGTGGCCGCCATGGATCTCGAGCGTCTTGGTGACGATCTTCCACGCCGCCTGCGACGCCATCACCTTGGGCAGCACGCCCAGCGACTTGTCCCAGCCGTGTTCCTGATGATCAGCGAGCCACGCCGCACGGTGCAGATAGGACCGCGACACGTCGCATAGCATGTGCATTTCGGCGAGATCGGCGGCGATACCGTCATGCTCGATGAGCACCTTGCCGCCCTGCACCCGGGTACGCGCCCACTCGAGCGCGCGCTCATAGGCGGCGACACCGACGCCGAGTACACTCGCCGCCGCATAGGCATTCGACTGCGGGAAGAACTCGGCCAACACCTCGAAGCCCTTGCCCACCTCGCCGACGAGGTTTTCCTCGGGTACGAAACAGTCCTGGAAAATCAGTTCGGCGTTGTTCGCCAACCGCTCCCCCATCTTGTCGTGCACCCGGCCGATGGAGAAACCGTCCATGCCGCGTTCGATGATGAAGCAGGTCGAACCCTCATGCAGCGGCACGCCCTTTTCCGTCTGCACGAACAGCAGATAGGTGCCCGACACATTGCCGTTGGAAATGAAGTGCTTCATGCCATTGATCACCCAGCCGCCGTCGACCTTCTCCGCGAAGGTGGTGAAGGAAGATTTAGCGCGGTGCGGCACGAAATAGTTCGATGCGTTCTCCGGTTCGGTAATGCCGATGGCCATGAGATGGCGCGGATCGTCGCGGAACCGGGTGAGATATTTTTCACGCTGCGCCGGCGAAGTCGCCTTCTGGAAAATCTGCACCAGCTTCAGCGTCTGGGCCATGACCACGGAAATGCCGAGATCGCCCTTGCCCAATTCCTCGATAACCATGGCTGTGGTCAGCGAGTCGACTCCCAGTCCGCCATATTCCTCGGCAAGGGTCAGGGTGCGAAGCCCCACCTCGTCCGACTTTTCGATAATCTCCCAGGAGAAGCCGTCCTCCGGCTTGTCGGCCGCGTCGAGCTCCGCGGCACGGGGGCGAACCTCTTCGTCGACGAACCGTTTGACGGTTTCGAGAATGGCCCGCTGGTCTTCGGTCTGGATAAAAATCTCTTCCATGGTTTCTTATTGCCTCCCTTAGCAACGCTTAAAATCAACGCTTGGTCTTTTCGTTCGGCATAGTTTTATATAAGACTCCGAACGGTGCCCAACCTACCGGTCGATTTCGGTAAAATCGAGCACCATTGTGGGGAAAACCCCACCAGAATCGAATGATTTGAACTACACGACTTGAGACATATCAAGGCGGACCGTGCCGAGCGATGCCAATGTGTCCGCCAGATGGTCTGACCATCGGACAACGACATAGCGGAGGATCCCACTCATGTTCTTCAAGCTTTCTGACATGCTGAATTTCGCCATCGGCGCCAATGACGGCACGGCTGGCCGGCTCGAGGATATCTATTTCGACGATGTCCTATGGAACGTCCGCCACTTTGCCGTGGCCGACGCCGGCGGCATCGGAACACAGGAAGCCTCCCTCGAACCCAAGGACGTCACCGGCATCGATTTCGACAGCCGTACCCTGACGACCGGCTGGTCAAAACAGGAAGTCGCCGAAGGCCCGGATATTTCCGCCGATCTGCCGGTTTCCAAGCAATCGGGCGGCCAGGGCGACCCGCACCTGCGCAGCGTGAAGGAAATCCTCGGCTATGCCGTCATGTCAACGGATGGCGAAGCGGGCAAGGTCATCGGCCTGGTGAGCAGCGACGATGACTGGAAAGTTCATTTCGTTGCCGTCGATACGGGCGAGTGGAACAACAATCGTACCGTGCTGGTCGCGCCGGGCCTCATCAAGCCCGTCGATTTCGACAAGCAGGAAGTCCACCTGGAACTCGATCACGCGCGCCTCAAGGCGAGCCCTGACTACGATGCCTCCGCCCCCATCCTGAAGGACGAGGACGTGAAGCTCGCCGGACAAGAGCACGTTTAAGGCGCACGCCCGAGGTCTGCGCCAAGGTCCGTTTCTGGGGTCATATATCTGACTTGGCACCGTCTTTTTATCTGACTAATGTCAGATAATGGATGCAGAGCAGGTACGTCTGGTACGCAAATTCAACCGCACGATGACTCATCGTCTGGGCGCGCTTAACGACAGCTTTTTGAATCGCGGTCGGCCCCTCGGTGAGGCGCGGCTTCTCTACGAAATCGGCGCGCCTGGCGCCGACCTGCGGGAATTGCGCAGCCGCCTCGAACTCGATTCCGGCTATGTCAGTCGCCTCGTGCGCTCGCTAGAACGCCAGGGTCTGGTGACGGCACGGCCTGGAAAAAACGATGCCCGCGTACGCAGGCTGACCCTGACCCGGGCCGGCATGCAGGAGCTTCGCCAGCTTGTCCGTCTATCCGAGGAATTCGCGGAATCAATCCTCACGGCACTCACGCCGGCTCAACAAAACCATCTCGTCAATTGCATGATCGAGGTGGAACGCCTGATGAGCGCCTCTGCCATCCAGATCACCTTCGAACCCCCGGATACGGAAGATGCCCGCTGGTGTTTCGAAAACTATTTCCGCGACCTCGGCGACCGATTCGGTGTCGGCTTCGACACTGACCAAACCATTTCAGCGATGTCCGAGCTGCTGACGCCGCCGAACGGCACATTTGCAATGGCCCGGCTGGACGGTAGGCCGGTCGGATGCGGCGCTCTCAGCATCAAAGAGAGCCGCATTGGCGAGATCAAACGCATGTGGGTCGCACCCGAAGTACGCGGCCTCGGTGTCGGCAAACGCATCCTAACGATGCTGGAAGAATTCGGGAGGGATTTCAGCTTGACCGTCTTGCGGATCGAGGCCAATCGGATTCTCGGCGAAGCACAATCCCTCTATCGCAGCAGCGGCTATACTGAAACCGAGCCCTTCAACCCGCGCCCCTTCGTTCATCACTGGTTTGAGAAGAAACTGAAGTAACGCGGGCCGGCTCAATTCCCGGCGTGACAAGCGGCGGGCGTTAATCCCGCTGAAGAACCGCCGCGGAACGGCGCAGAAACGCGATAAAGATCAACGCCGTCGCGAACATGATCAGGCTGTAGGTCGCCGCCGGAATGACAGCGAGCCCGCCGCCGAACAACAATGTCGCGACGGCGATGGCGAGTGTGCCGTTTTGCAGGCCGCATTCGATGGAAATGGCGATCCGTTGTGGCATCCCCGATGCGAAGATCCGCGCGACAACATAGGCCAGCACCATCATCACCACATTGAGGACCAGGGTAATCAGTCCCGCCTGGGCGAAATAATCGACGATATTAGCGCGCTCCTGGAAGATCGCCCCGGCCAAGACCAACACGAAAAGTGCCGTGGAGATCTTGTTCGCCCACGGTTCGAACCGGACGGCGAACCCCTCGGCGAACCGGCGCACCAAAAGCCCGAGCAGCACCGGAACGGTGACAATGACGAAAACGCTGATCGCCGTCCCGGCAACCGAGACGTCGCCCGCGTCGCCACCGATCAACCGGCCGTAGGAAAACACCACGACGAGGGGGATGGTGATCACGCTCAGCAGGCTGACGATGGCGGTCAACGAGATCGACAAGGCGACGTCGCCCCGCGCGAACGCGGTGAGGATGTTGGAGGTCACGCCCCCCGGCGCCGCCGCGATGATCATCACGCCGAGGGCCAGTTCCGGCGGCAGCGTCCACACGCTGACCAGCAGGAAGGCAACCACCGGCAGCAGCACGATCTGCGAGATAAGGCCGACAATGAAGTCGCGGGGCCGTGTCGCGACGCGCGCGAAATCGGCAAAAGTGAGCCCCAGCCCCAGCGCGAACATGATGAACGCCAGCGCGACCGGCAACACGACGTCGGTAACAATCCCCATGGTGGTCCCCCCGTTCAGTCCCGTGGTTTATAATTAAACAGCCACAGCTTAAGATGATTCTCCGCCGCGAAGATAGGCTAGATCGGCCATGGAAGCATCCCCGCTTCATATTAAAGTGGAAGCACCGGATAGCGCCGACACGCGTTGGTGCTTTGACGGATATTTCCACGACCTTGCCGCGCGGTTCGACGCCGGGTTCGATCCCGCCAAAAGCATCTCCGCGACGCCAGAGGAACTCACGCCGCCCAATGGCGCCGTCGTCATCGCCCGCCGCGATGGCCGCGCGGTGGGCTGCGGCGCCCTTAAGGCGACGGGAAACGGCATCGGCGAGATCAAACGCATGTGGGTTGCCGAAGAAGCGCGCGGGCACGGGGTCGGCAAAAGAATCCTGGCCAAACTAGAAGAGCTTGCCCCGGAATTCCGCATCTCGGTCTTACGGTTGGAAACCAACCATACGCTTGTCGAGGCGCAGTCCATGTACCGCAAGGCAGGCTACCGCGAGGTCGCGCCCTTCAACGACGAACCTTACGCCCATCATTGGTTCGAAAAGGCCCTGACATAAGGCCGGACAAGACCAAATCCCGGCGTGACAAGCGGCGGGCGGTCCCACAGACTCCCTCGCATGACAACAAAGCCGAATAAAACACCCGTCCGCCGCGTCGCCATGCCCGAACGGCGCATTCCCGTCGCCGCCGAGGCCGACGTGGTGGTGGTCGGCGCGGGGCCGGGTGGCTTCGCCGCGGCGCTGCAGGCGGCGCGCATGGATTGTTCGGTGGTCCTGATCGAGAAATACGACATGCCGGGCGGCGTGCACACCTCGGGTCTGCAAGGCTCGGCCGGCCCCGGCGTCGGCGGCATCCATACCGAACTGATGCAACGCTTCGCCGACGCGGGCTATATCTACACCTTCTCGGAGAAAACCCATCCGGGCTGGGCAGGCAATCCCCTTTCCCACTACGAACGCCTGATGAAACCAGGTACCGAGTTCACCCGCCAAAGCTTCAACCCCGACGGCGCGGGCTCCTTGATGGCGCGCATGCTCGACGAGGCGGGCGTGACATGCTTCTACGGCGCGTCGTTCCTCGACGCCATCGTCAAGACCGCACCGAAGAATCAAACGGGCAATCAGGGGCGCATCGACGCGGTGATCATCGAAACCGCATCGGGCAAGCAAGCCGTCAAAGGCAAGGTGTTCGTCGACGGCACCGGCACGGCGGAGTTGGTGGCGCGGTCGGGGGCGCCGTTCGTGCGCGGCGGCGGCGGTCAGCCTACGGGCGCGAAATGGGACGGTGTGAACCGGCCCATCCCCGGCGGGCTGTTGTGGATCATGGACGGCATCGATTTCCAGCGCCTGCGCAAACACCAACAAGATGCCAAGGATCCGGTGCTCGCCAAGGTGATCGCCGAGGCGACGGCCGCCAAGGACATCCCGCCCGGCCTCTACCGCCCGCGCATGGCGGGCGAGAACGTCTATGGCGGCCTTTATATCGGCCACCCGACCATCGACATGAGCCCCATGCTGCGCGACGGCACCTACATCCTGTGGCAGAACGTGCCCTATGAATGGGCGCTGCACATGGACGACAGCGCCGAGGACGCCTCGAAGGCGAAGCGCGAACTGCGCGGTTTCATCGACGCGGAAGCAGGATTCTTACGCAAATACGTGCCGGGCTTCGAAAACGCCACCATCCAGCATGTCGGGCGCTATCTCGGTATCCGCGACGGCCGCCATCCCGTCGGCGAGTACGTCTTCTCCCTGAAGGATGCGCAGAAGCAGACCCACTTCGCCGACGCGGTGACGCAGCCGATGACCAAGACTTTCTTCTGGGATGGTTACGCCAAGCACACCTTCGAGGTGCCGTATCGCAGCTTCCTGCCCAAGAAGATCGACAATCTGCTGCTCACCGGCGCGTCCATGTCATTCACCTACGAGGTGATCTTCATGGTGATGCGCAATTTCCCCTGGTGCACCCAGACCGGCGAGATCGCCGGCACCGCCGCCGCCCGCGCGGTCAAACAGGGCATCCCGCCGAAACGGCTGGAGTGGACGCAGCCGTATTTTTGATCTTTGGTTTCAGTTGTTCGATCCTAACTTCAATCGAAACGCTTTGTGACGGTTCTGGTTAGCCGTATTCTAACCACAGACACTATCGCAACTGTGTTTCCGACAACGGATATATTCTCAAAAAGAGAAAGAAGGACGGGACATATGCTTCTACTTATGAAATCAATTGGGGCTGGATGGCCCCAGTATCGATTTTGGAAACAATGAACCGAAAATGACCCCGAGATAAGCCGAGAAAACGGTATCTACTAAACCGGTGTACATCTTGATATTTTCAATTTCTATAGCGGCAGTCGAAAACACGTACACCGGAATAAAAATAAGAAGCGCACAAAAAGAAAGAACAACAACGAACTGGATTAGAAATGGAAGTTTCGATAAACTGACACCTTCCTCTTCAGAGCGTATTTGTGGGTTATTTGCTACATATTTAATAAACAGAGAAACATATATTGCTGATAGCGGAGATACTGATAAAATGCCCTGAATTATTTCAGCATGATCTAAGTATGACTTGATTAAACCATAAAATAGAAAGATAAAAATTACACCGAAGTGAGAAAATAAAACGGTGGTTCCAAAAATATATCTAGTTGCACGGACCGGCACTCCTGGCACGATATATTATCTCCAACTTCTTTCCTGTGTGTCCCGATACTTCTCAATTATATCCAACAACCTATCCTGGAATCTTTGTAAGAGTGTATCTTTTGAAACTGGAATGTATTTAGTGTTTGCACCGTTTGGATTGAGAACCTGAGTAAAACTTAATTTGTTCATCATTGGCTCTTGAAGATATATGTAGTGGTTTGCCTCAAGCCGATGGCTGTAAAAAAAAAGAAGAACGAATACGTGTCGTTCAAAACCAGTTTCGACTGATTTAGATAATACTTTAGCCCTTCCAGCCACAGTAATAGAATATTGGATGAACTTATCATCCTCCGTGTCTTGAACAAACAACATTTCATATTTGTTCTCGTCAAAATACTTTCCGTCTATACATGCGTTTTCACGGCCAAATATTTCAAATGCATATAAATTACAGAGACTGTGATGCTGTGCGTTCATCAAATCACGCATTCTTTTTTCTTGGTATTCAACAACGGTGGCAGATTGACTGGGGTCATTTGCGAATATCAAGAATGCAGCTAGGAATATTCCCATCAACGTTCGATTTCGCTGAATTCTTGAAAACAACTGAGCGCGGGGAGATCTTTTGAGAATGATCATCACATTCGACAACGGCTATCTCATCGGCATCAAACTCGCCGACAAGGTTCAATTCTGCTAATTCTCTAACGAAAGGCTCTAGTTTTGGGGTGGCTTTATAATCTCCTTGGGAGACGGGGCGAGACCGCCACCTCCGCCGCCACTGCCACTGCCACTACCCCCGCCGCCGCCGCCGCTTGGTCTTTCGATCGGGCCAGTTGTGCGTTGGGCTAAACGAATATTCGCGCTTTCGCGTTTATGCTCCACATCGAATTCGACGAGCGGCACGACTTCAGGCGAGGCGTTTAATTTCTTCGCTTGGGCAACGCTAGATTGATGAACAAACGCTAACCCAACCATCGCTGAAAATAGTATCCCAGCTTTGAATGACGAGCGCATCTAAACCCTCCTTAATTCAACGCGTCACTTACAAAAACTCTTCATCAGAGCGAAGATTCTAATGGTTGAATTTCTTTTTATTTTAAACCTAATAAGATTAGCGTTTGGTTCTTTGGAACTGCAACAGAAAAATTGTTGTCTCGATGTAGCGCACGCGATTTGTCCTCGATTTCTACAAACTTTTGCGGCAAAAAATATTTAATTGGCAAGACAGCCGGCACCACCACCGCCCGGGCGGTCAAGCAGGACATCCCCGCGAAACGGCTGGAGTGGACGCAGCCGTATTTTTGAGTGCCAAAACCCCCGTCGCCCTCTTTAATAAGACAACACAAAAATACAGGGGGACGTCATGCGGCACAGGACCGTTGGGCTTTGGGAATACAAACGCGGGCAGGCGACCGAGGGCTTCACCCTCCTCTCCCCGCTTGGCACCAAGGAAACCTACCTGATCGGTATGGAGGGCGAGGTGCTGCACTGTTGGCACCACCCGCTGATCCCCGGCAACTACGCCTATCTGTTGGAAACCGGCAATCTGCTGTGGGCGGGCGAGACGCCGGACGGCCCCAACCCCGCCGGCGGCAAAGGCGGCCTGCTGCGCGAGTATGATTGGGACGGCACTGTCGTCTGGGAATACGCCGACGACCGCCAGCATCACGACTTCCGCCGCCTTGCCAACGGCAACACGGTCTATATCGGCTGGGAGCCCATGCCCGAGGACGCAGCGCGCCGGGTGGTCGGCGCCGAGCCGGGCAGCGAGGATACGGACGGCACCATCTGGGGCGACTTCCTGCACGAGGTCACACCCGGCGGCGAGGTCGTCTGGGATTGGCACACCCATTCGGGCATGGAGATCGAGAAATTCCCGCTTAACCCTTTGAGCACGAGGAAAGAGTTTTTGCATGCCAACACGGTGGTCGAGCTTGCCGACGGCAATTTCCTGATCAGTTTCCGCAAGAACAGCACCATCGCCATCGTCGACAAGGCGTCCGGCCAGCTTTCCTGGCACCGCCACGACGAGATGTGGGGTCAGCAGCACGACTGCCATGTGCTCGATAACGGCAACATCCTGTTGTTCGCCAACGGCATCCATGTGCCGAAGGGATTGTTCTCTTCCCGTGTCGTCGAGTTCGATCCCGAGACTGGCGACGAGGTGTGGAGCTATCAGGGATCGCCGCCCTACACCTTTTTCAGCCCCAACATCAGCGGCGCGCAACGGCTGTGGACCGGCAACACCTTGATCTGCGAAGGGCTGAGCGGACGCATTTTCGAGGTGACGCCCGACGGCGAGATCGTCTGGGAATTCATCTCGCCCTGGTTCGGCGAGGGCTTGGGCGGCCGGACGAATGCCGTGTTCCGGGCCTACCGCTACGCACCGGACTCGCCGCAGATCCGCGGACGGTTGGGCGCGCCGCACGGGCAATAAATCGCGGCAGGTGCCATCCGTCTCTGAAATTGATTTCAAATCACTCTTGATCTAGTCTCATAAAACGGACCACGCGTTCCGCAATAAGATCGATCCGGATCGGTTTCACAGGGGGACAATCATGAGCAGCCACGCGGCGGACTCCGCCAATCGCACGCTTGCCGAGGAAGAAGAATTCCGGCGCCGGCTCGTCGACAAAGCGGATTCCATCCTACCCGTGTTGCGCGCCAACGCGCGCGATGCCGACGCCAACAACCGCCTGCCCGACGCCAGCCTCGCCGCCATGGACAGCATCGACCTGTTCGCGTTGCGCGCGCCGCGCCGCTTCGGCGGACTGGAAGCGGACTTGCGTACCTATGTGGACGTGGTGGCCGAGATCGGCCGCGGCTGCAGCTCCGCTGCCTGGATCACCTTCATCTCCACCGCCACGGCGTGGATCGCGTCGCTGTTTCCCGACGACGCACAGCGGGACATCTTCGATGGCCATCCCGGTACCCGCTTCATCGGCCTGTTGGAGCCCAGCGCCACGACCAAGCCGGCCGACGGCGGCTATCGTGTCACCGGCAAATGGTACTACGCGTCCAATTGCCTGCATGCCGATTGGGGCCTGTTTTCGGTGCCTCTCATGGACGACCAAGGCGAGGTCACGGCGCCCGGTGTCGTCCTGATCCCGGCCAAGGACCTGCCGGTGGAAACCACTTGGTTCGTCGCCGGCATGCGCGGCACCGGTTCCAACGCGGTGAGCGTCGACGACGTTTTCGTGCCGTCGCACCGCGTCCTCGAATTGCCGCGCCTGTTGCAAAACGACGTGCCGCGCGAACGGAAGGACGAGGTTGTCTACCGCGAGGATTTCCTCCTCACCGCCATCCTCATGGTAGTGCCACCCATGCTCGGCATGGCCCGCGCCGCCCTCGATCATACGGTAGCCGCCGTGTGCAAGGGCAAGAAGATCAACTACACTTTCTATGACGCGTCGCGCGACGCGCCCTCGGTCCAGCTTGCCCTCGCCGACGCCGCGACCGAGATCGATACCGCGCACGTGCTGGTCCGCCATTGGGCCGACGAGATTTGCGCCGCCGCCCGCGAGAACCGCGCCATCGATCCCGCGACCCGCGCCCGGGCGCGCAGCGAGTTCGGCTTCGCCATCCGCCTGTGTCAGCAGGCCATGCAGCGGTTGCTGGATGTCACCGGCGCCGGGGCCTTTGCCGATTCCAACCCGATCCAGCGCCTCTGGCGCGATTTCGAGACGGCGAGCCGCCACGGCCTCGTCAGTCCCGACATGGCGCGCGAAATGTACGGCCGCTCGCTGGTCGGCAACGAGGAAACCATCACGCCGCTCGTCTAACGCGCCCTCCTCTTTCTAAATCGGGTTCCTAGATCCGCTCACAAATGCGTTTGAGGAAATCCAGGAAGGCGCGCGTCTTGTTGGAGAGCAACCGCCGGCTGGGATAGACGGCGTTGAGAACCGACGCCGACAGTTCGATCTGAATGTGCGGGCACACCTCGCGCAATTCGCCCTTCGCCAAGGCGTCCTTGCAATATTGTTCGGGCAGGAACGACACGCCCAAGCCGTTGGCGACGGCCTCGCGCACGACGATGGGATCGTTGGCTTTGATCACGTTCTTGCCGAGGCCCATCTGCTTCTTGCGGCCGCCTTCGCGGATCGGCAGCTTGGCGTGGGCGTAGCGCTTCTCGCAGATCTTGACCGACGATAAGAGTTCTTCGGCGGACACGTCGAGATCGTGTGCCTCGGCATAGGCCGCACTCGCCACCCACAAGAGACTGCCCTTGTAGAGGGGCGTGACGATGAGATCGGAATCGCTCAGCTCGCCGACGACGACGGCCAGGTCCAACCGGTCGCGGATCACATCCACCGCGTGGCTGGTGATGACGAGGTCGAGATCGATCTGCGGATAGTCCTCGTGGAACTCATTCAAATGATGCGCGACGATCTCGCGCCCGAAGGCCATGGGCATGGCGACAACTAAACGTCCGCTCGGCGTCGCGGTCAGACCCGACATGGTCGTCTCGGCCTCTTCCACCTGATCCATGATCGACCGGCAATGGCCGTAGAACACTTCGCCGTCGCCGGTCAGGCCGACGTTGCGGGTGTTGCGGTCGAGCAGCCGCACGCCCAGCGCCGTTTCCAAACGGGACAGCGCCTTGCTCACCGTCGATTTCGGCATGTGCAGGACATCCGCCGCCGCGGTGATGCCGTTCTGCTCCACCACCGCCACGAATACCGGCACGTCATCCATTTGCCACTTCTGCATGGGCCCGCCATTGTTCATTTATAGAAACAATCTGTTCGTATATGATATATTGTTTTCCATCAGAGACCTCAATATCCTCTCGCGAAATCACCACAGAACTCACGCAAACGGGAGATTTCGGCCATGGCCAATATCGTCGGCGGCATCGGGGCATCGCATTCCCCCACCATCAGCTTCGCCAAGGACACCCACAAGGAGAACGATCCGGGCTGGGCCCCCATCTTCGCAGGCTTCGCCGAGATCAAGAAATGGGTGGAAGCCAAAAAGGTCGACGTGCTGTTCCTGATCTATAACGATCACGTCACCTCGTTCTTCTTCGATCACTATTCCGCCTTCGCCATGGGCGTCGACGACATGTACGTCTCGGCCGACGAAGGCGGCGGGCCGCGCCCGACGGCACCCGTGAAGGGCCACGCGGCTTTGTCGCGGCATATCGCCAACGCCCTGGTCGCCGATGAGTTCGACATGTCCTTCTTCCAGAAGAAGCCCGTCGATCACGGCTTCCTTTCTCCGATCTCCATGCTGTCCGACGACAATGCGGGCTGGAAAGGCTCGGTCGTGCCCCTGCAGGTCGGCGTGCTGCAACTCCCCATCCCCAACGCGCGGCGCTGCTACAAGCTGGGCAAGAGCCTGCGCAAGGCCATCCAAAGCTTCCCCGACGACAATCTGAACGTCGCCATCGCCGCCACCGGCGGCCTGTCGCACCAGGTGCACGGCGAACGCTGCGGCTTCCTCAACGAGGACTGGGACAACGAGTTCCTCGAGTTGCTGGAGAAGGACCCGGACAAGCTCGTCAACATGCGCCTCGCCGAATACGCCGAGAAAGGCGGCATGGAAGGCGCCGAGGTCATCATGTGGCTGATCATGCGCGGCGCGCTGTCCGACGAGGTGCGCAAGGTGCATTCGCAAACCTACGCGCCGTCCATGACCAACATCGCGACGCTGATCTTCGAGGATCTCGGCGATCCGCCGTCACAGAAGGAGATCGACGATTACCGCGCCCATATCGGCTATGAACTGGCCGGCGCGGAGAAGCTCGAGGGCACTCATCCCTTCACGCTCGAAACCAGCCTCCGCGCCTATCGCGTCAACGACTTCCTGCACCGTTTGGTCATCCCCGAACACCGGGAACGGTTCGTCAACGACCCCGAAGCGTTGTTCGACGAATTCGGTCTGAGCGAACAGGAAAAGGACCTGATCCGCGAGAAGAAATGGATCGAGATGATCCATTACGGCGTCAGCTTCTTCCTGCTCGAAAAAATGGGCGCCGTCACCGGCGTGTCGAACCCGAGCATCTATGCCGCCATGCGCGGCCAGTCGCTCGAGGAGTTCCAGAAATCCCGCAACGTGCCCATCCAATACACGGTGGCCGGCGGCGACAACGCCAAGCGCTTCGATACCTAGATCTTACTGCTCCTCCTAACCAAAAAACCGCCTTGCGGGATCCCGGCAAGGCGGTTTTTCTGGCAAATGGCGCGCCCGGCAGGACTCGAACCTGCAACCCCCGGCTTAGAAGGCCGGTGCTCTATCCAGTTGAGCTACGGGCGCCCTAGAAATCGATCCGATCGATTTCCGCAATATACCAAAAATGTGACGATTATTATTCGATGCGGTCGTGGCGGAAATTGTCGGCGTAGCTTTTCGGCCTCACCCGTCTGAGGTGGGGTTCCTCGATGGCGACGTCGAAGCCGTGCTTCTCGGCATAGGCCACCGCCTCTTCCCTCGTGTCGAAATTGAGCCGCAATTGCGTGCGGGTATCGCCGGAACCGATCCAGCCCATCAGGGGATCGGCGCGCTTGGCTTCGCTGGGCTCGAACTCCACCCGCCAGCGGCGCGTGTTGGCGCGGCCCGATTGCATGGCGGTCTTGGCGGGTTGAAAGATACGGACCTTGGGTCGGATCACCGAAAGCTCTCCTTACGCGGCGGATGACACATATATAGTGATGCGCCGCATTATGCCCAAGCGGCCCGAAATCGCCATAAAATTTATAAGAGAAATTAGCCGGGAAATTTGAAGTGTCTTAAGGCCGGGGATAAAGCGGGGCCTCCGTTCTCTCCCCGGCCTCAAGAGCAGCTCGTTTGCGGAAGCTTATGCTTCTCTAGGTATCACTCCCCAGTGAACCTGGGCAAACCGGACGCCGGCGGATTACTTGCCGGCCTCCTTAAAACGCATGGCGAAGAGCTTCGAACCACACGGAAACGGCAGAAACGTCGAACAGCAGCACGGCCAGCGCCATCAGGCTGCCGGCGAGCGCGATCGCGCGCGTGACATAGGAAAACGCCGTGGAGGACACCCGACGGGCCCAGCGGGACCGGCGGGCGCGTGCGTCGGCCCTGGCCCGAACCTTGCGCCGCGCGGTCACATCGTCGGCGTGCTGGCGCTCATCGTCGCTCGGGATGTAGAGCACGAGGCGGCCCGGCACATGCTGATGGGCAAAGGAATCGGTGTCGGTTGACGGCCCGTAGGAATCGAACGCGGGCCCGGCGAAGGCGGTCATTCTTTCCCCCTATGAAACTCGGGAAGGGATCTGTGAAAGTGGTGTTTTTGGCGTGTGTTATTGACTGTAACTGTATGTATCAAAGGTTAACGACGCGTTAACGGGTGTTTAACCGCAGACTTCCGCCAAAAAACGAGGTGCGCCGCGCGGCATGGCGGGACAGGTGGCGCCGTTTGTTAACAAAAATATTAATAGGTGAAAGGCCCGGAAAATTGGCCGGAAAGTTGACGAGAAAATATGGTCGGGGAGACTGGATTCGAACCAGCGACCCTCTGCTCCCAAAGCAGATGCGCTACCAGGCTGCGCTACTCCCCGACACGGCCCCCGACACACGGCATGGGACGGGCGATAGATAGGCCCCTATGGCTTCACAGTCAATCTAGGGGGCAATCTAGGGGGCCAATCTAAGGGGTTTCCGCTTGCGGCTGCAGCGCGGGCTGGCGCCGGAAGCGCACGCCGTGCCAAACGAGATAGGCGAGCGCGAGCGCCGTTACCGGCCAATGGACGACTGGATCGACATAGAGCATGCCGACCGGCAGCGCGAGACGCACGACGATTTCCCACACCGGCAGGCGGCGGCAATCGAAGGCGATCACCGCGCTCGACACCAGATAGATGATGACCAAAAGCCGCGCGAGGATGGACAGGAATGCCGTCAACTCGAAGTCGGCACCGCCCTCCGGCACCAGCAACAGCACCGGATAATAGGCAAAGATGAACGGGACCATGAATTTCACCAGGCCGATTCGCATGGCGTAGACCGCCGTCGTCAACGGCGGCGCGCCGGAAATGGAGGCCGCGGCATAGGCCGCCACCGCCACCGGCGGCGTGATGGACGACGCGACGCCGTAGTAGAAGACGAACAGATGCGCGGTTAGCATGGCGAGGCCGAGGGACTGCATCGACGGCCCGAGGATCAGTACGATGGTCAAATAGGCGGGCAAGGTCGGCATGCCCATGCTGAGCATTAAGGCGGCCAGCGCCGCGATGATCAGGGTGATGAACAGCTGCGTGCCCGTCGCCTGCCCCACCACTTGCGCAAAATCATTGGGCAGGCCGGTGGCGCCCAGGACCGCGACGATGATGCCGACGACGCCGATGGCCATGAGTAGCGAGGCATGCGTTTCAGCGCCTCGCGCCAACGCCATAATGATACGGAACGGATTGGCGCGGATTTCCGGGTTGAGGAAGCTGAGCACGATCACCGTGTACATGGCGAGCATGCCGGCGCCGGCCGGCGAGAAGCCCTTGAGCAGAGAGACCACGACCACCGCCACCGGCACGATGATCATGATCATGTTGATGTAATCCTGCCGATCGACGGCGAGTTCATCATCGTCCACCTCGGGGGCGGCCTCGACGCCGAGGCGCCGCGCTTCGAAGATCACCGAGGCGATGAGGCTCGAGTAGTACGCCAGCGCCGGGATCAGGGCGGCGACGATGATGGTGAGATAGGAAATGCCGGTGAAGTCTGCCATCACCAGCGCCGCGGCGCCCATGATCGGCGGCATGATCTGCCCGGCGGACGAGGCCGTCGCCTCGACGCCGCCCGCGAAGGCGGGGCTGAACCCGCGCCGCTTGATCATCGGAATGGTGATGACGCCGGTGGCGACGACGTTGGTCACCGCGCCGCCCGACATGGTGCCGAACAGGGCCGACGCGACGATGGCGGCGTGGGCCGGACCGCCCCGGAAGCGGCGGGTCAGGTGGAAGGCGATCTTGATCAGCGAGCGGCCGCCGCCGGTCTGTTCCAGCATGGTGCCCAACAGCACGAAGGGAAACACGGTGAAAATCAGGATACCCATGATGGTGCCGAGCACGCCGTCGTTGAGGTTGAACCACAGGTCCTCGGAGGTTTCGAGGAACACGATGGGCGCGGTCTCGAAAATCCACGGCCAATATTCGCCGGTGAACAAATAGACCAATGCGACGATGCCGCAGATTGCGAGCGGCGCGCCCCATGCCTTCCAGCAGATGACGATGAAACAGAAGCAGCCAATCAAAGCCGTGACCGGATGGATCAGGGTAAAGTCGAACAGCCCCGATTCGATCTCGGATACGTCGACGTAATAGCGCCAGAACGTCCAGAAGGCCGCCGCGATCAAAGCCGCATCGATGGCAAACCCAAGCCAAGCCAGGGCCGGACGATGCTCTCGGAACCACAGGGTGAAGCCCTTGGTCGCGAGGACGATGAAGATCGAACAGGCGAGAAACAGCGGCCGGATAATCTCGCTGGGATACGGCCCCACCGTGGGAATGAACCATACCCTCGGGGCGGAATTGGTGATGCCCATGCCCGCCATGAAAAGCGCGACGATGAAAACGACTGCGCCGATGACGCGCACCAAAGTGCCACCCTGGCCGCCAACTTGACCTTCAACTGTCATCCGAAATGTCCGTTCACGAGGATGCCCACCCACGACCGGCCGCTCCCCTTGGGCAGCGGCCGGATCTGGTTACGCGGTCAATTACATTGCGGGCGGCAGCAGGCTGTCCGGAACCGCGATGCCCTTTTCCTTGTAGTACCGGATCGCGCCGGGATGCATCGGCGCGTTGATACCGACGAAGGGATCGTCTAGGGAAATCGGGCGCAGGATCACGGACGTCTCGTGAACTTCCTTGATGTTGTCCCAGAACGACTTGGTCATCTTGTAAACGAACTCGTCATCCATGCTGGCGTTCACCGCGAAGTGGAACGTGCTGCCGCCGGCCTGAATGTCGATGTCGTTGTTGACCTGACCGGAATAGGTCCCGGCGGGAATGACGGCGGACTTGGTGCCCGGCCGTTTCTCCCACTTCTTGAAGGCCTCGGAGTTGACCGCGTCACCCGCATCGAGCAAACGGAACTTCTTCGATAGGCCGAGCTGCTCGATCATCGCCGCGCCGGGGTTCACCGGACGCACGAACAGATCGAGCTTACCGTCCATCATCGCCTGTAGGCCGGAGCCCCAATTCAAGCGGACGGCGGTGTAATCGACATTCGGCTTATAGCCGGTCAGGGCTTCGATCATGGATTCGACCGAAACAGCGGCGGCGCCGGACGGCGGACCGGTGAAGACGCGTTTGCCCTTGATGTCCTGCCACGTCTTGATGGTATCGATCTCGTAGGTGACGGGATGGAACGTCACCGCGATGAACCCAAAAAGCGAGCGGACGTTCTTGGAGGCCTTGATGGCTTCCTCATGCAGGCTCTTCTTGTACATGGCCGAGCCGGTGTTGAGGAAATGGTTCACCGCCGTGGGGATCGCCATCAGGTCGATCTGGCCGCGGCCCAGCTTGAGGGCCGATTTGGTCAGCGTCTGGCTGTCGTTGATCTGAATATCGATCCCAAGCTCGCGTTTATAGATTTTGGACATCACGGTGGTCAGCGCGTGGCCGGTGGACCCGGGATTGCCGGATTCAGATTTAAGGATTTTGGATTGGGCGAGGGCATCCTGACCGCCGAAGGCCAATCCCCCTGCCAAGGCCGCAACCGCGGCGGTTCGCAAAAGTGTGCGCATGTTCTGTCTCTCCCTTTACGGCGGGCCCGCCCGCCTGAAACCTCAGTAATGCTTTGTTCGGCGCCCTAGGGAACCGGCCTTTATTAGTGATCTATATTATACGGCGCCGTTATCGGCCTGCTTCCCTATTCCCCTCAATCATAGGGGGCATGGCATTGCCCTGGAATTGCATATTCGTTATGCTTCCATCTGGATTTGTTATGTCACTTGACCCGCGCCATCTCAGCCAACTGGCAACCATCGTCAGCCTGGGCTCCTTCACCGAAGCCGCCGACCAACTCGGACTGGCGCAATCGGCGCTGAGCCGCAACATGAAAACCCTCGAGGAACAGGTCGGCGCGCCGGTCCTTGTCCGTGGGCGCCGCGGCGCGGTCGCCACCGATCTCGGCAACACCCTCGCCCAATACGGCGACATCATCGGCAAGGCACAAGGCCAGGCGGTTTCCGCGACACGCTCGATCACCTCGATCAAGGCGAACTACCTGCGGATCGCGTCGACGCGGCTGATCGCGGAGAATTTCCTGGTCGGTCCCCTCGCCGCCTTCACCGAAGCCCGTCCCGACATTACTAGCCAGCTTCAGATCGGTCTTATCGACGAGCTTTCCGAGATGGTTGCGCTCGGCAAAACCGATCTCGCCATCGGCAACTTCGCCGCCCTGCACAATGTCGGCGGTCTGCATGTCGAGCCGCTGTTCGGCGATATGATGACCGTGATCGCCCGGCCGGGTCATCCCTTAGTCGGCGCCGACGGCACACCGGCGAAAATACTTGCCGATGCCCGCTGGGTGGTCCCATGGCCCGGTGCGCGGTTCCGTTGGGAAATCGACATCGCCATCCGCAATTTGGGCATCAACCTGATGGACGTGGCGTTTGAATCCGTCTCTGTCGCGGCGATGCTTGCCGTTGTCCAGCGGACCGACTTCGTCACCATGTTGCCATGGTTCGGCATTGCCCCGCTTCTGAAGAACCGAGAATTCGTAGAACTTTTTCCGCCTCAGTCGGACCAAAGCCGCTCCATCGGCATCCTGACCCAGGAAGTGAAACGCCATTCGCCGGTGCTCAACGGCTTCATTCAATTGCTACGGGAGGCAGCCCGCGACGTGGCGGACCAAGAAGTGGACAGTAGAGCGGAGCGGCAGATTTCCGCCGCTTAGTCGGGTCTTGTCGCCGCCCTGAGCCGGGAGTACCCTCCTCCGTCAAACGGGGGAACTAAGAAACACGGGAGACGCGTCATGCATCTGGATGTGTCGCAATTGGGACGAACCTTTTTCGCGGAAGTCGACAACGTCGATATCCGTCAACCGCTGGGCGACGCGGTAATCCGCGAGATCGAAGAAGCGATCGCCGAACATGCGGTGCTGCTGTTCCGCGCACCGGGCATCACCGACGAAGAACAGATCGCCTTCTCCGAACGCTTCGGCGGGTTGGAAGCGGGCGCGCTGCGCATCGGCCGCGCCTGGAAGAACATCGATCCGCGCGTCGCCGATCTCACCAATGTCGGACCCGACGGCGAGATCATGGCCGAAAACGAAGAACGGCTGCAGTTCCAGCGCGGCAATCAGCTGTGGCATACGGATAGTTCCTTCAAGGAAGTGCCGGCGCGGTACTCCATCCTCAGCGCGCGCACCGTTCCCGACGAAGGCGGCGAAACCGAATGGGCGGATTTACGCGCCGCCTGGGACGCACTCCCTCAAGCCAAGAAAGACGAATTCGACGGCTTGATCGCCGAACACAGCCTGCTTTTTTCCCGCGCATTGTATGGGTTCACGGACTTCAACGAGGAAGAACGCGCCCAGTGGCCAACCGTGCAACAGGCGTTGGTGCGCACCCATCCCTTGAGCGGCCGCAAGTGCCTCTATATCGGATCGCACGCCGGCAAGATCGTCGGTTGGGAGGAGGATAAAGGCCGCACCTTGTTAAGCGACCTGCTGACGTTCGCCACCCGGCCGGAATTTACCTATACGCACAGCTGGACTGTCGGCGACGTGGTGATGTGGGACAACCGCTGCACCTTGCATCGCGGCCATCCCTGGCCCGACCGCAACAAGGTGCGCGTCATGCGCCGGACCACGGTGGGCGGCAGCGGACCAACGGTCGTCAACGGCCATCCCGTCGACGAACGCGTCGCCGCCTAATCACTTGATCTAGTTCAGCCCGATCATCACCGACTTCAGTTCGGTGTAGTGATTGAGGGCTTCCTCGCCGAGATCCTTGCCGATGCCCGACTGCTTGGTGCCGCCGAGCGGCATGGCTGGGTGCGGGAACGGTTCCGAGTTCACGAACACCGAGCCCGCCCGGATGCGCGGGATGATCTGGTGGATCTTCTGGATGTCGGTACCCCAGACATATGACGCGAGGCCATAGATAGAATCGTTGGCGAGTGCCGCGCCGTGCTCCAAATCGTCAAAAGGGATGGCGGTGATGACGGGGCCGAAGATCTCTTCCTGCACGACCTTCGACTCCTGCGAGGGATTGGCGAAAATCGTCGGCTCGACGTAGTAGCCCGGCCCTTCGATAGCGTGGCCGCCGGTGACCGCTTGCGCGCCCTGCTCCAGTCCCGCCTTGATATAGCCCATCACCTTCTCGCGGTGCTGCGCCGAGACCAGCGGCCCGATCTGGCTTTCCGGATGGAGACCCGGCCCCATCTTGAGAGACCGTGCTTGCTTGGAGAGCATCTCGACCGCCTGCTCGTAGATGCCGCGCTGAACGTAAAGGCGCGAACCGGCAACGCACACCTGTCCGGTATTACCGAAAATGCCGCGCGCGATGGCGGGCACCGCCTTTTTCAGATTGGCATCGTCGAGCACCAGCACCGGCGACTTACCGCCCAGTTCGAGGGTGACGTTCTTCATGGTGTCGGTGGCGAGCTTATTGATCGCCTTGCCCGTCGCCACGGACCCGGTGAAGGAAATCTTGTCGACCAGCGGATGCGCGACGAGCGCGGTGCCCGCATCGGCACCGAAGCCGGTGACGATGTTCAACACCCCTGGCGGGATGCCCGCCTCGATGGCCAGTTCGCCCAACCTCAACGCGCCGAGCGGCGTCACTTCCGACGGCTTCAACACGATGGTACAGCCGGTGGCGAGCGCAGGCGCGATCTTCCACATGGCGATCATCAACGGCACGTTCCACGGCACGATCGCGCCGACAACGCCCACCGGCTCGCGCCGGGTGTAGGAGAAGTACCGCTTTTCGGGCAACGCCTCGCCGATATCCAACGTCTGGCCGTGGATCTTGGTCGGCCAGCCCGCCATGTAGCGCAGGGTCGCGAGCACGTTGCCCACTTCGCCGAACTGCCCGATCAGGCTCGGCATGCCGACATCGAGGGCTTCCATCTGGCCCAGTTCCTCGGCATGCGCTTCGATCACGTCGGCGAAACGATGCATCAAGCGTTCACGGTCACTGGGCTGCATATCGCGCCACGCCGGATCGTTCAGCGCCGCATGTGCCGCTTTCACCGCACGATCGATATCGTCGGCATTGCCGCGCGGCACCTTGGTAAGAACCTGGCCGCTCGACGGATCGATCACCTCGAAGGTTTCGCTGCTGGCGCTCCGCACCCATTCACCGCCGATGAGCAACCGGTGCTCGCGCTCCAAGAAGCCCCGCGCTCCGGGGACCAGCCGCGAAAGATCGTTGGCCATGACGTTCATGTTCGTCTCCTCGCCCGAATGCGGGCCGCCTTAAAGCTTGTCGTAGTTCATGTTGATGAACCGCCACGGGCTGCGTTCCGTGTTGCGGTCCACGATCACTTCGATCAGCGCGGGCGCGTTCTCCCGCTCCGCGTTCTCGAGCGCCTTCTGCAATGCGGGTTTTAATTCACCCGGGCTCGATACCTGATAGCCGTCGACGCCGCAGGACTCGGCGAGCTTGACGAAATCCGGATTGATGAAATCGGTAGCGATGGTGCGGCCTTTGTAGAACTTGCGCAAATCGCGGCGCACGTTGCCGAAGGTCGAGTTGTTGAACAGGACAGTCACCAGGCCAATGCCGTATTGCGCCGCCGTCACCAACTCCTGGACGCCGAACATGAAACCGCCATCGCCAGTGATCGACACCACCGGCTTGTCGGGCACGGCAGCCTTGACGCCGAGCGCCGTCGGAAAGCCGAAGCCGAGCGTTCCTTGGAAGCCGCACGATACATAGGTGCGCGGCTCGTAAACCGGATAGGCGTAATAGGAGGTGAACCCGGTCTGGCACAATTCCTCGACGAGGAACCCGTCGCGCGGCAGCGCGTCGCGGATTACCTCGAGATAGGCGACGTGCGGCTGCACGAACTGCTGCTGCTCCCGTGCCCAGGCTTTAGATTTGGCAATACGCTCAACGGCACCGGTGGGCGGTGTTCGTTTGCCCTTCACCGCCGCCAACAGCGCCTTCGACCCGTCGGCGGAATCAGCAACGATCCCCGCATGCGGCACCAGGCGTTTCATCTCTTCCGGGTCGATATCGATGCGGATCAGATGCGGCGGCGCCAACGGTTCCGATTGCACCGAGAACGGATGGGTCGCCCAGCGCATATAGGGCATTTCGACGCGTGAACCGATCCCGATCAGAACGTCGCAATCGCGCCACAAATCGTGCGCCGCGAGCGACGAAACGCCCAGTTCGTGATCCTCGCCGACGACACCGCGCCCGCCACGGAACGCAGTCACCGGCGCCTTGAGTTCCTCGGCCAGCGCGCGGACTTCTTCATGGGCATGCTGCGCACCCGTGCCGACGAAGATCATCGGCCGCTCGGCGGTGCGGATCAACTCGGCGGCGGCGGCAATCTCCTTCGCGTCAACCACCGGGTTGGGATCGCGCTCGGCACTTTCTATGAGCCCCACCATTTCCTGACGGGCGAGATCGTCCCAGCACATTTCGACCGATACCGGCCCCGGTCGCCCGGACGTCGCGACACGAATGGCTTCGTTGATGATCTCCGGCGCGTCAGACGAGTTTTCAATGCGCACCGCCCATTTGATGAAGGTTTGCAAGGTGGCCAACTGATCGGGGATTTCATGCAAATGACCGCGCCGCTTGCCCATGGCATCGCGCGGGATCTGGCCGGTAATGCACAGCACCGGTTGATTGGCACCCCACGCCGTACACAACGCGGCCGCCGTGTTGAGCACACCCGGCCCCGGTACCACCGAATAGACACCCAGCTTTCCCGTCGCCTTGGCGTAGCCGAACGCCATGTAGGCGGCGGCCTGTTCGTGACGGGTGCCGATGGTATGGATGTCGTTCTTGGCCCGGTCGAGCGCGTCGAACAGAGGATAGGTCTGCGCGCCGGGAATGCCGAACACGGTATCGACGCCATTGTTGACCAACGATTGGACAATGGCCTCGCCACCGCTCATCAGCCGGGTTTCAATGTTCTTTTTCAGCACCAGTGCGCTATCCCTGAAAACACGTTAACTCTCGGGGCCAGTTAAACCGCGCCCCGCCCCACCGTGCAACCAACATTTCCTAGAGCGGTGCGTTTGCGCCGCCAGTCAGCCAACCGCCGCCTACTGCCAGGTGGCAAAGGCCATGGCGTTGCCGGTTCCCGCTTCCGACCGGTAGCACGGCACGTAATCCAGCAGGTTCATCTCCAGGCTGGTTTCCGAAAGGATACCGCAGACCGTAATCCAATTCTTGGTCTCCGACGTGCCGGAGCGGAACATGTAGTTCGGCTCGTTGATCAGGGTCTCCACGTCACGCTCCCGCATGGCTTTGAGCATGCGCTCATCGAAATCCTCATCAATGACGAAATGACTGACCCCGCCCGAGGCGCAAACCGCGACCCGCTTGTTCTCGCCCCATGAGCGGATCGCCCGGCCGATGGACTGACCGAACTCGTAACAGCGTTTGGGTGTCGGCTGATTGGGCGGAAAGAACGTGTTCAACAGAACCGGCACCAGCGGCACCGGCTTGTCGCGCAAAATACGCCGGTAGATAAAGCCCACCGCATGGCCCACACCTATGGGGCCGTTGCCCTTCGACGGCTGCGCCGCCGAGCTGGTGACATCGAATTCATCCTGAATTGCTTGGTGAATGATGTGGGAGGCCAGGCTCGTCGGCACCGGATAATGGTGATCCTCCGGCGGATGGTTCGCCTTCATGCTGATGGCGAGGCCGGGCTGCATCTTGCTCGCCTTCTCTTCGTCATAGGCCGTGTTGATCACTTCGTCGCCGTGGAAAACCGTGAAGGACGGCTGAACGTCGGATTGAAACCATTCATGCTGATCGTCGCCGACGACCACCAGAATATCGGGGTTCACCTCGGCGAACTTCTCGGCCAGCGCATCCATATGTTTCTGATTGCGCGCGTGACGACCCTCGCGGATGTCGAGTTTGATCTGGTCGTCGAGCTTTTCGTCTTTCCGCAGGTCGCGCAACTCCGGCCAGGTATAGGTGCCCTCACGGTACGGATGTGCCGGATTTTCCTTGTCGGCCTGGGCCCTGAGGTCCCACTTCTCCGGCGGCGTGGACAGCAGTGGTCCATGGGACGAGCCAAATCCATAAACGATCTCAGCCATTTTTGTTTCTCCTGATGTCGTCGCCCAAACTGATCATGGGGCTCAACAGCAGCAATGCCGCTGCTCTCTCTCCCGTTTATTATTCATACGGATGGCATCCAAATGCGCATGCATCAGATCGCGCGCGCCGGCGCCATCACGCTCACATATGAGTTTGAACAAGTCGCGATGCACGCGAAGAATGATCTGCGCCCGGTCCGAAGACACAATCCGTCCGCCCTTCGGCCAAACGACATGCCGCATGGCGATCAGTTGAGCCACAAGCGCGCGGTTATGGGAAGCCTCCGCAATGGTCATATGAAACTGCATCCCTAACCGCGAAAACTCGGACGGATCGTCTATCGCCCTCTCCGCGCCTTCCAAAAGAGAGGACATCGCGGCAAGGTCTTCGTCGGTGGCATTGTGCGCCGCAAGCTCCGCCGCCATGCCTTCGATGGCCCACTGCGCATCGAGAATCTCCAATTCTGACACGCCCGCGAGATTGAACTGAATGGCCAGTGCTTCTGCGAATTTGTCGGGATTTCCTTCGGCAATACGCGCCCCACCACCGGCGCCGACGCGGATGTCGACGATGCCCATCGCCTCCAAGGTCCGAAGCGCGTCACGTGCCGTATTGCGGCTGACGCCGTACTCGGCGGCAAGGTCCTTTTCCGATCCGAGAAAGTCGCCGGACGTCAATTTACCGTCAAACAAGGCGTCACGAACCCGCGACACGATGGTGTCGGCAAACGTCGCCGGGCCGATGAAGTCCCGCTGCTGTCCCACGCTTTTGGCGGGTTTGAGGATGGGATGAGCGGCCATGAATGCGCTTGTTCCTTAAAAAACCTATCGATAGGATATTTAGCGAAAAGAGTGTCCCTGCACCCATATCCTGTCAAGCAAGCTGTTAGGCAAGCTCTTGGGCAGGCTGTGCGCTGGCCATCGGTCAGCGGGCAGGATACGCTAATCACCACAGAATCCAAGGCGGCGGGACGTCCCCACCATTGCCGCCCTCAAGGGAGCGATAGATGAATAAGCCCAAGGCCGAAACCCGGTTGAATGCCGATACTTTCCTCAGCGGTTTGACCGAGCGCGGCATCAAGTATGTCTTTGCCAATGCCGGAACCGACTTTGCGCCGGTGATCGAGTCGCTGGTGATCGCCAATGAATCCGGCCGCGAAGTACCTGAATTCTTAACAGTGCCTCACGAAAACGTCGCCGTCTCCATGGCTCACGGCTATTACCGGCGCGGCGGCGAGATGGCCGCCGTGATGGTGCACGTCAATGTCGGTACCGCCAATGCCATTTGCGGCGTACAGAACGCCGCGCGCGACAATGTTCCCATTCTGCTTGCCGCCGGACGCACGCCCTATACCGAAGAAGGTCACCACGGATCGCGCCTCGGCAACATTCACTGGGGACAGGAATGCTTCGACCAGGGCGGACTGCTCCGGGAGTTCGTCAAATGGGATTACGAACTGCGCGCCGGACAACCGGCGGGCACGCTCGTCGGGCGGGCACTCGACATCGCCATGACCGAACCGCGCGGCCCGGTCTATCTCAATTTACCGCGCGAGGTTCTCGGCGATCCCGCGAAATCCCACAACCCGCCGCACCGCGATCGCGATCTCGGCGTTGAACCGCAGGTCGCCTCGAGCGACGCCATCGACCGCGCCGCGGACATGCTGATCAACGCCGACAATCCGTTGATCCTTACGACGGCAGCGGGCCGCGATCCGGCGGCCGTACCGTTGCTTGCCGAACTCGCCGACACCTACGCCATTCCCGTCGCACAGCCGTTCGCGCGCGATATGAACATGGCCTCCGATCACCCCATGAACATGGGCACCATGGCCGGTGAACTCATCGAGGAAGCGGACGTCATCCTAACCATCGATTGTGAAGTGCCGTGGCAGCCAAGCCGTATCAAACCGTCACCGTCGGCGAAGCTGATCCATATGGCGCCCGATCCGCTGTTCTCACGCTATCCATTCCGCGGCTTCGAAACCGATATCGCCCTCGCGGGGAACACCGCACCGTCGTTGGCGCTATTGCTCGTCGCCATGAGCGGTAAGACCAAGGGTAAGAAGCAGAAGATCGACAAACGCCGCAAGGCGGTGCAATCGGTTCGCGCTGAACGGGATGCGAAACGCAAGAAACTGCTCGAACAGAACAAAGCCTCGATGCCGATCCACGGCGCGTGGCTCGCGACCTGCATCAACCAGGTCAAAAGTGCCGATACGATGATCGTCAACGAACTGGGCGTTCCATTCGACTTCATCGAAATGACGGAGCCCCGGACTTATATGGCCGCCAGCGCGGCGGGCGGTCTCGGCGTCGGCCTCGGCGCGGCGCTCGGCGGCAAGCTCGCTAAGCGTGACAGCAACGTGATCGCGGTGGTCGGCGACGGCTCCTATATGTTCGGCTGTCCGACCCCGGCGCACTATGTCGCCACCGCGGAAAAACTGCCGACGCTTACCATTGTCGCCAACAACCATCGTTGGAATGCGGTCCATGCGTCGACGCTCGCCATGTACCCGGACGGACGCACCTCGAAGAGCAACGCGGTGCCGCTCGTCTCGCTCGACCCCTCGCCGGCCTTCGAAACCACCATTCAGGCGTGCGGCGGTTACGGCGAGAAGGTCGAGGACCCGGCGGAGCTGCCCAAGGCGCTCGAACGGGCGATGGACAAGGTCGAGCAAGGCGTTCCGGCATTGCTCAATGTGTTGACCTCCGCCGTTCCGGGATCGCGCTAACACCCGGTCGTAACACCAAAGAAGAAAATGCCGCCCCGCAGCAAGGCGGGGCGCACCCACGGGAAGCTAGGGGGAACCGCCATGAATGGCGCCGAAGTCATTACGGAAATTCTCAAACGGGAGGGAACCGGCTTTCTCTCCTGCTATCCGCGCAACGCGCTGATCGAACCCTGCGCGGCCGCGGGTATCCGCCCGATCCTGTGCCGTCAGGAGCGGGTCGGTGTCGGCATGGCCGACGGCTACAGCCGCACCACCGGCGGTAAATCCATTGGCGTATTCGCCTCGCAGGCGGGTCCCGGGATTGAAAACGCCTTCGCGGGTGTTGCCCAAGCTTTCTCCGAGAACGTTCCGTTGCTGGTGATCCCCGGCGGTGTGCCGTTGCATCGGCTATCGACACGCCCTGTCTTCGACGCCGTCGAGAACTTCCGCCACGTGACCAAATGGGCGGCACGTATTCACGATGCCAAGGACATTCCGGCAACCCTGCGCCGCGCCTTTCATCTGATGCGCACGGGCAAGTCGGGACCGGTGCTTCTGGAAGTTCCACAGGATGTTTTCCAGCAGGAGTTCCAAGGCGAACTCGATTACACGCCGCCGCCCGGCGTGCGTTCCGCGCCGGATCCGTCCGATGTCGATGCCGCGGCCGAAATCCTCGTGGCCGCCAAGAACCCGGTCGTCTTCGCCGGCGCCGGCATTATCTGGGGCAACGCGACAAACGAACTCGTCGCGCTCGCCGAATTGCTGGACATGCCGGTGCTGACCACCAACCCCGGTAAAAGCGGCTTCCCGGAGAACCACCCGCTGTCGCTCGGCGCGTCGGCGACCTCGGCGCCGCAACCCGTGTGGGAGTATCTGCGTGCTGCCGACGTCGTTTTCGCCGCAGGTTCGAGCCTCACCGTCTCGCCGTTCAATCCCAACGTTCCCGCCGGCAAAACCGTCGTGCAGATGACCAATCATCACGACGATCTGTACAAGGAATACGACATCACGCAGGCGGTACTGGGGGATGCGAAACTGAGCCTGGCCGAATTGTTCGAAGCCGTGAACAGCCGCCTGGGCGGCAAGGCACGCGAACCGAAACGCGCGCAAGAGGTGAAAGCGGCAAAGGCCGCGTGGCTCGCCGAATGGGACAAGTTCCTGTCGTCGGGCGAAATGCCGCTCAACCCCTACCGCGTCGCCAACGAGTTGATGAACCTGGTTGATCGCGACAACACCATCGTCACCCACGATTCCGGCAGCCCGCGCGAACAAGTGCTGCCGTTCTGGGAAACCACCAAACCGCGGACCTATATGGGGTGGGGCAAATCCACCCAACTCGGGCACGGGTTGGGGCTCAACATCGGTGCCAAGATCGCCGCGCCGGATAAACTTTGCATCAACTTCATGGGTGATTCCGCCATCGGCATGGTCGGAATGGACATCGAAACCGCCGCGCGCAACGGCATCGCCAGCATGACCGTCGTGTTCAACAACGGCATGATGGCCGCCGAACGCAGCCAGTTGATCATTTCCGAAGAGAAGTACAACACGCTTGCTGTCGGCGGCAATTACTGCGAAGTGGCGAAGGCGCTCGGTGCGCACGGGTTCCGCGCCAGTAAGCCCGAAGAAATCGTGCCGACCTTCAAAGAGGCCATCGCCGCCACCGAAGCAGGTGAAACCGTACTGGTCGAGTTCCTCACAAAGGAGAACCAAGACTTCTCGCGCTATTGATCTGTCGGCAAATCGTGGAAGCGCACATGTAGGGAGACGAACGGGTGTTGTCCTCCAGGAAATTCTGGAACCTTGCTGCCATCGGCGGCGTCATCGCCGCCGTTATCCTCGCCAGCATGGTGATGTTCAGCCGTCCGGTGCCGCCACCGCCTTTGCCCGCTGTTGTCGATGCGGCCCAGGCGGCCGCCCGCAAAGACCTTCCCCTCCCCAAGCTTCAACGCTACGTAGCGCGCGACGGCGCGCACTTGGCCTACCGCAGCTATCCACAGGGAAGGACCGAAAGACCGGAAGCGGCCGTCATCCTTGTCAGCGGTTCGGGCGGCAGCAGCGTCGCCATGAATACGCTCGGGTATGCATTGGCCCGGGCCGGCCTTCCGGCCTTTGCCGTCGACACGCGCGGTCAAGGACAATCCGTTGGAAGATCCGGCACGCGTGGCGACATCGATTACATCGGGCAGCTGGAAGACGATCTCGAAGACTTCGTCAACGTGGTCCGCACCGATCATCCCAGCACGCCGCTGGTTCTGCTCGGTCATTCGTCCGGCGGCGGCTTCGCATTGCGCGTTGCGGGCGGACACGCTGGAATGCTGTTCAGCCGGTTCGTTCTCCTGGCACCTTATCTCGGCCCCGCTGCACCGACGACCCGCCCGAACAGCGGCGGATGGGCGCATGCCGCGGTGCCGCGGATTATTGCGCTGACGGTTCTCGACGGCGTCGGAATCGACGCCTTCAATCATCTGCCGGTGATCGCTTTCGCATTGCCGCCCCAAAAAGCAGGCGAGAATACCGACGACGGGCTCACCCGCATGTGGAGCTACGCGATGATGCGCAACTTCGGACCGAGCGACGACATCATCGGTGATGCGAAGAAAAGCCGCGGCCCCATTACGCTGCTGGCGGGCTCGAACGACGAGGTGATGATTGCCGATAGGTACGCGGAGTATTTCAGCGCCGTGAAGGACAAGGTCAAGTTAAGCCTTCTTCCAGGCGTGACACACATTTCGATTCTCAACGACCCCGCCGCCGTTGTCGGCGTTGTCGGCGCGGTGAAGGGCAATTAATCGGGGAAGAGTTCCAATGATCAAGGCGATGCGCATTCACGAAAACGGGGGCCCTGAGGTCCTCAAATGGGAGGAGATCGAATTGCCGCCGCCGGGCGACGGTGAAGCGCGCATCCGCCACACCGCCATTGCACTCAATTTCTCCGACGTCAACGTGCGCCGCGGCGGTTTCTACATCGCCAACCCGCTTCAGTTCCCGGTGATCCTCGGCAACGAGGCCGCGGGCGTGGTGGAAAGCGTCGGTCCCGGTGTTACCGAGGTGAAGCCGGGCGACCGGGTCGCCTATGTGGGGGTCAACGCGCCCTTCTATGAAAAGACCGGATCATATGCGGAACAGCGCAACGTGCCCGCATCCTGCCTGATCAAGCTGCCCGACGGCGTTTCCGAACGCCAAGCAGCGGCCCTGATGCTCAAAGGTTTGACCGCCTCATTGGTCATCAACCGCAACTTCAAACCGACACCCGGCGACACGATTTTGATCCATGCGGCAACAAGCGGCGTCGGCACCATCCTCAGCCAATGGTCGAAGCATTTGGGCGCGACGGTGATCGGCACGGTCGGCTCGCAAGAAAAAGCGGAGATTGCCAAGGCGAACGGCTGCGATCACACGATCCTCTATCGCGAAACCGATTTCGTTCCGGAGGTGAAAAAGATCGTCCCCGAAGGGGTCTCCGCGGTGTTCGACGGCGTCGGCAAGGATACCTTCATCCCCTCCTTCGATTGCACGCGGCCTTTCGGCTGGCTGGTCAATTACGGAAATGCATCCGGTCACGTACCGCCGGTGGATATCCTGCTGCTCGCCAAAAAGGGCTCGCTGATCATCACCCGTCCCGCCTACAGCACCCATGTAGCGGTGCCGGCGGAACGCGACGCCGCCTGCGCCGAACTCTTCGATCTGGTGAAACAGGGTGTGCTCAAGGTGGAAAGCGGCACGACCTATGCCCTGAAGGATGCCGAACAGGCCCACCGCGATCTCGAGGCGCGCAAGACGGTGGGCTCGGTGGTGATGATCCCGTAAGCTTAGCTCGCGACCAAGATCGAGACGCTGATTGCCACCAACATCCAAAGAATTATCAGCCGGAAGACCTTACCGGGCAGCACGTTGAACATCCGCGCGCCCAGCCACACGCCGCCGCCAAAGGGCACCACCAAACCCGCGATACGCAGAAGCGAGTGCGCGCTCATTTCACCTGCGGTGATGATGGACAGGAATACCGCGATACCCATGATTCCCATGATGATGACGATGTTGGCGCGCAACACGCGCGCATCTTCCCGCGCCGACATGAGATAGAGCACGATGGGCGGTCCGCCGACCCCGGCGACCCCATTGATCATGGCGCCGAGCCCCCCCGCCATGATGCTGGGGATAGGACCCCTCGGCCCCGTATAGTTCCAACCGCGCAGCGTGATCAGGGTGACGACCAGCACCGCGGCGGCGATGATCTTCTTGACGATTTCCGGATCCAGCGAGACCAGAAAATAGGTGCCGATGGGCGTGAATACCAAGGCTGCGAAAGTCATCGGCCCGACCTCGCGCCACACGACGAGCGGGATGGCGGGCCGCACGATCTGCACCAGCCCGGCAAACCCGAGGCCGACGGTTACGGCGATGGCTTCCACCGGCCCCCAGAACAGGCTCAAAAGCGGCGCCATGACCAATCCGTTGCCGAACCCCGTGTAGCCGCGGACGAAGCCACCGGTGAAGGTGATCAAAACAACAAGCAGATTCTCAACGGTCAACAAGCCGAGAAGCGTATCAGTCAATCGAAAATGCCTCGGATCAGGGTGGCGCGCATCATAGACCCCTGCCGCCCCTATTCAACGGAAAGCACACCGAATTACTGGACAGAACTCAAATGAGGGTCGCCAAACCGGAGGACGGCAGCTAAACAGATGACAGACAAGAAACACTTTCCAGGGAGAGATTTATCGTGGCGGACAGCATTCTTCAGAGCCGGGACGGTGACGTCGTCACCATCACCCTCAACGTACCCGACAACAGCAACCGGATGACGGACGAGATGGCGGTCGATCTGACCAACCGGATCAACACCGCCGGCAAAGACGCCAAGCTGATCGTCTTCCGCGCCGCTGGTAAGGATTTCTGCACGGGCCGCGCAACCATGGGCCAAAAGCCGTCAGGGCCGCCCAAAGAAGCCTATGACATGCGCGACATCTTCGACACGGTGTTCAACCTGTATGCCGCCTTTCGCGATTCGCCTGCGCCCGTCCTCGGCGTCGTGCAAGGTCCCGCTTATGGATTGGGCATCGCGCTTACCGGCCTCTGTGATATCACCGTCGCCAGTGACACCGCCACCTTTCAGGTCCCCGAGATGCAGCACAACATCATGCCGACCATGGTCATGTCGGCGCTGATCGACCGCATCTCGCGCAAAGCGCTGATGTACCTCACCTACTCCACCGATATCATCGATGCGCAAACCGCCTTGGCTTTCGGCCTCGCCGACAAAGTGGTCCCGGCAGCTGACCTCGATAGTGCAGTCGAGGAAATGGTTAAACAGATCGCGTCCGAACCGATGGTCGCGGTGCGCGGCACCAAGGAATTCGTCGCCAATGCCCACGGCCGCGACATGGCCAATGCCGTTGCCTATGCGCGCAGCATCCATGCCATGGTCAACGCGTCCTCGAAAATCCGGGAGTAAGGCCCCGGCGGCCCGCCGGAGGGGAAAAGCATGGCGTGGAAAGATTTGGTCGATCTCGCGCTGCCGACCCTCGGCGGGAAACAGATCTGGGCCGACGAGTTGATCGCCGGCGGCTGGCGATTGCAACGAAACGTCCTCACCGACCGCTACCGCCTCCTCGACCCAAACGATAAACGGCGGAGCGCGGGCGACGCCCAAACTTGCCGCGCGCTTCTCGAGATGGAACGCCGTGCCGGCAATGTGCCGACAACGGGCACGCGCATCCTTCTGCTTGTCCACGGGTTGGGGCGCTCCACCGGCACCTTCAACAAACTCAAAAAGGCACTGGTCGCGGACGGCCGGGAAGCCTACGCCATCAGCTATCCGAGCACATTGCGCACAGTCTCCGATCACGCCAGGCAGTTGGAAACCATTCTCGGCTGTTTCGACGGCGTGGAGCATGTTTCCTTCGTGACCCACAGCATGGGCGGATTGGTGGTCCGCGAGCTCCTTGCCAGACAGGGAAGTTGGCGCGACCGGATCGACGTTGAGCGGGTTGTGATGATCGCGCCGCCCAACCGGGGCTCTGCGATTGCCCGGCTGCTGTCGGAAAAAGTTCTGAAAACGGTGACCGAGGCACTCGACGTCGATGACGGCAGGCTGTTTCCGTCGATCAACAATCTGACGCCGGAACACGCCGCTACCATCCCCCAGATGAAGGCCGAATTCGGCATCATCGCGGGGGTGCTCGGCAACGGCGTCGGCTACAATCCGCTGTTGGACGGCGACAATGACGGCATTGTAACTGTGGAGGAAACCAAACTGGAGGGATACGCCGACTTCGTCACGGTGCGATCTTCTCATACGCCGATTTCGAGCAATGCCGAAACCATCCGCCAGGTACTGTTCTTTTTGAAAACCGGGCACTTCAATCACACCCGCAATAACACCTAATCCCGCGTGACAAGCGGGGTTACACACGTAGGATCGGCCAACGCACATACGAAAGGTTAGAGGCAAAAGGGATTAGAGAATGACCGATTCCATGCGCACCGTAAGCGCCGGATTACTGAAATATTTGCGGCGCGTATCGCTGCGCGAACCCGATGTGGTGCGCAAGCTGCGCGATGCAACCGATGCGCTGCCGGAAGCCGGTTGGGCCAGCACACCCGAACAATGCCAGTTCCTCGCGTTGCTTATTGAAATGATCGATGCGCGCCGAGTACTCGAAGTCGGCACCTTTACCGGATATGGCACCCTATGGATGGGACTTTCCCTGCCCGACGACGGCGAGATCGTCACCTGCGACATGGTCGATGACTACGTCAATATCGGCCGTCCCTTTTGGAACGAAGCCGGTGTCGCGAACAAGATCGAGGTGCGGCTCGCTCCGGCGGAAGAAAGCCTCCAAGACCTCATCGATGAAGGTAAAACCGGCACCTTCGATTTCGCCTTCATCGACGCCAACAAAAAAGGTTATCCCACCTACTACGAGCTCGTTTTGGACCTCGTACGTCCGGGCGGCGTGATCGCCTTCGACAACATGTTCTGGGGCGGCGCCGTCTTGAATGATAGCGATACCAGCAAAGCGACCCGCGCGCTTCGCGGTCTCGCCGAGAAACTTCACAGTGACGAACGCGTTTCCATTAGCATGCTGCCCGTCAATGACGGATTGAGCATTGCTGTCAAAAGACGCTAGTCAGCGTTTCCAAATATGGGATGCAGCACCTGGTCGCCCGGCTTGATGCCCAGCTTGTCCGCGGTGCCGCCATTGACCTCCAATACGGCACGGACGCGGCCGCGTGACGGGATAATGCTGGTGGATCGCGGCACGGCCCGTTCCGCGATGTTAACCACCCGCCCGTCGGAGTCGATAAACAGCATGTCCAGGGGAATGAAGGTGTTTTGCATCCACATGGAAACCCGCCGCGACCGCTGGTAGTCGAACAGCATACCGGCGTCGTGCGCAAGCTCTTGCCGATACATGAGCCCGCGTGACTGCTGCACGGATGTTTCCGCCAATTCGATATTGAAATCGAAGCGGCCACGCTCCGTGACGATGGTGAGTTTGGATTTGCGGAAGCCCGGGTCCTGCTGAGCCCGCGCCGCTTGTTGCCACAAAGGCGCGAAAACCGGCGCCGCGAGCACCCCGGCGATCATTGCGGCAACTGCCCGCCGCGTCAGCAACATCGATCGTCTCCCGATACCGGCAAGTTCATCCTTTTATGAGAAATTCAAACCGAACAGGTCAATAGCATTGCCGCGCCCGATCTTTTGACGAACCTCGTCGGAAAGCTCGGTTTTATCGAACCAATCCGCCGCGTCCACCATATCCTCGAACGGATAGTCGACGGAAAACAAAATATGATCGACACCCATTTCCTCCAGCGCCAAATGAAACGTCGTGTCGTGGAAATTGCCGCTGGTCGTGAAATAGAAATTTTCCTTGAGATACGCGCTCATCGGCTTCTTCGCGGGATACCCCAACGGAAGCTTCTTGAGGCGATGATCGATCCGCCACATGTTGTAGGGGATGTGTTCACCCAAATGGCCGACGATGATTTTCAGCTTGGGAAATTCATCGAACAATCCGGACCCGACCAAACGAAGCGCATGTATCGATGTTTCGACGGCGAACCCCCAAGCAGCGCTGACCAGCCACGGATGATTTTCATAATGCTGACGCCGTTCCGGAACCGCCGTGCGCGGATGTAAGTAGAACGGTACATTCAGTTCCTGGACCTTCGCCCAGAACGGACGATATTCGGGCAGGTCGAAAAAAATCGCCGAATCCGAAATGTCTCGTTGGGTAAAGCCGTTGACCAGCGCGCCGTGGAATCCAAGCTCGGTGACGCACCGCTCCAACTCCACCGCGGCTGCCCCCGCATCCTGCATCGGCAGCGCGGCGAATGCGCCGAAACGCCCGGGGCGCTTGGCGCACGCCTCCGCCAGCGCATCATTGGCGATACGCGCCAATTCAATCGCTTCTTTCGTGTCCAAGACGGCCTGAACGGCGGGCGCATTGAGCGAGAGAATGGAATATTCAATGCCGTATTTGTCCATGTCCGTGAGCCGCAGATCGTGGATATCGATCAAACGGCGGCTGATGTCCGACCATCCCGTCGCCGTCCCCACCAGCTTTTCCGAGCCCCCTAATGTCCCTTCAATGGCGAAATGCTCTTCGAGCGCAATTTTGCCCTGCATCCTTAGGTCTCCTTAGTCCTAGTATTTTTGTGTGTTTGTTGCGCCACATAATGTGTTGCGAACCCAGGTCTGTCACTGCATAGTTTTGCCGGTCACTGGGGGGAGCCGAATCCCCGGCTGAGAGGTCCCGATGCGCGGGACGACCCCAGAACCTGATCCGGTTAACACCGGCGGAGGGACGAGTTGACCTGTGACTGACACGACATCCAGCCCCCATACTGTCTCGCGTTTGACCGTGCGCGTTCGTGGCGCCCGTTTGGCGTTCGGCGGACGCACGCTGTTCGACGGCCTCGACTTCGATGTCGCCGGCGGACAGTGGACCTGCGTGTTGGGCCCGAGCGGTGTCGGCAAAACCAGCCTTTTACGCCTGATCGCCGGGCTCACCTCGCCAAAGACCGGAAGTGAAACCGAGGGCACGGTCAGCACCGACGACGGCAATCCGGTTTTTCACCGGGTCGCCTACATGGCGCAACAGGATTTGCTGGCGCCATGGCTGAGTACCCTCGACAACGTGCTTCTCGGCAGCCGCCTGCGCGGCGAGCCCCCTGATCGCGACCGGGCGCATGCCTTGTTGGAAAAAGTCGGGCTCGGGGCAAATATGTCCGATCTGCCCGCTGCGCTGTCAGGCGGTATGCGCCAACGGGCGGCACTCGCACGCACCCTTATGGAAGACCGGCCCATCGTCTTGATGGACGAACCCTTCTCCGCCCTCGACGCTATTACCCGCGTGCGCCTCCAAGACCTTGCCGCGGAAAACCTGAGCGGCAAAACAGTGCTGCTGGTCACACACGATCCACTGGAAGCCCTCCGGCTCGGCCATAGAATATATGTGCTCGCCGCCCGCCCCGCGACATTCGACCGGGTGATCGAACCTACCGGCGCCCCGCCGCGCAATCTTCACGATAGCACCGTTCTCGGAGAGCAAGGCGACCTACTCGATCAACTGGCCCGGGCCGACACCGAAGGTCTCGTCTCATGAGGCTGCTTCGTCCTTTGGTTATTTTCATTGGCCTAATCGCCGCATGGCAGATCGCCGTGATGCTGATCGGCGTTCCGCCCTTCATTTTGCCGTCCCCCGCCGACGTTGCCGGTGCTCTGATCAAGCGGCAGGAAGTCCTTCTCGGGCACGCTGGCGTGACGTTGCTCGAGATTGTCCTTGGCCTAGCCCTGGGAGTCCTATTCGGCGCGTTTGGCGCACTGGTCATGAGTTATTTCGCGCCCGCGCGGCGCTGGCTGTTGCCGGTACTGGTGATCAGTCAGGCAATACCCGTTTTCGCTCTCGCGCCCGTTTTGGTGTTATGGCTCGGCTTCGGCATGGCCTCGAAGGTCGCCATGGCCACACTCATCATCTTTTTTCCCGTCACCGCCGCGCTGTTCGATGGGCTGCGGCGGACCGATCCCGGTTTGCTCGATCTCGCGCGCACCATGAATGCGAGCCGCGGCGCCATCCTTCGCCATATTCGTATCCCGGCCGCCCTTCCCGCATTCGCGTCGGGCGTGCGCGTCGCAACCGCTGTCGCTCCCATCGGTGCCATTGTCGGCGAATGGGTCGGATCATCCAGCGGCCTCGGTTTTCTGATGCTGCATGCCAATGCCCGCATGCAGATCGATACCATGTTCGCCGCGCTGTTTCTTCTCGCCATCATGGCCGTGGCGCTTTATTTCGCGGTCGATGCCGCGCTTTCCCGGCTGCTCACTTGGCAGCCCGATACCCAACCCAGTGAGGACTAAGGAGACCCGTTCCCATGGCATCAACATCCAACAACAAAATCGCGTTCGTTCTGGGAGGCCTCTTGATGGCGGCGATCGCCGTCGCCGCGCGGCCTGCCGGTGCGGCAGACAAACTGACCGTCATGCTCGACTGGTTCGTTAATCCTGATCACGCGCCGCTCATCGTTGCCCAGGAAAAAGGTTTCTTCGAGGATCGGGGCCTGGATGTCGAATTGGTCGCGCCCGCCGACGCCAGCGCGCCGCCCAAATTGGTTGCTGCCGGAAAAGCCGATCTCGCCGTCTCCTATCAACCGCAACTCCATGTGCAAGTAGGCGAAGGCTTGCCGCTGATCCGTATCGCCACCTTGGTGGGCACCCCGCTGAACTCGTTGGTCGTCCTGCGCGATGGCCCGGTCAGATCCATCGCCGACTTGAAAGGCCGCAAGGTCGGGTTCTCCGTCGGCGGGTTCGAGGACGCCGTGCTCGGCGCCATGCTCGCCAAGCACGGCCTCGGCCTCAAGGATGTCGAGCTGATCAACGTCAATTTCTCGTTGTCTCCCTCGATTATCGCGGGCCAGGTGGACGCCGTCATCGGCGCCTTCCGGAATTTCGAACTCAATCAGATGGATATCGTCGGCAAGCCGGGCCGCGCCTTCTATCCCGAAGAGGAAGGCGTGCCGCTCTATGACGAATTGATCGTCGTCGCCAACAAAGCTAATGCCAACCGGCCGGCCCACCGCAAGTTCGTCGATGCCATCGAAGCCGGCGTACAATTTCTCGTGAACCACCCGGACGAAAGCTGGCAGCTGTTCATCGCCGCCAACAAGGAATTGGACGATGAACTCAACCGCCGCGCCTGGCGCGACACATTGCCCCGTTTCGCCTTGCGCCCTGCGGCTTTCGATGCCGGTCGCTACGCACGTTTCGCAGTATTTCTTAAAGAGCACGGCCTGATCGAGACCGTTCAACCGGTGGAAAATTACGCCATCGAACTGCGCTGACCTCTTGGGCCGGATTTTGCTCTATTTGAGACCGGTTTGCGTTGTCATGCCGCCGGAAAGCCGCTAATTATTTGGCGCTTTTCGGCGGTGGCCCACTGGGCGGCCGTCCCAATAATTAGGTAACGAGCCGATCCAGGGGGCTCTATTGGTTCGATCGCTCTTGTTGGCGCTGGTGTTATTCGGTTTGTGGCTGCTGTTGTCCGGCCACTACACGCCGCTCATCATCGGTTTTGGCATCCTTTCCAGCTTGCTGGTCGCTTTCATCTGTCACCGGATGGATGTGGCGGACCACGAGGGATTTCCCATTCATCTGAGTTCCAGAGCCCTGACCTATTGGCCGTGGCTCGCCTGGGAAATCGTGAAAGCCAACATCGATGTGACCCGCATCATCCTGTCGCCCAAGCTGCCTATCAGCCCTACTCTATTCCAAGTTCCGAGCACTCAAGAAACGGAACTGGGCCACGTCGTCTACGCCAATTCCATCACCTTGACCCCTGGCACGGTGACCGTCGACATCGTCGATGGCATGCTCGAGGTGCATGCCCTGACCCGCGGGGCCGCCGACGAATTGGAGAACGGACGCATGGATCGCAAGGCAACGGCCATGGAAGGGCTTGGCGGTGCGTCAAAAGCCGGAGGCACAGCCTGATGTTTGTCGCGGCGACTCTCGCTCTCCTCGTGACCATGGCCATGGCGTTGACCCGGGCGTTCCTGGGCCCCACGGTTTATGACCGGATCGTCGCGGTGAACATGTTCGGCACCAAGGCGCTTCTGCTGATCGCGGTTCTCGGATTCCTTACCGAACGCCCGGAATTTTTGGACATTGCCCTGGTCTACGCGCTGATCAACTTTGTCGGCGTCATCGCGATCATGAAGTTCTTCCGCTACAGCCATCTCGGCATGCCGCATGCCAAAGACGATTTGGGGGACCTGTAATGGCCGCCGATATCGTCAGCTGGATCTTCATCCTTCTCGGCTGCTTCTTCCTGGTCGTCGGCGGCATCGGCGTGCTGCGCCTGCCCGATGTTTACACGCGCATGCACGCGGCGGGCATCACCGACACCATGGCCACCGGTCTACTGGTCGTTGGCATGGCGTTCCAGGCGGGCTTCACGCTGGTCACGGTGAAACTCCTGCTGATCGTGCTGTTCACCTTTTTCGCCAGCCCCACCGCGTCACATGCGCTTGCGCAGGCGGCGCTGAGCGCGGGCATCAAGCCTCAGCTGGCAGATGACCGCCGGCCAGGCGCCAAAGGCGGCGCGCCGTCCGAAGGAGAAGACCGATAGATCTTTTTATCGACATTTTCCTGCTACTGCTCATGGCGGCGACGGCCATTGCCATCGTCCGCAGCCGCAAACTGTTCGCGGCGGTCATGCTGAGCGGTATTTTCAGCCTTATCGCAGCGGTGTTTTACGTGCATCTGACGGCCGTTGATGTCGCTTTCACCGAAGCGGCGGTGGGCGCCGGTATCTCGACCCTACTGTTTTTGGCGACACTCGCCCTCACCCACACCTCGACCGAGGAGCCGCACAAGCCCGTGCGTCCGCTTCCTCTTTTGATCGTCGTCGTCACTGGCGCCGTACTCATATACGGAACGCTCGACATGCCGGCCTATGGCGACCCGGAAGCGCCGCCGAATACACATGTCATCCCGCGTTATATCAATGAGTCGGGCACCGAAGTCGGTGTGCCCAACATCGTCACCTCGGTGCTGGCAAGCTACCGGGGTTACGACACGCTCGGCGAAACGGTGGTGATCTTCACCGCCGGCATCGGTGTTCTGGTGCTGCTCGGCCGGGGACGGCGGCGCTGGCGCCCCGGTCTCAAATCGAAAAATGAAGACGACGAACCTGGGCGGGGGGCCGAGGCATGAACCGCCATTCCATCCTCCGCGTCGTGGCGAAGTTCATGATCCCCTACATCATGCTGTTCGCCCTCTATGTTCAATTTCACGGTGACTTTGGTCCCGGCGGTGGCTTCCAAGCCGGCGTGATTTTTGCCGTCGGTTTTATCCTGTATGCCCTAATTTTCGGAATCGAGAACGGCCGCAAGGTCTTGCCCGCCGGTGTCAATCGCATCCTGCTGGCGGGAGGCGTCCTGCTCTACGCTGGCGTCGGCGTCGCGGGCCTCCTGCTGGAGGGGAATTATCTCGACTATTTTGTCCTCGCACACGATCCGGTGCATGGCCAACACTTGGGAATCCTCCTGGTTGAACTCGGCGTCGGTATCACCGTTGCCTCGACCATGATCGCGCTGTTCTACGTGTTCTCCGGACAGGATGTGCGGCGATGAACGTGCTCGGCCTGTTCAACTATTGGATCGTGGTTATCCTCATGATGGCCGGCTTCTACGTGGTCATTGCCCAGGAGAACATGATCAAAAAGCTGGTCGGGTTGAACGTGTTCCAAGTTGCGGTATTCGTTTTCTACATCTCCATGAGCAAGATCGACGGCGCGACCGCGCCGATCCTGGGTGACGAATTCGAGGTCTATGCTAATCCCCTCCCCCACGTGTTGATCCTCACCGCCATCGTCGTCGGCGTCGCGACGACCGCCCTCGGCCTCGCGCTCATTGTGCGTATCCGCGACGCCTACGACACCGTCGAGGACGACGAAATCCAGCGCATCGAGGAGACCGAGGCGTGATCTCAGCCCACCTTCCGATCCTACAGGTGGTGGTGCCGTTGATCGCCGCCCCGCTCGGCTTGTTGTTCCGGCGCACCCCTAATCTGGCGTGGCTGCTGACCCTGGTAATCAGCTGGTTGACGCTCGCCATATCGGTGGCTTTGCTGGCGCAAGTTCTGACCGGCGGACCAATTTCCTATGAGCTCGGCAGTTGGGCGCCGCCATGGGGCATCGAATACCGGATCGATATTCTGTCGGCCTTTGTGCTGCTGATCGTGTCCGGTGTCGGCGCGCTGGTTATCCTCTATGCACGCCAAAGCGTCGAAGCGGAAATACCCGGCGACCGCATTTATCTGTTCTACACCATGTATCTGCTGGCGCTCGCCGGTCTGTTGGGGATCGTAACCACCGGCGACGCCTTCAATCTGTTCGTTTTCCTCGAAATTTCGTCGCTGTCGTCCTACGTACTAATCGCGCTCGGCGCCGAGCGGCGCGCGCTCACCGCCGCCTTCCGGTATCTCGTCCTCGGCACCATCGGCGCGACCTTCTACGTCATCGGCGTCGGCCTGATGTATCAGATGACCGGCACCCTCAACATCGCCGATCTCGCCGCACGTTTGCCCGATGTCGTGCAAACCCGGACCATGCTCGTCGCCATCGGCTTCCTCACCGTCGGCATCGGCCTCAAGCTCGGCCTGTTCCCGGTGCATGTGTGGCTTCCCAACGCTTACACCTACGCGCCGTCGGTGGTTACGGCTTTCCTCGCCGCGACGGCGACCAAGGTCGCGGTCTACGTGCTGCTGCGCATGTACTACACGGTGTTCCAAGGACACCTTTTTGCGCCGCTGCCCGTCGACGAAATCCTGTTCGTGCTCGGCATCCTGGCGATGCTCGCCATGTCGGCGGTGGCCATTTTCCAGACCAACGCCAAGCGCCTGCTCGCCTATTCGAGTGTCGCGCAGATCGGCTACATGATCCTCGGCATCAGTCTGGTGACCGTGACTGGCCTCACCGCCGGCGTCCTGCATCTGTTCAATCACGCACTCATGAAAGCGGCGCTGTTCCTCGCCCTCGGCTGCGTGTTTTTGCGCATCCGCTCGGCCAAGGTCGATGACATGGCGGGCCTCGGCAAAGCCATGCCTTGGACCATGGCGGCCTTCGTGCTCGGTGGGTTCAGCCTCATCGGCGTGCCGCTCACCGTCGGTTTCATCAGCAAGTGGTATCTGATCCTCGCCGCGTTGGAAAAAGATTGGTGGTGGCTTGCCGCCATTATCCTGATCAGTTCGCTGCTCGCCGTGATCTATATCTGGCGCGTGGTCGAGGTGGCTTATTTCCGTGCCCGGCCGGCCGAGGCGCCACCGGTCACCGAGGCGCCCTTGTTCATGCTGGTGCCCATGTGGGCGCTGGTCCTCGCCAACATCTATTTCGGTATCGATACCGATCTGACCGTCGGCACCGCCGCGCGCGCCGCGCAGTTTCTGATGGGAGTGGGAAGTTGAGCGCCGATACCGCCATCCTCGCCGCCCTCGCCACGCCCTTGATCGGCGGGCTGTTGATTTTGCTGACGGGATCGATCCCCAATCTGCGCGAAGCCGTGACCCTGGTGACGGCGGCGGTGCTGTTCCTCATTGTCGCCTCCATCACGCCAACGGTTTTGGCGGGCGACCGGCCGGAAGTTACGTTACTGCAGATGCTGCCGGGCCTCGACATCACCTTCCGCGTCGAACCGCTCGGCATGTTGTTCGGGCTCATCGCCTCCGGCCTATGGATCATCAATTCGATCTATTCCATCGGCTATATGCGCGGCAACGACGAAGGCCATCAGACGCGCTTCTATTTCTTCTTCGCCGTTGCCCTGTCGAGCGCCGTCGGCGTCGCCTTCTCCGGTAACATGCTGACGCTGTTCGTCTGCTACGAGGTCCTGACCCTCAGCACCTATCCGCTGGTCACCCATCACGGCGACGCCAACTCGCTGCGCTCGGGCCGCATCTATATGGGCATCCTGCTCGGCACCTCCATCGGCCTGCTGCTGTTCGGTATGGTGTGGACCTGGCATGTCGCCGGCACCCTCAACTTCACCCAGGGCGGCATTTTGGAGGGCAAGGCCGACGAAACCATCACCGTCGCGCTGCTGTTCCTCTATATGTTCGGTATCGGCAAGGCGGCGCTCATGCCCATCCACCGCTGGCTGCCCGCCGCCATGGTCGCGCCGACCCCGGTGAGCGCCCTGTTGCATGCCGTCGCCGTGGTCAAGGCGGGCGCCTTCACCGTGGTGAAGGTCATCGTCTATATCTTCGGGGTTGATTTCCTGGCCGACACCGGCGCCACGGAATGGCTGATGATCGTCGCCGCCGCGACACTGCTGATAGCCTCCGTCGTCGCCATGCGCAAGGACAACCTCAAGGCGCGGCTCGCCTATTCGACCATCAGCCAACTGTCCTACATCGTACTCGGCGCGGCGCTGGTCACGGGCACCGCCATCATCGGCGCCGGGATGCATCTCGCCATGCACGCCATGGGCAAGATCACCCTGTTCTTCTGCGCCGGCGCCATCTACACCGCTGCGCATAAGACCGAGATCAGCCAACTCAACGGCATCGGCCGCACCATGCCCATCACCATGGGCGCCTTCGCCATCGCGTCCCTCAGCATCATCGGCATCCCGCCGTTGGGCGGCTCCTGGAGCAAGTTCCAATTGATGCTCGGCGCCGCCGAGGGCGATCACCTCGTCTATGTGTTTGTTTACGCAGCATCATCGCTGTTGAGCGCCGCCTATCTGGTGCCCATCATCGCGCGCGCCTTCCTGCTGCCGCCCGAGGCGAAGTCGGCCGGCGCCGCCGCGGCCCACGAAGGCGGCATCCAGGAAGCGCCGCTGCCCTGCCTGATCGCCTTGTGCACCACGGCGGTCGGCGCCATCGCCCTTTTCTTCTACGCCGACGCCATCGCGGCGTTGCTTGCCCCCATCACCGGCCCCATAACCGGTTAGATCGAGACGGGAGCCCGACATGGAACAACCTGGCCAAGAAGAGTTCTTCCGCCATCCCGACCGCCGCGCGGAAGGCGAGAAGACCAATTGGATCGACCGCCGCCGCAACGTGCACAAGATCTTCTGGGTGCTGGTGGTCGTGTGTGCCGCGCTGATGGCGTCCGATCTGCTGCTGCACAAACATTCCAAGTTCGGCTTCGAACATTGGTTCGGCTTTTTCGGCTTCTACGGTTTCTGCTTGTCGTTCCTGCTGGTGATCACATCGAAGCAACTGCGCAAGATCCTGATGCGCGGCGAGGATTACTATGATCGCTAGCATCCCGCCCGGACTGATCATGATCCTCGGCGCCGTTTTGGTGCCGTTCCTGCCCGCGCGCGTGCGCGGCGCCTACATGCTCGCGCTCCCCATCCTCGGGCTGTGGCAGTTGCTGATGCTCGACATGGGCTCGTTCGGGCAGATGACGCTGTTCGGCTACGAGCTGATGCATGTGCGCGTCGATAAGCTCAGCTTCATTTTCGGCGTCATCTTCTATATCGCCGCCATCGTCGGGGTGATCTATGCGCTCCACACCAACGACAAGATGGAGCAGACCTCGGCCACCGCCTATATGGGCGCGGCCATCGGCGCCGCTTTCGCCGGCGACCTCATCACCCTGTTCATCTATTGGGAACTGACGGCCATCACCTCGGTGTTCGTCGTCTGGGCGGGGCGCACGCAACACGCCTATAGGGCGGGCTTCCGCTATCTGATCGTTCAGGTGACGTCGGGCGTGCTGCTGCTCGCGGGCGCGGTCATGCACGCCCAGGAAACGGGCTCGTTCGCCTTCGATTTCATCGGCATCGACAGTACGGGCGGCTGGCTGATCCTTGCCGCCTTCGGCATCAAGTGCGCCTTCCCGCTGCTGCACAACTGGCTGCAAGATGCCTATCCGGAATCGAGCCCCACCGGCACCGTGTTCCTGTCGGCCTTCACCACCAAGCTCGCCGTCTATGCCCTGGCGCGCGGTTATCCCGGCACGGAAATGCTGATCTGGATCGGCATCACCATGACCGCCTTCCCCATCTTCTACGCGGTGATCGAGAATGATCTGCGCCGGGTGCTCGCCTACAGCCTCAACAACCAGTTGGGCTTCATGGTGGCGGGCGTCGGCATCGGCACCGAACTGGCGATCAACGGCGCGGCCAGCCACGCCTTCGCGCACATCCTCTATAAGGCGCTGTTGTTCATGTCCATGGGCGCGGTGCTGCACCGAACGGGCACCGCCAAGGGCTCCGAACTCGGCGGGCTTTATCGAACCATGCCGTGGACGGCGGGTTTCTGTATCGTCGGCTCGGCCTCCATTTCTGCTTTTCCGCTGTTCTCCGGTTTCGTCACCAAGACCATGATCCTGACCGCGGCGGCATCCGAAGGCTACCTGATCCCCTATCTTGTGCTGCTGTTCGCGTCGGCGGGCGTGTTCCACCATTCGGGCATCAAGATCCCCTTCTTCGCCTTCTTCGCTCATGATTCCGGCATGCGGCCCAAGGAAGCACCGGCCAACATGCTCGTCGCCATGTTCCTGACGGCGGCGCTGTGCATCGGCATCGGCGTTTATCCCGATCCGCTCTATGCGATCCTGCCCTATGAGGTGACCTACATCCCCTACACCACCGAGCATGTGATCAGCGATCTGCAATTGCTGATGTTCTCGGCGCTCGCCTTCGCCGTGCTGCAACGCACCGGGCTGTATCCGCCGGAACTGCGCTCGACGGTGCTGGATTTCGATTGGAGCTACCGCCGCCTCGCCCCCGCCGTCGTCGGCTGGGCCTTCAAGGATGGCGGGCAGATTTGGGCGGCCTTGATCGGCGGGTTGCAGCGGATATTGCGCGGCATCATCCAGGCGGTGTTCCACCTGCACGGCCCCGACGGCGTCATGGCCCGCACGCAAGAGATCGGCCGCTCCGCCCTGGTCATCACCGTGTTGCTGGTGATCTTCCTCGTCGCGTTTTATGTTTAGGTTGGCTTTGGCAAGGCTTCTTCTGGTGTTGGTCCAGTAGCGCCTCTAGTCACCAAACCAATCGATGACCTGTTCTAGGCGCTCCCTGTCAACTTGGGAAAATTCGGGATGATCGATAAGACGAGCAAAAGCCTCGCGTGCTTCAAAGTCTAAATTGGTAAATAGCAAACTATCGCTTAGTTCCAGCAATTCTTCGGCCGACAAATCTTCGGTACGAAGAAGGCGCATCAAGATGTCCCAAGCGTCGTGTACGTGACCACGCTGATACAATATTTCAGCGGCCCGCATAAGAAGCATCGGGTCATCGGAAACCGGATCGATGACGTTGTTAATAAGCTTGCTTACCTCTGATTTTCTACCAAACTCAGCCACCTCGTCACATGCCTCGAGCCGTTCCCATTGATCAACATCGCTGCTCTCAATAAACGACACCAATGTATCGATAGCCTGCTCACCTCGATCAAGGTTGAATAGCGCCTGCGCGGCACCGTTCCAGCCGATCAGATGTTCTACAGCTCTGTCTTTGACTTGCTCGAATACCCCTACTCCCAGCTCACGCAGGTGATGCCTGCCCAGCGTTCCCGCTATTTCGAATTTAATATCGGGGGTCAGCGCCTTTTCGTCTGCCAACGCCAGCAAGGCGTTTCTACCTTCATCTGTCGCTCGCAAATCTAAAAGCGCAGAGGCGACAGAAATACGATCATGCGCAGAAATTTCATCTTCGAGGAAGCGCAACAACCTGCTTCGCGCCAACGAACGACAGCCCAACTTAGCAATTTTTTGCGCAGCCCAAATTCGGTAATACGTTGGCATGGTTGAGGTGAGGCTAAAATCAAGAAGCCATTCGATTCCCTGCGCCAAATTTTCCTTGTTCAATTTGGCGTAAGCCTCGATTGCGTCAATGAAGAAGAAAAAAGAATGATCCTCGTCAGTTAACTCGCTACGCACCTCTTTGATAAAATTTACAAGAAACTCTTCACCGGCATGCGCCCCCTCCGCGATCCCTATCTCGCGCGCCCGTTTACTGGCGAATTCACTGTTTTGAGTTTCACTCCGATCTATGTCGACCCCCATCTGCAAGATTAAATCAGCTGGGTCAGAGATATTTTGACCGGTGAATTTTAGCCCAATATGCGCTGCCAAATCTCGCTTGAGTGAGTAAGGGACAAATTCACTTTTTATCAATAGCCTTACTACAGCCTCATTTGGCTTCCTCTCATTAGCAGACGCCCAGTCATTGGACAGCTTGGATTCCTCAGATCCAAAATTTGCGGCTAAAATTCTTACGCGGAGTGGCTGAGCATCATCCGCAGCGAATGAAAAAAGTTGGTCAACAAACTGTGTCTCCTCTACCCCAAGTTCGATCAGTTGGCCAATCGCCGTACATTTGCATTCAGTCGAACTACTTGGATTTAATAACAACTGCCAAGCCACTTCCTCCGCCTCTTCCTCGTATGCACGGATGCGAAGATAATTAACCGTCTCGATATGAATTTCCCAAGGCAGACTTTCGTTTTTCCCAATGCACTCTAGGTATTCCAACTCAACTGGCCAATCCATAAACTCTCCGATTGCATCAGCAAGGTGAAAACCCGAACGCAACTCTTGAATGTTGATTGGCATCATTCCTAGCAAATACGACTCGATCTCCTCACATACTGACTCACACAGTGGTATATGAATGAGATCAATTGCTACCGCCTTTGTCGCAACTGTAGCGGATTCAGATCTAAGCAGTTTAGTCGCGATGCTTTGAATTTCTCGATCATACTTAGTGTGCAGGAATGAATCTGCACCTCGTAGCCACCAATCGGGTGCCTCCGCAAGCAATCGCTGCAAAGTACCAAACGCTGCATCCAGTTCACCATTCTCAGACAGCCAACGTGTGACGCTAACCAATAACTCTGGTTTGGCTCCGTTATCTGTGGACATATTGAGAATTACATCCTTTAGCGTTCCGGTATCACTCCAAACTTCCGGTAAGTCGCCTGAATCAAAATGAGGTAAAATTTCTGCCGCTAATAGATCGGAGTAGTCGCGCAGCCTAGCGGCACCTTCGTATCCAAGTTCTTCTAGCGCCGCTATCCGATCACCGACGTCAGACAAAGGTGAGGATGCAATTGACTCCAGAATTGATTGCTCTAGAACCGGATTCGAAATTTGAAGCACTTTAGCTGCAGCGAGCCGGTCTTCTGTAGAATGGAAGGAATTGGTAGCAACAGAGTTGAGCATTTCCTCGGCATTCTTGTCGCCACGGTCGGCTAGTTTTCGCAGTACGAGCCAGCGCGTAGCGAAAACGCCTTCCAGAGATACGAGCTCCTGAAGCACCTCAGCCACAAAGGTTGTCTCCCCAAGTTCTTCAGCGAGAGCCAGAAATGCGCTTAGATTTTCACCCGCACGCCAAGCTTCCCTACCCGGTTTTGACGCTTCTTCTATAACGGCTTCGCGATTTTCGAAGATGAGGTTCCGCGCTTTATCCTTAAAACCGGTAGCCAGGAGCCTCCGGGCGATCCTCAATTTGTCGTAAAGGCTTGCTTCCGGACGTTCGAGGAAATCAACCAAATACTGAGAAACGTTCTCGCCGTTTTCTGCGAGGCAATCGAGCGCGCCAATAAGAGACCATAGGTAAAAGTCGTCTGCTTCCTCAGCTTCTTTCAGCAGAAGCTCGTGGATTAGGTCTACTTTAGCACCGCCGAGCCGAACCAAAATTGCGGCCGCTTCCAGTCTATCTGGATAGTATCCCTTCTGGTATTCCACTAAGGAGCGTAGTCCGAACACAGCCTCCTTTCGATATCCAAGGTGGTATAAGTGCTCAAGAGCCTTCAAATGGCTGAGGTCCAACTCACCGCGACTTCTCGAAATTTCTCTGAGTTCTCTAAGTGCTATTTCATGTTTTCGAGCCATCAATCCAATCAAGTCGACTGGATCATCTTTCGCCAAGCCACCACCACCGTCCTCCAGAACCTTAACGTATTTCCTGACAACACGCTCAACGATCTCGTTATTGACCGTTTCCACGCCTGCGATTATGCGCGATGCGGCAGCGAATCCTTCGTCGCCAAACTCGAACGCCCGTTCAAGTAGCTTGGTAATTGTCTTGCCAGAAACCGCCCACAACTCACCGACAAACTCCAAGGTCAGCCAACTAACTTTCCCAGGATCGAATTGTGACAAGAAAAACGATGTCTGTGGTTCTTCAGTTTTGGCAATCAAGCGGGCTGCAAAAAAATCGCCAAAACTTTGATGAATGAAGGCCCACGATGATCCCGATTGAACGAGCAAACCCGTCGATGCAGCAACAGAGTTAGCAACAAGATTTTGCTCAACCGCAAATAGGCTTCTGTCATACCAGCCCTCACGTTTACCAAACTCAACCAGCTCTGCTTCGGAAAGGCGATGCCCTTCGGAAGAAGCCACCTGGGCAAACAGGCTCCAAAGGTCTACCTCGCCCGTCACTTTTGTAGAGAACGATCGTTTGGAGGCGATTCTTTCACGGACGAATTCGTTGAATAGACCGCTTAGGCTTTCTGGAACTCGCCCCTCATCCTTAAAAATTATAGCGGTCAACGTTAAAAAGAGCGGGACTTCGAAGAAACTTCGGTTCGACATTCCTTCCGTTTCGGTCAAGAACCTTCTGGCCTCAGAGGCGTTACCAATTATCTTTTGGGCCAATTCGCGCCGTGCCTCTGGGGCAAGGGATTGAACAGCCACACATTCGAATTCACTCCAAACTGGTTCTCTCTTGGCCCCAATAGGCCGTGTTGACGCGATCAGACGATAGCCTGGGTTGATCCAAAGGCGGTTTAGTGACCGAATAATTTCGTTGCGTCGATCTGCGGGAAATATTTCGTCAATCCCATCGACAACAACTAGCCATGCGCTTGGGGAATCTGGCGCTCTTACATCGAAAAATCTTTCCGGAATTCGAAAATCTAGATGATCCGCGAGTTGGCTGTTCGCACATTCGAATAACTTCCCCTCTAACGCCCCAGTCGCTTTCGCAAACTCAGCTGCAGGAATGTACGCCGGCAGAGGAGAGCTACTGAAAATCTTCGGGTCTGCCTCCTCTAGCAGTTTCGTGACCCGGTCCAGCACCAATTTTCTTAGGTTTGTTGACTTGCCCATGCCAGCACCACCAAGAACCAATAGATTCTTTTGTTCTGCGGCACTGATGGCTTCTTCAAGCGAATTGTAGATTCTGAGCCGGGGCGGCGCGGTTCGAGTTGGTCTTTCGAGCGATTTAGACTCTGTAACTTGCTGAGAAACATGAACCAGCTCAATATCATGCGCCGGAATATATTCCCCTAGGTTTGGTAGCTGCGAGCACCACGAACTCAGCGCAAGCAAGTAATCACGGCGATAGACTAAACATTCTAGTTCGCTGCGTGCCTCGTTGTCGCTTCCAAGGATTTGCTCAATATAGTCACGAGTTATCCTTTCTTTCTCTGCCAACGTAGACGCGTCTTTAAGACGAACAGCTAAATCGTCCTCCAATCCTGAGCGGCGAATTGCCGATACAATCGCATCAAGTGTCGCCCCAGCAAATCCGACCAATTTCCTCCCGGCTTTTTTTGTGCTGTACTCGATGAGTTGCTGGCGGGCGCTTTCTTCAAAGGAACCAAGCAATTCGGATACATGGCCCGACCAATCGGGAGCAATTTGGCTCAATTCTCTCAAAAGAGACTGAAAATCCATTTCTCAATCAGTTGAGTTGCCGCCACTTCAGTCAGTGGTTGTGGAATTTTAGGCAAATGCCACTGAGTCACAATACCAGACTGCAATCGGCACATTGCTCAAAACAGCTTGGCCGGCGAATGGTAAAAGTTGAAACAAAGAGCGGCTCTAACTCATTGAATTAGATTCGTTTCTTCTGATAGAGGGGCAGGAATCAAATCTGCGATTCTAGGCTGTCCGTCTAACGGCACCTATTTCGGCGGGCTGACCTTGCGCGGGCGCCAGGCCTGCACGGCGACGGGCGCGCCGTGTTGCGGCGAGTGCAGGATGCGCGGCTTGACGATCTTTTCCACCGGCGGCGACTCATGCGCCTTGCGGAACGACAGGTGCATGGCCTTGAGCGGGATTTCGGTGCGCAGCGCGTAATCGAAGGACGCCTGATAGGCCGGGTTCTTGCGCACCAGCCGGGTGAGATGCTCCTGCGAATGATGGCCGAAGCGGTTCCAGATGCTTTCCAATAGTTCTTCGACCTCTTCTGGGAGGAACAGATCGGCCTCGAAGTTGGGCCGCCCCTGGCTCCAGGCGCGGTAGACGGACGGCTCGATGGGCCCGACCTCCTCGGCGACGAAGACGGCGGGCGCGAGCTTGTGGCCGTCATGGGCGACGGCGTAATAGGCCTGCGCCAGGAACAGCAGGAACTGCAGCTTCAACGGCGCTAGATATTCGTTGTCGTTGAGCGCCCGGTCGGTGAACCAGAAGGCGACGTCAAACACCGTCTCCACCGCGGCGGGCTGAACGTGGTTGGGAATCCGGGGCTTTTGAGGTCGGGAGCTGGGCATGGCCTTCCTGGAATGTTCTGAACGCATTTAACCCCAAGCTCCCTTAAAATTCCGTTCAGCCCCGAACAGCCGCCTCACGATTAAGTGGCCGCCCTGCGGCCAGGGATGGGCCGCACCCCCCGGAAATCCGGCGAAATCGTTTGCTCCGCCGGGGACGTTTTGTAAATATACGCGCCAATCGAAACACACCTTGCCCCCGCAATCGGAGGGACAAGGAGCAAGCACCGGAAGGACACGAGGGGCGGATGTCTTCATACAGCATTAAAATGACCGTGAACGGGAAGGAAGTGTCTGGGGAGGTCGAAGGCCGGACGCTTTTGGTACAGTTTCTGCGGGACCATTTGGGCCTGACGGGGACGCATGTTGGCTGCGACACGACCCAGTGCGGGGCGTGCACGGTGCATGTGAACGGCCGGGCGATGAAGTCGTGCACGCTCTTGGCGGCCCATGCCGACGGCGCGGACGTGACGACCATCGAGGGTCTGGCGGATGGGGATAATTTGCACCCCATGCAGGAAGCCTTCCGCGAGCATCACGCGCTGCAATGCGGCTTCTGCACGCCGGGGATGGTGATGAGCGCCATCGGCCTGGTGAAGGACAATCCGAAGATGAGCGAGAAGGACGTGCGCCACGGTCTCGAAGGCAACATCTGCCGCTGCACGGGCTACCACAACATCGTGGAAGCCATTCTCGACGCGCAGACGAAGATGGGGGCTTAATCCATGTACGATTTCACTTATCAGCGGGCCAGTTCCCTCGACGACGCCAAGTCCAAGTTCTCGGGCGCCGACGATGCGCGTTACATGGCGGGCGGCATGACCCTCTTGCCGGTGCTCAAGCAGCGCCTCGATCAGCCTTCCGATCTGGTCGATCTCGGCTTCCTGGATGACCTCAAGGGGATCAGTGAGGACGGCGGCAACCTCGTCATCAAGGCGATGACCGTGCATCACGCGGTCAACACCTCCGACCTCGTAAAGTCCAAGATCCCTGCTTTGGCCCATCTGGCCGGCACCATCGGCGATCCCATGGTGCGCAACCGGGGCACCATCGGCGGTTCCTTGGCCAACAACGACCCGGCGGCGAGCTATCCCTCCGCGGTTCTGGCCCTCAATGCCACCATCCACACCGATGGCCGCACCATTGCGGCGGATGATTTCTTCACCGGTATGTTCGACACGGCCCTCAACGAAGGCGAGCTGATCACCCAAGTCTCCTTCCCCATCCCCGAGAAGGCGGGCTATTGCCACTTCCCCAACCCGGCGTCGCGTTATCCCATCGTCGGTGTGTTCGTGGCCAAGACCGCGGACGGGCCCCGGGTGGCCGTCACCGGCGCGGGTGCCTGCGTCTTCCAGGTGCCCGAGATGGAGAGCGCCCTGGCGTCGAACTGGTCCCCTGATGCGGTGGCGAACGTCAAATGTTCCGCCGACGGGCTCAACGAGGACATCCACGCCAGTCCCGAATACCGCGCCCATCTCATCACCGTCATGGCCAAACGCGCCATCGAAGCGGCGGGCTAACGCGCTACAAATACTGGCGGTATCCGCTTCAGCGGCCTAGATTAAAGGTCGGGCACCCAATCGGTGCGCGCCGGTCCCAACATGCCCGGCGCAGGAAACATGTGGCGTGAGGGGCGAATGGGCGAAATCGACGAAGTTCTGGAACAAGCGACGGACTGGTTGTCCTCCGGCAAGAAGGTCGCGCTGGCGACCGTGATCGGTACGTGGGGCTCGTCGCCCCGTCCCGTCGGCAGCCAGCTCGCCGTAGATGAGAGCGGCGCCTTTGTCGGCTCGGTCTCGGGCGGCTGCATCGAAGGCGCCGTGGTCGGCGAAGCGTTGCAGACCATCGGCGACGGCAAGCCGCGCACCCTCGATTTCGGCGTGTCCGACGAACAGGCGTGGGAAGTCGGCCTCGCCTGCGGCGGCAATATCAAGGTCTATGTCGAGAAAGAACCGGACAAGGCGCCGCTCGACCGTATGCTCGGCGCGCGGCCCGTCGCCACCGTGACCGACCTCGCCACCGGCCAGCGGTCTTTCGTTACTCTCGATAATGTCGACGGCGATCTCGACCTCGATGACGAGACCGTGGCCCTCGCCCGTCAGGCCATGCGCGACGATGTCAGTAAGGTATTCGACGTCGGCGGCAAATCCTTGTTCGTCCGCGTCTTCAATGCACCGTTGCGCATGTTCTGCATCGGTGCGGTACACATCTCCCAGTTCCTGGTGCCCATGGCGGCCCTCGCCGGGTTCGACGTGACCGTGGTCGATCCCCGCGAATCCTTCGCCACCTCGGACCGCTTCCCCGGCACGGCGCTGTCGACCGAATGGCCGGACGACGCCCTCGACGAGTTGAAACCCGATATGCGGACCGCCGTCGTCGCCCTGACCCACGATCCCAAGCTCGACGATCCCGCCCTCGACCGGGCGCTCAAATCCGATGCCTTCTATATCGGTGCGCTGGGCTCCAAGCGGACGGCGGCAAAACGGGCCGAACGCCTGGAAGACGCAGGCTTCACCGCCGCCGATATCGACCGCATCCACGGGCCCATCGGCTTGCGCATCGGCGCGACCTCGCCCGCCGAGATCGCGGTGTCCATCCTGTCGGAAATCGTCGCCGTCAAACACGGCAAGACGGAGCTTTAATGAAGTTCGGCCGCATTCCGCTCGACGACGCCGAGGGCGCGCTGCTCGCCCATGCGACGCATGTCGCGGGCCGGCGGCTCAAGAAAGGCCATCTACTCACCGCCGAAAACATCGAAGACCTGCGCGAGGCGGGCTACGACGACATCATCGCCGCCAAACTGGACGCCGACGACGTGCCCGAGGACGAGGCGGCATCCATCGTCGCACAGGCGATCGCGGGCGATCATCTGGAAGTCGGCAAATCCTTCACCGGCCGTTGCAACCTGATCGCCAAGGAACACGGCGTCATCGCCATCGACCGCGAGCGGCTCGATCAACTCAATCTGGTGGACGAAGCGGTCACCGTCGCGACCGTGGCGCCCTACGACATCGTCTCGCCCGGCCAGTTGGTGGCGACGATCAAGATCATTCCCTTTTCCGTTTCGCGGCCGTTGCTGGACACGGCCGTCGCGGTCGGCGCCTCCGGCGGGCCGTTCATCAACGTCGCGCCCTTTACCGCGAAGAAAGTCGCGCTGATCCAAACCCGCCTGCCGGGCATGAAAGAGAGCATTCTCGACAAGACAACCGACGTCACCGCGCAGCGGTTGGAATCCCTCGGCAGCACGATCAGTCTCGAGGACCGGTGCGATCACAACCGAAATGACGTAGTCAGAAGTTTGAAAAAAGCGCAACAGGCCGGCTGCGATCTGTTTCTCATCTTCGGCGCCTCGGCGACCGTCGACCGGGAAGACGTAGTGCCCGGCGGCGTTGTCGAAGCGGGCGGCGAGGTCGAGCATTTCGGCATGCCCGTCGATCCCGGCAACCTGTTGTTCATCGGCAATTTGGACGGCGTCCCCGTTATCGGCATGCCCGGTTGCGCCCGCTCGCCCAAGATCAACGGATTCGATTGGGTTCTGTGGCGCGTGCTGGCCGACGTGGCGGTGAGCGGCGAGGACATCATGAGAATGGGCGCCGGCGGCTTGCTGAAGGAAATCGCCGAACGCGGTCAGCGCCGCGAGGAAACGAAAAGTTCCGGCGGTGCAGCGGGTAAGGCGAGCGCGCCCAATATCGGTGTCGTCGTCCTCGCCGCCGGCGCGTCGCGCCGCATGGGCGCGCAGAATAAACTTCTTGCCGACGTGAATGGCAAACCCATGGTCGCGAATGTGGTCGACACGGTTATGAGCGCCGTGAAAGGCCCAACCATTGTCGTAACGGGACACGAACCCGAGAAAGTCGAAAAAGCGCTCGCGGCCCATGACGTGACCTTCGTTCACAACCCGGACTACGCCATGGGTTTGAGTACGTCGTTGCGTACCGGCATTCGTGCCCTGCCCGATGATGTGGATGCGGTGCTCGTCTGTTTGGGCGACATGCCGCTGGTGACCGCGGATCACATCGCGCGTTTGATCCAGGCTTTCGATCCGGTCGAAGGCCGGTCCATTTGCTTGCCGGTCCATGGCCGCAAACGCGGCAACCCCGTTCTGTGGGCGAAGAAATTCCTTCCCGAAATGGCGCGGGTCACCGGCGACGTCGGCGCGCGCCAGTTATTGGAAGAGCATAGCGACGAGATTTGCGAAGTGGAGATCGCGGACGACGGCGTGCTGTTCGACGTCGACACGCCAGAACGCCTCGCCCATCTTGCGGAGCGGGCCAATTCAGCGGCGTAAACTTTGAGAATTTCTTTTAGAAGTTAGGACCTCAAACTGAGGGTCCGGCCACGGCGCGGCGTCTCGTTTTCAAGAGTATCCGAAGAACTCGCATAGGTACCGATCCCGGCCGAAACGACACCGGCAGCCGCGCGCTTCGCGGGTGTGCCACCGGTTTCCGGCGCCGCAAAGGCGTCGGCGAATCCTTTGCTCGTCTCGAGCAGCAGTCCGGAGATCAAGCGGCGGGATCGTTGACGGCGCGCATCACCGCCGCCGATACCGTCGTCGCCGGCCTCGAATTTCTCGTAGTGTAGCGTATCGTTGTCGCGCGTCAGGGCCGCTGATGGATCCACCGCCTCCAAGGGCGTGGAATTCGCCGATGCCACGTTACTGCCCGAGGTTTGATATCGCCCCGGACTGACCGGTGGCACCGAACTGGCCCCAACTCTGTTGGGTACCGATGCCATTCGGCTGACTTCCCGTTCTGTTAACTTTTATATTCTTCTATTCTAATTTAAATAGCAAAAATGTCTAGTCCGAGCGCGCCGCCCTCCTCCGCGCCTGTTAACTAATTCATTGAAATACATACAAATTCAGCGGATTCCCGAGGAGAATCCGCTGAACCATAACGCGTTAACCATTTGCCGCAGCCGGGTGCTTAGGACGCCCCGCCGCCCAGCTGCCAGGGGCCGGCCTCATACCGGCAGGCCCGGCCCTGCCCGTTGCCGATCCCTTCCGGCGCCGCGAACGTCGCTTCGTAATCCCGGCACACCCGGCCATCGCGCGCGTAATAGTAACTGCGCACCGGTCTCACGGTGCCGACCACGCCCGTCTGCGGATTGTGCCAGTTCATAATCTGGCCGTCCGGCGCGGTGTCCAATGCCTGGCGTGTCGAGCTTTCGAACGCCTGCATATCCGACGCATCCATATACTGACCGAAGCCGTAACCGACACCGGCACCAACGGCGGCACCGGTGAGGGCGAACAAGGTCGACGCGGTTCCGCCGCCGAACTGGCTGCCGATCATCGCGCCGGCAACGGCGCCGACGCCCGTACCTGCAATCTCACTTGGGGTCATCGCGATCGTTCCCGTCTGGCAGGCGGAAAGCGAAATCGCCGACGCGAGAAGAATGGCTTTCTTCATATCCGTTCTCTCCCACAATGGCCACTCACCCGCGGGCGCTCCCAACGACCATGGGAACAATCACCGAGGGTCAATGGTTAACGGTTTATTACCAATATGGGGAGTGCTGTGCCGGATTGAAGACCCGGAGCAAATAATTGTTTTCGTTAATAAATTAACGTTTCTGGCAACGAAAATGGGCGCGGGCAGGAGCCATGAGCGGGCACTCTAGATAGTCATGACGCTCGAATACCGCCCGCTTGCCAAAGCGGCCACACTCGTCGGCCGCCATCTTCAGGAGCGCCTGCGGTGTCGTCGAGCGCCGATTGTAACAAATCTCAACCGAAGTCCGGTCCGTGGGTTCCTTCGCGAAGTCTACGTGGTCACGGTTGAACTCATTGGCGTCATAGATAAACGGCTCCTGCGCGCAGGCCGCGACCAAAAAAACCAACAAGACAGAGAAAGATGTTCGAATGCGACTCATCCCGACTCTATAGCGCCGGTCCCGTTTTCATACAATGGCGGCGTTTCCGTTACTTCTCTTCATCCAGTGACGCCGCCAAGGACAACAGCGCGGCATTTCCGCCAGCCGCCGCCGTATTGACCGATACCGTCCGCTCGACCGCAAACCGATCAAGGTAATGGGGGCCGCCCGCCTTGGGCCCTGTGCCCGACAACCCCTCGCCACCAAACGGCTGCACGCCGACAACCGCCCCGATCATGTTACGGTTCACGTAGATATTTCCGACTTCGAGCCGAGATACGAGGTCATTGACGGTCGTTTCGACCCGGCTGTGAATCCCGAGGGTCAAGCCATACCCCGCGTCATTGATTGCCTCGACCACCTCGTCGATTTCCGCCGTCCGATAGCGGATCACATGCAGCACGGGCCCGAAAACTTCCTCTTCCAGCCTCGAAAGACGATCAATCGCGTAAATTCGTGGTGCGAAGAAGCATCCATCCGAGGTTGAGGTCGGTAATTCGGCCTCGAACAACAATTCAGCTTCCTTATTCATGCGGGAGGCATGCGCCCCGAGCTTCTTAAGCGCCTCGTCATCGATCACCGGCCCGACATCGGTCTCGAGCCGTCCCGGATCGCCGATCACGAGTTCGGCAGCCTTTCCAACCAGCATCTTGATCAATCCGTCGGCGATATCGTCCTGAACGAACAGGACCCGAAGCGCGGAACAACGCTGTCCAGCGCTCCGGAAAGCCGAGAGGACGGCATCATCGACGACTTGCTCCGGCAACGCCGTCGAATCGACGATCATGGCGTTCATGCCGCCGGTTTCGGCGATCAACGGCACAATCGCGCCAGTCCGAGCCGCAAGCCCCCGGTTAATGGCTTGGCCCGTCTCAACCGATCCAGTGAAAGCAATCCCACCGATCCGGGCGTCGGCAACCAGCTTTGCGCCGATCCGCGCTCCCTCACCGGGCAATAGATTTAAAACCTCCCCGGGCACGCCAGCTTCGTGCAGACATCGGACCGCCAGCGTGGCAATCAGGGGTGTTTGCTCCGCCGGCTTGGCAATAACGGCGTTTCCGGCCGCCAAAGCGGCCGTCACCTGACCGGTGAAGATCGCCAAAGGAAAGTTCCAGGGGCTGATGCAGGCGAACACACCGCGTCCCCGCATATACAAGCGGTTCTCTTCACCGGTCGGTCCCGGCAATACCGTTGGATCGGCGAACCGGGACCGCGCCAAATAGGCGTAGTACCGGCAGAAATCAGCCGCTTCCCGGACCTCCGCGACCGCATCCACCAATGTTTTGCCCGCTTCGCGGATACAAAGTGCGTAAAACGCTTCGCGGCGGGCTTCGATCAAGTCAGCGGCTGCCTCCAAAATCGCCGCGCGATCGTGCGGTGACAATTGCTCCCAATTGCCAGAAGCGTGAAAGGCCTGGGAAACCGCCGTTTCGATGTCACTGTCACTGGCATCACGGACCTGGCCGACAATTTTGCGGCGATTTGCAGGCTCCGCCACATCGCGTGCTTGCGATCCGCGGCCCTCATTGCCACCGATGATAGGCGCAGCGGACCAAGTTTCCGTATTGCGCAAATTCTCGGACAGGCGACGCAATGTCTGCCGATCGGACAAGTCGACGCCTTCCGAGTTGTGCCATGCGTCATACAGGTTCTCAGGAAGGGCAATCGCTGGGCTGCGCACTTGGGACTTGCCGCGCAGGACATCGGCGGGATCCGCGATGATGTCCTCTATAGGCGCCTGATCGTCGGCTAAACGGTTCACAAATGAGCTATTCGCACCGTTTTCGAGCAATCTGCGTACCAAATAGGCCAATAAATCCACATGTCCGCCCACAGGGGCGTAGATTCGGCATCCGAATTGCCCATTTTCGTCCACAAGCTGGTTATAAAGCGGCCCTCCCATGCCATGGAGACGTTGAAACTCGTAACTCGCCGCGCCAATCCCCGCCGACCGAACCATTTCGGAAATCGCCACAACGGTATGGGCATTATGCGTGGCGAACATGGGGTAGAACGCCTCGGGATCCGCAATCAAACGCCTCGCCGCGGCTAGATAGGAGACATCCGTCGCCTCTTTGCGGGTGAAAACGGGAAAGTCGGAGAAGCCCCCCTCCTGCGTCCGCTTGATCTCCGTATCCCAATAAGCTCCCTTGACCAGGCGGACCATAAATCGCCGCTTTTGATGGCGTGACAAATCCGCCAACCACTCAATTACCGGCAACGCTCTCTTCTGATAAGCCTGAACGGCTAAGCCGATCCCGGGCCAGTTTTCGAGTTCCCGGGCGCCGCCAACCGCCTCAATGATATCGAGGGACAACTCCAGCCGATCGGCCTCCTCGGCATCAACCGTTAGGCCAATACCGGCTTTTTCCGCCGCTGCGCAAAGAGCTGTCAGCTTCGGGACCAAGTCCGGCAAGACCTGTGCCTGGTGCGCCTCCTCGTAGCGGGGATGGAGGGCAGACAACTTGACTGAAACGCCGGGCGCCGAACGAATATCCGGCCAATTTCCTGAATTGCCGATGGCGGCGATGGCGGCGCCGTAATTCGCGAAGTATCGATCCGCATCCGTTCGCGTCCGCGCGCCTTCGCCCAGCATATCGAAAGAAAACCGGTAGGCCGCGAAATCCTTCCCGGACGACCGCTTGAGGGCCTCTTCAATGGTTTCGCCCATTACGAATTGGCGGCCGATGATGTGCATTGCGTGCCGCAAAGCCTGCCGGATAACCGGTTCGCCGCTTTTTGCGACCAATTGCGCCAGCAACCCCACCGGCTCGCCGTCTTCCTGCTCGATTTGGGGCGCAACGATCCGGCCGGTGAGTAAAAGGGCCCAGGTGGAGGCATTTACGAAGAGGGAATCCGACTGCCCCAGATGCCGCTGCCAATCGGCGCCGCCGATCTTGTCCCGAATCAGCTTATCCGCGGTATCCGCGTCCGGCACCCGCAGCAACGATTCGGCCAGACACATGAGGGTTATCCCCTCTTCGGTCGACAAATCGTACTCATGAAGGAAAATATCGAGCCCCCCGGCCGTTTGCCGGTTTTCCCGAATGGTTTCGACCAGTTTCCGCGCCCCCGCCGCGATCCGGGTGCGTATTTCCGGCTCGACCGCGGCCTCGGCTATGAGACGGCGAACGACCTGCTCTTCGTCCTCCCGATATGCGCCTTCTATGGCGCGGCGGCGCGGCGAGGGTTCGGGTGGCGGCGTCTCGAAGATCATGGCCGTTTCTTACCGGAATCTGCGGATCAGCAATTGACCGGTCAATAGGTTAACAAATCTTCTAGCGCCTGGCATGCGGTGCACGCGTGCCAAATGACACAAAGCCGGTATACTTACGGCGATGACAACCGATGCCCAGCCCCTCCTTTTAAGCGTCCTCGATCAATCGCCGGTCCGGGCCGGCGGCAGCGCGGCCGCGTCGATACGTGAATCGGTGGCCCTGGCGGAAGCCGCCGAAGCCGCTGGATACCACCGCTATTGGTTGGCCGAACACCACGCCACGCCTGCGCTTGCCGGTCCCGCGCCCGAAATCCTGGTCGCACGCATTGCCGCCGCCACGCAGCACATGCGGATCGGCACCGGTGGCGTGATGTTGAGCCACTATAGCCCGCTCAAAGTGGCCGAGACTTTCCGCGTCCTGGAAGCTCTATATCCGGGCCGAATCGACCTCGGAATCGGCCGCGCCCCCGGCAGTGACGGGCTCACGGCAGCTGCGTTGGCCTATGGATCGGCCGTCGGAACCGAGTATTTTCCGACCCGTGTCGCCGATATGATGGCCTTTTTGTCCGATACCCCACCCGTTACCGACGCGTTTTCGCCCATCAGCGTGACTCCCAAGACCGAAACCCGGCCCGAGGTCTGGTTGCTGGGCTCCAGCGATCAAAGCGCCCTTTTGGCGGCGAAATTCGGTCTGGCCTTCTCTTTTGCCCAATTTATCACGTCCGAAGGTGGCGATGAGGTGGTTCACGCATACCGGAACTATTTTCAGCCGTCTGAGTTCTACGGTGCCCCGCGTGCCAGCCTCGGCGTGTTCGTGATCTGTGCCGAAACCGAAGAAGAGGCGATGCGGCTGGGCAAAAGCCGCGATCTCGCCATGCTTTTGCGGACCCGGGCGGGGTTCGGCCCATTCCCTTCCGTCGAAGAGGCCGAGGCCTATCCCTATACCGCGCAAGATCTGCAAATTATGGATCGGAACCGGCAGCGCTGCTTCTATGGTGACCCGGACCAATGCCGCGAAAGGTTAACGGCGCTGGCCGAAGCCTATGCGGTCGACGAGCTGGTCGTCCTGACGATCACCTACGATCCGGAGGCCCGGCGCCGCTCCTACGAGCTCCTGGCCGAAGCATTTGCGTTAAACAGTGTTTCCCGTGGGACAGAAACTAAAGTTTTAGTTTAGATTATATAAACTAAACTATTGATATTATTGTGTTAACTATTGAATAGTTAACGTGAAACGGGCAAAAAAACGGTTAACGGCCGATTGGCCGATGCCGAGAAATTTATTACCCCTTTGCCCGTTTTCGGATGTAGACTCGGCGCTTGGCATTTGGTCGCAAATGAGAGCGAACCGGACGCCGGCAGCGCGCATCGGAAATGGTTAATTCGTTAACGTAGGGGATGTGCATCATGCGATATGCAATACCGGGATTTCGGGCCGAGGATCGGGGAGCCGTTCCGACGCTCATCGAAATGACCGCCAAGCGCTGGAAGGCGTGGGTGGTCATTTCCTACGTCTTGGGATGGTCAGGCCTGGGCCTTGTCGGCTGGCAGATTTGGGGTGGCGTCTATCGCCCCCTGATCGATGGACAGATGTTTACCTATACCGGGGTGGACGCCTTTGTCGGGCCCGCCGGGATCGCCGGGTTCGCCCTTTTTGCCATTGCGTTGGGCATTTCCATTTATGCCCGTTTTATGGCCTGGTGGCACCACGGATGAGCCGGGGGCGCACCGCCCTTCTCCATGTCGCGGTAGCGGCGGTTACCGCTCTTGGATTAACTAATTTTGAGTTAAACATCGCCCACCCGGCAATGGCGGCCGAGGCTGTCGACCTGGAGTTGGTTATCGCCACCGACGTTTCCCGCTCCATCGACGTTTCGGAGGCCCGCCTCCAACGGGAGGGGGTTGCGGCGGCACTTCGCACGCCCGCCGTCATCGACGCCATCCGCGGCGGATACCATAAGAAGATCGCGGTCGCCTATATCGATTATTCCAATGCCTCGGAAACCTTCATTGTTGTCGATTGGCGGATCATCGATAGCCAGCAGAGCGCCGAGGCCTTCGCCGAGATCCTCACCGAAGCGGATCTGAATTTTGGTCGCCGCACCTCGATCAGCGAAGGCATTGAGTTCGCGGCACGGATGATCGAGGAAAATGCCTATGAGGGGTTGCGGCGGGTCATTGATGTTTCCGGGGATGGCCCCAACAATCACGGTCGCCTGGTCGCCGAGGTTCGCAACGAGACCATAGCCAAGCGAATCACCATCAACGGCCTGCCGATTGTCGACCGCGGGGTCGGCTTTGCTAGTCAATTCGCCCTGGACGACCTCGACAAATATTACCGGGGCTGCGTTATCGGTGGCCCGAACGCCTTTATGGTTGTCGCACGGGATTTCCCGGACTTCGCCCGGGCTATCCGGCGAAAATTGATTTTCGAACTCGCCGGGATTTCACCTCGACAGGCGCCCGATGCTGCCACTGCCTTGCTCCATAAAGTAGCGGACACTCCTAACCCGACGGGATACGTTTATGAGCGTGGTTGCGATATCGGCGAGCGCATCTGGCAACAACGCTGGGGCGGAGGTTACTCCCCCGATATAAACCGATAACAATGACCCAAGACGAAGCACAAACAATCGCCCTGTGGGCCACCAGCTACCTCTTGGAGGACGACCGGGCCCGCGACGGGTTTCTGGCCTTAACCGGCGTAACGCCGGACGAGCTTAAGGAAAATCTCGCCGACCCCGGGTTCCTGGCGGGCATCCTCGATCATGTTCTCGGCAACGAACCCATGCTGCTTGCGTTCTGCGGGCAACGTGACCTATCCCCGGACCGGCCGGCCAAGGCCAGGCAGGTATTGTCACCTGATGAGTATTGGGGAGAGTAGCGTTTCTTAGGTGAGGTGTGCGTTCGACTCTGGGTTCTGAGCCGGTTTCGGCGGCGGAACCATGCCGGCGTTTGCCTTCTCGCGCACCAAATAAGCTTCAATAAGATTGCTCATCAGGCGGTCGACCTGGCCGCTATAGGCGTTAAGCCCCTGGATCTTGCGCACGACTTCGGAAAAATCGATGCCACGACGGTAAACGGCACGAATGATGTCGAGGCCCAACTCCCGCATTTTCCGATGCGGAATCTCAATGGCGACGAATGCCGGCAAATAAGCCAACTTCTGCCCCGGCCCATAATACCAGCGGCCGAAGCGGCAGTTTTCCGGATCGTGTTCGATCTCTTGCTCGAATGCCGACGGGTCCCGGTCGTCGGCAGGACTGCCGTATTGGCACATGACCGTGCTGACAATCGACTTGCGATAGGTGGAAAGCGAAGACTGCAAGTTGAATAGAGTGCTAATCTGGGTGCCCGGCAGCAGGTCTGCATTATGCGCAAAATCGATGAAATCGGTGAGTGGCAAAGGCCGGCTGATGTAATAGCCCTGGGCCTCCGTGCACCCCAGCATCTGTAGGGTCAGATAGTCGCCCCGCGATTCCACGCCCTCGGCCACCGTATCGATGTTCAAGTCGTGCGACAGATGCACGATCCCTTTGACAATACGGTAATTCTTCAAACTGCCGGCCATACGAGAAATCAGGCCCATGTCGAGCTTAACGTAGGAGAATGGGAACTTACTCAAGACGTCGATGGACGAATAACCGGTACCGAAATCATCCATCAGCAACTTGATGCCGTAGTCCAAGAGCCGTTTGATGGACTGCCGGATCCGGGTGTCGTCGTTGAGCACAATCGATTCGGTGATTTCGACCTGAAAATCGCGGCCATCCATATCGTTGTCGCAGCACAATTGGTAAAGCAACTCGCCGGTATCCGACACCATCAAGTCATCGGACGACATATTGATGGAAACCGGGATATCGATGCCGACGGATTTCAACGCTTTTGCATCTTCAACCGCGGTCGGAACCATGCCGCTAAACAATTCGGGTCCGATGCCTTCCTGTTGGGCAACGGGAATGAATTCTGCCGGCGGAATGATGCGGTCATCGTGACGCCAACGCATCAACGCTTCCGCACCGACCAATTGGCCGGTTTCGAAGTTCGTCTTTGGCTGATAGCAGTAAAAGAACTCGCCGTTGCGAAGCCCGCTGCGAATATCCTCAGCCGTCAATTTTGGTGACCTAATTTGGTCCATGTGCACTATCCAGTTTAGGTCTGCCAGATTCCAAGAGTTCCCGAACCACTTTGATCAGCTCACTTGGCAGAAACGGTTTCTTCAGAACCCGATCGGCGCCAAGCTCTCCCGCCACTTTCAGACTGTCATTGCTGCCGTTGTTAGTGGCCTTACGCGACATGCTCGGCCCGCCGGAAATCGCAATGACACAAAGCTCCGGCCATCGCTGCCGGATGTCGACAATTGTTTCGAAGCCCTCTTTCTCCGGCATAAAAATGTCCGTCACAACGATATCTACCGGGTATTTCTCGAGCAGACGAAGGCCATAGTTGCCGTGCGGCGCCTCCAACGTGTTGAAGTCCTCAAGCTGCAACGCTGCGGACAATGCCTCCCGGATGTCCTCATCGTCATCGATGATCAGTACCGTTGTCATTGGTTCGTGTCCTGTATCCGTCATGCCGCATCAAGAGCCTGATACACGGCATGAGCGAGGTTGCTGCTCGAACAGGGCTTGCGCAAAAAGCGTTTTACGCCGTGCTCGCGCGCAATCTGCCGGTCGATATCCATGCTGAAACCGCTGGTTATAATAATTGGCAACTCCGGCCGAATTGCGTGAAATTCCTTGGCCAACTCCATTCCCGTCCATCCCGGCATGGTCTGATCCGTAATGACCAGATCCCAAGACCTGGGCTCCGAGCGAAACGTATCGAGCGCGGACTCGGCATCGGAAACACCGGTACAGAGATATCCAATATTCGATAACTGCGTGCACATGATTTCGACCAGGTCCTGCTCGTCATCGATACACAAAATGCGTTCTTGATGGCCGGTCGGAACATCCTCGTCAGACTCTTCACTATTGGCCGCGGTGCCTACGGTGTCGGCAAGAGGCAGAAACACCTCGTAACGCGTTCCCCGGCGCGGCCCACTTTCGATACGCAGCGCACCATTGTGTTCAAGGATCGTATCCCGCGCCGCGATCATCCTGAGGCCGCCCTCCTCGCCAGTGTGATCTTCTGGGATGTCCTCCCAATCCATTTCGGCGCCCGCGGGGGCGAATTGCATCGCGGACGCATGTCGTCCGGTATCCTTGATCCACATCTTCGCGTAGTCGCCTGGCTGGATCATGCCGTGCCAACTAAGATAGCCGCCCGCGCCATTACTCTCGGGGCCGCCGTTGATGGAAAGCTTCTTCAACATTGCTTCCGTGACCTTCACTTGGCCGAGGCCAATGGTGATCCGTCCTTTCTCCGGCTCGATCATCTGCACCGAATTGACGCAGATATTGACCAGCACCTGTTGCACCAAGCTGACCGGCATCGAGACTGTCACCGGCTTGCGCGCGATGGACCGGCCAACTTCTATCGTCGCCGGCACCATGGCGCGGATAATCTTCATCGTGTCCTCGATCACGGCGTTTAAGCGCACTTGGTCATCGCTCGAGCCGAAATCCGTGTTGTAGAGAACGATCTGGTTGATCAAGTCCTTGGCCCGGGCAGAGGATTTCAACACCCGTTCCATGTTCTCAGTGTTCTGTCCGGCTGTTTCCGCCTCGCGGATGGCCAGTTCCGAAAACCCCATGATGCCGCCGAGAATATTGTTAAAGTCGTGCACGATGCGCGATGCCAACGCCCCTAGAGCCTCCGTCTTCTGCGCCCGCTTGAAGAGATTCTTGAGCCATTTGTTTTCGTTCTCGACGGCTTTGCGCCCTGTGATATCGATAATTGCACCGAGAAATCCGACAACATCCCCGGCATCGTTGCGTTCGGCGACTGCCTCGCTCTGAACCCAGACCGTCGATCCATCGATCCGCTGGCACTTGTATTCGGCGGAAAACGGAATTCCCGAGAGAACCGCCTTACGCCACTGTTCCTCGACCCTGCGACGATCATCCGTTTCGATGACGTCGATCCACCCCTGTGGTACCGCCTTCTCCGCAGACAACCCAGTGACTTCCGACCAGCGCCTATTTACATAGGCGTAGAGCCCGTCCGCGTCGCAGACGAACACGCCGACAGGCAGGCGATCTGCCAGGGCAGTTTCGGATTGACTGAACAATTCATCCTCTTTCCGGGGTGACCATCGTCAGCACCCCCCAATGAACGATGTTGTTCGGTATCTGTCAGGATCGGATTTAGGCGGCCGGATGCAGCGGGGATCCGGTGCCGGCGCTCCCCGACACGTCGTCCAGCAGTTCGATGGTGCCGGAGATCAAATCGTTAATGAACTCCATGCGCTCTTCCATCGCCATTTCCGGAAACGGAACCTTTCCGGCATTACTGACCGGCGACGATAACTCGCGGATGCTTTCCAGCGCGTGCAGGCAATAAACCCACTTCTCCTTGGTATTCATTTTCTTTTGCTCCTCTTTGACCCTCCAAAATGGTTAACGCTGGTTTTGGGCGTTAATCATTTTGCCTGGATACTTCAGTAAAGCCTCCGGCCTCACTAAGCAGATAACGGCGCATCCTCGCGATTTGGCCGTTAACGAGCAAGAAACCATGGGTAATGAAATGTATCCGCCTGTAAGACCGGACAGGCGTTAGAGAAAATCCCAGGAGAATGGAAAAAGTTGTTACTTTATAGGAGGTTATTCAAGCGTCCGCGCAGCGCCCGACATCGATCGTGTTACGAATTTCGGCGGCGAGATCACGGCGCGAATAGGGCTTCGCCAACACCTTAAATCCATGCACTTCGGCACTGTTGGCAGACTCCCGGTATCCGGATGCGAGGAGAACCGGCAGCCCGGGGTAGGTCGTCTTGACGATCTCGGCGAGCTGCTCGCCATCGACGCCGCCCGGCATGACGATATCGCTGAAAACAAGCGTCGGTTTGAGCCCGTCATTGAGGATATCGACCGCATGGCGGCCCGTTTCGGCCTGCACCACGCGATAGCCGAGATCGCCGAGAATTTCGGCGGCAATACGCCGAACCTCCTCGTCGTCCTCTACCACCAGAACCGTTTCATCGGATTTGGCGCGCTGAATCTCCGCGCCGGAGCGCTTTTGCCGGGAAACTTGCTCCGAGGCCGGTAGGAAGAGTGCAACCGAGGTTCCCCGCTGCGGCGACGTGTCGAGGGTGATCTCGCCCCCCGACTGACGGACAAAACCATAAACCATGCTCAACCCGAGGCCGCTGCCCGCCCCTTTGGGCTTGGTCGTAAAAAACGGATCGAATGCCCGGTCGGCGACTTCACGCGACATCCCGCAGCCGGAATCGGCGACGGAAACCACAACGAAGCCGTTCTCCGGCGGTTCCCGGTCCAAAATGGCAGGCCAATTTTCGGCCCGGCCGCGGTTAACGGAAACATTGATTTCTCCACCGTCGGGCATCGAATCCCGGGCGTTGAGCAGCAGGTTCATAAGCGCCGCCTCGAATTGCGTGGGATCCGCCGAAATCGAGGGCGCGCCGCCATCATTCTTGACGGCGATATCGATATTGCTGCCAAGGGAATCGCCAACACGGGCAACGACGCCGGCAATGGCCTGGGTCGCATCGACATTCTCCGCCCGGAACGGCCGGCGTCCGGCAAACGTCAACAAGCGTTGCGTCAGATCCGCGCCGCGCGCAGTAGCCCGCAGGGCCGAACCGACCCAATCAACCACCCGATCATCCGTCGCCGCAAATTCTTCGATAAGCTCGAGGTTTCCCTGGATGATCGTCATCAAATTGTTGAGATCGTGCGCGATACCGCCGGTCAACTGACCGATGGAGTGCATCTTCTCCGCGTGGCGATGCTGCAATTCGCGCTCGCGTATCGTTGTGACGTCGTGAAGCACCCACAGCCAGTCGCCGTTGCTGAGATCACAGCGGATACACTGGAACCAGCGGCCGTCCCGGTGACGAATTTCCAAGGACCGGGCGTCGGTCAGCTCCGCCAGTTCCTCCGCGCTCAACGACTCGATGGCGACCGTGTTTTCCCACTCGAAATCGCCATTGACGAGCGTATCCCGCACGAGATCCCCGAAGGCCGTGCCGGGCCTAACCGAACAATTGGACTGGAAAAATAAATCGCGAAACGCCGCGTTGGCCCCAATGATGGCGCCATCGGTTCCGAACCGCGCGGCCGCCGCCTGAATGGTTTCGACCATATCGGCAGCTTCGATTTCCGTCCCCAATAAGGCGTTATTGATTTCCGTCACTCCACGTCTCTGGTCTTAGAGTGCGAGGCCGTCATGGCCCTGGTTTGGAGTGCGTACGGATTGTTTTTCTGGGTGGATTGCTCGGAATAAGTCTGCAATCGCCCTTCGTCTCGTCACCCCGGCTGAATAGCGGCACCTTATTACAATCCATAGTAGGGGACTGACCGAAGCCGCGAAAGACCCATTACCTGATCTTTGACGCGAGTCTAATCCGTTTCGGAAATCAGCAACAGAACCGCTGCGTGTCATTTTGTAACAAGCTGTTACAAATCGTTTCAGAAACTTGTGAATTTATAAATAAAATAAAAATAGTTTTTTGATGTCCTCTCATACGAGCGGTTGGTACGTCATAGTCTAGCGCCATGGAATTACTGATCGAACTCAAGACTACAGCGTCGCATACAAATAAACTCATTTGTATGAAGACCGCAAAATATGGGGGATTTCTGCACCTTTTGGCTCAAATCAGGAGGGCCTGAACAGCGTGTCAAAAATTCTCATCGTCGACGACGAAGAGGAAATTTGTAAGTTCCTCAGAGACTACCTCGTTAACCACGGTTACGAGGTCTATACCGCGAATCACGGGGACGGAATGCGTTCCGTCATGGAGAAACATCCCGTCGACCTGGTCATCCTCGACTTGATGATGCCGGGCGAAGACGGTTTGACCCTCACCCGATACCTACGCGACACGTCGGAAGTCGCTATCATCATTCTGACCGGCAAGGACGAAGATGTTGACCGAATCGTCGGGCTGGAAATGGGCGCCGATGATTACATCAACAAACCCTTCAATGCCCGGGAGCTCCTCGCGCGGGTCAAAACGGTCTTGCGCCGGACCGCGGGTGGCGATGCACCCGCACCCCACGCCAACGGCAACCAGATATCTCTCACCCAATTTGCCGGTTGGCGTTTCGACAAGATTTCGCGCAAGTTGACTGACCCCGAGGGCGAGGAAGTTCCGTTGACGACAATGGAATTCAACTTGCTGAGCACCTTCACCGACAATCCCAACGAAGTGCTCGATCGGGATCAACTTTTGGAAAAGCTCCAGAACCGGAGTTGGGAGCCGTATGACCGTAGCATCGACGTTCTCGTCGGCCGTCTGCGCAGCAAAATCGAACGCGATCCCAAAAAACCGCAGTTAATCAAAACGGTTCGTGGCGCCGGTTATGTATTGGCGACGACGGTACAGCACGTACAGCCGGAAACGACGTAAAGCGCGTTTTCGCTACGCGTCGAGCCAAAGTTGTTCCGCTTTTGCCGACAACCATCCACGTAAATCCGCCGGCGCATCGGCCTCCGGCAGGACACCCACCGCGATCGGCATCAACGGCCGGTCGTGATGGAGTCGCAAAACCCGCCGTGGCACCTTAATGCCATAAGATGGGGAAACCCATCCGTCCTCGACGGTCGCCGACCACTCCCCTTCTCCATCTACGAGAAACAAAAACGCCTGACCGTTTGCCGTAAGCCGCCACCGGCCCACGCCATCCTCGACAACCGACACGCCGGGAGCGAAGTGATAAGCGACATCGACCCAGTGATCGCTGCTGCCCTCGAACCGGTCGAGCACCACGAGCGCGTGATGTTTCTTGTCGAGAAAGAAGCCACGGCTGACGGTCACGGGGGATACCAGACGCTGATAACCGGTGTGGGCTGCGATCAACTCTTCGCCGCCGGATCCCCTGCGCCATCGGCGGATGACGGCCCGGGTATCGTCGGCAAGCATGAAGGGTTCCCCGGCCGGAATTCGGTTCTGCTCCTCCCCGTCTACCATGGGCGTATTGTGCGCCGCAGTCGCGCGGAACCGGTCCCGCTCCGCAAGATCGGCGGTATAAACGAAACTGCCGCTGTCGGTAATCAGCGATACCCCGGCGAGAACGGCCTCAAACGACAGACAATCGTTGTGGCCATGAACGCCACGCCCGGCAAACCCAACACCGCCCGCATCGACGAACACATGATCCTCCCCAGCCGCCAGCACATAGACACCGGCTTCGGAAAAGGCCGCACTTTCGCGCCCGGCATCGTCTTCGTTGGCGGCCGCCTCCGCCGCCTCGATCCCCAGCGCCCATACGATTTCGGCCAACGCCTCGCGCGTGGGGCGACGTCCGGCGGGCTTGGTGCCGCAAACGGTTGCCAGTAATGCCGGTAAATAACTGTGATCTGAAATTGGCTGCCCGCCGAACGGCAAGACACGGCTGTCATCACCGTCCCCCCATAGCGGGGCTCGCCCATCGGGTCTCGTATAAGCGGTGGTAAAGCCCGCCATTTTGGCGAGACGCGCCAAGACATTGCCCGGGGCCTCGAGCCCCATGACCTGACGATAGCGGACCGCCCACATGAAGAGCTCAGCCACGAGCCGGTGGTATCCCACCGACAGTTCGAAACAAACGCCGTCGCCATGCACCTGACGCGGCAATTCACGGCGCAAAACTTCCCAGCCCCTTTTTGCCCAACGCTGCGCCGGACCGGATCCGAAAAACAATCCGCCGAAGACGAGCGCCGACGCGTCGGCCGTGAGATGGTTGCCGTTGACGCCGAAGTCCTCGAGATGGCGGTGAATGAAATGGAGATGGCCATAGAGACATCTGAGAAAACGCAATCTGAATTCGGGATCGGCCCACGGTGCAGAGTTCTTGAACACATGGAAGAACCAAGCCCAGGTAAAGACGCGCATCGCCGGTTCCATCGTCGTCGCCCAGTTGGGGCCTTGGCCGTAGGCATTACCGTCGATCCACTCTTCGAGAATGTCGCGAACGAATGCGGCATGCGCGGGATCGCCGTCGAGCAGGTAGGACTGCCCGACCGGCACGAGCCACTGCAGACGCGACACTTCCCACGGCATTTTGATGTCGGACGGTTGAGCGTGATCCAAAACGTCGATATCGCGGAAGAAATTCGCCGGCCACTCGATCCCGCTTTTGACGTCGCGGTGCCAACGCACCGGCTTATCAAGCGGCACCAAACCGGATCCCAGCACCGAAACCATGCGTCTTTTGGCAAGATCGGCCGCCGCCAGAACGCGGGCACGTTCGCCAGGCAGAAGGGCGTCGAGCCGGTCGGGATCGATGCCGCCGAATACAACCGGGAATGGCCTTGCCGCCAATTCGCCCCAAAGATCGTCGATATCAATGGCATCGAAACGGCCGGCGAAACCTTCGGCATTCTGTCCTGCCGTCGGATCCCCCAGGACGCGCACGCTTTGCGCCTTGATCTCGAACCACAAGCGGTGCGCCAACTCCCCCGGCGACCGCCGCAGTCCGCGACGCAATCTCTCTCCCCACACTCCACTCATGCGCTTACAATAGGCGATCGGTTGATGATCTCCAGAGCGAGTTTTTATGACGGCCCTGTCTTCAGTTTTGCCCAAGCTTTTGAGCCGTTTCTTCAAACGCACCGCGTACGCCAAAATCCGAATTCCTCGCCCGGCGGCACCATGCTGACCCGTGCGATTCCCTCGAGCGGTGAGGAAATCGGTGTCATCGGGCTTGGCACATACCGGGCCTTTGACGCCCAGCTAACGGCCGACAAGAAACGCGATCTCACTGATGTTCTAACCCTGTTTTTTGACGCCGGCGGCAGTGTGATCGATTCGTCGCCCATGTATGGGCGCGCCGAAGACACGGTGGGTCAATTACTGTCGGAGATGAAGGCACACGACCAGGCGTGGCTCGCCACCAAAGTATGGACGCGGGGACGGGACAAAGGCGTACGCGAAATGGACCGCTCACTGGACAAGCTCGCCGCACCGCATATTGCCTTGATGCAGGTACACAATCTGGTGGATTGCGACACCCATCTCGACACGTTGCGGAACTGGAAGGCCGAAGGCCGCATCCGCTATATCGGAATCACCCACTACACATCGTCGGCGCTGGACGAGTTGTCGGCTTATTTGAAACGCGGCGGGATCGATTTCGTCCAATTCCCCTATTCCATCGAGGACCGGGTGGCCGAGGATTGGTTCCTGCCGCTGTGCGCGGATTTGGGCGTCGCGACGCTGATCAACCGGCCGCTCGAGCAAGGCGGGTTTGCACGCCTGTTCCGCACGCCCGTTCCCGGCTGGGCCGCCGACATCGGATGCACGACATGGCCGCAGTTGCTCCTCAAATATCTGCTCGCCGATCCAGCGGTAACCTGCTTGATCCCCGCGACTAGTAATCCCGATCACATGCGCGACAACCTTCGGGCAGGGGTCGGAGACCTTCCCGACGCCACATTGCGACGGCGTCTCCGCAACGAAATCGGATAAGCGGATAAATACCTGCCGAAGCACGAATTCCGCACCGCAAAACAAAAACTCTGAATCTCAATGCCGGAGTACCCCAGAAATCTGGGAAAAATTGAACTATCAACTCTTCCCTGGAATTTTCACGATAAGAGGCAATATTTTCAGTAGCGGTGTTTCGCGGAATTCACCGCCTCCTTCAGATTAGGGGGAATACACGTGGCCGACGGTAGAAAACAGCTACCGGAACGTCGCAAGGAGGACCGGCGAAGCGGCAAAGACCGCCGCAAACAAGATCGGCAAGACGGTCCGGAGCAGCGAAGCGGAAACGACAGACGAAAGGGTGACGACCGGCGCCGGTGGTGCGTGGTCTGCGGGTTGCCCTATAGCGGCGCGACCGACGGACGAAATTGTCAGTGCAGGTTGAACGCTTTCCGCAAACCGGGCGGCGTCTGAACGAGCTTCCTGTCAAATCCTGTGTTACTATCCCGTCATGAGCACATCGAAGCGGGACCCTCTCCGTTCGTCGGAAGGCGCCGACAAGGCGCATACCGATTTTTACGACACCATGAGCTACGGCGACTATCTCGCCCTCGATCAATTGCTCTCCTCTCAAAAACCGCTCAGCGACCACCACGACGAAATGCTCTTCGTGGTGATGCATCAAACGGCGGAGTTGTGGATGAAACTGATCATTCACGAGATCCGTGCCGCCATGGATCGGCTCCGTCACGACGATCTGCAGCCCGTCTTCAAGATGCTGGCACGTGTCTCGCGTATTCAAGCGCAACTCATCCAGCAATGGGATGTCTTGTCGACGCTCACACCGGCCGAGTATCTCGGCTTCCGCGACGAGCTTGGCCATGCCTCCGGTTTTCAATCCCACCAATACCGGATGATCGAGTTTCTACTCGGCAATAAGAACGCGCAAATGGTGGAGCCCCATCGCCACCAACCGGAAACGGCGAAACAGTTGGAAGACGCGCTGAACGAGCCGTCTTTATACGACGAAGCCATTCGGCTACTGGCACGCCGGGGGCATTCCGTTGACGAGACCTGTCTTTCCCGCGATTGGAAGGCGCCCTACACGCCCAACGACAGTGTCCGTGATGCCTGGCTAAGTATTTACCGTGCGCCCGAAACCCATTGGGAAGAATATGAGCTTGCCGAGAAACTGGTCGACCTCGAAGACTGGTTCCAACAGTGGCGGTTCCGTCACCTCAAGACCGTGGAGCGCATCATCGGTTTCAAGACCGGCACCGGCGGCACCGCAGGCGTCAGTTACCTCCGTCACGCCATCGATTTCTATTTCTTCCCGGAGCTTTGGCAGGTCCGGACGATTCTTTGAGCCCAGGCGGCCTAGGTAACGGTGGCCTTGGTCCGATAGGCGGGATCGTCCCAGGCGCCGCTTTCCATCACGTCACGGAGTACATCAACCGCGCCCCACAAATCGGTATAGCAGAGATACAACGGTGCAAAGCCGAACCGGAGAATATCCGGCGCCCGGAAATCGCCGATGACACCGCGGGCGATCAGCGCCTGCATAATGGCGTAGCCCTCGGGATGACGGAAACAAATCTGGCTCCCCCGATGCTCGGGGACTTCCGGCGAGGCAAGCGCAAAGCCATGCTCGCCGCAGCGCTCCTCGACCAACGCGACGAACAGCTCCCCCATGTGCATCGACTTGCGCCGGATCAACGCGGGATCCGCTTTGAGCGCCAGATCGACGCCGCATTCCAACGCCGCCAACGCAAGAATGGACGGCGTCCCGCAGAGAGCCTGGGCGATCCCGTCGGCAGGCCGGTAATCGGGATCGAAGGCAAAGGGCGCCGCATGCCCCATCCAACCGGACAGAGGCTGTTCGAACGCCGCGAGGTGTTTGTCGGCGACGAACAGATAAGCCGGCGCCCCGGGGCCGCCGTTGAGGTACTTGTATCCGCAGCCAACAGCGAGATCAGCCCCGCAGTCATTGAGATCGACCGGCACGGCACCCGCGCTGTGCGACAGGTCCCACAACATCAACGCGCCTTCGGCCTGCACCTGTGCCGTCATGTCGGCCATGTCGTGCATGGCGCCGGTGCGATAATCGACATGGGTGAGCGACACGACAGCCGTGTCCACGTCCAACGCATCGAGAATTTTGTCGCGGGCCACCATGCGCAATTCGACATCCCCGCCGAGATGGCGCGCCAGACCCTGGGCAATATAGAGATCCGTGGGAAAGTTCGTCTCTTCGGTCACGATCACCCGCCGGTCCGGACGCAGCCTTAGCGCCGCCGCCAACAGCTTAAATAGATTGATCGATGTCGAATCGGCGGCGATCACCTCGTGCGGCGCTGCGCCGATCAAACCGGCAATCTTGGCGCCGATGCGTTGCGGCATATCGATCCAGCCGTGTTTGTTCCACGAGGTGATGAGGTCCGCGCCCCACTCCGTCTCGACAACGTCTTGGAGTCGCGTTTGCGCCGCCTTGGGCAGCGGGCCCAGGGAATTGCCATCGAGATAAATAACGTTTTCAGGGAGCTGAAACGCATCTCTGAACACGCGCAAGGGATCGGCAGCATCCCGCCGGTCTAAATCAGCGCGTGTGAATTGCGCCGTCACTGCGGCAGCCGCGCGATCCACTCGGCAACGGCGCGGCCGAGTTCATGAGGCGCGTCCTCTTGGATGTAATGCTTACCGTCGAGGGTGATTTCGTCCTGGTTCGGCCAGGTGCGGCAGAATTCCCGATTGCGCCCCAGCAACGCGTGACCGCTGGTGGTGTTAATAAACAGCTTGGGGATATCCGTACTCGACGCCAACCAATCGGCATAGGCCTGCACGGTTTCATGATTGTCCGCCGGGTCGCCGTCGAACGGGATTTCCCGCGGCCATTGTACGGTCGGCAACCGCTCTTCCAGATTCTCGTACGGCGCCCGATACACCGCCATCTCCGCCTCCGACAATCCGCGCTTCACGCCGTTGGGCAGAACCTTCTCGACGAATACATTCGCCTCCAAGGCGCTCTGCAACCCTTCGGGCGTACGGAACCCCTGGAACGTTTTGCGGTAATCTTCGGGCAGGTCGATCCATTTGCGCGGTTGTACCATCGCTTCCATATAGCAGATACCGCGCACCCGGTCGCGGTGCCGATTGGCCCAATCGAAACACAGGGCGGCTCCCCAATCCTGGACGACGAAAATGATCTCACCCTCCGGCACGACCGCATCGAACCAAGCGCCGAGATATTTCGCATGATCGGGATAGCGGTAGCCGCACCCTGGCACCTTGCCCGATTGGCCCATGCCGATAAGGTCCGGCGCCAAACAACGGCCCAACCCTTCCAAATGGGGGATCACGTTCCGCCAGATATAGGACGACGTCGGATTGCCATGCACCAGCACGATGGGCGTACCGGTCCCCGCTTCGATATAGGCCATCTCGGAATCGAGCACCGGAACACGGCGGTAGTCATACGGATTGTCGGTGGAAATCGCTGCGTCATTCATTCGTCGTCTCCCAGGTTCCGGTACCAATCCGCCAGCGCCGCGCCAATCTCGTGCGGGCTGTCCTCGTGAACGTAATGCAGCCCGTTCACCGTCACTTCGTGCTGATTGGGAAAGGTGCGCACATTGTCGAGAATTGCCGCCTTGAGAACCGTTTCCGGCGTGCAGTGGATGAATAGTTTGGGGAGAGGCGAGGCCTTCATCCAGGCATTGTTCGCCTCGATAATCTCGAGCACGTCGGCCGGTTCCCCTTCCACCGGAATTTCGCGCGGCCAGGTGAGCGTCGGGCGCCGATCCTCGCCGGGATTGCGGTAGGGCCGCCGGTATTCGTCCCAAACCTCGTCTGGGATATCGCGGATGACCATGGCCGGCAGGATCTTCTCGACGAAATAGTTTTCCTCCAGCACCAATTTCTCGCCCTCCTCCGAGCGGAACCGGCGCATCAAGTCGGCCACCTGAGGCGGCCAATAGTCCCAGCCGAAATTGCCCATGACGCCTTGGGTATAGGCGATGGCCTTGACGCGGTCCGTGTTGCGGCGCGCCCAGGTCAGGCCCAGTTGCGCGCCCCAATCGTGCAACATCAAGGTCACCCGGTCGCCGAGATCGAGTTGATCCAGCAATCCGTCGATATAGCTTTGATGCTCGGCAAGCCGGTACGACCCCGGCCCGGAGTTGGGCAGCTTCGCCGAATCCCCCTGGCCGATATTGTCGATGGCAATACATCGCGCGGCATCCGCCACATGGGGAATGACGTTCCGCCACATATAGCTCGACGTGATGTTGCCGTGAAAAAACACGATGGGATCGGCGTTTGCGCCGGAAGCCGGGCCCGTGTCGACATAGGCCATGCGAAGCCCGTTGACCTCGGCATAGGACTTATCATACGGCATGTGAGATGCGATATCGGTCATGAACTCCTCCCCGCCGGTAGCGTACCGCTGCACTGCGGACTGTCCACCGCAATCCAACACACCAACCCGAGCGTAACCCACGGAAACCAAAGGCTCTCGAACCGTCCATGACCGACCCACAGTCCAGCGCCATACCGCCGAATGCCGCCGCCCTCAACCGGCGCGTCTGGCGTCTTGCGGGTCCGATCATTCTGGCGAACCTTTCCGTGCCGCTGTTGGGCGCTGTGGACACGGCCGTCATGGGTCACTTGCCCGATCCTATGTTTCTCGGCGCCGTCGCCGTCGGCGGCACCATCATTCATTTTATTTTCTGGGGGCTCGGCTTTTTGCGCATGGGAACCGCCGGACTGACCGCGCAAGCCTATGGTGCGACGGACGGGGCGGAAATGCGCGCCGTTCTGGCCCGCGCCGGCGGATTGGGACTGGCGCTCGGCATCGCGCTTTGGCTGGTGCAATGGCCCGCCTTGCAGATCGGGCTCTATCTGTTCGAGGCCAGTGCCGATGTCGAAGCCCTGGCCGGCACCTATTTCCTGGTGCGTATCTGGAGCGCGCCGGCCGTCCTCATCAACTATGCCATCGTCGGCTGGTTCGTCGGTGTTCAGAACACGCGCGCGGTTCTTTTGCTGCAGGTCGTCATGAACGGCCTCAACATTGCCCTCGACCTGCTGTTCGTCATCGGTTTCGGCTGGGACGTCGCGGGGGTCGCCGCGGCGACGGTGCTCGCCGAAGTCGCGGCACTCGGCCTCGGCGCCGTATTGGTTCGCCGCGAATTGAAACGCATGAGCGGCAGGTGGGCCGACATCGATTTTTGGGACCGGGATAAAATCAAACGTCTGATCGCCATCAACCGCGATATTTTTATCCGCACCTTCTGTTTGATGTTCGCCTTCGCGTTCTTTACCGCCCGGGCGGCGAAGTTGGGCGACGACACCCTGGCGGCCAACGCCGTGCTGATCCAATTCCAGCATTTCTTGTCCTTCGGGCTCGACGGCTTTGCCCACGCCGCCGAGGCGCTCGTCGGCGGCGCCTTGGGCGCCCGCGATCAACGGACACTTCGCCTCGCCGTCAAGATTTGCGGCGCCTGGGCCGCCCTCATCGCTACCTTCTACACGGTCGTCTATGCCGCCGCCGGGCCGCTGATCATCGACCTCCTGACTAATATCGACAACGTGCGGGAACTCGCCCGGGAGTACCGCTGGTGGCTGGTGATCTCCCCTGTGATCTCGGTCTGGTCCTTTACCCTCGACGGCATCTTCATCGGCGCGACCCGGACCGGCGCCATGCGAAACGGCATGGTGATTTCCCTGGCCGCCTTCCTGGTCGCGGCCGTCACGCTACAGCCTCTGTGGGGCAACCACGGCTTATGGCTGTCGTTGATGATTTTCATGGTGGCCCGGGCCCTGACCCTCGGCGCCGCCTACCCCAAGATCGAGAAAGCGGCGGTCGGCTGACCGGCCCCACAAAAAGCCCAAAACCGCCCGAAAATGGCCGAAATTGGGCCGTTTCCTCAACTTTTCATAAAGGTCTTACAGTTAATGTCCGTTCACCTTCAGTGACGTCGTAATCCGGCCACGCCGACCCATTTGGTGGGGGGTTGGGGAAGACCGGCGTTAATCGAACTTCGACTGAAATATTAAAAATTTTAAATAAGATAACGGCGGACAAGGATTTTTCGATGAACTCGCAAACGCTTCTCCCAGCGGCCGTTGCTGCTACCTTGCTGGCAAGCGCAGGCGCCGCGGCGCTCGCCCTATTTCTGGATGTGGGTGGCATGCCGACGGGGACCGGCCCCCGGATGGCCGACCAGACGGAAAAAAATACGAACCTTGCGCTGGCCTGCGCCGGGGCCCCCGAGCTGCCGAGCGGCAAGGAAGAACTGACGACCTTCGACGTCCGTACCGCCATCGAGCAACATCTGGCACGTGCGGGGATCGAAGGCGCCAGCATCGAACTGACGGTGACGGACGACCACACCTATCATGTTCATATCGCCGACGCCGGGCAGGCGCCGGTCGAAATGGAAGTGGATCCCGCCTCCGCCCGGGTTGTCGCCATCAGCGGGTTCGAAGATCCGACCGGCGGTTTTGCTACGGCCTCCGGCGACGACGCGTCACCGCCCGATCAGGAAAACGACTACCGGCAACAACTGCGCCGCCACATGCTCGGTGACGGGAGCGGTTGGGCGAACTGGGTCGGCATGTTCGACAAACAACCGGACTGTGGCGGCGATTACAGCGCCGGCGGCCCGAACATCCCCGCCGTCCAGTCAGGCGTCAAATAATCCCGCAGATAACGAAAAAGCGCTCCCGGTTCCCCGCGGAGCGCTTTTCGGTTGTTCGTGGGGGCCCTAGGCAGGCATGGCTAGGTCCTCGGGCAACGGCTTACCGGTCAGAAATTCCGCCCGTTCGATATTGATCGAAACCGCAAATCCCTTCTTCTCCGGGTCGTTGTCCCGTTCCGGCTGCACCATCTTGTTCCAGACCGCTTCGTAGACATCGCCGTCCTTATGGACCGTTGCGGTTCCGTAGAAACGAGCGATGCCTCCGGCCGGCAGCATGCCGTTGCCGCCTCTCGCACCAAAGGCCCGGTTGCGGTAATAGACCGCGAGTTTAGTCCCTTCGGTGACGCCCTCGGCGGTCGTTCCACCGCCGCGCAACCAGAAACCCATGGTTTCATCGTCGAGTACCACCACGCTGCCGCGCGGGCTGATCTGCGGATAACCATCCGCCTGAATGCTCCCCACAAGGCACACGTTATCGGGAAAGGCCGTGTTGATATGCTCGTGAAGAACGCGTGGAACTATTGCCATAAGGCACTCCCTGTATTTTGCTTCATGGTTGAATAGGCATTGAATAGCCCGGCAGATTACGGAAACACCGCGACGCCGACAAGCCACTCGCGCACACGTGACAACCTACGCCGAGAGGTATAGTACGGTAGGCAACAATTCGCCGGGAACCATGGGTTCACCAACAGGGACGACGGAACGCGCACGATGATCTACGAAATGAGAACCTACACCACGCCACCGAACCAGGCCGGGAAGTTCCTGGAAATCTATGGCGATGCCTATGAAACCTACCGGAAGAAATTTTCCGAAATGGCGGGGTGCTGGTATACGGAAATCGGGCCGCTCAATCAGGTCATCACCATCTGGCCTTACAAAAATCTCGCCGAACGGGACAAAATCAGGGCCGCCGCCAGCAAAGAAGAAGGCTGGCCGCCGCACCTTGGCCAACTGACCACTGGTGGAACGGTGGAGGTCTTTGCCCCCTTTTCTTTTTCACCCCTGCTCGAGCCCGGCAACCACGGCCCGATCTATGAGATGCGGAGCTATCAAGTCGTGCCCGGCACCTACGACGATCTCATCGCCGGTTGGGAAAAGGGATTACCGGAACGAACAAGCCGTTCGCCGATCAGCGTCCTGATGCTCAGCGATCTCGGCGTCTCACACAAGCTGGTGCACATCTGGCCCTATCAGACCTTCGATCAGCGTGCCGAAGTTCGTGGCAATGCGGTCGCCGACAAAATCTGGCCACCGAGTATCATCCACGTGCCGAAGCAGCCGACCCTGACGACCCAGGAAAATCTCATTATGCTGCCGGCGAAATTTTCGCCGATGCAATAGGCGGGGTTCTCGCCGAGCTACGCTTCGAAGCTGGCCAAAATACCCAGCACCTCATCGATATCGCCGGGCGTATGATCGGCGGAAATCTGGAAACGGATTTCCTCGTCGCCCTTTGGCACGACGGGATAGTTCAACCCCGTCGCCAACACGCCACCAGCCCGAAGGTGCGCGATGAGTGCCGCCGTTTTAGCCGTATCGCGCACCATCAATGGCACGACGGGATGTTCGCCTGGGATGGTCTCGAAGCCGAGGTCCGCGAGCCCCTTTTCGAACCGCCGGGTCATCGCCCGCAAATGGTCGAGAAGTTTCTGACCGGACGGGCTATCGACAATATCGATCGCCGTTTTCGCCGCCGCCGCTTCGGCCGGCGTAATGGGATTGGAGTAGACATAAAACGGTGACGTTTCGCGCAGATAGTCGATGAACGGGCGCGCGCCGACGACATAACCGCCGTTGACGCCGAAGGCCTTCCCCAACGTGGCGACCAGCAAATCGACACCCGTTGCCTTCACATATTCCTCCGTTCCGCGTCCCGTTTCACCAAAAGCGCCGACGCCATGCGAGTCATCGACAATGACGATGACATTCTCGGGAAATGCAGAGTCATGCTTCTCGGCAATAGCGCAAATCTGATCCAACGGCGCATGATCGCCGCGCATGCTGAAAATCCCGTCCGTCACGATGATCGCGCGCACGCAGTCGCCCGCCGCCTCCGCAAGTTGCCGGTCCAGCTCGGCCATATCCAAATGCCGGTAAATGCGCTTCTGTTTGGGCTGGGCCAGACGGGTGGCATTGATAATGCAGTTGTGATTGAGTTCGTCGCTGATCACCACCGTCTGATCGGTCACCAGCGGCGGCAATACCCCCATGACGGTGGCATACGCCGACGAGTAAATCATTGCGGCATCGCGCTGGTGAAACGCCGCCAAGCGGGCTTCCAGCTCCTTGTGCGGCGACCAGGTTCCACTGATAAACCGCACCGCGCCCGGCCCGGTCCCATAGCGTTTCACCGCACGGTCCTCGGCTTCGCGGACGCGGCGGTCGAGGGCCAACCCCAGATATCCGTTGGAATTCATGCGGATGTAAGGACGATTGGGATCATCCAACAGGACGTAGCGCGGCCCCCACGTAAATGACGGCTCGATCACACGGTCGATGACCGTTTCGCGCCCTTTTCGGGTCCCCTGTTCATCGAGTTCCCGCAAACGGCCGGCAAGAATGGATTCGAGACGTTGATGCGGCACGATATGTCCTCCCCAATTTAATTCGAGCCCATTGATGGGTCCGTTTCTTGGACCTTTCGTCTGTCCAATCCCGTTGGAAAATCTATCGGGCGGACTTCACCTTTGCCCCGACATGCTCGAGCATATCCTTGGTCATCATGGCCAGATCGTAAGTCGGGGTCCAGCCCCACTCGGCGCGCGCGGCACTGTCATCCATGAAGCGCGGCCAACTGTCGGCGATGGCTTGACGCATCGGATCGACGTCATACTCGATGACGAATTCCGGAATGTGCTTTCGGATCTCGTCCGCAATTTCCGTCGGCGTGAAATTCATCGCCGTCACGTTGAAGGCGTTGCGGTGCTTGAACTTGCTCGCGTCCGCTTCCATCAACTTGATCATCGCCCCGATGGCATCCGGCAGATACATCATGTCGAGGCGCGTATCTTCCGACAGGAAGCAGGTGTAATGGCGATAGCGGACGGCCTGATAGAATATCTCCACCGCGTAATCGGTGGTGCCCCCGCCCGGCGGCGCCGTATAGGAAATCAAACCGGGCAAGCGAAGGCCGCGCGTATCGAGGCCGAAACGGGTCGCATAATAGTCGCACAGCAGTTCGCCCGAAACCTTGGTCACCCCGTAAATCGTTGTCGGGCGTTGGATGGTGTCCTGCGGCGTGCCGTCACGCGGCGTGGTCGGTCCGAACGCACCGATGGAACTTGGGAAGAACACCGAACAATTGTGCAGACGCGCAAGCTCGAGAACGTTGTAGAGGCCGCCCATATTGACCTCCCACGCCAACTGCGGCTTGTCTTCGGCGACAGCCGACAGAAGCGCTGCCATATGGTAGATCCGGCTGATCTTGTGACGTCGGAAGACATCTTGAAGCTGGTTGGGCTGAGTGACGTCGATCCACTCGAACGGCGCCTCTATCTCGCCGGTAGGCATACGGAAATCCGCCGCGATAACCTGATCCGCGCCGTACTTGTCCCTCAGTGCCGGAACCAGTTCGGACCCGATCTGCCCCAGCGCGCCGGTAACGAGGATACGGCTCACGCGGATTCTCCCCTTTTGGTGTACGGCCCTTGACTATCTTATCGTCATCTTAGCGGCCGCGGGCGGCGGAACCAATCCGATGGCATCGAGTGCGATGAAGCCACCAAACAGGATCAATATCAGCATTATCGCCAACAACATATACCGATGAACATTCGCTTCCAGATTACTTTTGACCGCACGCACATCGCGGAAGAACGAAGACATACTCTTCGTCACACCGGCAATCTTCTTGCCTTCGGTGGCCTGCCAGAACTGGTAGATCACGATGATCAGGATGGCGCCCGTCGCCACCAGAATGACTCCGATCTTGAGCAATGCGACGAAACCGGCTGCCGAGGAAACGAACTTCACAAGCCCGATCATCACCAAATACAAAAGTAGGGCCGACCCGACCGTTCGCCACTGCAACTGCTTGGCGAACAGGATCGACCGGACGGAATCGTCATAGATCCGCAGCATTTCACCGTGGGTCATTTCATCCAGGCTGGATGGGCTGTTTTCCGGCCCGCTGTCGGCTTCAGTATCTGCCATAAGGCCCTCCTTCTAGCGCCTATTAAAAGGATGGGCAGTCGGCTAAGCGGTTACAAGAGCGCGAAAAATTGGGCTTTCCCTAGGCTTTGGAGGGTCTGGCGGTTGTCTTTCCATATTTATACAACCCCGCCTCGTTAACCTTTGGCAAAATTGTTAAGACCAGCTGCACGCAATTTACTTAAAAATCCTGTAATTCACTGCCTTGACCCGCCCTCCCGCTTATTCAAAAATGCGCATGCGTCGCAGAAATACGGCAACCCCATGGGAGCGCACCGGGTGGCTACCACGCCTTCAATCTCGTGTTTTACGTGCCAAGCTCGTGAGCGAACCGAGTGGTGCGTACTCTCGGACCGTGAGCTCAAGCTCATTGATGACCACCGCGTCACGCGCGATCTATTTCCCGGAGAATTGGTCTATAGCGAAGGTGATGAATGCCGCGGTGTCTATTGCATCGAGAGCGGCCTCGTCGGTATCAGAAAATACGATGCCGACGGCCATTCCATCCTGCTACATCTCGCGGAGCCCGGCGAAACCTTGGGTTACCGCTGCCTGCTGACCGGCCATGAATTCCTATCAAGTGCCGAAACCTTGGAACCGACACGCGTCTGTTACATCGATGCGCCGACGGTGCGCACGCTGCTCGAACACAATCCGGCGCTCGGCCTTCGCTTCCTGCAACGCGCGTCGAATGAATTGGAAGAAGCCGAAGAGAAAATTTTCCAAAACGTCACCCTTTCGGTACGTGCCCGCTTTGCACACCTACTGATGGTACTCATCGATCGATCCGGGACGGAGCGGAGCGCCTCCCCCATCGAGGTCAAGATGCCAATCTCGCGCACCGATATGGCGTCCATGATCGGAACAACGCCGGAATCCATCTCGCGCACAATCCGCAAGATGGAAGATGAAGGCATCGTGGAATTCTTCGGCGCCAATGGCCGTATGCTAAAGGTCCCGGACATCACCGTTCTCGCCGACGAGTTCGAACCGCGCGACTTCATGTAGCCGGCGCTGCACGGCATCGGGCCGCGCCTCAGGACTATCCGAAAGGAATTTAACGAACGACGAGCGAGGGCGGGCGCCCTTTGGTTTCGCTCTTATTCTTACGGCTACGGGTCAGTTCGCGAACGGCAGGATCGAACTTGCGCCAGCGTTCCTGCTCAGCAAAGGCCTGCTTGTACGCGGCAGCCTTGGTTTCATGGATGCCGACAATCTGTTCGGCGACCCCTGTATCGATAACGGCCCAATTTTTTTGCTTACTTTGGTATCGAACGGAGAAACGCATCCCGGGCCCTCTTCTCTTGATAACGAAGCCAGCATGTCAGCCGTTGCTTTAAATTTGGTGAATATATGGCTCGATCCGGCCACATTGTGCGTGCAAACTCGGCCCCACGGCGGCATGAATGAGGACCAACAGGGCAAAGGGCTTGCAGGATGAGCGAACAAACTATCGCCGCGATGCGGACAACCAGCGAAATCGTCAAACTGGCGCGGCAGCGCCTGGACCAGAATGCCTGGGACTATCTGACCGGCGGGGCCGAAACCGAGACCACGCTTCTTCGTAACCGTCAGGCCCTGGACGAGATTGCCTTCCGCCCGCGGGTTCTCAACAATGTTTCGGATATTGATTTGAGCCGCGAATTTCTCGGCATGAAGATGCGGCTACCAGTTTTCCTGGCGCCCATCGGCGGCCTCCAGCAAATTTGCCCCAATGGTGGCGGGCTTCCCGCTCTCAAGGCCGCGGAGGACTTCGGTATTCTGTCGATCCTCAGTTCGGTTACCGAACCCGGTATGGATGTCGCAAAGGCCGAGGTGAAATCGCCCCTTGGCTATCAGCTTTATGTCCATGGCGACGACGCCTGGGTTTTCGACATCCTAGATCAGGTTCAAGCACTCGGTTTCGTTGCATTCTGTCTCACCGTCGATACCGCGATCTACAGCCGGCGGGAACGTGATCTGATAAAGGGGCATACGCCGCGCGGCCGCCAGCGAGCCGGCCTCGACCGTGATTACCAGGCCAAGCTCGATTGGGATCAAATCGACCGTATTCGCGACAAATGCAAAGTAGCCTTGGTGGCCAAGGGAATCGCGACGGCGGAGGACGCCCGCCTCGCCGTCGAGCATGGAATCGATATTGTCTATATCTCCAACCACGGCGGGCGCCAGTTGGATCACGGGCGCGGGGCCATCGCGGTGCTCCCCGAAGTTGTCGAGGCTGTCGACGGAAAGGCCAAGGTGGTGGTCGACGGCGGCTTCGTGCGCGGCACCGATATCATCAAGGCAATCGCATTGGGCGCCGATGCGGTCGGAATCGGTAAGCTCTATGGCTGGGGTTTGGCGGCCGGCGGGCAAGAAGGCGTTGCCCGTGTCCTCGACATCCTCGAAGAGGAAATGCAGGTGTCCATGGGGCTCTTGGGCGCGAATGCCCTCGACAAACTAACGCCGGCACACCTTTATCGCGACGCGCGCCCGGTGCGCGCTCCGTCGGTGACGAGCGGCTTCCCGCACATCAAGTTCCCCGACTTCGACTATTAACGTAAGTACCTAGGATGGGGATGTGGTAGCAGCCGCGCGCTGTTTGCGGCTGGCGACGAGTTCCCACGTGATCAGCAGCAGGCCCGCCACAAAGCCGGCGATATCCGTAATCAAGGCACCCTCGAAGGCCGAGGCCGGCATGAGCAACCCTAAACCGGCGGCCCCAAATAGCAGACGATGCACGGGGCTCAGAGAGCGCAGGAAATACCCGATCACGGCGATGGAAACCAACCACACGCCCCCTGCGGCGGAGATCGCCGCTAGAATAATCGCCGACCATTCGCCCTGCATGAGCAAGGTGGGCGACATCACAAACAAAAATGGCACGACATAGGCGAACCAGCCGAACCGCATGGCCATGAAGCCCGTCTTCATGGCATCAGCCCCGGTCAGAGTCGCCGCGGCGAAGGCGGCAATGGCCACCGGCGGTGTGATCATCGACATCATTCCGAAATAGAGAATGAACAGGTGCGCGGCGATCCTGTCGATGCCGACATCGATCATCGGCGGCACGACCAAGGTCACCAGCAGCAAATAGACCGCGACCGTGGGCATGCCCATGCCGAGCACGATGCAGATTCCCGCCGATACCAAAAGCAAGGTGAAGATATTCGAACTGCCCATTTCGACGAGCACCAGGGACAGGCCGAAACCGATCCCGGTAATGTCGAGCACCCCAATGATTACCCCGGCCGCCGCCGCAATCATCACGATATCGAGCACCGCCGTGCCGGTATCGCGTACCGCCGCCAAAACATCCATGAGTGAAAGACGCTTGCCTTTGTAGCCGATAAGCATGCCCGTCGCGATAATCACCAATGACGCGATTAAGGCCGAGGCCTCGGGCGAGAAATTCCAACCGAACAAGGCAACGATCAGGACCACGAACGGCAGCGGGAAGTACCACCCGTCTTTGAGGATGGGCATAAGAGCGGGAATGTCTTCCTTGTTCATCGGCTTGATGTTGGTGCGCCCCGCCTCGAGATCGGCGAGGATGAACAAAGCGACGTAGTAAAGAACCGCCGGGATAAGGGCCGCGACGACGACGTCCGTATAGGGAATTTCCAGGAATTCGGCCATCAGGAAGGCGGCGGCCCCCATGATCGGTGGCATCAACTGCCCACCGGTTGAGGCCACCGCTTCGATGGCGCCGGCCTGCACCGCGCGATACCCACCGCGTTGCATCAACGGTATGGTGATCACGCCGGTGGTCACCACGTTGGAAACGACGCTGCCGGAAATGGAGCCAAAGAAACCCGACGCGGTCACGGCAATCTTGGCCTGACCGCCGCGGTAACGGCCGACCAGCACCATCGAGGCTTCGGTAAAAAAGGACGAACCGCCCGACTTGGCCAGAATCTGGCCGAAAAACACATACGCGATGACAATGGTCGAAACGACCCGCATCGGTGTGCCGAGGATACCCGAGGGATCCCACGACAAATAATAAAACAGATTTTGCCAATCGATCTGACGGCCCGCGAGGGTGCCCGGAATGAAATGGCCGAGCAACCCGAGCAAGATGAAACACGTAACGAGCACCGTCAGGACCAAGCCGACCGTGCGGCGGAGACCTTCCACCACCAGCACCATCATGATGGTACCGGCGATCAAACCGTCGACCGGGCTCGCGGCAACCAGTTGCGCAAGCTCCGGGTAGTTCACGGTGATATAGGCCGCCGATGCAAACCCGGCGACCGCAAAGGCAACGTCGTACCAAGGTGGAAACTTGGTCGTGCGGTTGCCGTCGATCCCGATCAGCGCATACACAAGCGGCAAAGCGATGGCCAGAATGCCGCTCAACGCCTGTTCGGTATAAAGCTGGAGGCCGACCTCGCGCGTGAGATCAGCCGCCCAAGCGAGCGCAACCAACGTCAGAAGAATGGCGAGAGCTGACGCTAGTCCGCTCATCTGCCCTTCTTCCGACGATGCTTTCGTTTTTGTTGGTTCGTTAGACAAGTGCTCTTAGCGCCTTAGGATTTGGGCGGCCACATGCCCTTTTCCTTGTAGAACTTGATGGCGCCGGGGTGATACTCAAGCCCCTTGAAGTTGATGGCCATGTTCTCCGGCTTGAAAAGCCGCATGGCCGGAACCGCTTTAGACAGGTCGGCAGTGTTGTCATGCAGCGCCTTGACCACCTTGTAGACCGTGTCCTCGGACACATCCGCGCCGGCGGCCAGCGTGTGATAGTAGGCCATCACGTGCATGTCCTTATCCACACCGATGTTGGCCTTGGAGGGCGATACGGGGAAGCCGAATGCCGGCGGCACGGCCGCGCGGGCCGCGGCAAGTGGGCCGGGTTCGATGCTGAACGGCAGAACCCGCAGACCGCCGACCTTGGCGGCTGTTTCGCGGACCTTACCGGCACCGAAAACGAACAGGAAGGCATCGGTCTTGCCAGCGGCAAAATCGTCGGCGCCCTTGACCACGTTCGGCGCGGGAACCTGCGTCACGTCTTTCGCGTAATCCAGACCGGCATTCGCCAAGTTCCCTTCCATTAGCGGCTGAATAATGCGCTGGCTGGCCCAACCGCCAGGAACACGTTTGCCCTTCAAATCGCCCATGGTTTTGATATCCGAATCGGCGCGGACATAGATGCCGTTGCGGAACGGAATGGTCGTCGACACGACGCGGATATTGGGATGCTTCTTGTCGTAAATGCCGGTGCCGGAAACCGCGTAATAGGCTTCCAACTCGTTCACCAGACAGAATTCCAACTGACCGGCGTCCATGGCCGGCACATAGACGCTCGAACCGCCGAACGGCTGCGACCGCATCTGCAAATCGGTCTTCTGGGACACCACTTTGGACAGTGCCTGCCCCATCTGGTTGGTGAAACCGCCCTTCGTGGTTCCGATACCAACGGTCTGCGCCATCGCGGCGCTCGACATCAGCATGACACCTGCCGATACGGCGAGAATTCGATTGAGCTTCATATTTTGTCTCCCTCCGCCGTCCCTGTGACGGCGTTTTCTGGGTTGATCAAATTCCGGCGGAACGGCGCTTAAGGGCGAATGCCCACACCGTTTGCCGGGGCGACAAGATAACGTCGGAACCTTATAAAGGCCAGCCATCTAGGCTTACGGATTTCCCCAGTCTTTCCTAGCTTCTAGAGGTAACGGCACGTGCCTGCCGGGCAAAAAGGAACTCCCGGCCCACAAGAACGATGCCAAGGATAAGGCCCGCGATATCGGTGACATGCGCGCCGTCGAAGGCAGACGCGGGAACCAACAAACCAAGTCCGGCGAGCGCGAACAGAAGCCGGAACAGCACATTTAGCGGCCGCGAGAAATACCCGATGATGGCGACGGAGACGAGCCAAACGCCGACGGCTGCCGTAATTGCCGCCAAAACAATCGCAGCGGGCGCTCCCTGCATGATCAATTCCGGACTGAATACGAACAGGAATGGAATCAAATACGCGAGCCAACCGAATTTCATGGCAGCCAACCCGGTCTTCATCGCATCGGCGCCGGACAGGCTTGCCGCGGCAAAGGCGGCAATGGCCACCGGCGGCGTGATCATCGACATCATGCCGAAATAGAGGATGAAGAGATGCGCCGCCATGGGCAGAATGCCGACCTCGACGAGCGACGAGGCCACCAGCGTCGACAACAGGATGTAAACGCCCGCCGTCGGCATTCCCATGCCCAGAATGATACAGACCACCGCCGAGACGAGGAGCAGCAACAGCATATTGCCGCCGCCGAGACTGATCAGCATTTGCGTAAGCGCATAGGCCAAACCGGTAATACCCAGCGCGCCGATGACGACGCCCGCGGCCGCACCGATCATGATGATATCGAGCACGGCGATACCCGTATCGCGGACCGCCGCATAGACCTCCATCGGTTTCAGGCGTTTGCCCTTGTAACCGAAGATCGCAGAACAGATGACGATAACCACGGCGGACAAAAGCGCCGCTTTTTCCGGCGACATGTTGAGCCAGAACAGGGCGTAGATCAGCGCGACGAACGGCAGCGAGAAAAACCAGCCTTCCCTTAGCACCTTGATCGGACGGGGAATTTGCGCACGGTCGACCGCCTTGATGCCGCTTTTGGCGGCTTCGAGATCCGCCAGGATGAACAGGGCCACGTAATAGAGAATGGCCGGGATCAGCGCCGCAAGAACCACTTCCTTGTATTCGACTTCGAGGAACTCGGCCATGAGGAAGGCGGCCGCCCCCATGATCGGTGGCATCAGCTGCCCGCCCGTCGACGCCACGGCCTCGATGGCGCCGGCCTTGTGGACGTCGTAGCCGGCGTTGCGCATCAGCGGAATGGTGATAACCCCCGTCGTCGCCACGTTGGAAACCGCACTGCCGGAAATGGATCCGAACATGCCCGACGCGGTGACCGCGATCTTGGCCTGACCGCCGCGGAAACGGCCGACAAGGATCATAGACAATTCGGTGAAAAATTCGGATCCGCCTGAAACGAGCAGAATGTGCCCGAAGAGAACGAAGGAGACCACGACGGTCGACACGATCTCCATGGGCAGACCGAGCATCGCCGTCGGATCCCACGCAAACGTATAGAACAGGATCGCCGGCGGAATGTAGCGGGCTTGCAAATCACCGGGTATCAAATGGCCGACCAGCCCGAGCAGAGCAAAGAAGACCACGACGCCGGTAAAAACATGGCCGACCGTACGGCGTGTTCCCTCCACCACGACGAGCAGGATGATCGTTCCGACGATCAGCCCGTCCGCGGGCGTCTCCATAACCATTTCGGCAAGCACCGGATAGCGAGCCGCCATATAGACGGACGCTCCGAAACCGAGCACACCGGCAAGGATGTCATACCACGGCGGAACACCGCCGCGCCGGCCGGAAACACGATAAACGAGGAACACGAGGGGGATCGACACGGCCAGCATGCCGATCAGAAATTGCTGCGTATAGAGGACGAGCCCGAAGACACGGAAGAGGTCCGTCGACCAGGCAATCGCCCCCACCATCAGCACGACGGCGAGGGTGGCAATAAGGCCACCCAACGCCGCCGGAACTGACTTTTCTTGTTTTTCTAATTCGGTATCGGACAATCAAAGACGCCTTATTTCGGCGGCCACTGGCCGATTTCCTTGTAATACTTGATGGCACCGGCGTGGTAGCTCACGCCTTCAAAATTCTTCGCCATGCTGTCCGGCGAGAACAGGCGCAGTGCGGGAAATGCCGACGCCAGCCCCTTCGGGTTGTCGTGCATCGCCTTGACCAGCTTATAGACGACATCCTCGGAAACCTTCGAGTTGGTCAGCACGAGATAGTCGTAAGCCATCACCGCCGTGGGCTCGAAAACACCCAGGTTCGCCGGAGAAGGATTGTTGTTGTAGACATATGCCGGCGGCACGTGCTTGCGCATACGGGCAACGGCTTCGGGCGAGGTATCGATCCCGACCACCTGAACGCCACCGACCTTGGCATCCGTTTCCTTCACCTTGCCGGAACCGAACGCAAAGAAGAAGACGTCGGTCTTGCCAGCGGCAAAATCGTCAGCGCTTTGCACGACGTTCGCGACAGGAACCTGAACGACGTCGTCATAGGTCAGCCCGGCATTTGCCAACACACCGTTCATCAGAACGCCGATGATCTTCTGGCTGGTCCAGCCCGACGGCACGCGCTTGCCTCTAAGATCGGCGCCCGTTTTGATGCCCGAGCCTTTTTTGGCATAAACGGCGGAGCGGAACGGGGTCAAAACCGTTGCAATTTGCAGATCGGGCTGTTTGCGGCCCTTGTAAATGCCGGTGCCGGTCGCCGCGTAATAGGTTTCGAGCTGGTTGGCGAGGCCGAATTGCATGATCCCGGCGCTAACCTGCGGCACGTAAACGCTCGACCCACCGAAAGTCTGGGTCCGCATTTTCACGTCGGTATTTTCGGAAACGACTTTCGCGATCGCTGCACCGGCCTGAGACGTAAAGCCGGCCTTGGAAGCGGCAATACCGACCGTTTGCGCCATCGCGGTACCCGATAGCATTATCAAGCCCGCAGATACGGCTAGAATACGATTGAACTTCATGTGCATCTCCCTCACGCCGCCGCTGGGACGGCGTCCCTTGGGTTAGTTAATGTCTTCGACAATCAGGCGTTAGTTAACGTCTTCGACAGTGATAAGGAACGTGGCCCACGGCCAACGCCCCTCCTCTTCTTCGGTGGCCATACGATTTTCAGCCGCCGGAGAAAATACGAGCCATAAGGGCCCCCGCTGTCCGATCCCAAGATAGCGGCCATTTTCCCTAAAGGCCACCAGCCAGTCCCGTCCATCCAACTCTTCGGTCCCGATTTCGACCCCGAAGCCATCCAGCGCGACCGCGGTAATACCCCGCGTTTTCGCACCGACCACGTCGAGCAACGCGTCCAACTTCACGCCTTCAAGCTCCCGGCGCGTCGGATCGCCCGGCATCCGGATCACCATCTTGGTCGTTCCGATGGCTTCAAGCATGCCGTAATCGAACGCCGCGGCGCGGGTGAATTCCTTTTCGTGGTACTTGAAGAACAAATCCAGTTTGGCGTCGTAGGCCGGACGGTTGGTCTCCGAAATGTCGCCGGTGATCGTCACGACGACGGGCCCGGACGGACGCGCCAAGCCCTCAGCATTGGCCGAAAATGCGGTCAGCAACAGAACGGTTGCCGCAAAAACCGCACAGGCCGATCTCCGGCCACTTCCTATACACGCTAACACTCTCATCTCCCTGGCAAAGAAAGAAGCGTAGTTGATTGAAATATAACGAAATAAATGGAGATAAACGGTCGATTGCATTGGTTTATTATTAGCGGACACTAACATAGGACTACGCCTTTCGCCATGGCGATGTTTGGAGCTGAAGCCTTTGTTTTCAGCCATTTGACCAAGATCAATGCAATTCTTAACGGGCCGCTCTATGTGTTGAAACTCCAGGTAGACGTGAAGGTACGGAGGAAAGACCGATGGATGCCAAAACTATGCCCCCACAAGAAGAGCCTTTGCAGGATATTGCTCATCTCGGCCATGTCGAGTTGATGACCCCCAAACCAAATGAAAGTCTGTGGTATTTCCGCGACCTCCTTGGCATGGAGGTCGTCCACCAGGAAGGTCAGTCAGCGTACCTGCGCGGCTACGGCGATTACGCCGCATGGACACTCAAGCTGACCGAAGGCAAGCTGCCCGGTGTCGGCCATATCTCCTTCCGCACCGTCAGTCCGCAGGCGCTCGAGCGCCGCGCCGCCGCCATCGAGGAATCGGGCCTCGGCATCGGCTGGGCCAATGGCGATTACGGTCACGGCCGCTGCTACCGCTTCCGCGATCCAGACGGCCACTACATGGAAATCTACTACGAGGAAGAAAAATACGTCGCGCCGCCGGAGCTGCACTCCACCCTGATGAACCAGCCGATGAAATTCACCGGGCGCGGGGCTTGCGTGCGACAAACGGACCATCTCGCCGTGTGCTGCAAGGACGTCGATGCCAACCGTAAGTTCGTCGAGCAGACGCTGGGCCTCAAGCTCCGCGAGCAAGTGATGTTCGAAAACGGCAAGACCGAGATCGGCTCGTGGATGAGTTCGACGACCAAACACCATGAACTGGCCTACGTGCTCGATATCAAAGGCCTGCATGGACGCCTCCACCACTTCTCCCTGTGGGTGGACGACAAGTCCGACGTTTTGCGGACCGCCGACATCTTCGCCGAGAACGGGATCGAGATCGAAGCGGGTCCGTCCAAGCACAACAACTCGCAGGCGTTCTACCTCTATTCTTTCGAGCCGGGCGGCAACCGGATTGAAGTCTATACTTCTGGCTTCTTCGTCTATGCGCCGGACTTTGAACCGGTGGTTTGGGACGAGGACACTCGGGGAACGGGCGTATATTGGGGCGCGGCCCTGCCGGAAAGCTTCCTCAATTATGCGACCCCCAATATAGAGAAGGAGTCCGAATTCGACCTCGAACACCTCCCGGTGTTCTCGCCCCATTAGTGGGGACTAGCTTGGGGCTGTTGGGAGACAGGACTACCTGGAGCGCGACCGGCCGATTGGCATAGGCGGCCCAAGCGCAACGGAAACGGCGCGGAGCACTTCCGCGCCGTTTCTCTTTTCAGAACGGCCGTCTAAAGAAATATGTTGATGGCGTAGAAGATCGCGGCCGCGAGCAGCGCAGACGCCGGTACCGTAATCACCCAAGCCGCAGCAATCGTCGCCATGTGCCGGCGGCGGACCAGTTTCCGCTTGCGTGCCTTCGCCCAGCGGCGGAACTCCGCTTCTTCCAGCTCCTTCGCCGAGGCCGGAACCGGCGGCGCGGAAACGCCGATATGCGCGCCGCGGTTGGAAATGAACTCACGCAAGAACCCAACGCCGAACACAGCCCCGACGGCAATGTGCGTCGAACTCACCGGCAAGCCCAGTGTCGAGGCGATGATTACGGTGATCGCTGCCGATAGAGCGACACAGAAAGCGCGTACCCGGTCGAGCTTGGTAATCTTTTCACCAACGATCTCGATGATCTTGGGACCGAACAGCAGAAGCCCGACGGAAATCCCAACGGCGCCGATGGCCAGCACCCAGAACGGCAAGGTCACCTTCCCCGCGACTTGGCCTTCAGTCACCGCACTGACGATGGCGGCCAAGGGCCCGACCGCATTGGCCACGTCGTTGGACCCATGAGCGAAGGACAGCAAGGCCGCCGCGCAGATCAGCGGGATGGTGAACAGGCTGCCGACCGACTTCCGCCGGTTTTCCAAATGAGCCGATGCCTTCACCACTGCCGCCTTGACGACAGCGAAAGAAATCACAAATGCGGCCGCGCCGATGGCGGTGATCATCCAGAGATCCGGCTTCCAGATCCGCTTGAAGCCTTTCATCATCAAATAGACCGAGAACGCAGTTGCCATGATCGCCACGACCACCGGCACCCAGCGCCGGGCCGCACCGAGCTTATCCTCACGATAAAGGACGAAGAATTTGATGAAGGCGAGAAATGCGGCGGCAATCACCCCGCCCAGCACCGGCGAAATCACCCAGCTGGCGGCAATTTGCGCCATCACGACCCAGTCCACGGTGGCGAAACCAGCCGCCGCGATCCCCGCGCCCATCACGCCACCAACGATCGAGTGCGTGGTCGATACCGGCGCGCCCAGTACCGTCGCCAGGTTGACCCATACCGCCGCCGACAACAGCGCCGCCATCATCGCCCAGACGAAAACCGTCTGATCCGCGAAAGAGGATGGGCTGATAATGCCTTTGGAGATGGTCGATACTACCTCACCGCCCGCAATCAACGCACCCGCTGCCTCGAAAATGGCGGCAATCGCCAGCGCCCCGATCATAGTTAGCGCCTTGGACCCCACCGCCGGGCCGACGTTGTTGGCAACATCGTTGGCACCGATGTTCATCGCCATGTAACCGCCGACAATGGCGGCGATGATCAGAATGGATTGGCCGCTGGCGCTCCCGGTCTGGAAAAAGGTGAACAACCAGACGCCCAACAGGAATAGAAGACCGAACCCTAGATTGAGGTTCCGCTGGCTGATCTTCGCCGTCGCCTTCTCGAGTTGGACGATGCGCTTGAGATCTTTGTCAACGGTGGTCTTCTTCGGATTGGAAACCGGAGTGTCGGGCATGATCGGCTGCGAAGATTGTTGGTCGCGCCAAAAATGACGCCGGGACAAAGGGTGCCCCTGTCGCTTAGCGGGTTCCGGCATGGGGGGTCAATTGAATTGTGACATTTTTATTTCATTTTTATGACAATCCCTGTCTGGAACCGCTTGACGCCGTGACTGCCGCGCACAATCCTGCGCGCCGCATGATCAATTTCGGAAACATCCAGCAAGCCGGTGTGCTGCCCTATGAAATCCGCAAGGGGAAGCTGCGGGTGCTGCTCATTACCTCGACCGGCACCCGGCGCTGGATTATTCCCAAAGGCTACGTGGAACCCAAGCTGACGGCGCGTGAATCCGCCGAATTCGAGGCCTATGAGGAAGCGGGCGTATCCGGCCGCCTCGCCGCCACCAGCATCGGCGCCTACACCTATGTGAAGCGGGACGAAAAAGGCGGCGGTCGTTTCCGGGTGAAAGTCTACCCCATGGAAGTCACCCGGATTCTCGACGACTACCCCGAGGCCGCACAGCGCAAACGCAAATGGATGAAAGTCGACGACGCCATTAAGGCCGTCGAAGAACCGGGCCTAAAAACGATTTTGCGGACCTTCGCCCGGCGCCACGCGGCAAAAACCGGCGCGGAAAAGAAATAAGAAAAAGCGCTGAGGCTCTCTACTTGAACAAGTCCTGCCAAGGCTGCCAGGCGGCGATCAAGTCGGCAGCGACCTGATAACCGGCGCCGGACGGGTGCAGACCGTCGCGCTCATGCAGCGACGCCATGTAGACGTCGCTTTCGAGCAGCGGCGTCAGCAAGTCCATATAAGGAATATCCAACTCCAGCGCGACCTTGGCATAGCTGGCATTGAGTTCCTTCAGCCGGTCATTCGCATGCCACAACACAACACCTGGACGCGGCCGCATGGGCATCATGTCCTCGGCCACCGGGGTCGGCCCCACCCACACGGTCGGCTTCCACGCCTTCATGTTGGTGGCGGCGGCGGTAACGTTGGCGATGGTTTGTTCGAGGGGAATACGAATGCCCTCGCCTTCGATCTCGGCGCAGTCGTTGAGCCCGAAGGAAATGACCAGTGCGCCGTCCATATCGTCGGCGATACGGATACGGCATTCCCGCTCCCAACGGTCGGCGATCTGATCGGTAGTTTCGCCGCCGATACCCAGATTGAAGAAGCTGGTCGGCGTGCCCAGCGCCGGCGGCATCATGGTCAACCGGCCCGCCCAGCCCCGACGTTCCTCGTCGCCAACGCCTTCAACGTTGCTCGCGCCCATGAAGCAAAGCCGTTTTAAAGCCATGTCGATCCCTCCCGTTTGCGGTGCGGCCCCTACCTAGCTGATCGCATCCTGCGATGCCAGCCGCTTTCCCGGCATTTGACCGGTTATTGAGAGAATGTCCGAAACCCTGTACTGAAGTCCGTAAGAGGACGGTAAGTACGTCCCAATTTTGGACAGGGAACGGATGACACATTCTGGCCACGGGATCGGGCAGCCGGTACGGCGCCGCGAGGACCGGCGTTTCGTCACCGGCGCAGGGACATTCGCCGCCGACGTCACATTGCCGCAGCAAGCGTACGCCCACCTCCTGCTGTCGCCCCATGCCCACGCCGCCATCGCCGCGATCGACACAAGCGCCGCCGAGGCCGCCCCGGGCGTACTGGCCGTTTTGACCGGCGAAGATATCAAGCGCGACGAACTCGGCGGCATTCCCTGCACGCAACTTGCGGGCACCGGCGGCGCCGTGAAGGCAGCCGATATCCGCCAACCCTTGTTGGCCGTCGATCGGGTTCGTCATGTGGGCGACCGGGTGGCGCTGGTCGTCGCCGAAACGCTGGATCAAGCCAAGGATGCGGCGGCCTTGATCGAGGTGAGTTACGATCCATTGCCGGCTGTCACCGACGTCGATGCCGCGACAATGCCCAGCGCGCCGCAACTCTGGGACAATGTAGACAACAACATCGCATTCCAAGGCGCGTTCGGCGATGCTGCCGCGGTCGATGCCGCCTTCAAGTCGGCGCACCGGATCACCAAGCTGGACACGCACAATACCCGCGTTTCGGCCCTGCCGCTGGAGCCGCGCGCCGCTCTCGCCGAGGTACGCAACGGCCGCGCCACACTTTACAGCTGCGGCCAGAAGCCGCACACGGTGCGGCAAGTCCTCGCCAATTTCGTTTTCCATGAACCGGAGGCCGATTTCCACGTCGTCTGCCCCGATGTCGGCGGTGGCTTCGGCCTGAAAGGCACCGTTTATCCGGAAGACGGATTGGTAGTCTGGGCGGCACGCCGGGTGGGCCGCCCGGTGAAATGGGTGGAAGACCGCAGCGAAGCCCTGCTCACCGACATCCAGGCGCGCGACCAGCACACCGCCGGCGAACTGGCCCTCGATGCCGACGGCCGCATTCTGGCGCTGCGCGCAATGACGGCGACCAACCTCGGCGCTTATATGTCCATCTCGGCGCTGGTCTCCACGTTGCGCGGGCTGTTCAACCTGTCGAACGTCTACGCCATTCCGGCCATTCACGTCTCGGCCAAAGCGGTGTTCACCAACACCACGACCACCGGCCCCTATCGCGGCGCCGGTGTGCCCGAAACCGTCTATCTTATGGAACGGTTGATGGATCAGGCCGCGCGCGAAACCAGCCTCGATCCCGGCGAGATACGGCGGCGCAACCTGATTTCCTCGTCCGCCCTGCCCTACGCCACCGCGCTGCAATATACATATGACAGCGGCGATTTCTCTCGCGTACTCGAGAGAGCACGAGATGCTGCCGACATGAACGGATTTGCCGCCCGCCGCGCCGAAAGCGAGGCACGCGGCAAGTTGCGCGGCATTGGCATCGGAAGCTACATCATCGCCATCACCGCGCACAGCGAACGCATGGATATCCGTGTCGACGCACGCGGCAATGCCACCGTGCTTGCCGGAACGTTCTCCTACGGCCAGGGACACGAAACCGTTTACGCGCAGATGGTCAGCGACTGGCTCGGCCTCCCCTTGGACAGCATCCGCTTTGCCCAGGGCGATACGGACCGGGTACCGTTCGGGCGCGGCTCCTACGGATCGCGCAGCATGAGCATGGGCGGTGGCGCCCTCAGGCTTGCCGCAGACGAGGTGATCGACAAAGGCAAACGCATCGCGGCGCACATGATGGAAGCGTCGGTGCAGGACATTGCGTTCGAGGACGGCACGTTTTCCGTCACCGGCACCGACCGGTCGCGCAGCTTCGCCGAGGTCGCCGCCACGTCCTTTGCGCCGCTGGGTCTCCCGCCGAGCAGTGCCATCGGTCTCGACGGCACCGGTTATTTCGACGGGCCGTTCAATTTTCCCAATGGCTGCCATATCTGCGAGATTGAAATCGATCCGGACACCGGGAAACTTGATATTCTCCGCTACCTATCGGTCGACGATGTTGGGCGGGTGATCAATCCCCTCCTCACCCAAGGGCAGATCCGCGGCGGAATTGCCCAAGGGCTTGGACAGGCTTTTATGGAAAAGATCAGCATCGATCCCGCGACGGGCCAGAACCTGAGCGGCTCGCTGCTCGACTACGCGGTGCCACGCGCCACCGATCTTCCGGTTTTCTCGGGCGAGCTGATCGAAATTCCGACCGCCACCAACCCCATTGGCGTCAAAGGCGCCGGCGAAAACGGCATCATCCCGTCGACCCCGGCGCTGATCAACGCGGTCCTTGATGCGCTGGCGCCGCTCGGCGTCACCGAGTTCGAGCTTCCCGCGACACCGGAGCGGGTGTGGCGGGCAATTCGAAACGCCCGTCAAAGTTCGTAGGGAAAGGTTTCCAGCCCAGCAAGCGATTTCCCGGCCGGGCGCGACCGCACCTCGTCGGTATTGGGATCGAACACGAAACGCGCCGCGGGGCGGTCTTTCACGCGGCATTGCCATGCCGCCACCTGCGGCACCGTCGCCGGATCGACCAAGGCCGGGCGGATTTCCCCGATCCGATGGACGATGGTGATCATGGAAATGTCGGCGAGGGAAAAATCATCGCCCGCCAGCCACGGCGTTTCCGCGAGTTGGGCTTCCGCCTTGGCGATTCCCCAGGCGAACATCTCTTCGCGTTCGGCCAATTCTTTTTCGGAGAAACCGCCTTCGACCGTGTGACGCCAGCGCGCGCGCCGGTCAGGTACCGGGATAGCCGCCACCAATTTTTCCTTATCCGCGTCCGTTAGATCGTCCACCTTGCTTTGCAGCACGGCGGCATAGGTCATGTCCTGGACCGCGAGATGCAACATGTCGGCCGTCCAGGTCCATTGCCGCATGTTCCAGCGCGCCGCAGGGTCGGCGGGCCTGAGCGGCGGATCGGGAAACACGTCGTCAAGATATTCGTTGATGGTCAGCGCGTTATAGATCGCCTGTCCGTCATGGACCAAGGTCGGCACCACGCCGTTGGGATTGAGCTTCAGGTAGTCGGGGTGGAGATTTTCATACCGCCACAGTTCGATGTAGCGACTCTCGTAGGCAAGCCCCTTCTCACGCAGCGCCAAGCGCACCTGTTTGGAACAGGTGGAGAGGCCGGAGTGGTAGAGAACGAGACTCATTACACACTCCGGGCTCGTACCATTCCCATGTCCCTATGCCGCGCCTTTCTGCTCGGCTGGGGCATACTTGCCTGACAATTGCGGTGCCAGTGGCGGATCGAAGCCCATCTCGGCACGCTCCAACCGGGTTTCGGTCGCCCAGCGCCGCTTAAGCTCGTCACGCACGTCGATCTTGAGCCGCCCGAGTCCCTCGACCTCCAGTTCCACCACGTCACCGTCCTGGAAGGCGCCGAGGCCGCGATGGTTGGTGCCGGTGGCGACGATGTCGCCCGGTTCCAGCGTATGGATCGAACTCACCCATTCGATGCAACGCGGGATTTTGTGGGCCATGTCGTCGGTGTTGAAGTTCTGTTTCAACACGCCGTTGACCCACAGTTGCACATGCAGTTTCTGCGGATCGTCGATCTCGTCGGCGGTAACGATGTACGGGCCCATAGGTGCGAACGTGTCGCGCGACTTCATCTGGAAGAAGGTATTCCCCGCCGGCGGTAGGCCGCGCGCCGAGCCGTCGATGAAGTTCACATAGCCGAAGATGTACTCCATCGCGTCCTCGGCCTTCACGTTGGTGGCGCGCTTGCCGATCACCAGGCCGAGTTCCGCCTCGCCCTCGAACACAGTCGCCGGCACGTCCGGCAGCTCCATCGTATCACCCGGGCCGATGACCCCGCTCGGCGACTTGTGAAACCCGTTGATGGGCGCCGGTTCGTCGCGGGTGCCGTCCTCCATATAGTTGACCGCCATGCAGTCGATGTTGACCGGCCGCGGCAGCGGCGGACGGACGCGCACACTCGAGACCGGCACACCGGCTCCGCTGGCCGCCGCCTCTTCGAGCTTCGCCCGGTAATCGTCGAAGCGCTCGATCAGCCCGCTGATCAGGTCATGCGGCCCCGTATGCGGGATGTCCTGCACCACCGCGGATACGTCGACCACTTCGCTGTCATCGCGGAGCACGCCCAATTTGAAATCGTCGAAATACAGTATTTTCATCGCTTGTCTCCCTGCACCCATCCCACTCCGAGAGTGGGACACGCTTGCTTTTGGGGAATGATGACCCCGCCAATAGGTCCCTGCAAGCCGCAACCGCTTGGCTGTCCGAAACCGGTGGCTACAATGACGGCAACAGAGAGATTCAAATTCGGGAAAGACAATGACCAAGAAACTGATCAAGGGCGGCTGGGTGGTCTCCATGGACCCCCAAATCGGAATTCTCGACCGGGGCGACGTGCTCATCGACGGCGACAAGATCGCCAAGGTTGCCGCGTCAATCGATGGGCTCGGCGACGAGCCGGGTGTGGAAATTATCGACGCCTCCAACATGATCGTCATGCCGGGGCTGGTGAACGCGCATCTGCACACTTGGCAGACCGGCATTCGCGGGATCGCCGGCAATTGGACCATGGGCGAATACCTGCGCGGCATGCATGCCAATCTGGCCACCGCTTTCACACCGCGCGATATCTATCTCGGCAATCTCGCCGGCGCGTTGCATCAGATCAACGGCGGCGTCACCACGGTTTTCGACTGGTGTCATAACAACCCGACCCCCGATCACACGGACAGCGCCATCGAGGGTTTGAAAGAATCCGGTATGCGCGCCGTGTTCGGTCACGGCTCACCCAAACCCGACCCCAAGGAAGGCCAGAAACATTTCAGCGAGGTGCCCCACCCCGCCAGCGAGATCGATCGGCTGCGCAACGGGACGTTTGCCGACGACGGCGCCCTGGTGACCCTGGCCATGAGCATCCTCGGCCCGCACTATTCCATCTGGGAGGTCACCGAAGAGGACTTACGGCTCGCCCGCAACCAGGACTTAGTGGCTAGTATGCATATGAGTGGCGGCTTTCACCGGCTGGTGCCGGACGGAATCTACCGCATGCACGACGAAGGATTACTGGGCCCGAAGATCAACGTGGTGCACGGCAACGATTTGTCGGACGAGGAGTTACAGATCCTGGTCGACGCCGGTGTGAAGATGACTGTCACGCCCGAGGTGGAAATCCAGATGGGCTTCGGCGATCCGATCACCGGGCGCGTGATGGCGCTGGGCGGGCGGCCGTCCATAGGTGTCGACGTGGAATCGAACATCAGCGGCGATATGTTCACCGTGTTGCGTATGGCGCTGCAGATCCAGCGCATGATCGACAACCGCCCCTTCGCCGACGCTCACAAACCCATAGAGACTCTGTCCGTCTCGCCGCTGCAGGCATTGGAATGGGCGACCGTCAACGGCGCCGAGATGATGGGCCTCGAGGACCGCATCGGCTCACTCACGCCGGGCAAGCAGGCCGACGTGACGCTGATCCGTGCCGATGATTTCAACATTCATCCGGTCAACGATCCGGTCAATGCCATCGTGTTCTACGCCACGGCGTCGAACGTCGATACGGTACTTGTCGCCGGCGAGGCGAAAAAGCGTAACGGTCAGTTGATATATCCGGATGCGGACAAAGTGATGGAAGACCTCGCCGCTTCCGGTCACCGCATCCTGTCGAACGCGGGAACACCGGCAGCCGCGTAGTAACGCCACCTAAATTTTTGGAAGGGAATCATCAAATGACGAAAAGTGTTTCGCGACTGATGTTCGCGGTAATGACGTTTGCATTCGTTGCCTTCAACACCGCGCCCACCTCCGCCGCCGACGATCTCACCGAAATGGCGGGTAAGGTGCTGAACGGCTACATTCAGGCAACCCTTGATGGGCCGGACACGCTGGCGCCGTGGCTGGCGCCCGAGTTCCAGATCATGCGCTCCAACGGCGCCGGCTACGACCGGACCGGCTACCTCACGCGCAGCGTCGGCACCATCAAGGCGGCTCCCGATTTTTCCCATGAGGAAATCGTCGCGACGCGCAGCGGCGACATATTGGTGACGCGCTACATGCTGAAGATCAACGAAGTGATAGAGGGAAAGCCGATTGCCAAACGCGCGCCGCGGCTGACCGTCTTCCGCCTGATCGGCGGAGCCTGGAAGGTGGTCGCGCACTCGAACTTCGGCGCCGGACATTAGCGGCGCCTTTTTTTGGTCACACCAACATCGAGCCGCCATCGACCTGCAGCACCACGCCTGTCGTGAACTTATTGCCCATCAGCATGACGATGGCCTCGCCGACGTCTTCCGGCTGGCCGAAGCGGCGCGCGGGCAAGGTGGCTTCGACATGCGCGCGATGCGCCTTGCGCCGTTCGTCGTCGAACTGATCCCAGAGCGGTGTGTCGATGGGTCCGGGCGACACGGCATTCACCCGTGTTGGTGCGAAATCCAGCGCAAGGCCGCGCATCAACCCCTCCACCGCCGCGTTGGTGGCACATAACATAGATGCGGACGGTGCCGCCTTCTGGCCGAGGCTACCGGTGACGAAGGTGAGCGAGCCGCCTTCCCTGATCTTGGCGGCGCGCGCTACGCGGAAATAGGCCCAGAACTTGGCGTCCATGGCGGTAAGCGCCGTCTGCATATCGAGGTCCTGGATCAAGCCGCGCCCGCCCTTGCCGACCGTCAGCACCACGTGATCCCAGGTACCGCTGTCCGCGAAGAACTTTTCCACCGCCACGTCGTCGGTGGCGTCCAGCACCGCTTGCTCGACCCCGCCGCCGATTTGCTTGGCTGCCTCGGCCAAGCGTTCCGCCGAGCGCCCCACGATGGTCACATGTGCGCCTGCATCTTTCGCCACCTTGGCCGTGCCCAATCCGATGCCCGACGAACCGCCGACCACCAGCACCCGGTCTCCGTTGAAGGATGTCATTCCCGCCTCCCCCTGTTGCTTGTTTAATTTTGCTTTGGAGAAGTATCACAGGCGGCGAGGCCCGGCGCAAACGCGCGATGGGGAGCCGGTTAGCCCGTGAGCCAGTCCTCACATTCGCGGCGCAGGTCCGCTTCTTCCCGGCTGTAGACCACGGGCACCGGCAACACCTCGTAGCCAGCGCGGCAGAGGAAGTAACTAAGGAAGCGGACCTCCGGCTGGAACGCCGACAAATCCAGATCCTCGACAAGGCCCGACGGCGCCCGTGCCGGACAAACCGGGTCCATTCTATCTTTCTCGTAGACGCTGGTCCGCCGGAAGAAGCGCCAGGAATCGTCCCGCCGTTCAAACAGATCGAAAAAACGGAACAGGGATTCGAAATCGAACTCGTAGCCGTCGACGATCGCGCGGATATAGAGGGTGCTGTGGCAGCGGCTGAATGCCCGGTTTCCGTTGATATCGATGATCGGCCCGCCGATCTGATGTTTCATATGCGATCCGGGCGGCCGGTTCGCCGCCATCTCCTTCGACCGGTCGACAAACTCCGCCGCCGTCGCCGACAACCACGAAACGTTCATGGTCGCGTCGTCGTGGTAGCATGCCGCCAATGCTTCCCAATCGTCGGCATCGCGCGCGTATCCCCAGCGCATGAGCACATCGGTGATTTCATGCGCGTCGAGCATGGTTTGGGCGCGGTCTCGGCTCACGCTTCTCCCCTTCAGACGGGTTCCGGCGAAACCGTCTAGATGATGATGGTATTGGGTTCGAGATCGAGCAGAACCCGGCCATACAATTCCGCACTCGCCTCAAACAGAAGCAGACCGTGCATGTTGACCGCATGCATATCGCGCGAGATCTGCTGCATGGCACTGCGCAGCGACAGGCCGGAGCCGCCGCTGGCAATATACAGCTTGTCCGCGCCCTCGAGGATCAACTTGACCCCGTGCGAGCAATCCATCCGCATCCGGCCGCGCATGGTCATGGACATGGGCTCGCCGAGCCGCGAGAGCTGGTCGATATCGTCGGCCGCCCGATAGAGCAACAGCGTACCGGCATCGATATTAGACGCGCCCGTCGCATAAGTGATGTGCGTCGACGACCACTCCGTTTGCACATGCTCGGTATAGGCGACTGACTTCCCTTGGATGGAGGTTTTGAATTCCTTCACCGCCGCGCGCCCGAGGCCGATCGACGAGCCGCATAGCGCGAGCGCCAACACCGGCACCGCTTCGCCGTAATGGACCGCGCCCATGCCGCCTTCCTTCATGCCGGGCGTATCGCGGTTGATGAGCCCCATCAAAGACAGGTAGCGATGCGCGGGGATTTGCTGATCCTTCACCACCAGCGAACAACTGCCCGTCCCCTGCAATCCTGCGACGTACCAATCGTCCTTGATCTCTACGTCCCGAGTGGGCACGAGCAAATCGGCGAGGTCGAGGAATTCTCCCTTCTCGTCGAAGACCTCGGCGCCGAGCAGCAGCCATTCGGAAAGCTGCGAGCCCGATCCGAACGGCCAGAAGCCGTTGAGCACATAGGTGCCATCCGCTTGCCGGACCGCCTTGCCGCGCGGACCGATCACCGCCGCGACCATCGTATCCGGATTTTGGCCGTAGACGTCGTCCTGCGCCTGGTGCGGGAAATGCGCCATGATCCAGCTGTGCGCATGCGCCACGCCGAGAACCCAAGCGGTTGCCGGACATCCCTCAGCGATTGCCGACACGACATCGAGATGCGCGCGCATGGAAAGCTCGTGTCCGCCGCTGCGCTTGGACTGAATGACCCGGAGCAGCCCCGCATCACGGAGCAGCTCGAGGTTCTTATCGGGCACCCGGCGCAATTCTTCCGTTTCCCGCCGTGTTTCCTTGAACGTTTCGGCAAGTCCCCGCGCCCGATCCGCAAGTTCCACCGCCGTCGTATCCATTTCCATGAGCATGTTCACTTTTGCCTCCCGCCTGCCTAATCGGCCTTAACCCGCATTGTCGAGTTCGTAGTTGTAGATGAAGTCCTCGAACAGGTCGGGGCCCCACATGTAGATCGAATCCTCATCGGGATAGTCGCCGCCATCCCACTCCTGGGTCGCTCCGACATAATCGATATCGGCCGAATACTCGCTGTAACTGCCCCACGGATCGCGGCAGTAATAGAAATAATTGGAGCCGAGCACGTGACGGCCGAGACCCCAGCCGCGTGTGTACCCTTTGCCGGCCATCTGCATCCAGCCGCGCCCGACCTCGTCCACCGAGCTGACATCCCAAGCGCAATGATGGAAACCAGGGCCTTCGGAGAGCGCGAATGCGACCAAATGATGGTCGCTGCCGTGCGCGCCATGCATGAAGGCAATACCGTCACCCGAGCGGTCCGACAAACGGAGCCCCAGGACGCCGCTGTAGAAGTCGATGGCCTTCTGAACGTTCGAGGTAAATTTCAGAACGTGAGACAGCCGCCGTGGCCGCACCACCTCGGCTTGCGAGCGGCCGAGGACGCCCCGCACACCGGCCGGCGAGGAGATCGCCTCGAACGACGATTTCTCATCCGGCATGGATTTCTCCCGGACGCAGATTTCGGTGGGCGTGCCGTCATGATCGAGGAACCAGATGCCGTTAGACTCGGCGCCCGGCAACGGATCGACGAAGGTGACCTTCTTGGCTTCGAGATGTTTGCGGAACGGCTCGAGATCATCCTCATATACGCCGAACGATAAGTGGCTAAGGCGCTTGTGCTTGCCTTCGGTGAGGACCCCGTAGCGGTGCGGATTGCCGTGGGCATAAAGGCCCAGCGCATTGCCCTCCTCGCGCACATCCAACCCAAAGGAATCATAGAACTGCCGCGCTTCCTCGAGATCGGGAACGGTGAGATTGAACGTGTTGAGCGAATGGATCGCCAACGCGCCCGGGCGGCGGGCCGAATGGCCGGATTGTGCGTCGGTGGTCATATGCTCCTCCCTAAACTTTTTTATATCGTCCGAAATTGGACCCCCTAGGCGGCGGCTTTGGCAACCTTTGCCTCGTGCCGGATGGGATTGCTGAGGACGCCGATGCGGTCGATCTCGACCTCGCAAACGTCGCCGTCTTTCATGTAGACGGGCGGCGTGCGCGCGAAACCGACACCGGATGGCGTGCCCGCGACAATAATGTCGCCCGGAACGAGCGCCATCGCCTCGCTGATCACCGACACCAGATCGGCAACCGAGAACACCATGTCATCGATCACGGCGCTTTGCATCACCTCGCCGTTGAGCCGGGTTTCCAGCTTCAACCCGAGGCACCCGCGCGGCAATTCGTCGGCGGTCACGAAAGCGGGGCCGAAGGCGCCGGTATCGTCGAAATTCTTGCCGACGGTCCATTGGGTCGATTTCAGTTGGTAATCGCGGATGGACGCGTCGTTGAAGATCGAATAGCCGGCAACATGATCGAGCGCCTGCTCCACCGGGATATCCTTGCCGCCTTCGCCGATGATGGCGACCAATTCACCTTCGTAATCGAGCTTGTCGGACCGTTGGGGCAGAACGATGGGCGCGCCATGACCGATCAGGCTCGAATTGAACCGGGCGAACAGGGCCGGATACTCGGGCACGACGTTGCCGCCTTCGCTGGCATGATCGACGAAATTCAGGCCGACGCAGATCACCTTGCCGGAATTGGCGATGGGGGGAAGGAAGGAAACGGTCTCGAGGTTGATGGGATCGCCGCCTGCCAGCACGTCGCCCGCTTTCTGCAGCGCATCGCCGCCGGCCTGCAAAAGCTGCATCAGATCGCCGGGGAATTTGGGATCGTCATTCGTTAAACCGCGAAATTCGCCACCAGTTTCAACGGCCAAGCCAGCCTTCCCGCCGCGTTCAAAGGCTACAAATCGCATTCTTTCCGTCCCTTTCGTGTGTTCGTTATGTCCGCAACTTTGCGCCTCTTGCCCGGGAGCGTCAATAAAAAATATATTTTTTTGAGGATCGCCCGCCGGCCAAAAGTGCCAAATTTAGCTATTCTTATATCAAATTCCCGCCAAGGCACTGGAATCGCATGCTAAAATAATATATTATTTGAACTTCGTCGGGGGATGCCTTCCCTCCCGACCGCCGGAGAACGCAATGGCCGATCGGAAATCAGGGACCAGCGCGACGCAGAACGTGTACGAACAGCTTCGTGCCGACGTTCTGTCTTCGCGGCTCGCGCCGGGTCAGCGGCTCAAGATCGCCGCGCTCAGTGCAGAGCACGACGTCAGCCCCGGCGCGGTGCGCGAAGCCCTGTCCCGCCTCACCTCGGAAGGGTTGGTGATCGCCGAACCGCAACGCGGGTTCCGCGTCGCGCCGATTTCGGCCTTCGAACTCAAGGACCTTACGACCGTCCGCGTCGAGATCGAGTCGCTGTGCCTGCGCCGATCCATCGAGCATGGCGATGCCGACTGGGAAGCGCGCTTGAAAGAGGTGTTCCGCCGCCTCTCCGAGACCCCCGAGCGCGTGCCCGAGGATTCACCCCTGCTCGATCCCAAATGGGCCAAGCTCCACCACGAATATCACGAGACCCTGGTCAGCGCTTGCGACAGCCCATGGCTGTTGCGCCTCCGGGAAATGCTCTATGCGCAGAGCGAACGCTATCGCCGATTGTCGTGGCGGCTCTCCGATTTCAATCGGGACCTCAACAGCGAGCACCGTCAAATCCTGGACGCCGCCCTGTCGCGCAACGCCGAACTGGCGGTATCATTGCTCAGTTCGCATCTGTTGGTGACGACGCAAATCCTGCTCGACAACAAGGTGGTCGACTCCGAACCGGAAAACCTCGCCGCCGCCGAATAACGGCCGTCCGCTAGGGCACCCCGTCGATCTTGACGAGGGTGATGTCCGCCGCCTTTTTGCGCATCTCGATCAACGGCGCGTACTCGTCTGAATAATACCAATTGTCGAGCGCTTCCATGCTCGGGAACTCGAACAGCAGCACCCGTTGGCCGCTCCAACTCCCTTCGAGCCCCGTCGGATCGGGCTGATTGCCGACCTGCTTACCGCCGTGCTCGGCAATCACCGGCCCGGCAAGCTCGACATATTCCCGGTACAAATCCATGTCCCGGATATCGATGATATTGGCCATCACATAGGCTGACATTGGTCTCGCCTCTCCCTGTTGTGCGTTTCGTCTTGGTTCTGGAAATTATTCCAGGCCGCAGACGGACGCGCAAACCCGAATGGGTGCCGCAACAAAGACAGAATGTCAGGAGAGGAAAATGGCGTCCCCAACGGGATTCGAACCCGTGTCGCCACCTTGAAAGGGTGGTGTCCTAGGCCTCTAGACGATGGGGACCGCAGAGGGCCCCCGGTCTATCCGCCCCGGCAGCCAAAATCAAGTGTCTTCGCGCCCTTCGGCGGCGAAATCGGCGTTTTTCTGAAGGGCTAAGAGGCGGGCGCGACGTCGTCGATCAGCAACTGGACCAAGACTGAGCCGCGCCAGCGGTTGGGCCGGAGGCGCCCCGCCACATGCACCGGCAGGCCGCCGTGGTTCAGGAGCCGCTGCCCCGCCGGGGTATCGGCGCTCCGGAAGGAAATACCGGAGAGCCGCCCGCTCGCCCCCTCCCCCGTGAGAATACAGCGCACATGGTCCTTGCCGACGACGTCGGCCTTGGCGACACGCACGCCGGTCAGCGCGAAGCGCGGCTCTGCGTTGCCGCTGCCGAAGGGGGCTAGGCGCTCTATATGCTGGGCCAGTTCCAGGGACGCGGCAGGCAGGCTGAGATTGCCGTCGATATAGAGCTTGGGCGCGTGGTCGAGTTCGGCGGCCAACCGGGCCAGCCGGTCGGAAAGGAATTCCCTGAGCGCGCCGATCTTACCGGGCTCGACCGTGAAGCCCGCCGCCATGGCGTGACCGCCGCCGTTGACCAGCAGGCCTTGTTGCCGCGCCGCGATGATGGCCGCGCCGAGATCGAGCCCGGATACCGAGCGTCCCGAACCGACACCCTTGTCCTCGCTCAGGCTGACCACGCAGGCGGGACAGCCATAACGTTCCACCAGCCGCGAGGCGACGATGCCGATGACGCCCGGGTGCCAGCCGCTGTTGGCCACCAACACGGCGCCGCCATCCGGTTCCTGGTCAGCCTGTTCCATCGCTTCTTCGAGAACGGCTTCCTCGACGGCGCGGCGTTGCTGGTTGAAATCGTCGAGCTGCTTGGCCAGGTCGCGCGCTTCCATTTCGTCGTCGGTAGAGAGAATGCGCGCGCCCAGATTCGACTCCCCCAGCCGGCCGCCCGCATTGATGCGCGGCCCGAGCACGAACCCGAGGTGATAGGCGCCCGGCGTCTCGTCCATGCCGGCGACATCGGCGAGCGCCGAGAGGCCGGGATTGCCGCGCCGGGTCATCACCTTGAGCCCCTGCACCACCAGGGCCCGATTGACGCCGGTGAGCGGCACCACGTCGGCGACCGTGCCCAACGCCACGAGATCGAGCCATTGGCGCAGATCCGGTTCGGGGCGGGACGCGAAATGTCCGGCGGCGCGCAGCGCCCGGTTGACGGCCACCGCCAGCAGGAACGACACGCCAACGGCGGCCAACTGGCCGTGCGGGTTGTCCTCGTCCATACGGTTGGGGTTGATGACGGCGTAGGCCGCCGGCAGCTTTGCTTCCGCCACGTGATGGTCGGCGACGATGACATCGAGTCCTGCGTCCGCCGCCGTCTGCAGCGCATCGTAGGCGGTGGTACCGCAATCGACGGTGACCACCACTGCCGCGCCATTGTCCTTCAGTTGCAGCATGGCCGGGGCGTTGGGCCCATAGCCTTCCTTCAGCCGGTCGGGGATGTAGACATCGATCTCCGCCCCGGTGGCACGGAAATAGCGCCGCAGCAATGCCGAGGACGTCGCGCCATCGACGTCGTAGTCGCCGAACACGGCAATGCGTTCACCCGCCATGACGGCCTTAGCCAACCGGTCGGCGGCCTTGTCCATGTCCTTGAAGGTCGAGGGATCGGGCAGCAGGCTCGCGAGCTTGGGCTCGAGATAGATCTCCGCTTCGTCGAAACCGACGCCGCGCGCTGCCAACAGACGTCCGACGATTTCGGGAACGCCGAGGCGTTGCGCCAATGCGAGACCGATGCGGGCATCGCCCGACCGATCAACCCACCGTTTGCCCGAGAAGGAGCGCTCGACGCCGAGAAGAAGCCGGTCTGCCGCCGCGCCGTCCACGGCTACCGGTCGGCGGGCTCGAAGCCCGTCTTGCGCTCGAAGTTATGGACCGCCTCGATGTGGCGGACCGTGCCCGACTTGGAGCGCATGACCAAACTGTGGGTCATGGCGCCGTGCCGGAAGCGGCGCACGCCGCGCAGCATGGTGCCGTTGGTCACGCCGGTGGCGGCAAACATCACCTCGCCGCCCGCCAACTCCATAAGATTGTACTTGCGATCGAAATCCTCGATGCCCCACTTAATGCCGCGCTGACGTTCGTCCTCGTTGCGGAACACCAGCCGCCCCTGCATCTGACCGCCGATACAGCGCAACGCGGCCGCCGCGAGCACGCCTTCCGGGGCGCCGCCGACACCCATATAGATGTCGACACCGGTATCGGCTTGCGCCGTCGCGATCACGCCGGAGACGTCGCCGTCCCCGATCAGGGAAATACGCGCGCCCGCTTCGCGGGTCTTGGCGATGATTTCTTCGTGGCGCGGCCGGTCGAGAATGCAGGCGACGATATCGCTCACGTCAACGCCTTTGGCCTTGGCCAGTTCCTTGAGGTTCTTGCCCGTGTCTTCGTCGAGATCCACCACGTCTTTCGGCAGGCCACCGCCGATGGCGATCTTTTGCATGTAGGTATCGGGGGCGTTGAGGAAGCCGCCTTCCTCGGCCATGGCGATGACCGCCAAGGCGTTGGGGCCGCCCTTCGCGGTGATGGTGGTGCCTTCGAGCGGGTCGAGGGCGATGTCGATCTTAGGCCCCTCGCCGCTGCCGACCTCTTCGCCGATATACAGCATGGGGGCTTCGTCGCGTTCGCCTTCGCCGATGCGGACCGTTCCCTCGATGCTGAGACTGTTGAGCGCGTTACGCATGGCATCGACGGCGGCTTGGTCGGCGGCTTTTTCATCCCCCCGCCCCATCAAGCGCGACGCGGCCAGTGCCGCGGCTTCGGTCACGCGGACCGCCTCCAAAGCTAGGTTGCGATCCATTTTGGCGTCGGTCATACGGTGTCCCCTCCCGTGAAGGCCCGGCACCTGCCACGGTACCCGGCGTAACGATTTTAAACAGCGATGGGCGGCTGTGTGCCGCCATAATTTTTCTGGCTCAGAACGTTTCTATTCTAATCATTCGCGGCGGTTCGGCCACTGCTTCGAGCGCTTCGATCTCGTTGAGCGTACGGATCATGTCCTCTTCCAACGTCTCGTGCGTCGTCAGGACGACATTGACCGGTTCACCCGGCGCACGGCCCCGCTGCAGAATCGCTTCCATCGACACGCGATGGTCGCGCAAAATCGCCGCAATGTCCGCAAACACGCCGGGATTGTCGAGAACCTTCAAGCGTACGTAATAACAGCCAAAATGGCGGCCCATGGGCGCCGTTTCGGCAGCCGTCAGCGTGCCGACCGGGACCGCGAAAGTCGGCAAGACGATTCCGCGCAAAATATCGACAATGTCGGCAACCACGGCCGAGGCCGTCGGCCCCTCGCCCGCGCCGCGTCCCTCGTACACCGTCGTGTCGACATAGTCGCCATCGGCAACGACGGCGTTAAAAACACCCTCGACATGCGCAATCGGCGAATCGTTGGGCACCATGCAGGGATGCACCCGCTGTTCGATGCCGTGATCGGTCATCCCCGCGATGCCCAGCAACTTAATGCGGTATCCCAACTCGTCGGCATACTGGATGTCGAGGGGCGAGACATGGCGGATGCCTTCGACATGCACCGAGGAGAAGTCCACCTCCGTGCCGAACGCGAGGCTGGTTAGGATCGACAATTTGTGCGCGGCATCGACACCGTCGATGTCGAACGCGGGATCGGCTTCGGCATAGCCGAGCTTCTGCGCGTCGGCGAGCACGTCCTCGAACTCGCGGCCCGTCTCGCGCATGGTCGTCAGGATGTAATTGCAGGTGCCATTGAGGATACCGTACACGCGGCTCAACCGGTTCGCCGCCAACCCTTCGCGCATCGCCTTGACGATGGGGATACCGCCCGCCACCGCTGCCTCATAGGCAAGCGCCACGCCGGCTTTCTCCGCACGCTTGGCGAGCGCCGTTCCGTGATGCGCGAGCAGCGCCTTGTTGGCCGTCACCACATGCTTGCCGCCGTCGATGGCCGCTTCGACGACATCCTTGGCAATTCCGTCGGAACCGCCGATCAGTTCGACCACCACATGGGCATCCGTCTCGCGCGCCATTTGGACCGCGTCGTCGAACCAGGCGTAGCCGTCGAGAGGCACGCCCCGGTCGCGGTTACGGTCGCGCGCCGACACACCCACCACTTCAACGTCGCGTCCAGCGCGCTGGGCAAGGAGCGCCCGTTGGCCGGCCAGTATTTTCAGGACACCCGCGCCGACCGTGCCGAGGCCAGCGACGGCAATTTTAAGGGGATCGCTCAAGAGACGGCTGCCTGGTGACGCTCCGTTTCCTCCAGCGCCTTTCCATAGGAACCGAGAAACGCTTTGACGTTGCGTGCCGCTTGGCGGATACGCTGTTTATTTTCGACGAGTGAAATACGCACGTGTCCGTCGCCGTGTTCCCCGAATGCGATGCCCGGCGACACGGCCACCTTGGCTTCGCGCAGCAACAGCTTGGAGAACTCGACCGAGCCGAGATGCTTTAGCTCCGGCGGCAACGGCGCCCACGCGAACATGGTCGCGGGCGGGCTCGGAATTTGCCAGCCGGCCCCGTTCATGCTTTCGATCAGCACGTCGCGGCGCGACTGATAGAGCGCCCGCACCTCATCGACGCAGTCCTGCGGCCCGTTCAGCGCGGCGGCGGCGGCCACCTGCACCGGCGTAAAGGCGCCATAATCGAGATACGATTTGATGCGCGCCAACGCGGCAATGAGATGCTTGTTGCCGGTGGCGAAGCCGATCCGCCAGCCTGGCATGGAATAGGTTTTGCTCATGGACGTGAATTCGACGGCCACGTCCCGCGCGCCCGGTACCTGCAGGATGGACGGCGGCGGCGTTGCGTTGTCGAAATACAATTCCGCATAGGCGAGATCTGACAGAATATAAATCTCGTGGAAACGGCAGAAATCGACGATCTGCTCATAGAAGCCGATATCCGTCACCGCCGCGGTGGGATTGTTGGGGTAGTTGAGCACCACCGCCGTCGGTTTGGGCACGGAATGGATCACCGCCCGTTCGAGCGCTTCGAAATAGTTCGCATCGGGCTCCACCGGCACGTTGCGCACGGACGCGCCGGCAATGATGAAACCGAATTGATGGATCGGGTAGCTCGGATTGGGCACCAGGATCACGTCACCGGGGCTGGTGATCGCGGCCGCCAGATTGGCCAGCCCTTCCTTCGAGCCGAGCGTCGCGATGGTTTCCGTATCGGGATCGATCTCGACGCCGAAGCGGCGGCCGTAATAGGCGGCAATCGCCTTGCGCAAACCGGGAATGCCGCGCGACGCGGAATACCGGTGCGTCCGCGGATCTTTCACCGTTTCCACCAGCTTATCGACGATATGCTGAGGCGTTGCCGAATCCGGGTTGCCCATGCCGAAATCGATGATGTCCTCGCCGGCAGCTCGGGCGCGGGCCTTCATCGCGTTCACTTCATTGAACACATAAGGCGGAAGCCGCTTAATCCTGTGGAATTCCTTTTCCATCACCCGGTGCCGCGAAAACTCGCGTCTCTTCTATAGTTTAAACAGATTAAATAGCCGACGACGCCCAGCCGTGCCAGACGCCATCCGCAAAGTTCAGCCGGTTTACAGCGTGGGAGGTCAGAAATCGATAAAAATTTCGGCCCGGCGGTTCCCGGCCTCTCCCGTCGGCATGAATTCCTCATAAACCGGTTCGGAATCGGAGGCGGCGCCGACGAACAAACTATCGGGCGGAGAGCCCAATTTCATCAGTTCCCGGGCAACGGCATCGGCCCGCGCCACCGAAATCTGGAAATTGACCATCTTATGCTGAACCACGTCCATATTGCGGGTCCGGCTGCTGGCATGACCAACAACCCGAATAGTCCCGCCGGTCTGCCGCTGCTGGTTCACGACCTGGCGCAGAATACGGCGATCGTCGGCATCCAAGTTGGCCGAACCGTTGTCGAACAGGATGGTCGCCACTTGGTAGGTGCCACGGACGCCGGTGGGGTCGAATTCGGCAAGGGAGCGCGGCGCACCGGCCGGCGAAGCACGCAAGGCGCGGCGAGAGCGGGCGGGCGATGCCGCCGTTTCCATCGGCCGGGTGCCCGAACTGGACACCACGACGGTCCCGATTTCATCCTCGACCGATTGGAAGCTCGGAGATGCAAACCGCGGCGGCGGCGGCGCGTTGGACAGATCGACAATGGGCTCACGCGGCACGGCAGCAACTTGGGGCATCGTCGGTGCTGCAGTCGGCGCCCTCGCCATTGATGGCTCCTGGGGTGCGGGCATCATCGGACGGGGCGCCGGCGGGGTTGGCGCTTGCATGGCTTCCGGGCTTGTACCGGACATCACCGGTGGAATTGGTTGGGCCGGCGGCGCGGGTGCCAATTCAGCCTGGCGTGTTGCACCTTCGGGCTGCAACGGGTTTACCACCTCTCCATCACGCCGGGCGATGCTGTCGGAATACTGGCGGGCGTTTTCCCGATCGGCAACGAGGCCACGGGCAATCCGTTCACGTTCGATCCGCGAGGGCACGTCGGGCCGCTGCGGCACGGAGGAAACTTCGGGGATCGGCTCATCGCTGCCTGGCGGCGGTGTGTTCCGCTCCCCGGCCAGGCGGTTTTCGGCTTGCTGATCGCCGGCGCCGTTGGCCTGTTCCTCATCGTCTCCGGTAATAAGGTCGCGCGCGCCCTTGTACCACTCGACGGGATTAACGGCGTCGGGGACGGATGAACAGCCGGCCAACAGCGCAATCATGCCAATGGCCGCCAACTTGGAAGGCGTAATTGTCATCGGGAGGCCCAATCCTTTGTCGGATTTGCGGGATGAATCGGAATTGAAGTGAGTCTTATCTGCCATCTGCCCTCGGAATCCCCTATCGCTTATCCCGCCCTCATGGGAGCTATCGGCATCAGATTAGTGGAAGTGCCGGCAATAAATGGTTAACAGGTTGCGTGTTTCAGAAGCCATCCGCCATATTTGCGGCAGTATCCCCATCAAATATATACCAAATATATAGAGGATGGTGGCTTCGAAAGGAAGCAGTGCGGCATCGTTTCCGTCGACTGCTTGCATCCGTTCGGCAAACCGGTGCCGCCTTGTCCCCCAATCAACCCTCGAGATTTCGGCGATGCGTTATGCCAAGTTGCCGGTAATGCTCGACTTGCGCGGGCCAGGTGGCGACCTCCTCGGGCCTCAAATCGCGCATTTTCTTCGCCGGGTTACCCGCCCACAATTCGCCTTTCTTGACCCGTTTTCCGGGCGCGACCAGCGCCCCGGCGGCAACCATTGCCCCTGATTCGACGACGGCGCCATCCAAGACGGTGGCGTGCATGCCGACGAAACAGTTGTCTTCCAAGGTACAGGCGTGGATCAGAGCCATATGGCCGATGACGATATTGGCGCCGATATAGGTGTCGAACGCATTCTTGGTGATGTGGACGACGCTGCCGTCCTGGAGGTTCGTATTCTCGCCCACATAGATCGAGCCGTCATCGCCCCGCAAGACACAGCCGTACCAGATATTCGCCCCAGAGGCGATTTTGGTATTTCCGATCACGGTCGCGTTCGGCGCGATAAAGGCATCTTCGGCGATTTCGGGGTGAGTTCCCTCATAGGGTACGATTAGTCCGCTCATGGCTCTTCCTTATTGGATTTCCTTGGCTTGCCGCCGGTTCTTCAGAACCTAGCCCATGAAAAGGTTAACGCCAAGCACCCCCGACAAGGGCCGCCAAGATTGACATTATGGCCCAATTCCCGTACTTCCGCGCCAACGCGCGATGCGGTCGCGCCTTATGAAATCGATCTGGAAGCCTAATACATGAGTTTTGCCGACCTCGGCTTAAGCGAGGAGGTTCTTCGGGCGGTTACCGATGCAGGCTATTCGGACCCGACGCCGATCCAGGAAAAAGCCATACCTTATGTTCTGATGGGCCGGGATATCCTCGGCTGTGCTCAGACGGGTACCGGCAAGACCGCCTCCTTTACCCTTCCCATGATCGATATCCTTGCGGCAGGACGGGCACGCACGCGCATGCCGCGTACGTTGATCCTGGAACCGACCCGCGAGCTCGCCGCTCAGGTCGCCACCAATTTCGATATCTACGGAAAATATAACAAGCTCACCAAAGCGCTGATCATCGGCGGCGTGTCGATGGAGGAGCAGACCCGCCTGATCGATCGGGGCGTCGACGTATTGATCGCGACACCTGGGCGGTTGATCGATCTGTTCGAGCGCGGCGGGCTATTGTTGAGCGACGTCAAGGTCCTGGTGATCGACGAAGCCGACCGTATGCTCGACATGGGCTTCGTGCCCGATGTCGAAAAAATCGTCTCACTGTTGCCCAAGATACGCCAAACGCTGTTCTTCTCGGCAACCATGCCACCCGAAATCAAACGGTTGGCCGACAAATTCCTGATGAACCCGAAGGAGATCAGTGTCTCGCCACCCTCGACACCTGGCGAAAACATCAAGCAGCGCTTGGTCGAGATCAAACCGGCGGGCGGACGGCGCGGCGACGGCGTTCAAAAGGCCAAACGCGATGCATTGCGCGCGCTGCTGGCGTCCGAAAACGTCGGCAACGCTTTGATCTTTTGTAACCGCAAACGTGACGTCGACATTCTTCACCGCTCATTGACCAAGCATGGCTTCAACGCGGCAGCGCTTCACGGCGACATGGCGCAATCGACGCGCACCGAGACCCTGACAAAGTTCAAGGCCGGCGAGATCGCGTTAATGGTGTGCAGTGACGTCGCGGCGCGCGGCATCGACATCAGCGACCTCAGCCACGTGTTCAATTTCGACGTCCCTACCCATGCCGAAGATTACGTCCACCGCATCGGCCGGACGGGCCGTGCCGGCCGGCAGGGCAGCGCCTTCACACTGATCACGGCCGAAGACGGAAAGTTCATCGACGGCATCGAGCGGCTGATTGGCCATAAGATCGAACGGATAAAAGCCGCCGGCACCACCCAAGCCGAGGAAAAGCCTGAACGGCCCGAACGGTCAAAGGCGCCGAAAGAAGCGAAATCGGAAGACAAGAAGCCCCGGGAACGTAAAGAGAGACGGAAAGACCGGCGGGACCGGGACAAACCCGACGAACCCGTGGTCGGCATGGGCGATCACGTACCCGCCTTTTTACTCCGGCAGCCAAGGTAAAACGCGGCCCCACGCACCGCGTATGGCGCTTTGACAATTGCGGCTGTTTGGCGACAAACTACGGCGACCAGTTGTCTGGGCGACAAGAAACAACACGCGGGGAATACCGACAGATGCAAACAATCTTCATACAGGTCAAATGCGAACTGGGTGAAGCCTACAACGTAGCCGACCAAGCCGTCGAAACGGTCGAACAAGTGTCGGAAGTTCACTCCACGTCAGGCGAATACGATCTGTTGATCAAATGCTATCTCGACGACGAAACCGATATCGGGCACTTCGTCACAGAGAAGATTCAGCGTCTCCCCGGCGTCAAAGACACGTTTACCATCATCACGTTTAAAGCGTTCGCTTAGGGCCTGTCCTATTTCGCGGCCTATTCCGCGGCCTATTCCGCGGCGGGACGCACACCGCCGCCGGCGCGATCCGTATTGCCGATGAACTTCATCGGTTCGACGCGCGGCGACCAATCCGGCATCACCAGCCACAACCGCAACAAATGACGCCGCAACGCCGGATCGGTGTGATCGCGGTAGTCGGTGCGCGCGTGATAAAGCCGCCGGTTGTTGAGGAACTGGATGTCGCCCGGCCGGAAATGCATATCGAGATAAATTTCGGGCCTGCGGGTGACGTCGGCGAGATAGTTCAGTGCTTCCCACTGCGCGTCCGTCGTGTGATACCCCTCTTTCTCCGCCGACCGGACGGCGACCGGCAGCAGAAATGTCTCCACCCCATCCGCCCCTTCGGCAAAGACCGGAATGGACGCCGGTTGTTCATGCCCCTTGTGGGTTTGCCGGCTGTTGAAAACAGGCTGATACAGTATATCCAACAGGTCCGGACGTTCTTCGGCAATGACGTTATGCACAGCCATGGCGCTGGCGATGCGACTCGCGCCTCCCTCCACCGCCGCACGCAAACACAGCAGGCCGACCACGTCGATGGGATCCATGTGAAACTCCAACGCGCCGCCGACGGTATAATATCTGCCGTCCCCATCGCCGCCCCGGTCGAAGACATGCCCGAGCCGGTCGCCGTCGGCGCTTTGCGACACACCGATCCCCAGGTGCGCACCGATTCCCCAGAAAATGACGCCGAGTTCGTCATCCGAGTAATCCTCGACCGGCAGGCCCCGCACCATGACAAACCCGCGCCCGACCCGCAGTTCATCGCGGACCGCCGCAAAACTTTTCTCGAGTGTGGGCAGATTGAAATCGGCGAGTGTCACGTCATCAAGCGTGAGGCCCCGCGCGCGGACGTCTTCCGCCGCCCGCTCCAGTTCCGCGCGTTCGTCGGCGCTCAGCCGGAGAATCCAATCATCGCGCCGCTGCTGATCGGCACCAAACCAGACATGCGGCCCAGCCACCAAGTCATGTGCCGTCATGAATATGTTCTCCCAAAACCATCGCGTTTTCCTGATCTTATTCGACCGCCAAGCACGAACCAAGGCAACCGTAATAAGTGTCCGCGAATGGGGGCTGTACAGGGACAAGCGGTTCGGCCCATAGTCCTCAACGTAACATTATATTCATTCCCGACGGGCCATGAAGGACCGTGACGAGCACGCAGGAGGGAAACGGGCAGCCAATGACCGCGGCGGTTTTTTTTGAAGGTCTCCCAATTCAGGAGGACCGCCCCCTCGGCATCAATGTCGCAACGGCCGAGTTTCATCGTGCCTTCGCCCGATATGCCCGACAGAGCGATCTTCCCGCGATCTGCGACGGCACATCTCATTTCAGCAAGTACCGGGAATTGGTTTCGGCCGCCAGCGCCGATCCCAGCCGCTGCGTTCAGGTCAACCGGTTGGACGGCGATGCGTTGGCCAAAGTGGGAACCGCCGTGCGCTATGATCCGGCCATAACGGAGCAACTCTGGCTGCGCCGCGCCCAGGGACAAACGCGCTACAGTATCGTCGGCTTCACCCACGCCAGTTCGACCGCCGCCGTCATGGATGCACTCGGCAGCTATGCAATCGCACCGGCGCAATCCTGGGACGCCTTGATCTGTGCCTCCAACGCCATCAAATCGGCCGTACAGACACTATTGGACGGCTGGTGCGACTATCTTTCGGCACTGACCGGCGGATCGGCGTCGTGCCCGATGCAGTTCCCGGTTATCCCCTTGGGCGTCGACGCCGAGAGGTTCTCTTCGGCCGTGCGGCCCGAGGAACGTCAGCGCCAACGGAATGCCCTCGGTCTCGATCACGATGCCATCGCCGTTCTCTACTCTGGACGCCTCAACCATATCGCCAAGGCAAATCCCTTGCCATTGTTTCTCGCCGCAGAAGAAGCCGCGCAAGCAATCAGTGTCCCGCTGCATGTTATCTTTCACGGTTATTTCCCCGACGACGCCATCGAACCCGCCTTCAAGGAAGCGGCTGCAAAACTGTGCAAGGTGGCGCGTGTTTCGTTCATCGCCCATGACGACCGCAATTTCCCCGACGGCGTCTGGGCCGCAGCCGATATTTTCTGTTCCCCCGTCGACAACATCCAGGAGAGCTTCGGCCTGACACCGGTCGAGGCCATGGCCGCCGGCCTTCCGGTGATCGTCAGCGACTGGGACGGATATCGGGACACGGTGCGCGACGGCGTGGACGGATTTGCCGTCTCGACGATTCTTCCCGCCGCCGGGACGGGGACGGACATTGCCTTCGCTTATTTCGACAATCCCGGCATGTACGGCGATTTCCTGAGCGCCACCTCTCAATCGACGGCGATCGATACCCATGCGCTCGCGGTTGCGCTGCGCCGGCTTGCCGAGCATCCCGAGCTACGCGAAAAGATGGGTGCGGCCGGCCAGGCCCGCGTCGCGGCGACGTTCGACTGGCGGCACGTTATTGCCGCTTATGACGATCTGTGGCACGAGTTGGCCGATCGCCGCGCGTCGGGAACCGAGCGCGTGCCGATGGCAGATGGAGGAGACTTCCATCCCCTGCGCCCCGACCCGTTCCGCATGTTCGCCGATTTCGCAACGGCGTCGTTCGAGGACGGCGGCGCGGTGGAACTCGCCGCGACGGAATGGGCCGATACGATCAAACGGATGGGACTGAAAATCGGCACCGTCCACGCAGGTGCCCTCATCGACCTGGAGGACCTGCCGCTGGTGTTCGCGCACCTGGAGGCGTCCCCGGGGATGACCCTGGCCGAGCTGTGCGGGCGGCTGGATGCGTTTGACGGTGCCCGGCTGCGCCGCACGATCGCCTGGTTGGTGAAACTCGGGATCTGCCGCTACCGGGCGCCGAACGCGTAGCCGGGCCTAGAGATAGAATTCTTTCAGGGGCGGGAAACCGTTGAAGCCGACGGACGAATAGGTCGTCGTATAGGCACCGGTATTGAGAATGTCGACCTGATCGCCGACCTTTAAACTCAACGGCAAGCGGTATCCGGATTTCTCATAAAGAATATCGGCGCCGTCACAGGTCGGTCCGGCGACGGCGACCGGTCCCGTCTCATCGCCATCCCGCAGCGTACGGATCGGGTATTTGATGGCCTCGTCCATGGTTTCGGCCAGGCCGCCGAACTTGCCGACATCCAAATAGACCCAGCGCACGTCATCGCCGTAATCCTTGCTGGAGATCAGCACCACCTCGGTCCGCAACAGACCGGCCGTGGCAGTCAGGTAGCGGCCCGGTTCGATCATCACCGTGGGAATGCGGTTTCCGAAGGAACGAACCAGCCCGTCCATGATGGTATCGGCCACCTCCTGGATATCCGGCACGTCATCGCGATAGCGAATGGGAAAACCGCCTCCCAGGTCGATCATGCCCAGTTCGATACCGGCCGCCCCAAGGGTGGTGAAAATCATCGCGGCATCGCCGATGGCGGCCTGCCATTGCAGCGGATCGGTTTGCTGGGAGCCGACATGGAACGACAGGCCATAAGGCACCAAACCTTTATCGCGAGCTTCGATCATCAGATCGGCCGCCATACGGGCGGAACAGCCAAACTTGCGCGACAACGGCCACTGGGCGCCGCCGTTCTCCACCAGGATGCGGCAAAACACTTTCGCCCCCGGCGCGGCAACGGCGAGCTTCTCCAACTCGGTAGCGCTGTCGAAGGCAAACAAACGGACGCCCTGGGCAAAGGCGGTGGCGATATCGTCCTGCTTCTTGACGGTATTGCCGAAGGCGATTCGCTCCGGATCGACGCCCGACGCCAAGCACCGGTCGACCTCGGAAATACTCGCAACGTCGAAATTGGAGCCCAGGCCGGCCAGCCGGTCGAGCACCTGCGATGCCGGATTGGCTTTCACCGCGTAATAGATTTCGGCACGCGGCAGCGCATTCTTGAGGGCGTGGTAGTTGTCCTCGACCACGTCCAAATCGACGACCAGACACGGGGTCTGGGGTCGGTGCTCCGCGAGAAATTTTTCGATATGAGGCGTCATACGAGCGGCCCTTCCAAGTGCGCCACCAAGGGTGCGCGGTTATACGGCATTCTCGGAGGAATAAAAGAGAAAAATGCCCCCACAAAAAACCCGACTATTTCGGTCGGTTATACTGGATTTCCCAGTGATAACGGCCTAAATTGGCACCACACTGACGCCCCGCAAGGGCCGCGAAATAATATCGTTAAACCGCAGAAAAGTGCCGAAAAAGGACGTCCTAATGTTTATTCAGACCGAAGCCCTCCCCGATCCCAACCGGCTGAAATTCATCCCGGGTGAAGAGGTGCTACCGTCCGGAACCGCCGAATTCCCCGACGAGGAGTCGGCGGAACGCTCTCCCCTCGCCGCCCGCCTATTCGGCGTCGACGGCGTGACGGGCGTGACCCTAGCCACCGATCATTTGGTGGTCGCCAAGGAAGGGGGCGAAGATTGGATGGTCCTCAAACCCATGCTGCTGGGCGCGATCATGGATCACTTCATGTCGGGCGCGCCGGCGGTGCATGGCCTTACCCCCAGTGCCGCGCCTGTCGCGGATAATTCGGACGGCGATCCGGTGGTCGCGGAGATCAAAGACCTCATCGAGACGCGTATCCGGCCGGCCGCGCAACAGCATGGCGGCGACGTCCATTTCCGCGCGTTCAAGGACGGCGACGTGCTGTGCGAGTTCGAAGGCAGCGCCTTTTCGCTCATCGGCGGTATGACCAACGTGTTGCGTCACTACGTGCCGGAAGTGGTGGCGGTGAAGGACTACCGTGACGCGCTGCCCAAACCGGGTCTCGAAACGCCGACGGCGGAAGCCATTCAGAAGCTGCTCGACGAACGCATCAACCCGGCCGTCGCCGGACATGGCGGCTACATCTCGCTGATCGACGTGCAGGACGACCGCGCCTACATCCGTCTCGAGGGCGGCTGCCAGGGCTGCGGCATGGCCGACGTGACGTTGAAACAAGGCGTCGAGGTGGAAATCAAATCGGCGGTACCGGAGATCTCGCAGGTGCTCGACGTCACCGATCACGCCGAAGGCACGAACCCCTACTACCGGCCCGCTTAATTACATTTTCGCCTTTTCGGCGCGGCCCGTATTGACGATGTGCCACATCATCTGGGCGGCGACACTGCGCCACGGGCGATAGACCTCCCCCGCATCCCACAACTGTTTGCGGTTGGGCCGTTCGGGCAGGTTCTTGAGCTGCTGATAGCCCATCATGATGCCGAGATCGTCGGCGGGCCACAAATCGGGACGGCGCAGCGCGAACATCAAATAGATTTCCGCCGTCCAGCGCCCGACGCCCTTAAGGGTGACGAGTTTCTCGATGGCGGCTTCGTCCTCCATGCGCGCAACGCCGCGCAAGGAAACATGCCCGTCAACGATGGCTTCGGCGATGGCGCGGCCATAATTGCCCTTCTGTCGGCTGAGGCCGATGGTGCGGTGATCGTCGTCGCTGAGCGACAGGAACACTTCCGGCGTCATGGGATCGGCAAAGGAATTAAGGCGCCCCTGGATGGCGCGCGCCGATGCGGTCGAGACTTGCTGCGCGACAATGATCTTGAGCAGCGAATCATATCCGGGCGGGCGCGAGCGCGGCTTCGGCACGCCGTAGACCTCGACGGCACGGGCGAAATCGGGATCGAGAGCGGACAACGCGGCGATCCCCTCCGCCATGCCGGATTTGGTTATTTTAAGGACCATGCCGCACACGTTAGTATGTCGTAACACCAGACGAAAGGGAGAACACCGTGATCGTCGAACAGATCTGGACTGATAACAAATTCCGAAACTTCAATTACCTCATCGTGTGCCCGGAAACCGGCCAGGCGATGGCGGTCGACCCCCTCGAGCACGAGCAATGCCTGCGCGTCGCCAAGGAAAACGGGTGGGAGATCACCGAGATTCTCAACACCCACCATCACCATGACCATATCGGCGGCAATGCGCCCCTGGTCGAGGCGACCGGCGCCCGCATCCTCGCCCACGCCATGGCGCGTGACGAGATCCCCGACATGGATGTCGGCCTGTCGGCGGGCGACGTGATCACCATCGGCAAGACCGTGGAGATGGAAGTGCTCGATACGCCCGGCCATACCATGAGCCACGTCTGCCTGTTCGCGCGCACCGACCATCCGGCGCTGATCTGCGGCGACACCTTGTTCAATGCCGGTGCCGGCCATTGCAAGGGCGGCGGCCAACCGGAACCGCTCTACCAAACCTTCGCGACGCAACTTTCCAAGCTGCCCGACAATACCCGCATTTTCCCGGGTCACGACTACATCGAGAACAACCTCAACTTCACCCTCGACCGCGAGCCCGATAACGAACGTGCGGCCAAGCTCAAGGAAGAAGTGGCGGGCCAGGACACCAACGAGGCCTTCGTCACGACGCTGGGTTTGGAGAAAGAGGTGAACACGTTCTTCCGGCTGCACAACCCGACGGTGATCGCGCGCCTCAAGGAAGCGTTCCCCGATCTGCCCGACGAACCGGACGAAAAGACGGTGTTCCTCAAACTGCGCGAACTGCGCAACGACTGGTAAGGCGGGAAATTATTCTGCCGGTTGAGCGGCGGCGCGGGCCCCAGCGCGTTTGTACACCCGTGCCGCCCACCCCGCCGCCACGGCGAAGCCCAGCGTCACCAGCATCAGGATGGCGGAGGCGAGGAAAATCCCTGCGGGTACGTCGTGATCCATGATGGTGCCGTTGAGTACCGGACCGATGAAGCCGCCGACACTGAACCCCGTCGAGACGAACCCGAACGCCTTGCCCGTGGCGCCCGCGGGCGCGATGGACGAAACCATCAGATCGCGCGACGGCATCACCGCGCCAATCATGAAGCCTGCAAAGGTCAGCCCCGCGACCACCCCGCCGAACGGCAGCAACGACGCGGCGATGGCGATCAGCGCCGCCGCAGACAACCCATAACCGATGGCGGCGAGCACGTCGAAGCGCTTGAGCCAGGTAGTGACCATGCCGCCCGCGAACACGCCGATGGTGATGCCCCACAGATAAGTGGCGATGGCCTGGTTGGCGGCCACCACGTCGATCTCGAACATCTGGATCAGCGCCGTGATGCCGAAGGTCTGAATGCCGTTGCCGGACAAAGCGGTGGCCACATAGAAACCGAACATCAGCAGGATCGGCGTCGAGAACACAAAGGAGGCCGCACCCGGTTTCTTGGCGTCCGCCTTCTCGGCTTTTGCCGCCGCGAGCGCGGGCGTTTCCACACCCTTTAGCAACTTGGCGAACACGATCAGCAACACAGCGCCGGCCAATCCGGCGAGGCCCAAAATATGGATAATACCGCGCCAGTCGAAATGCGGCGCCAGGAACGCGACCACCGTCGGCGTTGCGGCGAAGCCGAGGAAACCGCCGGTGGTGTGGATGGCGTAAGCCTTGCCGCGCCAGCCTGGCCGCACCCGGTCGGTGAGGATGGAATAGTCGGAGGGATGGAACTGGCTGTCGGCGAGCCCGGCGACGGCGGCGAGCACCACCAGCACCAGCACGGACTCCGCGAAGCCCATGAGGAACACCGACGCCGACACGATGGCGAGGCCGCCGATGAGAAACGGCCGCGCGCCGATCTTGTCCATATAGACGCCCGCCGGATACTGCCCCGCCGCCGACATGCCGGCATAGGCGGTCATGATCAGGCCGAACAGGACGAAGGCGCTTTCGGCGCCGAGATCGGCGCGGATCAAGGGCAGCAGCGACGGCACGGTGAGGACGAAGAAATGGCTGAAGAAATGCGCCATGGTCACGAGACCGATGACGGTGAGTTCCTTCGACGTGCTGGAGGTTTCTGCGGCTACTGGGCTGGTCGGTCCGGGCATACGGACGGAATCCTTTTTCATTTCTTCTTATATGGGGCCTCTGCCCACTCTTCGATCCCTATGCCTCCAGGCCCGGTTTGGCAAGCACTTCACAATACCAGCGAGACAACCACCAGGACGAAACTAGCTTGGTGGAACAATCTGGTTATCAGGTAGATTAATCTGTTCGATTGTCTCGTTTCCGAATTTGTTGCGAATTCTGCCCAGGAACTCAGGTTCGACTGCGCGGATAAAACTTAAGTAGCCGACGAGATACTTTATTTCCTCTGGAGTGGCATTCCCGGTTCGAAATCGATGTATCAATCCACGAACATAACGTTTCTGCCCTCTTCCAATGGATATGCCACCTTCGTTTGTTAAAACCAGGCCTGTCACTCTCATTCGCTTTTTTTTCGAAGAGTGGTGTGTTTTTTGATCGTTGATTTGAAGGTGCGGGTAGTCGAGATTCTCGGCTACATGTCGAACATGGTTAATCAGGCCACCAAGTTGATCAGGTAGATTCGACGAAAAAGTCAGATCATCTGCATATCGAGAGTATCGAATTCCGAGTTGATTACATCGTTCGTGAATCAGCGTGTCAAAGACATACATTATCGTATTGGACACAACCGGTGAACTTGGCGCTCCGATTACCAATGATCCACGCTTGCATACTGCAGCGCATACAAAGGGAATTTCGTCAGCACTAAGGAGATCCGGAAGAAGGTGTAAATTATTGTTCAGAAGGCTTCTGATATCTGCTGCCGTGATTGACCTAAAGAATTCGGTAAAATCCATCTTTAATAGAAAACGCTGCCCCTGGTGAACACGAGCATTGTGATAGATATTGATGTTACTTCTGTAGGCAAACGCTGCTTCGTGAACGGGAAGCCTTCCGAAAATTTCTCTGGCCATCCATCTTTGGACTACTTTCAGTCGTCTCGACGGGTGTTCAATTTGGCGAACCCCACCATCCCTTTTTTCTATCGGATAAGATTTATAACGATGATTGGCTGCAAGTACGGTCGCAGCTACAAAACCTTGGCTGAGGCCCAAATCCGCAGAAATTTTCTCAATAATCATGCGTTTTGTGCCCTCAACTCTAACAGATGTGACGCATCTCTCTGATAGACGCTTAAAATTTTGGCCTTAATTTCGTCAGTTGAGATTCCCTCTATCTCGGCCAATGTAAAGTCGCTCACATTCGCGAAGAAAAGAGGCTCGTCCTCGCCTCTAGTTATATATTTCGCTGAGGCCAATACAGATACAATATAACGCACTTCGCTATAATTTGATTTTCCAAAAATATTCTTGAACAGAATAGAAAGCTCAACCGGGTGAAGAATGGGAAAAACTGAAAATAAATGAATTGCGATATAAAATTTCTGCTTTAACCCAGCATTCTCAATTTCGTCTCCTTCTATTCGATAGCTCTTTTTGTGTCCCGCACTTCCAAGTACACCCTTTATTGGCTCAAAATCTGGTTCATTGCCGTCACAAACAACATATACGGTCTGACCAAATTGAGATTTTTGGTTGATTTTGTGTATTGGACCAAGATTTAGAAATGAAGGATCTGCCTGATGACCAATTTGATTTGCAACTAATGTTTTCGCGGAAAGATCATCAAACGCGGAAAAATATCCTACTTCCGCAAACGAGCCTGCGCTTTCAGGAAAAATGAGAACAAAATCAGCGACATCGCAGATAAATCTCTCAAGATCAGAGATATTGATGAAATTGTGATCGCCGTCGGCACGAATATCCGAAAATGAACTTTCGGCTAAAAATATTTTGTAATCCGGCAAGTTTTCAGCCGAGTACTGAAGAAACGCACTTCGGTGGTTTTTCTCGTTCGTGGGTCCTCCGCAAACAAACAGTAGTTTGTGATCTCTGCGTATAAGTAATCTGCCAGAACGAAAAATTTGGGCCACTTCCTGCACAAGTGCTTGCCCTTGAGGCAATTGGAGAAAGTGGCCCACTTCAAGAACCCCTTACCTAACGCGAGGCGATATCTAAAGTCGCCTTGCAGAACTGCGAGGCGACTTTAGATATCGCCCGCAGCATGACGTTCAATTCCAAACGGCTTGGCTATAGCACCAAGCGCAAGACACTCAACAACCGTGAGGTGTCCAACTAAGAGGCAGGCTACAACGGTTACCTACTCAAAGGAAGCTGTCAAGACGGCGACCAAAACTTTAGCGAACACGAGATTTCATTAAACCGCGCATAGATTGGGTGCGTTCTTTAGCTTTCGATACCTCTGCCTTCGGGCCAGATTTGGCATCCCACTTGCTCACAGGGTAAAAATACCACCTATGAAAATAAATAGGCCCCCGATGATAAACAGGCCGAGCGACGTCCACATTAACGATACGCTGAAAAAACAAATCCTCGGTTCTTTTAGGTTGAATCCGAATATTTTCCCGGCGGGAGGGCTATACCCGTGGCTTTCATACTCAAGAGAACATAAACGCCGGAACCGATTGTGAATGACTGCACAAACCAGCCCAAGCTGAAATGCCAAAAGCGCCCACAAAATCGACCAAGAAAGTGGGGCAAACTCCGATTTGCCGATAACGGTGGGCAAAAGAGCGAGAAGGGCAACAGCGCCACCGCCGTTCAAAAGCACCAATCCTTTGACAACATCGCTGTCAATTTGTGCGCGTATTTCCAATCCTTTTGTCATTGAGCAAATCCTCCATCCGGAAATTGAAGCTACAAGGCGCCCAATAGCAGAAAAGGACTAGCCCAGACGGGCTTGATCCCTGTTAAAGCTTTTATTCTAAGGTTTGGATAGTTTAAGTCAGTACGCGGGATGAGCGCAAAGGCACGAGATAATGCCGCCGATTAAACAAAAAATGCACCTAATCTTCGTCGGTGCTATTGCGATCTGGTTGGGCGTAACATCGATCCAAACCGCAGTGGCAGACGAGACGTTGAGCCGCGACGCGCTGACGGCGCTGTTCGCCAACAAAAGCATCGTTTATCCGTATAAAGAGTCAGACGAAAACGCCGTCGTCTTCATGGACCGGTTCGGCGGCACGGAGACCTACGTGCCGTGCGAGTTTTCCCACGGCACATGGTGGGTGAGCGAGGATGCGCGCCTGTGCTGGCAGGACAGCCAAGAAAACAATATGGGCGATCCGGCGCCGCAGTGTTTCACGCCGCAGATGTCGGGAAGCGACATCGAACTCACCGATGCAAGCGGCGCGCTCGCCGTTGCCGGCAAGCTCATCGAAGGCAGCCGCATTCCCACCGGCTGACTGATCGAGTATCCCGATCCCGGCGCGTGACGCCGGGCTAGATCAACGCAAGAAGAAAACACACCAGCGCCGCTGCTGACGCCGCCGTGCGCACGTGGTTCCAGGCGGTCCAGCGGCGCAGATAGTCGGCCCACAATTCCTCGCCGGCGGCAGTGCCCACCTCGCTCGCCGCAAGGGCGTTGTTCATCGGTACATTGAAGATCACGGTTACCAGGAATCCCCCGACGATATAGAGGGTGCTACCCGCGAGCAGCCAGCCGCTGCCGGGCGCGCCCCAGGCGAACAAGCAATACACCGCGAGAACGGCACAGGCCGCGAGCGCGCCGAAAAAGATCACGAAGAAAAGAGGGTTCAGGATGGTGACGTTCATTGCCTTCATGGCAGTCATTCCCTCAGCCCGAGACAAACCACCGAGCGCCTGCATCACGCAACGGGAAAAGGCATAGAAAATTCCTGCCATTAACCCCGCGCCGAGGGCGGCAAGAACGATCACGATGGGAAGCCATTGTCCGCTCATGTGGCTATTTAATCCCAATCACCACAGACGGGCAAAGGCCTCTTGGAAGGCAAAATGTCGCGGAGATCACCCCCACAACTCGTCGCTGGCGATCTTGGCGCCTTCGGAGAGGGATTCCAGCTTGGCCCACATGATAGCGGGGTCGACGCGCTGGATGCCTTCCACCTGGGCAAAGCCGCAATCGGTGCCGGCAATGACGTTCTCACGCCCCACCAACTTGGCAAAGCGAACGATGCGGTCGGCCACCAGGCGCGGGTGCTCGACAGTGATGGTGTGGTGCGTCACCACGCCGGGGATGAGGATCTTGCCCTCGGGTAGGCGGCCGTTTTCCCAAATGCGCCATTCGTGTTCGTGGCGGACGTTGGCGGATTCGATGGAATAGGCCCCGGCGCGCACCTCGAGGACAAAATCGATGATCTCTTCGAGCGGTGCATCCGAGGTATGGGGCACGTGCCAGCTGCCGAAACAGACGTGATAGCGCACCCGGTCCTCGGGGATGCCGTCGAGGGCATGGTTGAGCGCCTCGATGCGCAGGCCCGCCCATTCCTTGTAGCGTTCCGGGCTTTGGCGCACGAGGTGGTCGTACATATTGGCAAGCACCGCGTCGTCCACCTGCACCAGGAAGCCCGCTTCGTGGATGATGCGGTATTCGTTCCGGAGCGCGTCGGCGATGGCATAGATGTAATCGTGCTCGTTCTTGTAATACTCGTCGAGCCCGTCATAGGCGGTGCTGGCGGGCGCAACGGCGGTGATAAATGCCTCTTCCACGTTCACGCCGTCGAGGGCGGCACGCAGATTGGCGGCATCACGTTTCAGGCTGCCATCATCCTGATAGGCGATCGGGCCGATGCAGGCCTCGGTCGGACGCTCCAGGGCGTTGGGCATTTCCCGGGCGATGTGATCGTGGAACCGTTCGATCTCGTTCCCGAGCCAAACGACGGGACGCTTCTGATCGGGGCGCAGTTCGAAGCCGGTCATGCGTTCGAGAACGTAGGCTGCCCAACTCGATTTCCCCCATTCGCCGTCATTGACGATGTCGATGCCGGCATCGGCCTGCATGGCGACAACCTCCTTCACGCTTTCGCTCAGGAGCGCTTCATAGGTCTGCTTATCGGCCGGGCTGCCGTCGCGCGCTTTCTTCGACGTATCCAGCAAAGCCTTCGGGCGGATCAGGCTGCCGACATGGGTGGTGAGGATTCGATTTTCGCTGCGTTTCATGGGCCGTCCCTGCTTTTTATATGGCTTGAATTACGCATAGAGTTGCAGGCGCGGCGCGCCGTGGCAAGACACTGATGGCGGGCCAAGTGATGGGCCACTTGATTGGTCAAGTGGTAGGCCGGGCGCTAGGCGCGTGGGACGCCACCCTCCCCGGGCGTCATGCGCGGGCTTGACCCGCGCATCCACCTTGGAAACGGCAGAGACCGCAAAGATGGATTACCGGGTCAAGCCCGGTAATGACGATGGGAACAGTGGGAAAATACGCTCAAAGCAGCTTGCGAAAGATTGGGGAATTTGTCCGGCAACCCACCTGACGATTCCCCTGGCTATCGCCGATTATCGATTGCGGTTAGATTGATCGGAGTGTCGTGCCGAAAGTGGGAGCCACATGCTCACTTATCTCACGCTGATCCTGTGCTGCCAATTGATCGGCGAGTTCTTCGTCACCTGGAGCGGCCTGCCCGTGCCCGGCCCGGTGTGCGGCATGGTGCTTTTGTTTGTGGGATTGTTGATCAAGGGCGGCATCCCCGACGATCTTTCCATGGTCGCCGATACGTTGTTGCGTCATTTGTCGTTGCTGTTCGTGCCGGCGGGTGTCGGCGTGCTGTTGCATGTGGGCCTGCTGGAAGAAGACTGGCTGCCCGTGTCGGCCGCGTTAATCGTCAGCACGCTCCTGACCATCGCCGTCACCGCCTTCGTCATGGCCTGGTTGAGCAGAAACACCACGCCGCAAGAGAAACAGGGCTGATGCCATGACCGAGGTGCGCGACATCTGGGTCTATTTGAGCGCCAGCCCGCTGCTACATCTGACGCTCACCTTGCTCGCCTATCAGGCCGGCAATGTTCTGTATAAGAAGGCCAACCTCAACCCGTTGCTCAACCCGGTCCTCATCGCCATCGTCGTGCTGGTGATTGCGCTTTACTCAACGGACACAAGTTACGAGACCTATTTCGAAGGCGCCCAGTTCGTGCACTTCCTGCTCGGTCCGGCGACGGTGGCGCTGGCCATTCCGCTCTACCGCCAGTTCCATTATCTGCGCCGCTCCGCCGCCGCCATCCTCATCGCCATCGCCACCGGATCGCTGACCGCCGCGTTGTCGGCCTTGGCCATTGGCGCTTTGTTGGGCGGCTCGGACGCAACCCTCATCGCATTGGCGACCAAGTCCGTTACCACGCCCGTCGCCATGGGCATTGCCGAACAGTTGGGCGGCCTGCCGTCGCTGACGGCGGTGATGGTCATCCTCACCGGCATCCTCGGCGCGATGCTCGGCCCCCTGCTCCTCAATCTGTTGCGCATCAAAAACTGGGCGGCGCGCGGCTTGGCCATGGGCACGGCCAGCCACGGTATCGGCACCGCGCGCGCCTTGCAGGTCAACGAAACGGCGGGCGCTTTTTCCGGATTGGCGATGGGGTTGAACGCGCTGGCAACGGCAATCCTGATGCCGATCCTGTGGCGGCTGTTGTTTTAAACTTGGTGTTCTAGATTTTCGCAATCGCGTTCTTGAAGAAGTCTTCGAGCGCACGCACCGGTTTGAGATCATCGAATAGCACGTCGCGACGTTCGACGATGCGGCGTTCGAGATCGTTGCGGCGGTCGGTATCGGTCGCGAGCGCAACCGCGATCTCCGCGCACTGTTCCGGCGTTTCGCCGATCGCGTCCTCGATCTCCATCATCCGGTATTGGCCCAAGGTCACGCGCCCGCGCATGAATTCACCCGCATGCGTGACCAGCGCCTTGCCCATCATGAAGGTTTCGTAGGACGTGTTGCCGCCCGAGAAATGCGGCGCATCGAGCACCACATCCACTGCCCCCAGCAGCGACAGAAAATCCTCCGGTGCGACGCGCGGCAGGACGGTCACCCGCTCCGCCACATCGGGAATCGTCTCGCGCATCCGCGTCCGCACAAGTTCCGTCCAGTGCGGCACGGCGGCATCCAACAATAGAAACTCGGCCTTGGGGTCGTTGCGCAAGATGCCCGCGGCCATCACGTCGAGATCGGGATGATATTTGATGGTGGTCTGCGCACAGAGATAGAGGTTCTTGTCGGTGGGCAAGCCGAGATCGTCACGCGAGCATGGATCGGCCGGCACGTCGGGGCGCGGGTAGCACGTCGGCAGGCTCGGCAGCAGATGCAGCTGTTCGCTGTAGTGCATTTGCGTATCGCCGTCCTCGATCAATTCGCTTGAGAGAAAGTAGTCGACGTTGGGAATGCCGGTGGTGTCGGGATGCCCCCAGGTCACGCATTGCACGGGGGCGAGCCGGGCGAAGGCAAGAAAATAGGTGCGGATGTCCATGCCGAGATCGCCGTAGAACAAAACGTCCTGTTCGGCATCCAAAATGGCTTGGCGCGCCTCGGGGAATCCATCGGGAAAAATAATCACTTTGTCGGCGGCGGCGTTGATGGCCTGCGCTACCGGATCGTTCGGCGCATGCGCATCTTGGGGAAAGGTGAACACGGTGACCTCGAACACGTCGCGATCGAATTGTTCGACAAAACCGCGCATGAGGCGGCCGACCGAATGGCGGCGGAAATAAGCCGACACCAGCCCGAGCTTGATCTTACCGTTTGGGGCGCGGGGATTTTCGCAATGGGGGGCGACCGTCGCCAAGTCCGGGCACGCCTTGAGATGCAGGGCCGCCACCTTTTCCTGCAATGTTTTGTCGTTGAGGGCATGATAGGCAAGAAAGAACGTCGTGGTCGAGGTTTCGAGCGCCGGGTCCTCGACCTTGAGCGGGCGGTCCATCAACTCATCGATCCGCGCCTCGAAATCCGCGCGGGTTTGGCAGATGTCATCCCAAGACCGCGTCACCACCGGCAGCGACAAGGCGCGTTTGATGGCGAGGCCGTCATGGGGATCACGCGCAAGCGCCGCACCGTATGCCGCGAGCGCCTCCTCCACCTCCCCCATCCGGCGGTAGGTATTGCCGAGATGGACATAGGCGCGCGCCGCCCCCAAATCGTCCCGGCTCGTCTCGGCGGCGCGTTTAAAGGTCTCGACCGCTTCATCATGACGACCGGTATCGGCAAGTATGTTGCCGAGATTGAGCATGGCATCGACCCGGTTCGGATCGGCGTCCAATGTGCGAATATAGGTAAGGATGGCCGCTTCGTCGTGGCCCAACTGCCGGTAAAGCTTGGCGAGATTGTAGAGGGGATCCGCGGACGCCGGATCGATTTCGATGGCCGCTTCGTAATGCTTCTGCGCGAGATCGAACCGGTTCAGGTTCTGATACATCACGCCGAGATTGTTGTGATAATCGGCGCGCCGTCCGTTGATCTCGACGGCCCGGCAAATCATATCGACGGCGTTTTCCGTTTGGCCGCTTTGGCCCAACAACACGCCAAGCATATGCAGCGCGTCGGCGTGACGTGGATCGGCGCGCAGGATTTGCTCGTAGAGATCGCGCGCCGCGTCCAGGCGGCCCGCCGTGTGATGTTTTTGGGCGTCGTTGTAGAGATCGGCGGCGGTGCTCGGCACGTTTACCCCGTAACCCGTGGGTGCCGGCGGTCCCGCAATCTAGAACCCTTGGCTAGATGAGGCCCGCCAGCGGCGATGACGGATCAGCATACATCTTTTTCGGCATCCGTCCGGCAAGATACGCCAAGCGCCCGGCCTCGATACCGAGCTTCATGGCGCGGGCCATCTTGACCGGATCGTGAGCTTCGGCAATTGCGGTATTCATCAACACACCGTCGCAGCCAAGCTCCATCGCTACCGCGGCATCCGACGCAGTGCCGACCCCGGCATCGACCAAAATCGGGACATTGGCCTGCTCGATAATGATGCGCAGGCCGACTGGATTCTGGACACCGAGGCCGGAGCCGATAGGCGCGGCAAGCGGCATGACCGCTGCGCAGCCGAGTTCCTCGAGCCGCTTGGCCATCACAGGATCGTCGCTGCAATAGACCATGACCTTGAAATCTTCCTTGATTAGCATCTCTGCGGCCTTGAGGGTTTCGGTCATGTGCGGATAGAGCGTAACGTGATCCCACAGCACCTCGAGCTTGACCAAATCCCAACCACCCGCTTCGCGCGCCAGACGCAAGGTGCGCACCGCCTCCTCGGCGGTATGGCAACCGGCCGTGTTCGGCAGGTAGGTGTATTTCTTGGGATCGACGTAATCGACCAGCATCGGCTGATTGGGATCGGTGATATTGACCCGGCGGACCGCCACGGTGACGATCTCCGCCCCCGAAGCTTCGATGGCCTCCGCCGTTTCCTCGAAATCCTTGTATTTGCCAGTACCGACGAGCAGCCGCGATTTGTAGGTGCGCCCGGCAATCTCGAAAGTATCGTCAGCTGGGGGCGTGACACCCTCCGGCGCGCCACCGCCGATGAAATGGACGATCTCGAACTTGTCGCCGTCGCTCACGGAGATGTTGTCGTATTGCGACCTAGGGACGATCTCGAGATTACGCTCGACCGCCACTTTGCGCGCGTCCAGCCCGAGTTCTGCGATCAAGCCCTGAACGGTCAGAGGCGCCGCGACTTGGCGTGCCTCGCCGTTGATGGTCACATTCATGAATAATCTCGCCGTTTGTATGTTCACGGTTCACTAATCCCTGGGATGGTATTTCGCCAAGTATGGGACGCGAATCGGCCCCTTTCAACCGCAATTCCCAGCGGGACAAGATGCGGATGGGAGACCGCTCCCACCGGCGGAAACCAGGGGTGATGGGCAGGATCGCGCCGTTTGCCCGAGAATGGTTCCGCCCCGGTTATTGCCATGGTATAAGGCCGCTCGATTTGTTTAGGCAGTCCCATGTCCAAGTCCATCCAGATCCTCAACGGCCCCAACCTCAACATGCTGGGCACACGGGAGCCGGAGATTTACGGCTCGCAGACGCTTGCCGATATCGAGGCGCTATGCCGGCAGCACGCGGCCCCGTTGGGATTGGAGATCGACTTCCGGCAAAGCAATTCGGAAGGCGAGCTGGTCGATTGGATTCAAGCGGCACATCAGCAATTCGCCGCCATCATCCTCAACGCGGGCGCGTATACCCACACATCCATCGCGATCCTCGATGCGTTGAAAGCCTGTGGCGTGCCGGTCATCGAAGTGCACCTGTCGAATATTTTTCAGCGCGAAGGGTACCGGCACCAATCGTACGTGTCCGAGGCCGCCAAGGGCGTGATCTGCGGCTTCGGCGCGCAAGGATATTTACTGGCCTTGGACGCGGCGGCAGAATTATAAGCGAACCGACTGCCCGCGCGACGGTGGCCGAATGACACCGACCGACACTCCCGATCTTCACGAATTGCGGCTGACGCCCGAGGTGCTGTTGCGCGCCTATTCCGCCGGCATCTTTCCTATGGCGGAAACGCGCGAAGACCGCACCCTGTTCTGGGTCGACCCCGAACAGCGGGGGATCCTTCCCCTCGACCGCGTCCGCGTTTCCAAACGGCTGCGGCGGACATTGCGCAAGAATGTCTTCGAGATTCGCGCCAATACCGCCTTCGACGAGGTGTTGCACGCCTGCGCCGAGAAAACCGACGATCGCCCGGAAACCTGGATCAACGACGATTTGCTGCGGCTCTATACTGAATTGCACCGTATGGGCCATGCCCATTCCATCGAGAGTTGGCTCGACGGCAAACTGGTGGGCGGCTTATACGGCGTATCGCTCAAGGGCGCCTTCTTCGGCGAGAGCATGTTTTCGCGTGTCACGGATGCGAGCAAGGTTGCGCTCGTCCATTTGGTGGCGCGACTGAAAGCCGACGGCTTCACGCTGCTGGATACGCAATTCGTGACCGATCATCTGAAGCAATTCGGCGCAATGGAGATTCCGCGTTACGCCTACCTTCAAATGCTGAACGCGGCGTTGCATGCCAAGGCGTCGTTCTATTCGGATTTCTCTTCTGGCGACGCCAACGAACTGGTCGACGGATTCTTGCAGTCGATTACCCAAACGTCATAGACCGGGTGCTCCATTGCCGACAGCGCCGGGCTCGAGGCAAACATCCATCCCCGATAGACGCTTACCGCCGGTTCATTGGGCCGCACCTCCCAAATATCGAGGAAGGCAGCACTTTCGGGCTGTTCCTCCGGCGGCCGCTTGTCGCAAACGCGGGCGATGATTTCCAACGTGCCGAAGCGCACGGTATCGCCCACCGGGGCGGTAAAGGTGGAAACCTGCGCCGTGACTTTGTCGAGGCCCTGCAACACGGCCTGGGCATACTTCTCCGCCCCCGCGGTCGCCGGGAACAGCAACACTGTCCAGACGCCGAGAGCCAACAATAAAGAACCGCGTCGGTTCATCGGAAAGGAATCCATTTCGGGACGGGCTTAAAGTCCGCTGCCACCACTCTCGCTTCCCGTTGCCAGGAAAATGATCTCGCCCACCTGATCTTCGATGGTCTTGAAATCCTGGGTATTCTGCAAACGTTGGCCATCCGCCAAATATTCCGTCGCCTTACCGGGCTTGAGACCGACATAGTTGCCGCCCAACAATCCGTCACCGGTGATCACCGCAACGGTATCTACGGGCAGCTTCACCGAGCGGTCGATATTCAGGGTGACGTCGGCAAAGAAATCCTGCGTCAAATGGCGTTCGACGACGGTGCCGACGGTAATACCGTTAACACGCACATCACTGCCGGGCTGTAACCCCGAGACCGTCGAGAATTGCGCGGTCACGCGGTAACCATCGGAGGTCTTGATCTGCGTCGTGTCATAGAAGAACCACAGAAACACGATGGCGACGATCAGCACCACACCACCCAATACGCTCTCCAGCAGATTCCTGTTCATTTGCCGTCCCGTTTCTCGGTTGCCGATTTCGCACGGTTGGCATGCCCCTGCGCGATGATCTGATCCAAAAGGTCCTGCAGCACCAGCGATCCCTGCGTAAAGCCGATCTTGTCACCCGGCTGCAGGTTCTTCTCATCACCACCTGGGGTCAGTTCAATATACTTGGATCCGAACAATCCATCGGTGAGCACCCGAGCTCCCGTATCCGTCGGCACCTTAACGTGTCCATCAAGGACCATCGCCAAATTGGCACGGTAATTATCGACGAGCGTCATCGACCGGACCTCGCCGACCTTTACGCCGCTCAAAAGTACATCATCGCCGACAGCGACACCGTCAACGCGGGAGAAGGTTCCGTAAATCGTATAACCGGCGGTGGGCTTCACGGCGGAAGGAGAAAACGACAGCGCGGCAAGACCGATCAGAACGGCCAATGTCGCTACCCCAACGACGATATTTTTTGTTTCTTCGTTCATGCGCCAGTTGATTATCTATGGGCGATCGAAGATGCGTTATTCGGGTGACCACGCCTCATAGTCACCGGTGGCCCTCTTCCGCTGACCGCCTTTGTATTCGTGCCCGGCGGGACGATACGCCTCGGGCGATCCCGTCAAGTTCGGCTGATGCTCCATCTGCCAAGCCCGCGCCTTGGCGGCCTTCTCGGTGAGGGGATCGTCGACGGTATGATGCAGCCAGGCATGCCATTCCGGCGGCACTTTCGAAGCTTCGACCTTGCCGCGATACACGACCCAGCGACGCTCGCGGCCGTTCAGCTTGCGGCCGCGCCCCCGGTAGTATCGATTACCGAACTCATCGGTGCCGACCAAATCACCATTCACCAGGGTATAGATAAAAGTGCCAAGAGACATTGTGGTTCCCGTTCGATGTGGTTCCCGTCCGAACGCCGCGGAATTCCGCCTGAATTCGTTATATCACCCGAAGGCCGACCCGGCCTAACGCCAAAAAAAGGGCCGGCGAGTGCCGCACGGGGCGAACTTCCAGGCAACATGTGACCCCACCCCACTTATGTCAATATCGGACTTTTTTACAACAATTTTAAGGCTCTCCTGCCAAAACTAGAGTGTCCGGGCCTGGAAGCCCGGCATGGAGGGCGCCATTCAGGACATACGTCACGACAAACGGCAGCCGGCAGCCGACGCGCAGATAGAAGGCAATCAATCTTCGATTCTTGCCGAATCGGAGCACTCGGCCCGGTTATGGTTCCAGCGTGCCGCAGGCCGCGAATCCACGGCGCCGGCCGAAGCGATCGACGCCTATCGCGTGGCGGTGACACTCAACCCCGCCTTTGTCGAAGCGCATCACAACCTTGCCCGCCTGCTCCGTAAAGTCGGCCGCATCGAGGAATCCGTCACGCATGCGCGGCTCGCCGTTTCGCTGGCCGAAACGCACCCGGCCATCCAACTGTCGCTTGGCCTGTCCCTCGAGAGCGCCGGCGATATGGACGGTGCCATCGGCGCCTACCGGGCGGCCATCGATGTCAAACCCAGCTACGTTCAGGCGCATGTGAATCTAGGCCGCGCTCTCGAAGCCGCGGGCCGCTCCCCCGAAGCCGCCAAGGTGCTTCGGGCGGCCGCCGAACAGTTCCCGAAATCACCCGAGATCACCCTCAATCTGGCGCAAACTTTCTTATCGCTGGGAAACAGCGAAGGTGCCGCCGACCTCGCCGACAAACTGATTGCGACGGGAGACTTCCTGCCGGCCGCATTCAACATCCGCGGCGCGGCACATATGATCGCCAAACAAACGGAAAAAGCGATCCATGCCTTCACGTCTGCCGTCAGGCTCGAAGCCGATTTCGCCGGTGCCCACGAAAATCTCGCGTTGGCGCTGTTGCAAAACCGGCAATTCGACAGAGGCTGGCAGGAATACGAGTGGCGTTGGCAAAATCCAAACAATGCCCTGACTAAGGTCGCGTTTCCATGGCCCCGCTGGGACGGCTCCCCCTTGAAGGGGCGCACGTTGCTGCTTCACGGCGAACAAGGGTTGGGCGATGTCCTCCAATTCATTCGATTCGCCGACCTCATCGACAAACAGGGCGGGGAAGTGATTCTCGCCTGTGCACCGCAATTGCAACGCCTGTTAGCCACGGCGCCGGGGGTAGACACCGTCTGCAATCTCGGCGACACGCCGTCCGGGGTCGATTACTATCTGCCCATGATGAGCCTGCCCCATATCTTGGGAGCGCCCGGCCCGGAAGCCTGGCCCAAGGCGCCCTATCTGCACGGGCCGGAGGGCAACCCCGCGCCGCGGCTGCTCGACCCGAAAGCCATCCGGGTTGGCGTGTGCTGGGCGGGCCGTCCAAAGTTCCAACATGATCCGTCACGCAACCGAAGCTTTCCGGGCAAACTGCTTGTTCAACTCCTCTCGCTCGACAATACGCAGCTGGTTGGTTTTCAACGCGGTCCCGAAAGCGCCTGCCCGGCACTTCAATCGCAGGACACGGGATATGCCGATGCCGGCGCGGCCGCCGCCGACTTCTTCGACGATGCCGCGATCTTGATGCAAATGGATCTGGTGATCACCGCAGACACGGCGCTCGCCCATTTGGCCGGCGCGCTTGCGATTCCAACCTGGCTTCTGTTGCCGTACGTCGCCGACTGGCGCTGGGAACAAGAGCGGACCGACACCCCCTGGTATCCGTCCATGCGGCTTTTCCGCCAACCCAAACCCGGTGATTGGCAAAGCGTGATCGACCAGGTCGTCAAACAATTGAGTGCAACAATCGACAAATAGTTGCGCTTTTTTTGTTTATTTTTGCACCCGGTTTAGGCGAAACGACGCTTCCCGCAGCTTCAATTTCGAGTTCCTCAACGCTCCCCAACCACTTGATTCAAAGGTAAATACTTGCCGCACGGCCGGTTGTAGTCACACCCGGCCTGACATCTTTACGTGCTTAGATATTGGCCGAGCGCTCAAGTCTAACGGACTGAATTACTTGGGTTTACTACCGCATCTTGTAATCGTTGTTTCGGAAAACCCCAATATATAGAAAATCCTTGTTGCGCCTATAACTTGGCTTCGCTAGATTTTCCCTACTGTGAGGCCATGACCTACAAGATTTTGTACTCTCCACAAGATGGCGTAGGTCGGAAATGTGACACGGCAGACCGCCCTGGGAACGGTCAAAAGCTCGCGAAGGCATTCTGCCGGTTTCACTAGGGAAATATCGGGGGATCGATGCAAGTCAAACGCCACTTCACCACTGAGGAATCCGGCCCCTACGCCGGGATTGAATTCAGGACCACGACAAGCGAAATCCGCAATCCGGACGGGTCTGTCGTCTTCCAACACGAAGGGATCGAGGTCCCCGAGAACTGGTCGCAGGTTGCGTGCGATGTCCTGGCGCAAAAGTACTTCCGCAAGGCCGGTATTCCTGCCGAGATGAAACCAGTGCGCGAGGACGACGTGCCGTCGTGGTTGTGGCGCAGCGTTCCCGATGAAAAAGCGCTCGCCGCCCTGCCCGAGGACAAGCGCTTCAGCGGCGAGCAGTCGTGCAAGCAGGTGTTCCATCGGCTTGCCGGCACTTGGACCTATTGGGGCTGGAAAGGCGGCTACTTCGACAGCGAAGCCGATGCCAAGGCCTATTACGACGAAATGTCGGCCATGCTATGCCTCCAGATGGCGGCGCCCAATTCCCCGCAATGGTTCAACACCGGCCTCCATTGGGCCTATGGCATCGATGGCCCCGGCCAGGGTCATCACTACGTCGATTACAAGACCGGTGAATTGACCGAATCCGACTCGGCCTACGCCCATCCCCAACCGCACGCGTGTTTTATCCAGAGCATCGACGATGATCTGGTCAACAATGGCGGCATCATGGACTTGTGGGTGCGCGAGGCCCGGCTGTTTAAATACGGATCCGGTACCGGCACCAATTTCTCCGCCTTACGCGGCGAGAACGAGCCTCTCTCCGGCGGCGGTAAGTCGTCCGGCGTCATGAGCTTCCTCAAGATCGGCGACCGCGCCGCCGGCGCCATTAAGTCCGGTGGCACCACCCGCCGGGCCGCCAAGATGGTGATCCTCGATATCGACCATCCGGATGTCGAAGCCTTCATCAATTGGAAGGTCAAGGAGGAGCACAAGGTCGCCTCTCTGGTCGCCGGCTCCAAGCTTCTCGAGCAGCACATGAACGAGATCATCGCGGCCTGCCATGCAGAAGACGGCGATGACCGGTTTGATCCGAAAAAGAACAAAGGCCTCAAAAAGGCCATCGCGGCCGCGCGCCGGTCGATGATCCCCGAGAATAGCATCCAGCGCGCCCTCGAGTTCGGCCAGCAAGGCTATACCGGCGTCAGCATCCCCACGTACGACACCGATTGGGATTCCGAGGCCTACCTCACGGTCTCCGGCCAAAATTCCAACAACACCATCCGTATCACCGACGATTTTCTGCGCGCCGTGCAAACCGGCGGCGACTGGGAACTGACCCGGCGCGTCGATGGCAAGGTCCATAAGCGCATGCCCGCCCAGCAATTGTGGGATCAGATCGCCGAAGCGGCCTGGGCCTGCGCCGATCCGGGGCTGCAATTCGATACCACGATCAACGAATGGCATACCTGCCCGACATCCGGCCGCATCAACGGTTCCAACCCCTGCTCCGAGTACATGTTCCTCGACAACACGGCCTGCAATCTGGCGTCGCTGAACCTGAAAGCTTTCCAACAGGCGGATGGAACTTTCGATGTCGAGGCGTTTTCCTACGCCGTAAGGCTGTGGACGATCACCCTGGAGGTCGCCGTGCTGATGGCACAGTTCCCCTCCAAGGAAATCGCCGAGCTCAGCTACCGCTACCGCACCCTCGGCCTCGGCTACGCCAACATCGGCGGCATGCTGATGTCTATGGGCATCCCCTATGACAGCGACGAAGGCCGCCGTCTGTGCGGCGCCATTACCGCACTGATGACCGGTGTCTCCTATGCTACCTCGGCGGAGATGGCCGAACTCATGGGCGCCTTCCCCGGTTACGACGAGAACCGGGACGACATGCTCCGGGTCATGCGCAACCATCGCCGTGCCGCCTTTGGCCAGAAGAGTGGCTACGAAGGCCTGTCGATCAAGCCGGTTCCCCTCGAGGAAGCAGCTGACAGCGAGGCCACCGGAATCATCGACGCGGCCCGCGAGGCCTGGGACCAGGCGGTCGAAATGGGCGAAACCCACGGGTACCGCAATGCGCAGGTTTCGGTAATCGCACCGACCGGCACCATCGGTTTGATCATGGATTGCGACACCACCGGCGTCGAACCCGACTTTGCGCTGGTGAAGTTCAAGAAGCTGGCCGGCGGCGGTTATTTCAAGATCATCAACCGCACCGTCCCGGTCGCGCTGCAGCGCCTCGGCTATTCCGAGACCCAGATCGAAGACATGATCAAATACGCGGTCGGCCACGGCACCTTGGTCGGGGCCCCCGGCATCAATCACCAAAGCCTTGCCGCCAAGGGCTTCGGCGAAGCCTCGCTGGCGACCGTCGAGAATGCCCTCGCCGATGCCTTCGACATCAAGTTCGTGTTCAACAAATGGACGCTAGGCACTGATTTTTGTACGGATGTTTTGGGCTTCAGTGAAGCGCAACTCAACGACATGTCGTTCGACATGCTCACCGCGTTGGGCTTTTCCAAGTCCGAGATCAGCGCCGCCAACACGTACGTTTGTGGCGCCATGACCTTGGAAGGCGCGCCGCACCTGAAGGATGAACACCTGCCGGTGTTCGACTGCGCCAACGCCTGTGGCCGCGACGGCAAACGTTTCCTGTCCGTCGAAAGTCACATTCGCATGTTGGCGGCCGCGCAGCCCTTTATTTCGGGCAGCATTTCCAAGACCATCAACATGCCGAATGCGGCAACCATCGAGGACTGCAAGGCGGCTTATCTGCTGTCCTGGCAACTGGGCCTCAAGGCCAACGCGCTCTATCGCGACGGCTCCAAGCTGTCGCAGCCGTTGAACGCACAACTCCTCGACGCTGATGACAAAGACAGCGCCGATCTCGCCGAGGAAATCGCCGAGAAGCCGGCGGCGGCCCGCGCCGAAATGGTGGCGGAACGCATTGTCGAGCGGTTCATCGCCGAACGCATGCGGCTCCCCGACCGGCGCAAAGGTTACACGCAGAAGGCGGCGGTGGGTGGCCACAAGGTCTATCTGCGGACCGGCGAGTACGAGGACGGCCGGGTCGGTGAGATTTTCATCGACATGCACAAGGAAGGCGCCGCTTTCCGCTCGCTGATGAACAACTTCGCCATCGCGATTTCCATCGGCCTGCAATACGGCGTGCCGCTGGAAGAATTCGTCGAGGCCTTTACCTTCACCCGCTTCGAACCGCAGGGCATGGTGGAAGGCAACGATTCCATTAAGATGGCCACCTCCATCCTCGACTACATCTTCCGTGAATTGGCCGTGTCCTATCTCGGACGCACCGATCTTGCCCACGTTCAACCCGATGACCTGACCCCCGATACGGTTGGGCGCGGTATGGGCGAAGACGGCTTCCTGAACGATGCCGGGACCATGGAAGTGGTCGAGCGGGTCGCGAGCCAAGGCTACATCCGCAGCAATCTCCGTGTCGTCAACGGAGGGCGCGGAAACGGCCATGGAAACGGCCAAGGAAACGCTCAGGAAAGCACCCAGGCGACCGTCGCCAGCCGCACGAACGGCGGTGGCAGCGCAACCGCAACGGGGGCTGGCATGGAATTGCAGCCAACGGCCGACGGCACCACCGTGAAATCGGACACGATGGTTGTCGAAGAATCGGTCATGACGGCAACGGATACGCGGATCGAGATGGTCCGCGAAGCGAAAATGAAAGGCTACGAAGGCGACGCCTGCGGCGAATGCGGCAACTTCACGCTCGTGCGGAACGGCACCTGCATGAAGTGCGTGACCTGCGGCGCGACGAGTGGTTGCTCATGATGCAGAGTTTTAAGTCTCGACTCCTCTCTGATGATCCGGGATCGCCCGGGGGAATGCGGTGGCGGCTGCCTTTTCTGCCTGCCATGCCTATCGAAGGCGACGCCGCGGCATTCCAGTCATCAGCGGGTCGGGACGAGAGTTCCTCCCTGGTGAACTTGGGGTGCGAGACGGTACGGTCCTGCCAGCCATTGCCATACCTGACGCACCCCACTTTTTTTCACCAGACCGATGGTTACGGTTCCTCCCTGGTGAACTTGGGGTGCGAGACGGTACGGTCCTGCCAAAACTGCCATACCTGACGCACCCCACTTTTTTTCTTCTATCCAAGCCAGGCTTTCCTGACAAGCGCCGCAGATTGCATCTGCGGCTTTGACGTTTTTTAAGGGCGTTTTATGATCGCGCCGTCTTCGCCATGAGGTGCGTACAGGCGCAGTATCGACAAAATTCGCGAATCAGCGGTTAACAGGGAGCAAAATTTATGGCCGGAACGATCGAAAAACGTCTTCAGGAACTGGGGATCGACCTTCCCGAGGCGGCGTCACCGGTCGCCAACTACGCACCCTGGGTGGTCACCGGCAATCAGGCGGTCATTTCCGGCCAAATCACTTTCTGGAACGGCGAATTGCAGGTTACCGGCCGGCTCGGCGATGGCGTCTCCGTCGAAGACGGCCAGAAAGCCGCGCGCGTCTGCGCCCTGAACCTGATCGCGCAACTACGCGATGCCTGCGGCGGCGATCTCGACCGGGTGGTGCAAGCGGTCAAGCTGACCGGTTACATCAATTGCACCCCGGACTTTACCGACCAGGCGGCGGTCATGAACGGTGCCTCTGATTTGATCTTCGACGTGTTCCAAGACCGCGGCAAACACGCGCGCGCCGCGGTCGGCTGCGCCGCCCTGCCCCTGGGCTCTGCCGTCGAGGTAGACGGCATTTTCGAGATCAAATAGGCGACAGAAAAAGCGGGAGGCCCTTATGGAATTCAAGCGCATCGATCACGTCGCGCTGCACGTTAAAGATCTCGCCGCGTCCAAGGCGTTCTACGAAACCCATTTCGGTTTCGAGACCTATTTCGAGCACGACGTGCCGGCGGGATTCGATATCGCCTATCTGCGGCTCGGCGATACGGTGCTCGAACTCACGGGCTTTGCCGATCCGCCCGTGAACGGCTTTCATTTCTGCCTGGAAACCGACGATTTCGATGGCGCCGTCGCCGCGCTGAAAGCTGCGGGCGTCGAAGTCGTCCAGGAACCGCACAAGACCGCCGCCCGCGCACCACGCGAGGAAACCTGGCGCCGCGTCGTCTTCCGCGGCCCCGACGGCGAACAGGTAGAGATTAGGGGGTAACGCGACGTCATTCCCCCTTGCCGCGGCCCTGCTTCCTCCCCTACTCTCGGTGTATGCCCGACGGCAACGAGAAGATCACCGTCAAGGTGGTGGCCAGCATCGGCGACGTAAGCGCCGCCGACTGGGACGCTTGCGCCGGGAGCAATAACCCCTTCGTTTCACACGCTTTCCTCAGCGCCCTCGAGCAATCGGGCTCCGTGACCGCGCGCACCGGCTGGCAGCCGCAGCATCTGGTGGCCGCCGATGAGAACGGCCGCGTCGCCGCTTGTGCGCCCATGTATCTGAAAAGCCATTCATACGGCGAATACGTGTTCGATTGGGGCTGGGCCGACGCCTATGAGCGCGCCGGCGGCAATTATTACCCCAAATTGCAATCGGCGGTGCCGTTCACGCCGGCCACCGGACCGCGGCTCCTGGTCCGGCCCGACGCGCCCGACAGTTTCCACGACGTGCTCATCGCCGCCATGGTGCAGCTCTCGCGCCAGCATCAGGTGTCTTCCCTGCATGTTACCTTCCCGACGAAGGAACAATGGGACCGGTTCGGCGATCAGGGTTTCCTCAAACGTACCGGCAAGCAGTTCCACTGGGAAAACAGGGGTTATGAAACCTTCGACGATTTCTTGGACGAGCTCGCCTCACGTAAGCGCAAGGCGATCCGAAAGGAACGCCGCGAGGTGGCCGAGCAAGGCGTGAAGCTTCGCGCTCTTACCGGCGACGAGATCACGCCCGACCATTGGGATGCGTTCTACGCCTTCTATCTCGATACCATCGACCGCAAATGGGGCCGGCCCTATCTCAACCGCGAATTCTTTGCCATTCTGGGCGAAAGCATGGCGGACCTTGCGGTGCTGATTATCGGCGAAGAAGGCAACGACCTGGTCTGCGGCGCCCTCAACCTGCGCGGCGAGGACACCCTCTATGGCCGCAACTGGGGCTGCACCAAGGATGTCAAATACCTGCATTTCGAGGCCTGCTATTACCAGGCCATCGATTTCGCCATCGCCCACGGCCTGCAATGGGTCGAAGCCGGCGCGCAAGGGCCGCACAAGATTCAACGCGGCTATCTGCCCCGCGAAATCTACAGTGCGCACTGGATCGAGGACCCCAACTTCCGCGACGCTGTCGAACGGTTCGTCGAGCACGAACGCCGCGAAGTAGATTACGAGATCGCCGGCCTCATGGAATACTCGCCCTACCGCAACGCGGACGCCGACTAATCCAACCGTCTAAATGAACGACATACCGAGGAGGCCGGTGCTGAGCCCTGGGAAGGCGATCAGGATGATCAATACCAGCAGCATGGTCACGGCAAACGGGAAGGCGCCCGAGAAAATATCGAAAAGTGAAACTGTGGGATCGTTGATCGTCGATTTGATGACGAAACACGAAATCCCCAGCGGTGGTGTCAGGAGCCCGATCTCCGCGCCCACTACGGTGACGATGCCGAACCAGACGAGATCCACGCCAAAACTGTCGAGCACCACCAGGAACAGCGGCACCACGATCAGGATGATCGATGATGTATCGAGAATGGTGCCAAGCAGAATCAACAGGATCACGTAGATAACCATCAATTGCACCAAATTGAGATCCATATCGATCAGGAATTCGCCGAACAAGGTCGGCAGACCAGCGATACCGAGCATCCGGCTGTACATGGATGCAGTGATAATCAAGAAGAGGATCGAGGCGGCGATATGGCCGGTTTCGACCAGGATTTCCCAGAAATCACGCCACGTAAGTGCCTTTTTCGCCAGCGCGATAAGAATTGCAGCGGCAGCGCCTAGAGCGCCTGCCTCCACCGGCGTTACGACACCGCCATAGATGCCGCCCAGCACGACGAAAACCAATATCAGAACCGGCGTCACCTTGCCGACGAGATCGAACCAAGTGAGGTTGGCCCAGTCTTCGGCCGCAACCTCTTTCGATTCCTGCCCCCCTACATAACGGGGCACGAGATAGGCCAGAAAGATGATCAACACGCCGTACGCGATGGCCAGCAGAATGCCGGGCACGATACCGGCGATGAACATCTGGCCGATGGATTGCTCGGTCACGATGGCATAGATGATCAGCATGTTGGACGGCGGAATGAGCATGCCGAGGACGCTCGAGCCTGCCACGACCCCGACCGAAAACCGGGTCTTAAAGCCGAAACGGCGCATTTCCGGCACGGCAACCCGCGTAAAAACCGACGCCGATGCGATCGATGACCCGGTTATCGCCGCGAACACCGCGTTCGCAGCAACGGTCGCAATGCCGAGACCGCCACGAATGCGGTAGAAGACAAAATTGGCGACCTCGTAGACGTCCTTGCCCACCCCCGCTTTGGACGTCACCAACCCCATCAATGCAAAAAGCGGAATGGTAGCGAACGTCAATTCGGAAATCGTTCTGGCTATGGATTCGGACAATAGCGCAGTCGCAATGTCCGGCTCCCCGCGGATAATCCACACGCCGACAAAGGACACCAACCCCAATGCGATCGGAATATAGAGCCCTGTATAGATCAGGACGACGATAAGGGCTACGGACGCGGCGCCAATTTCGATGGGAGTCATGAGGTAAGGTCAGTCCGTTGAAACAGGGGACGCGGTTTCGCGGCCGGTCACGTGAACGCGCCAGACGACCCTGGCGAATTGAAGCAGAGTGACCAGACAACCGAGAACAACGACCGCCCTGATTGGCCATTCGGGAAATGTGAACAGGCCTTCTTCCCCGACGAAATAGTTCCGCACCCAGGCATCGATCAAATCGGGCACGGCCCCGTAGAGGACGATGGCAAGAAAGACTATACCCAGGCCCTGAAAGAGGAGCGCCTGAAGGCGCCATACACCTGGCCAGTGCCGATGCACCAGATTATAGAAACCGTCGGAGCGGGTTAACCGCCCGCGCCGGGTCGCATCGCCCAATTGCATGAAGACGATGCCGACAATGGACATCTCGACCATCTCGGTCACGCCATGGAACGGGTGCGCGAAAAACGTCCGTCCGAAGGCGTCGGTGCAGATCATCACCATGAGAGCGAAGATCCACCCGGAACCGATAGCGTTCATCACATTGAGCACCCAGTCGAGAACTGAACCGAGTGCCCGTAGGGCGCCGCCCGAAAGCGGCGCCCCAACGGAAGTGTCAGACATTGTCTAGGTCAACCAATCAATTTCGGGAGGAATATTATTCCTTGTCCCATTGCCGGATAATCGGCTGATTGGCGGCACGCATGGTGTTCATGTAGCTCGTCAGCACCTCGGAGCCGGGAAGCCCCTTGCTGTCCAGTGACGCAGCCCAGGTCTTGGCGACATTGGGCATGGACTTGGCCCATTTCACCCGTTCCGCTTGGGAAAGTTCGGTGATCTTGCCACCGCCTTCCACGTACGCGGCGAGGCTTGCCTTGGCAACGTCGAGCGCCATCGTCGACGTATGATCGCGATAGCCGATCGCGACCTCTTGAATGGCCGCCTGCACCGACCCGGGCAGCTTCTTCCAGGTGTCGGCATTTACCGCGATGACCTTCGAGTTCGCGGTGCCGAGATCCGCCTTCAGCATGTAGGGCGCGACCTCGTACATCTTCCGTCCGACAACGGCTTCCGGCCACAGCATGATGGCATCCAACACGCCGGTCTTCAGCTTGTTGTAGTAGCTGACCAAGCTACCCGCGACGCCGGCGGCACCGAACCCTTCGAGCCAGCGCAGATTGAGGCCGGCGCTGCCGATCTTCAGGCCCCTCAAGTCTTCAAGGGAGGAAATCGGCTCCTTGGAAAAGATCTGATAGGTATCGAATACGGCGACGCTCGTGAGATAGTGCAGATTGAACTTGTCGAAGGTTCCCTTGAAGGCAGGAATTTCGTCGGCGAGGCCGTCAACGGTCTTGGAGACCAACACCGGGTCGTTTGTCACGAACGGCGTCGCATAGGCGACCATTTGCATCGGCACCTTGTCCGAATGGAAAACGGTGGTCACAACCCCGATGTCGCCGAGCCCCTTCTGCAAACCGCCCAGAACGCCGCGCGGCTTGACAATTTGGCCCCAGGCTTGGTTCCACTGGATTTTGTACTTGCCTTCGGCCGCCAAGCGCTTGTCGACCTCGGGGATGAAATAGTCGATGAACGTCTTCACCCACATGGATTTCGGCGAGTAGCCGTCCATCGCGGTGAGTTTGATGGTTTCGGCAGCTTGGGCGGGCGTTGCTACTGCGAGCCCAGCGGCAATCATCACGCCGGTCAGCGCCGTTCCCATGGAGAATTTTCGCGGATTGATGCGCATTTTAGCCTTCCTGTCCTGTTGTGAAGTGGCAAATTCTTCTTATTTTCGATGGGATAAGCCCCAGTCTTATGTATGACCTTAGGTCAGCCCTCCCATTGCTGTCAATTGGTCTCCCCGACGTTCCCAACGCTCCCTCCGGTACGTACTTGCGGCCCATCCCAGGGTTCGTGTAGTTCGAATAAGAGAAAAACGAAATATAAGCCTTAATCAGACAGGGGAACCGTCATGGTAACCGTAAAAGAAAAGATGGTCGTGACCCAGAAACTGAGCGCGACCTGTCCCACCCATGCCCGTTGCGACATTTCCGTCCGCGACGTCGAGACCGTCACCGACGAACCGCTGGATCGTGACGGCACCAACCTCGGCCTTACGCCTACCGAGACGCTTTCCGCGGCCCTGATTGGCTGCACCAACAACATCGCGACCAAGATCGCCCATAAGGCCGGTCTCGATTTCGAGGTGGAGAGTGTCGATGTGGAAGCGGACTTCGACCGGCGCGGCGTAACCTTGCAGGAAGAGCTAGATGTCCCGTTCGAGGAAATCCGGCTGTTTATCACGGTCCGGACGACCGCAAGCGACGAAGAGATTGCCAAGGTGAAGCATGACCTGCCGCGCTTTTGCGCTATTTCCAAGGTGATCCGGCACGCGGGCACGCGGATCGTCGAGAATTGGACGATCAAGCGCCCCTAAAAATTACGACCATCCCGAAAACAAAACGCCCCTGGCGGTTTTCCGTCAGGGGCGTTGTTTTGAAAGAATGCGTAGGCGCTATTCGACCAACGCTATTCGACCAACTCTATTCGACCAACTCTGGCGTCTTGCTCTTGCCCTTGGGGCCTTTCTTCGGGCCGCGCTTGGGCTTACCGCCGCCCTCGGAGCCGCCCTTGCCGGCAGGTCCCTTGGGAAGCGCGGTCTTGGGATAATCGAAGGCGATCTCGTCGTCCTCAACCGTGACCAGCACCGTGCCGCCCTTAGAGAGCTTGCCGAACAGCAACTCTTCCGCCAGCGGCTTCTTGACGTGTTCCTGGATAATCCGCGCCAGAGGACGGGCACCGAACAGCTTGTCGTAGCCCTTTCTGGCCAGCCATTCGCGCGCCGCATCGTCGAGTTCGATGGTGACGTCACGGTCGCTGAGTTGAGCTTCCAGTTCCATGATGAACTTGTCCACCACACGGCTCATGACTTCCGGCGTCAAGTTGGCGAACGGAATAACCGCATCGAGGCGATTCCGGAATTCCGGGGTGAACATCCGTTCAATCGCTTCCTGATCGTCGCCGGTCCGTTCCTCACGCTCAAAACCGAAGGCCGGCTTGGCGAGGTCGGCGGCACCGGCATTCGTCGTCATGATCAGAACGACGTTCCGGAAATCGACCTTCTTGCCGTTGTGATCGGTCAGCTTGCCGTGGTCCATAACCTGCAACAGGATGTTGAACAGATCGGGATGGGCCTTCTCGATTTCGTCGAGCAACAACACGCAATGAGGATGCTGATCGACCGCATCGGTCAGCAGACCGCCCTGATCGAAACCGACATAGCCGGGAGGCGCGCCGATCAACCGCGAAACGGTATGGCGCTCCATATATTCGGACATGTCGAAGCGGGTCAGCTCGATACCCAACGACCGCGACAACTGACGGGCGACCTCGGTCTTACCGACACCCGTCGGGCCCGAGAACAGATAGGCACCGATGGGCTTTTCCGGTTCGCGCAAGCCGGCGCGGGCCAGCTTGATGGCGCTGGCCAGTGCATCGATGGCGTTATCCTGACCGAAGACCATTGTCTTGAGGTCGCGCTCGAGATTGGCCAGCGACTTTTTGTCGTCGCGGGATACCGATTTCGGAGGAATGCGCGCGATCTTGGCGACCACGGCCTCCACATCCTTGACGCTGATTGTCTTGCGGCGCTTGCTTTCCGGCAAAAGCATCCGCGACGCGCCCACTTCGTCGAGCACGTCGATCGCCTTATCCGGCAATTTACGGTCATGAATATACCGCGCCGCCAGCTCAACCGCCTGACGGATCGCCTCGGACGTATAGCGCACCTGATGGTGCTTTTCGTAATACGGCTTGAGACCCCGCAGGATTTTCACCGCATCCTCGACCGATGGCTCGTTGACATCGATCTTCTGGAAACGCCGCACCAGGGCGCGATCCTTCTCGAAATAGCTGCGGTACTCCTTGTAGGTCGTCGACCCAATGCAGCGCAGCGATCCATTTTGCAGCGACGGCTTCAACAGGTTGGAGGCGTCCATCGACCCGCCCGACGTGGCCCCTGCTCCGATCACCGTATGAATCTCGTCGATGAACAGGATGCTGCCTTCGATCTGTTCGAGCTCCGTCAGCACCGCCTTGATGCGTTCTTCGAAATCGCCGCGATAGCGGGTTCCCGCCAGCAACGACCCCATATCGAGGGAATAGATGGTGGCGCGTTTCAAAACATCAGGCACTTCGCCGTTGTAAATCCGGCGAGCCAACCCTTCAGCGATCGCCGTCTTGCCGACACCCGGGTCGCCCACATAAAGCGGATTGTTTTTCGTGCGGCGGCACAACACCTGGATGGTCCGCTCGATTTCCGCATCACGACCGATCAACGGATCGATCTTACCGTCCGCGGCTTTCTGATTGAGATTGACGCAGTAGCTCTCAAGAGCTTCGTGGCCCTTACGCACCACTTTTTCCTCGGCAGCCTCTTCGTCGGCACCGTGTACCGCCTGCGCGCTCGAATAACCGGGCACCTTGGCGATCCCATGGGAAATATAATTGACCGCATCCAGGCGCGTCATGTCATGCAGTTGCAGAAAGTAAACCGCATGCGCCTCGCGCTCCGAGAAGATCGCTACCAGGACATTGGCGCCGGTGACTTCCTCGCGGCCGGAAGACTGAACGTGAATGGCGGCACGCTGAACCACCCGCTGAAAGCTGGCGGTCGGCTTCGGTTCGGTCAATTTGCTGGTGACGAGATCGTTGAGTTCTTCGTCGATGAACTCCGTCAAGTCCTTGCGCAATTGCTCGATTTCGACGCCGCATGCGCGAAGAACGGCTATGCTGTCCTGATCTTCAGTAAGGGCAAGAAGCAAATGCTCCAACGTCGCGTATTCGTGGTTACGCTCCGTCGCGAGTCCTAATGCCCGATGCAGACTTTGTTCCAGATTACGAGACAACATGAGCCAGTCGGCCTTTTTTGTTAGAGTTCAAGTGGGTCGTTCTATTCCTTCTCGATCGTGCACTGCAGCGGATGTTGGTGCTGTTGCGCCAGATCCATGGTTTGATTCACCTTCGTTTCAGCAACCTCGTAGGTATACACGCCGCAGATACCGACGCCCTTCTGGTGCACATGCAGCATGATGCGCGTCGCTTCTTCGTGGCTCTTGCTGAAAAACTGTTCCAATACATGGACAACGAATTCCATCGGGGTGTAGTCGTCATTCAGCATCAAGACCTTGTACATCGAGGGCTTCTTGGTCTTGGCCCTACTTTTTACGACGACACCATTTTCCAGGTCGTCGTCCCCACCCGTTCTTTTATCGTCGTTTCGTTTCATAATCCTTGTTACGTCAGCTGAAATTTCCGGCACCGAAGTTTTAGGCCATATTCCCTGGTCAATTTTCTAGACCAAAATTCGAGGCCAGGCTTTTCACGAAGTCGCTGTCCAACTAATCAAAAAGAGTACCTGTAATATCCTAAAAGGCCAACCTATCCGGCTTCAAAATCAAAACATTCTACAGTTAAATATATTGATTTTTCCCAACAGTGCAAAAGCCCAAAGGTTAACGTAATTGCCTGTAATTTCACGGCAATGGGCCGTTTTGAGCCCTACCGTAACCTGATCCGCGTGCGGTTCAGGCCATCGCTATCTACCTTAACCTCAAATAGATTTATGTGCTCTTGCGAATCATTCGTACCATATATGCTGAATTCGCTGGTCACACGGGGGGGATTTACCGGGATTCCTGTTTTGTCCCAGGAGGCTAAAAGTCCCGGAAACGTAAGGGATTTGAACCGATCGCTAGGCCACAGGAAGGCATTAAATCGGTATTTTCCGTCATGGCAGGCGGAGAGAACCCAATAGAACTGGATAGAGGACATCCGAAGCCCCACCGGCGGAGGGCCGAAAACCCCATCTTTTTCGAGTGCTGCCCGCAATAAATCCAGCTGGGAATGGCCAAAGGGGATCCGGACCACCACCGGACGCCATGGCTTGAGGAGATCGGGCCTCCGGGCCTCCAGTTCGACATGGCTCAGATCGGCCGGCAAGGAGACGCTGGATACCATGGCATAGGCATCTCCGTCCCCTTCTTGGCGAATCTCATAGGATCTGACCTGCTCTATATAGACCCCATTATAGACCAGCCTATACCAATCGGAGGCCCCGGAAGCGCAGGCTTCCCTAATATCGTCTCCGTCCAGATAACCGAACCAGGTCAATTTCCGAAGGATCGGATTGTCCGTCTCCTGGTGGTACGTACAACCCACAAGGAGCAAAAAAACCGCCGTAATTGGGGCTTTAATCGCCGCGCGGCGACCCCACATTAAGAGTTTATTGAGCGCAATCCGAGACATTGATCACCTGCTGCTTCGCCCGCCCGGCGGACCGATTTCACGCCAGCTTCCGCGGCATTCGGGCACGCTGATATAGGAACGGCGACAGCGGATAGACAACGTGATCTTAATTCCCTACCTTCAAAATCAGGTTAGCGGATAATCCGGACTGTCGCAAAAGGGGCGAATGGAGGCCAATTGATGACGCGTGGGAACCGATCCCCTCTTGGGATGATCGCCCTTTTTGTGGGCACCATGATCGTCACGCTCTCTCTGGCGTCGCCCCTTCAGGCCAAATACGCCTCCTTCATTCTGGACGCGGACACGGGCGAAGTCCATCACTCGGTCAACGCGCAAACCAGGAACTATCCCGCCTCACTCACCAAAATGATGACCCTTTATCTGCTGTTCGAAGCCTTGGATACGGGTAAGGTCAATATGAACACACGGTTTGCCGTCTCGGCGCGTGCCGCACGGCAACCTGCATCTCACCTCGGGCTTCGGGCGGGACAATCGATTACGGTCGAGCAAGCCATTCTCGCGCTAATCGTCAAATCAGCAAACGATGTCGCCACGGTCGTCGCCGAGGCGCTGGGCGGCAGCGAACGCAAATTCGCGCTGGTGATGACCGCGACCGCCCGCAAGATCGGCATGGACCGAACGACCTTCCGCAATGCATCGGGGTTGCCGCATCGCGGACAACTGTCGACAGCCGAAGATATGGCCGCGCTCGCCCGCGCGCTCCTCAATCGCTTCCCGCACTACTATCATTACTTCAGCCGCCCGACTTTCACCTATAACGGACACACTTTCCGCACCCACAACAGGTTGTTGAAACGATATGGTGGCGTCGACGGTTTGAAGACGGGATATATCCGAGCGTCGGGCTTCAACATCGTGACATCGATCCGCCGCAACGGACAACGTCTTATCGGCGTCGTGTTCGGCGGTAAGACGGCACGCAAACGCGATTACCATATGGTGGCTCTGTTCGACAAAGTGTTCCTCGAACAGCGCCGTGCCCGCGCCGCCGCGCAGTTGGCAGCTGCGAATATCCGCCCCGGACAGAAACCGGAGGTGGTCGCGGAGACGAAACCCGCCCCCCGCCGGCAAGTACGGCAGGTAGCGTCGGCAACGCCGACGAACTCCTCGGGCTCGGTTTGGGGTATCCAGGTCGGCGCCTATTACAAGAAAGAGCCGGCTCTCGCCGCTGCCTACAAGGCCCTCAATCAGTTGGGAACTTTGGCCGACGGCGGCGAGGTGACTGTTATGCCGCTCAAAAAGTCCCGCGGACGGGTTCTCTATCGCGCCCGGATCATCGGCTTGGGACGGCGTGACGTCTATCGTGCCTGCCGGCTCCTGAAGCGCCAGAAGACCGGGTGCCTGGAATTGAGGTTGCCACCCGACGTGGAATTCGCCTCCACCGGCTCGTCTTCCTGATCGCTTCCGTCTATTTACCCAACGTTTCGACCCAACGCGCGACGCCTGTCAGATAACGGCGCCTGTGGCGTAACTGCCATTGCCGCAGATCCCAGGGTTCGTCGCTCGCCGGCAATCTGCCCGTCCCCATAAAGACCAATGCCGGCCGCTGGCGCCGATCCCGGGTCGCCACGTCCCGTATCTCGGCAGTGTAGCCATCATCTTCGAACTGGTGAATTCGGTGTGCTTCCGGCTCACGCAAGCCGGCGACGAACACCCCCTCGGCGGCTTCGCCGGGTGCCTCGATCAGAACGGGAAAAAGCCGGCCGGTCACGTATTGTGCGGTATATCCAGACAAGGTCGCCGGACGCAGGCGGGTCAGCGGCATGCGCCGCCCGGTCACCAAAGAAAGCACCAAGGGATCAGACAGCGTGCCGTAGAAAAAATAGTCGGCCATCGGTCCGCTCCGTTGAGACGGCCGCCGGACTAGGCGAATTCCGACGGCGGTGTAATGCCGCTGGCTTTCAGTTGGTCCGCGACGGCGGCTTTCAATCGGCCAAGCCCCGCTTCGTCTTCCGCCTCGCAGCGCGCGACGAGCACGGCCTGTGTGTTGGACGCCCGCAGCAGCCACCAGCCGTCCTCGGTCTCCACCCGCACGCCATCGATATCGTGAACCGTAACGCCGGTTTCCTTTTTTAGCCGGTCCCGCACCTCATCGATGATCGCGAACTTACGGTCTTCCGAACAATCGAACCGCAGTTCCGGCGTATTGACCATCTGGGGCAGCGCATCGCGGATATCGGCGAGACTCTGGCCCGCATTGGCCAATATGGACATCAGCCGGACGGCAGCAAAGATGGCATCGTCATAGCCGTAATACCCGTCGGCAAAGAAGATATGGCCACTCATCTCGCCCGCGAGCGGCGAACCGGTTTCCGCCATTTTCGTTTTGATCAGGGAATGTCCCGCTTTCCACATTAGGGGCTTGCCGCCGGCTTTGGCGATTTCATCGAATAGCACCTGGCTTGCCTTCACGTCTGCGATGATGGTCGCACCGGGATTGCGGGACAGAACGTCGCGGGCCAACAGGACCATGATCTGGTCGCCCCAGAGCACGCGTCCCTTGGAATCGATCACGCCGATACGGTCGCCGTCGCCGTCGAACGCGAGGCCGAGATCGCATTGCTCGCGGAGCACGACCGCACGCAGTTGCTCGAGATTCTTTTCCACCGTTGGATCTGGATGGTGGGCGGGAAAAGTCCCGTCGATCACCTCGTTGATCAGCACGTGGGTGTGTGGCAAGCGGCGGACGAGTTTCTGCACGATATCGCCGCTTGCCCCGTTGCCGGGATCCCAAGCCACCCGCAGCGGCAGTCCGAGGGAAAACCCCGCAAGAAGCCGGTCAACGTAAGCATCGGCGATATCCTGATCCGATACGGCCCCCTGCCCCTCGGCAAAATTGCCAGCCGCAATGCGTTTTCCAAGCGCCTGAATATCGTCGCCGTAAAACGCCTTGCCCTGAAGGACCATCTTGATGCCGTTGTATTCGGCTGGATTGTGCGACCCGGTGATCATCATACCGCCGTCCACATCCAACTTATGCGTAGCGAAATACAGCATGGGGGTCGGGCCGCGCCCGATACGGATGACATCGGCGCCGCTTTGGGTAAGTCCGTCCACCAGCGCGTCGGCCAGCTCCGGTGAACTCAAGCGCCCGTCATAGCCGACGGCGATACGCGGCGCGGTGCCCGTCTCGCCGGCCACCGTGGCAAATGCCCGGCCGACGGCACGAACGTCTTCGACATGCAACGTTTGTCCGACGACACCGCGAATGTCGTACTCGCGAAGGATCGTGGAATCCAATTGCCGGCCCTTGCTCATCTTACCCACCTACGCCCCTATGCGCCTAACTGGCTTCCCGGGACACCGGCGGACGGCCGACACTCACATAGTCGAAGCCGGCGGCCTCCATGTCGGCCGGGTCGTAGATGTTCCGATAGTCGACCATGCGCGGCGCGGCCATGAGCGACTTAACCCGTTCCAAGTCCAGCGCCCGGAACTCATTCCATTCGGTGACAATGGCCACGACATCGGCTCCGGTTACGGCGTCATAGGAGTTCTCGCACCAAATAACACCTTCCAGGAGCTTCTTCGCTTCATCCATCCCCTGCGGGTCAAACGCCCGGACCTTTGCCCCGCGATTGAACAGAGACGGAATAATTTCCAGGCTCGGCGAATCCCGCATGTCGTCGGTATTGGGCTTGAAAGTCAGCCCAAGGACGGCCACCACCTTCCCCTCCAGTCTGCCGCCGCAGATTTCCGATATCTTGCCGGACATACTTTTCTTGCGCCGATCGTTCACGTCCACGACGGTTTCGACAATGCGCATGGGGCTTTTGGCATCCTGCGCAGTGCGCACAAGCGCCAAGGTATCCTTGGGGAAACAGGAGCCGCCGTAGCCCGGCCCGGCATGGAGGAACTTGCGGCCGATGCGCCCATCGAGCCCGATCCCCCGCGCCACGTCCTGAACATTCGCGCCGAGGGTTTCACAAAGGTCCGCAATTTCGTTGATGAAGGTGATCTTGGTCGCAAGAAACGTATTGGCGGCATATTTGATCAACTCCGCCGTCCGCCGCTGCGTGAAGATGATCGGCGTTTCGATCAAATAAAGGGGACGGTAAAGAGCGCGCATGACTTCGCAGGCACGTTCCGACGACGATCCGATCACGACACGGTCCGGCCGCATGAAATCGGTAATCGCCGAACCTTCGCGCAGGAATTCGGGGTTCGAGACGACATCGAATTCGGCATCCGGCCGCACCCGGCGGACAATCTTTTCCACCTCGTCTCCGGTGCCTACCGGCACCGTCGATTTGGTGACGATGACGGTGTACCCATCCATCGCCTCCGCGATCTCTTTCGCGGCGTCGAAAACATATGTCAGGTCGGCATGGCCATCGCCCCTGCGGCTCGGCGTTCCGACGGCGATAAACACCGCATCCGCCCCGCGCACCGCGGCCAGCAGGTCAGTAGTGAATGACAAACGGCCCGCCCGTGCGTTCGATTCGACGAGGCTGTCCAACTCGGGCTCATATATAGGAATTTCGCCGGCGTTAAGCTTGGCGATTTTGTCCGCGTCCTTGTCTACGCAGACGACATCGACCCCGAATTCCGAGAAACAAGCGCCCGACACCAACCCCACATAACCGGTGCCGATCATCGCTACTCGCATATCTTATCCTTTTTTTGTTCGACTGTGCGCCTGTACACGCTCAAAGGTTTTTGAGCATATCCCGAATTTGATTCCGCATATTTTCCCGTGCGAGCGCAAACGCGACATTGGCTTCAATGAAACCGAAATGATTGCCGCAATCGAACCGGCGCCCGTCAAAGCGCATGCCGTGAAACGGGATTTTCGATATCGTCTTGGCCATGGCGTCGGTCAGCTGAATTTCGCCCCCCGCGCCTTTTTCCTGCTTGTCCAACTCCTGGAACACTTCCGGCTGCAGAATGTAGCGGCCGATAATAGACAGGGTTGAAGGCGCATCGGCGGGCTTCGGCTTTTCCACCAGGCCTTGCGCACGGGCGAGGCGGCCGTCGTCCTCAGTGACATCGAGCACACCGTACCGGTCGGTCTGATCCCGCGGCACATCTTCAACGGCCACCAAATTGCCCCCGATTTCGTTGTAGGTCTCCACCATCTGCGCGAGGCAACCTGGTTGCGCCATAATCAGGTCATCGGCGAGCAAAACCGCAAACGGCTCATCACCGACCAACCGGCGCGCACACCAGACGGCGTGACCAAGGCCCAACGGCTTCTGCTGACGGGTATAAGCGATCCGTCCCGGTTCCAAATTCATCTCGCGGACGGCGGCAAGCGCATCCGTCTTACCGCTCTCCTCCAACGATCGTTCCAATTCGGCAGAGGTGTCGAAATGGTCTTCGATGGCGGTTTTCGCCCGGCCCGTGACGAATATAATCTCTTCGATACCCGCCGCCCGCGCCTCGTCGACGGCGTATTGGATCAGCGGCCGATCGACGATGGGCAGCATTTCCTTGGGCATTGCCTTGGTCGCGGGAAGAAACCGAGTACCTTGTCCGGCAACCGGAAACACCGCCTTCTTAACTGACTTGATCATAGGACTCCATCGATGCCCAGCAGCGGGGCCTGGTGAATTTGGCTGTTTTTGCCACAGGCACCGGACTTGGGCAAGGCGGGCGGTAACCGCCCCCTCGGTGTCACACTACCGCAACATTTGAAAATCCCTATTAATCAGGCTTGTAATAACTGCCGGGAATTACGGGGATCGCCTCGGGATCAGCCTTTTCCGCGGCCGCACGTTTCTCCGACAAGCCCTTAAAATCGGCGACGGCCTGAGGCCCGGCCTGCTCAAGCCCGGCCATGAATTTCTTCCGGTCGCGGGGGCTCCAAGAGGCTCGCTCCGTATAGAACGGCACCCATTGATTCTTGATACGGTTCGTCTGGAAATCGATGGCCCCTTCGAGCGCTTCTTCGACATCGCCGAGAGCGGTCCAAGCGGCCTTATAAAATACGAACCCGCCGCGGCCGATAATCCAGGTCATGTTCGGCGCGGACCCAAAAGCCTGGTGGGCGCCACCATCCAAACCATCGAGCAGTATCTGACGACGGACACCGAACCGCTCCTTGAAGGCGCGGGCATTGGCGCGCTTGCCGTCCATCGAGGTATGGTGGCGAAAATTTTCGCCCGGATGAGCTTCCCGCGTATAGATGAATACCGAGCGCACGGCTTGGTCCGCATAACGGTCGGCGAGGTCTTCCATGGCCTCCGCCGCCATCGCGCAATAGGGTCAGGTGATCGAGCCGAACTCGATCAGCGCGATACCCTTTGTCCAAAGTTCCCTCATCTCGACGGTTTCACCGGTCTCCAAGTCTTCGAGAGGAAACGACGGTGCCCGCATAGTGGCCTTTGGCGCCACATGCGCGAATTCTTCGAACTCTTCGAGATCCACATAAAAGACGCTGTAATTATATTCCTCAGCCGTCTTCATTGTTCGCCCTCCTAACAATCTCGTTGACGCGCACCATAGCAATCGAGGCGAATCTTTCCACTTCAACTTTGCGGGAGGAAAGGCTGGACTGACCGCCGATACGGACTAACTTAGGCGCACCAGACCGACCTGAATGCGACTGGAACTAGGGGAATTGAGGTTATGTCAGAGAAACGTTTTCTTGCCCGAACCGCCCCCGGCATGCCGACCACCGACGGCGCCGGCGTCAAGCTGACCCGGATGGTCGGAACGCCGTACCTGGATATGGTCGACCCGTTTCTGATGCTCGATCGTATGGATTCCGACGACCCCGATAGTTATATCGCGGGATTTCCCAATCATCCCCATCGCGGTTTCGAAACCGTGACGCTGATCCTCGAAGGGCTGATGCGTCACAAGGATTCGGTCGGCAACGAAGGCGTTTTGGGTCCGGGCGACGTCCAATGGATGACGGCGGGACGCGGTATCATCCACTCGGAAATCCCCGAGATGGTCGAGGGCCGGCTCAAAGGCTTCCAATTGTGGGTCAATCTTCCCTCCCACCTGAAAATGACGGCGCCGACATATCAGGATATTCCCGCGCAGGAGGTACCGGTCGTCGAAGGCCCCGGCAGTAGCGTGCGAGTGATCACCGGTTCTCATGAAGGCCATGACGGCCCGGCAAAGGCGCACACGCCGATCCGTGTCCTCGATGTGCGCCTCGACGCGGGTTCGACTTGGACGACAACCCCCGCGGACGGCAACGGCCTGTTCATGTGCGTATACGAGGGCTCGATCACGGCGCTCGACAATCTTGGCCGCGAGCAGGAAATTGAAGCGCCCAAATCCGGGATATTCCACGGCGACGGACCCGTCGAAGTTACCGCAGGAGCCGACGGCGCCGAGATCCTTTATTGCGAAGGCGCGCCCATCAATGAACCCGTTGCCCGGTACGGCCCCTTCGTCATGAATACCAATCAGGAATTGGAACAAGCGGTGCGCGACTACAACGCGGGTCTTTTGGCGACCTAAATCGAGGTCAGCGATTTTCCCGCTCGTTGCGCCAGGCGATCAGGGCGTGTTGCGCATTGGGGCAGACATCCAGATATCCGGATGACCGGTCGAAAGCCTGCGGCAAACCGCCGACAGCCTTCACGGCCGCGATCTCCGTCATTAGCGCCTCGCATTCGAAGGCAATATCCTGAATGCGTTGGCCGTCCGCCGTCTTGCGCCCCCAATACCATCTATTCGCATAATCGGTCTGCCGGGCGATACGGTCCCGTAGCGCCTGTGCTTCCGGTGTGTGCTCCTTGCCCGCACTTTGCAGCGCGAGAAGTTTCCGTTGATCGGCGTCCGCCTTGGCCATCAATTCGCCGGCACGCTGATCCTGCGCCGCATGGGTACCCTCGTGAACGATGTTGCGCAGCATCAGCAAGGGCGAGGAATAGAGGACGTCCTGGCGAACGAAGAAGATCCGATGTCCCGGACGTGAAAGGCCACGGTCATAGTACGCCGCCTTGGCGTCGATCCTGCCGCCCCTCACCATATGCCGGGAGATGGGATTGTAATGAACTTCATCAATGATCCCGACATATTTCCTGAGGTCGTCCGGCAGGCCTTCCGCCATGCGAAGCGCTTGCTCCATCAGCGTGAAAAACGGCTGATTGCGGATATCTGGATAGAGAGAACCGAATACGTCGATATCGGCGATCGTTCGGTGCGCCGGATCATCCAGTTCCGATCCGGCGAGACGCGCATAAACCTGGCGTTTGGTCACCAACAGGATCCTCTGCGCCAGATAATCCAAGGTCTTATCGTTGAAGCTGCTCATGGGGAGACGCAAGATGTTCCCGTCCCTATCGCCAAGCCAGCCGGCGTGGCGGTGATAACGGTTGTCGGATGGGGCATAGAACTCGACACCATCGATCAACGACAAATAGGAGTGGGCGTCAACGGCAAGCCCCGTTGCCAGTTCCGCCGCCTGTTCAAGCCGCGCCTTTGCGTCCGTCTCGGGACCATTGGCCACCGAGCGATGAAACCAAACGTCGAACGAGATTTTTTTCGCGGGCGGAGCCTCGACCAGAAACCCTCCGTTGCACTCAATCCCGCCGGCACGCCAGCGGTCGAGGCGCGTGTCGATGATCTTATGTTCGAACGTCGGCATTTCGTGCCGATAGGTCTCGAACAATTTTTTCGCCCCAGAATCGCCGGCCCGTGACGCCAGGCCCGCCCAAAAGGCCGCTTCGGACGGCGAATAGCGGAGGCCGATCCCCTCCCCGTGCAGAATGGCGATTTGACGTTGTGCCGGTGCGAAGCCCGCGCTGGCAAGAGGTTGCCAACGGTCGCGGGCCGCCCATGGCCGGCCCTCTTTCAATTCGTCGGTCCCCGCGTCGTACCACGCAACAACATCATCCAGGGTACAGCGCCCCTCCGCGTACGCGGGCGCCGGCGCAACGGCCATCCCCACGGCAAGCCAAAGGAATGCGGCAAACCGGAGACAATGCGGCCGGGTCATGTCCGCGTTCCCAAAAGCAGGTCCTTGGCCTGGTTGATCTTGGAAGCCAAATAGGTCGACCCGCCGCGATCGGGATGCAATTTGCTCATCAAATCTCTATGGGCCTCTTTGATCTCTTCTTCGCTTGCGCCGGAAGAAAGGCCGAGAATTTCGTAGGCCTCTTCCCGGGTCATAGCCCCCGCACCATACTGTCCGGAACCGGCCCCTCCGGCGCCATCCCCCGCCCCTGGCGACGCGGCATGCTCCTGCCATTCATCGGGGTAGTAGCGTTCCAGATACGACATCAGGACCTGACTGGACTGATCATCTTCAGAACATTCCGCCAAAAGCCTTACCAGTTCGTCAAAGGACAGATCGCCCAGCTGACGACCCGAAAACTGCCCTTCCAGAACCTCCCCCTGCATCTCCCCGGACCCGAGATCGAGCTTCATACGCAGAAACCGGGTATCGACGGACGAAGATTGTCCGCCTCCAGGCCGTGGCCCGCCGGATTTCATTCGCTGCCAATTCTTGGCCGCGCGAGCGGCGCTGCGAAGGCGCAAAACCCACGGCAACAACGCGGGCAACAGGAAAAACAGGAAATGGGCCCCGCCGCGGATAACCAAAAAAACGGTCAGCGGCACGAAAATGAGCACCAAGACCCATTTGAGGACCCTGGCAACCTGTGCGGGCGGCGCATTGGCGAACCAACGCGCGGCGAGCATCCCGCCGACCAATAATGCGAAACCGGCTATTAAATATGGCATGTGAGCTTAACCGCGCTTCACCTGGTGTGCGATTTGAAGGACCGCACCGCCCCGTTGCCGGGCGAAATTCTCGAGCGCACGGCGCCCGCCCGCCGCATAAACGGCGACCGCTTCCAATAACTCACGCAAGGTCTGAGGACTGTCCGCATCGAACCGGCAATGCGCGCCGTTGGTCAAATGCGCAATTTGCTTAAACGCAAATTCGGCAACGGCGTCCCGGCCCTCCTGAAATACGAAAACGGGCACGCCGAGAATGCCCAACTCTCCGGCAACGTGGCCTAACTTGTCGACGTCCTCCTCGACACAATCCCCGACGAAGACCACGGCATTCACGCGCTTCTTCTTGGTTTCCTGAACGGCATGACGCAGCACTTTGCGAATTTGTGTTTCGCCGGCGAGGCAGAAGACACCGGACATCTGCCGCAACAACGCGTCGGAGTCCGTCATCCACTTCGTCGCCTTGAACTCGCCGAAGCCACGGTAATAGGCGAGCTGTATCTCCAGCCCGCCAAGCGCCGAGGTTTCCTGAAACATGGCCCCTTGCAGTTGGCTGGCGCGATCCCAGGTGGGTTCGCGGCTGGCCGTCGCGTCCATGGCGAATATCAGCCGGCCGCGCTCTCCTGCCGGCACGCGCATCGGCGTCGCCGCAACCTTCTTCAGAAACGCTTGAACCTCGTCACGCGAAGATTTTGTGGGTAGCTTTTCATCGCCCATGGATGAAACTTTCCTCGCTTCGCGGCCAATTGGCCATTTTTCTTTTCCCGTTCCGAGCGCGAGTTTTTGTGTTGCCGCACAAATAGGCACACCTTGATTGGGCCCGAGTCTACCTCTGCCCCTGAATCAAAACAATATCGTAGCCTTCTGACCGCGACTCAGCGGAGCTACGTTCTATTTGTGAAGCTTACCGTCCGGCCGGAACGCATGAAAGACGAAGGCGAAAGTAATATCGTGTACTTCGTCGACAAGCTTTCCCGCCACCTTCCGTTGCACGATGACGTTACCGACATCCCGGCCCTGCGAAATGTCCCGGGAGTCGAGCGCTGAGTTCTGCCCTGTTGTCCAACTCAGGATCAAATTACCGCTTTCGATCCTCTTCTTTTTGCGCAGCAAATCCAACGTCCAGGCCTCTGCGCCAACCGCAATCACGCGCGCAAGGGCAGGCACATCATTGGGCAACGGCCCACGATAGAGGAACGGCGCTTGCGAGCTGTCATACCCTACGTATGGGTTCAGCCCGCCCCGCCCGCGAGAGACGAATACCGGCTTCAGCACCTGGCCGTCCGGAAATCGTTGTTTGAACTTCCCGTAAGCTTCGAGACGCGATGGCAACATCTTCAGTTGAGTACCGGTCAACTTACCCACGATGGCCTCGCCAAGGAACTGTTGCCACCAGCTTTCCGTTGTGCGGTCGTACATGACGAGATCAGAGTTTCGCAGTTTGCCGGTTGTCCCAAACCTCAGCACCTGTCCGTCGACCCGTGCATCAAAGACGATGGCCGCATTGCAAAGCGGACAATACGTAACCGCCACCGGCACGCCGCCGACCGTATCATTGACGATCTCGTGGTTCATCAGGATGCCCAGGGGATAGGCCCGGGCGTCGCCGTTCATGGAAAAGCTAATAACGGGAACGGTATCGGCGAGACCATCCACTTTGGCAATCGGCTCGAATTCGGGATGATCGATAGAAGGAATGCCGTCCTTGGGCGGACCGCCCGAAATGATTTCATCGAAATCGACGGACGTTTTGGCGAAGTCCGTGTTGGGCCATTCGAATTTCCAGAACAGAGGATTGGCGCAAGCCGCCTTGTAGCCAAGTCCCAACAGCACGCAAATGAACAGTGCGGGTACGATTGCCTTGCGGTGTCGACTGAATTTTCGTGAAGCCACTCCCATAGCTGGAAGCTTGCATCGGTGACGATGCAAGAACAAATCACGCCCCTTCACGTGTGGGTGAAGGGGCGTGTCTTTGTTTTGGATATTCTTAGGGTCAGACTTTCAGGCGTGGGAAGACGGCCCGCGCGTTATCCTCGAACACCTGCTTCTTCTCCGCGTCGGACAGATTCGGTGTCGCGTCGATGTACCGCTTGGTGTCGTCATAGGCATGGCCCGTGGTCGGATCGTCGCCACGTACCGCCCCGACCATCTCGGAGGCGAACAGAATGTTCTTGGTCGGGATCACCTTAGTCAGACAGTCGATGCCCGCCTGATGATAGACGCACGTATCGAAGTACACGTTGTTCATAAGATGGCCGTCCAGAATCTTCTCCTGCATCTGCGCCAAGCCACGGTACCGGCCCCAGTGATAGGGCACCGCGCCGCCGCCGTGCGGAATGATGAACTTCAGTGTCGGGAAATCCTTGAACAGGTCGCCGAGGATGAGCTGCATGAACACCGTCGTGTCCGCGGCGATGTAGTGCGCACCCGTATGGTGGAAGTTGGGGTTGCAAGAACCGGACACATGGATCATCGCCGGCACGTCCAACTCCACCAGCTTCTCATAAAGCGGATACCACCAGTCTTTGTCGGTCATCGGCGGATCGGACCACATGGCGCCGGAAGCGTCAGGGTTCAGGTTGCAGCCGATGAAGCCCATCTCATTGACGCAACGCTCGAGCTCGGGAATGCAATTCTTCGGGTTCACGCCCGGATATTGGGGCAGCGCACAAACAGGAATGAAGCTGTCGGGATAAAGATCGCAGACCCGGCGGATCATATCGTTGGACAGTTGGGTCCACTCCATGGATGTTTCCGCGGTGCCGAGGTGGTGACCCATGCCGACGGCACGCGGCGAGAAAATGGTGTAATCGGTGCCACGTTCGTCCTGGAGCTTTTTCTGGTTGTTGTCGATGCCCTCGCGGATTTCATCATCGGAGATGGAAAGCTCGGCGCGGGTGGCCTTGAAGGGCCCGCTCTCGACGAGTTTGAGCTGGCGATCGCGCCAATCCTTCTGGGCTTGAGGTTCGGTGGTGAAGTGACCGTGACAATCGATAATCATAATGAAATTCCCTGTCTTAGCGTTTCTATCAGTCGCGCCCAGCGACTTCGCGTCCCTTGACGAGGCCCGGATAGGTCCGTGACACGCCGGTCATGAGGAAGCGGTATCCTTGTTCGATGAGGGCCTCCACGTTGGCGGCAGTGGCATGGGGGTGGCCGACAACGACATCATGCTCTTTGCAGACCGCGACCACTTCGGCCATCGCCTCCAGCAACGCTGGGTGATCGTATTGCCGGGGGAAACCGAGTTCCTGGCCGAGATCGCCTTCGCCGATCAGGATCGCGCCGATACCGGGAACGTTCTTCAACATGTCGGGCAGGTTCTTGATGCCCAATGTGTCTTCGATCTGCAGGATACAGAAAATTTCGCCATTGGGGTCATAGGGCCAGACGTCGGCCTTGGCGTAGTATTCCTGTTGGGTGATACCCCAATAGCGGACCGCCGCCGTCGGACCGTCGCCGCGGATACCCTGCGGCTCATGGCGCTCCTTGTCCGCAAGGCGGGGATAGCGCGCCGCGGCAACCGCGTTATAGGCCTGCTCCACGGTCGAGATATGCGGAAACACGATGCCGTAGCAACCCGCATCCAGGGCCTGCTTGGCTTGCCATTGTGCCATCTCGACGCCGTTGACCGGCACCCGGCACATGGGCGTGACCTTGGGCGCCAGGCTGCCGCCTTTGACCAGTTGACCGCGCAGCAGCATGTATTGCAGGCAATCGCGGAGATTGGCTGAGTCCCACGGGTTATGCTCCATCTCGATGACGATGCCGTCGTAATCGGACGACGCAAAGGCCATCGCGTCGGACGGGTTGGGCGGACAGAAGGAGGTGAAAGCCACCTGCCCCTTTTCCAACGCGCCGATAACACCGTTCAGTCTCGGAAGTCCGCTCAAGATCCCCTCCCTGGCGTAAGTCAATTCCGGGCCGTTATGACCCTGTCCCGTTTGTCCGCATCATCCCGGATGAGACAGGGATTCGCCAGACCTATTCACAAAAAATCGCAGGCGAATTCGGTTTTTGTCCGAATTCCCTTGACCCGACTCATGACGCCCAACTCCTACGCGAGGCCAGCCAGATACTCGTCACGGCGTTTGCGCACCCGGTCCCGAATGGCGCCGCCATAGGTTTTCATGGATGCGACGTCCTCGTCGGTAAGCTTGCCGGAAACGGCCGCCTTAAAGCTGGGCCGTTCCTTGGCCCGCGCCCACCAAGCCTGCACATGCGGGCGATCCGCGGTCCAGATGTCCAACAGATCGAGATATTCCATACGTGCGACGTAAGGCATCAGATTGATATCGGCGAGAGAATAGGTTTCGCCAAGCATCCAGGTCCGGCCATCCGATAAATCCTGCTCCATGTTCTTGAACAACTTCTCGAAGGTCGCGATCGCTTGAAAGACATAGGGTGACTCGACGCCTTCCGCATAGGTCGATTTGAACCGCGCCGTGCGCGCCGGATCACCGACGTTGCGGAACCGCGCCTGACGCTGTTCCTCGCTCATCGCTTTCATTTTTTCGCGGAACATGGCGGAGAAACTCAGTTCCCGCGTTGCCTCGAAAATGCCCTCGTCGATGGCCTTGCTCCAAAGGCGCATGCGGGCGCGCTGATGCGGCGCGTCAGGGACCAGCGATGGTTCCGGGAAAACGTCGTCGAGATACTCGCAGATCAGGGTGGATTCGATGACGATATTGCCGTCATGGTCGAGCGACGGCACCACGCCCTTCGGATTGATCTTTAGGTATTCCGGGCTGTACTGCTCGTGGGTGAACAGGTTGATGTTCTGAGTATCGTAGGGCAGTCCCTTCTCGTCGAGGGTGATCTGCACCTTCTGCGTACAGATGGAATTTCCTGCCTGATAGAGCTTGAGCATTGTCTTTCCCTGTTGGCATTCCCGTTGGCGTTCCCGTTGGCGTTCCGAGGTCTGCAAGGCATAGCGAATGCGGCCGATGAGAGCAAACAGACTGCACGACGGCATGAAAGGGATTTTCGATCCCCTCCGATACCTCTATTTTCCTCCGGCTTGAGATGAAAGGCTGGCATGACTGAGAAAATAGATTGCGCCGTCATCGGCGCGGGGGTGGTCGGCTTGGCGGTCGCCAGGGAACTGGCGCAAATGGGCCGCGAGGTCATCATCCTCGAAACCGCCGACGCCATCGGGACGGGCACGAGCTCGCGCAACAGCGAGGTGATTCATGCCGGTATCTATTACCCCCAAGGCAGCCTCAAGGCCGAGGCCTGCGTCAGCGGCAAGCACATGCTCTACCGCTATTGCGAGGCGCATGGCGTGCCGCACAAACGCTGCGGCAAATTGATCGTCGCGTCGGATGAAATCCAAATTCCGACCCTCAAGGAAATCGGCAAGAAAGCCGCTGCCAACGGCGTCGACGACATGCAGTGGCTCGATCAGGACGAAGTTCTGGCGATGGAACCAGCACTCAATGCTGTTGCGGCGCTGCTGTCGCCTTCCACCGGGATCATCGACAGCCACGCGCTAATGCTCGCCTATCAAGGCGACGCCGAGGCTGCGGGTGCCGTGATCGCCTTTATGTCGCCGGTAACCGGCGGTCAGATCACAAAAGACGAGATCGTGTTGGAAGTCGGCGGCGACGCGAACATGAGCCTCGCCTGCACCACGGTCGTCAACTGCGGCGGCCTGTTCGCGCCCGACGTGGCCGCTTCGATAAAAGGGCTGCCGGCCAAATTCGTACCCAAGGCCTATTACGCCAAAGGAAACTACTTCACCCTCGCCGGACGGGCGCCCTTCGATCACCTGATCTATCCCGTGCCCGAGGAAGCCGGTCTCGGCGTTCACCTGACCCTCGACATGGGCGGCCAGGCACGATTCGGTCCTGACGTCGAATGGATCGATAAGATCGACTATCGGGTCGACCCCCGGCGCGGTGATAAATTCTATGACGCGGTACGGCGGTATTGGCCCGACCTCAAGGACGGATCCTTGCAGCCGGGTTACTCCGGCATCCGTCCGAAGATCCAGGCGCCGGGTGAACCGGCCAAGGATTTCGTCATCAGCGGTCCCGCCGAACACGGCATTCCCGGCTTGGTCAACATGTTCGGAATCGAGTCGCCGGGCCTCACCTCGTCATTGGCATTGGCGTCAATGGTTACCCGCCAATTAACCAATTCGTGACACTCCCTCGCCATGCTTCCGGGCATGGTGTTTGCGGCTACGTTTCCGTTCCGGCGAAAGAGTATTGCACGTCTATGGGCGACAATTGCCGCTGCCATGTTGCTGGGTGCGGCGCCGATCGCGGCGGCGCAGGAACCGGGTGTGCGCGCCCAAGGCGAAGACGTTCTCCCCACGGACCCTGCGGCCGAGCGGCGCTCGGCGCAAAGGATCGACCCGCGCACCGAAATGCGCCGCCTCATCCGCGATTCGAGCCGCTATCTCCGCAGCCTCAATCCCAGTTTCATCGTCATCGTCGAAGGCGGTCTCGACCTTCTCGAAACGGAAGATCTGGTCGATCCCACGGCGATGGTGCCCGCCACCAGCTACATCCGCGCCTTGGACGGGATTCTGGTGCAGGGTATCAAGTTTCCGCTGAAACTCGTGGGCGACACGGAAGCCGCCCGAAAACGGGAAACCGAACGTATCGAACGGCTTGCTGATTTGGCACGCGCCAACGACTTGAAGGTGTTGGTCACCGATTTCGTATCGTCTGCCGAGGAAACTCGCCTTGCCGTTCAATTTAATCGGTCGAAAGGTTTCGTAACATTCGCCGCTGCGAAAAACGGCCGCTTTAGATCAGTGCCGAAATATCCTCCACGCCCGTTCGGAGAAAACCATCACAACATTACCGGCATCGGCGACGTTCAAAACTTTCTCCATATCACCGATTCCTCAGAACACGATACCCACGAAGATTTCGTCCTTCATCTAGCAGCCTCCAATTTCGACGCGGTGATCGTGGATGTGTTTCATCGCGGCAGGACGCCGTTTGCCCGCCGGCACGTCGACAGCATGAAGTATAAAAAGTTGGGAGCTCGCCGATTGGTTCTCGCATATATGGACATCGGACATGCAACAAACCATGCCTATTATTGGAAACCGGAATGGCGGGAAGGAAATCCCTATTGGATTGCAGCACCGGTAGCCGGCGAACCGCATCGCCACTTCGTTGAGTACTGGCAGCCAGGCTGGCGCAGCGTCGTGACTGGAAACACCAATTCCTACCTTTACGGGATAGCCGCGCAAGGATTTGACGGCGTCGTCATCGGCGGCGTCGACGCATACCGTTTCTTTGAAGGCACGGTCCAATAATCGGCTTATTCGAAACCGCTGAGCTTTAGGCCTTCGACGACGAACCCTTCGGCGGTCGGCCAACGGTCCTCGATCATATCCCAGGCTTCTTTTTCGTTGTGCGCGACAACATCCTGGATTTGAACATCCGCCCAGTGATCGCCGTAGACTGCATGGCTGCGATTATCCTTCACGGCGGCGCGGACTTCTCGGTTATAGACGGCGACTTCAAAGGCCTTCTTTTCCCGACTGTTGTATTGAAGCATCCCAGCAATTTCCCTGACGTGTTACCTGATAAACGGGTCCTTCGGTCAGCTTGGCGTGCACCGCCAAACCCCGCCTAAAACCCTAGGAAGGTAAGATTAAAATTGCTTGAACCCTGAGCAATATTGGGAAGATTTAAGGGAGAAATCCGGGGAGAAACAGGCTTCTCGGAGGAACGCCGAGATCGTTAAAACTTCGATTCCTCAACTGAATCGATAACGTAGCCTTGTTGGGGCGGATATTTGCGGGAAACCTGGGCCCGTGCCTCAGATTCGCTGTCGGCCACGATTTCTAAATAGTGAAGATCCGCCCATTCATCGGAGAGATTGCGGTGGCGCTCCCCCCCTTCGACGCATTCACGGACTTCCTTATTATAAATTGCCACTTCAAAATCCGGCATGCCGCCCCTCCTTAAGCACGAAATCAGGCACTTCCACTAATCTTGACCGCTGCTCCGTTTAGCAATCACCTTTTCGAGACCGGAAAGGAGGTTGCTGCCGACGTCGCCGCCGTCGCCTTTGAGGTCCTGGGCAATCACGACCTGCAGAGCGTCGACGTGCAACGCAATAACCTCTATGTCGGCAGGCTTAACATTGCCTTTAAGTTCTTCGATAAAATTGCAGAGCTGACGGCTGATGGTGGTGATCAAGTCGTATTTGAAGCTACCGCCCTGCCCTTTGATGTCATGGGTCATGCGATAGATATTGTCGAGCGTCGCAGCATCGCCGCCGTTCGATTTCAGCGCCTCGAGTTCCTTATGAAGGTTGGCCACGTCTTCGTGAACCATGTCGACGAAACTGCCGGCCATGTCCAAGATGACTTTTTCGGCACGCGCCAACGCTGCCTGATCGACAGACCCGGGCCCCCCGACCGAAACCTTGTTTCTTATATCGGTGGGTGGCCTTATGAAGACGCCATCATCACCACTCATCGGTGCCGTTCCTTTTTTCGGAACACGCTATTAATTTCGCATTCCCAAGACTCTGCCTCCGGCATGCCCTCGCATGTCTTCGGAGACATGATCATCCATTCATCAACGCTTCGACTTCTGCCTGCGACAGCTCGCCGCCTTCTCCACCTTCCGACGGTTCGGCCTCAGCGGCATCGACAACTTTCTTTTGTGCGTTTTTGCGGCGCTCGGGTCCGCGATAGTCGATCTGTTGCCGCCGCCGGTCAGGACCGAAGTAAGTCTTGGTCCGGACGAACTCACGCGGGCGTTCGATGATCGATCTAATGCGCGAATAAAGCGACTTCGCAGAAATCGGTTTCGCGAGGAACTCATGCACACCGGAATCACGCGCTTCCATCACCTTGGTCATTTCCGTGTGGCCGGTCAGCATGATGATCGGCACATACGGATTCGGGCTGTCCGAGCCGGTGCGCACCAGCTTGACGAAATCGAGCCCGTCCAAGGGCTGCATGTTCCAATCGCAGATAATGATGTCGGCGGGGAAATGCCGAAGCTCTTTGAAAGCCTCGGCGCCGTCCGCCGCCTCGTGAACGCTTTTCGATCCGAGTGCGTGCAAGATCGTCTTCACCAACGCGCGCATATGCTTGTTGTCGTCGACGATCAAGAAGTTGATACGTTCGAGGTTGTAACTTTTCTTCGGATCCGCGTCCATTTGCCTCGTACCCACTACCGAAATGGCCCAGTTTCTCCCGCCAAGGAGGGTCTGGGCGTTTCTTAAGTAATGTGGGGACGACGGCCCCGATTTAAAGCTTCACGGGGGTTTGCAACGTTTGTCGCGGAATTCTTATATCTAATTATTTACAAAATAGGAATTTAATTCCCATTCTTGTTTGGGCCGGTCAACCTACCCAAGCAATCCAAGGAACTTCCACCAAGCGTAGTTAATCGGCACGAGAACGGCAAAGCCGACCAAACTCGACAAAAGCGCAAGTTTAACGCCGTTGCCGAGGGGTACCTTACCCATCGCCATTGCCACAATTAAGGGTGATGCCTGATAGGGCAGGATGATGTTGGTGAAGCCGATGACCTGGCTCATCAATACTGTCATCACCGGCAGGCCGGTAACGTCAGCGATCTCCTGTGCCAAGGGACTTAGCACCGCGGGGATCCCCGGATTGGTCACCAAAAGACCCATGGCGCTGGATAGAATGGCCAGGGCGCCATAGTTGACGGCATCGGCCCCCTGCGCGAACGGGAGGATGGAGAACAGCCAGTTTCCCGCGACGACAGCGAGGCCGGATTCGGACAGCATTGCGCTCAGACCGAGCACCGCGCTGACATAAAATACCGAACCGTAATCGAGTTCGCGGTCGAAGGCGCGCGGGCCCACCATGCCGCTTCCGGGAATTAAGATGACCAGGGCAGCGGCCAACGCCACCCATGCCGGTGAAATGCCGTGAACGAAGTCCGTCACCCAGAAAACAAGCGCGACGATCAATACCCAGGCAAGCCATTTCTCCGGCGAAGATGGCGGCGCCTGCCCCTCGTCTGCCACGACCTCACCGGGTGGCTCACCGAACAGCCATGCGGCAATGAGCACCGTGAACACGATTTTGAGAAGGCCAAGTACCGGGAAATGAATCTGCAGGAAGCCGGCATAGGTGATTTCGATCCCGTACAGGGTTTCCGCAAGACCGGCCAAGGCCAGCCCCGGAACCAAGGCCGGCAGAATGGTGCCCGCCGAGGTGAAGGACATGAAGGCCGTCGCCAAAATCAATCCGTGGCGCCCCTTGGTACCCGGCGCATACCCCAACCGGTCTGCCAGAACCGTCACGATCGGCACCAGCAGCACCACGCGTCCCATGGTCGACGGCATCACGAAGCCGAGCGCCAGACTGACCAAGGCTAGTCCGCTCAGAACCTTCAGATACGATCCGCCCAGCCTCCCGACGAGCCCGCGCGCGATCCGCTCACCCAGCCCCGTATGGCGCACCGACGCGCCGATGACCAAGCCCCCGAACACAAGCCACAGTGCCGCGGACGCAAAGCCGGAGAACACCAGCGCCGGGGGATGGATCTGAAACAACACGGCGAACAGAAACAAGGCGACGGCAGTCAACCCGATGGGCCAAACGCCGGTCGCCCAAAAGCCGATCGCGAACACGGTCAGTGCCGCCGTGCGCATCAGCCCGCCATCGACATCCGCAAAAAACGGAACCACCGCGAGGATAATCGCGACAGCGGCGATCACGGCGGCTAGCATCTTGGCGATGCCAAACGAGGCTACTCGTCCACGAGAACTGCCCGCCACACGATCTTGCATATCAAATCAGTCCTAGGTCACGTAACTCGGCCGCCAAGTCATCCGGCAAGTCCGCCGATGAGTCTCCTCCGCGGCCAACGTCGGGCGGAGCGTCCTCCGGCCGAAGATAGCGCCACCCCTGAAAGGCTTTTTGAGGCCGGGGCTCCACAAGCACAAGATTGGGATCGAGGGCCAATGCACAACGGTCACGCCCCTCTTTGTCGGTTATCCGGTCCACGCCGAGAACGCGCTGGCGTACACGGATCAGGCTTTTGATCACCCAATAGATCGACCCGCCATCGATCAACTCCTCCGCCCGCCTGGGAACGTTGCGGGTGTAGGTCTGCAACAGATCCTCACCGGTTTGTTGGCGAAGGGACGCGATACGAGCCGCCTGAAAGCGGCGGACGTCGTCAAGGCTCTCGGCGCCGACGGCCAAGCGGAGAAGATGAACGGTCATGGAGCAGGATTTGGCGTTGTGTCGAAGAATTCAATCGGTACCGCAATCCAGGTCCCGGCGCAACGACGGGCCTCTAGTCGCCCGGATACCAATTAGGCTTGCGCTTGCCGAGAAAGGCCTGAAATCCTTCGATACCCTCCGGCGTGCCACGTCCCGCCGCGCTTTTGGCGGCAAGACGGTCGGCAAGATCATCGGCGATATCGCATTCGGATACCTCGGCGATCAGGCGCTTCGTATCGCGAACGGCGATGGGCGCGCTCAACAGCAGCGCATCGATAACGGGTTTCGCCGCATCGTCGAGCCCGCCTACGGGACAAACCTCACTCACCAACCCGATATGCTGTGCGCGATAGACGTCGAATGTCTCTGCGGTCACGGCATAACGCCGCGTATGACGCAATCCGATGGCCGTGATCAACTGCCGCAATATGGGGGCGGGCGTGATGCCGATGCGCACCTCGGTCACGGCAAAACGGGCATCCTCCGACGCGATCACCACATCACACGCGGCGGCATAGCCGACGCCCCCGCCGAAACACGCATTATGGACAAGCGCGATGGTCGGTTTCGGCATTTCGTAAAGGCCACGCATGGCTCCCGTCGACAAGTCGGCCGCCGTCTTGCGCTGTTCGGGCGTTGCCTCGGCCAATTCCTTGAACCAATTAACATCAGCGCCCGCCGAAAAATGTTTGCCGGCACCGCGCACCAGCACCACGCGCACGGCATCATCCGCCGCCAACCGGCCGACCGTCTCCGTCAACGCGGTCAACAACGCCGGGTTATAGGCGTTGAACACCTCCGGTCGATTGAGGGTGATGGTCGCGATGCCTTTGGCATCGATATCGGTGAGGACAACAGCCTCGGACATCAGGTCTCTCCCATTTTATTCGTTTGTCGTTACCAGCCGCCGCGTTCGAGCCACGCGTCGATCATTTCCAACCGGTCGTTGCCCCAAAACGGTTCGCCATCCACGAACACGAACGGCGACCCGAACGCACCTCGGTCGATCCCGGTCTGCGTTTCGTTCTTGAGCCGGTCCTTGTAAACAGGATCGTTGATGGCGGCCAGACACGCCTCATGGTCACCGCCTGCTTTTGCGGCAATGTCTGCCACCGTTTCCCGTGTTCGGATGTCGACGTTCTCGGCGAAATAGGCCGTCATTGCCGCCTTGGCGAAAATTTTCGCCAATTCCGGATCGCTGTCGTCGAGAAAGTAAAACACCCGGCCTGCAGCTTGGGTCGGGATGGGAAACGGATCGGGTAATTGGAACGGAATATTATAGAGACGGCTTACCCGGTTCAGGTCATGAAGCGAATAGGTGTTCTTGAGAGGAATTTGGACGAGCGGCTTCATCCCGCTGACGGGAAATACCGCCCCCAACAAATAAGGCCGCCACGTTACGCTCCGCCCATGTTTCGCCGCGATGTCATCGATGCGAAAACTTGCGAGATATCCGTATGGCGACGAGAAATCGAAATAGAACTCCAGCTGCTCAGCCACAATACGTCCTCCCTGATGCGCAGTTTATCAGCCCCTGTCCGGCGGCGTCACGCATCGCTTAGGCCCCAATCAGGCCACGGATCAATTCGATGATCGCCAGCAATCCGGTAAGAACGATAACGGCACGCGCGGCATACCCCCAGCCCCTCCATGCGGTATTGAAAGCGCACCGCCAAATGGAAATCGCCGCCCAAATGCCATAGGCAAGCAGGACCGCGATACCGAGCAGCGGCGGAAAGAGGCCAAAATGAATCAGGTTGATCACGATCGTCGCCAACACCCAACTGCCCACGACGCCGGCGAGCCAGTAAACCTTCCACAATGCGGCCTGGCCATGAATACAGCGCTGTATGAAGTGCGCCTTGCGTCCCGGAGGAGACCCGGACGGGGTTTCTGATGGATTCTCGGTGATCGGCATCACAGACACATACACCATCGAGCTGGCAAAAACACGCTGGCCGTAAACGCCATATTCCACCCGTGCGCCGGCCCGTTCCCCCTGAAATCCAACATTAATGCACCCATGTTATATACCCAGAAGTGGGCTCAGGAGACATGGCCAACGACATGGCTGAAGATACCGCCAAAACAACCTCCCCGACCTCGGCAGAATTGGCCGAGCGTCCGGGCTGGCTGAAAGCGCCCCTGCTGAGGGTCCTCGCGTCGCAGATCGTGGGCTCGGCTCTCGCATTTGGCGGCGCTGGCTTGCTTACCCAGATCACCGGGGTCCCCGTCCCGGTGATCATCGCCCTGCTGTTCCAGGGGATTATCGCCGGTGCCATCGGATTTTTCTTCAAGCTGCCCAACTGGTGGCTGCCGGTACAAATCGTCTTACCTCCGGCAACCGGATGGGCCCTACTGATCTCAATCCCCGGGTGGGTGTATCTCGGCCTGTTTGTGGTTTTGGTGCTGATTTACTGGAACTCCGCCACCAACCGGGTGCCCCTGTACCTGACCAACCGTCAAACGGTGGACGCAATCGCCGACTTGCTGCCGGTTAGAGAAGGCCCAAAATTCCTGGACTTGGGATGCGGTACGGGTAGCGTGCTCTTTCCGCTCGCGATTCAGCGGCCCGACGCCAAGATCGTCGGCATCGAATCCGCGCCATTGGTTTTCCTCGGCGCCTGGCTGCGTCTGCACCTCAGCGGTACGAGCAACGTGCGCGTCATCCTGGATGATTTCTGGAAACGCGATCTTGGTGCATATGATGTGGTCTACGCCTTTTTGTCACCGGTGCCGATGCCGCCGCTCTATCACAAAGCCGATCGGGAGATGAGAAAAGGCACCCTTCTTATTAGCAACAGTTTCATCGTGCCGGGCTATCCGCCCGACGAAACGATAAACGTCGATGACGGACGGAAAACGAAACTGTTTATCTGGAAGATGGGGGGGAAACCGGTGCTACAACAAAACGGCGGCGGCGAGGCCGAGGAAGGCGAGGAACCCGACAACATCGGTGACGGTGGTCAGGAAAACAGCTGACGAGACCGCCGGATCGACGTGAAACCGTTCCAGCATCACCGGAATGGCGCTGCCCGCAAGTCCCGCGATGATCAAATTGAATACCATGGCGAGGCCGATCACCACGCCGAGCCCCACATTGTCGAACCACACCCAGGCAACGAGACCGATCAAGACCGCAAACAAGATGCCGTTCGACACGCCGACGAGCACTTCCTTACCGATGACCCGGAGAGCGTTGGTGGTCGTCAATTCCTTCATGGCGATCGCGCGTACGGCAACCGTTAGCGACTGTGTGCCCGCGTTTCCCCCCATCGACGCGACAATTGGCATGAGAACGGCGAGCGCAACCATTTGCTCGATCGTGGCATCGAAAAAGCCGATCACGACCGAGGCGAGGATCGCGGTAAACAAATTGACGAGCAGCCACCAAAAACGTGTGCGGGCCGTGTAGAAAATATTGGAGAAGATGTCGTCCTCGCCGACACCACCCAACCGCAGAATATCTTCCTCGTGCTCCGCATGAATAACGTCGACCACGTCATCGACCGTGATAACGCCGACGAGACGGCCGCTGTCATCAACCACTGGCGCGGAAATCAAGTCACGCTGACGGAATAGAAAGGCGACCTCTTCCTGATCCATATCGGCCGGGATCAACTTCATTTCCTGCACCATCAAGGTATTGAGCGAAACCTGCCGTTGCGTGCGCATCACGCGGCTCAACGGGATGGCGCCGATGGGCCGATGGGCGGGATCGACCAGGAATAGATCGAAGAAATCATTGGGCAGGTTTGCCGCATCGCGCATGTAGTCGATGGCCTGCCCCACATTCCAGTGGGCCGGCACCGCGACCACCTCGCGCTGCATCAAACGGCCGGCACTGTCCTCCGGGAAAGACAAGCCTTCCTCGATGAGCGTCCGGTCCATCTCCGGCAGCGCTTCGAGAACTTCCTTTTGGTCTTCTTCGTCGAGTTGGTCGATGACGAGAACCGCGTCATCGGATTCCATCCCCGCGACGACGCGGGCGACCTGGTCCGTCCCCAACTGCTCGACAACCCCTTCGAGCACGCTTTCGCTCAGCTCGGCCATGACATTGGGATCGAAACGATCGGAGAGAATGTCGATCAGAGTATCGCGCTTGTCCCCGGGCAGCCGTTCGATAAGGTCGGCCGCATCGGCATGGTGCAAGACATCGACGTAGTCGAGAACATCGCCCCGGCGGCCTTCATCCAGGGCATCTTCAATGGCCTGAACGGTCGCGTCGGAGAGCCCGCCCTCTTCCTCCTCGGAACCGGCTTCGTTGGTGTTGGGATTGGCGGTTTCCGGGGTGATGGCCATGGGCGAAAGTCTCTAGATCAAGGTGTCGGTCTGCGCTTCGGCGACGGCAAGCGCCGTCATGTTGACGATCCCCCGCACCGTAACCGATTCCTGCAGGATGTGCGCCGGTTGGTTCATCCCCAACAGCATAGGACCGATGGCAATGCCGTCGGTCATCATACGTACCATATTGTATGCAATGTTGGCCGCGTCGAGGGACGGCATAATCAATAAATTGGCCGATCCTTTCAGCGGTGAATCGGTCACCAGCCGATTGCGGATTTCCTCGGACAAGGCGGCATCGGCATGCATTTCGCCGTCGATTTCCAAGGACGGGTCGAGTTTGCGCACGAGCTTGAGCGCTTCGCGCATCTTGCGTGCCGTCGGCCGGTGAGAACTGCCATAGTTCGAATGGGAGAGCAGCGCCGCCTTCGGAACGATCCCGAAGCGGCGGACTTCCTCGGCTGCCAACACCGTGTTGCTGGCGATCTGCTCCGCGTTCGGCCCCGGATTGACATAGGGATCGCAGAGGAAAAAGGTGCCTTTGGGCAGGATCAGCATGCTCAAGGCGGCGGCACGGGCGACGCCGGGCGCGCGGCCGATAATGTTGAACAGCGCCGGCAAATGCGTCGGGTAGCGGCCATTGGCGCCGCAAATCATGGCGTCCGCCTCCCCCCGGCGTACCATCAGCGCGGCGATGACGGTGGTGTTGGTGCGCACGATGGTGCGGGCCTCGTTGATCGACACACCACGGCGGCTCATGATCGAATGATAGAGTTCCCAATATTCGCGGTAGCGCGGATCCTGCTGCGGATCGCACAGTTCGAAATCCTTATCTATGCGCAACCGCAGGCCAAGCCGCTGAATGCGCATCTGCACCACGTCGCGGCGGCCGATGAGAATGGGAAAGACCAATTTCTCGTCCAACGCGCTCTGCACGGCACGCAGCACCCGCGTCGATTCCCCGTCGGCATAGACCACCCGTTTCGGATTGCGCCGCGCCATCTCGAACACCGGCCGCATTGTCACGCCCGAGCGGAAGACGAATTCCATCAGCTTGCGCCGATAGGCTTCGAAATCCTTGATGGGCCGCGTTGCCACCCCGGAGTCGATCGCCGCACGGGCGACAGCGGGGGCCAATTGGGCGAGCAGCCGCGGATCGAACGGCCGCGGGATCAGGTACTCCGGCCCGAAGCTTAGCTCTTGGCCGCCATAGGCCTGGGCGACAATCTCGTCGGGTTCGGCACGGGCAAGCTCGGCCAGCGCCTCGACGCAGGCGATCTTCATCGCGTCGTTGACTTCCGTCGCACCCACGTCGAGCGCGCCACGAAACAGATAGGGGAAGCCGAGCACGTTATTGACCTGATTGGGATAGTCCGTGCGGCCGGTCGCCAGCACCGCGTCGGGGCGCGCCTCCTTGGCCTCCTCCGGGCGAATCTCGGGCTCGGGATTGGCAAGCGCCAGGATCAACGGCTTGTCGGCCATCGTCTTGACCATCTCTGCGCTCAGCACCCCCGGCGCCGACAGCCCGAGGAAGACGTCGGCACCGTCGATGGCATCGGCAAGCGTGCGATCCTTGGTGTCGCGCGCATAGCGCACGTTGTAGTCGTTGATTTCCTTTTTGCGGCCCTTGTAGATCACGCCGGCGATATCGGTGACGGTAATGTGCTCCTTGGGCAGGCCCATCTTGACCAGCAGATCAAGGCAGGCGAGCGCCGCCGCGCCCGCGCCCGAGGTGACCAGCTTTACGTCCTCGAGCTTTTTGCCGACCACCTGCAACCCATTACGGATGGCGGCGGCAACGATGATCGCCGTGCCGTGCTGGTCGTCGTGCATCACCGGAATGTTCACCCGCTTCTGCAGTTCCTTTTCGACCGTAAAGCATTCCGGCGCCTTGATATCCTCGAGGTTGATGCCGCCGAAGGTCGGCTCCAATGCGGCGACGATATCGACGAGCTTATGCGGGTCGCTTTCGTTGACCTCAATATCGAAAACGTTGATGCCGGCAAATTTCTTGAACAGCCCCGCCTTGCCCTCCATCACCGGTTTCGAGGCCAGCGGCCCGATATTGCCGAGGCCAAGCACCGCCGAGCCGTTGGTGACCACCGCCACCAGATTGCCGCGCGCCGTCAGGTTGAAGGATTCCGTGGGGTCTTCATCGATGGCCCGGCAGGCCGCCGCGACGCCGGGCGTATATGCCAGCGACATGTCGTGCTGGTTGGCCAGCGGTTTGGTAACCGTAACCTCGATTTTGCCGGGTACCGGTTCGCGATGGTACTCCAGCGCTTCCTTGTCGAACTTGTCGGGCATGATTGATTGGCTCCCTCGTCTGCCCGTTATAGACCGAAACTATTACGTAGGCTTAAAAAAACCCGCCGGGACGAACCCGGCGGGCATTTATTTTGCGAAATAATTGGTGCGGTCGAGAAGACTCGAACTTCCACCCCATTGCTGGGACAGCGACCTCAACGCTGCGCGTCTACCAGTTCCGCCACGACCGCTAATTCACTGGTAAGTTAGATAGTCTAAATCTGGGTGGCGCCGGCGCCTTGAGCCGGTATGCTTACCCGAAATCTGGGGCGGAAATAGCAAATAGCCGTCCGCTAATCAAGGTGAACCGCAGACAATATGGCCACTACCCATAACTTGGCCGCAGAAACCGAGCTATTATTCCCGCCCGGGGCCGTCGAATGGCGCCGAAGTGACGCACCGGTCGCCTATCCCGAGGCCGTGGCGGAGATGGAATCCCGCGTCGAGGCCATCCTGGCCGGCGATGCGCCGGAACTGATCTGGCTGTTGGAACACCCGCCCCTCTATACCAAAGGCACCAGCGCCGATGCCGCCGAACTGCTCGATGCCCGCTTCCCCGTCTTCGAAACAGGGCGCGGCGGCCGTTTCACCTACCACGGCCCGGGGCAACGGGTCGCCTATGCCATGCTGGATCTGCGCGTACGGGGCCGCGACGTGCGGCAATACGTCCGCAACCTGGAAGCCTGGGTGATCGGCGCCCTCGCCAGGTTTGGCGTTCAAGGCGAGGCACGTCCCGACCGCATCGGCATCTGGGTGGTGGATGGCAACGGCCGCGAAGCGAAGATCGCCGCCATAGGCGTACGCATGCGGCGCTGGGTATCGTTCCACGGCATTTCCCTCAATGTGAATCCCAATCTTGAGCATTTTTCGGGCATCGTGCCCTGCGGGATCAGCGATTTCGGCGTGACCTCGCTCGCCGAGCTCGGCATCGGCGCGACCATGGCCGACGTCGACGCGGCGCTCAAAGCGTCCTTCGACGAGATATTCGGGAATTAGGCAGAAGTTAAGCGGAGTCGGCCTGGCTGAAGCCCGATTGGCTGGGCGGTTCGGCGGGTGACACCTGGATCTCGGTGACATTGGCCGCAGGCGGGCCTTCGTGGCAGACCTCGACCATCTCGGAGACCTTTTTCGCCGGCCCCGAGAATAGCGCCTCGACGGTGCCGTCGGAGCAATTGCGCACCCAGCCGTCGAGGCCCCGTTTTTCGGCCTGCTCGACAGTCCAGGCGCGATACCATACGCCCTGCACATGTCCGAAAATGCGTGCCGTTACGGCAACGGACGGCTCGATCCCGGCTTTGTTCACCTTATTCGAACTCCAGGATTACCTGATCGACCTCGACGCTGTCGCCGGCGGCACAAAGAATTTTCGCAATCTTTCCGCTCCGTTCCGCAAGCAGCTGGTTTTCCATCTTCATCGCCTCGATCACACCCAGCGGGTCTCCCGCCTCGACTTGCTGCCCCACTTCTACGCCGATCGAGACGATCAACCCGGGCATGGGGGATTTGACCTCCTTGCCCGATAGACCCAGCTCCCGTTCCGGCATGCTGGCGATCAACTCGGCCGCGCGCGGGGATACCACCTGGATATCGGCGAAAACCCCGCCCTGGGACAGGCGGTAGCCGGTGGCAACCCGGTCCACCTGAATGCAGACCCCCTCGCCATCGACCGTACCCTTGAAGAGATAGGAGGTGGGCGACCAATTTGAAACCACCTGCCGGTTCCGGCCGTCGACGGATATTTCGACGGTTCCATTGGTCTCGCCCAGACTGAGGCGATGGGGCTGGCCGTTAACGATCGCCACCCAATCCTTGGCCAGGGTCACGCCCGTACGCGGCACCGGCTGGCCGTCCATGGTCCAGGCGGCGATTTCCGTATTGCGCTTCTGCAGGCGCCAATGGATGGCGCCGGCGACGGCGGCGAAAGTGGAAGAGACCGCTTCGGTCCCCTGGGTCGGATCGAACCGGGCGCCGAAGTACTTGGCGATGAAATCGGTCGTCAGATTGCCAGCGCGGAACTCGGGATGCGCGATGATCGCCGCGACGAAGCCGAGATTGTTCCCGACACCCCGCACATAAAATTCGTCAAGGGCGCTCTGCATCTGCTGTACCGCCTGATCACGCGTATCACCGACGGCAATCAGTTTGGCGATCATCGGATCATAGTGGCGGGTGATGTGATCGCCCTCGTTGGCACCGCTGTCGATGCGGATGGTCTTGGAGGTGCCGAACGCACCAGTGACCGGCTCGCGGTAGCGCGCCAGCCGACCGATGGAGGGCAAAAAACCGCGCGTTGGGTCCTCGGCATAGAGACGCGCTTCCATGGCCCAGCCATTGAGGGTCACGTCTTCCTGGCGGATGGAGAGTTTCTCGCCCGCCGCGATGCGGATCATCTGCTCCACCAGATCGAGGCCCGTCACCTCCTCGGTCACCGGATGCTCCACCTGAAGGCGGGTATTCATTTCGAGGAAATAGAAATTACGGTCGGCATCGACGATAAACTCGACGGTGCCCGCCGAGACGTAGTTCGCCGCCTTGGCGAGGGCGACGGCGGCCTCGCCCATGCGGCGGCGCGTCTCCACGTCGAGGAAGGGGCTCGGCGCTTCCTCGATGACTTTCTGGTGGCGGCGTTGAATAGAGCATTCGCGCTCGCCCAGATAAATGACGTTGCCGTGGCTGTCGGCCAACACCTGAATCTCGATATGACGCGGGGCGACAATCAGCTTTTCGATAAACACGCGGCCGTCACCGAAACTCGCCTGCGCCTCCGACATGCAGGCACGTAGGCTTTCTTGCAGTTCGTCGGCGCCAGTGACCGCGCGCATGCCTTTGCCGCCGCCGCCGGCGGATGCCTTGAGCATGACCGGATAGCCGATTTCATCGGCGATCCGGGCCGCTTCATCGGGCTGCGACACGGGATCGGCGGACCCAGGCACCGTCGGCACGCCGGCTTGTTGGGCCAGACGCTTGGAGGTGATCTTGTCACCGAGCGTCCGAATGGCTTCCGGCGGCGGGCCGATAAACGTGACCCCTTCATCCGCCAGCCGTTCGGCGAAGCTGGCGTTCTCCGATAGGAAGCCATAACCGGGATGAACGGCTTGGGCGCCCATCTCCTCGATGGCCAACATGATGGCGTCAACGTTGAGATAGCTCTGCAGCGCGGGCGGCGGGCCGATGAGCATGGCATCGGATGCCATATCGACATGGAGAGCGTCCCGGTCGGCTTCGGAATAGACCGCAATGGTCTTGATTCCCATGCTACGAGCGGTACGGATGATGCGACAGGCGATTTCGCCGCGGTTCGCGATCAAGATGGAGTCGAACATAAAAGCCCTGCGGCTGAGCTAGAAAAGGATGGTATCAATCCTGGAACCAAATCTTGCAATACGTAATTGCCAGAAAATTGCGATGGATTGTAGGCCCATTGTTAATTACCTGAAAAATATAAACTATTTTTCGCAACTTGTCTCAAAATCGGCAACCACGATGCAGTCGGCCAACGAAACAAGTTGCACGTGCAATTGCCTGCATTTGTCCGCTGCAAAGATTCGATGGGTTTTGAAAATGACCGGGCTAGAACTGATCGGATTGGGGCGCCCAACGGTCTCTTAGAAGCTGCTCGCCGACATCGCAGCCGGTGCCGAATTCAACCGGCGCAACATCGGAGGGCGACAACGAATTTTTTTTGCGCGCCAACCAAGAGGGTGGCGTCAACGCCGCAATTTCGAAAATGAGCTTGCGCTGGATCGCGCGCGCGAAATCGTTGAAACTCTCCGCCACCACCATGAAGGCACCGACACCGCCGATGACGCAATTTTCGAAATATTTATCGAGGTTGGGAATCTGCCGGGTGCCGAACGGTTGCGGCCGGTCGTTCACGATGGGCAGACCGTTGATGACGATGCCGGTCTTGATGGCCGCATCGCGCGCGATCGTGACTGGAATGCCGCGATTGTTGGGCCCATCCCCCGAAATATCGATGACCCGCCGGGTCCCCTGGTAGGCGTTCTGCGTAAATAACGGCACGGAATACTGGATGATGCTGCTTATCGATGTCCATGGGCCGCTGCTGATCGGCGCGTCGGCGAGCCTCGTGGCAACGGAATGCGCCGTTTCCTTATTGTGGATGACCGTCCAATCGACAATGGTCGCTTGATAGCCCTGTCCCGCCCATTCGATGTAGGTGACCGCGATCTTGCCGAGAACGCCCTTCTCCACCGCTTCAATGAGCTCTCCGGATTTCAGCGCCTGAACATAACCGTCCCGTTGCAGCGCCGCTTCCTGCTCATCGACGCTGCCCGATACGTCAACCGCCAGCACAAGCTCAAGGTCGACCGGCACCTCTTCCGCCACCACGGGTTGTGGCACCAGGGTGAAAGCCGACACTACGAGCAGCGCGGTCGTCAGTGTTTGGATGGTCGGAATGCGAAGGCACATGCAGAGAAACGGATCCCCTTACTGCGACTTTGCTTAGATTAGACCGTTAACCTCCACCTTCGGCAACAACGGACATCCACAACCACGGTTATGTGATCGACCACCTTGCCCGCTATTTTATGCCAATGTCGATATTGGGGATCGCCGTTTCTTCGCGGCCATTGCTGATCTCTCCCGCACGGCGTTGCCGATAGAGGCTACGCATGGTGCCGTAGAAATCCACGGATTGTTCGCGAAGACGATCGAGATCTTCAACGACATTGGCATAATCGGTGACACCGCGCACGCCCATCAACACATAGGAAATCGTGTCCTGATCCGTGTTCTCCAGGTACAGACTGACCGGATCGAAATAACCGTCGACGAAAAGTTTGCCGACAGCGTCGCGGGGATTTGAGGGCCCGAAGATCGGCAGAACCAAATAGAACCCCTCACCCACGCCCCAAACGGCCAATGTCTGACCGAAATCTTCGCTGTGCTTCTCGAGCCCAACTTTCTCAGCGACGTCGAACAGACCCGCGACGCCAACCGTCGTATTGACGACAAGCCGGCCGGTGGCTTTGAGGCCGCGTTTCACTTCGCCCTGTAACAGGTCATTGACGATAACCACCGGCAATTTGAGGTTGGACAGGAAATTGCGGACGCTGCCGCGTACCGGCTCCGGCGTGACCGCGTTGTAGCCGCGCGCCACCGGACCCAACAGATATTTGTAGAAGAGTTCGTTGAAACCGAAGAAGAAACGGTTGACCGGTTCGATGGGATCGTTCGCTTCCGCCTCGATGGCCGGCGGAACATACCCATCGTCTTCCGGCAATTCGGCAAGGAGCCCCGGTGCCGAGGGGGCAGGCGAGACCGGCGCCGATTGAGCATGCGGCACAGTGAACGGGTGCGGCTCGTTCAAAAAACGCGACATGTCGTAAATCGTCGACGCGCGCGCAAACGCGGATCCGGGAAGGCAGAGAATCGCCAGCAAAAGAACCCCGGCCGAAATACGGCTGATCCCGTTCGACCTGACGTCCCGTTTCACCGTTCGTCCGACCCGTTCCATTTTTCGCCGTCAAATCAACAAATTACGCCAAGAACCATACCTGAATTGGTAACCTGTACAAGGGACGGTTACCCCGCCGGGGCTGCCCGGATTCCAACACACCTTCATGTTAGGTCTGGTCTGATGCGAAATTCCGTTTGATTATGGGCCTCTCCGACACAGGCCTTATAAAAAACGGAAAGACCTAAAATGACGGAAACCATCAGGAAGCTTCTCGACAATGGCGCGGCAGAAGATATTGCGCTGGGAGCACCGGGGCGAATCGGCCTTACCTATGGCGCGCTAAAGGAACATGTTGAAACGACCGTTGCAGCACTCAACGCCCGCGGCATCGGCCGCGGCGACCGTGTCGCGATCGTGCTGCCCAACGGTCCCGAAATGGCCAGCGCCTTCCTCGCCGTCGGCGCCGGCGCCACCACCGCGCCGCTCAATCCCGCCTATCGCGAAGAAGAATTCGATTTCTACCTTTCCGATCTCAACGCGAAAGCGCTGATGGTTGAACGAGGCAGCGACAGCCCGGCACTTGCCGCCGCCAAGAAACGCAATATCCCGGTCATCGAAATTTCCTGGACGGACGATAAGCCCGCCGGATGGTTTCAACTGGAGGGAACCAATGGAGCGGGAGCGGCAACCTATGCGGAGCCCGACGACACGGCGTTGATCCTGCATACGTCGGGGACCACGTCACGGCCCAAGATCGTGCCCCTAAGTCAATGTAATGTCTGCGCATCTGCCTCTAACATTATGAATTCTTTGAATTTAATACCGCAAGACCGGTGCCTCAACATCATGCCCCTGTTCCATATTCACGGGCTTATCGCGGCGACGCTGTCGTCCATCGGCGCGGGCGCATCCATCTTCTGCTGCCCGGGCTTCAACGCGCTCAGCTTTTTCTCCTGGATGACCGAGGGCGAGCCGACATGGTACACCGCCGTCCCCACCATGCATCAGGCGATCCTCACCCGCGCCGCGCGCAACAAGGACGTGATCGAGGCGGTGAAGCTCCGGCTTATCCGGTCGTCTTCGTCGTCTCTCCCGCCGCAGGTGATGCACGAGTTGGAAGAGGCGTTCGGCTGCCCGGTGATCGAGGCATACGGGATGACCGAAGCCGCCCATCAAATGGCGAGCAATCCGCTGCCGGAGCTTCCGCGCAAAGCGGGCTCCGTCGGTTTGCCCGCCGGTCCGGAAGTCGAGATCATGAGCGAAGACGGGCGCATTCTGTCACGCGGCGATGTCGGCGAGATCGTCATCCGCGGCGCCAACGTGTTTTCCGGATACGAAAACAACCCCAGCGCCAATGCCGACGCCTTCACCGACGGCTGGTTCCGCACCGGCGATCAGGGCGTAAAGGACATCGACGGCTATATTTCCATCACCGGCCGGCTCAAGGAAATCATCAACCGCGGCGGCGAGAAAATCTCTCCCCGCGAAGTGGATGAAACCCTGATGAACCATCCCGCCGTTCAGCAGGTGGTCACCTTTGCCATGCCCCACGACAAGCTCGGCGAAGACGTGGCGGCAGCCGTCGTCCTGCGCGACGGCATGGACGCGGACGAAAAAGAAATCCGCGAATTCGCGAGCAAGCACCTAGCCGACTTCAAGGTGCCGCGCAAAGTTTTGTTCCTCGAGGAGATCCCCAAGGGGGCGACCGGTAAGCTGCAACGCATCGGCCTCGCTGAAAAGTTGGGACTGGGTTGAGGAAGGCGGCGACAGGAACCATGCGAAAACCATGACTGAGAAAATTTGTATTTACGGCGCGGGCTCCATCGGCGGATTGCTGGGAGCGGGTCTTGCCGCGGCGGGCAGCGACGTGACCCTCATCGCGCGGGGGCCGCACCTGGAGGCCATGCAGAAAAACGGCCTGACCCTGGAGAAGGACGGCGATCGCACCACCGTCCACCCCAATGCCGTCGAAAATCCCGCCGACGCCGGGCCGCAGGACTACGTCATCATCACGCTCAAGGCCCACTCCGTACCCGGCATTGTGGATGCCATGCAGCCCCTTCTGGGCCCGGACACCACCGTGGTGTGGGGCGTGAATGGCATTCCCTGGTGGTACTTCTACGATCTCGACGGCCCCTACCGCGATCACCGGCTGGAAACCCTTGATCCAGGCAACAAACAATGGGACGGCATCGGGCCGGAACGCATCCTTCACACCATCGTCTATCCGGCCGCCGAAGTGATCGAACCCGGCGTCGTACGTCATATCGAAGGCGACCGCTTCAATCTCGGCGAACCAAGCGGTGAGAAGACGGAGCGCGCCCAGCGCCTTGCGTCCATATTGATGAAGGCCGGTTTCAGGGCCCCGATCCGCCCGCGTATCCGCGACGAGATCTGGGTCAAGCTGTGGGGCAATGTCAGCTTCAATCCCATCAGTGCGCTGACCGGCGCGACGCTGGAGGGGATGTGCAATGATCCCGACGTCCGCCCCGTCATCCGCACCATGATGGTCGAAGCGCAACAGGTAGCGGAAGCGCTCGGCGTCAAATTCGCCATCGACGTCGACAAGCGCATCGACGGCGGCGCCGCCGTCGGGGCGCATAAAACCTCCATGCTGCAGGACTTGGAGCGCGGCCGCCCCATGGAGATCGATGCCATCGTCGGTGCCGTCGCCGAAATGGGCCATTTGACAGAAATTCCAACGCCGACGGTCGATGCGGTCCTGGCGCTGGTCAAGCTGCGCGCCCGGCTCGCCGGCTGCTACGGCGGCTAAGGCCAGGTAAAATGGCCCTCCTCCCCCTCAAGGACGATAACCCGCTCACATCGATCCATTTCCAATATGTAACGGTGGCGATCATCGTCGCCTGTACCGGTGTGTTCTTGTGGGAGGTGTCGCTCGGCGCAGACCGTGATCTCGCCATTATCGGCTTCGGTCACATTCCGTCCGTGCTGTGGGGATTTCGCGAACTGCCGCCGGAGCTTGAACAGGTACCTGCGCTATTCACGCTGGTAACCAGCATGTTCCTGCATGGCGGCTGGATGCACCTGATCTTCAATATGCTGTTCCTGTGGGTATTCGGCGACAACATCGAAGATTCCATGGGGCATGGCCGCTATCTGCTGTTCTATCTGATCTGCGGCGTGATCGGCACCCTCGCTCATTCCCTTGCCGCCCCCAGTTCGACCGCGCCCCTAGTCGGTGCAAGCGGCGCCATTTCCGGTGTCCTCGGCGCCTACCTAGTGCTGCACCCCAAGGCGCGGCTGCTGGTCCTGTTCATGAACATCATTCCCATGCGCCTCCCGGCTATTTTGGTGCTGGGGGTGTGGATCGGCACCCAATTCATTAGCTTTTCGCAGGTCGGCATTGCAGGTGAGCAAGGCGGTGTCGCGTGGCTTGCCCATATCGGCGGCTTCGTCGCCGGCATGATCCTGGTGATTCCGTTCCGCCGCAAGACGATCCCATTGTTCGACGGCATGGGCCCCTTTGCCAAGCCGCATCATGTCACCGCCGTCGACCACGAAGAGCACCGGCACCGGCGCTCCGTCTTCCCCAACACCTACCTGCCGGAACAGGAACGGCCGACGCGCGGCCGCTCGATCTTCCCGGACAGCGACCGGCAATGATTATGGGCTATTTGAAACGGTCGAGAACGCGGCCGAAACGCCAGCCGTAGAAATTAATCTCACTGTAAAGACCGGCGGCACGCAGCGGTTCGGCATTCCAGATGGCTTCCGCCGCCGCCAGATCGGGCACGTCGAGGATCATCAACGTCCCCACGGCCGCTTCGCCCTGATCGAGCAACCACCCGCTGGTGATGATATTGGCGGCGCAATTGCGCAGGAACGCTTCGCGTCCAAGGCCCATGCCCTCCGGCACCGCCGTAACGTCCGGCGCCAGCATGGCTTCGATCATGAACTGAACATTGCCCTCGGCGCGCGGGCAATCCCGCCAGCTATTGGCGGTATCGGGGAGCCATTCATGGATGGTATAGCCATTCTGTACGCCGCCCGTGATGTAGGGCTCGTCGGCAACATGCTGCTCGGCGGCGGCCAGGTTGTCGAACTCGATCATCCGGTGGCTGCCCAGTTCGGTCTTCAGGTCCTGCGTCAGGAAGGGGCCGGCAAACAGGGTCTGCGCATCGAACCCCCTAAGGTAGTCGAGATGCGCTTCGCGATGGATATCGCGCAACGGACCTGAATCAGGCACGTCGAAAATCTTGATTGCAAACAACATCGGCCGCTGTCCCCCGCCCAATGGGATAACTATCCGGCATCATTTAATTTTCGTCAAATTTAGCCGGAGATGGGACGCGTGAGCCTTGCCCTGTGGGACGCGGCTAGTATCATCCGTGCGGCGGGCCGCAGGGGCCGAAAAGGAGCCAGGAAGGAGAACGACATGGGAGTATTCGGCATCGGCCAACCGGTGACGCGCTACGAAGATCCGCGCCTTTTAAGGGGTCGCGGGCGTTACCTCGACGACATCAATTTGCCGAATCAAGCCTATGGCTACGTCCTCCACTCCCCCTACGCCCATGCCAAAATCACCGCCATCGACACCTCGGCCGCCAAAGCGGCGCCGGGCGTGCTTGCCGTCTTCACCGGCGAAGATCACAAGGCTGCCGGCTTCGGAACCCATGTGATTCGCATCCCGCATGAGCGCAAGGATGGCGGCAAGATGTTTACGCCAAACCAGATGGAACTGACCCACGACCGGGTCCGCTATGTCGGCGACTATGTGGCGTTCGTCGTCGCCGAAACGCCGGCCCAGGCGCGCGATGCCGCCGAGATGATCGATGTGAGCTTCGACTCGCTACCGGTGATCATCGATACGGCCAAGGCGCTCGACACGGACGCGCCGGTGATTTGGGACCACATGCCCGACAACGAAGTGTTTTGCCATACCGCCGGCGACAAGGACGCGGTCGATGCCGCCTTTGCCAAGGCCGATCATGTGGTGAAACAGCGCATCGTCATCAACCGCATCACCGCCAACTCCATGGAGCCCCGCGCCTGCATCGGCCATTACGACGCGGCGCGCGATCACTACACGCTCTATGCCGGCACCCAGGGCGTGCACGGCGTGCGCCGTCCTCTCGCCAACGATCTTCTGAAAGTGCCGGAGGAAAAGGTCCGCGTGATCACCAACGACGTCGGCGGCGGCTTCGGCATGAAGGGCGGCTGCTATCCGGAATATCTGCTGGCGCTGTGGGCGTCGCGGGAAATCGGCCGGCCGGTCAAATGGGTCGCCGACCGCTCCGAAGGTCTGCAATCTGATAATCAGGCGCGCGACAATGTCACCGACGCCGAATTGGCCCTCGACAAGGACGGGAAGTTCCTCGCGGTGCGCGCACGGACCATCGCCAGCATTGGCGCCTATTACCATTCCGACCGGACGGCGCTGCCCGTCTTCTCCCATGTCGGTGTTCTGGCCGGGACCTATCGGACGTCTGCCATCCATGTCGAGGTTCAGGCAGTATTGACCAATACGGCGCCGACCGCCCCGTATCGCGGCGCCGGGCGTCCCGAAGCGGCGCTGGTGATCGAGCGGCTTGTCGATATCGCCGCCGATGAGCTAGGCATCGATCCCGCCGAGCTGCGCCGCCGCAACACCATCACCAAGGACGAGATGCCTTTCAAAACGGGGCTGATCTACACTTATGACAGCGGCGATTTCCGCGGCAATCTGGAGATGGCGCTAGAGAAAGCCGACTACGCCGGCTACGCCAAGCGCAAGGACGAAAGCGCGGCACGCGGCAAATGGCGGGGCATCGGGGTTTCCAACACGGTGGAATTGGCGCGCGGCCAGCCCTTCGAGGAATCCAAGCTGGAATTCGATGAGAACGGCACCCTGACCATCTACATGGGGACCCAGGACAATGGCCAAGCGCATGAGACCATGTACCGTCAGATGGTCAACGAGAAGCTGGGCCTCGAGCCGGATGACGTGATCCTGGCCGACGGCGATTCCGACAAACTGCCACGTGGCGGCGGCACTTTTGGGTCCCGCTCCACCTTCATGGGCGGCACGGTGCTTTACCGGGCGTCCGACGATATCGTCGAGAAGGCCCGCAAGATCGCGGGACACCTGTTGGAAGCCGCCGAAGCGGATATCGATTTCGCCGACGGCACCTTCACCATCGCCGGGACCGACCGCTCCATCCACCTCAAGGACGTGGCGCGCGCGGCCTTCGATCCCTCCAAGCTGCCCGAAGGCGCGGAGCCGGGCCTTACCGGCACCGGCACCCTCGACGATGCGCAACCGACTTTTCCCAACGGCTGTCACGTCGTCGAGGTGGAAGTCGATCCCGACACGGGCAAGGTGGAGATCGTGAAATACACCGTCGTCGACGATGTCGGGGTGGTGATCAATCCCCTCACCCTCAAAGGCCAGATCCATGGCGGCATCGTGCAGGGCGCAGGCCAGGCGCTGATGGAAGACATGTACTACGACCCCGAATCGGGGCAGCTCATGACCGGATCGTTCCAGGACTACGCCATGCCGCGCGCCGACGACATGGTCAGCTTCTCTGTCACGCCCAACGTCGTGCCGACACCGACCAACCCGCTCGGCGCCAAGGGCGCCGGCGAAGCGGGTACGGTCGGCGGCCTGCCGGGTACCATGAACGCCATCGTCGATGCGCTGTCGCATTTGGGCATCAAGCACATCGACACACCCGCCACGCCGCAAAAGCTGTGGCGGATCATTCAGGATGCGAAAAAGGCAGATTAGGCTTGCACATGGATGCCCCGCATAAAGCCGGGCATGACGGTGTGAATTAAGGTTTCTCCCATGCGTCATACCCCGGCTTGACCGGGGTATCCATCTTTACACTGTCTGCCGTTTTTAGATGGATGCGCGGGTCACGCCCGCGCATGACGAACTTGCTGGGGCTTAAGCAGCGGCCTGTTTCTTCTTGCGCTGCTCTTCCTCGAACTTGCGGAGATAGTCGAGGCGCAGCTGTACGCTCGGGCCAATCCACATGTCGTTGTTGGCATGATCGTCGTAGCCGTTGCCGGTGTTGGGATGGACCAGCATGCTCAGTCCTTTGCGGTTGAGCGCCAGCCACGGCACGATCTCGGGGAACAGCTTGGCCTCGAAGGCGATCTGGAAATGGGACTGGGGATGCGGCCCTTGCGGTGCCTTGTCCCGCCAACGACCCAGTTCGGCCTGGGGCCAGCGTTTGGCCACCTCGCGGCGCAGATGGCCGGCCCACTGCTTGGAGCCGCCGTCATAATATATGTGGACGTGATAGCCCTTGATCAGGTCGCTGGGCCGGAATTCCATGGTTTTTCCCCAAAATCTGACGGTTCTGCCCTACTAAGATAGGTCACCGGCCAGCAGACCGCAAACACCCCCGAACACCGCCAATTCCGGCCTAAAGCGGGATATTGCCGTGCTTTTTCCAGGGAAGCTCCTGCTTCTTTCCGCGCAGCATACGCAGCGACTTGCAGATCCGCGCCCGCGTGTTGTTGGGCATGATCACATCGTCGATATAGCCGCGCGCGCCGACCCGGAAGGGGTTGGCGAACTGGGCCTGGTATTCCTGCTCACGCGCCGCGATCTTTTCCTCGTCGCCGATATCCTCGCGGAAAATGATTTCGACCGCGCCCTTGGAGCCCATCACCGCGATCTCGGCGCTGGGCCAGGCGAAGTTGACGTCGCCGCGCAGGTGCTTCGAGCCCATGACGATGTAGGCGCCACCGTAGGCCTTTCGGGTGATCAGCGTGATCTTGGGTACCGTCGCCTCGGCAAAAGCATAAAGCAGTTTGGCGCCGTGACGGATCAGCCCGCCATATTCCTGCGTCGTGCCGGGCAGAAAGCCGGGCACGTCGACCAGCAAGATGATGGGAATGTTGAAGCAATCGCAGAAACGAATGAACCGCGCCGCCTTCACCGATGCGTCGATATCGAGGCAGCCGGCCAGCACCATCGGCTGATTGGCGACGATGCCGACGGTCGAGCCCTCCATGCGGCCGAAGCCGATCATGATGTTCTTGGCGTAATCGGGTTGGAGCTCGAAAAAATCTTCTTCGTCGACCAGCTTCTCGATCAGCTCGCGCACATCATAGGGCGTGTTGGGATTGTCCGGGATCAGCGTATCGAGGGACGGCTCGCGGCGCTCCGCGCTATCCTCGGTCGGCCGCGTCGGCGGCCGTTCACGGTTGCTGCCGGGCAGGAAGTCGATGAAGCGGCGCAACTGCTGCAACGCCTCGACGTCCGTATCGAAGGCGAGATCAGCCACACCGGATTTGGTGGAATGGGTGGTCGCGCCACCAAGCTGCTCCTGGGTCACTTCCTCGTGGGTCACCGTCTTCACCACTTCGGGGCCGGTCACGAACATATAGGACGTGTTCTTGACCATGAAGGTGAAGTCGGTCGTCGCGGGCGAATAAACCGCGCCGCCCGCGCACGGCCCCATGACCATGGAGATTTGCGGCACCACGCCGGAGGCCATGACGTTGCGCTGGAAGATTTCCGCATAACCGGCAAGCGACGACACACCTTCCTGAATGCGGGCGCCGCCGGAATCGTTGAGGCCGATAACCGGCGCGCCGACTTTCATCGCCTGATCCATGATTTTGCAGATCTTTTCCGAATGGGTTTCGGACACGGATCCGCCGAACACGGTAAAGTCCTGGCTGAAAACGAATACGAGGCGGCCGTTGACGGTGCCATACCCCGTCACCACGCCATCGCCCGGGACGGTTTTGGCGTCCATACCGAAATCGGTAGACCGATGCTCGACGAACATGTCCCACTCTTCGAAAGAGTCCGGATCGAGAAGCAGATCAATCCGTTCCCGCGCCGTCAACTTGCCGCGCGAATGTTGGGCGTCGACCCGCTTCTTGCCGCCGCCCGCGCGCGCCTTTGCGCGCTGTTCCTCCAACTGCCGAATAATTTCGTACATCGACCCTTCAAATCCCCTTTAGGATTCGTCCAAGAATTCGCTTCGTCACCGGAATATACCGGGGCGCCAACATAGCCCGGTCGCGCAACGCCGTCACGCCCGAGAGCCGCCCAAAAGAGCCAAAAAGCGCGCCGCCGCCTCAATATCGGCCCGTATCCGGCGATGCCGGGCAAGCGCCTCGGCATCCTGCCCCCAAAGCTCCATCTGGAATTCCTCATCCAACAAGGCGAGATCGCCCGCTTCCTCGGCGGTGATTCGCCCGGCCTCGAGCGCCACGCCGATGACCACCGAACCCGCCGCCGCCGTTGCCGACGAAACGGCCACCAACTGGAAGTGATCGTACCCCTCGACGACGGCGCTGAGCGCGCGGATGGCGGCGTCGGGCTGGTTCACGGGGATTACGCCCGTCGTGACAGTAAGGGGCGCGTCCAATATCGTCGCCGCCCAATCGACAAGAGGCTGCCAGCGGTCGGTCTGCCGCTGCACCAATTCCGGCGGCTCCTCCGCGCGGTAACACAGAAGGTCGGTGCCGGCGAAAGCGCGCATGACCTCATGCATCTCTTCCCGTTTGGCCTCGACCCGATCGATAGCCGTGGCGGTCAGGCGGGTGAGCGGCATGGTTTCGACATCGAGGGTTTCGTCCTGGTCGGCCCATTCCTCGGCAATGGCCCGGGCAAGCTCTTCGCTGCCGACGGCCATGGATTTCCCGGCCGGTGTCCGGATGGGCCGGTCATCGAGAAGGATGACGAAACCACCCTCTTCCTCGCCCGCACGCGCGTCGCGATAGAACTTCTTTGCGCCCTGCCAGGTGCTCATCGGCCGTCTCCGATAAGCCGGTCGACGGCAGCGGGAATCTCATTGAAGCTCTCGACGATCATCTTGGCACCGGCGTCCTTGAGGAGCGCGGTGTCGTGGTAGCCCCAGGCGACACCCAACGCCGGGACACCCGCATTGGCCGCCATTTCCATGTCGAATGTCGTATCTCCGATCATCACCGTCCGCTCGGGGTCCGTCCCCGCTTCCTGCATCGCCTGGATCAGCATACCGGGATCGGGTTTTCCCGGTGCCGTGTCAGGCGTCTGAATGGTGACGAAAAAACGCTCCAGCGTATGACGCGACAATGTGTCGGCAACGCCGCGCCGGGACTTTCCCGTCGCCATGCCGATGAGCCATCCCGCCCGATCTAACGCGTGGATCGCCTCCGCCGCGCCGGGATAGAGCCCTTCGTCCCACAAGCCTTGGCGGCGGTGCTCGGTGGCGAACTTGCGGTAGGATTCCGTCAGCTCCACATGCACGGTGTCGGGCTCGTCCGGCAGCAAATAGGCAATGGCCTGCGTTAGATGCAGGCCGACCACCCGGGCGACGGCGGCCCGATCGGGCCGCGCCAGCCCTTTGTCCTCGAACGCCTGCGTCATCACCGCGACGATGGATGCGTGTGAATCGACAACCGTGCCGTCGCAATCGAAGACGGCGAGACGCAAGGACCGGTCACTCATGAGCGAAAGGTTTCTCCATAATCTATTGGGGCGCCACCGAGATATAGCCCTCCGAGGATATAGTCCAGAAAGGGTTCCATGCCACTTCCCAGGCATGACCATCGGGGTCGGTGAAATAGCCGGAATAGCCGCCCCATTCCCGCTCGACGGGCGATTTAAGTATTTTCGCGCCGCTCTTTTGCGCCAGGTCCATCACCGCATCGACCTCGTCCTTTGCGGCAACATTGTGCGCCAAAGCAATGCCGTGGGCGGACGGGTCCATCTTGCTTCCCAATTCCTCTTCGAATGCGGATTGCAGGTAGAGACCGAACACCATCCCGTTCATCTGGAAGAAGGTGACCTCGTCGGTCCGCATGGCCGGTTCCCACCCCAAACCGTCGCAGTAGAAACGGCAGGCGCGGTCCATATCCGCCACCGCCAACGTGACAAGTGAGAGTGTCTGTTTCATCGCATTTTCCTCTCCGCGGTCATTGCGCCAAAGCGGCATCGAACTCCTCGAAAGGCTCGGGGTCTCCGTGCGGATCGAAGCCCAGGAACTTCCAGGTTTTCACCATGTGCGGGGGGAGCGACGCGGAAATCTCGAAGGTTCCGCCCGCCGGATGCGGCAACCGGATGGCCCGGGCATGGAGATGCAATTGCGGATCGATCCCCTTGGTATCCGGAAAGGCCTCGCTGCCGCCGTATTTTCCGTCGCCCATGATGGGGGTGCCGATGGCAGCACAATGAACGCGCAGTTGATGGGTGCGCCCGGTGATCGGCTCCATGGATAGCCACGCGGCTTTTTGAGCCGCCACGTCGATAGTGCGGAAATGGGTCACGGCCGGCTTACCGCCCTCGCCGCCAACCACTTTTTCGCCACCCGCGCCGTCCATCTTGGCAAGGGGCAGATTGATCGTGCCCTCGTGCGGGCGCGGGACACCCATGACGGCCGCCCAATAGATCTTGCGGGTTTCCTTCGTGCGGAACGCCGCAGTCAGCTGCGCCGCCGCCTTTGCGGTGCGCGCAATCACCATGACGCCGGAGGTGTCCTTATCGAGGCGGTGGACCAGACGCGGGCGCTCCTTCGCATCGAACCGGAGCGCATCGAGCATGGCGTCGATATGAACGCGCACCTTCGATCCGCCCTGGACCGCCATGCCGGCCGGCTTGTTGAGGATGATGATGTGCTTGTCGCGGTGAATGACCGCAGCGCGCAATTCTTTTACGGCCTTCTCATCAAGCGGCGGCTTCTGTTTGGGTTTGGCTTTCGAGACCGCTCCCGTATCCGGCAACGGCGGCACGCGAACGGTCTGGCCCGCCTCCAGGCGCTGATTGCCCTTCACGCGGCCGCCGTCGACGCGCACCTGACCGGTCCGCAAAAGCTTTTCGAGCCGCCCGTGAGTCAGACCCGGAAAATGACGCTTGAACCAGCGGTCCAGCCGCAGACCGGCGTCATCCTCGGCAACGGTGAGGTTCTGAACGCCGCTCACGTATACAGCACCCGGAAGACGTAGAGGCCGAACACGAAGGCAGCAATCGACAGGATCACCGACAGGGCGACATAGCTTCCCGCTTCGAGCACCTCCCCGCGTTGGAAAAGGGAGACGGCATCGAGGGAAAATGTCGAAAAGGTGGTGAACGCGCCCAGAATGCCGACCGCCATGAATGCCCGCATCTCCTGGCTCGGTGACCATGCGAGCGCCATCACCTCAGTCAGCACACCGAGAATGAAACACCCGGCAATGTTGACCACGAGCGTCCCGAACGGGAACCCGTGGCCCAACAATCTGCCTACCGCGACCATGGAAAGATACCGGGCCGACGCCCCCACCGCGCCGCCCATGGCGACCGCAATCAGCATTTTCATTCGTTTTCTCCTGCTTTCGCGTCCCGGAGTTTCTTCCAATAGTCGAGACGCTTGGCAATTTCGCGCTCGAACCCCCGATCAGCCGGCGTGTAGAACCGCTGACGGTCCATTTCGTCGGGGAAATAATTCTGGCCGGAAAATCCGTCCTCGGTCTTGTGGTCGTAGACGTAGCCATCGCCATAACCCAAGTCACGCATCAGCCGCGTCGGCGCGTTGAGGATATGCTTGGGCGGCATAAGGGAGCCGAATTCCTTGGCTGCGCGTCCGGCAGCGCCCATAGCCTTATAGGTGGCGTTGGATTTGGGCGCGGTCGCCAGATAGATCACCGCCTGCGCGATACACAGCTCGCCTTCGGGTGAGCCGAGCCGTTCATAGGCTTCCCAGGCGGAGATGGTTTGCGGCAGCGCGTTGGGATCGGCAAGGCCGATATCTTCGGAGGCAAAACGCACCAGACGCCGGGCGATATAATGCGGGTCCTCGCCCCCCGCGAGCATACGTGCAAACCAATAAAGCGCCGCGTCCGTGTCCGAGCCGCGCAACGATTTATGCAGGGCACTGATGAGATTGTAATGGCCCTCCTGCGACTTGTCGTAAAGGGGCATGCGCTTGCCGACCACTTCCGCCAACGCCTGCGGATCGAGGGGGGTATCCTGGGGCTCGAGAAACAGCTCTTCGGCCATATTCAGCAGGTAGCGTCCGTCACCGTCTGCCATCGCCCTGAGCGCCGCGCGCGCATCGGCATCGAGGGGAAGCTTACGGTCCTCTAGGGCTTCGGCCCGCGTCAGGATTTCCTCGAGCGCCTCGTCGCTGAGCCGGTTGAGCACCATCACCTGACACCGGGACAAAAGCGCGCCATTCAGTTCGAACGACGGGTTCTCGGTGGTCGCACCGACCAAGATCACCGTACCGTCCTCGACGTAAGGCAGGAAACTATCTTGCTGGGCGCGGTTAAAGCGATGAATCTCGTCGACGAACAACAAGGTCCCTTGCCCCGCCGCACGCCGGTCCTTCGCCTTCTCGAAAACCTTGCGCAGATCCGCCACCCCGGAAAACACCGCCGACAGGGGCTCGAACACCAGATCGGTTTCGTCGGCAAGCAGCCTGGCGATGGTCGTCTTGCCCGTGCCCGGCGGCCCCCAGAAAACGATGGACGCCAGCCGGCCCGCCGCGACCATCCGGCCCAACGGCGCCTCGGGCGCCAGGATATGATCCTGGCCGACCACCTCGTCGAGGCTCTTGGGGCGCAGCCGGTCCGCCAACGGGTGAGGCGCTTGGGCTTCGAAAAGCGTACTCACCGGTTGATCACCATCGACAACCGCCGGCCACCGCGCTCAATGGCCAGCCGCCATTTGTCCGCTTCCTTCAACAGGACCTTCTTAAGCTCGCGAACGTTGGTAATGGCGGCGCCGTTGATCTCGCGGACGATGTCGCCGGGACGCAAGCCGATCCGCCGGGCGGCGCTGCCGCGCCGGATTTCGAGGACGATCACGCCACTCATCATGGTGCTGAGACCGAGCTCGTCCGCCAGGGCCGGTGAGAGATTGGCAACCGTCGCGCCTTGTAGCGGGTGAATCCCGGCAAGCTCGGAGGTGTCGCGGCGCGGCTTTTCGGGCGGGCGTTCGATCAACATCGACAAGGTCTGCTCCTTGCCCTCGCGCCAAACGACCAGATCGATCCGCTTGCCAACCGGCCGCGTCGCGATCCGGAAACGCAACGCTTCGGGATCGTCGACGTTGTGCCCATCGATGCTCAAGATGACATCGCCGACCTTTAATCCCGCCTGCTCTGCCGGCCCCTTGGGATAAAGCCCGTTGATCAGAACGCCGGCAGGACGTTGAAGCCCCAGCGAACCGGCGATATCCGAGGTAACCGCCTGCCCCTCCGCACCGATCCAGGGACGCACCACGCGCCCCCCTTCGGTAATACCGCTGAGAACGGCGCGCACCATATTCGAAGGAATCGCAAAACCGATGCCGACGGAGGCGCCAGTTTTCGAATAGATGGCCGAGTTGATCCCTACCAGCCGGCCGTCCATGGTCACCAGGGCGCCGCCCGAATTACCGGGATTAATGGCGGCATCGGTTTGGATGAAGAAGTTAAGATCGTTGATCCCCACCTGGGTTCGGGCGAGCGCCGACACGATCCCGGACGTGACCGTCTGACCGACCCCGAAGGGATTACCGATCGCGAGAACCAGATCCCCCACTTCCAGGTCGTCGGAGTCGCGAAACTCAAGATGGGGGAACGTAGCGCCACCCTCGATTTGCAGGACGGCGAGATCGGTTCGCTGGTCCGCGCCGACGATACGCGCATCGAACTCGCGCCGGTCGGCCAAGATGACGGTGATTTCATCGGCGCCTTCGATGACGTGATAGTTTGTCACCACCACGCCGGACGACGCCACGATGACGCCCGAGCCGAGAGAGTTCTGGCGGCGCTGCTGGGTCGGCCCGTTAAAGGTGTCGCCAAAGAACCGCCGGAAAAACGGATCGTCGAACAGGGGTGAGACGCGCCGCGTCGTCACGGTCTTGGTGGTAAAAATATTGACCACCGCCGGCGCCACCCGTTTGACCAGCGGCGCATAGGAAAGCTGAATTTCCTGGCGGCTTTGCGGAACCTGCCGCTGCGCGTGGACAGCGCCCGGCAGTGCCGCTGCCATCAAGACGGCGACAGCCACAAATGTGCCAAATCTGAGCATCTTCTCGCGGCGTTTCATGGTTCTCTCAATTTAGCACGCCAAACACAAAGGGGCAGCCCACCGGCTGCCCCCGAAACTTGTCCACGCTTAGCTTGGCCTTACGCCGGAACGGCTTCCTGTTCCTCGGCTTCCAGCTTCGCTTCGTGACGGGCCAAATCCTCGGCCCCCTTGGCGTCGGGGTCGCGGTCAACCAATTCGATCACCGCCATCGGCGCGGCATCGCCATAGCGGTAACCGGCCTTCAGCACCCGCGTGTAGCCGCCCTGGCGGTCCTTGTAGCGCTCGGCAAGATCGTCGAACAGCTTGGACACCACTTCGGCGTCGCGCAGAAAGGAATGCGCCTGGCGCCGCGCATGCAGATCGCCCCGTTTGCCGAGCGTGATCATCTTTTCGACGATCGGGCGAATTTCCTTCGCCTTGGGCACGGTCGTATTGATCTGTTCATGACGCAGCAATGAGGCCGCCATGTTGGAAAACATCGCCTTGCGGTGAGACGACGTGCGGTTCAGTTTCCTGCCGCTGACACGATGACGCATGGTTCCGTTTCCTCGCGTTCGGGTTTGTTGCTCTTACCGCCAATCCCCTCGGAGCGCCTTAGAAAGGCTCCTCGAGACGTTTGGCGAGTTCCTCGATATTCTCCGGCGGCCAGTTCGGGATCTCCATCCCGAGATGCAATCCCATCTGGGCCAGAACTTCCTTGATCTCGTTGAGCGACTTACGGCCGAAGTTCGGCGTCCGAAGCATTTCCGCTTCGCTCTTCAAGACCAGATCACCGATATAAATGATGTTGTCGTTCTTGAGGCAGTTAGCCGACCGTACCGACAACTCCAACTCGTCCACTTTACGCAGCAAGTTCTTGTTGAACGGCAGTTCGTCCTTGGCCTCTTCCGGCAACGCCATCGTCGGCTCTTCGAAATTGATGAACAGCTGCAACTGGTCCTGCAGGATCCGCGCGGCCAGGGCGACCGCATCCTCCGGCATGACCGTGCCATTGGTGGTCACGTCGAGGGACAGCTTGTCATAGTCCGTTACCTGACCGACGCGCGAGTTTTCTACCTTGTACGCCACTTTGCGCACCGGCGAGAAAACGGCATCGATGGGAATCAGGCCGATGGGGCTTTCCTCAGGCTTATTGGCGCCCGCGGGCACGTAGCCCTTGCCCGTCTCGACGGTCATTTCCATCTCGAGGGTCGCGCCGTCATCGAGGGTGCAGATCACCAGATCGGGGTCCATGATCTCGATGTCGTGGCCGGTTTCGATCATGCCGGCGGTGATTTCACCGGGGCCGGTCGCCGACAGGGTAATCCGCTTGGAGCCTTCGGAGTGCATCCGCAAGCCCATGGATTTGATGTTCAGCACGATGTCGGTAACGTCCTCATGCACGCCCGGAATGGACGAGAACTCATGCAGCACGCCGTCGATCTGGATGGCGGTCACGGCAGACCCCTGCAGTGACGACAACAGAACCCGCCGCAGGGCATTGCCCAGCGTCAGACCGAAGCCCCGCTCCAGGGGTTCAGCAACAATGGTTGCATGGCGCGCTGGAACGCTGCCCGGCACCACCTCAAGCTTGTTCGGTTTAATCAGTTCCTGCCAGTTCTTCTGAATAATCACGAGTGTGCCTCACTCTCATTTCGCAAAAAGCGAATTTCCTAAAACGAATGCCCGATGGTCCGGCCACGCTCCGGTCCACCGGGTTACATGCCGTTTGCGTTAGACCCGGCGACGCTTCCGCGGCCGGCACCCATTGTGCGGAATCGGGGTCACGTCGCGAATGGACGTTACCGTAAACCCGACCGCTTGCAGCGCGCGCAGCGCCGATTCGCGACCCGATCCCGGTCCCTTGACCTCGATTTCCAAGGTACGCATACCGTGCTCCATGGCCTTCTTGCCGGCGTCCTCGGCGGCAACCTGGGCGGCATAGGGGGTCGATTTACGCGATCCCTTGAACCCTTGGCTACCCGCCGACGACCAGGCAATCGCATTGCCTTGGGCATCGGTAATGGTAATCACCGTATTGTTGAACGACGCGTTTACGTGCGCGACGCCCGACGTGATGTTTTTTCTCTCGCGGCGCCTGGGGCGCTGCGCTGCAGCTTTTGCCATACTAGACCTATACTTCCTTGGCCGTCGCTCTCAGGGTTAAGTGACCTACTTGGTCACCTTTTTCTTGCCCGCGATGGCCTTAGCCGGCCCTTTACGGGTACGTGCATTGGTGTGGGTCCTCTGGCCGCGCACCGGCAAACCGCGCCGATGACGAAGTCCCCTATAACAACCGAGGTCCATCAACCGTTTGATGTTCATGGACGTCTCGCGGCGAAGATCGCCTTCGACCTGATAATCGCGGTCGATCGTCTCACGAATACGCGCCACTTCGTCGTCCGTCAGCTCATGGACCCGACGCTCTCCAGGCACCCCGGACGTCTCGCAAATATCCTTCGCGAGTTTCTGTCCGATCCCGAAAATATAAGTGAGCGCAATTTCAACTCGCTTTTGAGTCGGAATATTAACGCCAGCAATACGTGCCAAAGCCGGTTTCTCCTCAGCCTAAATGTCTAATTTTCTATGGTGCGACCGCGGGCGGACCCAGAGCGGCGCGATTATAGGCACAAAGTGCCTTAAGTCAACTCGCTAACCCTCTTCAATAACTGCTTTTATCCGGGCGTACACCTCATCGATGCCGCCCATCCCATCCACCGCCTTCAGGGCCTTCTTGGCCTCGTAGTAGGGCAAAATGGGGGCTGTCTGCTCCCGATAGGCCGCCAGCCGGGACCGGACCGTATCGGCATTGTCGTCTGCCCGGCGGGTAAATTCGGTCGATCCGCATTTGTCGCAGACCCCCTCCACCTTGGGCTTTTTGAAGTGGTCGTGGTACCCCATCCCGCACTTGGCGCACGAAAAACGGCCCGAGATTCGCTCGACCACCGCATCCTCGTCGACCGTAATCTGGATCACGTGATCCATTTTGAGGCCTTTTTCGTCCAGCATCCGGTCGAGGGCTTCGGCCTGAGCCGTCGTACGGGGGAAACCGTCGAGGATGATCCCGTCACCGCCCGAATTCTGGTCGATCCGGCCGGAAATCATCTTGATGATCAAGTCGTCGGGAACCAGATCGCCGCGCTCCATGATCTCCTTGGCGGTCTTGCCGAGATCCGAGCCGGATTTGACCTCCTCGCGGAGCATGTCGCCGGTCGACAACTGGACCAAATTGTAAGCGTCCTGCAGCCGCTCCGCCTGCGTCCCCTTACCGGCACCGGGCGGGCCCAATAGAATGAGATTCATCAGCGCCGCCCCCTCAACCGCGATTTCTTGATCAGCCCCTCATATTGATGGGCCAGAAGGTGCGACTGAACCTGAGCGACCGTATCCATGGTGACGGTTACCACGATCAGTAGGCTAGTCCCGCCGAAGAAGAACGGGACGGAAAAACGCGCGATCAGCAGTTCCGGCAGAATGGCGACGGCGACGAGATAAATGGAACCGACAACCGTTAGCCGCGTCAGCACATAATCCAGATAATCGGCCGTGTTCTTGCCCGGCCGGATGCCCGGTACGAAACCGCCGTATTTCTTGAGATTGTCCGCCGTTTCCTGGGGATTGAACACCACCGCCGTATAGAAAAACGCGAAGAACGCGATCAGTCCGGCATAGATCAGCAAGTAGGTCGGCTGTCCGCGACCCAGCAACGCCGTAACGGTGGTCAGCCATTCCGGACCGCCGGCCGCCGAAAACTGGGCCAAGGTGATCGGCATCAACAGGATGGAACTGGCGAAAATCAACGGAATAACACCCGAGGTGTTGAGCTTCAGGGGCAAGTGCGAGCTTTCGCCGCCGAACATCTTGTTGCCCATCTGGCGCTTCGGATATTGGATGATGATCCGCCGCTGCGCCCGCTCGACAAAGACGATGCCAGCGATCACCGCCACGGCACCGACCATCAGTGCCGCGATCAGCCAGCTGGGAAGCGATCCCGTCCGGCCCAATTCGAAGGTCGCGGCCAAAGCGCGCGGCAATTCGGCGACGATACCGGCGAAAATGATCAGCGAAATGCCGTTACCGACACCGCGCGCAGTCACCTGCTCACCCAGCCACATCAGGAAAATCGTCCCGCCGACCAGCGTGATCACCGCCGTCATGCGGAAGAACATGCCCGGATCGATCACCGCCGAAATGCCCTGCGATCCCGTCATACCCTCGAGGCCGACAGAAATGCCGTAGGCCTGCATGGCGGCAATCAGCACCGTCCCGTAGCGGGTGTATTGATTGATCTTCTTACGCCCCTGCTCGCCCTCTTTCTTGAGCTGATTGAGGGTCGGCGACACGGCGGTCATCAACTGCATGATAATCGCCGCCGAGATGTAGGGCATGATGTTGAGGGCGAAAATGGTCATCCGCCCGAGGGCCCCGCCCGCGAACATGTTGAACATGCCGAGGATACCGCCCGCCTGGCGGTTGAAGATGTCCTGCAGGATGACCGGATCGATGCCCGGCAGCGGGATATAGGTCCCGAGGCGGTAGACGATCAGCGCGCCGAGGGTAAACCATAGCCGCTTCTTCAACTCCGTCGCCTTGGAAAAGGCGCCAAAATTGAGATTAGAGGCTAATTGCTCGGCAGCTGAGGCCATTAATCCCGCCCGTTATTAATCGTTATCGCCGGCCGTCTCGGCGGCGGCCTCTTTGGCCTTCTTACCGCGGATTCGCTTCGGCTTCGGGGCAACGTCCGGCAAGATCACCGAACCGCCCGCCTTCTCGACCGCCGCGACGGCGCCCTTGGACGCACCGGCAACCTCGATGGTAACCTTAGCGGAAATCTCGCCTTTGCCCAGCAACCGCACGCCATCGTGAAGAGAGCCGACCAACCCAGCGGACTTCAGCGCCTCGCCATTGATCGTGCCCTTGGCATCCAGCTTCTTCTCGTCGATCGCCTGCTGCAACCGTCCCACATTGACCTCGGCGAAGGTCTTGCCGAACGGGTTCTTGAAGCCGCGCTTCGGGGTGCGGCGATAGAGCGGCATCTGACCGCCTTCGAAGCCCACCAACGCAACGCCGCTCCGGGATTTCTGGCCCTTAACGCCCCGCCCGCCGGTCTTGCCCTTGCCGGAACTGGTTCCGCGGCCGACCCGCGTGCGGCTCTTGCGGGCGCCTTGATTATCGCGCACTTCGTTAAGTTTCATCGGTCCTTATTCCTCACCCGCCAGAATTCTTCGCTTACTTGGCAACAATCCGGCAGCACTCAGATGTTTTCTCAGTTATCTCGTTAGGCGTTGTCGTCAATCCGGACGAGATGTTTGACCTTATCGATCATGCCCCGCACCGCCGGCGTATCTTCCAGCGTCCGAGTGCGGTTCATCTTGTTCAAACCCAGGCCCTTCAACGTTTCACGCTGATCTTTCGGCCGGCCGATCGGGCTGCCGGTCTGGGTTACGGTCACGGTTTTTTTTGTCGCGGCCACAGCTCTACTCCCTTGCGGCGCCTTCGCGGCGTCCCACGATATCGCCAACCTTCTTACCCCGCTTGGCGGCAATCGCACGCGGAGACGCGAGGTTGTCGAGCGCGGCAAGCGTCGCCTTGACCATGTTGTGCGGATTGGGGCTGCCGGTGGACTTCGCCACCACGTCCTGAACGCCGAGGGTCTCGAACACGGCACGCATGGGACCGCCGGCGATGATACCGGTGCCCGGAGGCGCGGCGCGGACAACCACCCGACCGGCACCGAAGCGGCCCGTCGCGTCATGGTGAAGCGTGCGGCCCTCGCGCAGGGGTACGCGGATCATTTTGCGCTTTGCCGACTCGGTTGCCTTGCGGATCGCCTCGGGAACTTCCCGGGCCTTGCCGGAACCATAGCCGACACGGCCGCGGCCGTCACCGACCACCACCAACGCGGCAAAACCGAATCGCCGGCCGCCCTTTACGACTTTCGCAACTCGGTTGATGGAAACCAGCTTGTCCATCAACTCCGAGTCTTCGCGTTGCCCACGGTCGGAGCGAGATCCCCGTTCGGAACTGGGTGCTTGTGCCATTCTTACTCTCCTAGAACGCCAATCCGCCTTCGCGGGCGGCGTCGGCCAGGGCTTTTACCCGGCCATGGTACAGATATCCTCCACGGTCGAAGATGACCGTCTCGACGCCTGCGGCCTTGGCGCGCTCGGCAACCAGCTTGCCGACTTCTTTCGCCGCATCGACGTTGGCGCCGCTTTTGAGCTTCGACTTGAGATCGGTTTCCAGCGTGGAGGCCGATGCAAGCGTCTTGCGCGAAATGTCGTCGATCACTTGTGCGTAGATGTGCTTCCCCGAACGGAAAACCGACAGACGCGGACGATCGTTCCGGGCACGCCGCAGTTTGGCGCGATTGCGCTGCCGCCTGCGGTTGAAAAGTTTCGATGAGGACTCCATGGCTACTTCTTCTTGCCTTCCTTACGCAGGATTTGTTCGTCCTTGTACCGAATGCCCTTGCCTTTGTACGGCTCCGGCGGACGGAACGACCGGATTTCGGCAGCGACGGCACCCACAAGGCGCTTGTCGGCGCCGCTGATGGCAATATCGGTCTGGGTTTCGCATTTAATCTCAATGCCTTCCGGGATCGGAAAGCGGACATCGTGCGAATAGCCCAGTTGCAGGACCAGGGTCTTACCCTGCACCTGCGCCCGGTAACCGACGCCAGTGATCGCCAATTCCTTGGTGAACCCTTCGGAAACGCCGTGGACGATATTGCCCGTAAGGCGCTGATAGGTTCCCCACAACTTCCGGGCCTTCAGCGAATCGTCCACCGGCTTGACCCAGATTTGATCGCCATCGATGGACGGCGTCACCTCGTCGACGAACGTCAGCGACAACTCGCCCTTTTTGCCCTTTGCCTTGAGCACCTTGCCGGCGAGTTCGACATTAACGCCGTCGGGAACGGTTACCGGCACTTGGCCTACGCGCGACATGATCTATGTCCCTCCTTGTGCCCGCTAGAATACCTGGCAGAGCACCTCGCCACCGACATTGGCGGCGCGGGCTTCGGCGTCGGACATGACGCCACGCGGGGTCGACAGGATGGAAATACCCAACCCATTGTAGAACCGCGGCAGGTCCTTGATTTTCGAATACACCCGGCGACCGGGCCGCGACACGCGGTTGATCTGCTTGATCACCGGCTCGCCATCGAAATACTTCAGTTCGATCTTAATCTCGTCGATACCTTGGCGGATGTTGTGCCGCGAATAATCGCGGATATAGCCTTCGCGCTTCAGCACGTCCAAGACGTTTTCATGCAGCCGGGATGCCGGCGCGGTGATGCTGTCCATCCGCGCGTTCTGGCCATTCCGGATACGCGTCAACAGGTCCGCAACGGGGTCGCTCATTGACATCTACAGACTTCCTCCGTTACCAGCTCGATTTGACCATGCCGGGAATCTGTCCCGACAGCGCCAAGTCCCGGAGTGCGATCCGCGACAGGCGGAACTTCCGGTAATTACTACGGGAACGGCCGCTCAATTCGCACCGCAGCCGCACGCGGACCGGGGCGGAGTTGCGCGGCAACTCGGCCAGCTTGAGCCGTGCATTGAACCGCTCCTCGGGTGACAGCGATTCATCCTTGGCAATCGCCTTGAGCGCAGACCGCTTGGCGGCATATTTCTGCGCCAACCGCATACGCTTTTTGTTTCTCTCGACGACGCTCTTCTTGGCCATCCGTTCTCTCCGTCCCTCTTAATTGGCGAAGGGCATATTGAAACCCTTGAGAAGCGCGAGCGCCTCTTCATTGGATTTCGCCGTTGTACAAATCACGATATCCATGCCCCGGATCTGATCGACCTGATCGTAGTTGATTTCCGGGAACACGATCTGTTCCTTCAAACCGAAGTTATAGTTGCCCCGGCCGTCGAACGATTTCGACGAAATGCCCCGGAAGTCGCGAATCCGCGGCATGGCGATATTGACCAGACGGTCGAGGAACTCATACATCCGTTCGCCGCGCAGGGTTACCTTGCAGCCGACCGGCATGCCTTCGCGCAACTTGAAGTTGGCGATCGACTTGCGGGCCCGGGTGACGACCGCCTTTTGTCCGGCGATCAATCCCATTTCTTCGACGGCCGAATTGACCTTCTTGGAATCGGTCGCGGCTTCGCCGACGCCCATGTTGATCACGATCTTCTCCAGCTTCGGTACCTGCATACCGTTCTTGTAACCGAACTCCTGCATCAATGCCGGACGGACCGTTTCCTCGAAATGCTGCTGTAAACGCGCCATAACGATAAACCTTGTTAATCAATCAGTTCGCCGGAACGCTTGGCGAAACGGACCTTACGGCCGTCCTCCAGCGTCCGGTAGCCGACACGGGTCGGCTGGCTGTCCTTCGGGTCCACATGCGCCAAATTGGACACGTGGATGGGCGCTTCGCGCTCCAGAATGCCACCGGCACTGGCCTGGCTCGGCGCCGTGTGACGTTTGACCATATTCACGCCCTGCACGATCGCCTTGCCGTCTGACGGCACCATGCGCAGAATCTCGCCGGTCTTGCCCTTGTCACGGCCGGAAAGGACCACGACTTTGTCGCCTTTGCGCACCTTGTAACGTACGGGCTTCTTTTTCTTCTGTTCGTTCTTCTGTCCCGGCATCACAGCACCTCCGGCGCGAGCGAAATGATCTTCATGTAGTTCTTGGCACGCAACTCGCGGGTCACCGGGCCAAAAATACGGGTCCCAATGGGCTCGTTCTGCTGATTGATCAGCACGGCGGCATTGTGATCGAAGCGGATCGCGCTGCCGTCGTTGCGGCGAATTTCCTTCGCCGTGCGCACGACCACCGCACGATACATCTCACCCTTTTTCACGCGGCCACGCGGGATGGCTTCCTTCACCGAGACGACGATCACGTCGCCAACGGAGGCGGACTTGCGCTTGGAGCCCCCGAGCACCTTGATGCATTGGACCCTGCGCGCGCCCGAATTGTCGGCGACATCCAGGTTTGTCTGCATCTGAATCATGGCGTTCTACCTTCTTGTTCTTCGGTTCCGAACCGCCCCCGATCAGGAGGCCGCCTCGCTTACCACTTCCCAACGTTTGCGCTTGGACAAGGGCTTGCACTCCTGGATGCTGACCTTGTCCCCGATCTTGTGAGCGTTGTCCTCGTCATGAGCGACATACTTCTTCGACCGGGTGATGAACTTCTTGTACAGCGGATGCATGACGCGCCGTTCAACATTGACGACGATCGTTTTATCCATCTTGTCGCTAACCACGACACCTTGCATGACACGCCTAGGCATTTCTTTGGCTCCTTAACTTTCGGCGCGGTTTTTCTGGCCGAGCACTGTTTTGATGCGCGCGATATCGCGACGCACTTCGCGCACCCGAGCCGTGTTTTCCAACTGACCGCTCGCCTGCTGGAAACGCAAGTTGAACGCTTCCTTCGACAGGTCTTCCAGCTGCTGTTTCAATTCGTCGGGCGTCTTGGCCCGAACATCCGCCGCTTTCATCGTCTTAACTTCCTCTACGCCCTGGCCACCCTAGTGGAGGCGTTGCACGAACTTGGTTTGATTGGGCAGCTTTGCCGCCGCCAACTCAAAGGCACGCCGCGCGACATCTTCGGGCACACCGTCGATTTCGAACATAACGCGGCCCGGCTTCACGCGCGCCACCCAGAACTCGGGCGAGCCTTTACCTTTACCCTGACGCACTTCGGCCGGTTTGCTCGACACCGGAACGTCCGGGAAAATACGAATCCAGACACGGCCGGCACGTTTCATCTGACGCGTGATCGTGCGGCGTGCCGCTTCGATCTGACGAGCCGTCACCCGCGCCGGGGTCACCGCCTTCAGCCCATAGGAGCCGAAATTCAACGCCGTACCGCCCTTGGCCAGGCCATGGATCCGACCCTTGTGGGCCTTGCGGAATTTGGTGCGTTTAGGTTGCAACATCTTCTTTTATCCCGTTCCTCAGCGCGCCGGTTGCTGTTCCAGCGCACGCTTGTCCACCGCCATCGGATCGTGTTCGAGAATCTCGCCCCGATAGACCCAAACCTTCACGCCACAAGCGCCATAGGTCGTCCGGGCCGTCGCCGTCCCGTAATCAACGTCGGCACGCAGCGTGTGCAGCGGCACCTGACCTTCGCGGTACCATTCCGTGCGCGCGATTTCCGCGCCGCCGAGACGGCCGCCGCAGTTGATCCGGATGCCCTCGGCACCGAGACGCATCGCCGATTGAACGGCGCGCTTCATGGCACGGCGGAAGGCGATCCGGCGCTCAAGCTGCTGCGCGATATTTTCGGCAATAAGCTTGGCGTCGATCTCGGGCTTGCGTATCTCAACAATATTGAGGTTCACGTCGGCGCCCGTCTTCTTCGACAGTTCGCGGCGCAGCACCTCGATGTCGGCGCCTTTCTTGCCGATCACCACACCCGGACGCGCCGTGTGGATGGTGATGCGGGCCTTCTTCGCCGGGCGTTCGATAACCACCTTGGACAGACCGGCCTGATGAAGCCGCTTCTGCAGCATGGTACGAAGCTCGAGGTCTTCGTGCAGCAGATCGGCGTAATCATCATCGTTGGCGAACCACCGCGAATCCCAGGTGCGGTTGATGCCAAGCCGGAAGCCGATTGGATTGACCTTCTGTCCCATATTAAGCCGTCTCCTCGCGTTCACGCACGACGATGGTCAAATTGCTGAAGGGCTTAAAAATACGCCCCATCCGACCCCGTGCCCGAGGACGCCAGCGTTTCATTACAAAATCGCGGCCCGTCGACGCTTCGGCCACATAGAGCCGGTCGACGTCGAGCTGCTGGTTGTTTTCCGCGTTGGCGATCGCCGACTGCAGAACCTTCTTCACCTCATTGGCGACGCGGCGCTTGGAGAAGGTGAGCTCGCTCAACGCCTTCTCACAGTCCTGCCCGCGAATTGCCTGGGCAACGACATTCAGCTTTTGCGGGCTGGTACGGATCAGCCGCGCGTAGGCCATCGCCTCGTTCTCCGCCACTTTGCGGGGCGCTGATTTCTTGCCCATCGCTTAGTCCCTCTTCGCCTTGCGGTCGGCCGTATGACCGAAATACTGCCGCGTCGGCGAAAACTCGCCGAACTTGTGGCCCACCATGTTCTCGGTCACCAGGACCGGAATGAACTTCTGACCGTTGTAGACGCCGAAATTCAAGCCGACGAACTGTGGCAGAATGGTAGACCGCCGCGACCAGGTCTTGATCACTTCGTTGCGGCCCGAAGCGCGCGACTTTTCTGCCTTCTTCAGCAGATACGCGTCGACGAACGGTCCCTTTGAAACTGAACGAGCCATGATCCCTCTCCTAGCGCTTCTTGCGACGCCGCATGATCAGGCGGTCCGTCTTCTTGTTCGAACGTGTGCGCTTACCCTTGGTCGGTACGCCCCAGGGCGACACCGGATGACGGCCGCCAGAGGTCCGGCCCTCACCACCACCATGGGGGTGGTCGACCGGGTTCATCGCGACACCGCGGACCGACGGGCGCTTGCCCAGCCACCGCTTACGGCCGGCCTTACCGAGCTTGATGTTGGCCTGATCCGGATTGGACACCGCGCCGATCGTCGCCATGCACTCGGCGCGAACCATGCGGATCTCGCCGGAGGTCAGGCGAAGCTGTGCGTAGCCCTGATCCTTACCGATCAACTGAACGTAGGTCCCTGCGGAGCGGGCCATCTGGCCGCCGGCGCCGACCTTCATCTCAACATTGTGGATGATGGTCCCGACGGGGATGTTCTGCATCGGCAGCGCATTGCCCGGCTTGATGTCGACGCGCTCGCCCGAAACCACCTTATCGCCGGCCTTCAACCGCTGCGGCGCCAGGATGTAGGATTTTTCGCCGTCCTCATAAGCAATCAGCGCGATGAATGCGGAACGGTTGGGATCGTACTCAAGCCGCTCGACCGTCGCCGGCACATCGAACTTCTGCCGTTTGAAGTCAACAATCCGGTAGCGGCGCTTGTGCCCGCCACCCCGACGGCGCGCCGTAACGCGGCCGTTATTGTTCCGTCCACCCTTGCTCGCCAAACCTTCGGTCAGCGACTTTTCCGGTTTTCCTTTCCACAGGTCGGAACGGTCCACTTGGACCAGCGACCGGCGGCCCGGAGATGTTGGTTTAAATGTCTTCAACGCCATCGATTAAACACCCGTCGTCACGTCAATCGAATCGCCGTCGGCGAGCGTGACGATCGCTTTTTTGACATCGGACCGCTTGCCGGGCCGGCCGCGGAACCGTTTCGTTTTGCCTTTCTGGAGGATAGTGTTGACCGCCGTTACCTTGACGTCGAACAACCCCTCCACTGCGGCCCGGATTTCCGGTTTGGTGGCCTCAACAGGCACCCGGAAACAAACTTGATTGTGCTCCGAGATCACCGTCGACTTTTCGGTGATCAGCGGCGAGCGGATAAGAGAGTACATACGCTCGCGGCTCGGATTGGCTTTGATGCCGCTGTACTTGCTCATTTCAACCGCTCCTGCAACTGGGCAACCGCGCCCTTGGTCAGCACCAGCGTGTCGCGGCGCAGAATGTCATAAACATTGGCACCGACCTGAGGCAGTACGTCGACCCCAATGATGTTGCTGGCCGCGCGGCTGAAATTCTCGTCAACCTTGTCGGCATCGATCACCAGCGCCGAGGTCCAGCCCAGAGCCTTGATCTGCTTCGCCAGATCGCCCGTCTTGGCGGCCTTCATCTTGGCGTCGTCGAGCACCACCAGCTTGCCTTCCGCCTGCTTGGCCGACAGGGCCGTCCGCAGGGCAAGCCGCCGGACTTTCTTCGGCAGGTCATAGCCATGTTCGCGCACGACCGGACCGAACGCGGTACCACCGCCCCGCATCTGCGGTGCCTTGCGATCACCCTGGCGGGCACGACCGGTTCCCTTCTGGCGGAAAGGCTTCGCGCCCGTACCGCTCACCTCGTTCCGGGTCTTGGTCTTGTGGGTTCCGGCCCGGCGTTTCGCCAGCTGCCAATTGACCGCACGCGCTAAGAGATCGGGACGGGCATCCAAACCGAACACCACGTCGTCGAGATCGATCTCGCCGACCTTCTTGTTGTCCAAACTAATGACCGGGCATTTCATCGCCGCTTAGTCCTCTTTTTCCGCCGCAGCGTCATCGGCGGGCGCGCTTTCCACGACCGCTTCTTCAGCTCCGGTTTCCTCTGCTTGTTCTTCTTGAGCCGCTTCCACACCGCCAACAACGGCACCCGGCATCGGCACGCCTTCCGGCAGCGCCTTCTTCAACGCGTCGCGCACCAGGATGTAGCTGCCCTTAGCCCCCGGCACGGCGCCTTTGATCAACACCAAACCGCGTTCAGCATCGGTGGAAACCACTTCGAGGTTCTGCTGGGTCACCTGAACGTCGCCCAACTGACCGGCCATTTTCTTGCCCTTGAACACCTTGCCGGGATCCTGGCACTGACCGGTGGAGCCAAGCGCGCGGTGGCTGATGGAAACGCCGTGTGACGCCCGAAGACCGGCAAAACCGTGCCGCTTCATGCCGCCGGCAAAACCCTTACCCTTGGTCGACCCAACCACGTCGACGAATTGACCGGCAATGAAGTGATCCGCCGTCAGCTCCGCGCCGACATTGATCATCGCGTCCTCGGTCACCCGGAACTCGGCGAGCTTCCGCTTCGGTTCCACCTTGGCCTTGGCGAAATGGCCGCGCTGCGCCTTCGTGACGTTCTTCACCTTGGCGCCGCCGACGCCGATCTGCACGGCGTTGTAGCCGTCCTTGTCCGCCGTCCGGTTGGCAACCACCTGGCAGCTGTCCACCTTCAACACGGTCACGGGGATATGGGTCCCGTCTTCGGCGAAGACGGCGCTCATACCCATTTTCTGTGCGATCAATCCGGTTCTCATAACACTTCAGCCTAGAGCTTGATCTCGACGTCAACACCGGAGGCAAGGTCGAGCTTCATCAGCGCGTCCACCGTCTCCGGGGTCGGGTCAAGAATGTCCAACACCCGCTTATGGGTGCGAATTTCGAACTGCTCCCGCGACTTCTTATCGATGTGCGGCGAGCGCAGAACGGTGTACCTCTCGATCTTGGTGGGCAGCGGAATGGGCCCGCGCACCTGAGCACCGGTCCGTTTCGCCGTATTGACGATTTCAATCGTCGATTGGTCCAGCACCCGGTGATCGAAGGCCTTAAGCCGTATCCGGATATTCTGACTGTCCACCATTTGTCTTCTTTTGCCTCAAAAAACGATCGGCGCCCACGAACGGGCGCCGATTGCTATTTCCAAATTTACTCGATGATGCTCGCGACGACGCCTGCGCCGACGGTACGGCCGCCTTCGCGGATGGCGAAACGCAGACCCTGGTC